>Ga0209369_1000002_pt1 | contig 993017 bp, 932 predicted proteins | sample EBPBio142010_DNA_FD_185865 | JGI IMG/M metagenome (GOLD analysis project Ga0209369, IMG submission 185865) | Wastewater treatment Type I Accumulibacter community from EBPR Bioreactor in Madison, WI, USA - Reactor 1_10/4/2010_ DNA (SPAdes)... | ecosystem: Engineered > Bioreactor > EBPR >... | reverse complement strand
GCCGCTTCCGCAGCGAGTGCCTGAACACGCACTGGTTCCTGACACTTGCGGGTGCGGCCGAAAAGATGGAGGTTTGGCTCAGATATTATAACGAGGATCGGCCGCACGGGGCCATCGGCAACAAGCCTCCGATCCTGCTGCAGAATCCCGGCGGAACACCCAGCCTACCGCCGTAATCGAAGGCCGGAAACTCCAACCTCCGGCGCTCCAGCAAACGGTCTCAGATCAGTCCGGCGTGCGCTGCCGTAGGTAGATGGTTCCAGTCTTCGGATGCGTCCAGGGCTGTGCCATTCTCAATGCCATAAGTGTGCATCCCGCGTGTGAAAGGCGGGGCGCTTCAAGCCACTGAAATTACTTAAGTATCAGAATAAAATCAGAGAAGACTGGTGCTGCGAGAGAGGATTGAACTCTCGACCTCTCCATTACCAATGGAGTGCTCTACCACTGAGCTACCGCAGCAGGTCCGGCGGCCGATGCGTTCGCGGTTGCTCTGAGGCGGTTGCGGGCGCTGGCGTCGTTCCGAAGCGGCGCCCTGATGCCACAACCTTGTGACGGACGCAACCCGCTCGATCAATCCGGCAACAATAACCGTGGATCGATCCGGAAGAGCCGGCCGTCGCCGAGGAGATGCGCGCTCAATCCTTCGCGGAACAACGGCCGGAAAGCGGCGTCGCGCAGGTTGAGGCCGCCGGCGTAAGCACCCATCGCCGGCATCACGCAACGCTGCGCCGACAATGCGAAACAGCGCCGCCGGATCGCTCGCCCGCGCATCCTGACCTTGGCGGCCGGATGCAGATGCCCGGCGATTTCGTAGCCGCCCTCGCAAACGGCAGGCTCGTGGCGCAAGGTCACGCCGGCAATCACGATCTCTGCCATGCTCTCGCCGCCCATGGCGCGGCTGATCGCCGGGTCGTGGTTCCCTGTGATCCAGAGCCAGTCGCGGCCCTGCTGCATCGCAGCGAGGCCGGCCCGCATCTCCGGCGCGAGACGGTTTTCCGCATCGCGGTCATGAAAGGAATCACCGAGCGCGATTACGCGCGCCGGCTGGTGGCGCCGGATCGTGGCGGCAAGTGCGGCAAGCGTCGCGGTCGAATCATAGGGCGGCAGCATCACGCCGCGCGCCGCATAGGCCGAGCCTTTCTCCAGATGCAGGTCGGCGACGACGAGCGTGCGTTCCTCCGGCAGCCAGAGCGCGCCGGACAGATCGGGCATGAGTGCGAGCCGGCCCAGCATGAAGGCCTCGCTCGTCTTCGCTAAGGCTGCCGCAGCCGCTGTCACGCCATCGCCTCTTCCGTCAGCATCGCCTCTGCTTCCGCCAGGATCTCGTCCGCTGCTTCGCCGAAGACTGCCTCGCGCCCGATTTCGAGCATCACGGAGACGCCGAGCGGCGAGACATGGTCGAGCGGCTGATGCACGATTCGGCCGCTGATCCGTGTCAGCATCTCACCAAGCCGGCGAATGTCGAGCAGGCCCGTCGCCGCATCGGCGCGCGCCGCCTTGAGCAGGATATGGTCGGGCTCGTGCCGGCGCAGCACGTCGTAGACGAGATCGGTCGAGATCGTCACTTGCCGGCCGCTCTTCTCCTGGCCGGGGAAGCGCCGTTCGATCAGTCCGCCGATGATGGCGCAGGAGCGGAAGGTGCGCTTCATCAGCGCCGATTCCGCCATCCAGTCCTCGAGATCGTCGCCGAGCATGTCCTGCGCGAACAAGTCGTCGAGGTTGAGTGCGCCGCGCGCGATCGCGGCCGTCATGTCGCCGAGCGTCCAGCAGGCCATCCCGTAATCGTTGCAGACGAAGCCGAGCGGGCGCATCCGGGCGCGCTCCAGCCGCCGCGTCAGCAGCATGCCGAGCGTCTGGTGCGCGAGGCGGCCTTCGAAGGGGTAGGCGGCGAGATAGAAGCGCCCGCCGCGGGGGAAGGTCTCGACCAGGAGTTCGCCGGGCTGTGGCAGGCGCGAGATCCGCTTCTGCGCGTGCAGCCAGGCGGAGACCTCCTCCGGCAGCGTATGCCAGAGGCTGGGCGATGCTAGGATGGCGCGGACGCGGGCGGCGAGGAAGGTCGAGAGCGGGAACTTGCCGCCGTCATAGGACGGGATCTTCGGATCGGTGCCGGCGGCGGCGCGCGAGCAGACTGCCTCGTTCTCGACGATGCCCTCGAAGCGCAGCACCTCGCCGGCGAAGATGAAGGTGTCGCCCGACACCATCGTCTCGGCGAAATACTCCTCGATCTCGCCGAGCACGCGCCCGCCCCGCGTGATCATGCCGGGCTGGCCCGGCTTGCCCGCACGCGCCCGGCCGAGCCGCACCTTCAGCATCGTCGCCTCGACGATCGTGCCGACATTCATGCGGTATTGCTGGATGACGCGGGCATGGCTGGCGCGCCAGAGTCCGTTCTTGTCCTGCCTGAGCTTGGCGAAGCGCTCATAGCTCTTCAGCGCATAGCCGCCGGTCGCGACGAAATTGACGACGGCGTCGAAATCTTCACGGGTGAGATCGGCGTAAGGCGAGGCGGTACGGACCTCTTCATAGAGGGCGTCCGCCTCAAACCCGTCGGAGCAGGCGACGCCGAGCACATGCTGGGCGAGCACGTCAAGCGCACCGATGCGCGGCGGCGGGGTGTCCTGCGCGGCCTCGTGCACGGCTTCGAGCGCGGCGCGGCATTCCAGCAGCTCGAAACGGTTCGAAGGCACCAGCAGCGCCTCCGAGGGCTCGTCCATGCGATGGTTGGAGCGGCCGATGCGCTGGATCAGCCGGCTCGCCCCCTTGGGCGCGCCGAGATTGACGACGAGATCGACATCGCCCCAGTCTATGCCGAGATCGAGTGTCGCGGTGCAGACCACGGCCTTGAGCCGGCCGTCCGCCATCGCTGCCTCGACCTTGCGGCGCTGCTGGGCATCGAGCGAGCCGTGATGCAGCGCGATCGGCAGGTTGTCGTCATTGAGGTCCCACAAGGCCTGGAACGCGAATTCCGCCTGCATGCGCGTGTTGACGAAGACCAGCGTCAGCTTGTGCGTGCGGATGGCCTCATAAACCTCGGCCATCGCATGCCGCGTCGTGTGGCCGGCGATCGGCAGGCGCCGTTCGGTGTCGAGGATGCCGATGCGCGGCTTGGCCCCGCCCACGACGGTGACGAGCCCCGCCGGTGTCCCAGCACCGCCGAGATAGCGTTGCAGGTCGGCGGGCTCGCGCACCGTGGCGGAGAGCCCAACGGCCGAGACCTGCGGCGCCAGCGCCTTCAGGCGCGCGAGATCGAGCGCCAACAGGTCGCCGCGCTTGGAGGTCACCAGCGCATGCAGTTCGTCGAGCACGATGCGGCGCAAGTTCGCGAAGAAGGGCGCGGCGTCGCGATGCGAGACCAGCAGGGCGAGCTGCTCCGGCGTTGTCAGCAGGATGTCGGGCGGGCGCTGGATCTGGCGCGTGCGCTTGGCGGCGGAGGTATCGCCGGTGCGGGTCTCGATGGTGATCGGAAGTCCCATCTCGCGCACGGGCGCTTCGAGATTGCGGGCGATATCGACGGCGAGCGCCTTCAGCGGCGAGATATAGAGCGTGTGTAACCCGTCGCGTTTGCCCTTGCGCTCGGCAAGCTCGACCAGCGAGGGCAGGAAGCCGGCGAGCGTCTTGCCGGCGCCTGTCGGCGCCACCAACAGTGTCGAGCGTCCGGCGCGGGCCTCCTCCAGCAAGGCGAGCTGATGCGGCCGCACGCTCCAGTCGCGGCCAGTGAACCAGGCCTTGAAGGCGGGAGGGAGCGGAGAGGGGGCGGCCATGCCGGCCGAAGATAGGGGGTGGCGCGGGAGAACGAAAGGGGAATAAAGGGGCCATCGCCGTGGCCGGGTTGAACTGCTCTGCTGAATCGCGTGATGCTTCGCCGATTCCCTTCGGGCAGGCGAGCTGTGGGAGGTCTGTCTAATGGCTGATGGCGTAGGATCTATCGATGAGGCGAAGCTGACCCGGATCGAGCCCGAGGATCGCCTCGTCGTGCTGGCCCGGACAATTCAGGCTGAAGGTGCCCCGGCCGAAGCGGCGTTGCAGGAGGGAGCAGCCAACTGGAGCCGATTTGGGGAAACATGTCTTGGGCAGGCGCTCTATCGGCACCGCTCCGTCTTCCAGACAGCCTCTGAAGCGCCGGTCTGGAGCCATCTCGAACTCAGTTATTTCCGCGACATCGTCCCTGCCGGTGCCGTGCATGAGCTTGTCTTCGGGCCGCAGCGGGCGGATTTGCGCCTGCTACGTGCCGAGATCCTGCTGACGACACCCTCCGCCTTCGTCATGCCGCGACACTGGCGAGGTTCGGCGGATCGTCCGGAGCGGCAGGCGTCTTTGGAATATATCGATGTGCGCCCTGCCTCTCTCGGAGAGTATCGGGAGATCATGCGCAAATATATCGGCCCCGCCGCGGCCTGGCTTGTTCAGGCGGGTGGGATCGGAACCTTCAGGACGATGGAGACGGCGGCCGTGCTTTATTATGCCCCGGCGCTGACCATCGATTGGAACCAGATTCATCTGTGTGAGGTGGAAGCCGACAGCTTCAAGGGGTTCGGCGAGGCGTTCGATACCGCGCTTCGGGAGCTTTCGCCCGATGGTGGGTTCGCGGGCGTTTTCGCAGGCCTCGGTCGCATGCGCACCATTCCACGCTGGACCTTCAACGACGCTGTCGTAGAGGCGGATGCCGCGGTTGGCCGGATAAGCCCGATCTAGCGGCCGAAGCCGAGAGAAGCTCGCAGCCTTCCGCTTATCCCTCGAAGGAGACCCGCTCACCGCTTCTCCGCCACCACCAGCAGCCCCGGCACGGGCGCGCCGCGATCCTGCCGCGTGCTGGCGGGCTCGACGAGTACTGGGGTGAGACCGGCTTCCGCCAGCCGCTCCCTCAGCCAGCCTTCCGCATGCGCAAACCGCCTGTCATCGCCCACCACGACGCCTTCGCCGTCATGGCTCTGCACCGTGAAGGCGAGCAAGCCGTCCGGCTCCAGCACGCGTGCGCTCTGGACGAAGCAGGGCGCGAGATCGCCGAGATAGACGAAGACGTCGGCCGCGACGACGAGATCGGCGGAGGCGTCCGGCCGGCTGGCCAGGAAGCTCGTCAGGCCGGCAACCGCGAGCTTGTCGTAGAGCGGCGTGCCGTCGGGCGCGAGCTTGGTCCGCGCCCGCTCGATCATGCGCGGCGAGAGATCGCAGCCGGCGATGAAGCCGCTCTGCTCATGGATCGCCTCTCCCATCAATCCTGTGCCGCAGCCGAGGTCGTAGACGATGTCGAACCGGAAGGGCCGGCCGGCGTTGCTGCAGCAGCGGACGAGCGCCGCCTTCAGCAGGTCGGGCGCGTTGTAATGCAGGGTTTGCGTGAGATGGCTGTCGAACCGGTCGGCATAGGCGTCGAACAATGCGCCGGAGAAATTCTCCGAGGTCGCCTGCTCGGCCGGCAAGGCGCCGATGCGGGCGAGATCGAGCCGCGCGCCGAAATGGTCGTTGGGGTCGAGGTCGAGGCATTGCCGCCAGGCGGTGGCGGCATCTTCCTTGTGGCCGAGCGCCTCCTGCGCCAGCCCGTAGAGGTGCCAGGCAGCCGTGAAATGATAGGCCTGCGACAGCGTCTGATCGAGGATGTCGACGGCCGCTTGCGCGTCCCCGTCCTTCAGCGCAGCCTCGGCCCAGCCATAGCGGCGGTCGAGCACGGGGTCGCCGGACGAGGCGAAATGCGTGGTCGAGCCTGTATCGGTCATACTGAAGGATGTAGCGGAGGAGTGTGACGCTGGCCAGACAAAGCGCCCGCTGGCGCCCCTCCGAATTGCTGCTGCCGACGCCGGCCGGGCTTTATTGCCCGCCCGCCGACATCCATATCGACCCGGTCCGGCCCGTGGCGCGGGCGCTGATCACGCATGGCCATTCCGACCATGCCCGCGCCGGCCATGGCGCTGTGCTAGCGACGCGGGAGACGCTGGCGATCATGGCCCTGCGCTATGGCGAGGGCTTTGCCGGCTCGCAGCAGGTTGCCGTGCCCGGCGAGAGCGTTCGCATCGGCGAGGTCGATTTCACCTTCGCGCCGGCCGGCCATGTCCTCGGCTCCGCCCAGATCGCGGTCGAGAGCCGGGGCCTGCGCATCGTCGCCTCCGGCGACTACAAGCGCGAGCGCGACCCGACCTGCGCCGGTTTCGAGCCGGCGCCCTGCGACGTCTTCATCACCGAGGCGACCTTCGGCCTGCCGGTCTTCCGCCATCCGCCGGCATCCGGGGAGGTGGCCAAGCTGCTCGAATCCGTCAGGCTCTTCCCGGAGCGGACGCATATCGTCGGCGCCTATTCGCTGGGCAAGGCGCAGCGCGTCATGGCCCTGATTCGCGAGGCCGGCTACAACAGGCCGATCTATATCCACGGTGCGGTCGAGAAGATCACGGCTTTCTATGAGGCCGAGGGCATTCCGCTCGGCGAGATCACGCTGGTCTCGGACACGGATCGCAAGACGCTGGGCGGCGAGATCGTGATCTGCCCACCGAGCGCGACACAGGATTTGTGGGCGTGCCGTTTCCCCGATCCGGTCACGGCCTTCGCCTCGGGCTGGATGCGGATCAGGGCGCGGGCGCGCCAGAAGGGCGTCGAATTGCCGCTCGTCATCTCCGACCATGCCGACTGGGACGACCTTCTCGCGACGATCAGGGAGGTTCAGGCCGGCGAGATCTGGGTCACCCATGGCGAGGCCGATGCGCTCGTCCATTGGTGCGGCACGGCGGGGCTCAGGGCCAAGCCGCTGCATCTCGTCGGCTATGGCGACGAGGGCGAGGCCGATCCCATAGGGGAGGCGGCCGATGCGGCTTCTGACTAGGCTCTGGTCAGCGCGAGGCGGCGACCACAGGGCGCGACGGCGCGGCCATGCCGACCATGGCATTCGCCATGTCGCGGGCGAGGCAGTCATAGCCCGCATCGCTCATGTGGAAGCCGTCGGTCCAGAGTGCGGCCTTGAAGGCCTCGGCATCGGCGCGGTGCCATTCGCGCATCGCATCGTACCGGCCGAAGACCGGCACGGCCTCGCGCCGGGCGACTTCGCCGACCGCTTCGACATATTGGCCGTAGCGCTGCGGATCGCGCACGGCGGGGAAGAACTGCGGGTCGAGGATGGTCAGCGCCGGGCCGGCCTCGCGGACGAGCGCAATGCCTTCGCCGATCATCGCCTTGAAGGCGTCGAGATCGCCGCCCCTGACGGCGTCGTTGGTGCCGACCTGCCAGATCACGAGGTCGTAGGGACGCGCGGCGAGCGCAGCTTTCAGACGGGCGAGCGTCTGCGGAGCGGTCTCGCCACCGATGCCGGCATTGACGATCTCGACCTGCGACTTCGGCCAGGACTTGGCGAGCAGTGCCTGCAGGCGGGCGGGATAGGTCTTGTCCTTGGCGCTGGCGCCGACGCCTTCGGTCGAGGACGAGCCGATGGCGAGGATCGTCAGGGCCTTGCCTTGCGAGACCTTGGCGGAGAGCGGCGCGAGCGCAGCGTTCGAGCGCACGATCGGCGTCTCGCGGCAGGAGAAGCTCGCCGCCTGCGCGGGGGCTCCGACCGAGAACGTGGCAGCGATGGCAGGAAAGGCAAAGGCAAGAAACCGCATCGCAGCGCGCATCGGCATGGCTCTCCCGGCTACTCCACTGCCGTTAAGGTTTGCTTCATGAACGGTATCTGAACGATGCACTGCAACACGAACGGACGAGCAGGGTGTGGCGCGGGGGCGCCAGCATGAACCGCTTCGCCTGGCTGCTCGATCGCCTGGCCTATGAGCCGCGCCGCAACGCCAAGATCGCGCTGATCGCGGACTATCTGCGCACCACGCCAGACCCCGATCGCGGCTATGCGCTGGCGGCGATGACGGGTGGACTCGTCTTCCGCAACGCCAAGGCCGGGCTGATCCGCGCCCTGATCGCCGAGCGCACCGACCCCGTGCTCTTCGCGCTGTCCTATGACTATGTCGGCGATCTCTCGGAGACGGTCGCGCTGATGTGGCCGGCTCGGCACGGCGCCAATGCGGTGCCGCATCTGCCGGAGGTGGTCGCGGGGCTGCGTGAGGCCGGCAAGACCGACCTGCCGCGCCTTGTCGCCGGCTGGCTCGATGCGCTCGACGAAACCGGCCGCTGGGCCCTGCTCAAGCTGATCACCGGAGCCCTGCGCATCGGCGTCTCTGCCCGGCTCGCCAAGACGGCGGCGGCAAGCATCGGCGGCGTGCCGCCCGACGAGGTCGAGCAGGTCTGGCACGGGCTGGAGCCGCCCTATGCCGAGCTTTTCACCTGGCTGGAGGGCAGGGGGGCGCGGCCCGAGGCGCGCGATCCCGCGCCCTTCCGCCCGGTCATGCTCTCGCATCCGATCGAGGACGGCGATTTCGACAAGCTCGACCCGGCCGAATTCTCCGCCGAGTGGAAATGGGACGGCATCCGCGTTCAGGCGGTGAGCGGCCGCAAGGCCGACGGCTCACGCGTGACGCGGCTTTATTCCCGCACCGGCGAGGACATCGCCGCAGCCTTCCCCGACCTCGTCGAGGAGCTCACGCAGGACGGCGCGCTCGACGGAGAATTGCTGGTGATGCGCGAGAGTACGGTCCAGAGCTTCAACACGCTGCAGCAGCGGCTGAACCGCAAGACCGTCACGGCCAAGATGCTGGGCGAGTTCCCTGCCCATATCCGCGTCTACGACCTGCTCGTCGATGGCGAGGAGGATATCCGGTATCTGCCGCTGGAGGAGCGGCGCCAGCGCCTGGAGGCTTTCCTCTCGCGCCTCGCCAGCATCCGATTCGACCTCTCGCCGGTGATCCCCTTCGCCTCTTGGGATGACCTGGCGGCGGCTCGCGCCGATCCCGCCGGTGCCGGGGCGGGCGCTGATGCGGAGGCGGTCGAGGGCTGCATGATCAAGCGCCGTGATTCAGCCTATTTGCCCGGCCGTCCCAGGGGTTATTGGTGGAAATGGAAGCGCGATGCCCGGCTCGTCGACTGCGTGCTGATGTATGCCCAGCGCGGCCACGGCAAGCGCTCCTCCTTCTATTCCGACTACACCTTCGGTGTCTGGCGCGTGGGCGAGGATGGCCGCGAGGAACTCGTCCCGGTCGGCAAGGCCTATTTCGGCTTCACCGACGAGGAACTGATCGAGATCGACAAATATGTCCGCAAGAACACGCTGAATCGCTTCGGCCCGGTGCGTGAGGTCACGCATGAGGCTGGGTCCGGCCTGGTCTTCGAAGTCGCGTTCGAGGGCCTGCAGCGCTCGACCCGGCACAAATCCGGCCTCGCCATGCGTTTCCCCCGGATCAACCGCATCCGCTGGGACAAGCCGCCTGACGAGGCCGATCGCATTGAGGTGCTGGAAGCGCTGTTGCCGACCAATGGTTGAGTCGGAATGGGTTGCAGCCTTGCGCTCGCAATGCTTGTGATGCGCGGCCTGCCTGAGGCAAAATGCCCGGGCCGGACAATGCATCGGCCCAAAGCGGGTAAAATGGCTTTCGGGCGGGGGTGAAGCAGGCTTTGAGGAGTGGGGCGATGAGCAAGCAGCCTTCGACACGGATCGTCATCGCGGATGACCACCCGCTGTTTCGCGGCGCGCTGCGTCAGGCCGTGTCGAGCGCGCTCGGCGGGGCCGAGGTCAGTGAAGTCGGCTCCCTGGAGGCGCTGACCGAGGCGCTAGCCAGCGGCGGCGATGCCGATCTCGTCCTGCTCGATTTGACCATGCCGGGCGTGCAGGGCTTCTCCGGCCTGCTCTTCCTGCGGGCCGATCATCCCGAAATCCCGGTCATCGTCGTCTCTGCCAATGACGATCCGGCGGTGATTCGTCGCTGCATCGAATTCGGCGCACTCGGCTTCCTGCCGAAGACCGCGGATGTCGCGCAGATGGGCGAGGCGATCCGTGTCGTGCTCGACGGCGGCGTCTGGACCCCGCCAGGCGTCGATCTCTCCGCACCTGTGGATGCCGAGGTTGCCGATATGGTCCGCCGCCTCTCGACGCTGACGCCGCAGCAGGTGCGCGTGCTGATGATGCTGTCGGAAGGGCTTCTCAACAAGCAGATCGCCTATGAGCTTGGCGTCTCCGAGGCGACGGTGAAGGCGCATGTCTCGGCGATCCTGACCAAGCTCGACGTCGACAGCCGCACGCAGGCCGTGATCGCCGCCTCGAAGATCGCCGGCACCGCCTGGGCGACGACGGGCGCCGCGGCGACGGCCTGACGATCGTTGCCTGACAGCTGAGCTGCCTTCGAAAACCTGGCGAGGTCATCCCGGGCTTGACCCGGGATCCATGCCGGAGCGTTTCCAGAAAAAGGTTCAGGCATGGATCCCGGATCTCCGCTTCGCTGCGTCCGGGATGACCCGCGCTTTATGCGGGCAGTTTGGTCTATGAGAAATCGAAGGCGGCGTTCAGTCCCCGTTCAAGCGCAACGGGTTTCAGGTTAAGACAGCGCGGAAGCGCCCCGGATCGGCTTGGGGCGCAACAGGATGGCCATTGCTTCCATGGAACGGTTTCTCGGCGGCTCGCCCCTCAGCGTCCTCGTCCGCCTGATCTTCATCTCGCTTCTGGTCGGCGCGGCGATGGCTTTCCTCGGCCTCTCCCCGCAGAGCCTCTACGAGGCCGCGGCGCGCTTCCTGCGCTCGATCACCGGGCTCGGCTTCGGCGCGGTGCGCGAGGTCGGGCAATGGGTCATCGCCGGCGCCCTGATCGTCGTGCCGCTCTGGCTGCTGATGCGGCTCTTCGCAGCGCGGAAATAGAAGCCCCGAACCACGCCGTCATTCCGGGGCGCCCGAAGGGCGAGCCCGGAACCCATGAACACGACGCTGCTCCAGATCGTCATGCTCGCCGTTGTGGCAAGCATCCACGCGCGACTACGCCCTTCGACCAGCGAAGACGTGAATGGTCGGGACAAGCCCGGCTATGACGGGAACGTCGTGTTCATGGGTTCCGGGCTCCGCCCTGCGGCCTGCCCCGGAATGACGGCGTGGTCCCAGAGCCTTTACAGCCCTTCGCCGCGCGCGATCGCCGCTGCATCGCGCCCGATCAGGGCAGTCAGGCGCGTCAGCCCGGCGCGGCGCGCCCGCGTGGCGAGGCCGGTCTTGATCTCCTTGGCGAGGCCCGGCCCCTTGAACACCATCGCCGAATAGAACTGCACCAGCGTCGCGCCGGCGCGAATCTTGGCGAAGGCGGTCTCGGCCGAATCGACACCGCCGACGCCGACCAGCGGGAACTGCCCTTCGACGCGCAGGAAGGCCTCGGCCAGGATGCGGGTCGAGGCCGTGAAGAGCGGCTTGCCGGAAAGTCCTCCCATTTCGGCCTTGCTGGCGCTGCGCAGGCTGTCTGGCCGCGCGATCGTCGTGTTCGAGACGATCAGGCCGTCGATGTTGCGCTTGCGCGCAACCGCGATCATGCCGTCGAGCTCGGGCAGGGTCAGGTCCGGCGCGATCTTGATCAGGATCGGGGTGCGCTTGCCGCTGGCCGCGACCTCGTCCCGCGCGGCGAGCGTGCGTGCGACGAGATCGTCGAGTGCGCTTTCCGCCTGAAGGTCGCGCAGGCCCGGCGTGTTGGGCGAGGAAACGTTGATCGTCAGGAAATCGGCGAGCGGAGCGAGCCGGCGCGCCAGTGTGGCGTAGTCGGCGGCGCGGTCGGCCGATTCCTTGTTGGCGCCGAGATTGACGCCGACGAGCCCAGTGCGGTCCCGGCGCGCCTCGAGCCGTTTCGCCACGGCCTCCATGCCCTCGCTGTTGAGGCCGTAGCGGTTGATGACGGCCTCGTCCTCCAGCAGGCGGAAGACGCGCGGGCGCGGATTGCCGGGCTGCGGCAGCGGCGTCACGCCTCCAACCTCGACGAAGCCGAAGCCGAGCCCCAGCGCGCCCTCGACCGCTTCCGCATTCTTGTCGAAGCCGGCCGCGAGGCCGACCGGGTTGGAGAAGGACAATCCGAACGCCTCGGTGGCGAGCACGGGATCGTCTGCGCCCGGCTTCAAGGCGGGCGCGGCGGCGAGCGCCGTGACGGTCAGGCGATGGGCCGTCTCCGCATCCATGCGGTGGATCAGCGGGCGCGCGAGGTTGAACAGGCCGCCGATCATGTGAGCGTCTCCGGTAGAATGTGGTTGCCGCCATTGTTCAGCGGCATGGGGGCGATCCAGCGGACAGCCTTCGGATCGAGCGGGGCATAGAGATGCGGGAACAGGGCGTCGCCGCGCGAGGGCTCATAGCGCAGGGCCGTGCCGAGGCGTTCGTCGTCGATGGCGATGAGCAGGAGCCCGTCCTGACTGGCGAAATGCTTCGCTACGGTCTCGGCGACCTGGGCGCCCGTGGAGAAATGGATATAGCCATCGGCGAGGTCAACCGGGGCGCCGTCGAAACGGCCCTTGGTCTCGGCTTCCGACCAGAGCACAGCAGGGCATATCTTGTAGATCAGGGGCACCGGAGGTCTCGCGTGCGGATGTCGGCAACGGCTTAAACGCTGGCAGGAGGATTCCGCAAGCGGTTGTCCGATTGTGGCGAGATTCGGATTGAAATCTTACTCGATAGGGGATATTTCCTATCTTCAATCCCCGCCCCACGGCAAGAGCGAAGCGAGGCCTGCGCGATGCTGTCACATGACCAGATCTGGGGGGCGATCGACACGCTCGCCCAGCGCTACGGTTTCACCGCCTCGGGGCTGGCGCGCAAGGCCGGGCTCGACGCCACCACCTTCAACCGCTCCAAGCGCGTCGCTCCCGACGGCCGCGAGCGCTGGCCCTCGACCGAATCGATCTCGAAGATCCTGGTCGCGACGGGCGCCTCCTTCGACGAGTTCATGAGCGTGGTGTTGCGCCGGGAGCCGGCTCCGGCGCGCACGATACCGCTGATCGGCTTCGCTCAGGCCGGCTCCGGCGGCTTCTTCGACGATGGCGGCTTTCCGGTCGGCACCGGCTGGGAGGAGGTCGCCTTTCCCGGCGTCGCCGACGAGAAAGCCTATGCGCTCGAAATCTCCGGCGATTCGATGCTGCCGCTCTATCGCGACGGCGACACCATCATCGTCTCGCCGACGGCGACGGTGAGGCGCGGCGACCGGGTCGTGGTCAAGACGGTGGAGGGCGAGGTGCTGGCCAAGCAGCTCAAGCGCCAGACGGCCAAGACGGTCGAGTTGGCCTCGCTCAACCCGGAGCATGCCGACCGCGTGCTGAACAATGCCGAGATCGCCTTCATGGCGCGGGTGATCTGGGCGAGCCAGTAGGTACGCTTCTCACGCGCTGTCATTCCGGGGCGACCCGTAGGGTCGAGCCCGGAACCCATGAACACGCCATTTCCGTCATGGTCGGGCTTGTCCCGACCATCCATGTCTTCCTGTCTGCAATGCGGTGCTCAAGACGTGGATGCTCGCCACAAGGGCGAGCATGACGAAAACTGGAATAAGGTCGCGGTCATGGGTTCCGGGCTCTTCGCTGCGCGAAGCCCCGGAATGACGGCGTCGTTTCGTCAAGCACAGCGCCTTAATGCCCGTTGGCGCGCCGCGCCGGCAGCATCACTGCGAAGACCGCGCCCGTGCTTGAGGGTTCCAGCGCGATCGCGCCGCCATGCAGCCTGACCAGTTCGGCTGCAACGGCGAGGCCGAGGCCGGTCCCTCCGGGCGTCACCGAGCCGCGGAAGGCCTGGAACAGGTTGGCCCGCGCCCGCTCCGGCACGCCAGGGCCATTGTCGATGACGCGCAAGGCCACGGAGCCGTTCTCCGGCCCGGCTGTTACCATCAGTACGGGCAGGTCGCCGGCTTCGGCCCCCGCCCGCGTCAGCGCCTGGATCGCATTGCGCATCAGGTTGGTCAGCACGCGCGCCATCTGGTCGGGGTCGCAGGGCGCCGACAATTCGGGTGGGACGCGGTTCTCGAAGCGCGGCTGCTTGCCCTCGCCGAGGCCGAGCATCTCCGCCTGTTCGGCGACAAGCTGGCGCAGCGGGACGTCGCGGATCGCCGGCGTCGCCTCGGCGGCGCGGCCATAGGCGAGGGTCGCCTGGCAGAAGTCGATGGCGCGGCCGAGCGTCGCGATCAGGCGCGGCGCGAATCGGCGGATCTTGGCGTCGCGGGTCTCGATCAACTGGTCGGACATGAGCTGCGCCGCCGCCAGCATGTTGCGCAGGTCGTGATTGATCTTGGAGACGGCGAGGCCGAGTTCGGCGAGATGCTTCTTGGTGCGCAGCTCATCGGCCAGCGTCGCTTCCATACGGGCGAGTGCCCGTTCCGCCTCGCCAATCTCGTCGGCGCGCAGCGAGGGCTCGATGATCCGCCGGGGGTTCTCGGGATCGGCCTCGAACTCCATGACATTGGCCGCCAGATGCCGGATCGGCCCGATGATCAGCGCATTGAGCGCCACATAGACGGCAAGCGCGGTCAGGCCGGTGAGCAGCAGCGAGATCAGCAGCAGGCTCCACGAGAATTTCAGCATCGCCCGGCGCAGCGGCGCCTCATCGATGACGATCTCGACGAAATCGGCACCGCCGACCGCTTCGCCGACCACGCGGATCGGCATGGTCGCTGGCGAGACAAGCACGGCCAGTGCTTCGTGGATCGCGCTCATCCAGCTCAGGTTGCGCAGGTCGACCGCGCGCGAGACCTCCGGCGGCGGCATCGAATCGAGGCTGAGCAGGCGCCGCGCGCCGCCGACGCGGGCCGCGATGGCGCGGGCGCCGACGCCCATCAGCAGGCGGTTTTCGCTGCCCTCCGGCAGGCCGTCCTCGGGCGCACCTTCGAGCACCAGCGCGGCGACCTGCGCGGCGGCGATCCGGTCATTCAGCCAGTTGCGCCGGAAATTCGCGATGGAGGGCAGGTAGATCAGCACCTCCGCCAGCATGACGAAGAGCACGGTGACGAGCAGCAGCTTGGCCGAGAGGCCGAGGCGCGTGAGGCCGCGCGGCTGGCTGACCGACAAGGCTGACTTGGGTGCATGCATCGTCGGTGATCTTAGCCGAAACGACGCAGAAAGCCGATGAGGCGGCGCAAGGCCGGCCGTGTCGTCAGAGCCGCATGGAAAGAGAGCGCGGTGCGACGCGAGGCGTCGGAGCGGGAGCTGGCTGGCAACGGCATGCCGGCGACCGCGCCGATGCCGAGCCCGGCGCGCATCGCGACGCACCACGGTGCGACCAGCTCGCCCGCATCGTCGCCGACAATGGTGACGCCGAGGATATGGCCCTTGCGATCGACGATCGCCTTGACGAAGCCTTCGGTCTCGCCCTCGGCCTGGGCGGCAGCATTCTCGGAGAACGGCCAGCGCAGCACCCGGATCGCTCCGGCCATCTTGCAAGCCTCCGTCTCCGAGAGTCCGATCGAGGCGACCTGCGGCTGGCTCCAGACGACGCGCGGCTCGCTTCCCGGATCAATTTTTACGGGCTGGCGGAACAGGATGCCGCGCAGCACGAGTCCGACATGATCGTCGCCGGCGCGATCGGAAGGGGCTGTCGCCGCCCCGCCGGCACAGGCCCCCAGGGCGTAGACGCGGCGATTGCTGGTCCGCAGGCTCCGATCGACCATGATGCCGGAAGCATCATGGCGGACGCCGCCGAAATCGAGATCGAGCGTGTCGATCGCGGGCTGGCGCGGGCCGCAGAGGATGAGATGAGAGCCCTCGATCGCCGCTTCGCGGGAGGACGAGGTCAGGACGAGGCGAAATCCCGAGCGCGTGCGCTCGGCCCGCAGCGGCTCGCTGCCCTCGTGAAGCGCCAGGCCTTCCCGCAGCAGGCGGCGGCGCAGGATCGTCGCGGCTTCGTCGTCATGACCCGCCAGAAGGCCCTGAGGTGAGACGAGGGTCGCGGCGCAGCCGAGTCGGCGCAGGCCCTGGGCCAGGGCGGCGCCCGCGCTGCCGAGGACGATAGGTCGTTCCGGCAGCCGGGTCAGGCCGGCAAGATCGGCTTCCCGAAGAACCGGTATCGAATCGAGCCCCGGTATCGCGGGCGGGACGGTGCGCGCGCCGGTGGCGACGACGAAGCGGCGCGCCTGGATCGGCTGCCCCTCGACGGTGACCGTGCTACGGCTGGTGAAGCGGGCTTCGCCACGGATGACGGTGATGCCGAGCGTGGCCAACCGCTCGGCCGAATGATTGGCCCGGTCGGCCGCCGAGGCGCGCTGGATATGGTCGTGGATCTGGGCCGGGTTCGGCTGCGGTTCGGTCGCGGTGAGGCCGAAACGCCCGGCGTCGCGCAGGGCTTGCGCACGGGTTCCGATCTCGATCAGCGCGCGGGCGGCGAGCGGCCCTCGGTCTCCGCCGATGGCGTCTCGCTCGACGAGGACGACGGGGACGCCGAAGGCCGCTGCGGCAATCGCCAGCGCGCTGCCGTTTCCGCCCGCGCCGATGACGCAGATGTCAGGTGTCAACGCGGCTGGTTTCGCCGCCTTGGCCGTGCCGTCGCCCACCGGATGTCCCGTCTCGCTGGCTTTCCCTATCGCTGATGCGTTGCCGGGCCGGCGGAATCAAGGCCCGGGAGCAGCCGGCAGAGAAAAAGAGCGCGTTACCCGTGCTCAGGCGACGCTGCGATTGCTGTTGCCGTTGCGGTCCTTGATGCTGGCCAGCGCTTCCGGGCGGCCGAACAGGAAGCCCTGCGCGCGGTGGGCGCCCAGCAGCTGGACGGCGATGCGCTGCTGCTCGGTCTCGATGCCTTCGACCACGACATTCATCTGGAGCCGGCGCGCCAATTGGCAGACCGCTTCGATGACGGCCTTGGAGGCCTCGTTGGTATGGACCTCGCGCGCGAAGCTCTGGTCGATCTTCACCTGCGCGAACGGATAGGTCGAGAGATAGGCGAGCGAGGAATAGCCGGTTCCGAAATCGTCGAGCGCGAAGGTCACGCCCAGCGCCCGCAATTCGTCGAGCACCGAAAGCGCCAGCTTGTCGTCCTCGATCAGCAGCGATTCCGTGACTTCGAGCATCAGGCGCCGCGATTCGAGCTGCGAGGCGAGGAGGGCGCTCTTGACCGTCTCGACGATCCGGCGTGGCTCGCGGAACTGCAGCGGCGAAACGTTGACGGAGACGCCGATGCCCGGCTCCCAGCTTGCGGCATCGCGGCAGGCCTGGCGGATCGCCCAGTCGCCCATGCCGGCGATCAGGCCGGACTGTTCGGCGATCGGGATGAACACGCTGGGCGGCACCATGCCGCGTCTGGGATGGCGCCAGCGCATCAGCGCCTCGCGCGAGACGACCTTCTGGGTCTTCAGGTCGATGATCGGCTGGTAGTAGAGTTCGAGCGAACCATCGATGCAGGCCTTGCGCAGATCGACCTCGATCTCGTGCCGCTCCATCATCTCCTCGGCCATGGCCGGATTGAAGAATGTCAGCTTGTTCCGGCCGGCGGACTTGGCCTTGTAGAGCGCCGTGTCGGCATGGCGGAGCAGGTCGGCCGGATTGGCGCCGTCGAGCGGTGCCATGGCAATGCCGATGCTGGCGGTGACGTAGACGGTCTTGCCCTCGACATCGAAGGCCCGCGCCATCACGTCGATCATGCGCTGGGCGATGGCGGTGACGACGAGATGGTCCGCGGACGGCAGGATCAGCAGGAACTCGTCGCCGCCGAAGCGGGCGAGCATGTCGTTGCTGCGGATCGCGCTGCGCAGGCGGCTCGCGGTCTCCATCAGCACATGGTCGCCGATATCGTGGCCGAGGCTGTCATTGACCTGCTTGAAGCCGTCGAGATCGAGATAGAGCAGCGCGAAGCCTTCGCCCGTGCGCTCCAGCTTGGCGAAGGTTTCCGTGATCTGGGTGGTGTATTCGAAGCGGTTCGCCAGCCCTGTCAATTCGTCGAAGCGTGCCATCTGCTCGATGCGCGCCTCGGTCGCCTTGCGTTCGGTGGCGTCCTCGGTGAGCATCAGGATGCCGCCCTCGGCCGCCGGCGCGAGCGTCACGACCAGCACGAGCCCGCCGCGCGTCACAAGCTCCCGGCTGGTGGCCTGCTGGGTCGACTGGACCTCGGTCAATGCCGTGCGGATGTCGCGCAACTGCTCCTGGCTGATCACCTGCCGTTCGACCAGGAAGCGCGCGATCGCCGTCAATGGCGTGCCGGGCAGGACGAGCGTCTCCGGCAGGCCGTAGAGCGCGCTGTGGGGGGCATTGCTGACCGCGAGCTTGAGGCTGCGATCGAACATCGCCAGCCCGTCGATCATGGTGTTGAGCGCGGCGTCGAGCGTCAGGTTCTGCGAATGCAGGGCGGAGGCGAGCGCCTTGGACTGCTTGTTGGCGTCGCTGAGCGCGAGCAGGTTCCGGTGCAGCGAATTGGTGATCGCGATATTGGCCGCCACGTACAGGAAGGCGAAATAGCCGATATAGCGATAATAGGGGTTATGGGCGCCGATCAGCCCGATCGCCATCGGGATGCAAAAGGTCAGGAGCTGCACCGCGACGAATTTCGGCCGGCCGGCATTGCGTGCGACATAGCCCGAGGCCAGTGCGATGGTCGAGGCGACCGAGGTGATGTGCGCGGCAGGGTCGTCCGTCTGGACCAGCGCGACATAGCAGCTGTAACCAAGGGCGGCGCTGAACACCGTCGCGCCGAGGAAATAATCGCGGTCCCAGCGCCGGGTCTGCGCGTAGCTGTCCTGGGCGTGGTTGCGCCGACGATAGGCCACGACCGTCATGATGCGCAGGATGACGATGAGCGTCACCAGGATGGTGAGGCTCATGAAGATGTCCATGCCGGTGGAGATCCAGCACAGGAACGGCGTCAGGATACCGGCGATGCCGCCGGGAATGATCGAGGCCGGCGATGAGAACAGCGAACTGACCAGCAGCGTATAGCCGGTCAGGTCGATGGTCTCGCCCTGCTCGCGCTCGCCACCCGCCATCAGTCGCTTAAGCGCGCCTGCCATCTACTCCTGCCTTTGCCGCCCCACGCGGTACGACGTGCGGTTCCCGCACGTCGTGCATCATGCCAGTGGGTTGTACGAGAGCAGAGGTAAATGCTTCGTGTGGTTTTCCGGGGGCGTGCTCCGGACAAGGGGTGGCGAGTGCCGCGCCCCCGGTCAGACCGGGGCGAGGTGGCGCTGGTAGACCCGCGCCAGCATGCGGTCCTGGGTCTGTGCGATGCGCTGCAGTTTCGAGATCGCGCTCGGGCTGAGGCGCAGCATGCAGTTCGTCCAGATCTCGCCGAGATGGCCGAGTTCTTCGCGCAGGTCGCCATGGCGACGGTTGAACGCCGAGAACAGGGCGGTCTTGGCTGCATGGATCGGCAGCGAGTCCGCGCAGTATTTGCGGATCCAGCTTTCGCCCGTGCCGGTCGGGACCACGGCCTCGAGGCCGCCTGCCGCCATGAACTCCTGAGCGCTCATCTCCTCGCCGGAGAGCAGCATCTGCTCGGCGGCGCGCTGGCCCATGCGCCGTGACAGGATGGCGACCGCCGTGATCGGGAAGTGGTTGAACTTAATTTCCGGGTAGACGAACGAGGCCTGTTCCTCGGCGATCATGACATTGCATGAGCGCGGCGCGTCGATGCCGCCACCGATCGCCTTGGCGTGGATCGTCGAGAGCGTGACGACGAGGCCGTTGAGGCCGCCGGAATTCCAGATCGCACCTTCCGCCGAAAGCCTTGCGTATTCCGTCAGCGCGGCACGGTCGTTCTTGGCCAGGCAGTCCAGATAGAAATCGAGATCGCCGCCGAGTGTGAAGAACGGCCCTGCGCCGCGGAAGGCGAGGAAGCGCACGGGTGCGCGGTGATACTGATCCGGAGCTCCCCATAGCGCGACGATCGCGCTCTGAATCTTCACCAGGCTGCCGAGCAGCTGGAGCGTGAAGACGGGCTTCAGCTCCGGCCGGATCGTGACCCAGAGCGTCTTGATGTCCGGCTCATAGGCGATCTCCACCTCCGGCAGGAAGCCTGCCTTGTAGCGGATCGCATCGATGACTTCGCAGCTCTCCAGCAGGGTCGGCGCGAGGTTTCCTGTTCCCAACTTCAAGGACTGCAACATGACGCTACTCCACAAATTCCTTGATGCCGGGCAGCGTAAACGTTCTTAACGAAGTGTAAACGAAATCTCCCGGAAATGGTTAATAGCATTAAGGATTTCTACCTTACCAATCGTCATTGCGGGTGTGTGCCGCCGCCTGGGGCCCCTGCAAGGCAAGAGCCGCGCCGCCGCCGCTCGGGCGAAAATTTCGCGTCGATGGCGTGATCGGGAAACAATCGGAATGCTGCGGCGGGAGATTGGAGAAGGATCGTCCAATGCCGGAAAGCGCGGTCCCGGGCTGACTTACTTCGGCACGATTCCGTTCTGCTGCTGGGCAGCGCCGTGCCGTCATCGTCATGCTTGTCCGGCGGCGGCTGTAGGTCTAACGATACCGCCGCGAATTCGCCGCGTTCCCGCGTTCAAACACCCCATCCAGAGCTGATGCCGTGACCCGCCAGACAGCCGAAGACGAGAAGCAGGCGCGCCTTGCCGCCGCGCTCCGCGAGAATCTGAAGCGCCGTAAGGCCCAGGCTCGCGCTCGCCGTTCGGACGAAGCGCAAGCGCGTGAGCCGGAGCCGCCCTCTCAGGCCGATTCCTCCCGGACCTGAATTTCCTTATTCTCCCACGCGCCGCCGGCCTTGAGTCCGGCCGGCCGAGCAGGACCCGACGATGGACAAGATCCGCATCACCGGCGGCCAGCGCCTCAATGGCGCCATTCCGATTTCCGGCGCGAAGAACGCCGCCTTGCCGCTGATGATCGCGAGCCTGCTGACCGACGAGACGCTGACGCTGACCAATGTTCCGCGCCTCTCGGACGTGACGGCGCTCTCGCGCATCCTGTCCAACCAGGGTGTCGATCGTACCGTCGCCGGCAAGCGCATCGGCCAGTCGGCCGAGACCGGCCAGACCATCTCGCTGACCGCCCGCCAGATCGTCGATACCTGCGCGCCCTATGAACTGGTCTCGACCATGCGGGCGAGCTTCTGGGTGATTGCGCCGATCCTGGCCCGGATGGGCGAGGCCAAGGTCTCGCTGCCCGGCGGCTGCGCCATCGGCACGCGCCCGGTCGATCTTTTGCTGATGGCGCTGGAGAAGCTCGGCGCCGAGATCGTGATCGAGAACGGCTATGCGCTGGCGCGCGCGCCCAAGGGACTGAAGGGCGGCGAGATCGTCTTCCCGAAGGTGACGGTTGGCGGCACCCACACGGCGCTGATGGCTGCGGTTCTGGCCCAGGGCACGACGGTGATCGAGAACGCCGCCTGCGAGCCGGAGGTCACCGACCTCGCCGCCTGCCTCGTCAAGATGGGCGCCAAGATCGAGGGCGCCGGCACCTCGCGTATCGTGGTGACGGGCGTCGCGCGCCTCGGCGGCGCGCATCATGCCGTGCTGCCGGATCGCATTGAGGCCGGCACCTATGCGATGGCTGTGGCGATGACCGGTGGCGACGTGATGCTGGAAGGCGCACGGCCGGAGCTGCTGCAATCGGCGCTCGACGTGCTCACCAAGGCGGGCGTCGATATCGACTCGACCAACGAGGGCATCCGCGTGCGCCGCAACGGCCACGGCCTCACGGCGGTCGATATCGACACCGATCCTTTCCCCGGCTTCCCGACCGATCTCCAGGCGCAGTTCATGGCGCTGATGACGCGGGCGAAGGGCACCTCGCGCATCCGCGAGACCATCTTCGAGAACCGCTTCATGCATGTGCAGGAGCTCGCCCGTCTCGGCGCGAAGATCCGGCTGGACGGCGATGTCGCCCATGTCGAGGGCGTCGAGAAGCTGACCGGCGCGCCGGTGATGGCAACGGACCTGCGCGCCTCGGTCTCGCTGGTCATCGGTGGGCTCGCCGCCGAGGGCGACACCACGATCAATCGCGTCTACCACCTCGATCGCGGTTTCGAGGCGCTGGAAGCCAAGCTCAGCCGCTGCGGCGCGCTGGTCGAGCGCATCAGCGGTTGATTTTCTCGGGGCGGCTCGTCAGAACAAGACCATGTCAGACGATGCCGCCGACCCGCTGAAGCTCATCGCGCTCGACGCGGATGACCTCGCGATTGTCTCAGCCCATCTCCAGGATGCGGTGCTGAAGGCAGCTGATCTCGTCTATCTACCGCGCGAGCAGCGCTTCGCGCTCGCGCTGCGTCGCTTCGACTGGGAGGGCGCCCAGCGCGGCCAGCGCCGCCGCCGCCTGACGGCGCTGCATTTCGACCGCGTCCAGTCCGTGCGCAGCGCCAAGCTGAACAAGAACGATCCCGACAAGGTCCTGAACCTGCTCGCCGTCACCTTCGATCTGAGCGAGGAGCCGGCCGGCGAGGTGACCCTGCATTTCTCGGAAGGGGCGGCGATCCGCCTCTCGGTCGAATGCATCGAGGCCCAGATGAAGGATCTCGGCCCGGTCTGGGAAGCCGTGGCGACGCCCGGCCATCCCGACGGCGCCTGAGCCCGTGAGGTCGGCGCAGCTTTTCAGCCGTCGCCCGCTTCAACCTTGCATACCCTTCGTCTAAGAACGCGCCGTCATCCCGGACAAGCCGCGAAGCGGCGCCGATCCGGGATCCATCGAAGGGCGCTGTGCTCTATGATGGATTCCGGGTCTTCGCTGCGCTACGCCCGGAATGACGACCTAGAGTTCGAATTCCCCGAGGATACCCATGCCGATCAGGCTCGACGACAGGGATGCCCGCTTCGCTGAGGGCTTCGCGGCGCTGCTCTCCGCCAAGCGCGAGGTTTCGGAGGAGGTCGATCGCGTCGCCGCCGACATCATTGCGGATGTCCGCGAGAAGGGCGATGCGGCGCTCATCGATTATACCGCCCGCTTCGACGCGCTCGCCCTGACCCCTGAGACCTTGCGCGTCTCCGAAGCCGAGATCGACGCGGCCGTCGCCGCCTGTTCGCCCGAACTGCTGGCCGCGCTGGAGACGGCGCGCGCGCGCATCGAAACCTATCACTGCCGCCAGAAGCCGGCCGATTCCTGGGTCGAGGACGCGGCTGGCGTCGGCGCCGGCTGGCGCTGGAGTGCGATCGAGGCGGTCGGGCTCTATGTGCCCGGCGGCACGGCAAGCTATCCCTCCTCGGTGCTGATGAATGCGATCCCGGCGAAGGTCGCCGGCGTGCCGCGCATCGTCATGGTCGCGCCCACACCGCGGGGCGAAACCAATCCGCTGGTGCTCGCCGCCGCCCGGCTCGCCGGCGTCGACGAGGTCTATCGCATCGGGGGCGCGCAGGCCGTCGCGGCGCTCGCCTATGGCACGGCTGCGATCGCGCCCGTCGCCAAGATCGTCGGCCCCGGCAATGCCTATGTCGCCGCCGCCAAGCGCCGCGTCTTCGGCCAAGTCGGCATCGACATGATCGCCGGCCCCTCCGAGGTGCTGGTCATCGCCGATCGCAGCGCCAATCCCGACTGGATCGCCGCCGACCTGCTGGCGCAGGCCGAACATGACGTTTCCGCCCAATCGATCCTGATGACCGACGATGCCGCACTCGCCGCCGAGGTCGAGAAGGCGGTGATGGCGCAGCTGGCGACGCTGCCGCGGGCGGAGATCGCCGGCAAAAGCTGGCAGGAATTCGGCGCGATCCTGCTTGTCGCCGATCTCGAAGCCGCCGTGCCGCTGGTCGATCGGCTCGCGCCCGAGCATCTCGAGATCATGACGGCCGATCCGGACCGGCTCGCAGGGCTGATCCGCAATGCCGGGGCGATCTTCCTGGGAGGCCATACGCCCGAGGCGATCGGCGATTATGTCGGCGGTCCCAACCACGTCCTGCCGACGGCGCGTTCGGCCCGCTTCTCGTCGGGCCTCGGCGTCGGCGACTTCATGAAGCGGACCTCGCTCCTGAAATGCGGCCCCGAGGGCCTGCGCGCCCTCGCTTCCGCCGCGACGCAATTGGCCGAAGCCGAGGGCTTGCAGGCGCACGGCCGATCCGTGACGATCAGGTTGAATCTCTAGAGCTCCGTCCGACAGGCGGCGCCATGGCCGGAGGAGTGATGTCCGACGTCTCGACTGCCACCAACCAGCGTCTGGTCGGCCTGACCCTCGACGAGAATTCCCTCGGCCGGGGCACGCCCGATCAGGAGCACGAGCGCGCGGTCGCGATCTACGACCTGATCGAGCGCAACAGCTTCGCCGTTCCCGAGCATGACGGCGGGCCGTATCTCGCACATCTCGCCATGGTCGAGCGGCGTCTCGTCTTCGAGATCAAGGCGGCGGACGGCGCACCGGTGGTGACGCACCATCTCTCGCTCAGCCCGTTCCGGCGCATCATCAAGGACTACGAACTGGTCTGCGACAGCTATTACGCGGCGATCCGGACCGCGACGCCGACACAGATCGAGGCGATCGACATGGGCCGGCGCGGCCTGCATGACGAGGCCGCCGGCATCCTGGCGGAGCGGCTGGCCAACAAGGTCGAGGTCGATTTCGATACGGCCCGCCGCCTGTTCACATTGATCTACGCTCTGCACTGGAAGGGCTGACGCGCTTGGAGGCCCCGCGCAAGGTCCAGAGCGTGCTGTTCATGTGCGCGATGAACGCCGTGCGCTCGCCCATGGCCGAGGCTCTGGCCAAGCATTTCTTCGGCAAGTCGATCTATGTCCAGTCGGCCGGCGCTCGGAAGGGCGAACCGGACGGCTTCGTGCACGCGATCCTCGACGAGATCGGCATCGATCTCAGCAAGCACAAGCCGAAATCGATCGAGGAGCTGGAGGAATGGGAAGGGCTCAATTTCGACCTGATCATCACGCTCTCGCCCGAGGCCCATCACAAGGCGCTGGACCTGACGCGGACCCATGCCGCCGAGGTGGAATACTGGCCGACCGTCGATCCGACCGTGTTCCAGGGCTCGCGCGAGCAGAAGCTCGATGCCTATCGTGACGTCAGGGACGGGCTGATCAAGCGGATCAAGCAACGCCTTCAGAGCTGACGAAGCTCAACGCACCAGCACCGCTCCGCCGCAGCGGACGCCGCTGAGCCAGCTATCGGTCTGGCCCAATCCGATGCCGAGCGTGCCGAGAACCGATCAGCACGGTGGCAGAGACCGCGAAGAGAATCGCGGCGCCGCTCCGCTGATTCCCGGCGAAGTTCCTGAGCTTGAGCCTGCGTGTCCGCCCCTTTGCCTCGAGATGGCGGAAGCCGTTCAATATCCACCGCGCTGGACGATTGCCCGATGCTCAATCATGGGTTGTGGCAGCGAGACGAGCTGGCGGAGGCTGTCTTAGACCGAGCCGCCATGTCACAGGCGACGGCAACCTCGAACCTCTGCATCTGCGAGCCGGTCTGGCCGGTACGGGCTCTCGGCTTGGCCGGGTCGATGAAGGCGCAGGAGGCGGCATGGGCGGCGATGAAATCGCGGGCGATCCGGCAGCGTTTGGCGTCGCTGAGGCCCGATACGGACGAGCACGCCGCCTCGGCTGCGATCTGCTGGATGCTGTGGTCGATGCCGAGGACGTAGCCGTAGCCCATGATGCCGAAGAGCAGCAGCAGGATCGGCGCGACGAAGGCGAACTCGACTGCGCGAGTGACGCGCTGGTTTCAGCGGAAACGTGACGGGGCAGGCAACATGGCCGCTCTTCGACAAGTGAACACAACCAAAAGATGCAAATTTCTTCCCTTGATGAAAAGTAAGAACGTTCCCGGCCGAGCAAGCGCCGTTCAAGCCGAGTGAAAGGCTTAAGCAAAATTTTACGCAGCTACGGTTGCTTCGCTTGTGTGTCGCCTTTGCCCCGAGTGATCCCTCCGATGCCTTCGACATCTCCAGCGGAACCCGCTGCGGCTCGTGCGGAGCGGCTGTCGCCCGGTGGCGCTCTCCTGGTCGGGCTGGTCTGCCTGCTGGTCAGCTTCGGAGCCCTCGCCAGCCTGCCGCGGCCGGCCGACGGCACCGAGCCGGTCGCGATCATCTTCCCGCCCTGGACCGAGGGCGCGGAAGCCGTGGCGTTGAGCTTCGCTGCCGGTCATCGCGTGTTGCGCAGTGGCCGTTTGAGCGCGGTCGTCGTCGTGGCGCCGACGCTGAACGGACAGGCGCCATCCCTACCGAAAGGCGCGTGGTTCTCCCTCGTCCTGGCGGGCCTTGCCGGGTGCCTCGATAGTCCCGACCGAACGGAAGCATCGTCATGATCTGGACCCTGTCAGCGGTACGCCAGAGGGTCGCGCAGGCCCTGCTCGCACTCGGGTTGCTCCATGTGCCGCTGATCGCGGCGGGCTTCTGGGCCAATGGTGCGCCAGGCACCGTGCCGGTCGCGATAGCGACGCTGGCCGCGCTCGCAGCCGTGCTGGTCTATCGCCTGGCCGGCCCGGCCATCGTGACGCAGCTCATCATTGCGGCCGTGCTGATCGGGCAGATCTCTATCCTGGTGTTCAGCTTTGCCGGCCATCCCTGGCAGCCGGACATCCACATGTACTATTTCGCGGTGCTGGCGCTGCTGGCCGGTTTCTGCGACTGGCGGCCGATCCTGATGGGCGCGACGTTGACCGCCGCGCACCATCTCGTGCTGCAATACGCGTTGCCGGCCGCCGTCTTCTACCAGGGTGGCAGCCTGTTACGGGTGCTGCTCCATGCGGTGATCGTCATCATCGAGACGACGTTCCTTGCGATCCTCGCCGTCGTGCTGCAGCGCATGTTCGCCGTGAACGAGCAGAATCTCGCGCGGGCGCAGGAAGTGGCGGAGCGCGAGCGCATCGCCGGCGACAAGGAGCGCAACCTTGCCGAGGAGCTCGGCCGGCGCGCCGAAATGCTGCGCGACGTCGTCGCCGGCTTCCGCGCGCAGATGGATCAGGCAATGGCCGTGCTGGACCATTCCGCAGCGGCGATGAACACCGAGGCCGGGGCGCTGACCGAAACCTCCGACCATGTCCGTCGCCAGACCGCGATGGTCTCCGATTCCGCTGCCGGCACGATGGACAGCATTGATCATCTCTCGGCGGCCAGCACCGAACTCGTCGCGTCCATCAGCGAGATCGGCCGCAATGCCGGGCACTCGGCCGATGGTTCGAAGGTGGCCGCGGACCTCGCCCGGCACGCCAGCGCCGAGATCGAGCATCTCGCCCAGAGCAGCGAGAATGTCGGCGCCGTCGTCGAGATCATCCGCGGCATTGCCGCCCAGACCAGTATGCTCGCGCTCAATGCCACGATCGAGGCGGCGCGCGCCGGTGAGATGGGCCGCGGCTTCGCCGTCGTCGCCAGCGAGGTCAAGACGCTCTCGGCCCAGACGGCCAAGGCGACGGACGAGGTCTCGCTCCAGATCGGCACGATGCAGCAGGCCTCGCAGCGCTCGCTCAAGGCGATCCGCGACATCGTCGAGGCGATCGGCGATGTCGAGAGCGTCGCCAATGCGATCGCGCTCTCCGTCGACGAACAGAGCCGCGCCACCGCGGAGATCGCGCATCAAGTCCAGCTGTCCTTCGAGGGTGCGCAGCGCAGCGCCGACGTCGCCGGCGGCTTCGAAGTCATGACCCGCCAGACCCATGGCGCTGCCCAGCAATTGCAGAGCGCCGCCAGCACGCTTGCGCAGCAGGCGCAGGAGATCCGCCAGGAGGTCGCGAGCTTCTGCGGGCGGGTCGCTGCGGCCTGACGGCTACCAGGGGCGGCCGGGGCCGACCGGTCCGATGCCGAGGAAGCTGCCCAGGCTCGCCGCGATATCGGCGAAGCTGCCGCGGCGACCGAGCGGCCTGGGCTCGACGCCCGGGCCGAAGGCCAGGATCGGCACATGCTCGCGGGTATGGTCGCTGCCGGGCCAGCTCGGATCATTGCCATGGTCGGCCGTGATGACGGCGATGTCGCCCGGCCGCAATGCGGCTTCGATATGGGGCAGGCGGCGGTCGAACGCCTCCAGCGCCGCGGCATAGCCGGGAATGTCGCGCCGATGGCCGAACTCCGTGTCGAAATCGACGAGGTTGACGAAGCAGAAGCCGCCATCCGGCAAGCCGTCCCAGGCCTCCAGCGCTGCGTCGAGCATGGCCGCATTGCCGAAGGGCTTGATCTCTGTGCCGGTTGATCGATGGGCGAAGATGTCGCCGATCTTGCCGACGGTGACGATCGTCCGCCCCTGGCTCGCCAGCCGGTCGAGGATCGTCTCGTCCGGCGGCGGTATGGCGAAATCCTTGCGGTTGCCGGTGCGGGTGAAGCCTTCCTCCGGCGAGCCGACGAAGGGCCGCGCGATCACGCGGCCGATCCGCAGGGGATCGACGAGGCCGCGCACGATCTTGCAGAGCGCATAGAGCCGGTCGAGCCCGAAATGCTCCTCATGCGCCGCGATCTGCAGCACGGAATCGACCGAAGTGTAGCAGATCGGCTTGCCCGTCCGGATATGCTCCGGTCCGAGCTCGTCGATGATCGCGGTGCCCGAGGCATGCTTGTTGCCGAGGATGCCGGGAAGGGCGCCTTCCTTGACGATACCGGCGACGAGTTCCGGCGGGAAGGCATTCTCGAGATCGGTGAAGTAGCCCCACTGGAACGGTACCGGGCAGCCCGCGATCTCCCAATGGCCGGACGGGGTGTCCTTGCCCTGGCTGATTTCGACGCCATAGCCCCAGCGCCCTTCGGGCTTGGCCGGCTTCGCGACGCCGGCGAGCGGCTGGCCGGTCGAGGCTTCGCAGGCGTGGGCGAGGCCAAGCCGTGCGAGGTTCGGCAGCTTGAGCGGCCCGCTGCGCAAGCCTTCGCGGTCGCCGCGCCCACCGGCGCAGGCCTCCGCGATATGGCCGAGCGTGTCGGAGCCGGCATCGCCATAGGCCGCCGCATCGGCCGCGCCGCCGCAGCCGACTGAGTCCAGTACGATCAGGAGCGCGCGCGCCATACTCAGTCCCTCACCGCGGTGGCGCTGGCCGTGTTGAGGTTCAGCGCGGCCGCGAGCAGCGCCTGTGTATAGGCCTCGCGCGGCTGAGCGAAGATTGCCTCCGCCGGGCCTTCCTCGACGACCTTGCCGTTCTGCATCACCACCACCCGATGCGACAGCGCCCTGACGACCTTGAGGTCATGGCTGATGAAGAGATAGCCCAGCTTACGCTTCGCTTGCAGCCCGCGCAGCAACTCGACGATCTGCGCCTGCACGGACATGTCGAGCGCCGAGGTCGGCTCGTCCAGCACCACGAATTTCGGATCGAGCGCCATGGCCCGCGCGATGGCGATGCGCTGGCGTTGGCCGCCGGAGAACTCGTGCGGGTAGCGGTCCATCGCCGCTGGGTCGAGCCCAACATCCACAAGCGCCTGCGCCACGATCTCGCGGCGCTGCGGATAGGTCAGGTTCGGCTGCTGGATGGCGAGGCCCTCGGCCACGATCTCCGCCACCGACATGCGTGGCGAGAGCGAGCCATAGGGGTCCTGGAAGACGACCTGCAGATCCTTGCGCTTGGGTCTGACCTGCTTGCTGGACAAGCCGTCGATGCGGTCGCCGAGGAAGACGATCGGCCCCTCCGAGGCGATCAGCCTGAGGATGGCGAGGCCGAGCGTGGTCTTGCCCGAGCCGGACTCGCCGACGACGCCCAGCGTCTCGCCCTCGCGCACCGTGACCGAGATGCCGTCCACTGCCTTCACATGGCTGCTGACGCGGCGCAGCAGGCCGGACTTGATCGGGAACCAGACCTTGACCGGCCCGGCCTCCAGCAGCGTCGCGGCGTCGCTCGGGACCGGGGCAGGGCGGCCCTTCGGCTCGGCCGCGAGCAGGCGCTTGGTGTAGTCGTGCTGCGGGTTGGCGAAGATCTCGGCCACGGGGCCGTGCTCGACGATCTTGCCCTTCAGCATCACGCAGACCCGGTCGGCGATCCGCCGGACGATGCCGAGATCATGGGTGATGAACAGCATCGCCATGCCGAGCCGCGCTTGAAGCTCCTTGAGCAGCTTCAGGATCTGCGCCTGCACGGTGACGTCGAGCGCTGTGGTCGGCTCGTCGGCGACGAGCAATTCGGGCTCGTTGGCGAGCGCCATCGCGATCATCACGCGCTGGCGCTGCCCGCCCGAGAGCTGGTGCGGATAGGCATCGAGCCGGCTCGCGGCGTCGCGGATGCCGACGAGGTCGAGGAGCTCCAGCGTGCGGACGCGCGCCTTCTCGCCCCGCAGGCCCTTGTGCAGTTCGAGGATCTCGCCGATCTGCCGCTCGATCGTGTGCAGCGGGTTCAGCGAGGTCATCGGCTCCTGGAACACCATGGTGATGTCGTTGCCGCGCACCTTGCGCATCGCGTCCTCGTCGGCCGCGATCAGGTCCTGCCCGTTGAAACGCACCTTGCCGGAGGGATGGTGCGCCGCCGGGTAGTTCAGGAGCTTGAGGATCGACAGCGCCGAAACCGACTTGCCCGAGCCGGATTCGCCGACCAGCGCCAGCGTCTCGCCCTTGGCGATCGAGAAGGAGACGCGGTCGACCGCGAGCGTTTCCCGCCCTCCCTGGCGGAAGGCGACGGAGAGGTCTTCGACGGAGAGAAGCGGCGCGGTCATGCGAAGGTCTTCCGCGGGTCGAAGGCGTCGCGCACCGCTTCGCCGATGAAGATCAGCAGCGACAGCATCAGTGCGATCACGATGAAGCCGGAGAGGCCGAGCCAGGGCGCCTGGAGGTTCGCCTTGCCCTGCGCCAACAGTTCCCCAAGCGAGGGCGAGCCCGGCGGCAGACCGAAGCCGAGGAAGTCGAGCGAGGTCAGCGTGGTGATCGAGCCGTTCAGGATGAAAGGCAGGAAGGTCAGCGTCGCCACCATCGCGTTGGGCAGCAGGTGCCGGATCATGATGGTGCGGTTGGAGAGGCCGAGCGCGCGGGCGGCACGGACATATTCGAAATTGCGCGCCCGCAGAAACTCGGCGCGGACGACGCCGACCAGCGCCACCCAGGAGAACAGCAGGAGGATGCCGAGCAGCACGAAGAAGCTCGGCGTGATGATCGCGGCGACGATGATCAGCAGGTAGAGCGCCGGGATCGAGGTCCAGATCTCGATCAGGCGTTGGAAGATCAGGTCGGTCCAGCCGCCGAAATAGCCCTGGATGGCGCCGGCCGCGATGCCGATCACCGAGGAGAAGGCGCAGAGGATCAGCCCGAACAGCACCGAGATGCGGAAGCCGTAGATCAGGCGTGCGACGACATCGCGGCCCTGGTCGTCGGTGCCGAGCCAGTTCCATTCGATGTCGCGGCAGGTCGATCCGCCGATGCGCTCCGCGATCGTCTTGCACTGCTCGTCCTTGAGCAGCCAGGTCGGCGGGGCAGGGGCCGGCACCGGCAGGTCGAGATTATGCGTGCGATAGGAATAGCGGATCGGTGGCCAGATTGCGAAGCCGTTGGCGGCGATCTCCTTGGCGATGACCGGATCGCGATAATCGGTCGTAGCGAGGAAACCGCCGAATTTCTCTTCGGGATAGTTCACGGCGACGGGGAACAGCCACTCGTCCTTGTAGCGCACGACGAGCGGCCGGTCGTTGGCGATGAACTCGGCGAAGAGCGAGAGCACGAACAGTGCGAGGAACAGCCAGAGCGACCACCAGCCGCGCTTGTTGGCCTTGAAGTTGTTGAACCGGCGCCGGTTGATCGGCGAGAGCTTGAGCCAGCCCTGCTTGGCCTCGGCCGGCGCGAGGGGCACGTCGCTGCGCAGGGCGGGCGGCGGGGCGTCGATCAGCGTGTCCATGTTCACGCCTCCCGGCTCTCGAAATCGATGCGGGGATCGACCCAGCTATAGGTCAGGTCGGTGACGAGATGCACGACGAGGCCGATCAGCGAGAAGATGAAGAGATTGGCGAAGACCACGGGATAGTCACGGTTGACGATCGCCTCGAAGGAGAGGAGGCCGAGCCCGTCGAGCGAGAAGATCGTCTCGATCAGCAGCGAGCCCGCGAAGAGCGCATGCACGAAGGCGCCGGGGAAACCGGCGATGACGATCAGCATCGCGTTGCGGAAGACATGGCCGTAGAGCACGCCGCGCTCGCTGAGACCCTTCATCCGCGCGGTCAGGACATATTGCTTCCGGATCTCGTCGAGGAAGGAGTTCTTGGTCAGCAGCGTCGAGGTGGCGAAGGCGCCGAGCGCCATCGCCAGAACGGGCAAGGTGATGTGCCAGAGATAGTCCTTGGCCTTGCCGAACAGGCTGAGCTCCGCCCAGTTGTCGGAGGTCAGACCCCTCAGCGGGAAGATCTGCCAGAACGAGCCGCCGGCGAAGAGCACGATCAGCAGGATCGCGAACAGGAAGCTCGGAATGGCATAGCCGACGATGACGACGGCGCTCGTCCAGGTGTCGAAGCGCGAGCCTTCCTTCACCGCCTTGCGGATGCCGAGCGGGATCGAGATCGCGTAGGAAATCAGCGTCATCCAGAGGCCGAGCGTGATCGAGACCGGCAGCTTTTCCTTGATGAGCTGCAAGACGGGCGCGTCGCGGAAATAGGAACGGCCGAAATCGAAGCGGGCATAGTCGCCGAGCATCTTCAGGAAGCGCTCATGCGCCGGCTTGTCGAAGCCGAACTGCTTTTCCAGCTCCTTGATGAAGGCGGGGTCGAGCCCCTGCGCGCCGCGATAGGCCGATCCGTCGCTCTGCGCCCCGGCATCGCCCATTTGCCCGCCGCCGACGCGATCGGCCGCGCCGCCGCTATTCGGGTTCTGGAGCTGCGAGATCACGCGCTCGACCGGCCCGCCCGGCGCGAACTGCACGATGACGAAGGAAACGAGCAGGATGCCGAACAGCGTCGGCACCATCAGCGCGAGGCGCCGGGCGATATAGCTCAGCATGCCGCGCTCACGCCTTTCCGATCCGCTTGGCCTTCTCGGCGTCGTACCACCAGATGCCCGGCGCCCCCGAGGCGAATTTCGGCTTGGTCGCCGGCCGGTCGTACATGTCCCAGTAGGCCAGCCATTCCTCGTCGTTCCACCACATCGGGATCCAGTAGCGCCCGGAGCGCAGCAACCGGTCGAGGCATTTGGCGGCGACGATGCAGTCGGCATAGGTCTTGGCCTGGCCGATCGCCTCGATCATCGCGTCGATGGCGGGATCGCTGATGCCGCCGACGTTGCGCGAGCCCCTGGTCTTCGCCGCTTCCGAGCCATAGACGATACGCATCGTGTCGCTCGGGATCGCGCCGCCCGAGAGCGCCCGGCTGATGATGTCGAAATCGAACTCGTCGAGGCGGCGTTGATATTGCGCGGCATCGACGAGGCGGGAGGTGGCGTTGATGCCGAGCCGCTTCAGATTAGCCTGGAAGGGTTGGGTATGCGGCTGGAGGGCCGGGTTGGAATCGAGGAACTCGATCTCGAAGGGCTGGCCGTTCGGCAGCTTCATGACGTTGCCGTCGCGCTTGCAGCCGGCGGCACGCAGCATCTCGTCGGCCTTGCGCAGCAGGTTGCGATCGCTGCCCGAGCCGTCCGAGACCGGCGGCAGGAAGGGCTCGCCGAAGACCTCGTCCGGCACCTTGCCGCGCCAGGGTTCCAGCAGCTTCAGTTCTTCGGGTGACGGCTTGCCGACTGCCTTCGAATCCGAATTCTCGAAATAGGACGTCATGCGCTCGAAGGAGCCGAACATGATGTTCTTGCGCGTCCATTCGAAATCAAAGGCGAGGCCCAGCGCGTCGCGGATGCGCGGATCGGCGAATTTCTCGCGCCTTGTGTTGTAGACCCAGCCCTGCGAGCCGACCGGCTCGGTCTTGGGCAGGGTCTCCTTCTTGACCTTGCCCTTGTGCACGGCCGGGAAATCGTAGCCCGTCGCCCAGATGCGCGAGGTGAACTCCTCCTGGAAGGTGATGGCACCACCCTTGAAGGCCTCGAACGCCACCTGCCGGTCGCGGAAATATTCCCAGCGCACCCGGTCGAAATTATTGGTGCCGATATTCACCGGCAGATCCTTGGCCCAATAGTCCGGCACACGCTCGAACTCGATGAAGCGGCCCTGCTCGAGGCGCCCGACCTTGTAGGCCCCCGAACCCAGCGGCGGCTCCAGCGTCGAGGCGGCGAAATCGCGCGTCGACCAGTATTTCTCGGAGAAGACCGGCAGGCCGGCGACGACGAGATGCAGGTCGCGCCCGCGCTTCGGCGAGAACTTCGCAACGAAGATGTCGTCGCCCTCCGCTTCCGCTGTGATGAGTTCGTTGAGCAGCAGCCGATAGGAGGGATGCCCCTTCGCCTTCAGGATGTTCATCGAGAAGGCGACGTCGCGGGCCGTCACCCGCGAGCCGTCATGGAATTTTGCTTCGGGCCTGAGCCGAAAGCGGTAGGTCAGCTTGTCCGCGGAAACAGCGACGCTCTTCGCCAGCAGGCCGTAGAGCGAGCCGGGCTCGTCGCCGGAGCCGGCCATCAGGCTGTCGAAACAGGCATCCATGCCGGCCGCGCCATCACCCTGCAGCACATAGGTGTTGAGTGTGTTGAAGGTGTCGAAGCTCTGGTTGCCACCGGCCCGCTTGATCTGGACGGTGATGGAGCCGCCCTTCGGGGCCTTGGGGTTCACATAGGCGAAATGCGGAAAGTCGGGCGGCAGGGCGAGCTCGCCGAAGGTCGAGAGCCCATGCGATTCGGCTTCCTGCGCCAGCGCCGCCTGGGGAAGCTGGGGCAGGGCGCCCGCGACGGTCGCGGCACCTGCGGCTTCCAGCAATCTGCGGCGTGTGATGCGCATCGCCATCGTTTCGCGTCTCCGTCTGATTCGCCGTTATCCTGTGTCGCCTGCGCGCAAGGTTCCGGCAATGGCTGGCAGGAGGCGGATTGTGCGGGCACGCGCGAGGCGGGAGCAAGGCGCGGAAACGAAAAAGCCGGGCAAAGCCCGGCTTCGTGATCGCAGATCGGCCGTTCGCCTCTGGCCTCAGGGCTTCGGCAGCGGCTTCGGCGCGTCGGCCAGCGTGTTCAGGTAGGCGACGACGTCGGCGCGGGTATCCGGCTTGGCGATGCCGGCGAAGGCCATGATCGTGCCGGGCACATAGGCCTTCGGGCTCTTCAGGAAGTGGTCGAGCGCTTCGGCGTCCCAGGTCTTGTCGGCGCGGCCCTTCATCGCGGCCGAGTAGCCGAAGCCGGCGACCGAGCCCTCGTTGCGGCCATAGACGTCGAAGAGATGCGGACCGACCTTGTTGGCGCCGCCCTTCTCGAAGGTGTGGCAGGCCTTGCAGGCGGCGACGGCCCTCTCGCCCTTGGCCGGATCGGCCTTGGCGAGGCGCACTGCGATCGGCTCCTCGGCGGCGGGAGCGGCGGCGGCTCCGCCAGCGGCCGGCTCCTCGCTCGGCAGCTCGAAGCCCGGCACCGCCGGCTTCTTCGGCGCGAAGACGATACCGGCCGTCATGTTGAGGCCCAGCACGACGAGCAGCGTGGAGAGAACCGCGCCGGCAATCTTGTTGGCTTCGATGTTCATCGTGTCCGAACCCTGGTGCCCTCCGCGGCCGAGGCCCGGGAGACGAGATAGCGCTTGGCCGGAGTCTTGAAAGGCTCCAGCTTCCGCCGTTGCTTAACCGCTTTGCGCGCTTCATTGCAACTCGTATAAGCACGCACCGTTTGAGACTTTTTGCCGCCACCGGTTTTCATCGGCGGCGGCCCAGCCGAGCACGCTTCAAAAAATGGCCCATCCGCTGATCCTGATCCCGGCCCGCATGCAGGCGACGCGCCTGCCCGGCAAGCCGCTTGCCGACATCCATGGCGAGCCGATGATCGTCCATGTCTGGCGCCGCGCGATCGAATCCGGCGCCGGAGACGTCGCGGTAGCGACCGATGCGCCTGAAATCGCGGCCGCGATCGAGGCCGCCGGCGGAAAGGCGGTGATGACCAGCGCCGACCACCAGACCGGCTCGGACCGGATCAAGGAAGCCGCCGATCTCCTCGACCCTGAGCGCCGCTACGACATCATCGTCAATGTGCAGGGCGATTTCCCGACATTGGCGCCTTCCGCCATTGCCGCGGCGGTGAAGCCGCTCGCCGATCCGGCTGTGGATATCGCGACGCTCGCCGGCGTGATCGACGACGAAGAGGAGAGGACGGCGCCGAGTGTCGTGAAGCTCATCGGCAGCGAGATCGCGCCCGGCCACATGCGCGCGCTCTATTTCACCCGCGCCACCGCGCCTTACGGCGAGGGGCCGCTCTATCATCATGTCGGCCTCTACGCCTATCGCCGCGCCGCGCTCGACCGTTTCGTCAGCCTGCCGCAATCGCCGCTGGAGCTGCGCGAGAAGCTGGAGCAGCTGCGCGCGCTGGAAGACGGCATGCGCATCGACGTCATGGTCATCGACCATGTGCCGCGCGGCGTCGACACGCCCCCCGATCTCGATCGCGCCCGCGCGGTCCTGAAAGCGCGCTGAGGCCGGTCCGGCCAAGCCGCGTCATAACAAGAAGCCGAGGAGCCTGAAGTCGTCCCATGTCCTTCGTCGTGTCTTATCAGGGTGAGCCCGGAGCCTTCTCCTCGCAGGCGGCCCTTCAGGTGTTTCCGGACTGCGAGCTTCTGCCCTGCGCCACTTTCGAGGACGCGCTCTCGGCCGTCAGCGACGGCAAGGCCCGCTATGGCATGATCCCGATCGACAATTCGATCGCCGGCCGCGTCGCCGATATCCATCATCTGCTGCCGCGTTCGGGGCTGCACATCATCGGCGAGCATTTCCTGCCGATCCGCTTCCACCTGATGGCGGCGAAGGGCGCGACGCTCGCCACGATCCAGACCGTGCAGAGCCATATCCATGCGCTCGGCCAGTGCCGGAAGATCATCCGCAAGCTCGGCCTCAAGGCCGAGGTCGCCGCCGATACCGCCGGCTCTGCCCGCCAGGTCGCCGAGGCCAACGACATGACGCGCGCGGCCATCGCCCCGCGCATCGCGGCGGAGGTCTATGGTCTCGACATCCTGATGGAGGATATCGAGGACGAGAAGCACAACACCACGCGCTTCGTCGTGCTCTCGAAATATCCGGAATATGCCCGCCAGGGCGCGGGCCGGACGGTGACGACGCTGATGTTCCGCGTCCGCAACATCCCGGCCGCGCTCTACAAGGCGATGGGCGGCTTCGCCACCAACGGCATCAACATGACCAAGCTGGAAAGCTACATGGTCGACGGCCATTTCTCGGCGACGATGTTCTATGCCGATGTCGAGGGCCATCCCGACGATCCGGCGCTGCGCCGCGCGCTCGACGAACTCTCCTATTTCTCCAAGGAGATGAAGATCATGGGCGTCTATCCCGCCAATGATTTCCGCTCGACGATCGAGGAACCCGGCGAGTAAGGCGCATTCCGCTTCGCCGGCCAGGGTTCAAAAAATACGCAGGTCATCCCGGCCGGAGCGAAGCGAAGAGCCGGGATCCATTCCTGAGCATCGATCGGAAGCGCTCTGGAATGGATCCCGGATCAAGTCCGGGATGACGGCGTGGGTCTGCGGTGAAATCGGACGCTCGGATAGCGGCTTTCAGTCGCTGACGCCCTCTTGCCCCTCGATAGCCATCAATGTCGCGGTCAGCAGGGCGACGAGCTTCTCCTGCCCGCCTGTCTGCGCGAAGACCTTGGCCTGAGCCAGCGTCAGCGTGCGGCCGCTCTTCACCACCTCGCCCCGCGCGATGATGCGCTCGCCCAGGGCAGGCGCAACGAGATTGATCTTGAACTCCGTCGTCAGCACGCCGCGCCCGGGCGGCATCAGGCTCAAGCCTGCATAACCCGCGGCGGAATCGGCGATGGCGCTGACCGCGCCGGCATGGACGAAGCCGTGCTGCTGGGACACGGCCGGGCCGGGTATCAGGATGATCTCGACGAAGCCCGGCGCGACGCTGCCGAGGCTGGCCCCCAGCGTCGCCATCAGGCCCTGCTTGGCGAAGCTCGACCGGATGCGCTCCTCGATAGCATGCTGCTCGGAGGTCATGTCCGGTTCTCCAAAGGAGGGATCAGGCTAGATGCGTTCGCCTTCCAGCGCCCAGGCTCGCACCAGCGTGTTGGCGATGGCGATATGCTGCGGGCAGGCGAGGCCGTCGGGATGCTTGCCCTCCAGCATCTGCAGAACCTCCGCGCGCGGGAACCAGCGGCCTTCTTCCAGCTCGGTCATGTCGAGCGTGATCTCCTCGCCGAGCGCTTCGGCGATGCAGCCCATCATGATCGAGGAGGGGAAGGGCCAGGGTTGCGAGGCGAGGTAGCGGACATTGCCGACCCTCAAGCCCGCCTCTTCCCAGCTTTCGCGCCTGACTGCGTCCTCGAGCGTCTCGCCCGGTTCGACGAAGCCGGCGATGCAGGAATACATGCCCGGCGCGAACCGGGCCTGGCGCGCCAGCAGGCAGTTATCGCCGCGCGTCACCAGCATGATCACGACCGGATCGGTGCGCGGGAAATGCATCGCGCCGCAGGACGTGCATTCGCGCCGCCAGCCCGAGGCGCCGGCGACCGTCTGCCCGCCGCATTGCGCGCAGAAGCGGTGGCGGGCATGCCAGTCGAGCACGGCCTTGGCCTCGCCGAGCGGGCCGACCTCGTCTTCCGGCACGATGCGCTTCAGCGCGACCGAGCGCAGGTCGGTGACGAACAGTTCGGACCGCTCCTTCAGCGGCTCGGCCAGGGCCTTGTCGAGCAGGCGGCCGAAGCGGGGCGTGCCGTCCTCGGCCATCCCCATGAAGATTTCCTCAGCGGCCGGGCCAAGGATCTCGGCCTCGCCATGGCTGAACCAGGCTGAGAGAGCATCGCCGTCGAGCCGCTTCAGGATCGGCGTCTCGCCGGCGACGACCGCGATCCGCGTATCCGAGCGGTGGCGTAGCGCCGTCACCGCGTCGGGCTTGTTGCGCAGGTCTTCGCGCCGGTCGAGCCGGTTGATCGCGAAGCCGGTGAGGGAGGAGCGTTCGCGGCGAGGCAGGGCGTCGTTCATGCTTCGGGTCTAGACCCGCGACGCCATGCCGCGCAAGCGCGTCTCACGCCTCCCCGCGTCCGCGCAGAAGGTGGATGATGCCGGAGAAATCCGTGCCACCCTCGCCCCAGGCATTATGCAGCCCGAAGAGCTGCGCGGCGGCCGCGCCGAGCGGGGTCGAGGCGCCCGCCGCCTGCGCCGCTTCCTGCGCCAGCTTCAGGTCCTTCAGCATCAGCGCCGAGGCGAAGCCGGGCTTGTATTCGTTATTGGCCGGCGAAGTCGGCACCGGCCCCGGCACCGGGCAATAGGTGGTCAGCGACCAGCATTGGCCCGACGAGGTCGAGGCGACGTCGAACAGCGCCTGATGCGACAGGCCGAGCTTCTCGCCGAGCACGAAGGCCTCGGAGACGCCGATCATCGAGATGCCCAGGATCATGTTGTTGCAGATCTTCGCCGCCTGGCCGTTGCCGGCGCCGCCGCAATGCACGATCTTGCGGCCCATCTTGGCGAGGATCGGCTCGCCCTTGCCGAAGGCATCCTCCGTGCCGCCGACCATGAAAGTCAGCGTCGCGCCCTTGGCGCCACCGGTGCCGCCCGAGACCGGCGCGTCGAGCGAGAGGCAGCCGCGCTCGGCCGCCAGCGCATGGGCCTTGCGGGCGCTTTCGACATCGATGGTCGAGGAATCGATCAAGAGCGTGCCGGGCTTCACCGCCGGCAGGATGTCGGCCCAGACGGCGAGCACATGCTTGCCCGCCGGCAGCATCGTCACCACGACTTCCGCGTCCGCCACGGCCTCCCTCGCCGAGCCGGCGATGCCGACGCCCATCTCGGCCGCGGCATCCTTCGATGCCTGCGCGAGATCGAAGGCTTTGACGCTATGGCCGGCCTTGACGAGGTTCCCGGCCATCGGGCCGCCCATATTGCCGAGGCCGATGAAGGCGATATTGGTCATGGTCGTATCCTCTCGTCGTTCTTGGTGTCATCCCGGGCCGCTCGAAGAGCGGACCCGGGATCGTCATCAGGAAAGGCACTTTCTCGTCTCGCGATCCCGGATCGCCTTCGGCGTCCGGGATGACACCCTGGGCGTCAATTCCCCTTCGACCGACCCACCAGCCCGCGCGCGACGATCATGCGCATGACTTCGTTGGTCCCTTCGAGGATCTGGTGGACGCGGAGATCCCGGACGATCTTCTCGATGCCGTAATCGGCGAGATAGCCGTAGCCGCCATGGATCTGCAGGGCGTGATTGGCGACCTCGAAGCCGGTATCGGTGGCGATGCGCTTGGCCATGGCGCAGAGCTTGGTCGCGTCCGGCGTCTTGGCGTCGAGCGCTGCCGCTGCGCGCCAGAGCAGGCTGCGGGCCGCCTCGAGCTCGGTCGCCATGTCGGCGAGCTTGAACTGCAAAGCCTGGAAATCGGCGATGGCGCTGCCGAAGGCTTTGCGTTCCTTGGCATAGGCGATCGAGCGGTCGAGCGCGCCCTGCGCCCCGCCTAGCGAGCAGGCGCCGATATTGAGCCGGCCGCCGTCGAGGCCTGCCATCGCGATCTTGAAGCCGATGCCCTCCGGGCCGAGACGGTTGGCCACCGGCACGCGGCAGTTCTCGAAGATCACGGCGCGCGTCGGCTGGGCGTTCCAGCCCATCTTCTTCTCGTTGGCGCCGAAGGAGAGGCCGGGCGTGTCCTTCTCGACGACGATGGTCGAGATGCCCCCGGGGCCGGCCTCGCCGGTGCGCGCCATCACGACATAGATGTCGGAGACGCCGGCGCCCGAGATGAACTGCTTCTGCCCGTCGAGGACATAGTGGTCGCCGTCCGGTACGGCCCTGGTCTTCAGCGCGGCGGCGTCGGAGCCGGCGCCGGGCTCGGTCAGGCAGTAGCTCGCCAGGTGCTCCATGGTGCAGAGCTTCGGCAGGAAGCGCTGGCGCTGCTCGTCGGAGCCATAGCGGTCGATCATCCAGGCGCACATGTTGTGGATCGAGATATAGGCCGCGACCGTCGGGCACCCCGTCGAGAGTGCCTCGAAGATCAGCGCCGCATCGAGCCGGGTCAGGCCGGAGCCGCCGACATCGTCGCGGATATAGATGCCGCCCATGCCGAGCGCTGCGGCGGCGCGCATTTCCTCGACCGGGAAATGCTTCTCCTCGTCCCAGCGTGCGGCGTGAGGCGCGAGCGTCTCCGCTGCGAAATCCTGCGCCATGTCGCGAATCGCGATCTGGTCCTCGGTCAGGGAAAACGGGCTCAAGGCTTGCGCTCCTGCTGGGTGGGGGCGTCGGGCCGCGGCTTCGCGGCCTGAGGTCGTCCGGGCTGCGGGTAGGCCCCGTTATAGGCCCCGGCTCGGTTGCGATGCGGGGATCGGGCCGAGGCGAGCGCCACGAAATCCTGCGCCGTGGCCGGTTCCCCGGTCTTGCCGACGAAGACGCGCGGTCCCTGGTCGGTCACCACCACGTCGCCATAGGCGACGTCGCCGGTGCTGATGAAAGTTTCGACGGTCACCGGCGCGGCCGAACGCGGCGCCCGGCTGGCCGTTGCGGCGCGCTGCTGCTCCCTGTCCGCGACCGCCTGCTCATGGAACAGCCGGCTTCTTTCCCGTGCCGCCTGCAGCCGCTCCTGCCAGAGCTGGCGGCAGCGGGCGAGTTGCGTCTCGGTGAGGGGTGCGTTCTCGGATGCGCCCGGTTCGCAGAGCGCATCCTCGGCCGGGGAAGCGGTGCCGGTCGCGAGGACCGGCCCCATGCCGCAGAGGAGGGCGAGCGACGTTGCGATGATGCGCAGCGATCGCTCCATGGCCCTCTCCGTCGGTGGCGCCTCAGTTCATCGTCGGGATGACGAAGCTCGCACCGTCCTTGATACCGCTCGGCCAGCGCGCCGTCACCGTCTTGGTCTTGGTGTAGAAGCGGATCGAGTCCGGGCCGTGCTGGTTGAGGTCGCCGAAGGACGAACGCTTCCAGCCGCCGAAGGTGTAATAGGCCAGCGGAACCGGGATCGGCAGGTTGATGCCGACCATGCCGACCTGGACCTTCGAGGCGAAGTCGCGCGCCGCATCGCCGTCGCGGGTGAAGATCGCGGTGCCGTTGCCGTATTCGTGGTCGTTGGTGAGCTTCAGCGCTTCTTCATAGGTGTCGGCGCGCAGCACCGAGAGCACTGGCCCGAAGATCTCCTCCTTGTAGATGCGCATGTCCTTGGTGACGTTGTCGAACAGGCAGCCGCCGACATAGAAGCCGTTCTCGTAGCCCTGCATCTTGAAGTCGCGGCCGTCGACCAGGAGCTTGGCGCCTTCCTGCACGCCGACATCGACGTATTGCTTGATCTTCTCCATCGCCGCCTTGGTGACGACCGGGCCGTAATCGGCGTTGACGTCGGTCGAGGGGCCGATCTTGAGGCTCTCGACGCGCGGGATCAGGCGCTTGACCAGCTCGTCCGCCGTGGCCTTGCCGACGGGGACCGCGACCGAGATCGCCATGCAGCGCTCGCCGGCCGAGCCGTAGCCGGCGCCGATCAGGGCGTCGACCGTCTGGTCCATGTCGGCGTCGGGCATGATGATCATGTGGTTCTTGGCGCCGCCGAAGCACTGCACGCGCTTACCGTTGGCGCAGCCGCGCGAGTAGATGTACTCCGCGATCGGGGTCGAGCCGACGAAGCCGACCGCCTTGATCTCGGGATTGTCGAGGATGGCATCGACCGATTCCTTGTCGCCGTTGACGACGTTCAGGATGCCGGGAGGGCCGCCGGCCTCGATGAACAGCTCGGCGAGGCGCATCGGCACGCCCGGGTCGCGCTCGGACGGCTTCAGGATGAAGGCGTTGCCGCAGGCGATCGCGGGGCCGAGCTTCCAGAGCGGGATCATCGCCGGGAAGTTGAACGGCGTGATGCCGGCGCAGACGCCGAGCGGCTGGCGCATCGAGTAGATGTCGATGCCGGGGCCGGCGCCGTCGGTGTACTCGCCCTTCATCAGGCCGGGTACGCCGAGCGAATACTCGATCACCTCGACGCCGCGCTGGATGTCGCCCTTGGCGTCCGGAATGGTCTTGCCGTGCTCGCGGGCGAGCAGCTCGGCGAGCTCGTCATTGTTCTGCGCGATCAGGTCGAGGAACTTCATCAGCACGCGGGCGCGGCGCTGCGGGTTGGTCGCAGCCCATTTCGGCTGCGCCTCGGCGGCGTTCTGCACGGCAGCGTCGAGTTCGGCGGTCGAGGCGAGCGCGACCTTGCCGATGATCGTGCCGTCCATCGGCTGGTAGATGTCGGCCGTGCGGCCCGAAGTGCCCGCGACATGCTTGCCGCCGATGAAATGCCCAACCTGACGCATCGCGCCCTCCCTACGAATTGGTGGTGTGTTGATCTTGCCATCTCACTACCATTCTCGTTTGCGCACGGCTATAGCGAGTGTGAAACGCCGGTCGTGCGAAAACACAAATATGGGAGAGAGCCTTGGAGCGCTTCGACTGGGACGACCTCCGCTTCTTTCTGGCCGTGGCGCGTTCGGGCCGCCTGACTGCGGCCGCACGCCGGCTCGGCGCCGACCATGCCACCGTCTCGCGCCGCATCACCTCGCTGGAGGAGGCGCTGAAGGCCAAGCTCTTCGAGCGTCGCCCACAAGGTTACACTCTGACGGCTCATGGCGAGCGCCTGCTGGCCAAGGCGGAGAGCATGGAGACCGAGGCGCTGGCGATCCAGAGCGATATCGGCGGCGCCGACATGGCGCTGTCCGGCACGGTCAGGATCGGCGCGCCCGACGGTTTCGGCACCTCCTTCCTGGCCCCGCGTTTGGCGCTGTTCGCGAAATCCTATCCGGGGCTGGAGATCCAGCTCATCGCCATGCCGCGCCTGCTCTCGCTATCCAAGCGCGAGGCCGATGTCGCGATCACGCTGGCTCCGCCCAAGGAAGGTAAGGTCGTCGCCCGCAAGCTCTCGGACTATCGGCTCGGGCTTTACGCCTCGCCGGAATACCTCGCCTCGATGCCGCCGGTGACCAAGCCGGAGGATCTCTTCGAGCACCGGATCATCGGCTATATCGATGACCTGATCTTCTCGCCCGAACTCGACTATCTCGACGAGGTCGCCAAGGGCCTGCGTGCCCATGTCCAGAGCTCGAGCGTCATCGCGCAGATGAATGCCGTGACGGCCGGCGCCGGCATCGGCGTGATCCACCACTTCATGGCGGAAGGGGAGAAACGGCTCCTGCCTGTCCTGCCCGAGACGGTTTCGATCACACGCTCGTTCTGGCTGCTGGTTCATGCCGACCTGAAGGACGTGGCGCGGGTGCGCGCCATCGTCGATTTCGTCGTCCGCGAGGTAAAGGCTTCGCGTACCCTGCTGATGGGCGAGCACAGGTCGGAGCCGCGCATCGCGGCCGAGTAGTCGCGCCTCAGGCGGCGGTGCGGACCCTGTCGCGCCCGTCCTGCTTGGCGACATAGAGCGCCTCGTCCGCCTGGCCGAGGCAGGTTTCGAGCATGGCGTCGGGCGAGAGCGCGGCGACGCCGATCGAGACCGTGAGCGGCAGGGTTTCTCCGTTGATGACGAGGGCGGCACTCGCGATCGCTGCCCGGATGTCCCCGCACAGGCGTTCGGCCTCCGTGAGATCGGCACCCGGGAAGATGATGGCGAACTCCTCGCCGCCGATGCGGGCGAGCAGGTTGAAGCCGCGCTCGGCCATGGTGCCGAGCGTCCGTGCGACGGCGATCAGCGCCTTGTCGCCGCCGTCATGGCCATGGCGGTCGTTGAGCCGCTTGAAATGATCGATGTCGAGGATGGCGACCGAGATCGGCAGGCCCATCTCGCGGGCTTCGCTGACAAGCTGCCGACCGCGTGCGAAGAAATGCCGGCGGTTGAACAGACCGGTGAGGAAGTCGCGCGCCGCGAGGTCCTGCAACTGTCGCAACTTCTCCAGAACTTCGACATTGGAGGCGATGCGGCATTGCAGTTCTTCCAGGACAAAGGGGCGCGAGACGAAATCATGCGCGCCGGCCTTGAGGAAGCCCGCCGAGGTCTGACGGTCGGTCGAAGAGGAGATGCCGAGGACGCGCACGTCCGGACGCTGGCGGCGGATGCGCCGTGCCAGCTCGAACCCGTCCATGTCGGGCATGTAATAGTCGCTGACGACAAGCTGGATATCGGAATTGCTCTCCAGGATCGTCAGCGCTTCCCGCCCGGAGCCGGCCTCGAGCACGGCATATTGCTGGATCGACAGCATCCGGGCGAGCACCTTGCGGGTGGTGCGGGTATCGTCGACGACGAGGATGCGCGTGTTGCGGTTGTTCAGCGCCCGCTTGACCGTGCTGACGAGGTTGGGAAGAGCGAACTCGTTGTCCTTCAGGACGTAGTCGATGACCTCCCGCTCCATGATCCGGCCGCGCGTGGCGAGATCGAATGTCGCGGTGAAGACGACCGAAGGGATGCCGTGGGTCACGGTCCAGTCGAGCGCCTCGCCGCGTGGGGCATCGGGCAGGTTGAGATCGACGACCGCGATCGCATAGGCGCCGGGCGATGCGACGATGTGGTCGCTGACTTCCTTGAGGGAGGCGCAGGTCGTGACCGGTAGCCCGGTCTCGGCCTGAAGAAGCTGCCGCAGCGCGAGCGAGAAGGTCCGCGAATCCTCGATGACGAGGATCTGGCGGTCGTCCGGTACGGGCTCCGGCCTAGCCTGCAATGTCTGATGGGCACCCATGCTCCATTTAGGGCGCTCGCAAGTTTAATTTTCCGTCACATCTGCCCGCAAAGTCCGCATGGAGTACGTCAAATCCGCCAAGGCAGGATATTGTGCTGCCGGTTGCGACCGATCAGGTCGAGCGTCAGCATCACGATGAGGATGACCGCGCAGGCGCTGATCGCCACCGCCGCCGCCTCGCCGGCAAGACCGGCTTCCTTCAGGCTGAACAGCACGACGCCAAGCGTCTCCGTGCCCGAGGACCAGAGCAGCGCGGAAACCGTCAGCTCGTTGAAGGCGACGAGGAAGACCATCAGCGCCGAGACCGCCGCCGCCGGCGCCAGGATCGGCGCGACGATGAAGCGCAGCATCTGCGTGAGATTGGCGCCGTCGAGTTTCGCGGCATCTTCGTGATGGGCCTCGATCTGGGCCATCGCCGCGACCGGCGCCTTCAGCGCCAGCGGCAGGAACCGGGCGAGATAGGCGAAGAGGATGATGAAGGGCGTGCCGTAGATGCTGACACCGATCAGCGGCAGCGGCTTCAGGAAGATCAGGATGCAGGCGATGGCGAGCACGATGCCGGGCAGGGCGTAGGGCAGTTCGATCATCAATTCGACCGCGCGCCGGAACTTGCCGAGCCGCCTCTCCAGCGCATAGGCGAAGACGATCGCGAGAATGGCGAGGATCAGTGCGGCGCTGCCGGCGAAGAAGAGCGAGTTGCGGAAGGCGCGCATGGTCACGGCCTGCCGGAACAGAACTTCCGTGAACTTGTCGAAGGTCAGGGTCTGCCAGGAGAGTACGACGCCGAGCGCCGGTGTCAGCGCCTCGCTGAGCAGGGCGAGCAGCGGCAAGCCGAGCTTCAGGGTGAGCAGCAGCCACAGACCGGCGGCGACCAGCGAGCGGGCCGGGCCAAGCAGCCAGAACGGCTCGAGCGGTCGCTCGATCTCGACCTTGCCGCGCTGATTGCGGGCGGCGAGCGCTGCAGCGACGATGCCGAGTGCGGCGACGATGCCGACCAGCACGGCGAGCGCGGCCGTCTCGCCGAGGCTCGATGGGCCGAAGCTCGACAGCCGGCGATAGATCAGCGTCGGCAGCGTCAGGTAGTTCACGGGCAGGCCGAGCAGGGCGGGAATGCCGAAATTGCCGACGCCCGCGACGAAGGCGATCAGCCCGGCGGCGATGATCTGCGGCCGCAGCACCGGGAGGATGATCCTGGCGGTGATGGTCGCGGGTGCTGCACCTTCCATCTGCGCCGCTTCGACCAGCGATTGCGGGATGCTGCGCAGGCCGGTCCAGAGCGTGATGGCGACGAGCGGCGCATGGTGCAGCGCCATGACGAGGATGATGCCGCCGCGCCCGAGCAGCGGGTTTGGCGTGCCCGGCGGCGGCGCGAGGCCGATCAGCGAGAGGATCTGCGAGTTCGGCGCGAGCAGGCTCAGGAACGCGAGCGCCGCCACCTGCGGCGCGATCATCATCGAGAACACGAAGGCGAAGGCGAGGGGGCGCTTGCCCCTGACATCGGTGACGCCGAGCGCCAGTGCGACGATGCCGCCGACAAGGAGCGCGCCGAGCGCCGAGAGCGAGGCCGTTTCCAGCGTATGCCAGGTCGCGGTCACCGCCGCGCGGCTCGTCATCTCGGCGAGAGCCTCAGTCGGCGCAAATTGCCAGCCGGGCGCGAAGGCGGCCGCGACCAATCGGAAGAAGGGCAGGCCGCCAAGCAACAGCGCGACCGTGACGACGAGCGCCGACAGGCCCCATCCCTCCGGCAGGCGCAGACGTGGAGCCGACGGGGCCGCGATCGCGGGCTCCCGCCGGCCGTTTCGGGCGATGGCCAGCGTCATCGTGCCGGCCACTGCGACAGCGAATGCGTCATCACTCGAAGATCGAACCGAAGCGCTTGCGGGCCGCGGTCTCTTCAGCCAGCGCCTTGGCGGCGTCGAAGGCCATCAGCTTGATCGCGCTGCGGGCGGGATAGCCGGCCGGCAGGGCGACCTCCGGATGGGCGGCGACATAGCCCTGCTTCAGCGCGAGCTCCTGGCCCTCCCTGGAGAGCAGGAAGTCGATGAAGGCCTTGGCGGCTTCCGGGTTCTTGCTGGTCTTGAGGATCGCGACCGGCTCGCTGACGGCGGAAACGCCCTCGCTCGGGAAGACGAACTCGACCGGCGCGCCCTTGGCCTTCTCGCGGATCGGCATGAAGTCGACGATCATGCCGTAGAGCTTCTCGCCGGTCGCGACCTGCCGCAGGATGTCGCCATTGGCGCCGGCGGCCAGCGTGCCGTTCTCCCGGAGCTTTTCGTAGAAGCCCCAACCGTCCCCAAGGTTGCTGGTCAGCGTGATCGTGTGGATCAGCGCCGCGCCCGAGTTCAGCGGGCTCGGCATGGCCAGCTGGTTCTTCGCCTCAGGCTTGACGAGGTCCGTCCAGCTCGTCGGCTTCATCGCAGCCTTGGTGTTGTAGACGATGCCGGTGGTGATCAGCTTGGTCGCGAACCACATCTTCTGCGGGTCGTGGATGCCGGCGGGATAGGCGCCGAGATCGGCCTTGTCATGGGCGAGCAGGCGGCCATCCTTCTTCAGGCCTTCCATGGTCACGGCATCGGCGATGAGCAGCACGTCGGCCTGCGGCGCGCCGGCCTCGAACTCGGCCTTCAGCTTCGCCATCACGCGCGGCGTGCCGTCGCGGACGAAGGAGACGTCGACCTTGGGATATTTCGCCTTGAAGGCGTCGATGGTCTGCTGGGCGTCGGTATTGGGCTGGCTGGTGTAGAGCACCAGCTTGCCCTCGGTTGCGAGGACCTGCGGCGCGGCGGCGAGGCCGGCGGCGAGGATGAAGGCGCTCAGGGCCTTGCGCTGCATGTCGGAACTCCATCTCTTGATCGCTGTTGCGAGATGGCGCTGGCGGTAGACCTGCCACATGACAGTTCCATGAAACGACCCATGGTTTCCACGCCGATGACCGGTTGCGTAGCCTGGAATTAGAAATACTATTTTGAGCGCGCGCGCCGGCTTGTTTCGTGCGGGGCTTTTCGATTAGGGTCGCGGCAAGACGACCATAAGGTCGCTTTAAAACGGTTTAAACGGGAGGGTATCGGATGAAGCTTGTACGGCATTTTGCCATGGGAACGGCTGTCGCGGCGGTGGTCGCGGGCTGGTCCGGCGCCGCGATGGCGCAGGAGACGCTGACGGCCTGGTTCACCAAGGGCTTCTACAAGGGCGAAGACGATGCGCTTCTCGCCGTCGTCGACAAGTTCCAGAAGGCCACCGGCGTCAAGGTCGAGCTCTCGCTCTATGCGACCGAGGACTGCGTCACCAAGTCGGTCGGCGCGGTCGATGCCGGCACGCCGCCGGATGTCGGCTTCTGCACCACCTACGATTTCCGCACCACCGGCAAATGGGCCTATGACGGCAAGCTCGAGGACGTCTCGGACGTGATCGAGCCGCTGAAGGGCGAGTTCCAGCCGATGGCGCTCTCGACCACCTTCCTGATGAACGGCAAGGCCGGCAAGAAGTCATACTATGCCTTCCCGGTCGAGCAGCAGATGATGCACATCACCTACTGGAAGGACATGCTGGAGGAGGCTGGCTTCAAGGAAGCCGACATCCCGAAGACTTGGAACGGCTACTGGGATTTCTGGTGCGACAAGGTCCAGGGCGCGATGCGCGCCAAGGGCAAGCGCGTCTACGGCATCGGCCACCCGATGGGCGTCGCGGCGTCCGACACCTTCTATTCCTTCCTGACCTTCGCCAACGCCTATAACGCCAAGGTCGTCGACGAGAACGGCAAGATCGTGCTCGACCAGCCCGAGAACAAGAAGGCGATGGTCGAGGCTGTGAAGTCCTACGCCAACGTCTTCCAGCGCGGCTGCTCGCCGCCGTCTTCGGTGAACTGGCTGGACCCCGACAACAACGTCGCCTTCCACAACCGCACCACCGTCGCCACGCACAACGCCACGATCTCGATCGCCGGCAAGCACATGGACGACATGAACAACCAGGCGCTGACCGCCGAGCAGCGGGCGACGGCCAAGAAGAACTACGAGGACAACATCCGCACCGCCGAGTTCCCGCTCAAGGCGGACGGCAGCAAGATGACCAACCTCGCCGCCGTCAAGACCGCGGTGATCTTCGCCGATGCCAAGAACAAGAAGCGCGCCAAGGAGTTCATGGCCTTCTTCATGAAGGACGAGAACCTGCGTCCCTTCGTCGAGGGCTCGGCCGGGCGCTGGGTGCCGACGACGCTGAAGGCGATCGACGCGCCGTTCTGGTCCGATGGCAAGGACCCGCATCGCGCGGTGGTCTACAAGCAGTACAAGGACGGCACCGTGCCGTTCCAGTTTGTCTACAACTACAATTTCACGACCGTGAACGCCGAGAACGTCTGGGCCAAGGCCGTGAACCGCGTCGTCCAGGACAAGATCCCGGCCGAGCAGGCCGTGGACGAGATGATCGCCCGCATCAAGCAGATCGCGGGCTGAGCCTAGCGCTCGTTCCGCTTGCATCGACGACCCGCCGCGGCAAGGATTGCCGCGGCGTATCTTTCACAGGGTGATAATTCCACGGAGAGTCCATGAGCACAGCCGCCATGACCGCGCCGCTAGCGGCGCCGCGCGATGACGCATCGGGGTTCACGCGGGACCGCGCGATGTGGGGGGCGATCATGCTGGCGCCCTATGTGCTCGTCTTCGCCGTCATGGTGGTCTATCCGGTGGCCTATGGCCTCTGGCTTGGGCTCAACTGGAATTCCTACCGGGCGCTTTTCGCCGACCCGATCTTCATCCGCACCGTCGTCAACACGATCATCTTCCTGTTCGTGGCGGTGAACCTGAAGTTCCTGATCGCGCTCATGCTGTCGGGCTTCTTCGTGCAGCAGCGGCCCTGGATCCGCATCGTCCTGGTGCTGTTCATCCTGCCCTGGGCAGTGCCGTCGATCCCGACCATCCTGTCCTTCCGGGTGATGCTTAATCCCGAGAACGGCATGCTGAACCAGCAGCTCTTCCAGTGGTTCGGCATCATGGAGGGGCCGGGCTGGCTCACCGACCCGACACTCGCCTTCATCTCCTCGATCTTCGTCCATATCTGGAAGTCGCTGCCATTCTGGACGCTGATCCTGATCACCGGCCGGCTCGCGATCGCGCAGGACCTCTACGAGGCTGCCAGCGTCGATGGCGCCAATCGCTGGCAGCAGTTCCGTTTCATCACCTGGCCTTCGCTGGCGACGCTCTACGTCACCTCGACCATGCTCTCGATGATCTGGACGCTGGGCGACTTCAACAGCGTCTATCTGCTCACTGGCGGCGGGCCGGGCGACCTCAACCATGTGCTGGCGACGCTCGGCATTCGCTACATGCGCAACAACAACCTCGATCTCGGCATCGCCTCGATCATCGTCGCCATGCCGCTGATCCTGCCGATGGTCTTCGTGATGGTGAAGCGCCTGTCGAAGGGGCCGGACGCATGAAGAAGTTCCTCGACGAAGGTAAGCTGCTGCTGGTCGCGGTTCCCGTTCTGGTCTGGACGCTGCTGCCGATCTACCACCTCTTCGTGCTCTCGATCTCCAACCAGGAATCGATGCTGGCCGGCAAGCTCTGGCCCGACCAGCCGACGCTGCAGAACTTCCAGATCGTCTTCGCCCAGCAGCACTACTACCTGCACAATTTCTGGCGGCAGATGTTCAACAGCTTCTTCATCGCGGTCGCGACGGGGCTGATCACGCTCTTCGTCGCGACCTTCGCCGCCTTCGCCATCGCGCGCCTCAAGGTCAGGGGCGGGCGCACCATGATGAATCTCGCGCTCGCGACCTACCTGATCCCGGCCGCCTTCCTCGCCATCCCCATGTACAAGGCGATGGGCTCCTACGGCCTGCTCAACACGCAGGCCTCGTTGATCCTCGCCATGGTCGCGCTGGCCTCGCCCTATGCGATCTGGGTGCTGAAGCAGGCCTCCGACAAATTGCCGAAGGAGCTCGACGAAGCCGCGGTGATGGATGGCGCCACCTCGATCCAGCTCTTCCGGCTGGTCTACCTGCCGCTGATGAAGCCTTCGATGGTGGTGATCGGCATCTACGCGCTGCTGCTCGCCTGGAACGAGTATCTCTACGCCTTCCTGCTGCTCTCCTCGGAGAAGGCGGTTCCGCTGGCGGTGGGCCTCGGCCTCTTCCTCTCGGCCGACGACGCGCCCTGGAACCTGCTGATGGCAGCGGGCCTGCTCTATGCCATCCCGCCGGCGGTGATCTACTACCTGTTCCGCAAGAACATGGTCGGTGGCCTGACCTCGGGCGCGGTGAAGAGCTAGGCTGGCGGCGTTCCGCCACTTTCATTGCCGTCATGCTCGCCCTTGTGGCGAGCATCTATGTCTTGATCCCGCACTCAATCAGCGAAGATGTGGATGGTCGGCACGAGGCCGACCATGACGGGAACCGAGGCGCATGGCCGGATTGCTTCATCGCTCTCGCAATGGCGATGAACAGGCGTCACAGTGAATGCGTTACGACAAGAAGAAATGCCGAGGATTGATTTGATGACCGCCTCCAAGCTCGACCAGCTCCGCCAGATGACCACCGTCGTCGCCGATACCGGCGACATCGAGGCCGTGCGTCGCCTGAAGCCTGTCGACTGCACCACCAACCCGACCCTGATCCTGAAGGCGGTGGAGACGCCGGCCTATGCCCATATCGTCGACGAGGCGATCGGCTGGGGCAAGAAGCAGGGCGGCGGCGAGAAGGCTGTCCATGCCGTCTGCGACCGCCTCGCCGTGAGCTTCGGCGCGGAGCTGACCAGGATCGTCCCCGGCCGCGTCTCGACCGAGGTCGATGCCGATCTTTCCTTCGACACCGCCGCGACCATCGAGAAGGCGCGCGCCGTCATCGCCGCCTACAAGGAGCGCGGTGTCGAAAAGGATCGCATCCTCATCAAGATCGCCTCGACCTGGGAGGGCCTGCAGGCCGCCAGGGTGCTGCAGGGCGAGGGCATCGACTGTAACCTGACCCTGCTCTTCGCGCTGCCGCAGGCGGTCGCGGCGGCCGAGGCCAACGCCTTTCTGATCTCGCCCTTCGTCGGTCGCATCCTCGACTGGCACGTCAAGGCCGGCGGCGGCCCCTACACGGCCGAGACCGATCCCGGCGTCGTCTCGGTCAAGAGCATCTATGCCTATTACAAGGCCTTCGGCATCAAGACGGTCGTGATGGGCGCTTCCTTCCGCAACACCGGCGAGATCGAGGCGCTGGCCGGCTGCGACCGCCTGACCATCGGGCCTGGCCTGCTCGACGAGCTCGCGGCCGCGACCGGCGAGCTGCCGCGCCGCCTGTCGCCGGCTTCCTCGCCGCAAATGGAGGGAGGTGTCAGCAGGAAGCTCGGTTTCGACGAGAAGGCCTTCCGCTTCGCCATGAACGAGGATGCGATGGCGACCGAGAAGCTGGCCGAGGGCATCCGCGGCTTCGTCAAGGACCTGCGCGGCCTGCGCAAGCTCGTCGCCGCGAAGCTCGGCTGAGCCCGCCATGGCCGAGCGGCGGATCGCCGTCGTCACCGGCGGCGCCAAGGGTATTGGCGCCGCGGTGGCCGATCGGCTGGAGCGGGATGGGCTGATCCCGGTCGTCTGGGACATCGCCGCTCCGGCGGCAGCGGGCCGACTGCATGTCGCCTGCGACGTCTCTGATGAAGCTTCAGTCGCGCAGGCTCTGGCCGCGACCGAGCGCGAGCACGGCCCCATCGCCGTGCTCGTCAACAATGCCGGTTTGACCGGCCCCTCGACCACGGTCGCGGAGACGCAGCTGGCCCAATGGCAGAAGGTGCAGGCAATCAACCTGACCGGCACCTTCCTCTGCTCGCAGGCCGTCGCTGATGTGATGATACCGCGCGGCTATGGCCGCATCGTCAACATCGCCTCCCTCGCCGGCAAGGAGGGCACGCCGACGCTTTCTGCCTACAGCGCCGCCAAGGCGGGCGTCATCGCCTTCACCAAGGCGCATGGCAAGGAACTCGCCGGCACCGGCGTCCTCGTCAACGCGGTCGCGCCGGCCGCGGTCGAGACCGACCTGCTCCAGCAGATGAGTGCGGAGACGGTTGCGACGATGATCGGCAAGAGCCCGCTGAAGCGGCTCGGGACGGTCGATGAGTTGGCCGAGCTTGTCGCCTGGCTCGCGAGCGAGCGCTGCAGCTTCTCGACCGGCGCGGTCTTCGATCTCTCGGGTGGTCGCGCCACCTACTAACGGCGCGTCTTGCGGCAGATCATTGACGCGGCCCGCGCGCGGGCTTCTGATAGCGGCCTGCACTGACGAGGCCGCCACGGCTGTCGCGGCCCGCCCAACCGGAGTCGGCCATGACCACGCCTGCAGAATCCGCGCCCCGTCCGGGCTCCTCGCTCGCCACCCATCTCGTCCCGCTCCGGCGCAATTCGGGCTGGCTGATGGCGGCCGGCATCGCCCTCGTCATCCTCGGCATCGTCGGGCTCGGCGCTGTCGCGATGCTCAGCCTCGCCAGCGCGATCTGGTTCGGGGCGATGATCCTCGTTGGCGGCGTCGTCGTGCTGATCGACGCCTTCCGGCATCAGGGCTGGAAGAGCCGCATGCTGCATATCCTCATCGGCCTGCTCTATGTCGCGGTCGGCCTGATGACCTTCGCCAATCCGCTCCTCGCCACGGCCTCGCTGACGCTGCTGGCCGGTGCCGCCTTGGTCGCGACCGGCGTGTTGCGCCTCGTCGTCGCCTTCCAGAACCGGGAGCTGCCGGCTTGGCGATGGCTGGCGCTATCGGGTGCGCTGTCGCTGCTGCTCGGTGGCATGATCCTGGCGCAATGGCCGGGCTCGAGCGTCTGGGTGCTCGGCACTTTCTTCGCGATCGAGCTGATCTTCCAGGGCTGGGCTGCGATCGCGCTGGCGCGTGCGATCCGCTCGACCTTCGACGGCGTGAAATCGCGCTGAATTCGGCTGCGGCCTACTCGGCCGCTTCAGCCGTAACAGCTGGCTTGACCGGCGTGCTGAGGTCGTTGAAGCGGGCCCGCCCGCCGGCAGCTGCCGACTGCAATTGCTGTTTCCAGCCCTTGGAATCGCTGCCGCCGAGCGCGACGAAATCGGCGGCGCGCGAGGCATCGGCATCACGGCCCTGATAGACCAGTACGCCGCGGGTCGTGACGACGATATCGCCGCGCCGCAGCGTCGGGTCCTTCAGATACCACTGCTTGTCGGCCTGGGGATCGAGCTGGACGACGGGCGGTTTGGGCTTCGAGGACGCCTCCGACGCAGGAGCACGCGGACGCGGCGTCCGCACGCGCGGCTCGTCGTCATATTCGTAGATCGGAGAGGCCCGCAGACGCGGCCCGCCGCCGAACAGTGCGCGAGCGAGATCGTCGAACAGGCCAGCCGCTTCGGCCGTGGGGGCAGCTGCCACAAGGAGCGCTGCCGCGAGTCCAAACCGCGCCATCCCGTTGCGTGCCATCGTATTGCCCTCCGCTACCATCAGCTCAACGCTGAATGGTCGCGAAAGGTTCGGTTCAGGTTCACGGACGAGGTTAAGATTCTCGTCCGGTGCGTTTACTTTTTGCTTTGCGCCGCGAAAGCCTCGGCGCGGATCGTCGAGAGCGACTTGGCCGGGGTGATCGCCTCCGGGTCGAGCAGGCAGTGGATGATCGCAGGCTTGCCGCTCTTCACCGCGCGCTCGAAGGCCGGCGCGAATTCCTCGGTCTTCTCGACGCGCTCGCCATGGCCGCCGAAGGCCTTGGCGTAAGCCGCGAAATCCGGGTTCTTCAGCGTTGTCGCCGAGACGCGGCCGGGATATTCGCGCTCCTGATGCATGCGGATCGTGCCGTACATGCCGTTGTCGACGACGATGACGATGACGGGCAGGTCGTATTGCACGGCCGTCGCGAAATCCTGGCCGTTCATCAGGAAGCAGCCGTCGCCGGCAAAGGCGATGACGGTGCGATCCGGGAAAATCCGCTTGGCGCCGATCGCGGCCGGCACGCCATAGCCCATAGAGCCGCAGGTCGGAGCGAGCTGTGTCGCGAATTTGTTGAAGCGGTGGAAGCGGTGCACCCAGGTCGCGTAATTGCCGGCGCCATTGCACATGATCGCGTCCTCCGGGAGCTGGCTGCGCAGCCAGCGCACCATCTCGCCGGGGTGGAACTCGCCGGGCACGGGCGCCGGCTGTTCGCTCCAGGCGATATAGGCTTCATGCGCGGCAGCGCCTGCGCCCTTCCAGGCGGGAGACTTGGGCGGCTCGATCGTCTTGAGCGCGGCGCAGAAGCCGGCCGGCGAGGCGTTGATCGCGAGCGTCGGGCGATAGACCCGGCCGAGCTCTTCCGGGTCGGCATGGACATGCACCAGCGGCCGGCCGGGATTCGGGATGCCGAACAGGGTGTAGGACTGGCTCGGCATCTCCGAGAGGCGCCCGCCGACCAGCAGGACGAGGTCGCTCTCCTTGATGCGGGCGAGCAGCTTCGGGTTCGGGCCGATGCCGAGATCGCCAGCGAAGTTCGGATGATCCGCCGGGAACAGCATCTGCCGGCGGAACGAGACCGCGACCGGCAGGTCGAAGCGCTCGGCGAAGGCCTGGAAGTCGGCGATTGCCTCGGGGCTCCAGCGCGAGCCGCCGAGGATCGCGATCGGCGACTTGGCTGAAGCGAAGCGCTTGGCGAGATCGGCCATCTGCGCCGGGGCAGGGTGCTGCTCGGTGACCTGATAGGGCTCGGCGTCGGCGACATCGGCGAGGTCGGTCAGCACGTCCTCGGGCAGCGCGATCACGACCGGGCCGGGGCGGCCGGAGGTCGCGACATGGAAGGCGCGGCTGATGATCTCGGGGATGCGCGCGGCATCGTCGATCTCGGTCGCCCATTTGGTCATCGTGCCGAAGACGGCGCGGTAGTCGAGCTCCTGGAAGGCCTCGCGCTCGCGCATGCTGCCGTCGATCTGGCCGACGAAGAGGATCAGCGGGGTCGAGTCCTGGTCGGCGATATGGACGCCGGGGGAGGCATTCGTGGCGCCGGGACCGCGCGTCACGAAGCAGATGCCGGGCTTGCCGGTGAGCTTGCCGGCGGCCTCGGCCATCATGCAGGCGCCGCCCTCGGCCCGGCAGATGGTGACCTTCATCGAGGCGTCGTGCAGCGCATCGAGCACGGCGAGATAGCTCTCGCCCGGCACGCAGAAGGCGTCGGTGGCGCCATGGATCAGAAGCTGGTCGACGAGGATCTGCCCGCCAGTGCGATTAGTCATGCTGCGGCCCTCCCCAGGCCGGGTCGTTCAAAATGTCGTCGGCATGCTCGCCGAGCTTCGGGCTCGGACGTCCTGCCACCTGTCGCACGCCGTTCATGACGATCGGCGAAGCGACGGTCGGAATGCTGCCCGCTTTCGCAGCCGCGCTCGGCAGGTCCACCCTGACGCCGCGCGCGACAATCTGCGGATCGGCGAAGACCTCGCCGATATCGTTGATCGGGCCGGCGGGCACGCCGACCTTCTCCAGCCCGGCCAGCAGGTCGGCCTTGGCATAACGCTGGCAAAGCAGGTGCAGTTTGGCCGTCAGCGCAACGCGGTTCTTCACGCGCGACTTGTTGTCGAGATAGTCGGGATGGTCGGCCAGAGCCGGCTCGCCCAGAACCTCGCAGAGCTTGCGCCACTGTCCGTCATTGCCGGTCGCGATGATGATATGACCGTCAGCGACCGGGAACACGTCATAGGGCACGATGTTCGGATGGGCGTTGCCGAGGCGCGGCGGCGGGTTGCCACCGACCAGATAGTTCATCGCCTGATTGCCGAGCACTGCGACCTGCGAGTCGAGCAGGGCGAGATCGAGCGTCGCGCCTTCGCCGGTCGCATCGCGCTGGCGTAGCGCCGAGAGGATGCCGACCGTGGCGTAGAGCCCGGTATAGATGTCGGCGACGGCGTAGCCCGCCTTCATCGGCGCGCCCGCGGGCTCGCCGGTGATCGACATCGCCCCGCCCATGCCCTGGACGAGGAAGTCGTAGCCGGCGCGCGGCGCATAGGGGCCGTCCTGCCCGAAGCCGGTGACCGAGCAATAGACCAGGCGCGGGAATTCCTTGCGCAGCGAGGCCGCGTCGAGCCCGTATTTCGAGAGGCCGCCGACCTTGAAGTTCTCGATGACGACATCGGCATGGGCGGCAAGGCGGCGGACCAGCGCCTGCCCCTCGGGCGTACGGAAATCGGCGGTGATCGAGCGCTTGCCGCGATTGGCGGCGTGGAAATAGGCGGCGGAGAGATGCTCGTCGCCGGTGCCCTCAACGAAGGGCGGACCCCATTTGCGGGTGTCGTCGCCCTCGGGCGCCTCGACCTTGACGACATCGGCGCCGAGATCGGCCAACAACTGGCCGATCCAGGGACCTGCGAGGATGCGCGCCAGTTCGAGGACGCGCAGGCCGGTAAGCGGTGGGGTCGAAGTCATCAGGCTCGATCCGCGCAGTCATCCCGGCCGGAGCGAAGCGGAGAGCCGGGATCCATGCCTGACCGCCAAACGGCGATGTTCCGGAATGGATCCCGGGTCGACCTGCGGTCGCCCGGGATGACGCGGAGGGGGGTGGTAGGGCTCAGAAGAACGCCTGCAGGCCGGTGATCGCGCGGCCGAGGATCAGCGCGTGGACGTCATGCGTGCCCTCGTAGGTGTTCACCGTCTCGAGGTTCGCGGCATGGCGCATCACCTGATACTCGATCTGGATGCCGTTGCCGCCGTGCATGTCGCGGGCCTGGCGAGCGATATCGAGCGCCTTGCCGCAGTTGTTGCGCTTGACCAGCGAGATCATCTCCGGGGCCATCTTGCCGTCGTCGAGCAGGCGGCCGACGCGCAAGCTACCCTGCAGGCCGAGCGTGATCTCGGTCAGCATGTCCGCGAGCTTCTTCTGGTAGAGCTGCGTCTGGGCCAGCGGCTTGTTGAACTGCTTGCGGTCGAGCCCGTACTGGCGCGCGCGATGGAAGCAGTCCTCGGCGGCGCCCATCACGCCCCAGGAGATGCCGTAGCGGGCGCGGTTGAGGCAGCCGAACGGGCCCGACAGGCCCGAGACGTTCGGCAGCAGGTTCTCTTCCGGCACGATGACGCCGTCCATGACGACCTCGCCGGTGATCGAGGCGCGGAGCGAAAGCTTGCCGCCGATCTTCGGCGCCGAGAGGCCCTTCATGCCCTTGTCGAGGATGAAACCGCGGATCTGATTGTCATGCGCTGCCGATTTCGCCCAGACGACGAAGACGTCAGCGATCGGCGAGTTCGAGATCCACATCTTCGATCCCGTCAGCTTGTAGCCGTCGGCGACCTTCTCGGCGCGGGTCTTCATGCCGCCGGGATCGGAGCCGGCATCCGGCTCGGTCAGGCCGAAGCAGCCGACCCATTCGCCCGAGCCCAGCTTCGGCAGGTACTTCTTGCGCTGCTCTTCGCTGCCATAGGCGTAGATCGGGAACATCACGAGCGAGGACTGCACCGACATCATCGAGCGATAGCCGGAGTCGATGCGCTCGACCTCGCGGGCAACGAGCCCGTAGGAGACGTAATTGGCGCCGGCGCAGCCGTATTCCTCGGGGACGGTGACGCCGAGCAGGCCGAGCTCGCCCATTTCGTTGAAGATCGAGCGATCGGTCTTCTCGTCGAGATAGGCGTCATGGATGCGGGGAGCGAGCTTCTCCTGCGCATAGGCGCGGGCCGTGTCGCGGATCAGCCGCTCGTCCTCGTTCAGCTGCTCGTCGAGCAGATAGGCATCGTCCCAGGTGAACTTCGCGAGCTTGTGGCTGCCGGCCATGGTGTTCGTCTCCCTTGAACTTGTTGCGATGTCATCCCGGGCGACCGGAGGGAGACCCGGAATCCATTCCTGAACGGTTCAGGCATGGATCCCGGCTCTGCGCTTCGCTCCGGCCGGGATGACGACGCGGATGTTGTTAGATCCTACCGGTCACGCATCCACGTCGAAGCTGACGCCCTGCGCGAGCGGCAGCGTGGTGCCGTAGTTCAGCGTGTTGGTGGCGCGGCGCATATAGGCCTTCCAGGCGTCGGAGCCGGCTTCGCGGCCGCCGCCGGTCTCCTTCTCGCCGCCGAACGCACCGCCGATCTCGGCGCCCGAGGGGCCGATATTGACGTTGGCGATGCCGCAATCGGAACCCTCGTCGGAGACGAAGAGCTCGGCCTCGCGCATGTTGAGCGTGAAGATCGAGGAGGACAGGCCAGCGCCGACGGCGTTCTGGATCGCGATCGCCTCGTCGATGGACTTGTACTTCATGACATAGAGGATCGGGGCGAAGGTTTCGCGCTCGACCGGGCCGCACTGCCTGGGCATCTCGACCAGCGCCGGGCGGACATAGAAGCCGCCAGCGCCGACATCGACCTTCTCGCCGCCATGGACCTTGCCGCCCTCGGCCTTGGCCTCGGAGAGCGCCTTCTGCATGCCCTGATAGGCGGCTTCGTCGACCAGCGGGCCGACCAGCACGCCGGCCTCGCGGGGATCGCCGATCTTCACCGAGCCGTAGACCTTGGCGAGCTTCGGCACGAGCGCGTCATAGACGCTTTCGTGCACGATCAGGCGGCGCAGCGTGGTGCAGCGCTGGCCGGCGGTGCCCATCGCCGCGAAGGCGATGCCACGCAGCGCGATGTCGAGATCGGCCGAGGGTGCGACGATCGCGGCGTTGTTGCCGCCGAGCTCGAGGATGGCGCGGGCGAAGCGCGCGGCCAGCTTCTGGCCGACTTCCTTGCCCATGCGGGTCGAGCCGGTAGCCGAGACGACCGGAACGCGATGATCCTGGACCAGGATGTCGCCGAGCTCGCGGCCGCCGACCAGGACCTCGGAGAGACCGATCGGAGCTTCCGGACCGAAGCGCTTCATCGTCTTCTCGACGATGGCCTGCACGGCGAGCGCGGTCAGCGGGGTCTTCTCGGAGGGCTTCCAGACGACGCTGTCGCCGCAGACGAAGGCGAGCGCCGCGTTCCAGCACCAGACCGCGACCGGGAAGTTGAAGGCCGAGATCACGCCCACGACGCCGATCGGATGCCAGGTCTCCATCATGCGATGGTTCGGGCGCTCGGTGGCGATGGTCAGGCCGTAGAGCTGGCGCGACAGGCCGACGGCGAAGTCGCAGATGTCGATCATCTCTTGGACCTCGCCGAGGCCTTCGGAGGTGACCTTGCCGGCTTCCAGCGTCACCAGCAGGCCGAGATCGGCCTTTGCGGCGCGCAGCTCCTCGCCGAGCAGGCGGACGAACTCGCCGCGGCGCGGCGCCGGCACCTTGCGCCAGGCGAGATAGGCGGACTGGGCCCGGCCGATCGCGGCCTCGGCCTCGGCCGGCGAGGTCTCGCGCAGGGTCACGACGGTCTCGCCGGTGATCGGCGAGCCGGCCGAGAGGCCGGCATCGGCATAGGCGCTTTCGGAAACGCCGAGGCGCTTGAGCAGGGCGAGCGTGTCTTTCGGCAGGGGTGTGGCCATCTGTGTCTTCCAGCGGTCGCAAGCGGGAGCCAAAGGGCGCGTGCCCTAGGGCGCATGACATAAAAGCGCGGGAACCGGAGGCCGCCGCGCTTGAGGTCCGAACAATGCCCTCTTTCATGGCGCGACGGCAACCGATATGTTCTCACGACTTGATGAGAATTTATCATGGATGATGCGCTCGTTCCCGGCCGGCTCTCGGTGCCTTCACTGTCGGCTCTTGCCGCCTTCGAGGCCGCGGCGCGGCATGGCAGTTTCACGCGCGCTGCGGAGGAGCTGAACCTGACGCAGGGCGCGGTCAGCCGGCAGGTCGCGCATCTCGAAAAGGTGCTCGGCGTCAGCCTGTTCGAGCGCGTCAAGAAGCGCGTCAGCCTGACGGCGGCGGGAGCGGCTTACGCCAACGACATCCGCGACGGCCTGTCCCGCCTCGCCGCCGCGACCGTCTCCGCCATGGCTTTCCGCGGCGCCGCAGGCGTGCTCAATCTCGCGACCTTGCCGACCTTCGGCACGCGCTGGCTGATCCCGCGCCTGCCGCGCTTCACCGAGGCGCATCCCGGCATCACCATCAATTTCACCACGCGGCTGGTGCCCTTCGATTTCGCCCGCGAGCAGGTCGATGCCGCCGTGCATTTCGGCGCGGAGAACTGGCCGGGCGCGCGGCTCCACCGCCTGATGGGTGAGGAGGTCGTGCCGGTCGCGGCACCCTCCCTGCTGGCGCGCGTCGGCATCACCGAGGCGGCCGACATGCTGCGTGCGCCGCTGCTGCAGCAATCGACACGGCCGCGAGCCTGGGCGAACTGGCTGGAGCAGCAGGGACTGGCGCCGGAGCGGGCTCTGATGGGGCCGCGCTTCGAGCAGTTCGCGATGATCGCGCAGGCGGCGGTGGCAGGGCTCGGGCTCGCCATCGTGCCGCGTTTCCTGGTCGAGGAGGAGTTGCGCTCCGGCTCGCTGGTCATCCCGATCGACCGGCCGGTGACCGGCAAGGAGGGCTATTATCTCGTCTATCCCGAGGAGAAGGCCAATCTGCCGACCGTGATCGCCTTCCGGGACTGGCTGCTCGGGGAATGCGCGCCGGCAAACTGAAGCGCCTCTCGACAAGCGCCTCGCGCTCGTTCATTCATGCGCGAAATTCACCAACCCGGCTTTTCCATCGAAGCCGGCTGCGCGAGGCCTGCCATGCCGCCCGTCTCCGAAAGCGCCGATGTCGTGATCTGCGGTGGCGCCGCGATCGGCTCCTCCGTCGCCTATCATCTTGCCGCCGATCCCGGCTTCACCGGCAAGGTCGTGGTGATCGAGAAGGACCCGACCTATCGGTTCTCCGCCTCGGCGCTCTCGGCCGCCTCGATCCGCCAGCAATTCTCCAGCGCGGTGAATATCCGCATCTCGCTCTTCGGCATCGATTTCCTGCGCAATATCGGGAAGCACCTCGCGGTCGACGGCGAGGTTCCCGCCATTGACCTGCATGAAGGCGGCTATCTCTATCTCGCCAGCGAAGCCGGCGCGCCGATCCTCGAAGCCAACCAGAAGCTGCAAGCCGCCGAGGGCGCCGATATCGCCCTCTACGATCCTGCGGCGCTGAAGCAGCGCTTCCCTTGGCTCAATACCGAGGATCTCGCCTGCGGCACCTTCGGCGTCAGCGGCGAGGGCTGGTTCGATGGCTGGGCGCTGCTCCAGGCCTTCCGCAAGAAGGCGCGCAGCCTCGGCGTCGAGTACCGGCAGGGTGAGGTTGCCCGTTATATCACCGAGGGCGGCCGCGTCACCGCGGTCGAGCTCGCCGATGGCAGTCGCATCGCTTGCGGCGCGGTGGTCAATGCCAGCGGCACCCATGGCGCGAAGCTCGCCGCGACGGCCGGCATTTCGATCCCGGTGAAGTCGATGAAGCGCTATGTCTTCTCCTTCACCTGCAAGGGCGATGTCGATGGCTGCCCGCTCCTGATCGACACGACCGGCGCCTGGTGCCGGCAGGAGGGCAAGCGCACGGCGGAAGGCCAGCTCTTCATCGGTAGCTGCTCGCCCCTGACGCCCGAGCAGGATGTCGAATGGATCGAGAACGATCCCGCCGCCGAGGATGTCGATTGGGGCTTCTTCGAGGAAGTGGTCTGGCCCTCGCTCGCGACCCGCATTCCGGCCTTTGAGCAGATCAAGCCCGGCCGCGCCTGGGCCGGCCCCTACGACATGTGCGGGCTCGACCATAACGCGATCATCGGCCCGGCCGTCGGCATGTCGAACCTCTACCTCGCCAACGGCTTCTCGGGCCATGGCCTGCAGCAATCGCCAGCGGTCGGGCGCGGCCTTGCCGAGCATATCGCGCATGGCCGCTATCGCTCGCTCGACCTTGCCGATCTCGGCCACGAGCGCATCGTTGCGAACCGGCCGCTCAAGGAGGCCAACGTCATCTGACGAGGAGGCTGCCATGGTCGATCCCGCTTTCGTCCAGACCATGGCCCGCTACAATGCCTGGCAGAACCGCAGCCTGATGGCGGCGGCGGACGGCTTGACCGACGAAGCCCGCAAGCTCGATCGCGGGGCCTTCTTCAAGTCGATCCACGGCACTTTCAACCATGTCCTCTGGGGTGACGAGACCTGGCTCAGCCGCCTCGCCGGCAGCGAGAAGCCTTCCGTCGGCGACCGTGACTCGGCTGTCTATTTCGAGGGCTGGGCACAGTTCTGCGCGCGCCGGCGCCAGCGCGATGAGTTCATTCTCGACTGGGCGGGCAAGGTCACGGCCGATTGGCTGCGCGGCACGCTGATCTGGTACTCGGGCGCGGCCGGCCGCGAGATGGGCAGGCAGCGCGGCTTCGTGATCGCCCATTTCTTCAACCACCAGACTCATCATCGCGGCCAGATTCACGCGATGCTCACGGCGGCAGGAGCGAAGCCTGACGACACCGATCTCTTCCTCGTCGACGAGCCGCGATGAGAGCACTCGCAATTCAAGGCGGTCATCCCGGGCGACCGTAGGGAGACCCAGGATCCATGCCTGAGCGCTCTACCGGATAGGTTCAGGCATGGATCCCGGCTCTACGCTTCGCTTCGGCCGGGATGACCTGGGTTTGGGGTTTTGAGCTGATCGTTGTCGCTCAAGAGGCTTGACGTCGCCCTCCTCCTCCTCCTCCCGATCCGGCGGCACCGCCGCCGTCGCGTTCTGGCTGAGCCTCTGGAACAGGCCGAGCCCGACCAGCGCCAGCACGGCGAGCAGCATCAGCAGGCCGGGATAGACGACGTCCCCCATCGTCTCGCGCGAGGTCTTGGCGATCAGCACCAGCGATTCCAGCGAGAGCGCCACGATCATGATTGACATGAACTTGGTCAGCGATCCCCGCGCCTCGGCCGGGCGGCGCATCTCGCGATCGGCGATGACCTCCTCCTCGAACAGGAATTTGCCGACATCGGCGACCGCGACCGCGATGATCACGAGGCCGATCCCGTCGAGCATCGTGTCGAGCGCGCCCTCGCCGGTCCAGAAACCCTGCGACGTCCGCCACACCGCGACGCCGATCAGCACGATCGAAGCGCCCAGCAGCGCGAAGGCGATGACCGTGTAGAGAACCCGGCTGAACAGCGTCATGTCTTCCCCCATCCGCTTGCAGGCGACAACCGCCCGCGAAGCGGCGGGTTCCGTCGCGATAGCTTTGGGAGTACGCGGCGCAGCAGCGGCTTGCATGGCCGTTCCCACGATGCGGCCGATTGCCGGCTATCGCGATCCATGGTCCAAGCGCTGAGTTCCGCCGGAGCGCTTCACATGCCCGAGACAACGACCCTCATCACCTTCTCGCTGATCGCGCTCGGCATGGTGCTGACGCCCGGCCCCAACATGATCTACCTGATCTCCCGCTCGATCGCGCAGGGCAGGGGCGCCGGCCTGATCTCGCTCGGCGGCGTCATCCTCGGCTTCTTCGTCTACATGTTCTGCGCCGCCTTCGGCATCACCGCGCTGCTCTTCGCCGTGCCCTATGCCTATGACGCACTCAGGCTCGGTGGCGCGGCCTATCTGCTCTGGCTCGCCTGGCAGGCGGTGCGGCCGGGTGGCCGCTCGCCCTTCCATGTCCGCGATTTGCCCCATGACGGGCCGCGCAAGCTTTTCGCGATGGGCTTCCTGACCAGCCTGCTCAACCCGAAGATCGCGATGTTCTATCTCGCGCTCCTGCCGCAATTCATCGATCCGGCCGCCGGCAACGTGCTGACCCAGTCGGTCGTGCTCGGCTTCGTCCAGATTGCGATCAGCGGCAGCGTCAACGCTCTGATCGCGACGGCCGCCGGCGGCATCGCGGTGTTCCTGCGGACGCGGCCGCTCTGGTCGCTGGTGCAGCGCTGGCTCATGGGCACGGTGCTCGCCGGCTTCGCGCTGCGCATGGCGATGGAATCGCGGCGCTAACCGCATCGAATGTCCAGCCTCGAAACCGCATCGGAAGCGCCCCGGCCACGCCTGCCGGACCTGTTCACGGGCTTCCTCAAGATCGGGTTGATGGGCTTTGGCGGCGTCGGCCCGGTGGCACGCCATATCATCGTTGCCGAGCGCAACTGGCTCGACGATCGCGCCTATGCCGAGCTGATGGGCATCTGCCAGGCGTTGCCCGGCGCCAATACGGTCAATGCCGCGGTGATGCTGGGCGACCGCTTCCGCGGCGGGATCGGCGCGCTGACCTGCGTTTTCGCGTTGATGGCGATGCCGCTGCTCTGCCTCGTCGGGCTCGCTAATGTCTATGGCGCGGTCTCCGGCCACCCGCTGGCGCAGATCGCGCTGACCGGTGCCGCTGCAAGCGCCGCCGGGCTCATCCTCGGCACGGCGCTGCGGCTGCTGACCAGGGCCGGCCTCGCCCACTGGGCCTGGGTCATGGCTGCGGCCGCCTTCGTCGCGGTCGGCTTGCTGCGGCTGCCGATGCTGCCGACGTTGTTGGTGCTGGTGCCGCTCGGCCTCGTGGCGGCGACGCTCGGAGCGCGGCGGGTCTGATGGAGCGCGGCGTCTTCGTCCAGTTGATCATCACCTTCGGCACGATCTCGCTGATGGCGATCGGCGGCGCCAATGCGGTGGTGCCGGAAATCCATCGCCAGGTCGTCGAGATCCTCGGCTGGATGGATGCGCCGACTTTCGCGCGCCTCTTCGCCATCGCGCAGACGGCGCCCGGTCCCAACATCATGCTCGGCAGCATCATCGGCTGGCATGTCGCTGGAACGGTCGGCCTTCTGGTCGCGACGACCGCGCTGCTGCTGCCGTCCTGCCTGTTGGCGCTGGCCTCGAGCCGTGGCCTGCAGCGCTTCGGCGGCCATCGCGTCGTCCGGATCATGACACTGGCGCTGGTGCCGATCGCGCTCGGCCTGATGCTCGCGAGCGGCGTGGTCGCAACGCTGGCCGCCAATGCCGGTCTCGTCGGCTATGCGATCACGGCCGCCACCGCGCTGGTGACCTATCGCTCCAAGGTCAATCCGCTGGTGCCGATGGCGGCTGGCACGTTCGTGTATGTCCTCGCCTGGTGGACCGGCATCGCCTGAGTTTTCAAGCCGGTCGTCATGCGCCGTCGAGGCCATGCACCGTATGAATGGCATGGCCGTCGTCGTCCGCCGTTGCCGCCGCCGGCAATGGCGATAAGCTGCCCGCATTGTCCCATCCGGAACGAATGCGAGTGAAGCGATGAGCGCCCTGACCCCCGAGGAGAAGAAGGTCACCGAGTGGCTGGCGAGCCGCAAGGAAGGCATGGTCGCGCTGCTGCGCGAGCTGGTCGACACCGACTCGGGCTCCTACGACAAGGCCGGCGTCGACCGGGCCGGCGACGTCGTCGCGCGCTTCCACAAGGCGAACGGGCTCGAAGTCGAGATCGTGCCGGATAGCCGCTTCGGCGATGCGGTCCGGGCGCGGCTGCCTAATCCCGCGGCCAACGACCAGCGCCCGGTCATGCTGCTCGGCCATCGCGATACCGTCTTTCCGCAGGGCGAGCCGACGCGCCGGCCCTTCACCATCAAGGGCTCGCGCGCCTATGGGCCGGGTGTCGCCGACATGAAGGCGGGCGTGATGATCTCGGCCTTCGTCGCCGCGGCTTTCGCCGAATGCGGCGGTCTGGCCGCGCCGCTGCTGATGCTGACGACCAGCGATGAGGAGATTGGCTCGCCGTCCTCTCGCCCGGTCATTGAGGCGGCGGCGCGCGAGTCGCGCTGCGTCTTCAATGCCGAGCCTAGCCGCCTGCCGGCCGGCACCGATTTCGCGAAGGACCAGAAACAGTCCGTCACCAGCGGCCGCAAGGGTGGGGTCTTCATGCGCGCCGAGTTCACCGGCAAGCCGGCTCATTCCGGCGCCAATTACGAGAAAGGCGCCTCGGCCATCGTCGATCTCGGCCACAAGATCCCCAAGCTCCAGGGTCTCACCGATCTGGAGAAGAGCATCACCGTCAATGTCGGCCTGATCGGCGGCGGCCAGACCGTCAACACCATCGCGCCCAGCGCCTGGTGCGAGATCGACCTGCGCTATGTCACCGCCGCCCAGCGCGACGAGATGGTCGGCAAGATCAAGGCGATCGTCGAAGCGCCGGAAGTTGCCGGTACCAGCGCCGTGCTCTCGATCAAGGGCGAGTTCCTGCCGCTGGAGCGCTCCTCGGACTCGGCCGCGCTCTACGACACCTATCGCGAGGCGGCGGCCGCCTTCGGAATCGGCGTCACCGCGGAATTCACCGGCGGCTGCGCCGATTCCGGCTTCACCGCCGCGCAGGGCACCCCGACCTTGTGCAGCGTCGGCCCGATCGGCGGCATGGCCCATACCCCGGACGAGTTCCTCGAGGTCGAGAGCATCGTCCCGGCGGCGCAGGTGCTGGCTTTGGCGGTGATGCGCGCGGCTGCGAAGGTGGAATGAGGCAGGCCGCTTCCGCCGGGTACGCGATATCCCCTCTCCCCTTGCGGGAGAGGGTAGGGTGAGGGGTCTCGCGACGCCGATCGCGAGCCGAACACCCGATTGCCACGCTCAGCGCGACCCCTCATCCGTCAGCGCTTCGCGCTGCCACCTTCTCCCGCAAGGGGAGAAGGGAAGGCGCCCGTTGAACCTCAGAACGCCTCTTCCCAGTCGCGGCTCAGCCGCATCGCGCAGTTGATCAGGCCGACATGCGAATAGGTCTGCGGGAAATTGCCCCAGAGCTCACCGGTCTTGAGGTCGGCATCCTCCGAAAGCAGTCCGAAGCTGTTGCGTCGCTGCAGGATGCGCCCGAACAGTTCCTTCGCCTCCTCGCTGCGCCCGATCGCGTTCAGCGCATCGACATACCAGAAGGCGCAGATCAGGAAGCCGGTATGCATGTAGCCGAAATCGTCCTGCGTGGCGTAGCGTAGCAGCAGGTCGCCGCTCTTCAGATCGCGGCCGATCGCCTCGACGGTGGCGACGAAGCGGGCATCGTCCGGCTTGACGAAGCCGAGCTCGGCCAGCAGCAGCAGCGTCGCGTCGAGGTCTTCGCCGCCGAAGGTCGAGACGAAATGGCCCTTGGCCTCATTCCAGATCTGTTCGGCGATGGTGGCCTTCAGGCGCTTGGCCTCACCCTTCCAGAATTCCTTGCGGTCGGCGCGCCCGAGCGTGCCGGCGATGCGGGCAAGCCGGTCGCAGGCCGCCCAGCACATGACGCTGGAGAAGGAATGCACCGCCTCCTTCTCGCGCAGTTCCCAGGGGCCGGCATCGGGCTTGTCGAAATAGGCGATGGCGAGTTCGCCCATGCGTTCGAGCTGTCCGAACAAGGCCTCCTTGCCCGGCTGAATCAGGCGCCGGTCGAAGAAGGAATGTGTCGCCGCCAGCACGACCGCTCCGTAGCCATCGTTCTGGATCTGCGTCGCCGCACCGTTGCCGAATCGCACCGGCTTGTGTCCGCGATAGCCTGACAGGTTGCGGGCCTCGAACTCGACCAGCGAGCCGCCGCGCGTGATCGGATAGAGCGGCGGCAGGTGCTCGGCGCCGCTTTCGGAGAAGGTGTCGACGATATTGGTGATGAAGCCGAGATAATCCTCCATCGTCCGCGTCGTGCCGAGCCGGTTCAGCGCATGCACGACGAAATAGGCGTCGCGCAGCCAGCAATAGCGATAATCCCAGTTGCGCTGCGTGCCCGGCGCCTCGGGGATCGAGGTCGTGAGCGCGGCGACGATGGCGCCGGTCTCCTCGAAGGAGCAGAGCTTCAGCGTGATCGCGGCCCGGATCACCTCCTTCTGGTACTCGAAGGGGATCGAGAGCGAGCGCACCCAGTCGCGCCAGTAATCGGTGGTCTTGTCGAGGAATTCGCGCGAGGTCGTCTCGATCTCGGCGCGCAGAGCCTCGTCCGACCCGATGAAGAAGGAATAGGATTGGTCGACGGCGAAGGGCGTGCCCTCGACGACATAGGAGAGCGGCGCATTGGTCGTCAGCCGGATCGTCTGGTCGGCGCCGACATAGCGCACATGGTTGGAGCCGCGCGTGATCTCGTCGGGCTCCTCGCCGATGCCGAGGCAAGGCTTGACCAGGACGCGGATGCGCGGCCGGCCGGAGACGCGGCGGACGCGGCGCACCAGCTGCGGCGGTCGAAAAAAGCGCTCGTAGCGCACGAAGCGCGGCGCGAAATCGAGGATCTCGATCGCATTGCCCTGGTCGTCGGAAAGCACGGAGGACAGGATCGCGGTGTTGTCGAGATAGCTCTGCTCGCAACGGGTCATGCCGACGAGTTCGATGCCGAAGAACCCCTTTTCAGGCTCGTCGTCGCCGTCTTCGATCCGGTTGTCGATCAGCGAGCAGAACACAGGGTCGCGGTCGAAGCGCGGGAAGCAGCCCCAGACGATGCGGGCGCGGCGGTCGATGAGGGCGGCGATCGAGCAGTTGCCGATCACGCCGAGGTCGAGCGAGGCGGAGTGATGCCCCGCGGTCGAGGTCGTAACGGTCATGGTCGGTCAGTCCTGCTTGAAGCTGGCAGCGGAAAGATGGCCGCTTTCGGCGGCTTCGAGAAGGATGTGCCGGAGCGCGGTGGGCGAGGCGAGCCGGCAGGTGGCATGGCTCTCGCGATCGGCGCCGATGCGGACGGAGACACCGCCCATCGCGTTGACGGCCTTGAAACCGTCCTCGTCGGTGATGTCGTCGCCGATGAAGACCGGCTGGCGGCCGGCATAGGTCGGCGTCGCCATCAGCCAGGCGATGGCGCTGCCCTTGCTGGCGCCGGCCGGCACGAGTTCCGCGACGGCCTTGCCTTCCTGCAGGCGCATGCCCGGTCCCATCCGCGCGGCGATGCCACGGATCAAGGCCAGGGCCTCTTCCTCCAGCGCGGGGGCCAGGCGCCAGTGCAGCGCGACGGAAATGCGCTTGTCCTCGACGATGATGCCGACATGGCTATTGGCGAAGCGGACGAGATCGCGCAGCGCCGCGCGCATGCCTTCATGCGTGTCGGCCTGCGAGCGGATTTCGTCATCGACGCGGATCTGGGCGCCGTGCAGCCCGGCGATGTCGAAGCGGTGTGGTGCCAGCATCTCGTCGAGAAAGCCGATCGGGCGCCCCGAGACGAGCGCCAGCGCGCCGCCGAGCTGCGCGCGCAGCACGGTCAGGGCCGGAGCCACCCGCCGGTCGAGATGGACATCCTCCGGCGAGGGGGCGATTTCCACCAGCGTTCCGTCAAAGTCGAGGAACAGAGCGATTTCGCGATCCGCGGAATCGATCTCGTGAGAGCCTGTGGCGATGTGGGGTTCGATCAAGGTCGTCATCATCTCGTATTTGGGCAGAGAAGGAGGCAGAAGAGCAGCCGCGCAGCCAGGGATATCCTTTCCTGTCTTACCGAATGGTCGTCGCCGTGTCGAAAATTGGGGTCGAGGGGTTGTCTCGATCTGTCGAAAGCCTACCATGGTTGTCACGATTTCACCGCACGGCTGCCATCGCGCTGCCATGTGACCGCGTCCGCACCACGGAAACATTACGCTTTCGGAAGCGTTCTGTTCCTGCCGCCGATGGCGAAATGCGGGCGGCCCCTGTCGGAGAATGCTCGTCCATGCGCCTTGTCGTCGTTTCCAACCGGGTCACGATTCCCGATCGTCATGAAAAGGTGATGGCGGGAGGTCTGGCCGTCGCCTTGCGCGAGGCGCTGGAGCAGCGGGGCGGCCTGTGGTTCGGCTGGAGCGGGGCGGTGAGCGGGGGCGGCCCGACGCAGGTCCGGCAGGTCGAGCACGGCAATGTCACCTATGCCGTGACCGATCTCAGCGAGGCCGAGCGCCAGAGCTATTATCTCGGGTTCTCGAACCGGGCGCTCTGGCCGCTGATGCATTACCGGCTCGGCCTCACCGAATTCCAGCGCAGCGATTACACGGGCTATCTCGGCGTCAACCGCCGCTTCGCCCGTGCGCTCGCAGGGCTGATCAAGCCCGACGACCTCATCTGGATCCACGATTACCACCTGATTCCGCTGGCGGCGGAGCTGCGCCGGCGCGGCATCACCAACCGGATCGGCTATTTCCACCACATCCCCTGGCCGGCCGCCGATGTCATCGGCGCCTTGCCCTTCAGCGCGACCCTGATCCGCACCATGGCCGCCTATGACCTCGTCGGCATGCAGACCGAAGGCGACGCCCGCAACCTGATCGGCGGGCTGGTTTCGCTTTGTGGCGCCCGCTCGGACGGACAACGCGTCAGGCTGGGCACGCGCGAGACCTCGGTGCAGACCTTTCCGATCGGAATCGATGTCGAGGGCTTCCGCAAGCTTGCTGCGGCGTCTGTCCGCCAGGCGGCGACACCCTTGCGCGCCACGCGGGAGTCGCTCGGCGAACGCAAGCTCGTCATCGGCGTAGACCGGCTCGATTATTCCAAGGGCATCGTGCAGCGGCTCGAAGCCTTCGGGGAGTTCCTGCGCGATCATCCCGAGGAGCGTGGTCGCGTCAGCCTGCTGCAGATCGCGCCGCCCTCGCGCAGCGATGTCCCGGAATATGCCGATCTCGACCGTCAATCCGACGAGGTCGCGGGGCGCCTCAACGCCCAGCTCGGCGAGTTTGACTGGACGCCGATCCGCGTGGTCAAGAAGGCCTATTCGCGTAAGGCGCTGGCCGGCTTCTATCGCCGCGCCCAGGTCGGGCTCGTCACGCCGATGCGCGACGGCATGAATCTCGTCGCCAAGGAATACATCGCGGCGCAGGACCCGGCCGATCCCGGCGTGCTCGTGCTCTCGCGCTTTGCCGGCGCCGCCCAGCAGATGGGTGAGGCGCTGATCGTCAATCCCTTCGATTCCCATGAGGTGGCGGAGGCGATCCGCACCGCGCTCGCCATGCCGAAGGCCGAGCGCATCCGCCGCTTCGAGCGCCTCTATGCCGTCATCGCCGCAACCGATATCGACTGGTGGACGCGCCAATATCTCGCGGCATTGGCGGGAGAGGGCGCAGCCAGCGACGCTGTGGTCGTCGAGGGAACACGCAAGGAGCCGCGCCCCGGCGCGCGGCGGACTACCCGGAACGAGGCATCGGCCGCGTCATCGACGCCTCCGGAAGCCGGTGTACGCAAGATGTCGGCAGGATCGCGCGGGAAGCGGAGCGCTGCGAAGGGCTCTCATCTCGCCCTGGTGCGACCTTGAGACTTGGCACTTAGGTCAGGGAAACGACCGAATTCTTGAGGTGATGCTGCGAGCCCCGTCCACGGCCCTTGCCGAATAAGGTCTTTGGTCGCTAGAAGGCAGCAGGGTCGGAGCGGGCGACTCAGGTCTGGACAGGCATCGTATCGTCGATGGCTGAGGAGGCGGACGGAGGGCTGAGATCGATGCGAGGCACTCTCGGAGGACCGGGCGTTCTGTTGCGCCGTCTCCGCGAGGTCATGGCGGCATCGATCAGCCCGCAGGAGCGGCTGGATCGCCTCGTCGTGCTGATCGCCGGCAATCTCGTCGCCGAGGTCTGCTCCGTCTACGTCCTGCGCGAGGACGGTTCGCTCGAACTCTACGCCACCGAAGGCCTCAACCGTGAGGCGGTCCACCTCACCACCATGCGGGCTGGCGAGGGCCTCGTCGGCCTGATCGCGAGCGAGGCCGAGCCGCTGGCGCTCTCGGATGCGCAGGCGCATCCCTCCTTTTCCTACCGTCCGGAGACGGGCGAAGAGGTCTATCGCTCCTTCCTCGGTGTGCCGATCCTGCGCGGCGGTGCCGTGATGGGCGTGCTCGTCATCCAGAACCGGGCGACGCGGCTCTATTCCGAAGACGAGATCGAGACGCTCCAGACCACCGCCATGCTGATGGCGGAGATGATCGCGGCCGGCGGCCTCAAGTCGCTGGCGGCACCGGGCGCCTCGATCGGCCTCGACCGGCCGATCCACGGGGTTGGCGTGGCGCTGGCCGATGGTGTCGGCCTCGGCCATGTCGTGCTGCACGAGCCGCGCGTCGCGATCAACAATCTCATCGCCGAGAATCCGGCGGCCGAGGTCGGCCGGCTCGAAGCCGCGATCGGCGAGATGCGCGCCTCGATCGACGAGTTGGTCGAGCGCGGCGACGTCGCTCATACCGGCGAGCATCGCGACGTGCTCGAGACCTTCCGCATGTTCGCCCACGATCAGGGCTGGCTGCGCCGCATGCGCGAGGTCGTGATGACCGGCCTCACCGCCGAGGCGGCGGTCGAGCGCGTCCAGTCCGACACGCGCGCCAAGATGCTGCGCCAGACCGACCCCTATCTGCGCGAGCGGCTGCACGATCTCGACGATCTCGCCAACCGTCTGCTGCGCACGCTGGTCGGCAAGGCGAACGGGGTCGCCCGCGAGAACCTGCCGGAGAACGCCATCCTCGTTGCCCGCTCGATGGGGCCGGCGGCGTTGCTGGACTACGATCGCGCCCATCTGCGCGGGCTCGTGCTGGAGGAGGGCGGGCCGACCAGCCATATCGCCATCGTTGCCCGCGCACTCGGCATTCCCGCCGTCGGCGAGGTCGTCAACGCGACGGCGCTGGTCGAGGCGGGCGATGCCATCATCGTCGACGGCCAGGCCGGCGAGGTGCAGATCCGCCCGCAGCCCGATGTCGAGAACGCCTACAAGGACAAGGCGCGGCTGCGCGCCCGCAAGCAGAAGCAGTACCAGAAGCTCAAGGAGCTCCCGGCGGTCACCCGCGACGGGATCGACATCACCTTGCAGATCAATGCGGGCCTGATCGTCGATATGCCGAATATCGAGGCGACGGCCGCCTCCGGGATCGGCCTGTTCCGCACCGAATTGCAGTTCATGGTGGCGCAGCACATGCCGACCACCGCCGAGCAGCAGGCGCTCTACGCCGCGGTGCTGGAGGCGGCGGCGGAGTTGCCCGTCACCTTCCGCACGCTCGATATCGGCGGCGACAAGGTGCTGCCCTACATGGAGCGGGTCGAGGAGGAGAACCCGGCGCTCGGCTGGCGCGCGATCCGCATCGGTCTCGACAAGCCGCGGCTGCTCAGGGCGCAGGTGCGCGCGATGCTGCGGGCCGGCGCCGGCCGCGACCTCAAGATCATGTTGCCGATGGTCGCGACCACCGAGGAATTCCGCCGCGCCCGCATGATCATCCGCCGCGAGCAGGTGATGCTGGAGAAGCAAGGGGTGACGCCGCCGCGCGACCTGCGCGTCGGGGTCATGGTCGAGGTGCCCTCGCTGCTGTTCGAATTGCCCGAGATCGCCCGCGAGGCGGATTTCCTCTCGATCGGCACCAACGACCTCATGCAGTTCCTCTTCGCCGCCGATCGCGAGAACAAGCGCGTCGCCGATCGCTTCGATCCGCTCGGCGTCGGCCCGCTTCGCGCCCTCCGGCGCATCATCGAGGCGGCGGCCGAGACCGGTTGCCCTGTTACCGTCTGCGGCGAGATGGGTGGCAAGCCGCTGGAGACGATGGCCCTGATCGGGCTGGGCTATCGCGGCTTCTCGATGTCGGCGGCCTCGATCGGGCCGGTGAAGGCGATGCTGCGCGCGCTCGATACGGGCAAGCTGCGCGAGCGCATGGACTGGATGCTCGCCTCGCCGGAAGGTGCCACCAGTCTGCGCTCGCAGCTCGCTGCTTTCGCGACCGAGTTCAAGGTCCCGGTCTAGCGACGCTCAAGCTCGCCGTTCGCTGCCGCTTTTCCCTTTCGTTTCACGAGTTCATTGAATGTCCCTCCAGCTTCCCCAGGATCGTCTCGACGTCATCGTGGCGCGCCATGCCGCCGCGACCGACGAGATCAACCATGCGACCGAGGCGGCGCGCACCGTGGAACTCGCCAAGGAACTGGCGGAACTCGATCCGGTGGTCGCGGCGATCGCCGCCTGGCGGCAGGCGCAGGTCTCGCTGGAAGAAGCGGAGGCTCTGATCGCCGATCCCGCGACCGATGCCGAATTCCGCGACCTCGCCTATGAGGAGCGCGACACGGCCCGCGCCGAGATCGAGGCGCGCGCCCGCGAGATCCTCGTGGCCCTGCTGCCGAAGGATGCCGCCGACGAGCGCGGCGTCATCCTCGAGATCCGGGCGGGCACCGGCGGCGACGAGGCCTCGCTCTTCGCCGGCGACCTCCTGCGCATGTACCAGCGCCATGCCGCCCAGAAGGGCTGGAGCGTCGATATCCTCTCCGAGAGCGAGGGGACGATGGGGGGCTACAAGGAGGTCATCGCCGAAATCAACGGCCGCGGCGTCTATGCCAGGCTCAAGTTCGAATCCGGCGTCCACCGCGTCCAGCGCGTGCCGGATACCGAGGCGAGCGGGCGTATCCATACTTCGGCCGCGACGGTCGCAACGCTGCCGCTGGCCACCGATGTCGACATTGTCCTCAACGAGGCCGATATCCGCACCGACACGTTGCGCTCGGGCGGTGCCGGCGGCCAGCACGTCAACAAGACGGAATCGGCGGTGCGTCTCACCCATATCCCGACCAATACCGTCGTGCTGGTCCAGGACGAGCGCTCCCAGCACAAGAACAAGGCGCGCGCCTACGAGCTGCTGCGCGCCAAGCTCTTCGACATGGAGCGCCTGCGCATCGATTCCGAGCGCTCGGCGGACCGGCGTTCGCAGGTCGGCTCGGGCGATCGCTCGGAGCGAATCCGCACCTATAACTTCCCGCAAGGGCGCGTCACCGACCATCGGATCAACCTGACGCTCTACAAACTCGATGAGATGATGCAGGGTCTCGTTCTCGATGAGATCATCGACGCGTTGACCGCCGAGCATCAGGCGAAGCTGCTGGCGGCCGAGGGTATGGCGTGAGGCGGGCGCGATGAAACCAAAAGTCCCGTCCCGCGTTGATCAGGTATCGACACCAGCGAAGGGGGGACCCTCTCATGATCAAGATGTTCTCGACATTGGCGTTGACCGGACTGATGGCGCTGGCGATGAGCGGCGTCTCGCAGGCTCAGGAGCGTACCTTCCGCAAGGTGACCTCGGGTCAGCCGGCGGCGCTGCAGGGCGCGATGACGCAGTCTCAGGCGCGCAAGGCGTGCCAGATGGAGATGGGCAAGACCCGCGAAAGCAAGGCCGCGATCAACAAGAAGATGAAGACCTGCATGGACCTGAAGATGAACGGCAACTAGCCGCCGCTTCGGGGATTGCGGAGCCTGCCATGGGCTTCGCTGGAAACGCACGAGGGGAGGGCGCCGTGCCGACCGTCAGGGAGGCGCGGCGTCTTCTTGCGCAACGCTTCCTGCGCGCAGGCTCGCCCAGCCCCGGTCTCGATGCGCGGCTGCTGGTCGAAGGCAGTCTGGGCGCTGAAAACCCTGACCCCGATCTGGTTCTGTCCGACGAAGCTCTGATGCGGCTGGAAGGGTTCGCTGTGCGCCGCATCGCCGGCGAGCCGGTCTGGCGCATTCTCGGCGAACGCGAATTCTGGGGGCTGCCTTTCCGCCTCTCACCGGCAACGTTGGAGCCGCGCCCCGACAGCGAGACGATCGTCGAGACGGCTCTTGCCCAGCTCGCCGGGCGTCGCGAGGAGGCGCTGAAGCTGCTTGATCTCGGGACGGGCACCGGTTGCCTGCTGATCGCGCTCCTCAGCGAGTTGCCGCAGGCGCAGGGCGTCGGCATCGACCTGTCCGAAGAGGCCTGCGGTACGGCCGCCGGCAACGCTGCCCTCAATGGCGTCGACGGCCGGGCGAGGTTCCGGCAAGGCAGCTGGACCGAGGGGTTGACCGGCCTCTTCGACCTCATCGTCTCGAACCCGCCCTATATCCCATCGGCCGAGATCGCGACGCTGTCCGTCGAAGTCCGTGAGCACGATCCCCTGCTTGCTCTCGATGGCGGTGCTGACGGGCTCGGCCCCTACCGTCTGTTCGCGTCATCTCTCCCGTCCTTGCTTGCGCCCGGTGGCATCATCGTCTTTGAGATCGGAGCAGGGCAGGGGCCGGATGTCGTTGCGCTGATGCGGCAGGGAGGCTTCGAATTTCGCGGCAGCCGCAACGATCTGGGGGGGCATGAGCGGGCGCTGATCTTCACGCTCGCTTGATAATGCACAGGCTTTTGGTCGATTTCGCTTGGAGAAGCGGCCAAAAGCAGCTATGCAGCATCCAGCCGAAGCTGGTGGCGTCAGAGCCGGGCCTCTGGGCAGTTCCCGATCGTACAGGATTTGCTCGAGTTCGGCATCGTTTGCAGGCGTGTTCCTGAAGCGGTGCAGCTGACAACCGGATGGAGCCCCGAAGGCGCGTGGCGCCGATCGGCTCATGGGGTTGAAACCCCCTTTTTGGAAAAGAGCGCGTGAAGACCAGGAACGGCGTATCGCCCCTTCAGGTCACCTTCGTCCGACACAGCGTCGCAACCCGCTGTGCATCGCAGCGCGCATGACGGCACCACGGTTGCTTTGAACACAGAAGCGCGAGACAGACGCGAATGAGACCAGGTCAGAACCGGCGTATGCGCGGTCGCAACAATAGCGGCGGCGGCAACAACAACGGCAATCGCAAATCTCCGAACCCGTTGCAGCGCAGCTACGAGTCCAACGGTCCGGACGTCAAGGTTCGCGGTACGGCGCAACACGTCGCCGAGAAGTACCTGCAGCTCGCGCGGGATGCCCAGTCTTCGGGCGATACCGTCGCTGCCGAGAGCTATTTCCAGTACGCCGAGCATTACTATCGCATTCTGCTCGCCGCGCAGGAGCAGATGGCTCAGCAGTTTGGCCATTCCTTCCCGCCGAATCGCGCCTTCGTCGAAGATGCGGACGAGGGCGAGGAAGAGGGCGACGAGGACGGCCAGGCCTTCCAGCCCGGAACCGGCCCGCAGCCGGAGATGCGCGCCAATGGATACGGCAACCCCAATGGCTATAACGGCCATGGTGGCGGCCAGCGCCCCGAGGGCGAGGGCGGCGACGGCCAGCAGCAGGGCGGCCAGCGCTTCGACCGCAACAACCGCCGCGAGCGTTTCAACAACGACCGCAACAACAATAACAACGAGCGTCGTTTCGATCGTCAGGATCGTGGCGAGCGCCGCTTCGACCGTAACGCCGAAGGCGGCCAGGGCGCTCCCGGCGGTTATGCGCCGCGCCTCGATGCCCCGCGTTCCGACATCCCGGTCAGCGAAGGCGGCGGCGTTGAGGCTGCTCCCGAGCAGGCTCAGGGTGAACCGCGTCGCCTCGAGCGCCCGGAGCGTACCGAACGGAGTGAGCGTCCGCAGCGCGAGCGCCGTCCGCGCCGCGAGCGCGAAGTCGAGGCGGATGCGGGCGATGACGTCGCCGCCGCGCTGCCGTCCTTCCTGACCAACCCCGTGCGCGTCCCCGCACCGGAGCCGGTCGAGACCCCTGCCGCCGATCCGGCTGCAGCTCCGGTTGAAGCGGCCGGGGATGAGGCTGCGCCCAAGCGCACGCGTCGTCGCCGCTCGCCGCGCGAGGTCATGGACGCGCTGGGTTCGGAGACGGATAACTCGGCCGAGTAATCCGTCCCGGCATCACGCATTGGATATGGAAAAGGGCCCTATCGGGCCCTTTTTCTTTGCTTCGGAGATCAGGCGATGCCGAGTTCGGCCGGCGCATCCGCCACGGCCAGGCTGTCGCCTTCGACCAGGGCGCCGTCCGCGAGGACGCGACAATAGATGCCGCAATCGACATGGCCGTAGTTCTTCATCAGCGCCTTCGGGATCTGCATGTCGCGCGCGCCGGTGTCGGGGTCGACATTGGTCGCCGCGCAGCGCTCGATCCGCTTGATCACCTGCAGGCGCAGGCCGCCGGGGCCGGTCAGTTCCCGGTCGACGAGGTCGTTCTCGGCCCAAGGGGCGAGCCCGCTGACCATCAGGTTGCCGCGGAAGCGCAGCGGATCGATCGGCTGCCCGAGGCGCCCTTCGAGATCGGCGACGCTGGCGAGGTTGATGATCGAGACGAAGCCGGAGCGCGAATCGGTGAAGCGATAGGTCGGGGGCGCCGTCAGCAGCTTCGGCACGCCGCGCAGTTCCTCGGGCATGAAGCGGGAGAAGAAGCTGGTAATCGCGGCATGGCCCTCGTCGCTGGCGGTCGCGGCGCGCAGCACTTCCTGCCCGCCCTCATGGATGACGAGATCGCCACTGGCATCGTCGTAGCGTGTCTTGAGCCGCGCCAGCGACTCGTTGCGCATCAGCATCAGGTACTTGATCTTGGGCTGGTGCACGGGCTCGGCCGCATCGAAGCCTGACGGGCCGTTCTCGATGGCGAAGAGCCGGTCGCCTGGGAAAAAGCCGCCGGTCGAGAGCGCGGCACGCTTGAGCCGTTCCGGCGAGAGGCCCTTCACGGGGTAGCGGTAGAGCGTTTCGATGCGCATGGTCGGGTCCGGCTGAGGCAAGGTGGCGGACCATAGCCGTAGTCGGCGGTCCTGACAGATCAAATTCTGTATCCGTTTCGATCAATCGGATGCGTCGTCTTCGCCGTCGCTGACAGAGCGCTGACAGCCCCAGCCGGCCAGCACGGCGTCGGTGTCATCCGCGACGAAGAAGCGGGCGGCGTCGCGGTCGTAACCTTCGCCCAGCAGCCGCTCGTAATCGGTATGGACGTGGCGGACATGGCTGCCCAGAGCCAGCCAGAGCGCCGTCGAAGGCGGCAGGTCCTTCATGTGGCGCCGCTCCGCCAGCGTCACCACGGCCTCGGCGTCGGAGAGCGGAATGCCCGGCGCCAGCGCCCTCAACGCTTTCCGAATCGCCTGCTGTCGCTTGGTCCCGGCCATGCCCGATCTGCGCCTGCCGCTTGCGCCAGGTCAATTCTGGGCCAAGCCTCTTCCGTTGCGCCAATGTCACATTATCTTGGAGGGCGAGGGGCGGCCCATAGGGCGCTCCATCCTGACGAAAGGCAGCAGGTTCACGTTGCTACGGGGCGTGGCCTGCGGGCGGAGATAACTGAATGAACATCGAGAAATATACGGATCGGGCGAAGGGTTTCCTCCAGGCGGCGCAGACGATCGCCTTGCGCGAGGGCAACCAGCAGTTCACCCCCGAACATCTTCTGAAGGCGCTGCTCGACGACAACGAAGGCATGGCGGCCGGTCTGATCGACCGGGCGGGCGGCCAGTCGCGTGTCGCCCTGCAGCTTGTCGACCAGGCCTTGGCCAAGCTGCCGAAGGTTTCGGGCGGCTCGGGCGGCCTCAACCTGACGCCGGGTCTCGCTCGCGTCTTCGACACCGCCGAGAAGGCGGCGGAGAAGGCTGGCGACTCGTTCGTCACGGTTGAGCGGCTCTTGCTTGCGCTCGCGGTCGAGAAGGACAGCGAGGCCGGCAAGGCCCTGTCGAAAGCCGGTGTGACGCCGCAGGCGCTCAATGCCGCGATCGAGGCGATCCGCAAGGGCCGCACCGCCGATTCCGCGTCGGCCGAGCAGGCCTATGACGCGCTGAAGAAATACGCCCGCGACCTCACAGCCGCGGCGCGCGAGGGCAAGCTCGACCCGGTGATCGGCCGCGACGAGGAGATTCGCCGCACGATCCAGGTGCTGTCGCGCCGGACCAAGAACAATCCCGTCCTGATCGGTGAGCCCGGCGTCGGCAAGACCGCCATCGCCGAAGGCCTCGCGCTGCGCATCGTCAATGGCGACGTGCCCGAGAGCCTGAAGGACAAGGAATTGCTCGCGCTCGACATGGGCTCGCTCATCGCCGGCGCGAAATATCGCGGCGAGTTCGAGGAGCGGCTGAAGGCGGTGCTGACCGAGGTCTCGTCCTCGGATGGTGGCGTCATCCTGTTCATCGACGAGATGCATACCCTCGTCGGCGCCGGCAAGACCGACGGCGCGATGGACGCGTCCAACCTGCTGAAGCCGGCTCTGGCGCGCGGCGAACTGCACTGCGTCGGCGCGACCACGCTCGACGAGTACCGCAAATATGTCGAGAAGGACGCGGCGCTGGCGCGGCGCTTCCAGCCGGTCTTCGTCGAGGAGCCGACGGTCGAGGATACGATCTCGATCCTGCGCGGCCTCAAGGAGAAATACGAGCAGCACCACCGCGTCCGCATCACGGATTCGGCGCTGGTCTCGGCTGCGACCCTGTCGAACCGCTACATCACCGACCGCTTCCTGCCGGACAAGGCGATCGACCTCGTCGACGAGGCCGGAGCACGGCTGCGCATGCAGGTCGATTCCAAGCCCGAGGAGCTGGATTCGATCGACCGCGAGATCGTCCGTCTCAAGATCGAGCAGGAGGCGCTCAAGAAGGAGAGCGATGCCGGCTCGAAGGAGCGGCTGAAGCGACTTGAATCCGAGCTGGCCGATCTGGAGTCGCGTTCCGACACCATCACGGCCAAGTGGAAGGCCGAGAAGGACAAGCTGGGCGCGGCCGCGGAGATCAAGACCAAGCTCGACAACGCTCGCAACGAGCTCGCCCAGGCGCAGCGCAAGGGCGAGTACCAGCGCGCGGGCGAGCTCGCCTATGGCGAGATCCCTGGGCTCGAGAAGCGTCTGGCCGAGATCGAGGAGAAGGGCGACGATGCCGGCATGGTCGAGGAGGCGGTGACGCCTGATCACGTCGCCGCCGTCGTCTCCCGCTGGACCGGCGTGCCGGTCGACCGGATGCTCGAAGGCGAGAAGGAGAAGCTGCTCCGCATGGAGGAGGTTCTTGGCGCTCGCGTCGTCGGGCAGAAGGAGGCGGTGGAAGCGGTCTCGACCGCGGTCCGTCGCGCTCGTGCCGGGTTGCAGGACCCGAACCGTCCGATCGGCTCGTTCATGTTCCTCGGCCCCACCGGCGTCGGCAAGACCGAGCTGACCAAGGCGCTGGCCTCGTTCCTGTTCGACGACGACACCGCGCTCGTGCGCATCGACATGTCCGAGTACATGGAGAAGCACTCGGTTGCCCGCCTCATCGGCGCGCCTCCCGGCTATGTCGGCTACGAAGAGGGCGGGGCGCTGACGGAAGCCGTGCGGCGCCGGCCCTATCAGGTCGTGCTGTTCGACGAGGTCGAGAAGGCGCATCCGGACGTGTTCAACGTCCTGCTGCAGGTCCTCGACGACGGACGCCTGACCGATGGCCAGGGGCGCACCGTCGATTTCCGCAACGTGCTGATCATCATGACCTCGAATCTCGGTTCGGAGTTCCTGGTGAACCAGCCTGAGGGACAGGACAGCGACGCGGTTCGCGACGAGGTCATGGGCGTGGTCCGCCACGCCTTCCGGCCCGAGTTCCTGAACCGGATCGACGACATCATCCTGTTCCATCGCCTCAGGCGGAAGGACATGGACGCGATCGTCGATATCCAGATGGCCCGGCTGCAGAAGCTGCTGACCGACCGCAAGATCACGCTCGAGCTCTCGAAGGAGGCGCGCGAGTGGCTGGCGGACAAGGGTTACGACCCGGCCTATGGCGCGCGCCCGCTGAAGCGCGTGATTCAGAAGTCGGTGCAGGACCCGCTGGCCGAGGCGATCCTCGCGGGCGACATCGTCGATGGCGAGGATGTGCCGATCACCGTCGGCCCGGGTTCGCTGATGCTGGGGGCCGTTCCCGGCGTGAAGGAGAAGCGGCCGGCCGGCGTCGCGCTGAACTGATAGTTGGGAGCGCCGCCTTCGGGCGGCGCTTTTCTATTGGGCTATTGGGAGGCGATGCGCCTCACGCGCGAATGTCGCAGTTGGGTTGTAAGCAGCCGTTGACGTATCTGGAGGACACTTCGATCACGATCCATTAGAGTGACTGCTTTGAGAGCGGCTTTCCTTCTTGTGATAGGTGCCTCGTTCTGGGCGTTCTCTGGATGGCAAATAATCCATGTTGCGCGCTATGGCTCTGTTCTGGCAGGCCCGAAGGGAGTGAGCCGCTACTACTCGTTCGAAGATAGCCTCTTTTGGTTCCTCTTGGGCTTGTCAGGCTGGCTGGCTTTCTTTGCGTTGCTGACCGTCATCGGCGTCTTGAGTATTCGTCGGTTCTTGAGAGATCGCTGGCTTAGGCAGTTTCGCCGTGATCACAGCCAGCCTTGGTGATCGGCCACGAAGCTTCCGTTAAGAGTCATGAGCTTTTTTCGTCACCCCCGCTTCAGCAGGAACACTGCCTGCGCGCCAAACAGGTTCCAGAACCACCAGGGCGCATTGACCCCGACCTTGCCGCCGGCCGCGTCGAGCGCGACCGCGCGCTCCTTCTTGGTGCCGATCTGGTCGCAAAGCGCCACAAAGTCCCGGATCGTGCAGAAATGGATGTTGGGCGTATCCCACCAGGCATAGGGCAGGGACTCGGTCACCGGCATCCGCCCCTGGAAGAATACCTGCGAGCGCATCCGCCAATGCCCGAAATTCGGGAAGGAGACGATGGCGTGCCGGCCGATGCGCAGCATCTGCTCCAGTACGAGGCGCGGGTTGCGCGTCGCCTGGATCGTCTGGGAAAGGATGACGTAGTCGAAGCTATCGTCCGGGTAGTCGGCGAGATCGGTATCGGCGTCGCCCTGGATCACGGAGAGCCCGCGCGCGACGCAGCCGGCGACGCCCTCCCGCGACAATTCGATGCCGCGGGCATCGACCTGGCGGCTCTCGGCCAGCAGTGCCAGCAGGGCGCCGTCGCCGCAGCCGACATCGAGCACGCGCGTGCCGGGCTGCACCATCTCGGCGACGAGCCGGAGGTCGATGCGGTTGGTCTGGTTTGTGTCGGGGAGGGTCATGATAGGCAGCTCGTCATGCTCAGGCTCGCCCCCTTGTCATTCCGGGGCTTCGCGGAGCGAAGAACCCGGAACCCACGACTGGGCTCCGTCCCATATCTCTGCAGTTCGATCGGGCTCACCCGGTCGTGGGTTCCGGGTTCGGCCCTGCGGGCCGCCCCGGAATGACAAGGGGCGGCCTTCATCAAAGCCCCCGTGCCCGCGCCGCCGCGCCGATGAAGCCGCGCGTCGTGGCGAAGAGATTGGGCTCTTCCAGCAGGAAGGCGTCGTGGCCCTTGTCGCTTTCCAGCTCGACGAAGGAGACCGAGGCGCCGGCCGCGTTGAGCGCATGCACGATGGCGCGCGAATCCGCCGTCGGGAACAGCCAGTCCGAGGTGAAGGACGCCACGCAGAAGCGCGTCTTCGTGCCGGTGAAGGCCCGCGCCAGCACACCGTCATGGTCGGCGGCGAGGTCGAAATAATCCATCGCGCGCGTCACATAGAGATAGGAATTGGCGTCGAAGCGCTCGACGAAGCTCAAGCCCTGATGGCGCAGATAGCTCTCGACCTGAAAGTCGGCGTCGAAGGAGAAGGTCGGCGCCGTCCGGTCCTGCAACTTGCGGCCGAACTTGCGGTGCAGCGCCTGCTCCGAGAGGTAGGTGATATGCGCGCCCATCCGTGCGACCGAGAGCCCCTTGGCCGGGCGGGTGCCCTCTTCGAGATAGCGCCCCTGCCGCCATTCCGGATCGGCCATCACCGCCTGCCGTCCGACCTCATGGAAGGCGATGTTCTGCGCCGAGTGCTTGGCCCCGGTCGCGAGCGGCAGTGCCGAGAACACGCGGTTCGGATAGCTCGCTGCCCATTGCAGCACCTGCATGCCGCCCATCGAGCCGCCGGCGACGCAGAACAGCGTCTCGATGCCCAATGAGTCGATCAGCGCGGCCTGCGCCCGCACCATGTCGCGGATGGTGACGACCGGGAAGGACAGACCCCAGGGCTTGCCCGTCGCCGGGTTGGTCGAGGCCGGGCCGGTGGTGCCGGTGCAGCCGCCGATGACATTGGCGCAGATCACGAAGAAGCGGTCGGTATCGACAGGCTTGCCCGGCCCGATCATCGCCGTCCACCAGCCGCCCTTGCCGGTGATCGGGTTACGGCTCGCGACATATTGGTCGCCGGTCAAGGCGTGGCAGACCAGGATGCCGTTCGATTTCTCGGCATTCAGCGTGCCGTAGGTCCGGTAGGCGATCTGCCAGTGGTCGAGCACGACGCCGCAATCCATCAGCAGAGGCGTATCAGGGCCGAAGCGCGCGACCGGGCTGGAGGGCTCGTTCGCCTCCTTCTGCGGATCGGCAAGACTAGGGGGGAGATCGCTCATGTCGTCCGCTTCGGCAGTAGGATTTGTCTTGCCGGTCCAGGCGTTCGGAAAATCGAACTCTAGCGATGCCGTGTCGGCGCGTCGCTGTCAACGCGGGACTGCGCAGCCGGCTTTGCCAAGGCGTTGCGGGAGCGCTAAGGAGCGTGGCCTTGCCGGAAAGCGCGTTGCCCATGACCGAAGCCGCTCCCACGACCCTCGCCGACCTGCGCGGTGAAATCGACCGCATCGACAGCGCGATGCATGCGCTGCTGATGGAGCGTTCACAGGTCATCGAGACGCTGATCTCGATCAAGAAGACGCAGGCCTCCGGCTCCGCCTTCCGTCCCGGCCGCGAGGCCGACATCATGAAGCGGCTCGCGCTCAGCCATAAGGGCCTGCTGCCGCTCGACACGGTCGAGAGCGTCTGGCGCATCATCATCGCGACCTTCACCTATGTGCAGGCGAACTACTCGGTTCACGCCGATACCTCCGGCGGCGACCCGGCGATGCGCGATTCCGCCCGCTTCCATTTCGGTTTCACCGTGCCCTACGTTCCGCATGAGGATGCGCGCTCGGTCATCCACGCGGTGGCGGAATCGGCCGGCGATCTCGGCATCTTCCGCATGGACCAGGGCGCCAGCGCCGGCATCTGGTGGCGCGACCTGATCGGGGCCGATGCCCCCAAGATCATCGCGCGCCTGCCCTTCGTCGAGCGACCCAACCATCCCGCGGGAACCCCGGTCTATTGCATCGCCAAGCCATTGGCGGATGCCGCTGTGCGCGAGATCGTGCTCTATGCCGCCCGCGTCGAGCGCTGGTCGGAAAGCTTGCGACACGGCCTCGCCGAGCATCTGGCCGAGGTCTCGGCCTCGGCCGCCGACGGCTCGCATCTTTCGCTGCTGGTCGCGGCCTCCGGCGAGGTTGACCAGGCCGCAATCCGCCAGGCCCTCGTGCCGGCGGGCCTCAGCGACTTCGCCGAGGTCGGCAGCCACGCCGCCCGCTTCTCCGTCAAATCCGCCCGCTGAACCGGGCCCGCACTGCTCCCGCTGCAAGGTCAATCGTCATGGCGACCCGTCCTACCCCGCGTCCCGGCGTCCTCGATATCGAGGCCTACGTCCCCGGCAAATCCGCCGCGCCCGCTGGCGTGAAGCTGCACAAGCTCTCCTCCAACGAGACCCCGCTCGGCCCGAGCCCGAAGGCGATCGCAGCCTTTGAAGGCCTCGCCGCCAAGCTGGAGTTCTATCCCGACGGCACGTCGACCAAGCTCAAGCAGGCGATCGCCGGCCGCTATGGCCTCGACCCCCAGCGGATCATTTGCGGCAACGGCTCGGATGAATTGCTGGAGCTCGTCACCAAGGCCTATCTCGGCGCGGGCGACGAGGGCATCTACAGCCAGTACGGCTTCCTGGTTTACCGCATCGCCATCCTTGCCATGGGCGGCAAGCCGGTGATCGTGCCCGAGAAGAACTACACGGCCGATGTCGACGGCATCCTGGCGGCGGTGACGCCGAAGACGAAGATTGTCTTCCTCGCCAACCCCAACAATCCGACCGGCACCTATCTGCCCTTCGACGAGGTCAAGCGCCTGCAGGCCGGCCTGCCGCCGCATGTCCTGCTCGTCCTCGATGCGGCCTATGCCGAGTACGTCCGCCGCAACGACTACGCCTCCGGCATCGAGCTCGTCGCCGAGAGCGAGAATGTCGTGATGACCCGCACCTTCTCGAAGATTTACGGCCTCGCCAATCTGCGCATCGGCTGGATGTACGCGCCGGCTCATATCATCGACGCGCTCGAGCGCATCCGCGGCCCCTTCAACGTCAACGGCGCTGCGATCGAGGCTGGTGCCGCCGCCGTTACCGACGAGGCCCATGTCGCCGCCGCCCTTGAGCACAACGAGAAATGGCTCGCCTGGACCACGACGGAGCTGGAGAAACTCGGCCTCACCGTCACGCCCTCGGTCGGCAATTTCGTGCTGATCCATTTCACCAAGACGCCTGGCAAGACCGCCAAGGAGGCCGACGCCTTCCTGACCCAGCGCGGGCTCATCCTGCGCGCCGTCGGCGGTTATGGCCTGCCGGACGCCCTGCGCATGACGATCGGCTCCCAGGAGGCCAATCGCCTCGTCGTTGCCGCGCTCGCCGACTTCCTCAAGGCGTGACCGAGATGGCGGATAGCTTCGCGCCGCGCCGCTCCGAGCCGGTCTTCGCTCGCCTCGCCATCATCGGCATCGGGCTGATCGGCTCCTCGATCGCGCGCGCGGCGAAGGAGCTGAATCTCGCTGGCACGATCGTGCTGGCGGATCGTGACGAGGCCGTCCGCAAGCGGGCGCGCGAACTCGGCCTCGGCCATGCCGTTGCGGAGACGGCGGCGGAAGCGGCCCATGATGCCGACCACATTATCTTCTGCGTGCCGGTCGGTGCCTGCGGGCCGGTTGCAGCCGAGATCGCGTCGTCGCTGAAGCCGGGTGCGATCGTCTCCGATGTCGGCTCGGTCAAGGGCTCGGTCGTGGACGCCGTCCTGCCGCATCTCCCGGAGGGCGTTGCCTTCGTGCCGGCCCATCCGGTGGCAGGCACCGAGAATTCCGGCCCCGATGCCGGCTTTCCGAGCCTCTTCCTCAACCGCTGGTGCATCCTGACGCCGCCCGAAGGGACGGATGCGACAGGTATCGCCAGGACGCGCCAGTTCTGGGAGGGGATGGGCGCGCTGGTCGAGGTGATGAGCGCACAGCATCATGATCTCGTGCTCGCGGTCACCAGCCATCTGCCGCATCTCATCGCCTACAACATCGTCGGCACGGCCGAAGACCTGGAGGCAGTGACGCAGTCCGAGGTAATCAAGTTCTCGGCCGGCGGCTTCCGCGATTTCACCCGCATCGCAGCCTCCGACCCGACGATGTGGCGCGACGTCTTCCTGCACAACAAGGAAGCGGTGCTGGAGATGCTGGGCCGTTTCAACGAGGATCTGGCGCTGCTCACCCGCGCGATCCGCTACGGCGACGGCGAGACCCTGCACAAGCACTTCACCCGCACCCGCGCCATCCGCCGCGGCATCGTCGCGCTCGGCCAGGAGAAGCCGGAGACGGAGAAGCTGCGCAAGGATTGACGGCTGCTGTGCGCAGCCACGTCGAGACGGTGTGCATGACGGTGAGTTTGGCTTGCCAAGCCCGGCGGCGGCTGGTACAGCGCCACCCGTTGCCGCTTTAGCTCAGCTGGTAGAGCACCTCATTCGTAATGAGGGGGTCGGGGGTTCGAATCCCTCAAGCGGCACCATCCAACCCCTTTGGTTGTTGATTCTCCTCGCTAGTTTCGACCTGAAGCCGCCCGCAGCGAGGCGCGGACGGCCGTGTTTCACTTCATCGAACTTTTACCACCCGTAACGCCGCCATTCGGCGCTGGGCTGCCTCTCCCCCATCGAATACGAAAGGAAGCGTCGCGAGCTGACCTGATCCGCCCCCAGCCATGGACCGTCCTCGGAAACGGGGCAACTCCAGATTCGCGCTGTTGCCGTTCAGCGACCGATTACGCCGCGTGCGTGAATTTCGAAGTGTCTGCCTAGAATGAAGCCAATTTTTCCATTCTGGCGCGTGATGCTCGGAAAATAGGCGTGTCCGCACCGCCGTGACGGGGGCGGCGCTATCGTTGAGCGCTCGATCGCGCGTTGCACCCCTTGAAAATGGCCGTCTAGCCGCGCGAACGGCGCTGCCGGAGGTGTTGGCACATCGCTTGCGAAGCTGGGGTTCATGGGCCGCACGGTCCGTCGGCGTCGAGGGGGCGCCGTCAACAACAGTCCTTCGGGAGATGGCCGTGAACAGCAACCGTCGTGAATTTCTCGGCACCGCTCTGGCCGGTGCCGCTTTCCTCGGCTCCTCCCGCCTGCCGGCGGTGGCGCAGCAGGACACCATTAAGGTCGGCATCCTTCATTCGCTCTCGGGCACGATGGCGATCTCCGAGACGACGTTGAAGGACGTCATGCTCATGCTGATCGAGGAGCAGAACAAGAAGGGCGGTCTCCTCGGCAAAAAGCTTGAGGCCGTCGTCGTCGATCCCGCCTCGAACTGGCCGCTCTTCGCCGAGAAGGCGCGCGAGCTGATCACCAAGGACAAGGTGGCGGCCACATTCGGCTGCTGGACCTCGGTCTCGCGCAAGTCGGTGCTGCCGGTCTTCAAGGAGCTCAACAACATCCTGTTCTACCCCGTCCAGTATGAGGGCGAGGAGAGCGAGCGCAACGTCTTCTACACCGGCGCCGCGCCGAACCAGCAGGCGATCCCCGCCGTCGACTATCTCGCCAAGGAGGAGAAGGTCGAGCGCTGGGTGCTCGCCGGCACGGACTATGTCTACCCGCGCACGACCAACAAGATTCTCGAAGCGTATCTGAAGTCCAAGGGTGTGAAGCCCGAGGACATCCTGATCAACTACACGCCCTTCGGTCATTCCGACTGGCAGACCATCGTCTCCGACATCAAGAAGTTCGGCTCGGCCGGCAAGAAGACTGCGGTGGTCTCGACCATCAACGGCGACGCCAACGTGCCGTTTTACAAGGAACTCGGCAACCAGGGCATCAAGGCGACCGATATCCCGGTCGTGGCCTTCTCGGTCGGCGAGGAGGAACTCGCTGGCATCGACACCAAGCCGCTCGTCGGCCATCTCGCCGCCTGGAACTACTTCCAGTCGATCAAGACGCCGGAGAACGAGGCTTTCATCAAGCAGTGGCAGGCCTTCACCAAGAACCCGAAGCGCGTCACCAACGACCCGATGGAAGCCCATGTCGTCGGCTTCGCCATGTGGGTGAAGGCGGTCCAGAAGGCTGGGACCGTCGATCCCGACAAGGTCATCGAGGCGCTGCCCGGCATCGAGGCGCCGAACCTCACCGGCGGCATCTCGAAGATGCTCCCCAACCACCACATTACCAAGCCGGTCTTCATCGGAGAGATCAAGGATGACGGCCAGTTCGACGTGGTCTGGAAGACCTCCGGCCTCGTCCCCGGCGATGCCTGGTCGAAGGAACTCGACGGCTCGAAGGACCTCGTCGGCGACTGGGTCGAGAAGAAATGCGGCAATTTCAACGTCAAGACCGGCAAGTGCGGCGCCGCCTGAGGTCATGAGGGGGAGGGGCGGCACGGGAAAAATCCCGGCCGCCCTTCATTCGCCGCTGCTGATCATAGGCGGAAGCCAACCAAACATAGCGCGGGGAACCCCTCTCCCGAATGGGAGAGGGGCAGGGGTGAGGGAAGGCCGGTGCCGAACAGGACGAACGATTTCCGCTTCAGCGATTTGGTTATTGGGAAGCCTCTGCGTTTTCGGGCGGGCCCTCACCCCTGCCCCTCTCCCATTCGGGAGAGGGGTTCCCCGCGCCTCCTTTTCTCCCGCCGTACTTCACGATGAAAAGCGAGCTGATGCCGATCTTCCACCGCCTGAAGCATACGCTCGTCATCCTCGTCGCGCTGGTCGCGGCCTCGGTCGCGTCGATCGCGCAGACCGCGGACGAAGCGTTCACGCGGCTGGCGGCGGACAGCTATGCGGATACCTCCCGCGCCATCGAGATCCTGATTTCGACGGCCCATCCGAATGCGGCATTGATCGTCGAAGCCTTGAGTGACGGGCGCCTGCTCGCCGGTCCCCGTGGCGTCGCCGTCAAGACGGCAACCGGCGGCTTCGTCGATGCGAAGACGGGTGTCGCACTGGCAACCGCTCCGGCCGATGTGAAGCCCGTTCGCCTCAACAACGCCGTGCGTCGAGCGGTGCAGGCCGCGCTTGGCGGCCTCGGTCTGCTCAATCCCGATCCGGCGAAGCGCGTGACTGCGGCCGAAGCGGTGTTCAAGTCGCGCGATGCCGGCCTACTGCCGGTCGTCGAGGCCGCCATTGGCAAGGAAACCAATCCCCGCGCGCTCGCCGCTCTGCGTCAGGCCCAGGCCGCGATCCTGATCGCCAAGCCGGACACGCAGCCGCTGGACCGGTTCGCCGCGATCGAAGTCCTGCGCGAGCGGGGCGACCAGGACGCCCTGGCGACTTTGCGTGCGCTCCCCGGCGACGCGCCGCCGGCTCTCAAGGAGGCGCAGGCCAAGGCGATTATCGCCATCGAAGGCCGTTTGAAGCTCTGGGCCGTCGCCCAGAACCTCTGGTACGGGCTTTCGCTCGGCTCTGTGCTGCTGCTCGCCGCCATCGGGCTGGCCATCACCTTCGGCGTCATGGGCGTGATCAACATGGCCCATGGCGAGATGGTCATGCTCGGCGCCTACACCACCTTCGTGGTGCAGGAGCTGATCCGCACGAATGCGCCCTGGCTGTTCGACTGGTCGCTGGCCATCGCCTTGCCGGCTGCCTTCATCGTCGCCGGGGCGGTCGGCATCGCGATCGAGCGCGGCGTCATCCGGTTTCTCTATGGCCGCCCGCTGGAAACGCTGCTCGCGACCTGGGGCATCAGCCTGATCCTGCAGCAGGCGGTGCGCACCGCTTTCGGCCCGACCAATCGCGAGGTCGGCGCTCCCTCCTTCATGTCCGGCGCCTTCGAGCTCGGCGGGCTGGCGATCACCTATAACCGGCTCTGGATCATCGTCTTCGCCGCGCTAGTCTTTGCCGCGCTGCTCGCCATCCTGAAGTTAACGCCGATGGGTCTGCAGATGCGCGCGGTGACCCAGAACCGCCGCATGGCTTCGGCCATGGGCATCCGCACCGGCCGTATCGACGCGCTGACCTTCGGGCTGGGTTCCGGCGTCGCGGGACTGGCCGGTGTCGCGCTCTCGCAGATCGACAATGTCAGCCCCAATCTCGGCCAGAGCTACATCATCGATAGCTTCATGGTCGTGGTCTTCGGCGGCGTCGGCAATCTCTGGGGCACGCTGGTCGGCGCCATGACGCTCGGCGTCGCCAACAAGCTGCTCGAACCCTATGCCGGCGCCGTGCTCGGCAAGATCGCGCTGCTCGTCTGCATCATTCTCTTCATCCAGAAGCGCCCGCGCGGCCTGTTCGCGCTCAAGGGCCGGGCGGTGGAAGCATGATCACGCGCTTCCTCCTGCAGAACATGGACCGGCGCGGCGGCATCTTCCTCGCGATCCTGCTCGGGCTCGCGGTTCTTGTTCCGTTGTCGAACCTGCTCCTGCCGGCAATCTCCCCCTTCCATGTCCCGACCTCGACCATGTCGCTCTGGGGGAAGTACCTCTGCTACGCACTGCTCGCGGTCTCGCTCGATCTCGTCTGGGGCTATTGCGGCATCCTGAGCCTCGGCCATGGCGCCTTCTTCGCACTCGGCGGCTATGCCATGGGCCTTTACCTGATGCGCCAGATCGGCTCGCGCGGCGTCTATGGCAATCCGATCCTGCCGGATTTCATGGTCTTCCTGAACTGGCAGGAACTGCCCTGGTACTGGTGGGGCTTCTCCTCCTTTCCCTTCGCCATGCTGATGGTGCTGGCGGTGCCTGGCCTGCTCGCCTTCGTCTTCGGCTGGTTTGCCTTCCGCTCGCGCGTCACCGGCGTCTATCTCTCGATCATCACCCAGGCGCTGACCTATGCGCTGCTGCTCGCCTTCTTCCGCAACGACATGGGCTTCGGCGGCAACAATGGCCTGACCGATTTCAAGGACATCCTCGGCTTCAACATCCAGGCGCAGACGACGCGTGCGGCGCTGTTCTCGATGACCTGCGTCATGCTGGCGGCCGGCTTCCTGATCGCGCGCGGCATCGTCGTCTCGAAGCTCGGCAAGGTCGTGATCGCGATCCGTGACGCGGAGTCCCGCACGCGCTTCCTCGGCTACCGGGTCGACCGCTTCAAGCTCTTCGTCTTCACCGTTTCGGCCTGCATGGCGGGCGTCGCGGGCGCGCTCTACGTTCCGCAGGTCGGTATCATCAATCCCGGCGAATTCGCCCCGGCAAATTCGATCGAGACCGTGATCTGGGTCGCGGTCGGCGGACGTGGCTCGCTGGTCGGCGCGGCGCTCGGCGCTGTCGTGGTCAACTGGGCCAAGACGCTGTTCACCTCCGGCTTCATGGCGCCGTACTGGCTTTTCGCGCTCGGTGGGCTCTTCGTCGTCGTCACGCTCTTCCTGCCCAAGGGCATTCTGGGCACGGCCGAAGCCCTGTGGGCGCGTCGTCGCAAGCCCGACGGCACACCGGCCGCCGAGCCGGCCCCGGCGGAGTAATAGTGATGAACGCTCCCGTCCCCGGCGCCCTCACATCCTCGCTGCTCTATCTCGACGGCGTCAGCGTTTCCTTCGACGGCTTCAAGGCGATCCGCAACCTCTCGCTGACCATCGAGCCCGGCGAGATGCGCGCGATCATCGGCCCCAACGGCGCCGGAAAGACCACGATGATGGACACCATCACCGGCAAGACGAAGCCTGATGTCGGCACGGTCATGTTCGGCGGTTCCGTCGACCTGACGAAACTCGACGAAGCGGCCATCGCCAATCTCGGTATCGGCCGCAAGTTCCAGAAGCCGACCGTCTTCGACAGCCACACGATCGAGGACAACATCCTCCTGGCGCTGAAGTCGAAGCGCACGGTGGCTAAGACGCTGTTCTGGAAGACGGAAGAACCGCAGCAGAAGCGCATCGACGACATCCTCGACATCGTGAAGCTCGCCGACAGGCGCGAGCGGCTCGCGGGCTCGCTCTCGCACGGCCAGAAGCAGTGGCTGGAGATCGGAATGCTGCTGGCGCAGGACCCCAAGCTCCTGCTCGTCGACGAGCCCGCCGCCGGCATGACCGATGGCGAGACGGCGCAGACGGCGGTTCTGCTCAAGGAAATCGCGAAAGACCATTCCGTCATCGTCGTCGAGCACGACATGGGTTTCATCCGCGAGCTCGGCGTGAAGGTCACGGTGCTGCACGAGGGCTCGGTGCTGGCCGAAGGCCCACTCGACCATGTCAGCGCCAACGAGCGCGTTGTCGAAGTCTATCTGGGACGGTGAGGGATGATCGTAACACTCGCCTTGCTCCTCCTCCGTCGTCATCCCGGACAAGCCGCGCAGCGGCGCCGATCCGGGATCCATGCCGGAGCGTTGCCAATGAAGGTTCCGGAATGGATCTCGGGTCTGCGCTTCGCTCCGCCCGAGATGACCCGCGCCTTTCCCTGCAAGGTCATTGTGGAGGCGACACGATGCTGACCGTCGACGCCATCAACCTGCACTACGGCGCCGCGCAGGCGCTCCGCCGCGTCTCCGTCACGGCCGAGACCGGAAAGGTCACCTGCGTCATGGGCCGCAACGGTGTCGGCAAGACCTCGCTGATGCGTGCCATCGTCGGCCATCAGCCTATTTCCGGGGGGCATATCCGCCTCGACGGAGAGGACATCTCGGCGCTCCGTAGCGAGGATCGCGCGCGGGCCGGCATCGCCTATGTGCCGCAGGGGCGAGAAATCTTCCCGCTGCTGACGGTGAAGGAGAATCTGGAGACCGGCTTCGCGCCGCTGAAGCGCAAGGAGCGCTTCGTCCCGGATGAACTCTTCGACCTGTTCCCCGTGCTGAAGACCATGCTGGGCCGGCGCGGCGGAGACCTCTCGGGTGGCCAGCAGCAGCAACTCGCGATTGCGCGGGCGCTGGTCACCCGACCCAGGCTCTTGGTGCTGGACGAGCCGACCGAGGGTATCCAGCCCTCGATCATCAAAGATATCGGCCGCGCCATCGAATATTTGCGCGGCAAGGGCGGCATGGCGATCGTGCTGGTCGAGCAGTATTTCGACTTTGCCTGCGATCTCGCCGACACGATGTTCGTGATGGATCGCGGCGAGGTCGTGCTGTCCGGTTCGATGGCCGAGCTCGATGGGGCGCAGGTTCAGCGCTTGATTCAGGTCTAGATGCAGCGTCTTCTGCAAACCCTGCTGCATGCGAAGCGGCTCTGACGATGCTGGCGATTGACGATCTCCAGAACTCCGTGACGGCGCGGATGCAGCGCGCCCATGGACAGGCAAACGTCTCCTTCCGCTCGCGCGATGGCCGCACCTCCCTCGATCGGCTGTTCCAGGAGGGCTGCGCGAAGTTGCGTTTCCCGCGCCCGCTCGGAGCCGACGATCCGCAGGCGATCATCATCAACACGGCGGGCGGGCTGACCGGAGGAGACCGCTTCGGCACCGAGGTGTCCCTTGCCGCCAGCGCCGCGGCCGCCGTCACCACTCAGGCTTGCGAACGCATCTACCGCTCGACCGGGGCGAATGCCGCCGTAACCAATCGCCTGCGGCTCGCAGCAGGTGCGAGGCTCGCCTGGCTGCCGCAGGAGACCATCCTGTTCGACGGAGGGCGCCTGTCCCGTTCGCTCGATGTCGATCTCGCCGATGATGCCGAGTTGCTCGTCGTCGAGGCCGTGCTCTTCGGCCGGCAGGCAATGGGCGAGACCTTGCATAGCGGCCATCTACACGACCGCTGGCGCATTCGCCGCGATGGCCGGCTGCTCTTTGCCGACGATCTGCGCGTCGCGGGCGATATCGCGGCCCGGCTCGCATCGCAGCCCGCCATGGCCGGCTGCCGTGCCATGGCGACGGTACTGTTCGCTGGCGCCATGCCCGAGCGGTTTCTTGAGCAGGCTCGCGCGATCATCGGGCCGAATGGCGGCGCCAGCGCGTGGAGCGGCAAGTTTCTCGCGCGGCTCGTAGAGGAAACCGGGCTCGCACTCCGGCGACGGCTGGAGCCGCTGCTCATCCTTCTCCTGGGCGGCCGTCCGCTGCCCAAGGTCTGGCAACTGTAGAGGCTCTCATGAACCTGACACCGCGCGAGAAGGACAAGCTCCTGATCTCCATGGCGGCCATGGTCGCCCGGCGCCGGCTCGAGCGCGGCGTCAAGCTGAACCACCCTGAAGCGATCGCGCTGATCAGCGATTTCGTCGTCGAGGGCGCGCGCGATGGCCGCAGCGTCGCCGATCTGATGGAGGCCGGCGCCCATGTCGTGACCCGCGCGCAGGTCATGGAAGGCATCGCCGAGATGATCCACGACGTGCAGGTCGAAGCCACCTTTCCGGACGGCACCAAGCTCGTCACCGTCCACGAACCGATCCGCTGAAGCCGGAGCAGGGAGGCTGTCATGATCCCCGGAGAGGTCTTTCCCGCCGAAGGCGACATCGTCCTCAATGAGGGCGCGGAGCAGGTCACGCTGCTCGTCGCCAATACCGGGGACCGGCCGATCCAGGTCGGCTCGCACTACCACTTCTTCGAGACAAACGACGCCCTCGATTTCGACCGCACGCTCGCCCGCGGCATGCGGCTCGATATCGCCGCCGGCACCGCGGTGCGCTTCGAGCCCGGCCAGCAGCGCGAGGTGCGCCTCGTGCCGCTCGGCGGCGCGCGCGCGGTCTACGGCTTCCAGCAGAAGGTGATGGGGAAACTCTAATGCCGGCCAAGCTCTCCCATGCCGCTTACGCGCAGATGTACGGACCGACGGTCGGAGACCGCGTCCGTCTCGCCGATACCGACCTGATCATCGAGGTCGAGAAGGATTTCACCGTCTATGGCGAGGAGGTGAAGTTCGGCGGCGGCAAGGTCATCCGCGACGGCATGGGCCAGAGCCAGGCGAGCCGCGCCGAGGGCGCGGTCGACACCGTCATCACCAACGCGCTGATCGTCGATCACTGGGGCATCGTGAAGGCGGATGTCGGGCTGAAGGACGGGCGGATCGTCGCCATCGGCAAGGCCGGCAACCCGGATACGCAACCCGGCGTCACCATCGTCATCGGCCCCGGCACCGAGGCCATTGCCGGCGAGGGCAAGATACTCACCGCCGGCGGCGTCGACGCCCATATCCACTTCATCTGCCCGCAGCAGATCGACGAAGCGTTGATGTCCGGCGTCACCACGATGCTCGGCGGAGGCACCGGCCCTGCCCACGGCACGCTGGCGACGACCTGCACGCCCGGCCCATGGCATCTCGGCCGGATGATCCAGTCCTTCGACGCCGTGCCGATCAACCTCGGCCTCTCCGGCAAGGGCAATGCCTCGAAGCCCGCCGCGCTGATCGAGATGATCGAGGGCGGCGCCTGCGCGCTGAAGCTCCATGAGGACTGGGGCACGACGCCGGCCGCGATCGACAACTGTCTCAGTGTCGCCGACGACCACGACGTTCAGGTGATGATCCACACCGACACCCTGAACGAGAGCGGCTTCGTCGAGGACACCGTCGCCGCCTTCAAGGGCCGCACCATCCACGCCTTCCATACGGAGGGCGCCGGCGGCGGCCATGCGCCGGATATCATCAAGGTCTGCGGGCTGAAAAACGTCATCCCGTCCTCGACCAACCCGACGCGGCCTTACACGAAGAACACCATCGCCGAGCATCTGGACATGCTGATGGTCTGCCATCACCTGTCGCCCTCGATCCCGGAGGACATCGCCTTCGCCGAGAGTCGCATCCGCAAGGAGACGATCGCGGCCGAAGACATCCTGCACGATATCGGCGCCTTCTCGATCATCTCCTCCGACAGCCAGGCCATGGGCCGCGTCGGCGAGGTGGCGATCCGGACCTGGCAGACCGCACACAAAATGAAGGTCCAGCGCGGGCGCTTAGCCGGCGAGACCGGCGACAACGACAATCTGCGCGTGCGCCGCTATATCGCGAAATACACGATCAACCCTGCCATCGCGCAGGGCCTGTCCAAGCATGTCGGCTCCGTCGAGGTGGGAAAGCGCGCCGATCTTGTGCTGTGGAACCCGGCCTTCTTCGGGGTGAAGCCGGAGATGGTTCTGGTCGGCGGCATGATCGCGGCGGCGCCGATGGGCGATCCCAACGCCTCTATCCCGACGCCCCAGCCGATGCATTACCGGCCGATGTTCGGCGCGCTCGGCCGTGCTCCGGCCGTCTCCTCCGTGACCTTCGTCAGCCAGGCTGCGATCGCCAATGGCCTCAAGGAGAAGCTCGGCGTCGCCAAGGGCATGGTCGCGGTCGAGAACACGCGCGGCGGCATCTCCAAGGCCTCGATGGTCCTTAACGACGCCACGCCGCATATGGAGGTCGATCCCGAGACCTATGAGGTGCGGGCAGACGGCGAGCTCCTGACCTGCGAACCCGCGACCGTGCTGCCGATGGCGCAGCGCTATTTCCTGTTCTGATCCGAGGCTTGAGCATGCTCCGCGCCATTTCCCATAGCCACGGCGGTAGCGGCGAGCCCGCCGGCACGCTCCGGCTCGACCATGCGGCCCGCCATCTGCGCCGAAAGCTGGTGGTCACCGATCAGGGGGAGGAGGTCATGGTCGATCTGTCCGAGCCGGTGCTTTTCGCCGATGGCGACCGACTCGTGCTGCAGGATGGTCGAAGCGTCGCGATCGTTGCTGCAGATGAGGAGCTTTACGAGGTTAAGCCTGGGCCGGCCTGTCCGCTCCGCCACCTCGCCTGGCATCTCGGCAACCGCCACTTGCCGGCGCAGATCGACGAAACCCGCATCCTGATCCAGCGCGACCACGTCATCCGGGCGATGCTGGAAGGGCTCGGCGCCTCCGTCCGCGAGGTCGTCGCGCGCTTCCAGCCGGTGTACGGCGCCTATCATGCCAATGGGCTTGATCATGGCCATGGCCACACGCATGGCCATGGCCACCATCATCATGACTGAGGCTGTCGCGCTCGCCCGCCTGATGACATGGCTCTCCCCGGCCTTTCCGGTTGGGGCCTTCGCCTATAGCCACGGGCTGGAGCGGGCGATCCATGACGGGTTGATCCGGGATCGGCAGGGCTTGCTCGCATGGCTGGAGGTGCTGCTGGAGCGTGGCTCGGCTTGGAACGACGCCGTTCTTCTGGCCGGAGCTTGGCGCAACGTCGCGGCGGGCGAGAGCATCAGCGATGTCGCCGAACTCGCCGAAGCGATGGCCGGTTCGCGCGAGCGCCACATGGAGACGACGCTGCAGGGCAGCGCCTTCGTCGATGCGATGGCGGCCTGGGGCGGCGAGCCGCCGGCAGACGGGGAGGGGCCTGTCGCCTATCCAGTGGCCGTCGGTTCCGCCGCAGCGCGCCACGGCATCGAACTCGCCGATGCACTCACCGCCTATCTCCACGCCTTCGCTTCGAACCTCGTCCAGGCCTGCGTTCGACTGGTGCCGCTTGGCCAGCGCGACGGGGTGGCGACGCTCGCCGCGCTGGAGCCGGTCATCCTGCGCACCGCCCGGCGCGCCGCCATCTCGACCCTCGACGATCTCGGCTCCTGCACGATCCGCGCCGATATCCTCTCGATGAACCACGAAACGCAATATTCAAGGGTCTTTCGCTCGTGAACTCTCCCAATGGTCCGCTCCGGGTCGGCATCGGCGGCCCCGTCGGCGTCGGCAAGACCACGCTCACCGAGAAGCTCTGCAAGGCGATGCGCGAGCGCTACTCCGTCGCCGTCATCACCAACGACATCTTCACCAAGGAGGACGAGCTGATCCTCAACCGGCTGCAGGCTTTGCCGGAAGAGCGCATCATCGGCGTCGAGACCGGCGGCTGCCCGCATACCGCGATCCGCGAGGACGCCTCGATCAACCTCGCCGCCATCGCCGAGATGCGGCGGCGGTTTCCCGACCTCGACGTGATCTTCATCGAATCCGGCGGCGACAATCTCGCGGCGACCTTCTCGCCCGATCTCGCCGACATCACGCTCTATGTCATCGATGTCGCGGGCGGCGAGAAGATCCCGCGCAAGGGTGGGCCGGGCATCACCCGCTCGGACCTGCTGATCATCAACAAGATCGACCTTGCGCCCTATGTCGGCGCCAATCTCGACGTGATGCGCTCGGATACGGAAAAGCAGCGCGCTGGCAGGCCCTTCGTCTTCAGCGACCTGAATCGGCTCACGGGAGTGGATGAGATCGTCGCGTTCATCGAGAAGAACGGCGGTCTCATCGCCGCATAGGCTGGTCCCGGCCTTTGCGGCCGACGTGGCAACAGTCGTTCCGGCAGCGTTGCACTCTCCTCACCCGGCTTGCGGGCGGAAGGCCGCCGGAGCGAAGCGCGCGAGTTCCTGCAGCAACATTGGCCAGGCCCTGAGGCCGAGCGCGATCGAGGGGATGTGGAAGAATTCGTTGGGCGCGTGCACGTCCTCGTCCGGCAGGTTGAAGCCGAACATCAGCGTGTCCAGCCCCACCGTCTCCTTGAAGATCGCGGTGATAGGCACGGTCGCGCCGAGCCGGACATGCACCGGCTCCTGTCCGGAGGTTTGGCGCAGCACGGCCGTCGCAGCCTGGACGAGCGGGTGGTCCGCTGCGAGCGTGGAGGCGGGCGAGCCGCCGCCGATCGCCTCGAAGCCGACCCGGACGCCGGGTCTTGCCGCGGCCAGGATATGATCCTTCAGCGCCTGGGCGGCCTGGTCGGGGTCCTGCCCCGGCGCCAGGCGGATGGTGATCTTGGCGCGGGCCTCGTCCGGGATGACCGTCTTGGAGCCGGCGCCGGTATAGCCGCCCCATAGGCCGTTCACGTCAATCGCGGGGCGCAGCGTCAGTCGCTCCCGGATGCTGTAGCCGGGCTCGCCGGCAGCGATGCCGCCGATATCGGCGACGAAGGCGGCCTCATTGAAGGGCAGGGTGGCCGTGTCGCGCCGGTCGCGCTCCGAGAGCGGTCGCACGGCATCCATCAGGGCGGGGACGGCGATGGCGCCGTCGGCGTCGTGGAGGGAGGCGACGATGGCGGCCAGCTCATGCAGGGCATTGCGCACGGACCCGCCATAGCGGCCGGAATGCAATTCCTTGTCGGCGGTCCGCACGACGAGCTCGAGCTTGGTCAGGCCGCGCGCGCCGACATTGATCGTCGGCACGGTCGGGCTCGCCCGGCCGCCATCGGCCGAGATCATCGCATCGGCCTCGAGCAGGTCGCCGTAGCGGCGGACGATCTCGTGCAGGCTCGGGCTGCCGGTCTCCTCCTCGCCCTCGATGAAGAGCTTGATATTGACCGGGCAGCGCCCTTCGACCGCGAGAAAGGCCGCGACGGTCTCGATCGCGATCGTGGTCGAACCCTTCACATCCGAGGCGCCGCGCGCGTAGAGGCGCCCGTCGCGGATCGTCGGTTCGAAGGGCGGCGATTGCCACAGCGCCAACGGGTCCGGCGGTTGTACATCGTAATGGCCGTAGACGATGATCGTCGGCGCTCCCGGCGCGCCGAGCCAGGCGCCGTAGACGGCCGGCTGCCCGCCGCCGTCGAGGAGCTGGACGTCGCTCAGGCCGATGCCTCTCAGCCAATCCAGCAGGAAGGCGCGCGTATCGGCCATGCCCTGCGCATAGGCGGGGTCGGTGCTGACGCTCGGCAGCCTGAGGAAGGCGTCGAGGCGCGCCATCACGGCGTCATGGCGTCGCCGCAGGTAGTCGACGACAGGTTCGGCGCTCATCGCGAGCCTCCGCTGATGGCTTCGGGAGATGACTCTTCGGCCGGCATCGGCAGCCCGTCCGGCATCTCGATCACAGCCGAGAGCAGCAGGAAGGAGAGCGTCTTGCCGTGGCCGTCGAGCCCGAGGCTGCCGTTGACGCCGCCATCCAGCACGTCGTCGAGGACGAAGTTGAAGGCGTGGAGATTCGGCACGTCATAGCGCCTGACGGCAGTGGGCTGGCGCTCGCGGAAGACGCGCGCGACAAACTCCTCCGTCAGGCGTTCGCGCAGCGGCTCGAAGAATCGCGGTTCGCGGCAGATGACCGCGATATTGAGCCGGTTGCCCTTGTCGCCGGAGCGGGCATGGGCGAGTTCGTAGAGAGAAATCGCGCGGGTCATGCCATCTCCAGAAACGAGACTTGCGGCGCGACGTGCTTGCGATCCACGAGGCAGGACGCGCTGCGCAGCCGGGGCGTCAGGCGTCTGCGGACGCCGCCGCCCCCGGCCGGGCCGGCGCAATACAGCGCCTCGACCTCGTCGAGCAGGCATTCCGCCGCAGTGCGGTCGGCGGACTCGGCCGCGAACCGGACGCGCAGGTCGCTATCGCCGAAATTCGGGACATCGGCCTTCAGCCGCGCTCCGGCCGTATCGCCGAAGACGCTGATCACCCCGATCAGGTCGGCGCGAACCCGCATTGCGGGATGAAGGCGGGCGACGCGCTTCATCACCGTGTCGATGGCGAGGGTGGCGCGGGATCTGGCGTTTGGGCCGGCATAGGAAATCTCGGCCTCGGCCAGAAATCCGCCGTCGAAGCACACCGTCGCCTTCAGCGTCGCGGGCCGTGTCCGTCCGCGCGCGCCGGTCACCCGGACACGGTCTGGCCCGGCTTCCGCGAGTTCGACCTGCGTGAGGTCGAGGATCACATCCGGCGTCAGATAGGCGGCCGGGTCGTGGATTTCGTAGAGGATCTGTTCCGTAACCGTCCGGCGGTCGACGAGCCCGCCGGTCGCCGCCGGCTTGGTGACGACGAAGGTGCCGTCCGGCTCGATTTCGGCGATCGGATAGCCCAGCACATCCATCCCCGGCACGTCCTTGACGCCGGGATCGGCGAAATAGCCGCCGGTCACCTGCGATCCGCATTCGAGCAGATGGCCCGCCAGAATGCCGGCTGCGAGCCTGTCCCAATCGTCATCCGCCCATCCGAAACTGTACTTGAGCGGGCCGAGGACGAGGGCGGGATCGGCGACGCGCCCCGTCACGACGATATCGGCGCCCTCGCTCAGCGCTGCGGCGATCGCATCCGCCCCCAGATAGGCATTTGCCGAAATGATGGCGGGCTCGTCGCGCAGCAGGGCGCCGTCCGTCTCCATGCGGGCGAAATCGGCAGAGCTGAACAGGCCCCGCAGATCGTCGCCAGCCACCACTGCGATCTTCAGGTCGGGGCAGCCGAGTTCGATGGCCCAGCTCCTTATTTTCGTGGCGGCCCCGAGCGGATTGGCCCCGCCGAAATTGCCGATGATCTTGATGCCCGCGGCGGCGCAGGGCGCCAGCGCCGGCCAGAGCAGGCGCTTGAGAGCCGGAACCTCGCCGCGCGCCGGATCGGCAAGGCGGTCGAGCTGTGCGAGCGCCAGGGTGCGTTCCGCCAGGGTCTCGAAAATCAGAAAACGCGGGCCGTCATGACGCGTGAGCGCATCGATCAGCGGCCCCGACGCATCGGCGCGATCGCCGGCGAAGCCGGCCGCAGCCCCGATCCAAACCTGCTGTGTCACCACTGCGTTTCCATGCCGTCCGCGTCATTCATGCGCAGGCATGCAAACGCTCGCGGGGCAAAACGTCAAATAATGGCGATTAATTTATACATAGGCTTGACCTATGATTGGTATCGCCTTTCCGCTCGGCTTCGCCAATGAACCTGACCCTGCGCCAGCTCGAAATCCTCGTCGCCATCGGCGATACCCTGAGCCTGACCGCTGCGGCGGAAAGGCTTGGCGTATCGCAACCCTCCGTCAGCGAAACCTTGAGGCGCGTCGAGGCGGAACTTGGCTGCAGGCTGGTCGACCGGACGACACGGCAACTGGCGCTGACCTATGAAGGCCAGCATGTCGTGGCCAGCGCGCGCGAAGCGATGCGAAGCCTGGCGGGTACCTTCGAAGCGATCGCGCGGCGCGGCGACAGCGTGCATGGCCGCTTGTCCGTCGCCGCATTGCCCTCCGCCGTGTGTACCCTGCTGCCGCCGGTGTTGCGGGCGTTCCGTGATCGTTATCCGGGCATCGCGGTGGCGGTGCGCGATGCCTTGCAGGATCGCGCGATGGCGATGCTGCAGGACGGCAGCGTCGATCTCGTCATCGCCGGCAGGCCCGACGGCCAGGGCGCTTTCGCCTTTGAGGAGATTGCGAGCGACCGGCTCATGCTCGTCGTGTCGCGCCGGCATCCCTTGTCCGGGCGCGCCAGCGTCGACTGGAGCGAGCTGGCGCCCTTCGACTTCATTGCGATGTCGCCGTCCTCCTCGGTCCGGCGCCTCACCGATGCCGGTTTCATCCATGCCAATCTGTCGGTCGCACCGGCTTACGAGGTCGATCAGATTTCCTGTGCCGCTGCGCTGGCTGCGGCGGAGCTCGGCGTGACCGCGCTGCCGACGATGACCTTCGCCATGTTCAACGCCGACGAACTGGCCATGGTCCCGCTCGTCACGCCAGTGATCCTGCGCAGCATCGGCATGGCCTGGCTGAAGGATCGGCCGCTCTCGGCCAGCGCGATCAAGTTCGCCACCGTCCTGCGCTCCGCTCGCGCCTAGATCGGCCGCTTACTTGAGCTGGCTGTCCTTGCTGCCGCGCCGATTGTAGCTCGATTGCGTCGCCGAGCGGTCATGGCCGGACTGGCAGTGGATGCAGAGCCGGGCGCCGGGCATCGCCAGCCGCCGCGCCTCCGGAATCTCCTCGCCGCATTCCTGGCAATGGATCTCGCCGGGGCCATTCGGCAGGCGAGAACGCGCCAGCCGAACCGCGTCCGAGATCGAGCCGTCGATCTGGTCCTGAACCGCTCCGTCCGGAGCCCATCCGCTCGCCATCGCGCAACCTCCGCTGACCACAAGATGGCCACGGGTTGCGCGAAATCCAAGAGCTTCCGGTCAGGCGAAGCGCTTCGCCCCGGCGACGCAGAGCACCACCACGGCGGTCGCCGCGATCATCGTCCAGGCGATTGGCTCGCCGAGCAGCCAGCCTGCCAGCATCAGCCCGAAGAACGGCTGCAGCAGCTGAAGCTGGCCGACCGTCGCCGTGCCCCCGATCGCCAGCCCCCGATACCAGAACACGAAACCGACCAGCATGCTGAAGACCGAAACATAGCCGAGGCCGATCCAGGCCGGCGCCCCGATGCCCTGCCAGGTCGATGGCCAGAACAGCAGGGTGATCGCGGCCATCGCCGGCAGCGACAGGAGCAGCGCCCAGGAGATCACCTGCCAGCCGCCGAGCCGGCGCGACAGGCTCGCGCCTTCGGCATAGCCGAGCCCGCAGAGCAGCACGGCCGCGACCATCAGCAGATCCCCCGTCAACGAGCCGCTGTCGCTATTGGCGAGCGCGAAGCCGACGACCGTCGCGCTGCCGAGACCCGAGAGCAGCCAGAACACCGGCTTCGGCCGCTCGCCGCCGCGCAGCACGCCGAAAAGCGCAGTCGCGAGCGGCAAAAGACCGATGAAGACGATCGAGCGCGCCGAGGGGATATGCTGGAGGGCGAGCGCCGTCAGCAGCGGGAAACCGAGCACGACGCCGAGGGCGACGATCGTGAGCGGGCGGATATCGGCGCGGCTTGGCCATTGCTGGCGCAAGAGCATGAGACAGGCGGCGCCCAGCAGCGCTGCGATGGCGGCACGGGCGCCGGTCAGGAACAACGGCGAGAAGCCGGCCACGGCCACGCGCGTCGCCGGCAGCGAGCCGCTGAAGATCAGCACGCCGAGCAATCCGCTGCCCCAGCCCTTGCCACCCCAATCCTTCATCATGCGATCTGCCTGCTCTTTCGCGGGAAGTCGTGCTCTAGGCGTGGACGGTCGACGAAGCCAGCGACAGGCCGATACATTCATGGCAAACTGTATGGCTATGGATGACCATACAATCCGATTGAGTGAACCTGCCGCGACGCGAACGGACGCGGTGATGGCGGCGATCCGCGGCAGGCTGGCCGCGCGGACGCTGGCGCCGGGCGACCGCCTGCCCTCGATCCGCGGCTTCGCGGCGACGATGAAGGTTTCGCCCTCCACCGTCGTCGAGGCCTACGATCGCCTCGCAGCCGAGGGGCTGATCCGCGCGCGGCAAGGCTCCGGCTTTTATGTGACCGGCGGCGGCCTGCCGCCCCTGGCGCTGACGCAAGCCGCCTCGCCGCAGGAACTCGTGGTCGATCCGTTCTGGGTCTCGCGCCAGTCGCTCGATGCCGAGCCGGGCGCGCTGAAGCCCGGCTGCGGCTGGCTGCCGCCCGACTGGATGCCCGACGAGGCTCTGCGCCGCGGCTTCCGGGCGCTGGCGCGGGCCGATGGTGCGATCCTGACCGATTACGGCGGCACGCGCGGCGCCTCCGTCCTGCGCCGGCTCCTGCTCGGCCGCTTCGCCGAAGCCGGGCTTGTGGCTTCACCGGAGCAGCTCATGCTCACCGGCTCGGGTACGCAGGCGCTCGACCTGATCTGTCGCTTCCTGCTGCGGCCGGGCGATGCCGTGCTTGTCGATGACCCCTGCTATTTCAACTTTCAGGCTTTGCTGCGGGCGCATCAGGTGCGCATCCTGAGCGCGCCCTATACGCCGACAGGGCCGGACATCGCCGCTTTCGAAGCGGTCGTCTCGACCGAGCGCCCGCGCCTCTACCTGACCAATTCCGGATTGCATAACCCGACTGGCGCCGGCCTGTCGCCGCAGGCCGCCTATCGCGTGCTGAGCACGGCTGCGGCCCACGACATGATCATCGTCGAGGACGACATCTTCGCTGATTTCGAGCCGGAGCCTTCGTCGCGGCTGGCCTCGCTCGACGGGCTGGAGCGCGTCATCCGGATCGGCAGCTTCTCCAAGACGCTCTCGGCGGCCATTCGCTGCGGCTACATCGCGGCGCGGGCCGATTGGATCGAAGGACTGGTCGACCTACAGGTCGCGACCAATTTCGGCGGTCCAAGCCCGGTTTCGACGGAATTGCTGGCGGGTGTCCTCGCCGGCGGCAGCTATCGCAAGCACATGGAGGAGCTGCATCGCCGGCTCGCCCAGGCGCGGCGCGAGGTCGCGGCCCGGCTGGAGCCCTTGGGGATTATTCCGTGGCTGATGCCGCGCGGCGGCTTCTATCTCTGGTGCCGCTTGCCTGAAGGCATCGATTCCGCCGAGCTGGCCCAGCTCGCGGTGATGCAGGGCGTGGTGCTGGCGCCCGGAAACGTCTTCAGCGTCGCCCAGACGGCCGGCGATTTCATGCGCTTCAACGTCGCCCAGTCGCGCGATCCGCGTGTGATCGAGGTGCTCCGGCAGGCGATGGCGACCATGCGATTGCCGGGTGGGGCAGTCGCCCGCGATTGATCCAGCGCAGTATGGGCATGTGCCGCACTCGTCAGCCCGCCGCCCCGCTGTTATAGACCGCCGCAACAACCGGCCCGGCCGGACAAGACCGAAAGCTTTGAGATCATGCATCTGAGGATCGGCACGCGCCGCAGCCCGCTGGCGATGGCCCAGACCCACCACGTCATGGGCTTGATCCGGGAGAAGTTCCCGCAGGCGGAATTCACCCTCTGCCAGATCGCCACGATCGCCGACCGCGACCGCGTTTCCGAATTCCACCAGTTCGGCATGGTCGGCGTCTTCGCCGTCGAGCACGAACAGCAACTGGTGAAGCGCGAGGTCGACTTCGTCGTCCACTCGCTGAAGGATCTGCCGACCACCTTGCATGAGGGGCTCGTCCTGGCTTCGGTGCCGCCGCGCGAGGACCCGCGCGATGCGCTCTGCGGCGCGACCATGGCCTCGCTGCGCCGGGGCGCGCGCGTCGGCACGGGTTCGCTTCGGCGTCGCGCGCAGATCCTGAACCTGCGGCCGGATGTGACCGTCGTTCCGATCCGCGGCAATGTCGGGCCTCGCCTCGCCAAGATCGGCGGGGAGGATGCGCTCGATGCGGTCATTCTCGCCCAGGCCGGCCTGCGCCGGCTGGGGCTTGATGAAGCCTCGTCGGAGACGCTCGCCCCGTCACTGTTCCCCTATGCGGTCGGGCAGGGCGCGCTCGGGCTCGAGGCCCGTGCCGAGGATACGGCGGTAATCGAGGTGCTGAAGGCGATCGAATGCCCGCAGGCCCGCGCCGAGGCCGAGGCCGAACGCGAGATGATGCATGCGCTGGGGGCCGGTTGCAGCCTGCCGGTCGGCGCCTGTGCGACATGGCAGGATGGCCGCCTGACGCTGCATGCGCAGGTGACCTCGATCGAGGGCACCGAACGCGTCGTCGCCGATCAGAGCGCGCCGCCGGAGCAGGCGCGCGAGCTCGGCCTTTCGGTCGCGCAAGTCCTGAAGGAGCGGGGCGGCGTCGCGATCCTCGAGAAGAGCTATCGCGGCCATTATCCGAGCTTCAAGTCGCTCTGACGATAAGAGCCTCGGCCTCCCTGGGGAGCCCAGGCCTCGTATGGCCACAGCCGCTTGCAGGCGAGTGACCGCTTCCGAAATTGTCTCAGGGCCGGACGGCGACGTCGCGATAGCCGACGGAACGGCCGCGGCGGATCGTGATTTCGTCTGACGAAACGCCGCGCAGTCGCGTGGCGGCGGAAGGGCGTCTAGCGTGTCGGAAAACCAGCGTGGAGCGGGCTCGCAGCAATTTGCTGCGAAGACTGCGCCGTCCGTGCAGTTGGTTCCGCTCAGTCGAGCATATTCACCACAATTCGACAAGCGCGCAGGTTTTTGGGGATGCATGCGCGAAAATCAGTGGCCAAAACCCAGTTATCTCGCCAAGACTGTCAAAAAAATTGAACGATACGTTTTGGGGAGATGACGGTGCCGCGCGTTTTGATCGCCGAGTTCATGCATGAGACGAACACTTTCAGTGTTCAGCTCACGGACGAGGCTACCTTCCGGGCGCATGGCGCCTTTCGTGACAACGAGATCCCCGGGGCCTTCCGCGGCACGCGCACCTCGATGGGCGCGGCCTTCGAGGCGGCCGACAAGTTCGGCTGGAGCCTCGTCCACCCGCTGGTGACCGGCGCCAACCCGTCCGGCCGCGTCACCGATGCCGCCTTCGACCTCTTCGCCGGCCATATCGTAGATGCTGCTCCCGGCGTCGACGGCGTGCTGCTGCATCTCCACGGCGCCATGTCGACCGAAAGCTCCGATGACGGTGAGGGCGAGTTGCTGGCGCGGCTGCGCAAGCGCATCGGCCCCGACGTGCCTGTCGTCGCGGTGCTCGACCTGCATGCGACGGTGACGCAGCTCATGGCCGACAATGCCAATGCGCTGATCTCCTACCGGACCTATCCGCATATCGACCAGTACGAGCGGACCTGGCAGGCTGCCGAATTGCTGCAGCGCGCGATCAAGGGCGAGATCAAGCCGAAGGTCGCGCTCGCCCGGCGCCCGATTCTCTACGCCCTCGACGGTGGCCGCACGACCTCGCCGCCCTTCCTCGAATTGCTGCGCCGTGGCGACGCGCTGGAAGCTTCCGGCGACGCGCTCGTCGTCAGCGTTCAGGCTGGCTTTTCCTCGGCCGACGTCCACGATATCGGCCCCTCGATCGCGGTCACGGCCGATGATCGCGGCAAGGCGCAAGCCATCGCCGAGGAGCTGATGGACTATGCCTGGGAGCAGCGCCGCTTCTCCTCGATCCATTTCACGCCGCTGGCCGAGGCCATGGCCCGCGCCAAGGTCGGCGAGGCCGATGTGGCTAAGCCCGGCTATAAGCCGGTGGTGATCTCGGATTATTCCGACAATCCCGGCTCCGGCGCCTATGGCGACGCCACCAACCTGCTGCGCGCCGTGCTCGCTGCCGGGCTGAAGAATGTCGGCTTCCATGCGATCAACGACCCCGAGGCGGTGCTTGCCGCCCAGGCGATCGGCGTCGGCAAGCGCGGCCGGATCAAGCTCGGCGGCAAGGTCGATCCGACCATGGGCGGCGGGCCGCTCGATCTCGACGCCCATGTCGTCGCGATCACCGACGGCTATTTCCTCTGCCATGGCCCGATGGCCGGCGGTGTCTGGCGCAATTATGGGCTCTCGGCCCTGCTGCGCGTCGACGATGTCGAGATCATCGTGATCACCCATAACGGCCAGGCGACCGACCTCGCGCAGTTCACCTCGCTCGGCGTCGACCCGACCCGCAAATCGACGGTGATCGTCAAGTCGATGCAGCATTTCCGCGCCGCCTTCGAGCCGATCGCGCGCGAGGTTCTGGAGGTCGATACCGGTGCGCTCTCGACCCGCAATTTCAAGGAGCGGCCCTATAAGAAGGTCCGCCGCCCGATCTTCCCGCTCGACGATATCTGACCGCCGCTCGCAGGAGCCGCGACGATTGAATGTGAGGAGAACACCATGGCGATTCAGGCCGATATCGTATTGCGCAACGGGCCGATCTGGTGCGGGCGCGAGGAGGGCGTCGTCGAGGCGCTCGCGATCTTCCGCGACAAGGTCCTGGCGGCCGGCAGCGATGCCGAGATCAAGCCGCTGATCGGGCCGAAGACCCGCGTCATCGATCTCAAGGGCCGGCTGGCGACGCCGGGCCTCAACGACTCGCATCTGCATCTGGTCTCGCTCGGCATGACCATGGGCTGGGTCGATTCCAAGCCCGAGAGCGCGCCGACGCTGGAGGCGCTGCTCGACGCCATCTCGGCCCGCGCCGCTCAGTCGAAGCCCGGCGAATGGATCCTGTCGCGCGGTTACGACCAGACCAAGCTCGATACCGGCCGCCATCCCTATCGCGAGGAGCTCGACCGCGCGGCTCCGAACAATCCGGTGATGCTGGTGCGCGCCTGCGGCCATATCGCGATCTGCAACTCGGAAGCGCTGCGTCTCGGCGGCATCGACGAGAAGTCGCCGACGCCGCAGGGCGGCCTGATCGAGCAGCAGAACGGCCGCCTCACCGGCCTGCTCGCCGAGAACGCTCGCGCTCCGGTCCAGGCCGCGATTCCGGCTGCGACCGAGGAGGACATCATCGCTGGCATCGAGCGTGGCGGGCAGTATCTGCTCTCGCTCGGCATCACCAGCTGCATGGATGCCGCCGTCGGCCAGAAGGGCGGCTTCCGCGAGATCGCGGCCTATCACCGCGCCAAGCGTGACGGCCGCCTGCCGGTCCGCACCTGGCTGACGCTGCTCGGCGACGACGGCCGCTCGATCGTGCCGCAATGCTACGACGCCGGCCTGATCTCCGGCACCGGCGACGAGATGCTGATGATCGGCGGCGTCAAGCTCTTCCTCGACGGTTCGGCCGGCGGCCGCACCGCCTGGATGACCGAGCCCTATCTCGGCGACGACAAGACCACCGGCGTCTGGATGTGGGAGGATGCCGAGCTCGAGCGCATGGTGCTCGATGCCCACAAGAAGGGCTACCAACTCGTCTGCCACGCGATCGGCGACGCCGCGATCGAGCAGCTCATCACGGCTTACGAGAAGGCGCTTGCGGCCTATCCCGATCCAGATCGCCGTCACCGCATCGAGCATTGCGGCTTCTCGACGCCCGCCCAGCACGAGCGCATGGTCAAGGCCGGCATCTATCCCTGCCCGCAGCAGGTCTTCATCCATGATTTCGGTGATGCCTATGTGAAGGTGATCGGTCCGGAGCGGGCGCTGTCGAGCTATCCGTTCCGCACCTGGTTCGATCTCGGCCTGAAGCCGGCGACGGGCAGCGACGCCCCGGTCTGCGACCCCAACCCCTTCCCGAATTTCCACACCATGCTGACCCGCCAGACCTGGAAGGGCACCGTGATGGATGCAGCCCAGCGTGTCTCGATCGAGGAAGCCTTGCAGGCCTATACCGAGTTCGGCGCCTTCTCCCAGAAGCAGGAGAACGTGAAGGGCAAGCTCGCGCCGGGCTTCCTGGCCGATGTCGCGGTGTTCTCGCGCGACCTCTTGAGCGCCGAGCCTGCCGATATCCTCAAGGACACCCGCTGCGATCTCACCATTCTCGGCGGCGAGGTGGTCTACGAGCGCGACGCTTGAGCCAGAGCATCTTCGGGCGAAAAAGGCCGGTTCGCGTGAAGAAAATGCGAACAGGAACTCCGAACAGCTCTGCGACAGCGTGAATCGCGGAGCCGTTCGAGGAATTTGACCGTGTGGGGGAAGACAAGCACGGCAAAGCCGTTATGGTTCCACTTGAAAGCAGACAATTCCGGATCAACCGGAGCAGATCGAAAACGGGAGGACTGATCGTGTTGTTGAAAAAATTTGCCTTTGCCACCGCGCTGACGATGGCTGCCTTTACCGTCTCGGCACAGGCTCAGGAGCCGCGCCGCGGCGGAACGATCCGCTTCACGGCGCCCTATGGCGCCTCCTTCGTCAGCAATGACAGCCACGTCTCGAACCAGATCCAGGACGAGATCTACGGCTATGCGCTGCACGGCATGCTGTTCCGCTGGGATTCCAAAACCGGCAAGCCGGAGCCCGAGCTCGTCGAGTCCTTCTCGACCTCCGCCGACGGTCTGACGCATACGCTGAAGCTACGCGAGGCCTATTTCCACAATGGCCGCAAACTGTCGGCCGATGACGTGATCTGGTCGTTCACTCGCCTCGTTGACGGATCGAAGAGCTATCCCGGCGCGCGCCACGTCTCGCGCATCAAGGGCGGCGCCGAGGTCCGCGAAGGCAAGGCGAAGGAAATCTCCGGTCTGAAGAAGATCGACGATCGCACCATCGAGATGACGATGACCGACGCGGTCGATCCGGGCTTCCTGTTCTTCAGCGCCCCCACCGCGATCCTGCCGGCCAAGGAGGCGCAGGAGGCGGACTTCTTTAACAAGCCGATCGGCCTCGGCCCCTTCAAGTTCGTCGAGCATGTGCCCGGCTCGCGCATGGTCTTCGATCGCTGGGAGAAGTACTACAAGGCCGGTAAGCCCTATGCGGACAAGCTGGTGATTTCGCCGATGGGTGAGGCCGCGGCCCGCGACGTCGCCTTCCGCAACAAGGAGATCGACGTCTCGATCCTCGGCTCGACCCAGTACGTTGCGTACAAGGCCGATCCGAACCTCTCGAAGGGCATCCTGGAGGTCGCGGAGGTCTTCACCCGCAACATGGGCATGAATCCCGAATTCAAGCCCTTCTCCGACAAGCGGGTGCGCCAGGCGATCAACCATGCCATCGACAGCGAGCTGATCATCAAGCGCCTGGTGCGCGACAAGGCCTATCGCGCCGTGAGCTGGCTGCCGCTGTCTTCGCCGGCTTTCGACAAGAACGCCAAGCCCTACGCCTTTGACCCGGATAAGGCGAAGAAGCTCCTGACCGAGGCCGGTTATCCGGACGGCTTCGAGTTCGAGTGGACAGCCACGCCGAACGAGAGCTGGGGCATCCCGATCGTCGAGGCGACGATCCCGATGCTCGCCAAGGTCGGCATCAAGGTGAAGGTCAAGCCGGTGGAAACCTCGGCTCTCGGTGGCGTCGTCGCGAAGGGCGATTTCCAGGCCTATATCTGGTCGAACACGTCCGGACCGGATCCGCTGACCTCGCTGAAGTGCTTCCATTCGGCGACGCCGCGCTCGTCCTGCAACTACACCGGCTTCAAGAACCCGGCCTACGACAAGGTGCTGGACGATGCTGCCGCAGAGAAGGACGCTGCCAAGAAGATCGAACTGCTGAAGAAGGCCAACGCCCTCCTGCAGGACGAGGCTCCCGTCTGGTTCTTCAACTACAACAAGGCGGTGCTGGCCTATCAGCCCTGGCTGCATGGCCTGCAGGCGAATGCGACGGAGCTCGCGCTCCAGCGCTACGAGGATCTCTGGGTCGACGCGACTTCGCCCGCGGCGAAGTAAGCGCGCCTCAGCGGAGGTTCTCGCCAGCTCGATGACACCCGTACCCCGGACCGGCGGCGATGCTGCCCGTCCGGGGTGACGGCGATTTTCGAGCCTTGGCCTGAGTCCGCCCTGCGGCGGCGATCAGGAGTTTACCATGCTGCCCTATGTCATCCGTCGCCTGCTGCAGGCCATTCCGATCCTGCTTGCGGTCGCCGGGCTGATCTTCGTGATGTTCAGCGTCATTCCCGGCGATTTCGCCTCGACCCAGATGTCCGACGGCCGCTCGGTCGTCGATGCCGAGCAGGTCGCACGCATGAACAAGCAATTCGGCCTCGACGATCCCGTCCATGTTCGCTTCGCGAATTATGCCGTGAAGCTTGCGACGTTCGATCTCGGCACCTCGTTTCGCACCCGCCAGCCGGTGATCAGTTCCTTGATCGAGCGCATCTGGCCCAGTCTTCAATTAGCCATCGCCGCCATGACGTTCGCGATCGTCCTCGGCGTTCCGCTCGGCTTCCTGGCGGCGCTGAAACCGGGCGGCTGGCTCGACATGCAGTCGATGTTCGTCGCCGTGTCCGGCCTGTCCCTGCCGCAGTTCTGGCTCGGGCTGATGCTGATGTATGCCTTCGCGCTGGTGCTCGGCTGGTTCCCGAGCTTCGGCTATGGCGACGGCAATCCGCGCTACATCGTGCTGCCGGCGGTCGCGCTCGGCGTGGCACCGCTCGCCCTGCTCGCCCGCACGACACGCGCAGCCGTGCTCGAGGTCATGAACGCCGACTTCGTCCGCACCGCCCGCGCCAAGGGCAACAGCGAGGTCCGGGTGATGCGCTGGCATGTGGCGCGCAACGCGATGGTCATCGTGTTGACGACGCTGGGCCTGCAGTTCGGCTCGATCATGGGCGGCGCCGTGGTGATAGAGAAGCTTTTCGCCTGGCCGGGCATCGGCTCGCTCCTGGTCGACAGCGTGTCGCTGCGCGACATTCCCGTCGTCCAGGCCTGCATCCTGCTGCTCGTGCTTTTCTTCCTCGTCGTGAACATCATCGTGGACGTGCTCTGCGCTCTGATCGATCCGCGCATCAAATACACCTAGGGGCGGGGCACCGATGAAATTCCGGGCTAATCTGTGGATCGGCGGCGTGCTCTTCGCTGCCGTCGTCGTCGGCGGGACGCTGGCGCCCTGGCTGGCGCATACCGATCCCGTCATGGATGCCAATCTGATGAATGCCGAGGTCCAGCCTGGCGCCGAGTTCTGGTTCGGTACAGATGCGCAGGGCCGCGACATCTACAGCCGCGTGCTCTACGGCGCGCGCATCTCGCTGACGGTCGGCATCGTCTCGCAATTGATCAACACCGTGATCGGTGTGGCGCTGGGCATGTCGGCGGGGTATTTCGGCGGCTGGTGGGATGATTTCGTCAACGGCCTGACCAATCTCATGCTGTCGATCCCCTCGCTGGTCTTCGCGCTCGCCATCATGGCGATCCTCCAGCCGGGCCTGACCAGCCTGCTGATCGCGCTCGGCCTGACCAACTGGTCCTATACCTGCCGGCTGTCGCGGGCTGCGACGCTGTCGATCAAGCAGCAGGGCTATGTCGAGGCGGCGCGCTCCTTCGGCTCGAGCAACCTGCGCATCATGCTGCTGCAGATCCTGCCGAACATCGCCGGCCCGATCATCGTCATCGGCACGCTCGGCATGGGCGGCGCCGTGCTGGCGGAGGCGGCGCTCTCCTTCCTGGGCCTCGGCATCCGCCCGCCCTTCCCGAGCTGGGGGTCGATGCTCTCCGATGCGCGCGACCAGATCACCACCGCGCCCTGGATCTCGATCTTCCCGGGCCTCGCCATCTTCATGACCGTGCTCGGCCTGAACCTGCTGGGCGATGGCCTGCGCGACATCCTCGACCCGCATTCGCAACTTCGCAAAGCCTGATACCAGAGCCCATGACCACGCCTGACCTGATCGATCCGCCGCTCGAGACCATCCGCTTCCACGGGCTGAAGGCGGGGCCGAAGCTCCTCGTCTTTGGCGCCGTCCACGGCAACGAGACCTGCGGGCCGAATGCCATCGCCCGCGTGATCGAGGATTGCCGTGCCGGCCGGGTTTCGATCCAGCGCGGCGAGGTCACCTTCCTGCCCGTCGCCAATCCCAAGGCCTACCGGCAGAACACCCGCGAGGGCGACCGCAACCTCAACCGCGACCTGCGCGAGCGGCCGCAGCCGGTCGATAACGAGGATAGGCTCGGCAACCGGCTCTCTGCCATCCTGCGGCAGCACGACATGCTGCTCGACGTCCATTCCTTCACCGGGGAAGGCGTCCCCTTCGTCTTCTTCGGTCCGGACGACAATCGCGGCACGCTCGAACCCTTCCGCCATGGCGCGGCCGAGGCCGCCTTCGCCGCCAGCCTCGGTGTCGACCTGATGATCCATGGTTGGCTCGACATCTATGTGCGGCTGATCGCGGCGCGCGAGCGCCTGGGCCTGCCACGGCTCGCTGTTACCGAAGGCTTCGGCACGACGGAGTTCATGCGCTTCACCGGCGGCTACGGCGTGACGTTGGAATGCGGGCGCCACGAGGACCCGGCCTCGGTCGATGTGGGCTACAAGGCAATCCGCAACGTGCTCGCCCATCTCGGGTTGACCGACGAGGCGCCGCCGGCCCCCGAGAAGCGCGTCGTCGTCCATATGGACGACCTCGTCATCTGCGAGGCCGAGGGCGACCGGGTCGAAGGCTCGTGGAAGACCGGTGACCGGGTCGCCGGGGGCACGCCGATCGCCCGTCGCGCCAATGGCACGATCGTGACGATGCCGCGCGACGGCTTCATCATCTTCCCCAATCCCAAGGCCAAGCCCGGCGAGGGCATCTGCTATCTCGGGACGGAGAGCACCCGCCGGCTTTGAGAGCATTTTCGAGCGAAGTGGATACCGGTTCGCGTGAAGAAAATGCGCTAAAGCAAGACTCTGAGGCCGGCTACTGCACGATGCCGCGCTTGGGGCCGAAACCCGGAATATTGCAGCCGCAGCCCGAGCTATAGGGCAGGGGCGGCGTCCGGCAATCGCCCCGGCTGGTCACGCAGATATTGCCGTAGCGTGGCTGCCTGTAATACGGGCGCTCATAGCCGTAGCCGCGGCGGTCATAGCGCCGCCGCGGACGGTCGTCGTCATCGTCGTCGTCATCGTCATAGGACGGCGCGCCGCGATAGGGGCCGCCGTAATACTGGGCCTGGGCCGGGATTGCGCTGAGCAGGACGGCGCAGGCCAGAACCGAGATCGTGAGCTGGCGACGCATCATCTTCGTTCCTTTCGATGTCTGCGCTGGCGAGCGGGCCAGCGCAGCGTTCGTCCTCTCTCCTAGCCGGTTCATCATGAACGGCTGCTGAGGCGGCATGGAGGCGTGGGAAAGAGGTTTCGCAGCGGGCTGATGGATCGGCGAGAGGTGGTATCGCCGACGGCAGCAAAACGCGGGGCAAGGCCATCGCCGATCCGATCAGGCGCTCTATGGCGCCAAGCGCGCCGGCAAGGGCCGCAGCATGATCGCGCGCTGGGACGACGTCGCCTGACATTCACGCGAACTGCGGGTAACTTGATCTCGGCGTGCCGTTCACCTACCGTCCGGCAGGTAGCTCGCCGATGATGCTGCGCAGAGACGGGAGAAGGCGATGTCGTCAGGCGGAAAGATTGTCGCGGAAGGCGCGCGCCGCTCGCCTTACTTCACCGAGGAGCATGAGGCGCTGCGCGACCAAGTCCGCCGCTTCGTTGAGACCGAGATCAAGCCGCACGCCCTGCAATGGGAGGAGGATGGTTTCGTCCCGCGCGACGTGCTGCGCAAGATGGGCGAGCTCGGCTTCTTCGGCATCCGCTACCCCGCCGATTACGGTGGTTCCGAAATGGACACGATGGCGACTGTCGTGCTGGCCGAGGAGCTGGGACGCTCGACCTTCTCCGGCGTCGCGATCACGGCGCTGGTCCATACCGACATGGCTTCGGTCCATATCGCCAATGCCGGCAACCAGGCGCAGAAGGACAAGTACCTGCCCGGCATCATCGCGGGCGAGAAGATCGTCGCGGTCGCCGTGACCGAGCCTGATGCCGGCTCGGACGTGAAGGGCATCCGCACCACGGCGCGGCGCGAGGGCGACACTTATGTCCTCAACGGCGCCAAGATGTTCATCACCAACGGCGTCCATGCCGATCTCTACTGCGTCGCCGCCAAGACGGATCCGCAGGGACGGCCTTCGCAATCGGTCTCGATCTTCGTCGTCGAGAAGGGGACGCCGGGCTTCTCCGTCTCGCGCGCGCTCGACAAGCATGGCTGGCGCTCCTCGGACACCGCCGAGCTCTCCTTAGTCGATTGCAAGGTACCGGCCGAGAACCTGCTCGGGCAGGAGGGGCGCGGCTTCTACGCGATCATGAGCAATTTCCAGAACGAGCGCACCGTGATCGGCGCCATGGCGATGGGCGAGGCGCAGGCCGCGATCGACCTGACGCTGGACTATGTGAAGACGCGAAAAGCCTTCGGAGCGCCGCTCTGGGAGAAGCAGGCGATCCGCCAGCGTCTGGCCGAGCTCGCCGGCAAGGTCGAGGCCGGCCGCCAGCTCGTCTACCACGCCGCCTGGCTCGACGCGCAGGGCTTCGACGCCACGCGCGAGGTTTCGATGGCCAAGGCCTATTGCGGCGAACTGGTCAACGAAGTCATGTACGACTGCCTGCAGTTCCATGGCGGCATGGGCTACATGCGTGAGAGCGCGATCGAGCGCATGACCCGCGACGCCCGCGTCCAGTCGATCGGCGGCGGTGCGACCGAGGTCATGCTCGAGGAAGTGGCGAAGCGGCTATGAGGGCCAAGCGTCATCCCGCACGCGCCGTAGCACGCACGGGAAGACACCCTATGAGTGACGCTCCAACCGCTACCCGGCCTGCAGCCGAAGGTGGCTCGCGCCGCCTGATCCTCGACCATGCTGCGCGGCTGCTGCGTGGCGGCGGCTATCACCAGACCACCCTGCGCGAGATCGCCGAGGCCGTCGGCATCCGCAAGGCGAGCCTCTACTACCATTTCGGCTCGAAGGAGGAGATCGTCGAGGCTGTCGTCAATGACGGCGTGCGCTTCGTCCATGAGGCGGTCGTGGCCGCGCTCGCGGCCGAGGAGGGCGCTTCCCCTCGCGTGCGGCTGGAGGCCGCTATCCGGGCGCATCTCTCTGCCCTGCACGGCCATGGCGACTACACCTCCGCCAGCATCAAGGTCTTCACCTTCGGCGCGGCGCCGGTGCCGGAAAGCGTGCGTGCCGTGCGCCGCGCATATGAGGATGTCTGGCGCCGCCTGATCGCCGAATGGCAGGAGGCGGGCGGCATGCCGGCCGGCAATTCGCCGGATGTGCTCAGGCTCTTCCTGCTCGGCGCGCTCAACGGCTCGACCGACTGGTACCGGCCGGAGCGCCATTCCATCGACGCCCTGGCACGCGAATTCGTGGCGCTGCTCTCGCCGCCTTGAGTGTCAGCCCCGCCCTCTACGCAGGGGCGGGCGGCATCGTCATGGCTGACCGGCGCGGCGGCGGTTGCTAGCATCGCTCGCGCGGGGCTGACGGTCGCCTCGCGATCTGACGAGGATTCTTCGCCCGATGCGCGCCTTCTATCACCCCGACCAAGCCCTTCACGATCCCCAGCAATATATGCGCTTCGGCAAGGTCGTGGCTCCCAAGGACCTGCCGGAGCGGACGGAGCGTCTGCTCGGTGCGCTCAGGAAGCACGGCATCACGCCGGAGCAGCCGGCGGCGCATGGCAAGGACCCGGTTCTGGCGATCCATGATGCCGGTTTCGTCAGGTTCCTCGAAACAGCCTGGGCACGCTGGCAGGACCTGCCGGCAGAGCGCGGGCCGGAGGTCTGGCCGAGCACCTTCCCCTATTGGAGCGGCCGCCCGGACGAGGATGTCCGCCCGCCCTGCCGCCCGACCGGCTTCATCGGCCAGCTCGGCTGGTATCTCGGCGATCTCTCGGTGCCGATCGGCGAGCATTGCTGGCATTCGACGCTGCGCTCCTCGGAGACCGCGGTTTCCGCAGCCGATGCGATCCTGGCCGGCGAGCGCGCCGTCTATTCGCTCTGCCGCCCGTCCGGGCACCATGCCCGTGCCGACCGCGCCACCGGCTTCTGTTATCTCAACAACACCGCGATCGCGGCCCAGCGCCTGCGCTCCAAGTTCGGCAAGGTCGCGATCCTCGATGTCGACGCCCATCACGGCGACGGCACGCAGCAGATCTTCTATCGCCGCAACGACGTGCTGACGATCTCGGTCCATGCCGACCCGTCGAACTACTACCCGTTCTTCACCGGCTATGCCGACGAGCGCGGCAACGGCCCGGGCGAGGGCTTCAACCTCAACCTGCCCTTGGCGCATGGTGCGGGTGGTGCCGCGATGGATGCAGCGGTCGCCGAGGCCGGCAAGGCGATCCGCGATTTCGGCGCCGATGTCGTGGTGATCGCGCTCGGCTACGACGCGCACAAGGACGACCCGATCGGAGTGCTGAAGCTGGAAGCCAGCGATTTCGGCACGATCGGCCGGCAGGTGAAGGGTTTCGGCCTGCCGACGCTGGTGGTGCAGGAAGGTGGCTACGCCATCGAGGCGATCGGCGATTGCCTCGACGCGTTCCTGGGCGAGTTCAAGTAACGCCTGTCTTTCGAGGACACCTGTCATCCCGTGCGCGCTGCGGCATGCAATGCCGCTGCGCAGACACGGGACCGTATGACGAGAAGGCGCCTTGTCCTGCAAACGATCCCGCATCTGCGCTGCAGCACTGACGTGCCGCAGCGCGTGCGGGATGACACCCTTCAGTGCCGCCTGAAGCGCCTCAGATCGCCGCTTCGATCAGGAACGGCCCCTTGCGGCTCAGCGCGGCCTTGAACAGGCTCGCGAACTCCTCGGCTGTCGTGGCCCGCGCGGCTTCGACGCCCATGCCCTTGGCCATCATCACCCAGTCCAGCGCCGGCTCGTCGATGTTCAGCATCAGCGTGGCGTTGCGGCCGAAATCGTTGACGCCGACGGCGCGCATCTCGCCATGCAGGATCTGGTAGGTCCGGTTGGCGAAGACGACGGTGACGATGTCGAGGTTCTCGCGCGCCTGCGTCCACAGCCCCTGCACCGTGTACATGCCCGAGCCGTCGGCCTGCATGCCGATGACCTTGCGGTCGGGGCAGGCGACGGCCGCGCCGATGGCGAGCGGGATGCCTTCGCCGATCGCGCCGCCGGTGAGCTGGATATAGTCGTGCTGCGGCGCGCTGTGGCAGTCATAGTAGAAGCCGCGGCCGGACGAGACCGATTCGTCGCAGACGATGCAGTTCTCCGGCAGCAGCGCCGAGACGATGGCGCAGGCCTTGTCGGCATCGAGCTTGCCGGTTGGCAGGCCGGGCTGCTCCTTGCGCACCGGGGCGATGTAGAGCGGCGCGGTCTTCGTCGCGCCCATCTCTTCGGCGAGCCCGGTGATCGCGGCCGGCAGATCATCGCCGGGGATCGCGAGCTTGGCGACCTCGCAGCCGTCATGGATCAGGCGGCCGGGCTTGCCGGGATAGGCGAAGAAGCCGACCGGGACCTGCGCGCCGACGAGCACGAGGTAATCCACGTCCTTGAGCTGCTCGAGGGCCTTGTCGATCGGATAGAACACCTTCGGCATGGCGACGCGGCCGGCGCCGCGCTGGATGCGCCCGTTCGACATCTGGCTGAAGATCTGAGCGCCGGTCACAGCGCAGATGCGGGCCGCCATCTCCATCGGCTTTTCGCGGAGCGCGAGGCCCGTCAGCATGATCGCGGCGCGCGCGCCATGCTTGCGCAGGCCGGCGGCAACCTCGCGGATCGTCGCGCCTTCGACGCTCTTCAACGCAGGCAGCTCGGTCGGCTTCAGCGTTGCCGGCTCGACGCTGCCCCAGGCGCAGTCGGCCGGCAGGATCACGGTGGTCACGCCGGGCAGGGTCAGCGAGGCGACATAGGCCTCCCCGATTGCCGGGCCGACATCCTCGGCCGTCGCGATGCGGCGGACGAAGTGCGACATCGGATGGGCCAGGCTCTCGATATCGCTGGTCAGCGGCGCGTCATGCTGCAGATGATAGGTCGCGTGATCGCCGACGACGTTGATCATCGGCGTCCGTGCTCGGCGGGCGTTGTGCATGTTCGCGAGCGCATTCGCCATACCGGGCCCGCAATGCAGCAGCGTTGCAGCCGGCTTGTCGGCCATGCGGGCATAGCCGTCCGCAGCGCCGGTCACCACGCCCTCGAACAGGCCGAGTACGCAGCGCATTTCCGGCTTGCGGTCGAGCGCTGCGACGAAATGCATCTCGGAGGTCCCGGGATTGGCGAAGCACGTATCGACGCCGTTGATCAGAAGCGTGTCGCAAAGGCGGTCGGCGCCGTTCATCGGAAAACCTCGACTCAAAGAAATAAGGGCGTCTACGCGCCAGCGGGCGAAAGAGGAGGAAATTCCCTCTGCCCTGTCAAACGAGAGAATGTCATGACTTTCCCAAGCGGCGCTGATCGGCCGCTTGACGTTTTTGCATATGCAATTACGCTGATCTGGGACGAAGGTTGCATCGCACCATGGATGACGTTTAGGCGTCTGAGTGAGGCGTCAGCCAGAAAAGCAGGGGAAGGGTTTCAATCATGGCAGTTTTCAAGCGCGTCGGTGCGGCCCTCGGCTTCGGCCTCGCGGCGTGTCTCGCGGCGGGCGGCGCCCAGGCGCAGACCAAGGTCAATATCGGCATTTCCGGCTGGACCGGCTTTGCGCCGCTGGTGCTCGCCAAGGAGGCCGGCATCTTCGCCAAGAACGGTCTCGACGTGACCATCAAGAAGATCCCGCAGAAGGACCGCCACCTCGCCATCGCCTCGGGCGACATCCAGTGCGCTGCGACCACGGTCGAGACCTGGATCGTTTGGGATGCGGCGGGCGTCAAAACCAAGCAGATCTTCCAGCTCGACAAGAGCTACGGCGCCGACGGCATGGCCGTGCGCAAGGATGTCGCCGCGATCAAGGACCTGAAGGGCAAGACGGTCGCGGCGTCCGCGCCGGGCACTTCGCCCTATTTCGCGCTGGCCTGGATGCTCAAGGAGAACGGGCTCTCGGTGAAGGACGTCAAGGTCGTCAACATGGAGCCGGGTCCGGCCGCGCAGGCTTTCATCGCCGGCCAGAACGATGCGGCTATGACTTACGAGCCCTATCTCTCCACCGTCCGCGACAAGCCCGACGCCGGCAAGATCATCGCCACGACGCTCGATTACCCGATGGTGATGGACACCTTCGGCTGCACGCCGGCTTTCCTCGTCAACGACAAGGCCGCGGCGGCGCTGACCCAGAGCTATTTCGAGGCGCTCGAGATGATCAAGAAGGACCAGGCCAAGGCCTACGAGATCATGGGCGCCGACGTGAAGCAGACCGGCGAGCAGTTCGGCAAGTCGGCCGGCTTCCTGCGCTGGTCGGATGCCGAGGGCAACAAGAAGTTCTTCGCCGGCGACTGGCAGGCCTTCTCGGCCAAGGCCGCGGACCTGCTGCTCGAGATCGGCCTGATCAAGGCCAAGCCCGATCTCGCCACGCTGGTCGACACGAAGTTCGTCGCCGGCAAGTAACAGCTACTACGTGACCGGCGACATCCTACCGGATGTTCTGGAGCCCGGCCTGCGCGTCGTCTTCTGCGGCACGCAGGCCGGAGCCGCCTCGGCCAGGCGCGGCGCCTACTATGCCGGGCCGGGCAACAAGTTCTGGCCGGTTCTCCACCAGATCGGGCTCGTGCCGGCGAGGCTCCAGCCGGAGGAGTTCCGGACCCTGCTGCGCTATCGCATCGGCCTGACCGATGTCGCCAAGCGGACCTCAGGCCCGGATTCAGCGCTGCGCGGCGGCCATTTCGACATGGCTGGCTTCACAGCACGGATCGCCGCGAACCGGCCGCGCATCCTCGCCTTCAACGGCAAGCGCGCAGCGCAGGCCGCCCTCGGCACCAGCCAGGGGCGGCTCGCCTACGGGCCACAGGCGCACCGACTGGCCGATGCCGACATCTACGTCCTCCCCTCGACTTCAGGCGCCGCAGCCGGCTTCTGGTCGATCGAACCCTGGAAGCAACTGGCCATGGCCGTGACCGGAACCCAATCGCGATGAGACCTCTGCAACCTGTCTCCGCCACGGCCCGCATCGGCTATGGCCTAGCCTTCTTCGCCCTTTTCGTCGCGCTCTGGTCGGTCGCGACCTTCGGCGGCTATGTCCAGCGCCTCTTCCTGGCCGATCCGCTGACCATGGTCGGCGAGGGCTACAACCTGATGGTCCGCTACGGCTTCGGGTTCGACATCATGATGACGATCTGGCGCGTCGTCGGCGGCTTCATCCTGGCCGTCCTCGTCGCTCTGCCGCTCGGTATCATGATGGGCGCCTACAAGCCGGTCGAGGCCTTCCTAGAGCCTTTCGTCTCCTTCGCGCGCTATCTGCCGGCCTCGGCCTTCATCCCGCTGCTGATCCTCTGGGCCGGCATCGGCGAGACGCAGAAGCTGCTCGTCATCTTCATCGGCTCGGTCTTCCAGCTCATCCTGATGATCGCGGTCTCGGTCGGCTCGATCCGGCGCGACCTCGTCGATGCCGCCTATACGCTGGGCGCGACCGACAGCTCGGTCGTGCGCCGCGTCATGCTGCCGAACGCGGCGCCCGAGATCGCCGAGATCTTCCGCCTCGTGCTCGGCTGGGCCTGGACCTATGTCATCGTCGCCGAGCTGATCGGCTCGTCCTCCGGCATCGGCCATATGATCACCGATAGCCAGGCGCTGTTGAACACCGGGCAGATCATCTTCGGCATCATCGTGATCGGGCTGATCGGCCTGGTCTCGGATTTCCTCTTCAAGGCGGTCAACCAGCGCCTGTTCCCGTGGGCGCGCACATGAGCAAGCTTGTCATCGAGAATGTCGGCAAGGTCTTTCCGGCGCAGCGCGGGGCTGAGTCGACGCGCGCCCTGATGCCGACCTCGCTCAATGTCGCCGACAACGACTTCATCACGATCCTCGGCCCCTCCGGCTGCGGCAAGTCGACCTTGCTGCGCATCATTGGCGGGCTGGAGACCGCAAGCGAGGGACGCGTCCTGCTCGATGGCTCTGCCGTTTCAGGGCCGGGCGCCGATCGCGGCTTCGTCTTCCAGAGCTACACGCTCTTCCCCTGGCTGAGCGTGCAGCAGAACATCGCCTTTGGCCTGCGCGAGAAGGGCATTCCGGAAACCGAACGCCTGAAGATCGCCCGCGACTGGGCCACGCGCGTCGGACTGGGCAGCTTCGTCGACCATTTCCCGAAACAGCTCTCCGGCGGCATGCAGCAGCGTACGGCGATTGCGCGTGCGCTCGCCAACGACCCCAAGATCCTGCTGCTCGACGAGCCCTTCGGCGCGCTCGACAACCAGACCAGGGCGCTGATGCAGGAAATGCTGCTCGGCATCTGGGAGCGCGAGCAGAAGACCGTGCTCTTCGTCACCCATGATATCGAAGAGGCGATCTTCGTCGGCTCGCGCGTTGTGGTGATGAGCAAGCGCCCGGGACGGATCAAGGCCGATATCCCCGTCGATCTGCCGCATCCGCGGCCCTACACGATCAAGACCACGCCGGAATTCGTCGCCCTGAAGGAGCGGCTGGTCGAGGAGATCCGCGCCGAGGTCATCGCGGCGGACCACTAGCTAGCCGCCAGCCATGCTTCCCTGGCGGAACCGCACCGCATCGCCTGCGTTGTCATGTCGCAGGCGTGTGGCTGCCTTGCGCTGAGGGGCCGTTACGACGGCGCATTGCGTTGCCATCTTCAGCGAAAGGGGCGCTGCCGAAGGTGGGGCCAATGCATTCGCTGATAGCCAGGATGTTGTCTCGGCTCGCGATCGAGCCACGTATCGATGTCGTTTTTCCTGATGGCACATTGCAGTCGGTCGGGCAGGGTGCCGCGCCGCGATTGCGCATGCGCATCGTCGATTCCCCGACGGAACTGAAACTCGCGCTCAATCCCGAGCTCGCCCTCGGCGAGGCGGTGATGGACGGGCGCGTGGTCGTTGAGCAGGGCTCGCTCTACGATCTGCTCGATGCGCTGGTCGCAGCCATGCACCGGGCGCGCCCCAAGGGCTGGGGCAAGGTTCTGGAAGGCCTGCGCACCGCAGTGCGCCGCTTCCACCAGCACAACACGCCGGCCCTCGCTCGGCGCAATGTCGCGCATCACTATGATCTCAAGAGCGATTTCTTCCGGCTCTTCCTCGACCCGGACATGCAGTATTCCTGTGCCTATTTCGCCGATCCCGGCATGACGCTGGCGCAGGCGCAGCTCGCCAAGAAGCGCCACATCATGGGCAAGCTCGACCTCAAGCCGGGTCAACGCGTGCTCGACATCGGCTGCGGCTGGGGCGGCATGGCGCTCTCGATCGCGGGCGAGACAGGCGCCTCGGTCACCGGCATCACGCTCTCTGAAGAGCAGTTCGCCATCGCCCAGCAGCGCGGCGCCGAAGCCGGCCTGCCGGTCGAATTCCGGCTGCAGGACTACCGTCATCTCAACGAGCCCTTCGACCGCATCGTCTCGGTCGGCATGTTCGAGCATGTCGGCGTCGGCTTCTACCGCGATTATTTCCGCAAGATCCGGGAATTGCTGAGCGATGACGGCGTGGCGCTGGTCCACACGATCGGCCGCTCGTCTCCGCCGGGCGCGACCAATCCCTTCATCGCCAAGTACATCTTCCCCGGCGGTTATATCCCGGCGATGTCGGAGGTGGCGGCGGCGGTCGAGCAGGAGGGGCTGGTCATCACCGATGTCGAGGTGCTGCGCCTGCATTATGCCGAGACGCTAAAAGTCTGGCGCGAGAACTTTCTCGCCCGGCGCGACGAGGTGGTCGCGATGTATGACGAGCGCTTCGCCCGGATGTGGGAGTTCTACCTCGCCGCCTGCGAAGCGAGCTTCCGGCATGACGATCTGGTGGTGTTCCAGTTTCAGCTCGCCAAGAAGCTCGACGGCCTGCCGATCACGCGCGGCTATATCGCGGAGCGCGAGGGCGAGTTGGGGAGGGCGGCTTAAGCAAGCTCCACACTTGTCATTCCGGGGCTTCGCGCAGCGAAGAACCCGGAACCTACGACCAGGTGAGCCGCCTGCAATAGGCATGACATGCCTCACCTCGCCGTGGGTTCCGGGTTCGCGCCTGCGGCGCGCCCCGGAATGACAAAGGTGGTTCGACCCTGCCTAACCCGGCTCCGGTCCGACATAGCGGGCGCGAGGCCGGATCAGGCGTCCGGTCTCGCCCTGCTCCAACGCGTGGGCGATCCAGCCGGTGCAGCGCGCGGCGGCAAACAATTGGAACGGCACATCCGGCCCGAGCCCGAGTTCGCTCGCGATCGCCGTCAGCACGAAGTCGATATTCGGTTCCTCGCCGGTCAGCGCCGTGACGGCCTGCCGCGTCTCCTCATAGGCCGTCGGCAGCGCGAAGGCCGTGAGCAGAGCGCGGGCCCGCGCATCGCCATCCGGATAGAGCGGGTGACCGAAACCGGGCAGGGGCATGCCCGTCGCAAGCCTTGCGGAGACCGCCATCTCGACGCCCTCGCTCGCGATCTCGCGCATCAGACCGAGCACGCGCGGCGTCATCCCGCCATGCAGCGGTCCCGACAGCGTCGCCAGCCCGGCCAGGATGCAGGCGGCGAGCGAAGCGCGCGTCGAGGCCGCGACCCGGACCGCGAAGGTCGAGGCGTTGAGCTCATGGTCGGCGAGCAGAACCAGCGCCCGGCGGATCAGGTCAGCGCCGCGTTCGTCACAGCCCCAGGCTTGTGCGAGCCGATGATGGATCGGCCCCTGGCCCGGTCGTCCGGCGATGGCGTCGACGAGTGTGTCGATGACGGAGGCGGCTTCCAGATAGAGCGCCTTCTTGGTGCGCCCGGCCATGGCGGGGTCGCTGGCGGCGCGCGCGGCGATCACCGCGAACATGCGCTGCCGGGCGGGCGCCTCCGGCACGATCGTGAACAGCGGCGGGAAGCGCTGCGAACCGCAATCCCAAAGCAGTCGCGCGACATCCTCCAGCTTCGACGTTTCGGCGAGCTTCTCCGCGTCCTGCCCGCGATACCAGAGCTTGCCGCGCTGGATCGTGGCGATGCCCGAGGCCAGAATCGGCTCGCCGAAGGCGATCGCATCCTCGGCGATGGCTGCGGGTTTGCGTCCCCGCGCCTTGCGATGCTCCAGCCTTGCCACGTCCTCGGCGCGGTAGAGCCGCCGGCGCGAGTCGCCGGCATCGCCGCGCGCCTCGATCAGACCGCGGCTGACATAGGCGTAGAGCGTCTGCGGCTTCAGCCCGAGCCGCTGCATCACTTGTTGCGCTGTCAGCCAGTCGATCATGGGAAAATATATTGATTATATTGTTCAAGATTGATTCTACTGATGAAGCTATCAATCTTCAAGGCCTCAGATGTTGAGGAGAGATCGCCATGTCCGATGGCCTTGAAGATGTCGTTGCCGCCCATACCGTGCTCTCGGAAGTCGATGGGGCGGCGGGCCGACTGGTGATACGCGGTCACAGCCTCGATGAGCTCGCGAGCCATACCTCCTACGAGGAGATGGCCGCGCTGATGCTCGACGGCTTCGTGCCGGACCTGCCTGCCATGAAAGGTCTGCCGGCGGCGCTCGGCGCGGCCCGGCAGGAGCTGTTCGAGACGGTCGTACGGAAAGCCGTTGTCCCCGTCACGCTCGGCCCGGTCGAGATGATCCGGGCGATGACGGCGCTCGTGCCCGACGGCGAGGATGTCGGCACGGTGTTGCGGCTTCTGGCGGCGCCCACCGTGTTCACCGCCGCGTCGCTGCGCCTACGCCAAGGCCTAGCGCCGGTCGCGCCCGATCCGTCGCTGTCTCAGGCAGCCGACACGCTGCGCATGCTGACGGGCAAGGCGCCGACGAAGCAGCAGGCCGCCGCGCTCGACACCTATCTCGTCACGGTGGCCGATCACGGCCTTAACGCCTCGACCTTCGCCTCGCGTGTCGTCGCCTCGACCCGCGCCGGCCTGGTCTCGGCCGTGCTCGCCGGGATCGGTGCATTGAAGGGGCCGCTCCATGGCGGCGCGCCCGGTCCCGTCATCGAGATGCTCGATGCGATCGGCGCGCCGGCCAACGCCCGTACCTGGCTGGAAACCGCGCTCGATCGCGGCGACCGGCTGATGGGCTTCGGCCACCGCATCTATCGCGTGCGCGATCCGCGCGCCGATGCGCTGAAGGGCGCGATCCGCCGGCTCGGCGCCGATAGCGGGCGCCTCGCCCTGGCCGAGGCGGTCGAGCAGGCGGCGCTCGCCATCCTGCGCGAGCGCAAGCCCAATCGCACGCTGGAAACCAATGTCGAGTTCTACACGGCGCTGCTGCTGGAGGCGCTCGGCTTCACGCCGGACAGCTTCACCTGCGTCTTTGCGCTCGGCCGTACGACGGGCTGGCTTGCCCATGCCAAGGAGCAGATCGCCGGCGGCCGCCTGATCCGCCCGCAATCGGTCTATGTCGGCCCGCAGCCGCGGCAGGCGGCGTAAGTTCCAGTAGGGCGCGGGGAACCCTTCTCCCGTGTGGGAGAAGGGCAGGGATGAGGGCCTGCCCATCCGCGAAGACTCAGTGGCCCGGTCGTGCTCCAATGATCAGCGGCGGTCCCTCACCCCTACCCCTCTCCCATTCGGGAGAGGGGGCCCTGCGGCGGTCTATGACGCCGTCAGCCAAACCGCATAAAGCTCAGCCTCATTGCCGCTCACCATCGTAAGCTCGACATGTCCCGGCGCATTGAGGATTGCACTGTCGCCGGCGGCTAAGCTCGCGCCGTTCACCAGCCAATCGCCCTTGCGGGTGACCAGCACCAGTAAGCCTTGGCCCGCAGCGAGCGAACCAGCCCCAGACAAACGCTCGACCCGGTGCCGCCAGCGACCGCGCCGGCTCATCACGTTGAGATCGTCGATTGCCCCATCGACCAGCACGCCGTCCACCAACCGGTCGGCGGCGAAGAAGAACGGCGCGGTCGCGCGGTCGAGCGCTACCGTCTCGCCGTCGCCAAAGGCGAGGCGAATGCCGTTGCCGGTCAGCACCGACAGTGTTCGGTCGATGCCGGGAAAGGACGAGAACGGTCCGTCTGCGCCCACATGGGCCATCGAGATGCGCCAGTCGAACTGGCTCAGGGGGGCTCCCTCTGGAGAAACAGCGATCTCGGTCGTGGTGCCGCCGCCGTTCTTCCACGGCATGATCTTGCAATCGGCGGCGCGGATGATGCGCATGGAAGGCTCCTAGACCTTGAAATTCATAAACGCCGTCATTCCGGGGCAGGCCGATAGGCCTGAGCCCGGAACCCATGAACACGACATGGTTCCAGCTCGTCATGCTCGCCCTTGTGGCGAGCATCCACGTCTTGAACACCGCACGGCACGAAAGAAGACGTGGATGGTCGGGACAAGCCCGACCATGACGGAAAAAGGCGGTGTTCATGGATCCCGGGATCGGCGCTGACGCGCCGCCCCGGAATGACAAGGTCGCTCAGCCCAGGATACCCGGCAGGTTGAGCTGCTTCTCGCGGGCGCAGTCCAGCGCGATCTCGTAGCCGGCATCGGCATGGCGCATCACGCCGGTCGCCGGGTCGTTCCAGAGCACGCGCGAAAGGCGAGCGGCGGCGTCATCGGTGCCATCCGCGCAGATCACCACGCCCGAATGCTGCGAGAAGCCCATGCCGACGCCGCCGCCATGATGCAGCGAGACCCAGGTCGCGCCCGACGCCGTGTTGAGCAGGGCGTTGAGGAGCGGCCAGTCCGAGACCGCGTCCGAGCCGTCCTTCATCGCTTCCGTCTCGCGGTTCGGCGAGGCGACCGAGCCGGAGTCGAGATGGTCGCGGCCGATCACGACCGGCGCCTTGAGCTCGCCGTTCCTGACCATCTCGTTGAAGGCGAGGCCGAGGCGATGGCGATCGCCGAGGCCGACCCAGCAGATGCGCGCGGGCACGCCCTGGAACGCGATGCGCTCGCGCGCCATGTCGAGCCAGTTATGCAGGTGCTTGTTGTCGGGCAGCAACTCCTTCACCTTGGCGTCGGTCTTGTAGATGTCCTCCGGATCGCCCGAGAGGGCGGCCCAGCGGAACGGGCCGATGCCACGGCAGAACAGCGGGCGGATATAGGCCGGCACGAAGCCCGGGAAGGCGAAGGCGTTCTCGAGGCCCGCTTCCTTCGCGACCTGGCGGATGTTGTTGCCGTAGTCGAAGGTCGGGATGCCCATGTCCTGGAAGGCGATCATCGCCTCGACATGCTCGCGCATCGAGGCGCGGGCCGCGGTCTCGACGGATTTCGGATTGGCCTCGCGCGCCTGCTTCCACTGGCCCATGGTCCAGCCCTTCGGCAGGTAGCCGTTGATCGGGTCATGCGCCGAGGTCTGGTCGGTGACCATGTCCGGCCGGATGCCCCGGCGGACCATCTCGGGCAGGATCTCGGCGCAGTTGCCGAGCAGGCCGATCGACTTCGCCTCGCCGTTCTTGGTCCAGCGGGCGATCATCTCCAGCGCCTCGTCGAGCGTCTCGGCCTTCTCGTCGAGATAGCGGGTGCGCAGGCGGAAATCGATCGAGTCCGGGTTGCACTCGACGGCGAGGCAGGACGCGCCGGCCATCACCGCGGCGAGCGGCTGCGCGCCGCCCATGCCGCCGAGCCCGCCGGTCAGGACCCATTTGCCCTTGAGGTTGCCGCCATAATGCTGGCGTCCGGCCTCGACGAAGGTCTCGTAGGTGCCCTGAACGATGCCCTGGGTGCCGATATAGATCCAGGAGCCGGCCGTCATCTGGCCGTACATCGCGAGACCCTTCTTATCGAGTTCGTTGAAATGGTCCCAGTTCGCCCAATGCGGTACGAGGTTCGAGTTCGCAATCAGGACGCGCGGTGCATCCTTGTGGGTGCGGAACACGCCGACCGGCTTGCCGGACTGGACGAGTAGCGTCTCGTCGGCCTCGAGCTGGCGCAAGCTCGCGACGATGCGGTCGAAATCCTCCCAGGAGCGGGCGGCGCGGCCGATGCCGCCATAGACCACGAGCTCCTGTGGGTTCTCGGCGACATCAGGATGCAGGTTGTTCATCAGCATGCGCAGCGGCGCCTCGGTCAGCCAGCTCTTGGCTGATAGCTCGGTACCGGTGGCGGGGCGGATGACGCGGGTATTGTCCAGACGGGTCATGGGCGGCTCCGTTCGAGTTCCTTGGCCGCGTCCAGGGCCGCGGCGATGATGGCGGACAAGGCGGTTTGCAAGGCGGCGGCCTTCGGCGCGTCGAAGGTCCAGGGTGCGTTCTCCTCGGAGAGGTAGGCCGAGAGCGCGATTTCCATCTGGAGCGCGTGCGTGCGCTCTGAGGGGCGCCCGTAATGGCGCGTGATCCAGCCGCCCTTGAAGCGGCCATTGGCGATCTGGGTGAGGGGCTGGCCGGCCATCGCGGTGACGGCGGCAGCCTCGACGCTGGCAGCGCAGCTCTCGCCGGAATTGGTGCCGAGGTTGAGCGTCGGCAGCGTGCCCTCGAACAGGCGCGGGATCACTGATTTGATCGAGTGGCAGTCCCACAGCACGCAATAGCCGTGCTCGGCCTTCACCCGCGCGATCTCGGCCGCCAGCGCCGTGTGATAGGGCTGGAAATAGGCCGCCTTGCGTCGCTCGATCTCGTTCGCATCCGGCGCGGCCTGCCAGATCGGCGCGCCGTCGAAGGTCGTGGTCGGCACGAGCTCGGTGGTCGCCTGGCCCGGATAGAGCGAGACGCCGGCCGGATCGCGGTTGAGGTCGATGACGAAGCGCGAGAGCTGCGCTTCGACGATGCTCGGCGCGAACGGCGCGGCGAAGCCATAGAGCTGGCGCATATGCCAGTCGGTATCCTCGACGAGCTTGCCGCGCGCGTTGAGCTGCGCCGCGACCTCGGGCGGAACACTGGTGCCGGGATGCGGCATCGAGAGGATCAGCGGGGATGAGCCCCGCGTGACCGTGACGATCTCGGTGCTCATGCGCTGCACTCGGCGAAGCTGTCCAGGCCGGCCGCCTTGCCGACGGCGCCGGAGAGCACGAACTCGGTCGCGGCCGCGAGATCGGGGGCGAGATAGCGGTCCTCGGTCAGCGGCGCGATCTTGCTGCGCAGCAGGGCCAGTACCGGCTCCAGCCGCGCGCTGGTCTTGAGCGGGCGGTGATGCTCGATCGCCTCCGCCGCCGCCATCAATTCGACGCCGATGATGCTCGCCGCATTCTTCGCCATGTCGATCAGGCGGAAGGCACCATGCGTCGCCATCGAGACATGGTCTTCCTGGTTGGCCGAGGTCGGGATGGTGTCGACCGAGGCCGGATAGGCCTTCTGCTTGTTCTCGGAGGCGAGCGCCGCGGCGGTGACCTGCGCGATCATGAAGCCCGAGTTCAGGCCGGCGTCGCGGGCGAGGAAGGGCGGCAGGCCGCTCATCACAGGGTCGACCAGCAGCGCCATGCGTCGCTCGGAGAGATTGCCGATCTCGCAGACCGCCATCGTTAGGATGTCGGCGGCGAAGGCGACGGGTTCCGCATGGAAATTGCCGCCCGAGACGATCTCGCCGGGGCCGAGCACCAGCGGATTGTCGGTGACGGCATTGGCCTCGATGCCGAGGGTCGTCGCGGCGTTGCCGAGGAGGCCAAACACCGCGCCCATCACCTGCGGCTGGCAGCGCAGGGAGTAGGGGTCCTGCACCTTCGTATCGCCATGACGATGGCTCTCGCGGATCGCGCTGCCGGCGATGAGGTCGAGCAGGATCTTGGCGACCTTGATCTGGCCGGGCTGGCCGCGCAGGCTCTGGATGCGTGGATCGAACGGGGTGTCGGAGCCCTTGAGCGCATCGACCGATAGCGCACCAGCGACGAGCGCGGCGTCGAAGACGCGGGCGATAGCAGCGAGGCCTGTCAGCGCCAGCGTGGTCGAGACCTGCGTGCCGTTAATCAGCGCGAGGCCTTCCTTGGCGCCGAGCGCCAGGGTGCTGAGGCCCGCGCGCTTCAGCGCATCGGCGGCCGGCAGGGTCTCGCCCTTCAGGCGGATCTCGCCGAAGCCCATCAGGGCGGCGGTCATATGGGCGAGCGGGGCAAGGTCGCCGGAGGCGCCGACCGAGCCCTTGGCCGGGATCACCGGCAGGGCATCGGCCTTGAGCGCGTTGGTCAGCGCCTCGATCACGACGGGCCGCACGCCGGAGGCGCCGCGCGCCAGGCTCGCGGCCTTCATCGCCAGCAGCAGGCGCACCACGCCGTCGGGCAGGGCAGGGCCGGTGCCGACCGCATGCGACAGGATGAGATTGCTCTGGAGCTTGGCGAGATCGGCATCGGCGATGCGCACGCTGGCGAGCTTGCCGAAGCCGGTATTGACGCCATAGGTCACGGTGCCGGCGGCGACGATCTCCTCGACGATCTTCTGGCCGGAAGCGATGTTCCTGGCGCTCTCGCCACCGAGCGATGCGACGGCGCCGTCGAGGATCGCGCGCCAGTCGGTGAGATGGGCTGCGCCCGGGTTCAGCGAAACCGTGGTCATTGTCCGTTCCAGATGCGGGTGTGAAGGGGATTGAAGCCGATGCGGTAGGCGAGTTCGGCCGGGCGCTCGATCTCCCAGATGGCGAGATCGCAGCGCTTGCCGGATTCGAGCGTGCCGACTTCGTCCTGGAGGCCGAGCGCGGTCGCGGCATGGCGTGTGAGGCCGGCGAGCGCCTCCTCTGGCGTCATCCGGAAGAGCGTGCAGGCCATGTTGAGCACGAGCAACGGCGAGGTCAGCGGCGAGGAGCCGGGATTGGCGTCGGTCGCCAGCGCGATCGCGGCGCCATGCTTGCGCATCAATTCGATCGGCGGCTTCTGCGTCTCGCGCAGGAAATAGAAGGCGCCGGGCAGCACGACCGCGACCGTGCCGGCCTTGGCCATGGCGATGACGCCGTCTTCGTCGAGATATTCGAGATGGTCGGCGGAGAGCGCGCCCATTTCGGCCGCGAGCTTGGCGCCATGCAGGTTGGAGAGCTGCTCGGCATGCACCTTGATCGCTAGGCCCTTGGCCTTGGCGGCTTCGAAGACGGTCTTGGTCTCTTCCGGCGAGAAGGCGATGCCCTCGCAGAAGACGTCGACCGCATCGGCCAGACCCTCGGCGGCGACGGCGTCGAGCAGCGGCCCGGCGACGAGGGCGGTGTAATCGCCCGAGCGGCCCTTGTATTCGGGCGGCACGGCATGGGCGCCGAGGAAGGTGGTGCGAACGGTGACGGGCCGCTCGCGGCCGATGCGGCGCGCGACGCGCAATTGCTTCAGCTCCGCCTGCTGCTCCAGCCCGTAGCCGGACTTGATCTCGACGGTGGTGACGCCCTCGGCCATCAGCGCGGCGAGGCGGCGGTCGGCGGAGGCGAAGAGCGCATCTTCGCTCGCCTCGCGCGTTGCCTTGACGGTGGAGAGGATGCCGCCGCCGGCCCGCGCGATCTCCTCATAGGTTGCACCCTGCAGGCGCAGTTCGAACTCGTGCGCCCGGTCGCCGCCATAGACGAGATGGGTATGGCAATCGATCAGGCCGGGTGTGATCCAGCGGCCCGCGCAGTCGATGGTCTCGGCCGCCTGGAAGGCTGGCGCCTCGCTACGTGGCCCGGCATAGACAATGCGGCTGTCGCGGGCGGCGATCACGCCGTCCTCGATCGCGCCATAGGGCGCATCGACCGCAGCCGACATCGTCGCCAGTCGTGCACTCGTCCAGAGCTTGTCGCAAGCCAGCGTCTCACCAGGCGCTTTCGCCACCGTGCGTCCTCCCGCTACTCTTTGATTGGAAGCTATGCTATCCAATTGCATATGCAATTGGCAAGTGTTATTTGCATATGCAATTAAACGCCAGTGAGCGACGGAGCGAAACGGTGACCGAGACCCTGCATCTGGCCGAGGCGCTTTTGCCCGAAGGCTTTGCCAGCGATGTGAAGCTGACCGTCGCCGATGGCGTGATCGTTTCCGTCGAAGTCGGGGTGAAGCCGACAGGGGATAAGGACGGCTTCTCGGGGATCGCTCTCCCAGGCATGCCGAACCTGCACAGCCACGCCTTCCAGCGCGGCATGGCCGGCCTCTCCGAGCGTCGCGGCGCGCCGGAGGATTCGTTCTGGACCTGGCGCGAGGTGATGTACCGCTTCCTCGACCGGCTCGATCCCGACGATGTGCAGGCGATCGCCGCACAGGCCTTCGTCGAGATGCTGGAAGGCGGCTTCACCGCGCTCGCCGAGTTCCACTATCTCCATCACGACAAGGACGGGCGCGCCTACGCGAATATCGCGGCGATGGGGCAGGCGATCGCCTCCGCCGCGCAGGAAACCGGGCTCGGCCTCACGCTGCTGCCGGTGCTCTACCGCTTCGGCAATTTCGGCCAGGCGCCGTCCGTCCATGGCCAGCGCCGCTTCGTCAACGAGCGCGACGCCTATCAGCGCCTGCTGGAAGGCAGCGCCGCCGCGATCGGCAACCTGCCGGACGCGCGGCTCGGTGTCGCCCCACATTCGCTGCGCGCGGTCGCGCTCGATGATCTCGGCTGGGTCTCGTCGCTGCGCCCGAACGACCCCGTCCATATCCATGTCGCCGAACAGATCCCCGAGGTCGAGGCCAGCCTGAAGATCACCGGCAAGCGCCCGGTCGAACTGCTGATGGACACGATCCCGCTCGACCGGCGCTGGTGCCTGATCCATGCGACCCACCTCACTGATGCGGAGCGTGACGGTATCGCGCGCAGCGGGGCTGTCGCAGGCCTGTGCCCAATCACGGAGTCGAGCCTCGGCGACGGCATCTTCGACGGCATTCGCTATGCGCAGGCCGGTGGCGCCTATGGCGTCGGCAGCGATTCCAACATCCAGATCGATGCCGGCTCCGAGTTGCGCCAGCTCGAGTATTCGCAGCGCCTGCGCGACCGCCGCCGCGCGCTCTTCGCGGGAGAGAAGGCCTCGACCGGTCTTGCGCTCTGGCAGGCCGCCTGCGCCGGCGGTGCGCGCGCCTGCGGCCGTGCCATCGGCGCCATCGCGCCGGGCCATCGCGCCGATTTCATCACGCTCGACACCGATCACCCGGCCCTCGTCGGCAGAAGCGGAGCCGAAGCGGTCGACAGCGCGATCTTCGCCGCCAACGCGATGCCTTTGCGCGATGTCGTCGTCGGTGGCAGGAGGGTGGTGGCCGAGGGGCGGCATGTCGCCCGCGATTCGGTGCGCACGCGCTTTGCCGGCGTGATGCGGCGCCTGCTCGCAGCGGAATGATCAGGGACGACGATGACGGAGACCCGGCTCGACGCGGTGAAACTGGACGGTGCCGGGCCGGTCTATGACCAGATCCGGCGCGCGATCCGCGACCTCGTCGTGAGCGGGGAATGGCAGCCGGGCACGAGTGTGCCGCCCGAGCATGCGCTGATGGAGCAGCTGGGCGCGTCGCGCATGACCGTGCATCGCGCCCTCGTCCAGCTTGCCCGCGAGGGTTTGATCGTCCGCCGCCGCCGCTCGGGGACCGTGGTCGCGACGCCGCCGGCGAGCCACGCCATGCTCGACATTCTCTCGATCCCGGAAGAGGTGCGCCAGCTCGGTCAGGCTTACGCCTATGAGGTGCTGGCCCGCACCGACGGGCGGCCCTCGCCGGAGGTCGCCGAGTTGTTCGGGTTGAAGCGCTCCGACAGGATCGCGCATCTCCTCGTCCTGCACCGCGCCGACGGCAAGCCGCATGTGCTGGAGGAGCGCGTCATCCATGCCGCCGGCGTGACCGGCCTTGCGGGCGAGGATTTCGCCGGGACCCCGCCCGGCGACTGGCTCCTGCAGCACAGCCTCTGGTCGCAAGCCGAGCATGCGATCAGCGCGATCGGGGCAGGGGACGAGCAGGCCGCCTTGCTCGACATCGCGATCGGAGAGCCCTGCCTCTTGGTCGAGCGGCGAACCTGGAACCAGTCGCAGCCGGTGACGGCCGTGCGTCTGCTCTATCCCGGCTTCCGTCACCGCTTCGTCGGGCGCTTCGGGCCATATGGGGCGGCCTGAGGGGAGGGCGCGCCACGCCATCGCGTACAAATGAAAAGGCCCGCCGGTCAGGCGGGCCTTCGTAGGGTTACTGTTACCTCAGCAATCGTAGACGAAGCGGCGGCCCCATTCGTCCCGCCCGTAACAGCTTTGACGCGTCGCGGCGCCACCGATGATCGCGCCGCTCGCGCCACCGATTGCAGCACCGGCCAGCGCGCCGCCGGCACGTCCTGTCGCAGCGCCGCCGATGATGGCACCGGCACCCGCGCCGATCAGCGCGCCCGTGCCGGCATTCTGCTCGCGTGCCGTACAGGCGCCGAGAGCGGCGCCCAGCGCCGCGACGAGCAGCAGCTTCTTGATGATCATGGTCTCTCTCCTCCGTGAGATGAGGGGTCGCTCGAAGCACCAAACGGTGTCGGGCGCCTAAGGTTCCGCCGGGCAGCAAACCGCTATCGGCCTCTTCCATCGGTGTTCAGTTTTGGAGACGGCCTTTGTGTCCGCACAAAGGCCGCGAATTTTCCGGGGCGCGCCGGAACCTATCAGCCTAGCGCTGGTTAGTGAGGCAGGTCCCGCCGGAGGGCGCCTTCTCCGGCATCCCATCGCGAAACAAGGGGGAAGACGATGACCGATGTTCCCATGACAACCAGCACGACCGCCAACCCGCTGATCGCGGGTGCACGCGTCGCCGGCACCGATGTCTACAACGCCGGCGGCGACCATCTCGGTGAGATCTACGACGTGATGCTCGACAAGCTGACCGGCAAGGTCGCCTACGCGATCATGTCCTTCGGCGGCTTTCTCGGACTGGGCGAGAAATACCATCCGATCCCGTGGAGCGTGCTCGACTACGACACGCAGCGCGGCGGCTATGTCGTGCCGCTGACCAAGGAACAGCTCGAGGCGGCGCCCATGTATGACAGCGAGGGCGAGCCCGACTGGGACGACAAGGCTTATGGCAAGCGTGTCCACGACTACTACGGCACCATGCCCTACTGGATGATGTAGCGGCGAAGCGTTTTCGAGCAAATTCGATGTCGGTTCGCGGGCAGAACCGAAGGTCCGCGCCGGCGAGCACGCAATAAATCGCAGATTTGAATTGGCTCCGCGTTCCGGAGAAACGTGGAGTCGATCAGGGCGCAAGTCGCGGCGGTTGCTATCCCCCCAGCCGAACCGTCGTGGCGGCGGGATGCGGGCCGAAAGGCCCGCATCTTCTTTTTGAGATATTCGAGAAACATCAGAAGTCTGCGGTCGATCGACCATTTTTCGTCGATCAGCGGGAACAGTAGAGCCCCTTCGTGCGTCTCATCGCTGGGGGATTTCGACACCCGACGATCCGCAGCGGCGAGTCCGCACAGCGGTCCGGCCCTCACATCAGGAGAAGGTGAGATGCGCATCCGCTACGGCTATCGGATCGAGCTTGTCTGCGCCCATGACATGCCCTTGATCACGCTGCTCGACGTGCACCCGTCGCGCCGGCACGATCTGACGGCGCCGGACGAGATGAAGCTGACCGCTCTGGCCGATCCCTCTCTGGCGATCGCGATGACGCAGGATCTCGACGCCTTCGGCAACATTCGTCGACGCATGATCGCGCCGCCCGGCGGCATCCGCCTGGAGTCGCAAGGCGTTGTCCATGATTCCGGCGAGCCCGATATCATCAACCCGGTTGCCCGCGAGGTCTCGCCGTCGCGCTTCCCCGACTCGGCGCTCGTCTACCTGCTGGGTAGCCGCTATTGCGAGACCGACAAGCTCTACGATCAGGCCTGGAGCCTGTTCGGACAGGTCCAGCCGGGCTGGTCGCGGGTGCAGGCGATCGTCGACTTCGTCCACAATCACCTGAGCTTCGGCTATCACTATGCCCGCAACACCCGCACGGCCGCCGAGGCCTTCGAGGAGCGGATCGGCGTCTGCCGCGACTTCGCGCATCTCGCCGTCACGCTCTGCCGCTGCATGAATATCCCGGCGCGCTACTGCAACGGCTATCTCGGCGATATCGGCGTGCCCGCCAATCCGGTGCCGATGGATTTCAACGCCTGGTTCGAGGTTTTCCTCGGCGGGCGCTGGTACACCTTCGATGCCCGCCATAACGAGCCGCGCATCGGCCGCGTCGTCATCGCACGCGGCCGCGACGCGACCGATGTCGCGATGATCAGTTCCTTCGGCGCGCATACGCTGCAGCGTTTCGAGGTGATCACCGAGGAGATCGAAGACGTGCCGATGCCGTTGATGCCCACGATGCCGGAGCAGTTCGACGCCCAACCGGCCGCGGCCTGAGCGCACCCTTGCGCGTGGTCGAACGCCACCCATTTACGCCAGCACCATGCGCTACACCGTCATCGTCAACGCCCGCGCCGGAACGGTTCTCGAAGCCGGCGCCGATGCCTTCGCAGCACGGCTGGAGGCGGCTTTCGCCGCACATGGCTGTGGCGCGGATGTCCGTCTCGTGCCGCCGCGCGAGATCGACGATGCGCTCTCGCTCGCGATCGAGGACAATCATGCGCTGCCGGTCCTGGCCGGCGGCGACGGCACGATCAACGGCGCCCTGCCGGTCCTGATCCAGGCCGATCGCCCGATCGGCATCCTGCCGATGGGCACGGTGAACGTGCTCGGCCGCGATCTCGGGCTGTTTGGCACGCTGGAACAACAAGTCGCAGCGCTCTGCGGGGGCGAGCCGGTCGAGATGGATGTCGGCCGCGTCAACGATCGGCTGTTCCATTCGCTCTCCGGCATGGGCTTCTTCAGCCTGATGGCGCGCGAGCGCGAATATGCACGCCGTCGCTTCCCTTTCAGCCGCGCAGCCGCCTTCGGCATCGCCGCGACGCGCTCGATCCTGTTCACGCGCCCGGTCACGCTCGATATCACCGTCGGCGACGATCATCGCATCGTCGAGGCCGATGCCGTTCTGGTCACCGTCAACCGTTTCGAAGGCGCGGACTGGCGCCGGCCGCGGCTCGACGACGGCCTCTTCGAGGTCCATGTGCTGAATGCCGGTGGGCTCTATTCGCGCAGCAAGGCGGCGCTCTCGGTGATGTCCGGCCATTGGCGCAATTCGCACAACCTGACCTCCTTCACCGGCGATGCCGTGACGATGACCCGGCGGGACAAGCGGCGAGGGCACATCACCTTCGACGGCGAGGTCGAGCGCAAGGCCGGGCCGCTGAGCTATGGCCTCTTGCCCAGGGCGTTGCGGGTGATTGCAGCCCGCCCCGCCAATGGCTGAAGAGGCGCCGATCACAGGTGGCAGAACGTCGCCTGTTCGACGCCCACCAGTGCCTGTTAATCTCCCGCCTGATCCCTCCCGGAGACTGCCTTTCTTGCCTCAGCCTCGCGTCCTGGTTCCCGCTGCTGCCGGTCTCGTCTTCCTCGGGCTCGCGCTGCTGATCGTCTCCGGGCGCAGCTTCGCCCTCGATACCACGCTGATCATGCTGTTCCGCGACGCGGCCAATCCGGCGGTTCCGCTCGGGCCGGCCTGGTTCCAGGAGGCCGTGCGCGACATGACGGCGCTCGGCAGCTTCATCGGCCTGTTCTTCATGGCGTTGACGGCGACGCTGGCGCTTTGGCTCTGCGGTTATCGCCATCTCGCGATCGGGCTCGTCGTCAGCCTCTTTGCCGCCTTCTTGGCCAGCACCGTGTTGAAGATCGCCATCGCCCGCGAGCGGCCGGATATCGTCGAGCATTCGGCCCTGACCTTCACCGCGAGCTTCCCGAGCGGCCACGCCTTCCTCTCGGCCGTGACGCTGCTCACCATCGCCGGCTTCGTCGGCCTCGCCTCGCGGCGGGCGGATATCGCCCGTTTCTGCATGGTCATGGCGGTGGTCATGGTCGGCCTGATCGGGCTCAGCCGGATCTATCTCGGTGTGCACTGGCCATCCGACGTCCTCGGTGGTTGGGCGCTCGGGGTCGTCTGGTCGAGTGTCGTGATTGCCTGGCTCGGCCGCAAGATGGCCGCCTCCGACCCGGCCTGATTGGCTCAGCGCATGTCGATCGTGGCGTTGACGCCGAGATCGGGCGTACGGCCAAGAATCTTGGCCGTCGCCAGCTTGAAGGCGACCAGCACACTGCTCGACGGTCCATCCCAGATTTCGGCCGAGGTCGGCGTCAGCGCCAGCAGGGTCGCGTCCGGATCGTCGGGGCCGTTCGGGAACCATGCGCTCGCCATCGGCGTCCAGACCTGCCTCAGGGTCTCGCGACTTGGGACCTCGGAGGCAGAGCAGGAGATCGCAGTGTAGAAATTGCGGTTCTCATGGCTGATCGCCACGCAGACCGAGGGTGAGCGCAGAGCCGCCCCGATGATGCCGGTATGCCGGTGCGTGATGAAGAGCAGGCGATGGTGGTCGCGGTCGAGGTGGCCGGACATCGGCCTCGTCTTGACGTCGCCTTCGGCGACGAGCGAGACCATGTAGACCGGATGGGCCGCCAGCGCGGTCCAGATGCGATCCTGCAGTTCGGTGTCTGGCATGGCAACCTCCTGCCGGTACGATCATCTCATGCTCCGGCTCGCTGGGGAAATGCCGTGGCGCCATGCCAACGCTGCGCGCGAAGCATCGTTCCCGATGCCATGCAGGAACATCGCGGCGCGCCCCGCGTTTGGATCGGTCTTGCGGTTCGCCGCTGTCCTCCTGGGGTTCTTCATGCTCGCTTCGCGCAATCTTCTGCTTGTCCTCGTCCTCGTGCTCGTCGCTGCCCTCGCGGTGACCGGCTATTCGCTCTACCAGGAGAGGAAGCAGCCGGATGGCGTCGAGATCTCGGTCGGCAAGAACGGGCTGTCGATCAAGGAGAAGTAACCCAGCAGCCACGGCCCATGATGCGGCCGACGGAGAGCGGGCTGCCCAGAGGGTATTGGCCTTGCCGGTCCAAAGGCGCTAACACCCGAACCACGAGCCTGTTTCGTGGGAGAAGAAGATGAACGCGCCCTTCAAGAACCTCATCGCCGGCGAATGGGCCGGCGGCGCCAATGCCTCGCGCAACATCAACCCCTCGAACACCAACGACGTCGTCGGCGAGTACACGCAAGGGACGGTCGAGGACCTGAACAACGCGGTCGCCGCCGCCAAGGCTGCCTTCCCGGCCTGGAGTCGCTCCACGCCGCAGGAGCGCTACGACATCCTGAAGAAGGCCTCCGACGAGATATTCGCCCGCAAGGACGAACTCGGTCGCCTGCTCTCGCGCGAAGAGGGCAAGACCCTTGGCGAGGGCATCGGCGAGGCGACCCGCGCCGGCCAGGTCTTCGCCTTCTTCGCCGGTGAGTGCCTGCGCCTCGGCGGCGAGATGGTCCCGTCGGTGCGTCCGGGCGTCGGTGTCGAGATCACCCGCGAGGCGGTTGGCATCGTCGGCATGATCACGCCCTGGAACTTCCCGATCGCGATCCCCGCCTGGAAGATCGCGCCCGCGCTCGCCTGGGGCAATTGCGTCGTCCTGAAGCCGGCCGATCTCGTGCCGGGCTCGGCCTGGGCGCTGGTCGACATCCTGCAGCGTGCCGGCCTGCCCAAGGGCGCGCTCAACCTCGTCATGGGCCGCGGCTCGGTCGTCGGCCAGGCGCTGCTGGAGCACAAGGACGTCTCCGCGATCTCCTTCACCGGCTCGGTCGGCACCGGCCGCAAGGTCGCGGCCGCCTGCATCGCCGGCAATCCGATGAAGAAGGTCCAGCTCGAGATGGGCGGCAAGAACCCGCTCGTTGTGCTGGACGACGCTGATCTGAAGGTCGCCGTCGAGGTCGCCGTCAACGGCGCCTTCTTCTCGACCGGTCAGCGCTGCACGGCCTCCTCGCGCCTGATCGTCCAGGCGGGCATCCACGACAAATTCGTCGAGGCCTGCATCGAGCGCCTCAAGACCGTCGTCGTCGACGATGCGCTGAAGGCCGGCACCCATATCGGCCCGGTCGTCGACCAGAGCCAGCTCGACCAGGACCTGAAATATATCCAGATCGCCAAGGACGAGGGCGGCAAGCTGGTCTTCGGCGGCGAGCTTCTGAAGCGCGACACTCCCGGCTTCTACCTTGCGCCTGCACTGTTCACCGAGACGACCAACGCGATGCGCATCTCGCGCGAGGAGGTCTTCGGTCCGGTCGCCAACATCGTCCGCGTCAAGGATTATGACGAGGCGCTCGCTGTCGCCAACGACACCGAGTTCGGTCTCTCTTCGGGCATCTGCACGACCTCGCTCAAGCATGCGACGCATTTCAAGCGCAACAGCGAGGCCGGCATGGTGATGGTCAACCTGCCGACGGCGGGCGTCGACTACCATGTGCCGTTCGGTGGCCGGAAGGGTTCCAGCTACGGCCCGCGCGAGCAGGGCGCCTACGCCAAGGAGTTCTACACCACGGTCAAGACGGCCTACACGCTGGCCTGAGGCTTCGCCGTCATTGCGAGCGTAGCGAAGCAATCCAGGGGCGGCAGAACTCTACGTCCCCTTGGATTGCTTCGTCGCTTCGCTCCTCGCAATGACGGTTCAGGTTGGCAAAGGCGCCTTCAGCCGACCGGGACCACGTCCACGGCGACGCCGACTTTCTGCGTGCCCGGCCCGATCACCACGCCGTCGAGCGGGGCGACATCGGCATAGTCACGGCCGAAGGCGGTGACGATATGGTCGTCCGCCACGATCAGGTCATTGGTGGGGTCGAGACCGACCCAGCCGATTTCCGGCCCGCACCACAGCATCGCCCAGGCGTGGCTGGCATCGGCGCCTTCGAGCCGCTTCTGGCCCGGCGGCGGGATGGTGCGGATATAGCCGGAGACATAGGCAGCAGGCAGGCCGAGCCCCCTGAGTCCGGCGATCATGATATGCGCGAAATCCTGGCAGACGCCGTGGCGCTGGTCGAAGGCCTCGGCCAGGGGCGTCGTCACCTCGGTCGCCTCGGGATCGTAGATGAAGTCGCGCCTGATCCGGGCCATCAGGTCGCAGGCGGCCTCCAGCACCGGGCGCCCCGCGTCGAAGCTCGACCGCGCATAGTCCACAACGGCCGAGACATGCGGCACGAGCCGGCTCGGATAGAGGTGATGCGCGGGCGAATCCGGCTGGAGGCTCCGGGAATCGAGCGCCAGCGCCGCGACACCCTCCCAGTTCCGCGTCAGCCCGGCATGGGGCGGTTGCGGCCGATGGACCTCGATCCTCGCCCGCATTTCGAGCTTCAGCTCGCGATGCGGCTTGGTGAGCGTGATCGTGGTCATGCGGTTACCGAAGAAGCAGATGCCGTCATTGCGCTCGGCCGGGCGCGGCGTGATCAGCAATTCGCTCTTGAGCACGCGCTGGTCACTGCCGTCGCACGGCAACAGCCGCAGGATGCAGCGGGAAAAGGGCACCGGCCGGCTATAGCCGTAGGTCGTGACGTGGCGCAGCTCGTAGATCACGCGATGCTCGTCATCCGCGAGCCTTCGGGGCCGCTGTTCTGCAGGAAATAGCGATCGGCGATCGCGCCCGAGAGCCCCATCAGCAACTGCTCGAACAGCAGGATGCTGGTCCGGTCGAGCCGGCTCGCCTCCATCGTCCGGCAATCGGCCGCGAGCCGCAGAACCAGCCGGCGCGGCGCTTCCAGCATGCCGTCATCGGTGAGCGTCGGCAGGTTGGCGATCTCGGTGTCCAGCCGCTCGACCTGGAAGGCGACGGAGCGCGGGTTGTAGGGGTCCAGCATCACCAGATCGAGCACCGGCTGCAGGCTCGCGCCGAGCAGGTAGCGTGAGCGATAGGTGATCTGCGAATCCGTCAGGTCGAGCAGGGCGTCGAGATTGTCGCCGGAGGCGTTGCTGTCGGCGAGTTGCCGGGCGAAGCGGCAGGTCGCGATGCCGCGTTCCAATCGCCGGCCGATATCGAGGAAGCGCCAGCCATTGCCGCGCACCATGTTCTCCTGGCCGAGGCCGGAGAAGGCGGCGAGCGATTTCAGCGCCCGGTCGGCGATCTCATAGGCCTCGCCCTCGCTCGGCTTGCGGCCGTCCTCGGGGTCGAGCTGGTGCTGGAGGTCGCCGAACAGCCGCCAGGCATCAACGGAAAGACGCTCGCGGATGACCGACGCCGTGCGCCGCGCCTCGCGCAGCGAGGCGGCGGCCGAGCCGTAATCGTCGAGGCTGTAGATCGCGGCATAGGCCTGTGCCGCCGGCGTCCGTTTCTCCTGCCCGCCGGGGGCGGCGCCCGAGGCGACGAGCATGCCGGCGAGCTGGCGCACCGTGTCGCTGCGTCCCGGCGCGGGATCGGGATCGATCAGGCGGCCGAGCAGCGCGCGCACGAGGCGCAAGGTGGCCTCGCTGCGCTCCAGATAGCGCCCGAGCCAGAACAGGTTGTCGGCCGCACGGCTCGGCAATGTGCCGGTGACGCGGCGGATGCTGACCCGGTCCGGCGTCGGCAGCAGGCTGACCTGCGCGACCGGCTCCTCCGAGGTGACCCAGACATCGCTGGAGCGCACGCCGTTGCGCATGCTGACCGCGCGTGCGTCCGGCTCGTCCGAGATGCGGCAGAAGCCGCCCGGCATGACTTTCCAGCCATCCGGCGTCGCCGCGGCGAAGACGCGCAGCGTCATCGGATGCGGTTCGAGCCGGCCGTTCTGGAAGACCGGCATGGTCGAGAGCCGGACGACCTCCTGCCCGACATAATCCATGCCGCGCGCCTCGATACGGTCGCGCAGCGCCGCGCGCTCCGCTTCGGGCAATTCCCCGGCGACGACCTGCGTCGTGTCGAGCCCGTTGCCGGCGCTGCGGAAGGCCGGCGCGACGCTCATCTCGCCGAGCCGGTCGAGCACGGCCTGTCGTTCCTGCGGCTGGCCACACCACCAGGTTGCGATATTCGGCAGGATCAGGTCCTGGCCGAGCACCTGCCGGGCGAGCGCCGGCAGGAAGCCCATCAAGGCGCGCGCCTCGACGACGCCGGAGCCGAGCCCGTTGGCGACATGGACCTGGCCCTGCCGGACGGCCTCGACCAGCCCGGCAACGCCGAGCGCCGAGCCGGAATTGAGTTCCAGCGGATCGGCGAAGTCGCCGTCGATGCGCCGCCAGATCACGTCGGCGCGCTTCAGGCCGGCGATGGTACGCACATGCACACGGCCCTCGCGCATCAGCAGGTCGCCACCCTCGACCAGCAGGAAGCCGAGATAGCGCGCGAGATAGGCCTGCTCGAAATAGCTTTCGTTGAGCGAGCCGGGCGTCAGCAGCGCGATGCGCGGCTCGACGCGCTTGGAGCGAGACACCAGTCCCGCTCGAAAACTCTGGAAGAAAGCCGCCAGCCGCTCGATGTTCATGTTGCGGAACATGTCGGGGAAGGCACGCGCCAGCGCCAGCCGGTTCTCCAGCGCATAGCCGGTACCGGACGGTGCCTGTGTCCGATCCTGCAGTACCCACCAGCGCCCGTCCGGACCGCGGCCGAGATCGGCGGCATAGAGCTGCAACGTCCCGCCGCCCGCGATGCCATGCAGCGGGCGCAGGTAATCGGGGCTGCCGGTGACCACGGCGGCGGGCAGGTGGCCCTCGGCGATCAGCTCGCCCGGCCCGTAGATATCGTCGAGCACGGTCGAGAGCAGCTCGGCGCGCTGCGTCACGCCGGCCGCGATCGCCTGCCATTCCGTCTCGGGGATGACGAGGGGCACATGCGAGAGCGGCCAGGCGCGTTCGCCGACGCCGGGATCGCGCTCGTCGATATCGCCATGGACGCGGTAGGACACGCCGGTATCGCGGACATGCCGGTCGGCGAGCCCGAAGCGCTGCGTCAACTCCGAAGGCGACAGCGCGCACCAGGCCGAGAGGAACGGCTCCCAATGCGGGCGCACGTTGCCGTTTCCGTCGATGAACTCGTCGAAGACACCCGGCAGCGGGCGATAACCAGCGAGCAGCGCCGCGCGCCGCTCGGCCTTGCTGCGTCCCGATCGGATGCGGCCCTGCACCGGCATGCTTCGCTCTAAATCCCTGCTGGGCGCCTCAGATCCAGCGTGAGCGGGAATTCGGCGCTGCGTTCCTCCGGCGGAATCGCCAGAGGGCCGGGACTATGACCGATCGCCTCGAAACGCGCGAGCCGTCTTGCCTCCGCCTCGTAGGAATTGACCGGTGGTGTCTCGTAATTGCGCCCCCCGGGATGGGCAACATGGTAGACGCAGCCGCCGAGCGAGCGGCCGGACCAGAGATCGACGATGTCGAAGGTCAGGGGCGCATGGACCGGGATTGTCGGATGCAGGCCGGAAGCCGGCTGCCACGCCTTGAAGCGCACCGCCGCGACCGCCTCGCCCGAAATGCCGGTTGGCGTCATCGGCAGGCGGCGGCCGTTGCAGGTTATGAGATGGCGGCCCGGCACCAGTCCGGTCGCCTTGACCTGCAGGCGCTCGATCGAGGAATCGACATAGCGCACGGTGCCGCCGATCGCGCCTTCCTCGCCCATGACATGCCAGGGCTCGAGCGCCTGCCGGATCTCGATTTCGACGCCGCCATGCGCGACCTTTCCGAAGAAGGGGAAGCGGAACTCGGCCTGCGCCTCGAACCAGACGGGATCGAAGGCGTAGCCGGCGCGTTGGAGATCGCCGAGCACATCCTTGAAATCCTGCCAGACCATCTCGGGCAGCATGAAGCGGTCATGCAGGGCAGTGCCCCACCGGGTGAGCTTGCCGTCCAGCGGCTCGCGCCAGAACCAGGCGATCAGCGCGCGCAGCAGCAATTGTTGGGCGAGCGACATCCGCGCATCCGGCGGCATCTCGAAGCCGCGGAACTCGACAAGCCCGAGCCGGCCGGTCGGGCCATCCGGCGAATAGAGCTTGTCAATGCAGATCTCGGTGCGGTGCGTGTTGCCGGAAACGTCGACCAGAAGGTTGCGGAACAGCCGGTCGACCAGCCAGAGCGGGATCGGGGCGTCGCCGGGCTTCGGCACTTGCGCCAGCGCAAGCTCCAGCTCGTAGAGCTGATCCTGCCGGGCCTCGTCGATGCGTGGCGCCTGGCTGGTCGGGCCGATGAACAGCCCGGAGAACAGGTAGGACAGGGAGGGATGCCGGTTCCAGTAGAGGATGATGCTCTTGAGCAGGTCCGGCCGGCGCAGGAAAGGCGAGTCGGCCGGCGTCACGCCACCGAGCACGACATGGTTGCCGCCGCCCGTGCCGGTGTGGCGGCCGTCGACCATGAATTTCTCGGCGCAGAGCCGCGCCAGCCGCGCCTCCTCGTAGACGCCCTGCGTGATCGCCGTCGCCTCGCGCCAGTCCGTCGCCGGATAGATATTGACCTCGATCACGCCGGGATCGGGCGTGACCTTGATCACGTCGAGGCGCGGGTCGAAGGGCGGCGCATAGCCTTCGATATGCACGGGCTGGCCGAGTTCTTCCGCCACCGCCTCGACCGAGGCGACGAGGTCGAGATAGTCCTCCAGCCGCTCGACCGGAGGCAGGAAGACGCAGAGCACGTTGTCGCGGATTTCGAGACTGAGTGCGGTGCGGACATGGTCGCCGCCGATCTCCTGCTCGCGCCGGTCCTGGACCGGACCTGATGCGGTGGCCTGCGCCTCCACGCTCATCTGCGCCGGGCCGGGCCGCTCCTCGGTGGAGGTCGGTTCCGCAGGACGCGCCTCGGGATGGTCGGTCCAGCTCGCTCCGGCCGGCCCGGCGGCTGCCAAAGGCGGACGCGGCTCCAGCGGGTCCTGCGGATGGATATGCGGATATTCGGCCTTAGGCACGACCGGTAGCGAGCCCAGCGGCAGGCGGTAGCCGACCGGCGAGTCGCCAGGCACGAGGAAGAGCTTGCCGCGACGCAGCTTCCATTTCTCGGAGCGCCAGCGTCGGTCGCTCGCGCCCGCCTGCCAGCGCTGCACCGGGATGACATAGCCGCGCGGGTTGCCGAGGCCGAGTTCAAACACGCGCGCCATCCGCGAGCGCTCCTCCGGATCGGAGAGGCGCGAATCGAGCGGATCGACATTGTCGGGAAGCTGCGCCTCCTTGAGCAGCCAGACGCCGGTATCCTCATAGGCCGGCATCACGTAATCGGCGCCAAGCCCCAGCTTCTCGGAAAGCCCCTGCGCCAGCGCCTCGGCATCGCGAATGGTGGCGCTGACTTCCAGCTCGCGGTCGCCGCCGGTCTGGGCGCCGGGCTCGCGGGCGATGAGGTCGGCATTGCGCCAGATCGGCTCGCCGTCCCGGCGCCAGTACAAGGCGAACGCCCAGCGCGGCAGGGTTTCGCCCGGATACCATTTTCCCTGGCCGTAATGCAGCATCCCGCCCGGCGCGAAGCGCTGGCGCAGACGCCGGATCAGCGTGTCGGCCCGCTGGCGCTTGGTCGGTCCGACGGCTGCAATGTTCCATTCCGCGCCGGTCTGGTCGTCGATCGAGACAAACGTGGGCTCGCCGCCCATGGTGAGGCGGACATCCTGCGCCTTGAGATCGGCCTCGACGGTCTCGCCGAGCGCATCGAGCTCGCACCAGGAGGCATCGGAGAAGGGCAGGGTGATGCGCGGCATCTCGTGCACGCGCGTCACGCTCATCTGGAAGTCGAAACTGGTCTCGGCATAGCTAGCCACGCCCGAGACTGGCGCAGCCGCGCGGTAATGCGCCGTCGCGGCCAGCGGCAGGTGGCCCTCTCCGGTGAGCAGGCCCGAGGTCGGGTCGAGCCCGACCCAGCCGGCGCCGGGGATATAGACCTCGGCCCAGGCATGCAGGTCGGTGAAGTCCTTGTCGGTCCCGCGCGGACCTTCGAGCGGATCGATATCCGCTTTCATTTGGATCAGGTAGCCGGAGACGAAGCGCGCCGCGAGGCCGAGATGCCGGAGCGCCTGGACCAGCAGCCAGCTCGTGTCGCGGCACGAGCCCGATCCGATCGACAGCGTATGCTCCGGCTCCTGCACGCCGGGCTCCATGCGGATGCCATAGGCGATGCGTTGCTGCAGGCGCGCGTTGAGGTCGACGATGAAGTTGACCGTGTTCATTGGCTCGCGCGGCAATTCGGCGAGGAAGGCTTCAAGCAGCGGGCCGGCCGGCTCCGTCACCAGGTAGGGTGAGAGTTCCTCGGCCTGCTCTGGCGTATAGGCGAAGGGGAAGGTCTCGGCCTGCGCCTCGACGAAGAAATCGAATGGGTTGATGATCGACAATTCGGTGACGACGTCGACCTCGATCCGGAATTCCGTCACCGGTTCCGGGAAGACATAGCGCGCCAGCCAGTTGCCGGCCGGGTCCTGCTGCCAGTTCACGAAGTGCTGCGCCGGGGCCACCTTCAGCGAGTAGCTCTCGATCGCGGCGCGGCAATGCGGAGCCGGCCGCAGGCGCACGATCTGCGGCCCGAGCGTGACCGGCCGGTCGTAGCGGTAATGCGTGACATGGTTCAGCGCGGCGATGATGGCCAAGTTTCGCCCCCTAGTCCGAGGCGGTAGCCGCCTGCAACGTCAGGTTAGCTGGGCAGTTGGCGCGCGCAAGGCATCGCCAGCGCCCGGATGAGGCTATGAGCCGGCTTCGCTGCTCAAGAGATGTGCAAAATGACTCGGTTCGCCCTTTCCATGGCCGTTGGTCGACTGGACAGCTGCACCGGACTGGTTGCAGATAGCGCCCAACGGGCGGCAAAGCGCCCGCGTAACACGAACGATGGGGAATCCGATGCGTCACGTAGCCAAATTGATGGCGGTTTCGGCCTTTACGGCCTTGATGTCGACCACCGCCGCCTTCGCGCAGACGCCGAAGGACACGATCGTGATGGCCAAGCAGATCGACGACATCATCACGCTCGACCCGGCCGAGGCTTTCGAGTTCTCGGGCGTCGAGGTCGGCGCTAACGTCTACGACAAGCTCATCAACATCGACATTTCCAAGAACAACGAGCTGATTCCGGATCTCGCCGAGAGCTGGACCGTCAGCCCCGACAACCTGACCTACACCTTCAAGTTGCGCAAAGGCGTCAAGTTCCACTCGGGCAATCCGATGACGGCCGCCGACGTGGTCTACTCCTTCCAGCGCGCGGTCACGCTCAACAAGTCGCCGGGCTTCATCCTGCGCCAGTTCGGCTTCGTCGCCGAGAACGTGCTCGACAAGGTCAAGGCCGTCGACGAGAACACCGTCCAGATCACGGTCTCGAAGCCCTACGCGCCGACCTTCTTCTATAACTGCCTGACCTCCGGCGTCGCCGCCATCGTCGACTCGAAGCTGGTCAAGGCCAACGAGAAGGACGGCGACTGGGGCAATGGTTGGCTCAAGCTGAACTCGGCCGGCTCGGGTGCTTTCAAGGTCCGCAGCTATCGCCCGAACGAGCAGTACACGCTCGACGCCAACGAGAGCTGGTACAAGGGCGCACCGAAGAGCAAGCGCATCGTCGTGCGCCATGTCGCCGAGCCGGCCTCGCAGCGCCTTCTCGTCGAGAAGGGCGACGTCGACATCGCCCGCAACCTCTCGAAGGACCAGCTCGCGGCCGTCAAGAACAACAAGGACCTCGAGATCGTCCAGGGTGACAAGGGCTATATCCTCTATATGGGCCTGAACCAGAAGAACCCGAACCTCGCCAAGCCCGAGGTCCGCGAGGCGCTGAAGCTCCTGGTCGATTACGCCTCGATCGAGAAGAACATCCTTGAGGGCACCTACAAGCACCACGAGTCCTTCCTGCCGCAGGGCTTCCTCGGCGCGATCTCGGACAAGCCCTACGAGCTCAACGTCGCCAAGGCGAAGGAGCTGCTCGCCAAGGCTGGTCTCAGCAACGGCTTCACCGTCACTATGGACACCCGCTCGATCTCCCCGATCACCGACATCGCGCAGGCGATCCAGGCGACCTGGGCCCAGGCCGGCGTCAAGCTCGAGATCGTCCCCGGTGACGGCAAGCAGACGCTGACCAAGTACCGCGCCCGCACCCACGACATCTATATCGGCCAGTGGGGCCCGGACTATCTCGACCCGCACACCAATGCCGAGACCTTCGCCATCAACGAGGATAACGGTGAGGAAGCGAAGTCGAAGACGCTGGCCTGGCGCAATGCCTGGAACATCCCGGAGATGACCAAGGTCACGCAGGGCGCCGTGCTGGAAGCCGATGCTGGCAAGCGCAAGACCACCTATGAAGGTCTGCAGCGCGACCACCAGAAGGTCTCGCCCTTCGTCATCATGTTCCAGCAGATCGAGGTCTCGGCCGAGCGCAAGAACGTGAGCGGCTGGGTCATTGGACCGAGCTCGGACACCAACCGCTACTCCACCATCGTCAAGAACTGAGCTTTCCAGCTCAGGAGCCCGCCGCGGCCACCAAGCCCTGGCGGGCTTTCCTTATCCAGACAGCCGTCATGCCGGGCTTGACCCGGAATCCATCGTAGAGCGCAGCGCCTTATGTTGGATTCCGGATCGGCGCCGCGATCGCGGCTTGTCCGGAGCGACGCAAGATTGGTTCGCCTGAGCATCAGGCCATAAAAAATGGAGGCGGGTCATGACAGCCGTGACGCAAGCTCCCACAGGCAAGGCCGCGGCGCCGGGCAGGCTACGGCGCTGGGGCCGCGCGCTCTCGCGCGAGCTGACGACTGTGGTTATCACCATGTTCGGCTTGCTGCTGGTCACCTTCTTCATCGCCCGCGTCATCCCGATCGATCCGGTGCTCGCGGTGGTCGGCGACAACGCACGGCCTGAAACCTATGAGGCGGCGCGCATCGAGCTCGGCCTCGACAAGCCGCTCTGGCAGCAATTCGCCATCTATATCGGCAAGGTCTTCACCGGGAATCTCGGCACCTCCGTGCTGACCTCGAACCCGGTCGTCGAGGACATCAAGCGCGTCTTCCCGGCGACGCTTGAACTCGCGACTCTGGGCACGCTGATCGGCGTCCTCATCGGCGTTCCGCTCGGCATCGTCGCCGCCGTCAACCAGGGGCGCTGGCAGGATCAGGTCGCCCGCGTCGTCGGCCTCGTCGGCTATTCCGTCCCGGTCTTCTGGATCGGCCTGATGGCGCTCTTGTTGTTCTACGCCAAGCTCGGCTGGGTCTCCGGACCGGGGCGTATCTCGGTGGTCTGGCAGGACATCGTCACCACCCGCACCGGCGTGATCATGATCGACGCCGCGCTGGAGGGCGAATGGGAGGTGTTCTGGGACGCCTTCTCGCACCTGATCCTGCCGGCTCTGGTGCTCGGCCTGCTCTCGGTCGCCTATATCAGCCGCATGACCCGCAGCTTCATGATCACCGAGCTGCAGCAGCAATATGTCATCGCCGCCCGCGTGAAGGGCGTCTCCGAGACCGCCGTGATCTGGCGCCACGCGCTGCGCAATGCCGCCGTGCCGCTCTTCACCGTGATTGCGCTCTCCTACATGCATCTGCTGGAGGGCTCGGTGCTGACCGAGACGATCTTCGCCTGGCCCGGCCTCGGCCGCTATCTCACCAATGCGCTGCTCAATGCCGACATGAACGCCGTGCTCGGCGGCACGCTGGTGGTCGGCGTCGTCTTCATCGCGGTCAATCTCCTGACCGACATCATCGGCCGTCTGGCCGATCCGCGCGTGCGTTGAGGAGACGGACATGAGCGACACTTCCTCTCCCGGCCTGCACGCCTGGTTGATCAGCGACTCGCCGGAGTCACGCCGACAGGCCCGTCTCGGCCAGCTTTACCGGCAATGGCTCGCCTTCAAGCGCAACCCGATGGCGGTGGCGGGCCTCGCCATCATCGTCCTGCTGCTGCTGATCGCCGCCTTCGCGCCTATCATCGCGCCCTTCGATCCGATCGCCCAGGCGCTCGACAAGCGGCTGTTGCCGCCGTCGACGACCAACTGGTTCGGCACCGATGCGCTCGGCCGCGACATCTTCAGCCGTATCGTCTACGGCACGCGGATCACGCTGGTCATCGTGCTGCTGGTCGTCGTCACCGTTGGCCCCTTCGGCCTGCTGATCGGCGCGATCTCCGGCTACTATGGCGGCTGGGTCGACCGTCTGCTGATGCGCATCACCGACGTGTTCCTGGCCTTCCCGCGCCTCGTTCTGGCGCTGGCCTTCGTCGCGGCGCTCGGCCCCGGCATCGTCAACGCCATCATCGCCATCGCGATCACGACCTGGCCGCCCTATGCCCGCGTCGCTCGCGCCGAGACCATGGTGATCCGCAACCAGGACTACATCGCCGCGATGCGCCTGCAGGGCGCCTCGCAGGCGCGCATCATCTGGAAGCATGTCGTGCCGATGTGCATGTCCTCGCTGATCGTGCGCACCACCTTCGACATGGCCGGCATCATCCTGACCGCCGCCGGCCTCGGCTTCCTCGGCCTCGGTGCCCAGCCGCCGATGCCGGAATGGGGCGCGATGATCTCGGCCGGCCGCGAGCAGATCTTCGACCAGTGGTGGGTCGCGACCTTCCCCGGCGTCGCCATCTGCATCGTCGCGCTCGGCTTCAACCTGCTCGGCGACGGGCTCCGCGACGTCATGGATGCGAGGTAAGTCGATGACGAGCGAGCAGCCTCTTCTCGAGGTCGACAATCTCAAGGTCGACTTCCACACGCCGACCGGCATCGTCCGGGCCGTGCGCGGCCTCTCCTTCACGCTGGGCCGTGAGCGGCTCGGCATCGTCGGCGAATCCGGCTCGGGCAAGTCGATGACCGGCCGCGCCATCCTCGACCTGATCCCGCATCCCGGCGTCGTCGGCGCCGACCGCATGCGCTTCCGCGGTCAGGACCTGACGACCATGGACAAGGGCGCACGCCGCAAGCTGCGCGGCCGCCATATCTCCATGGTGATGCAGGACCCGAAATTCTCGCTGAACCCGGTCGAGACCGTGGGCAGCCAGATCGCCGAGGCCTATCGCATCCACCGCAAAGCCGGCTCGCGGGAGGCGCGCGAGCGCAGCTTGGCGATGCTGGAACAGGTGCAGATCCGCGAGCCCGCCCGCGTCTATGACCTCTACCCGCACGAGGTTTCGGGCGGCATGGGCCAGCGCGTCATGATCGCGATGATGCTGATCGCCGAACCGGAGGTCCTGATTGCCGACGAACCGACCTCGGCGCTCGACGTCACCGTCCAGCTCCAGATCCTCAAGATCCTCGACGACCTCGTCACCGAGCGGGGCATGGGGCTGATCTTCATCAGCCACGACCTGCATCTGGTGCAGTCCTTCTGCGACCGTGTCATCGTGATGTATGGCGGCAAGGTCATGGAGACGCTGCCGGCGGCTGAACTCGCCGATCCGGCTGCGCGCAGCCGCCGCCATCCCTATACGCTCGGCCTGCTTGAATGCCTGCCGGACCTCGACCATCCCAGGGCGAAGCTCGCCACCCTCAACCGTGACCCGGCGTGGCTGGCATGACGAACACAGCGATCTCCGTCGACAAGCTCAACGTCTCCTTCGGCGATTCCCATGTCGTGAAGGATCTCTCCTTCGACGTCCGCAGGGGCGAGAGCTACGGCCTCGTCGGCGAGTCCGGTTCGGGCAAGTCGACCGTGCTGCGCGTGCTCTCCGGCCTCAACCGGGAATGGAGCGGCAATGTCACGATCGAGGGCGTCGTGCAGCCCAAGGTCCGCGACAAGACCTTCTATCGCAACGTCCAGATGGTCTTCCAGGACCCCTATGGCTCGCTGCACCCCAAGAAGACTGTCGACGACACGTTGGCCGAACCGCTCGCCATCCACGGCCTCGACAATGCCGAGGCCCGCATCGGCAAGGCGCTCACGGATGTCGGTTTGCCCGCTTCGTTCCGCTTCCGCTATCCGCACCAGCTTTCGGGCGGCCAGCGCCAGCGCGTCGCGATCGCGCGCGCCCTCGTGCTCGAACCCTCGATCCTGCTCCTCGACGAGCCGACCTCGGCGCTTGACGTCTCGATCCAGGCGGAGGTGCTGAACCTGCTCGCGGCGCTCCGGCAGGAACGCAAGCTCACCTATATCCTCGTCAGCCACGATCTCTCCGTCGTCGGCCATATGTGCGAGCGCCTGCTGGTCATGCAGTTCGGCCGCGCGGTCGAGGAGATGACGGTCGAGACGCTGGCCGCGCGCCAGCCGCAGACGGCCTATGCCCAGCAATTGCTGACCGCGAGCGCAGGCTTTCGGCGCGCGGGCTGAACGAGTTCCCGAAGCGCAGCCCTCACCCAGAGAGGCTGACTGGAAACTCCAGCCCTCATCCTGAGGAGCCATTTCGTCAGAAATGGCGTCTCGAAGGATGGTTCAGTAAGCCCCGGAATCATCTGGAGCATCCTTCGAGACGCCGCTGACGCGGCTCCTCAGGATGAGGGCTGGAGCTTCCGGTAGACGCTCAGGATGAGATCGCGCTGCGATGTCGGCTAAGGATTGAACGACGAGGGCAGCGGCTCTGCGCCGCGCCCTCTTTGCAGCGCGGCAAAACCATCCCACTCTGGCCGCAGCCTTTCGGTACAGTGTATCCCGGTTGGCCGCTCCGTCATTGCGAGCGTAGCGAAGCAATCCAGGGGACTGGGTTGAACGGCTGCGACCCAGTCCCCTGGATTGCTTCGTCGCTTGCGCTTCTCGCAATGACGGGCACCGCATTGCGAACCGGCACCGCCTGACGGAGTTGTGAGACCTATGGACGCCATCGTGGACAACGTGCTTCGGCCCGAGACCATTCCGGAGCGGACGCCGGTTCCGCCTTTCGATCTTGTGATCTTCGGCGCGGGCGGCGATCTCGCGCTGCGCAAGCTCTTTCCGGCGCTCGCCCAGCGCAATCGTGAGGGCGTCCTGCCCGAGGAGAGCCGCATCTTCGCCATCGTCCGCAAGGAGGAGGATGTCGAGGGGCTGCCGAAGCAGGTCGCCAAGCGCCTAAGCGAGGAGGGCATCCCGAAGGACAAGATCGAGCCCTTCCTGCGCCGTCTGACCATGGTGATGCTCGATGCGGTGAAGCCTGAGACTTATGGCGCGTTGAAGCAGGCCTTGGGCGAGAGCGAGCGCGTCCGCTCCTTCTACCTCTCGACGCCACCCGATCTCTTCATCCCGATCTGCGAGAATCTCGCCAAGGCCGAGATCCTGACGCCGACCTCGCGCGTCATCCTGGAGAAGCCGCTCGGCCGTGATCTCGCTTCGGCGCGGGCGATCAACGACGCGGTCGCGCGCATCCTGCCGGAAAGCCGCACCTATCGGATCGATCATTATCTCGGCAAGGAGACGGTGCAGAACCTGCTCGTCCTGCGCTTCGCCAACACGCTGTTCGAGCGCTCGTGGTCGAGCCGCGACATCGATCATGTCCAGATCACCGTGGCCGAGACGGTCGGCCTGGAGCAGCGCGCCGGCTATTACGACAAGTCGGGGCATATGCGCGACATGGTCCAGAACCATCTCATGCAGTTGCTCACGCTCTTCGCCATCGAGCCGCCGAACATGCTGGAGGCCGGCGCCGTCCGCGAGGAGAAGATCAAGGTGCTGAAGGCGCTGCGCCCGATCGTCGGGCCGGATGTCCAGCGCTTCACCGTGCGCGGGCAGTACGGCGCCGGCCAGATCGACGGCCAGCGCGTGCGCGGCTATTCCGAGGAGCTCGGCCACGGCTCGAACACCGAGACCTTCGTCGCGATCCGCTGCGAGGTCGACAATTGGCGCTGGGCCGGCGTGCCGATCTATCTGCGCACGGGAAAACGCATGGCGCAGCGCTATTCCGAGATCGCCGTCACCTTCAAGCCGGTGCCGCACTCGATCTTCGGCGGCGGCTCCTGCGACCGGCTCGACGCCAACCGCCTTTTCATCCGCCTGCAGCCGAATGATGGCGTGCAACTTCAGCTCATGATGAAGGTGCCGGGCTCCGGCCGGCTCAAGATCGTGCCGCGCCAGCTCGACCTGCGCTATTCCACCGCCTTCGACGAGCGCACGCCCGACGCCTATGAGCGGCTGCTGACCGATGTCATCCGGGGTGACCAGACGCTGTTCATGCATCGCGACGAGGTCGAGCAGGCCTGGACCTGGGTCGATCCGATCATCGCCGGCTGGCAGGACTACTATCCGCACCCGCATCGCTATGCCGCCGGCTCCTGGGGACCGTCGCAGGCGATCGGCCTGATCGAGCGCGACGGCCGTTCCTGGGCCGACCCGGATTTGGTCTGATGGCGGGCCCGCTCGCCTGGCATCGCTTCGCCACGCTCGCAGATGCTTCTGAGGCGCTGGCCGAGGCGGTCGCGGTCCGGCTGAAGGAGCTGCTCGCCGGGCAGGGCAGGGCGCTTCTTGCGGTGCCCGGCGGCACGACCCCGGCCGGCTTCCTCGCTGCGCTCGGTGAACATGATCTGGCCTGGGAGCAAGTCACGCTGCTGCCGACCGACGAGCGCTTCGTCGCGGCCGATGACGCCGCCTCGAACGAGCGCATGATCCGCGCGCAATTCGCGCCGCTGATCGCGGGGCGCGCTGCCTTCCTGTCGTTCCACGAGCATGGCAGCGACATCGAGGCGGCAGCCGCTTTGCTCTGTGCGAAGCTGGCCGAATTGCCTGAGATAGACCTGCTCATCAGCGGCATGGGGGCGGACGGGCATATAGCCTCACTCTTCCCCGGCGCCGAGGCCACCTTCAACGCGGTGCCGGATAGCGGCATCGTCGTCGCTCGTCCCCCGGACCTGCCGCCGCGGCTCTCGCTTTCGCCCGCCCGTCTGCTCGGCGCTAGCTGGGCGAGCCTGCTCGTTTCCGGCGCCGCCAAGGAGGCGGTGCTCAAGGCTGCGCCGGAGCGCGAGCAGCAGCCGCTGCCGGTCGATCTTCTGCTCGGCAGCGCGCGAGGGCTCGACGTCTACTGGGCGAAGGAGTAGAGCCCGGTTTCCAGTTCAAATCGATTGAAAGACGAGGCCATGGACGAGACTGCCGCGATTGCCCGGTTGAAGAGCTGCGGCGTGATCCCCGTCGTGGTGATCGAGGACGCCTCGCGCGCCGTCGATCTTGCCCATGCGCTGGTCGCTGGCGGCATCGATGTCGTCGAGGTCACGCTGCGCCGCCCGGCTGCGATGGAAGCGCTCGCGGCCATCGCGAAATCGGTGCCGAAGGCCTTGGCTGTCGCGGGCACGGTGGTGACGCCGGCCCAGGCCCAGCAGGTCAAGGATGCCGGCGCGCAGGCCGTGGTCAGCCCCGGTTTCAGCGAGAGCGTCGATGAGGCCCTGCGCAGGGCGGGCCTGCCTTGGCTGCCGGGCGTCGCCACGGCGTCCGATTGCATGCGTGCCGTGGCTGCGGGCCGCACCACCGCGAAGTTCTTTCCGGCCGAGCAGGCCGGCGGCCCGCCGGCACTCAAGGCGCTCTCCGGCCCGTTCCCGCAGATGACCTTCTGCCCGACTGGCGGCGTCGGCCTGAAGAACCTCGGTGATTACCTCGCCTTGCCGCAAGTCATCTGTGTCGGCGGTTCCTGGCTGGTCCCGGTCGATGCGATCGCCGCCGGCGATTGGAAGCGGATCGAGAGGCTGGCGCGCGAGGCGAAGGAAGCGTTCCGGAAGGCGCGGGGGTAAGGGCGCGCGGTACGGAAGAAGCGCGTCATCCCGTGCGCGCTGCGGCACGTAGTGCTGCTGCGCAGACACGGGACCGCATGACGAGAAGGCGCATTTTCCGGTGAACGATCCCGCATCTGCGCAGCAGCACTGATGTGCCGCAGCGCGTGCGGGATGACACTCTACGACAGCTTCTCCCGCACCATCTCGGCAATCGCGAGCGAACTCGTCAGCCCCGGGCTTTCGATGCCGAGCAGGTTGACCAGCTCCGCCACCCCATGCACCTCCGGCCCGTCGATGCGGAAATCCGGCATCGGTTCGCTCGGCCCATGCAGCTTCGGTCGGATGCCCGCGTAATCCGCGACCAGCGCCCCGTCCGGCAGTCCCGGCCAGTAGGTCCGGATCGCCGCGTAGAATTTCTCCGCCCGCGCCGGATCGACGACCAGATCCTGATCGCTCTCGACCCATTCGACATCAGGCCCGAACTTGACCCGCCCGCCCATGTCGATCGTGGCGTGGATACCGAGCCCCGCCGCCTCCGGCACCGGATAGACCAGATGGCTGAAAGGCTGCTTGCCCGTCAGCGCGAAGTAATTGCCCTTGGCGTAGTGCTGCACCGGCACATGCGCGGCCGGGAACCCTTCCAGCAGGCCGAGCAGCTTCGGTGCGCCATGCCCGGCAGAATTGACCACGGTACGGACCGAATAGGTCGCCGGATCGTCGCCGCCGAAATCGACGCTGAATCCATCAGCCTCGTGCCGCCAGCCGGTGATCGGCGTGTTGAGCGCGAGCGAACCGCCGGCCGCCTCGCATTCGCCGAGCAGCGAGAGCATCAGCGCATGGCTGTCGACGACACCGGTCTCGGGCGAGATGAGCGCGATCTCGCAGCGCACCTCCGGCTCCATCGCCTTCGCCTCCGCGCCGGAGAGCCAGCGCAGCGTGTCGACGCCCGAAGCCTTGGCGCGGGTCATGATCGTCTCCAGCGCCGGCTTCTGGGTCTCCGAGGTGGCGACGATCAGCTTGCCGCAGGCTTTGTGCGGCAGGCCGCGCTCCCCAAGGTAGCGATAGAGTTTGCTGCGGCCCGCGACGCAGACGCGGGCCTTCAGCGAACCGGGCGGATAATAGATCCCGGCATGAATGACCTCGGAATTGCGCGCCGAGGTCTGGGTGCCGATACCTTCGGCTGCTTCGGCAATGACGACCTCGCGTCCGGCCAGTGCCAGCTCGCGAGCAACCGCGAGGCCGACGACGCCGGCCCCGATCACCAGACAATCGATGTCGCTCATCGCCTGAGCCGTCAGCCGCGCTGCGGCATGGCGATCTCGATGAGGCTCGCCCAGTAGTTCACGCCAACCGGGATCGCCGCATCGTTGAACTCATAGGCCGGGTTGTGCAGGCCGGCCGAGTCGCCGTTGCCGATATTGATGAAGGCGCCGGGGCGCTCCTCCAGCATGTAGGAGAAGTCCTCCGAACCCATGGTCGGCGGCACCTCGGTGTTGATCGCGTCCGAGCCGAAAGCCTCCTTCGTCACGCTGGTGGCGAAATCGGTCTGGCCGGCATGGTTGAAGGTCACCGGATAGCCGCGGCGATAGTTGAGCTGGTACTTCATGCCGAAGGCCTTCATCACGCCTTCGACGATCTCGGCGATGCGCTTCTCGGCGAGGTCGCGGGTCTCAGGCGTCAGCGTGCGGACCGAGCCCTTGATCTCCGCGGTCTGCGGAATGACGTTGAAGGCCTCGCCGGCATTGAGCGCCGTCACCGAGACGACGATCGAGTCGAGCGGATCGGCATTGCGCGAGGCGACCGTCTGCAGCGCCGAGACGAGCGCGCAGGAGGCGACGATCGGGTCGTTGACGCGATGCGGCGCCGCCGCATGGCCACCAAGGCCCTCGATCTTGATGTGGAGCTGGTCGGCTGCGGCCATCGCAGGACCCTTGCGGATCTCGAACTTCCCGACCGGCACGCCCGGCTTGTTGTGCATGCCGTAGACTTCCTGGATGCCGAAGCGGGTGATCAGCCCGTCGTCGATCATCGCCTTGGCGCCGGCGCCGCCCTCTTCGGCCGGCTGGAAGATGAGCACGGCGGTGCCGTCGAAATCGCGGGTCTCGGTCAGGTACTTGGCGGCGCCGAGCAGCATGGCGGTATGGCCGTCATGGCCGCAGGCATGCATCTTGCCGGGCACGGTCGAGCGGTGCGGGAGATTGGTCTCCTCATGGATCGGCAGCGCGTCCATGTCGGCGCGCATGGCGATGACCCGGCCGGAATCCTGGCCCTTGCCCTTGATGACACCGACGACACCGGTCTGGCCGACGCCGGTGGCGACTTCGTCGACGCCCCATTCGCGCAGCTTGTCGGCGACGAGGCCGGCGGTCCGATGGACGTCGTACATCAGCTCGGGGTGGCGATGGATGTCGCGGCGGATCGCGGTGATTTCCGGGGTCAGCGCCGCGATGATGTCGGTCTTGGGCATCGTATCCTCTGAGATGGCATGGGGCGACCGCGCAGAAAGCGGGTGCCGCCGCGCAGGCTAGCCCAGCCACAGCCCGCCTGTCCAAGCCGGTGGCGCGCAGGGGATGGGCCTCGGCGGAATGGCGGGATGCCTCTCAGAAGGTAAGTGTCCGATTGCCTCAGTGGCGTGAGCGATCTGGGTAACGATAGTGAAACAACCCGAAAAAGCACCAGCCACGATTTGGCCTTGCTTCACGATTAGAGGCGGCGGCATCCGTTCGGGCCATCGAATTTATCTGGTCTGATCCTTTCCAATTTCCCCTTACATGTTTGGTAGATGATGCGTCGCTTGTCGTTGCTTGCGTTACTATGCGGTTTCTTGCCTACTGCTGCCCTTGCCGATGGTGCGTCCAAGAAAATATCCTTTCAGCCGCAGGTCAAAGGCCTCGGTTGCCTGAAGCCCGAAACCAAGGCGATGATCGCCGAACTCGTCGCGAAGATCGGTCCGATCCAGATCACCTCGACCTGCGGCGGCCGCCATGCCCGGAACTCGCAGCACTATAGCGGCCGGGCGATCGATTTCCGGCCGATGGCGACGTCGTCGCGCAAGGCCGCCGCTGCCGCGCGTGCGATCGAGAGCGTCGGCGGTGTCGGTACCTATTCCAACGGTCTGGTCCATGCCGATGTCGGCCAGCGCGAAGCCTCCTGGCACGGCCACAAGCGCAGCCGTTACGCCTCCGCCAGCCAGCGTGCTCGTTATGCGAGGCTTGCCCGCAACAACAACTGACGAAACCCGGCGCGCGCTCTAGCGGGGCGCGATCGTGAGCCTGTGCCGATAGACCAGATCGTTCTGATCGGGTCTGTCGGCCACGAGGTCGCGGACCGCTCCGAGCCGCTCCGCCACCGCGACCGAGGCTGCGTTGTCCGGTGCGATATAGCTCACCAGTTCGGAGACCCCGAGTGCCTGCGCGGCCCAGTCGCGTAAGGAGCGGGCGGCCTCGGTGGCGTAGCCGTGTCCCTCGTTGCCCTCGTAGAGCAGCCAGCCCAGCTCCTTCTCCGGGAAGAGCGGGCCGTGGCTGATGCCGACCTGGCCGATGCAGAGGCCGTCCGTGAACCGGTCGATCATCAGCCCGCCATGGCCGAACAGGCTCCAGCAGGCGATGTCATGGCAGAACAGGCCCCAGGCTTGTTTTCGTGACAGTGGTCCGCCGAAGCCGGCGGAGCGGGGCGAGGCCAGCAGGGCGGCATAGGCCGGAAAATCCGCCTCCGTCATGGGGCGCAGCACGAGGCGCTGCGTTTGCAAAGTCGGGATCGATCGGTCTTTCATGGTCGGTTCCGGAATGGCGGCGGGATCGGCGTCAGACGCCGAAGCTCGTGCGCCAGCTCGCGATATCCTCGAGCGCGACATTCGAGCCGCAGAGCACGAGGCAGACGCGCTCGCCCTGCTGGAAGTTGTCCTTGCGCGCCAATGCGGCGGCGACCACGCAGGCCGCTGCCGGCTCCAGCAGCACCCGCCCGTTCTGGAGCACCCAGACGAGTTCGCGGACGGCGTCCGCGTCGGGCACCACGATGATGTCCTCAAGGAACTGCCGCGCCGCTGCCATTGTGCGCTTCGTCGCGAAAGGAGCGCCGAGCGTGCGGGCGATCGAGGTCGGGCGGATCGCGACAGGTTCGCCGGCCGCCAGCGCCTGCGTCATGGTGGTCGCGCCCTCGGTCTCGACGCCGTGCAGGCGCACGGCCGGATCGAGCCCCTTGAGCGCCGTGCCAACACCGGCCGAGAAGCCGCCGCCGCCGACCGAGATGAAGACATGGTCAAGCCGCCCGCCGGCATCGGCCGCCAGTTCGAGGCCGAGTGTGCCATGGCCGGCGATGATGGCCGGGTCGTCATAGGAATGGACATGCGTCATGCCTTGCGCGGCGTAAGTCTCCGCCTTCGCAAAGGCTGCGAGGGAATCTTCGCAGAGCTCGACCTGCCCGCCGGCCTCTTCCGTCAGGCGGATATTCAGCGCCGGCGTCGCCTTCGGCATCAGCACCAGCGCCCGCGTCCCGACGGCGCGCGCGACCAGCGACACGGCGATGGCATGGTTCCCACCGGAAACGGTGACGACGCCGCGCTTCAGTTCGGCGTCGCTGAGCCCCATCAGCTTGTTGTAACAGCCGCGGACCTTGAAGGAGCCGCCGAGCTGCAGGCTCTCGACCTTCACCCAGGTCTCGACGCCAAGCCGCGCCGAGAGCCCCGCGCTGTAGTAGGTCGGCGTGCGGCGGACCTTGCCGGCGATGCGCGCCGCGGCGGCCTGGACGTCGGCAAGGGTGACGTCGAATGCGGTGACGTCGAATGTCATGGGGCTGGTCCTCTGCCGGGGCGATTCCGATCCGGCGGCACGAGAGCGCGGCGGGTACCTGCCCGTCAAGCGTCGGCTAACCCCGAGAGGGGGTGGCTGAAAGCTGCCGTCAGGGAGCGGGCGGCGGGCTTGCCTTCGGTCGCGTATGGTTGACCGGGCGCGTCGGCAGCGGCACGGCGGGCCGGTCGGTGCGATACTGGCCGCGCGCGATGGCGCCGAAGAGCAGCATCACGGCCGTCAGGGTCATCAGCCACCATGGCAGCAGCGGCGCGAAGCCGAAGACGCTGAGCGCGAAGGCGGTGGTGAAGGCGGCGACGCCGCCGGCGGCGAGCGCTCCGGTCATGCGGCCGGCGGCGCGGATCGCGAAATAGAGGCAGGCGGCCGCGGCAGCAGCGCCGACCAGCCCAAGCTCATACCAGGTTTCGAACAGCAGCGTCGCCGGAGCGGGCTGCGGCAAGGTCCCGTTCATCTGCCCGCGGACCACGGTGTCGAGGCCGTGCCCGGTGATCAGCTCGATCGGCGATTGCCGGATCACATCGGCCCAGATCGAGAGCATCTGCGCGAAATCATCGGCGCTGTCGGGCAGGATCGTGACGAGCGGCGCCATCAGGAAGGGCAGGACCGGCGCGAACAGCATCAGCCCGGCGACGATCGCCGCGATGATCTGCGCCGCGCGCTCAGGGTTGGCCGTGACCGCGCCGAAGGCGACGGCGCCGAAGATCATCGCCAGAGTCTCGCCGTCCTCGAACCGCGTCAGCGCCAGCAGCGTCACGACGATCGCCAGCCCGAGCGCGCTGAGACCGCGTTCGCGCGACAGTAGCCAGGCAAGCGCCGGCCAGGCCATGATCAGGATGATCGAGACGCCGCGCTCGACGGCGCCGGGCGGCGTCTCGGCATGGCGCAGCGCCGCGACCGCAATCAGCCCGAGCGCGAAGATGCCGGCGCTGCCGGTGCCGAGCGCGACGAGATTGAGGTTCGAGGAGCGCATCCGCTCGGGCAGGGCGGAAAGGCCGACGAAGCCGAGCACGGCCGCGAGCAGCAGATTGGCGGCCTTCTCGGCGGCCGCTGCCGGGAACGGACTCCAGATCAGCGACAGGAAGGCCCATCCGATCAGGCCGATCAGGATCAGGCCGGGGCGGCTGACCAGAAGCGCCCGGAGCATGCCGACGAATTTGCGGGGGTCCTCGATCAGGGTCGCGATGATCAGCAGCACGACGCCGATCGGCACCAGAACGACGGCGGCCCGGCGTGAGACCAGCGCGGCCAACGGCAGGACGAGCGCCAGCGTGCCGAAGCCGATGCGCCGCAGCAGCAGCGCGGCATCGGTGGCCGGGTCGAGCGGAGCTTGGGCGTTGTTGCGGATCATGCGTTCCGGCGGGTCCTGACAGCCTCTCGGCCTGCCCGGCCGCCCGGGATGAGCCGTGGTCACCCTAGCGGGCGCAAGCGCCCGCGACTGTAGGTGCGGCGCAACACTGTCGCGGCATCTCTCCGGCGGGATTGCGGGGGCGTGGCATCGTCGCCTCTGGTGGAGCGGCGGCGTTCGTGAGAGAAACTGGCATGACCATGCTGGCAGCCATCCCCTTCGCGAGCGGTTTTCCGATCGACGCTTTCATGCACGGGCTCGTCGCCCGGCTGAAGCGGCAGGGCCTGCGCCTCGGTGGCGTGGTCCAGCACAATGATGCGACCTGCGACGACCGCTGCATGGCGATGTCGCTGGAGGATGTCGCCAGCGGCCGGCGCTTCCCGATCAGCCAGAATCTCGGCGCAGGCGCATCGGGCTGCCATCTCGATGCGGGCGGCCTTGCCGCGGCCGCCGCCGCGTTCTCCGACGCGCTGGCCGGGCGCGCCGATCTCGTGATCGTCAACCGTTTCGGCAAGCAGGAGGCCATCGGCGAGGGCCTGCGCCAGGAGATCGCCGGCGCGCTGCTCGCCGGCTTGCCGCTGCTGATCGCCGTGCGCAGCGACTTCCTGCCCGCCTGGCGCGAATTCGCCGGCGGCGACTGGCTCGAACTGTCGCCCGACGAGGAGGCCGTCGAGCGCTGGGCGCAGGCGGCGACGGCCGTCGCGGCCTGAGGCTCGCGCGGTGATCTTCCTGGGCATGGCGTCGGAATGATGGGGCGTGCGGAAACGCCGACGATCGGTCTGATCCTTGCGGGCGGCCTCGCCCGGCGGATGGGCGGCGGCGACAAGGCGCTGAAGCCGCTCGCCGGCCGGCCGATCCTCGCCCATGTCATCGAGCGCCTGGGTGGCCAATGCGATGGTCTTCTCCTCAACGCCAATGGCGATCCGGCGCGCCTGACTGCCTTCGGCCTGCCGGTCGTCGCCGATACGCTCCCGGATTTCGCTGGTCCGCTCGCAGGTATTCTCGCCGGGCTCGACTGGATCGCCGCGCATCGGCCGCAAACCTTTTGGCTGCTGAGCGTCGCGGCCGACACGCCCTTCATTCCGGGTGACCTCGCCGCGCGATTGCATCGCGCGCGCGCCGCCGCCGGGACGCCGCTCGCCTGCGCGGCCTCGGCGGGACGGCAACACCACGCCATCGGTCTCTGGCCGGTCGCGTTGCGAGAGGAACTGCGCGAGGCATTGGCCGCAGGTGAACGCAGGCTCGGCCGCTGGGCGCAAGGTCATGGCGTTGTTGTCGCCGAGTGGCCGGCAGAGCCGATCGATCCCTTCTTCAACGTCAACACGCTGGAGGACCTCGCCGAAGCCGAGCGCCTCGCGGCGGGTGCGAGCTGACGGCGCCTATCCCTCCAGCAGCGCCTTCAGCGCCGTGAGGTCACGGCTCACCATGGCCGCATCGCGCGCCATCTCGTCGTCGGACATGCCGTCGCGCTGGAACAGCGTGAACACGAGCTCGGCCCCGTCGCCATTGGCGACGACCCGCATCGGGTTGTGCATGGCCGGGCCGTGCTCGGGGATGACGGCGTGGTCGAGCACGCCATGGTTGTTCGGCTCGCTGAACAGGATGCGCATCGGCCCCATCGGCGTCTCGGCGCGCCAGGTCATGCCCTCGACCGGCACGAAGCTGTGGCCGAGGCCCTCGGCCCAGCGCGGGAAATTCACGGGGTCGGCGAGGAAGGCGTAGACTTCCTCCACCGGACGGTCGATGCCGATCCCGATATGGCGGGCACGATGGACGGCCATGGCTTTCGTCCTTTTCACATCAAAACGCGGGTCATCCCGGCCGAAGTGAAACGAAGAGCCGGGATCCACGCCTGAACCTTTGCCGGAAGCGCTCCGGCATGGATCCCGGATCGGCGCTGCCATAGGCGGCTTGTCCGGGATGACCGCGCGGTTCCACGCAAAGTCGATAAATGATGAGAACAAAATAGGAACATCTATGGCGGCCTGTCAAGCCGCCCGTGCCGCCTTACTCGATCACGATGCGCGGTGCCGCCCGGACCGCACCACTGAGGCTGGCCTGCACCTGCCGCGCCAGCGCGACATAGGCCTTGGCATGGGCGCTCGTGGGGTCGCTGGCGACGATCGGCCGGCCACCGTCCGAGGTCTCGCGGATCGGCATGGCCAGCGGGATTTCGCCGAGGAAGGGGATGCCGAGCCGCTCGGCCTCGTGCCGTGCCCCGCCATGGGCGAAGATGTCGGAGCGATGCCCGCAGGCAGGGCAGGTGAAATAGCTCATGTTCTCGACGAGGCCGAGGATCGGCACCGCGACCTTCCTGAACATGGCGACGCCGCGGCGTGCGTCGAGCAAGGCGAGGTCCTGCGGCGTCGAGACGATGACGGCGCCGGCAAGCGGCACCTGCTGCGCCATGGTGAGCTGGGCGTCGCCGGTGCCGGGCGGCATGTCGACGACCAGCACGTCGAGCTCGCCCCAGGCGACCTCACGCAGCATCTGGGTGATCGCCGAGATCACCATCGGCCCGCGCCAGATCATCGGCGTCTCCTCGTCGACGAGGAAGCCGATCGACATCACCTTGAGGCCATAGGCTTCCATCGGCGCGAGCGTCCGGCCCGAGACGATCTGCGGCTTGCCGGTGATGCCGAAGATCTTCGGCATGGACGGCCCGTAGATGTCGGAATCGAGCACGCCGACCTTGAGGCCGAGTGTCGCGAGCGCCACCGCGAGATTGGCTGCGGTCGTCGACTTGCCGACGCCGCCCTTGCCGCTGGCCACCGCGATGATCTGCTTCACGCCCGGCACGCCGGCAGGCTTGGGCGCGCCGCCCGGTCCGGGGCGCTGCGCCTGCTGGCGCGCCTGCATGCCGGCCGAGGGGCCGGCCTTGTCGGCGGTCAGCCCGACCAGCACCTGCGTCACGCCCGGCAGGCCGCCGACGGCGCTCTCGGCCGCCTTGCGCACAGGCTCCATCGCCGCGGCTTCGGTCGCGTCGATGCCGATGGCGAAGATCACCTTGCCGCCATCGACGAGGATATCGCCGATGCGTCCGGAGGCGGCGAGCGATTGCCCGCTCGCCGGCAGCTTCACCAGTTCCAGCGCCCGCAGGACATCGGCTTGGGAGACGGTCACGTCGTTGGACTCCGTTGGCTGGTCAGTCGCGGCTAAGCCGCCTTGCGGATATGGAAGACGAGGGCGCCGTCCGCATCCCCCTGTTGTTCGATGATGTCGCCGGTCTCGCGGACGAGATTCGGCACGTCGATGGCGGCCATCGGATCGGTGCAGTGCACGACGAGCAGGCTGCCGGTCCGCGCCGCAATCAGCGCCTTGCGCACGCGCAGCACCGGGAGCGGGCATTTCAGGCCGCGCAGGTCGAGCTTGATCGCATCCAGGGGCGTGCCCGTCGGGGCCATCGTCGTCATGCTGCTTCATAGGACGGCTGTTCGGCGCCGGGCAACCGCCGCCATGCCGCAGGGTGCTTGACCCCACAGGCCGCGCCGCCGATGAAGAATGATCGATCGGGAGGAAGCGGGTGGCGATGGGCTCAGGCGGCCGAAGCAGGCGGGGACCGTGATGGCGCGGCTGGGCGGCGGCAGATCCGATTCCGGGCTCCTGACGCTGGACGAAGCCGCGGCGGACGCGGTCTCGCGTGTGCATCCGGTTTCCGGCGTGATGGACCTGCCTCTTGCGAAAGCCGACGGCCACGTGCTGGCGCAAGCGGTGATCGCGCCGCGCGACTTGCCCCCTTTCGCGAATTCCGCTGTCGATGGCTATGCCATCCGCTTCGCCGATCTCGCGTCTGGCGCGGCGACTGGCTTGCCGGTGCTGGGTAGGACGATGGCCGGTGAAGCCCCGGCGCGATTGGAGGGAGGTGCCTGGCGCATCTTCACCGGCGCGCCTGTCCCGGCGGGCGCCGATACCATCGTGATGCAGGAGGATGTCGTCGCAAGCGATGGCGCGGTCGTCCTGCCGGCTGGAATTAAGCGCGGCGCCAATCTGCGCCTGGCGGGCGAGGATGTCGCGCGCGGGCGGGAGGTGCTGCCGGCCGGCCGGCGCCTGCGCCCGCAGGACCTCGGCCTGCTGGCGGCGCTCGGGCTAGCTGACGTCACGGTGCATCGGCGCCCGCGCGTCGCGCTGTTCTCGACCGGCGACGAACTCGCCGAGCCCGGCCAGCCGCTCGGCCCCGGCGCGATCTACGACGCCAACCGGGCGATGCTGCGCGCAATGCTGACGCGGGCGGGCGCCGAATTCGTCGATCTCGGCATCCTGCGCGATGAGGCCACGGGCCTCGAGCAGCGGCTGCGCGAGGCGGCGGCCGATTGCGATCTTGTCATCACCTCCGGCGGCGTCTCGGTCGGCGAGGCCGATCACGTCAGGGATGCTGTGCTCGCCTGCGGCACGCTCGATCTCTGGCGCGTGGCGATCAAGCCGGGCAAGCCGATCGCGATCGGCAGCGTCGCCGGGACGCCCTTCGTCGGACTACCCGGCAATCCCGTCGCGGTTTTCGTCGGCTTCGCCTTCGTCGCCCGTCCGCTGCTGGCCCGGCTCGCTGGCGAAACCCATGCTCCACCGACAGCCCGGCCAGTCAGGCTGGGCTTCGCCTATGCCAAGAAACCGGGCCGGCGTGAGTTCCTGCGAGTGTCGCTGGAGCAGGATGCCGAAGGTGGGATCATCGCGCGCAAGCACCCCGGCGAGGGAGCCGGCTCGCTCGCCTCGCTCGCGCAATCCGATGGGCTCGTCGTGCTGGCCGAGGACACCGCACGGGTCGAGGCGGGTGATTCTGCGCCCTTCCTGCCCTATGCGGAATTGCTCTAGTCGCGCCGGAAGATCACGCTCGCGCCCCAGCCGAGGAACAGCGCCAGCAGCACCGTGGCAAGACCGTACAGGACGGCCCAGTCATAGGCGCCCTGAGCCAGGCGCTGCTCGATGCCGGTCTTGATCACCTCGAAATTGGTCTGCTGCCGCGCCAGCGGAACGCCGCCGGAATAGAGCACGATATCGACGGTGTAGGAGCCGGTCGGCGCCGTCGCGGGGATGTCGACGGGTGCGCTGAACAGCGCGCTCGACAGGAAGGTGACGCCGCGCTCCTCGTAGCCGTAGAGGTCCTTGCTCTGCATGATCCGCACGAGGCTTTCGCGGAAGCGCCGCGCGCCGGGATCGAGATCGACCCAGCTGCCGGAGGGCCGTTCGGCATTGACGAGGCCGATGCGGTCGCGTTGCGCCGTCTCGTTGCTCATCATCTCCGCGATCGGCCGGTTGGTGGCGACATGCAGGAACACCGGGTTCTCGGGAAAACGCCGCTGCGTCCGGTTGATCCAGATCGGGCCGAACTGCTCCTTTTCGCGCACCAGCAGCATGCGCCTGGGTCCGCGCACCGTGACGATGATGTCGTAGGGGTCGCCGCGCGCGACCGTCCGGCCGTCGCGCTCGACCAGTCCGAACACGGTGAGCTGGCTGCCGGTATAGTTCGAGGTGATCTGGATCTGGTGGCTCGACATCGCCGCGATCAGCGTTTCGGCGCGGGTGGCGCCGGTTGCGAGACCGATCGCGAGAGCGGCAAGGAGTGCGGCGAACCACCTCATCGTCCGCTCTCCGGCACGACCACCGAGAAGGGCTCGCTCGGCGGGATGAACAGCTCGATCGCGAAGCGCAGGCCCACCGACAGGATCAGCAGCGCCAGCAGCAGACGGAAGGATTCGACATTGAGGTTGCGCGCCGCCCGCCCGCCGAACTGCGCGCCGATCACGCCGCCGACCAGCAGCAGCACGGCCAGCACGATATCGACCGACTGGTTGGTGACGGCGTGGAGCACGGTCGCGCCGGTCATCGTCACCAGGATCTGGAACAGCGAGGTGCCGACCACCACGGCCGGCGGAATCCGGAAGAAGTAGATCAGGCCGGGCACGAGAATGAAGCCGCCGCCGACGCCGAGAACCGCGCCGATGAAGCCGATCACGATGGCGAGCAGGGCGATCGGGATCACGCTGCAATAGAGCCCGGAGCGGTAGAAGCGCTGGCGGAAGGGCAGGCCCATCCACCAGGGATGCATGCCGCCGCGCCGCTTCAGCCGGGCCGGCTTGCCGGCCCGGACGCGCAGCATCGCGCGCAGCGCGTCGTAGAGCATCAGCCCGCCGATGATCGAGAACAGCGTGACATAGGACAGCGTGATGACGAGCTCGAGCTGGCCGAGCCGGCGCATGGCGTTGAAGAACAGCACGCCGAGTACGGTGCCGAGGATGCCGCCGCTCACCAGCACGCCGCCGAGCTTGAGGTCGAGCGCCTTGCGCCGGAGATAGGTGAGGACGCCGGTCATCGATGAGCCCGCGACCTGCGCCGCGACGGTCGCGACCGCCACGGCCGGCGGGATGTCGAGGAAGATCAGCAGCGGCGTCAGCAGGAAGCCGCCGCCGACGCCGAACAGGCCGGAGATGAAGCCCACTGCGCCACTCAGGCCGAGAACCATCAGGACGCTGATCGGCAGCTCGGCGATCGGCAGGTAGATCTGCACGCTTACCCCTCGCAAGGCTGGCGCATGGGCATTGGCCTGCGCCTGATGGGTCCCAGACTACGCTGTCCGGGTTAAGACGAATTTCCGAAAGGAAAAGGCGGGCCGCTTCCGGCCCGCCTTAGGAAACGATCGTTCTTCCTGCCGCGTCAACACGTCGAAAGCATGACGTTGCGCAAGGCGGCTCAGGACCGGGACGGCTTGGCGGGCTTGGGAGCCGCTGCGGTTGGCTGGGGGTCCCAGCCCTTGGCGGGCGGTGTCACCTCGTTCGAGGCGGCGTTGAGTGTCTTGGGCTTCCAGCTCGCTGCCAGCCCCTTGGCGGCGGCGAGGTCCTCCGGCTTCAGGCGCTGGGCCACCTCGTCGCGCTTGCGGCCGGCATCCTCGTCGCCCTGGCCGGCGGCGACCGAGAACCAGAGGAAGGACTGGGCGAGATCGGTCGGGGCGCCGAGGCCGCGTCCGAGCAGAACGGCGAGATTGTACTGGCTGTCGCGGACGCCGAGCTCGGCGGCGCGGCGGAACCATTCGGTGGCCATGGCATAGTCCGGCTTGCCGGAGGCGCCTTCGGCATGGAGCACCGCGAGGTTGTGCATCGCCTTGGCGTTGCCGCGCTCGGCGGCGCGCTGGTACCAGATCCGGGCGAGCGACAGGTCGCGTTGCGTGCCGATGCCCTTCTCGAACATGTTGCCGACGCGGAACTGGGCAGGCGCGAGGCCGGCGACCGCCGCACGCTCGAACAGGCGCAGCGCCAGCTTCGGGTCGCGCTGGTTGGCCGGGCCGTCGGCGGCCTTGGTCGCCAGCTCGTAGACGGCACGGGCATCGCCGTCCTGAGCCGCCTTGCGCAAGCCGGCACTGCCGAACCCGGCCGGCAGATCGCCGATCCCGGTGACGAGCTGGGTCTGCTCGGCCGGTGCCGGCGGAGCCGCTTCAGTGACTGCCGGAGTGGCGGGCGCGGCCGAAGCGGTGATGGATCGCTCGGGCGCGGCATTGCTGGCGGCGGGCTGGGGCGACGCATCCTGCGGGGCCGCGGGCAGCGCCGAGGACTGGTCCTTGGCGGAAGTCTGTGCCGGCGCGGCCGGCGCCTCCGGCTGGGCGGCGGGCGGTGCAATCAAGCTGCGCGCTTCGCTGTTGGCGGTCTTGGAGCCGCCGCCGCGCAGCTGGGTCGTCACGAGATGCGCGGTGCCCATGGCGAGGATCAGCGCGGCGAGGCCAAGCAACAGGGGGCGCTTGCGCTTCTCCAGGATCTCCTTGAGGCGGCCGGGGCTCTTCGCCGACGGCTCTGCGGCGGGCGAGGGCGTGGCGGCGGCCGCTTCGCTCGCTGCCTTGGCCGAGCGCCGCGCGGCGGCGATCAGGCTCTGGCGGACCGATTGCGGGTCCTGCGCGCCGCCGATGACCGCCTCGGGGCGCGGGCGTCCGGAGCCGGGCTCCAGCGGGATGTCGAAGGCCGTGCTCGCCGGCAAGGTCGGCTCGGTGCGGGCGGGCTCGCTTGCCGGAGCGCCGAAACGGTCCTGCGCGGCAGCACCGAGCGAGATGTTCGAGCCGTCGCGAGCCGGAACGGGGTTGGGCCGAACGACGCCATCCCCGGAGCGCATTGCTGCAGCCAGCCCGCTCGCCTGGGGGCGCCGCTCGCCCTGCAATTCGGCTTCGAGGCTCGCGAGCCGCGACATGATCGTCTCGAGCGAGCTGTGGACGACTCCGAGCGCGTTCCGCGTCTGGCTGTCGGATGAGACATGGGTGTCGCGCAGGCCCGTGACCAGGCTCGACAATTCGGCGATGCCCTGGCCGGACGCTGCCGTGCTGGTGGCCTGGGCGAGAGCGGCGCGCTCGGCCGCCGTTTCCTCGCGCATGGTGCGCAGGTGCACGACGAGATCCTGCAGCGTGCGCTCCATGCCGTTTTCGGCGGAACGGGTCGCGGACGCCTCGTCGAGACGGCTGGCGATGCCGGAAATCTGCCGTTCGAGGGCGTCGAAGGATTCGGCGTTCGCGCCGGGGGCGCCGGCCTCGTCGATCTTCTCGGCGAGGTGGCGCAGCATCTGTTCGATCGGGTTGAGGTCGACGGCGGCCGCGCCTTCGCCGACCATGCGGGTCAGCTGGTTCGAGGCTGCGAGGCTCTCGATCCGGCCGGAGAGCGCCTCGATCTGGCGGGTGACGGCCGACGGCCCCTGCTCGGCCAGGACCTCGATCCGCTGCTGCAGCGCGTCGATGCGGCTGGCGAGATAGTCGCTCTGCTGCGTCCCACGGGCCTCGTCGAGCTTCTGGGAGGCGATCGCGTCGAATTTGTGCGAGAGGGCGTCGATCTGGGTGCCCAGCGACGTCAGCAGACCGGCGCCGGGGAATTCGCCGCGCTGCGACAGTACGGCGCCGCGCACGTCGTCGATCGCGTTGGCCAGGCTGCGCAACTCGCTCATGTCGGGCTGGACGTCGCGCAGGCGCACGATCTCGAAACCGAGCGTGGCGACCTGCTGGGAGAGGTCGTCGAGCTTGTGGTCCTGCCCGCCGGCACCGAGGAGGTCGCGAAGTTCCGCGATATCGCGTCGGACAGGGTCGAGATTGCTGACCTGGCCGCCGCGGGTCGCGAGCGCATCGACCTTGGCGGCCAGATGCGCGATCTCGAGCTGGAAGCGCTGGTAGCTCTCGCCGGCGCGGTCCTGCGACAGCCGCGAGACTTCTGCCTCGATCCGGGTGAGGGGCTTGAGCAGGGGCTCGTACTGGTCGCGCCGGTCAAGCCGGTCGAGGCGATCGGCCAAGAGGCCGATCTTGGCTTCGATGGCGCTGGTGTCGACGCGCATCGGAGCGGCCGGCCGCTGCGGCTGCGCCGGGCGGCGGCCCTCGTAGGAGAGGCGCGAGCCGATCTCGCGCAAATCCTCGCGCAAGGCCGAGATGCGCTCGGGCGCGACAGCAGCCGGGCGGGCGGCCACGGCCTCGTCGGTGTCAAGGAAGCGTTGGCGCGTGCGGATATCGGTGACGGCGGCGGCAAGCCCCTCGCGGCTGAAGGCGAGGCGGGGGGCCTGCTCGGCGCGGGCCTGCTGGGTCTCGACACCGCGGCGCTCGATCTCGGCGATGCGCTCGCCCATCGTCTTGATCGCGTCGGCGATGACGTTGGTGGCGCGCTCCTGTCGCTCGGCGGAGCCGCGCTCGCTCGACGACAGGCGATCCTCGGTCTTCTCGATCCAGCGGGTGATCGAATCCAACGCGCCGGCTGTCCGGGCATTGGCTTCGCGGGTCATGCTTTCGAGCGCGGCCGCCTGACCGACGAGGCTGTCGATCGCCTCACGCGACGGGGCTGGGGTGGGAGGGGTCTGACGCGGCGCCGTGTCGGTCCGGCCCTGTGACAGGCGGGCCAGCCGCTCCGACAGGGCGGCTATGTCGAGCTGCTCCGGTGCGGATGGGGCAGGGCCCTCGTCGCTCTCGTCGCGAATCTTGTGGTCGAGCCATTCGCCCAGGGTCATGCCAGCCCGACGGGCTGCCGCCTTGGCCGCATCGCGCGTCCGGGGATCGACGCCCTTCACGCTCCAGGGCAAGCTATTGGCCATGATCTCGCTCGCCTAAGGGGACCTTGTCTGCGGCAAGCGAGGCCCCCTGGTGCCATCACCTTCCGCGCGAACCTTGGCTGATCGTGAAAATACCCTTGACGAAGCCACGACGCCGATGCGCGTTCCCGACATTTGGCCGGCATGGTAAACAGCAGGTTAATAAGCAGAGTCCGGATCGTTAATTTTTTCCGAATGTCCTTCGGGCAAGCTCTCTCCAGGGGCATGTAACGGTAATTTACCCCGCCAAGGCGACGTATTACCTGACGCAGCGAGAGCACCTTCCCTATCACTGTTTCATCGATCGATGCCGTCAGAAGGCGGCGATTCGATCCCATCGCAAGGATTGCAGCTTTCATGTCACGCCAAAGCTTGGCTGTGGCGGGTTCCTCGATTCATGAAACCCGCTCCGCCGCTGCCGATGTCGATCAGGCCGGCGACTTCACTATCAGCGACCTCGCCCGCGATTTCGGCGTGACGTTGCGCACGCTCCGTTTCTACGAGTCGCGGGGCCTGATCGCGCCGAGCCGTTCCGGCATGACGCGCATCTACTCGGCCCGCGACCGGGCACGCCTCGCCTTGATTCTCAAGGGCAAGCAGCTCGGGTTCACGCTCGTCGAAATCCGCGCCATGCTCGCCAACGAAGACAAGAAGGGTGGCGCGCGCGACGGTGCAGCCACCGTCGGTGGTTTGCAGCTCAGCCGGGATCAGATCGTGGAGCAGCTCGATCTGCTGCGCAGCCAGCGCGCCGAGATCGAGAGCGCGATCACCGAGCTCGAAGCCTCGCTCTCGCGCCTGCCGAAAGCCTGAGCAGCGCTTTCCGGCGCGGGGTCAAGCGCGCGTTATCCCGTGTCTGCGCAGCAGCGTTTCACGCTGCGGCGCGCACGGGAAGACAACAGCATCTCCACAAAGCCCCGGCTCTGCCGGGGTTTTTTTTATGCCCGCTTTCGCGTGCCAGTTGTCTCACAGACGACAAAATCGCATCGTCACGGTTGCAACTTCGCTCAGATTGTTTATATATGAACTATATTGATGCGGCGACAGCGATCAGGCGCCGCCTTTGCGACGAGAGGGAGGATCAGATGCCGGTCTACAAGGCACCCGTCGACGACACGCTTTTCCTGCTCAACGACGTCTTCGACATCGAGCGCTACAACAACCTTCCGGGCTTCGCCGATGCGTCTGCGGACGTGATCGAGGCCGTGCTCGGCGAGGGCGCGAAGCTCTGCGAGGAAGTCCTCCAGCCGATCAACCATTCCGGCGACCAGGAAGGCTGCACCCGCCATCCCGACGGCAGCGTGACCACCCCGAAGGGGTTCAAGGAGGCCTATCAGGCCTATGCCGGCGGCGGCTGGATCGGCCTCGCCATGGACCCGGAATATGGCGGCCAGGGCCTGCCCTACACGCTCGGCGCCGTGATGAATGAATATGCCTCGGCCGCGAACATGGCCTTCGCCATGTATCCGGGCCTGACCATGGGCGCGATCGCCGCGCTCTATGTCCATGGTTCCGACGAGATCAAGCGCACCTATCTGCCGAAGATGATCGATGGCACCTGGTCCGGCACCATGAACCTGACCGAGCCGCATTGCGGCACCGATCTCGGCCTGCTCAAGACCAAGGCGGTGCCGAACGGCGACGGCTCCTATGCCATCTCCGGCACCAAGATCTTCATCTCGGCCGGCGAGCAGGACATCACCGGGAACATCATCCATCTCGTGCTCGCCCGCATCGAGGGCGCGCCGGCCGGTGTGAAGGGCATCTCGCTCTTCGTCGTGCCCAGAAACAAGCTGGGTAGCGACGGCTCAGTCGGCGCCAATAACGGCGTCTCCTGCGGCTCGATCGAGCACAAGATGGGCATCCATGGCAATGCGACCTGCGTCATGAACTATGACGGCGCGCAGGGCTGGCTGGTCGGGGCGGAGAACAAGGGCCTCAACGCCATGTTCGTGATGATGAACGAGGCCCGCCTCGGCGTCGCGATCCAGGGGCTCGCCCAGTCCGAGGTCGCCTACCAGAACGCTGTCGCTTACGCCAAGGAGCGCCTGCAGGGCCGCGCGCTGACCGGCGCCAAGGAGCCGGCCAAGCCGGCCGATCCGATCATCGTCCATCCCGACGTGCGCCGCACGCTGATGTCGATCAAGGCCTTCAACGAGGCGGCCCGCGCCTTCGTGCTCTGGAACGCGCTGAAGTCGGACATCGCCCACCGCTCCGGCGATGCGGCCGAGCGCCAGGCGGCCGATGATCAGCTCGGCCTGATGACTCCGGTGCTCAAGGGCGTGCTCACCGATGTCGGCTTCGACAACGCGGTGAAGGCGCAGCAGATGTTCGGCGGCCACGGCTACATCGCCGAGACCGGCGTCGAGCAGTTCGTCCGTGATGCCCGCATCGCCATGATCTACGAGGGCGCCAACGGCGTGCAGGCGATGGATCTCGTCGGCCGCAAGCTCGGCCGCGACGGCGGCCGCGGCATCATGGCCTTCTTCAACGAGGTCGGCACCTTCCTGAAGGAGAATGCCGATGACGAGGCGCTGAAGCCGCTGCTCGGGCCACTGCAGGCCTCTTTGGGTCATCTGCAGCAAGCGGCGATGTGGTTCATGAACAACGCCCTCGCCAAGCCCGACAATGCCGGCGCCGGCGCCAACGACTTCATGCATCTGCTCGGCTTGGTCTCGCTCGGCTACATGTGGGTGAAGATGGCCAAAGCCGCGCAGGAGAAGCTCAAGGCCGGTGCCGACGAGCGGATGAGCGCCAAGCTCGTCACGGCCCGCTTCTTCATGGAGCGCACCCTGCCGGAAACGGGCGCCCATCTGGCGCGGATCACCTCCGGCGCCGACACCACCATGGCGCTCAGCGCCGAGCAGTTCTGACGGATTTTCCGAGCTGAACCCGTCATCCCGGACAAGCCGCGAAGCGGCGCCGATCCGGGATCCATCATAGAGCTCCGGTGCCCTTCGATGGATCCCGGATCTCCGCTTCGCTCCGTCCGGGATGACGGCGCGTTTCTTTCGATTACTCTGGGTTCGAAGCGGCTCAGTCTGACGCAGAGTGAAGAGCCGAAAACGACCGGCCACTCCGGGAGGAGCAACATGGCAGACGCATTCATCTACGATCACGTCCGGACGCCGCGCGGTAAGGGCAAGGCCGACGGCTCGCTTCACGAAGTCACGGCGATCGAGCTCGGCACCCAGGCGCTGCGCGCGATCAAGGATCGCAACGACCTCGATCCGCTCCTCGTCGAGGACGTGGTCATGGGCTGCGTCGACCCGGTCGGCGAGGCCGGCGCCGATATCGCCCGCACCGTCGCGCTCAAGGCCGGCTACGGCAAGGAAGTGCCGGGCGTCCAGATCAATCGCTTCTGCGCCTCGGGCCTCGATGCGGTGAACCTCGCCGCGGCGCAGGTCATGTCCGGCCAGAAGGAAATGGCGATCGGCGGCGGCGTCGAGTCGATGTCCCGCGTCGGCATGGGCGCTTCGGGCTTCGGCATCGCGGTCGATCCATCAGTCGCCATCGACACCTATTTCATGCCGCAGGGCGTCGCGGCCGACCTGATCGCGACGAAATACGGCTTCTCCCGCGACGATGTCGACGCCTTCGCCGTGCGCTCGCACCAGCGCGCCGCCAAGGCCTGGAGCGAGGGCCGCTTCAAGAACTCGGTGATCCCCGTCACCGACGTCAACGGCCTTGTCATCCTCGACCGCGACGAGACGATCCGTCCCGGCACGGATATGCAGACGTTGGCCGCGCTCAAGGCGTCCTTCGTCCAGATGGGCGAGATGGGCGGCTTCGATGCGGTCGCAACCGCCGCGCATCCCGATGTCGAGTTCGTCAACCACGTCCACCATGCCGGCAACTCGTCGGGCATCGTCGATGGCGCGGCCGCCGTGCTCGTCGGTTCGAAGAAGGCCGGCAAAGCCGCGGGCCTGAAACCCCGCGCCCGCATCAAGGCCTTCGCCACGGTCGGTTCGGATCTCGCGCTGATGCTGACCGGCCCGATCGACGTCACCGAGCGCGTGCTGAAGAAGGCCGGCATGACGACGAAGGACATCGACCTCTTCGAGCTGAATGAGGCCTTTTCCTCCGTCGTGCTGCGTTACCAGCAGGCGCTCGACATCGACGATGCCATCCTGAACGTGAATGGCGGCGCCATCGCCATGGGCCACCCCCTCGGCGCGACCGGCGCGATGGTGCTGGGCACCGTGCTCGACGAACTGGAGCGGCAGGACAAGCAGACCGCGCTGGTGACGCTCTGCGTCGCCGTCGGCATGGGCGTCGCCACCATCATCGAGCGGGTCTAGCTGTGATGAAGGCGAGGTACGTAATCGCCTTGTTATGGGTGATGGCGGGCTTGCCGCTATCATCGGCGAGCGCACAAGCCGTTGCGCCGAATTGTAGAGACTTGTCGGCTTTCATTGGCGACAAGCCAGTTTCTGATATTTATCAAGTTGATGCAATGCAATTTAACAAGGGCGGTGTTGTTGTCGCAATACTGCTAAATTATAAAAAACAAGATTTGAAGACGGTAGTATTTTGGCGGCTCATTACGAGAGATAGGGGCGATACGCTGGAATTTTGTGAAGCTGGGTATGGCAGTGAGCTTACACAGCTAGCGGATATGCACACAAATTCGTTTCCGGGCCGATATGGAATGCCTGGATCAGGTTTTCCACGCTGTTCAGCCCACGATGAAAAGCTCCCAGGTTCATTCGTTGTTAGGATGTGGGCTAATCGCGAGCTAGGGGAAAGCGTCATGTTTTCTGGTAGTTCAAAGGTGAGTAGTGGTTTTAGTTTTGTGATGTCGCTGGACGACAATTGGATAATAATCGAGAATAAAGCATCGCCCGCCAATACGGCTTGCTACTTCAATAGGGGCGAAAAACTTTCGTTCCGACAAAATGTGCTCGCTGCACGGTGAAGGGACGAGTGATCCATGAACCTCATCAATTTCCGCTTCGAGACCGACGCTGACGGCATCGCTGCCGCGACCTGGGACATGCCGGGCCGCTCGATGAACGTCATCACCCCCGAGGTGATGCAAGAGCTCAATCAGATCGTCGACAAGGTCGCGGGCGATGAAGCCATCAAGGGCTGCGTCATCACCTCCGGCAAGGAGAGCTTCTCCGGCGGCGCCGACCTCACCATGCTCCAGGGCCTGCGTGATCTCTATGTGACGCTCGCCAAGGAGAAGGGCGAGGCGGTCGCGATGCAGAGCTTCTTCGACGAGAGCCGCAAGCTCTCGCTGCTCTATCGCAAGCTCGAAACCTGCGGGAAGCCCTTCGCCGCGGCGATCCATGGCGTCTGCCTCGGCGGCGCTTTCGAGCTTTCGCTGTCCTGCCAGTACCGCGTCGTCTCGGACGATGCCTCGACCCGCGTCGGGCTGCCCGAGATCAAGGTCGGGCTGTTTCCGGGCGCCGGCGGCACCCAGCGCGTGGCGCGCCTGATGCAGACCGGCGACGCGCTCCAGATGATGTTCAAGGGCGAGCAGGTGAAGGCGCTGCCGGCGCGCAATTCCGGCCTCGTCCATGCCGTGACCCCGCGCGCCGACATCGTCCAGAACGCCAAGGACTGGCTCAAGGCCAATCCGCAGGCGACCGCACCCTGGGACCAGAAGGGCTTCAAGCTGCCCTCCAACAAGGTGCATTCGCCGGCCGGCATGCAGATCTGGCCCCCGGCCAGCGCGATCTATCGCCGCGAGACCAACGACAACTACCCGGCCGCCCGCGCCATCCTCTCGGCGGTCTATGAGGGCCTGCAGCTCCCGATCGATCTCGGCCTCAAGGTCGAGAGCCGCTACTTCGCCAAGATCCTCCGGACGAAGGAGGCGGCTTCGATGATCCGCTCGCTTTTCGTCTCGATGCAGGAGCTGAACAAGGGCGCCCGCCGCCCGGCCGACGTGCCGCCGTCGAAGCTCAAGAAGGTCGGCGTCATCGGCGCCGGCTTCATGGGCGCCGGCATCGCCTATGTCACGGCCAATGCCGGCCTCGAGGTCGTGCTGGTCGACAAGGACATCGAGGCGGCCGAGAAGGGCAAGGCCTATTCGCACAAGCTGGTCTCCGACCAGATCATGAAGGGCCGCGCCAAGACCGCTGACCGTGACGCGCTGCTCGGCCGCATCAAGGCCTCGGCCGACTATGCCGATCTCAAGGGCTGTGACCTGATCGTCGAGGCCGTGTTCGAGGACCCGAAGGTCAAGGCCGAGGTCATCGCCAAGGTCGAGGCCGTCGTCGGCCCCCGCACCATCTTCGGCTCCAACACCTCGACACTGCCGATCACGGGCCTCGCCGAGACCAGCCAGCGGCCGAAGAATTTCATCGGCATCCATTTCTTCTCGCCGGTTGAGAAGATGCTGCTGGTCGAGGTCATCATGGCCAAGAAGACCGGCAAGAAGGCGCTCGCCATGGCCCTGGACTTCGTCCGCGCCATCAAGAAGACGCCGATCGTCGTCAACGATGTCAGAGGCTTCTATGCCAATCGCTGCGTCGGCAACTACATCCGTGAAGGCCATCTGATGCTGATGGAAGGCGTGCCGCCGGCGATGATCGAGGCCGCCGGCAAGCAGGCCGGCATGCCGGTCGGCCCGCTCTCGCTGAATGACGAGGTCGCGGTCGATCTCGCCTACAAGGTGCTGAAGGCGACCAAGGCCCAGCTCGGCGAGGGTGCGGTCGATCCGGCGCAGGAGAAGCTGCTCGTCGACATGGTCGAGAAGCATGGCCGTCTCGGCCGCAAGAACCGCAAGGGCTTCTACGACTATCCGGAAGCCGGGCCGAAGCGCCTCTGGCCGGGCCTCGCCGATCTCGTCGGCAAGCGGCTCGATCCCGAAAGCGTCGACATGGAGGAATTGCAGCATCGCCTCCTGGTGACGCAGGCGCTCGAAGCCGCGAAGACCTATGAGGAAGGCGTCGTCACCGATCCGCGCGAGGCCGATGTCGGCTCGATCATCGGCTTCGGCTTCGCGCCTTACTCGGGCGGAACGCTCTCCTATATCGACAACATGGGCGCGGCCGTCTTCGTGAAGCTCTGCGAGAAGCTGGCCAAGGCCCATGGCGAGCGCTTCAAGCCGAACCGCCTCCTGAAGCGCATGGCCAAGACCGGCGAGAGCTTCTACGGCACGGCCGAGAAGAAGGTGGCCTGAGCGGGCGGGCACGATGGCCATCCGCCCAATCTTGTGCTTTCCCGATCCGCGCCTGCGCGTGGCGGCTGCACCTGTCACGCGCTTTGATGCCGATCTGCGCGAACTCGCGGACGATCTGCTCGACACGATGCGGGCTGCGCCCGGCATCGGCATCACCGCGCCGCATATCGGCGTGTCGCTGCGGCTGGTGGTGCTGGAGCTGACGCCCGGCGATGTCCGGACCTATGCCAACCCGGTGCTGGATAGCGTCTCGCGCGAGACCATCCGCCATGTCGAGGGAAGCGTCTCGATGCCGGGCGTCACCGACGAGCTCGAGCGCCACGCCCATGTCCGGGTGCGCTATCACGATCTCGACGGCGTGGAGCATGTCGAGGAGGCGAACGGCCTGCTGGCCGTTTGCCATCAACACGAGATCGATCAGCTCGACGGCATCTTCTGGATCGACCGCCTGTCGCGGCTCAAGCGCGACAGGCTGATTGCCCGCTACAACAAGCTCCGACGCGTCTGAACGGCACGCCGCCTATTGGGCGAGGGCGCCGAAGACGAACTCGCTCGCCACGCGCAGCGGCAGCCGCGAATTGCCGGGGAGATTGTAGTTCCCCGCCGTGACGGCGATGACGATCTGCTGCTTGGGCGCGATGATCAGGCGTTGCCCGCCATTGCCTTCGGCGCCGTACCAGGCATTTCCGGCACGGTCGCGGCCGAGATACCATTGATAGCCGTAGCCTGTCCCGTCCTGTCGCTGCGCGCGCTGGGTGAGGGCCTGCTCCACCCATTCGGCCGGTATGATCTGCCGCCCGCCATGGCTGCCCTTGTCGAGCAGGAGCTGCCCGATCGCGGCAAGGTCGCGCGGACGCAGGCGCAGGCCCGAGGCAGCGGCCTCCTCCTTCCCATCCATGCCGTTCGTCCAGACGAAATTGCCGATCCCGAGCGGCGCGAACAGGCGGCTCGAAGCGTATGCGCTGAGGCGTTGGCCGGAGCCCTTGGCGACGAGATGGCCCAGCAGGGCCGTGGTGCCGCCGCTATAGGTCCAGGCCTCGCCGGGCGGGCGGGTGATCGGCTGCTCGAGAATGAAGCGGTAGCGATCGGGCGCCCGCTCCATCGCGATCTCGCTGTTGCGCGGATCGGTGTAGGGCAGGCTCTCGTCCCAGGCGAGGCCCATGCTCATGGTCAGCACATGCTCGATCTTGATGCGCTGCCGCTCCGCATCGGCAGCGAGATCGCGATAATCCGGGAAGCTCGCCAGCACCGGCGCGTCCGGCTTCGGAACGTGTCCCTCGCCGAGCGCGATGCCGTAGATCAGCCCGACAATGCTCTTCGAGACCGAGCGGAGATCGTGGAGCTCGTCGGCGTTGAAGGCGACGGTGCCACGGCTGTCGCCCCAGATCTCGTCCGGGCCAGTGAAGTAGTGCTCCATCGCGATCTTGCCGTGCCTGAGCACGACCAGCCCGTGAAGCCCCTTCAGTTCGCCGTCGGCGAAGGCTTTCTGCAGGCGCTCGCTCGCATCGGGTTTGAACCCCGCCTCGGTGAGAGACAGGGATTGCCATTGGCGAGTCGGCGTTTGCGCCGTGGCCGAGCGCGCCACGAGGGCCGCGCTCGCACCGGTGAGGAAGGTGCGTCGATCCATGTTCAGCAAATCCCAGCCTATCGCTGCCTCAGTTCGCGACCGCCCGGATCGCCCGGCGCAGCTTGCCGATCAGCTCTTCGATCTGGCTCTCCGAGATGATCAGCGGTGGCGAGAAGGCGATCGTGTCGGCAGCCGTTCGCACCATCAGGCCTTCTTCGCGGAAGAGGCGGTCCATCGCCTCGAAGGCCCGCTTGCCGACGCCATCGGCGCGTGGCGCGAGATCGACGGCGCCGACAATGCCGAGCGTGCGGATGTCGACGACGTTCGGTTCGCCCTTCAGGCTCATCACCGCATCGGCCCAGGCGCCTTCCATCGCGCGCGCCCGCTCGAACAGGCCTTCGTCGCGGTAGATGTCGAGCGTCGCCAGGCAGGCGGCGGCCGCGAGCGGATGGCCGGAATAAGTGTAGCCGTGAAACAGCTCGATCACGTTGTCCGGCCCGCCCATGAAGGCGTCGTAGATATGCTTGCGTACGATGACGCCGCCCATCGGCACCGTGCCGGAGGTCACGCCCTTGGCGAAGGTGATCATGTCCGGGATCACGCCGTAGCGCTCGGCGGCGAAGGCGAAGCCGAGGCGCCCGAAGCCGGTGATGACCTCGTCGAAGATCAAGAGGATGTTGTGCTTGTCGCAGATCTCGCGCAGGCGCTTGAGATAGCCCTTCGGCGGCGGCAGCGCGCCGGTGGAGCCCGCCATCGGCTCGACGATCACAGCGGCGATGGTCGAGGCGTCGTGCAGCGCGACGATGCGCTCGAGATCATCGGCGAAATGCGCGCCGTATTCCGGCTCGCCCTTGCTGAAGGCCTGCTTTTCACGGTCATAGGTATGGGCGAGATGGTCGACACCGGTGAGCAGCGAGCCGAAGAACTTGCGGTTGTTCGACATGCCGCCGACCGAGATGCCGCCGAAGCCGACGCCGTGATAGCCGCGCTCGCGGCCGATCAGGCGGGTCTTGGCGGCCTTGCCGGTGACGTTCCAGTAGGCCAGCGCGATCTTGAGCGCGGAATCGCCGGCTTCCGAGCCGGAGCCCGCAAAGAAGACATGGTCGAGATCGCCCGGCGCCAGCGCCGCGATGCGGGCGGCTGCGGCGAAGACCTTGGGGTGGCCGTACTGGAAGGAGGGGGCGTAGTCGAGGTCTCGCGCCTGGGCCTGGATCGCCTGGATGATCGGCTCGCGGGCATGGCCGGCATTGCAGCACCACAGGCCCGCGGTGCCGTCCATGACCGGCTTGTTGTCGGGCGTGTAGTAGAACATGCCCTCGGCGCGCGCGACCATGCGCGGGTTCTTCTTGAACGACCGGTTGGCCGTGAACGGCATCCAGTAGGCTTCGAGATCGTTCGGCGTGGCGATGGCGGAGAATGCGGACGTCATTCGAAACCCCTGTGGATTAACCTTGGTTGAAGCTAGCAGGAGCAAGCCGCCTGTAAATCGCCATCATGGCCGAGGATGGCTGCGCCCAGCGGATGACGGCACGAACCTGCTCGTGGATGACGTCAGGTCGCCGATGGCGTACAATCCCCGCTTGAGGGGCACAAAGAGAATGGACCCCGATGACGGAAGGCGTAGATGATCCTGGACGGCTGGATGTACGGGCCGCGGCGATCATTCGCGCGGGTCTCGACCGTGTCCTGGTTTCAGATGCCTTTCGGGCCGCTCCCCAGCTTTCGGCCTTTCTGAGCTTCGTCGTCGAGCGCACGGTCGAGGGGCGCGCGGCCGAGCTGAAGGGCTATACGATCGCGGTTGAGGGGCTCGGTCGCCCCGCCGATTTCAACCCGCAGCTCGATCCCATCGTTCGCGTCGAGGCCGGGCGGCTGCGGCGGGCACTGGCGCAGTATTATGCGGGTGACGGCCGCGGCGATCCCGTGCAAATATCGATGCCGGTCGGCGGCTACGTCCCGGTTTTCACCTGGTTCGGCGGGGAGGCGAACCGGGTTGCGGTCGAATTCACCGATGATGCGCCTGAACCGGACCGGCGCACGGCCCGCCGCTGGACCCGCCTGACCCTCGCTGCGCTCGCGCTGGGGCTGCTCGCGCTGGGTTGGTGGTATCTGGGGCCGGCGCGCGAGCCGATCCGGTCCGCGGCGGTGAAGCCTGCCGCGAGCGAGCAAGCTGCCGGCGTGCGGCCCGAGACCTTGGCGGGGCCTTCCCTGCTGCGCGTCGCGATTGCGATTCCCAATCGGCCTTCGGATCCCAGACTGGTCGATGTCCTGCGCCGCTTCTCGGCATTGCTCGTCGATGCCATGGCACGGTTCGACGACCTCGTGACGATCAAGACATTGCCGCCCGAAGCCGTTCTTTCGGATGAGGTCGACTACCTCTTGGAGATCGACGTCCAGGGCATCGACGGCGAGGCGGAAGGGCTGGGTCGCCTGAGCTCCGTGCGGGACGGGCGCATCGTCTGGACCGCGTCGTCGAACCGGACTTCGCTGGCTGCGCTTCAGGAAAGCGATCTCGCCGAGATGGCGCGCCGGCTGGCGACGCGGTTGACGGAGCCCTTTGGCATCATTCCCGCCGACGCGCGCCAGTTCGCACCGTCCCCCGCCATTCGCTGCATCCTGAAGGCTTTCGACGCGCGCCGCGTGATGCTGCCGGAGCTGCATCAGGCGGCGCGGTTTTGCCTGGCCCAGTTGGTGGAGCAGGATCCGGGTTTCTACCCGGGCTGGGCCCATCTTGCGATCATAACGCTCGGCGAGCACGGCACGGCCGCCGCCCCGCAGGGCGATGGCCCGCACGGCGACACTGACGCCACGCGGCCTCCGCTCGACCGCTCTCTTGCGGCGGCGCTGACGGCTATCCGCCTCGCGCCCTCCGGAGCGCGGGCCTATCAGGCCATGATGAAGGTGCTGCTGCTGCGCGGCGCAACCGACGAGGCGATCCAGATGGGCCGCGAGGCGCGGGCCCGCAATCCCTATGATCCGGATATTCTGGCGGATGTCGGCGCGCTTTATATCCGGCTCGATCGCCCGCTCGAAGGGCTCCCCCTGCTGGAGCGTGCGACGTCGCTGAGTGTCGCCCACTCGCCGCGCTACGATTTCTATGCATTCCTCGGCGCCTATCTGGTCGGTGCGGGAAAGGCGTCTGAGAGCCATGCCGCAATGCTGGCCACGGATACGAGCCAGCTCAGCCTGCTCGGTCAGGCGCTCAAGGCGGCGGCCGACAACGATCCGGAGAAGCAGGCGAAGGCGATCGCTCAGCTCATCGAGAAATCTCCGCTTTTCGGGCAGGACCCACGCGCTTTCCTGCAGCGTAGGGCATTCGCCCCGTCGGTGATCGACAAGATTCTCTCCGCGCTCGGGCTGAACAAGCCGTAAGTCCCGCTGGGGGCGAGGTCGGGTGTGGCGAGAATGAGGCGCGTCGCTCGCATAACCGCGCCGGCAAGGTTAATCTGCCGGCTGTTACCGTGATTCGTTCCCATTCCGATTCCCTGACAATAGCGCGAGCGCTGCCGTGGCACCTGCCCGCCTGAAAGCCCTGCCCCCTCTTGCCGGTGCCGTGACCGGCCTGTCGGCCGGCGCCGCGGTCGCGATCCTGCTTCCGGGCGGACTTGGCGCGGCGCTCGGCCTTCTCGCGTCGGGAGCCGGGCTCATGCTGGCGATGCAGGCCTTCGAACGCCGCGGCCTTGCCCGGCACGAGCAGGCCATGGCGGGTCTCGGCGAGGTCAAGGTCCGGCTCGCCACCAACGCCATTCGCCTGGATGCCCTGTCGCAGCGTGTCCAGCAGATGCCGATGCGCGACGCCGATGCCGTGCCTGCGCGCGCTGCGATTCATGAGCTGACCGCCGAGGTAGGCCTGCTCGGCGACCTGATTCACCAGGTCGCGACGACACTGGCCGACCACGAGACAGTCCTGGCCCGCCTGCCGGAACCTGCCGTCGCACTGCCTGCGCCCGTGCCCGAGGTGATGCTCGATCCGGAAGCGGCGCGCCGGGAGCGAGCCGAAAAGCTTGCCGCCGAACGGGCCGCTGCCGCCGCTGCGGCGCGGGAGGAAGCGGAAGCCGAACGTGCTGCCTTGATCGGCAAGGCCCTCGGCGAGGGCGCGCTCGAAGTCCATCTGCAGCCGATCGTCTCGCTGCCGCAGCGCCGGACCTGCGGCTATGAGGCGCTGGCGCGTCTGCGGCTGGACGAGAACACGCTGCTGCTGCCGCATGAATTCATCGAGACCGTCGAGACGCGGGGCTTCGGGCCGACGCTGGATGCGCTCGTCCTGACGCGGGCGCTGGCGATCGCCCGCCATCTCGGCGCGAAGGACGGCGGCATCTTCGTCTCCTGCAATTTCAGCAATGCGACGTGGAACTCGTCGCGCGCGCTGGCGGCCCTGACCCGCATCCTCGACAAGTACCGCGAGCATACGGGGCATCTGGTCATCGAGATGCCGCAGGCGGTGTTCCGCGCGCTTGACCCGACCAGTCTCGGCCTGCTCGGTGCAATGTCGGCGAACGGCGTGCGTTTCGCGCTCGATCAGCTCGTCGACCTGCGCCTCGATCCGAGCGCCCTGTTCGATCGCGGCGTCCGCTATGTGAAGGCGCCGGCCGCGCTGCTGCAGGCTCATCTCGACGGCCGGATCCAGAGCGATATCGACGCGGGCGATCTCGCCACCCTGCTGGCACGCGTCTCGATCACCCTCGTCGCGGACCAGGTCGAGGATAATCCCGCAGCCGCCGACATGATCGAGCTCGGCGCCGCGATGGGGCAGGGGCAGGCCTTCTCGCCGCCGCGTCCGGTCAAGCCCGAAGTCTTCGCGGAGCCGGAACCCGCGCCTGCACCACTGCCCTCACCCGTGCCGGCCGCGCCCTCCCGGCCGCCGGAGAGCATTGTCGATCGGTTGCTCGGCCAGGATCGGGTTGCACAATCTCCTGCCGCCGTTTCCGAGCCGGCCGCGCAGGATGCGCGCCCGGAACGGCTGCCTTTCCGGGCCGTGCTGCGCCGCGCCAGCGCCTGACGCACGGCCATTTCCTGCGCTCTCCGGTTCCGCTTCCGGCAAAACCCGTCTAGATCAGACCTTGCCGAGGGGCGAAGTTCGCCTGTCGCTGACAATCATCGCCGGAGATCGAGACAGTGTCGCCATCGGGGGTCGCTTCCACCATTCCGCTTTCGGGTTTCTCCGAGGTCGCGGACCGCTTCGATCTCTGCCTGTGCGACGTCTGGGGCGTGGTCCATAACGGCGTTGCCGCCTATCGCGACGCGGTCGCGGCACTGATGCGGATGCGTGAGCGCGGCATCAGCGTCGTCCTCGTGACCAATGCCCCGCGCCCGGCCGATGTCATCGTCGGCCAGCTCGATGGCTTCGCCGTGCCGCGCGAGGCCTGGGATGCGATCGTCACCTCCGGCGATGTCTGCCGATCACTGATTCGCGAGCGGGCGGGCGAGCCGATGTTCCGCCTCGGCCCCGATCGCGACCTGCCGCTGATCGCCGGGCTCGACGTGCGCGAAGTCTCCCCCGACGAGGCGGGCTACGTGCTCTGCACCGGTCTGTTCGACGACGAGAAGGACACGGCCGCGAGCTATGCCGATCTGCTTGCCGGCTTCGCCGCGCGCGGGCTGCCGCTGATCTGCGCCAATCCCGACCTCGTCGTCGAGCGTGGCGGGCGCATCATTCCCTGCGCCGGTTCCGTGGCGTTGGCCTACGAGGAAATCGGTGGCCGGGCGATCTATGCCGGCAAGCCCCATCGGCCGATCTACGAGGCGGCAGTGGCCGCGGCCGAAAAGGCCCGGGGGACCGCGATCTCCCGCGACAGGATCTGCGCGATCGGTGATGCGATCCGCACCGATATCGCCGGTGCCGACGCCTTCGGCGCGGCCGGCATCATGGTGCTGGCCGGCATCCACGCCCAGGATCTGATGGAAGCGTCATGGGAAGAGCGTCACGGCTGGTTCGGCCGGCAGACGCATCGCCCGGCCTATGCGATGCCGCATCTGGTCTGGTGAGGTTGAAGCCGCTCCTGCGTCATTGCGAGGAGCGAAGGGACGAAGCAAGCTAGGAGGATTCGGCTGGGCGTCTTGCCCTGTCCCCTTGGATTGCTCCGCTGTGCTCGCGATGACGGGCGCGCTTCAGGCTGCCGCGCAGACCGACTCGATCTTGGTCTTCAGCGTCTGTGCGTTGAATGGCTTGACGATGTAGTTGCTGACGCCGGCCTTCTTCGCCGCGACGACGTTCTCGGTCTTCGATTCCGCTGTGACGATGATGAAGGGCGTTTCCGCCAGCGCCGTCTCCTCGCGAACCTTCTGGAGCAGCTCGAAGCCGCTCATCGGCTCCATGTTCCAGTCGGAGATCACGAGGCCGTATTTCTTGTCGCGCATCTTCGAGATGGCGGCCGTGCCGTCCGAAGCGTCGTCGACGTTCTCGAAGCCGAGCTGCTTCAGCAGGTTGCGGATGATGCGGACCATCGTCTGGTAGTCGTCGACGACGAGGATCGGCATGGACGGGTCGAGAGCCATTCTGATGCTCCAGGCATGACGGTTGCGGTGCTGGAAGATACCAGCGCCGTGCCGCTCGCCTGAGTAGATAGCTGCCGCGCCTTGCGAACCGGTTAATCCGATTGCGAGCTAACGTAAGGGTAAGTTGGTGCGCCGCACCAAAGTCCAATTGCACTGATGTTGCGGTTGCGAGATGCTTAACCCGATTGCAGACAGGAGGGCACAGGCCCACGGGCCGCGCGGGACCCATGACAGTTCAGCCGATATCTGGCGGGCTCTACACCGTCCATGCTTTCGAGGATCTGGCCATCGGCCGCAGCGAAAGTTTGATGCGGACCGTCATGGAGCGTGACGTCGCGCTCTTCGCCGAACTCTCGGGCGACGCCAACCCGATCCATCTCTGCGACCATTTCGCCGCCGGGACCAAGTTCGGCCAGCGCATCGCCCATGGCATGCTGACGGCGAGCCTCATATCCGCCTTGCTCGGCACGCGGTTGCCGGGGCCGGGCGCCGTCTATCTCTCGCAGACCCTGACCTTCCTGGCTCCGGTCAAGATCGGCGACGTCGTCACGGCCCGCGTCGAGGTCGTCGAGCTGGTGGCCGAGCGCCGCCGGGTGCGCTTCTTCTGCGAATGCCTCGTCGACGGCAAGGCGGTGATGGAGGGCGAGGCCTGGGTCGCCATGCCGCCGAAGCCGCGCGGCTGAGGCCTTTTCGCGATCCGGCGGCCTTGACGCCCCGCCGGCCTTCGCCGCAAAGACGGTCATCGCCCGTGTTTCAGGGGCAGGTGGACGTTCCCGATTGATGCCATCCCAAGCCGATGAGCCGCCGCGCCCCGAGCCGACGGCCGTGGTCCTCGACCTCGACAAGCCCGTTCCCGAAGCCTTGCGGGGCGCCGTTCTGGCGCTCGGCAATTTCGACGGCGTCCATCGCGGCCATGCCGAGCTTGCCCGTCGCGCGGCGTCGCTCGCCGCCGAGCGCGGGGCTCGGCCCGCGGCCTTCACCTTCGAGCCGCATCCGCGCAGCGTCTTCCGTCCGGAAGAGCCCGTCTTCCGGCTGACATCGCCGCAGCTCAAGCTCGAAGGGTTGACGGAGGCCGGTTTTGCTCAGGTCTTCGTCCTGCCCTTCGATCGCGACATCGCGGCGATCCCGGCCGAAAGCTTCGTCGATGACCTGCTGATCGGCAGGCTCGGTGCCACCGGCCTCGTCTGCGGCTACGACTTTCATTTCGGCAAGGGCCGGACCGGCTCGCCCGAGATGCTGGAGGCCCACGGTCTTGCCGCCGGCATTCCGGTCGCGGTCGTGCCGCCTTTCAGCTGGAAGGGCGAGCCTGTCTCCTCGACGCTGATCCGCACGGCGCTGGAAGCGGGTGATGTCTCGCGTGCCGCGGAATTCCTCGGCCGGCCCTGGCTGGTGCGTGGGCTCATCGCCCATGGTGACAAGCGCGGGCGCGAGCTCGGCTACCCCACCGCCAACATGCAGCTCGCCCGCGACTGCAGATTGCGCCATGGCATCTACGCGGTCCGGATGAAGATCGACGGCATCTGGCATGACGGTGTCGCGAGCTTCGGCCGCCGCCCGACCTTCGACGATGGCGCGCCGCGGTTGGAAACCTTCGTCTTCGATTTCTCCGGGGATCTCTATGGCCAGCGCGTCGATGTCGCCTTCGTCGACTGGCTTCGCGGCGAGGAGAAGTTCGACACGCTCGAGGCCCTGATCGCCCAGATGGACGCCGACAGCGCCCGCGCGCGCGACATTCTGGCGAAGACGCCGGCCTTCCTTCCTTGAGCCGCGCCTGCTAGAAGCCCTCCATGCTCGCAGAACGCGCCATGCTGATCGATTTTTCCCGGCGAATTACGGGCCCGGCTGCCGCCTCGCGCTAGACAAGGCGCGGGCGCTTGCGCAGTCCGGGTTGAAGACCGCTTTTCCCGTTTCAAGAGTGGACGCCCGAGGCCCCTGACCGGCTCGCCGTCCCGACTGTCCGAGCCGGATGATGACCGACAAGACCAACACCGCCAAAGCCGCCGAGACCGCTGCCGACGGCGTCGATTATTCCCAGACGCTCTTCCTGCCCCAGACCGAGTTCCCGATGCGGGCCGGCCTGCCGCAGCGCGAGCCGGAATTGCTCGCCCGCTGGGCGAAGATGGATCTCTATCGCAAGCTGCGCGAAGCGGGGCAGGGGCGCGACAGATTCGTGCTCCACGATGGCCCTCCCTATGCCAATGGCAACATCCATATCGGCCACGCGCTCAACAAGGTGCTGAAGGACCTCGTCACGCGCTCGCAGCAGATGCTCGGCTACGATTCCAACTATGTCCCGGGCTGGGACTGCCACGGCCTGCCGATCGAGTGGAAGATCGAGGAGCAATACCGCGCCAAGGGCCTGAACAAGGACGACGTGCCCGTCGTCGAGTTCCGTAGGGAATGCCGCTCCTTCGCCGAGCACTGGGTCGATGTCCAGCGCGAGGAGTTCAAGCGCTTGGGCGTCGAGGGCGACTGGGCCAATCCCTATCTGACCATGGCCTATCCGGCCGAGGCGCAGATCGCCCGCGAGATCATGAAATTCGCCGAGACCGGCCAGCTCTATCGCGGCTCCAAGCCGGTGATGTGGTCGGTGGTCGAGAAGACCGCGCTGGCCGAGGCCGAGGTCGAGTACGAGGAGCATACGAGCGACACGATCTTCGTGGCGTTTCCGGTGCTGCACGCTGTGAGCAGCGGCCCCGATTGGCCGGCTTCGTCCGTCATCGCGGGCAATGGTCTGGCCAATATGGGTGCATCCATCGTCATCTGGACGACCACGCCCTGGACGATCCCCGGCAACCGCGCGATCTCCTACAGCAACAAGGTCGCTTATGGCCTCTACAAGGTCACGACCGCGCCCGAGAACAACTGGGCCAAGACCGGCGCGACTTACATCCTCGCCAAGAATGTCGCCGAGAGCGTCTTCAAGGCGGCCAAGGTCGAGGCCTTCGAGCTGGTCGCGGACGTTTCCGCCGATGATCTGGCTAGGCTGACCACCGCCCATCCGCTGCGCGGCCGCGGCTACGACTTCGTCGTCCCGCTGCTCGACGGCGACCATGTCACCGACGATGCCGGTACCGGCTTCGTCCACACGGCGCCGAGCCATGGCCGCGAGGACTTCGACGTCTGGACGGCCAATGGCCGCCAGCTCACCGAGCGCGGCATCGAAACCCGCATCCCCTACACCGTCGACGCCGATGGCCGCTTCACCAAGGAGGCACCGGGCTTCGAGGGCGCGCAGGTCATCACCGACAAGGGCGACAAGGGCAATGCCAACGACGTCGTCATCAAGGCGCTGGTCGAGGCCGGCAACATCATCGCGCGCGGCCGCCTGAAGCATCAGTACCCGCATAGCTGGCGCTCGAAGAAGCCGGTGATCTTCCGCAACACGCCGCAATGGTTCATCGCCATGGATAAGCCGATCGGCGAGGCCGGCGCGCCGGATGCCGCCGATCCGCAGCCGGTCGCTGGCGGCAACGCTGACACGCTGCGCAACCGCGCGCTGAAGGCGATCAAGGAGACCGAATGGGTTCCCGCCGCCGGCGAGAACCGCATCACCGGCATGATCGCCAACCGGCCGGACTGGGTCGTCTCGCGCCAGCGTGCCTGGGGCGTGCCGATCACCGTCTTCGTCGAGAAGGAGACCAAGGACATCCTCGTCGACGACCGCGTGAACGCGGCCATCGCCGAGGCCTTCGAGGCCGAGGGCGCGGATGCCTGGTTCACCGATCTCGACGGTGCCCGCTTCCTCAAGCCCTTCGGCTATGATCCGGCCAAGTACGAGCGCGTCACCGACGTGCTCGACGTCTGGTTCGATTCCGGCTCGACCCATGCCTTCACGCTGGAGAAGCGCGCCGACCTGCGCGCCCGTCGTCGTGGTGATGGTGGCAAGGACCGGGTGATGTATCTCGAAGGCTCGGATCAGCATCGCGGCTGGTTCCATTCGAGCCTGCTCGAAAGCTGCGGCACGCGCGGCCGGGCACCCTACGACATCGTCCTCACCCATGGCTTCTGCCTGGACGAGAAGGGCGAGAAGATGTCGAAGTCGAAGGGCAACGTCACCGCCCCGCAGGACATCATCAAGGATAGCGGCGCCGATATCCTGCGCCTCTGGGTCGCTGCCGCCGATTACTCCGACGACCTGCGCATCGGCAAGGAGATCCTCAAGACCTTCGTCGAGACCTATCGCAAGCTGCGCAACACCATGCGCTGGATGCTCGGCACGCTCGCCCATTTCAGCGAGGATGTCCGCGTCTCCGATCTGCAGACCATGCCGGAGCTGGAGCGGCTGATGCTGCATCGCCTCGCCGAGATCGGGCCGCAGGTCGAGGAGGCCTATCGCACCTACGACTACAAGAAGGTCGTGTTCCTGCTCTCGCAGTTTATGAACACCGAGCTCTCGGCCTTCTATTTCGACGTGCGCAAGGACGCGCTCTACTGCGATCCGCTGTCGAGCCATGTCCGCAAGAGCGCGCTCACCGTCGTCGACCATCTCTTCCGCTGCCTGACGACCTGGCTCGCGCCGATCCTGGTCTTCACCGCCGAGGAAGCCTGGCTCGATCGCTATCCCGACCAGAAGGCGGGCGAGGGCTCGGTCCATCTCGAGCGCTTCGTCGCTGCCAAGGCGAGCTGGCTCGATCCGGAGCTGGCCGAACGCTGGGCCAAGATCCGGCGCGTGCGCCGCGTCGTCACCGGCGCGCTCGAACTGGAGCGCGCCGCCAAGCGCCTGGGCTCCTCGCTGGAGGCGGCGCCGCAGGTCTTCGTCTCGGACGCCGATCTCTACGCGGCCCTGTCCGGTGCGGATATCGCCGAGATCAGCATCACCTCGGGCATTCGCGTCGAAAGCGGCGAGGGGCCTGCCGATGCCTTCCGCCTTGCCGACGTGCCGGGCGTCGCAGTCGTGCCGCATCGCGCGGCCGGCATCAAATGCGCCCGATCCTGGAAGTATTTCGATCCGGCGAAGGCCGACAAGGCTTATCCCCAGGTCACGCCGCGCGATGCCAAGGCGCTCAAGGAATTGGGAGTGCGCGCCTGATGACGCCCGCCCGCCGCCTCGGCCTCGTCGTCGTCCTGGTCGTCTTCATCGCCGATCAGCTCCTGAAGTCGTGGCTGCTCTACAGCGTCGGGCTGGCCGAGAACGGGCCTTACGATCTGACGTCCTTCCTGACGATTGTGCTGGCCTGGAATCGTGGCATCTCCTACGGGCTGTTCCAGCAGGGCACCGATCTCGGCCGCTGGTTCCTCGTCGTCATCTCCTTCGTCGCGGCCGTCTGGCTCTGGCGCTGGATGTGGCGCGAGCCGCAGCGCTTCTCCGTGTTCAGCCTCGCGCTGATCATCGGCGGGGCGCTCGGCAATGGCGTCGATCGCGCCGTCTATGGCGCGGTCGTCGACTTCGTGCATTTCCACTGGGGCAACTTCAGCTGGTATATCTTCAACATCGCCGACGTTGCGATCGTTGTCGGAGTGCTCGGCCTGCTATATGAGTCCTTCCGCCCGAGCGTGGAAAAAGCAGCTTAACGACGGTTTCGCCATTGTTTTGCCGTTCGTCTGGGGTTTTAGACGGGGCGAGATTGTCCGAAGGGAGTTTTGACATGGCCAAACGCATCCGCGTGGCTCATCTGCTCATCGCCGGCGGGCTTGTGCTCGGGGCGTCACCGGCCTTCGCGCAGGAAGGCTCGCTCATCTACAACTTCATGCAGGGCGTCTTCGGCAAGGGCGAGGGGGCCGACATCGACTATCGCGCCCGCGCCCCGCTGGTTGTCCCGCCGAATTCGACGCTGCCGCGACCGCAGCAGGCGGCCAGCGAGCGCAACGCCGCCTGGCCGAACGATCCGGATGTCCAGCGCCGCAAGGATGCGGCCAACCCGGCGCCTTACGTGGAGCCTCACGGCCTCCGGAACAACGCCCGCCTGTCGGCTGAGGAGATTCGCCAAGGTCGGACGACGCGTCAGTCGAGGGGACCTCTGTTTAGCGAAGACGACAGCAACTACAACAACATCATCAAGCCGATCGTGGTCGGTCGCGAGATGGCCGCGCGTCAGGCCAAAGTCGACGAGAACGCCGCCGCCTATGGCTCCGAGCCGCCGCGTCGCACGCTCGCGGAGCCGCCGGTCGGCTATCGTCGCCCGGCTGCGACGGCCGCCGTCGGCCCGGGTGCGCGTGGTCCGGTTGAAGATACGCAGGATCCCGGCATCCGCGAGTTCGCGGCCGGGCGTGGGCCGGTGATGCGGTAGTAGGCCGCCATCGGCGAGGGTATGATCGTCTGCTGCGATCGCCCCTTGCCGAAGCAGGATCGCCCGACCAAGTTGTCATGAAGGGCGGGCGCGTCGCGCTCGCCCTTTTTTCGATCGAGGAGACGGCATCAGGTGAACATCCATGCGCACCGGACCGACCAGGCGGAGCCGGTCGAATCCTTCCGGTTGGCCAATGGCCTCGATGTCGTGGTGGTCAGGGACCGGCGTGCGCCGGTCGTTACCCACATGGTCTGGTACCGCAACGGCTCGGCTGACGATCCGGCCGGCAAGTCGGGCATCGCGCATTTCCTCGAGCACCTGATGTTCAAGGGTACGAAAGCCTGGCCGGCCGGCGAGTTCTCCAAGATCGTCGCCGGTTACGGCGGCCAGGAGAACGCCTTCACCTCCTTCGACTACACCGCCTATTTCCAACGCGTGCCGAAGGAGCATCTGCGCGCGATGATGGATTACGAGGCCGATCGGATGACCGGCCTCTCTTTCGACGAGAGCGTGGTCGCCCCCGAGCGCGATGTGGTGCTGGAGGAGCGGCGCATGCGCGTCGATTCCGATCCGTCCGCCCAGCTCGGTGAGGAGTTCTCGGCGACGCTGTTCTTCCATCACCCCTATGGCACGCCGATCATCGGCTGGGAGCACGAGATCGAGCGCCTGAGCCGGGACGATGCCTTCGCCTATTACCAGCGCTTCTACACGCCCGAGAACGCGATCCTCGTCGTCGCCGGCGATACCGATGCCACCGAGGTCCGCCGTCTCGCCGAGGAGACCTATGGCAAGATCGCGGCCCGCGGCGCAGCGCCCGTCCGCTCCCGCCCGATCGAGCCGGAACCCCGCGCTTCGCGCCGCGTGCAGCTCAACGACCCGCGCGTGCAGCAGCCTTCGCTACGGCGCGGCTGGCTGAGCCCGACCTATACGAGCGGCCAACGCGACGAGGTGCTGGCGCTCGAACTCGTCGCGGAGATTCTCGGCGGCGGCACCACCTCGCGGCTCTACCGCAGGCTCTGCGTCGAGGATGAGCTCGCAGCCGGCGCCAACGCCTATTTCATGGGCTCGATGGTCGACCGCGCCGCCTTCCAGATTTCTGCCAGCCCGCGCCCCGGTGTCGAGATGGCCGCGATGGAGGCGGGGCTGGATGCGGCGCTCGCCACCTTCTTGGCGGAAGGGCCGAGCGAACTGGAGCTGGCGCGGGCCCGTACGCGGCTGGTGGCGGAGACGGTCTTCGCCCGCGACAACCAGTCCTCGCTCGCCCGCATCTTCGGTTCGGCTTTGGCCGTGGGCGAGACCGTCGAGGACGTGCTCGCCTGGCCTGAGCGCATCGAGACTGTGAGCCGCGGTGCCGTGATCGAGGCTGCGCGCCGCTATCTCAAGCCTGATCGCAGCGTCACCGGCCTGCTGCTGCCGGCCTGACGCCGCCGTCCCTCGTTCGAACGGGCGGGCCTCGCGTCCCGCCGACAGGAAGCGACATGAACGCCCCGATTCCGACGCCGAAGCTCAACACGGCCGGCCCCGCCATCGCCGTCCAGACCGTCCGCTCGCCCCGCGGGGTCGAGGCCTGGCTGGTCGAGGAGCACAGCCTGCCGCTGATCGCGGTCGATTTCGCCTTCGACGGCGGCGCCAGCCGCGATCCCGAGAATGCCGCCGGCAGCGCCTATCTGATCTCCGGCCTGCTCGACGAGGGTGCCGGCGATCTCGACGCCGAGGCCTTTCAGGGCCGCATGGCCGACCACGCCATCAGCCTCGGCTTCGACGCCCGCCGCGACGATTTCCACGGCTATCTCCAGACGCTCTCCACGCATCGCGACACGGCTTTCGACCTGCTCGGGCTGGCGCTCAACAAGCCACGCTTCGATGCCGACGCCGTCGCCCGCGTCCGCGCCCAGGTCATCGCCGGTTTGCAGCGCCAGGCGAAGAATCCCGAAGTGATGTGCCGCAACGCGCTCTATGCCGCGGCCTTCCCCGGGCATGCCTATAGCCGGCCCGAGAAGGGCGATATCGACAGCGTCTCCGGGCTGGAGGCGCCGGCGCTGAAGGCGTTGCGGCCCACGCTGATGGACCGTGCGGGTCTCAAGATCGTCGTGGTCGGGGATATCACCGCGGCCGAACTGGCCGGGCGGCTGGATGCACTCTTCGGTGAATTGCCCGTGGGCGAAGCGCGCCCGCGCCCGGCTCAGCCCCTGCCGATCCAGGGCCTCGGCCAGACCCATGTCATCGATCTCGACGTGCCGCAGACCGTGTTGCGCTTCGTCGGTCCCGGCCTGATGTGGGACGATCCGGATTTCATCGCGGCGAGCGTGCTGAACCACATCCTCGGCGGTTCGGCCTTCACCTCGCGCCTGTTCACGGAAGTGCGCGAGAAGCGCGGGCTTGCCTATGGCGTTTCCTCCAGCCTGATGCCGCTGCGCGAGAGCGCGATGCTGGTCGGCGGCACCGCCACCCGCAACGACCGCGCCGCGGAATCGATGAAGGTCATCCGCGAGGAGATGCTGAAGCTGGCCGAGGAAGGCCCGACCGAGCACGAGGTCGAGGAAGCCAAGCGCTACATCATCGGCTCCTATCCGCTGCGCTTCGACACCTCGCCGAAGATCGCGGGCGAATTGCTGGCTCTCGCACTGCGTGGCGACACACCGGATTTCCTCGCCCGCCGCAACGGCCTCTTCGCGGCGGTGACGCTGGATGACGTCAAGCGCGTCGCCAAGCGCTTGTTCGGCAACCCCGAACTGCTTGTCCAGGCGGTTGGCAAGCCCGTCGCGCTGGTCTGAACGCGAGCATCGGCCCGAAAAGTGGAGCGCGGTTTTCGGGAAGCCGATGCAGCATCAAAAAATAGAGCATCAGACTGAGTATGATATTCAGTCTGATGCTCTAGCCTTCGTCTTCTCGTCGATACGGATAGGTCTACATGCTCCAGCAAAGCTTCGATCTCGCGCTCGAATCCAAGGTCGGCAAGGGCGGTATTCCCGACGCGGCCTTCGAGACGGCGCTGGCCGATCTCAAGCCCGCGCTGGCGAAGTTGCAGGCGCAGGCCAAGGACGGCTCGCTCCCCCTTCTGAAGTTGCCGAGCGACACCGCCGATCTCGGCCCCGTGAAGGCCGCTGCCGAGCGGTTGAAATCCGGCGGTACGACCGACGTGCTGGTGCTCGGCACGGGCGGCTCCAGCCTCGGCGGCCAGACATTGGCGCAGCTCACCGGCTACGGCATTGCCGGTCTCTCGCAATTCACCGCCGGCCCGCGTGTCCATTTCATCGATAATCTCGACCCGGCGACTTATGCGGCGCTTCTCGCGAAACTGCCGCTCAAGACCACCAAATTCGTCGCCATCTCGAAATCGGGCGGCACCGGCGAGACGCTGCTGCAGTCGATCGCGGCGATCGAGGCACTGCGTGGCGCGCATCTGACCGACCAGCAGATCGGCACACATTTCGAGGGGCTGTCCGAGCCGGCGAAGTCCGGCAAGCTGCACCCCTTGCGCGCTTTGCTCGAGCCCTTCGGCACGCCCTTCCTCGAACATCACACCGATGTCGGTGGCCGCTATTCCGTGCTCACCAATTGCGGCCTGCTGCCGTCGGCCGTGCTCGGCCTCGATATCGAGGCGCTCAGGCTCGGCGCCGGCCGCGCGGTGGCGCCGCTCTTCGCCGGCAAGGATGTGCGCGAGACGCCGGCCGCGGTCGGCGCCGCACTCCACCTTGCTGCGATGCGCTCGGGCAAGAACATCGCCGTGCTGATGCCCTATGCCGACAAGCTCGCGCTGCTCACCCGCTGGTGGATGCAGCTCTGGGCCGAGAGCCTCGGCAAGGACGGGCGGGGCACGCAGCCCGTCGGCGCGCTTGGGCCGGTCGACCAGCATTCGCAGCAGCAACTCTATCTCGCCGGCCCGAAGGACAAGTTCTTCACGGTCATCACCACGAGCGTGAAGGGCAAGGGCCCGCAGATCGATGCGGCACTCGCCGGTAAGATCGGCCAGGCCGATTTCGCCGGCAAGACCATCGGCGATCTCGTCGCGGCCCAAGGCATTGCGATGATCGATACCTTCGCCAAGAACGGCTGCGCGGTCCGCCGCTTCCATGTCGAGCGCATCGACGAGACCAGCCATGGCGAGATGCTGATGCATTTCATGCTGGAGACGATCCTGACCGGCTACGCCATGGGCGTGGACCCGTTCGACCAGCCGGCGGTGGAAGAGGCGAAGCTCCTCGCCAAGCGCTATCTTGCCGAAGGGCGGGCCTGAGTCGGGGGCGCGCCCGTTGTCATTCCGGGGCGGCTCGCAGAGCCGAACCCGGAACCCACGACTGGGTTAGCCCTTTCCGCGCTGTCTGGATCGTCTCGCCCAGTCGTGGATTCCGGGTTCTTCGCGGATGCGAAGCTCCGGAATGACAAAGGTTGAGCGAACCGCACCGTAACGTCGAAGAAGCCATGACCGTTCGCCGCCTCGATCCTGTTCTGGTCGACCGCATCGCCGCCGGCGAGGTGATCGAGCGACCGGCTGCGGCCGTGAAGGAGCTCGTCGAGAACGCGATCGATGCCGGCGCGCGCGCTATCGCCGTCACCATTCAGGGAGGCGGACGCGAACTGATCCGCGTCGTCGATGACGGCACCGGCATGACGCCCGACGACCTCGAACTCGCCGTCGACCGTCATGCCACCTCCAAGCTCCCCGACGGCGACCTCTTCGCCATCGACACGCTCGGCTTTCGCGGCGAGGCCCTGCCCTCGATCGGCTCGGTCGCCCGCCTCTCGATCGCGACGCGCCGCCGCGATGCCGCGCAGGGCTCGGGCCTCGTGGTCGAGGCCGGCGAGAAGGGCGTCATCCGCCCGGTCGCGGCGGCACCCGGCACGCGCATCGAGGTCTCGGACCTCTTCATCTTCACTCCGGCCCGCCTGAAATTCCTCAAGAGCGACCGTGCCGAAGCGCAGGCCGTCTCCGAGATGCTCCGGCGCCTCGCCATCGCCCATCCCGAGATCCGTTTCTCGCTGGAAGGCGAGCATATCAGTGCCTTCGATTGGCCGGCCGAGCCGATCGGCGAAGAGGGCCTGCTGCGCCGCCTCGGCCGCGCGCTCGGTCGCGACTTCCCCGAGAACGCGCTGCGCATCGAGGCCGAGCGCGAAGGTTTCCGCATTTCCGGCTTCGCCGGCCTGCCGACCTTCCATCGCGGCACCTCGGCCGGCGTGCATCTCTCCGTCAACGGCCGGCCGGTCCGCGACAAGCTCCTGCTCTCGGCGGTGCGCGGCGCCTATGCCGATGTCGTGCCATCGGACCGGCATCCCGTGCTCTTCCTCGATATCGGCTGCGATCCGCGCTCGGTCGACGTCAACGTCCACCCCGCCAAGAGCGAGGTCCGCTTCCGCGATCCCGCCCTGGTGCGCGGCCTCGTCGTCTCCGGCCTGAAGGCGGCGCTTGCCGCTGCCGGCCACCGCGCCACCACGACGGGCGGCGCCCGCACGCTCGACGCCTTCCGCGCCGTGCTCTCGATGGGTGGCAGCGGCAACGCGATCCCGCGCCCGTCCTTCCCGCAGGCGCAGAGCTGGAACGCACCGGCCTCCGTCCCGATGAGCGCCCCGCAATCCGGCTTCTCCGATTTCGCTGCGCCCTCCGCAGACGCCCGCGCCCATCTCGCCGAGCCCTCGGCGGACGCGCTCGACCGGCCGCTCGGCGCTGCTCGCGCCCAAGTGCACGAGACCTATATCGTCGCCCAGACCCGCGAGGGCGTCGTCATCGTCGATCAGCACGCCGCCCATGAGCGGCTGGTCTATGAGCGCCTCAAGGCCGAGCGCGCCCGCAACGGCATCGCCCGCCAGCCCCTGCTGCTGCCCGAGGTGGTTGAGCTCGATCCGGTCGATGCCGACCGGCTGATCGCGGCGGGTGGCGAGCTCGAAAGCCTCGGCCTTGTGCTCGAATCCTTCGGCCCCGGCGCGGTGCTGGTGCGCGAGGCGCCGAGCCAGCTCGCCGGCGGCAATCTCCAGCGCCTCGTCCGCGATGTCGCCGATGCCTTGGCCGAGCACGGCACGGCCGGCTCCCTGGAGCGCAGGCTCGACCATGTGCTCGCGACGATGGCCTGCCACAACTCGGTCCGCGCCGGACGGCGCATGCGCCCCGAGGAGATGGACGCGCTGCTCCGCGAGATGGAGATCACGCCCAATTCCGGCCAGTGCAACCACGGCCGGCCGACCTATGTCGAGCTGAAGCTGTCGGATATCGAGCGGCTGTTCGGGCGGCGGTGAAGGGAGAGCGTCTGCTTTCGACCCGTTAGAGACTCTAGCGGGTCGATCTGCGACGACGCTCTCGAAACCATCCCCACAGCAACACCGCACCGCAAATAGCTATGAGCAAATACGGAGTGACCTTGCCAAAGGCCGACTTCGCAATTGGATATGCAACCCACGCAACTATCGGGAATACAACGAAATAGCTCAAAAAAACCGTGCGGAGGCCTACGATATTGCGTTTGCCGGGCGATGGTGCCTCCTCCTGATCCGCCATGATCCCCTCTGGTCTGCCGAATATCAGATATCACCCGTTCCCAGACGAGCAGCAACGTCTGCCTTCCACCCAAGCTGGAGCCCGCCCGGCTTCAACCTCACTTCAGCTTCGTCTTCGTTGTCGGGAAATCGCGCCAGAAATGGCCGCTGCCTTTCCGGATGACCACGTCCTGCGGCAGGATTTCGAAGGGCGTGTGGGCTGGCTGGGCACGCAGCTCGTCGAAGCGGGTGGCGAAATCGCTGCGCCTGAGCAGGTCGAACAGCTGCTCGAAACGGTCGATGACGAAATAGCTCGCCTGGAAATCGTCGATGTAATAGCCGGTGCGCAGCACGCGCTCGAGATCGAAGGCCAAGTGGTGGGCGGAGGGGTCGTCCACCACATATCTCGCCTCGCCGAAGGACGAGACGATGCCGGCGCCATAGATGCGGGTGCCCTCGGGCTTGCGGATCAGCCCGAATTCGATGGTGTACCAGTTGAGGCGGGCGAGGAACTTGACCCCCTTGGTTTCGACCGCGACAAGCCCGATGCGGCCATATTCGTTCATGTAGTCGGCATAGGCGGGGTTGGTCAGCAGCGGCACATGGCCGAAGACATCATGGAAGATGTCGGGCTCCTCCAGATAGTCGAGCTGCTCGCGGCTGCGGATGAAGGTGCCGGCCGGAAACTGGCGGTTGGCCAGCATCTGGAAGAAGGGGCGCGACGGGATGAGCCCCGGCACCGCCACGACCTCCCAGCCGGTGAGCCGCCGCAGCCGCTCGTTCATGCGTGCGAAATCCGGCACGCCTTCGGTGCCGATGCCGAGCGCTGCAAGCCCGTCGAGATATTCCTGGCAGACATGGCCCTTCAGGGTCCGCTGCTGGCGCTCGAACAGCACGCGCCAGATGGCGTGGTCCTCAGGGGTGTAGCGCTCCCAGCCCTGGTCTATGATGCAGTCCTCGACGGTCTGCGCGTTCAGAAGAGCATGTCCGGACATCGCTTTCGCTCCTGAGAGCTGGCCCCGGCTCCAGCTGCGAGGCTCCGTATCGCCATAACGCCCGACACGGGCTCGCAGATCCGGCAGCGCCGCAATCGAAGCTAGAATACTCCCTTGGCGGCTGGGCGCGAAGCGCGCCCCCGGCCGGCCCTGCGATGGCGTTGCTTGCAAACAGGGATACGACGCGGCTCGGAGCCGTGGCCCGGGTCGGAAGGTCTGCCCGAGGTCAGGCGCAGAACTGTCTGCCAGTTCGGCGTGCCGCTTCGAGTGCCTATTCCTTGACCCGCAGCATCAGAACCTGCGTTTCGCCGTAGCCCCGCCGCTCCAGCTCCTCGAAGCCCTCGGGCAGGGCGATCTCGGCATCCGCCGCCTCTTCCAGCACGATCAGCGCATCCGGCGCGAGCCAGCCGCCTTCGCGGGCCGAGATGAGCGCCTTCTCGCCCAGCCCCTTGCGATAGGGCGGGTCGCAGAAGACGAGGCCGAAGGGCGCCATGCCGGTGATCGGGCCGAGCTTGGTCGCATCGCGGCGGAAGATGCGGCTGAAGCCGGCGAGCCCGAGCGCCATCTGGTTCTCGCGGATGATGCCGCGCGCCTCCGTGCCGTCATCGACCATGAGCGCGAAGCCCGCCCCGCGCGACAAGGCCTCGAAGCCGAGCGCGCCCGTGCCGGCGAAGAGATCGAGCACGCGCGCGCTCTCGACCGCATCGCCATAGGCATGGGTCAGCACGTTGAACAGGGATTCGCGCAGCCGGTCCGAGGTCGGCCGGATGCTGCCGATCCCCGGCTTCGGGCCGGCCAGAGGCCGGCCGCGCAGGCGTCCGCCGACGATCCGCATCGCTTAGTCGCGCTTGCCGCCACCGGGACGGGGGCCTCTGCCGCCGCCGCCGGGGCGCGGGCCTCGTCCGTCCGGCCGTCCGCCGCCCGGCTTGCCGCCGAAGGGCCGTCCGCCGCCGGCCGGCCGCTCGGATGAACGCCCTCCGAAGCTCTTGCCACCGGGCTTGTCGCCGAAGCTGCGGCCACGGGGTCGGTCATCGCCCGGCCGCTCGGAAGACCGCCCGCCGAAGCTCTTGCCCCCGAAGCCCTTGCCGGCCGGCTTGTCACCGAAGCTGCGGCCGCGCGGACGGTCCTCGGTCGAGCGTTCGCGGAAGGCGCGGGCAGGGCGCTCGGCGCCGTCGCGCGGGGCACGGTCGGGACGCTCGCCACGCGGGGCGCGATCCTCCCAGGGACGGTCGCCGCCGCGGTCGCGGCCGCCGGCCTCGCTGCGCGGGCGTCGCGCCGGCCGCTCGTCATCGCCGGTGCGGGTGAGGGGGCGTGACGTACGCATCTCGTCGCCCCCGCGCTCGTGGGCGCCGCGCTGCTGGCGCGGCATGCGATCCGGCCTGCGCTTGCTCTCGCGGGCGGGCGCGTCGCGCTCCTCGGCGACAGGGGCGCTGACGCGCTCGACCAGAACGCGCCGGCCCTTCGGGTCGGCGATCGGCGTGTCGCGGCGGCGCTTGACGTCGCCGGTTGCCTCGCGCTCCTGCCGTTCCAGCTTCGGGTCGGCGCCGCGGCGTGGCGGGGCCTTGCGCTCGCGCTGCGGCTCGGTCTCGGCATCGCGCCAGACGGTGCGGGTCCAGGGCTTGTCGCCGCGCAATTCGCGCACCGCCTCGCGGCGGGTCTCATGTTCATCCTCGACCGGTTCGCGGCGGCGGCGCGGACGATCGTCGCCGGCCGGTGCCGGGCGCGGCGCGGCCGGCAGGGCGTCGCGTCGCGGCGATTCGAAATCGGCGCCGGCCTTGGCCGCAAGCTCGGTGCCGAGCTGGTCCTGCAGCACGCGCGAGCGGATCTCGTCGACCTCGCCCTCTTCGAGCTCGCCGAGCTGGAACGGGCCGAAGGAGATGCGGATCAGCCGGTTCACCGTCAGCCCGAGATGCTCGAGCACGGTCTTGACCTCGCGGTTCTTGCCCTCGCGCAGGTCGACCGTCAGCCAGGTGTTGAAGCCCTGCTGGCGCTCGAAACGGGCGATCACCGGCCCGTACTGGATGCCGTCGATGGTGACGCCGTCCTTGACCGTGTCCAGCACGTCCTGCGTCACCTCGCCGAAGGCGCGCACGCGGTAGCGCCGGAGCCAGCCGGTTTCCGGCAGCTCCAGCACTCGCGCCAGCCCGCCGTCATTGGTGAGTAGCAGCAGGCCTTCGGTGTTGATGTCGAGTCGGCCGATGGTCAGCACGCGCGGCAGGTCCTCCGGCAGTACGTCGAAGACGGTCGGCCGGCCTTCCGGGTCGAAATTGGTCGTCACGACGCCGCGGGGCTTGTGGTAGAGCCACAGCCGCGTGCGCTCGCGGGCCGGCAGGGGCTCGCCATCGATCAGCACGATATCGGTCGGCTTCACGTCGAGGGCCGGGCTGTCCAGCACGGTGCCGTTCACGCTGACGCGGCCTTCCGCGATCATCGCTTCGCTGTCGCGCCGCGAGGCAACGCCGGCGCGCGCCATCACCTTGGCGATCCGCTCCGGTTCGTCGGCCGTGATCAGCTTGCGCTCGGGCGCATCCTCGCGCGGGCGGCGCGGGCGATCGTCATGGCCTTCGAAGCGCGGCCCGCGCGGGCGCGAAAAGCGCTTCTCGCCGTCGCGGCCCTCGCCACGCGGCGGCCGGTCGCCCTGCGGCCTGTCGCGGCCGGCAAAGGGACGGTCGCCCGAGCGGCGCGGACGTTCCTCGCCCGAACGCTCGCGGAAACCGCGGCCTTCGCCCTCGGCCCTGGCGCGGACCGACCGGTTGCCGTCGAAGCGGCGGGCCGGACGCTCGTCACCGGCAGCATGGCCACGGAAGGGCTTGCGCTCGCCGTCGCGGGCCGGGCGCTCATCGCCATCCGAACGGCTGCGGAACGGCTTACGCTCGCCATCGCGCGCGGGGCCGCGGCCTTCGCCGCCGGAGCGGCTGCCGAAGCTCTTGCCGCCGAAGCCTTTGCCGCCGGAGCCGGGGCCACGGCCGCCGGCGCCACCGCCCTTGCGTGGGCCGCGGCCTCTGTTGTTGTCGTCGTCTTTCATGGTTGCTCCTGAGCCGGCCGAGCACAACCGCTTTGCGGGAAAGGCCTGGCTCGCTTATTCGCTATAACCGGCGCTTGTAGCAGAGGCTTTCCCTCGCTGCGAGCGCCAAAGCTGGGGTTTTCGATGTCGCCGCCGCAACACTCATCCACCGTTGACGCCATGGCGCTCGCCTTCGACGAGGCGAAGGCGGCTGCCTTGCGTGGCGAGGTGCCGGTCGGAGCGGTGGTGGTGCGTGACGGAGCGGTCCTCGGCCGCGCCGGCAACCGCACGCTGGAGCTGAAGGACCCGACGGCCCATGCCGAAATGCTGGCGCTCAGGCTCGCCTGCGAGGCGCTTCGCAGCGAGCGCCTGATCGGCTGCGATCTCTATGTCACGCTCGAGCCCTGCCCGATGTGCGCGGCGGCGATCTCGTTTTCCCGGATCAGGCGGCTCTATTTCGGAGCGGGCGACCCGAAAGGCGGCGCGGTCGAAAACGGCGTCAGGCTCTATGAGAGCCCGACCTGCCACCATGCGCCGGAAGTCTATGGCGGCCTGCGCGAGACGGAAGCCTCGACGCTGCTCCGGGATTTCTTCCGCGAGCGGCGCTGACGCTCACGTATCCGACCAGACGGTGCCAAACCTCTGCGCCAGCTGCGCCTGGGCCGTGCAGGCGCGCCTGTTGCCGCCGGTCGAGGCTGCGTCCGGATGGTTCAAGGCCCTCAGCCGAGGCTGCGCCAGCAGAGATAGGCTCCCAGCGCCAAGAGGCCGGCGAAGAAGCAGATCTTGAAGGTCGCTGGTGAGATGCGGCTGCGGATGAACTGCCCGCCGCCCATGCCGATCAGTGCCGGTACCAGAGCGAGTAGTGACTGCCAGGCGACGGTGCCGTTCAGCGCCCCGGTCCCGATCAGGCCGAAGGAGAGCGCCAGCGTCGAGACGATGAAGGAGATGCCGAGCGCCTGCACTAGCTCGTCCTTGTCGAAGCCGAGCGCCTGCAGATAGGGCACGGCCGGCAGCACGAAGACGCCCGTCGCTGCGGTGACGACACCGGTGGTGAAGCCGATGACGGGGCCGAGCCAGCCTTCCCAGCGGGGTCGCACGCGCAGCTTTGCCGCCTTCAGGCCGACCAGTGCATAGAGGATGAGCGCTGCGCCCAGCCAGAGCGTGGCGCTGCCGTCCTTCTGCTGTTGCAAAAGCCCGGCGCCGGCCCAGGTGCCCAGGCAGATGGTCGCGAGCATCGGCCAGAGCCGACGCAAGGTCGCAAGCAGCTTCGGCCCGGTCGCGATCTGCCAGCCATTGGTGACGAGATTGGGCACGACCAAGAGCGCTGCCGCCTGCGCCGGCGCCATGACCACACCGAGGATGCCGACCGCGATGGTCGGCAGGCCCAGCCCGATGACGCCCTTGACGAAGCCGGCAAGCACGAAGGTCGCAGTGACGAAGAGGAGGAGGGTCGTGTTGTCCATGGCTTGCTTGTGGCATCGCTGACGGCGGCTGTCGCGGCCCGATGCTACGGCCGTCGCCGTAGCGTTCTCGCTTGCGATGCGAAAGCGATGGCGCATCATGCGGCCATGAGCATTCAAGGTCCCTATCTCGCGGAGATCGCCCATCTGATGGGTGATCCGGCCCGCGCCAACATGCTGCATGCGCTGATGGACGGCCGCGCGCTGACGGCCAAGGAGCTCGCCTGGATCGCCGGCGTCGCGCCGCAGACCGCGAGCGGCCATCTCGCCAAGCTGATGCAGGGCAAGCTGATCGATGTCGCCGTGCAGGGGCGCCATCGCTATTACCGGCTCGCCGGCCCTGAGGTCGCGACGGCGCTCGAGGGTCTGATGGTGCTCGCCAATCTCGACGGCACCAGCCGGCGCCTGCCCTCGCGCGTCGGCGCCGAACTGAGTCAGGCCCGCACCTGCTACGACCATTTCGCCGGCCGGCTCGGCATCGGCATCCACGATGCCTTGATGGCCGGTGGCCATCTCGCCGCGAGCGAGGGCGGCTATGCCCTGACTGGTTCGGGCAAGGCGATCTTCAGGGCGCTCGGCCTCGATCCAGACGCTACGGCCAAGAGCCGCCGCGCGGCGCTGCGCCCCTGCCTCGACTGGAGCGAGCGTCGGCCGCATCTCGCCGGCCATCTCGCGGCGGCGTTGGCTTGCCGCTGCTTCGAGATGGACTGGGTGCGTCGCCGTAAGGATGGCCGTGCCGTGATCCTGACCGAGGCAGGGCGAGAGGTATTGGAAGCCGCGCTTCCCGGTTTTCGCTGCGATGCGCCGGAGCCGGTCAGCCCTGCGCTTCGAGAGCCCGTCCCAGCGCTCGCTTGACCTCGTCCTTGATCGGCGCGGCTGCCGCGAGGATCGCCTTCGCCTTGAAGAAATCGAGCCCGCCGATGCCATCGGCGCCGGCCCGGATCAGGATATCCGGCGGCTGCTGTTCGATCAGGCGCTGAACCAGCGATCGCGTCAGGATCTGCGAAGCGCCGACGAGCGCCTCCATCGCGCCGGGAATGCGCGCTTCGCCCGGCTCGGTCATGGGCGCGCTGACATCGACCGCGACGACGATGCGGCCGGGCGCCAGTAACTCTCGATAGGGCAGGGGATCGATGGCGCCGCCATCGATCAGCACGCGCCCGCCGAGCGCGACCGGCCGGATCAGCCCGGGAATGGCAAGCGAGGCAGCAACCGCCGGCGTTAGCGGCCCGTCATGCAGCATGACTTCGCTGTGGCGATGGTAGTCCGCCGCGATCGCGGTAAACGGGATCGTCAACTCCTCGAAGCGATCGGGCACGGTTTCCGGCCAGAACAGGTCGAGCAACCTTTCGCCGTCGATGAGCACGGGATTGCCGAGGCCACGCACGAGGTCGGCGAGTTTGCCGACGCGGCAGTCGAGCAGGCGCGCGATCACCCGTGCCCGATCGCGGAAGGTTGCCAGCACATGCTCGCGCAGGTCCCGCCCGGAGAGCCCGGCGGCATAGGCCGCGCCGATGATGGCGCCGATCGAGCAGCCGGAGATACGCGCGGGCTTGAGGCCGAGTTCGTCGAGAGCCTCCAGCACGGCGATATGGCTCAGGCCCCGCGCTCCGCCGGCCCCGAGCACGAGCGCGATCTCGGGCGCGCTTCCACTTGGCGGCGCTTCGGAGGGGCGGGAACGTGGCATGCCGATTGTTCCCGTGGATCGGCTCAGGCCAAGGCCCGCGCCAGGAACGGCTTCAGCGCCGCGAGCGTCGCCTGCGGGTTCTCCTCCGGCAGGAAGTGGCCACTATCGATCGACTGCCCTTCGGCCTGCGGCGCGAAAGTCTGGAGCCAGACGTCCAGCGGGCTGGCGCCCTTGGCCGGGATGCCGGCTTCGCCCCAGAGCACGAGAGTCGGGCAGAGGATGCGCTTGCCGGCTGCGAGATCGGCCTTGTCATGCTCGATATCGGTGGTAGCGCCGGCGCGATAATCCTCGCAGGCCGCGTGGGTCCGCGAGGGATCGCTGAAGGATTCCGCGTAGGACTGCATCGCCAGCGGGTCGAACAGGTCGAGATTCTTCGCCCGGCTCCAGCTCGCGATGGTGCGGTCGAGCCAGCCGACCGGATCGGCCTTGAGCAGGTTCTCCGGGAGCGGCTCGGGTTGGGCCAGGAAGGTCCAGTGATAGACCTGCATGGCGCGCGCCGCGTTCATGCCCTCCCACATCGAGACCGTCGGCAGGATGTCGAGCAGGACGAGCCGCTCGACGCGGCCGGGATGGTCGAGCGCGAGGCGATAGGCGACGCGCGCGCCGCGATCATGGCCGATCACGCCGAAGCGGATATGGCCGAGCGCCTGCATCACCGCGACGATATCCTCGCCCATGCCGCGCTTGGTATAGGTCTCCCGGCCGCCATCGCCATGTGACGCGGCAGACCAGCCATAGCCGCGCAGGTCGGGGCAGACGACGGTGTGCGTCTTGGCCAGCTCCGGCGCCAGCCGGTGCCATTCGGCATGGGTCTGCGGAAAGCCGTGGATCAGCACCAGCGGCGGACCTTCGCCGCCGACGCGCGCGAAGATCTTGCCGACCGGCCCGTCGATCCAGTGCGCCTTGAAGCCGGGGAAGAGACTGTCGATGTTCGCCATGCGCGGCAGCATAGCCCCCGTCACAGCGCCGTGTCAGCCTTGCTCGCGCTTGACCGCCTGCCAGCCGATGTCGCGGCGGCAGAACCCGCCGGGCCAATCGATCTTGTCGACCGCCTCATAGGCACGCTTCTGCGCCTCGCCGACGCTCTTGCCGAGCGCGACGACATTGAGCACGCGCCCGCCATTGGCGACGAGATCGCCATTCTTGAGCTTCGTGCCGGCATGGAAAACGAGGACATCGTCCAACGCCTCGGCCTTCTCGACACCCTGGATGACGCTGCCGGTCTCCGGCTTGGCCGGATAGCCCTTGGCCGCGAGCACCACGGTCAGCGCCGCCTCGTCGCGCCAGCGCAGGTCGACCTGGTCGAGCACGCCGTCGCAGGCGGCGAGCAGCGCCGGCACGATGTCGCTCTTGAGGCGCGGCATCAGCACCTCGCATTCGGGATCGCCGAAGCGGGTGTTGTATTCGATCAGCTTCGGCCCCTGCGCCGTGATCATCAGCCCGGCGAAGAGCACCCCCTGGAACGGCGTGCCGCGCTTCGCCATGCCGGCGAGTGTCGGCCGGATGATCTCGGCCATGACGCGCTCGGTCAGCGCGGGCGTCATCACGGGGGCGGGGGAATAGGCGCCCATGCCGCCGGTATTGGGGCCGGTATCGCCGTCGCCGACGCGCTTGTGGTCCTGCGCCGAGGCGAGCGCGAGGGCATGTGCGCCGTCGCAGAGCGCGAAGAAGCTCGCTTCCTCGCCGATCATCCATTCCTCGACCACGACCTCGGCCCCGGCTGCGCCGAAACTGCCCGAGAACATCATGTCGATGGCTTCATTCGCCTCATCCAGCGTCTCGGCCATGATCACGCCCTTGCCGGCGGCGAGCCCGTCGGCCTTGATCACGATCGGCGCGCCCTGGGAGGCGACGTAGGCCTTGGCGGAAGCGGCATCGACGAAGCGGCCGAAGCCGGCGGTCGGGATGTTGAACTCGGCGCAGAGCTCCTTGGTGAAGCCCTTCGACCCCTCGAGCTGGGCCGCGGCCTTGGACGGGCCGAAGACCTTGATCCCGGCCTGGCGGAGATCGTCGGCAATGCCGGCGACGAGCGGCCCTTCCGGCCCGACGACCACGAGATCGACGCCCTGCAACCGGCAGAAGGCGACGACGGCGGCATGGTCGTCGATATCAACCACGACATTCTCGCCGCAATGGGCGGTGCCGGGATTGCCCGGCGCGATGAACAGCGTGTCGCAGAGCGGCGAAGCCGAAATCGCCCAGGCGAGCGCATGCTCGCGGCCGCCCGAACCGATCAGAAGAATTTTCATGCTGGCTCCGATCCGCATTGGCGGGTTTGTGAGCCCTCATCCTGAGGAGCGTTCCGGAGGAACGCGTCTCGAAGGATGCTCCAGCGCCCTCTGGAACATCCTTCGAGACGCCGCTGACGCGGCTCCTCAGGATGAGGGCTGAGGGCGACCGAAAGGGTCCTTGCGCAATAGCGGCACCTAGCGCTGCGGGCAACGCTTCTGCTGTCTCTTTCATCCCGCTATGGTCCGGCCATGACCAGCGAATCGCAGCAGACGACCGGCAATGCGCCCGAATGGAGCGTCTCGGACCTCTCCGGTGCGCTGAAGCGTACCATCGAGGACAATTTCGGTTTCGTGCGCGTGCGCGGCGAGATTTCCGGCTATCGTGGCCCGGTCGCCTCCGGCCATGTCTATTTCTCGCTGAAGGACACCAACGCCAAGATCGACGCGGTGATCTGGAAGGGCGTGTTCGGCCGGCTGAAGACGCGTCCGCAGGAAGGACTGGAGGTCGTCGCCACCGGGAAGATCACCACCTTCGCTGGCAAGTCGAGCTACCAGATCGTCATCGATTCACTGGAGCTGGCCGGGGCCGGCGCGCTGATGGCGATGCTGGAGGAGCGCCGCAAGCGGCTCGCGGCCGAGGGCCTTTTCGCCGAGGAGCGCAAGCAGCTCATTCCCTATCTGCCTTCGGTCATCGGTGTGGTGACCTCGCCGACCGGCGCGGTCATCCGCGACATCCTGCACCGCCTGGAGGACCGCTTTCCGCGCCATGTCCTGGTCTGGCCGGTGCGCGTGCAGGGTGAGACCAGTGCCGCCGAGGTCGCCAACGCCATCGCCGGCTTCAACGCCTTGCCGGCAGGCGGGCGCATCCCGAGGCCGGATGTCATCATCGTCGCGCGCGGCGGCGGCTCGCTCGAAGACCTGATGAGCTTCAACGAGGAGATCGTGGTCCGCGCTGCCGCTTCCTCCGAGATCCCGCTGGTCTCGGCGGTCGGCCACGAGACCGACTGGACATTGATCGACCACGCCGCCGATCTGCGTGCGCCCACGCCGACCGGCGCCGCCGAGAAGGTCGTGCCGGTCCGCGCCGAGCTGATGGGATTCGTCACCAATCTCGCCCGCCGCCATGCCGGGGCGATGCTGCGCCTGTCCGATCGCCGCCGCAGTGACTTGCGGGCACTCGCCCGCGCCTTGCCGGGGCCTGAAGCCGTCCTGTCCGGCCCGCGCCAGCGGCTCGATCTCGCGGCAACGCGGCTGGCGCCGGCCCTTGCCCGCAATGCTCGCACGCATGAGCAGCAATTGCAGGCTCTCGCGCGCCGGCTGGAGGCGCGCTCGCCTCGTCTCGCGCTCGTTAGGTTGCGGACACAGCTCGACGGATTCGGACGGGCGCTGGCCGCCGCCCGGGGCAATGCCGTTGCCGGCGAACGCACCCGCATCGCCAATGCCCGCGACCGTCTCGCAACACTGGAGACGCGGGCACGCAATGCCTTCGGCCAGAGCCTGGTCCAGCGCCGCGAACGCGGCCTTGTACTGACTCAGCGCGCCGAGCGCGCCTTCGGCCAGATCGTGCATCGGCGCGCCGACCGGCTCGCCTCGCTCTGGGCGCTGATCCGCTCGCTCGGGCCGGAGGCGGTGCTGTCGCGCGGCTATGCTCTGATCCGCGACGAGGCCGGCGCATTGGTGCGCAGCGTCGAGGCCGCCCAGCCGGGCAGGGCGCTTTCGGTACAACTGGCCGATGGCGGCTTCGGCGTCACCGTTTCGGGCGGCGAAGCCGGCGGAGCGAAGCCGTCAGCGCCGCGCCCGGGCCGCAAGGCGCCGACGCCGGGATCGCAAGGCGACCTGTTCTAGAACCTGCTTGCTTCCTGCGGAAACACGCCGTCATCCCGGGCTTGACCCGGGATCCATGCCGGAGTGCTTCCGTGTCAGGTTCAGGAATGGATCCCGGATCTTCGCTTCGCTGCGTCCGGGATGACCCGCGTCGGTCAACGAAAGCCTATCGACTTCAAGGAGCGCTCAGGAAGGCCCTGACCCGCTTCAGCGCGTCCTCGCGTGCCGCCATGTTGGTGCCGACCGTGACCTTGCCGGTGCCGCTGGCGGAATAGGCGATATTCTCGCGTTCTCTTACCTCGAGGCGCGGATGGTCGAAATCATGCAGGGCGCCGGGATAGAGCACGAGGCCGACCTGCTCGCCGCGTCCCTGCGCCGCCTTGGCGAGATGGCTGCAGGGCGCGGCCGGGGTCCAGTCGTCGGCATCGCCCATCAGGATCAGCAGCGGGATGCGGGCGGAGAAGCTCGGCGATTCCGACTGGCTCCGGCAGCTCGGATAGAAGGCGGCGGCGCGCTTGAAATCCGGCTTGCCGTCTGTCGGGGCCTGCTCCTTGCGGATCGCGGTCAGCACGGTCAGACCGCCGCTCGACCAGCCGAGCAGGGCGATCGAGTCAGGCTTGATGTTGCCGCGCTGCTGCAGCCAGGTCCGGGCCGCGGCGGCATCGGCGACGCGCTCTCGCCCGGCCCTGACCGTCAGGTCCTTCACGCCGCATTGCGAGCCGAGCCCGCGCGAGCCGTAGCTGTCCGGCATCAGCACGGCGAAGCCGGCGGCGGCGAGGCGTTCCCCCCAATCGGCATGTCGCATCGAGAGCTGGCCTTGAGAGCGCCACAAGCCGCCGCAACCATGCAGGGCGATCACCGCCGGGAAAGGTCCCTGGCCGGCCGGCAGATAGAAGACGCCGGTCAGCGTTCCCTGTTCGCTGGGAATAGCGACGCGCTCGTAGCCGCCGGCATGGGCAACCGGTGCTGCGAGCAGCGCAAGGCTCATCAGGCACGCCAAGAGGCGCAGGAGACTGGACATCGCCGACCAGAGGGTTATCACAAACCTCGGAGTATCCCGGCTTTCCGTTTCCCGATCAATGATTTGATGCAATTTTGATGAATATCAGCGAGCGTCTCCCGCCTCACGGCCCCGAAGCCGTCGTCGACTACCGCGCCGGCGACTTTCATGTCGTCAAACCGGGCGCCTTCGTGCGCTGCGCCGTGACGGGCGCGCCGATCCGTCTCGACGATCTCCGCTACTGGTCGATCGAGTGGCAGGAAGCCTATTCCTCGTCGGAAGCCGCGCTGCTCAGGCTGCGCCGCGCCGGCCGCGCCTGACGACAACTCAGTTCGCCTTGCCGAGGGCGGAAAGCAGGTTGCCGATCGCGGCCGGCTCCGCGAAAGCCAGCGTAACCGGCACCACGACCAGCACGTCGCGCGCATTCCCGGGCCAGAGCGGCACGAGCTTGGTCCAGTCCTTCTCCGTCGTCGCGATCAGCGCAGAGTGTTCCCGAGCGATCGCGAGCGCAGCCACGACATCGCTTTCCAGATAGGCGTGGTGATCGCCATGGGACTGTTCGGCAGCGACGATCGCCCCTGCATCCCGCAAGGTCGCCGCGAATTTCTCCGGCCGGCCGATCCCTGACAGCGCCACGACCTTCCGCCCGCGTAAGCGCTCGACGGCGCCATCGGCGGGCTCGAGGACGGCTGCGAGAACCGGCTTCTTCGCCGCTCGCGCGACGGCGGCGACGCGTTCTCCTGCATCCCCGGCACCGATCACGATGACGGCGTCCGCCTCGCTCATCTGCTCGGCAAGCGGAGCACGCAGCGGCCCGGCAGGAAGGCACAGACCGTTGCCGGCGCCGCTCGACCCGTCGACCACCGCGAGCTTGAGATGCTTGACCAGCGACGGGTTCTGCAGCCCGTCATCCATCACGACGACACTGGCGCCGAGCCCTCGCGCCAGCCTTGCGCCGGCCACCCGGTCGCGGGCGATGACGGTGCGGACATGGCGGGCCATCAGCAGCGGCTCGTCGCCGGCATCGGCCGCGCGATGCCGGTCGGGATCGACCTCGACCGGCCCGGCGAGCCGGCCGCCATAGCCGCGCATCAGCACGAAGGGCTTTTCGCCCCGCGCGTCCAGCAGACGGGCGATGGTGATCGCCGTCGGCGTCTTGCCGGCGCCGCCGGCGATGAAATTGCCGACGCAGATCACCGGAACGCCAGTTTCGGTTCCGGGCTGGCGCATCCGCTGCAAGGTGATCCGGCCGTAGAGGAAGCCGAGCGGCTGGAGCAGCCGGGCGAGCAGCGTGGGTGTCTCCCGCCACCAGAAGCGCGGGGCACGCAGCATCAGGGCGCGCTCTCGCGCTGGCCGATCGCGACCCGCATCAGCAGGGGCTCGATCGCATGGAGCGTGCGGTTCAGCGCACCGCCGAGCTCGGTCGCGGTCTGCGCGGCGGCGCGTGCTGCCTGCCGGGCCTCGGCCGGGTTGTTCAGCCAGCGATGGACCGCGCCGGCCAGCGCCTGCGCATCCGCGACCGCGCGCGAGCCGCCGTCACGGTCGAAGGCGGCGAAGATCTCTGCATTGTTATGGACATGAGGGCCGTGCAGCAGGGCGCAACCGAGCTTGGCCGGCTCGATCGGATTGTGCCCGCCGATACCTTCGACCAGCGAGCCGCCGAGGAAGGCGACCTGCGACAAACGGTAGAACAGCCCGAGTTCGTTGACGGTATCCGCGACATAGAGGTCGACATCGCGCTCGGGGCTGCCGCCGGCCGCGCGGCGCGAGACGGCGACGTCGTTCGCTTCCGCCAGCGCCTCGATCTCCGGGCCGCGTTGCGGGTGGCGCGGCGCGATGATGGTGAGCAGCTTCGGCAGATAGGGCTTGATCGCGAGATGGGCGGCGAGCACCAGCTCGTCCTCGCCGGGATGGGTGCTGGCGGCGATCCAGACGGGGCGGCCGGTCGTCTGGCCGTCGAGTATGGCGAGCGTGTCGGGGTCTGCCGGCGGGGCCGGCACGTCGAATTTCAGGTTGCCGCTGACGCTGACGCGCGGCGCGCCGAGCTGGGCCAGACGCTCGGCATCGCCCTGCGACTGCGCGAGGCAGGCCTCGAAGCAGGAGAGCAGGAAGCGCGAGGTCTTCGGCATCTTGTACCAGCGCGCGAAGGAACGCTCCGACATCCGGCCATTGACCATCACGACGGGCAAGTCGCGGCGCTGCGCCTCGATCAGCAGGTTCGGCCAGATCTCGGATTCGCAGATCAGGCACAGATCCGGGCGCCAGTGATCCATGAAGCGCCGCATGTAGCGGGGCACGTCGAGCGGGATGTACTGATGGATCACGCCGCCCGGCAGGCGCGCGGCCATCAGCTTGGCGGAAGTCACCGTGCCCGAGGTCACCAGCACCGCGAAGCCGCGCTTCTGCAGCTTGGCGATCAGGGGCAGCAGGGTCACGGTCTCGCCGACGCTGGCGCCGTGCAGCCAGACCAGCGGCTTGTTAGGCCGTTTGACGCCCGGATGGCCACGCCGTTCGGCAAGCCGCGTCGCATCCTCCTTGCCGCGGCGCTGGCGCCAGAGCAGGAGCCCGGCTGCCGCGGGCTCCAGCAGGGAGGTCGCGTAGCGATAGCTCCGGAGGATCGCGCCCTTGCCGCTCATGCCGGGGCTCCGGCAGCGAGCTGCTTCTCGCGCAGGTCGGCGCCCGGATCGCTGCTGCCGACCAGCGCATAACCGCGGGCATGGACATCATCGAGGCTGGCCTGAACCGCAAGGCGCGCGGCCTCCTGCGCCGCCTCGTCGGCGTCGCGGGCCAGCAGGATCGGTTCGCCGACGACGATGGCGCAGCATCCGAAGGGCAGGCCGATCGAGGCGCGGTCCCAGCTGTTGAAATCGATGCGCCGGCTGGTGACCACGGCGACCGCACGGATCGGCCGGCCGGAGGCGCGGGCGAGGGCGATGATGCCGGGGCCGACGATACGGGCGCGCTTCGGCACATCGGCCGTCAGCACCATGGTGTCGCCTGCCGCGAGCCTGCGGACCATCGCGAGGAAGGCGGCGGCGCCGCCCTTCTCGCGGACCTTCTTGCCGAGCGCGCCCGAGCCGCGGATTGCGCCGATGCCGAGTTCGCGCAGCGCCACCGCGTTGAAGCCGCCATCGCCATGGCGCGAGACCAGCGAGCAGGCCGGCATCCAGTCCGGCCGGGCGAAGGGGATCATGATGTGCTGGCCGTGCCACATCGCGAAGATCAGCGGCAGGTCCGGCCGGACATGGTCGTAGATATCGGCAGGCTCGAAGACGATCCGGTTCGTGCGCTGCACGAGGCGCAGATAGCCGGCCAGCAGGCGGCCGAGCGTTTCCTGCGCCACGCGCGTCTTGAGGATCGAAAAGCCCATAGGTCCTGTCGTTCTAAGCCTGTCTCGGCTCAGCCCTTGGCGGTCTCGGGGTCGAGCAGCCGGTGAAGATGGACGATGAAATAGCGCGTCTGCGCCTGGTCGACGGTCTGCTGCGCCTTGGCCTTCCAGGCGGTGTGGGCGGTGGCATAGTTCGGGAAGACGCCGACGATGTCGAGCTTCGCCAGATCCTTGAAGGTGATGCCGTCGAGCGAGGCGAGTTCGCCGCCCAGCACGAGGTGAAGAAGCTGTTTCTGTTCCGGTTCCGCGCTCATCGAACTCTCCTGCAAGGGCTGCTTGGCGCCCCCATAAGCCATCCCGGCGGTCCATGCGAGCGGGCTGCGCGGAAGCGTTGAAAAAAATCGTCAGGCGGGCTGCGTCCGTCCGTCGCGCAGTCGCTCGACCGCGCCCTGCAACGGCGTGGCAAGCCTGCCGTTGCTGGCCGCAAGCATGCCATGGACCGGCACCTCGCGATTGTACACGACCGGGCGCCCCTCGCCGTCGGTGAGCCGCCCGCCGGCCTCGCTCAGCACGAGATCGGCCGCAGCCAGATCCCAGTCACGGGCATCGGGCGAGATCAGGCCGGCATCGATGGTGCCGTCGGCGATGCGCGTCAGGCGTAGCGCCAGCGACGGAATCCGGCCGACCGCCTCGAAGCTCTCGAACTGCGCAAGCGCATCGAGCATCGGCTTGGGGCCGGCGATGCGAGCGCCGGCCAGCGTGTTCGCCGATGAGGTCTGGATGATCTCGCCGTTGAGCATCGCGCCGCCGCCGGCGAGAGCGCGATAGGTGGCCTGGCAGGCCGGCGCATGGACGATGCCGAGGACGGGCGCGCCTTGGTCGAGCAGCGCGACGCAGACGGCCCAGTCCGGCGAGCCCTGCATGAAGGCGCGCGTGCCGTCGATCGGATCGACGACCCAGACGAAGCGGTGCGACAGCCGCTGCGCATCGTCGACCGTCTCTTCGGACAGCCAGGCGGCTTCCGGCAGCAGCTCGGACAACCGAATCCGCAGGAAGGTGTCGACGCCGATATCAGCTTCGGTGACGGGCGATCCGCCGCTCTTCGACCAGGTCCGCGCGGCCGTCGTCGCGCCCGGCCGGAACAGCTCCAGGGCGATCGTGCCGGCTTCCAGGCAGCTTTCACCGACGGCCTTCAGCAGCTCGGCCGCGATCGGTAGCGTGATGGCGTTCATGGCTTTCCTATCGGCCGTGAAAGTCGCTGTTTCAAGCCGAAAATGCGGCCAGGGATCGAAAGATTCCGTCAAGCATCCGGCGGGAAAGGGCTCGTTTCGGGCCGGATCGGGGCGAAAACACCTTCCTTTAACCCAACCCTTTAAGCGCTCGGACACGGCTGGCGGCCATCCTCACAGGGCAAGCACGAGAACCCCGGCATCGACAGAGGGCTCCGTTGCAGCAGGGATTAGAGAGAGGCGTTATAACCGATGGCCAGCGTCACGCAGGCTGCCGGAGAGAGCGGTTTTGTGCCTGCTCTCTCCGGTGATCCGACCACCACAGCGATCGTTTCCCGCAACCCGATGCCGGCCCGTCCGGTCGCTCCGGCGATCGAGCGTATCGGTTCTGTGCGGATTCTGCGCGGCAAGGCCAATTGGCGCGGCGTCGCGCTGCGCCTGGCCAGTCCTGCCAGCGACGACGAGCGTTTCGAACTGGCCCTGACCGCCGGCGACGGCCGCTCCATCGTGGTGGCGTCAGCCGATCAGGACGATGCGGTTGCGCTCTGGCGGAACTTCGGCAAGGCTAGCGGTTTGCCGCTCTTGCTCGAAGGCGCCGATGGCGTGGTGACGGAACCCTATCCGCAGCTCGGCCGCGTCGCGCTGGGGGCGGTCCGCATCCGCCGCCGTCACGGCCTGCTCAACGGCCGCCGCCCGCGCTTCCTGACCCGTCGCAAGACCGGGCGTCTCGCCGAACTGCCGGTCATCGTCGCCGGCGACCGGATGACGGACTAGGATACAGTCGACATTGAAGTGCCGACTTTGAACACCACGGTTGTCATTCCGGGGCGCGCCGCAGGCGCGAACCCGGAACCCACGACCGGGTGAGACGCCCCGAGAACTCCTTTGCCAGCCGCTCGCTCGGTCGTGGGTTCCGGGTTCTTCGCTACGCGAAGCCCCGGAATGACAAAGGTCGTGCGACTGGAAGCGATCCGGCTCTTTGCGCAAGCTTAATTGAGGAACCAACCGCGGCTGATCGCATCGAGCGCGAGCCCGGCCGCCAGAAGCAGGCCGGCGTCGCGATTCGAGCGGAATATCCTGAGTGCTTCGGGCGCCGTCGCGCCGTTGATGCGGGTAACCTGCCGGCCGAGATGCAGGACGAAGGCGGCGAAGCCGAGCCAGGCGACCGGCCCGCCGCCGACCAGCCAGATCGCAATGCCCGTGAGCACGGCCGCCAGCGCGAAGCAGAGCGCCACGGCCTCGCGTGTATGGTCGCCGAAATAACGTGCGCTCGAGCGGATGCCGGCGATGACGTCGTCTTCCAGATCCTGCATCGCGTAGATCGTATCATAGCCGACGGTCCAGGCGATGGAGGCCGCGTAGATCAGGTACGCGGGTGCGTCGAGCCGGCCGAACACGGCGCTCCAGCCCATCAAGCCGCCCCATGAGAAGGCGAGACCGAGCACGAATTGCGGCATGTTCGTGATCCGCTTCATGAACGGATAGATCGCGACGATCGCGAGCGAGGCGATGCCGAGCACGATCGTGAAGCGGTTGAACTGCAGCAGCACGACGAGGCCGAGGAGCGCTTGCGCGACCATGAACAGCGCGGCGGCTTTCGCCGTCACCTGCCCGGACGGCAGTGGCCGGCCGCGCGTGCGCGCCACCTCGGCGTCGAGCTTGCGGTCGATAATGTCGTTGAAGGTGCAGCCCGCGCCGCGCATCAGCACCGCGCCGACAAAGAAGAGCAGGCAGTGCCAGGGATTGGGATAAGGCTGGCCGGCAGCAATGGCGGCAAGTCCCGCCGCCCACCAGCAGGGCATGAGCAGGAGCCACCAGCCGATCGGCCGCTCGATGCGGGCGAGTTTCAGGAACGGTCTGGTCGCGAAGGGAGCCCGCGTGTCGACCCAATGCCCTTTGAGCGCATCGGGCAAAGGTGCGTCAGGAAGCGGCGCGTCGCGCCCCGGCATCGTTCCTGCGGGTCTCGGCTCAGGCATGGCGCCGTGGCGCCGGCTAGAGCGCGCCCTGCGGGACGCGCATCCCGCCGCCGACGCCGCTGGTGATGGAATCGGCGCCGCCGAACGGGCTGGAGCCCTGTGCCTGCTGCTGAGCGCGGCGCATCATCTGGGCCTGCTGCTTGACGGCGTTGCAGGCCTGGGTGCGGAAGCCGGCCACCTTCTTGTTGTCGGCCTGCATGCCTTCGATGAAGGTCGCCGGAATCTGGCACCAGTCCTGGTTGGCTGTGGCGAACTTGATCGCGGCGTCGCCGTTGCTGACGAGGCGGCCGAAGGAGCTGCAGGCTTCCTGCGGCGTCATCTTCTTCTTGGCCTTCTGGGCAGCCGACAGCCGCGACACGATCGACTGCCGCTCGGCAAGCAGCTTCTGAATCTGCTCGCAGCCCGAAGCCTGCGCATGTGCGGGAGCAGCCGCCAGGAACGGGGCCACGGCAAGGCCGAGCACCGCGATAACGCCTGAAGCCATCCAACGCCGCATGGTGTCCTTACTCCGGATTGCCGGCCCGCCCGGCCGATCGTTAGATACGTCCTTAACAGCAGGCGCTGTTAACGCCAACGACTCTTGCGAGTCCATGGGTGGCCTTCTGGGGTGCCGCGCCTGCTACAGGGGGATTGTGGCGTTTTTCGCGCTGTCCTCACCGCTATCATCGACGCCTGGAGGCGCCTGCGCTCATGTCCGTTCCCGATTTCGCCCGGCACCGGCTCTTCATCGACCAGCCCTTGGCTGCGGCCGCGATTCTCCCGCTCGAGCGCGAACAGGCCAATTATCTGCTCAATGTCCTGCGCTTGCGCGTCGACGGCACGGTGCTCGTCTTCAACGGGCGTGACGGCGAATGGCTGGCGCGCCTCGTGCCGGAGGGACGCAAGCAGGCGAATCTGGAGCTTGTGCGCCAGACCAGGCCACAGCCGCCGGCGCCCGACCTGCATTATCTGTTCGCGCCGCTGAAGCATGCGCGGCTGGATTACATGGCGCAGAAGGCAGTCGAGATGGGTGCGGGCGTGCTTCAGCCCGTCCTGACCCGGCGCACCCAGGTCTCGCGTTTGAACCTCGACCGGATGCGCGCCAATGCCATTGAGGCGGCCGAGCAATGCGGCATCCTGAGCCTGCCGCAGATCGAGCCGGAGCGACCGCTCGAAGCCGCGCTGGCGGACCTGGCGCCGGAGCGGCTGCTGATCTTCTGCGACGAAGGCCTGGCGGAGGCGAGCCCGATCTCTGCACTGGCGGAGCGCAAGCCCGCGCCGCTCGCCGTCCTGATTGGGCCCGAGGGCGGCTTCGACGAGGCCGAGCGGAACCTGATCTGCGCGCGGCCCAACACGCTGCCGATCTCGCTCGGCCCGCGGATTCTGCGGGCGGACACGGCCGCGGTCGCGGCGCTTGCCCTGGTTCAGGCGGTTCTCGGCGACTGGCCGAGGGCATGATCGGAAGGTGATTCGGCCTGTCGCCAGCGCCGGTCGCCTTTGCACGAATGCACGGTTCCGGTCGTTGTGGAGCGCCCGGCGCTCGCCTATGTCTGTGCATCCTCTGCCGGCTTCCTCGGCACCTTCGGTGTCGGGGCCGGTCGTCTTGCCTCATCTGCCGGAGCGCCCATGGCTCGCGACGTGTCCGATTCGACCCCGGTCGATTCCAAGGCCGAACTGATTGCGTGGATCGCCGATGGCGAGAAACCGGCCTCGTCCTTCCGGATCGGCACCGAGCACGAGAAATTCCCGTTCTATCAAAGCGATCTCGCTCCCGTCCCCTATGAGGGGCGCGCCGGCGCCGACGGCATCCGCGCTCTGCTGGAAGGCATGCAGCAGCGGCTCGGCTGGGAGCCGATCGTCGATGACGGCCATATCATCGGCTTGGCCGGGCCGGATGGCGGCGGCGCGATCTCGCTGGAGCCGGGCGGACAGTTCGAATTGTCCGGCGCGCCGCTGGAGACGCTTCACGAGACGCAGGCCGAGCTTCAGGCTCATCTCACCGACGTCAAGGCGGTGGCCGCTCCGCACGGCATCGGCTTCGTCGCGCTCGGCGCCTCGCCGCTCTGGACCCGCGCCGAGACGCCGGTGATGCCGAAGGGCCGCTACAAGATCATGGCGAACTACATGCCGAAGGTCGGCACGATGGGCCTCGACATGATGTTCCGGACCTGCACCGTCCAGGTCAATCTCGACTTCGCCAGCGAAGCGGACATGGTCCGCAAGCTCAGGGTCTCGTTGGCGCTGCAGCCGCTCTCCACCGCCCTGTTCGCCTCCTCGCCCTTCCTCGAACGCAAGCTCAACGGTTTCCAGTCGATGCGCTCCGAGATCTGGCGCGACACCGACAACGCCCGCTCCGGCATGCTCGCCTTCGCCTTCGACGAGGGCATGTCCTATGAGGGTTATGTCGAATGGGCGCTCGACGTGCCCATGTATTTCGTCAAGCGTGGCGATACCTATCACGACGTCGCCGGCGCTTCCTTCCGCGACCTTTTGGCCGGGCGTTTGCCGCAACTGCCGGGCGAGAAGGCCACGATGTCCGATTGGGCCAACCATCTCTCGACGGTTTTCCCCGAAGTCAGGCTGAAGCGCTTCCTGGAGATGCGCGGCGCCGATGCCGGCCCGCCCGACATGCTCACCGCGATGCCGGCCTTCTGGGTCGGATTGCTCTATGATGCGACCTCGCTCGACGCGGCCTGGGACCTCGTCAAGAACTGGAGTGCTGCAGAGCGGCAGGCGCTGCGCGATGCGGTGCCGCGCGAAGGCTTGGCCGCGACGATCGGCGGGCGCAAGCTCGGCGAGATCGGCGGCGAGGTGCTGGAACTGTCGCGGGCCGGTCTCGCCCGCCGGGCGCGCCTGGATGCCGCCGGCACGGATGAAAGCGCCTATCTCGCCCCCCTGCACGGGATCGTGGAGCGCGGGCAGACGCTCGCCCAGCATCTCGCGGCGCGCTATCGCGGCGAATGGGGCGGCACCGTCGAGCCGGTCCTCACCGAATTGGCGTTGTAGGCTCGGGCGTCCCGGAAAACCGCGATACCCGCTGCATTGCAGCGGGTGCATTAACGATTTGGCTGCAGTTTGCGGCGATAAACTAGCGGCATGGATCAGCTCCGTGCCAGCTTTGCCGCTTTTACGCGCGACGAACGCGGCGCGACGATCATTGAATATGGCTTTGTCATCACCCTGATCTCGCTGACCATCATCACGGCCGCCACGTCGATGGGCCAGAGCGTCGTTCGCTTCTTCCAGTCCATGTCGGCTGGTTTCGGGTCCTGAGGCCGGGAGGGCGCCGAAGCGCCCTTTCCCATTCCCGCTCTTGTGATGCTGAAATAGCCGGCGCCTATTCCGCCGCTGTCTTGAAGCTCGCGAGGTTGTCGAGGCTCTGGATGATGTGCTCGGCCAGCGCATTCGACAGCACCGACGGGTCGAAGCGGGTCCGCAGCAGCCCGATCTTGCATGAGGGCAAGGTCGCGAAACCCTCGGAGGGGCCGAGAATGCGCATGCCCGGCCTGACCGCGCTCTCCGGCAGGACCGAGATCGCGAGCCCGGCCAGCACGGCTGCGCCGACCGCAGTGGAATTCCAGCTCGCATAGAGCACGCGGAAGCGGCGCCCCTTCGATTCAAGTGCGTCGACCGCGGCCTGCCGCCAGTTGCAGGTCGGCCGCCCGAGCGCGAGCGGCAGCGGATCCGTCTCATGCACGCTATGGCGCGCCGAGGTGACCCAGAGCAGCGGCTCGATGCGGATGATCTCGCCCTGGCCGCGGCTTTCGACATGGGTGATGATCGCCAGGTCGATGTCGCCGGTCGCGATCCGCTCGGCCAGCATCGGCGTCGGCTCGCAGACCACCGTAACCTCGGCGCGCGGGTTCGAATGGGCGAAGCGCGCCAGGATTTCGGGCAGGTAGCGATCGGCATAATCGTCGGGCACGCCGAGGCGGATGCGACCCTTCAGGTCGGCATCGGCGAAGGAGGCGACGCATTCGAGGTTCAGCCGCACGATCCGGCGGGCATAGTCGAGCAGGCGCTCGCCATCCTCGGTCAGCTTGGCATGGCGACCGTCGCGGCCGAACAGGGGCCGCCCGACCCGCTCCTCGAGCCGCTTCATCTGCATGGAAACGGCCGATTGCGTCTTGAAGACGATCTCGGCGGCGCGGGTAAAGGAACCGGTATCGGCGATGGCGACGAAGGTCTTGAGCTGATCGGCATCGAGCACATGGGCCATTGGCGATCCCCGTCACTGTTCATCAATATCAGTGTTGTGAGACATCATAACCATTCGTTTGGCTGATGACCAGAGCCTCGCTAGGATCCGGATGCACTCCAGATTTCCTGTCAATGGCGCGTCCGGGCGGGACGGAGGGGCTCAGATCCGCGTTCCGCACCGCCAGAGGAGGCCGTCATGCTGCTCATGACTATCACTGCGAAGTCGCTCTCGTCCGTTTCGGCCGGCGTCACGCGTGTTGCCACCATCGGAGTGAACGGAACGATTCAACTCGTGCGCGCTCTCGCTCACCGTCGTGAAGTGATGCGTCTTTCCGCCGAACTCGACGAGCGCGGGCTCAAGGATCTTGGCCTTGTCCGTTCGGATATCGATGGTGCGCTCGCCACCTCCTGGCTGGAGGACCCGTCCGCCGTGCTGGCGGAGCGCTCGCGCTCCGCGTCGAGCATTGCCGCTGCGCGGCGGGAGCACGCCCTGCGCCATGCCGGATCGACGTCGATGCTGGCGAAGAAGGCCGATATTGCGGTTGCACGCTGCGCCTGACCCCTTGGCGTCAGCGTCCCTGCGGGCGGGAGCTTCGTGCTTCCGCCCTTTTTCATGTCTTCGGCAGATGAAGAGCTGAATCCGCCTCAGCGACGGGCCTGTCCGCCGCCGAGCATGGCGTCGAGGATCGATTTCAGCGCGTTCTGATGGTCGTCCTGGATCTGGCGGCCGTGCTCGAACATCTGGTTGAGGGCGTCGAGGCCGATCGAGCCCGGCCCGTTGGCCGAGGATGAGGGCGCGGCCTCCTCGGGCTCGGGTTCCGGAGCGGGCGCGCGCCGCGGCGTACTGCGCGGAGCGGGGGGCGGCGCGGGTTCGGGTTGCGGCGCCATGCCGCCGAACATGCCGCCGAGAATCTGGCCGAGAGCACCGCCGAACGGGTCGGACGGCGACGCCTGCGGACTGGGCTGCGGCTGGCCGGCCTGGCCGAACATGCCTTTGAGAATCGCCTCGAACGGATTGGCCGGCATCTGCGGCTGGGGCGCCGGCTGCATGCCCGGCATCTGGCCGCGCATCATCTCGGCGAACTGGCCGAGGATGCCACCCAGCCCCTCGTTGCTCGATGTCTTGGACAGGCCGCCCATCAGCATCGCCGCGATGACCGGCAGCATCTGCTTCAGGATCGCCTGCGAGACGCCGCTGGTCGCAGCCGCCTGCGCCGCGATCGCCTGGCTGACCTCGCGCGAGCCGAAGAGCTGGCTCAACACGTCGTTGCCGGCATTCTGGGCGCCGGTGGGAATGCCGTAGCCGCCGGTCTCGAAGAAGCGGGCATAGGGCGAGGCGGTCATCATCTGGGCCAGCGAGCCGAAGGCATAGGGGTCGCGCGTCTGCCGCTGCAGCCCCATCGAGAAGGCCGGCAGCAGGGCATCCAGCGCGGCCTGCGTCTGCTGCAGGCTCAGGCCGTATTGCTGGGCGAGGTTTGGCAGCGCCTGGCCGTGCTGGGCCGACTGCATGATATCGAACAGGTTCATCATGGGCGCTTCTCCCCGGCCGGCTTTTTGGCTCCGTACCTAGGGCGACGATAGCAGGGTGTCCTTGCCTGGCAAATCGGTTGCGGCCTGGCGCTGCGCGGCCCGCCGTTCCAGCCGGGTGATGCCGCGATAGGCGAAGACCAATGCCAGCACGCCGAAGGCGACCGCCCCCAGCGCCGAGCCGGCCATCGCGCCCTTCGGTCCGGCGAGATGCGCGCCGAGGATGGCGAGAGGCATGGTGCCGAGCGTAGCGCGGCCCCAGCTGAACAGCGTCGACAGGAACGGCATGCCGAGATTGTTGAAGGCAGCATTGGCGACGAAGAGCATGCCGACGAAGATCCACATCGGCCCGGCGATCAGGCAGAAGAACAGCACGAGTTCCGCCGTCAGCCCCGTCGCATGGAAGGCGGAGACGATGGAGCCGCGGAAGGTGAAGAGCAGCGCCCAGGAGACGAGCACGGAGATGCCGGCGAAGATCGCTGCGTCGGTCAGGCCCCGGCGCATCCGGTCGAAGCGTCCGGCGCCCCAGTTCTGGCCGAGGATCGGCCCGACCGCGCCCGACAGTGCGAAAAGCACGCCGAAGGCGACCGGGACCAGCCGGTCCATGATCGCGAGTGCCGCCACGGCCGCATCGCCGAAGCGCGCGACGACGCTGGCGAAGACCGCGTTGGCGATCGGGTTCGAGAGATTCGTCAGGATCGCCGGGCCGGCGATGGAGAAGGTCCGGGCGGCGTCCTGCCGGATGAAGGCGAGGCGCGGCCGCTCGATCATGCCGTGCACGACCACGCAGCCGTGGAAGCCGATGGCGACGATGATGATCCGCGCCAGCACGATCGCGATCGCGGCGCCGTCAGGCCCGAGCCCGAAGCCGAAGATCAGCAGCGGGTCGAGCCCTGCGGTGACGATGCCGCCGCCGAGTGTGACGAACATCGCCCGCCTGGCGTCCCCGACCGCGCGCAGGATGCCGGAGAAGCCCATGCCGATTGCCATCAGGATATTCGATGGCAGCACGATGTAGAGGAAGGAGAGGGCGACGGCATGCGACTGGTCGCGCGCGCCGAGCAGGCTGAGAAGCTTCGGCAGGAACGGCAACGCCGCGAGCGACAGGACGAGTGCCACCAGCGCCGACAGGGCCATGGTCGAGGCCGCAATGCGCCGCGCTGCGGGGCGGTCGCCCGCGCCGACGCTGCGCGAGGTCAGAGCGGTCACGGCGATCATCAGCCCGACATTCACCGAGACCATCAGGTAGAGCACGATCGTGGCGAAGCCGACGCCGGCCGTCGCTTCCGGGCGGCCGAGCCAGGAGACATAGAGCAGCGACAGGAGGTCGACGACGAAGACCGCCATCAGGCCGATCGAACCTGTCGCGGTCATCACCGCGACATGGCGCATCAATGGGCCTTCGACGAAGACGGCCTGCGGCCGGGCCGAGGCTCCGCTCATCGTTCGGGCTCTCCGACGCCGCCGACCGCAACTTCCGCCCCGCCATCCTCGATGACGTGCCGCGTCTCGGCCGTGAGCGGCTTTGACTTGACCTTGGGCGGAACCAGCGGCTCCGGCGAGACGCGCGGCACGCGGTTGATCGCGGCGGTGAGCCCCTCGTGGAACTGGATCTCCATGCGCTGTGCATCGCGGTCGCGGACATGGTCGATCACGAGATCGGCCTCGTCGCGGGTCAGGCCCAGCGTCTCCAGGGTGACGCGTCCGAAGCCCAGCGCCGATTCGAAGGTCTCGCGCATCTGGAAATCGACATTCGCCTTCATCAGTTCGATCGCATGGATGCGGTCATAGGCTCGCACATGCAGCCGCGCGCTCGGGAACTCGGCCTTGACCATCTCGACGATCCTGAGCGCCGCCTGCCTGTCGTCGACGCAGATGCAGATGACGCGGGCCTTGCCGGCGCCGGCTGCGCGCAGCACGTCGAGCCGCGTGCCGTCGCCGTAATAGATCTTGAAGCCGAACTGCGCGGCCGAGCGGATGCGCTCGACATCGGAATCGATCACGGTCACGTCGACATGCTGGAGCAGCAAAGCCTGCGTCACGATCTGGCCGAAGCGGCCGAAGCCGATCACCATCACCGGGCTGTCGCCGACGCCGTCATAGTCCTCGTCCATCGTCGCGGGCGTGATGCGGGCCAGCAGCACCGCGTCGATCAGCTTGGCGACGATCGGGCCGAGCAGCATGCTGATCGCCGCGAGCGCGGTGACCATCGCCGCTTGCTGGGCGGTGAGCAGTCCGTTCGCGAGGCCGAGCGGCAGCAGCACGAAGGCGAATTCGCCGGCCGGGGAGAGCAGGGCGCCGGCCCGGATCGCCTCGAGCCAGGACGAGCAGGACAGCCGCAGGATCGAGGTGACGACGGCGATCTTGAACAGCACCAGCAGCGGCGCGGCCAGCGCCAGCAGCAGCCAGTTGTCGGCGACGAGCTTGAGGTCGAGCGACATGCCGACCGCCATAAAGAACAAGCCGAGCAGGACGCCGCGGAAGGGCTCGATATCGGCCTCCAGCTCATGCCGGAAATGCGAGTCGGCCAGCATCACGCCGGCGAGGAAGGCGCCCATCGCCATCGAGAGCCCGACATGCTCCATGAGCAATGCCGCGCCCAGAACGATCAGCAGGGCGGCGGCCGTCATCACGTCCTTCGCGCCGGTATGGGCGAGGATGCGGAAGAACGGGTTCATCACATAGCGCCCGGCCAGCACGATCAGCACGAGCGCGAGGAGTGCGATGCCGAGGCTGGCGAGCGCCATCATCGGGCTGCCGGCTTCCTTGCCCCCGGTCGTCGCAAGCAGAGGCAGCAATGCCAGCACCGGCGCGATCGCCATGTCCTGGAACAGCAGGATCGAGAAGGTGCGCCGGCCATAGGTTTCGTTGCCGTCGCCGCGCTCCTCCAGCAATTGCAGCGCGATCGAGGTCGCCGACAGCGCGAGCGCCACGCCGACGGCGACCGCGCCTGCCACTGACAGGCCGAAATACCAGCCGAACAGGCCGATGCCGCCGGCGCTGAGCGCCATCTGCGCGAGGCCGGAGCCGAGGATATCCTTGCGCATCGAGTAGAGCCGCGCAGGCTGCAATTCGAGGCCGACGAGGAAGAGCAGCAGCACGACGCCGATCTCGGCCGTGCCGCGGATCGCATCAGGGTCCTTGATCACGCCGAGGATCGAGGGACCGATGACGATACCGGCCGCCAGATAACCCAGCACCGCCGACTGGCCGAGCTTGCGGAAGAGCGGGACGGCAATCACCGCCGCGGCGCAGAAGGTCAGGATCGGCGGCAGAAAGCTGACATGCGAGGCGGCGTCGGCCATGCGGAATTCGGGGCTTTGGAAACGGGCTTGGCGGTCCGGCGCGACGCGCGGCGTGGCGGGCCGTCGCTCTATCTAGGCTTTCGATGGCGATCCTGCGAGAGGCAATCGGCATGGCGGCCAAGCCTTGGGCGACATGGGCAATTGCGGGGGGGGCGCTTCCGACCAGAGCCACACTTGTCATTCCGGAGCTTCGCGCAGCGAAGAACCCGGAACCCACGACTGGGTGAGCGGTTGGCAACCGGCTCTCGAGTGTCCCGCCCAGTCGTGGGTTCCGGGTTCGCGCCTATGGCGCGCCCCGGAATGACAGATGTATCGGCCTGCGCCGCTTCGCTTCCTTGACATCGCCCCGATCCCGCCGAAAGAAGACGCGGACCGATTGGAGTTTGCCCCGCGCGTGACCAAGCCGCCGCTCGACATTCTGCTCTGTGCCCCGCGCGGTTTCTGCGCCGGCGTCGTGCGCGCCATCGACGCCGTCGAGAAGGCGCTGAAGCTGCATGGCGCACCGGTCTATGTCCGCCACGAGATCGTCCATAACAAGTACGTCGTCGAATCCCTGAAGCGGAAGGGCGCGGTCTTCGTCGCCGAACTCGACGAGGTGCCGGATGAAACGCGTCCCGTGATCTTCTCGGCTCATGGTGTCGCCAAGGCGGTGCCGGCGGCAGCCAAGGCGCGCAATCTCTTCGCCATCGACGCAACCTGCCCGCTGGTCACCAAGGTCCATCGCGAGGCCGAGGTCCATCACAAGCGTGGCCGCCATATCCTGCTGGTCGGCCATGCCGGCCACCCCGAGGTCATCGGCACCATGGGCCAGCTGCCCGTGGGCGCGATCACGCTGATCGAGACGCTGGACGATGTCGCGACGCTTCAGGCGCCGGAAGGCCAGCCGCTCGCCTATGTCACCCAGACCACGCTCTCGATCGACGATACCCGCGAGATCGTCGAGGCCTTGCAGGCCCGCTTCCCGGAGCTGATCGCCCCGCATAAGGAAGATATCTGCTACGCCACGACCAATCGCCAGGAGGCGGTGAAGCGCGTCGCGCCGATGGTCGAGGGGCTAATCGTCGTCGGCTCGCCCAATTCCTCGAACTCGCAGCGCCTGCGCGAGGTCGCTGAGCGCGCCGGCTGCCCGGTCGCGCGGCTCGTCCTGCGTACCGACGAGATCGACTGGTCGGTCTTCGGGAACATCCGCAGCCTCGGCATCACCGCCGGCGCGAGCGCGCCCGAGGTGCTGGTCGAGGAGATCATCGACGCCTTCGCCGCGCGCTACGAGGTCCGCGTCGAGACCGTCTCGACCGCCGACGAGAACGTCTTCTTTCCGCTGCCGCGCGAACTGCGCGGCGAGGCGACGCCGGATGCGGCGGAATAATCTCAGCAGAAGAGTACAATCGTGGCCGTCTATACTGAAGTGCCCGATGACGAGATGGCCGCCTTCGTGGCGCGCTACGGCATCGGCGATCTCCTCTCCGCCAAAGGCATCGCCGAAGGCGTCGAGAATTCGAACTACCTGATCCGCACCACGCAAGGGTCCTTCATCCTCACGCTCTACGAGAAGCGGGTGAACCCGGACGATCTGCCGTTCTTCCTCGGCCTGATCCAGCATCTCGCCGCGCGCGGGGTGATCTGCCCGCAGCCGGTCAGCGACAGCCGCGGCGAGATGCTCGGCCGCCTCGCCGGGCGCCCGGCCGCGATCGTCACCTTCCTCGACGGTCTCTCGGTACGCCGTCCGACATCAGCCCATTGCCAGGAACTCGGCCGCGGCCTTGCGCTGCTGCATCAGGCGGGCGCCGATTTCGCGATGGAACGGGTTAATGCGCTCTCCGTGCCGGGCTGGCGCCCGCTGGCCGAACAGGCCGGCACTGACGCCGACAAGGTCTCGCCCGGCCTCGCGCGTCGCGTCGCTGCCGAGATCGCGGTGCATGAGGCGAGCTGGCCGCAAGGATTGCCGCGCGGCGTGATCCATGCCGATCTCTTCCCCAACAACGTCTTCTTCCTCGGCGACAAGCTCTCGGGCCTGATCGACTTCTATTTCGCCTGTACCGATGCCTATGCCTACGATCTCGCGATCTGCCTGAATTCCTGGTGCTTCGAGGCCGACGGCTCGTTCAACCTGACCAAGGGCCAGGCGATGCTCGCCGGCTACGAGAGCGTCCGGCCTTTGAGCGAGGCCGAGGTCGGGGCGCTGCCGCAGCTCTGCCGGGGCAGCGCCTTGCGCTTCCTGCTGACGCGCCTGGTCGACTGGCTCAACGTGCCCCCCGGTGCGCTGGTCAAGCCGCATGATCCGCTTGAATACGATCGCAAGCTCGCTTTCCACCAGCGCGTCGCCGATGCCCGCGAATACGGGCTGAAGCGATGAGCGGCGAGACGGTCGAAGTCTGGACGGACGGCGCCTGTTCCGGGAATCCCGGCCCCGGCGGCTGGGGTGCGATCCTGACCTTTAACGGCGTCGAGAAGGAGTTGTCCGGCGGCGAGGCGCAGACCACCAACAACCGCATGGAGCTGATGGCGGCGATCGCCGCGCTGGAGGCACTGAAGCGCCCCGTCATGGTCGCGCTGCACACCGACAGCCAGTATCTGCGGCAGGGCATCACCGGCTGGATCCATGGCTGGAAGAAGAACGGCTGGAAGACGGCCGACCGCAAGCCGGTCAAGAACGTCGAACTCTGGCAGCGCCTCGAAGCCGCGCTCGGCCGTCACAAGATCGAGTGGAAATGGGTCAAGGGCCATGCCGGCGACGAGATGAACGAGCGCGCCGATGCGCTGGCGCGCGCCGGGATGGCGCCGTTCAAGAGCGGCGGCCGCTGACCGTCTTTCTGGCCTCAGGCCCGGTGCTCGTGCAAGTAATGCGTCAGGCGCAAAAGCGGTTTCATGCCGAGCGCCTCGGCCAGCCGGATCGAGGCAGCGTTATTCTCGTGAACCTGATAGCGGGCCATCAGCCCGCGCCGCGCCAGTTCGTCGAGCGCCGCGCAGACCACGCGCGATCCGAGGCCGCGCCCGCGCTGGTCGGGCCGCGTGACCACGCCGCCGATCTCCCAGACGCTGCCATAGCTCTCGAAGGCCAGGCAGACGGAGAGCGGTTCCTCGTCTGAGCCGATTGCACAGGTGAAGGCGCGTCCGCTCGCCAGAAGCGGCGACAGCCAATCCCGCTCATGATCCTGCATGCGATAGAGCGCATACATGGCATCCGTGGCGCTGTCCGCGACGGTGACGCCTTCGCGACTGCTGGTGCGCTCTGGCGACGTGAACGATAAGAAGCTGGTCTTGCGCGTGAGCGGATAGCGCCGGTGCACGACGTTGCGATCGGCGGCGCTGCACAGCTTGAAGACGATGCCGCTATCCGCTGGGAGTTCGCTGAGCAGCGCTTCCGTCAGTGCCGCATCGTCGCTGCGGATGAGGGCGGCGTGGGCCGCCGTCGGATAGGTCTTGCGGTCGTAGTCGCTCGCCGCCGTGTCGAGCAGAACGAGCGTTGCAGTACCGGCCGGCGAGCGTTGCTGAATCGCCTGCGTATGCCGCGGGAAGGCTTGCAGATGCTTCAGCAGCACGACATTGGCGAGCGGATCGGTACCGAGCCGCTCGATGATCTCGTTCCTGTCCCGGACCGCGATCATGATCGCTCCGGCGGGTTTCTCAGCCCAGCGGCTGGCGGTAGACGATGAAGCCCGACTTGTCGGCGACCTTGTCGTAGAGCGCCTGTCCCTGAAGGTTGGATTCATGCGTCTGCCAGTAGACGCGGAAGCAGTTCTTGGCGCGCGCCATCTGGTTCACGGCCTCGATCAACTTGCGGCCGATGCCGGTGCCGCGCGATTCCGGCACGGTGAACAGGTCCTGAAGATAGCAGATCGGCTTCTCGCTCCAGGTCGTGCGGTGGATCACCCAATTGACCATGCCGAGCGGCTTGTCGCCCTCGAAGGCGAGGAAGCCGCCCATCGGCTCCTCGCCGCCGGTCAGGCGCCCGAAGGTGATCGCGTCGATCTCCGGCGGCAGCGTCGCCTTGTAGAAGGTGAGGTAGCCATGCCAGAGCGGCGTCCAGGCCTCCCGGTCGGTCGCGGCAAGCGGGCGAATGCTGATCTCGGCCATCGATGTTCTCCTCGGGCGCGAAAGCTATCCGGGGCTTCGCGGCTTGTCTCATGACAAGCGCAGATCGGATCGATCAACCGGGTTGGTCCGACGCGAGGAAGCGCTCGACGGCGCTGGCGCTCAGAGCCTGAGCGGGATCTTCCCTCCAAAGATCGAGAATGATAGCCGCCAGGCGAGCTCTCGCCCGCCTCTGCTGCTGGCCTCCGACGGTGTTGACGCTGTTCACCGCCAGCCAAGCGGCGTCGAACGCGCCAGCCAATTTTGCCAACTCCGTAGGCTCGACCACGAAGCCCTGAAACGGCATGTCCTCTCCCCATACGCCAGAGAAGTGGAGCAGTTTACGAGGCAGCGCACGCCTCGCAATGTCAAAAGCTGGGTCGGCGCTCGACCCAATGCTGCAATTGGCCGACGGCTATCTATTGGTTGGGAGGAACGATGTTTCAGACATATCGCAATCCTGAGCCGACTGGTGTTCTAGCCGATAGGCTGTCCGAACCTCCAACTTGAGACCGAGCATTGGAATGCACTCGCGCTGCTGCGACGGTGGATAAAACTTGAAGTTTGATGGGTTGGAAACTGATCCATCAACAGCGCCAAGGTAGCGCCAATCAGATGAACCTCTCCCACTTTCTTCTTCGGAGTGCTTGACTGCGAAGGAGCCATTTTGATCTTGCTTAAAAGCGATAAGCCCGGCGAGGGGTGTCAAGACCATAATCGATTCATCGAGATCAGCGTAGAAACTAGCTCGGCTGGAGACAAGTTCAGGCCAGCCAGATGCCGTAACCCCCAAGCCAGGTTTCGAGGTGATAGAAAGTTTGCTGTAAGCTTGACCTTGAGCTTGGCAACACCACCACTCCAGACGAACTGCAATTGACGGGTCGGTCAGCTTAAAGTCCGATTTACCCAACAGGGTCGGATGAAAAGCGACGTAGGAGCCAAGGCCGATCAGCACGGCAATTGAGAGGCACGCGACTAAACGACTTGGGAGCGACATCCTGTATCGCTAGGCCGTGGCAATCGCTCCGTCAAACTTCCGCTTCCGACCGATTGTGTTGAAAAAGTCCGGCCGGCGTGAAATCCGCATGACACGGCTGCCAGATGGAGAAGAACATTCTCTCCGCATCGGGAAGATGCCTTCCATGGCGGGCCATCCCATTCCCGCAGAGATGAAAATTCTCAGCTTTGGCCGGGCACCCTTCCGCGAAGTATTGCTGTCGACTTTTTCAACACAATCGACCCGTTGCAGACATGCCCTATCCGGTCGATCGACCACCGACGAGCGGAAAAAGCCCGCGCAGCGGCTGCGCGGGCTCCAATCTCTCTCCGTGCCGTCAGGCTCAGAGCTTGGCGAGCATCGCCTCGGCGCCGGAGGCTTCGGCCTTGCCGGCGGCTTCCTCGACGCTGAGCACCTTCACGGTGCCGTCCTCGACCAGCATCGAATAGCGCTGCGAGCGGGTGCCGAGGCCGAAGCCCGAGCCGTCCAGCGACAGGCCGATCTCCTTGGCGAAATCGGCATTGCCGTCCGAGAGGAACTCGATCACGCCGGCGCCGCCGGTCGCCTTCGACCAGGCATCCATGACGAAGACGTCGTTGACGCCGGTCACCATGATGGCGTCGACGCCCTTCGCCTTGATCTCGGCCGCCTTCTCCAGATAGCCCGGCAGGTGGTTGCGGTGGCAGGTCGGGGTGAAGGCGCCGGGAACGGCGAAGAGCACCACCTTCTTGCCGCTGAACAGCTCGTCGGTCGTGCGCGCGGCGGGGCCGTCGGCGGTCATGACGCGGAACGTCGCCTGGGGAAGCTTGTCACCCACCTTGATGGTCATGAGCCTGTCTCTCCGTGAAGCCTGCGGCCAGAGGGGCCGCCCGGCTTGAGGGATTAGGGCTTTGAGGCGGGGATGTCGAGGTCGAGCCGCGTCTCGATAGGCCGTGGCGTGCCGCGCACGGTGAAGATCAGCGGGACCGGGCCGGCCACGCCCTTCGGCCGCTCGTCGATCCGGATCTGGGCGAGGACCGTGCCGTCCGCCTGCGGTGTCAGGCGGGATTTGCCGAAGGACCACATGCCCGAGCCCTCGACGAAGATATCCTCGATCCGGCCCTCCGTCGGCGGCTGCAGGATAAGGCGCAGGCCCGGGTCGACCACGCTGTCATCGAGACCGGCCTCGACGATCGCGATCTTCTCCTTGTGGACGCCCGGCTTGGCTGGGACCGGCACGCGGGCCTCGAAACTTTCGAGGCGCGGCGAGGTCACGGTCGTCACGCCGGGCTCTAGCCACAGGCTCGCCTCGCCCTTGGCGGGAATGCAGATCTTCTCGCAGACGGCATAGTCGAGCTTCAGCACGACGAGCACCGGCCGCGACGGATCGACCGGCTGGACAGAGATCGGGATCACGACTTCGCCGACATAGCCGATGGAATAGCCGGCGGAATCCTGGAAACGCTCCGGCACGGGCCAGCGCACGTCGAGCCCGCCGATATTGGTCGAGCCCGACCAGTCGAAGCCGGGTGGCACGCCGAATTGCCCGGGGCTGCGCCAATAGGTCTTGTAGCCCGGCGACATCACGATCTCGACGCCGACGCGCTGCTTGCCGGTCGAGGTCGTCGGCCCGGCGATGAGACGCAGCTTGGCATGCTCGCTCGCGGACCATGGCGAGGTCGCGGCCTCGTTCGCCACGTCCTGCGCGCGGGCAGCGGGGCCGAGCGCCAGGGGCAGCAGGGCCAGCAGGGGAAGAATGCGGTTCACGGGCCCAGCCTTTACCGATTGCGAGCCTGAAAAGCGAACAAAACCTGTCTTCCTCCGCCGGTCGGCGCCTGTACGATCTCGTGGTAACGTTGCGCAGGAATGGGGCGCAATCGCGATAGCGGCGGCATTGTCCGACGTCGCCGCCCCGGCGCACGCGAACGTGATCCGAAATGCATCGAGGATTGCGGCCCGGGCTTGGGTCTGCGGGAGAGGGGGCAAGCCAAGTCTTGCCGATACGGCCCGACAGCATCTAGCATGGAGCTCATGAAGATCGGCTCACAATCGCGCGTCGGCGGCCGCAGCTATCTCGATGGGCAATGCCTGATCGCTATGCCGGGCATGGCCGATTCACGCTTCAGCCGCAGCGTCGTCTATGTCTGCGCCCATTCCGAGGACGGGGCGATGGGCATCATCGTCAACAAGCCGGCCGGCGACACGAAATTCCCGGAGCTGCTCGTCCAGCTCGACGTGATTCCCTCCGAGGAGGTGATCCGTTTGCCGAGTCGGGCCGAGCGCATGCAGGTGCTGCGCGGTGGCCCGGTCGAGACCAAGCGCGGCTTCGTCCTGCACACCGCCGATTTCTTCCTGGAATCGGCGACCCTGCCGATCGACGAGGGCATCTGCCTGACCGCGACGCTGGATATCCTGCGTGCCATCGCCACTGGCGAGGGGCCGGAGAGCGCGGTGCTGGCGCTGGGTTATGCGGGCTGGGCTGCGGGGCAACTGGAGGCCGAGATCCAGTCGAACGGCTGGCTGCACTGCGCCGCCGATCCCGAACTGCTCTTCGACGAGAGCGTCGAGACGAAGTACCAGCGCGCGCTCGGCAAGATCGGCATCGACCCGGCGTTTCTCTCGCGGGAGGCGGGGCACGCCTGAGGGCTATCCCGTGTCATTCCGGGGCTTCGCGGAGCGAAGAACCCGGAACCCACGACGGCGTGCGCCCTCGCAACAGAATACCCGTGTCTCGCCCAATCGTGGGTTCCGGGTTCGCGCCTGTGGCGCGCCCCGGAATGACAAGGGTGGAGCTGGAAGCTCTGCGATCCGCTGTTGATGCTGCCTAAGCTGCCTCGGTCGCAGCCGCCGCGGCGCCCATCAGGCGCCGGGCCTCCGCCGCCGTCATCGGCTGGCCGAAGATGTAGCCCTGCGCGTATTGGCAGCCGAGCTGGTAGAGCTCGATCGCATCCGACTCGCTCTCCGCGCCTTCGGCGACGACATCCATGTGGAGGTCGGCGGCGAGCTGCACGATCGAGCGCAGGATCACCGGCGGGCGGCCATTGCCCATCTGGCGCACGAAGCTCTGGTCGATCTTGATCGTGTCGAACGGGAAGCGCTGCAGATAGGACAGCGAGGAATAGCCCGTGCCGAAATCGTCGAGCGAGAGCCCGGCGCCGAGATCGCGGATGCGCTGCAGCATCTGCGCCGCGTATTCCGGGTTCTCCATGACGAGGCTCTCGGTGATCTCGAGCTTGAGCGTGCCCGGCAGCACGCGACGGCGCCCGAGCACGGTCTTCACGTCATGCAGCAGGTCGTGGCGCAGCAATTGCCGGCTGGAGACGTTGACGCTGGCGAAGATCGGCGGATCGACTTCGAGCGCCGCCTGCCAAGCTTCCAGCTCGCGCGCGGTCTTGTCCATGACGTAGACGCCGAGGTCGACGATCAGCCCGGTCTCCTCGGCGATGGCGAGGAAATCCTGGGGCATCAATCGGCCTTCGCGCGGATGGTCCCAACGCACCAGCGCCTCGAAGCCGGCGATGGTGCGGTCCTCAAGCCGGACGATCGGCTGGTACATGACCTGGATTTCGTTGCGCTCGATCGCCCGGCGCAGGTCGCTTTCGAGCGCGAGCCGGTCGTTTCGGTCGGTCCGCATCGCCGGCACGAAGACCTCGATCTTGTTGCCGCCCTGGCGCTTGGCATGGGCCATGGCGAGCTCGGCATTCTTGAGCGCGTCTTCCTTGCGCGAGGCCGGCGCCGGATCGAACAGGGCAAGCCCGATCGAGGGCGTCAGCACGATCTCGCGTTCGGCATAGGTGATCGGGGTCGAGACGGCACGGCGCACCAGCTCGGCCAGCGCCAGGATGCGCTCGGGGTCGCGCTCGGAGACCAGGATCATCGCGAAGGTGTCGCCGCCGATGCGGGCGAGCGTGTCCTGAGCGCGCAGCAACCGGCCGAGGCGGCGCGCCAGTGTCAGCAGGATCGAATCGCCCGCCGAGAAGCCGACGGATTCGTTGACCTGCTTGAAGCGGTCGACGTCGATGACGAGCACGGTCGGGCGGATATTGTCGTCGGCGCGGGTGAAGCCGAAGATCGCGCCCAGCCGGTCCTGGAACAGCTTGCGGTTGGGCAGGCCGGTCAGGTTGTCATGGACGGCGTCATGGAGCAGGCGCTCCTGCGCGGTGCGCTGCTCGGTGACGTCCGCGAGCGTGCCAATGACGCGGATGACCTCGCCGTCCGAACCGATCACCGGCCGCGCCTTCACGTTGATCCAGTGATAGGCGCCGTTCGCGGAGCGCAGGCGCAGGTCGAGATTGAGCTTGCCGCGGCGCTGCTCCAGCACCGCGTCGAGCGTGACGCGGTAGCGGTCGCGGTCGGCGACATGCATGTGCTCCAGCCAGCGCGCGGCCGAGCCTTCGAGCGCGCCCTTGGGCAGGCCGAGCAGCGTCTCGATCTGGGGGGAGACGAAGATCTTGTCGGAGCTGACATCCCAGTCGAAGACGAGATCGCCCGAGCCGGAAAGCGCCAGTGCGCGGCGCTCGGTATCCGAGACCAGCCCCTGCGAGATCGCCCCGCCGGCGAAGGCGTGCTGGATCACGGTGAAGCCGATCAGCAGCACGATCAGGACGAGGCCGCCCAGCAGGGCAGGCGCGACCAGATCGCGCTGGAACTGCCCGGTCACGGTGAAGCTCGCCGCGGTCACCCAGACGGCGAGCAGGAACCAGGTCGGGATCAGCATCACCGCGCGCTCGTAGCCATGCGTCGCCAGATGCACGACGAGGATGAAGCCGATCGCCGCGACGGCCGCGATCGAGATGCGCGCGATGCCGGACGCCATCGGCGCGTCGAAGACGGCAAGGCCGATCAAGCCGGCGAGCCCGAGGATCCAGAGCAGCGTCACATGGCCGTAGCGCACATGCCAGCGCGACAGGTTGAGATAGGCGAAGAGGAAGACGAGCAGCGTCGCCGCCAGCACGACCTCGGCGCCGGCGCGATAGATCCGCTCGATCGCAGGGGTCAACGGGAAGAGCCGCTGGAAGAAGCCGAAATCGAGGCCCGCATAGGCCAGCACCGCCCAGGCCAGCGCGGCGGCAGCCGGGAAGATCACCGCGCCCTTGACCACGAAGATGATGGTCAGGAACAGCGCCAGCAGGCCGGCGATGCCGATGATGATGCCTTTGTAGAGCGTCAGGCCGTTGGTCTTCTGCCGGTAGGCTTCCGCCTCGTAGAGATAAAGCTGCGGCAGGTTCGGCGATTTCAGCTCGGCGACGAAGGTGACCGTCGTGCCGGGGTCGAGGGTGATCAGGAAGACGTCGGCATCCGGGCTGGGCTCGCGATCGGGCGCGAGGCCCTGGCTCGCCGTCACCGCCTCGATGCGCTTGTCGCCGAGGTCGGGCCAGATCACGCCGGAGCCGATCAGCCGGTGGAAGGGCGCGACCAGAAGGCGGTCGATCTGCTCGTCCGAATCGTTGGTGAGCGCGAAGACGATCCAGTCCGGTCGCGCGCCGGCCTCGCGGGCCTTGACGGCGATACGCCTGACGATGCCGTCCGGCCCCGGCGCGGTCGAGATCTGGATGACGTCGCCGTCGGATTTGTTGCGCTCGACGACATTGGTCAGGTCGATCACGGGGGCGTCGACGGGAACGCGGACCGCCTCGACGGCCTGGGCCGGCAGGGCCGCGGCGCAGAACCACAGGACAAGGCCGGCCAGGGCGAGGCCGACCCGGAAGATGCGCTCGGAAATGGACAAGCTGTGCTCGGCTATCAGGCGGGAAGCGATCGTTCGAAGTTTAACGAAAAGCCCTATCGGCCGCTCATGGCAAGGGCAAGGCGGAGCGGGCCTGTGGTCAACCGCCGCAGTCACGGGGGGCTTCCGGGCAATGTATCGGTCGAGAGCACGGCATAGAGCAGGTGGTCGGCCCAGTTGCCGTTGATCTTGAGATAGGCCCGCGCGAGCCCCTCATGCTGGAAGCCGACGCGCTCCAGCAGGCGCCGCGAGGGCTCGTTATTGGGCAGGCAGGCAGCCTCGACGCGGTGGAGCGCAAGGTCTGAGAAGGCGAAGCGCACCGCGCCGCGCACGGCCTCCGTCATATGGCCCTTGCCGGCATGGCGCCGGCCCATCCAGTAGCCGAGCGTGCAGGCCTGGGCGACGCCGCGCCGGATCAGCCCGAGCGTCAGCCCGCCGATCAGGGTTTCCGTGCCGGTCTCGAAGATGAAGAGCGAATAGGCCTCGTCGGTCGAGATTTCGCGGGCCGCGCGCTTGGCGCGCAGCCGGAACGAGGCGCGGGTCAGGTCGTCCTCGTTCCAGGTCGGTTCCCAGGGCGTGAGGAATTCGCGGCTTTCCATGCGCAGCAGCGCCCAGGCCGCGTGGTCGCTGGCCTGGGGCGCGCGCAGGTAGAGATTCGGCGTCCGGATCAGCGGGCGGCTCGGCAGCTCGCTCGGGAAACGGAAGAGCGCCATCTCGGTTCAGTCCGCTGCCCGGGCCGCGTGCCGCAGGCGCTTGGCCGGCGGCAGGCCATGGGTCGGGCCCACGGCCGCGATCGTCGGCTGGTGCCCCAGCAGGGAGCGGCCGGCGGCGCGCACGTCGTCCAGGGTGACCGCATCGAGCCGGGCCGCGAGCTCCTCGCGTGGGATCGCCCGGCCGAAGAGTAGCACCTGTCGCGCCATCTGCTCCAGCTTGCCGCCGGGGCTCTCGAGCGAGGCCAGCAAGCCGACCTTCATCTGGGCGCGGGCACGGGCTACTTCCGCCTCGCTGACGTCTTCCGCCGCCTGTCGCAGGCAGCCGAGCGCGACCTCGATCAGTTCGCCCGCGTCCTCCGGGGCCGTGCCGGCCCCGATGCCGAAGACGCCGCAATCGGAGAATGGCCAGTGGAAGGCGTCGATCGCGTAGGCGAGGCCGCGCTGCTCGCGCACCTCCTGGAACAGGCGCGACGACAGGCCGCCGCCGAGCACCGAGGCGAAGATCTGCAGCGCGTAATGCGCGCCGCCCTTGAACGGCAGGCCGGGCAGGCCGAGCACGAGATGGATCTGCTCCTCGTCGCTGCCGATGCGGGCCTCGCCGCCGCGATACTCGCCGGCTTCGCGCGGAACCGGTTCGGCGGGAGCGGCCGGCAGCTTCGAAAGATGCTCCTTTGCCAGCGCCACGAGCTCGTCATGGTCGACCGCGCCGGAGGCGGCGAGCACCATGTTGCCGGCATGGTAGTTGCGGGCAAGATAGGCGCGGATCGCGTCTGGCGTGAAGCTCTTCACCGTCTTGGCGGTGCCGAGGATCGGCCGGCCGATCGGCTGGTCCGGGAAGGCAGCCTGCAGGAAGCGGTCATAGACGAGATCATCCGGCGTATCCTGGACCGCGGAGATCTCCTGCAGGATCACGCCCTTCTCGCGCTTCAGCTCCTCCTCCGTCAGGGACGGCGAGGTGATGATGTCGGCGAGGATGTCGACGGCCAGGCCCAGATCGGAGCCGAGCACGCGGGCGGTATAGCAGGTATATTCGACCGAGGTCGCGGCGTTGAGATCGCCGCCGACGCTCTCGATCTCCTCGGCGATCTCTAGCGCGCTGCGCCGCGCCGTGCCCTTGAACGCCATATGCTCGAGCAGATGGGCGAGCCCGTGCTCATTCGCCAGCTCGTCGCGCGAGCCCGCGCCGATCCAGATGCCGAGCGAGACGGTCGCGGCGTGGTCCATGCGCTGCGAGACGATGCGCAGGCCAGACGGCAGCGTGGTCAGGGCGACATCGGGATCGTGAGGTCCATCCGGCCGCGCGGGCGCGGCCAGTTCATGTTCCTCGATCGGAGCGGTCGCGCTCACGCTGCCGCCCCGCGCACGGCCCGCGCATGCTCGCGCACGAAAGCCTCGATCTTGCCGAGGTCGTTCGGCAGCAGTGTCACGCGCTCCTGGCGCTCCATCAGGTCGGCGAGATGGGCCGGAAGCGCCGGCTCGATCCCGCTCGCGGCCTTCACCGCGGCCGGGAACTTCGCCGGATGAGCCGTGCCGAGCACGATCATCGGTGTGGCCGGGTCGCGCTTCAGTGCCTGCCGCGCCGCGCCGACGCCGATGGCGGTATGCGGATCGAGCAGATAGCCGGCCTCGGTCCAGCTCTTCCTGATCTCGGCAGCGATCTGGTCTTCGCTCTGCGCGGCTGCGTCGAACTCGCTACGGATGCGCTGGAGCGGCTCGCCGGCGATCTCGAAGCGGCCGGATTGCTGCAGCGATTGCATCAGGCGGCGCACGGCTGCGCCGTCGCGGCCATGCGCCTCGAACAGCAGTCGCTCGAAATTCGAGGAGATCTGGATATCCATCGAGGGCGAGGTCGTCGCCTGGACGCCGCGCATCTCATAGGCACCGGTTTCCAGCGTGCGCGCCAGGATGTCGTTGCTGTTGGTCGCGATGCCCAGCCGCTCGATCGGCAGGCCCATCTGCTTGGCGACCCAGCCGGCGAGAATGTCGCCGAAATTGCCGGTCGGGACCGTGAAGGAGACTTGCCGAGCAGGCCCGCCGAGCGAGACGGCGGCGGTGAAGTAATAGACCACCTGCGCCGCGATGCGGGCCCAGTTGATCGAGTTGACGCCCGAGAGCCCGATCTCGTCGCGGAAGGCGTGATGATTGAACATCGCCTTCACGAGGCTCTGGCAATCGTCGAAGGTACCTTCGACCGCGATGGCATGGACGTTGTCGGCATCGACAGTGGTCATCTGCCGGCGCTGTACGTCCGAGACGCGGCCTTGCGGGTAGAGGATGAAGACGTCGACGCTCTTCAGCCCCTTGAAGGCGTCGATGGCGGCGCCTCCGGTATCGCCCGAGGTCGCGCCCACGATGGTGGCGCGCTGGCCGCGCTGGCCCAGCACATGGTCCATGAGCCGCCCCAGCAATTGCATCGCCATGTCCTTGAAGGCGAGCGTCGGGCCGTGGAACAGCTCCAGCACGAAGAGATTGTCGCCAATCTGCGTCAGCGGGCAGACGGCCGGGTGGCGGAAGCCGGCATAGGCCTGATGGATCATGCCGGAGAGCGCCCCGCTCTCGATATCGCCGTCGGCGAGCGCGCCGAGCACGCGCTCGGCCACAGCCGTGTATGGCTTGCCGGCGAAGCCGGCGATCTCCGTCGTAGAGAGTTTGGGCCAGCTCTGCGGCAGATAGAGTCCGCCATCGCGGGCAAGCCCGGTCAGGAGCGCATCGGAAAAGCTCAGCGCCGGGGCTTCACCCCGGGTGGAAACATGCAGCACGATCTTGGCCTCGGTGATCTCAGCCTGATGCTATAGGCCGGTCCGGCGCTTTGGGCAAAACCGTTGCGCGTTCAGCTTGCCGCGGCGCTCCGGCGCGTCTGCCAGACCCAGGCCGCGAACACTCCGAGCAATGTCAATGCCAGCCCGAACCAGGTCAGCGCATATTGCAGGTGGTTGTCTGGAATGCGTCCGATCAGTTCGCGCACATCGACACCGGCCGGCGGCGTCATGCCGTCGCCCTCGCGGGCAGCCTCCAGGTAGAACGGCGCGGGCGGCTGACCGAGCGCGGCGGCGATCCCGGCCGGATCGCGCGTGTAGAATTCCCGGATTGCCGGCAGGTCCTGCGGGGTGAAGCTGTTGCGGGTCTCCGGCGCCCGTAGGAAGCCGGTGATGGTGTCAGGGCCGCTCGCCGGCCCGATCTGGCCGAGCCGGCCTTCCGGCACGAAGCCGCGATTGACCAGGATGATACCGCCATCCTCCAGCTTGAAGGCCTGGAAGATCCAGCGCCCGAAGCCGGAAAGCTGCCGGCTGCCGGGCGGGCCGGCGGCGATCGTGGTGCGCACGCCGGCGATGCGGTCGTCGATATAGCTGCCCGCGGCGACGACATGGGTCAGGTCGAGCGCGGCGGCATCGAGCTTCGCCCAGCCGGTGCTGGGCGGCATCGGTGCCGGCGTTCCCGCGGCCTCCCGCTGCAAGCGCTCGATATAGGCGTGCTTCTCGATCATGCGCTCGAGCTGCCAGGCTCCAAGCGTACACAGGACCAGCGTGCCGACGATGGTCAGCAGCGCCGGCAGCAGCAGGCCGGGCTTTCGGGGAGTGGGGGATGCCAGGGCGGTCACGATTCGCGCCTGCCTTCCTCGGCCTTGTGGGCATATTGCAGGGCGACGGCGAGCCCCTTCATCGGCCTGAGCAGGCCGAGGCAAAGCACGATCGCCAGCGGCATCCACATCATCATGTGCAGCCAGATCGGCGGCTCATAGGCGATTTCGACATAGAGCGCCGCGCCCAGCACGATGAAGCCGGCGATCAGCATGATGAACACGGCCGGGCCGTCGGCCGAGTCGGCGAACTTGTAGTCGAGCCCGCAGGCATTGCAGCGCGGCTTGAGCTTGAGGAAGCCGTCGAACAGCGCGCCCTCGCCGCAGCGTGGGCAACGGCCTGCCAGCCCCGTCGAGTAAGGGGAGGGACGTGTGGGTTCAGGACCGGCCATTGCAGCCTCCCAGGACATCGGCCCGAAAATTGGAACGCGGTTTTCGGGGAAGCCGATGCACAATCAAAGGATCGAAACAGGAAAGGCGGCCTCGCGGCCGCCTTTCAGACGTTGACCGTGAGAGCGCGGTAAGCGGCGGCGTCAGTGTCCGGCGGCAGGCGCGCCCGCTCCCCAGACATAGATCGCGGCGAACAGGAACAGCCAGACCACGTCGACGAAGTGCCAGTACCAGGCGGCGAATTCGAAGCCGAGATGCTGGTTCGGCTTGAAGTGGCCGAGATAGGCTCGGTACAGGCAGACCGCCAGGAAGATCGTGCCGATGATGACGTGTGCGCCGTGGAAGCCCGTCGCCATGAAGAAGGTGGCGCCGTAGATGTTGCCCTTGAAGGCGAAAGTGGCGTGCGCGTACTCGTAGCCCTGCGTGATCGTGAACAGCACGCCGAGGATGACGGTCAGCCACAGCGCCTGCTTCAAGCCCGCGCGATCGTTGTTGATCAGGGCATAATGCGCCCAGGTCACGGTCGTGCCCGAAGTCAGCAGGATCAGCGTGTTGAGCAGCGGCAAGTGCCAGGGATCGAAGGTCTCGATGCCCTTCGGCGGCCAATGCCCGCCGGTGAAGTTGTAGCGCAGGTAGTTGATGTGCTCGCCGGCGAAGAGGCTGGCGTCGAAATAGGCCCAGAACCAGGCGACGAAGAACATCACCTCGGAGGCGATGAACATGATCATGCCGTAGCGGTGATGGATCTGGACGACGCGGGTGTGGTGACCCTCGCGCTCGGCCTCGCGTACCACGTCCATCCACCAGGCGAGCATGGTGTAGAGCACGCCGAGCAGGCCGGCGCCGAAGACCAGCGGGCCGAGATGCATGCCGCCGACCGGCATCGCCTTCATCCACATCACCGCGCCGATCGCCATGATCGTCGCGCTCGCGGCGCCGACGAGCGGCCACGGGCTCGGATCGACGAGGTGGTAGTCGTGGTGCTTCGTATGGGCCCCGGCCATCGTATTCAGTCTCCGCGTACGGCGTCTTGTCCGCGCTTTTGATCTAGCGTGGTTCTACAGTTTCGGATTGCCCGCGTCACCCTTGACGGGGCCGGCCTTGTCCTCCGCGACGGGCTGGCCCGACTTGGAGGCGAAATAGGTATAGGACAGCGTGATGGCGTGCACCCCGTCGAGCTCGCGATTTTGAGCGATTTCGGGGTCGATATAGAACACCACCGGCGCTTCGAAGCTCTCGCCGGGCTTCAGCGTGTGCTCCGTGAAGCAGAAGCACTGGATCTTGACGAAATAGGCGGCGCCCTTCTCGGGCGCGACATTGTAGGTCGCGATGCCCGTGACGGTGCGGTCCGACCGATTCGTCATCTTGTAGAACACGGTCTGGGTCTCGCCGACCCTGACCTTGATCTCCGGGCTTTCCGCCTCGAATTTCCAGCCCAGGCCCGGCGCGACATTGGCGTCGAAGCGCACTGCCATCGTCCGGTCGAGGATCTTGCCGGCGCCGGCCGTGCCGATCATCGGCGTGCCGCCGAAGCCGGTGACCTTGCAGAACAGGTCATAGAGCGGCACCGCCGCGAAGGACGCGCCGAGCATGCCGAAGGCGACGCCGAGGCAGACCAGCGCGGTGCGCCCCGGATTGCCCTTGCGCTGCTGGGGAGCGGGCGCCGTCATCACAGCGGCCGGTTCAGGATCGCGGGGCCGGTCTTCACCAGCGTCACCACGAAGAAGAAGATCACGAGCCCGCCGAGCACCAGCGCCAGCGCGATCGAGCGACGGCGGCGGCGTGCCATGTCCTCGGGCGAGAACGGTGCGGGCGCAGGCGGACGGGGCTGTTGCTCGCTCATCCGATCACCTTCGGCAGGGCCCACATCAGCCCGAAACCGTTCTCGACGATCAGCACGGCGAACAGCAGGAAGAGATAGAGGATCGAGAAGCCGAACAGCGACCAGCAGGCCTTGGTTGCAGCCGGGCCTTCGGTCCGCAGCCAGACCTGGATCGAGAGCGCGATCATGACGAGGCCGGTCGAGACCGAGACCGCGAGATAGAGCAGGCCGCCGAAGCCCATCAGCGCCGGCAGGACGGCGACCGGGGCCATGATCAGCGAATAGAGCACGATCTGCCGGCGGGTCGCGGCCGGGCCGGCGACATTCGGCATCATCGGGATGCCGGCGCGCGCGTAATCGCCGGACTTCACCAGCGCCAGCGCCCAGAAATGCGGTGGCGTCCACAGGAAGATGATCGCGAACAGAACGATGGAATGCCAGCCGAAATCGCCGGTCATGACGGCCTCGCCGATCATCGGCGGGAAGGCGCCGGCGGCGCCGCCGATCACGATGTTCTGCGGCGTCCAGCGCTTCAGCCACATCGAATAGACGACGGCGTAGAAGAAGATGGTGAAGGCGAGCATCGCCGCGGCCAGCGCATTGGCGACCAGGCCGAGCACCAGCACCGAGCCGATCGACAGCGTCAGTCCGAAGGCCAGCGCCTCCGAAGGCAGCACGCGGCCCGACGGGATCGGCCGCTTGGCGGTGCGGCTCATCAGCGCGTCGATATCGGCATCGTACCACATGTTGAGGCAGCCCGACGCGCCGGCGCCGACCGCGATCGCCAGCAGGGCGGCGATCGCGAGAACGGGATGCACCGAGCCCGGCGCGGTGGCCATGCCGGTCAGTGCCGTCACGATGACCAGCGACATCACGCGCGGCTTCAGCAGCGCGAAGAAATCGCGCGCCTCGCCGGTGGAGGCTGTCAGGCCATCGGTGCGGGTTTCGAACGCAGCAGACATCAGTCGAATCGTCTTCGTACTCTTGTGAACGGCGCCCGCGGGCGCAGGGTCTACGCGGCGGTGTTTGCCGCCCGTCTCCGGAACGCCCTAGGGGCGCTCGGGGGAAGGGCGGCGGCGGGCCGGTGAGGCCCGCCGCCTCGAGCATCTAGCCGAAAAGTGGATCCCACTTTTCGGAAAAATCGGATGCTCCAGCAATCGGCGAGACCATCGCACGTCCATCGACGCGCGATGATCGAAGTCTCAGTGGTCCGAGCCGGTGATGCGCGGCAGCGTCTCGAACTGGTGGAACGGCGGCGGCGAGGACAGGGTCCACTCCAGCGTCGTGGCACCTTCGCCCCACGGATTGTCGCCGGCGAGCTGCTTCTTCGTGAAGGCGACGATGACGCCGTAGAAGAAGATCAGCAGGCCGAAGGCGAAGATGTAGGAGCCGATCGACGACCAGAAGTGCCAGCCCGCGAAGGCGTCGGGATAGTCGACATAGTGACGCGGCATGCCGGCCAGGCCGAGGAAGTGCTGCGGGAAGAACAGCAGGTTCGCGCCGACGAAGGCGACCCAGAAATGCAGCGTGCCGATCCAGTCCGGGATCACGTAGCCGCTCATCTTCGGGAACCAGTAGTAGAAGCCCGCGAAGATGCCGAACACGGCGCCGAGCGACAGCACGTAGTGGAAATGGGCCACGACGTAATAGGTCGCATGCAGCGAGCGATCTACGCCGGCATTGGCCAGCACGACGCCGGTGACGCCGCCGACGGTGAACAGGAAGATGAAGCCCATCGCCCAGACCATCGGCGCGGTGAAGCGGATCGAGCCGCCCCACATCGTCGCGATCCACGAGAAGATCTTGATGCCGGTCGGCACCGCGATGACCATCGTCGCGAACACGAAATAGCGCTGCGTGTTAAGCGACAGGCCGGCGGTGTACATGTGGTGCGCCCACACGATGAAGCCGACGACGCCGATCGCGACCATGGCGTAGGCCATGCCGAGATAGCCGAAGATCGGCTTCTTCGAGAAGGTCGAGATGATGTGGCTGACGATGCCGAAGGCCGGCAGGATCATGATGTACACTTCGGGGTGACCGAAGAACCAGAACAGGTGCTGGTACAGGATCGGGTCGCCGCCGCCGGCCGGGTCATAGAAGGTCGTGCCGAAATTGCGGTCCGTCAGCAGCATGGTGATCGCGCCGGCGAGAACCGGGAGCGAGAGCAGCAGCAGGAAGGCGGTGACTAGCACGCCCCAGGCGAACAGCGGCATGCGGTGCATGGTCATGCCCGGCGCGCGCATGTTCAGGATCGTGGTGATGAAGTTGATCGCGCCGAGGATCGAGGCGGCACCGGCCAGGTGCAGCGACAGGATGCCGAAATCGACCGACGGGCCGGGGTGGCCGGCCGTGGAGAACGGCGGATAGACCGTCCAGCCCGTGCCGACGCCCTTGGCGCCCGGCGCACCCTCGACGAACATCGAGATGATCATCAGGATGAAGGCGGCGACCGTCAGCCAGAACGAGATGTTGTTCATGCGCGGGAAGGCCATGTCCGGCGCGCCGATCATCAGCGGCACGAACCAGTTGCCGAAGCCGCCGATGACGGCGGGCATGACCATGAAGAAGATCATGATCAGGCCGTGGCCGGTGACGAAGACGTTGTAGCTCTGGCCGTTGGCGAAGATCTGCAGGCCGGGCTCCTGCAACTCGATGCGCATCATGATCGAGAGGAAACCGCCGACGAGGCCCGCCATGATCGAGAAGATCAGGTAGAGCGTGCCGATATCCTTGTGGTTGGTCGACAGGAGCCAACGGCGCCATCCGGTCGGATTGGCGTGATGGGCCTCGTCATGGCCGTGGGCGTGAGCCGCTGTTGCCATTGTTCTTCTCCTCGGCGACTTACTTGGACGCGGCAGCGAACTTGCTGCCCGCGTCTTCGGCATTGGCGAATTTCTGCTTCGCTTCCGCGAGCCAGGCGGCGTAGCGCTCCTGGCTGACGACGCGGACGGCGATCGGCATGTAGGCGTGGTCCTGGCCGCAGATGAACGAGCACTGCCCGTAATAGATCCCTTCGCGCTCGGCCTTGAACCAGGTCTCGTTCAGGCGGCCGGGAATGGCGTCGATCTTGATGCCGAAGGACGGGACCGTGAATTTGTGGATGACGTCGGAGGCGGTCACCTGGACGCGGACGGTCTTGCCGACCGGGACGACGGCCTCGTTGTCGACGGCGAGCAGGCGCGGCGCTTCGGCGGCCTTGATCTTGTTGCTGGCGATCGCCTTGGCGCGATCCTCTTCGTTCAGCATCAGCGAATCGAAGGTGAAGCCGCCGTTCTCCTTCGGATACTCGTAGGTCCAGCGCCACTGGTTGCCGGTGACCTTCAGGGTCATGTCGGCCTGCGGCACCTCGAGCTGCAGCTTGAGCAGGCGGAAGGACGGGATCGCGATCACGACGAGGATGAGGACCGGGATGACGGTCCAGCACACTTCGAGCAGGGCGTTGTGGGTGGTCTTGGAGGGGACCGGATTCGCCTTCTCGTTGAAGCGGAAGATGACATAGATCAGCAGCGCCAGCACGAACAGCGTGACGATCGTGATGATGATGTTCAGCCAGTCATGGAACCAGTGGATGAACTCGGCGACGGGCGTCACCGCCCCCTGCAGGTTCAGCTGCCAGGGGGAGGGCATGCCGGTGCCGGCGAGGGCCGGGACAGTCGCCAACGCGGCGACGGCAAGGGCCGTGGCGGCCGCTGTTGCAAAGGTCCTGCTCAGAAATCGCATCGATCCGACATGCTCCTCAATCGACTTGCATGGGAGCCGACCGGCTTGGCCCCACGCACGAAGGGGCGACCGCGAAGTCGCCTCATTCTTCGAGATTGCGATAAATCAAAGATCGCGCTTGCGCCAGTGGCACAATGAAGACTGCCCCCAATGACCGTGCGGCATAATCACGCGAGGCCTTGACGCGCGCGCCGAGCAGCCATGCCGCCTTGACAGGACCCACCCTGCATGGTCCCAACGCGTTTTATGTTGAGAGGCGGCGGGATTCTCTGGCGCGGTCGGGCTTTTGCCTGAATTCTGCGCTTCTGCTGCGGCTTCAAGTCCGGTTTGGAAGGGATGGCAGGGATGATGAGGATCATCGGAGCGCTCAGTGCCCTGGCGCTGGCGCTCATGGGGACGAGCCTCGCCGCCGGCTCCGCTTTCGCGCAGGGCGCGGTGCGCTCCACACATGGCGACTGGCAGATGCGCTGCGAGGTGCCGCCGGGCGCCAAGGCGGAACAATGCGCGCTCGTCCAGAACGTCGCGGCCGAGGATCGTCCCAATCTGACGCTCCTCGTCATCGTGCTGAAGACGGCGGACCAGAAGAGCCGGCTCCTGCGCGTCGTCGCCCCGCTCGGCGTGCTGCTGCCCTCCGGCCTCGGGCTGAAGATCGACGACAAGGATATCGGCCGCGCCGGCTTCGTGCGCTGCCTGACCACCGGTTGCGTGGCGGAGGTCGTCATGGACGACGCCCTGCTCGGCCAGCTCAAGGGCGGCAAGAGCGCGACTTTCATCGTATTCCAGACGCCGGAAGAGGGGGTGGGCGTGCCCGTCTCCCTCAATGGCTTCGGCCCGGGCGTGGAGGCGCTGCCGTGATCGATCAAACTCTTCGTCAGGGCCGCTGGCTCGCTTTGCCGCTGTTGTGCCTTGGCCTTGCAGGCTGCGGATCGGGTTCGTCCTCGTCCGCGGGCAACACCGCGCTCAACGTCTTCATGTTCCAGTCCACGACGCCTCCGCCGGCGGATCAGCTGCCGAAGGACAGCGAGGAGGATCCTCTGATCTGCCCCGACGTCATCATCTCCGATGGCGGTGCTGCGATTCGCGCCCAGGCAGGGCAGGATTCGAGCAGCCTGCGCTACCAGGTCTCGATCACCAATGTCGCGCGCCAGTGCACGCCGACCGGCAACGGCACCTTCCGCCTCAAGGTCGGCGTCGAGGGCAGGGTGCTGCTCGGCCCGGCCGGGAGCCCGGGCAGCTATGGCGGGACGCTGACGACCACGGTGATGCGCGGGACCAGCACCATCGGCAAGCGCAGCGCCCGCGTCGGTGCCACGATCCCCTCCGGCCAGAGCGGCGCCGATTTCACCCATATCGAGGAAGGCATCATGGTGCCGGCCGGCAAGGGCGACATCGAGATCTTTGTCGGCCTGGGCGGTGGCGGGTCTGCGGCGCCGGCGCGCCGGCGTCGCTGACAAAGCTGCTTTGCCGTGAAAGACAACGGCGCGCCGATTGACTAAGCCGGTGCGTCTTGTATCTGTGCCCAAGCCGCATATCCCCGCGGGAGAGACCGGGCTTCGAGCCCGGCGCCGAAGGCGCAACCGCCCCGGAAACGCTCAGGCAAAAGGGCCGCTGGGGATTTGGCGCTCTGGAAAGCGGCGGGCAGCGATGCCCGCCCACCGACGGGTGTAACTTGTTCGATCCTGTGGGTCGGGCGGGGAAATCTCTCAGGTGCCGAGACAGAGGGGGCGCGTTCCGGACACTATCGTCCGGGGCTTGCGCTTGACTCTGGGAGGGGCCTGCCATGGCTGCCGAGGCCAATACCGATACCGCTGGCGCGAGCGCGCCGCTGAAGACCCCGCTGCACGCGCGCCATGTCGCGCTGGGCGCCCGCATGGTGCCCTTCGCCGGCTACGACATGCCGGTGCAGTATCCGAGCGGTATCCTGACCGAGCATAACTGGACGCGCGAGAAGGCCGGGCTGTTCGACGTCTCGCATATGGGCCAGTGCTTCCTGATCGGCCCCGATCACGAGACCACAGCCAGGGCGCTGGAAGCGCTGATTCCCGCCGATATCGTCAACCTCGCCCCCGGCAAGCAGCGCTATTCGCAGCTTCTCAACGAGGAGGGGGGCATCCTCGACGATCTGATGGTGACGCGCTCGATCGATCCCGATGAGGACGGCGCGCTCTATGTCGTCGTTAACGCCGCCTGCAAGGATACCGACTATCCTCATATCGAGGCCCGCCTGCCGTCCAATGTGAAGCTGGTCCGTGCCGAGCATCGCGGCCTGATCGCGCTGCAGGGGCCGGGCGCGGCGGCCGCACTTGCCGCGATCGCGCCTGAAGCCGCCGAGATGGGCTTCATGTCCTCGCGCACCATGAAGGTCGCCGGCATCAAGGCCAATGTCAGCCGCTCCGGCTATACCGGCGAGGACGGTTACGAGATCTCGGCTGCCGCCGACAGGATCGGCGAGATCTGGGACACGCTGCTGCTCGACGGGAACGTCAAGCCGATCGGCCTCGGCGCCCGCGATTCGCTGCGCCTCGAAGCGGGCCTCTGCCTCTATGGCCATGACATCGACACCACGACCTCGCCGATCGAGGCCGCGCTCAACTGGTCGATCCAGAAGCGCCGCCGCGAGGAGGGGGGCTTCCCCGGCGCCGCGCGCATCCAGCGTGAACTCGCCGAGGGCGTCTCGCGTATCCGCGTCGGCCTCAAGCCCGAAGGCCGCGCTCCCGCCCGCGAAGGCACCGAGATCGCCACGCCCGAGGGCGAGGTGATCGGTGTCGTGACCTCCGGCGGCTTCGGCCCGACGCTCAATGGCCCCTGCGCCATGGGCTACGTTGCCAAGGCCCATTCCGCGCCGGGCACGCAGCTCAACCTGATCGTGCGCGGCAAGCCGCTGCCGACCGTCGTGGCGACGATGCCCTTCGTGCCGAACGGCTACAAGCGCTGAACCCTTTTCCAGACAACCGACGCCAGGAGGAAACCATGGCCGAGACCCGTTACAGCAAGGACCACGAGTATATCCGCATCGAGGGTGACGTCGGCACCGTCGGCATCTCCGACTACGCGCAAGGCCAGCTTGGCGACGTCGTCTTCGTCGAGCTGCCGACCGTCGGCAAGGCGCTGGCCAAGGGCGGCGAAGCTGCTGTTGTCGAGAGCGTCAAGGCTGCGTCCGAGGTCTACGCCCCGGTTTCCGGCGAGGTCGTCGAGGTCAATGGCGAGCTTGAAGCTGCGCCCGGCACCGTCAACGAGGACCCGGCCGGCAAGGGCTGGTTCCTGAAGATCAAGATCAAGGACGCCGGTGAGCTCGACGCCCTGATGAACGAGGCCGAGTACCAGGACTACGTGAAGTCGCTCTGATCGGGTGTCTTCCCGCACGCGCTGCAGCACGGAAGTGCTGCTGCGCTGATGCGGGGCCGCCCTCAGGACAAGGCGCCTTCTCGTCGCACGGTCCCGTGTCTGCACAGCGGTATTCCATGCCGCGGCGCGCACGGGATGACACCCCGAAACGGAATCACCCCATGCGCTATCTCCCGCTCACCGATACCGACCGCGAGGACATGCTCGCGCGGATCGGCGTCTCCGATGTCGACGCGCTGTTCAGCGACGTGCCGGCCGGCAAGCTGCTGAAGGCCCCGGTCGATCTGCCCCGCGCCAAGGGCGAGCTCGAGGTCGAGCGCATCCTCGGCAAGATGGCCGGCAAGAACACCGCCGCCTCCGCCGTTCCCTTCTTCGTCGGCGCCGGCGCCTATAAGCATCATGTCCCGGCGACGGTGGATCACCTGATCCAGCGCTCGGAATTCCTGACCAGCTACACGCCCTACCAGCCCGAGATTGCGCAGGGCACGCTGCAATATCTCTTCGAGTTCCAGACCCAGGTCGCGGCGCTGACCGGCATGGAGGTCGCCAACGCCTCGATGTATGACGGCTCGACCGGCACCGGCGAAGCCGTGCTGATGGCGCATCGCGTCACCAAGCGGCGCAAGGCAGTGCTCTCCGGCGGCCTGCATCCGCATTACACCGCCGTCGTCGAGACCCTCTCCGAGATGGCCAATGACCAGGTCGTGGCTCTGAAGCCCGACGTCTCGGCCAATGAGGACATCCTTTCGCAAATCGACGACAGCGTCTCCTGCGTCGTCGTCCAGTCGCCGGACGTGTTCGGCAACCTGCGCGATCTCAAGCCGATCGCCGAGAAGGCCCATGCGCATGGCGCCCTTCTGATCGCGGTCTTCACCGAGGTCGTCTCGCTCGGCGCCGTCGTGCCTCCGGGAGCGCAGGATGCCGATATCGTCGTCGGCGAGGGTCAGTCGATCGGCAATGCCCTGAACTTCGGCGGCCCCTATGTCGGCCTCTTCGCCGCCAAGTCGAAATATATCCGCCAGATGCCGGGCCGGCTCTGCGGCGAGACGGTCGATTCGACCGGGCAGCGGGGCTTCGTGCTGACGCTCTCGACCCGCGAGCAGCACATCCGCCGCGACAAGGCAACCTCGAACATCTGCACCAATTCCGGCCTCTGCGTGCTGGCCTTCACCATCCACATGACGCTGCTCGGCCAGACCGGCCTCGCGCGCCTTGCCGAGGTGAACCACGCCAATGCCGTGAAGCTCGCCGATGCGCTGGCCGGCGTCGAAGGCGTCACCGTCCTCAACGACAGCTTCTTCAACGAGTTCACCGTGAAGCTGAAGAAGCCCGCCGCCGAGGTGGTCGAGGTTCTCGCCGCCAAGGGCATCCTGGCCGGCGTTCCCGTCTCGCGGCTCCTGCCCAAGGCCGGGCTGGACGACCTGCTGATCATCGCCTCGACCGAGGTGAATACCGATGAAGACCGGGCGGCCCTCGTGGCGGCGCTCGTGGAGGTGCTGTGATGTTGAACCGTCAGGGACGTCCCACCCAGGCCGGCGAGGCCGCTCATGCCGAGCACGCAACCTTCACCGGCAACAAGGCTCTCCAGCAGGTCGAGCCGCTGATCTTCGAGATCGGCCATCATGAATCGACCGGCGTCGATATCGATAAGCCGGCGCCGTTCAAGTCGCGTCTCGGCAAGCATGCCCGCCAGGGCGAGATCGGCCTGCCTGGGCTCTCCGAGCCCGAGACGATGCGCCACTTCGTGCGCCTCAGCCAGAAGAACTACGGCATCGATACCGGGCTCTTCCCGCTCGGCTCCTGCACGATGAAGCACAATGCTCGCCTCAACGAGAAGGTGGCGCGGCTGCCGGGCTTCTCCGACGTGCATCCGCTGCAGCCGACCTCGACCGTGCCCGGCGCGCTCGACCTGATGCTGGAGCTCGCCCGCTACCTTATGACGCTGACCGGCATGCCGGCCGTCGCGCTCTCGCCCAAGGCCGGCGCCCATGGTGAGGCCTGCGGCATGATGGCGATCAAGGCCGCGATCGCGGCGAAGGGCGAGGGCGCGACCCGCAATGTCGTGCTCGTCCCCGAATCGGCCCACGGCACCAACCCGGCGACCGCGGCCCTGATCGGCTTCTCGGTGAAGGCGGTTCCGGCCCGTCCGGACGGCACCGTCGCGGTCGAGGACGTCAAGGCCCTGCTCGGGCCGGATATCGCCGCGATCATGCTGACCAACCCGAACACCTGCGGCATCTTCGAGCCTGAGATCGTCGAGATCGCCGCGGCGATGCATGAGGCCGGCGCCTATTTCTACTGCGACGGCGCCAACTTCAACGCCATCGTCGGCAAGGCCCGTCCGGGGGATCTTGGCGTCGACGCAATGCACATCAACCTGCACAAGACCTTCTCGACGCCGCATGGCGGCGGCGGTCCCGGTGCCGGTCCGGTCGTGCTCTCCGAGCGTCTGGCGCCCTTCGCGCCGGTGCCTTTCATCCATGTCGAGAACGGCAAGCCGCATCTGATCGAGTCGCGCGGCGAAGCCCCGGCGGGCAACCAGCCCTTCGGCCGCATGACCGCCTTCCACGGCCAGATGGGCATGTATGTCCGCGCTTTGGCTTACATGCTCAGCCACGGCTCGGACGGCATGCGCCAGGCGTCGGAGGACGCGGTGCTGAACGCGAACTACATCCGCGCCGGGCTCAGCGACCTGATGTCGCTGCCCTTCCCGGACCACCCGTCGATGCACGAGGTGCTGTTCGATGACGAATGGCTGAAGGGCTCGGGCGTCTCGACGCTCGATTTCGCCAAGGCGATGATTGACGAGGGCTACCATCCGATGACGGTGTATTTCCCGCTCGTCGTCCATGGCGCCATGCTGATCGAGCCGACCGAGTCGGAATCGAAGGCTGCGCTTGACCTGTTCATCGCGACGCTGCGCGACCTCGCCATCGCGGCCAAGGGCAATGACAAGGAGCGCTTCACCAGCGCGCCGCATCACGCCCCGATCCGCCGCCTCGACGAGACCCGCGCCGCCCGTTCGCCGGTCCTGAAATGGGAAAAGCCGGTCCCGGCCAAGGCTGCTGAGTAGCAGCCGTCATTCCGGGGCTTCGCGGCAGCGAAGAGCCCGGAACCCATGAACACGAGACCAGACGAGAAAGCTCGTCGGGCCCGGTACTTTTTATGGACCGTCGTGTTCATGGGTTCCGGGCTCATTGCTGCGCAATGCCCCGGAATGACCGTGCTGTTCATGCTCATCGGCATGCCACGGATTGCGTCGGCCGACCGATCCTGACGGCATTCGTCAGCATGGTGAAGGACATCAGCAGCTTCTTAAGCATTCCTTGACCATGTCGCGGAATGATCCCCCGGTGCCGCTCTGTGCGGCCCGGGGGTTTTCATGTCTGCGCGTCCCTCCATCCTCGCTCTTGCGGCAGCTGCTCTGCTGGCCTCGACGGCGCTCGTGCGTGCCAACGAGCCGAGCTATGGCCCGAACACCTATGACCGCACGCTCGAGGCGCTGATCGCGCATGAGGATGTCGCCAATCGCGGCGGCTGGCCCAAGGTGCCGGCGAGCGCGGGCGCGCTGAAGCCGGATTCGCAAGGCGCGGATGTCGTCGCGCTGAAGCAGCGCCTGCTCGCCAGCGGCGATCTCGCACCGGAAGCCGTGGCCGGCGATGTCTATGATGCGAACGTGGTCGAGGCAGTGAAGCGCTTCCAGCGCCGCCATGGCCTGTCGGATCTCGGCACGGTCGGCCGCCTGACCCTCAAGGCGATGAACACACCGGTCGAATCGCGCCTCAACCAGCTCACCGCGACGCTGGAGCGCCTCAAGGGCAACGGCTTCAACTTTGCCAATCGCTATGTCGTGGTGAACATCCCAGGTGCCAGCGTCGAGGCGGTCGAGAACGGCACGGTCGCCCAGCGTCACCTCGCCATCGTCGGCCGGCCGGACCGGCCCTCGCCGGTGATCCAGGCCAACATCTCCTCGGTCAACCTGAACCCGTATTGGACGGTGCCGATGTCGATCGTGAAGGCCGACATCATCCCGCATATGCGCAAGGACCCGACGTTCATCACCAAGTCGAACATGAAATTGCTCGGTGCCGAGAACAAGGAAATCGACCCGGCCAGCGTCAACTGGGCGACCCTGAAGAACCCCTATTTCTACGTCCGCCAGGAGCCGGGGCCGACGAACTCGCTCGGCCAGATGAAGATCGACATGCCCAACAGCGATGCGGTCTACATGCACGACACGCCGAAGAAGACGCTGTTCCGCAACGACGTGCGTTTCAATTCCTCCGGCTGCGCCCGCATCGAGGGCGTCCGCGACCTCGGAGCCTGGTTGCTGGAGGGGTCGGAATGGAACCGCCAGTCGATCGAGGACGAGATCGCCAAGGGCGAGCGCAAGAACATCACGCTGAAGAAGCAGGTTCCCGTGGCCTGGGTCTATCTCACCGGCTGGCAGAGCGCGGACGGACAGGTCCAGTTCCGCGACGACATCTACGGGCTCGACACGCCGCAGGGCATCGTCACCTCGACGATCCAGCCGCGGAAGCCCAAGGCGGCCGTGGTGCCGCCGGCAAGGCCCGCCGCGGCGCGTATGACTGCTTCAGGCAATCCGCCGGCCGCGACGGCGACCGCCAGCAACTGACGCTTTATCGAGAACGACCCTTGTCATTCCGGGGCGCGCCGCAAGCGCCAACCCGGAACCCACGACGGGGTGAGGCATCAGGTGTTCGGTTGCGAGCGGCTCGCCCGGTCGTGGGTTCCGGGTTCTTTGCTCCGCGAAGCCCCGGAATGACAACGGTGGTGCCGACCTGGAAAGCTCCGCAACAATCCGGGCAACCTAAGGCCGCTTCAGGATCGCCATCACCGCGTCGATCGCCTCGGCCCGCGCCTTCGGGTCGGTGCCGATCGTGACCATGCCGTCGGCCCGTTCGGAATAGGCGGCCTTGCGCTCGCGCAGCTTCAGGTTCGGGTGGTCGAAGTCGTGATAGGCGCCGGGGAAGCCGACGAAGCGCGCTCCACCGCTGCGCGCAAGCTCCTCGCAAGGCGCAGCCGGCGTCCAGTCGTCGGCCAGGCCCTGGAGGATCACGGTGTCGGTCTGCGCCCGCCAGCCGCGCTTCAGGATGACGCGGCAGCCGGGATAGAAGGCGATGACATGGCGCAGGCGCTTCGCTTCGGATGCGCCGGCGACGTGCAGCGCCGTCGAGCCGCCATTCGACCAGCCGATCAGGGCGATGCGCTGCCTGGCGGCGAAGCCCTGTTTCTCCAGCCAGTCGATGGCGGCGAAGGCATCGCGGGCGCGCCCGGCCGGCGTCAGCGAGCGCTCGCGCTCGTTACACAGGGTCTTGATGCCGCGGGGCTCGAAGCTGTCGACGAGGAGCACGGCAAAGCCTGCGCTGGTCAAGCGCTGCGACCAGTCGCTCTCGCGGGCGTTGATCTCGCCTGAACCCCTGTAAAGCCCGGCGCAGCCATGCAGGCCGATCACGACCGGGAAGGGGCCTGCGCCGGCCGGGCGCGCCAGCCAGCCCATGAGATTGAGCGAATCGCGGGACGGGAAGCTGACCTTCTCGAAGGCGCTCGCGGGGCTCGCCGCCAGCGCGATTGGCAGGAGCGCGATGGTGAGCATGCGAATGAGATAGCTGACCATTCTCAACCCCTTGGATACGAAATGGACGAATAGTGTGTGCCGACCGTCTTCGGAACCGTGTCGTCATCCCGGGCTTGACCCGGGATCCATTCCGGAGCGCACCCGTCTGAGGTTCAGAATGGATCCCGGATCTCCGCTTCGCTGCGTCCGGGATGACGTTGTGTTTCGCCCGCATCATCAGATGTCAGATGCCGGCGAGACACTAGCTGGGAGAGCAAAGAAAAACGCCGCGCCCTTGCGGGCGCGGCGTCAACATATCGGCGGTCGGCCAAAGGCTCAGTTGAGCTTGGCCTTGACCTCGGTCAGCCCGGCGGCGAAGGCGGCGTCGCCGGCCTTGCCGGCCATCTGGCCGCGCAGGATGGTCTCAGCGGCCTTGGTGGCAGCGTCCGCAGCCGCGGCGCGAACCTCGGCCTCGGCCTGGCTCTCGGCCTGGGCGATCTTCTCCTCGGCCGCTTTGGTCCGGCGGGCGACGAAATCGGCCAGCTTGGCCTCGGCTTCCGCCGCGAGGCGCTTGGCCTCGTCATTGGCGGAGGAGACGATCTCGGCGGCTTCGGCCTCGGCGGCCTTGCGCTTGGCATCGTACTCCGCGAGCAGCTTCTCGGCCTCCTGACGCAGGCGACGGGCTTCCGCCAGCTCCTGCGCGACCTTCTCGCCGCGGGCGTCGAGCGCCTTCACGATCGCGCCCGGCACGCCGAACTTGACCAGGATGGCCAGGAAGATGACGAGGGCGACGCCGACCCAGAAGGTATCCATCTGAACTCTCCTCAGCCGCGCGTCAGGGCCTGGTCGACAGCCGCCGACGCCTCGCTGGCGCTGGGAGCCTGACCGGTCAGCTTGGTGACGATGGCGGCAGCGATATCGCTGCCGAGATCGCGGACATTGCCCATCGCCTTGGTCTTGGTCTTGGCGATGGTGGCCTCGGCCTGCGCCATCTTGGCGGCAAGCTCGGCCTCGGTGGCGTGACGCTGGGCGTCGCTCGCCTTGGCACCGGCTTCGCGCGCCGCCTGGGCGATGCCCTGGGCGTTCTTGCGGGCCTCGCCGAGGGCCTTCTCATAGGCCTGCGCCATGTCCTCGGCCTTGGCCTGCATCTGCGTGGCCTGGTCGAGGTCACGGCCGATCGTCTCGGCGCGCTCTTCGAGGATGGAGCCGAGGCGCGGCAGCGCGACCTTGGACATCAGCCAGTACAGGGCACCAAAGGTGACCGCGAGCCAGAACAGGTTGCTGGCGAAGTGCGTGGGGTCGAAGGGCGGGAAGGAGGCCTTCTCGCCGCTCAGGCCCGGAGTGGCAGCCTGCGCCGCACCCGCCAGCAGAGCAGCGAACGAGGCGACAGCCATCGGCCATCCTTTTCGCGCGAACCCTGAAGATCGAACCGGCATAGCGTGCCTTTCAGCGCTGAAAGATAGGAAACCGTCGCGCGTTTGGCCGGACGGCCGTGACGCGCGACGAGAAAGCGATCGACGAAAGCGTCAGACCACGAAGAGCAGAACGAGCGCGACGACGAACGCGAAGATGCCCAGACCTTCGGCGAGCGCCGCACCGATGAAGGCACGCGGGAACTGGCCGTCAGCCGCCGACGGGTTGCGCAGGGCGCCCGAGAGGAAGTTGCCGAAGATGGTGCCGACGCCGATGGCGGCGAGGCCCATGCCGAGCGAGGCGAGGCCGGCGCCGATGAACTTGGCTGCAACAGGATCCATGGTCTTATCTCCAGTGTGGAACTTTATGACAGGGTGGGATGAACTCTCGCGAGCGCTGCCCTTAGCCTCAGTGGCCGGGGTGCAGCGCGTCGTTGAGATAGACGCAGGTCAGGATCGCGAAGACATAGGCCTGCAGGAAAGCGACGAGGAACTCCATCGCCGTCAGCGCGACCGCCAGCAGCAGCGGCAGCGGCGCGATGATGGTCGCAGCGCCGCCCGCGGCGATAAGCGCGACGACGAAGCCGCCGAAGACCTTGAGCGCGATATGGCCGGCCAGCATGTTGCCGAACAGACGAAGCGACAGCGAAACCGGGCGCGACAGGAAGGACACGACCTCGATCAGCACGATGAAGGGCAGGAGCCAGCCGGGTACGCCTGACGGCACGAACAGGCCGAAGAAGTGGCTGCCATGCTTCACGATGCCGTAGATCACGACGACGCTGATGATGAGCACGGCGAAGGCGGCGGTGACGATGATCTGGCTGGTGACGGTGAACGAGCCGGGGATCATGCCGAGCATGTTGCTCGCCAGCACGAACATGAACAGCGAGAACACGAACGGGAAGAACTTCATGCCTTCCTTGCCCATCACGCCTGTCAGCGTGGAGGCGACGAATTCGTAGGTCATCTCGGCGAGCGACTGCAGGCGGCCGGGAACGACCGCACGCTGGCTCGAGCCGTAGATCATGAGCGCCGAGACGACGGCGAGCACGATCACCATCCACAGCGAGGTGTTGGTGAACGACAGGTTGATGCCGAGCGGCTTCAGCTCAACGAGATTCGTGATGTGGAATTGGTGGATCGGATCGATTCCGCCGCCGGCCGCCATGGTCTCGTTCCTCGTCGCGCAGCCGGAAAGGCCGCCTTTCGATCAATTCGCCTTCGGGCCGCCCTTCGACCCGGAGGTCGGACGCGAACCGAGCCGATAGACGGATCTGAAGCCCGCGATGGCTCCGATCACCAGGAAGGCGATCAGCAGGAACGGGGACGTTCCAAGCCATCGGTCGCCGAGGTACCCGATCAGGGCGCCTGCGATGATGCCACCTGCGAGATCCGTCGCGGCGCGAAAGCCTGAGGACATTGCGCCCGCAAGCGCCTTGTCATCTCCAACCGGGCTCGCGGCCGGCTTTTCGCTCTCTTCCGCCCGCTTGATCGCGGATTTCAGAGAGCCCAGTCTTGCGCGCAACTCCGAGTCTGAGGCGTTTGGGTCAGGTTCGGACATGGTCTTGGTTCTCCGTCTTGATCGCGTTTACGCCGCGATCCCGCGAAAAACCACTATAACCACGACCAAACCCGCGCATCGAGCCGTCGTCAGCACGGCCTCCTTTATTGGCAGCCCCCCGCGCTGTCAAGGCAGGCAGATAATGTCTAACGCATTGGAATGTCTATAAATTCTGGCTAAGTGCGACAATCTCGCCGCATTGCGGGAGCGAATGTGGCATTTTTTCAGCGGAGCGCGGCCGTTCTCGGCCTCGCTTTTTGGGGATGACCGGGCCGCTCGAGGCTCCCTTACCCCGCCTCGCGGATGCGCTCGGCCGTCGCCAGGTCGACCGAGACCATCTGGCTCACCCCGCGCTCGGCCATGGTCACGCCGAAAAGCCGTTCCATCCGCGCCATGGTGATCGGGTTATGCGTGATCAGGATGAAGCGAGTCTCGGTATTGCGGGCCATGTCGACGAGCAGGTCGCAGTAGCGCTCGACATTGGCGTCGTCGAGCGGGGCGTCGACCTCGTCGAGCACGCAGATCGGCGAGGGATTGGTCAGGAACACCGCGAAGATCAGCGCGGTCGCGGTCAGCGCCTGCTCGCCGCCGGAGAGCAGCGTCATCACCTGCGGTTTCTTGCCGGGAGGGCGGGCGAAGATCTCCAGCCCGGCATCGAGTGGGTCTTCCGAATCCACCAGCTTGAGTTCGGCCTCGCCGCCGTCGAACAGCACGCCGAACAGCCGCTGGAAATGGCCGTTGACGACGTCGAAGGCGGCGATGAGGCGCTCGCGGCCCTCGCGGTTGAGCGCGCCGATCGCCTGCCGCAGGCGGCGGATCGCCTCGGTCAGGTCGTCGCGCTCGCCCGAAAGCCCCTCTCGCTTGGCCTTCACCTCGGTCAGCTCATCCTCGGCGCGCAGGTTGACGGCGCCGAGCCGCTCGCGCTCGCCCTTGAGATTGGCAAGCCGCCGCTCGATCGCTTTCGGCTCGGGCAGCGCATCGCCAGCCTTGATTCCGGCGATCGCCTGCAAGCCGTCCAGCCCGGTCTCGAGCCCATCCTCGATCTGCCGGATGATGTCACTGAGGCGCTGGCGGGCGGCTTCGAGCCGTGCTTCGGCCGAGGCGCGCCGCTCACGGGCGCCGGACAAGCCTTCGAGCGCGATGCGCGCCTGCCGGTCGGCTTCCGCCAGCGTGGTTTCGCCTGAAGCCAGCTTGTCGGCGGCTTCCCGGCGCGTGGCTTCGGCCTGCTCGATCTCGGCGACGAGGCGCCTCCGTTCGGTGAGGAAGGTGTCGGGCGCTTCGAGAAGCGCCTTCTGCTCGACGCTGGCAGCCTCGATTCGGCGCCGCGTCTCCTCGGCGCTCTGGAGGCTGGCGGTCGTGCGCTGTTTCCAGGCCCTGATATCGGCGGCAATGGCCTCGCGGCGGCGGGCGCGCAGATCCGCCTCTCGTGTCAGGGTCTGGACCCGCGCCCGCGCATCGGAGGCAGCAGCGCGGGTCTCGCCCAGCAGCACGCGGGCCTTGAGCAAGGTGTTTTCCAGCTCGGCGGAAGCAGGCAGGGCGGAGAGGCCGGTCTCCTGCGCCGCGACCTGCTGCGCGGCTTCGGACACGGTCTGGCCGAGGCGTTTGATCGCTTCCGCCAGCGTCGAGCGCTTGACCAGCGTCTCGGCCGCCTTGCGCTCGGCGATGGTCAGTTGCTCGCGGGCCTGATCGACGGTGCGCCGCGCCTGCGTCGCGGCCTCGATCGCGGCGCTTTCGGCCTGCGCGGCTTGTCGCGCCTCGGCGCTTACGGCTTCCAGAGCCCGGCGCGCGGCTTCCGCGGCCTCGCGCGCGGCTTTCGCCTCGCGCTCGAGGTCGGCGAGGCGATTCTTCTCCGAGAGCCGCCGGGCAGCAGGCGAGGGGGCGTCGGCTGCGCTGGTGAAGCCGTCCCAGCGCCAGAGGTCGCCCGCCTGCGACACCAGAATCTGGCCCTGCTTCAACGCACCCCGCAGAGCGTCCCCCTGGTCGCGTGTGACGACGCCGATCTGCGCCAGCCGCCGCCGCAGGGCCGCCGGAGCCTTGACACGGGCGAGCAGCGGCTCGGCGCCAGCGGGCAGGGCGGGATCGCCCTGGCCTTCGCCGGTATCGTCCCAATGCGCGGGGGCGGTGGCCTCGGTCGAAGCGTCGAGATCGTCGCCGAGTGCGGCGCCGAGCGCGATTTCGTAGCCCTTGGCGACGTCGATCGCTTCGAGGATCGCCGGCCAGCGATCGCCTGCGGCCGGTGCAAGCAGCTTGCGCAGCGTGCCGATCTCGGTGTCGAGGCGCTGCGCCCGCCGGTCGGCCTCGGCGAGGGGGCCGCGCTGCCCGGCTTCGCGTTCGCGTGCCGAAGTGACCGCATTGCGCGCCTTGACGACATCGGCGTCGGCGGTCTTCAGCGCCTTCTCGGCGGCAGCCAGAGCTTCGCGCAGCTTGTCGAGCAGCGTCTTCGCATCGGAGGCATCGAGGACTTCCAGCTCGCGCTGCAGTTTGTCGCGTTCGGCTCCCGCGCGATCCTGCCGCTCGCGCGCTTCCCGCAGCGAGCGCTCCAGCGCGCCACGCCGCGCGGCGAGATCGGACAAGGCGGCCTGCGCAGTGGCTTGCCCGGCCTCCGCTGCAGCGAGTGCCGCTTCCGCCCCGCGCTGCGCCGCCGCTGCGGCTTCGGCGCCCGATCCGGCGCCATCGCCTTCCCGGGCGAGCGCTTCATCTTCCTCCGCCAGTCGGGCGAGGCTCTCGGCGGCGTCGCGGCCGAGCGTCTCCTGCCGCGACAGATCGGCCTGCAATTCGGCGAGGCGCTTGCCGAGTTCCTCAGTGCGCTGGCGAGCCCGCCTGTTCTCGGCTTCGAGCTCGTCCAGTCCGCGCTTCAATCGCACCAGCGCGGCTGCGGCGTTGGCCTCGCCCTCGCGCAAGGCCGGCAGTTCACGGGCGGCTATGGCCTGTCTCTTGGCGGCTTCCGCCTGGAGCCCGGTCTGGTCGGCGACGCCGCGCACCGCCTCTTCAAGGACATGCGCCGCCTGCGCCTCCTGGGCGCGGGCGTCGTGCAGGGCGATGACGGCGAGCGTCGCCTCGGCCCGGCGGATATCGGCGGCCAGGCTGCGATAGCGCCCGGCCTGCCGCGCTTGCCGCTGGAGGGCGTCGATCTGCCCGTCGATCTCGCCGAGCACGTCTTCCAGCCGGGTCAGGTTGTCTTCGGCCCCGCGCAGGCGCAGTTCGGCCTCGTGGCGGCGGCTGTGCAGGCCGGCGATGCCGGCGGCGTCCTCGAGGATGCGCCGGCGCGATTGCGGCTTGGCCGAGATGATTTCGCTGATCTGCCCCTGGCGGACGAGAGCAGGCGAGCGCGCGCCGGTCGCCGCATCGGCGAAGAGGAGCTGCACGTCCTTGGCCCGCACCTCCTTGCCGTTGATGCGGTAGGTCGAGCCTTCCTCGCGCTCGATCCGGCGGGTGACTTCCAGTACATCCGCTTCGTTGAAGGCGGCCGGCGCCTTGCGGTCGCTGTTGTCGAGGGTGAGCGAGACCTCGGCCATGTTGCGGGCCGGGCGCTCGTTCGAGCCGCCGAAGATGACGTCGTCCATCCCCGAGCCGCGCATGTTCTTGAACGAGCTTTCGCCCATCACCCAGCGCAGGGCTTCGACGAGATTGGACTTGCCGCAGCCATTGGGACCGACCACGCCGGTCAGTCCGGGCTCGATCGAAAATTCCGTCGGCTCGACGAAGGTCTTGAAGCCGGCGAGCTTGAGGCGCGTCAGATGCATGGAGCCACCGCGCAGGCCCGAAATGCTTCAGCCCTCATCCTGAGGAGCGGTCGGTTCGGCTGCGTCTCGAAGGATGCTCCAGGGCACACTGGAACCGTCCTTCGAGACGCCGCTCCGCGGCTCCTCAGGATGAGGGCTGAGACAAATGCCGCGCTTGGAGAGCGCGAGCGGAAAACCGCCGCCTCAATTGCCGAGGAGCGGCTCCAGGATCTTGTCGAATTCGGCGATCGTGAGCGCACCTGACCGCTTCTGCCCGTTGATGAAAAAGGTCGGCGTCGAATCCACGCCAGCCTTGGCCCCGCCATCCTTCACCACCGTGACGGCGTCATAGATATCCTGGCGCTTCAAGCAGGCTTCGAAGGATTCCTGTGTGAAACCGGCCTGCTTGACCAGCGACGAGAGGGCATCGACCGGCTTGTCGGTGAAAGCCCAGTTGCGCTGCTGCGCGAACAGCAGATCGGTCATCGGGACATATTTGTCGTTGCCGTTGCAGCGGGCGAGCATGAACCCGGCCGTCGCCAGCGGGTCGAGCGGGAACTCGCGCAGGGTGAAGCGCACCTTGCCCGTGTCGATATACTTCTTCTTCAGCTCCGGCCAGGTCGCGGAATGGAAGGTCGCGCAATGCGAGCAGGTCAGCGAGGCATATTCGACGATGGTGACTTTGGCATCGGCCGGGCCGAGCCAGACGTCGCCCAGCGGACCGGCATCGGGCAGCTTGGTCTGGGCCCGCGCGGCGGTGCTGCCGGCGAGCGCGGCAGCGGCGATGCCGGCTGCACCGGTCAGGAGCTGTCGCCTGTTCGTCATCGTGAGATATCCTCGGAAAGGTCGAAATCGATTGGAGCTATAGAGGCCATCGCGATTGTGGCAAGAGCGCATCGTGCCGCGCACCGCTCCGCTCACGAAGCCGTGTCATCGCCTTGCGTTTTCGCGCGCAGCGCCACAGCCCGGCCGAGCTTCGCCAACGCCTCGCGCAGCCCCTCGTCGGCGACGCTCGAAACCTGCGCATCGACGCGCGCCGCAGTCTCGCTGTCGAGCTTCGGTACCGGCTTCGCCACGACCGGCGCCGCGACCGGTCCCTGCTTGAGTACGAGCTTGCCGACGGCCCGCCAGCCCAGATGCGTGTTGACGCGCTCGACCAGCAATGGCCCGAGATGCTGCATCTCCAGCGCGAAGGCGCTTTCGACCCGCACCACCATCGTCGCCGGTTCTGCGGCCTCGCCCGGTGCCGGCCGGCGCCGCGGCCAGTCGATCTTGAGCGGGCGCGAACGCGCCGCCAGCCGCTCGCCGACGATCTCCGGCCAGAGCGAGACGATGGCGCGCCCGGCAAAGCCCTGCGCGGCGAGCGCGGGCGCGATGCAGTCGTCGATCAGCTCTGCGAGTGGTTTGGCGGACATGGCTGCATTGTGGGCATGCGGCGTGCGGCCCGCAAGCGGCTTGCCGCGGGGGGCTTGCGCTCTCGGCGCGATCTCCGCCTGATGTTGCTCCGGCTTTCGCGGATGCCGCGCGCCGGCGCGGCCTGTTTCAAACCGGGGGGCAGATGACCTCGAAGGAGAAGAGGCGCATTTTTGGCCGGAGCCTGGTCCAGCAGCTTCACGTCATCTGGCCGATTGCATCGGGCATCATCGTCATCATGATCGGCTTCGGGCTGGTCATTGGGCTGATCGAGGAGTGGCGCCTTGGCGAAGCGCTGTATTTCACCTTCGTGACCGGCTTGACCATCGGCTACGGGGATCTGGTCCCGCGGCATATGCCGTCGCGTGTGCTGGCCATTGTTATTGGCTTCACCGGCATCGTGCTGACCGGCTTGATCGCGGCTGTCAGTGTCCAGGCATTGCGGGCAACGGAAGTGCTCGTTCGCGATAAGCGAGACGAAAAATAGAGGCTGCGCCCTGGGTTGGCTCCCCGCGCTAAACCCGGCTGCATGGACGTTTCTGTTCCCCTGCCTCGCGCCGCCGGCCTTCTCGCCTGGTACGACCGTCATCGCCGGGCGCTGCCATGGCGTGCGAATGCGGGCGAGCGGCCCGGTCCCTATCGGGTCTGGGCCGCTCGCCGGCTCGCAAGAGCTTTCCCGCGGGGGCGAGCCGCATCTCAGAAGCGCGTGGTTAGATTGATCAGCCAGGCCGGCGAACGACTGACGAGTTCGGCTTCGATCGCCTTGTCGTAGCCGCTGACGATCAAGAGGCCGACGACGATCAGCGCGATCCCCAACAGAATCTTCAGCGTCTTGCCGCCCTGGAGCATCTGCTGCCGCCAGCGCAACATTGCCTGGCGCGACATCAGGCCAAGAGCCATCAGGGGGATAGCCGCGCCGAAGCCGAACGCCGCCATGATCCCGGCGACCTGACCGAGGTTTTCGCCTTGCGCGGCCAGCACGGACGCGGCTCCCAGCGTTGGGCCGACGCAAGGCGCCCATACGGCTCCAAGGAGCAGCCCGACACCGAACTGCCCGGAGATCCCCTGCGTGGAGAAGCCGGACAGATTGCGCTCGGCCCAGTCGCTGACCGGGCCGCCGGCTGCGGCGAGGCGGACCTGAAGCGGCGGAATGGCGAGAATGCCGCCGACCGCGATCATCAGGAGGGCTGCAGCGTTCCGAAAGACATCGGCATCGAGACCGAGTCCATAGCCGATTGTCGCGACAAACAGACCGACGGCGACGAAGGACAGAGCTACGCCCGCAGCAAGCGCCAGGGGTCCGAAACGATGCTCGGTCGCCGCGCTGCCCAGCACGATCGGCAGGAGCGGCAAGACGCATGGGGACAGGATCGAAAGAAGGCCGGCCAGGAAGGCAAGACCCAGGCTGCCGAGAACCATTGGACGTCTCTAGAGCGCTTTGACGAGCAGGGCTTCGATTGTCTTTCCGCTCGTGTCGCCGACCGAACGTCCGGCTTCGCGGGAGCCCTTGAAGGCGATCAGCGTGCTTTGCATGCGCGCCCCGAGCTGTTTGACGACATCCTTCTGGCCGTCGAAATCGACGCGAAACACGACGAGATCCTTGAACCGCGGATTCTTGCGCAGATCGGAGATGATCGGGGCCTGGGCGCGGCAGGTCGGGCACCAATCGGCATGAATCTCGACGAGGATCGGCTTTCCGGCCTTCTGCGCCTCGCCGAAGGCTCCGGGCGTGTAGGGGATGTTCTCGGCGGCGTGGCTGGGAACAGATGAGACGAGGCCGGCGAAAGCCGCGATGGCGAGGAGATGACGGCGCGAGAGCATGAGCGGTTCCTGTCCTTGTGCTCGTGGGGTACTGCTGTGATTTCGCGACGGAGTGCTCCGAGGTTACGCTGGCGCGAAGCTGTTCACGGCGACGTGAACACAGCGCGCCTCGCCTTGGCCGTCGTGCTTCGTTGAAAGGCCAGGGCGTTGCCGATCCGCGGTGGTCGCGGTTCGCGATGAACAGGCGTGGATCACGTCCTTGAAGGCTGTAGCTTGACCTGATGAGCCTGGAAGCCGCCCCTCCCGCCCGCGCCGCCGACCTTCTCGCCTGGTACGACCGACATCGCCGGGCGCTGCCATGGCGCGCGAATGCGGGCGAGCGGCCCGATCCCTACCGGGTCTGGGCCTCCGAGATCATGCTGCAGCAGACCACGGTCACGGCGGTGAAGCCCTATTACGAGCGCTTCATGGCCCGCTTTCCGACCGTGAAGGCCCTGGCCGAAGCGCCGTCCGAGGAGGTCATGCAGGCCTGGGCCGGGCTCGGCTACTATTCCCGCGCCCGCAATCTCCATGCCTGCGCCAAGGCGGTGGTGGAGAACCATCGCGGCCGCTTCCCCGATACGGAGGAGGGGCTACGCGACCTGCCGGGCATCGGCGCCTATACGGCCGGCGCCGTCGCGGCGATCGCCTTCGACCGGCCGGCCGCAGCCGTCGACGGCAATGTCGAGCGCGTCATGACCCGGCTCTTCGCCATCGAGGACGAATTGCCCGGTGCTCGTCCTTTGATTCGCGAGCGCGTGCTGGCGCTGCTGCCGCACGCCCGGCCGGGCGATTTTGCTCAGGCGTTGATGGATCTCGGTGCCACCATCTGCACGCCGCGCAATCCGGCCTGCGGCCTCTGCCCCTGGCGCGAGCCGTGCCGGGCACGGGTTGCCGGGACGCAGGAGAGCTTCCCCCGCAAGGCGAAAAAGAAGGCCGGCGTCACGCGCTATGGCGCCGCCTTCGTGCTCGCGCGGGCCGACGGTGCGATCCTGCTGCGCACCCGGCCGGCCAAGGGTCTACTCGGCGGCATGGCGGAGGTGCCCACCAGCGAATGGCGCGCCGATTACGAACTCGACGGCGCCGCGCAGGACGCGCCCTTGCCCTTGAGCTGGACGCAGGCGGCAGAGCCGGTCCGCCATGTCTTCACGCATTTCCCGCTGGAGCTGACCGTGTTCACCGGCAGCGTTCCCGCACACACACCGGCGCCGGCCGGCATGCGCTTCACGCCGTTGGCGAACCTGGCCGGCGAGCCGTTGCCGAGCCTGATGCTGAAGGTGGTCGAGCGCGCCGGGCTCTACAGCTCGAAGACGCGATAGGTCATCGTCGGCAATTCGACGGACCATTTGAAATAGCCCTTCGAATAGATCTTGCCGCGGTTCGGCGGCCAGGGATCGTGGATGCGCAGCGTCGTGCCGGTGCCATCCGGATTGCCGTCGCCGCGCATGCCGACGATGACGATCATATGGCCGGGGCTGCCGCGGCCGGCCGTGTATTCGTCGACGCGCCAGAGCATGTCGAACATCAGCGGCCCGCGCGAAACGGCCTGCCTGAGCTGCTCGACCGACCAGGATTGCGGCGCGTTACAGCGCAGCCCGTGAATGCGGCCATAGCGCTGGCCGGTGACGATCGCCTGGTCGCTTTCGGAGGAGTTCAGCAGCCCGCCATCGGAGGCGATCATATCCGATGGCGTCTTGGCGATGATGATCGGCACGGTCGATTTCTTCATCATCGCCGTCGAGGTCGCCCAACAGGTCGTGTTGGTCGGCTGCGCGATGAAGGGGACGTTGTGCAGGATCGGCGCGAAGGCCTCGGTATCGTAGAGGCAGGCCTGGGTCGCCGGCCCGGCCTGACCATCCTCGACCAGCCAGTTCTTGCGCTGGAAGGCGAGGACCGCATTGTGGGTCATCGTGCCGAACTGGCTGTCGGGCACGAGCTTGGGTATCGGCTTGAACTTGGCGTTGAGCGCTTCCTGGAGCGCCTTGACCTCGGGTCCACGCGAACCGGTCTTGAGGATCGTCGCCATGCTGCCGCCCTCCCTGTCATAGGTTCAGGATGCGCGGGCCGGTGGCGGACGCGCATCCTCCGAACAAATGACGAAGGACAGGGAGTGGGAGGCCGCCGGCTCAGGCAGCCGCCATCTGCGCCCTGATCTCGCCGCGCAGGGCATCGAGGACGGTCAATCCGCCATCGCGCTCGACGTGCCAGAAGGTCCAGCCGTTGCAGGCCGGCAGGCCCTGCGCCAGCGCGCCGACCTTGTGGATCGAGCCGACCGCCGGGCCGAGCAGCAGCGTGCCGTCGGCCCGCACCACCGCCTTGTAGCGGCGCTTCTCATCGTGGACGGTCTCGCCCGCCTTCACCAGCCCGGCTTCGACCAGGCTGAGGAACGGCACGCGCGGCTCGCTGCGCTTGGAGGGGGCGGTCGAAAACGCTTCCGGCGCCAGCGGCGTCACCGCGGCGATGCGCGCGCGCGCCGCCTTGGCATAGACCGGATCGCGTTCGAGGCCGATGAAATGGCGGCCGAGCGCCTTGGCGACGGCGCCGGTCGTGCCCGTGCCGAAGAACGGGTCGAGGATGACGTCGCCGGGATTCGAGGCCGAGAGCAGCACCCGGGCGAGCAGCGCTTCCGGCTTCTGCGTCGGATGGACCTTGGCGCCGTTCTCGTCCTTCAGGCGTTCGTCGCCGGTGCAGAGCGGCAGATACCAGTCCGAGCGCATCTGCAGGTCGTCATTGCCGCCCTTCAGGGCCTCGTAGTGGAAGGTGTATTTCGAGCTTTCGCCGCGCGCAGCCCAGATCAGCGTCTCATGCGCGTTGGTGAAGCGCCGGCCGCGGAAGTTCGGCATCGGATTGGCCTTGCGCCATACGATGTCGTTCAGCATCCAGAAGCCGAGATCCTGCAGCGTCGCGCCGACGCGGAAGATGTTGTGATAGCTGCCGATGACCCAGAGCGCTCCGTCCGGCTTCAGGACGCGGCGCGCGGCCGCCAGCCAGTCGCGGGTGAAGCGGTCATAGTCGGAGAAGGACGCGAACTTGTCCCAATCGTCGTCGACGGCATCGACGAGGCTGTCGTCGGGCCGGCGCAGATCGCCGCTAAGCTGGAGATTATAGGGAGGATCGGCGAAGATCAGGTCGACGCTTGCCGGCGGCAGCGCGTTCATCGCCGCGACGCAGTCGCCGACGAGGACCTGATCCAGCGGCAGCTCCCGAGGGATGCCGATATGTTCGGGAAGGCCCTTGGCCTTCATCCGAGCCCCCAGTGCAGGCCGTCCGGTACGCGAAACCTGAATCCGGACGGGAGCACTGGCGGTCCCGGTACGCAGAATACCCATGACGCCAAGACCGTTACGCAACTTCAACGAGGGCGATATTGGTCAGACAGGGTAAAGGTCGGGTTTCCGCTTTGAAAAAAATGCGTCCCATTCTGGGGCTGCAACTTTTGCCTAGCCCATTGGCAATCAAGGGAAATTCGTAAACGGCGGTTAACGTCTGGTATTGCCGTTAGGGCAGTTTGGCGAGAGCGCCCATGGGGGCGGGAGCAGCGTTTTCCGTCATGGTCGGGCTTGTCCCGACCATCCACGTCTTCTTCGATGCAATGCGGTGTTCAAGACGTGGATGCTCGCCACAAGGGCGAGTATGACGAGCCTCAGCGGGTTCCGGGCGCGCTGCTCAATGATATCCTGGGGCTGATGGCCTTGCTTGTTGCAAGGTGCGAACCGCGCCTTTACCGGAACCAGACGCCTTTCACCGGCGCGAAGGAATAGCGGTGTTCGGGACAGGGGCCGTGCGCGGCGATCGCCTTGCGATGCGCAGGCGTGCCGTAGCCGACATGGCTGGAGAAGCCATAGGCGGGGTAGCGCTGGGACAACCGCGCCATCATCCGGTCACGAGTCACCTTGGCGATGATGGACGCCGCCGCGATCGAGGCGATTTGCCCGTCGCCCTGGATGATCGCCTCGCAGGAGCAGGCGAATTCCGGCGGGTCGTTGCCGTCGACCAGGATATGCCGCGGCGCCAGCGGCAGAGCGGCCACGGCCCGGCGCATCGCCAGCAGCGTCGCCTGGCGAATGTTGATGGCGTCGATCTCGACCGCCGTCACGCTGGCGACGGAGACGGCCAGAGCCCGCTCCATGATCTCACCGAACAGCTCCTCGCGGATCGCGGCTGGCAGCTTCTTCGAGTCGTCGAGTCCATCTGGTACGCGCTCGGGATCGAGGATCACCGCTGCCGCGACGACGGGGCCTGCAAGCGGCCCGCGCCCGACCTCGTCGATCCCGGCGAGCGGCCATAGGCCGTTGGCGATGGCGGAGGTCTCGCGGTTGAAATCGGCGGGCATGGCGGCGTTATGCAGCAGGTCAGGTCGCGGGGCCAGAGCGGTAGGGGCGCGCTGCACTGCCACGCTCCTGCCAGACCCAATAGATGCGGGAACCGCGGAGAACCCTCTCCCGGAGGGAGAGGGCAGGGTGAGGGGTAGGCCGTTGGACGCTGCAGCTGTGCCCCGGCTGCTGCTGCGGGTAGGGCGCCCGCAACTGGTCCATGGGCCTACACCTCACCCCTACCCCTCTCCTTACAGGAGAGGGGTTCCCGCGGTTCCTAACCATCTCGTCGCGCTGCCCGGCAGCCAACCCTCAAAACAGGCTTAGCTGCGCTTTCTCCTTCTCAGGCTTCACGAAAAGATCCGTCCGCAACCGGCGGCGCGTCGCGTTGAAGCCGATGCGCTCGGCCGCCATCTCGAAGCGCCGCCCGATCATCCAGGCATAGGGGCCGGAGCCGACCATGCGCTGGCCCCATTGCGAATCGTAATCCTTGCCGCCGCGCGTCGAGCGGATCAGCGACATCACATGCCGGAGCTTGTCGGGATGATGCGTCAGCAGCCATTCCTGCACGATGTCGCGGACTTCGAGTGGCAATCTCAGCAGGACGTAGCCGGCAGCCTCGGCGCCCGCGGCCTTGGCGGCATCGAGGATGCGCTCGATCTCGTGCTCGTTGATCGCCGGGATGATCGGCGCGACCAGAACCGTGACCGGAATGCCGGCCTCCGACAGTTTGCGGATCGTCTCCAGCCGCTTGGCTGGCGAGGCGGCGCGCGGCTCCATGCCGCGTGCGGTCTTGGGATCGAGCGTCGTCACCGAAAGCGCGACCTTGACCAGCCCCTTTTCCGCCATCGGCGCGAGGATATCGATGTCGCGCTGAACCAGCGCCGATTTCGTGACGATGCCGACCGGGTGGTTGAACTTCGCCAGCACCTCCAGGATCTGCCGCATGATCCGGAGCTTCTTCTCGATCGGCTGGTAGGCATCGGTATTGGTACCGATCGCGATCGTGCGCGGCTGGTAGGACGGCGAGGACAGCTCCTTTTCCAGCAGCGCCGCCGCATCGGACTTCGCCGTCAGCTTGCTCTCGAAGTCGAGGCCCGGCGACAGGCCGAGATAGGCATGGGTCGGCCGGGCGAAGCAGTAGACGCAGCCATGCTCGCAGCCGCGATAGGGGTTGATCGAGCGGTCGAAGGAGATGTCGGGCGAGTCGTTGCGCGTGATGATGGTGCGCGCCTTCTCATAGGCAATCTCGGTCGAGAACGGCGGCAGCTCCTCCAGCGACCCCCAGCCGTCATCCTCGCTAACGCGCTGCTCCATCTCGTAGCGGCCGCCCGGATTGATCGTGGCGCCGCGCCCGCGCCGTCTGTCGGGGTCGATGCGGTGGCCGACATAGGCCATCGGATCGGCGGGCGCGACGACGGGCGCCGAGACGCTCGGCTCCCTGTCGGCCCGCCGCAGGGGTTGGGCTGCTGGGAAGGGCCGCGAAGTGGGTCTGGCCTGGGGCATGGCTTTCGAACCGCGTCGCGCGCCGGGAATCGACGCGCTCTGGTTTCATATAAAGTGAACATATAGAGAACAAAAGGCAAGTGGCGGGATTGTGGCATGCTGCGTTGCGGCATAGGGTTTCGCTCATGCTCACAGCCGTTATCCGCAGCGATGGTTCCCAGCAGGCGCTTGCCGCGACACTTGCGGTGCTGATCCCGGCGGTCGCCGAGGGCTTTCTCGGCCACGCGGTCATCGTCGATACGACGGGTTTGCCCGAGACCGAGCGGGCGGCCGACGCGACCGGTGCCCGCTATATGCGTGCCGACAAGAACAGCGCCTGGCGCAATGGCGCCGCCGGGGCCCGGGGCGATCGCCTCGTCCTGTTCGATGCCGGCGATGTGCCGCAGGCCCATTGGGTCCAGGCGGTGGAGCGCCATTTGCTGATCGCGGCGGGGAAGCCGGCCCTGATTCCGTCGCGCGGGGTTGCCGCATCGCTGCGCGAGCGGGTCGCCTTCTCCATCGGAGGGCTCGGGCTTGGGGCAGGGCTGGTCATGCCAAAGGCGATGGCGCTGGTCGGCCGTCTGGACCGGGCTCCGGTGCGACTGCCGGTCCTGCGGGAGCGGGCGAGCTAGGCCGTTTCGGCAGGCTGCGATGTCCTGGATTCGCTATGCCTGGAATGCATGGCTGGGCACATTTTCCCCGAAACTTGTGCGATGCAGCATAAGTTCGTATGTAGACGATTGCCAAAGCACCTCCCTCAGACCCTCGAAAGGAGAGACACATGCTTGAACGGCACGATCCCTGTTCTGCGTTCGAAGCCGAGCGCGACGAGGACAAGCGCGAGGAACAGCAGGAGGACGAGGATACGTTCTCGCCTCGCGTTCATCAGGAAGGATTCTGGAGCTGAAGGCTCCATGAAAACGAAGCGGAGGGCTGGATTTCAGCCCTCCGCGCCGAATGTTGGAAGTCGCGGGCCCGGTTCGGGCCCGTTCTGCTTTTAGGGTCTTGCCGGAGTGGCCGCCCGGGCCGGAGGGTGCCGCGCTACACCGGGTTCCGGAACGTATCGCAGCGCTGCATCGAGCCTGACTGGAAGCCGACATTGAACCAGCGCGTGCGCTGCGCCGAGGAGCCGTGCGTGAAGGAATCGGGCACGACCACGCCCTGCGAGGCCTGTTGCAGCTTGTCGTCGCCGATCGCCGCAGCCGAGCGCAACGCTTCCTCGATATCGCCCTGGTCGAGCCGGCCCATCGCCTGGATGTTGTGGGCCCAGACACCGGCGAAGCAGTCGGCCTGCAACTCGATCCGGACCGAGATCGCGTTCGCATCGCGCTCGGAGGAGCGCTCGCGGAGCTGATTGGCCTTGGGCAGGATGCCGAGCAGGTTCTGGATGTGGTGGCCGACCTCGTGGCCGACGACATAGGCATAGGCGAAGTCGCCGCCGCCGCCGAGCTTGCGCTGCATCTCCTGGAAGAAGGAGGTGTCGAGATAGACCTTCTTGTCGGCCGGGCAATAGAACGGCCCCATCGCCGCCTGGGCCGTGCCGCAGCCGGAGCGGTCGACGCCGGAGAAGAGCACGAGCCGGGGTGGCTGATAGCGGGTATTGGCCTGCTGCGGCAGAACCTTCGACCAGACATCCTCGTTCTGCGCCAGTACGGCTGAGACGAAGCGGCCCATCTCATCCTGCGGCGGGCCGGAAGAGCGGCGCGTCTCCTGCGTCTGCGGGCGCCCGCCGATGCCGCCGATCAGTTCGGCACCGCCGATGAGCAGGCGCGGGTCGATGCCGAGAGCCCAGCCGAGCAGGCCGAGCACCACCATCGTGCCGATACCGACGCCGCCGCGTCCGCCGGGCATGCCGGCGAAGCCGCCGCCGCCACCGCTGCCGCGCCGGTCCTCGAGGTTGTCGGACTGGCGGTAATCTTCCCACTGCATGAAGGCATCCCTGGCGAAGTTCCCCCGCAATCTCGCCGGGAGATGCGGGGAACTCAAGTCGTCTTTGCAGGCTGCTCCTGAACGCGGGGTGACTGCGGCGGTTCCGCTCAGTGGTAGCCGCTGTCGATCCTGACCTTGCCGCGGAAGGTCCAGTACACGAAGGCGGTGTAGAACAGGATCGTCGGCAGGAGGAAGCTGACGCCGATCAGCACGAAGACATGCGAACTCGGTGCTGCCGCCGTGTCCCAGATCGTCAGGTCGGGCGGCACCAGATAGGGGTAATTCGAGACCGCGAGCCCAAGGAAGCACAGGACGAAGATCGCGATGGTGAGGGCGAAGGGTGTGAATTCATGCGCGCCGTGCAGCCGCTTCCAGGCGAAGTAGCCGCAGATGGCGGTCAGCACCGGCAGCGGCCAGAGCAGCATCAGGTTGAACGGCGTGAACCAGCGCGCGGCAATGCGCGGATGCGCATAGGGCGTCCAGAGCGAAACCAGTATCGCGAAGGCGAGCAGGCCCAGCAGAAGCGCCTTCGCCTGCCGGCGCGCCCGCTCCGCCACCGGCCCGTCCGTCTTGTAGACCAGCCAGGTCGCGCCGAGCGTGGCGTAGCCGATGACGACGCCGGCGCCGCACATCAGCGTGAACGGGGTCAGCCAGTCGAAGGGGCCGCCGGCGAACTGCTTGTCGACCACCTTGATACCCTGGAGAAGCCCGCCGAGGATCAGCCCTTGCGCGAAGGCGGCGAGCGTCGAGCCTGCCCAGAAGGCGAGGTCCCAGATCTTGTGATGGGGCTTCGCCACCCAGCGGAACTCGAAGGCGACGCCGCGGAAGATCAGCGCCAGCAGCATCAGGATCACCGGGATGTAGAAGGCCGGCATGATGATGGCATAGGCGTAGGGGAAGGCGACCCAGAGCCCGGCGCCGCCGAGCACCAGCCAGGTCTCGTTGCCGTCCCAGAACGGCGCGACAGAGTTCATCATCTGGTCGCGCTCGCCCTCGTCCTTCGTCGTCGGGAACAGGATGGCGATGCCGAGGTCGAAGCCGTCGAGAATGACGTAGAGCATCACGGCGGTGCCGATTACGCCGGCCCAGATCACGGGGAGGTACCATTCCATCGTGGCTCTCCTCAGTTCGCCGGCTGGATTTTGTCGTCGCCCGGATGGCCGTCGCCGAAGATCGCCGAGGCGGGCGCCTGCGCCGCCTTCAGCGTCCGCTTCGACGGTTGTTCGGGCGGGTCCTCATGGCTGATCTCATCCGGCCCCTTGTCGATCAGGCGGGCGATCAGGAGGATGCCGGCCGTGAACACGATGCAGTAGACGAAGACGAACAACCCCAGCGAGATCGCGACCTCGAGCGTCGTCACCGGCGAAACCGCGTCCTTCGAGCGCAGGACGCCGGTTGCAAGCCAGGGCTGGCGGCCGACCTCGGTGACGAACCAGCCGGAGAGGATGGCGATGAAGCCGGCCGGCCAGCTGTACTGGGCGAGCCAGAGCCAGCGGCGGGCTTCGAACACGGTGCCGCGCTTCCACAGATAGGCGCCGGCCCAGCCGAACAGGATCATCAGCGTGCCGATGCCGACCATGATGCGGAAGGCGAAGAAGGGGATGAGCACCGGCGGCCGGTCCTCGACCTTGAAATCCCTAAGGCTCGGGAACAGCGCGTCCATGCTGCCATGGGTCAGCAGGCTGGCGACGCCGGGGATTGAGATTTCGAAGCGGTTGAGCTCGGCCTTCTCGTCCGGCCAGGCGAAGAGGACGAGCGCTCCGGGCTTCGAGGAATCCCAATGGGCCTCGATCGCGGCGAGCTTGGCCGGCTGATAGATTGCAGTCTGCTTGCCGTGGAAATCGCCAATCAGCGCCTGGAGCGGCGCGGTCAGCGCGATCATCAGGATCGCCATGCGCACCATCGTCTTGGCCGATTCGGTGCGATGCCCGGCGAGGAGATGGCGCGCGCCGGTCGCCAGCACGACGAAGGCCGTGGTGAGATAGGCCGCCGTCATCATATGCGCGAAGCGTAAGGGGAAGGTCGGGTTGAAGACGATCTTCATCCAGTCGACGGGGTAGGCGATGCCGTCCCGGACCTCGTGCCCGACGGGGTATTGCATCCAGCTATTGGCCGAGAGGATCCAGAAGCCCGACAGCGCCGTGCCGCCGGCGACGATCGCCGCCGAGAGGAAATGCAGCCAGGGCGGAACCCGCTTCCAGCCGAACAGCATCACGCCGAGGAAGGACGCCTCGAGAAAGAAGGCCGTGAGCACCTCATAGCCCAGCAGCGGGCCGACGATATTGCCGACAGCGGTCGAGAAACGGCTCCAGTTCGTGCCGATCTGATAGGACAGCACGATGCCGGAAACCACGCCCATCGCGAAGGAGACGGCGAAGATCTTGGTCCAGAAGCGCGCCAGCAGATGGAATTTCGGATCGCCCGTCTTCAGCCACAGCCCGAGCAGCGTCGCGATATAGGCCGAAAGCCCGATCGTGAAGGCGGGGAAGATGATGTGGAACGAGATGGTGAAGGCGAACTGGATACGCGAAAGCAGAAATGCGTCGATGACCATCGCAGAACTCCGTCTGGCCACGCCACGCCGGTGCCGGGCCTCGCCCGTTCGGGCGTGTCTGGATGTGATCTAAAGCAAGCCTGCCTTGCGCCGCGCCTGCGCGCAACGTCGCTGCGTCAATTCTTCCCGTCGAGCGCCGCTTTCAGTGCCCGCAGGTCACGCCAGGCGAGGCGTTTGTCGAGCGGCCGGCGTAGCAGATAAGCCGGGTGCAGGGTCGCGATCGCCCGGATGCGCCGTGCGCCGGTGTCGTATTCCACCCATTTGCCGCGCGAGCGCAGGATACCCGTGAAGCCGAGTAGGCCTTGGGCCGAGGGGCCGCCGACGCAGACCAGGATATCAGGATCGGCAAGCTCGATCTGGCGCTGGATGAAGGGCAGGCAGATCGCGACCTCCTGCGGTGTCGGCGTGCGGTTGCCCGGCGGGCGCCACGGCAGCAGGTTGGCGATATAGACATCGTCCTTCCGGCTCAGCCCGATCGCCGCCAGCATGCGGTCGAGCAACTGCCCGGAACGTCCGACGAAGGGCAGGCCGATCCGGTCCTCGTCGGCGCCGGGCGCCTCGCCGACCATCATCACCCTGCCTTCCGGGTTCCCGTCGGCGAAGACGAGGTTCTTGGCGGTGGCCTTGAGCGCGCAGCCTTCGAACCCGGCCAATGCCGTCTTCAGCTCGTCGAGCGTGCGCGCCTCGCGGGCGAGTGCCTTGGCGCTGACCGCCGCGTCATCCGGTGCGGTTGCGGCCGCCGCCATCGGCCGTGCCGGCGCGGCCGGGCGGCCGGGCAGGGCGCGCAGGCGCGACTGACCGTTGCCCCCGGCCGGAGCCGGATCGGCGAAATGGTTGCGCGGCGTCTCGTCGAGTGCCTCGGTCACGCCCATCTCGGCGTACCAGCTCAGCAACTCATAGGGATCGGGCGCGTCGGGGCCGACTGCATCGGACAGGCTCATCGGCACATCCTATACCCTGCAAGGCCGCTTCGCGAGCCAACGCGGTTGCAAAATGGAACGCGCGCTTGGATAGAGGGGTTCCAGACTGGACGAAAGCCGGCATTGAACGACCCGGCAAAATAGTTCATATATAAACTATCATGCGGCGCGGTCGCTGAGGCGGAGGGCAGGATGGATCTCAAGGAAGCGCAGAGCGAACCGCGCGAGAGCATGGACTATGACGTCGTCATCGTCGGTGCCGGCCCCGCGGGCCTGGCCGCCGCGATCCGGCTGAAGCAGCTCGACGAGAACCTCACCGTCGTCGTGGTCGAGAAGGGCGCTGAGGTCGGCGCCCACATCCTCTCCGGCGCCGTCATCGACCCGATCGGCCTCGACTGTCTGGTACCGGACTGGCGCGACGATCCCGGGCGTCCCCTGACCACCGAGGTCAAGGAGGACATCTTCTATTTCCTGACGCAGCCGAACGGCATCCGCCTGCCCAATTTCGGCATGCCCTCGCTGATGAACAATCACGGCAATTTCGTCGGCTCGCTTGGGCTGGTCGCGAAATTTCTGGGCGCGCGTGCCGAGGCGCTCGGCGTCGAAATCTATCCGGGTTTCGCCGCCGCCGAACTGCTCTTCAACGAGGACGGCTCGGTTGCCGGCATCGCGACCGGCGACATGGGCATCGCCAAGGACGGCACGGTCTCGGATCGCTTCACCCGCGGCATGGAACTGCGCGGCCGCTACACGCTGCTGGGCGAGGGCGCGCGCGGCTCGCTCTCCAAGATCGCGATCAAGCGGTTCGCTCTCGACGAGGGTCGCGAGCCCCAGAAATACGGCATCGGCCTGAAGGAGCTCTGGCAGGTCAAGCCGGAGAAGTTCCACAAGGGCCGCGTCCAGCACTCCTTCGGCTGGCCGCTCGACAACAGCACCGGCGGCGGCTCCTTCCTCTATCATTTCGACGACAATCTGGTTTCGGTCGGCTTCGTCGTGCATCTGAACTACCAGAACCCGACGCTCTCGCCCTTCGACGAGTTCCAGCGCTTCAAGACCCATCCGCTGATCCGCGACACCTTCGAGGGCGCCAAGCGCATCGCCTATGGCTCGCGTGCCATCACCGAGGGCGGCTGGCAGTCCGTGCCGAAGCTGACCTTCCCGGGCGGCGCGCTGATCGGCTGCGCCGCCGGCTTCGTCAACGTGCCGCGCATCAAGGGCAGCCATAACGCCATCCTGTCGGGCATGCTCGCGGCGGAGAAGCTGGTTCCCGCGCTGCAGGCGGGCCGCCAGCATGACGAGGTCGTCGAGATCGAGACGAGCTGGCGCGATAGCGCCATCGGCGAGGACCTGAAGCGCGTCCGCAACGTCAAGCCGCTCTGGTCCAAGTTCGGCACGCTCGCAGGCGTCGTGCTCGGCGCCGTCGACATGTGGTCGAACCAGCTCTTCGGCTGGTCGCCCTTCGGCACGCTGAAGCACGGCAAGCCTGATTTCGCGACGCTGAAGCCGCTCTCCGAGGTCACGCCGATCAGCTATCCGAAGCCGGACGGCAAGATTTCCTTCGACAAGCTCTCCTCGGTCTTCCTGTCCTCGACCAATCACGAGGAAGACCAGCCGGCGCATCTGAAGCTGACCGACCCGTCGGTCCCGATCACGCAGAACCTGCCGCTCTATGGCGAGCCGGCGCGGCTCTACTGCCCGGCGGGCGTCTACGAGGTCGTCTATGAGAACGCCGAGACGAAGAGCAATCCGCGCTTCGTGATCAACGCGCAGAACTGCGTCCACTGCAAGACCTGCGACATCAAGGACCCCGCCCAGAACATCACCTGGACGGTGCCGGAAGGCGGCGGCGGGCCCGGCTACGCGAATATGTGATCCGGTTCGGCTTGCCTCCGGCGCGGTCGACGATCTGATCGTTCTGAGTGGACGCTGCTCTTGTCATTCCGGGGCTTCGCGGAGCGAAGAACCCGGAACCCACGACTAGGTGAGCCGCCAACGAACGCGAATCGAGTGTCTCACCCGGTCGTGGGTTCCGGGTTCGCACCTACGGTGCGCCCCGGAGTGACAATCGGCGTGCATGTCCATCCGCTGAAACAAAAAAGGGCGCGCCGGCAGGCGCGCCCTTTGTCGTCAGGCCTGGGGCCGATCAGCCCTTGCGGACGATCGGGGCGGCCGGCTTGGTCTCGGTCTTGGCGCAGCCGGCGACGAAGCCGCCGAGGAGCGCGACGGCGGCAACGCTCAGAATGATCTTCTTCATTGGAATAGTCCCAGTGGAATCGCTGCAAAATCTGCAGACAAGGGCGAATATGGCCTGATATCCCTGCGCAATGGTGGCTGTTTTTCGGGGCCGACCCTTCCGTCATGCGGATTTCGGCGAGTGTTGCGCGGTTGCTACGAAACCGGCGCATTGAGTAGCTGGCCGGCTTGCCCGCCCGCCCGGAAACCGCCATCTTGGCGGCCTACGCGAAGTGATCACGGTCCGCTGGAAAAGTGCGCCCCGAGATGGTGAATCCGCGGACCGAGGGAGAATGGCAGTCGTGACATTTTTGAAGAAGGTGCGTGCCTCCGGCACGGCTGCTGCGCTGTCGCTGTTGATGTTCCTGCCAGCCGTGGCCGCCGCCCAGGGGGCGACGCAACCGCGTGCGGCCGACACGCTCGAGCCGGGCGACAGCCTAGAAGGCAATTACCTCGCGGCCATCGTCGCCGGCGCCTCGCGCGATCTCGGTGCTGCTTCCGTCTATCTGCGCGAGGCGATCAAGGAAGACCCGCAGAACAACGACCTGACCGAGCGCGCCTTCGTCGCCTTTCTGGCTGACGGCGCCATGCCAGATGCCTTCCGAGCCGCCGACAAGCTGATCCATCAGGACCCGAGCAACGGCCTCGCCCAGCTCGTCATCGGCATCCGTTCGATCAAGCAGAAGAGCTACCAGACCGCGCGCAACCACCTCCAGCGCGGGGGCAGGGGGCGCGCGGCCGATATTACCGCGACGTTGCTCTCGGCCTGGTCCTATCTCGGCTCGGGCAATTCCCGCCGCGCGATCGAGACGCTGGAGCGTCTCAAGGGCGAGCCGTCCTACAACCTCTTCCGCGACTATCATGCCGGGCTGATCCTCGATGCCGCCGGCCGCAAGACCGAGGCCGAGAAGCGGCTGAAATCCGCCTATGACGCCGAGAAGACCACGCTCCGGCTGGTCGATCTCTGGGCGCGTTTCCAGGCCCGCAACGGCGACTTCGGCGGCGCCGCCGAAACCTATGCCGCCTTCGACCGCCTGCTGCCGAATCACCCGGTCATCCGCGAGGGCATGGCGCTCGTCGGCAAGAAGGATGCGCCGCCGCGCCAGATCTCGACGCCGCAGCAGGGCGCGGCCGAGGTGCTCTACGGCCTCGCCAGCGCCGGCAACCGCCAGGGCGACGAGGCCGCCGCGCTGCTCTACCTGCGCATGGCGATCTATCTCGACCCCGGCCATGACCTCGCTATCCTGACGCTCGGCGACATCCTGGAGCGCGCCCGCCAGCCGGAGGACGCCGTCGCCGTCTACGACAAGATGCCGGCGACCTCGCCGCTGCGTCCGAATGCAGAGATCCAGGCCGGTCTGGCGCTGGAGAATCTCGGCAAGCCCGAAGAGGCCGTGAAGCATCTCGACAAGGTGATCGCGGAGCGCCCGGACGATGTCGACGCGCTCTCAGCGCTCGGCAACATCTATCGCTCGCGCAAGCAGTTCGCCGAGGCGGCGGCGGCCTATGACAAGGCTATCGCCAAGCTTGCGTCGCCAGGCCGTGCCAACTGGGACCTGTTCTATTTCCGCGGCATCGCTCGCGAGCGCATCAACCGCTGGCCCGAGGCCGAGGCCGACCTGCGCAAGGCGCTGGAGCTGCTGCCTGATCCGCTCGGCCGCGAGCGCGCGCTGGTGCTGAACTATCTCGGCTATTCGCTGGTCGACAAACATCTCAAGCTCGACGAGGCGCTGGACATGCTGCGCCGCGCCGTCGAGCTGCGCCCGCGCGATGGCTACATCATCGATTCGCTGGGCTGGGCTTATTACCGCCTCGGCCGCTACGAGGATGCCTCGCGCGAGATCGAGCGGGCCTCGGAGCTGCGCCCCTCCGATCCGGTGATCAACGACCATCTCGGCGACGTCTATTGGCGCACCGGCCGCCAGCTCGAGGCGAAGTTCCAGTGGAACCACGCCCGTGACCTCAAGCCCGAGCCCGAGGACCTCGAGAAGATCCTGCGCAAGATCGATCGCGGTCTTGAGGAGCCTTCGGCCAATGCGACCGAGGCCCCGAAGAAGGATGGTGGCTGACGTTCTCGCGTCGCCGGCCTGACGCCGTGGCCCTGCCGCTGACCACGCGCGCCCGCGCCAAGGTCAATCTCGACCTGCGCGTGCTCGGCCGGCGCGCCGACGGTTATCATGAGCTCGAAAGCCTCGTCGCTTTCGCTGGCGTGGGCGATACGCTCTCGCTCGATCCCGGTGCGCCACTCTCCCTCACGCTCGCCGGGCCGCGCGCCGAAGGGTTGTCCGCCGATGACGGCAACCTCGTCCTGCGCGCCGTCCGCGCGCTCGCTGCTGCGCGGCCGGGTCTGCAGGTCGGGCGCTTCCATCTCGTCAAGCGCTTGCCGGTCGCCTCCGGGATTGGCGGCGGCTCGGCCGATGCGGCTGCGGCGCTACGCCTGCTCGCGCGCCTGAACGGCATCGCCCCGGCTGATCCGCTCCTGCGGGAGATCGCTGCGGGCGTCGGCGCCGACGTGCCGGTCTGCCTCGATTCGCGGGCGCGGCTGATGGCGGGGATCGGCGAGAAGCTTGGCCCGGTGCTCAGGTTGCCGCCGCTCTTCGCCGTGTTGGCCAACCCGGGCGTCGGTGTCGAGACGGTTCCGGTGTTCCGCGCGCTCGGGCTCAAGGCCGGCGAGACGTTGGCCGACGCGCGCGCGACCGAGCTCGGGGCACCTGCATCGGCTGCGGAGCTGACGGGATATCTTGCAGCGACGACGAACGATCTCGCCGCGCCGGCGCAGCGCGTCGCGCCTGTGATCGACGAGGTTCTGGAGCGTCTCGTGGCGCTGCCGGGCTGCCGGCTGGCGCGGATGTCGGGCTCCGGCGCGACCTGCTACGCGCTGTTCGACGATTGCATGGCCAGCGCTGCCGCAGCGAAGGCGCTGCAGCGCGAGCGCCCGGACTGGTGGATCAAGCCGACGCTGCTGGGGTGAGCCGGGTTTGTCGCCCGGTTCAGCGTGGCGAATCGAAGGCTTGCGGCAGCAGGCCTTGCATCACGAGCAGGCCGATGGCGGCAATCGTGATGGCATCCCGGATCTGGCCGCTCTGGATCATGGCCATGACTTCGCAGGCCGGGAAGCGACGGCAGATCAGGTCCTGCTCCTCATGGTCGAGATCGCGGGCCTGTTGGGTGAGCTGCCGGGCCAGGAAGATATGGCACCCCTGGTTCGAATAGCCGTAGCCTTCGAAGAGATAGCCGAGCTTGACCATGTCAGTGGCTTGAAGGCCGGTTTCCTCGCGCAGCTCGCCCAGGGCAACCGTCAGAGGATCGGCTTCCGGGTTCGACTCCCACGAACCCTGCGGCACTTCCCAGAAGCGCCCTCCGACAGGATAGCGATATTGCTCGACGAGATGGATGCTGCCATCCGGCTCGACGGGAACGATCGCCGCGAAATCGGTCTTCTCGACGACACCGTAGATGCCATGCGAGCCGTCCTGCCGCCGGATGGCATCCTCGCGGACGGTCATCCAGCGGTTCTGGTAGACGATCCGCGAGGATAAGGTCTCGATTTCAGGCTTGCTGCCGGAAGCCATGCCGGCCCGCTCAGTGCGCCCGCGCCACGCAGAAATCGACGGCGGCGTTGAGCGCCTGCTTCATCGGCGAGGCCGGGAACAGCCCGAGCGCATCCTTGGCCATCCGGGCATAGTGCTCGGCGCGGGCGATCGTGTCGTCGAGCGCCTTGTGCCGGCGCATGATCGCCTGCGCTTCCTCCAGATCGCCGTCGCGAATCTCGCCATCCTGGAGCGTGCGCTTCCAGAAGGCGCGCTCGGCCTCGTCGCCGCGGCGGAACGAGAGCACGACCGGCAGGGTGATCTTGCCTTCGCGGAAATCGTCGCCGGTGTTCTTGCCGAGCTTGGCCGCGACGCCGCCATAGTCGAGCGCGTCGTCGATGAGCTGGAAGGCGATGCCGAGATTGAGGCCGTAGCTGCGGCAGGCGGCGGCATCGGCCTTGGAGGAGCCGGCGATCACCGGTCCGACCTCGCAGGCGGCGGCGAAGAGCTCCGCCGTCTTGCCGCGGATCACCGCGAGATACTCGTCCTCGGTCGTCTCCGTGTTCTTGGCGACCGAGAGCTGCAGAACCTCGCCCTCGGCGATCACCGAGGCAGCGGTGGACAGGATGTCGAGCGCGCGCAGGGAGCCGACCTCGACCATCATCTTGAAGGCCTGGCCGAGCAGGAAGTCGCCGACCAGAACGCTCGCCTCGTTGCCCCAGAGCATGCGGGCGGCAAGCTTGCCGCGGCGCATGTCGCTTTCGTCGACGACGTCGTCATGCAGCAGCGTGGCGGTGTGCATGAACTCGACGGAGGCCGCGAGCTTGACGTGGCCATCGCCGGCATAGCCGCAGAGATCGGCCATGGCGAGCGTCAGCATCGGCCGCAAGCGCTTGCCGCCCGAGGAGATCAGGTGGTTGGCGACCTCCGGGATCATCGTCACGTCGGACCCGGTGCGCGACAGGATCATCGCATTCACGCGTTCCATGTCCGCGCGCGTCAGCGCAACCAGCGGCTCGATGCTCGCCTGATTCGATTCCCGTTCCTCGAGGGAGACGACGACACCCACTGGAAACACTCCGGGTCAGATCCTCGCGCCGGGCGGCGCGCTTGTGCAATGCCACAACCGTCGCATGGGACGCCAGCCCCTGCAAACCGGCGTGACGCCGCACCTTTTCGTGAGCGAGGGGCTGAAAGCGCTCGGCTCTTGCGCAGGGTGGGGTGCTTGGGCTCCATGGAGCCATGCACGAACTCATGCGCACCAATGATCTCATCCTGCTCGGCGCCGTCGAGGCCCTGCTGGCTTCGGCCAATCTCGATTGCCTGATCGCCGACCAGCATATCAGCTCGCTCGAGGGCATGATCGGCGCCTTCCCGCGCCGCCTGCTGGTGCGCGAGGCCGATCGCAGACGCGCGCGGGCCTTGCTGATCGAGGCGGGCTACGGCGCAGAACTGCGCGATGAGTGAGATCGAACCGGGTTCGGCACTGGGCGAGATCGTCGAGGACAGGCTGCTCGATGGTCGATTGAGGCTGCTTCAGCCGCGCAAGGGGCACCGGGCCGGCAGTGATGCGATTCTGTTGGCGGCGGCCCTGCCGGAATTGGGGCAGGGGGCATTGCTCGATGTCGGGGCCGGCGTCGGTACGATCGGCCTCGCTGCGGCCCTGCTGCAACCGGGGCTCCGCGTCACATTGCTGGAGCGCGATCCGGAGCTTGCGGCATTGGCCACGCGCAATGCCCAGCTCAACGAGCTGGCGGGGCGCGTGACGGTGGTGGCCGGAGATGTCACGGCGCGGGCCGCGCTTCTCAGTGAGATGGGCCTTGCATCGGCCTCCTTCGACGCCGTCGCGATGAACCCGCCCTTCTATCCGCCGGGCGGCAGCCGGGCCTCGCCCGTCCCCAATCGCAAGGCGGCCCATGTCGCGGAAGGAGCGCTCGCGCCCTGGCTGCGCACGGCCCGGCGCCTGCTTCGGGCGGGCGGGCATCTCGCGCTGATTCACCGGGTCGAGGCGCTGCCGGAGGTGCTGGCCGGTCTCGAAACCGGTTTCGGCGCGGTCGCGGTCCGCCCGATCCATGCCTTTGCCGAAAGGCCGGCGATCCGCATCATCGTCACAGCGATCCTGAACAGCAGAAAGCCGGCAACGCTGCTGCCGGCTTTCGTGATCAATGGCCCAGACGGCAGGCTGACCCCGCTCAGCGATGCGGTGCATCGCGGCCGCGAGCGCCTCGCACCCGATTACCAGTAATAGGGGCGCGGGCCGTAGAAGCGCGGCGGGCCGTAATAAGGCCGCGGGCCGTAGTAGCGCGGCGGGCCATAATAGCGCCGCGGCCCGTAATAGCGGGGGCCGTAATAACGCGGCGGCCCGTAATAGCGGCGCGGGCCGTAATAATACTGCGCTTGCTGCACCATGCCTTCGCTCGCGACCGCAGAAGCGGCTGCGATCGGCGCAGCCCCGATCGGGGCGGCGGAGGCGGGAGTGGCGGCGACGCCGGCCACGCCGAGTGCGCCGGCGGTCGCCATGGTGACGATCATTGTCCGAAACATGAAAACCTCCATGAGATGGCGTCGGCAGTCCCTGCCGTCGGATGAAAACGCCGCCCTTGAATTGAACACTAGGACCCCGAACCTGAACGGCACAGGAGCGCGTCGTTCAGTTTGCCTTCAGCCAATGGCCGCATTGCGGCCATGGTTGGCGCCGCTCAGCGGCAGATGCGCACCGGGCGGACCACCCAGCGCCAGCCGTCCCAGACTCGGCGGTCGGACCAGACGCAGCGCGGGCGGTGATAGGAGGGCCGCACCCGGTAAGGACGGCGCGGTCCGTGGTACTGGGCCAACCGGACGAGATCCTGCCCTGCCTGGGCGGATTGTCCTGCCGCAGCTGCGACCGGCGCAGCGGCGGGCGATGTCGCCATCAGGGCTCCGCCGCCGAGGACGGCGGCCGTTGCTGCTGCGAGGATGGCCGCCCGGAACATCGTCGTCTCCATGGATCGCTCCACCGGTCCAGCCGCTGGAGGCCCGTCGTCCTTCATCGCCTCAGGCCCTTGTGAGGTGAACGGCGCGATCCCGCGCCGTTCTGTCCGCCTTCGGCGATGTGCACTGCCGTCAGCGGCAGACGCGCACGGTCCGCCGGATCCAGCGATAGCCGTTCCAGACGCGGCGGGACTCGGTCCAGCAGCGCGGGCGGTAGTGCGGGCGGCCCGGGCGGTAATGCGGGCGGCCGTAGTGCCAGGCCTGCTGGACGAGGCCGGTCTCGGCGCCGGCGGCAAAGGTCGTGCCGGCGGAAATCGGGGCCGCGGAGGCCGGGGCGCTGCTCATGGCGGCACCGAGCAAGGTTGCGGCGCCGAAGGCGGCGGCAATGATGCGGGTTGTCAACATGGGCTTACTCCTTGGTTTTGCAGCCGCCGGTCCGGCATCAAATGCTCGCCCCGAACATCGCGAACCGTGCGGTTGCCTGTGTCGATATCAGACCGGTTATGAACGAAACCTGTCCGCATCCGGTTCCGGCTCGCGCTTGACCATGGCAGGCCCGAACCCTAATCACCGCAGCATTCCCTCGTTATCGGAAGGTTGCAGGCACTTGTCCGCCCCCGCGCCACTCTCGCATTCCGCCATCCCGGCTTCCTCCCCGGCGATGGACCCGACCCGCTCCTTCCAAGGGCTGCTGCTGACCTTGCAGCGCTTCTGGGCCGAGCGAGGTTGCGTGGTGCTGCAGCCCTACGACATGGAGGTCGGCGCCGGCACCTCCCACCCCGGCACGATGCTGCGTTCGCTCGGGCCGAAGCCGTGGCGGGCGGCCTATGTCCAGCCCTCGCGCCGGCCCAAGGACGGCCGCTACGGCGAGAACCCCAACCGGCTGCAGCATTATTACCAGTTCCAGGTCATCCTGAAGCCGAACCCGCCGAACCTTCAGGAACTCTACCTCCAGTCGCTCGAAGCGATCGGCATCGACATGCTCCTGCACGATATCCGCTTCGTCGAGGACGACTGGGAGAACCCGACCCTGGGCGCCTGGGGCCTCGGCTGGGAATGCTGGTGCGACGGCATGGAGGTCAGCCAGTTCACCTATTTCCAGCAGGTGGCCGGCATCGAATGCGCGCCGGTATCCGGCGAGCTGACCTACGGTCTCGAACGCCTCGCCTGCTATCTGCAGAATGTCGAGAGCATCATGGATCTCAACTTCAACGGGCTCGAGGGCGACGAGAAGGTCACCTATCGCGATGTCTTCCTGCAGGCCGAGCAGGAATACTCCCGTTACAATTTCGAGCACGCCGATACCGATGCGCTGTTCCGGCGCTTCGCCGAGGCGGAGGCCGAATGCCGCGCCCTCCTGCAAAAGGGCGAGGCCGGCGACCGGCATCTCATGGTCCAGCCCGCCTATGACCAGTGCCTCAAGGCCGGTCATACCTTCAACCTGCTCGATGCGCGCGGCGTGATCTCGGTCACCGAGCGGCAGAGCTACATCCTGCGCGTGCGCGAGCTCGCCAAGGCCTGCGGCGCAGCCTGGCTGAAGACCGACGGCGGGGGAGCGAACTGATGCCCGATCTTCTGCTCGAACTCTTTTCCGAGGAAATCCCGGCGCGCATGCAGCGCAAGGCCGGCGAGGACCTGAAGAAGCTCGTCACCGATGCGCTGGTCGAGCGCGGCCTCGTCTATGAGGGCGCCAAGGCATTCGCGACGCCGCGCCGGCTCGCGCTGCATATCGCAGGCCTCCCCGTGCGCGGTCGCGACGTACGTGAGGAGCGGAAAGGTCCGCGTGTCGGCGCGCCCGAGGCGGCCGTGCAGGGATTCCTGAAGGCTGCTGGGCTGACCTCGCTCGATCAGGCGACCATCGTCAGCGACCCGAAGAAGGGCGACAGCTACGTCGCCATCATCGAGAAGCCCGGCCAGGAAACCGTCGCGGCCATCGCCGAGATCGTCCCGGCCGTGATCCGGTCCTTCCCCTGGCCGAAATCGATGCGCTGGGGCAAGGCTTCGGCGGCTGGCGCCAGCCTGCGCTGGGTCCGCCCGCTGCATTCGATCCTCTGCACCTTCGGCGCTGCCGAGACCGAGGACCCGGAGGTCGTGCCCTTCGAGGTCGACGGCATCGTCTCCGGTAACGTGACCTATGGCCATCGCTTCCATGCGCCCGGCCCGATCACGGTGAAGCGTCTGGAGGACTACGTCGCCTCGCTCGAAAAGGCGAAGGTCGTGCTCGACGCCGACCGCCGCAAGGAGATCATCCTCACCGACGCCCGCAACCTCGCCTTCGCGCAGGGGCTCGACCTCGTCGAGGACGAGGGCTTGCTGGAGGAGGTCGCCGGCCTCGTCGAATGGCCGGTCGTGCTGATGGGCTCGTTCGAGGAGCGCTTCCTCGACATTCCCGGCGAGGCGATCCGCGCCACCATCCGCGCCAACCAGAAATGCTTCGTGCTGCGCGATCCGACGACCGGCAACATCGCCAACCGCTTCCTGCTGACCGCGAACCTCGCCGCCAGCGATGGCGGCGTGGCGATCACTGCCGGCAATGGCCGCGTCGTGCGGGCGCGCCTCTCGGATGCCGCCTATTTCTGGCAGACCGATCGCAGCGCGCTGCCGGACCTCGATACCCTCAAGGACAGCGCCGAAAAGCTCGGCCTCGATCTCGCCAAGCCGCTCGACCAGCGCATGGCCAAGCTCGACAAGCTCGGCGTCGTCTTCCACGCCAAGCTCGGCACGCAAGGCGAGCGCGTCCAGCGTATCGCCGCGCTGGCGCGGGAACTGGCGCCGATCGTTGGCGCCGATCCGGACAAGGCTGAGCGCGCCGCCAAGCTCGCCAAGGCCGACCTCCCGACCGAGATGGTCGGCGAGTTCCCGGAACTGCAGGGCCTGATGGGCCGGAAATATGCCGAGCTTCAGGGCGAGGACGCTTCGGTCGCCGCGGCGGTCGAGGAGCACTACAAGCCGGTCGGGCCCTCGGATCGCGTGCCGAACGATCCGGTTTCGGTGGCTGTGGCGCTGGCCGACAAGCTCGACACGCTCGTCGGCTTCTGGGCCATCGACGAGAAGCCGACCGGGAGCAAGGACCCGTTCGCGCTTCGCAGGGCGGCGCTAGGGGTGATCCGGCTGGTGGTTGAGAATGGGGTGCGGGCGCAATTGCACCCGATTTTCGCCAGCGTCTACCGGTCCTTGATTTCACAACTGATAGCCAAGGAAACTGGCAATCAGTATCAGGAGGCCGATCAAATTTTGCAGGCCCATTCAAAAGTGGTCGAGCGCTTTGCTCGTTTTGATCACTCGGTTTCTGCGGCGATCAAGGCGGGAGGCGCGGAGTATCGCGTTGAGCCCGACGCGTCTAAGCCAGGCTTCAACACTGACCTCCTTTCCTTCTTCCACGACCGCCTGAAGGTCATGCTCCGCGAACAGGGCGCGCGGCATGATCTCGTCGACGCGGTTCTCGTTGGCGCCCCTTCTCCCCTTGCGGGAGAAGGTGGCAGCGCGTCAGCGCTGACGGATGAGGGGTCTCGCGACGCTTCTGGTGAGGGCGGCGCGACCCCTCACCCCAACCCTCTCCCGCAAGGGGAGAGGGGGCAGGCCGGTGCCTCGAATGACGACCTCCTCCTCATCACCCGCCGCGTCGCCGCGCTCGGCCGCTTCCTCGATACCGAGGACGGCAGGAACCTGCTCGCGGGTTACAAGCGCGCCGCCAATATCCTCAAGGCCGAGGAGAAGAAGGACGGGGAGGGCGCTTTTGCTGCTGCTCCCGACCTGCACCTCATCGCCGATGCCGGCCTGATCGAGGAGAAGGCGCTGGCCGTCGCGCTGGCGCAGGCGACGCCGAAGGCCGAGGCTGCGGTCGTCGCCAAGGATTACGAGGGCGCCATGGCTGCGCTCGCCGAAATCCGCCCGGCGGTCGACGCCTTCTTCGACAAGGTCACGGTCAACGATCCCGACCCGGCCCTGCGCGCCAACCGCCTGAAGCTGCTCAACCAGCTCCGCCAAGCGACGCGCGCGGTCGCGGATTTCGATCGCATCGCCGGATAAGGCGAGGACAGCGCGGGGAACCCCTCTCCCGGATGGGAGAGGGGCAGGGGTGAGGGCCTGCCGCCAATCACCCTTGCTCTACGCTCTCTATCGATGCTGTCGCCATCGAGCGGAACTGGTTCTCTGGCCTTCCCTCACCCCTACCCCTCTCCCATTCGGGAGAGGGGTTTTCTGTTGTGGTTCCTGCGTACGCCCTTGCCCACCCCTTCGCCCCCAAACCCGCCCCCGGAACCAATTCCCGCCCTGCGACGTTCTTTCGCCGGGGCTGACAGGCCGCGAATGCGTCGCGGCTGGGCTCCGGGGGGCCGGCTACCGGCCGAGACAAAGGGCTGAAAGCATGGGCATTCTGATTTCGCTGCTGATCACCGTTCTCGTCATCGGCCTCGTGCTTTACCTCGTGCGGATGCTCCCGCTCGACGGGCAGATCAAGAACGTCGTGCAGATCATCGTGATCGTGATCGGCATCATCTCGCTGCTGCGCTATCTCGCTGTTTTCTAAGGCGATTGACGGCGCCATCGCGCTGGTTCAGACTTCATGAGGTCCAGAGGGCCCCGGACGATCCCCGTCCGGGGCCCTTTTCCGTTTCAGGACGTGACTGCGATGAATGCGCCGAACCGCAACGGCCATATCAGGCTGACCTCCCATCCCGAGCCGGGCAGCGCCGCCGCGCGCTTTCCCCTCCGATGGGGCGCCTCGACCGCCGCTGAGCGCGGCCCGATCATCGCCTCGACGACCAATCCCGCCGACCGCAACGTCATCGGCGCCCATGGCGGCTCCTATTCGGTCTATCGGGCGCTGGCGATCTCGGCCCGCGCGATGAACCCGCAGCAGCGCCCGGACCTGACCAACACCTATCCGACGGCGGAAATCCTGCCCCAGCCGCAATGGGCCGACCCGAAGAAGATCGTCTCGCTCGATCCCTTCGGCCACACGGTCGCGCAGGATTTCGGCCGGCTGATCGGCGAGGGCATCGATATCCGCCCCTCGATCGCGATCACCAAGGCGAGGCTCAACCTGCCGGAGATCCTCGCGGCGATGGGCGCCCATCGCCTCGCCGCGGACGGCCATATCCTGCACGCGTCCGGCGATATCAGCGTCACCAAGATCGCGGTCGATCCGGTCTGGTATCTGCCGGGCATCGCCGAGCGCTTCGGTACGACCGAGAGCGAATTGCGCCGCACGCTCTTCGAACAGACCGGCGGCATGTATCCCGAATTGGTGACGCGGCCGGACCTCAAGGTCTTCCTGCCGCCGATCGGCTCGATCACGGCTTACGTCATGGGCGAGGCCTCGCGGCTGGCCGATCCCAAGACGCGCATCGCCTGCCGCGTCCATGACGAGTGCAACGGCTCGGACGTGTTCGGCTCCGACATCTGCACCTGCCGGCCCTATCTCACGCATGGCATCGAGGAATGCGTGAAGGAGGCCCAGAGCGGCGGCGTCGGCTTGATCGTCTACAACCGCAAGGAGGGCCGGGCGCTCGGCGAGGTCACCAAGTTCCTCGTCTACAACGCCCGCAAGCGCCAGGAGGGCGGCGATTCCGCCGCGACCTATTTCGAGCGCACCGAATGCGTCGCCGGTGTCCAGGATGCCCGTTTCCAGCAGCTCATGCCCGACGTGCTGCACTGGCTCGGCGTCACGCATATCGACCGGCTGATGTCGATGTCGAACATGAAATACGACGCCATGGTCGAGAGCGGCATCGCCATCGGCGAGCGCGTCGCGATCCCGCCCGAGTTGGTCCCGCCCGATGCCTCCGTCGAGATCGAAGCCAAGAAGGCGGCGGGCTATTACTCGCCCGACGGCGCGCCCGGCGACAACGCCCTGAAATCGACGGTCGGTCGCGACCTCGACAAGTTCTGATTCCGTCACGCCTGCCTGAGTTGATGATGCCCGACCGCGATCCCGAGGCGTTCCGCGCCCTGTTGAAACCCGCTGCCGTGCGCGAGCGCGCGCAGGAGATGCTGGAGCTCGGTCTCGCCGGCCAGCTCCTGCATTTCAACGTTCATCCGGAGCGGCTCGAAGCATGCGCCGACTATGTGCTGGAGACGATCCGGGCGAATTATCCGACGCTGGACATCCCCTTCCATGCGCGCTGGCGCCATTTCGCCGTCGATGGCGAGGACCGTTGGCAGAAGCTCGACCGGGCCGCCGGCTTCGCCAACCCCGCCGCGCGCGGCCGGGCGGCCTATGATCTCGCCGTCGTCAGCGTGCTGCTCGATGCCGGCGCGGGGCCGGACTGGCGCTATCGCGATGCAGCAACCGGGCGCGAAATCGGCCGCTCGGAAGGGCTGGCGCTCGCCTCGCTCGACATGTTCGCCGCCGGCCTGTTCTCGAGCGATCCCGCGTCTCCCCTGCAGGCCGATGCAGCCGGCCTGAAGCGTCTCGACGCGGCCGCGCTGGCGCATGACTTCCAGGCCGGGCCGGGCAATCCGCTGCTTGCGCTCGAAGGCCGCGCCGCCCTGCTCAACCGTCTCGGCGAGGAGCTGGAGCGGCAGGGCCTGTCGCGCCCAGGCGCGCTGTTCGATCGCTTCGCCGCCTCAGCTGATACCGGGTCGCTGCGGGCGCCGCATATGCTGGGCGAGGTGCTCGGCACCTTCGGCGGCATCTGGCCCTCGCGCCTGACGCTGGCCGGCGTGGCGCTCGGCGACACCTGGCGCCATCCGCTGATCGCGCGGGGCAAGCCGACCGAGGGGCTGGTACCCTTCCACAAGCTCTCGCAATGGCTGACCTATTCGCTGATCGAGCCGTTGGAATGGGCTGGTATCACCGTGGTCGATATCGACGAGATGACCGGCCTGCCGGAATACCGCAATGGCGGGCTCTTCCTCGACAGCGGCGTCATCGCGCTGAAGGACGAGGCGGACCGGACGCGGGCGCATGAGGTGTCGTCGCCGCTCGTGGTCGAATGGCGCGCGCTCACCGTCGCCTTGCTCGACGAGATCGGCGCGTTGATCCGCCACCGACTCGGCCGTTCGCGCGATGAACTCCCGCTCGCCAAGGTGCTCGAAGGCGGCTCCTGGGCGGCCGGGCGCCGGATCGCGCGCGAAAAGCGTGTGGATGGCGGCCCGCCCTTGACCATCGTCAGCGATGGCACGGTATTTTGAGGGTAAGCCAAGATCCGAGAAATAGAGGGGTAACCGGCGTATGACTTCGAGCCAGGACGGCGTCACCGTCGTCGACCATCCGCTGGTCCAGCACAAGCTCACGTTGATGCGTGAGAAGGATCGCTCGACCAAGAGCTTCCGCCAGCTCCTCAACGAGATCGGCATGCTGCTCTGCTACGAGGTGACGCGCGACCTGCCGACCGAGCTGATCGAGATCGAGACGCCGCTGCAGAAGTCGATGCAGCCGGTCATCTCCGGTAAGAAGATGGTCTTCGCGCCGATCCTGCGCGCCGGCGTCGGCTTTCTCGACGGCATGCTGGAGCTGGTACCCGCAGCCCGCGTCGCCCATATCGGGCTCTATCGCGATCCCGACACGCTCCAGGCCGTGGAGTATTACTTCAAGGCGCCCTCCGATATCGCAGACCGCATGATCGTGGTGATGGACCCGATGCTGGCGACGGCGAACTCCGCGGTGGCCGCGGTCGAACGCCTGAAGGAGCGCGGTGCCAAGGACCTGCGCTTCGTCTGTCTGCTGGCCTCGCCGGAGGGTATCGCCCGCTTGCGCGGCGCCCATCCCGATGTCCGCATCTGGACGGCGGCGATCGACGAGCGCTTGAACGATCACGGCTATATCGTTCCTGGTCTCGGCGATGCCGGCGACCGCATGTTCGGCACCCGCTGAGTGAAGCCAACAAAAAGCGGCGGGCCGCGAAGCCCGCCGCATTATCGTCTGAACGCGCCGGAAACTTACTGCTTCGGCGCGGCCGAGAGCGCCGGCGTCAGTTTGTCGGCGTCGCGCTTGATCAGGGCGGCGAAACCGGCGGGCGTCCGCTCCTCGGCCGTCGGCAGCACAGTGCCGAGATCGAGCAGGCGCTTCTTGGTGCCTTCGTCGTTGAGGGCCTTGTTCAGCGCGTCGACCAGCTTGTCCACGGCCTCCTTCGGCATGCCCTTCGGGCCGGCGATGCCGTTCCAGGCCTCGATCTGGTAGTCGGGCAGGCCGGCTTCCTTGGTGGTCGGAACGTCCGGCAGCGCCGGCGAGCGCTGGGCCGAGGCGATGGCATAGGCCTTGATCGTGTTGGCGCGGACCTGCTCGGCGACCGAGACGATCTGGTCGCACATGAAGTCGACCTGGCCGGAGACGAGGTCGTTCAGCGCCGGGCCGGTGCCGCGATAGGCGACGGCGTTGATCTTAGGCGTGCCCAGGATGCCCTTCAGCAGCGTGCAGGTCGTCCAGGAGACCGAGCCGAGGCCGGCATGGGCTTCGTTGAACTTGTCCGGGTTGGCCTTCACGGCCGCGACGAAGGCCTTGAGATCGGGCGCCTCGAGGTTCTTGCGGGCGACGATCAGGATCGGCGTGCCGCCGGCGAGGCCGATCGTCTGCATGCCGTTGATCGGGTCGTATTTCAGGCCGGGATAGGTGGCGGGCGCCGCCGAGAAGGTGCCGAGATGCCCCATCGCGATGGTGTAGCCGTCGGGGGCTGCGGTCACGGCGCGGGTGATGCCGGTGGTGCCGCCGGCGCCGGCGACGTTTTCGATCACGATCTGCTGGCCGAGCGTCTTCGACATGTTGTCGGTGACGATGCGGGCGATGATGTCGGTCGGGCCGCCGGCCGCGAAGGGCACGATCATCGTGATCGGCTTCGTCGGGTAGCCCTGCGCCTGTGCGCTGCCGGCGAAGGCCAGCGTGGCGGCGGCAAGGCCGAGAACGAGCTTTTTCATCCGTGTATCTCCCTGGACGTTGCGTGGAATGAAACTGGAGGGGCGCCGCCGGGGCGGCAACCCCGTCATTCGGTGAAGACCTCGTCGCGCTTCTTCGAGATCGAGGGCAGAAGCGCGATGACGAGCACAAGCACGGCCACCGCCAGCAGCCCGGCCGAAATCGGCCGCTCGACGAAGGTCCAGAACGAGCCGCGCGAGATGATCAGCGCCTGCCGGAGCTTCTCCTCCATCAGCTTGCCGAGCACGAAGCCGAGCAGCAGCGGCGCCGGTTCGAAGCCGAGCTTGATCAGGAGATAGCCGAACAGGCCGAACAGCGCCGTGAAGGCGACGTCGAGCGGCTGGTTGTTCACCGAGTAGATGCCGATGCAGCAGAAGATCAGGATCGCCGGGAACATCAGCCGGTAGGGCACCTGCAGCAGCCGCACCCAGAGGCCGACCAGCGGCAGGTTGATGATTAGCAGCATCAGGTTACCGACCCACATCGACGCGATCATGCCCCAGAACAGCTCCGGGTTGCGGGTCATGACCTGCGGGCCGGGGATGATGCCGTGGATCGTCATGGCGCCGACCATCAGCGCCATCACCGCATTCGGCGGGATGCCGAGGGTGAGCAGCGGGATGAAGGCGGTCTGCGCGCCGGCATTATTGGCCGATTCCGGTCCTGCCACGCCCTCGATCGCGCCCTTGCCGAAGCGCGAGGGGTCCTTGGCGATCTTCTTTTCCATGGTGTAGCTGGCGAAGGGGCCGAGCACGGCGCCGTTCCCCGGCAGGATGCCCAGGATGCCGCCGATCGCCGTGCCGCGCAGCACCGGCGCGGCCGCCTGCTTGATGTCGTTCCAGTCCGGCAGAAGCCGGCCGATCTTGCCCTTGACGACGTCGCGCGCTTCGGGACTCTCCAGATTGCGCAGCACCTCGGCGAAGCCGAACACGCCCATCGCCAGCACCGAGAAGTCGATGCCGTCCGAGAGCGAGGCGACCCCGAAGGTCAGGCGCTCCTGCCCGGTTTCGAGGTCGGTGCCGACGGTCGAGAGCAGGAGGCCGAGCATGATCATGCAGAAGGCCTTGAGGATCGAGCCGCGCGCCAGCACGACCGCGAAGCACAGGCCCATCACCATCAGCGAGAAATATTCGGCCGGTCCGAATAGCAGCGCCATCTTGGTCAGCGGCGCGCCGAGCGCGGCGATGATCAGGGTGGCGACGCAACCGGCGAAGAAGGAGCCGATCGCGGCGGTGCCCAGCGCAACGCCGGCGCGACCCTGCTTGGCCATCTGGTGGCCGTCCAGCGTGGTGACGACCGAGGTCGCCTCGCCGGGGATGTTAACCAGGATCGCGGTCGTCGAACCGCCGTACTGCGCGCCGTAATAGATGCCGGCGAGCATGATCAGCGCGCCGGTCGGGTCGAGTCCGAAGGTGATCGGCAGCAGGATCGAGATCGTGGCGATCGGCCCGACGCCGGGCAGCACGCCGATCAGCGTGCCGACGAGGCAGCCGGCGAAGCAGAGCGCGATGTTCTTCATCGTCAGAGCGACGCCGAAGCCCAGCGCGAGATTGGAGAACATATCCATCGGTCAGATCCCCAGCAGCCAGGGCGCGAGCGGGATCGGCAGCGACAGCGCGTATTTGAACAGCAGGATGCAGCCGGCGGACATCGCGATCGCGAAGATCAGGAGTTCCTTGATCTTGCGGTCGTCCGCGGCGAGACCGGCGAAGAAGATCAGGAGCGGGCCGGCGACGAGCAGGCCGAGCGCGGGAACGCGGATCGGGCCGAACTCGAAGCCGCGGATGGTCAGCGCGAACAGGCAGGCGCCGCCGAGCGCGAAGAAGATGCCCTTCCACGACCAGCCCGATAGCTTCTCGCCGTTGTAGCGCAGCGCAGCGAGCGCCAGCATCACGCCGAGCGCGCCGCAGATCACCGCGAAGGCCTTGGGCAGCATGCCGGGTCCGAGCTGGCGCAGCGTGCCGGCCGGCAGCTCCCAGGAGAAGACGAAGGCGCCGAGCGCAATCAGGATCATGAACAGGCCGCCGGCCAGATCCTGCGACGATCTTATGCGCAGACCCCGCGCCCGCTCTATCTGGTTCAAACTCATCAGGAACCTCCGATTGGCGGCCCGGTGCGGGCGGTTCGTTGCTGCGGTTTCGGTGGGACGAAGGGCAGGACGTGGCGGTCGTCGAGCAGCGTCACGCTTTCCCTGAGGATCGCGAGGAAATCGTCGCGGGAGGGCAGCTTCTGCTGCGGCCGCCAGGAGACGCCGACCAGGGCGCCCGCCGGCGGCGGGTCGAGCATCGCGCCGCGCAGGCGTCGCATCGTCACGCCGGGGAAGGACAAGCGCGAGACCCAGTCCGGTGCGAGCGCCATGCCGAGCCCGGCGGCGACCGCCGACATCATCGCCGGTTTCTCGGTGGCCTCGATCGTCACGTTCGGCACCGCGCCGACGCTCTCGAAATAGGCCATGACCAGATCGTAGGCATAAGGCCGCAGGCGCTTGGAGGGCACGACGAAGGGCTCGCCGACGAGGTCCAGCATGGTCAGGTGCTCGCGGGCGGCGAGCGGATGGTTCTCGTTCAGCACCACGACCGGCCGCTCGACCCTTAGAATCTCGAAGGCGCAATCGGTCGGCTTTCGCGGCGGGCGGGTGAGCGCCATGTCGAGCTTGCCGGTCTCCAGCATCTGGATCAGGGCGGTGGTGATCGCCTCGACGAACTTGATCTCGACGCCGGGAAAGCGGGCGCGGAAGGTCACGAGCGCCTCCGGCACGAAGCTCGACGAAGCCGCATCGATCGCGCCGACGCGCAGCACCTTGCCGGAGGCGAGCGAGGCCTCGCGCACGGCGCGCGAGGCATGCTCCATCTTGACGAGGATGCCCTTGGCCTCTTCGAGCATGATCAGCCCGGCGCGCGTCATCGCGACCTGCCGGGTGGTGCGGGTCAAAAGGGCGACGCCGAGTTCGTCTTCGAGGGCGCTGATCTGGCGCGATAGCGCAGGAGGCGCAACGCCGAGCCGCTCGGCCGCTCGGCCGAAATGCAGCTCTTCTGCCACCGCGATGAAGCATCGCAGTTGCCGCACATCCATAAGCCGTCCCCTGTCCCGTGTATCGCTTGCCGCGATATCTCTATCGGTGGCCGTGGCCAATAGCGGTTCCGGCCAAGGTGTCGATCTTACAGAAATTCATAATCTTTAGGCAACAAAGCCTTTCGGCTGAGCACGGGACAGGGCGCTCAGCCGTTGAAGGCTCCGGAGGATGCGTAAGGGGTCAGGAGGTCGGAGCCGGACTTACCCGCGCAAGACGCATGATGCGGCCGTCGATGAGGGCTAGCCCGACGAAGATCGCGGCCATGCCGGCAAAATGGCGCGGCAGCAAAGCTTCTCCGAGGAGCCCCGAGCCGAGCAGGATCGCGCTGACCGGGATCAGGAAGGTGACGAGCATGACATTGCTCGGCCCGGCCGTGCGCATGATCCGGAAGAACAGGAGATAGGCCAGCGCCGTCGAGATCAGCGCCAGGCCGACGAGCGCGAGAAGAGCCGTCTGCGACGGCACCGGCAGCGTCCAGGGCGGATGCATCACGAAGACGATCGGGATCATCATCAGCGTCGAGGCCGAGAGCTGGCCGGTGGCGGCGACCAGCGGCGATACCCCGCGGAAGCGCCGGCCGAGCAGGCCGGAAAAGGCGTAGGAGACCGCGGCCAGGATACAGGCGATCTGCGCCGCCAGATTGGAGCCGAGGCCGCTGATCGCGTCCGGCCCCATCAGGATGGCGACGCCGACGAGCCCGGCCAGCACGCCGCCGAGCTTCAGGCCGGTCGCCTTCTCGTTGCCGAAGCAATGCATCACCAGCACCGCGAAGATCGGCGTGGTCGCGTTCAGGATCGAGGCGAGGCCGCTGGCGATCTGCTGCTGGCCCCAGAGAAACAGGCTGAACGGGATCAGGTTGTTGAGGATGCCCATGCCGAAGAAGGCGAGCCAGAGCTCGCGCCCGACCGCCATCGACTGCCCGGCGATTCGCACAGCCAGCAGCAGGGCCAGCGCCGCCAGCCCGACGCGCACCTGCACGACTGCGAAGGGCGGCCATTCCGCCACGGTGAGCTTGTTGAAGAAGAACGAGCCGCCCCACAGCACCGACAGAATGATCAGCAGGAGCCATTCGAGCGGGCCCATGCGCAGCGCGGGAGCGGAAATCGGCTGTGTCATGGCGGAAGCTCTGCTCTCGGGCCGGGTCATCCCGCGTCAGTAGGTGGCCGGGCGAGGCCCGGCCACCCGTATTCTGTCTCCGCTCAGGCGGCTTCGGCGTCGCGCGCCTGCCACATCGCCTTGAAGGCCGGCCGCGCCTGGCAGGCGTCGAGCCAGGCCTTCACGCGCGAATGGGCGTCGAAGAGCTGGGTCGCGGGCTTGGCGTAGCGGAAAATCTCCGCGACGTTGATGTCGGCGACGGTGAAGCGGTTGCCCATCACATAGCCGCCGTTCTCGGCCAGCGTCCTTTCGAGCACGCCGAAGGGGCCGGGCAGGGCGGCGAGAGCGGCCTCGACCAGCTCCGGCTTGCGCTTCTCCGGCGGATAGGCGGCGAGGTGGAACTGCAGGTTGAGCGCATGGGTCTCGCATTCGGTCGCGGCCCAGAGCGACCACATCACCGCAAGCCCTTCCTCCTGGGCGTCCTTGGGGGCGAGCGGGCCGCCATGCTTGCGGGCGAGATAGAGGTTGATCGCCAGCGATTCGTGCAGCTTGAAGCCGTTGTCGTCGATGCTCGGGATATGGCCGTTCGGGTTGATCTTCAGGAAGTCGGCGCTGCGGGTATGGAGCGGCACGCCCGGCGCATTCGGATCGGGCAGGCGATAGGCCTGGATCACCGGCACATGCGTGAAGGCCAGGCCGAGCTCGTTGGCGAGCCAGATGTTGCGCGAGGCGCGCGAGCGGTAACAGCCATAGATGGTCAGGGACATCGGCGGGATCCAGCGAGAGAGTGCGGAACGGGGACGCCTCGGCAGGGCCGGCGCGTCGCGGCGAGAATAGGCCGGGTGCGCGCCATCGGCCAATGCCAATCATCGCCGCTAACGGAGCAAAAAACCGTTTGACGCGCACGCCTTGCGGGTGCATTGGCCTCCTGCTTCCGGCCTCTGCGGCCGGCTGCTCACAGGAAACCCCGACCCGATGCCCAGCGACAGTCCCAGCCGACAGTCGAAGCCGTCCGCCGCCGCCTCGCGCGCCTGACCGGGTTTCCCGGCTCGCCTGCGATCCGGCCACGACGGCCCGATCGCAAGGAACAGAGCCATGAACGATACCGCCGCCAGCACGGACCTCCTTGCCGTGACGCTGGCCCAGACGCTGGCGCAGGAACACGTCGCCGACATCGTCGAGACGTTGAACGACCAGGACGACGCGACCATCGCGCATGTCCTGGCCGAACTGCCGTTCGAACGCGCCGTCGAGGTGCTCGATCAGCCCGAACTCACGGCAGCAGCCGACGCCGTGGCGCTGCTACCGGACCAACGCGCCGGTGCGCTGCTCTCCGCCATGTCGGCGGACCGTGCGGCCGACGTCTTCCAGGAGTTCGACGAGGAGGTTCGACAACGGCTGAGCGGCCGCATCGACCGCCAGACCCGCTCCGACCTCAAGAAACTGCTGGCCTATCCCGAGCACAGCGCCGGCTCGATCATGACGACCGAGTTCGTCAGCGTGCCCTCGAACTGGACGGTGCAGCAGACGCTCGACCATATCCGCCGCGTCGAGCGCTCGCGCGAGACGGTCTACGCGATCTATGTACTCGATTCGGTGACTCGCAAGCTGGTGCGCGCCGTCTCGCTGCGCCGCCTGATCAGCGGTGACCCGGAGGCGCCGGTCGAATCGGTCGTGCCCGCGCACAAGCCGATCTGCGTCACTGCCGAGGTCGATCGCGAGGAGGTCGCCCGCCTCATCACCAAATACGACCTGCTCTCCGTTCCCGTCGTGGATGCGGAGGAGCAGATCATCGGCATCGTCACCTTCGACGACGTCATCGACGCGATGATCGCCGAGACGACGGAGGACGTGCAGAAGCTCGGCGGCATGGAGGCGCTCGACCAGCCCTATAACGAGATCGGCTTCGTCGCGATGATCCGCAAGCGCGCCGGCTGGCTCTCGATCCTGCTGGTCGGCGAGATGCTGACGGCCTCCGTCATGCAGTTCTTCGAGGGCGAGCTGGAGAAGGCGATCGTGTTGACGCTCTTCATCCCGCTGATCATGAGCTCGGGCGGCAATTCCGGCTCGCAGGCGACCTCGCTGATCATCCGGGCGCTGGCACTGCGCGAGGTCACGCTGAAGGACTGGTGGCGGATCGCGCTGCGCGAACTGCCGACGGGCCTCACGCTCGGCAGCATCCTTGGCCTGATCGGCGTCGTCCGCATCATCGCGTGGCAATGGCTCGGCCTCTACGACTACGGGCCGCACTGGGTCCTGATCGCCGCGACCGTCGGCGGCACGCTCGTCGGCATCGTCACCTTCGGCTCGCTTGCCGGCTCGATGCTGCCCTTCGCGCTGAAGCGTCTCGGCTTCGACCCGGCCAGCGCTTCCGCGCCCTTCGTCGCGACGCTGGTCGATGTCACCGGCCTGGTGATCTATTTCGGCGTGGCGGCGTTGATCCTGACCGGCACGCTGCTCTGACCAAATGAAAAGGCCCGGAGCATGAGCTCCGGGCCTTTTGGTATGGGGATCGCGGTTCGATCAGCTCGCCAGCACGCGCTGCGGCGGGAAGGTGATCTCGACCAGCGTGCCTTCTTTCTTGACTGATGTGATCGCCATGGCGGCGCGGTTGGCTTCGACCAGCGCCTTGGTCAGCGGCAGGCCGAGCCCCGTGCCACCGGCGCGGCGCGTCGTCGGTACCTGGCGGAAGGGTTCGAGCGCGAGGCGAAGCTCGTCGTCGTCCATGCCGATGCCGGTGTCGCGGACCCGCAGGATCGCCTCGCCCTGGTCGCCGAGCGCGGTCGAGATGATCACCTGGCCGCCGGCATCGGTGAACTTCACCGCGTTGGAGAGCAGGTTGATCGCGATCTGGCGGATCGAGCGCTCGTCGGCGACGACGGGCGGCAGCTTCGGCGATAGCCCCGAGCGCAGCACGACGCGGCCGCGCTGCGCCTCCGGCTGGAGCAGCGACACCGTCGACAGCGCGATCTCGTTCAGGTTGACGCTGACGAAGTCGAGATCGAGCTTGCCGGCCTCGATCTTGGCGAGGTCGAGCAGGTCGTTGACGAGGCTGATGACGTAGCCGCCCGACTGGTGGATGTCGCGCAGGTATTCCTTGTAGCGCTCGTTGGCGATCGGCCCGAAGCGCTCCTCGGCCATCACCTCGGCGAAGCCGATGATCGCGTTGAGAGGGGTGCGGATCTCGTGGCTGATCTTGGCGAGCACGTCGGATTTCTGGGCGCTCGCCGTCTCCGCCGCCTTGCGCGCCTCGACCAGCTCGCCCTCGGTCTTCTTCCAGGCGGTCAGGTCGCGCAGCACGGCGCAGAAGCGCGGCTCGCTGCCATGGGCGATCTGGCCCATCGTCATGAATAGCGCGATCTTGCCGCCCTGTCGCACGCGGCCCTGTACCTCGCGCCCATCGTTGAGTACCGAGGCGACGCCGCCGCCCTTCAGACCCTCGAGATAGTCGAGCGCCGGCGCATGGCTCTCGCCGGCGAAGAGCAGTGTGAACAGCTCGCCGGTGACCTCGCGCTGATCATAGCCGAACAGCGCCTCGGCCGCCTTGTTCAGCGAGAGGATGCGCCCGCGATCGTCGACGGTGACGACGCCGTCCGTCGCGGTGTCGAGCATGGCGGTGAGTTCGCCGATCCGGGCATCGCGCGCATCGGCATCGAGCCGGAGCGCCTCGACCCGCGCCGCCGATTCGGCCTCCTCCGCCGCGAACTCGGCGGCGAGCTCGGCTTCCTCCGCCTCTTCCGGCGTCAGCACCGGCACTTCGCTGCCGTTGCCATCGGGGTGGCGGAAGGCCATCAGAGTCGCCGGATCGTCCTGCCAGCTCACGCTCGACAGCACGGCGTCGACATGGACGAGATGGCCGAGCCGGTCGATCAGCGTCATCGTGCCGCCGTCGGTGCGCGTGGCCTCCTTGATCAGGCGGCTGACCTTGCCGCCGGCCTTGAGGTCCGCGAGATCGGCATAATCAAGCAGTTCGAGCAGCGTTCGGTTGGCATAGAGCGCTTCGTCGCCGCGATTGACGAGGACCGCGATCGGCAGCCGGTCGAGCACGTCGGCATGGGAGTTGCGCTGCCGGGAAGGGGCAAGGCCTGTCTCCGCCTCCGCGGCCATCTTCGCGGCCGGCGCCTCTTCCTTCTCCTTGACCTGCAATGGCGCGACCGGCGGCAGGCGCGGCGCGCTCGGCTCGTCGTCACCGGCAAGCCGCGCGCCCAGCGCCTTGGCGATCTCGCGGAAGGCGTTGCGCTCGGCCGAGCTCAGATGCGGCTTCGAGGGTTCGAGAACCGGCCGGATCGCGGTCAGGTGGCCGTTGCGCAGCGGTACGATCTTGCCGGGCAGCGAATCGGGCTCGGGCGCTTCGGGGGCGGGCTCAGCAGAAGCCTCCTCCAGCGGCAGCTGGGGAGCGTGCGAGGCGGCTTCTTCCACGCCCTCGCCATCATCCTCGGGCAGCTCATCCGTCTCAAGCGCGCTGACGACCGGCGCTTTCGCGTCGATCGGGCCGGGCGAAGCAGCCGTGTCGTCCATGGCGGCGAGATCGGCCGCAGGCAGCAGCGCATCGTCCTGCGTGGCCGCGGCGACAGACGGAGCCTGCTCCGCCTCCTCATTGGCATCGCCATCCGGCGTTGCGGCTTCCACCACGGGCTCCGGGAAGGGGCGGCGCTCGTTCAGCCGGGCGATGCCGAAACCACGGAAGCCGGCAAGCTGCCGCGCGGCATCGAGCACCGGCACGCCCGAGATCTCGACCGGCGCGGCCTCGCCGGGCGAATCGGTGCGCCAGAGCACGCTGTGGCCGCTCCAGGTCGTGGCCTTGGCGAATCGCTCGATCAGGCCGCCATCGCTATCGGCAAGGGTGGAGCCGAGCAGGTCCTGCCAGCGCTGGCCGATCAGCCCGGCCGCCGCTTGCCCGGTCAGGACAGCGATATTGTCGGAGAGCTTGGTCAGCCTGCCTTCGCGGTCGCCCTGCCAGAGGAAGCGGACCATGGCCGGCTTGGCCGGGGAGGGCGCCTCTTCGCGGGGCGGCGCTGCAACGGCCGTCGGAGTGGCGACGGCGGCAGGTTCGGAAGGAGCTGTCGGAGGGACCGTGACGCCGAGGCGGCGCAGTTCGGAAGCCTGCACGGCGATGGCCAGCGCAGAGCGTCCATCGGCGAGCGAAACCAGCTTGCTGCCGCAGGTGACCGGCACCGCGGCGAAGCTGGCGGTCAGGCGCAGGCGCTCGAGGCGGACGCCGTTGGCCGAGGCCAGGCCGCCGGCCAGCAGGTTCAGGCGCTGCCGTGTCGGTGCCGGTAGATTCGTCTGTCCGCCGAGCAGCGCTTGCGCGGCGGCGTTGACCAGATATGGCTGCTCGGTGGCCGGGTCCCAGAGCAGCAGGGCTCCGCCGGCGGCAAAGGCTGCAAGGGCAGCGTCTTCAGCCGCCGCCACGCTCCACTTCGCCCAGTCCTCTCCGGCCTCGTTCATGCCTGCCCGCTCGTTCGATCGCACCCGTTATGCCTAACAAAGCCTTAATAGACCTCAAACGGCGGCAAATCCATGGAGCCGAAGATCGCTCTCCCGCTTCTCATCGAAACAGCGTTAACATGGCGGCTGTCACCGTTTGTCACGCTGTTGTCATTGCGGTGCAACAATGATATTGCAGTGCACAATGATCTAGGGATGGATCGCCACACGACAGGAGGATTCGATGAACGGCAAGCTGCCTTATGAAGTGCCCACAGAAATGCGCGAGTTCGCCGAGCGCAGCGTCGAGCAGGCCCGCAAGGCGTTCGACGGCTTCATGGGCGCTGCCCATAAGGCTGTCGACAATGCCCATGGTTCGGCCGAGAGCGCCCGCGCCAACACTCAGGACGCGACCCGCAAGGCCATCGCCTATGCCGAGAACAATGTCGCCGCGGCGTTTGATTTTGCCCAGAAGCTGGTGAAGTCGAAGGACCTGACCGAGGTGATGCAGCATCAGTCCGACTTCCTGAAGTCGCAGGTCGCCGCACTCCAGGATCAGCTCAAGGACCTCGGCACCGCCGCTCAGGATGCCGCGACCAAGGCTGCCGAGACCGTCAGCAAGGCGACCAAGGGCCGCTGAAGCCTGATCGATCGGGCGCGCCCCGGGGGCGCCACATCATAGTTCGGCCGGGCCACGGAGCCCGGCCTTCGCTGTTTGACGCTGAAGGAGAGCTGTCATGGTCAAGCCTGCTCCGACCCGGACCAAGTCCAAGGTTCCGATCAGCCTGTCCCCGGTCAAGGCGCTGACGTCCGCGCCCGCCGCGACGCCGCCATCCGCCGCGGCGCCTGAAAAGCCGAAGGCCCCCGCGCAACCCGTTGCCGCTGCGCCTGCCAAGCCCGCGCCTGTGAAGGTTGCTGCTCCCGCGCCGTCGCCGGCTCCTGCCGCTGCGGCCAAGCCGGCCCCCGTCAGCAAGCCCGTCCTCACGAGCGCCCCGAAAAAGGCGGCGCCGGTCAAGGTCCGGGTCGAGAAGCCCGCGACCAAGGTCGCCGGGCCGAAGCTGGCCGCGAAGGCCGCCAAGCCTGCCGTCACAGTGTCCAGGCCGGTGATTGCCGAAGCGAAGCCGGCGCCGGTCAAGCCTGCCGTCGCCGAATCGGCTCCCGCCAAGGCCGCTGTCGCCAGGCCGACGCCCGTTCAGCCTGCGCCGGTCGTCCCGGTCGCGAAGCCGGCAGAGCCCGCTCCTGTTCCGGCCGCCAAGGCGCCGCAGCAGCCCGCGTCCCTCGATTCGCTGCCCTTGCCGCGCCCGCCCGAGGCGGCTGCCGTCGTCACGGCGACGGCGATGAGCCAGGCGCTCACCATGGCGCGCGCCTTCGGTGCCCTGCAGGCCCGCATGCTCGATCATGCCTGTGCCGAGCTGGAGGCGACGCTCGGCGATGCGCAGTCGCTCGCGCGCACCAGCAGCGCCTCGGAGGCGATCACCTTGCAGGCCAAGGCGGTGCGCCGCAGCTACGAGTCCTATGCCGAGCACCTGAAGGAGCTGGCGCGCACCGCCAACGCGGCCCTGCGCAAGGACTGATCGAGCGGCCGGATTCGGCGCGTGCGAAGGCCGCGCCGAAATTCCGCAGCCGAGTTGAATTACGCGGTTGCAAAAGCGGAGAGTCGGCACTAGGGTCCGCGCCGCTGACGACCCCGCCACGGCGGACGGTCGCGAAGCCCTCGGTACGGGCAGCCATAGCTCAGTTGGTTAGAGCGCTAGATTGTGGATCTAGAGGTCCCCCGTTCAAGCCGGGGTGGCTGTACCATTCCTTTCCCGGACATCTCCATCCCCTTCCGGGTTGCCGGCTCGATGCCGCTCCCCTTGAAGCGACCTCTGCGCTTCGCCATATCTTGTTCAAGCGGGAGGGTTCGCCTCTCGCCTGCGGGATGCTGCCCGGCGGCGGGTCCCGATGATTGTGAGGCGCCTTTCGAGGGCCTGGAGTGATGACGCGTCCACCTAGCCTGTCCCATCCGTTCCTGCTCGGCTTCGACGATATCGAGCGTGCGCTCGATCGCGTCGCCAAGGGCGCGAGCGAGGGTTATCCGCCCTACAATATCGAGCGGCTGCCCCGGACGGAGGACGAGCCCGACCGCCTGCGCATCACGCTGGCCGTCGCGGGCTTCGCGCGGGAGCAGCTCGAGATCACGCTGGAAGAGAGCCAGCTGACGATCCGGGGCCGCCAGAGCGACGACAAGAATCGCCAGTTCCTGCACCGCGGCATCGCCGCCCGCCAGTTCCAGCGGAGCTTCCTGCTGGCCGACGGCATGCAGGTCCTTGGCGCCGATCTGTCGAACGGCCTGCTCGCGATTGATCTCATCAGGCCGGAACCGGAACGGCTCATCCGGCGTATCGATATCATGAGCCGGGAGTAGAGGGCGGAAACCCGTCCAGCTTTTGAAGGGTGCGTCAGCGGTTTTCGCATCTGTTCATAATTGAAGGCGCAGTATCAGAACCGCATTCGCACTGCTCTGAAGGAGGGCGCGATGAAACAGGACAGCAATCTTATCCAGACCAACCCGCTCACCCCCGCGGAATTCGCCGCGCTCGGTGCTGGCGAGGTCGCCTACATCAAGTCGATGAGCTCGGACGAGCTGATGCGGATTTTCCCGCAGGCTCCCAAGATCGAGTCCGGCTTGCAGCTCTTCACCCTGCTCTCGGCCGACGGCGCGCCGATCCTCGTCACGGATTCGCGCGAGGCCGCCACGGCCAATGCCTGGGAGCATGATCTGAGGATGGTCAGCGTCCACTGACGCTGGCCAGCCCGATCTTCAGGGCGCGGTCGCGATTCCCGCGACCGCCGATTGCAGCCTCACGATATCGTCCGGCGTGGACAGGCGGTGGTCACCGTCCTTGATCAGCGTCAGCACGACCGGATCGCCGCTGAGATGCTCGACGAGCTTCAGCGCCTGGCGCCAGGGCACGTCGGGGTCGCGCATGCCCTGCAGGATATGCACGGGGCAGCCGGCCTTGATCTCGACACCGAACATCAGGTGCCGGCGCCCGTCCTCGATCAGGGCGCGGGTGATCGGGGTCGGTTCGGGCGAGTATTCCGAAGGTCGCAGCCAGACGCCTTCGTCAAGGATCGTCCGGCGGATCGAATCGGGCATCTGTGCCCACATCAGGTCCTCGGAGAAATCCACGGCCGGCGCGATCAGGACGAGGCCCGCAGGCTGCAACGGCGTACCGAAGAGGCGGCGCGCCGCGAGCAGCGCGATCCAGCCGCCCATCGAGGAGCCCACCAGGATCGGGCGCTGGCGGCACTTGCTTTCGATCGCCGCAACCGCGTCGCCGAGCCAGTCAGACAAGGTGAAGCTGCCGAAGTCGCCATCGCTCTCGCCATGGCCGCCATAGTCGAAGCGCAGGCAGGTCCTGCCTGCGTCGTGCGCCCATTCGGCCAGCGCCTCGGCCTTGGTCGCGCGCATGTCGGAACGGAAGCCGCCGAGCCAGACCACCGGCGCGCCGGTTCGCTCCTGCAGGAGATAGGCGAGGCGGCGCTGCGAGGGGCCGTCTCCGACCTCGAGCCATTGCGGCGGCTGGCGCTCCAAGGCAAATCTCCTGTGGCGAATCATCTGGCCGCGGCGATTAGAGGCTGCGGCAGTCAACTGATAGGGGCATATTCGCCCCGCCGAACGAAAGTCCAGATCAAGAGCGCATGTCCTTCAAGCCGGGTGCCCATCTTTCGCTGCCTTCGACCGAAACGCATCCGCTGGCGGGGCGGACGATCCTGCAGATCATCCCCGAGCTGGAGGCTGGCGGGGCCGAGCGCACAGCCGTCGACATCGCCAAGGGGCTGACCGACGCCGGCGCGCGCGCGCTGGTCGCCACCGAGGGCGGGCGCCTCGTCGCCGAATTGCAGGCCAAGGGCGGGGTCTGGCTGCCGTTCCCGGCCGCCTCCAAGAACCCGGTCGCGATGCTCTTCAACATCCGCAAGCTTGCGAGGCTCTGCAAGCAAGAGGGGGTGGAACTGATCCATGCCCGCTCGCGCGCGCCGGCCTGGGTCGCGCTTGGCGCGGCGCGGCTGCTGAAACTGCCCTTCGTCACCACCTATCACGGCTCCTACAACAGCCGCTCTGCGGTGAAGACGCTCTATAATTCCGTGATGGCGCGCGGCGATGTCGTCATCGCCAATTCCCATTATACGGCCGGCCTGATCCAGGCGAAGCATCCGGTAGCGGGCGACCGCGTCAGGGTCGTCAATCGCGGCACCAATTTCTCGGCCTTCGCGCCGGCTGCTGTCGGCGCGGAGCGGGTGCAGGCGCTGCGCAAGGCCTGGGGCGTCGAGCCTCACCAGCGCATCGTTCTGCTGCCCGGCCGTCTGACCAACTGGAAGGGCCAGCGCGTGCTGATCGAGGCGGCGCGCCTGATGCGCGACGGCGGCGATACCGACACGGCCTTCATCCTTGCCGGCGATGCGCAGGGTAGGGACGGCTACGTCAAGGAGCTCGATGCGCTGATCGCCAAGGCCGGGCTGGAAGGCCGCGTGAAGCGCGTCGGTCACTGCACCGACATGCCGGCGGCGATGCTCTCGGCGGCCGTCGTCGCGGTGCCATCGACCGATCCGGAAGCCTTCGGCCGCGTCGCGGTCGAAGCGCAGGCGATGGGCACGCCCGTCGTGGTCTCGGATCTCGGTGCCGTGCCTGAGACGGTGCTGGCGCCGCCGCAGGCCGCGCCGAGCGAGCGCACCGGCTGGCACGTGCCGCCCGGCGATGCCGCGGCCCTCGCGGCCGGGCTGAACGAGGCGCTGGCTTTGCGCCCTTCCGCTCGCGATGCGCTGGCGCGGCGGGCGCGGGTTCATGTCGAGCGGCATTTCTCGCTCGAAGCGATGGTTGCGGAAACCCTCGACGTCTATTGCGCGTTGCTGGAGCGCTGACCGGCTTCTACGGTGGGAGATGCCCGCCATCGCGGTGTCATGCATTGACATCGCCCGTCTTTGTGCAATGTGTCTGCAACAACGGCGCGACGCGCGCCAAGTACAGGAGAATACCCCCATTCGTCGTCCCTACCGCGCTGCCCCGACCCCGACCAAGGAAGGTCCCCGCTCGAACCGCGATATCCGCGGAGTTCGCGAGGTTCAGCTCATCGACGATACCGGCGCCAACCGTGGCGTGGTCTCGTTCTTCGATGCGTTGAAGCTTGCCGAGGATGCCGGCCTCGACCTCGTCGAGATCGCCCCGAACTCCGTTCCGCCGGTCTGCAAGATCCTCGATTATGGTCGCTTCCGCTTTCTCGAGCAGAAGAAGGCCTCGGAGGCGCGCAAGAAGCAGCGCACCATCGAGATCAAGGAAATCAAGCTGCGCCCCGGCATCGACAAGCACGACTACGACGTGAAGATGAAGGCCATGCACGGCTTCTTCGAGGAAGGCGACAAGGTGAAGGTCACCCTGCGCTTCCGCGGCCGCGAGATGGCGCATCAGGATCTCGGCGTGAAGGTGCTGGAGCGCGTCAAGGTCGATACCGCCGAGATCGCCAAGGTCGAGAGCGACTGGCAGCTCGAAGGCCGCCAGATGGTGATGGTGCTCGCGCCGCGCTGAGGCGCGCGTCATCCACGATCGCTTACGGATCGAGAAAAAGGGCGCCGCTGGCGCCCTTTTTCATTTCGCTTTTTTCAGCAGCCCGTCGAGCATCGCGTCAAAGGCATCGGTCGCGCCTTTGAGCGCGGCTTCCGGGTCGGGCGCATGGGCGATCCACTGTGCTGCATGCTGGGTCGCACCGAAGATCAATGTCGCCACCGCTTCGGGATCGAGCGGTGCCAGAACGCCCTCGGCGACGAGTGCGTCGAGGCTTTGGGCCATCAGGCGGATGCAGTCGTTCTGGATCGGCCAGCTCCAGGGATCGCCGAGCACGGCCGGGCCGTCGCGCAACATGATGCGCTGCATTTCCGGCTCCAGCGCCATCGCGAGATAGGCGGCGCATTCGTCGCGGAAGCCGGTCCAGCGATCCCCGGCCCTGGCCGAGACGGCGCGCAACCGCACCGTCATCTCCGCGTCGATCTGGTCGATCACGGCGGCGAACAGGCCCTTCTTGTCGCCGAAATGGTGATAGAGCGCGCCGCGCGTCAGCCCTGCTGCCGCGGTCATTTCGTCCATCGAGGCGGCCGCATAGCCTACCGTGCCGAAGGCCGCGCGCGCGGCGGCGATCAGGCTGGCGCGGGTCTCCGCGATCATGTCGGCACGAAGTCTGCGGGCCATCATATCCTCATCACATACGCCCCGTATGTTAATTGACATACGAGGTGTATGCAATTACGCATTCGCTTACATACGCGGCGTATGTCCGCACTGCACGGTCTGAAGCATGCCTAACCCCTATCGCGAAATCTTCCAGGTGCCTGGCGCCTTCGCCTTTTCTTCGGCCGGCTTCATCGCCCGCCTGCCGGCCTCGATGGTCGGGCTCGGGATCGTCACCATGCTGTCGGAGCGGCGCGGGGAATATGCGATCGCGGGCGCCGTCGCCGCGACCTTCGCGCTCGCGAGCGCGCTGATCACCCCGCAGGTCTCGCGCCTCGTCGATCGCTATGGCCAGCGTCGCGTGCTGCTGCCGGCCGCGGCCGCCGGAGCGCTCGCGCTTGGCGGCCTGATGGTCGCGACCTGGACGGACGCGCCGAGCTGGCTGCTCTTCGTCTTCGCGCTGCTGGCCGGCCTGATGCCGAGCATCGGCGCGATGGTCAGGGCGCGCTGGACCGAGTTCTATCGCGATACCCCGCAATTGCGCACGGCCTTTGCCTTCGAATCGGTGGTGGACGAGATCATCTTCATTATCGGGCCGATCGTGGCGATCGGACTGAGCGTCGGGCTCTTTCCCGAGGCTGGGCCGCTTGCCGCCCTGATCTTCCTCGTTGTCGGCGTGCCCTTGCTCTGCACGCAGCGGCGTACCGAGCCGCCCGTCCGCGCGCCTGTCGCCGGCACCGACACTTCCGTCATCCGCATCGGCGGCATCCAGGTCATCGTCCTCGTCATGATCGCGATCGGTGCCATCTTCGGTACGGCCGAGATCACCGCCGTCGCTTTCGCGGAAGCGCAGGGACAGAAGGCGGCGGCGAGCCTGCCTCTCGCCGTCTATGCGACGGGCTCGCTGATCGTCGGCCTCGTCTTCGGCACGTTGCGGCTCAAGGCGTCGCTCGCCATGCAGTTCCTCGCCGCGATCGCGCTGGCCGCGGCGACCACCTTGCCGCTGCTGGCGGTGACCGGGCTCTACTCGCTGGCGCTGGTCTTCTTCATGGCAGGCGCGGCGGTTTCGCCGACCATCATCATCGCCATGGGGCTGGTCGAGCGTCTGGTGCCGCCGCGCCAGCTCACCGAGGGCATGACCTGGGCCATCACCGGCATCAATATCGGCATGGCAGCCGGAGCCTCGGCCGCCGGTATCCTGATCGACGCCCATGGTGCCCATAGCGGCTTCTGGGTCTCGGTCGGGGCGGGCGTCGCCGCGCTGCTGGTCGTCTTCGTCGGCTACAGCCGCCTGCTCGGCGCGCGGGCGGAGACCCTGGTCTGCGAAGCCGCCTGAGGAGAGGGACGGGGAACCTTGCGCGGCATTGCCGGCTTCGCACTTGCAAAAGCCGGCATTTTCTGCGATAGGCCCGGCCTTCGATCGCCCGGCTGATAAGGGCTGCCGTGGCGATCGTGCTTTGCTTCCTGAAAGCAAGACATTGGCAACGCGTTCAAAAGACGCGACGCCTCGACCATTGAGGAGCTCAAATGCCCAAGATCAAGACGAAGTCGAGCGCAAAAAAGCGCTTCAAGATCACCGGAACCGGCAAGGTGATGTACGCCCAGGCCGGCAAGCGTCACGGGATGATCAAGCGGACCAACAAGCAGATCCGCAATCACCGCGGCACCACGACCCTCTTCGAGGGCGATGCTGCCAACGTGAAGAAATTCTTCCTTCCCAACGGCTGACGCCACCTGACATTCCGGAGATCATGACATGGCTCGCGTGAAACGGGGCGTTACCGCCCACGCCAAGCACAAGAAGACGTTCAAGGCCGCCAAGGGCTTCTATGGCCGCCGCAAGAATACGATCCGCGCCGCCAAGGCAGCCGTCGATCGCTCGATGCAGTACGCCTATCGCGACCGCAAGAACAAGAAGCGCACGTTCCGCGCGCTCTGGATCCAGCGTCTCAACGCTGCGGTGCGCGAGCACGGCCTGACCTATTCGGTCTTCATCGGCGGCCTGATCAAGTCGGGCATCGAACTCGACCGCAAGACCCTGTCGGCCATGGCCATCGACGATGCAGCCTCGTTCGCTGCCGTGGTCGAGACGGTCAAGGGCGTGCTGGGCGCCGAGGCCAAGGCTGCGTAACGACTGCTGCCTGAGCAGCCTTGCAGTGCTGAATTGGAAAAGGCCGGCGGTGACGCCGGCCTTTTTCTTTGGGCCGATGCCTCCTGTCGTCATTCTCGGGCTGCGCTGGCGCGGGCCCGAGGATCTCTTGCCGGACGTGGTTCGGCTATCCCCTCTCCCCTTGCGGGAGAGGGTAGGGTGAGGGGTCTCGCGACGTTGATCGTGAGCTGAACAGCCCACACTGGCAAGTTCAGCGCGACCCCTCATCCGTCAGCGCTTCGCGCTGCCACCTTCTCCCGCAAGGGGAGAAGGGTAGGCCCCACCTTATGTCTGCACGCTGCCGTTCTTCGGCGAGTTCCAACCGTCGCCGGCGCCTTCGACGATCCGGTCGTAAGCCTCCTCCGGCGAATCCGCGTAAGCGAACAGCTTGAGATCATCCGGCCGGATGAAGCCGGCGGCGGCCATCTGGTCGAGATTGAGCAGGCCCTTCCAGTAGCTGGAATCGTAGAGCACGATCGGCACCGGCCCCATCTTGCCGGTCTGCACCAGCGTCATGATCTCGAACAATTCGTCGAGCGTGCCGAAGCCGCCGGGGAAGACCACGAGCGCTGCCGCCCGCATCGCCAGATGCATCTTCCGCATCGCGAAATAGTGGAACAGGAAAGTCAGGTCCGGCGTCGACCAGGCATTCGGCTCCTGCTCGTGCGGCAAGGTGATGTTGAAGCCGATCGAGATCGCACCGGCTTCCGTGGCGCCGCGATTGGCGGCCTCCATGATGCCCGGCCCGCCGCCCGTGGCGATGACGTGATGGCGCCCGGCCTCGCCGTCGCGCAGCGCGCCACCGCGCTCTGACGCGATGCGGCCGAAGATGCGGGCGGCCTCATACCAGGGGTTGCCCTCGCGCACCCGTGCCGAGCCGAAGACGACGATGGTCGAGACCACCCCGCGCGCCCTCAGGCTGTCCTCTGCCTTCTGGTATTCCAGCATGAAGCGCGCGCCGCGCATCGAATCGCCGAGGATGAAATCCGGGTCGAGCGCGGCCATCCGGTAAGAGGGCGATTCCTTCTGGCGGGTATTGTCGGGCAAGGCAGCCTCCTCAAGTCGTCGCTTCGCTCTGGCATAACCCGGCCGTTCCCGCTAGAACGCGCCCGTTCCCACGCCTTCAAACGCTTGCGACTGAATTCATGACCGATATCGCCATCCTGGAACGCGACGTCCTCGCCGCGATCGATTCTGCCGCCGATGAAGCCGCCATCGAGGATGTGCGCATCGGCGCCCTCGGCAAGTCCGGCTCGATCTCGGCGCTGCTCAAGACGCTTGGCGCGATGACGCCGGACGAGCGCAAGGAGAAGGGCCCGCAGATCAACGGTCTGCGCGACCGCGTGCAGGGCGCAATTGCTGCCCGTAAGGAAGCGCTCGGTGAAGCGGCTCTCGAAGCCCGGCTCGCCTCCGAGCGCGTCGACGTGTCGCTGCCGGTGCAGGACGGCCCGGAGGCGCGGGGCCGCATCCATCCGATCAGCCAAGTCATCGATGAGATCACCGCGATCTTCGGCGATATGGGCTTCGCCATTGCCGAAGGGCCGGATGTCGAGACCGACGATCTCAACTTCACCAAGCTGAACTTCCCGGTCGGCCACCCCGCCCGCGAGATGCACGACACCTTCTTCTTCGCACCGGATGAGAATGGCGAGCGCAAGCTGCTGCGCACCCATACCTCGCCGGTTCAGGTCCGCACCATGCTGGCGCAGCAGCCGCCGATCCGCGTGATCTGCCCGGGCCGGACCTATCGCAACGATTCCGACCAGACCCACACCCCGATGTTCCATCAGGTCGAGGGGCTGGTCATCGACAAGTCCGCCAATCTCGGCCACCTCAAGTGGATCCTGGAAGAGTTCTGCAAGTCGTTCTTCGAGATCGACGACGTGAAGATGCGCTTCCGCCCGTCCTTCTTCCCCTTCACCGAGCCCTCGATGGAGGTCGACATCCAGTGCTCGCGCAAGGGCGGCGAAATCCGCTTTGGCGAGGGCGACGACTGGCTGGAGATTCTGGGCTGCGGCATGGTCCACCCGAACGTGCTGCGCAACTGCGGGCTCGATCCGGAAATCTATCAGGGCTTCGCCTGGGGCATGGGCATCGACCGCATCGCCATGCTGAAATACGGCATGCCGGACCTGCGCCCGTTCTTCGAGGCGGATGTGCGCTGGCTCGCGCATTACGGTTTCCGCCCGCTCGACCTGCCGACGCTCACGGGCGGCCTGTCCTCATGACGGCGCAGGCCGGTCAGGGGAGGGCGCGATGACGCCCGCGGGCTGGGCGGCGGTGATCGCCGTGCTGCTGGTCGTGATGAACCTGGCGAGCCAGGCCATCGCGCTCTGGCGGCTGCGCCGGCCCCAGCAGCGCTCCGCCCTGCTCGACGAATTGCCTGCGGTCACCATCGTCCGCCCCGTTCGCGGCATCGAGGCCTTCAGCCGCGAGACGGCGATCTCGGGGCTGGAACTCGACTATCCCCGCTACAGCACGATCTTCTGCGTCGCCGACGCGCATGACCCGATCATCCCACTGATCGAGGAATTGATCGGCACCTATGGTTCCGAGAAGGTCCGCCTGATCGTCGGCGACGTGCCGGTCAGCGCCAATCCCAAGCTCAACAATTGCGTGCGCGGCTGGGAGGTGGCTCCGACCGACTGGGTCATTCTCGCGGATTCCAACGTGCTGATGCCCAAGGATTACATCCAGCGCATGCTGGCCGCCTGGCAGCCGACGACCGGGCTCGTCTGCTCGACGCCGGCCGGCTCCCGGCCGCTGTGCATTGGCGCCGAGGTCGAATGCGCCTTCCTCAACGCCTTCCAGGCGCGCTGGCAATATGTCGGCGAGGCGCTGGGCCTCGGCTTCGCGCAGGGCAAGTCGATGCTCTGGAACAAGCCCTTCCTCGACGCCAATGGCGGCATCGCGGCGCTGGGTGCCGAGATCGCCGAGGATGCGGCCTCGACCAAGCTGGTGCGCAATACCGGCCGGCAGGTCCATCTCGTCGGTCAGCCCTTCGAGCAGCCGCTTGGCCGGCGCCGACTGAGGGACGTCGTGCAGCGCCAGTTCCGCTGGGCGCGTCTGCGGCGCGTGACCTTTCTGCCGTTCTTCGCGCTGGAAATCCTCTCAACGCCTTTTCTTGCCGCCGTGCTGTCCGCCTTCGGTGCCTCAGCGCTGGGGCTGTCGGTCTGGCTCGCGCCGCTCCTCGTGCTGCTGGTGTGGTACGCTGGCGATATCGTGCTGTCCGCCAGCGTCGGCTGGTTCCTGAACTGGCGTACGCCGCTCGCCATGCTGGCCCGCGACATCGCCTTCCCCGGCATCTGGGCCTATGCCTTCGTCGGCGGCGAGGTGAGCTGGCGCGGTAACGCCATGAAGATCAGCACCGACGGCGCCAACAAGCTCAACGATGCGACGGCGCCTGCACAGGCGGGGCACGATGGACGCTGACCTGATCGCCTCCCTGCCCGAGCGTTATCGCGGCTGCCCGAGCTTTTCCTTCGGCGACAGCCCGGAGCTGGCGAACGAGCTTGCAGCGCTGGTGATCAGCGGCCGCAAGATCGCGACGGTGAACACGCTCGATGCGCCCGATTGCCCCAAGCTCAACGAACTCTGGATCGTGCTCGACGGCACGGGGCGGCCCGTCTGCGTCATCGAGACGCTCGAACTCATTCCCCGCTGCTTCGACGAAGTTGACGAGGCCTTCGCCTTCGACGAAGGGGGGGCGACCGCTCCCTGGCCTTCTGGCGGGATGCCCACGAATCCTATTTCCGGCGCATCGGTGTCTTCAGCCCCGACATGCCCTTGCTTTGCGAACGCTTCCGTCTGGTGGAGGTGTTCACCCCGATGGACGTAGACGCATGAAGTTCACGATCTCCTGGCTCAAAGAGCATCTCGACACCGACGCCTCCGTTGCGGAGATCGCCGAGACCTTGACCCGCGTCGGCCTCGAGGTCGAGGCGATCGAGGATCGCGCTGCCGCGCTCTCGGCCTTCACCATCGCCTATGTCATCGAGGCGAAGCAGCACCCGAATGCCGATCGCCTGCGCGTCTGCATGGTCGATACCGGCGCGGGCGAGCCCGTCCAGGTCGTCTGCGGCGCGCCGAATGCCCGCACCGGCATGAAGGGCGTGTTCTCGCCGCCGGGCAGCTACATCCCCGGCAAGAAGGTCACGCTCGGCAAGGGCGTGATCCGCGGTATCGAGTCGAATGGCATGCTGGTCTCGGAAGCCGAGCTCGAGCTCTCCGACGATCATGACGGTATCATTGAGCTTCCCGCCGACGCTCCCATCGGCCAGCCTTACGCCCTCTATGCCGGGCTCGACGACGCCGTGATCGAGATCGCCGTGACCCCGAACCGGGCGGATGCGCTCGGCGTCGCCGGCATCGCCCGCGATCTCGCCGCCGCCGGCCTCGGCAAGCTCAAGTCGAAGGCCATCCAGCCGGTCAGCGGCTCCTTCCCGTGCCCGGTGAAGGTGAAGCTGGACTTTGCCCAGGACGACAAGAAACTCTGCCCGGCTTTCGCGCTGCGCCTCGTGCGCGGTGTCAAGAACGGCCCCTCGCCGGACTGGCTGCAGGCGCGCCTGCGCGCCGTCGGCCTCAGGCCCATCAACGCGCTGGTCGACATCACCAATTTCATGACGCTCGACCGCAACCGGCCGCTGCACGTCTTCGACGCCGCCAAGGTGAAGGGCAATCTCACCGTCCGCCGCGCCAAGGCGGGCGAGACCATTCTGGCGCTGGACGGCAAGACCTATACGCTGACCGACGAGCAGGTCGTCATCGCCGACGAGCATGGCGTCGAGTCGCTCGCCGGCATCATGGGCGGCGAGGCCTCGGGCTCAAGCGAGACGACCACCGACGTGCTGATCGAAAGCGCGCTCTGGGATCCGCTGAACATCGCCCGCTCCGGCCGCGCGCTCGGCATCAATTCGGATGCGCGCTATCGCTTCGAGCGCGGCGTCGATCCCGATTTCGCCCGGCCGGGCCTCGATCTTGCCACCGCGATGGTGATCGAGCTCTGCGGCGGCGAAGCCTCCGAGATGGAATTCGTCGGCGCGTTGCCCGGCAGCCCGGCCGCGATCGACTTCCCCTGGTCCGAGGTCAAGCGCCTGACCGGTCTGGAGCTGCCGCAGGCGGAGATGCAGGCGGCTCTCACCTCGCTCGGCTTCGCGGTCTCGGGCGCGGGCGAGCGGGTGACGGTCGCAGTCCCGTCCTGGCGCGCCGATGTCGGCGGCAAGGCCGATCTCGTCGAGGAGATCGTCCGCATCGCCGGTCTCGACCGCGTCGCCTCGACGCCGTTGCCGCGCATCAAGGGCGAGGTCGTCAAGCCGGTGCTGACCGTGTTGCAGAAGCGCACCCGCACCGCCAAGCGCACGCTCGCGGCGCGCGGCTTGGTCGAGGCCGTGACATGGTCCTTCATCTCGCATGATCAGGCCAAGCTCTTTGGCGGCGGCTCGCCCAAGCTCGCACTGGCCAACCCGATCGCAGCCGATCTCTCGGACATGCGGCCCTCGCTGCTGCCGGGCCTGATCCGCGCCGCGCAGAGCAATGCCGATCGCGGCTTCCCTGATGTCGCGCTGTTCGAGGTCGGTCAGGTCTTCAAGAGCGACGAGCCGGAAGGCCAGCTCATCGCCGCGACCGGCCTGCGCCGCGGCACCGCCCGTCTCGACGGCACCGGTCGTCACTGGGATGGCGGCGCCAAGCCCGTCGATCTGTTCGACGCCAAGGCGGATGTGCTCGGCCTGCTTTCGGGGCTCGGCATCCCGACTGGCGGTCTCCAGATCGTCGCGGGTGGCCCGGCCTGGGCTCATCCCGGCCGCTCGGCCACGCTCCAGTTCGGCCCCAAGGGCGTGATCGGCGCCTTCGGCGAGGTCCATCCCAAGATCCTGAAGGCGCTCGACGTGAAGGGGCCGCTGGTCGCCTTCGAGATCCATCTCGACGGGCTGCCGCTGCCCAAGGCCAAGCCGACCAAGGTCAAGCCGAAGCTCGCGCTCTCCGATTTCCAGCCGGTGACGCGCGACTTCGCCTTCATCGTCGATAAGGCGGTGGCGGCCGGTGACATGGTCAAGACGGCACAGGGCACCGACCGCGCGCTGATCGCCAATGTCGGCGTCTTCGACCTCTACGAGGGCGCGGGCGTCGAGGCCGGCAAGAAGTCGGTGGCGCTGGCGGTCACGCTGCAGCCGACCGAGAAGACGCTGACCGAGGCCGAGATCGAGGCCGTCGGCAGCAAGATCGTTGCCGAGATCGGCAAGCGCTACGGCGCGACGCTGCGCGGCTGACGGCGCACGAGCCTCGACCTACCCCCTCTCCCCTTGCGGGAGAGGGTTGGGGTGAGGGGTCTCGCGGCGCTTGCCGTCATTACTACGTGACCCCTCATCCGTCAGCGCTTCGCGCTGCCACCTTCTCCCGCAAGGGGAGAAGGGAAGGCCTCTCACCATTTATCGATATTATGTAATAATCCGTGCGCGAAATCCCTGAGCTATCGGGGTATGCGCTGACGCATTCTTGCATCCCCGCGGTTCTATGTTTCTCACCGAACGTCCCGTCACGGACAATCTGTTCCCCGGTTTTCGCCTGCTCGACGTCCCGACGTCGGGTCCGCGCATCCGCGCGCGGATCGGCGGTGAGGGGCCGCCACTCCTACTGCTGCACGGCTATCCGCAGACGCATGTGATGTGGCGCCGGATCGCCCCGCTGCTCGCGCCGCATTTCACCCTGATCTGCCCGGATCTGCGCGGCTACGGCGATTCCGACAAGCCACCGAGCGACGCCGGGCACGCACCCTATGCGAAACGTGCCATGGCGCAGGACATGGCCGAGCTGATGAGCGCGCTGGGGCACGAGCGCTTCTTCGTCGGTTCGCATGATCGTGGCGCCCGCGTCGCGCATCGTCTGGCGCTCGACCATGGCGAGCGCGTCCTGAAGCTCGCGACCCTCGACATCGCGCCGACGCGCGAGATGTATCGCGACACGACCGACGCTTTCGCCCGCGCCTACTGGCACTGGTTCTTCCTGATCCAGCCGGCGCCGATGCCGGAACGTATGATCGAGAGCGATCCGGACTTCTACTGGACGAGCCGGCGCGCCTCGGACATGCGCCTGTTCGAGCCGGAGGCGCTTGCCGAATACCTGCGCTGCTTCCGCGATCCCGCGATGATCCATGCCAGCTGCGAGGATTATCGCGCCGCCGCGACGATCGATATCGCCCATGACGATGCCGATGGCGGCCGCAAGCTCGCCTGCCCGCTGCTGGCGCTGTGGGGCGAGCGTGGCGTCATCGGGAAATGCTTCGACCCTCTGGCCTTGTGGCGCGAGCGTGCGCAGGATGTGCGTGGCCGGGCTCTGCCCGGCGGACATTATCTGGCGGAGGAGGTCCCCGATCTCGTCGCCGCCGAGTTCAGGGCCTTCTTCGGAGAGATCGCATGACCGGGACCAACCGCGTTTACCGCATCGCCGTGATCGCCGGCGACGGCATCGGCAAGGAAGTCATGCCCGAAGGGCTGCGCGTGCTCGAGGCTGCCTCGAAGAAATACGGCTTCGAACTGCGTCTCGACCCGTTCGACTTCTCCTCCTGCGACTACTACGCCAAGCACGACAAGATGCTGCCGGACGACTGGAAGGAGAAGATCGGCGGCCATGACGCGATCTATTTCGGCGCCGTCGGCATGCCCCAGCAGGTGCCGGACCATATCTCGCTCTGGGGTTCGCTGCTGCTGTTCCGGCGCGAGTTCGATCAATACGTCAACCTGCGCCCCGTGCGCCTGATGCCGGGCGTGCCCGGCCCGCTCGTGGGCCGCAAGCCCGGCGACATCGACTTCTTCGTCGTGCGCGAGAACACCGAGGGCGAGTATTCCTCGGTCGGCGGCCGGATGTACGCCGGCACCGAGCGCGAGATCGTCATCCAGGAGACGGTGATGAGCCGCGTCGGCGTCGACCGCGTGCTGAAATACGCCTTCGAACTGGCGCAGCGCCGTCCGCGCAAGAAGCTGACCTCCGCCACCAAGTCGAACGGCATCTCGATCACCATGCCCTACTGGGACGAACGGGTGAAGGAGATGGCGAAGAGCTATCCGGGCGTCGCCGTCGACCAGTATCATATCGACATCCTGACCGCGCATTTCGTGCTCAATCCGGACCGTTTCGACGTGGTCGTCGCGTCCAATCTCTTCGGCGACATCCTTTCCGACCTCGGCCCGGCCTGCACGGGCACGATCGGAATCGCTCCGTCCGGCAATATCAACCCGACCGGCGACCATCCCTCGCTGTTCGAGCCCGTCCACGGCTCGGCGCCGGATATCGCCGGGCAGGGCATCGCCAATCCCGTCGGCATGATCTGGTCCGGCGCGATGATGCTCGACCATCTCGGCGAGCACGAGGCCGCGAAGGGCATCGAGGCCGCGATCGAGCGCGCGCTCGGCGATGCCCGCACCCGCACCCGCGATCTCGGCGGCTCGCTCGGCACGGAAGCTGCCGGCAAGGCTGTCGAGCAGGCACTTTAGGACGGCAGGCAGGCCGTCACAGAGGATTTGAATTTAAAGGTCTGAGATCATGGATTTGTCGTCGGTTTCCATCGTCGACCCGCTTGTCTGGGGCAAGCTGGCCGAGATTATCCTGCTCAACATCGTGCTCTCCGGCGACAACGCCGTCGTCATCGCGCTCGCTTGCCGCGCGCTTGCGCCGGCGCAGCGGGCCAAGGGCATCGCGCTCGGTGCCGGCGTCGCGGTCGTGCTGCGGGTGCTCTTCACCGTGCTGATCGCCTCGCTGCTGAACACGCCGTTCCTGCGCATCGTCGGCGCGGGCCTCCTGATCTGGATCGCGGTCAAGCTGATCGTCGAGGACGAGGGCCAGGGCGAGGATTCGATCACCGCCAGCAGTAAGCTCTGGAAGGCCGTGCAGACCGTCGCGATCGCCGACATCGTCATGAGCCTCGACAACGTGCTGGCCATCGCCGCCGTCGCCAAGGATTCGATTCCCCTGCTGATCGCCGGCCTTGTCATCTCGATCCCGCTGATCGTGCTCGGCGCCTCGCTGATCACCAGCCTGCTGACGCGCTTTCCGATCCTGGTCTGGGCCGGCGCGGCGCTGCTGGGCTGGGTCGCGGGCGAGATGTTCGAGAGCGATCCCTGGCTGATCGCCCGCTTCGGCGAAGAACTGCTGCACAAGCTCGAATACCCGGCCGCGATCCTGGGCGCGTTGCTCGTGCTCGGCCTCGGCTACCTCATCAAATCACGCCGGCCCGATCCGGCTCTCTGACAAACTGCAAAGGGACAACCTGACCGATGGATTTCGCATCTTCCGCCTTCTGGACTTCGTTGCTCCAGATTATCTGGATCGACCTGCTGCTTTCGGGCGACAACGCCGTCGTGATCGCGCTCGCGGTGCGCTCGCTGCCGGAGAAGCAGCGCAAGGTCGGCATCTGGCTCGGTGCCGGTGCGGCGGTAGGCCTGCGCATCATCTTCGCGGTGGTTGTCAGCTACCTCCTGAACATCCCGTTCCTGAAGGTCGTCGGTGCGCTCCTCCTGTTCTGGATCGCCATCAAGCTCGCCAAGGGTGAGGACGAAGCGCATGGCGAGGTCGCCGCCAGCGACAATCTCTGGAAGGCGGTACGTACCATCGCCATTGCCGACGCGGTGATGAGCCTCGACAACGTGCTCGCGATCGCTGCCGCGGCGCGTGGCCATTTCGAGCTGTTCGTGTTTGGCCTGCTGCTGACGATCCCGCTGATCATCTTCGGCGCCCGCATGCTCTCGACCATTCTCGAGCGCTTCCCGATCCTGATCTGGCTCGGTGCGGCCCTGCTCGGCTGGATCGCCGGCGAGATGCTGCTCAGCGACATGGCGGTGATGCAATGGCTTCAGGTGCACATGCCGAATTGGGTCCAGAGCGTGCCGGTCTCCGATACCAACCCGGCCGGTCTCCTGCCCGCGAAGGTGCCGTTCTATACGGCGGCGGTGCTCGGCGCGGCCTTCGTCTGCATCGTCGGCTACGCCCTCAAGAAGAAGCCGATCGATCAGGCTGGCTGATTACTTCAGCCCGACCAGTCACGACAATCGCGGCGGCCATGATCTCATGGCCGCCGTTTTTCATGGCGCGCAGAGCTCCGTCGATGTCGGCAGATGCGGAGGCGTCGGTCACCCGAAAGGCCGTCTCCGACAGGAGCGATACCGCGAAACTCTCCGGCGCCCGCCGAAAGCCCGATCCCAGCGCCTTCACATAAGCCTCCTTCGCGGCCCAGAGGCGGGCGAAGTTCCGAGCCCGTTGGGCAGAGTCTACTGCTGCGAGGGCTCTGCGCTCATCGGGGTGTAACAGGTCGAGCGGCGGTACGGTTCGCTCGTCGACCTGCTCCACGTCGATCCCCAATGGCTGGTGCGCCAGCCCAACGGCGACGACGCCGGCCCGCGTCGCCAGCGAGAGATGGAGACCGGTCTCTCGGGGGAGATCGAGAAACGGACGTCCGGCCGCGTCGTGCGCGATGGCGACATCGCCCTCCCGGCAGCCGAGCTGGCGCGCCAGGATCGACCGCGCCATGCCACGTCTCAGCGTGGAGCGCTCCATCAGGTTGCGCGGAGCGGCATCCGTCCGGACGAGCCAGATCGCGGGAAGGGCAGGGGCGATGGCATCGGCATCGTCGAACCAGTGCATCGCTCATCTGTAGTGCTCCTGCCTAAGCCTGTCGCGCCCTGCGCGGAATTCATGCAGGCGCACCGTTCGCGCGCGTTGACCTTCGCGCGGGCTTTCCCGCTTTTGGAAGGATCATGTCAGACGATCCGAACACGCCATCGGTTAGCCCGGAAGCGCCGATCACCGCAGCCGGCATGATGCTCGGCCTGCGCAAGGTCTCCGTGCTGATGCCGGGCATCGTCGTCTTCGCCGTCGCCTTCGGCGCGGCCGCCGCCGCCAAGGGGCTGTCCTTCTTCCAGACCATGCTGATGAGCGGCTTCGTCTATGCCGGGGTCGCCCAGCTCGTCTCGCTGGAGCTCTGGCGCCCGGAATGGAGCTGGGGCGCCATTGCCGGCATCGCCGTCGTCACCGCGACGGTGAATGCCCGCATGGTGCTGCAGGGCGCCTCGCTGCAGCCCTGGTTCGCGAAGTATCCGAAGACGCTCAACGCTTTCCATCTCTTCTTCTTCACCGATGCCAACTGGCTGATCGGCACGCGCTACCGGGCCGAGGGCGGGCGTGATCTCGGCGTGCTGGTCGGCGCGGGGCTCGCGCTCTGGCTGGTCTGGGTCATCGCCACCGGCGGCGGCTACATGCTCGGCGCGCTGGTGAGCGATCCGCGCCGCTACGGCATCGATCTGGTCATGCCGATCTTCTTCGCCGCGATGATCGTGCCGCTCTGGCGTGGTCGGCGCGGCATGGTGCCATGGGTCGTCGCCGGCCTCGTCGCGCTGGTCACGGCCCGTCTCGTCGACGGCTATGCCTTCATCATCGTCGGCTCGCTCGCCGGCGCGGTCACGGGAGCGTTCTCCGATGACGCTGCCTGATCCCGGCACCTGGGGCGCGATCATCGCCATCACCGCGATGGCCATCGCAACCTATCTCTGCCGCATCTCCGGCGTGGCGCTGATGAGCATCATCCCGCTCACGCCGCATGTCCGGCGCGGGCTCGCGGCGCTGCCCGGCTCGATCGTGGTGGCGACGGTGCTGCCCCTGATCGAGCGATTGGGTTGGGCTGCGGCGGTCGCGCTGCTCGCTGCCGTCGGCACCATGATCCTGCGGCGTAGCGAGCTCCTGGCGCTGCTTGTCGGCATGGCAGCGATCTCGGGCCTGCGCGCGCTGGGCTACTGATCCATCACGCGGGCCGATTGCTTCCATCACATCACGTCATCCCGATATGCATTGCCGCATGTTGACGGCGAGCGGTGGGGGGAGGACGGTGCGGCTGAGTTAGATCGCCTACAATGGAGCGCCGTCATGGCATGGTATTCTCAGACGTGGACCTGGTTCGATGGCGCCTGGCATGAGGGCAACCCCGGCATCGTTGGTCCGCGCAGCCATGTGCTCTGGCAGAGCTCCTCGGTCTTCGATGGCGGCCGCTATTTCGATGGCGTCGCGCCCGACATCGACCTGCATGCCGCCCGCGTGAATCGCTCGGCAACGGCGCTTGGCCTCAAGCCGACCGTCGAGGCGGATTTCATCGTCGGGAAGATGTTCGAGGGCGTCAAGAAATTCGCCCCCGGTACGGCGATTTACGTCAAGCCGATGTACTGGGGCGAGGCGGACGGCCCGTCCACCATCATGCCCGATCCGGAATCGACCCAGTTCGCGCTCTGCCTGTTCGAGGCGGCGATGCCGCAGCCGACCGCCGGCTTCTCGGTGACCAAGGGCGCCTTCCGCCGCCCGAGCTACGAGACCGCGCCGACCGACGCCAAGGCGGGCTGCCTCTACCCGAACAATGCCCGCGTGCTGAAGGTGGCGAAGGCCGCCGGCTTCGACAACGCGCTGGTGCTCGACATGCAGGGCAACGTCGCGGAGACCGCGACCTCGAACATCTTCCTCGCCAAGGACGGCGTCGTGAAGACTCCCGTTCCGAACGGCACCTTCCTGAACGGCATCACCCGCCAGCGCGTCATCAAGCTGATGCGCGAGAGCGGCATTCCGGTCGAGGAATGCAGCCTGCGCTACGAGGATTTCGAGCAGGCCGACGAGATCTTTATGTCCGGCAACTATTCCAAGTGCATGCCGGTGACCCGCATCGACAACCGCACGCTCCAGCCCGGCCCGCTCTTCCGCCGCGCCCGCGAGCTCTACATGGACTACGCCCACAGCAAGCCGAAAGCGGCCTGAGTCTGAAAGGCAGGGTCCATGGCGCGCCTTACCACGCGATTGACTCAACACCTCGGCATCGCCCATCCCATCCTGTCAGCGCCGATGGCGCTGGCAGGCGGCGGGGCACTCGCCTCCGCGGTTACCCGCGCCGGCGGCCTCGGCCTCATCGGCGGGGGGTATGGCGATGCCGGCTGGATCGAGCAGCAATTCGCGGCAGCGGGCAATACCCAGGTCGGCTGCGGCTTCATCACCTGGTCGATGGCCAAGAAGCCGGAGCTGCTGACGCAGGCTCTGGCCCACAATCCAGCCGCGCTGATGCTCTCCTTCGGCGACCCGCGTCCCTTCGCCGACGAGATCGCGGCGGCGGGCGTGCCCTTGATCTGCCAGTGCCAGACGCTGGCCCATGTCAGGGAGGCGCTTGAAGCCGGCGCTGCGATCGTCGTTGCGCAAGGTTCCGAAGCCGGTGGGCATGGTGCCAGCCGCGCGACGCTGCCCTTCGTGCCCGAGGCGGCTGATCTGATCGCCCGCGAAAGTCCCGATACCCTTCTCGTCGCGGCTGGCGGCATTGCCGATGGCCGTGGACTGGCCGCCGCGCTGATGCTGGGCGCTGACGGTGTGCTGGCCGGCACGCGGTTCTGGGCGAGCCGTGAGGCGATGGTCCACGAGCGCCATCATGCGGTGGCCGTCGCCGCGACCGGCGACCAGACCGTGCGCTCCTCATTGCCCGATATCGCTCGCCAGCTCGACTGGCCGAAGCCCTTCGACATCCGCGTCTCCGACAATGCCTTCATCGCGAAATGGGCTGGGCGCGACGCTGCTCTGAAGGACGCGATCGTCGCCGAGGGGCGGGCCTATCGCGAAGCTTTCATGGCCGGGGATCCCGACAAAGCCGCCGTCATCTTCGGCGAGGCCGCCGGCTTGATCACGGATATTCCCGGCGCCGGCGAGATCGTCGAGCGCATGGTGGCGGAGGCTGCGGCCTTGCTCGGTGGGGCAGGACGCTTCCTCGCCTGAAGAACACCCTCCGTCATGCTCGGGCTTGACCCGAGCATCTCCTGCCGAATGGTGTGCCCGAGCCTTCATCTGCCCGAGATTCTCGGGTCTGCGCTTCGCTTCGCCCGAGAATGACGGCTATGCCTCGGCTTTCTATCGCAGCAGCCTGAGCAGCCCCGTCGCCTTGAGCAGGCCGCCGGCCAGCACGGCGTAGAGGGCGGCCGCGACGCCCGATATCAGCAGCACCGCCATCAGCAGCGGCTCGAAGGGCAGGGCCGCCGTCAACTTGAGCGCCAGCGGCTTGCCCCGCCAGGCCAGCATGCCGCAGATCGCCGCCACGCCGCAGATGATCGCCGCGAAGCCGGGCAGGCGCCGGTCGAGCTCGGTCAAGCCGCGTCGCCGCGCCAGCACGAACAGCGCGATCAGATTGACCCAGGCGCCGGCGGCGGTCGCGAGCGCCAGTCCCGGCGCGCCCCAGTCGCGCCAGAGCAGGAGCTTCAGCCCGAGATTGCAGGCGATGGCCGCGAGCGCGACCAGCATCGGTGTCGTCGTGTCGCCGCGCGCCTGGAAGGCCGAGACCTGCGTGCGGATCATCACGATTGCGGGCAGGCCGAGCGCATAGGCGAAGAGCACGGCACCGGCCGCGGCGCTCGCCGTCGCATCGAAGGCGCCGCGCTGGAACAGGCCGGCGACCATCAGTTCCGGCACGGCGACGAAGGCGGCGACGAAGGGCGCGCTGGCAGCGAGCGAGATCGCGATGGCGCGGTTCTGTGCGCGGTTGGCGGCGGCCTCGTCGCCCCGCGCGACGGCGCGGCTCATCGCCGAAAGCGCGACGGTGCCGACAGCGATCGCGATCAGCCCGAGCGGCAACTGGTAGAGCCTCTCGGCATAGTAGAGCGCCGCATAGCCGCCGCGGGGCAGCAGCGAGGCGATGATGGTGTCGGCGAAGATCGCGATCTGCACGCCGGCCGAGCCGATCACGGCCGGTCCGAAAGCCTTCAGGAAACGCCGGACCCCGGCATCCCGCCGCGGCCGCACCAGCTTGCTCGAAACGCCAGCCCGCTTGGCCGCGACATAGAGCAGGACCCATTGCGCCACGCCTGAGATCGCGACGCCCCAGGCGGCGGCATGGGCCGCGCTCGGAAACAGGAAGGGCACGGCCAGCGCGGCGATGACGAAGAGGTTGAACAGGATCGGCGCGGCGGCGAAGGCGGCATAGCGCTCGACGGCGTTGAGCGTTGCGCCGAGGAACGTGACCATGGTCACGAACAGCAGATAGGGGAAGGTGATCCGCGTCAGCGCGACCGCAAGCTCGAACACCGCCGGGTCCTTGCCGAAACCCGGCGCCAGCAACATTACCAGCCAGGGCATCAGGGGCAGCGCCAGCGCCAGCAGCGCGACCTGCACGATCAGCAGCACTGTGAAGAGCCGGTCGGCGAAGAGATTGGCCGCCTCCTGCCCCTGCTTCTCGGCAACATGGGCATAGGTCGGCACATAGGCCTGGTTGAAGGCGCCTTCGCCGAAAATGGCGCGGAAATGGTTGGGCAGGCGCAGCGCGACCGAGAACGCGTCCATGATCGCGCCGGCGCCGAGCACGGCGGCGAGCACGATGTCGCGCGCGAACCCGGTGATCCGCGAGATCAGCGTGTAGCCACCGACCGACAGGATGTTTCTGAGCATGGAGGTGGTCTAGCGGATCAGCGGCGGCAGGGCGTCGCCGCGCGGATGCTCGACAATGCGGGCGTCGAAGCCGACGCGCTCGCCGATCAGGTAGAGCGGCCGGCGCTTTACCTCGGCGAAGATGCGTCCGACATATTCTCCGATCATGCCGAGCGAGACGAGCTGGATTCCCGAGAAGAACATGATCGAGACGATCAGCGAGGGGAAGCCGGGCAGGTCGGTGCCGAAGAGCAGCGTCCGCAGCATGAAGTAGAGTGCCGAGAACGTCGCGATCACGGCGATGACCGCCCCCGACCATGTCGCGATCTTCAGCGGCACGGTCGAGAACGAGGAGAGGCCGTCGAAGGCGAAGGAGAACAGTTTGCGATACTTGAACTTGGACTGGCCGTGCTCGCGCTCCGCGACCTGGAAGGGCACGCCGATCGAACGGAAGCCGACCCAGGCATAGAGGCCCTTCGAGAACCGGGCGCGTTCCGGCAGCGCCCGCAGGGCATCGACGGCCTTGCGGTCGAGCAGGCGGAAATCTCCGGCGCCTTCCGGCAGCGGCGTTTCGCCGAAATAGCCGAAGATGCGGTAGAACAGCTTGGCGAAACCGCGCTTCATCCGGGTTTCACTTTCGCGGTCGGTGCGCTGGCCGTAGACGTTGAGATAGCCTTCGCGCCATTTGGCGAGGAAGGCGGGGATGGTTTCCGGCGGATGCTGGAGATCGGCGTCCATGATGATGACGGCATCGCCCAGCGCATGGTCGAGCCCAGCCGCGATCGCGATTTCCTTGCCGAAATTGCGGCTGAAGGAGACGGCGTTGATTCGCGGGTCGGCCAGGTTGAGGTCGCGGATCACCGCCAGCGTCTCGTCGCGGCTGCCATCGTCGACGAAGACGACCTCCCAGGATTCGACTTTCCCGCCGAGGGTCGTGCGCAGTCGCTCGACGAGCAGGGGCAGATTATCGGCCTCGTTGTGCACGGGCACGACGATGGAAAGCTCTGGCCAGCGCGAAGCCCGCGGCACAGGTTGAACCGGCTGAGACCCGATATCCGACACGAACGACCTTCCAATTGCGGGCGCATTCGCCTCTCGGGGCGATGCGCGACGCACAGAACCGCAAAGCTTGCCGGGCGACAAGCCCGGCGCGGTAAAACGGCTTTGGTAAAACGCGTGGCTTCATGGCGGCGCGTTTCCATCACGACGCCGCCGCGCTATAGCGCGAACCCGGTCAACGAGGGACAATACGCGCGATGGCGAAGGGCTTTATCCTGTGCGCCGATGATTTCGCCATGACGGAGGGCGTCAGCCGCGCGATTCTCGACCTCCTCGGGCAAGGCAAGCTGACCGCAACGGGTGCGATGACCAATCGCCCGCATTGGCGCCGGCTCGCACCGGAACTCGCTGCTTTCGCCGACAAGGCCGATCTCGGCCTGCACCTCAACCTGACCTGCGCCGCACCACTCTCGGCGATGCCGCGGCTCGCGCCCGGCGGCACCTTTCCGGGCCTGAAGGATGTCGCGCGCGCTGCCGTGGTCTCGCCCGCAGTGCGAGCCGAGATCGCGGCGGAGATCGCGCGCCAGCTCGATGCTTTCGAGGAGGCGCTTGGTCGGCCGCCGGATTTTGTCGACGGGCACCAGCATGTCCATGTGCTGCCCGGCGTGCGCCGCGCATTGCTCGATAGCCTCGCACGACTCTATCCCGCGGGCGCCCTCTATGTCCGCGACACTGCGGATCGCCCGGCTGCGATTCGCGCGCGGGGCGTGGCGGTCGGCAAGGCGCTCGTCATTGCCGGCCTCGCCACCGGCTTCCGCGGTGCGGCGCTGAAGCGGGGCCTACGCGTCAACCGGGGTTTCTCCGGCGTGGCGCCGTTCGATCCGCAACGGGATTTCGCTGCGGACCTCGCCGGTTTCCTGATCGAGCCGGGGCCGTGCCATCTGGTGATGTGCCATCCGGGTTTCGTCGATGACGAGTTGGCCACGCTCGACCCGGTCGTCGCATCGCGGCCTGTCGAGCATGCTGCCATCGCCGCCTTCGTGCCGCCACCCGGCCTGTCGTTGAGCCGCTTCTGCGCGCTGGACGCTTGATCGCGGGCCGCGCGCGCAAGCGATTTGTTTACCGGGATCGGCCATTGTGACAGCGGGTTGGGGGCGCCGCTCATCGCAGCAGCATGCGCCGGTTTCGGAGATGATCGGCTCGATGAAGATGTTCAGGCGCGCAGCCGGAGCGGGAGAGCCGGCGCAGCCGGGCGGGCAGAGCCTGGGCTCCCTCAGCCGGCAGATCGCAACGGCGGCCGTGGCGATTGTCGCCATTGCCATCGTCTTCGTGGTGATGGCGATCGCCCGCTACAATGAGGCCCGCACGCGTGCCGATCTCGACCAGAAGGTCTCGGCGCTGACGCTGATGGTGGTCAACGCCTCGCCGTCCCTGATCCTGTCGCGGGACAACAGCACGCTCGGAGATCTTCTCTCCTCGCTGCAGCGCGACCCCGATTTCGATGCCGGTATCGTTGGTGACGATCTCGTCGCCCTGGCCTCCGCCGGGCGCACGATGGAGGCGCGTCTGTCGCTGACGCCGCGCTGGCTCGCCAACGCGATCGGCGAGGAGCCCTGGAAAGCGCTGCAGACGCGCACCGAGATCGATATCGAGGACGACGTCTACCTGACGAAGGTTCATGCCGTGCGCGTCGGCACCCAGCATATGAAGATCGGCTATGTCGCTCTGCGCTTCGACAAGACGCGTCTCGTGGCGCGCGCCGCCTGGGAGAAGTTCGTGACGATCGGGCTCGGCCTGGTCATCCTGCTGGTGCTCGGCCCGCTGCTCTGGTTCTCGCTGTCGCGGGCGATGCGCCCTCTGCGCAGCATGACCAAGGCGATCGTCAGCATCTCCGACGGCAATCTCTCGACGCCGATCGACGCGCTGGGCCGGCGCGACGAGATCGGTGCGATCGCGCGGGCGCTTGGCGTCCTCAAGATCCGCCTCGCCGAACGGGCGACGCTGGAGGAGAAGCAAAGCGTGGCCGAGGTCGAGAGGGTCGCGCGCCAGCAGGGCGTCGACCATGCGATCACCTCGTTCCGCAGCGAGGTTGGCCTGGCGCTCGAAGCCTTCAAGAACAATGCGGAGCGCATGCGCGAGGCTTCGGACGGTCTCGCCCGCGTCGCCGCGGAATCCTCCGAGCGTGCGGCGCGCGCGGCCGACAACGCCCACGGCGCCTCGGGCAATGTCGAGAACGCCGCGCAGGCGGCCGAAGAGATGGGCGCGGCCATCCGCGAGGTTGAGTTCCAGGTGCGCCGTGTCCGGACCGAGATCGTCGAGGCGGCGTCCGTCTCGCGCGATACGGCCGGCTCCGTGCGGGCGCTCGACGAGACCGCCCGCGCCATCGGCGAGGTCGTCAACCTGATCCGCGACATCGCCGCGCAGACCAACCTGCTCGCCCTCAATGCCACCATCGAGGCGGCGCGTGCCGGCGAGGCGGGCCGCGGCTTCGCCGTGGTGGCCAACGAGGTGAAGTCGCTGGCGGCGCAGACCGCCGATGCGACCGACCGCATCGTGGCGCAGGTCGCCGCGATCCAGGGCGCGACGGGTCAGGTGGTCGGTTCGATCCAGAACATCGCCGAGCGCATGAATGCCATCGAGAAGTTCGCGAACTCCGTTGCCACCTCGATCGAGCAGCAGGCCATCGCGACCGGCGAGATCGCCAGCGGCGTCGCCATGGCGAGCACCTCGGCTCTCTCGGTGTCGAGCGATCTCAGCGTGCTCGCCGACAGCGTCGAGGAGACCGGTCGCTCGGCGGAGCAGGTGCGCGGCGCGGCCGGCGAGGTCGCTGACCAGGCGCAGCGCCTGGACTCGACCGTCGATCAGTTCCTGCGCAACGTCGCCGCCTGAGAGCTTGAGCGCGGGTCATCCCGTGCGCGGTGCAGCGCGCAGCGATGCGCCGCAGACACGGGATCGCGTGAAGAGAAGGCGCCTCCTTCTGATGACGGTCCCGCATCTGCGCAGCGGCACTTCGCGCCGCAGCGCGCGGGAGGACCGCACGCAAAAAAAAAACGGGGCCGTGAGGCCCCGTCGTCGTTTCCGGCAACCTGCCGGTTACTTGGCGGCGTCGAAGCGCTCGGCCACGTAGTCCCAGTTCACCAGGCTCTCGAGGAAGGCCTTGAGATAGTCGGGGCGACGGTTGCGGTAGTCGATGTAGTAGGAGTGCTCCCAGACGTCGACGCCGAGGATCGGGGTCGCGCCATGGACGAGCGGGCTCTCGCCGTTCGGGGTTTTACTGACGGCGAGCTTGCCGCCCTTCACCTCGAGCCAGGCCCAGCCCGAGCCGAACTGGCCGACGCCGGCGGCGACGAAGTCTTCCTTGAACTTATCGACCGAGCCGAACGAGTCGACGATCGCCTTCTCCAGCGCGCCCGGGATCTTGCCGCCGCCATTCGGCTTCATCCACTTCCAGAAGTGGAGGTGGTTGTAGTGCTGGCCGGCATTGTTGAAGACGGCGGGGTTCTTGCCGTAGGAGCCCTTAACGATCTCCTCCAGCGACTTGCCCTCGAACTCCGTGCCCTTGATGGCATTGTTGCCGTTGGTCACATAGGCGAGGTGGTGCTTGTCGTGATGGTACTCGAGCGTCTCCTTCGACATGAAGGGCTGGAGTGCATCATGGGCGTAGGGAAGATCGGGAAGGGTAAAGGACATGAGGCCTCTCCTTGGGCTGTGAAATCGCTTGAAATGAGAATGGCCTGCCGTTGGGGCAGGCGAGGCCGTGGAGACCTTGCCATTCCCTGCGATAGTTAAGCGCCCGCGCGCCGGTCGACAACCGCTCCGGTTGCGAAAAGCATATGTCTTCTCGACAGGTCGCCACAATCGCGCCAGATTTCTCGCCCTTAGCGGTCTGGATTGGAAACTCTCCCTTATTCAATACGTTAGATAGTGACGCGACGGTTGCCTCAGCCCAGAGCTGTCACGGCCCTGCCAAGGATACCGAATTGATCGCGATTTTTACCGTTCTGGGTCTGCTTCTGTTCGGCGGTGGCGCCTACGCCATCTATGACGGCTGGCCTTATATGGTGCTGGAGCGTGGCTTCACGCAGGTCATCATCGGCTCGATCGCAAGCGGCGTTGGTCTGATCATGCTTTCGCTCGCCTGGGTCCTGAAGGAAGTCCGCGCAACCCGGCGCGCGCTGATCGAGGCGATCGAGCTTCGGGCGCAGGCGCCGCTTCCGGCCGCCGCCGTCGAGCAGGCGCCGTTTGCCGTGCCGGCGCGGCCCGAAGCCCCGGCCTTCTCGCGTTCAGTGGCTCCGGCTGCGATCGCCGCGGCCGCGGGCGCTGCGGCAACGGGCGTCGTGGCGCAGGCCCTCGCGGTATCCGACGACGAGCGCGCGCCGCCTCCTGCGGAGGCGCCGGCCTCATCCGGAGACAGAGATTTGTTCGGCGCGCTCGTCGCGCAGAAACTGGAGGAACCGGAGCCCGCCGTCGAGGACGAACCCGAGGCGGCTGCCGAGCCCGTGGCCGAAAGCGCCGGGCCGTTGCCCGACATGTTCGAAGAGGCGCTGTCGACCGTGGCGGCGCCAGAGCCGGAGCCGGAGCCTCTCGAGGATCCCGCGGCGTTCGAACCGGAAGGGCATGAGTCGGCCGAGCCGGTCGCGGCGAAGGTCCAGCCCACCGCCGAGGAGGAAGCTCCCGCTGGACATGACGAGCCGGAGTCCTTCGGCGCCTCGCTTCCGGAGCTGCAGCCGGTCGCGGAACGTGAGGCCATTCCGGACGAACCCGCCGAGGTGCCGGCCGCCGTCGAGGACGAGCTCGACGAGTTCAGCGCCCTGCGCGCGAGCCTGGCGGGCCATCTCAACGAGCCGGAGCCCGAAACCGGCCGCATCGAGCCATCCTTCTCCCCGGAACCGGATCCGTTCGCCGCGGCGGAGTCCTGGATGGACAAAGCCTCGCCGCGCCGCGAGCCCTGGCTCGATACGCCGCCGGTCGAAGCGCCGGCTCCGGTGCAAGAGACCGCTCCGCTCTGGCCGCCGCGAACAGAGGCTCATGCCTTCGATGAGCGGACTGAGCCCGTGGCCATTGACGCCGAAGCTGAAACCTTTGCCGATTTGGTCAAGTCGCCTGTGCACGAGCAGCCGGACACCACGCACGCGGAGGCATTGCCCGAGCCTGCCACAGCCGACGAGCCGCGGGCCGAGGAGCCTCCGGCCCCTGCTGACAGCCGAGCCGCGTCCGACGAGGGCATCGTCGGTGCCTATCAGGTCGGCGACGCGCATTTCACCATCTATGCCGATGGCTCGATCCGCGCCCGCACGTCCGAGGGCGAGTACGGCTTCGGCTCGATGGACGAGCTCAAGGTCTATCTCGCCAGCGAGAAGAGCCGGCTCGGCGTCTGATCAGACGCCTTTCGCCGCATCCCAGCCTTCGCCCACCGTATGGATGGCGAAGGCATAGGCCAGCGCCGTCTCCTTCAGCGAGTCGAAGCGCCCGGCTGAGCCGGCATGGCCGGCTTCCATGTTGGTGTGCAGCAGGATAGGCCCGCCGCCGGTCATCGTGGCGCGCAAGCGTGCGACCCATTTCGCCGGTTCCCAATAGGTCACGCGCGGATCGGTCAGCCCGCCCATGGCGAGGATCGGTGGGTAGTTCTGCGCCGTGATGTTGTCGTAGGGCGAATAGCTGCGGATGGTCTCGAAGGCCTTCACGTCGCGGATCGGATCGCCCCATTCCGGCCATTCCGGCGGTGTCAGCGGCAGGGTGTCGTCGAGGATCGTGTTGAGCACGTCGACGAAGGGTACTTCCGCGACGATGCCGGCGAAGAGCTCCGGCGCCATGTTGGCGACGGCCCCCATCAGCATGCCGCCGGCACTGCCGCCCTGGGCGACGATGCGCCCGCGCGTCGTGAAACCAGCATCGGTCAGCGCCCCGGCGGCGGCGATGAAATCGGTGAAGGTGTTGCGCTTGTTCTCGCGCTTGCCGTCGAGATACCAGCGCCAGCCCTTGTCCGTGCCGCCGCGCACGTGGGCGATGGCATAGACGAAGCCACGATCGACCAGGCTGAGCGGCCGCGTCCGGAACGAGGCCGACATCGCCGAGCCATAGGAGCCGTAGCCGTAGAGCAGGCAGGGCGCGCTGCCGTCGAGCGCGAGATCGGCCCGGTGCAGGATCGAGATCGGCACGCGCGCGCCGTCTGGCGCCGTGGCGAAGATGCGGCGCACTTTGTAGCTGGCCGGATCGTGGCCGGAGGGCACCTCCTGCCGCTTCAGCAAGGTCCGTTCGCCGCTGGTCAGGTTGTAATCATAGGTTTCGGCCGGTCGCGCCATCGAGGCATAGATGAAGCGCAGCGTATCGGTCTCGAATTCGTAGCCCGCATCCATGCCGAGCCCATAGGCTTCCTCGTCGAAGGCGATGTTGCTCTCCACGCCATCGGCGAGGTGGCGGATAACGATGCGCGGCAGCCCGTCCTCGCGCTCCAGCCGGATCAGGCGCCCCTTCAGGCAGACATGGTCGAGGATGAGGCGGCCCGGCTTGTGCGCGATCAGGTCGCGCCAGTTCGCCGGATCAGGCGCATCGACGGGAGCCGTGACGATCTTGAAGTCTTCGGCGCCGTCGGCATTGGTCAGGATCACGAAGACGTCGCCGTGATGCTCCAGGCTGTACTGGCGCCCAGGCTCGCGCTCTGCGACGAGCACCGGCTTCGCCTCCGGGCGGTCGAGATCGAGGATGCGCGTCTCCGATGTCTCGTGATCGCCGATGGTGATCAGCAGAAAGCGGCCGGATTGGGTCTTGTCGATATCGACGAACATGCCGGCATCGGCTTCGTCATGCAGTAATTCGTCCGCCTCCGCAGATGTGCCGAGCCGGTGGCGCTTCACCCGCGACGGGCGATGGTCGTCATCGAGGGCGACATAGAAGAACGAGCGGGAATCGCGTGCCCAGATCATCTCGCCGGTCGTGTCCTCGACGAGGTCGGGCAGGTCGGTGCCGCCTTCTAGGTCCTTGACGTGGATCGTGTGCAGTTCCGAGCCCGCTTCGTCGGCGCTCCAGGCGAGCAGGCGGTGATCCGGGCTATGCTCGGCATCGCCGAGATCGAAGAAATCCTTGTCCTCGGCCAACGCATCGGCGTCGAGCATGATCTGCTCGCCCGCCCGGCCGCTCTTGCCCGCCATGCTGCGGGGCTTGCGGCAGATCAGCGGATGCTCGGCGCCCTTGCGATAGCGCGAATAGTACAGGAAGGGGCCATCCGGCTGCGGAACGCTCGAATCGTCTTCCTTGATCCGGCCGCGCATTTCCTTGACCAGTTCCTTTTGCAAGGCCCGGGTCGGCGCCATCAGCGCCTTGCAACAGGTGTTCTCGGCTTCGAGATAGTTGCGGATGTCGGCCGGCAGGACGTCGGGTTCGCGCAGAACGTCCTTCCAGTTCTCGGCGCGCAGCCAGCCATAGTCGTCGCGCAGCGTGACCCCGTGGACCTGCGTTTCCGTCGTGCGAATCTCGGCCTTTGGCGGCAACGGCGCAGGCTTGCGCCGGCGCGCTGTGGTGCTCGAGGAGCGAGGGGCCTGATCCTGACGCATGGCGATCTCCGGCATGGGGAGCCGACAGGTAGAGGCGGCGGCAACAGCTTGCAAGACATCGGGGTGCGCCGTGGCTTTGAATTTTCTGCTCAGTGCATTGCAGCATCCCATGGATGAATTGTTGAGCTTTGCATTCATGAATTGTTGGGAATTGCTGGCTTGCACGAATAAACAGTATCGACTAAACGCATATTGTGATCAGTCCGCGTTATCCGATTCTGAGCCACTGGTGCTTGACCCACTATTGGCAATATTGATCAGGCTATCGGGTACGAGGCGGTGGACGATCAGCGCAGAACGCTACCAAGAACGATAAGGAGAGACATCGCCATGGCTGATAACGAGGGCGCTGATTTCATTGAGCTGACGGCGGATATCGTTTCCGCTTACGTCTCCAACAATTCGGTGCCGGCCTCCGACCTGCCGGCTCTGATCAGCGAAGTACACTCGGCGTTGAGCCGCGTGATCGGCGGCGCTGCGCCGGTGGTGCAGGTCGAGGCTCCCAAGCCTGCTATTCCCGTGAAGAAGTCGATCACGGCCGATTACCTGATCTGCCTGGAAGACGGGAAGAAGTTCAAGTCGCTGAAGCGGCATCTGCGCACGCAGTACAACATGTCGCCCGAGCAGTATCGCGAGAAGTGGGGCCTGCCGCCGGACTATCCGATGGTCGCGCCGAACTATGCCGAGGCGCGCTCTCAGCTTGCGAAGAAGATGGGCCTGGGCCAGCAGCGCCGCAAGCGTCGCTGAGCGACTGGCTTGGCGCCGAATGGACGCGCCGCCTTCAAGAAAAAAGCCGCCGATGATCTCGGCGGCTTTTTTCTTGCGCATCTCGCACGCACGGGAGGGGCGGGGATAAAGCCAGCTCCGGGCTTGTCAGCCGATACATAAGAATATAATCCTATTGGCATGTGGCCTCCCGGAGGAAGGTGGCCGGTGTTGAATAGGAACATAACATGAACATAATGTGTGACCAATCGCAACCGATCCTGCGAGCGACCGCCGGGGCGCGACTGGCGGAGGTGGCGGCCGTCGCCGCGATCCGCATTCCCCTGGCCGGTCTGCGGGCTGCGAGCCGGGGTCGGAAGCCGATCGCGCTGGCCCGGCAGACGGCGATGTATCTCGCTCATGTCGCCTTCGGGCTCAGTCTCACCCGCGTCGGTATCTGTTTCGGCCGGGACCGCACGACCGTCCGCTACGCCTGCGCGCTGATCGAGGACCGTCGCGACGATCCAGCCCTCGAATTCGGTCTGGCCGCTCTGGAGGCCGCGCTTCTGGCCGCGATGGCAAGGTTGGTCGAACAGCCTGCGGAGGCCCGCCGATGACCGCCGGGATCGCAGGCAATGAGGGCGCTCGCCTTCTGAAGCACCTTGCCGGGCCTGGATGCTACGGCCTGGTTTCGCCCTTGGGCTGTGGCCGCATCGCGCTGTTCCGGACGGTGAACGGCACGAGCCTGGGCGCCGGCTATGTCACTGCGGAAACGGTGCAGGCCCTCGAGGCCGAGGGGCGCGTGTCCTGGTCGCGAGACGCGAAGCCGGCACAGCTTGGGCTCGCTCCATCCGTTGCGGGCGCTTCGGCTGCGGAGAAGGCGCGATCCGGGCCGGAAGCGCCATCCGCTGCCGTGATGGACGACCGCGAAAGCCCGCTGCTCTGGCTGTATCGCCGCCCCGGAAAGGATGGCAGGCCGCAGATCAGCGGCGAGGAATTCGCGGCGGGCGAACGCTTTCGGGCCGACATCACTCTGGCCGGCATGCTGCCGCGCGTGACAATGAACTGGGATGCGGCGCTCACGCCGGAGCCGGCCGTAACCGGGCCGCGCGATGTCGCAGGCTCCTCCGACACCGCGCTCGCGGCGCGACAGCGCGTCAGGCTGGCTTGCGACAGGCTGGGGCCTGAGCTGTCAGGCCTCGCGATCGACATCTGCGGCTTTCTCAAGGGGCTCGATCTCGTCGAGAAGGAGCGTCGCTGGCCGCCGCGCTCGGCCAAGGTCGTGCTGCGGGTCGCGCTCGCGGCACTGGTGACGCATTACGGTCTGGACCGTCACGCCCGGCAGCAGGCAATGCGGAGCTGGCAGGCGGCCGATGCCCGGCCGAGCGAATTCCCGGCGTCCGGCTGAAAGCGCTCAGGCCGCGGCTGCAGCCTGCGCGTCGCGCTTGATCCGGTCGATCATGGCCCGCACGCCGTTCGAACGCTGCGGCGTGAGATGGGCGGCGAGGCCGAGACGCTCATAGATGGCGAAGGCATCGGTCGCGAGGATGTCGGACGCCTCTCGCCCGGAGAAGATCGCCAGCGCCAGTGCCACCAGCCCGCGCACGATATGGGCGTCGCTGTCGCCGACGAAGCGAAGCCGGGTCTGCGGCCCGCCGCCGCCCTCGCGATGGGATACGAGCCAGACCTGGCTCGCGCAGCCGCGCACCTTGTTGGCGTCGATATGCGCGTCCTCGGGCAGGGGCTCCAGACTCTTGCCGAGTTCGATGAGGTAGCGATAGCGATCGTCCCACTCGTCGAGCAGTTCGAAATTCGCGACGATGTCGTCGAGGCTTGTGGTCATGTCTGGCCTCTTCCCGCGATTGCGGGGGAGCGTCAAGCGTTCAGCGCTGAGACGCTGCCTTGCCGATCACGGCCGTCGCTGCGGCGTTCAGGATGCGCTCGCGCAGGACCGGGTCCATCCCTGCCAGGATTTCGGCGGCCTCGCGCGCGGCGGTCAGGCTGCCAGCCATGCTGCGGGCCTCGGTCCGGACGGTCTCTGCGACCTGCCGTACGGCCTGAGGCGGGGCGTCGTCGGCCGGTTTGCCGCTGTGCACCGGCGAATTCACGGCGATCAGGCCGATGATCGCGATCTTGCGCAGCAGGTGGGCCATCTCTGTCTCCGTCGCCGGCGCCTTCCTGTGCGCCGCGAGGACAACCTAGACCGGGATCTCGAAAAATCACGTCATTCCAAACGCTCAAATGCGAGTCGAATGCCGCAGGTGATCTTCAGTTTCCATTCACCTTGCCGCGAACATCGCAGGCCGCCGGAAAATCGATCGTATTTTAGATAACTATATGAAAAATATTAGAAAAATCTAACGTGCCGATCTGGCGGGCGCTTTCGCCAGCCTTCGCCTTAAGCCCGGCTTAAACCGACCATGGCGTGATGCGCCGAGCGGATGGGGGTATCCGCGAGAGTAAGGCGTTGCGTTCCGTATGGCGATCACGGCACTGAGGACACAGGCGGCGGCACTGGTGCATGCATCGGTGCAGTCGAACCCGGCGGAAAGGCAGCGTCACGAACGTTTCGTTCTGTCGCGCCTGCTCGTCGGCGCAGGCATGCTCGGCCTCGCTCCGGCCTACCTGGCCTGGCGCGGCGCACCCGGCGCCTTCGAGGCCGCGATGATCGTCGCCGCCGCGCTTGCGGTTTTCTCCGTCGCGCTGGTTGCCCGCACCGGCCGTCTCGATGCGGCGCATGCGCTGTCTTCTGCCGCGCTCTCCCTCTTCATCGTGGCACTGGCCGGCGCGACCGGCGGCATGTCCTCGCCCCTGCTGCTCTGGCTGGCGGTCGTGCCGGTCGAGGCGGCGCTTTTCGGTTCGCGCGGCTTCATGCTGCGGGCCGGCTGGATCGCGGTGGGGGCGCTGTTCGCCGCCATCGGATTGCAGTCGCTCGGCCTGTTCGCCGAAGCCTCGCCATGGACGGGTGAAGCGATGCCGCTTCTGGCGATATCCGCGCTCGTCCAGGCTCTGGTGGTGACCGCTGTCCTGCTGCGCCGGCGCCATGCCGAGGAGCGCGTGCAGCGTGTCTCGGATGCGCGTTCGCAACTTTTGCTCGATCATGTCGGCGATCTCGTCACCTGGCACGACGCCGGCGGTGCGGTCGTCTTCGCCAATGCCGCGGCGCGCACGCTGGCCGGCGCCGACCCGCGCGAACTGCTCGGGCGCGGCTTGTTCGAGCGCGTCCACATCGCCGACCGGCCGCTATTCCTGAAAGCCCTGAGCGATGCCGCTCATGGCGAGGAGGGAGTGACCGCCTGTTTCCGGACGATCTTCGTGCCGCGGGAGGGCGTCGGCGAGAGCCGCCTGCCGGTTTCGCTCTGGCTGGAGATGCAGGCCTGCCGCGTCGCGGGTGCCGCTGCCGCGGACGGCGCCGCCGTCGTCTGCGTGATGCGCGACGTGACGGAGCGGCGCGCGACCGAGGAAGCCCGCGAGCGCGGCCATGCCGAGGCGCTGCGCGCGAACGACGTCAAGGGCCAGTTCCTGGCGACCGTGAGCCATGAATTGCGCACGCCGCTCAACGCGATCATCGGCTTTTCCGAGATGCTGAGCGCCGAGGACAATGGCTGGCTCGATGCGCAGAAGCGCCTGGAATACGCGCGCATCATCCACGCTTCCGGCCATCACCTGCTCGATGTCGTCAACACATTGCTCGACATCTCGAAGATCGAGAGCGGCGCCATGACCATCGAGCGCGAGCCGCTCGACCTTGCCGCGATGGCGCAGGACTGCTGCACGCTGATGGCGCTGCGGGCCGAAACCGGCGGCATCGCGCTGGAGCGCGTGGTCGGCCCAGGCCTCCCGGCGGTGGAAGGCGATCGGCGTGCGCTGAAGCAGGTCGTGCTCAACCTGCTCTCGAACGCCATCAAGTTCACCCCGGCCGGAGGGCGCGTGACGCTCGCCGTCGTGCGCGACGGCGACACGATCGACCTCTCCGTCTCCGATACCGGCATCGGCATCGCCGCCGCCGACCTGCCCCGGCTGGGCGATCCCTTCTTCCAGGCCAAGGGCGCCTATGACAGGGCCCATGAAGGCACTGGCCTCGGCCTGTCCGTCGTGCGTGGCCTCGTCGGCCTGCATGGCGGCCGCCTGACGATCGAGAGCGCGCCGGGCATCGGCACGCGCGTCTCCGTCCGCTTGCCGGTTGGCGGCACGGAGGGCGTCGAGCAGCCTGCCAAGATCGTGACTTTCGCCCGAGCCCCCCGCCGGGGTCTCGACACCAAAGAACCTCTCCGCCTGACCGCCTGAAGACGAGCTGACGCAATGTCCGTGACCATGGCCGCCCGCGCCCATTCCGGCGCCTCCCTGTCCGCTCCGGTGCGCCGCGCCCAGCCCGCGCGCCGCAAGACATCCTGGCTCGGCCGGGTCGCCCGCATTGCCGGGCAGCGGCCGGGCAGGGCGCTCGTCCTGCTGGCATTCGGCATCGTCTCGGTCGCCATCGTCGCCAATGCGCTGATGTTCCAGAAGGCGCGACATCCGGCCCCGATGCTCTCCGCTCCCGCGCCGGTCTCGCAGCCGCGGGCCGCCGCCGAGCGCCGCGCCGAGCCGACGCCCGCCGCGGCCGTGGAAGCACCGGCGGCGCAGCCGATCCGCCCGCCGGCGCGCCCGACCGATCTCTCGCAGACGCAGGCTGCACGTGAGGCCCAGCCCCGCCCGCCGGCGCCCGTCCAGGCCGCGCCGCGTGCCGCCGCCCCGGCGGCCCCGGCAGCTGCGCCCCGCGCCGCGGCCGCTCCGGCACGCGATCCGATCGCGGATCTGATCAATGGCGACCTGCGCCCGCCGGCGGATGTCAAATCCGCGAACCGTTCCGGCGCGGCGCCGCGTACCTGATCGGCGGCGCCGGAGATGGCGCGCCTGACCAGCGATTTCTGGGTTTCGGCCTATCTGCGGCAAACGGCATTCGACGGCCTCGTCGCCGTGCTGCGCCGCCGCGGCGCGCGCGAGGCGGGCGCCATCTTCGTCAAGCTCGACCGGTTGGACGGCACGGCCGCGCTCTACGGCCCGGCGCCGCAAGCCCTTGCCGAGGACGATGGCGAGCGTCGCTTCCAGCTCCTGCTCGATGCCGATCCCCTTGCGATCGAGGACCGTATCGAGCGTGAATTGCGCTTCGATGGCGATCTCTGGCTGGTGGAGATCGAGAACCGCGCCGGTGACCCGAAGCTTGCACTCGTCGAGGCCTGAGACCGCCTGCCTAGGCGCGTCTGCTCAGCCGCGCTCGCGCTTCGCCCCGATCTTTCCGAGAACGTCCGACATCGCCGGTTGCGCCTCCGGCCGGACATTGCCGGCGCGCGACGGCGTACCGCTCGGATCCATCGCCGGCAGGTGCTGGCCCCGACGCTGCGGCGCGGCTGTCGCCGTGCCGGCGATATGCATCGCCAGGCGGAAGGCGATGGCGGGCCTCACCGAACGCATCAACGTGACCAGCGCGAAGATGCGCTCGACCGAATGGGCGGCATCGTCGCCGAGCCGGATCAGGAAGCGTGTCGCTTCCTCGACCGTGGTGCCGCTCGCGGTCAGTGCGAGTGCCGCAAGATCCCGCGACGCGTCGCCGGCCATGGCACCCGCAAGGGCTTTGCCGCCGCCGAGATGGTCGGCGATGGCGCTGAAGGCGGCGTCACGATCCTCGGCTGCGAGGTCGAGCCAGCCGGCAAAAGCCGGGCCGGACAGGGCCGGACGCCTGTCGCTGGGGTGCAGTGTCTCGCGCGCCATCAACGATTCGAGGATCGCGAGGCGTCGCTCCGCACCGGCATGCAGGAAAAGCGGAGCGAGTTCCATGTTGGACAGGTCGGGACGGACGAGCAGGCCGGGCCGATAAGCAGGCTCGCTTCGCGCCCGCGCGATCAGCAGGTCTACGGCGGCGCGTGGCATCGGGGCGTTGTGATTGGCGATTAGGGCGAGGTCGAACTCGCGACGGTCATTCGCGACGAGCATGATGACGGCCTGGGCCGTGAGATCGGACCGAACGGCCAGCGCCGCGCGCATCGCCTCGTCTCCGGTCTCGACGAGGCGCTCGATCTCCGTCTCCGCAACGGGCATCCCATGGCGCAGAAGTTCGGCCAGCACGAGCCCGCCCTTGGCGGCGAGGCCGGCGAGTACCGGCGCGGGCGTATGGTGCCAGCCGGCGAGCTTGCACGCCAGGATGAGGGCGGTCGCCTCGTCGATGCCGGGCAGCAGCGCCTCGGCCATCTCGCTGAAGGCAGCCAGATCGCCGGAAGAGGGGCGTGGCGTCGAGAGCAGGAGATCGGCTTTGACCCGCAACGAGATCGGGCTGAGATCGAGCCCGCCTTCTCGCGCCAGGCGCGCGAGATCGGCGAGTTCCTTGGAAACGGATGCGGGCATGGCAGGCTCGGGCTGGAAAACCGATGGTGGAGCAGCATTAATCCCCGACCGTTAAGGCTGCGTTAACCATGTCCGGGCCTGATGGGCTTGCGGGGCCTGCGACCTGGTGCTGCCCGCACCTCGCCGATTCTCGCGTTGCAACTCTGGCGCTGGATAAGGAGGCGCATCATGGCCGTCGTCATCCCCTTTGCGCCGCAGCGGCGCCTCCAGCCGGCTTCGGCATGCTCCCTCCCGCCACAGACGGCGGACATCCTGTTCTTCACGGGCGTCCGCTACGAGCGCGCGCCCGAGGCCCGGCCGCCGGCCGCGAAAGCCTCCACCGGCACACGGCCGCGCAAGGTCGCCCCACGGAAAAGCGCCCGCAGGCAGCCTGCGTGACACAAGGGCCGTCCAAGCTGCTGCTCGCCATGCTGGCGGCGGTGTCGGCTTCGGCCTGCACCGCCACGACCGGCGATCTCGGCCGGCCACGGCCGACGGTGTGGTCGCAATTGATCGCGCCCGAAACCGGCTTCTGGTCCGCGACCGCGCGCGGCGAACAGGCATCCTATTTCCGCTTGACCGACGACGAGGAACAGATGCGCGACCGCGCCTGGCGCTTCGTCATGCCTGCCAGTCCGAACAGCGTCTTCCAGGGCGAGGTTTCCAATCTCGCCCATACCCGCATCATGCCTGTCGCGGCCCAGTCGACCGATGTTTCCGACTACTTCCGCGGGTTGACCTCGATATCCTTCGCCTCACAGGCCTCGCGCTACAACCGGCTGGCCGAGGATGCCAATGCCGACCGTCTGCTGATCGGCCCGTTCCGTGCCAACGCGGGACGCGTCGTGAACATGGATCGGGTCCGGATGCGGGCTGCCGACGGCTCCCCCGATGTGCCCGTCGACAAGCAGGCTCCGGCTCATGCGCGTGTCGTCGAGAACGAGGGGCTGGTCTTTTGGGTCTGCGAACGCGTCGATTTCCGCATCCGCAGCTACCGCTACGCGTTGGCCAATCTCGTCGTCGAGATGCCGTCGCGCGAAGCCGTGAAGGCCGAGCGTGCGATCATGGCGCTGGAGATGGAAGCGAAGCCGCTCTGCCAGATGCAGCTCAACGGCGCCTTCGGCGAAGGCAAGCGCCCGGTCGTCTATAAGGGGTAGGCTTTGTGATTTTCGACGGAAAAGCGAGGTCATCCCGGGCTTGACCCGGGATCCATCGAAAGGCGCCGCACTCTACGATGGATCCCGGATCTCCGCTTCGCTGAGTCCGGGATGACGCGCTCCTGAAAACCGCATCCGGTTTCGGTTCAGTTCGCCGCCCCGCAGGCGACGCCCGTTGCGAGCGCCTCCGCATCGGCCCTGTCCGAAGGCAGGCGCAGCAGCACGCGGGCGACGATCAGGCCCTGTTCGGTATCGGAGACGATACGCAGCTCGCGGCTGGTCTCGCCCTCCTCGTCGGCGGCGATGCGCTCGTCGCGCTGCGCTTCGGTCATCACCAGGAACTCGAGCGTGCCGCGGATCGCGGCCCGGTCGGTGATGGCATAGAGCACCCCGCCGCCCAGCCGGTGCAGCGTCAGGCCGAGCGGCAAGGAGCCGGTGCGGGCGACGACCCGCATCGGCCCAGCCGAGAGATCGTAGCTGCAGATGGCGGTGACGACATTGGGATCAGCCTCGCGCAGGGCCGGCAGGCCGCGGGCGTTGCCTAGGGAGGGGGCCGTTTCGGCATGACCTTCGGTGCCGAGCTCGCGATAGGCATGGGCGGCGTCGCGCTGCGAGAGCGCCGGGATCGCCAGGATCGTGACGATATGGACGATGGCCGCGAGGATGAGCCCGGCCAGCGTCGCCATGACGAAGCGCGTGAACCCCGCGCGCAGCCGCAGCCGCCAGCCGGCGAAGGGCGAACCGCGCCGTTCCGGCGGATCGTGGCTGACGGCGCTCATCGGCAGCCGACGCGCGTGATGCGCGGCAGATTGGTCGCGCGCGTTTCGCCGGTCTGGCTGGAGATCGGCGTGTCGTAGAGCCGCAGGCGAATCTGGAAGCGCCCGCTCGCCGGCAGCGGTAGCCAGTTGCCGGCTTCCGGCGTGGACGAGGCGAGAATGGCAAGGCCGCCATCCTCGGGACGGACGATCTCCGAATCGGTAAAGCTCGTGCGCTCCAGCGGCAGGCGGAACGGCAGGCCGTCGCCATCGCTGATACCGATGGTCCAGCCGCGCGTCGTCGGCGTCGCGCCGGAGAGCCTGTAGCGGCAGCGCCCGTCCAGCGCCTGCCCGGCATCGTCACGCTCGGCGATCAGTTCGAGCCCCTCGCCGGAGCCGAGCGGCAGATGGACGCCGCGGGCGAGATAGGCGCGCATATAAGGATCGATCTCGCGGCTGCCGCTGCGCGGCCAGGCCGTCCACGCGCCGACCTCGACCTTACCGATCGCGGAACGTCCGGCCACCGCCCAATGAGCGGAGCCGAGGCCAAGTCCGGCGCCGAGCGCGAGGATATAGGCGAGGTCGAGAATCCGCACGCTGTCCTTCCGCCTGGGGGCCGCTGATTGTCTACAGAAACACACCGTCATCCCGGGCTTGACCCGGGATCCATTCCGGAACGCTTCCGGTCAAGGTTCGGGCATGGATCCCGAATCTCCGCTACGCTCCGTCCGGGATGGCCCGCGCCTCCATGACAAGGGAGAGTTGACCGTCCGCACCCGCTATCGTCAACCGCCTGCGCTTCAGCGTACCCGCGGTTCGTTGCCCGCGATCTCGCGGATGCCGACCTGCACGGGGCGGCTCGCGACGCGCCGAGGCTCGACGGACTTGAACATCGACCCGACCGCCGAGAGCACCTCGAAGGACTGGCGCGGCATGTGGCCGGCGCCGGGGCCGGATACCGCGCTGGCCGGCGTCGCGGCGCTGCCGGCCTTGGCGACCGTAGCGCCCTTCGGATCGGCCGCCGGCACGCCGGGGATGGGCTTCAGCTCAAGCCCCTGATGGGCGAACTGCATGATCTCCTTCCACGTCATCGCCGGCAGCGAGCCACCGGTCATGTTCGCGGTCTCGGCGGAGTTATCGTTGCCGAACCAGACGGCCCCCACAAGATTGCCGGAATAGCCGACATACCAGGCGTCCTTGTAGCCGTTGGTGGTGCCGGTCTTGCCGGCGGTGACGACGCCGTCGAGCGCGGCGCGCCGGCCCGTGCCCTCGGTCGGCACCTTCGAGAGCATGAAGTTCATGTCCTGCGCCACCTGCGGACTCAGCACCTGCTTCGCTTCCGGCTCGTCGCGGTCGTGGCGGTAGATCACCTCGCCCTGCGAATTGGCGATCTCGATCGCGGCATAGGGCTTGGCCCGGCGCCCGCCATTGGCGAGGACGGAATAGCCGGCGGCCATGTCGATGACCGTGACCTCGCCCGCGCCGATCGGCAGCGAGACCGTGTCGGTGAGGGGCGTGGTCAGGCCCATGGCATGGGCCGTCTCGATGATCTTCTTGCGGCCGATCGTGGCGGCGCGCGCCTCATGCGTTTCGCCGGTCGCCCGGCCGATGGCGATCGACATCTGGACGGGGATCGTATTGATCGACTTCGCCAGCGCGACCGTCAGCGGCATCGAGCCGGCATAGGAGCGTCCGTAATTGTTCGGGCACCAGTTGCCGATGCAGACCGGCCGGTCGGTGACGATCGTAGTCGGCTTGTAGAGCCCGCTCGAGAGCGCGGCGGCATAGACGAAGGGCTTGAATGAGGAGCCGGGCTGGCGCTGGCCGGCGGTCGCCCGGTTGAATTGGCTCGCGCCATAGTCACGGCCGCCGACGATGGCGCGCACGGCCCCGTCCGGGTCCATCACGACGGTCGCGGCCTGCTTCACCCGATAGGCCGGGCCATGCTGGCGCAGGATCGTCTCGATCGCCTCGTCGGCGCGTTGCTGGATTGCGGAATCATGCGGCGTCTTCACCGTCAGCACGCGGTCGGCGCCGAGCTTGCCTTCTGAAGCGAGCTCCTTCATCGCCTCGAAGGCCCAGTCGAGATAGTAATCGGGACTGGAATCGCGCTTGCGGTCGATCGGCGTCGCCGGGTTGCGCTTGGCGCTGTCGACCTGTCCGGCCGTCATGAAGCCGGCATCGACCATGGCGTTAAGCACGTCGTTGGCCCGCGCGCGGGCAGCCGGCAGATTGACATGCGGGGCATATTTCGTCGGCGCCTTGAACAGGCCGGCGAGCATCGCAGCCTCCGCCAGCGAAACATCCCGCACCGACTTGCCGAAATAGTATTCGGCCGCCGCCGCAGCGCCGAACGTGCCGCCGCCCATATAGGCGCGGTCGAGATAGAGCTTGAGGATCTCGTTCTTGGTCAGCCGCGTCTCCAGCCACAGCGCCAGGAAGGCTTCCTTGATCTTGCGATCGAGCGAGCGCTCGTTGTTGAGGAAGAGGTTCTTGGCGAGCTGCTGGGTCAGCGACGAGCCGCCCTGGACGACGCCGGACGCGCGCGTATTGACCAGCAGCGCCCGCGAGGTGCCGATCAGGTCGATGCCGAAATGGTCGTAGAAGCGACGGTCCTCCGTGGCGAGCACAGCCTTGAGCAGATGGTCCGGCATCTCCTCCAGCTTCAGCGAATCGTCATGCCGGGCACCGCGATGGCCGATCGGCGCGCCGTACCGGTCGAGGAAGGTGACGGCGAAGACCTGGTTCCTGAGAGCCTCGTCATTGCCGATCCGGAAGGCCGGCAGGGCCAGAGCCAGTACGAAGATGGCGCCGACGATGCCGATATTCAGCCCTTCGCTGGCGAATTCGGCGGCGAGGCGCTTGCCGCCGGTGACGGTCAGGCGGTCGGCGACACTGCGGATGCGCTCGTGGATTTCGCCGGCGCGGCGCCCGGCGCCCCACAGGCCGGCGTCCAGCCATGAATCGGCGGCCAGCGCGAAGCGCTTCAACCGCGTCCTCCAGCCCGCCTTCCTGAACTCCATGGCCGTTCCCGGCTTCCCGAATGGCCCCGACGATAAGTCCTGCCGCGTGCTTGCCGTCTTGGCAACAGGAGAGCGCCCGGTAATGGAGACATAGGCGTGCCCCGCGCCCGGATAAGAGGCGAGGTGGTAAATTCCATCGGCGCGAGCAGGACACATGCGCTGGGACGGCCGTCCCGTTTCGGCACGCAAGCCGAGCGGGAACGGTCTTCCATCTTGTGGCCTGCGGGCGCATAAGCCTGCCATGACGCAAGCCACGCCGAAACAGCAGCCGTTCTGGCTGACGACGCCGCTGGAGGCGATGTCGACGGAGCAGTGGGAATCGCTCTGCGACGGCTGCGGCCGTTGCTGCCTCGTCAAGCTCGAGGACGAGGATACCGGACGCATCTTCGCCACCGATGTCGGCTGCCGCCTGTTCGAGGCCGGCACCTGCCGCTGCCGGGACTATCCGAACCGCTCGGTGAAAGTGCCGGATTGCGTGACGCTGACGCCGGAGGATGTGCGCACGCTGCCCTGGCTGCCGCCGACCTGCGGCTATCGCCTCGTTGCCGAGGGCAAGGACCTGCCCTGGTGGCATCCGCTGGTCTCGGGCGATCCCGAGACGGTGGTCGCGGCCGGTGTCTCCGTGCGCGGCCGCGTCTTCGCCAATGAAGACGAGGTGCCGGAGGAGGAGGTTGCCGAGCGCATCGTCAACTGGCCGCTGCGCTGGCCCCGGGCTGCACGGGGGAAGGGCGCCTAGCGAGTGTGGGTCATCGCTGGATCGATCCGGGTCGGAACCAACCTTGTCATTCCGGGGCTTCGCGCAGCGAGGAACCCGGAACCCACGACTGGGTGGGTCTTGAAATACGCAGCATCGACTGTCTCACCCGGTCGTGGGTTCCGGGTTCGCGCCTGCGGCGCGCTCCGGAAGGACAAGGGAAGATGGCTCGAAGCCGCTGCGATCGGGTGCTATTGCGCTGCATCAGTCGATGCTGCACACGCTCATTGATTGTTCATGTCGTTTTGGGCATGAGCGCCTCATCCCTGCTGCCGGTGACCGGTCGTCATCGACGGCGCACGCACGAAACTTTCGCGCCGGCGCGGCGTTTGCCTCGTCCGGTTGAACAGAAGAGGCTATGTGATGGCAGGCGGGAAGTGGGTCTACACCTTCGGCGACGGCAAGGCCGAGGGTGAGGCGGGAATGAAGAACCTGCTCGGCGGCAAGGGCGCGAACCTCGCCGAGATGAGCAATCTGGGCCTGCCCGTTCCGCCCGGCTTCACCATCACCACCGAGGTCTGCACGGCCTATTACGACAACGGCAAGAGCTTCCCGGCCGAGCTCGACGGGCAGGTCAAGGCTGCGCTCGCCGGCATGGGCAAGCTCACCGGCAAGACCTTCGGCGACCCCGCCAATCCGCTGCTCGTCTCGGTCCGCTCGGGCGCCCGCGCCTCGATGCCGGGCATGATGGACACCGTCCTCAATCTCGGCCTCAACGACGAGACGGTCGAGGCCGTCGCCAAGGCCTCGGGCGACGAGCGCTTCGCCTGGGACAGCTATCGCCGCTTCATCACCATGTATTCCAATGTCGTGCTCGACGTGGACCACGGCCTCTTCGAGGAGGCGCTGGAAGACTACAAGGAGCGCAAGGGCCTCCATCTCGACACCGACCTCAAGGCCGCCGACTGGAAGGTCCTGGTCGGCAAGTACAAGGAGATCGTGAAGAAGGAGCTTGGCTCCGACTTCCCGCAGGAGCCGGAGAAGCAGCTCTGGGGCGCTGTCGGCGCCGTGTTCTCCTCCTGGATGAATAACCGCGCCATCAAGTATCGCGAACTCAACAGCATCCCCGCGAGCTGGGGCACGGCGGTCAACGTCCAGTCGATGGTGTTCGGCAATATGGGCGACACCTCGGCGACCGGCGTCGCCTTCACCCGCAATCCCTCGACCGGCGAGAACGCGCTCTATGGCGAGTTCCTGATCAACGCCCAGGGCGAGGACGTTGTCGCCGGCATCCGCACCCCCCAGGACATTACCGAGGCCGCCAGGAAGGAAGCCGGCTCCGACAAGCCCTCGATGGAACGGGAGATGCCGGAGGCCTATGCCGAGCTTTGCCGCATCTACGGCATTCTCGAGAAGCATTATCGCGACATGCAGGACATGGAGTTCACCATCCAGGAGGGCAAGCTCTGGATGCTGCAGACCCGGTCGGGCAAGCGCACAGCCAAGGCGGCGCTCAGGATTGCGGTCGAGCTCGCCAGCGAAGGCCTGATCACGCAGGAGGAGGCGGTCGGCCGCGTCGAGCCCGGCGCGCTCGATCAGCTCCTGCATCCGACCATCGATCCCAAGGCCGAGCGCCGCGTGCTGACCGTTGGCCTGCCGGCCTCGCCCGGTGCCGCCGCCGGCGAGATCGTCTTCAACTCGGATGATGCCGAGGCTGCGAAGAAGGCGGGCAAGAAGGTCATTCTCGTTCGCGTCGAGACCTCGCCCGAGGACATCCATGGCATGCATGCAGCCGAGGGTATTCTGACTTCGCGGGGCGGCATGACCTCGCATGCGGCGGTCGTGGCGCGCGGCATGGGCAAGCCCTGCGTCTCCGGCGCCGGCCAGATCCGCATCGATTACGCCAAGGGCACGCTCACGGTCGGTCCGACCACGCTGAAGGCCGGTGATTTCGTCACCATCGACGGAGGCAGCGGCCAGGTGCTGCTCGGCGAGATCAAGATGCAGAAGCCGGAGCTGTCCGGCGAGTTCGCGACGCTGATGGGCTGGGCCGACAAGGTCCGCCGCCTCAAGGTCCGCGCCAATGCCGAGACCCCCGAGGATGCCAGGACCGCCCGCGAGTTCGGCGCCGAGGGCATCGGCCTCTGCCGCACCGAGCATATGTTCTTCGAAGGGGACCGCATCCAGGCCGTCCGCGAGATGATCCTCGCCCAGGACGACAAGGGCCGCCGGGCCGCGCTCGCCAAGCTCTTGCCGGTGCAGCGCCAGGACTTCATCCAGCTCTTCACGATCATGAGTGGGCTGCCGGTGACGATCCGCCTGCTCGATCCGCCGCTGCACGAGTTCCTGCCGCAGGGCGACAAGGAAATCGGCGAGGTCGCCGCCGCGCTCGGCGTCACGCCGGACGCATTGCGCCAGCGCGCGGCCGAACTGCACGAGTTCAACCCGATGCTCGGCTTCCGCGGCTGCCGCCTAGCGGTGGCCTTCCCCGAGATCGCCGAGATGCAGGCACGCGCCATCTTCGAGGCCGCCGTCATCGCGGCCAAGGAGACCGGCAAGCCGGTCATCCCGGAAGTGATGGTGCCGCTCGTCATGGGCAAGCCGGAGCTCGATCTGGTCAAGGGCCGCATCGATGCGATGGCCAAGGCCGTGATCGAAGAGAGCGGCACGAAGATCGACTATCAGGTCGGTACGATGATCGAATTGCCGCGCGCCGCCTTGCGCGCCGCCGAGATCGCGGAGAGTGCCGAGTTCTTCTCCTTCGGCACCAACGACCTGACCCAGACGACGCTCGGCATCAGCCGCGACGACGCCTCCTCCTTCCTCGGCTCCTACACCGCCAAGGGCCTGCTCGATGCCGACCCCTTCGTCACTATCGATCAGGACGGTGTCGGCGAGCTGGTGAAGCTCGCCGCCGAACGCGGCCGCAAGACGCGTTCCGGCATCAAGCTCGGCATCTGCGGCGAGCATGGCGGCGACCCCGCCTCGATCGGCTTCTGCGAGAGCGTCGGGCTCGACTACGTCTCCTGCTCGCCCTTCCGCGTGCCGATCGCCCGGCTCGCCGCCGCGCAGGCGGCGCTCGGCACGATCAAGCCGAAGGATGGCTGAGACGATAAGCGCGGGAAACGAGCCGTCATGCTCGCCCTTGTGGCGAGCATCCATGTCTTGAACGCCGTGTTGCAGAAACGAAGACGTGGATGGTCGGGACGAGCCCGACCATGACGAGGTGGCCGTGCCCTTGAACCTCACCACCATCGGCTTCGATGCCGACGACACGCTCTGGCAGAACGAGCAGTTCTTCCGGATGACGGAGGATCGCTTCGTCGCGCTGCTCGGCGAGCACGGCGAGGCGGCCGAGATTTCCGGGCGCCTGCTCGAAGCCGAGAAGCGCAATCTCGGCTTCTACGGTTTCGGCATCAAAGGCTTCGTGCTCTCGATGATCGAGACGGCGATCGAGATCACGCGGGGGCAGGTCCCGGCTGCCGTGATCGGCGAGATTCTCGCCGCCGGGCGCGAGATGGCCGCTCACCCGGTCGAGACGCTGCCGCATGTCCAGGAGACGCTTGCCGTGCTCTCCGGTGACTACCGGCTGGTGCTGATCACCAAGGGTGACCTCTTCGACCAGGAGCGCAAGCTTGCCCAGTCCGGCCTCGGCGACTTCTTCCACGCGGTCGAGATCGTCAGCGACAAGAAGCCGGAGACCTATGGCCGCATCTTCGCCCGTCATGGCGACGGGGCAGGGCGGGCGATGATGGTCGGCAATTCCCTGAAATCCGACATCCTGCCGGCATTGGAGGCGGGGTCATGGGCCGTCCATGTCCCGCACGATCTCACTTGGGCGCTCGAGCATGCCGAGGAGCCGGCGGGGCATGATCGCTATCGCAGAATCGGCGATCTCGGCGGGCTCACTGAAATCCTGCGGGAACTCGGCCCAGCCAAGTGATTGCGGCGGGCCTGGGAGGCCCTTGCTGGACGGTTCTTGCATTTCGTGCTATCCGCACCGATGTATGACGAGATGCGGCCGGGTTCTGGCCAATCCTCCGCGCGGGTAATCCGGTCGGCGGGCACGATTCAGATCCACCACACATCGCTACAAGACCACTGCAAGGCGTCCGCGCGTCGAGCTCTGGGTCGCAACGATACGCGGATCTGAAACGTAAGGATTCCATGCCATGGAAAAAGGCACCGTGAAGTGGTTCAACTCCACCAAGGGCTACGGCTTCATCACCCCTGAGAACGGCGGCCAGGACGTGTTCGTCCACATCTCCGCTGTCGAGCGCGCGGGTCTCCGCGAGCTGCGCGACGGCCAGGTCGTCTCCTACGAACTCGTTGCCGATCGCAAGACCGGCAAGACCTCGGCCGGCAACCTCGTCGTCGCCTGAGCTGATACCGATCGACCGGGAGAGCCGTGAGAGGCCCCGGTCCACGATAAGCCTGCCGGCGCTGTGGCTAGCGGTTCGCCGGCAGGTCCGACTATTTTTGAATTCAGGCCGGATGCGAGCCTGCGGCGCAGCCGAAACCCACATGCGCCCCTCGCATCGCGGCGTCCGGAAAGATCCTTCTTGACCAAGTTTACCGATCTCGGCCTCGCCGAGCCCCTTCTCAAGGCGCTCGCGGCCGAGGGCTATGAAACGCCGACACCGATCCAGGCGCAGGCGATCCCCCATATTCTGCAGGGCCGGGACCTGCTCGGCGCCGCCCAGACCGGCACCGGCAAGACCGCTGCCTTTTCGCTGCCGATGCTGCATCGCCTGCTCGCCAAGCCGCGCCAGATGCCGGCTCGCTCGGTACGTGCGCTGATCCTGTCGCCGACGCGTGAGCTCTCGGCCCAGATCGAAGCCAGCATCGGCACCTATGCCCGCTACACCTCGCTGAAATCGACGGTGATCTTCGGCGGCGTGCCCGTCGGCAAGCAGATCCGCGCGCTCGGCGAAAAGGTCGACATCCTCGTCGCCACGCCCGGCCGCTTGCTCGATCTCGTCGACCAGCGCGCCGTCTCGCTGCGCGAGATCGAGTTCCTCGTCCTCGACGAAGCCGATCAGATGCTCGATCTCGGCTTCATCCACGCGCTGCGCCGCATCGCGACCCTGATCCCGAAGGAGCGCCACACGCTGCTCTTCTCGGCGACCATGCCGAAGCCGATCCGCGAGATCGCCTCCGCCTACCTGACCGATCCGGTCGAGGTCGCGGTGGCGCCGGTCGCGACCACCGCCGAGAAGATCGACCAACGCGTCATCTTCACGGAAGCTCACGACAAGCCGGCGCTGCTGGCGAAGACGCTGAACGTGCCCGAGCTCGAGCGCGCCATCGTCTTCACCCGCACCAAGCACGGGGCCGATAAGGTCGTGCGCCAGCTCGGCACGTCCGGCATCGAGGCGGCTGCGATCCACGGCAACAAGAGCCAGAGCCAGCGTGAGCGGGCGCTTGGCGCCTTCCGCGACGGTTCGCTCCGCATCCTCGTCGCGACCGATATCGCCGCGCGCGGCATCGATGTCGACGGCATCAGCCATGTCGTGAATTTCGACCTGCCGAACGTGCCCGAGACCTATGTCCACCGCATCGGCCGGACCGCACGCGCTGGCGCGTCGGGCCTCGCCATCGCCTTCTGCACGCCGGAAGAGCGCGGCGACCTCGCCGCGATCGAGAAGCTGACCAAGGTCGCGATCACCCCGATCGGCGCCGTTCCCTACTGGGACGGCCGCACGCCGAAGAAGCCGCCGCAGAACCAGCGCGGTGGCGGGCGTGGCCAGCAGCAGAATAGCGGCGGGCGCGGCGGTCAGGGCCAGCAGGCTCGTCCGCAGGGCCAGCAGCAGGCTCGCCCGCAAGGGCAGCAGCAGCCGCGCGGCGGCAAGCCCGGCGAGGGCGGCCAGCGCAACCAGCCTGCCAATGGCGGCCAGCGTCAGGAGCGTCACGAGCGCCCCCGTCATCCCGAGCGTGCCCCGCGCCCTGAGCAGGCGGCACAGCGAAAAGACGGCATTTCCGCAAAAGAAGGGCTTGGCGGCGTCGCGTTCTTGCAGCAAAGAACACAGCAACCACGCACCAACGGCGCCCGGCGGCGCGCGCGCTGACGCGCGATCGACCAGAACCACGGGCGAGCCTCTTTGAAGATGGCTCGCCCACGCGCCCTAGGGCTCACGAAGGACGACAGATGGCGAAAGAAGAGCTGCTTGAGTTTGACGGCACCGTGGTCGAGGTGCTCCCCGACGGAAACTATCGGGTGAAGCTCGACAACGAGCACATCATCCTGGCCTACGCGGCCGGCAAGATGAAGAAGAACCGTATCCGCACGATCGCGGGCGACCGCGTCATCGTCGAGATGTCGCCTTACGATCTCGATCGCGGCCGCATCAACTTCCGTCAGAAGACGGCTGGTCCGGCTCCGGGCGGCCCGCCGCGCCAGAACTTCCGCCGGCGCTGATGAGAGCGATGCGCCCGTCGCGAAGCGAGCTGCTGTTCGTCGCGCTGGGCGCCGCTCTCGGCGCTGTCGTCGCCTGGGCGGTCCGGGCCGGCCTCATCGCCCCGGACGGAGCCCTGCCGCCCTTCGCCATCGTGCTGTTCGGTCTGGGGATCGTCGAATTGCTGGTCGGCTTTGCGACGGGGCGCCCTCCGGGCTCATTGGTTGGCATGCCCGTCCGCTTCCTGGCCTTCGCAGTCGGTGTCTGCATCCTGCTGCTCGCCGGCAAGCTCGCCTGACGGGCGAACCACGCCTCTCTCGCGCGCGTCGTGCTCCGGCTTGACCCGAGCATCGCGTGACGGCCGAGGCTCCGGCGCCGCTTTCTTCTCGAGACATGCGGATTTGCGCCCCGCTGCGCCCGAGAATGGCACGACCCTTCCACCAGAAAGCCGCCCAAGAAAAAACCCCGGCGCGAGGCCGGGGTGAAAGTGGTCGTTCCGTGGTAAAAAAGGGTCTGCGTGAAACTCTGTCCCGGCCCGCTCAGTAGCGGGAGCGGGACCAATACTGCGAGCCGGGGCTGACCATCACCTGGCGCTGCCGTGTCTCGTAGACGGCGGGGATTTCTTCCCGCACCACCTGGGTCGGACGCACCATCACCTGGCGCTGACGCTGTGTGTAGACGGCCGGGACCGTCTCGTAATCGATGGTGGCCGGAGAAACCTCGACGCGGCGGCTCTGGTAGCCGTAGCGGGCGGGCACATCCACCCAGCAGCCGACCGTGTTGCCATAAGCGTCGCGGGTCACTTCCCAGCGGCGGGTGGCGGCCGAAATCATCACCTTCTCGGTCACCGTCTCGTAGACGGCGGCGCGGTGATGCGGGATGCGGCGCTCGGGGGCGATCATCACGTTGTCGGTGACCGTCTCGTATTCTGCCGGGACGACGCGGCGCTGAACCTGGGCCGGACGGACCTGGTAGGTTTCGTTGATCGAGCCGTAGACCGGCGGCGTATTCACGAGGTTGTAGCAGGCGGAGCCGCGGCAGCCGCCGCCGGCCTGGGCGACCGAGGCGCCGAGCACGAGCGCGGCTGCGAGGCTGGAAGCGGCGATGACCCCTGAGGAAAGCGAGCGCACCATGTTGGACCTGACCTGTCGGTTTCGGCGCCAGGCGCCGTTCGTTGGAGACAGGAAGCCCGTTCGAAGTGATGAACGCAAGGTAAACGCTAAAACAAGGTAAAATTAACCAATTCGGCGCGCGCGGCACGTTCACCCAGTTTGCTCGCAAGTGAAGGGAAACGCTTGGATTTTAGGGTTCGGACCGCGACGTGGCAGCCGCGTTTGGCACAAAGCCGATATTAAGGTCGGCAGATGCCATGGCTGCCCTGGGGAAGGGGGCGCGATCCGCCCTTCAGGTCTGCCCCGGCCGCAGTTGATAGAAGACGTGCTGGCCGATCGTGTCCATCTTCCTGAGCTTCTTCGCCCAGTACGGACGCACGTAATTGGCGTGATAATGGGTCGAGGCGCCGACTTCCGGCAGATAGGTCGTGCCGTCATAGACCTCGCGCGCGATCCTGACCGCGTCGCGCCAGGAAGCCGGCTCGGTGATGCGCAGCGACTTGCCCTCGCAGGTGAAGGTGAACTGGCAGGCGAGGTAGCGGTTGCTGTTCTGGTAGACCACGCCGCAGACGCTGCTCGGATAGAGCCCGCTCTTCACGCGATTGAGCACGACCTGCGCCACCGCCGCCTGCCCCTGGAGCGACTCGGAGCGGGCCTCGAAATAGACGGCTTCCGCGAGGCAGCGCTGTTCCTTCGCCATGCTCTCCGGCGCGATCAGCTTGGTGTAGTCCTGTTTCACGCCGGGCTCGGCCAGGCGCAGGTCGCGATTGGCCGGCGCCGACGCGAGCGCGATCCGCCCGCGCTGCTGCGGCGGCGCGGAGTGGGCGGGCAGGGCCGATGGCGTCAGCGTGCCGATGATCGAGCCGACGAGCGGCGTCGAGGACGAAACCTGGCTTGCCTGCGGCACCGAGGGCGACGAGCCGTCGATGCTTTCCAGATGGAGTTCAGCCTGGCGCGCCGAGGTGATCTTGGGTTTCAGCGGCGAGACAGGTGAGGAATCGGACAGGGCCGGGTCGGTCAACCCCTCGTCATTGGTGTAGGGCTCGAAGCCGGTTTGCGGCCCGTCGACGGCTTCGGCCGCGCGCATGGCGTCGATCGAGAAGCCGCCCGAGATCAGCTTCGGCTGGGTGTCCCCGAAGACGACGCGCTCCAGTTCGATCGACGGGTGCTCGGAGAGGCCCGGCCGCAGGCTCGGCAGCATATCGCCCTTGGCCGTGCGGTCGACTTCGGGGAAGACGGCCGCGACGGAGCGCTTCATGTCTTCCCGCGGCGCGCGCGGATCGACGACGATGCGGCGTTCCGGATCCTCGAAGGAAAGCTTTGCCTGCGTGACGGCCGAGGTCAGGGCGAGGCCGGGCAGCCGGAAGGCGCTGGCCGCGACGAGCATCGAGGGACCTTCCGCGAGTTCGGAGACGGGGCCCGGAGCGACGCGGGGAATCGCGCTCGACGGCAGGCCGGTCGGCCCGAAATTCTGGCCGGCCGAGGCGGTGAAGGACACGAGCATGCCGACGGACAGGGCCCAGGGCGCGACGGTGCTCGCGGCCCATTTGATGCCGAGGGGGCGCGCCTTCCGCCCATGCCTGTGCACACGCCAATGACTCAAAGCGACACACCCGTCCCGATCGCACGGAACGAAAAACGCAGTCGGTACTCGCGCGCCTTCGTTGGAATCCGTTATCACCTCGGTAAGGTTGAGCGCCGGTTAACAGCGGCGGAGAATCGCGTGCTGGGGCGGTGCGAGGCGCGCGATTCCTCATCGTCTCGGCAGCGCCGAGCGGCTTTCTCCCATGTGGGGAAAGCGGGAACGCGTCTTGCCTTTCATGCGTCGCCGTGATGCGAGGTTTCACGAAATCGCGTTGGTTTCCGTCTGGGCAGGGCGCTAACGTGTAGCCACACATTCGAGGCTTCGGAGACAGCCATGACGTCCACGCCAGCGCGCAGCTACGCTCCGGAGATCATCGTCGCCGCCGGTTGCCTGATCGCCCTGATCACCTTCGGTCCCCGCGCCAGCGCCGGCCTGTTCCAGATCCCGATGACGATCCAGTTCAACTGGGGTCGCGATACCTTCAGTCTGGCGCTGGCGATCCAGAACTTGCTCTGGGGTCTCGGCGCGCCCTTCGCCGGCGCGATCGCCGATCGTTACGGCACGGTGCGTGTGCTCTGCGTCGGCGCGCTTCTCTACGCTGGCGGCCTCGTCATGATGGCCTATGCGACGACACCGCTGCAGCTCCATCTCGGCGCCGGCGTGCTGATCGGCTTCGGCCTCTCGGCCTGTTCGTTCAATCTCGTGCTCGCCGCCTTCGGCAAGCTCCTGCCGGAGCAGTGGCGGCCGATGGCCTTCGGCGCCGGCACGGCCGCCGGTTCCTTCGGCCAGTTCCTGTTCCCGCCGATCGGCAATATCCTGATCGACACGCTGGGCTGGCAGCAGGCGCTCATCGTCTTCGCCTTCACGCTGCTGCCGATCCTGCCGATCTCGATCGTCATGGCGACGCGCAAGACCGGCACCGCCGCGGGCGCTGCTGCGGCCAACCTGCCGAACCAGACCATCGTGCAGGCGCTGAGCGAGGCCTTCAAGCATCGCAGCTATGTCCTGCTCGTGCTCGGCTTCTTCACCTGCGGCTTCCAGCTCGCCTTCATCACCGTGCACATGCCGGCCTATCTCAAGGATGCCGGCCTGCCGGCCTGGGTCGGTGGCTGGACGCTGGCCGTCATCGGCCTCGCCAATGCCGTCGGCTCGCTCTCCTCGGGCTGGCTCTCGACGCGGATGCCGAAGCGCCATCTCCTCGCCTGGATCTATCTCGGACGCGCCGTGGCGATCGCCGCCTTCATCCTGCTGCCGCCGAGCCCGACCACCGCGATCACCTTCGGCATCGTCATCGGCCTGTTCTGGCTCTCGACCGTGCCGCCGACCTCTTCGCTGGTCATGCTGATGTTCGGCACCAAGTACATGGCGATGCTCTACGGCTTCGCCTTCTTCTCGCATCAGGTTGGCGGGTTTCTTGGGGTCTGGCTCGGCGGCGTGCTCTACGAATCGATGGGCAACTACCAGTTCGTCTGGTGGCTCTCGGTCGCGCTCGGCGTCGCCTCGGCCCTGATCAACCTGCCGATCGTCGAGCGGCCGGTGCACAGGCCGGAAGCGCAGCCCGCCTGAGCGGGAAGAGCCTTCCCAACACAGCCGGCGGCGTCGATGTCGTCGGCTCGTATATCCCTGCGAGCCTGCCCCGATGACGAAATGCGCAGGCGACATTACCGCCTGCGCCCTCGCTCACGCCATGGACCTGCCGGCCTTGGTCGCGTCCGTCGCCCTGCGCAGCGTCGCCGAGATCGGCTGAAGCCTACCCCTCGAACAGCGCCCGCTGCCGCGTGAGCTCGTTGCTGCAGAAATCCATGAAAGCGCGCACGCGCGGCACATGGCGGATGTCGGGATGGGTCAGCACCCATAAGCCCGTGGCGAAATCCGGATTGGGCGGCAGGAAACGCATCAGGTCCGGCCGCTGGTCGGCGATGAAGCAGGGCAGCGGCCCGATGCCGAGGCCCTGCGCCACTGCCTCCGCGATCCCCAGCACGGCCGAACTCTTCAGCGCGATCCTCTCCGGCGCGACATGCTCGCGCACGAAGCGGGCCGCCTTCACATGCGAGAGCTGGTCGCCGAGCGCGACCCAGTCGCGCTGGTAGAGCAGGGCGGGGCTCGCTTGCTCCTCGGGCGTGATGCCGTCCGCGGCGCGACCGTAGATCGCCCAGGCGATGGTGGCGATGCGGCGGCCGACCAGCGTCTCGCCGGGCGTGTCACTGGCGCGGATCGCGATATCGGCGTCGCGCTTTGACAGGTTGAGCGCCTGGTTGCCGATCACGACATCGAGCCGGATCAGCGGATGCGCCCGGCGGAAGGCCGCGAAGATCGGCAGCAGCACATTCTGGTAGAGCGTGTCGGTCGTGGTGATCCGCAACTCGCCCGAAGGGGCGACGTCCCGTCCGGCGAGGCGCCGGGCGAAGGCGGTGACGTCCTCGTCCATCCGGCTCGCCAGCGCCGCCATCTCTGCCCCCGCGACCGTCGCGACATAACCGGTCTTGCGCCGTTCGAAGAGCGGCAGGCCGACGAGTTCCTCGATCTGGCCGAGCCGCCGGAACACGGTCGAATGATTGACCGAGAGCGCCGCCGCCGCCCCGGTCAGCCCGTCATGATCGGCAATGGCCTTGATCAGCCGGAAATCGTCCCAGGCGAGCTTGGCATTCATCGGCAAGGCATCCTCCTGCGCGCACGCAAGCCGATATCTTGCAATGATGCAAGTTGGAGGAATTCAAATTCGGGAGAGCGGGGATCAGCGCGGCGCGGCTGCGCGCCGCAAGCGGTCGTTGATCGCCTCGCCGAGCCCATGCTCGGGAATGCGGGCGACCGCGATGGTTCTCCGCCCCATCTCGTCGAGCCGGCGCATATAGCCGAAGAGATGGGCGGCAGCCTCGCGCAGGTCGCCGCTCGGGCTGAGATTGAGCGAGGCCGCGTGCTCATGCGTCTCGGGACCGAAGCCGAGCCAGGCCTCGCCATCTTCCGGGGCTTGCGCCTCGAGCCTGACCCGCGCCGCCGGCGCATAATGCGAGGCGAGCATGCCGGGCGAGATCGGCGCATGGCCGGCATCGCCCGCGATCACCAATGGCCGGCCGATGACATGCTCGATCGCCTCGCGCGGCACCCCGCCGGGGCGCAGCAGGCGCGGCGCGCCGTCGAGACAGGCGACGATGGTCGATTCGACACCGACTTCGGTCGGGCCGGCATCGAGGATGGCGTCGATGCGCCCTTCCAGATCGGCCAGCACATGCGCAGCGCTGGTCGCACTGATCCGGCCGGAGCGATTGGCGGAAGGCGCGGCGATGGGCCGTCCCGCCGCTTCCAGCACGGCATGCGCGACCGGATGCGCCGGAACGCGGAGCGCCACGGAGGGAAGCCCCGCCCGCGCGAGATCGCTGACCGTGCAGCCTGGCGAGGCGGGGACGACCAGCGTCAGCGGCCCCGGCCAGAAGGCTTGCGCCAGCGCCAGCGCATTCGCGTCGAACAGGCCCTGCCGGCGCGCGCTGGCCAGATCGGGCAGGTGCGAGATCAGCGGGTTGAAGCTCGGCCGCTCCTTGGCGGCATAGATGCCGGCCACCGCCGTGCCTGAGGTCGCGTCGGCCGCGAGCCCGTAGACCGTCTCGGTCGGCATCGCCACGAGCCCGCCCGCGCGCAGCAGCGCCGCTGCCTCGGCGATACCGGAGGCATCGACGGCGAGGAGCTTCGTGTGGCGGGGGGCGGGGGGAAGCTGGTTCACGACGAGATTGACCGATGATGGTTTATATATAAACTAACTGGCAGATGCGGCACGGAACGAAGGTCGCGCTCGCTTGCGCGTGGCTTAGGCGATAGTTCCTCGCTACCATCGCGGCAACGGCAAATGCAGGCTGCGGCTGCCTTTCAGGCGGGCGCGAGCCTCAGGGAGACGACCTATGAGCTATCGCGCCCCGGTTTCGGACATGCTCTCGACCATGCGCCACGTCGCGGGGCTCGACCGGCTGATCACTGAGGGGCTCGCGCCGGAGCTCGAAGGCGGCGTCGCCGAAGCCGTGCTCGACGAGGCCGCGAGATTCGCCAACGACGTGATCGCGCCGCTGAACCGTGTCGGCGATCTCAACGGCTCCAAGCTGAAGGATGGCGCGGTCACCACGCCGCCCGGCTGGAAGGAGGCCTACAAGGCCTGGGCCGAGGCCGGCTGGAACGCGCTGCCCGCACCGGAAGCCTATGGCGGGCAGGGCCTGCCGGCGTTGCTGCAATCGGCCTGCATCGAGATGTGGAACTCGGCCGCCTTCGCCTTCGCGCTCGGCCCGCTGCTGACCGTCGGCGCGATCGAGGCGATCCATGCCCATGGCTCGAATCATCTCAAGGAGACCTATCTCGCCAAGCTCGTCTCCGGCGAGTGGATGGGCACGATGAACCTGACCGAGCCGCAGGCCGGCTCCGACCTCAACGCGCTGCGCAGCAAGGCCGAGCGCGTCGGGGACGGCACCTATCGCATCACCGGCCAGAAGATCTTCATCACCTATGGCGAGCACGACCTGACCGAGAACATCATCCATCTGGTGCTGGCGCGCCTGCCCGATGCGCCTCCCGGCACGCGCGGCATCTCGCTCTTCCTCGTGCCGAAATTCCTGGTCAATGCCGACGGTTCACTTGGGCAGCACAATGACCTGCGCTGCTCCGGCATCGAGCACAAGCTCGGCATCCATGCCTCGCCGACCTGCTCGATGGCCTTCGGCGACAATGACGGCGCCATCGGCTGGCTGGTCGGCGAGGAGAATCGCGGCCTCGCCTGCATGTTCACGATGATGAACAACGCCCGCCTCAACGTCGCGTTGCAGGGTGTCGCCATCGCCGAACGCGCCTATCAGCAGGCGCTGGCCTTCGCCCACGAGCGCAAGCAGGGTGCGGCGCTCGATGCGCCCAAGGGCGCGCCGATGAGCCCGATCATCGTCCATCCGGATGTGCGCCGCATGCTGATGGACATGCGCGCCAAGACCCAGGGCGCCCGCGCCATCTCCTATCAGGTCGCGGAGGCGCTCGACCGCTCGCATCGCGAGACCGACGAGACCAGGCGCAAGGCCGCGTCCGAGCGCGCCGCGATCCTGACGCCGATCGCCAAGGCCTATGCCACGGATATCGGCATCGATGTCGCCTCGACCGGCGTGCAGGTCCATGGCGGCATGGGTTTCGTGGAGGAGACCGGCGCCGCCCAGCATCTGCGCGATGCCCGCATCGCCGCGATCTACGAGGGCACCAACGGCATCCAGGCGATCGACCTCGTGACCCGCAAGCTGCCGCTATCCGGCGGCGACGCGGTGCATGCTCTGATCAACGAGATGCGCGGAATCGTCTCCGAGGTCGAGCGCGCCAACAATCCGGGCTTCGGCCATGCCGCTGCCCGCCTCGGTGCTGCCGTCGATTCGTTGGAAAAGGCGACGGAATGGATGCTCGGCGCGCTCGGCAGCAAGCCTGCCGACGCGCTGGCTGGTGCTACGCCCTATCTCAAGCTTTTCGCGCTGGCGCAGGGCGGTACGGGGCTGGCGAAGAAAGCGCTCGCCACCCGCTCCGAGGCGGATGGCACCGCCGATCTTGCCACCGCCCGCTTCTATGCCGAATGCATCGCGACCGAGGCGCCGGCCCTCGAACTCGCGGTGACGGAGGGCGCCGGTGCCATCGCCGATGCGGCCGCGGTCTTCGCCGCGTGAGCGCGGCCGCGCCCCGTTCAGGCCGCGCCCTTGCGGGCGCGGATATGCAGGAACAGCGGGACGATATGCGTGTCGGCGAGATAGGGCATGGCCTTCGCCGTCTCCGCATCGACATGCGGCTCGGCCATGTGCTCGATCGTGAGCCCGGCCGCGACGATCATCGCCACCCATTCGCTCAATGTGCGGTGGAAGCGCGGCACGCGAAACGGCTCGACGCTGGCCTTGATCTCCGCCGGGGCGGCCCCGAAGCGCCAGGTCTCGATCTCGCCGTCGATGCCGTCGAAATAGCGGCCGACCTCGATCGCGCGGATGTTGCCGGCCTCGTCGCGCAGCACCTTGCGATAGGGCGGGGCAAAGCAGGGGTGGAGAATCGAGAACTGCAAAAAGCCGCCGCGCTTCAGCACACGGGCGGCCTCCGCCAACGCCTTGTCCTGGAACGGCATGTCCATCAGCGACATGAAGGCAGTGGCGAAATCGAACTGCGCGTCCGGGAAGGGCAGGGCGGTGCCGTCCCCGAACCGGTAGTCGATGCCGAGCGGCTTCGCGGCTTCTGTCTCCTGCGCATGGCGAAGGAAGGTCGGCGCGATGTCGACGGCGATCATGCGTCCGCCGGCCTCGGCGAGCTTGCGCGTGTTCGAACCCTCGCCGCAGCCGATGTCGAGGCCTGCCAGTCCGGTGATATCGGGCAGGTTCGCCAGGAAGACCGGCGTGTTCAGCGCATCGCGATAGAGGTCGTAGCCGGCCCGCGCGTGCCGGGTCCATGTCTCGGCATTGGCCTCCCAGCAGGCGGCGACATCGGTGCTGTCCATGGTGCTGCTCCGTTGCGAGGGGAGCGGGGCTATAGAGCAGGGGATGGCGTGTGGCTAGCGGATTTCCCGTCCCCCTCCACGAGTCATCCCGGGCGCAGCGAAGCGGAGACCCGGGATCCATGCCGGAGCGCTCCCGGCAAAGGTTCATGCATGGATTCCGGATCGGCGCCGTTGATGCGGCTTGTCCGGGATGACCCTGGAAGGATGAGACGGATTGGCCCATCAGGGCCGAGAGTGTCGGCATGACCGTCTCTCTCTCCGGCCGCATCTGCCTCGTCGCGGGCGCTTCGCGCGGGCTCGGGCGCGGCATCGCCAAGGCACTCGGCGAGGCCGGCGCGACGGTCATCGTCACCGGCCGCTCCAGCGAGGCCGGGCCGCGCACCGACCAGCGTTCCGAAACCTTCGAGGACACCGCTCGCGAGGTCGAGGCGGCCGAAGGCAAGGGCCATCCCTATCGCTGCGACCACACCAGCGAGCGCGATGTCGATGGGCTCGTCGCCTGGACCTTGCGCCGCTTCGGCCGGCTCGACTGCGTCGTCGACGCGGTCTGGGGCGGCAATGAAGGCTATGACGGCGAGCGCTACCCCGACGGTTCCGGCTTCGGAACGCCGTTCTGGCGTCGCCCGGCGGCAAGGCTGGGCGCGAGCTTCGAGAGCGGCGTCTATGCCCAGTTGCTGCTGGCGCGGGCGGTGGCGCCGGCCATGGTGCAGGCCCACTCGGGCCTCATCGTCACGCTGAGCTTCGACATGGCGGGCGCCTATCTCGGCGATGTCTTCTACGACCTCGCCAAGGCGACGATGAACCGCCTGAGCTTCGCGATGGCGAAGGAACTGAAGCCCTTCGGCGTCACCGCGCTGGGCCTGTCGCCCGGCCACGTCCTGACCGAGCGCGTCCGTGATGCGGGCCTCGGCGACCAGACCACCGAAACGCCGCTCTATGCCGGCCGCGCCGTCGCGGCATTGGCGGCTGATCCGGATGTCATGCGCCATTCCGGCAAGGTTCTCCATGTCGCCGATCTGGCGCGCGCCTATGGCTTCACCGACCGGGACGGTTCGCAGCCGGCCCGCTACGTCATCAGCAACGAACTGGGAGGCGGCGATGTCGCTCAAGGGTAAGACGCTTTTCATCACCGGCGGCTCGCGCGGCATCGGCTTGGCCATCGCGCTGCGGGCGGCGCGGGACGGCGCCAATGTCACCATCGCCGCCAAGACGGCCGAGCCGCATCCCAAGCTGCCGGGCACGATCTACACTTCGGCCGCCGAGATCGAGGCGGCCGGCGGCAAATGCCTGCCCTTGATGGTCGATGTCCGTGACGAGCAGAGCGTCGCCGAGGCGATCGCCAAGACCGCCGAGACCTTCGGCGGGATCGATATCGTCGTGAACAATGCCAGCGCGATCCAGCTCAGCAACACGCAGACGACCGACATGAAGCGCTTCGATCTGATGCACCAGATCAATACGCGCGGCACCTTCATGGTCTCGAAATACGCCATTCCCCATCTGGAGAAGGCCGAGAACCCGCACATCCTGATGCTGTCGCCGCCGCTCGACATGAAGACGCAGTGGTTCGCGCCGCATCTGGCCTATTCGATCGCGAAATACGGCATGAGCCTGTGCGTGCTCGGCCTCGCGGGTGAGCTGGCGCGCCAGGGCATCGCGGTCAACGCGCTCTGGCCGCGCACCACCATCGCGACGGCGGCTGTCCAGAACCTGCTCGGCGGCGACAAGATGGTGCAGGCGAGCCGCACGCCCGAGATACTGGCCGACGCCGCCCATATGATCTTCTCGAAGCCATCCCGCGAATTCTCCGGCCATTTCCTGATCGACGACAGCTTCATGGCCGGCGAGGGCGTCACCGATTTCACGCCCTATCGTGTCGACGCCTCGGTGCCGCTGATGCCGGATTTCTTCGTGCCGGCCGACAGCCTGCCGCCGCAGGGCGTGAAGGGCGGCGTCTGACGCCTCGGCGGCACTTCGATCCGGGCCGTCATCGGTTTGACACGCGGCTCGGATCGGAGTTCCTGCCGGTTTCCATCCCGACCGTGCAGCGAGATTCGCGCCCATGCTGACGATCCACGGCTCGTGCCCCGACACGCGCGACAAGCTCCGTCCCGGCAAGCTCGACGCCTACGGGGACTTTCCCGACGACGTGGTCTGGATCGACCTGCTCAATCCGACGCCGGAGGAGGACAAGCGGGTCGAGAAGCACTTGGGCATCTCGATCCCGACGCGCGAGGAGATGCATGATCTCGAGCCGTCCGAGATCATCTATACCGAGAACGGCGCGCGCTACATGACCGCGCGGATCATCTGCCAGTCCGACACCATCGTCCCGCTGCTGGCGGATGTGACCTTCATCCTCACCGACAAGGCGCTGGTGACGGTACGCTATGACGAGCCGGGCGCCTTCAACATCTTCCTCAACCGCGCGACCAAGCCGGGAGGCTGCGGCCAACAGCCGGAAGCGGTGCTGGACGGGCTGATCGAGGCCATCGTCGACCGCGCCGCCGAGGTGCTGCGCGGCGTTGGCGACAAGATCGACATCGCCTCGCGCCGCGTCTTCGCCGGGCGTGGCCAGGATGTCGAGCGCGGCGGCGTCTATCAGGTCGTGATCCAGAAGATCGGCCAGTACGAGCACATCATCTCCAACGTCCGCGAGAGCATGATGACGGTCGAGCGCGTGCTGCTCTTCCTCTCGGCCAATTATACCCGGCCGAAGAAGGCGCAGACCGGCTTCTCGGCCGAATGGCGCTCCGCGGTTCGCGACGTGCAGGCGATCGAGGAGCACGCGGCCTTCCTGTCGAACAAGCTGCAATTCATGATGGACGCCACGCTCGGCCTCGTCTCGATCGAGCAGAACAAGATCATCAAGCTGTTCTCGGTCGTCTCCGTCGCGCTGATGCCGCCGACGTTGATCGCCTCGATCTACGGCATGAACTTCAAGACGATGCCGGAGTTGGAGTGGCAGTGGGGCTATCCGCTCGCGGTCGGCCTGATGGTCCTGTTCGCGATCCTGCCCTACCTGTTCTTCCGCTGGAAGAAGTGGCTGTGAGGCGCTGACCGCGCGCGATACGTTGAAGGTCGGATGACCCAGCCGCAGATTCTCTCCGTCCTTCTCGTCACCGGCATGATGGCCGCCTTCCTGTGGGGGCGTCTGCGCTACGACATCGTCGCGATGCTCGCGCTGCTCACCGCTGTCGCGCTCGGGCTGGTGCCGGCGACTGAAGCCTTCAAGGGCTTCTCCGACGACATCGTCATCATCGTCGGCAGCGCGCTGGTGCTGAGCGCTGCGGTGGCACGCTCGCGCATCATCGAGCGGTTGTTCTCGAGGCTGGGCACGGGCCTGACCTCGACGCAGCTGCAGGTGCCGCTCCTCGTCTTCGTCGTCGCCGTGATGTCGGCGATCATCAAGAATATCGGTGCGCTCGCGATGATGCTGCCGATCGCCTACCAGCTCGCCCGCAAGAGCGGGAAATCGCCCTCGGTCTTCCTGATGCCGATGGCCTTCGCCTCGCTGCTCGGCGGCATCGTCACGCTGGTCGGCACCTCGCCGAACGTCATCGTCTCCCGCGTCCGGCAGGAGCTCGGCGGCGAGCCCTTCCGGATGTTCGATTTCGCTCCGGTCGGGATCGTCGTGGCCGTTGCCGGCTGCCTCTTTCTCAGCGTCGGCTATCGCCTGCTGCCGCGCGATCGCCGCGGCGCGGTCTCGCTCGACCAGGCGATCGACATCAAGGATTACCTGACCGAGGCCACGCTCCGAAAGAAATCACCGCTCGCCGGCAAGACGGTCGCCGATCTCAAGGTCATCGGCGGTGGCGGGATCGAGATCGTCTCGATCCTGCGCAATGAGCGCCGTGTGCAGGCGCCGCTCCCCGACGCCTCCCTGCAGGCCGGCGACATCATCCTGCTGCGTGGCGATGCCGCCGTGCTGGAGCGGGTCGTCGCGGAAGGCGGGCTCGATCTCGCCGGCAAGGACCGCCCGACGCAGAAGCAGGACGCGCTCGACCCCGACCGCATCGCCGAGGCGATCATCGGCCCGGACTCGACCCTGATCGGCCAGTCGGCCGGCGACATCGCTCTGCACAGCCGCTTCGGCGTCAACATGATCGCGATCAGCCGCTCCGGCGAGCGCTTCAGCCAGAGGCTGCGCGACATCCGTCTGCGGGCGGGCGACATCGTCGTGATCCAGGGCGACGAGAAGCTGCTGCCGGAAAAACTCTCCGAACTCGGCCTCCTGCCGCTGGCCGACCGGCTGGTGCGGTTGGGCTCGACACGCCGCGTCGTGCTGACCGTGACGATCGCGCTCGCGGCGATCATCGCGCTCGCGGCCGGGCTCGCCCCGGTGCCGCTCGTCTTCTTCGCCGCCGCCGTGCTGCTGATCGCATGCCGTTGCGTGCCCTTGCGCGAGGCCTATCAGAGCATCGATGCGCCGATCCTGCTGATGCTGGCGGCGCTGATCCCCGTCTCCGATTCCCTGCGGACGACTGGCGCGACCGATCTCTTCGCCTCCTGGCTCGCGATGACCGGCGGCGGCTTGCCGGGCTGGGCCTCGGTCGCCCTCATTCTTGTCGCGGCGATGGCGGTGACGCCGTTCCTCAACAACGCCGCGACGGTGCTGGTCATGGCGCCGATCGGCGCGGGCTTCGCGAAAAACCTCGGCTATAACCCCGACGCCTTCCTGATGGCGGTGGCAATCGGCGCGGCCTGCGACTTCCTCACGCCGATCGGCCACCAGTGCAATACGCTGGTGATGGGGCCGGGCGGCTATCGCTTCAGCGATTATGCCCGGCTCGGCGCGCCGTTGTCGCTGCTGGTCATCCTGCTCGCGGTGCCGATGATCCTGCTGGTCTGGCCCTTGAGATAGCTAGAGCCAGCCGTTCTGCTTGAAGCGCCAGTACAGGATCGAACAGGCCGTCGCGATCACGCCGATGACCACGAAATAGCCGTACTGCATCTCCAGCTCCGGCATGTTCTTGAAGTTCATGCCGTAGATGCCCGCCACCGCCGTCGGAACGGCCAGGATGGCGGCCCAGGATGCCAGGCGCTTGGTGATCAGGCTTTCCTGGCTTTGTCCGACCAGAAGGCTCGCCTCGAAAGCGAAGGCCAGCACCTCGCGCAGGCTGTCGATCTTCTCCTGCACGGTGCGGACATGGTCTGTCACGTCGCGGAACATCGGCGCGAGCGTCGGCCGGACCTGCGGCACGGTGCCGTTCATCAGGCGCTGGCAGACATCGACCAATGGCGCCACCGCATTGCGCAGGCGCAGCAGGTCGCGCCTGAGCATGTAGAGCCGTTCGATATCGGAGCGCGCCATCGGCTTGGCCAGGATCTTGTCCTCGATCTCCTCGACCTCGTCATGGATCGCTTCCAGCACCGGCATGTAGTTGTCGACGATGAAATCGAGGATCGCGTAGAGGATGAAATCCTCGCCCTTCGCCAGCGAGGTCGGGCAGGTCTCCCAATGCTGTCGCACCGACTTGTACGAGGTCGAGGCGCCGTGCCGGACGCTGACGATATAGCCGCGGCCGACGAAGATATGGGTTTCGCCGAAGGCGATGCGCCCGTCGATCAGCTGGGCGGTGCGGGCGACCACGAAGAGCGCGTCGCCATATTGCTCGAGCTTGGGCCGCTGATGCGCGTTGGTGGCGTCCTCGACCGCGAGTGGATGCAGGTTGAACTGCTGCTGCACGCAGCGCAGCAGCGCGGGCTCCGGCTCGAACAGGCCGATCCAGACGACATGGTCGTCCTTGCGCGCCCATTCGCCGGCTTCCGTGACCGGGATATCGGCGACGCGCACGCCATGGACATAGACGCCGGACGCGATGACGCCGTCCTGATGCGGATGGTCCCGCTCGGGCAGCGTGGCGGCCTGCGCCGTCTCCCGCACGACGGAGGGGCTGAGCCGGGTTTCCGAGACTGACATGCGATCACCTCGTCGATCGCTGGATCATCGACGTGCAGGCTAGAACTGTTCGATCTCCGTGGAAATCACTTTTCCGGCAAACGAGAGCGTTGCCGCGAGGCAATTTGGGCCTGATGAGAACATCGTTCTCGGAGCGGTCAGTTTCATTCCCGCGATATGCCAAAAAAGAGAATATTTTTATCGCAAGAGGTAGATATTATAAAAATGTCTGCTTTTGCAGCGGTCGGTTCCGGAGGTGTATAGGAATATTCATCTATGGCCGTGGGCCGAACCAGAAGAGATCCTGTCATGACCACCGCAATTCCCCGGACCGGCACCGCCGGAGCCGGTTCAAAACCGTTCTATGCCAGCTTCGGCTTTCAGGTCCTGGCCGCCATGGTGATCGGCCTCATCCTCGGCTGGGTCGCGCGCAATATGGGACCGGTCGCTCCGGGCCAGCCGAACTGGCTGACCGTCACGCTCGCGACCACCGGCTCGATCTTCGTGCAGCTCCTGCAGGCGCTGGTGCCGCCCCTGATCTTCACGGCGATCGTCGCCTCGATCAGCAATCTCCGCCAGCTCTCGAACGCCGCCGCTCTGGTCTGGCAGACGCTGCTCTGGTTCGCGATCACTGCCTTCATCGCCGTGCTGATCGGCATCGCGCTCGGCCTCATCATCCAGCCCGGCATCAATGCCGGTGTCGCCGCCGCCAGCGCCAAGGCGCCGGGTTCCGTCGGGTCCTGGCTCGACTTCCTGAAGGGACTCGTGCCCGCCAACATGTTTGGCCTGCAGGCGACAACGCGCGTCGAGGGCAGCGGCGCGACCACGCGCCTCGGCTTCAACGTGCTGCAACTGCTGGTGATCTCGATCGTCGTCGGCGTTGCCGCGCTGAAGGTCGGCGAGCGCGCCAACAGCTTCCTTGCCCTCAACGAGTCCTTCCTGGCGATCGTCCGTAAGATCCTCTGGTGGGTGATCCGTTTGACGCCGATCGGCACTATCGGCCTGCTCGGCAATGCCGTCGCGCAATATGGCTGGCAGACGCTGGAGCAGCTCTCCTGGTACGCCTTCGCCGTCTATCTCGGCCTCGCGATCGTGCTGCTCGTCGTCTATCCGGCGCTGCTGGTGCTGCACGGCCTGTCGCCGGCGCGCTTCTTCGCGGGTGCCTGGCCGGCGATCCAGCTCGCCTTCGTCTCGCGCTCCTCGATCGGCACCTTGCCGGTGACCGAGGCCGTGACCGAGAAGAGCCTCGGCGTGCCCCGCGAATATGCCGCCTTCGCCGTGCCGCTTGGCGCGACCACCAAGATGGATGGCTGCGCCGCGATCTATCCGGCGATCTCCGCGATCTTCGTCGCGCAGTTCTACGGGGTGTCGCTCGGCATCCAGGAATACGTCCTGATCGCCTTCGTCTCGGTGATCGGTTCGGCCGCGACCGCCGGCCTCACCGGCGCCACCGTGATGCTGACGCTGACGCTCTCGACGCTCGGCCTGCCGCTTGCCGGTGTCGGCCTGCTGCTCGCCATCGACCCGATCCTCGACATGGGCCGCACGGCGGTGAACGTCGCCGGCCAGGCGCTGGTGCCGACCTTGGTCGCCAAGCGGCAGGGCCTGCTCGATCAGGCGCAGTATGACCGCGCCGGGGATATCGAGGCGATCGACGCGACGCCGCGGGCGGCCTAGCCGACGAGGAAAAACGCACCGTCATTCCGGGGCGCCGCGAAGCGGCGAGCCCGGAACCCATGAACACGACGCTGCCGTCATGGTCGGGCTTGTCCCGACCATCTACGTCCTTGTCGATGTCGGACGGTGTTCAAGACGTGGATGCTCGCCACAGGGGCGAGCATGACAGCAACGACAATCGAATGTCGTGTTCATGGGGTCCGGGCTCAGGTCTTCGGCCTGTCCCGGAATGACAGTGGAGATATTCTCAGGCCATCACCTTGCTGACGAGCTGCTTCAGCGCCGAGCTGTCGCGCTCCAGCCAGCCGGGAACCGGCAGGTTCTTCGAGCGCAGGAATTCCGGGTTGAACAGCTTCGACTGGTAGCGCGTGCCGTAGTCGCAGAGCACTGTCACGATGGTGTGGCCCGGCCCCATCTGCTTGGCCAACCGGATCGCGCCGGCGACATTGATGCCCGACGAGCCGCCCAGGCAGAGCCCCTCCTGCTCCAGCAGATCGAAGACGATCTGCACCGCTTCCGCATCCGGAATCTGGAAGGCGATATCGACCGGCGCATCCACCAGATTGGCGGTGATCCGCCCTTGGCCGATACCCTCGGTGATCGAGGAGCCCTCGGCCTTGAGCACGCCCGCCGTGTAGTAGGAATAGAGCGCCGCGCCCATCGGGTCGGCGAGGCCGATCGTCACCTTGGGATTGCGCGCCTTCAGGGCCATGCCGACGCCCGCGAGCGTTCCGCCCGAGCCGACAGCGCAGATGAAGCCGTCGACCTGGCCCGCCGTCTGTTCCCAGATTTCCGGACCGGTCGTGTCGAGATGGCCCTGCCGATTTGCGATATTGTCGAACTGGTTGGCCCAGACTGCGCCATTGGGCTCGGTCTTCGCCAGTTCCTCGGCGAGGCGGCCGGAGACCTTCACGTAGTTGTTTGGGTTGGCGTAGGGCGCGGCCGGCACCTCGACCAGCGTCGCGCCGGCCAGCCGCAGCATGTCCTTCTTTTCCTGGCTCTGCGTCTCCGGGATGACGATCACCGAGCGATAGCCCAGCGCATTGCCGACGAGCGCGATGCCGATGCCGGTATTGCCGGCCGTGCCCTCGACGATGACGCCGCCGGGCCTCAACTGCCCCTTCGCCTCGGCATCGCGGATGATCGCGAGCGCGGCACGGTCCTTCACCGATTGGCCGGGATTCATGAACTCGGCCTTGCCCAGGATGGTGCAGCCGGTTTCCGCCGAGGCGCGTTCGAGCTTGATGAGCGCGGTGTTGCCGATGGCTTCGATCACGCCATCCTTCATGTCGATCTTCGCGCGGATAGTCATGGCAGGATTTCCCAATGTCTCTCCAACCTGATAGGCGAAAGCCTCTCAGCGGTCATCAGTGAGCGGGCCTTTCGCCCCGAGTTCGGAACAATGCCAGTCGCCAAGCCGCAAGCCGGAGAAATTTCTTCTCCGAAGCTCGCCATGAATGAAGTTCTCACCGTCGATCGCCTCGGCCAGAAGGGCGATGGTATCGTGCAGGCTGCCTCCGGCAGCATCTTCATTCCCTATGCCCTGCCGGGCGAGACCGTGCGCGCCGTGGTCGATGGCGAGCGCGGCCAGCTCGTCGAGATCATCACGCCTTCCGAATCCCGCATCGCCGCGATCTGCCCGCTCTTCACCCGCTGCGGCGGCTGCGCGGCCCAGCACATGGCGCCCGGCCTCTATCGCGAATGGAAGCGCCAGCAGGTAGTGACCGCCCTGAGCCGCGCCGGCATCGAGGCGCCGGTCGGGGATCTCGTCGATGCCCATGGTCCAGGCCGCCGTCGCGTCACCTTCCATGCGCGCCGGCAGGGCGAAGCGATGGTCGTCGGCTTCATGGCAGCGCGCAGCCATGATCTGATTTCCGTCGAAGCCTGCCCGGTGCTGGCGCCGGGGCTCGATCGCGCCCCTGCCGTCGCCCTGATGCTGGCGAACCGCATGGGCGGCGCCAACAAGCCGCTCGATATCCAGGTCACCGCCTCCGAGGCCGGGCTCGATGTCGATATGCGCGGCCATGGCCCGTTCGGTGACAAGCTTCGCCTTGCCCTGACGCAGCTCGCCGAGCGGCTCGATCTCGCACGGCTCTCCAACCATGGCGAGATCGTCGTCGAGCGCCGCCCGCCCTTGCAGCGCATGGGCAAGGCGCTGGTCGCGCCGGCTGCGGGCGGCTTCCTGCAGGCGACGGCGGCTGGCGAGGAGGTGCTGGCCGGGCTCGTCATGGCGGCGCTGCCCAAGGGCAAGCGCGCGGCCGACCTCTTCGCCGGCTGCGGCCCGTTCAGCTTCCGCATCGCGGAGAAGATGCAGGTTCTCGCCATCGAAAGCGACAAGGCGGCGATGCTGGCGCTGGCCAAAGGCGCTGGCGCGACGCAGGGCCTGAAGCCGATCGCGACCGAGACGCGCGATCTGTTCCGCCGACCGCTGCTGGAGCATGAACTCAACGGTTTCGACGTGATCGTGCTCGATCCGCCGCGGGCCGGCGCGGAGGCGCAGGTCAAGCGCTTGGCAGCTTCCAAGGTCAAGGACGTGATCTACGTCTCCTGCGATCCGGCGAGCTTCGCGCGCGACGCCGCGACCCTTGTTGCGGGCGGCTATGCGCTGGAGGCCGTGACGCCGGTCGATCAGTTCCGCTATTCCGCTCATGTCGAGCTCGTCGGCGTGTTCCGGCGGGGCAGGAAGGGATAATGCCGATCCGAACATCTCAGCCCTCATCCTGAGGAGGCCCGCAGGGCCGTCTCGAAGGATGCTCCAGATGGTTCCGGAGCCTCCTGGAGCATCCTTCGAGACGCCGCTGACGCGGCTCCTCAGGATGAGGGCTGAGGTTCGAAAAGGCTCTTAAGGGCTAGGGCTTCAGGATGAGCGCAATTCTCGATCGCATGGCCGGCATCGTCGGCGCGAAGAACATCATCGCCGATGCCGACGCGATGGTGCCCTATCTCAAGGAATGGCGCGATCTCTTCCGTGGCAAGGCACAGGGCATCGTCCGCCCCGGCTCGACCGCCGAGGTCGCCGAGCTGGTGAAGCTCGCGGCCGAGACAGGCACGGTGCTGGTGCCGCAGGGTGGCAATACCGGCCTCGTCGGCGGCCAGATTCCGATCTCCGAGGGCAGGGAGGTCATCCTCTCGCTGCAGCGCCTCGACAAGATCCGCGCCGTCGATACCGATGGCGACACGATGATCGTCGAGGCCGGCGTCACCCTGAAGCGCGCACAGGACGCAGCGGAAGCCGCCGGGCGTCTCTTCCCGCTCTCGCTGGCCTCGGAAGGCTCCTGCACCATCGGCGGCAATCTCTCGACCAATGCCGGCGGCACCGCCGTTCTGGCCTATGGCAATGCCCGCGAACTCTGCATGGGGCTGGAGGTCGTGCTGCCGGACGGGCGCGTCTGGAATGGGCTCCGCCAGCTCCGCAAGGACAATACCGGCTACGACCTGAAGAACCTCTTCATCGGCGCCGAAGGCACGCTCGGCATCATCACCGCTGCCGTGCTCAAACTCTTCCCCGCGCCCGCTGCGCGCGCGACCGCCTTCCTCGCCGTGCCCGATCCGGCAGCGGCGCTCGAACTGCTCAACGCCGCCAAGGCCGGTGCCGGCGGCACGCTCACCACCTTCGAATTGATGCCGCGCATCGGCATGGATTTCGTCCTGCGCCACGCCTCTGGCACGCGCGACCCGCTTTCCGAGCCGTCGCCCTGGTATGTGCTGATGGAGGTCTCCGCCCAGCAGGCTTCGGGGCTCGACGAGCATGTCGAGGCCTTCCTCGGCGAGGCACTGGAGAAGGGCATCGTCACCGATGCGGCTTTGGCGGGTTCGCTGGCCCAGCGCGCCGATTTCTGGAAACTGCGCGAGATGCTCTCGGAGGTGCAGACCTATGAGGGCGGCTCGATCAAGCACGACGTCTCCGTGCCGATCCATGCGACGCCCGAGTTCCTGGCGCGAGCCATCGCGACGGTGGAGGCGATGGTGCCGGGCTGCCGGCCGGTACCCTTCGGTCATCTCGGCGACGGCAACATCCATTTCAACGTCAGCCAGCCGGTCGGTGCCGACAAGGCCGGCTTCCTCGCGCGCTGGAGCGAGATGAACGAGGCGGTTCACGCCATCGTCACCGAATTGCGCGGCTCGATCTCGGCCGAGCACGGCATCGGCCGTCTCAAGCGCGACCTGCTGCCGGGCGTGAAGGATCCGGTCGAGCTCGATCTGATGCGCACGCTGAAGCGCACGCTCGACCCCAAGCGGATTCTCAATCCGGGCGCGGTGCTGGCGCAGGATTGATCCTCAGGTCGGAAGCCTGACCGTCCAATCGGCAGCCTGCATCGCGCAGGGCTGCCACAGGAGGCCTTTGCTCAAAAATTTGGCAGGAAGGCCTTTCCGCTCGATTGACCGCTTTTGGCGGCATCTCTAGCCTTCGCCCTCATAACGATAACATGAGGGGTTGGCTGCCATGATCGGCGTGACGCGGATGCTGTCGAATTGCGCGCGCAAGCGGGGCAGGGGGCCGACGCGGCGCGCGCTCGCCGCCCTGGCTCTCGCCGGAGCGGCTGCGATGGCCGGTGCGCTGCCCGCCGCCGCCCAGACGCCGCTCAAATTCACGCTCGACTGGGTCTTCCAGGGCCCGACCTCGCCCTTCCTCGTTGCGCTCGACAAGGGCTACTACAAGGCCGAGGGGCTCGACGTGACCATGGACCCCGGCCAGGGCTCGGCCGGTGCGGTCCAGCGCGTCGCCACCGGCGCCTATGATATCGGCTTTGCCGACGTGAACTCGCTGATCGAGTACAACGCCAAGAACGCCGGCAAGGAAATCCTCTGCGTCTTCATGGCCTATGACTTCCCGCCCTTCGGCGTCCATGCGCTGAAGAAGAGCGGTATCACCAAGCCCACCGACCTCGCCGGCAAGAAACTCGGCGCGCCCGTCTTCGACGCATCGTTCCGTCTCTTTCCTGCCTTCGCCAAGAAGAACGGCATCGACGCGGCATCCGTCCAGCATGTCAACCTGACCCCGCAATTGCGCGAGCAGTCGCTGGTGCAGGGCACGGTCGATTTCATCTCCGGCCACTATTTCTCGTCGATCCTCGACCTGAAGGCGCGCGGCGTGAAGCCGGAGGACGTCGTCTCCTTCAACTACTCCGACTACAAGATGGACGTTTACGGCAACGGCATCATCGTCTCGCCCGCGCTGGCCGCCAAGCCGGAAGCGGTCACCGGCTTCCTGCGCGCCACCGCCAAGGCCTGGCGGGAGGTCGCCGCCAACCCGGCCATCGGCATCGCCGCCGCCAAGAAGCGCGACCCGCTGATCGACGAGAAGCTGGAGGCCGAGCGCCTCGACATGTCGCTCAGGCTCAATGTGCTCACCCCCTTCGTCAAGGCGAACGGCATGGGCGATGTCGATCCGGCGCGCTTCGCCCGCTCGGTCAAGGATGTCGCCGAGGCCTTCGGCCTGCCGTCCGCGCCCGAGCCGGACAAGGTCTTCACCGGCAAATTCCTGCCGCCGAAGGCAGAGCGGATGCTTGCGCCGTAAGTCACCTGCAGTTTTCAGCAGCCCTCATCCTGAGGAGCCGCCCTTTCGAGGGCGGCGTCTCGAAGGATGCTTCAGGAGGCCCCCGTGACATCTGGACCATCCTTCGAGACGCAGCCAGCGGCTGCTCCTCAGGATGAGGGCTCGCGCAAGCAGTCCCAACCGCCCCTTGTCGAACTGCGGCAGGTCAGCCTCGCCTATGGCAGCGGAGCCAACCGCATGCAGGCGCTGGAGAATGCGACGCTCTCCATCGCCAAGGGCGAGTTCATCGCCGTGGTCGGCCCGTCCGGCTGCGGCAAGTCGACCCTGATGAAGCTCGTCACCGGGCTGCTGCCGCCGACCGGCGGCGAGGTCCGCGTGCACGGGCAGGCGGTGAAGGGGCCGATACGCGGTGTCGGCATGGCCTTCCAGGCGCCGACGCTGATGCCCTGGCGCACGACGCTCGACAACATCCTGTTGCCGCTGGAGGTGGTCGAGCCGCACAAGCGCCGCTTCCGCGCCAACAAGGCCGAGTATGTCGCGCGCGGCGAGGCGCTGCTGGCTTCGGTCGGGCTCGGGGGCTTCGGTCAGAAATACCCCTGGCAGTTGTCGGGCGGCATGCAGCAGCGCTCCAGCCTGTGCCGCGCGCTCGTCCACGAGCCCGATATCCTGATGCTCGACGAGCCCTTTGGCGCGCTCGATGCCTTCACGCGCGAGGAACTCTGGGGCGTGATGCAGAAGCTCTGGATGGAGCGTCGCTTCACGGCTGTGCTGGTCACCCACGACCTGCGTGAGGCCGTCTATCTCGCCGACACCGTCTATGTGATGAGCCGGCGCCCCGGAAAGATCGTCAAGATCCGCAAGATCGAGTTGCCACGTCCGCGCACGCTGGAGACGACCTTCACGGTCGAGTTCGTCGATATCGTCCACGAACTGCGCGAGCGCATCCATTTGGAGCATGCGTGATGCGGCCCTCGACAGGACAAAGATCATGACGGAGCCTCAGAAACGCATCCTGCTCCTCGCCATGCCCTGGCTCGCCATGGGCGGGCTGCTGCTGCTCTGGGAGATCGCCTGCATCGTCTTCGACGTGCCGGAAATCCTGGCGCCGCGCCCGAGCCGCATCATCGAGACGATGATCCTGCGCTGGGACATCCTGCTGCGCTTCTGCCTGGAGACGCTCTGGACGACGTTGATCGGCTTCGCGCTGGCGATCGGCTTCGGCCTGCTGCTCGGCCTTGCAGTCGGCGCGTCGCCTTTCGTCTATTCGGGGCTCTACCCGCTATTGATCGCCTTCAACGCGATCCCGAAGGTCGCGATCGTGCCGATCCTGATGATCTGGGTCGGCGTCGGAGCCTTGCCGGCGGTGATCACCGCCTTCGTCATCTCCTTCTTCCCGATCGTCGTGAACGTCGCGACGGGCCTCGCCACCATCGAGCCCGAGATGCGCGACGTGATGCGCTCGCTCGGCGCCAGCCAATGGGAAATCCTGACCAAGGTCGGCGTGCCCCGCGCGATGCCCTATCTCTTCGCCAGCCTGAAGGTGGCGGTGACGCTGGCCTTCGTCGGCTCGGTGCTGTCGGAGACGGTCGGCGGCAATCGCGGCATCGGCTTCCTGATGCTCTCGGCCGGCGCGCGTAACGACGCGCCGACGACCTTCGCCGGGCTGTTCTCCATCGCGATCATGGGCATCGCGCTCTATGCGCTCTGTGCCCTGGTCGAGCGGCGGATGACCCGCTGGGCCTTCCGCGGCGAGATCGTCGCCTGACTCTTCAGCCCTCATCCTGAGGAGCCATTCCTTGGGAATGGCGTCTCGAAGGATGGTTCAGGGGGCTCAGGAACCATCTGGAGCATCCTTCGAGACGCGCTTCTGCTAAGCGCTCCTCAGGATGAGGGCTTCAGAGGGATAAGCTACGGCGTCGCGACGTACCCATCGCGGCGCGGGTCGGCGGCGCCGGTGAACACGCCCGTCGCGGGATCGACCGCGACCGCCTGCATGCCGCCGCAGCGCATCGTCCAGCCGACATCGAAGGCGCGCGCCTCGTGCCCGCGCCTGACCAGCTCGGCGATCGTCTCCGGCGTGATGCGGTTCTCGATCTCGACGAGGCGGCCGTCCCAGAGGCGCGCTCGCGGCGCCTCGATCGCCTCCTGAAGCGGCAGGCCGTAGACGAGATGTTGGACCATGGCCTGAGCCTGCGTCTGCATGATGCCGTAGCTGCCGGGCGTGCCGAGCGCGAGCACCGGCTTGCCGTCGCGGGTCGAGAGCGTCGGCGACATGCACATCGGCAGTTCGTCGCGGGGCTTCGAGCGGTTCGGGCTGCCGGGCTGGACGTCGGCCCAGTACAGGAAGTTGTTGAAGCAGAGCCCTGTGCCGGGCACGACGACGCCGCTGCCGAAGGGACTGCCGAGGCTCTGCGTAATGCAGATCAGGTTGCCGTCGCTGTCCGCGACGGAGAGCGAGGTCGTGTGCGCCGGGTCTTCCTTGTCCTGCGGCACCCATTGCTCGGTCGGCCCGGTCACCGGTTGGCCATCGGTCAGGCGCTGGCGCAGCCGCGCGACGGACGCGTCCGACATGATCTCGGCCAGCTTCTCCGGCGAGGGGTTGTTATGGGCGATGCGCTCGCCGGCCGCGAGGCGGATCGCGCGATAGACGAGGTCGAGATGATCTGCCCCGTCCCGCGGTTTCGACGCCAGATCGACGCCGTCGAGCAGCTTGAGTGTCAGCAGGAACTGGAAGCCCTCGCAGGGCGGCGGCGGCACATGCACCGACAGGCCTTTGAAGCTTGCCGCCATCGGCTCGCGCCAGACCATCTTCACCGCAGCGAGATCGGCCATGGTCAGCGAGCCGGCGAGCGCCTGCAGATGCGCGATGACCTTTTCGCCGAGCGCGCCGCGGTAGAAATGATTCGGCCCCTTCTCGGCGATCTCGCTCAGCGTCTTGGCGAGATCGGACTGGACGAGCACCGAGCCGAGATGCATCGGGCCGTTGGGCTGGTAGTTCTTCGACCAGGCCGGATAGAGCGCCGGAATCTTTTCCAGCAGTGGGTCGTTCTCCTCGAACTCCGCCGCGCCGAACTCGGCCAGCGCGAAACCGTCCCGCGCCAGGGCGATCGCCGGCGCGAAGACCTCGGCCAGAGACTTGCGGCCATAGGTCTTCACCAGCTCGCACCAGCCGGCGAGATTGCCGGGCGAGGCGACGGCGAGCGCGCCGCGCTCCAGATCGGTGCGCTTGCTGAAGCGGTCGGCCGGGAAACTCGCCGGGATCGGCGGCACGAAATCGAGCACGCGCACCCGCTTCTCGGCCGCGACCCACATCGTCGACAGGCCCATGCCGGCAAGCCCCGACATGAAGGGCTCGACCACATTGAGCGCAGCGGCGGTGGCCGCAGCGGCGTCAAAGGCGTTGCCGCCCTGGGCCAGCAGCCTTGCGCCGGCCTGTGCCGCCAAAGGATGGGCCGCGGCGACCATGCCGTGGCGAGAGGTCATCGTGGGGCGGTGGCCGCGCATGTCAGCGTCTCCTCGTCGTCTTCTGGTGACGATCAGAGCACGAATCCGGCGCTAGAACAGGCTGCCTTGCCCGTCATCCGTGGGAGGCCGGGTCGCTTTGCGCGCATGGCGCTTCGGTTCCTCGGGAGCCTCCTCCTGCGGCAGTTCGGCCAGCGGCAACTGGATCTTGGCTGCGTCATTGGCGACCTTGTTGACGGCGTTGCCGATGGCGACGGCCTCCAGCAGATCGTCCGGTGGCGGCTTCAGCAGGCGCCCGGTCTGCTCCGGCGTGGCCTGCGGGTCGAGCCAGGTCTGGTAGTCGCTGGGATCGAGGATGACGGGGCTGCGGTGATGGATCGGCGCCATCGTGCCGTTCGCCGGTCCCGTTATCATCGCGACGGTATCGATCTCGGAGCCATCTGGCGAATGCCAGGTTTCCCACAGCGCGGCGAAGGCGAAGAGGCCGCGATCAGGCTTGCGGAACAGGAAGGCTTCACTCTGGGCCTGCTTGCCCGTGCCGCTGCGCCGCCATTCGTAGAAGGCATCGGCCGGCAGCAGGCAGCGCCGCCGTGTCAGGGCGTTGCGAAAGGAGGGCTTTTCGGCAGCGCTCTCCATGCGGATATTGATAACGAGCGGGAAATCCTTGAGGTCCTTGACCCAGCCGGGAATGAAACCCCAGCGCATCAGCAGAAACTGCGGCGCCCCGTCATGGGGTCGGATCACCGGCACGGGCTGCGTCGGCGCGATATTGTAGCGCGGCGGGAAGTTCGGCTGCTCGCGATAGCCGAAGGTCTCGCGCATCGCCTCGGGAGGCAGGGTGATCGCATAGCGTCCGCACATGCCCGCTGTTTACGTCGAGACGAGCGTTTGGAAGCAACACTTTATTTGCGGTTGCACCAACATAGTCGCGCCGGTTTGGGGTAGCGGATGAGCGTCATCGCGACGGAGATGCTGGCTGGAACGGCGGCCGAACGGCTCGACGCCGGTGTCTCCCCGCGTCTGTCGACCGATTTCCTCAATCGCTACAGCGAAGCCCTGATGCTGATCGAGATGGTCGCGATGGATGACAGCATCCTCGCAGATCTCCAGGCCTGGCGCTGCGTCGGCTACCGCGAGCATTTCGCCGCATCCTCCCTGCGCTGCGCCGGTTCGGCGCTCACCGCCTATGATGAACTCGACCCGAAACGGGCCCGGGCGTTCGACGAGGCCTGTCGCGCGATGACGCGCTTGGTGCGCACGGTGACCGCTCTTCTCGCGGAAACGCCGCCTCCGCCGGAACTGGCGGATATCGTCGAAGTTGCCGGTGAAGCGCTGCGCCGGCAGATCGCCCGTGCGACGCAATTCATCAACGCGAACGGCACGATCGATATCGCGGCATTCGAGGATGCCGTGTTGCAGGCGCAGATCGACGCCTTGCTCGCACGCTGATCAGGTTTCTTGGTTCAGCACCTCGGTTTCTCATGAAAACGTGCTGTCATCCCGGACAAGCTGCGCAGCAGCGCCGATCCGGGATCCATCATAGAGTTCCGGACCCCTCCGATGGATCCCGGGGCAAGCCCAGGATGACGAAGAGGTTACGAGAACAATCGTGATGCGCTAGCGCCGCGCTCCGACCAGAAATTCGCGGTTGCCGTCGCCGCCCTCGATCGGGGAGGGGATCGGCCCTTCAACTGCCAAACCGAGTGCCTTCAGCGTCGCGACGATCTCGTCGCAGACCTGAAGCTGGATCGCCTCGTCGCGCACGATACCCTTCTTGAGCGCGGCGCGCCCCGCCTCGAATTGCGGCTTGATCAGCGCCACGATGCCGGCCTGCGGCGCGAGCAGGTTGGCGACCGCCGGCAGCACCAGCTTGAGCGAGATGAAGCTGACATCAATCGCGGCGAGGCTCGGCTGCTCCGGCAACGTCGCGGCGTCCAGCGTGCGGATATCCTGCCCCTCGAAGCTGGTGACGCGCGGATCGGCGCGCAGCGAGGCATGCAACTGGTCGCGCCCGACATCGACGGCGACGACATGGCGCGCGCCGCGTTGGAGCAGCAGATCGGTGAAGCCGCCAGTCGAGGAGCCGACATCGAGGCAGGCGAGCCCCTTTGGATCGAAGCCGAAGGCATCGAGCGCGCCGGCCAGTTTCAGCCCGCCGCGCGAGACGTAAGGATGCGGCGCCTGCGCGGTCAGCTCCGCATTATCCGCCACCATTTCTGAGGCCTTGCGCACCGGGGTACCGTTGGCGGTGACGAGCCCGGCTGCTATCGCTGCCTGCGCGCGGGCCCGGCTCTCGAAGAAGCCGCGCTCGACGAGCAGCTGGTCGGCCCGGCTCTTCATGCCCCAGCCGTCAGGCCAGCTTCACCGCGCTGGGCCGCCCCAGCGCGGCCTCGACGGCCTTGACGATGCCGGCGGCATCGAGCCCGGCGGCGGCATACATCGCATCCGGTTTGTCATGGTCCTGGAACACGTCGGGCAACGTCAGGCTTCGGATCTTCAGGCCGGCATCGAGTGCGCCGTTCTGCGCGAGCAGATGCAGGACATGGCTGCCGAAGCCGCCGACCGAACCTTCCTCGACCGTAACGAGGACTTCGTGCTCGCGAGCGAGATTCAGAATCAGCGCCTCGTCTAGGGGCTTGGCGAAGCGCGCATCGGCGACCGTCGTCGACAGGCCGCGCTGCGCCAGCAGTTCCGTAGCCTTGAGGCAATCCGCGAGGCGCGTCCCGAGCGAGAGCAGCGCGATCCGGGTGCCCTCCCGGACGATGCGGCCCTTGCCGATCTCCAGGGGCACGCCGACATCGGGAATCTCGATGCCGACGCCCTCGCCGCGCGGATAGCGGAAGGCGATCGGCCCTTCGTCATAGGCCACGGCGGTCGCGACCATATGGGTCAGTTCCGCCTCGTCGGCGGCGGCCATCACCACCATGTCCGGCAGGCAGGCGAGATAGGCGACGTCGAAGGAGCCGGCATGGGTCGCGCCGTCGGCGCCGACGAGCCCGGCGCGATCCAGCGCGAAACGGACAGGCAGCTTCTGGATCGCCACGTCATGGACGATCTGGTCATAGGCGCGCTGCATGAAGGTCGAATAGATCGCGACGAAAGGCTTGTAGCCCTCGGTCGCGAGGCCGGCCGCGAAGGTCACCGCATGCTGCTCGGCGATGCCGACATCGAAGGTGCGGCCCGGGAACTCCTTGCCGAAGGCGTCGAGTCCGGTACCGGATGGCATCGCGGCGGTGACGGCGACGACCTTGTCGTCCTCGCGCGCCTGCTTGATCAGCGCCTGGGCGAAGACATTGGTGTAGCTCGGCGCGTTGGCCGGCGCCTTGGCCTGCTGGCCGGTGACGGGGTCGAACTTGACCACGCCATGGTACTTGTCGGCGCTGGCCTCGGCCGGGGCATAGCCCTTGCCCTTCTGCGTTACGGCATGGACGAGGATCGGCCCGTTGCCGGCGTCGCGGACATTGCGCAGCACCGGCAGCAGATGGTCGAGATTATGCCCGTCGATCGGCCCGACATAGTAGAAGCCGAGCTCCTCGAACATCGTCCCGCCCGTCCAGAAGCCGCGGGCATATTCTTCGGTGCGCTTGGCCTTGTCGTGGAAGAAGCGCGGCAGCTTCTCGGCGAGCTGCTTGGCGACTTCGCGGATCGAGCGATAGGTCCGCCCCGAGACGAGCCGCGCCAGATAGGCCGACATCGCGCCGACCGGCGGGGCGATCGACATGTCGTTGTCGTTGAGGATGACGATGAGGCGCGAGCCGAGCGCGCCGGCATTGTTCATGGCTTCATAGGCCATGCCGGCCGACATGGCGCCGTCGCCGATCACGGCGATGACGTTGTTGCGCTCGCCCTTGAGGTCGCGCCCGACGGCCATGCCGAGCCCGGCCGAGATCGAGGTCGAGGAATGCGCCGCGCCGAACGGGTCGTAATCGCTCTCGCTGCGCTTGGTGAAGCCGGAGAGGCCGCCCGGCTGGCGCAAGGTGCGGATGCGCTCGCGCCGCCCGGTCAGGATCTTGTGCGGATAGGCCTGATGGCCGACATCCCAGATCAGGCGATCGCGCGGCGTGTCGAAGACATGATGCAGCGCGACGGTGAGCTCGACCACGCCTAAGCCCGCGCCGAGATGGCCGCCGGTGACGGAGACGGCGTCGATCGTCTCGAGCCGGAGCTCGTCGGCGACCTGCCGCAGCTTGGCGTCGTCGAGGGCCCGCAGATCGGCGGGATCGTGGATCGTGTCGAGGAGCGGCGTGGCGGGACGGGGCACGAGGCTGTCTGATCCTTCGCTGGGGCGCTCTCGAAATAGAGCCTGCGCGGCGCGCTTGCAAACCGCAGTTGCGGTTTCGGCCAAATCGACGGCACGCGCGCCGTCTTGCCACGAAACGGGTGGTTCCGACGCCGGCAACGCATTTCAGTGCGTTCAAGACTGCTTCCGGGGATATCAGACCATGCAACCGACCGATGCCACGCCCTTGCCTACGGCATTCCGCCGCATCGGCTGGTCCAATCTCTTCGCCCAGTTTTCCGAGCAGATCGCGCTGGCGGCTGCGCCGCTGGCCGCGGTGCTGCTGCTCGCAGCCGGGCCGGCCGAGACCGGCTGGCTGCAGACGGCGCAGACCTTGCCCTTCCTCCTTCTCTCGATTCCCGCTGGTTTGATGGTGGATCGCGCCTCGCGGCGCCGGCTCATGGTCGGTACCGAAGTGCTGCGCGCGGTTTCGCTGCTGGCGATCCCGCTGCTGCTGGTGGCCGGGAGCCTCAACCTGACCTGGCTCGCCCTGATCGGGGCGCTCGGCGCCATCGGCACGGTCTGCTACAGCGTCGCCGCGCCAGCCTTCGTTCCCTCTGTGGTGCCGCGCGAGCGGTTGGCGGACGCCAATCGCTGGCTGGAACTGGCGCGCAGCGCCGCCTATGCCGGCGGGCCGGCGCTGGGCGGAGCGCTCGTCGGCTGGATCGGCGTCTCCACAGCCTACGGGCTGGCGGCCGGGCTTTCCATCCTCGCGGCGATGCTGCTGGCCGGCCTGCCGAAGGACGAGGCGCCGTCAGGCCCGCGCCGCGACTTGCTTGACGATCTCAAGGAAGGCGCCCGCTTCGTCGCCGGCCACGACCTGCTCCGGCCGATCCTGATGACGGCGGTGTTCTTCAACGTGTCGTGGTTCATCTTCCAGGCGGTCTATGTCGCCTATGCCGTCCAGAATCTGGGCTTGAGCGCCACGCAGGTCGGCGTCTCGCTCGGCATCTATGGCGCGGGCATGATCGTCGGCGCCATCCTCGCGCCGGCCATCGCGAAACAGGTCACCTTCGGGACGCTCATCCTGCTCGGACCCTTCGCCGGGCTCTGCGCTGCCGGCGTGATGCTCGCGACGCTCTGGATGCCCTCGGTCTATCTGGTTGCCATGAGCTTCTTCCTGTTCGGCGTCGGGCCGATCATCTGGACGATCTCGACCATGACATTGCGGCAGGCGGTGACGCCGAATGCCATGCTCGGCCGCGTCTCCGCCCTGATCATGACGGCGACCTTCGGCGCCCGGCCGATCGGCGCTGCCATCGGCGCCTCCGTCGCGGCAAACCTCGGCATTGCCGCCTGCCTGGGCCTCGCGGCCACAGGCTTCCTGATCCAGCTGCTGGTGATCGGCTTCTCGCGTGTGCCGCGTTTGCGGGACATCTCCGAGGCCGCCTGAGGGTCCGGCTCAGCCTTCCGGGAGCGGGATGAACTCGCTCTCGTCGCCGGGCACGGTGTCGAAGCGGCCGGTCTTCCACTCGTGCTTGGCCTGCTCGATGCGCTCCTTCGAGGAGGAGACGAAGTTCCACCAGATATTGCGCGGGCCGTCCATCGGCTCGCCGCCGACGATCATCACGCGGGCTTGGTCGATGGCGAGGATCGAGATGCGGTCGCCCGGCTTGAAGACGAGGAGCTGGCCGGCGCCGAATTCGTCTCCGGCGATATCGACCTTGCCGGAGACGATATAGATCGCGCGCTCGTCATAATCGGGATCGAGCGGCAGGATTGCGCCGGGCGACAGCACGGCCTCGGCATAGAGCGCGTCCCACGGGAATTGGACCGGCGAGGTTTGACCATAGGCCGACCCCATGATCAGGTTGATGCGCTTGCCGCCCTCGACGATGCGCGGCAGCTCCTGCGCGCCGTGATGCTTGAATTCGGGCGCGACCTCCTCGTGCGTCTTGGGCAACGCGAGCCAGGCCTGGATGCCATAGAGCTTCGGGCCGCTGGCGCGCGCTTCCATGCCCGTGCGCTCGGAATGGACGATGCCGCGCCCGGCGGTCATCAGGTTCACCGCGCCGGGCTTGATCGCCAGCGCCGTGCCCAGCGAGTCGCGATGCATGATCTCGCCGTCAAAGAGATAGGTCACGGTCGAGAGCCCGATATGCGGATGAGGGCGCACGTCGAGCCCCTCGCCGAGATGGAACTCGGCCGGGCCCATCTGGTCGAAGAAGATGAAGGGGCCGACCATGCGCTGGCCGATCGCGGGCAGCGCGCGGCGGACCTGGAAGCCGCCGAGGTCATGGGAGCGGGGGACGATCACCTTCTCGATCGCCTCGCAGGAGCGGGCATCGCCCAGGATCGGATCGTCGGCGGGGAGTTGCGACATGATGGCCTCCTTGGTTGAGGCTGAACCTGAGCCGGACGCGGCCCGCAGGCAAGCGCCCGGTCGCAACCGGCGGCTGGCAAAAATGCAATGCCGCGGCACTTGGAGCGCCGCGGCATTGCGTGATGGTCTCGTCTCTGTCGTTCCGGCGCCGAAGGCGTCCGGGCGGCTCAGTTCTCGATGTCGAGCGGGGCGGCGCCCGTCGGCTTGCCGTCGGCGCCAAGCGTGATGCGCTCGATGCGGGCTTCCGCCTGCTTTAGCAGCGCGTCGCAGCGTGCCTTCAGCGCCTCGCCGCGCGTATAGATCGCGATCGATTCCTCGAGCGGAACGTCGCCGCGCTCCAGCCGCGCCACGATGCCTTCGAGCTCCTTCATTGCCGCCTCGAAGGGCAGGGCGGCGACATCGGCGTTGGTCTTCTCTTCGCTCACGGCCTGATTCCTCTTTGCGGGTGAGCTTATCGGCTGGAGCGCGTCCGGCCGCAACCCGGTTCGCGGCGCTACTGACTCAGACCGGCAGGGCCGAGGTCTTCTTGATCGTGCGCAGCGTCAGCGTCGACTGCACGCGCGTGACGCCCGGCAATTGCGTGATGATGTCGGTATGGATGCGTTCGAAGTCGGCGCTGTCGCGGTAGATCACCCGCATCAGGTAGTCATGCGCGCCGGCGAGCAGATGGCATTCGAGGATTTCCGGCAGGCTCTGCACCGCCTGCTCGAAGCTCTCCAGAGAGGCGCGGCCCTGCTGGTCCAGCGTGACGAAGACGAAGGCCGTGCCGGGAAAGCCCGCGATCTTGTCGTCGAGCATCATCGCATAGCCGCGGATCAGGCCGCTTTCCTCGAGCTGCCGCACGCGGCGCAGGCAGGCCGAGGGCGACAGATGCACCTTCTCGGCAAGGTCCGAATTGGTGATGCGCCCGTCCTGCTGGAGAATCCGCAGGATGGAGCGGTCGCGTGAATCGAGTTCGATCGTCATGGTCACGGTGAATGCCTCCCGCGCGATGCATCGTCGCAAAATTCGTTCGAGGCAAGCAATCTTCTGCAACGATCCGGCATAAGAGCCGTAGCAATCACAGCCCTTATTCGGAAAGCGCGCAGGAAGCTGCGTGGCTTGAAATGGGGAGTTCAGACGAGCGGCATGGCGAAGGGCGTGCCTTCGAAGGCATCGGCGCCGCGTCCGATTCGCTGGATCGCACGGATCATCCGGCCGCGCCGCCCGAGCGCTGCATCAGCCAGTGCGACGAGCCGGGCATTCGGCGTGGCGGAAGGGGCGGCGCTGCGCAGGGCATCGGCCACCTCGTCTTCATCGCGTTCCGGCCCAAGCGTGCAAGCCGCGATATAGGCCGCTGCGGTCGAGCGGCTGATCCCGGCCCAGCAATGGATCACCATCGGCTCCGCGCGGTCCCAGTCGCGCAGGAAGGCGAGCAGCCGTGCCATATGCTCCTGGCCTGCGAGGACATGGCCATCGAGCGCCTGGTTGATGTCGGACATCCCCAGGAAGAGATGCCGCTCGGACGCGATCCCGGCCGGTCGCGCGACCTCCGTGCCGACATTGATCAGCGTCACCAGATGCCGGGCGCGGACGGCGGCAACGGTCTCGTCGAGCCGCGACAGCGGGGAAACGTGGAGGGTGGGCAAGGACGGGCTCCGAAGCAATGGGCAGACGATAGCATGATCGACATCGCCGGCATCTCCATGACATGGAGGCGCTGCCCCGATCGATCCAGTGCCGAAAAGCTCCCCATGAATCTCTGGCTCCGTCTGATCTGGCTCCTGCTGACGACGCGTTTCCGCCCGCGGCTCGAGCTGCCTGGCGAAGCCTCCGTGCTGCCGTTCCGGGTCTGGTTCCACGACCTCGACACCAGCCTCCATATGAACAACGGCCGCTACTGGACGCTGATGGATATCGGCCGGCTCGACTTGATGCTGCGCAGCGGCCTGTGGCGGGCGGTGCTGCGTCATCGCTGGCTACCCGTGGTCAATACCGGCACCATCCGCTTCCGCCGCGAGATGCGCCTGTTCCGCCCGTTCCGGATCGAGACGAAAATTCTGTGCTGGAGCGAGAACCGGCTGGTGATGCAGCATCGCATGCTGATGGCTGGCCGCGACGGCACCGAGATCGTCGCGGCGGTCGCGCTGGTCCGAGCGGCGCTCTACGACAAGAAGGCGCGCGCCTATGTCCCGGTCGCGCGGCTGCTCGGCGAGATCGGCGTCACTGCGGAGAGCCCGCAGCCGAGCCCGGAGGTTGCGGCCTTCCTCGCCTCCGAGAACGCCATGCGCAGCGCCGCCTCGGCCGCCGGCTGAGAGAGCGCATGAACCTCTACCGTCATCCCGGATGGAGCGAAGCGGAACTCCGGGATCCATCGTAGAGCGCCGAGCCCTCCAATGGATCCCGGGGCAAGCCCGGGATGACGGTCGCGATTTCGAGTATGCAGAGCCGGTGCTTACTCCGCCGCCAGCCGCGTCGCCCGCCATTGCGCCAGCAGCGCGCGGAGCGCGGCCGGCTTCAGCGGCTTGTTGAGCAGGTGCACGTCGAGCGCGTTCGCGGCTTCGCGGACATGCGGCGTCCGGTCGGCGGTGAGCAGGATCGCCGGCATCGGCGTGCGGGCGCGGGCCCGGAGAGCGCTGATCGCGGTCAGGCCGTTGCCGCGGTCGAGATGGTAGTCGGCGATCAGCACGTCCGGCTCGCCCTTGCTGCCGACATGCGGCAGCGCCTCTTCGAGGCTGGCGGCGATGGTGACGCAGCAACCCCAGCCTTCGAGCAGGCGCTTCATGCCGTCGAGGATGGTGGGCTCGTTGTCGACGACCAGAAGCCGCATGCCGGCGAGCTGGCCTGCGGGTGCGTTGCGCGGTGCGGCGGCCGTCGTCATCGCTGGCAGCGGTGCGGCGCGCGGGACCGAGACCGAGAAGCGCGTGCCGCGTCCGGGCACCGAGTCGAGCGTCAGGCCATGGTCGAGTGCGCGCGCGATACGCTGCACGATCGAGAGCCCGAGGCCGAGGCCGCGCGCCACCTTCGCGCCCTGGTCGAGCCGCTGGAACTCGCGGAAGACGGTCTTCTGCTTGCTCTGGGGGATGCCGAGCCCGGTATCGATCACCTCGACCGCGACCTGGTTGCCACGGCGCCGGCAGCCGATCAGCACCTTGCCGTTCGGCGTGTACTTGATCGCGTTCGAGATCAGGTTCTGCAGCAGCCGGCGCAACAGGCGGCGGTCCGAGCGCAGCGTCAGGCTGGTCGGCATGAAGATCAGCTTCAGGCCCTTTTCCTGGGCGCTCGGTTCGAATTCGCGCTGGAGCTGACGCATCAGTTCGTCCAGCCGGAAGGATGTCAGCTCCGGCTTGAGCGCGCCGCCGTCGAGCCGCGAAATCTCCAGAAGCGCGGTCAGGATCTCTTCGACGGCATCGAGCGAGGCGTCGATATTCTCGGCCAGTTCCGGCTGACCGCCGCTGCGATCACGCTCGACCAGCGAGGTCGCGTAGAGGCGCGCGGCGTTGAGCGGCTGCAGGATGTCATGGCTGGCGGCGGCGAGGAAGCGCGTCTTCGAGGCGTTGGCCGCCTCGGCCTCGGCCTTGGCGCGCTGGAGCTCGGCATTGACGTGGAGCAGTTCCTCGGTGCGTTCGGCAACGCGCCGTTCGAGGCCCTCGTTGGCGCGTTCGAGCTCCTCCTCGCCGGCGACCGTGTCGGTGATGTCGGTATAGGTCGTGACGAAGCCGCCATCCGGCAGGGCGTTGGTGCGAACCTCGATGACCTTCTTCGACGGGTAGAGCTTCAGACGCACCGGCTCGCGATCGTTGATGAAGCTCTCCAGCCGCGCCGCCATCAATTCGTCGCGTGCGCCGGTGCCATAGGCGCCGCGCGCCGCATTGTAGCGCACGATCTCGTCGAGCCCCGTGCCGAAGCGGACCAGCGAGGCCGGCAGGTCGTAGAGCTGAATGAAGGCCTGGTTCCAGGCGAGCAGGCGCAGGTCCCGGTCGAGCACGGTGATGCCCTGGCCGGCATGGTCGAGCCCGTGCTGGAGGATGTCGCGGTTGTACTGGAGCGCGGCCGAGGCGTCGTCGAGCAGCTTGAAGGCGGCCTCAGTCGAGAGGTTGCGCCGCTTCAGCAGCAGCGACAGCACGAGCCGCGAGGAGGCCGCGCCGATCGCCGAGGAGAGCAGGTGCTCGCCGAAGCGCAGCAGGTGGATATCGGCCTGGCGGCCGCTTTCCGAGGCCTCGCCACGGCCGCTGTTGAAACCCTCGAAGGCGCGCTGGGTGCGCTCTGCCCCGAGATAGCGCGCGATCGTCGATTGCAGCTCGCCCTCGGTGATGGTCGTGCGCCAGAGCGAGAAGGACTGGGCCATCGTCGTCGGCTGGGATTCGACGAAGGCATTGGCCTGCAGCCGCTCCATCGCATTGGCGGGCCGCAGCAGCGAGAAGCCGACATAGGCGAGGATGTTGAAGCTCAGGCTCCAGAACACGCCATGCGGCAGTGCCGGCCATTCCAGCCCGAACAAACCCTCCGGCCGGAAGATGCCGGCGCCGAACGGGCCATGCGCGACGATCTCGCTCCACCAGCCGCCGGGCAGGGCCAGGCTCGGCATCAGCAGCGTATAGGCCCAGACCAGCGTCCCGACCGTCAGCCCGGCCACGGCGCCCAGTGCCGTGCCGCGCCGCCAGAACAGGCCGCCGAAGAAGGCCGGCGCGATCTGCGCCGTCGCCGCGAAGGAGAGCAGGCCGATCGAGACCAGCGCCGCCTCGCCCGAGGCGCGGTAATAGAGATAACCGAGCAGGATCACGACGAAGATGCTCAGCCGGCGGATGATCACCACCTGCGAGCCGAGATCGCCGCCGAGATTGCTGTTGCCGGCGCCGCGCCGGCCGAACAGCCGGACCGCCCGGCCCGGATCGCTCAGGCCCCGCCGGCCGCGCAGCAGGAGCGGCATCACGAGATGGTTGGAGATCATGATCGCGAGCGCGACCGAGGCGACGATCACCATCGCCGTCGCCGCCGAAAGGCCGCCGACGAAGACCAGGAGCGCAATCACCCCGGCCTCTCGCTGCAACGGCAGCAGCAATACGGTCATGTCGCGGTCGACGCCGCTGCCGGGGATCAGGATCTCGCCCGCCGCCGCCAGCGGCAGCACGAACAGGTTGATCAGCACGAGATAGAGCGGGAACATCCAGGCCGCGCGGCGCACGTCGCGCACGTCGCGGTTCTCGACGATCGTCATGTGGAACTGCCGCGCCAGCAGGAGCGCGGCGCAGCTCGACAGCAGCGTCAGCGTCAGGAAGTTCGGCCAGCTCGAGGTGCGCTCCCAGATCGGCGGAGCGCCATTGGCGGGATGGGCCGCCTGCGCCAGCAGGTCGCCGGCACCGCCAAACAGCCCGTAGACGATGAAGAAGCCGAGCACGAGGAAGGCGACGAGCTTGATCAGCGATTCCACCGCGATCGCCAGCACGAGCCCGTCCTGGTGTTCGGTCGCGTCGATATGGCGGGTGCCGAAGGCGCAGGCGAAGCCGGCGAGCACGATCGCGACAAGGAAGGGCAGGTCGCTCAGCACAGGCACGTCCGGCGTCGGCGCATGGCCGCCGGTCGCCGCGAGGAAGACCGAGAGCGAGTTCGCGACGGCCTTCAGTTGCAGCGAGATATAGGGCAGTGCGCCGATCACCGCGACGATGCAGACAAGCGCCGCGACACGCTCGCTCTTGCCATAGCGGGCGCCGACGAAATCGGCGATCGAGGTGATGTTCTGCGACTTGGCGATGCCGACGATGCGGCCGACGAAGCGGTGGCCCAGCCCGATCACGAGGATCGGCCCGACATAGATGCCGAGGAAATCGAACCCCGCGCGACTGGCGAAGCCGACCGAGCCGTAGAAGGTCCAGGAGGTGCAGTAGACGCCGAGCGCCAGCGCATAGATCGTCGTCCGCGCCCGTCCGGTCATCAGCTTGCGTCCGGAGGTGTCGGCCATATGCGCGACGGCGAAGAGCCCGCACAGATAGGCGAGCGCGACCAGCACCACGGACCAGGCGGGGATCATGCCGCCCTCAGGGAGGCCGTAGGCGAAAGAGGCCGGGATGCAGGCGCCATGAAATTCGGTTTCCGGATTTCCCGCAGAATATCGGACCGCCCGTCGGCTCGCCATAGGCCATTGGCGCAAGCCTTCGCGCCGGATTCATCCCCAGCTCTTTGGGTTTCAGGTGCCCCAGGACCGGCTTCGGCGCGTTTTCGGGCTTTCCCTGTTCTGTGCGGCTGGTCTAGCGTCCGGCTCAGGCTGTTGGGGTAGCCTTGCCGATTCTCAAGGGGTGCAGCATGTTGGAAGAATTCAAGAAATTCGCCCTGAAGGGCAATGTCGTCGACCTCGCCATCGGTGTCATCATCGGTGCGGCCTTCAGCAAGATCGTCGACTCCCTCGTTTCCGATATCATCATGCCGTTCATCGGCGCGATCGGCAGTGTCGACTTCTCGAACTATTTCATCGGCCTCAACAGCGCCGTCACCTCGCCGATCCTTTCTGAAGCCAAGAAGCAGGGCGCGGTCCTCGCCTATGGCAACTTCATCACGGCGGGGATCAACTTCCTGATCATCGCCTTCGTCCTCTTCATGGTCGTCAAGGGCATCAACAAGCTCCAGAAGAAAGAGGCGCCGAAGGAAGAGGCTCCTGCCGCCAAGCCCGACGACGTCGTCCTGCTCGGCGAGATCCGCGACCTGCTCAAGCAGAAGCAGGCCTGATCCCTTATCCCCGGCGGCCGTGATTCATCACGGCCGCCGATCGACCCGATCTCGCGATTTCATGCCTCGCCGCGCCGCGATCGGCTAAAGGTGAGCCACCATATTTTCGCGAGGCCGACCCCGATGAACAGCGCCATCCTGCCGGGCAGCACCCTGCTTGCCGAGCTTCGCCCCGAGGCCCGGAATGCGCCGGAAAGCGGCATCGTCGAGGTGGTCAATCACGGCCGCCTCAAGCCGGGCCTGATCCCGCTCTGGGTCGGTGAGGGCGACCTTTCGACCCCGGCGTTCATCTCGGATGCGGCCGCGCGCTCGCTTGCGGCGGGCGAGACCTTCTACACCTGGCAGCGCGGCATTCCCGAACTGCGCGAGGCGCTTGCCCGCTATCACCAGCGTCTTTACGGCCGCCCATTCTCGCCCGAGAGCTTCTACGTCACCGGCTCGGGCATGCAATCGGTCCAGATCGCGGTGCGGATGATCGCCGGCCCCGGCGACGAAATCCTCATCCCGACCCCGGCCTGGCCGAATTTCGGCGCAGCGGTCGGCGTCAGCGGCGCCAGCACCGTCTGCGTGCCCATGGACTACAAGCAAGGCCAGTTCACCCTCGATCTCGACCGGCTCGCGGCGGCGATCACGCCGCGCACCCGCGGCATCCTGGTGAACTCTCCGTCCAACCCCACCGGCTGGACCGCGACCAGGGCCGAGCAGGAGGCGTTGCTGGCGCTTTCGCGCAAGCACGGCATCTGGATCGTCGCCGACGAGATCTACGGCCGCTTCATCTATGACGGCTCGGAGCGCGCACCCTCCTTCCACGACATCATGGAAGCCGAGGACCGCGTCATCTTCGTCCAGACCTTCTCGAAGAACTGGGCGATGACCGGCTGGCGCATCGGCTGGATCGAGGTGCCTGTCGCCTTCGGGCAGGTCGTCGAGAACCTGATCCAGTACTCGACCTCCGGCTCGCCGGTCTTCGTCCAGCGTGGCGCCATCGCCGCCCTCGACGAGGGCGAGGGCTTCGTCGCCGAGCAGATCGCGCGCGCCGCTGAAGGCCGCCGGATCGTGTTCGAGGGGCTGAAGGCGACGAACCGCGTCACGCTCTCGGCACCGGTCGGCGCGTTCTACCAGTTCTTCTCGGTCGATGGCCGTGAGGATTCCCGCAAGCTCGCGCTCGATCTGGTCGACAGCGCCAATGTCGGCCTCGCGCCCGGCACCGCCTTCGGCCCCGGCGGCGAGACGGGCCTGCGCCTCTGCTTCGCCCGCAAGTCCAGCGATCTGGTCGAGGCCGTCGCGCGCCTGCAGAAGGCTTTGGCCGCAGCCTGAGGCCAAGGCGGGCGGCGCAACGCCGCCTTGCATCTGGCGGGCAGCAGGTCGGTTGACCCGCTGCCGCGCCGTCGCCATGAACGCCCGGTGCCGCCTTTCCTCGGCGCGGCGGGAACGCGATGAAACCGTTCGGCTACCCCACGAACCGGCTGGTCATTCTCTGGCGGGAAATCCTGATCATCGCGCTGGCAGCAGTCGGTGGCGGGGCCTTCGCCCTGCTCGGCATGCCCGCGGCCTGGCTGTCCGGATCGATGCTGATCAGCGCAGTCGTCGCGTTGATGCGCCCGCTGCCGAACCTGCGCCGGCCCTGGTTCGATTCCACCATGGTTCTCTCCGGCGTGATCATCGGCTCGGCCGCGACGCCTGAGGCGCTGGCGGCGGCGGCGCGCTATCCCGCCTCGCTGATCATCCTCCTCGTCGGCGTTACCGTGATCATGCTCGCGACCGGGGCCTATCTGCGCCATGTCGCGCGCTGGCCCTGGATCGATGCCCTGCTGGCTGCCGCGCCCGGCGCTCTCTCGACTGTGCTCGCGGTGGCGCAGGCGAAGGGCGCCAATATCGGGCGGATCTCTGTCGTCCAGCTGTTTCGCCTGTTGGTGCTGGTCGCACTCCTGCCCAGCGTGATGCAGTTGAGTGGCGCTGCTGCCAGCATGCCGGCAGCCACCCTTCAAGAGGTTGATGCCGGCACCATGTTCGGCTTGACCATGGCCGGACTGGCGCTGGGCCTTATCTTCGAGCGGCTCGGCCTCTCCGCGCCATTGATGTTCGGCGCCACCTTCGCCAGCGCGGCCCTGTATGGCAGCGGTCTTGTCGAGGGTTCTCTGCCCATACCGGTCCAGATTGTCGTCCAAATATTGCTCGGCACCACCATGGGCGGGCGCATCGCCCAAATCCCGCGCGACGAGCTGAAGGGCCTGTTCCCGCTCGCCATCGGCGGCTTCGCCGTCTCGATCGGCGTCGCCTTCCTCTTCGCCTGGCCGGCCGCCTGGCTCGCCGACGTGTCCTATGCCAGCGGCATGGCGGCCTTCGCGCCCGGTGGCCTGGAGGCGATGGCGATGCTCGCCTTCGCGATGGGGCTCGATACGCTCTATGTCGGCGCGCATCATCTCGTGCGCTTCGTCGCCATCGGACTGGCGATGCCGCTGGTGCTCAGCCGCATGAAGAGCGCGCCGCCGCGCTGAACACCTGAGCGAAGGCCCTTACGCCGGCCGCACAGCCCCGTTCGTGTTCGTCATGACCGAATAGAGCGAGGTCGTGCCGCAGATGAACAGGCGGTTGAGTTTCGGTCCACCCCAGCAGACATTGGCCGTGATCTCCGGAATGTAGACCTTGCCGATCAGCGTGCCGTCCGGGTGGTAGATGTGGACGCCATCGGCGGCGCTGGTCCAGATCCGGCCCTCGACATCGAGGCGGAAGCCGTCGAACAACCCGGCCGAGCAGGTGGCGAACACCTCCGACTTTCCGAGCGTGACGCCATCCGCGCCCATTCTGAAGCTGCGGATATGCCGCGGCCCGTTCTCGGGATCGTGGCTTCCGCCGGTATCGGCGATGTAGAGGATGCTCTCGTCCGGCGAGAAGGCGAGGCCGTTGGGCTTGACGAAATCATCGGCGACGATAGCGATCTCGCCGGTTTGGCCGTCGATCCGGTAGACGTTGCACGCGCCGATCTCGCCGGGGGACTTGTCGCCCTCGTAGTCGCTGAGGATTCCGTAATCGGGATCGGTGAACCAGATCGAGCCATCCGATTTCACCACGGCGTCGTTCGGCGAATTCAATCGCCTGCCGCCGAAATGGCTCGCCAGCACCGTGACCGAGCCGTCATGCTCGGTGCGCGTCACCTGCCGCCCGCCATGCTCGCAGGTGACGAGCCGCCCCTCGCGGTCGACCATATTGCCGTTGGAATTGCGCGCCGGCTGTCGGAAGGTGCCGACCTGGCCGCTCAGCGCGTCGTAGCGCAGCATGCGGTCGTTCGGGATGTCCGACCAGATGAGTGTGTTGTGGGCCGGGAACCAGGCCGGCCCCTCAGACCAGCGTGCCCCCGTCCACAGCCGCTCGACCAGGGCCGAGCCCGGAATGACGCGATGGAACCGCGGATCGAGGACCGTAACCCCCGTGCCTTCGAGCTGGCCGAACATGTCATTCCTCCCTGAGCCTTTGCCGGAGCATCGCCAATCCCGGTGAGATCGGGCAATGGCCTAGAGCGCAAGCCCCGCATCCCAATAGGGCGTGGCGCCATAGAGCTCGCCGAGATAGTCGACGAAGGCACGCACCTTCTGCTCCATGTGCCGGCGGCTCGGATAGACCGCATAAATCGCGACGCGCGAGCCGACCGCATAGGCCGGCAGGACCCGCTGTAGCGTCCCGGATTTGAGCTCCGGCCCGACATCCCAGGTCGAGCGCAGGGCGATGCCGACGCCGCCCAGCAAGGCCTCGCGCACGACCTCGCTCGAATTGGTGCGCAAGGGGCCGTTGACCCGCACCGAGACCGGTCCCTCCGGCCCGTCGAGCCGCCAATGGTCGGCGTTATGGGCGATCAGGGTATGGCGCGACAGGTCAGCGATCTCGTTTGGCGTGCCATGCTCCGCCAGATAGCCCGGCGTCGCGCAGAGTACCCGGTGGTTGCGGGCGAGCCTTTTTGCCACGAGGCTTGAATCTTGCAGATCTGCGATCCGGATCGCCAGGTCGAAGCCTTCGCCCACGACATCGACGAAGGCATCGCTGAGCACGAGCTCGACCGTCACCAGCGGATTGGCGTCGAGGAAGCGCTTGAGATGCGGCGCGACATGCATCCGGCCGAAGGAGGTCGGCGCCGAGACGCGCAGCGTCCCGCGCACCTGGCCGGCGCCGCTCGACACCCAGGATTCGGCCTCCTCGATCGAAGACAGGATCGAGACGACGCGCTCGTAGAAGCCTTGTCCGGCCTCGGTGAGGGCAAGCTGCCGCGTCGTGCGCTGGAGCAGGCGCACGCCGAGCCGCTCCTCCAGCCGGCGGATGCGCTTCGAGATCACCGCCGGCGACAGGTTGAGCTGCCGGCCGGCCGCCGACATGCTCTTGGTCGTCACCACATGTGCGAACACGTCGAGATCGCCAAACCGGTCCATCGCTACGCCACCTTTTCCAATCTGGAAATAATGGCTGGCTTTGGCCGCGCTGCAAGTGCCATTGAATTGATCTAATCTGCCGCGCAGACAAATGCCCGTCAGTGGTGTGGATGAGTCGCCGAGAGTGGAGGGGAGAGATGAGTGCGATAGCCTTTCCGGTGCCGGATGCCGGCATTCTCGCGCGCCGCGAATCGATCATCGCCGGTCTCGCGCGCCTTGTCTCGCCGCAGGCGCTGATCACCAGCGACGACGAGCGCCGCCCCTATGAGACCGATGCGCTGACCGCCTATCGGCGCATGCCGCTCGCCGTCGTCCTGCCCTCGACCACGCAGGAGGTCGCCGCCGTCCTGCGCTATTGCCGGGAGCAGGGCGTGCCGGTGGTGCCGCGCGGCTCCGGCACCTCGCTCGCGGGCGGCGCGATCCCGCAGGAGGACGCGGTCGTCATCGGCGTCTCCAAGATGAACCGCATCCTCGCGATCGACTATGCCAACCGTGTCGCGCGGGTCGAGGCCGGCGTCACCAATCTCGCGGTTACCGGCGCGGTCTCGGCTGAGGGCTTCTTCTACGCGCCCGATCCGTCGTCGCAGCTCGCCTGCTCGATCGGCGGCAATATCGGCATGAATTCGGGCGGAGCGCACTGCCTGAAATACGGCGTGACCACCAATAACGTGCTCGGCGTGACCATGGTCATGCTCGACGGCTCGGTCGTTGAAGTGGGTGGTGCCCATCTCGATTCACCGGGCTACGACCTGCTCGGCCTGATCAACGGCTCGGAAGGCCAGCTCGGTATCGTCACCGAGGCGACGGTGCGCATCTTGCGCGCGGCCGAGGGCGCGCGACCGGTGCTCTTCGGCTTCCCGACCAGCGAGCAGGCGGGGGCGGCTGTCGCCGCCATCATCGGTGCCGGCATCATCCCGGTCGCGATGGAATTCATGGACAAGCCGGCGATCGAGATCTGCGAGGCCTTCGCCAAGGCCGGCTACCCGATGGATGTCGAGGCGCTGCTGATCATCGAGGTCGAGGGTTCGGATGACGAGATGGACGCCCAGCTCGCCCGCATCGTCACGATCGCCAGGGAGCACGGCGTCAAGACCGTCAAGGAATCGAAATCGGCGATGGAGGCGGCTGCGATCTGGAAGGGCCGCAAATCCGCCTTCGGCGCCACCGGCCGCATCGCCGATTATATCTGCATGGACGGCACGATCCCGACCGGGCAATTGCCTTATGTGCTCAAGCGCATGGACGAGATCGTGAAGGGCTATGGCCTGCGCGTCGCCAATGTCTTCCATGCCGGCGACGGCAATCTCCATCCGCTGATCCTCTATAACTGCAACGATCCCGTGGAGGCACAGAAGGCCGAGGATGCCGGCATGGACATCCTCAAGCTCTGCGTCGAGGTCGGCGGCTGCCTCACCGGCGAGCACGGCGTCGGCATCGAGAAGCGCGACCTGATGATCTTCCAGTTCAATCCCGAGGACCTCGCCCAGCAGATGCGGGTGAGGGCGGTGTTCGACGAGCGCTGGCTGCTCAACCCGGCGAAGGTGTTCCCGCTGGAAGGCAGGGTGGCGGCGTGACGAGCCTCTCCGTCATTTCGGGGTTTCGCGGAACGAAGAGCCCGGAACCCATGAACGCCGGCGTCTTCCGGTTGAATAAGTGGCCCATCGAGCCATCCTTGTCCGATGTCGTGTTCATGGGTTCCAGGCTCGCCGCTTCGCGGCGCCCCGGAATGACGGGGGAGTGTGATCTTGTCGTTCCATGTCTACTTGCTTGCCAGCGGTCGCGACGGAACGCTGTATCTGGGAGTGACACGCGACCTTGCTCGCCGGGTTCACGAGCACAAGAGCAGGATGCTTCCAGGATTCTCTCGCCAATATGGAATCGACCGACTCGTTTGGTACGAAGAACACGGAACAGCCGTGGCGGCTATCGACCGCGAGAAGGACATCAAGAAATGGCGGCGACAATGGAAGGTCAATTTGATCGAGGAGAACAATCCCGATTGGGCGGACCTTTATTTGTTGTTGGCACGATGAACCTCCTCCGTCATTCCGGGGCTTCGCGCAGCGAAGAGCCCGGAACCCATGAACACGACAGTTCAGGAATACGGAGGCGTTCGGGATACAAATATTTGCGGGGTGTCCATGGGTTCCGGGCTCGCGCCTCCGGCGCGCCCCGGAATGACAGTGGAGCTTGGTCATGATCGTCCACACTCCCACCACCGAGGCGCAGGCCTGCGCCGTCGTGAAATCGGTCGTCGACAGCGCCGTGCCGCTTACCTTGCGTGGCGGCGGCACGCGCGCCGGCCTCGGCCGTCCGGCCCAGGCCGCGAGCACGCTCTCCAGCGCCGGCTTGATCGGCATTACGCTCTACGAGCCGGCCGAGATGGTCATCGCGGCCCGCGCCGGCACGCCGCTCGCCCTCGTGCAGGAAACCCTTGCCGAGCGCGGCCAGATGCTGCCCTTCGAGCCGATGGACCACCGCGCCCTCTATGGCAGCGAGGGCGAGCCGACGATCGGTGCCGTAGCCGCCTGCAACATCTCGGGCCCGCGCCGGATCAATGCCGGCGCTGCTCGTGATTCCCTCATCGGTGTCAGGCTGGTCAATGGTCGCGGCGAGATGATCAAGTCCGGCGGGCGGGTGATGAAGAACGTCACCGGCCTGGACCTCGTGAAGCTCCTCAGCGGCAGTCACGGCACGCTCGGCTTCCTCACCGAAGTCACCTTCCGCGTGCTGCCGCGGCCGGAACGCATGGTCACGCTGCAATGGCGCGGCCTCTCCGACGAAGTGGGTGTTGCGCTGCTGGCGAAGGCGCTGGGCTCGCCTTTCGAGCCGATGGCGGCGGCGCATCTCCCGGCCCGGATCGCTGGCGAGGAGGCGCTGACCCTTTTGCGCCTGGAGAATTTCTCGGACTCGATCGACTACCGTGCTGGTGAACTCGCGCTACTGCTCGGCGACTATGGCACGCCCGATCGACTGGAAGGAAAAGCCCCGACCGCTCTCTGGAGCGATATCCGCGATGCTGCCTTCTTCGCCGGCAGCGATGACGCGGTCTGGCGGCTCTCGCTCACCCCGACCAACGGCCCGACGGCCGCCGCCGCGATCCGGCGGATGATCCCGGCCGCACGCTGCTTCTACGACTGGGGCGGCGGACTGGTCTGGCTCGCGGTTCCCGCCTATGGCGATGCCGGCGCCGCCGCGATCCGCGCCGCGCTGAAGCCGCTCGGCGGCCATGCCACGCTGGTCCGCGCGTCCGATGCGATCCGCGCCGCCGTCGACGTGTTCCAGCCACTGGCAGAGCCGCTGATGCGGGTGACCGCCGGCATCAAGAAAAGCTTCGATCCCGCCGGCATCTTCGAGCCCGGCCGGATCTATGCGGGGATCTGATGACGCTCGCTGACACGCTTTCCGCCGAAACCCGCGATGGCCGCGCGAGCTGGGCACCTAACCGGCTTAGCCCCGTCGCGCTCGTGTTCGTGGCCGCGCTGCTGATCGCAGGCGTCGTCGCGATCCTGCTCTGGATGGGGCGCGAGCCGATCTGCAAATGCGGGACGATCAAGTTCTGGCAAGGCACGGTGGTTTCTTCCGAGAACTCCCAGCACATCGCCGACTGGTACACCTTCTCGCATATCATCCACGGCCTCCTGTTCTACGGCCTGTTCTGGCTGATCCGCCGCATCACCGGCCTGCCGATCGCCTTCGGCCTCGCGCTCCTGCTCTCGATCCTGCTCGAAGGCGCCTGGGAGATCGCCGAGAACACCGACGCCGTGATCAACCACTACCGCTCGGCGACGATCTCGCTCGACTATTACGGCGACAGCGTCCTGAACTCGGTCAGCGACATCCTCTCGATGGTGCTGGGCTTTTTCGTTGCCCGCTTCGCGCCGATCTGGCTGACGGTGACCAGCGCGCTGGCGATGGAGCTCATCGTCGGCTGGCTGATCCGCGACAACCTCACCCTCAACGTCATCATGCTGCTTTGGCCGATGGACTGGATCAAAGCCTGGCAGGGCGGGGCCTGAACGATGCAGACGAACTTCTCCCCCGAGCGCCTTGCTTCCGACCCGCGCATGCCGGCTTCGGAGAAGATCCTGCGGACCTGCGTGCATTGCGGCTTCTGCACCGCGACCTGCCCGACCTATCTGCTGCTCGGCGACGAGCTCGATTCCCCGCGCGGGCGCATCTACCTGATCAAGGACATGCTGGAGAACGGCAAGCCCGCCACCGAAGAGGTGGTGAAGCATGTCGACCGCTGCCTCTCCTGCCTGTCCTGCATGTCGACCTGCCCCTCGGGCGTGCACTACATGCACCTCGTCGATCACGCCCGCGCCCATATCGAGGAGACCTATACCCGCTCCTGGCATGACCGGCTGCTGCGCAAGGTGCTGGCGGCGATATTGCCCTATCCCGGCCGTTTCCGCGCCGCGATGCTGATGGCGCTGATCGGCAAGCCGTTCGCGCCCGTGCTGGGCGTCATCCCAGTCGTCGGTTCGCGCCTGAAGGCGATGCTGGCTCTGGCGCCGGCACGCCTGCCGACACGCTCCGCCATGGAAGGCCCGCATAGCTTCCCGCCGCCGGCCGAGCGCAAGAAGCGCGTCGCGCTCCTGTCCGGTTGCGCCCAGCCTGTGCTCGATCCCGCCATCAACGAGGCGACGATCCGCCTGCTCAACCGCCATGGCGTCGAGGTCGTGCTACCGAAGGGGGAGGGCTGCTGCGGCGCGCTCGTCCATCATATGGGGCAGGAGCACGATGCCCTGTCCTTCGCTCGCAAGAACATCGACGCCTGGATGGCGGAGGTCGATGGTGAGGGGCTGGACGCGATCCTGATCACCGCTTCCGGCTGCGGCACCACGATCAAGGATTACGGCTTCATGTTCCGCAATGAGCCTGCCTATGCCGAGAAGGGGGCAAAGGTCTCCGCGCTGGCGAAGGACGTCACCGAGTTCCTGGAGACGCTGGAGCTTGCTCCGACCCGTGATGTCGCGCTGCCGATCGCCTATCACTCGGCCTGCTCGATGCAGCACGGCCAGCAGCTCAAGGACGGGCCGAAGCGCCTGCTGTCCGGCGCGGGCTTCAAGGTGAAGGAGGTGCCGGAGGGCCATATCTGCTGCGGCTCGGCCGGCGTCTACAACATCCTCCAGCCCGAGATCGCGGGGAAGCTGCGCGAGCGCAAGATCGGCAATATCGAGCGCACCAAGCCCATGCTGGTCGCGACCGGCAATATCGGCTGCATGACCCAGCTCGCGAAGGGTTTTTCGGACAAGGGCGCCACGACCCCGATCGTGCATACGGCCGAACTGCTGGACTGGGCGACCGGCGGGCCACTGCCGGAGAAGCTCGCGCGGGCAGGGATCGCGGATCGGCCGTTGCGGGAAAAGGGGCTGGTGGCAGCGGAGTAGGGTGCCGTCATGCTCGCCCTTGTGGCGAGCATCCACACCTTGGACACCGAATTCGGGCACGGAAGACGTGGATGGTCGGGACAAGCCCGACCATGACGGCGAGGGCTGAATGTGCGCCAAGCCTTGCCCCTCGCGCCCGTACAGTCTAACCCCCGCCGTAAGTAAACGCTTACTTATCGAGCTCGCCCCATGTCCGCCGACAAGACCGCCCCTCCCAAGCTGAAGGCCCGCCAGCCGCGCGGCTTCGTCGATCGCGGCCCGGCCGATGTCGCCGCGACCGAGCGCATGCTCTCCGTCATTCGCGAGAGCTTTTCGGTCTATGGCTTCGATCCGGTCGAGACGCCCTTCGTCGAATACACCGACGCGCTCGGCAAATTCCTGCCGGATCAGGACCGGCCGAACGAAGGCGTCTTCTCCTTCCAGGACGATGACGAGCAGTGGCTCTCGCTGCGCTACGACCTGACGGCGCCGCTCGCCCGCTATGTCGCCGAGAATTTCGACGCGCTGCCGAAGCCTTATCGCAGCTATCGCGTAGGCTACGTCTTCCGCAACGAGAAGCCGGGCCCGGGCCGCTTCCGCCAGTTCATGCAGTTCGACGCCGATATCGTGGGCAGCGGCACCGTCGCTGGCGATGCCGAGATTTGCATGTTGGCCGCCGACACGATGGAAAAGCTCGGCATCAAGCGCGGCGACTATGTCGTGAAGGTCAACAATCGCAAGGTGCTCGACGGCGTGATGGATGCGGCCGGCATCGATCCTGCCGCGCGCCTCACCGTGCTGCGCGCGATCGACAAGGCCGACAAGTTCCCGCTTGAGGAGGTTCGCAAGCTCCTCGGTGAAGGCCGCAAGGACGAGAGCGGCGACTTCACCAAAGGCGCAGGGCTCTCCGATGCGCAGGCCGACCGCATCCTGCGCTATCTCGAACTCGGCCAGAAGCTCGCCGAGCTGGGCAAGACGAATGCTCAGGACAGCGAAGGCTCCGCCAAGCTCTCGGCCGCGGCGCTCGCCGATCTCAGCGGCCTCGCCGAGGGCGCCGAGAATGGTCAGGCGGGCATTGCGGAACTGGAGCAGATCCGCGAGCTGATCACCGCGGCCGGCTATCTCGGGCGGATCATCATCGATCCCTCGGTCGTACGCGGCCTCGAATACTATACCGGCCCGGTCTACGAGGTGGAGCTCACCTTCCCGGTCACCAATGAGGACGGGCAGGTGGTGCGCTTCGGCTCGGTCGCGGGCGGCGGGCGTTATGATGGTCTCGTCGGCCGCTTCCGGCCCGAGCCGGTGCCGGCGACGGGCTTCTCCATCGGCGTCTCCCGGCTGTTCTCGGCGCTGAAGGCAGTGAAGTCGCCGATCGTCGACAGCAAAAACGAACTGCCGCTCGTCGTCGTGACCGCGATGGACAACAAGTCACCGGAATTCATGCCGGGCTATCAGGCGATGGTCGCAGGCCTGCGTCAGGCGAAGGACGCCGAGGGCAAGCCGCTGCTGCGCGCCGATCTCTATCTCGGCGCCTCCGGCTTCAACGCCCAGATGAAATATGCCGACCGGCGCGGCGCGATCTGCGCGATCATTCAGGGCTCGTCGGAGCGCGAGGCCGGCACGGTCGTGATCAAGGATCTGATCCTCGGCGCCGAGCTCGCTGCTGCCAGCCGAGACGTCAAGGATTCCGCCGAGCACAAGGCCAAGCAGGCCGAGGCCCAGTTCGCCGTGCCGCTCGCCGAACTGGTCGAGGGCGTGAAGCGGGTGCTGGCGCGACATTCGTAAGCGCCCTTCTCCCCTTGCGGGAGAAGGTGCCGGCAGGCGGATGAGGGGTCGCGCCTCGATCCATCGTCAGCGTCTATTCCGGCCACGACGCTCAAAGCGTTGCGCGACCCCTCATCCGTCTCGGCTTCGCCGAGTCGCCTTCTCCCGCAAGGGGAGAAGGGAAGGCGGGGCGGGCACGCGTGAGGTCGACGGGTGAAAACTCCCGTTCACCCATTTCCCTCAAATCCCTCGAAAATTCGCGGCGTCGCTGCTAGAGCATCGGACCGAAAAGTGGCGTTCCCTTTTCGGAGCCATCCGATGCTGATATCCGGCGCGGCGCTCGCAACAGGACAGGACGAGCCGTGCCCGCAAGCCGCGCCAGCATCGAGACCGTGATCGCGCTCTTCGCCGGCGAGGGCTACGCCCATGCCGAGCCGGCGATCCTCCAGCCGGCCGACGTGTTCCTCGATCTCTCCGGCGAGGATATCCGCCGCCGCATCTTCATGACGCAGGATGCCGACGGCCGCGACTGGTGCCTGCGCCCCGAATACACCATCCCCGTCGCGCTCGATCACATCGCCTCGGGCTCGACCGAGCCGGCGGCCTATGCCTATGCCGGCCCGGTCTTCCGGATGCGTTCCGGCGAGCCCGGCGAATTCCTGCAGGCCGGCCTCGAATCCTTTGGCCGTGACGATTCCACCGCTGCCGATGCCGAGATCATGGCGCTGACCATCGACGCGACGGCGATGCTCGGCCTCGCTTCGCCGCGCATCGTCATGGGCGATGTCGCCGTGCTCGGCGCGCTGCTCGACGGGCTCGCCGTGCCGCAGGGCGCCCGTCGCCGCCTGGTCCGCGCCGTGGTGCAGGGCAAGGGCGCGGATGCGGCCGATGCGCTCGATCCCCCGGCCGCCGATGGCGATGCCGCCCATGCCGGCCTGCTCAAGGCGCTCGAGGGGCAGGACCCCAAGGCCGCCCGCGCTTTCGTCGAGGATGTGCTCTCGATCGCCGGTATCTCAACTGTCGGCGGGCGCTCCGCTGCCGATATCGCCGAGCGCTTTCTCGCGCGCGCCGCCGAGCGGGAGAACCCGGTCAATGGCGACGTCAAGGCGCTGCTGGCACAGGTGCTCGCCGTCTCCGGCGATCCCGATGCGGCTTCGGCCTCGCTGCGCGGGCTCGCCGATCAGGCTTCGCTCGATATCGGCCGCCAGCTCGACGCTTTCGACGAGCGCACCGGCTTCCTCGCGGCGCGCGGAGTCGATATCGGCGCAATCCGCTTCTCGGCCGGCTTCGCCCGCAATCTCGACTACTACACCGGCTTCATCTTCGAGCTTCACGACACCGCTCGCGGTGACGGCAAGCCCGTTGCCGGCGGCGGTCGCTACGACAATGTCCTCGGCCGCCTCGGCGCGCGCCAGCCACTTCCCGCTGTCGGCGCCTCGCTCTGGCTCGACCGCCTGACGGGAGACGCCGCATGAGCCAGATGCCGGACAACGACGCCCCGCTCGTCCTCGCCGTGCCCTCGAAGGGCCGCCTGCAGGAGAACGCCACCGCCTTCTTCGGCCGCGCCGGCCTGAAATTCGTCAAGTCGCGCGGTGAGCGCGATTACCGCGGCGCCATCGCCGGCGTCGATGGCGCGGAAGTCGCCTTCCTCTCCGCCTCCGAGATCGTGGCGCAGCTCTCCTCCGGCGCGGCCCATATAGGCATCACCGGCGAGGATCTCGTCCGCGAGCAGCTTTCGGATGCCGATGCGGCGGTCGAGATGCTGACCCCGCTCGGCTTCGGCCATGCCAATGTCGTCGTCGCCGTGCCGCAGGCCTGGATCGACGTGCGTAACATGGCCGATCTCGACGACGTCGCGTCAGTGATGCGGGCGCGCCATGGCAAGAAGCTGCGCGTTGCGACGAAATATGTGCACCTGACCCGCCGCTTCTTCGCGCAGCACGGTCTCGCCGATTACCGCATCGTCGAAAGCCTCGGCGCGACCGAGGGTGCGCCGGCTGCCGGCACGGCCGAGATCGTCGTGGACATCACCACGACCGGCGCGACGCTCTCTGCCAATGCGCTGAAGGTCCTCGACGACGGCGTGATGCTGGCCTCCGAGGCCAATCTCGTCGCCTCGATGCAGGCTCCCTGGGGCGAGCGCGCGAAGGCGGCAGCCAAGACCATCCTGTCGCGGATCGCGGCGGAGGAAGAGGGGCGCACGCTCCGCGAGGTCCGCGCCCGGCTCGATCTCGCCCCGGATGCGCTTGCCGCGCTGGAGGAGCGCTTCGGCGCGCGCCTGCCGTTCGGGGCGCCGGCCTCTGGAACGCCGCTGACACTGCACTGCCCGGACAAGGCGGTCTTTGCGCTGGTCGAGCATCTCGATGGCCTCGGCGCCGACGATGTCACTGTCAGTGCGCCGGCCTATGTCTTCCGCCGCGCGAACCGGTTGCTGGAGCGTTTGAACGCCCGCATTTGATGCTGCACGGCAGCATCGGAATGACGGGATCGCCCGCGCTTCAGCCTTGATCCCGAACCAATTGGCCTCTAGGCGTGTTAACCGGTTTGGCGGCACGCCTCGCTGCCGTGCGTGTGAATGCAGGTAAGACGATCATGATTCGACGCCTTGGCCTCGCGGCCGTTCTTGCGGCCCTGGCCGTGCCGATGCTGATGCCGGGCGAAGCGGCCGCGCAGCGCCGGGGTTCGCTCATGTCGCCCGACGATAGGGCCGGCACCAGCGCACCAATCCCGACGCAGCAGCAGGAGAAGACCTTCCCGTTGGGCGCGAGCTGGAGCGTCGTGGCGCTGAACGGCAAGCCGGTCCAGGATCGGCGCGCGACCCTGATGATCGACCAGAACCTGCGCGGCACCGGCTTTGCCGGATGCAATACCTTCTCGGCCTCCGCCTATCCCTTGCGCCAGCAGGGGCTCGCAGTCGGTCCGATCGCCATTACCAAGCGCGCCTGCGACAAGGGCATGCTCGATTTCGAGAAGGCGTTCCTGACGGCGCTGCGCGCGGCTCAGAAATGGGATGTGGTCAATGGCCGTCTCGTCCTCAAGGGTGGGGCCGGAGAACTGACGCTCAGCCGCTCGCTCTGACAGGCGCGCTTCCGCCCCTTGGGGCGAGGTTTCTTGCGTGATGATGATGGAAAAAGGGTCGCGCGAGCGACCCTTTCTTGTTTCGCCGATGTGGTGCTCGCTGCATCCGGGAGCGGCATATGCGCTGCCGCCCGATCCGGAGGGCCGAAGGCCGCGGTTCAGGCCGCCGGCGCCTTTGCCGTCGGCGTCGGCGTGAAGGTGCCGTCGGCATTCGGCTCCATGGTGACGAGGGCATCGTGCATGGCGCGCAGCGTCGCGCGGTGGCCGATCGAGACGATGCGGGTCTGCGGCAATTCGCGGTCGATCGTCGCGTAGATCTCGCCTTCCAGCTTCTCGTCGAGCGAGGCCGTCGCCTCGTCGAGGAAGAGCCAGTCCGGCTTGCTCAGGAGTGCGCGCGCGACGGCGAGCCGTTGCTGCTCGCCGCCCGAGAGGCGCTGCCCCCAGAGGTCGATCTCGTCGAGCTTCTCAGCGAGATGGCCGAGTTTGACCTTCTCCATCGCGGCGCGGGTGGCGGCGTCGTCATAGGCGCCTTCCTCGGCCGGATAGGCGAGCGCCGCCCGGAGCGAGCCTTGCGGCAGGTAGGGGCGCTGCGGCAGCAGCATGATCCGTGCTTCGGCGGGAATGCCGACCTTGCCGTCACCGAAGGGCCAGATGCCGGCGATGGCGCGGAACAGCGTTGACTTGCCCGAGCCGGAAGGGCCGATCAGCAGCGTCGAGCGTGCCGTGCCGAGATCGAGCGCGCCAAGCTTCACGATCGGCTTGCCGTTCGGCAGGAGGAGGGTGGCGTCGCGGATATGCAGGCTCTCGTCGCGCGAGGTCTCGCGGCCGAGCGCCTCCTCGCTGATCGCGCCGTGCTGGGCGTCGGCGATGGCCGCTTCGAAGGAGGTGAGGCGGTTGATCGAGGCAAGATAGGAGGCGATCGAGGAGTAGCTGTTGATGATGAAGGACAGGGCCGTCTGCACCCGGTCGAAGGCGCCGGCGACCTGCATCATGACGCCGAGCGTAATCGTGCCGGCGAAATAATACGGCGCCAGAATGATGTAGGGCAGGACGACGCTGAGCTGGTTGTAGGACAGCGTGAAGCTGGTCAGTTTCAGCCGGCGCCAGACCAGCCGGTAGAAGTTCTCGACGATGTCGCGGAAGCGCTGGGCCAGCTGGCCGCGCTCTGTCGATTCGCCGACCATCAGCGCGATCTGCTCGGAATATTCGCGCAGGCGCGCCAGCGAGAAGCGGAAGTTCGCCTCGCGCTTCTCCTGCTCGAATTCGAGGCGGATCAGGGGGCGGCCGATGATATGGGTCAACCACGTCGCCGCAGCAGCATAGAAGAACGCCACCCAGAAGATATAGCCGCGTACCTCAAAGGAAGTGCCCGGCAGGGTGAAGGCGACGGGGATATTCCAGAGGATGATCGAGAACGAGACCAGCGTGGAAACCTGCGAGAGCAGGGGCAGCGCGAAGCCGTAGGTCTGGTTGACGAAGGAGCGCGTGTCTTCGGCGATACGCTGGTCGGGGTTGTCGACGGTACCGGCGAGCGCGATCCGGTAATGCGTCGCATGGTCGAGCCACGCTTTCGTATACTCGTTCGCCATGAACTGCCGCCAGCGGATCAGGATCGTATAGTTGGCGAACAGCTCGACGAGGTTCGAGATGACCCAGAGCAGGGCCCAGACACAGAATACATAGAAGAGCTGGTACCAGAACGCGGCGGCGTCCTTGTTCTGCAGCGCGTCGTACATGTCGCGGTTGAAGAAGGAGAGGCGCAGCGTGATGCCGACCTGCGCCTGGTTCAGCACGATCAGGAAGACGAAGAGCGAGACCGCAAGCGTGCCGAGCCGGATGCTGAACGGCCCAATCGGCCAGAGATTGGCGGTGGTGATCTGGTCGGACTCGAAATAGGGCGAGGCGATCCGGGCGATGCGCGCGATCACCGGCACGAAGGAGATCGCGTAGATCAGGATCGCGAAGACGCCGACCGTCGTCGGCAGGCTGGTCGGGATGGGCGGGATGCCGAGCGTTGCCGGCCACCAGCCCAGATGGGCCGCGATCGCGGATGCGCCGAACAGCAGGTATTCGATCGCGAAGACGCCGGAGAAGATCCGCAAGAAGAAAGGCAGGGCCGGCGAGCGGAAGGTCACCACTGCCAGGAGGAGGCCGATGACGCCCATGCCGATGACGCTGGCCGATCCAGCCTGCTGGCCGAAGACCAGCGTGGCGGCCGCCAGCGCGGCGACGAGAATGCTCAACAAGCGCATAGATGGGAATCCTGGCGGAAGACGGTGAAAGCCACGATTCGGACCATGTCGCAGCGGGAGTGGCCTTTCAATGGCGGCGCGACAGTATGAGCAAATTGTCATCTGCCGGAGAGGCGGCGGCGAGGCTTGCAACGGCCTTGAGAACCAGTTTCCAGCAAAAGGGCGCAGTCATCCCGGGCGACCGAAGGGAGATCCGGGATCCATGCCGGAAGCTCTATCGGAAAGGCTCCGGCATGGATCCCGGATCGGCGCCGCTGCGCGGCTTGTCCGGGATGACCCGCACTCTTGCAACCGGCCGTGTGTAGAGCTGAAACGAAACGCCCCGGACGAGCGGGGCTCGTCCGGGGCGCGAAGCTTGAAACCGCTGGCGGCTTGGCCGCCCCGCAGATCACTGGGCGGCGACGATCTTGCCGGCGTCCCACTTGTACATCGAGAAGCTCGGCGAGCTCAGGTCGCCGGTCTTGCCATAGGTCAGCGTGCCGATCGCGGTCTTGACCGGCATGCCGGACTGGAGAGCCTTGGCGGCGCCGTTGGCATCGCTCGGTTTGCCGGCCTTCTCGATCGCGGCCTTGAGCACCTCGACGGCGGCGTAGGCGTTCAGCGTGAAAGCCTCGGGCGGGATGCCCTTCTCCTTCAGCGCCGCGACGGCCTGGGCCGAGTCGGGGTTCTTCAGGGCATCGGTCGCGTTGGTGAAGAGCGTGCCGGTGGCGTGGTCGCCGCCGATGGCCGCGAACTCGGTGTTCGACAGGCCTTCGCCGCCGATGATCGTCGCCTTGACGCCGGCATCCGCAAGCTGGCGGGCAAGCAGGCCGCCCTCGGGGTGATAGCCGCCGAAATAGATCGCCTCGACATTCGCAGCCTTCAGGCGCGTCACCACGGCCGAGAGGTCCTTGTCGCCGGGGTTGACCGTCAGCGCGATGACCTCCTTGAGCCCGCCGGCATTGATGCCCTTCTGGAAGGCGTCGGCCAGGCCTTTGCCGTAGGTGCCCTTGTCGTGGACGATCGCGATCTTCTTGTCCTTCAGGTTCTTCAGGACGTAAGTCGCAGCGATATCGGCCTGCTGGTCGTCGCGGCCGCAGGTGCGGAAGACATTGGTCAGGCCGCGCGTCGTCAGCGCCGGCGAGGTCGCGGTCGGCGTCACCATCAGCACGCCACTCTCGGCGAACACGTCTGAGACCGCCATGGCGACGCCGGAAGTCACCGGTCCGACCACGAACTTGACCTTGTCGCCGACCAGCAGGTTGGCGGAGGAGACGCCCTGCTTCGGGTCGCCGGCATCGTCGGCGAGCTTCAGCACGAGCTTTTCGCCGAGCACGCCGCCATTCTTGTTGATCACGTCGACGGCGGTCTGGGCGCCGTTCTTGACCTGGTCGCCATAGGCGGCGACGGGGCCGGTCAGCGGGGCGACGAGGCCGATGGTGATATCGGCCTGCGCGGCCTGCGAAGCGAGCAGGGTGGCGGCGAAAGCGACGCCGGTGAGGAATGTGGAGGTTTTCATGGGCCTCTCCGATGATTGCCATTAGGCGCGTCAGAATCCGGCGCGCTTGCCGCTTTTATAGGCGAGGAGACATGGCGGCGGCATGGCAGAGGCGGCCCGGCGGGGCGCCGTGAACGCATGGCGCACCTGGCGGCTGAGGGCGCTGCATCATCGCCCAACGAAAAAGGCCCGGCTTGCGCCGGGCCTTCCGTAGGCTTGGTAAGAGGCTGGATCAGAAGTCCATGCCGCCCTCGAAACCGGGCTTGCCCGGTTTCGGAATTCAGACGCTTTGGGCGTCTGGACTTCCTCAGAAGTCCATGCCGCCCATGCCGCCGCCGCCCATCGGGGGCATCGGGGCGTCCTTCTTCGGCAGGTCGGCGACCATCGCCTCGGTGGTGATCAGCAGGCCAGCGATCGAAGCCGCGTCCTGGATCGCCGTGCGGACGACCTTGGTCGGGTCGATGATGCCGGCCTTGACCAGATCGCCGTACTCGCCGGTCTGGGCGTTGTAGCCGAAGGTGTATTCCTTCGACTCCAGCAGCTTGCCGACCACGACCGCGCCGTCATCGCCGGCGTTGTCGACGATCTGGCGGGCCGGAGCGGCGATCGCCTTGCGGACGATCTCGACGCCGGTCTTCTGGTCGTCGTTCTGGGTCTTGATGCCCTTGACCGAGGACAGGGCGCGCAGGAGCGCAACGCCACCGCCGGGGAGGATGCCTTCTTCCACCGCAGCGCGGGTGGCGTTCAGGGCGTCGTCGACGCGGTCCTTCTTCTCCTTGACCTCGACCTCGGTCGCGCCGCCGACGCGGATGACCGCGACGCCGCCGGCGAGCTTGGCCAGACGCTCCTGGAGCTTCTCACGGTCGTAGTCCGACGAGGTCTCCTCGATCTGGGCCTTGATCTGGCCGACGCGAGCCTCGATGTCCTTCTTCTTGCCGGCGCCGTCGATGATCGTGGTGTTCTCCTTCTCGATGCGCACGCGCTTGGCGCGGCCGAGCATGTTGAGCGTCACGGTCTCGAGCTTGATGCCGAGGTCTTCCGAGATCATCTGGCCGGCGGTCAGGATCGAGATGTCCTCGAGCATGGCCTTGCGGCGATCGCCGAAGCCCGGAGCCTTGACGGCCGCGACCTTCAGGCCGCCACGGAGCTTGTTGACGACGAGCGTGGCCAGAGCCTCGCCCTCGACGTCCTCGGCGATGATGAGGAGCGGCTTGCCGGTCTGAACGACAGCCTCGAGGATCGGCAGCATCGCCTGCAGCGAGGACAGCTTCTTCTCGAAGACGAGGATGTAGGGGTCGTCCAGCTCCGCGATCATCTTCTCGGAGTTGGTGATGAAGTACGGCGAGAGGTAGCCGCGGTCGAACTGCATGCCCTCGACGACGTCGAGCTCGGTGTCGGCGGTCTTGGCTTCCTCGACGGTGATGACACCCTCGTTGCCGACCTTCTGCATGGCCTTCGAGATCATCTCGCCGACCGACGAGTCGCCGTTGGCCGAGATGGTGCCGACCTGCGCGACTTCCGCGTTCGAGGTGACCTTCTTCGAGTTCTTCTTGAGGTCGGCGACGATGGCCTCGACGGCCAGATCGATGCCGCGCTTCAGGTCCATCGGGTTCATGCCGGCCGCAACCGACTTGGCGCCTTCACGGACGATCGCCTGGGCGAGAACGGTGGCGGTGGTGGTGCCGTCGCCGGCATGGTCGTTCTGGCGCGAAGCGACTTCGCGGACCATCTGGGCGCCCATGTTCTCGAACTTGTCGGAAAGCTCGATCTCCTTGGCGACGGTGACGCCGTCCTTGGTGATGCGCGGAGCGCCGAACGACTTCTCGATCACGACGTTGCGGCCCTTCGGGCCGAGCGTGACCTTCACGGCATTGGCGAGGACATCCACGCCGCGCAGCATCTTGTCGCGGGCTTCAGTGCCGAATTTGACGTCTTTGGCAGCCATGAGAGCTACTCCTTGGACTGGAATTGGGAAGGTAGGAAAGCGGTCAGGCGGCTATCAGCCGACGACGCCCATGATGTCGGATTCCTTCATGATCAGGAGATCCTGACCATCGATCTTGACCTCGGTGCCCGACCACTTGCCGAAGAGGACGCGGTCGCCCTTCTTGACGTCGAGGGCAACGAGCTTGCCGGCCTCGTCACGCGCGCCGGAACCGACGGCGATGACCTCGCCCTCCTGGGGCTTTTCCTTGGCGGTCTCGGGGATGATGATGCCGCCCTTGGTCTTCTCTTCGCTGTCAAGGCGGCGGACCACGACGCGGTCATGCAACGGACGGAACTTCATGGTTCTGTCTTCCTCTCGGTCTTATTCGGTTCGGGAGCCTCTGACGGGCTCCCGGGGGAGGCTGTTAGCAGTCACCAAGGGAGAGTGCTAACAGATGCCAGCGGAGATAGGCGCGGGGGTACGGAGAGTCAAGGAAGCACCCGGCGATAAAGTGAACGGCGGCGGATGCGGTGTCGCAGGCTTTATCAGACCTGCTGGCAGCAGCGCTTGAACACGCTAACATGGCGGAATGACGACGCCCGCTCCCGACCCGCGCCTCGATGCCATCGCCCGCTCCTGCGTCGCGCTGCATGTCCGCATGACGGCGCGGGCGGTGACGCGGGCCTATGACGAGGCGATGCGCCCGAGCGGGCTCAAGATCACCCAGTTCGTCCTGCTTTCGGCGCTCAGCACCGGGCAGTGGAAATCGGTCACCGAGCTGGCAGAACGCTTCGCGTTGGAGCGGACCTCGCTGACGCGTAATCTCCAGCTTCTCGCGGCCGAGGGTATGGTCGAGCCGGTCGAGTGCCGTGGCCGCGCCTCTGTCTATGCGGTGACGGAGAAGGGCAGGGCCGCGATCGAGGCCGCGATCCCGTACTGGCGGGAGGCGCAGGACAAGATCGAGGGCGGCTTCGGCGAGGAGCGCTGGCGCGAGACCCGTGACGGCCTCAAGGCGCTGCGCCGGGCCGCGCGCGGCGAGCGCTGAAGCTGGCGTTCCAAAGTCGAATTCGAACCTTTCGGTGGTCATCCCGAGCGACTGGAGGGAGACCCGGGATCCATTCCGGAACCTTAATCGGACGGGCTCCGGAATGGATCCCGGATCTCCGCTTCGCTACGTCCGGGATGACATAGGGTTGAAGGCTCGCTTCCTCGTCCCGATTGACGCATTCGTGGTTTCCTTCATATCGTGCAGATACACGAATGGAGATCGGCATGAAGCGCGCGGTTGGGGTGGTGTCTCGCGAGGAGCTGGTTGCGGGCGATGGCTTGAGTTTCCTGCGCGGGATCATCGCCGGCACCAATCCGGCGCCGCCCTTCGCCGACACGATGGATTTCGAGCTGGTCGAGGCCGACGAGGGCAGGGTGGTCTTCGTCGGGACGCCATCGCCGCGCTTCTTCAACCCGCTCGGCACGATCCATGGCGGCTGGACCGCGACGATCCTCGATTCCGCCATGGCCTGCGCCGCCCATGCCACGCTGAAGCCGGGCGAGGGCTACACCACGCTGGAGATGAAGCTGAACTATGTCCGCCCGGTCATGCCGGAGAGCGGCCCGGTGCGCTGCGAGGGCAAGCTGATCCATCGCGGCAACTCCGTGATCACGACGGAAGGCAAACTGGTCGATGCGCGCGGTAAATTGCTGGCGCATGGAACGGAGACCTGCCTCGTCCTGCCGGGTAAGCGCGCTGAGGGTTGAGCGCCCCCTGTGCGGCCTGATGCGGCCGGGCTATGAGGATGTTCTCCACGGAGCTGCCCGATGTCCGTCGTTCCGTTCCATGCTCCCGACGTTGCCGCGCGATACCAGTCCTTCCCGGCACCGCTACGCGGTCCATTGCTCGAACTGCGCCAGCGCATCTTCGACGTTGCGGCGGCAAGGCCCGCAATCGGGGCTCTCGCCGAAACCCTGAAATGGAACGAGCCGGCCTATCATCCGGCGAGGCCGCGCATCGGCACGGCGATCCGCCTCGGTCCGCTGCGCAACGAGCCTGAGGCCTACGCGCTCTTCGTTCACTGCCAGACCAGCCTGGCAGGCGCCTTCCGGCAGCTCTATCCCGACCTCTTGCGAGTGGACGGCGAGCGGGCACTGGTCTTCCGTCTGGGCGAACCTGTGCCAGCCGAGGCGCTCGACCATTGCATCGCGCTGGCGCTGACCTATCACCTCAAGGGCGCAATCAGCGCCGGCTGACGGCGATGGCGCCCGCGACGATCAACAGCGCGCCGAGATAGGTCGTGTAGAGCGGCACCTCCCCGAACACGAAGAAGCCGAGCAGGCTGGCCCAGATCAGCGCCGTGTACTCGATCGGAGCCAGGCGCGAGGCGGCGGCGCGCGCATAGGCCGAGGTCAGTGTCAGGTGGCCCGCGACGCCCAATGCTCCGGCGAAGAGATAGGCCGCGAGATCCGCCAGTGTCATCGGCACGAAGGCAAGCGCCGCCGGAATGGCCAAGCACACCGCCGGCCCGACATTCTGGAAGGCGACGATGACGGTCGGATGCTCCCTGACCGCGATGCGCCGGAGCAGGATCAGGTTGAAGGCATAGCTGACCGCCGAGAACAGCGCGGCCGCGACGCCGAGCCCGGCGCCGCTGACATGGCCCTGCAGCCGTGGCCAGACCATCACCAGCATGCCGGCGATCCCGAAGCCGAGGGCCTGCAGGATGTGCCTGTCGATCTTCTCCTTGAGCAGCAGCCCCCCGAGCAGCGCGACGAAGACCGGCGCGAGGAAGGAGAGGGTCAAGGCCTCCGCCAGCGGCAGCACCGAGACCGAATAGAAGAAGCTGCCGGCGGTGACCACGACCAGCGGGATCCGCGCGAGATTGCCGATAAGGCTGGCCTGCGTCGGCCGCGGCGGCCGGGCGATGGCGAGCACGATAAGCGCGCAGATGCCGCCCATCAGGAAGCGCATGAACAGCGCCACGATGAAGGGGTGCTGCTGCATCTGACCCTTGATCACCCCGTCCATGGCGGTGAGCAGGGCGATGCCGAGTCCGGCCCGGAGGGCGACGGAGAGGGTCATGGGCCGCGCAGCGACTTGCGGAAATGATATTCCCAGCTTTCCGAGACGTCGCCCAGGTAGCGCTCGCCGGGCCAGCGTGCGAAGCCGAGCTTCTCGTAGAAGCGATGGCCACGCGCGAAACGGGTATCCGACCACAGCACCATCTCGCCGAAGCCACCCTGTTCCGCGAAGTCCAGTGCCCGAGCGAACAGCGCCTGCGCCAGTCCGGCACCGCGGAAGGTGGGGTCGACATAGACCTTGGCCAGTTCGACGGCGTTCTGCTCGGGTAACGGCATGACGCCAAGCGAGCCGGCGACGCGCCCCTCCGGTCCATCCACGATCCAGAGCACGCCGCCCCTGGCCGTGAAATAGGAAGCCGGCCGGCGCAGTTCGGGCAGCTCTTCCTCGACGAAGACACAGCCCGGATACTCGGCGAAACTTGCCGCAATGAGGGCGGAGAGGGGGGCGGAATCGTCGTCGCGGGCAGGCCGGATGGGCGCGGTCATGGTACTTGCCTTAGGGTCAAATCCTGCGGTCGTACAGATGCGGAAACGGCATCGGGTAATGCCGTGGCGGCAGGGCACGGGCGACGGAGGACCGGGTGCCGCGACCGCCCCCTTGGAAAACCTGCCGCGTCCGGCTACCCCGATCCCGGAAGGCGCGCGGTTGGCTTGAGTCGGGCGCTTCCATCCTGGCCTCATGTGGATCGGACGGATTGGCGAAGGCACGATGACCGTTCTTCTGCCCTTCATCGTTAATGCCGGGCTGAACTTCGTCCTCGGGCTGCTCGTCGCCCTGTTCCTCGGCCCGGAGGCTTTCGGGCTCTACGCCATAGGCGCCGCCACCGTGGTGCTCGTTAACACGGCGCTGCTCGACTGGCTGAAGCTCTCCGTCGTCCGCTTCTATTCGCTCCAGAGCCGCGAGAGCGATCCCGGTATCCGGGCGACGCTCGACCTGCTCTTCGCCGGCGTCAGCCTGTCGCTTTGCGCGCTTCTCGCCGCCGCGCTGCTCGCAGGCGTCGATGCCGGGTTGCCGGCGGCGCTGCTGATGGTTTCGGTCACGGGCGGCATCGCCGCCGGCTGGTTCGACTATCACGCGGCCATCGCCCGCGCCCGCTTCCTCGATGCGGCCTATGCCCGACTCGTCCTCGTACGCAGCGTCGCGGCCCTGCTCTTGATGGTCGGCGGCGCCTGGTGGACCCGTGATCCGGCCATCGTCCTGCTCGGCGGCGTGCTCAGTGCGGTCGCGGCGGTTCTCGCCAATCGCGGCCGGCTGGCCGATGCGAAGCCGGGGCCAGGTGCGCGTCGCACCGACCTGATGCGCAACTTCGCGCGCTACGCCTTGCCGCTGGTCGCGGGCAATGCGGTCTATGCGACGATCCCCCTCCTCAACCGCGCGATTCTCGCCGAGAGCCACGGCTTTGCCGAGGCCGGCTATTTCTCGCTGGCATCGGATATCGGCCTGCGGCTCTTCCCCGTGCTGGCCTCGATGCTGGAGATCGTGCTGCTGCGCGAAGTCATCCGCCTCGACGAGACGCGCGGACGCGTTGCGGCGCAGAAGCGCATCGCCCGCAACATGGTCGTCGTGGTCGCCTGCGTGCTGCCGGTCGCGCTCGGCTTCTGGCTGATCCTGCCATCCTTCGAACGTCTCTTCGTCCCGCAAGGGTTCCGCGGCCATTTCGCCGGGCATATGGCACTGCTCCTGCCGGGTTTCGCCGCCATCGCGCTGTTCCAGGCCGCGCTCGCGCCGGTCTTCCTGCTGGCGAAGCGCACGCTCATTGCCGCGCTTGCCGCGCTGACGGGCCTGGCCGTCAACCTCGTCATCATCTTCGCCCTGCCGGGTGCGCTCGCGCCGATGACGGTCGCGATCGCGCAGAGCGCCGCCTATCTGACGGCGCTGCTGGTCACGGCGGTGGTGGCGTTGCGCGCGCTTCCGGCCTTGCCGCCGCTGCGCGAAATCGGTTGCATCCTCGTCGCCGGCGCCGTGATGGGGCTCGCGATCTGGCCGCTGCGCGGCGCGCTTCCTGCCGCGTTGGAGCTGCCGCTCCAGATCGGGCTCGGCGGGCTGGTCTATGCGGCGGTGATCCTGGCCTGCGATGTCGGCCGCTGGCGTACCGGCCTGAAGCTGCGCTGGCTCGCTCGGCGCTCCCTGCGCCGGTGAGGCCGGAGCCGACAAGGTTTCCTTCACCCTGTCGCTTGACCGCTCGCTAAGGTTAATTCCGCGAATTATCCGGTTTCAGACCCGTTTCAGTACCTGAGAGTCAACGATTCACTATTCCTTTGAGGGCGCGCCGCAGGCTTTCCGGCAGTCGATGTCGAGAGTGCCCGAGTCATGCGTCGCAAGATATTCCTTCCGCTCCTCGCCGCGGCCGGAGCCCTGGCCCTGGCCGGGCCGGCCCTCGCGCAGGGCTATCGCCAGAATTACGGCTATGCCGCGCCGAACGACCCGATGACTTCCGGCGGCGGGCGCGGCAATTATGGCGGCGGCTTCATCGAGATGCTGATGACCGGTCGCGATCCGACGCCGGCAGGCCGTGGCGGCGCGGTCTATAACCGCCCCGGCGGCTATGCCTATGGCCAGCGCATGCAGCCGCAAGGCGGCTACGAGACCGACCCGTTCGAGCCGGCGCGCCAGCCGCGCGCCGGCCGCCGCATGGCCGCGCTCGGCGAGCCCGTCGAGCCGCAGCAGGGCATCCAGCACATTGTCGACCCGCGCTTCCGCAAGCAGGAAGTCGCCTATGACGGCCCGCACAAGCCGGGCACGATCATCATCGATACGCCGCAGCGTTTCCTCTTCCTGGTGCAGCCGGGTGGCCGGGCGATGCGCTACGGCATCGGCGTGGGCCGGCCCGGCTTCTCCTGGGCCGGCATGAAGACGATCACCCGCAAGGCGGAATGGCCGAGCTGGACGCCCCCGGCCGAGATGCTGAAGCGCCGGCCCGACCTGCCGCGCTTCATGAGCGGCGGTCCCGACAACCCGATGGGCGCGCGCGCCATGTATCTGGGATCGACGCTCTACCGCATTCACGGCACCAACGAGCCGAACACGATCGGGCAGGCGGTATCCTCGGGCTGCATCCGCATGACCAATGACGACGTGACAGATCTCTACGAGCGCGTCCGCGTCGGCGCCAAGGTGCTGGTGATCTGAGGCGAAGCCTCATGCGCCACGAATGAAAAACGGCGGCCGCGTTGTGCGGGCCGCCGTTTGCATTTGATAGGCTTGGCAGGAACTTAAGGGCGCTCAGACCCAGCTGTCGTCGTCCCCACCGCCATCGTCGAAGCCGGGATCGGCGTCGTCATGGCTTGCGTTCTGGTAATTGGCCTCGCCGTCATAGCCCTGACCATAACCGCTATCCTGCGCTGTCTGGCTGGCGGCAGGCTGGGTGCTGGCGCTCTGGTCCGCCGCCTGCTGCGGCGCAGCCGGTGTCGAGCTGGGGCTCGCTCCGGTGTCGCTGGCGGTCTGGGCCGCGGGCTTGCTGCCGCCGCCGAAGGCGTTGGTCAGCACATTGCCGAGCATCATGCCGCCGGCGACGCCGGCCGCGGTGGTCAGCGCGCTCGCCATGAAGCCGCCGCCACGCGATGGCTGCTGCGGCTGGTTGCTCCACGGGCCCGGCTGGCCTTGTGCCTGCATCGGCATGGCCTGACCGGGAGCGCCTTGCGACTGCGGCTGGGTGTTCCAGGCACCGGACGGTGCGGAAGCGTCGGCGCGCGGCGGCACGGGCGGAACCGAGCCGGTGCGCGGCACCGATCCGCCGCCGAAGATGCCGGACAGGAAACCGCCGGCCTGCGGCTGTGCCGCTTCGCTGGCGCGCGTTTGCGCTTCGCGCAACTGTGCCTGCAGGCTTTCGACCTGCTGGTTCAGGTTGGCCAGCGCCTGCTCCTGCACATAGACCGCCTGGGCCATGGCATAGGGTGCGTAGGGCTGCTCGCGTAGGCGTTCCGCGATGAAATTCTCAGCCTCGGGGTCGCGGGGCTGGTTGGCCGCCTGCCGAAGGCGGTCGAAAATCCCGGCGATCACGTCGCGTTCTTGCGGCGTCATCGTCATCTCCTCTCGTTGCGCGGCGCGGTTGCGCCGCGTTCAAGAGGTGGGATCGGCCTGTGACGGTATCAAGGCGGCACGCCCCGGGAAACGCATCGGCCCGAAAGGTGTGTTCCACCTTTCGGGCCGATGCGATGACATAATGTCAGGTCAGCGTCAGATGCTGCCGAAATCGTCGTCCGGCGGGGGCATCTCGTCGACCTCGGGCGGTGCCTGCAGGGTGCCGCGGTTCAGCACCACGACGGTCGTGCCACTCGGGACGCGGTTGTAGAGGTCGATGATGTCCTGGTTGAACAGGCGGATGCAGCCCGACGAGACCGACTTGCCGATCGACCACGGCTCGGAGGTGCCATGGATGCGGTAGAGCGTATCGCGGCCGCCCTGGTAGAGGTAGAGTGCGCGGGCGCCGAGCGGGTTCTCGATGCCGCCGGCCATGCCGCCGGCCCAGGGGCGGTTCCGCTCCGGCTCGCGGGCGATCATCGCCGGGGTCGGGGTCCAGCGCGGCCACTGCGCCTTGCGGGCAACCGTGGCGCGGCCACGCCAGGACATGCCCTGCTTGCCGACGCCGATGCCGTAACGGACGGCGCGGCCGCCTTCCATCACGAGGTAGAGATAGCGGGCGTCGGTGTCGATGACGATCGTGCCGGGCTGCTCGCGGGTCTGGTAGGAGACGATGCGGCGCAGGAACTGCGGCTCGACCTCGGAGAGATCCGTCGCGGGCAGCGGGTGCTTCTCATCCGGCCGCTCGCCATACATCGACAGATACTCGGCGCTGATATGCGGGCCCTGATACGCCGCGGCCTCGATGGGCTGCTGGCGCTGGCTGACGCAGGCAGCCAGGAAGAGCGGGCTGAGCGCCGCGAAGATGCGGCGGGTCGGCCGGGCGAGGGGGGAGACGGACGGACGGACGGGGGACATCGACGGACAACTCGGCTTGATAGGCATGAATGAACGGCGGAACGGCGCGGTGGTTCCATGCGCCGTTGATGACCTCCGTTCAAGGTGGCCGAGATGGCCTTGGGGTGAACAGGATATGGCCAAATTGTGTCCGTGCAACGCTGTTGCTGTTCGGCAACAGGCCGGCGAGCCGCTCGGGCGAACCTGCTCGCGGCTCAGGTTGCTTCGTGTAGTCCCCATTTGAGCAGGCCCAGCCTTTCTCGGGCCCACCAGCGCCAGAGCATCATCACGGAGACCACGGTCAGCCCGATCGCGAGCCCGATCCAGATGCCGCGGCCGGCGAGTGGTGTCAGGAATCCCAGCGCGGCCGAAAGCGGCAGGCCGATGCCCCAGTAACCGATGCCGGCGAGGATCATCGGCAGGCGCGTATCGCCGAGTCCGCGCAGGATCGAGGAGCCGATGACCTGCGCGCCATCGACGATCTGGAACACGGCGGCGTAGAACAGGAACAGCATCGCCAGCTCTGCGACCGCTTCCGCGCCGGGCTTGGAGCGGTCGAGGAAGGGCGCGACCAGCCATTCCGGCACGACCGCCATCAGCAGGGCCGTACAGGTCATGAAGCTCAGCGCGAGGATCAGCGCCATCGTGCCGGCTCTGCGGATGCCCTCCTTGTCGCCGGCGCCGAAAGCGCGGCCGACACGGACGGTACCTGCCTGGCCGATGCCGAGGGGCACCATGAAAGTCAGCGAGGCGATCTGGATCGCGATGGCATGGGCAGCTAGTGAGGATGCGCCGATCAGCCCCATCAGGAAGGCGGCGCCGTTGAAGATGACGACCTCAAAGGCGAGCGTCAGGCCGATCGGTAGGCCGAGGCGCCAGAAGGCGCGGTAGCGCGGCCAGTCGGGCACCCAGAAGCGGCCGAGCAGATGATAGCGCCGGAAGCGCCTGTCGAGCGAGACGACGAGCGCGAGTCCCGCGAACATCAGCGCCGATGACAGGGCCGTCGCCAGCCCCGAACCGGGCAGGCCAAGCGCCGGGAAGCCGAGCCGTCCGAACATCAGGCACCAGTTGGCGAAGGCATTGAACACCAGCGCGAACAGCACGACGATGAAGGCCCAGCGCGGCCGCAGGAGCGCCGCGACGAAGCCGCGCAGGCACAGATAGAGGAAGAAGGGCAGCAGCCCCCATTGCAGCGTGTGGACATAGGACGCGGCGGCCTTGGACAGGACGGGGTCCTGCCCCATCGCCCTCAGGATGAACTCGGCCTGCCAGAGGAAGAGCCACATCGGCCCGACCATGGTGGCCGCGGCCCAGAAGCCCTGCCGGACCGTGCGGCGCAGGTCGCGCACCGCATGCTTGTTGCGGCCGAGCTCGATCGCGATCATCGGCGAGACCGCGCCCATCACGCCGATGCCGAAGATCAGGACGGCATTGTAGAGATTGGTGCCGAGCGCGCCGGCCGCCAGCGCATCCGGGCCGAGATGGCCCATCATGATGACGTCGGTCGCCGTCATCGCCGTCTGCGCGACATTGGTCAGCACCATCGGCCAGCTCAGGGCCAGCATGGCGCGGGCCTCCGCGAGCCAGGGATGAAGCGGACGGGATTCGGCTGTTACGGACATGGGGCGCCGCTTCTACCGCCGATCGGAGCATCGAAATAGCCGTTGCCGCGCGCTCCACCGTCCGGAGCCGATGCGCTGGACGCGGGTCGACAAGCGCCGCCGCGGTCTGCATCTTGCCTCGCGGACTGCTGGAGGGCCTGAGGCGATGAGCACCAATCTGAGGATCGACGGCGCGAGGCTGACCTCGCGGCTGGCAGAACTCTCGAAGATCGGCGCCACGCCGGAAGGCGGCTGCCGGCGCCTCGCTTTGACTGATGAAGACAAGCAGGGGCGCGACTGGCTGGTCGGTCAGATGAAGGCGCTCGGCCTCGACACTCGCGTCGACGCGATCGGCAATATCGTCGGCATTCTCAAGGGGCTTGAGGACGGCCCGGCCGTCATCATGGGCTCGCATATCGACACGGTCGGCACCGGCGGGCGCTTCGACGGCGCGCTCGGCGTCGTCGCGGGCGTCGAGGTTCTCGCGGCTTTGCGCGATGCCGGCCTGACGCCGAAGCGCGACATGGCGGTGATCGCCTTCACCAACGAGGAAGGCGCGCGCTTCCATCCCGACATGCTCGGCTCCTATGTCTGGGCCGGCGGCATGAGCGTCGAGGCGGCGCACAGGGAAGTGGATTCCGACGGCATCGGGCTCGGCGCCGAACTGAAGCGCATCGGCTATGAGGGCGCGGAGAAGCCGGGCTTCCTGCCGGCGCACGCCTATATCGAGATGCATATCGAGCAGGGGCCGATCCTCGAGAACGAGGGCGGCGGGCTCGGCGCCGTCACCGGCATCCAGGGTATCTGCTGGCTGGAACTCACCCTGAAGGGCCGCCCCAGCCATGCCGGCACGACGCCGATGGCCTACCGCAAGGACCCCGGCCTCGCCGCCGCGCGCATCAATATCTTCGCCAACGAACTGACCAAGACCATCCCCAACCAGCTCGCCAATAGCGGCGTCATCCGCGTCCAGCCCGGCAACGTCAACGTCGTGCCCGAGACCGTGGTGATGACGCTCGACCTGCGCAACCCGCTCGATGCGCCGCTGGCTCAGGCCGAGGCGGCGGTGCGAGCCTTCTGCGCTGAGCTGGCCGAGCGTGACGGCATCGAGATCTCCTTCCGCGATCTCGCCCGCTTCCCCGCGACGCCCTTCGCCGAGGAAATCATCGCCGAGGTCGAGCGCAGCGCCGGCGAGTTCGGCTTGGCCGTCCGCCGCATGATCTCCGGCGCCGGCCACGACGCGCAGATGATGGCGCGGCTCTGTCCGACGGCGATGGTGTTCATCCCTTCGATCGGTGGGCTCTCGCATAATCCGGCCGAATTCAGCACCGATGACGACATGGTCGCCGGCGCCAATATCCTGCTCACCACCGCCTGGCGCGTCGCCAACGCCTGAGAGGTCCCCGTATGTCGTTGATCGCCTCGCTTTCCGCCGCCGAACTCGGCCCGCTCTACGCCAGCAAGCAGCTCTCCCCCGTCGAGGTCGCGAAGGACACGCTCGCCCGCATCGAGCGCTTCGAGCCCGAGGTCAACGCCTTCGCGGTGCGCGACGAGGCACTGACGCTCGCCATGGCCGAGGCCTCGCAGGCGCGTTGGCTGAAGGGCGAGGCGATCGGCCCGCTCGACGGCGTGCCAGTAACGATCAAGGACAATCTCGGCGTCGCCGGCTGGTCGATGCAGCGCGGCTCGGCCATCGCCTCGGATGCGCCTTTCCCCGAGGATTCCCCGGTCACGGCGCGTTTGCGCGAGGCCGGAACGGTCTTCCTCGGCAAGACCACCATGCCGGAATATGGCTGGAAGGGTGTCGGTGATTCGCCTGCTACGGGCATCACCCGCAATCCCTGGAACACCGGCACGGGGCCGGGCGGTTCCTCCTCGGGCGCCGCGGTCTGCGCCGCGCTCAATCTCGGCTGTCTCCATATGGGCACAGACGGGGCAGGCTCCATTCGTATTCCCGCGGCCTTCACCGGCGTCGTCGGCCTCAAGCCGAGCTACGGCCGCGTGCCGGCCTGGCCGATCTCGGTCATGGGGTTCCTCGCCCATCTCGGGCCGCTGACGCGTACCGTCACCGATACCGCGCTTGCGATGAAGGTGATCGGCCAGCCCGACGCGCGCGACATGACCGCGCTGCTCGATCGCCCGCCGGATTATGTCGATGGGCTCAAGGGCAGCATGAGAGGCTTGCGCGTCGCCTGGTCGCCGCGCCTCGGCCAGGACGTGACCGTCGATCCCGAAATCGCGGCGCTGACGGCGGCTGCAGCGCAGGCCTTCGCCGAACTCGGCGCGACGGTGGAGGAGGTCGATCCAGGCTTCGACGATCCGATCGAGATCCTGATGACGCTCTGGTCCTCCGGCGCGGCGCTGGCCTTGAAGAGCGTCGATGCGGCTGGCCGCAAGCAGATGGACCCGGGCCTCGTCGCGGTGGCGGAGCAGGGCGAGCGCATCCCGGCCTCGGCCTATGTCGACGCGCTCCTGAATCGGCGCAATGCGCTGGCCTATCGGATGGCGCAGTTCCACCAGCAATACGATCTGCTGCTGACGCCGACCCTGCCGCTGCCGGCCTTCGCGGTTGGGCGCGATACACCTGAACATGGCGCTTATGGCGACGACTGGACGCGCTGGACCCCCTTCACCTACCCCTTCAACATCACCGAGCAGCCGGCGGTCTCGGTGCCGTGCGGCCTGACGAAAGCAGGGCTGCCCGCCGGCCTCCAGATCGTCGGCGCCTTCGGCAAGGATGCGCTCGTGCTGCGGGCGGCGGCGGCCTTCGAACAGGCGCGGCCCTTCGTGCGGGTCGATGTGCCGGTCAAACCGATTTAGGCGCGAATATTTTTCGCTTTTCCCGGAACGGGCCGAAAAAGCCCGTCCGGAGCCGAAACACCGGGTTCTCCCCCCGAAAGTTCCGTCTGGCACGAACCGTGCAGGCGGTTGGACAGCCCAGATCGGGTGCTGCGGCGTGTTGTCAGGCGGAGTTTTTCTGCCCAAACTCGCGCCAAGGCAGCCCGTTCAGAGGCGCCGCTTCAGGGGAGAGCAATATGGATCGCAGGACGTTTCTGAAATCCGCGACGGGCGCCGGCATGGCTGCCGCGACCGGCGGGCTGGCGATGCCGGCCCTCGCGCAAAGTCCAGCCAAGACGCTACGCTTCGTACCGCAGGCCAATCTCGCCAATTTCGACCCGATCTGGGGAACGCAATACGTCGTCCGCAACGCCGCCGCGCTGGTCTGGGACACGCTCTACGGCATCGATTCCAAATTCCAGCCGCAGCGCCAGATGGTCGAGAGCGAGGAGGTTTCCTCCGACGGCCTGAACTGGACCTTCAAGCTGCGCTCCGGCCTCAAGTTCCATGACGGCACGCCCGTCACCTCCAAGGACGTGGTCGCGAGCCTCGTGCGCTGGTCGGCGCGCGATCCGATGGGCCTGATGCTGCGCGCCATCCAGGTCGAACTGGCGCCCGTCGATGAACTGACCTGGAAATGGTCGCTGAAGCAGCCCTTCCCGAAGATGCTGCTGGCGCTCGCCAAGAACAACGCGCCCTGTTCCTTCGTGATGCCCGAGCGCATCGCCAAGACCGACCCGTTCACGCAGATCACCGAATATATCGGCTCCGGGCCGATGAAGTTCATGCGCAGCGACTGGGTGCCGGGCGCCAAGGCGGTGTTCGAGAAATTTGCCGACTACAAGCCCCGCTCCGAGAAGGCGGACTGGCTCGCCGGCGGCAAGAATATCCTCGTCGACCGGATCGAATGGGTGATCATGCCCGACCCGGCGACCGCCGCTGCCGCCCTCCAGAACGGCGAGGTCGACTGGTGGGAGACCCCGCTCGCCGATCTCGTGCCTGTGCTGAAGGGCCACAAGGACATCAATGTCGATATCGGCGATCCCCTCGGCAATGTCGGCGCCTTCCGCATGAACCACCTGTTCCCGCCCTTCAACAACGTGAAGGTGCGCCAGGCGGTGCTGACGGCGTTGAACCAGGAAGACTACATGCGCGCCGTCGTCGGCGACGACGACAAGCTCTGGAAGCCGCTGCCGGGCTTCTTCACCCCGGGTACCCCGCTCTATACCGAGGAGGGCGGCGACATCCTGAAGAAGCGCAATGTCGCCGAGGCCAAGAAGCTCCTCGCCGAGGCCGGCTACAAGGGCGAGCCGGTGGTCTGCGTCGTCGCGCAGGACATGGCCGCGACCAAGTCGATGGGTGACGTCACGGCCTCGCTGCTCAAGAGCATCGGCATGAATGTCGATTTCGTCGCCACCGACTGGGGCACGGTCGGCTCCCGCCGCGCCCAGAAGACGCCTCCGGGCCAGGGCGGCTGGAGCATGTTCCACACCTGGCATGCCGGCGCCGACTGCACCAATCCCGCCGCCTACACGGCGATTCGCGCCAATGGCGACAAGGCCTGGTTCGGCTGGCCGGACGTGCCTTCGGTCGAGACCGAGGTCACCAACTGGTTCAACGCCAAGGACCTCGCCGAGGAGAAGGCGGCGTTGGCCCGGCTCAACAAGGCGGCGGTGGAGAACGTCGTCTTTGCGCCGACCGGCTTCTACCTCAGCTACCAGGCCTGGCGGAAGAACGTCACCGGCGTGGTCAGCGGGCCGCTGCCGTTCTTCTGGGACGTCAAAAAGGGCTGATCGCCTCGCGCGGAGCGGCAAGGCCGCTCCGCCTTTGCGGAGCCTTCCGGTTCCGATGCCTCGCTTCGTCGCGACCCGGAAGAAGTCCGGGCCGCGTCTCCTGGATTCGCCGTGAACGAGGTCCGACTGCCCTATGCTCGCTTTCGTCGTCAGGCGCATCGTCACGACCATCCCCGTGATGGCCTTCGTGGCGTTGTTCGTCTTTTCGTTGCTCTATGTCGCGCCCGGCGATCCCGCCGCCATCATCGCCGGTGACCAGGCGTCGCCGGCCGATGTCGAGCGCATCCGCGCCAGCCTCGGCCTGGACCGGCCCTATCTGGTCCGCTTCGCCGAATGGTCCTTCCGCGTGATCCAGGGCGATCTCGGCACCTCGATCTTTACCAACCTGCCGGTGACGCAGCTCATCGCGCAGCGCATCGAGCCGACGCTCTCTCTGATGGTGCTGACGCTGATCTTCGCCGTCGTGGTCGCCGTGCCGATGGGCGTGGTCGCGGCCTGGAAGGCGGGAAGCTGGGTCGACAAGGCGGCGATGGGTTTCGCCGTGCTCGGCTTCTCGGTACCGGTCTTCGTCGTCGGCTACCTGCTCGCCTACTTCTTCGCGCTCAAGCTCGATTGGCTGCCGGTGCAGGGCTACACGCCGTTCTCGCAGGGCTTCTGGCCCTGGCTCAGGAACCTGATCCTGCCGGCCGTCACGCTTGGCCTCGTCTATATCGCGCTGATCGCCCGCATCACCCGCGCCACCATGCTCGAGGTGCTGCAGCAGGACTATGTCCGCACCGCCCAAGCCAAGGGCGTGACGCAGAAGGACGTGCTCTTCCTGCATTCGCTGAAGAACGCGGCCGTGCCGATCGTCACCATCATCGGTATCGGCATCGCGCTCCTGATCGGCGGCGCCGTCGTCACCGAGAGCGTCTTCGCCATTCCCGGCCTCGGCCGGCTCACCGTCGATGCCATCCTGCGGCGCGACTACCCCGTCATCCAGGGCGTCGTGCTGATGTTCAGCCTGGTCTACGTGCTCGTGAACCTGCTGATTGACCTGACCTATACCCTCGTCGACCCGAGGATCCGCTATTGACCGCTTCATCGACCCTCGCGGCGCCTGCCGCCGAACCGGCAAAGGCTGAACTAAGCCGCGCCGCCCGCTTCCGCCGCTATCTGCGTCGCCATCCTTCGGTGGCGATCGGCGGCGGGCTCCTGATCCTGATGGCGCTGATCGGTATCTTCGCGCCGCTGCTCTGGACCACCGACCCGACCGCGATCGCGCCGTCGCGGCGTACCCGTGTGCCCTCCGAGCTCTACTGGTTCGGCACCGACATGCTCGGCCGCGACGTTTATTCCCGCGTGGTCTACGGCGCTCGCGTGTCGCTGCTCGTCGGCTTCAGCGTGGCGATCCTGTCCTCGATTATCGGGCTGACCATCGGCCTCTTCGCCGGCTTCGTGCGCTGGGCCGACGGCATCATCATGCGCATCATCGACGGCATGATGTCGATCCCGCCGATCCTGCTCGCCATCGCCCTGATGGCGCTGACGCGCGGCTCGATCCAGAACGTCATCATCGCCATCACCGTCGCCGAGATTCCGCGCGTGGCGCGCCTCGTGCGCGGCGTCGTGCTCTCATTGCGCGAGCAGCCCTATGTCGAGGCGGCGGTGGCCAACGGTGCGCGCGTGCCGCGCATCATCTGGCGCCATATCCTGCCCAATACCTTCGCGCCGATGAGCGTGCAGGCGACCTATATCTGCGCCAGCGCCATGATCGTCGAGGCGATCCTGTCCTTCATCGGCGCGGGCGTGCCGCCGGCGACGCCGTCCTGGGGCAACATCATGGCCGAGGGCAGGGCGCTCTGGCAGGTCCGGCCGCACATCATCCTGTTCCCGGCGGTGTTCCTCTCGATCACCGTGCTCGCGGTGAACCTGCTCGGCGACGGCCTGCGCGACTCGCTCGATCCGCGCCTCGCCAAGACCCTCTGACGGCTTGCCCTGTCGCTGGAGCAACCCACGCCCCGCATTGCCGGCGCTTGACGCGCCGGCTCAGTGACTGAAAGCCTTGTCCGCAGGGTGACCTTCATCCGGAGTCTATGACGTGACCCGCATCCTCACCGTCGCCGCCGCCCAGCTCGGCCCCATCCAGCGCGATGAGAGCCGGGCCTCGGCCGTTGCCCGCCTGATCGAATTGATGCGGCAGGCGAAGAGCCACGGCGCCGATCTCGTCGTCTATCCGGAAGCCGCGCTCACCGCCTTCTTCCCGCATTGGTGGATCGACGACGAAGCCGAGATCGACAGCTATTTCGAAAGCGCCATGCCTTCCAACGAGACCGCGCCGCTCTTCGAGGAGAGCAAGCGCCTCGGTATCGGCTTCCATCTGGGCTTCTGCGAACTCGCCTTCGAGCAGGGCCGCAAACGCCGCTTCAACACCGCGATCCTCGTCGACAAGTCGGGCGCGATCGTCGGCAAGTACCGCAAGATCCATCTGCCGGGCCATCCCGAGCACCGGCCCGCCGCGCCCTTCCAGAACCTGGAGAAGCGCTATTTCGAGACTGGCGAACTCGGCTGGCCGGTCTGGCAGACGATGGACGCCAATATCGGCATGATGATCTGCAACGATCGTCGCTGGCCCGAGAGCTATCGCTCGATGGGCCTGCAGGATGTCGAGTTGATCGTGCTCGGCTACAACACGCCCAAGCACAACCCGCCGGCCCCGGACCATGACCGGCTCGGCAATTTCCACAACCAGCTCGTGATGCAGGCCGGCGCCTATCAGAACGCCACCTGGGTCGTCGGCGTCGCCAAGGCGGGGCTTGAGGCCGGCGTCGACCAGATCGGTGGCTCCTGCATCATCGCGCCGACCGGCGAGGTCGTGGCCCAGGCCGTGACCGAGGGCGATGAACTCGTCGTCGCCCGTTGCGACATGGATCTCGGCAAGAGCTACAAGGCCTCGACCTTCAATTTCGCCCGGCATCGCGAGCCCCAGGCCTACGGCCTGATCGTCGAGCGCAAGGGCGCGGTTTCGCCAGTTTGATCAGCCTCCAGAGGACAAAAAAGTGACCCACGATCTCATCCTGAAGGGCGGCCGCGTCATCGACCCCTCCCAGAAGCATGACGGCATACTCGATGTCGCCTTCACGGACGGCAAGGTGTCCGGCTTCGGCAAGGACCTGAAGGGCGCCAAGGAGATTCGCGACGTCTCTGGCTATATCGTCTCGCCCGGCCTGATCGACCTGCACACCCATGTCTACTGGGGCGGCACCTCGCTCGGCATCGACGCCGACGAGTTCTGCCGGCTTTCCGGCGTCACCACCTCGGTCGATACCGGCTCGGCCGGCCCCGGCAACTGGCCGGGCTTCCGCAAGCACGTCATCGAGCAGAGCCAGGCGCGCATCCTCGCCTATCTCCATGTCTCGCATGCCGGCATCTACGGCTTCGACCACCGCGTCATGGTCGGCGAGAGCGGCGACCTGCGCCTGATGAATCCGATCGACTGCGCCGAGGTCGCCGACAAGAACCGCGACCTGATCGTCGGCATCAAGGTCCGCGTCGGCCTGCACGCCTCGGGCAATTCCGGCACCGTGCCGCTGAATATCGCGCTGCAGGTCGCCAACGAGGTCGGCATGCCCTTGATGTGCCATATCGACCATCCGCCCCCGTCCTATGAGGAAGTCATCGGCATGCTCCGCCCGGGCGACGTGCTGACCCACGCCTTCCGCCCCTTCCCGAACGCGCCCGCGACCGCGCAGGGCACGGTGAAGCCGGAGGTGCTGGCTGCCCGCAAGCGCGGCGTCATCTTCGATATCGGCCACGGCAAGGGCTCGTTCTCGTTCAAGACCACGCGCGCCATGCTCGCCAACGGCTTCGAGCCGGACGTGATCTCGTCCGACGTGCACAAGCTCTGCATCGACGGCCCGGCCTATGACCAGGTCACCACGATGTCGAAGTTCCTCTGCATGGGCATGAGCCTGAACAACGTCATCGCCGCCTCGACCGTGAACGCCGCCATGGCGCTGAAGCGCCCGGAATACGGCTCGCTCAAGGTCGGCTCGCTCGGCGATGCGACGATCCTGACCGTCAAGGAAGGCAAGTTCGACTATGTCGACGTCGTCGGCGAGCACCTGATCGGCGACCGCAAGATCGCCTCCGAGGGCGTCGTGCTTAAGGGCAAGTGGTGGCACCCGAAGCGGACCAGCAAGTTCCCGAAGGTCGCGGCCTGAACCGGAGCCCAACCCTGTCATTCCGGGGCTTCGCGTCAGCGAAGAACCCGGAACCCACGACTGGGTGGAGCCTTGTGGATGCGACCGCGTGGAAGCGTGGCACCCGGTCGTGGGTTCCGGGTTCGAGCCTTCGGCTCGCCCCGGAATGACAAAGGAAGAGTCCATTGCGAAGCGAGCACTGGCGCCGCATGGCGCCGGCCGACCTGAGGGCCGTGATGGCGATCGCGGCCGTCGTGCACCCGGATTATCCCGAGGACGAGGCGGTCTTCGCCGAGCGGTTGCGCCTGGCGCCGGAGGGCTGCCATGTGCTGGCCGGCGAAGATGGCGCGCTGCACGGATATCTCGTCAGCCATCCCTGGCCGGCGGGTGCTCTTCCGACCCTGAATTCCCTTGTCGGCGAAATCCCGCAGGGCGTCGCGAGCTGGTATCTTCACGACCTCGCCCTGCTGCCCTCCGGGCGTGGCAGCGGCGCGGCGGGCGCTATCGTCACCGAGATCGCGCGTCACGCCGCCGAAACCGGCTATACCAGCCTGGCGCTGGTCGCGGTCAACGACTCGAGCGGCTTCTGGCGGCGGCAGGGTTTTCGCGAGGTCCATGACCCTGCGCTTGATCGCAAGCTTGCGAGCTATGACGATGCGGCACGCTATATGCGCCGCAAATTGAACGACTGACGGACATGCCGGTGCGGCAGATGCCGGCTGGACTTTGAAGGAGAGGAACGCCATGAGCGCCGAAGACAAGCTGAAGGAGCTGGGGCTGACCCTGCCGGACGTGCCGACGCCGGTCGCGACCTATGTCAGCTTCAAGCAGGTCGGCGATATGGTCTATCTCTCGGGCCAGGGTCCGAAGCGGGCCGACGGCACCTACCCGACCGGCAAGGTCGGTGCCGACGTCACGGTCGAGCAGGCTTATGAGCATGCAAAGCAGACCGGCCTCGGGCTGCTCGCCGCGATGAAGAAGGCGGTCGGCTCGCTTGACAAGGTCGAGGTCGTCAAGCTGCTCGGCATGGTCAACGCCGTGCCGGATTTTTCCGACCATCCCAAGGTCATCAATGGCTGCTCGGACCTGTTCGTCGCCGTGCTCGGCGACCGCGGCCGCCATGCCCGCTCGGCCGTCGGCATGGGCTCGCTGCCGAACCGGATGACCGTCGAGATCGAAGTCATCGTCAAGGTGCATCCATGAGCGTGACCGCGACCACCTCCAAGTCCGTCGATCAGCCGGCCGCGACCCCGCTCGCCGCCGAGATCGCCCGCGTCTACGGCACGCCTGCCGTGGTCATTGATCTCGACAAGGTCGATGCCAATATTGCCCGCCTTCAGGCCACCTGCGACGCCGCCGGCCTCGCCAACCGCCCGCATATCAAGACGCATAAGTCGCCCGAGCTGGCGCGGCTCCAGATCGAGGCCGGCGCCCGCGGCATCACCTGCCAGAAGCTCGGCGAGGCCGAGGTCATGGCCGATGGCGGCATCGACGACATCCTGATCAGCTACAACATCCTCGGCGAGGAAAAGCTGGGGCGTCTGGGAGCACTCCAGCGCCGCGTCCGGATGATCGTCGCCGCCGACAATCCCGTGACCATCTCCGGCCTGCCGCGCGCCGGCGAGATCGCCGGGCGCGACCTCGAAGTCGTCATCGAATGCGATACCGGGCGCAAGCGCGCCGGCGTCGAGACGCCCGGCGAGGCGGTCGAACTCGCGAAAATGGTCGCGGCTTCGTCCGGCCTGCGCTTCGCCGGTTTCCTGATGTACCCGCCGGAAGATGGTTGGGACCGTACGCAGGTCTTCCTCGACACGGCCAATGCCGGCCTGCGCGACGCCGGCCTCAAGGCCGATATCGTCTCGACCGGCGGCTCGCCCAATCTGCCTCATATCGGCAAGTTGAAGGGCTCGACCGAGCACCGCTCGGGCACCTCGATCTTCAACGACCGCATGCAGATCGCGGCCGGCGTCGCGACGCTCGAGGATTGCGCGCTCATGGTCTATGCGACGGTCGTGAGCCGGGCCGGCCCTGAGCGCGGCATCCTCGATTCAGGCTCGAAGACGCTGACCAGCGACAAGGGCAATCTCGACGGCCACGGCTATATCCTCGAATACCCGGCGGCACGGATCGCGCAATTCGCCGAGGAGCACGGCTTCCTCGACCTCTCCGCCTCGAACAAGCGCCCGCTCGTCGGCGAGGTCGTGCGCGTCGTGCCGAACCATGTCTGCGTCGTCGTCAACATGGTCGATCGCCTGATCACCGTGCGCGGCGACAAGCTGATCGGGGAACTGCCGGTGGCGGCGCGTGGGCGTCTGACCTGAGCCCATCCGTCATGGTCGGGCTTGTCCCGACCATCCCCGTCTTCGCTGGTAGAAGGCCGTGATCAAGACGTGGATGCTCGCCATAAGGGCGAGCATGACGGTCGCGTTTCAATTCTGCAGGACCTTCGATCCCTTGATCGTGACATTGCCGGACGCCTTGGCTTCGAGGCGTCCGGAAGCGTTGAGCGCGATATCGCGCCCTTGCAGCTGGACGCTGCCGTCCTTCTTCAGGCTCAGCCTGGCATCGCCGCTCTTGAGCGTTGCCGCGTCGGCGCTTTCGATCGCAAGCGCCTTGCCGACATGGACGGCCATGCCCCCTCCAACGCTCATCGCCATGTCCTTGCCTGCCGTGATGGCAAAGCTTTGCCCGCTGTCGATATCGCAGTCCACCGCGGCGCTCACGTTGAAGCTACGCGTTTCGAACGAGGCTTCATGACCGCTGCTGACGCGCAGGCGGTTGCCGACAACCATGGTGGCATTGGCGCCCGCGGTCACGGCGAGGTTGGCGCCCGCGGTCAGCGTCATCACGCTGCCGGCCGTGAGCGCGATGCCCATCCCGCAATTGACGGTCAGGAAACCCGGCGCATTGATAACGACATTGCCGCCGCGATCCGCTGAGATTGCCTGAAGCAGGACTGCGACCTGCGCTTCCAGCGTGGCGATACGCTTCTGGAGGGCTTCGGTGTTCGGGTCGGCCATCGCATTCCCCTCTCGTCAGCATGATGGGGTGACGAAGCGTCAGACTATCATGTGTCGGAGATAGCGAGAATGCATTTGGCCGGTCAGCCTTCCGCGTGCCGGGCGTTCCAGGTGGCGGCGTATTCGGTGCAGAGGCGGTCGAGCTCGGCCCGGTCGGTAACGCCGGCGGGGCGTCCGCGCGAGGGCGAGGCCTGCTGGAACGGCACCGAGCGCTGGTGCGCGACACGCCAGAGTCGCCGCAGTTCCTTCAATGGGTCGGCATGGTCGTCGACGCGGATGTCGAGGCTGGGCACGGGCTCGCCGCTCCAGATGCGGATGGCGGCGGATTGCTTGCCGCGCTTGTCGCCGCCGGCCTTCTCGCCAGCCTCCAGCGCCACCAGCAAGCGCTCGTCGAAATCGAGCGCCGAGGCCGCGATATAGGCCTTCAGCGTTTGCTGCACGACCTCCGGGCCGGTGAGCATGTTGCCGGCGACCGAGACCTGCGGTCCGTCGACGGCGCCGCACCAGTCGATGCAGGCCGCACCTGTATGCGAGGCGATCTTGCCGTCGCGGTCGATGACGTGGAGCTGGCGATGCGCGCGCCCCTCGTCGGCCGCCGTCAGCGTCGCGATGATCTCGACCGCCGAACGGCCTTCCTGCAGCAGCCGGAGGCCATCGATCCCGTAGAGCGGGTTGACGAAGGCCTGCGTCGCGATCGCCCCAATCCGCCCGCCACCGTAGGGCACGCGGGCGCCGACGGCGAAGGCGCAGGTCGAGACGGCGACGCCATAGGCGCCGGTCGCGGCGTCGCGGGCGACGATGGACCAGGTCATACGAGCAGCTCCTGAAAGACGGTCTCGGACAAATGAAAATTGAACGCTGTCATCCCGGACAAGCCGCGCGAGCGGCGCTGATCCGGGATCCATGCCGGAACGGTTCAGGCATGGATCCCGGGTCTTCGCTTCGCTCCGCCTGGGATGACCGCGGGAGGAGAACAGTGGAACAGAGCTTATCGCCCCGCAGCATAGGCCTGCATCAGACGCGGCGTCGCGGCCGCGCGCAAGAGGCCGTCATCGCCGCGTTCCGCCGCAGTAAGCCGCCCGACCGTCCAGGCCGGGGCCTTCTCGACGGCATGGCCCCGGCGCTCCAGCTCGGCGAGGGCCGCAGTGCCGATGCTCTCCTCGATCATCATATGCCCCGGCCGAGACGAGCGCGGATAGAAGGAGGAAGGGAAATGCTGCGTGTGGAACAACGGCAGATCGATTGCCTCCTGCAGATTGAGGCCGTGATGGACGCGGCGCAGGAACAGGCCGAGCTGCCACTGCTCCTGCTGGTCGCCGCCCGGCGTGCCGAAGGCGAGACGGGGCTTGCCGTGCTCGAAGGCGATCGAGGGCGTCAGCGTCGTGCGCGGCCGCTTGCCCGGCGCTAGCGAGGAGGGCAGGCCCTCTTCCAGCCAGAACATCTGGGCGCGCGAATTGAGCGGGAAGCCGAGCTCCGGGATGACCGGCGAGGATTGCAGCCAGCCGCCCGAGGGCGTCGCCGCGATCATGTTGCCCCATTTGTCGATGACGTCGATATGGACGGTGTCGCCCTTGCGTCCGGCCGCGACCATCGAGGCCATGGTCGGCTCGCCGACGCTGGCGCCGCCCTGCGTGGGCTGGGCGATGGCCCCGAGCGCCCTCATCGCATGCGCGACCTGCGCCTCGTAGCCGGAGACGACACCCGGCCGCAGCTCCAGCGAGGCACGCTCGCCGATCAGCCCGCGCCGCCCGGCGGCGTAGTCCTCGGAGAGCAGCGTCGCCAGCGGCACCTTCACGAAATCCGGGTCGCCGTAATAGGCCTCGCGATCGGCGAAGGCGAGCTTCATCGCCTCGACGACATGATGGACGAATTCGGGGCTTGCCGGCCCCATCCCGGCGAGGTCGACGCCTTCGAGAATCTTCAGCGTCTGGAGGAAGGCCGGACCCTGGCCCCAGGGGCCGATCTTGAAGACCTCCCAGTCGTGATAGGTCACCGAGGTCGGCGTCTCGTAGGTCGGCTTGTAAGTCGCCATGTCCTGCGCGGTCAGCAGGCCCTTGTTGCGGCGGCCGGAGGAATCCATCACCTCCTGCGTGCGGCAGAAGCGGTCCATCGCCTCGGCGACGAAGCCCTTGTACCACGCGTCATAGGCACCCTGGATCTGCTCCTGGCGATCGCTGCCCTTGGCTTCTGCCTCGGCGAGGATGCGCTTGTAGGTCTCGGCCGCGGCCTTGTTGGCGAAGAGCTTGCGCGCCTCCGGCACATTGCCGCCGGGCAGGTAGACGGCGCCCGAGGTCGCCCATTCATTGCTGAAGAGGTCGGTCAACTCCCGGATCGAATCCGAGACGCGCGGCAGCATCGGGTGGCCGTTCTCGAAATAGCCGATCGCGGGTTCGAGAATGTCGCGCAGCTTCAGCCGGCCGTGGTCGCGCAGCAGCGTCATCCAGCCGCCGAAGGCGCCGGGGATGACGGTTGCGAGCAGGCCGGAGCCGGGGATCAGGTCGAGGCCGAGCGCCTTGTAGGCCGCGATGGTCGCGGCCTGCGGGGCGGGACCCTGCGCGCAGAGCGTCTCGACCTTCCCGGTTTCGGCCGAATAGAACACGGCTGGCATGTCGCCGGCCGGGCCGACGAGATGTGGCTCCACCACCTGCAGCACGAAGGCGGCCGCCGCGCAGGCGTCGAAGGCGTTGCCGCCCTTTTCCAGCATCGCCATGCCGGAGGCGGTCGCGAGCCAGTGCGTCGAGGTGACGACGCCGAAAGTGCCGAGGATTTCGGGGCGGGTGGTGAACATGGGCGTATCCAGTCAAACAGGAAGAAGGAAATTGGATCTCAGCTCAGCCCTCATCCTGAGGAGCCGCGTAGCGGCGTCTCGAAGGATGGTCCAGAAGGCTCGGAAGCACGCAGCAAAGGAAAACTCATCGCTGGCGCTTCGCAAGTTCGGGCAATTCGTCCCAGCGACCGTCGATCATGGCTTGCTTCTTCCGTCGAGACCAACCTTTGACGCGCCGCTCCATGCTGATCGCGTCGAGGATGTTGGGAAAATGCTCAGCGAACACGAGGCTAACTGGCCTCCGGGTGAACGTGTAGCTGTCGGAACGAAGCCCTGCATTATGCTGGCCGATGCGCGTTGCCACGTCCGCTCGTGTCGTGCCGGTGTAGAAACTGCCGTCGTTGCATTTCACGATGTAGAGCCAGCACCCATCGTGGTCCTGCATGAGGGTCTCCTGCAGCATCCTTCGAGACGCCGCTACGCGGCTCCTCAGGATGAGGGCTGAGGGTGACAGGTTGCATCTCTAGTTTTCTTTCGGGTCGAGCGCGTCGCGCAGGCCGTCGCCGAGCAGGTTGAAGCCGAGTACGGCGAGGAAGATGCAGATGCCCGGCGCCACCGACATCCAGGGCGCCTGCTCCATGAAGTTCTTGGCGACGTTGAGCATCTGCCCCCAGGACGGCGCCGGCGGCTGCTGGCCCAGGCCGAGGAAGGAGAGGGCGGCTTCCAGGATGATCGCCTGCGCCATGAACAATGTCGACTGCACCACGATGGGGGACAGGGTGTTGGGAAGCACATGGCGGAACATCAGCCGGAAATCGCGCGCGCCGACCGCCCGTGCGCCCTCGACGAAATCCTCCGCCTTGACGCTCATCACCTGGCCGCGGATCAGCCGGATGAAGATCGGCACCGCCGAAAGGCCGATCGCGATCATCGCATTGGTCAGCGACGGGCCCAGCACGGCGGCGAAGGCGATGGCGAGGATCAGGAACGGGCAGGCGAGCAAGGCCTCGGTGACGCGCGAGATCACGATGTCGATCCAGCCGCCATACCAGCCGGCGAGCAGGCCGAAGGGCAAGCCGATCGCCACCGCGATCAGCACCGAGACGATGCCGGCGAGCAGCGAGGCCTGCGCACCGAAGAACAGCCGCGCGACCTGATCGCGCCCGAGCTCGTCCGTGCCGAACCAGTACAGCTCGGACGGCGGCTTGCGGATGGCGAGGAAGTTCGACTTGAACGGGTCGGCCAGTGGCAGCACCGGCGCCAGCACCGCCATCAGCAGGAAGACCAGCACGATGCTGCCGCCGATCAGCGCCGACTTGTTGCGGATCAATCGGGCGAGCACGCCGGGGCGTGCCTTCACCCCGCTCGCCGCACCGGTCGAGGAGATGGAATCGAGCGATGCCATCAGCCGGCCCTCAGACGCGGATTGACGAGGACGTAGAGGATATCGGCGATGAGGTTCATCAGGATGAAGCCGATGGCCGTGCACAGAACCACGCCCTGCACCACGCCATAGTCGCGGTTGAACACGGCATCGACGATCAGCTTGCCGAAGCCGGGGATGGTGAAGACCTGCTCGGTCAGCACCGCTCCCGCCAGCAACTCGCCGAAAAGCAGGGTCGTCAGGGTGATGATCGGCATCAGCGCGTTGCGGAGCGCATGGCGATGCACGACTGCATCCTCGTCGAGCCCCTTGGCGCGGGCGGTGCGGACATAGTCCGAGTGCAGAACCTCCAGCATCGCCGAGCGGGTATGGCGCATTAGGAAGGCGGCAAGCCCGTTGCCGAGCACGAAGGCCGGCATGATCAGGCGCTTGATCGCCTCCCAGGGGTGCTCGAAGATCGATTCATAGCCCGAAGCCGGCAGCCATTTCAGGTGCACCGAGACCAGCAGGATCAGCATGATCCCGAACCAGAAATTCGGGATCGACAACCCCGACAGCGCGACCGCGCTGGCGGAGTAGTCGACGACCGTGCCCTTGCGGCGCGCCGCCAGGATGCCGATCGGGATGCCGATGCAGATCGCGACGAGGATGGAAGCCGTGGCGAGCTGGATCGTCACCGGCAGCTTTTGCAGGATCAGGGTCAGCACCGGCTCGCCGGTGCGCAGCGAGCGGCCGAAATCGCCCTGCACGACCTGTCCGAGCCAGGCGAAGAACTGGACGAAGATCGGGTCGTCCATCCGGTAGATCTCGCGCAGCCGCGCGATCACTTCGGGGTCGCGCTCCTCGCCGGCGATGACGAGGAAGGGGTCGCCCGGCAGCGCGCGCTGCAGGGCGAAGACGAAGAGCGATACCAGGAACAGCGTCGGGATCGCGATCAGGATGCGGCGGAGGATGAGTGTGGCCATGGGCCACCTCTCACGGCATGAGCAGCGTCACGAGCGCTTCAGCCCGGCCAGCCGGATCATCCCATCCGGGTTGATCACGAAGCCCTGCATGTTGGAGCGCATCGCGAAGAACACCGTCTGGTTGTAGAGGTAGACGATCGGCAGCTCGTCCTGCAGGATCTTCTGGGCGGCATCGTAGCGCTTCTTGCGCTCGGCCGGCTCGTAGATCGTGCGGGCCTCGTCGAGCAGCTTGTCGACCTCGGCATTGGCGTATTTGCCGTCGTTCTGGTTGCCCTTCGAATGGGCGAAGGGGTGGATGTTGCCGTCCGGGTCGATGCGGCCGGACCAGCCCACGCGGCTCATCTGGAATTTGCCCTGCTGCTGGTCGCGCAACTGGCTGGCGAATTCGGTCGAGCGGATCTGGATGTCGATGCCGGCTTCCTGCGCCATCGCCTGGATCACCTGCCCGAGCTGGGCGTCGACCGGGTTGTTGGTGACGAAGAGCTCGACCGAGACCTTGGACTGTCCGGCCTCCTTGAGCAGCGCCTTGGCCTTGGCGAGGTCGCGGGCGGGAACCGGCAGGTCGGCGCTGACGTAGAAATTGCCGGGGTTGAAGGGCTGGTTCGACGGCGCATAGAGCCCCTCGAACACGACCTGGCTCAGCACCTTGCGGTCGATCGACAGCGAGAGAGCCTGGCGCACGCGCTTGTCCTGGCCCATCGGCTGCTTCGCGGCGTCGCCGTTGTTGGTGTTGATGGTGATGCCCTGGTAGCCGAGATTGGCGATGCTCTCGATCTTGAGGGACTTGTCCGATTGGGCCGATTTCACGTCGGTCGGGGCCAGCCGCTCCAGCATGTCGAGCTCGCCCGAGCGCAGATTGGCGAGGCGGACCGTCGTGTCGGGAATCGAGCGGTAGAGCACGCGGTCGAAATTGTACTTGTCGGCCTCCCAGTGCTCTTTGAACTTCTCAAGCACGATCCGGTCGTTCTGCACGCGCTCGACGAACTTGTAGGGGCCGGAGCAGACCGGCTTCGCCCCGACGTCGCCCGAGAGTGTCTTGGGCGAGAGCATCATGCCGGCGCGGTCGGTCAGCTGCGAGAGCAGCGTGGCGTCAGGGCGCTTCAGCTTCAGGACCAGCGTGGTAGCGTCTGGCGCCTCGACGCTGTCGACCGATGCGAGCTCGGCCCTGCGCAGCGAGTCGGGCAGGGTGCGGGCGCGGTCGAGATTGGCCTTGGCAGCCTCGGCGTTGAAGGCCTCGCCATCGTGGAACTTCGCATCGCTGCGCAGCTTCATTGTCAGCGTCAGGCCATCGGCCGAGAAGTTCCACTCCGTCGCCAGCCGCGGCACCAGCTTCAGTTCCGGCGTGATGTCGACCAGCCGGTCGCATAGCCCCATGAAGACGATGCGGCCGACGAAGGTGCGCGCCTTGTGCGGATCCAGCATGTCGGGATCTTCCTGCAGTCCGATCCGCAGGGTGGATGGTGCCTGGGCCAGGGCCGGCACCATCGCGAGCGCGAGTGCGGCAGCCGAGATCGCAACCTTCAAAAGCTTCATGATTTCCCCTCGTTCCGGACGGTTGTCGGCGAACGTTCCCGCCGCGTCGGCAGCGGGTCGTCCTGCTCAATTCGTTCCTTGTGGCACTAACCTGACTCAGAACGAGGCCGGCGTCGATGATGCGCCGCATCAATTCGCAGGCAGCGCTGCCTGCGCCATGGGCATGCGCAGCTTTGAGTGAAGCCGGGGTTCCATGTCCGGGGCGGACATGCACGATGCGGCGATGGCGGTCGCCACCCCTTTCGGCAGGGGCTAGAACGGCGATCGCAAGGCAAGGCCCACGCGGGCAGGGGAGAATGAGCATGCTGCTGGGCGTGATCGCCGACGACATGACGGGCGCGACCGATGTCGCGCTGATGCTGAACCGGGCGGGCATGCGCACCGTTCAGGTCATCGGCGTGCCCCCGGCCGGCTCCCCCTTGCCAGAGGCCGATGCGGTCGTCGTCGCGCTGAAGTCGCGGACCAACCCGGTCGCTGAGGCCGTCGCGGATTCGCTCGCCGCCTGCGAGGCGCTGCTCAAGGGCGGCGCGCGTCAGATCCTGTTCAAATACTGCTCGACCTTCGATTCGACGGCGGAGGGCAATATCGGGCCGGTGGCAAACGCGCTGGCCGAGCGCCTCGGTGCCAAGCTCGCTATCGTCTGCCCGGCTTTCCCGGCCAATGGCCGCTCGATCTATCAGGGTTATCTCTTCGTCGGTGCCGTGCCCTTGCACGAAAGCTCGATGAAGGACCATCCGCTGACGCCGATGCGGGATTCCAGCCTGATGCGATTGATGTCGACGCAGGCGAGGACCGAGACCGGCCTCGTCGACTACATGACCGTGCTCGCCGGCCCGGCTGCCGTGAAGGCGCGCCTCGCGAAGTTGCAGGCCGACGGCATCCGCTATGCCGTCACCGACGCCTTGACCAACGAGGATCTGATGACGCTCGGCCATGCCGTGTCCGAGCATGTCCTGCTGACCGGCGGCTCGGGCATCGCCATGGGCCTGCCGCAGAATTTTCGCCGCGCCGGTTTGCTGCCTGAGCGTCCCGGTCCGCAGGATCTGAAGGCGCCGGCCGGCCGCGCCGGCATCATCTCCGGCAGCTGCTCGACCGCGACGCGCGGCCAGATCAAGGCGGCGCTCGAAGCGGGCTTTCCCGCGCTCAAGGTCGATCCGCTGGCGCTGGCCGATGGCAGCCAGGACGCCGCCGGCCTTGCCGCATGGGCATTGGCTCAGCCGGTCGACAAGCCGTTCCTCGTCTATTCCAGCGATGATCCGTCGGAGGTCGCAGCCGTGCAAGACAAGCTCGGCCGCGATAGGGCAGGAGCCATCGTGGAGGAGGCGTTCGCCGAACTGGCGCGCCGACTTTCCGAGGGCGGCGTGACGCGGCTTCTCGTCGCGGGCGGTGAAACCTCAGGCGCGACCGTGCTCGGCTTGAGCATCCGCACGCTGGAAATCGGCCCCGAGATCGATCCCGGCGTGCCCTGGACGCGTGTCGTCGATGGTCCGGAAATGGTCATCGCACTCAAATCCGGCAATTTCGGCACGCCGGATTTCTTCCTGAAAGCCTGGAACCTGCTGCGCTGATGCCCGATTTGCCTGCGCTGAATCTCGTATAGGATCAGCCTGCGAACTGGGAGCCGGCGTGAACATGGCATTTCTGGGCGAACTTCTGACCAATGTGGCGGATCGCGGCCGCGCGCTGATCGGCTTCGAGCGTTTCCTGGGGAGCCGCTCGCGCCCGATCGACAAGCTCTGCGAGGACCTGCTCTCCGGGCGCGGCGAGGCTTCGGGCATGGCTCTGGCGCAAGCCGTGCTGGAAGCCTGGCAGGGGCTCGACAAGCCCGGCCGGCTCGCCTTCTTCAATATGCTGCGGGAGCGCTTTGGCCCCGATCACGACCGGCTCGATGCTGCGATCGAGGCCTATCGCGCCAAGCCGGATGCCGCGACCATCTCCGCGCTCCATCTCGCGGCCGAGCCGCGGCGGCAGGAATTGCTGCGCCGCCTCAACCTCGCGCCCGAGGGCACCCATGTGCTGGTGCGGATGCGCGAGGCGCTGTTCGAGGCGATGGCGGCGGAGCCGGAGCTGAAGGGCATCGACGACGATTTCCGCCATCTCTTCGGTTCCTGGTTCAACCGCGGCTTCCTCGTCCTGCGCCGGATCGACTGGCGCACGCCGGCCAACGTGCTGGAGAAGATCATCCGCTACGAGGCGGTCCACGAGATCCAGGGCTGGGACGATCTCAGGCGTCGGCTGGAGCCGGCTGACCGGCGCTGCTTCGCCTTCTTCCACCCCCAACTCGTCGACGACCCCCTGATCTTCGTCGAGGTCGCGCTGACCGGCGATATCCCGCGCAGCATCGGCGAGGTGCTGGAGCCGGAGCGCACGATCCTGCCAGCGCAGCAGGCGACGACGGCGGTGTTCTATTCGATCTCGAACTGCCAGGAGGGGCTGCGCGGCATCTCCTTCGGCAATTTCCTGATCAAGCAGGTGGCCGAGGATCTGAAGCGCGAACTGCCGGGGCTCGATACCTTCGTCACGCTCTCGCCGGTGCCCGGCTTCGCGCGCTGGCTTGCCGATATTGCCGAGGAGCCTGGCGATCTTGTCCTCACCAATGAGGAGCGCTCAGAAATGGCCCGCCCGGCGGGCGAGACGATCTCGCTCGACGATGCCACGAAGGCGCGCCGCGACAAGCTGCTCGGCCAGATGATGGCGCAGTACATGCTGCGGGCACGCACGGCGTCCGGCCGCGTCATCGATCCCGTCGCGCGCTTCCATCTCGGCAATGGCGCGCGGCTGGAGCGGATCAATGTCGGCGGCAATCTCTCGGCACGGGGCCTGCGCGAGTCGCATGGCGTGATGGTCAATTACCGCTACGACCTCGACGACATCGAGACCAATCACGAGGCCTTCGCCACCCGCAACACGGTGGTGGCCTCCTCCGGCGTGCGCAAGCTGCTGCGACCGGCCACAAGCTGATACGGAAACGCCTGAAAGGACCCGAAATCATGGGCAACCACCTCTTCGACCTGATCCGTTCGCGCATGCCAGCGCCCGATGCGCCCTTCGCGCTGCTCGAAGACGGCCGGCGCTTCTCCTATGGCGACATGGTCGCGGTGTCCGCGCGCTTCGCGAACGCCCTCGTCGGGCTTGGCGTGAAACCGGGCGATCGTGTCGCGGTTCAGGTCGAGAAGAGCTTCGAGGCGCTGATGCTCTATCTCGGCACGGTCCGGGCCGGCGCGATCTTCCTGCCGCTCAACACCGCCTATACCCCGGCCGAGATCGAGTATTTCCTCGGCGATGCCGAGCCCGCCGTCTTCGTCTGCGATCCCGCCAAGGCTGACGCCCTGCGTCCCTATGCCGAGAAGGCCGGCGCGAAGCTGGAGACGTTCGGCATCGGCACTGGCAGCCTGCTCGACAAGGCGAATGCCGCCTCGGACGACTTCACTGATGTCGCGCGCGGGCCGGACGATCTCGCCGCGATCCTCTACACCTCCGGCACGACCGGCCGCTCCAAGGGCGCGATGCTGAGCCACGACAACCTGTCGTCCAATGCGCTGGCGCTGGTCGACTACTGGCGCTTCACGAAGGGCGACGTGCTGCTGCACGCTCTGCCGATCTTCCATACGCACGGCCTCTTCGTCGCGACCAACGTGATCCTCTTGTCCGGCGCCTCGATGATCCTGCTGCCCAAGTTCGATCCCGAGCAGGTCTTCAAATACCTGCCCCAGGCGACGAGCATGATGGGCGTGCCGACCTTCTATGTCCGCCTGCTGCAGGATGCCCGCCTGACCAGGGAAGCGACGAAGCATATGCGCCTCTTCGTCTCCGGTTCGGCGCCATTGCTGGCCGAGACGCACCGCGAGTGGCGCGAGAAGACCGGCCACGCCATCCTCGAGCGCTACGGCATGACCGAGACCAACATGAACACCTCGAACCCCTATGAGGGCGATCGGGTGGCCGGCACGGTCGGCTTCCCGTTGCCGGGGGTTTCGGCCCGCGTCACCGATCCCGAGACCGGCAAGGAGATCGCCCGCGACGAGATCGGCATGATCGAGGTCAAGGGCCCCAACGTCTTCAAGGGCTATTGGCGCAATCCCGAGAAGACCAAGGCCGAGTTCAGGGCCGACGGTTTCTTCATCACCGGCGATCTCGGCAAGATCGACCCGGCCGGCTACGTCCATATCGTCGGGCGCGGCAAGGACCTGATCATCACCGGCGGCTACAACGTCTATCCGAAGGAAGTCGAGACCGAGATCGACGAGATGCCGGGCGTGATCGAAAGCGCCGTCATCGGCTGCCCGCATCCTGATTTCGGCGAGGGCGTCACGGCCGTCGTGGTCTGCAAGCCCGGCGCAGACATCACCGCAAAGGGCATCGCCGCGGCGCTGGAGCAGCGGCTCGCCAAGTTCAAGCAGCCCAAGCAGGTCTTCGTCGTCGCCGAACTGCCGCGCAACACCATGGGCAAGGTCCAGAAGAACCTGCTGCGCGAGCAGTACAAGGACATCTACGCCAAGCAGATGAGGGCAGGGGAGTAGGCCACGCCGACAGTGACGAGAAGGCGCGGGGAACCCTCTCCTGTAAGGAGAGGGCAGGGTGAGGTGTAGGCTGTTGGAAATCGAGGCGGCGGCCTGACCGCTGCTGCGGTGAGGTAGATGCTTCGCTGGTCCGGGGGCCTACACCTCACCCCTACCCCTCTCCTTACAGGAGAGGGGTTCCCGCGCCTGTCATTGTCGTCAATCGCCTAAACCAGCGCCGGCACGCCGAGTTCGATCGTTTCGCCATCGGCGGGGATGCGCAGGCGCCGCGTATCGACGCCGCGCTCCTTCGCTGCCTTGCGCAGCGCCGAGCGGCTGACGGTGGCGTGGTCGAGCGCCTCCATATGCGTCGCGATCACGGTCGCGAGCGGGAAGGACTCGGCGAGATCGAGCGTCTGCTCGTCGTCCATCACGATCAGCGTATTGTCCCACATTGCGCCGCAGGAATGCGTGACGATGACGTCCGGCCCCGTCGCCGTCGCGGCATCGCGCAGCGGCGGATAGAGCACGCTGTCGCCACACCAGTAGAGCGTCGGCTCGCCCGGCGCCTCGAAGCTCAGGCCCATCACCGGCCCCATCTTGTCGACGACGGCGCCGGTGCCGTGCTGGGCCGGATGCCGTTTCAGGATGATCGGCCCCAGTCTGACATAGCAGTCGATCGCCGTGATCGAGGAGAAGCCGGCCTGCGCGATCGCCGCCTCGTCACCGGGCCGGCAGATGATTGGCAAATCCTTCGGGATGCGCTCTTTCGCGACCTCGTCGAAATGGTCGGCATGGAGATGCGAGACGATCACCGTGTCGACGCCCGCGATGATGTCCTCGATCGGCTCGGGCAGCTCGACCATCGGGTTCTCCGAGCGCCCGGTGAAGGAGCGCCGGCTATGGCGCGGGCCGAAATCCGGGTCGATCAGGAAAGTCCTGCCGCCATAGGTCAGCTTCAGCGTCGCGTTGCGGAGAAGTTTGAGCTTCATATCCGTCGGCTCCTCCTGCATCGGACCGAAAAGTGGAGACCACTTTTCGGAAAAATCCGATGCAATGACAAAGAGCTAGATCGTCGCTCTGCGTCCTTCAGGACGTACGACGATCTAGTCTCGGGACGGGCATTGTTCCGCATCCCGCCACGAGGAGACCAGTTCGGATTTGTGAAGCTCTTTCCACGTTCGCGTGACGTATCAGGCCGCCGCGAACTGGCCGTAGGGTACGGTTTCGCGCGCCTTGCGCAGCGCGCTCGCCCACCAGTGGAGCTGCGCCAGCATTGTCGCCATCGCCTGTTCGGCCCGGTCGGCGTCGAGCAATCGGCCCTCCGCGTCGAAGCGGTTCCAGACATCGGCGAAGGCGACGCCATCGCGGATCGGCGCGGCGTGCAGCTCCCCGAAGACGAGGCGGAGCTGCTCGACGGCGCGCAGGCCGCCCGAGATGCCGCCATAGGAGACGAAGCCGACCGGCTTGCCGCGCCACTCCTGTCCGACCGCGTCGATCAGGAATTTTAGGATCGCCGGGTAGCCGCGATTATATTCCGGCGTCACGACGACGAAGCCGTCGGCCCAGCCGATGATGTTCCTGAGCTCTTCAAGCGCTGGGTGCTTGCCGCTGACGTGGCGCGGCGGCAGGTCGATCTCGCCGGGATCGACGACCGCGAGGTCGAACGGGCCGTCGCCCGCGATCTGGGAGATCGCCCAGCCGGCCACCTTGTCGCAGAAGCGGCCTTCGCGGCTGCTGCCATAGATCAGGGCGAGCCTGATCCGCGTATCGACCTTCTGGTGCATGGAAACGCTCCGGTTTGCATCACGGGAGCGCGGCTTATAGAACCTCAAGTAAGGTTAAGGTCAAGGGGCGTTCTCCATGCCGCAGCAGGTGCGTTTAGCCGTCGAACTCAGCGTCGGCGATGTCGCTCGCCGCAGCGGCCTTGCCGTCTCGGCGCTGCATTTCTACGAAGCGGAAGGGCTGATCCGCAGCCATCGCACGGCGGGCAACCAGCGCCGCTATGCCCGCGAGGTTCTGCGCCGGGTCGCGATCATCAAGGTGGCGCAGCGTGCCGGCATTCCGCTGAAGACCATTCGCGAGGCCTTCAAGGCCCTGCCGCAGGAGCGCACGCCGACCGTCGCCGACTGGACGCACCTCTCGTCAGCCTGGAAACAGGAACTGGAACGCCGCATCGACCGGCTGACGCGACTGCGCGATCACCTGAACGGCTGCATCGGCTGCGGCTGTCTCTCGGTGCGGGATTGCCCGCTGCACAACCCGTTCGACCGGCTGGCCGAGGAGGGGCCGGGGCCGCGCCTCCTCGATCCCGAGTGAGGGGCGGGAGGGGAAATGTCGCTTGTTACAAGCGCGCCGTCATCCCGGACAAGCTGCGCAGCAGCGCCGATCCGGGATCTATCGTAGGGCTCTGCGCTCTATGATGGATCCCGGGTCAAGCCCGGGATGACCCGGTGGGGTGGTCGAACTCTATCGATCAATCCGCCTTGTAGAGCGTGTCGAGCGGCATGCGTGCGACATCGGCTATGAGCGCGACGAAGCCCTTCGCCTGCAATGCGGCCGTTGCCTTGCCTCTCTCGGCAGTCGCGAGGGTCGCGTCGCCGGCCGCACCGGCCCGGTTCACGTCCTGCGCCATCCAGGCGAAGGCATGCGGGCCGGTCGGGCGCAGATGGGTGTAGCCTTTCTCGGCCATCGTCACCATATGCGGCTTGAACAGCGCGGCCTGGCTCATGTCGACGAGGTCGGGCCGGAAATGCAGCATCAGCGAGGTCTCGACATCGCCGCCATGGATGCCGTGGCGGATGTCGAGCTCGCCATAGAGCCCCTCCGGCAAGCCGAAGGACATCCAGGCCGTGCAGACGGCGAGCATGCCATGATCGACGCGCAGCTCCCGCGCGACGATCTTCATCGGATCGACATTGCCGCCATGTGAGGTGATCAGCACGAGCTTGCGCAGGCCCGCCCGCTTCACGCTTTCGCCGATCTCCAGCCAGGAGCGGATCGCGCTCTCCCAGCCGATCGTGACCGTGCCCGGCGAATGCAGGTGCTCGTTCGACTTGCAGACGGCCTGCGTCGGCAGGACGAGCACGTCGAGATCATCAGGCACTAGCGGCATCGCCTCGGCCAGCATCCCGTTCATCACCGTGGTATCGACCGAGACTGGCAGATGCGGGCCATGCTGCTCGATTGCCGCCAGCGGCAGCACCGCGACGGTGCGGTCAGGCGAAAGCGTGGCGAAGTCGGAGCTCTTCAGGTCGCCCCAGAAACGTGCGCTCATGCGCTGGCTCCAATGCGGTTGATCGCCGCGCTGTCGAGGAAGCGTTCCGGCGCGCCGTCCCGCGCGATCCGGATCATCGCCCGCCCGATCTGCTCGGTCGAGGTCACATAGCGCGGTAGAAGAGGATGGAGCACGGCCCAGAGCGGAGCCGTCAACGTGTAGAGCATGCGATACCAGCCCGTGCGCGAGGTGATGCCGTGCATAGGCCGGATGCCGGCCGGCCGGAAGACGTAACTTCCGCGGAAGGGCAGCTTCAGCACCGCGTTCTCAGCCCGGCCCTTGACGCGCGCCCACATCACCTTGCCCTGCTCGCTGCTGTCGGCGCTGGCCCCCGAGACCAGGATGAAGACGGCCTGCGGGCTCGCCTTCAGCAGCGCCTGCGCGGCGGAGACCGGCATGTCATAGGTGATGCGGCTGTAATCTGCTTCCGACATCCCGACCGAGCTGATGCCGAGGCAGAAGAAGCAGGCATCGAAGCCTGTGAGTTCGGACTGGATCGTGCTGAAATCGGTCATGTCGGCATGCGCGATCTCGCGCAGCTTGGGATGGGTCTGCCCAATAGGCCGTCGCGCGAGCGAGACGATTTCCGTCACCTGCGGATCGAGCAGGCATTCGCGCAGCACGCCCTGGCCGACCATGCCGGTCGCGCCGAAGATCAGGACTTTCATGAAAGCGGCCTCTGCTCTGCGCGGGATCGCGACAACTGACGATGTAGCTAGTCACGCATGCGGCGCTTGCAAGCCGGCTAGCCCGCGGCTGTTCATGCTGACGGCGGGCACCTCGTTTCTGTGCAGAAACCCGGCGGCACGGCGTTGCATTGTCCCGCCGTCCTATCGCATGGGATAAGGAGACGAGCCAGTGGCTGGGCCGGCCGCTGTGCGAGGGGAGAGAGCGAGATGACGACGATGAAATATCGCGTGAACCGGCGCGCCGCGCTGGGGCTGATCGGCGGTTCCACCGCCTCCCTGCTGATCCCCGTGCCGGGCGCGCGCGTCAACGCGCAGACGCTCGACAAGGTCAGCTACCAGACCAACTGGCGCGCCCAGACCGAGCATGGCGGCTTCTATCTCGCCGCGACCAACGGCATCTACAAGAAATACGGCCTCGATGTGGAGATCCGCCCCGGCGGCCCGCAGCAGAACCCGACCCAGCTCCTGCTCGGTGGCCGCGTCGACATGATCATGGGCAACTCGCTGGAGGCGCTCAGCTTCGCGCATGAGAACCTGCCCTTCCTCTGCATCGCCTCGATCTTCCAGAAGGACCCGCAGGTCCTGATCTCGCATCCCGGCCAAGGCAACGACACGCTGGCCGATCTCAAGGGCAAGCCGATCCTGATCGCGGCGCAGGCCCGCGTCGGCTTCTGGCCCTTCCTGAAGCTGAAATTCGGTTTCCAGGACGAGCAGATCCGTCCCTACACCTTCAACATGGCGCCGTTCCTGGCCGACAAGAAGCTGACGCAGCAGGGTTTCCTGTCCTCCGAGCCGTTCGTCATCCGCAAGGCCGGCGTCGAGCCGGTCGTGCATCTCATCGCCGATGCCGGCTTCGAGAACTACAACACCACGATCACGATCTCCCGGAAGATGGTCCAGGAGAAGAAGGAGCTGGTGCAGCGTTTCACCGACGCCACGCTGGAAGGCTGGGCCGAGTACATGAAGGGCGGCCCCGGCAACGCCGCCGCCAATGCCCGGATCCTGAAGGACAATCCCGACATGGATCAGGAGAAGATCGATTACGCGCTCAAGGTGATGAACGATCGTGGCATCGTCGTCTCCGGCGACGCCAAGACGCTCGGCATCGGCGCGATGACCGATGCGCGCTGGGCGAGCTTCTACAAGACGATGAGCGAGGCCGGCGTGGTTCCGGCCGGCGTCGACGTGAAGAAGGCCTACAGCCTCGACTTCGTCAACAAGGGCATCGGCAAGGGCTGATTCAGGCCCCTGCGAAAAGCGGGTCATCCCGGACAAGCCGCGATAGCGGCGCCGATCCGGGATCCATGCCTGAACCGTTCCGGCATGGATCCCGGGTCTCCCTTCGGTCGCCCGGGATGACGCGGCGTTATTGGTATCGAGATCGGATCATCAGGCTTTGGACACAGCCTATCTAAGCACACCCCCAGGCAAGGAGAGCACCGGCACCCCGCTGGTGGCCGTCCGGCACGTCTCCAAGCAATTCGCCAACGGCACGCTTGCGGTTCGTGATGTCGATCTGGAGCTCGGGGCAGGGCAGTTCATCAGCCTGCTCGGCCCCTCCGGCTGTGGAAAGTCGACGCTGCTGCGCATGATCGCCGGCCTCGGCGCGCCGACGACCGGCTCGATCGCCTGGCCGGGCGAGACCGGCGAGGCGCAGGGCAGCGCCGGCCATGGCGCCCGCGATCTCGGCTTCGTCTTCCAGGATCCGACGCTGATGCCCTGGGCCAATGCGCTCGCCAACGTCATGCTGCCGCTCAAGCTCAAGGGCGTGCCGCGGGCCGAGGCCGAGGCGCGCGCCGCCGAGATGCTGGCTCTGGTCGGGCTCAAAGGCTTCGAGAAATCCTATCCGCGCGAACTCTCCGGCGGCATGAAGATGCGCGTCTCGATCGCACGCGCGCTGGTGATGCGGCCGAAGATCCTGCTGATGGACGAGCCCTTCGCGGCGCTCGATGAGATCACGCGCCATCGCCTCAACGACGACCTGCTCGCGCTGTGGGAGCGCGAGCGCTTCACGGCTGTCTTCGTCACCCATTCGGTCTTCGAGTCGGTCTATCTCTCGCAGCGTATCGTGGTGATGGCGGCGCGCCCCGGCCGGGTCATGGCCGATCTTTCGGTCGATGCCGCCTATCCGCGCGACGACCTGTTCCGGACCTCCGGCGAATACGCCCATCTCTGCCGCGTCGCCTCCACCAAGCTCAAGGAGGCGATCGGCCAATGAGCGCGCCCGTCGAAACATTGAGCCCGGACGGCACCGACGCGCAGGCGCTGCCCGTCGCAATGGCCGAGACCCGCATCCTCGGTCTGCCCGCCAGTGTCTGGCCGCGCATCCTCGCGCCGCTGGCGATCGGCGTCGCCGTGCTGGGGCTCTGGGAGTTCGCGGTCCGCTGGAACGAGATCCCGCATTATGTGCTGCCCGGGCCGATCCTGGTCGGGCAGACGCTGGTCGCGGACTGGGGCACGCTGTCTGGCTCGCTCTGGGTCACCTTGAAGATCACCTTCATGGCGTTGGCCGCTGCGGTCGTCGTCGGCGTGACGCTCGCGGTACTGTTCAGCCAGTCGAAATGGCTGGAGATGGCGCTGCTGCCCTATGCTGTCATCCTGCAGGTCACGCCGATCGTCGCCATCGCCCCGCTGATCATCATCTGGGCGAACGACATCGACCTGTCGCTCCTGATCTGTGCCTGGATCGTCGCCTTCTTCCCGATCCTGTCGAACACGATCCTCGGGCTGAACTCGGCCGACCACAACCTCGTCAACCTGTTCGAACTCTACGGGGCCTCGCGCTGGCAGACGATGCGCTATCTCAAGCTGCCGGCGGCGCTACCCTATTTCCTGGCTGGCTTGAAGATTTCGGGCGGCCTCGCGCTGATCGGCGCGGTCGTGGCGGAGTTCGTCGCCGGCACCGGCGGCAGCGCTTCGGGGCTGGCCTATCGCATCCTGGAAGCAGGCTACCAGCTCAAGATTCCGCGTGTCTTCGCGGCACTGGTGATGATCTCGCTGTCAGGCATCGCGATCTTCCTGGCGACCAGTCTGATCTCGCATCTTCTGCTGCACCGCTGGCACGAAAGTGCCATCCGCCGCGAGAACTGAGCGGCCCGCCCGGCGAAGCTAGACGAAATAGGCGAGCTTGCGCTCGGCCGGCAGCGCGTCGATGTCGCGCAAGGCCGTTTCCGAGGGGCTCGCACCCAGGCGCGCGGGCTCCGGCAGTGCGGCATCGGCTTCGTCGAACACGATATCGTCGTCGAGCAGGTGGACGGTCGCGAAACGCGCTTCGGAGGCGGCGTCCTTGAACTCCAGAGGAACCGGCTCGTGGCCGTCGGTCGCGATGTCGAGATCGTCGTAGTGGCGCGGCGCGGCGGAGGGAGGCGGCACCGTCATCGCAGCCATCGTCTCGAAGTTCACGCTGCTTTCCCGCGAAACCTCACAGAAGGCCCGCAGGCTGGAATCCAGCATCGCGATGGTGTCGGCGATCTTGTCGATACGCTGGACCACGCTGTCGACCACTCCGATCGCCGTCGAGATATCGGCGGCACGGTGATCGAGCGCATCGCAGGCTTCCGTATCCGCTCCGGTTTCGCGCAGCGCCCAGGCGGCCTCCTGGATGCTCTCGGTCGCGGCGAGCACGGAGCCGGCGGCCTTCTCGATCTGGGCGGCGAGCCCGGACGAGCGCGCTTCGGCCTTGCCGCTGATGCGTTCGAGATCCGTGCGCAGGTCGCTGATCAGCGCGGCGGCCTCGATCAGGTTGGTTTCCCGGCTGGTCTCCTGCACGCCGAGGCCGACGACCCGTTCGATCCTCTGGATGGCGCCGAGCAGTTGCAGCGTGTCCGCCTGCCGGTTGCGCTTGGCGTACTCGACCATGAACCAGCGACCGCGCGCCGTTTCCATCACCGCGGCTTCGATCGCCACGTAGTCGGCCTGGCTCAGCGGTGTCAGCGAGCGCGCGTCGCCCATGACGAATCTGCCTTCGAAAGGACCGGCCGAATCAGGAGGCGGTCGTGACGTTACAATCCGAGCCTGCCTTGCGATTTCTTAAGGAATTGCTGCTTTCGCCCCGAACTGGAACAAATCGCCGGAGAAGGCGCGGTTTCCGGGCCTTTCGCGGCATTGGCGACGCAGCGAAAAGCACCGAATTGCCCGAAACTTGCCAAGCTCGCGCGGCACGGCAATACAGGGCAGGGGTGGCGGCCGGTGTGGCCGCGATACGCGGTCGCGCAAAGGCTGCATGGCCGTTTCGGCCAGGGGAACAGGGACCTCACGGCGACATGGCGAGCCTCGATTCCGCCGAACCGCAGGCGACTATCCGCGATGACGCGGGCGCGCTCGCGGTGGCGCTCTCGGGCTCGTGGAGCGCCGACCGCGCCCCGCGCATCGAGGAGCTGATCGGCGAGATCACCGAGCGCCTCCCTGCGACGTCCGGCGCCCGGATCGATCTCTCCGACGTGACGCGGCTCGATACGCTCGGCGCCTATGTCCTCAACCGACTGAAGGCCCGGCAGGAGCGTGACGGCGTCGAAATCGAACTCGTCAGCAGCAGGCCGGAGCACGGCATCCTGCTGGCCGAAGTCCAGGTCCATGACGACGATCCGCCGAAGCCGCACCGGCATGTCGGTGTCGTCGACATTCTCGTCGATATCGGCGAGGGCGTCGTGCGCTTCGGCCGCGACATGGTCGGCGGTGCCATGTTCCTCGGCGAGGTCGTGGTCGGCTCGGTCAGTGTCGTGCTCGGCCCGCGCAAGTTCCGGGGGCCGTCGCTGATCAACCAGATCGAGCTGATCGCCTTCAACGGCGCGCCGATCATCATGCTGATCTCGTTCCTGGTCGGCTGCATCGTCGCGCAGCAGGGCATCTTCCAGCTTCAGCAGTTCGGCGCCTCCGCCTTCGTGGTGAACCTGACCGGCATCCTGATCCTGCGCGAACTCGCGGTGTTGTTGACCTCGATCATGATCGCCGGCCGTTCGGGCTCGGCCTTCACCGCCGAGATCGGCTCGATGAAGATGCGCGAGGAAATCGATGCGCTACGCGTGATGGGCCTCGATCCGATCGAGGTTCTGGTGGTGCCGCGCATCCTCGCGCTCATCATCTCGCTGCCGATCCTCACCTTCATCTCGGCGATGGCCGGCCTGGTCGGCGCCGGGCTCGTCTCCTGGCTCTATGGCGGCATCGGCGTCGACACTTTCCTCGCCCGCCTGCAATCGGTCATCACCTGGAAGCATTTCGCCGTTGGCCTGATCAAGGCACCCTTCATGGCCTTCGTGATCGGGCTGATCGCCTCGATCGAGGGGCTCGCGGTCAAGGGCTCGGCGGAATCGCTCGGCCGGCAGGTCACGGCCTCGGTGGTGAAGGCGATCTTCATGGTCATCGTCGTCGACGGGCTCTTCGCCATATTCTTCGCCTCGATCGAGTTCTGACGATGACGCTGCGCGACGCTTCTCATCCTCACCATCCGACGCAGGCTCCCGGCGAACCCGAGGCCGTCATCCGCGTCCGTGACCTCAAGGTCGCCTTCGGCGACAAGGTGATCATGGACGGGCTCGATCTCGACGTGATGCGCGGCGAGATTCTCGGCTTCGTCGGCGGCTCCGGACAGGGCAAGTCGGTGCTGACGCGCACGATCCTCGGCCTCGTCCGCAAGCGGCGGGGCACGATCGAGGTCTTCGGCGAGGATGTCGACGATCTCAACCAGCAGCAGCGCCGCGTGCTCGAGCGGCGCTTCGGCGTGATGTTCCAACAGGGCGCGCTGTTCTCGGCCCTGACCGTGAAGCAGAATATTCAGGTGCCGATGCGCGAGTACCTCCAGCTCTCGCCGGACCTGCTCGACGAACTGGCGATGGTGAAGCTCGATCTCGTCGGCCTGCCGCGCGACGCGGCCGACAAGGCGCCTTCCGAGCTTTCGGGCGGCATGATCAAGCGCGCTGCTCTGGCCCGCGCGCTCGCACTCGACCCGGAGATCGTCTTTCTGGACGAGCCGACATCGGGCCTGGACCCGATCGGCGCCGCCGAATTCGACGATCTGATCATGACCCTGAAGCAGACACTCGGTCTCACGGTCTTCATGGTAACCCATGATCTCGACAGCCTGTATCATGCCTGCGACCGAATCGCCGCTCTGGCGGACAAGAAGGTGATCGCGGTCGGCCCGCTGGCGACGATGCTGGCGTCCGACCATCCATGGTTGAAGGCCTATTTCGGCGGGGAGCGCGCCATGGCCAGGCTGCCGGCGGAAGAGCAGGGACACAACGGCTAGACGATGGAATCGCGCGCCAATTACGCACTCGTCGGTCTGTTCACGCTCGCGGTCCTCGCGGCGGCTTTCGGCTTCGTCTACTGGTTCAACAGTGGTGGGGCGGGAAGCAAGGAGAACATCCGCGTCATCTTCACCGGGACGGTGACCGGGCTTGGCCGCGGATCGAGCGTGCTGTTCAACGGCCTGCGCGTCGGCGAGGTCACCAATATCGAACTCCAGCCGGACGACCCGCGCCGCATCTACGCCGTGATCCAGGTCGCCAACACGACGCCCTTGCGTGAGGACACGCGTGCGCGCATCGAGGCCCAGGGCCTGGCCGGCGTGGTCGCGCTCCAGCTCATCGGCGGCGATCCCGCGGCACCGGTCCTGAAGGCCAAGCCCGGCGAGCCGATGCCGACGATCATCGCCGAGCGCTCGGAGCTGCAGGACATCATCGAGACCGTGCGCAACGTCGCGCAGAAGGCCGATGGCATGCTCACCTCGCTCGACGGGCTGATCAAGCAGAACGCCACGCCGATCAATAATACCGTCCGCAATGTTGAGAAGTTCTCGCAAGCGCTCGGCAACAATGCCGACGGACTCGACAAGCTGATGGCTGGCTTCGGCAACATCGCGGAGACAATCCAGCCGCTCTCGCAGAAGCTGCAATCGCTCAGCGAGGAACTGACGGCGGTGGTGCGCTCGGTCGATCGCAACCGGATCGCCAGCATCGTCGACAATGTCGACAAGTTCACCGGCGCGCTCGGCGGCTCGAGTGCCGATGTCGCCAAGACGATCAAGGATGCAGCCTCGATCTCGGCCAAGCTGGACAAGGCGGCAGACCAGATCGAAGGCGTGCTGAAGGCCGCCACGGGCTTCCTTGAATCCGGATCGGGTCCCGATGGTCGCACCGCCTTCCAGGAGGTCGCCGACGCTGCCAAGTCGATCCGGACGCTGGCTGACAATCTCGACAAGCGCACAGCCGAGATCACCGCCGGCATCAGCCGCTTCACCGGGCCTGGCCTGCGCGATGTCGAGTCGCTGGCATCGGATGGCAAGAGGACCTTGACGGAACTCAACCGCACCTTGCGGAATTTCGAACGCAACCCGCAGCAGTTCATTTTCGGCGGCAAGCCGCCGCTTCCCCAGTACAACGGATCCCGCTAGCCCATGACGACCGAGGTTCAGCTTCCTCCGGCCCGCCGGGCTCGCCGCTTCCTCCCCGTTCTGGCCGTGGCCGCGCTGCTTGCCGGCTGCGGCGGCGGGGCGACGCCGACCACCTTCGATCTATCGGCACCCGGCGGGCTCGGTAAGGTCGGCGGCTCGCGGGCCATCATGGTGGTGGCCGAGCCGACGGCGGTCCAGGCGCTCGATTCCGATCGCGTCATCGTCCGGGATTCGAGCGGCGCGCTCTCCTTCGTCGGCGGCGCGCAATGGGCGGACCGGGTTCCCGCGCTGGTGCAGGCCCGCCTGATCCAGACCTTCGAGAATGCCGGCCGGGTCGGCTCGGTCTCCGGTCCGGGGCAGCGCATCTCCCCTGACGTTCAGCTCAACACCAATATCCGCAGCTTCAACATCGATGCCGCGACCGGCACGGCGGTGGTCGAGATCACCGCGCGGATCGTCGGTGACCGGACCGGTCAGATCCAGCAGGCGCGCTTGTTCGCGGCGCGCGTGCCGGCCGGCGCGGTCGACGCGCCGGGTGCGACCCAGGCGCTCGACCGGGCCCTGTCGCAAGTGCTGGTCGAGATCGTGCGCTGGGCGCGCTGAGCGCGTCCGGCCGTCGCTGGCGATTTTCTTCGGCCCGCGGCTGCGCTAGGCTGTGATTCTGGCTCGGCCCGAGCCTCCTCCCTCCAGCCGGGGAAGCATCATCATGTAGGGCATTCCGACGACCCGACCGACTGTCCGGGCATCACGCATGAGGAGGGATTGCGCCAGTTGCTCGCGATAGGAGGTTCACGTCATGAATTTGTCGGCCCCGATCCATCAGTTGAAGCGCAAGGCCAGGCTTATGAGCCGGGCAGAGCGCATCCCGCTCCACGCCGCCCTCGACCGCATCGCGGTCGCGGAAGGCTATCGCAGTTGGAGCCTGCTCACGGCAAAGCAGCCGGGAATGACATCGGTTCGCGCGTTGTGGCCGCTGCTGGAGTCGAGCGATCTCGTCCTGATCGCCGGGCGGCCGGGGCAGGGCAAGACCTTGGCGAGCCTCGCCTTGCTCGCGGAAGCGATGAGGGCCGGGCGTCGCGGCGTGTTCCTGACGCTCGAATACACGCCGGCTGACGTGCTCTCCCGTCTGCGGGCGATCAATGTCGAGCCGGCCGAGTTCGCAGGCCTGTTCGACTGCGATTGCTCCGATGCCGTCAGCGCCGACTACATCGTTGCAAGGCTGGCAGATGCGCCGTGCGGCACCGTCGCGGTCATCGATTATCTGCAACTGCTCGACCAGCGCCGTGACACGCCGGAACTGGAACTGCAGGTGAGGGCGCTGAAAGCCTTTGCGCGGGAGAAGGGCTTGATCCTCGTCTTCCTCTCGCAGGTCGACCGCTCCTATGAGGGATCGGAAAAGCCGTTTCCCGAGATCGCGGATGTGCGGCTGCCTAACCCGCTCGACCTCACGCTGTTCGACAAGACCTGCTTCGTGAACCGGGGCGAGGCGCGCTTCCGGGCGGCGGCTTAGAGCGTGCTGGTTTGAGACGGAACCATGCCGTCATCCCGGGCTTGACCCGGGGTCCATGCCGGAGCGCTTCCGATCAAGGTTCAGGCATGGATCCGGGCTCTTCGCTTCGCTCCGGCCGGGATGCCCCGAGTCGCCATGGGAAATCAGCGCGCCCTAGGCGAGTAGCCGGCCCCGGTGCAGCAACCTGTAACGGAAAGGCCGCCCTCTCGGGCGGCCTTTCGCGTCTCAGTTGCTGGGAGCTGCGCGCTTACTCGAAGCGCCCGCTGGCATGGGCGAGCATCGTGTAGACCTTGCCGGTTTCCGAGGTCAGGTAGGTCTTGGCCACCATCGAGTCGCGATCGTCCTTGGCGGCTTCGCCGAGCAGGCGCTCGAACTCGTCGATATAGCGGTCGACCGTATCCTTGAACTCGGCGTCGCGGCGGTACTTGCGACGCATCTCGTCGAAGGTCTGCTGGCCCTGCAGCGTGTAGAGCCGGCGGGTGAAGACATTGCGCTCGCCGCGCTTGTAGCGGTCCCACAGTTCCACGGCCGCGTCATGGTCGATCATCCGCGCGATATCGACGGAGAGCGAGTCGAGCTTCTCGATCGAATGGGATGTCGGCTTGCTCGGCTCCGGCTGCTTGTCCTCGCGCGAGGCGCGGGTCAGCAGGTCCGAGAGCCAACCCGCCTTGGCCGGCTGCTGCTGGGCCGGCTCCGGCTGGCGGCGCGGCGCCTCCTGCACGGGGGCGGGACGAGTCGGCGCAGTCGCAGTCTCGATGCGGACGTTGGGGCGCGGCGCGGCAGGCTGCGCGGGCTCGCTCGCCGCATCGATAGACGGCCGCAGCAGCGGCTCCTCGGCGACCGGGGCTGGCTGCGGAGCCGGCGTGAACGCCTGGGCAGGCCGGACCGGAGCCGGGGCAGGGGCGGCTGCAGCCGCGACCGGGCGCCGGCTGGCGACATGGTCGATCGGCAGCGAGACATCGCCACGGCGGCCGGATCGCGTCACGATCTCGGTGAGATCGTTCAGCGCCTTGATCTGCTCTGCCACGACCCGGCGCATGGCCGAAGTCGACTCCTGGGCTTCCGCCGGCAGTTCGAGCACGCCGCGCTTCAGTTCGGCGCGGGTCGCCTCCAGCTCGCGCTGGATGTCGCCGGTGATGCCGCGCATGTCCTGCGCCGCCTTCTGGAAGCGCTCGGTCACCTTGGTGATTTCGCCGCCGATCTCGGTCGAGACCTGGGCATAGGCGAGCCGCAGGGCTTCCGCCGTGCGCTCGCGCTCCTGGCCGGTGGCCGAGCGGATCGTCTCGAACTGCTGGGCGATCGCGTTCGTCGTCGATTCCGCCGAGTCGGACAGGACGGCGCCGATCTGGCGGGCGCGGGCCTCGGCCGTGCTGAGCGAGTCGTCGATCAGCGAGGCGAAGGAGCGGGTGATCGACTCGACGTCGTCGGTGCGGTTGGCGATCAGCCCGTGCAGCTGCTCCAGCGCATCGCGGCGCTCGGCCAGCGCCTTGCCGACGCGGCCCTCGATCTGCTCCAGCCGGCCGGCGACGGCGTTGAGCGCCGCGCTGCTGGCCTGCGTCACGTCATTGAGGGACGTGCCGCGATCGTCGAGCTGGCCGATCAGCGCGGCTGTCTCCCGCAGCGTGCCTTCCGAGAAGCTCTTCAGCTCGGCGATCTGCGCCGTGACCTGCTGCGAGGCCGAGCCGGCCTCCGCCATCACGGTGCCGATCACATTCTGCAACTCGCCGACGCGGGTCGACAGGCTGTTCTCGACGGCGGCGAGGTTCTTGTTCGCGCCGTTGACGATCTGCTGCATCAGCTTGTTGGCTTCGCCGAGGCGTCCCAGCATGCCGCCGAGCTCCTCGCGCAGCTGCTCGTTGGTGCCGACCAGCGCCTCGATCGACTGGCGCGAACCGGCTTCGAGCGTTTCGCGCAGCGCGTTGGACGAAGCCTCGACCGCGTTGGCGATGACCGCGCCGCGATCGCGCAGGCCGGCGACGATGGCGTTCCCGCGGCTTTCGAGCGCGCGCACCACCGTCTCGCCGACCGTGGCGAACTCGGCGGCGAGAGCCTCGCCGCGCTCGTTCAGCGCCTCGACAGCGCCGTTGCCCTTGGCGTCGAACACCGCGCGCAGCGTCTCCACCCGCTCGTCGAGCGACTGGGTGAGGGTCTCGCCCTGGCGGCCGATGAGTTCGACGAGGCCGTGGCCCTTGGCGTCGAACGCGGCGCGCATGGCGTCGGTCCGCTCGTCCAGCGAATTGGTGATCGCCGCGCCCTGGCGCTCCAGCGCCGTGACGATGCCGGCGCCCTGGCCCTCGAAGATCGCGCGCAGTTGCTCGGCGCGCTGATCGAGCGCGCCCGAGATGGCGTCGCCACGACGGCCGAGCGCCGCGACGATGCCGAGCCCGCGATCGTCGAACAGGGTCCGCAATTGCTCGGCGCGCTCGGTGAGCGCGGCGGCGATCGCCTCGCTCTGGCCGGCAAGCGCCGAAACCATGCCGCCGCCCTGGTCGTCGAAGAGGGCGCGCAATTCCTGCGCCCGCTCGGCCAGCACCGTGGCGATGGCCTCCGAACGGCCCTGCAGCGTAGCGGCGATCTCGTCGCCGCGCGTGTCGAGCGTGTTCGAGACGGTGTCGAGCCGGCCGACGACGCGCTCCTCGAAGCGCGCGACGCTTTGGTCGAGCGTGTCGGCGATCTGGAGGGCGCGGCCGCCGAGCGTCGCGTTGATCGTGTCGGCCTTGTCGCTGAGCGTGCGGGTGAGCGACTCGCTCTTGGAGGTGACGACCTCGCCGATTTCGTCGGCCTTGGCCGCGAGCGCGCGGGTAACCTCGCGCCCGCCTTCGGCCAGCACGCGGGCGATGTCGACCGTGCGCTCGACCAGCGCCTCGTTGAGGGCGGTGGCGCGCGAGCCGAGGCTGCCGTCGATGCGGGCGATCAGGCTGTCGAGCGTGCCGGCGATCTCGGCGCTCTTGGTGCCCGAGCGGTCCTCGAACAGCTTGATCTGGCTCTCCATAGCCTCCGCCGCCTCGCGGGTGCGGCTGGCGAGGAGCTCGGCCGCTTCCAGCGCGCGGGTGCCGGCCTTGTCGGCCAGCATGACGCTGTCTTCGGAGATCAGCTTCTCGACCTGCGCGATGCCGGTATGGAGCGCGGCGGTGAGCTGCTGCGCGTCGCCGGAGATCTTGGCAGTCAGAACGCCGCCCTGGACGACGATGAGGTCCTCGAAGGCGCCAAGGCGCGCGGCGAGCGCGGTCTCGACGTCGCGGCCCTGCGTATCGAACAGGGTCGAGAACGCTGCAAGACGCCCGCCGAGCGCGGCCTCGATCTCGTGCCCGCGCTCGTCGAAGAGCTTCGTCAGCGCATCGTGGCGCAGAGCCAGCGCCTCGTTCAGCGCCTGCGCACGGCCCTCGACCGAACGCAGCATCGACTCGGCATTGGCCGAGAGCGCCTCGTTCACGCGCCCGCCCTGCTGGGTCAGCGCCATCACGATCTCGCGGCCGGTGCCGGCGAGCATGGTGCGCGCCTCTTCGGCATGGACCGTAAAGGTGTCGCGGAGGCCTTGCGTCGCTTCGGAGACGCGGTCGGCGACATGGCGGCCGTCGACATTGATTGTCTCGGTGAGGGTACGGGTCGCCTCGGTCATGCGGCGCGCCAGATCTTCGCTCTGCTCGCCGAGCAGGGTATGGACCTCGCGGCCGGTGCTGACGAGGTCGCGCACCATGGTCTCGCGCTGCTCGCCGAGCAGGGCGCCGACCTTCTCGGCGGTGTCGCTGATATTGGCGAGGAAGCCGGTCTGCTGCTGATCGAGGGCGCTCTTCGCCGCTTCGATGCTGCCGGTGACGTGGGCGGCAAGCGTTGCACCGCGCTCGTCGAGTTGCTGGTCGATCGTGGCGCCGGTCTCGGCGAGGCGGGTGATCAGCGCGTTCGAGCGCTCCGCCAGGATGCCGTGCACCGAGCGGCCGACATCGGCGACGCGGCTCGCCAGCGCCTGGCTTTCGTTGCCGAGCAGGTCCTTGATCTCCAGCCCGGCCTGCGAAACCTTCACGGTCATCGCGCCGGCTTGCTCCTCGAGCAGCGCGCCGACGCGCATGCCGGTCTCGGACAGGCCGTTGATCAGGCGTTCGCTCTCGCTGCCGACGACGGCGCTGACATCCTGCCCGGCCTGGGTCAGGCGGCTGACGAGCAGTTCGCTCTCGTCGCGCAGGCGGGTTTCGACCGTGTTGACGGCGCCGGAGACGCTGGCGACCAGGGCCTCGCTGCGCTCCGAGAGGAGCTTGGCGACATCGGCGCCGGCGTTCGAGACGCGCGCGACGGTGGCGTCGCTCTGCTCGCCCATCAGGCTGGCGAGGTTGCGTCCGGCTTCGGCAACGCGATCGACGACGCCGTCGCTCTGTTGGCCAACCAGATCGGCGAGCTCGCTGCCGGCGCTGGAGACACGGCCGACGAGCTTCTCGGCCTGCTGGTCGAGCAGGGTGTGGACGGTCTGGCCGGTCTCGTTGAGGCGGTCGACGAGCTTGCCGCCCTGCTCGGTAAAGAGCCCGTTCACCTGGCCCGCGACATCGGTGATGCGGCCGGTGAGGGTGTCGCCGTGCTGCGCGACGGACTCGCTGAGGGACTGGCTGGCGTCGTTGACGCGCAGGATGATCGCCTCGCTGCGCTCGCGCAACACGTCGTCGACGGTACGGGCGGTGTCGTTGAGGCGGCTGACCAGCGTCTCGCCATGCGTGCCGATCAGGCCGTGGACGCTCTCGCCGACCTCGGTGAGGCGGTTGGCGATGGCTTCGTTCTGGCGGTTGAGCAGGTTGTTGACGCCGCGCCCGACCTCGGCGAGGCGCGTCGTGACGCTCTCGCCCTCGTCGGAGAGGGCGCTGCGCAGCGCTTCGCCGGATTCCGCCAGCCGCGCCTGCAGGGCCTCGCTCTGGCTCTCGATCAGCGCGACCATGTTGCGGCTGCTGACCTCGAAGCGCTCGGCCGCTTCCGTGCCGCGCGCGGAGATGTCGCGGGCGAGCGTCTCGCCGGTGTTCTTGAGCAGTTCGTTGACCGTTTCGACGCGGCCGGTGAGGGTTTCGGCGACCTGGTTGCCGGTCTCGCTGATGGCGCGGGTGACGTCCTGGGCGCCGGTGGTCAGGCCCTCGGTGAGGACCGCGCCGGTGCGCTCCAGCGAACTCGCGATCTCCTTCGCCCGGCCGTCGAGCATGTCCGACAGGTTGCCGCTGGCGCCGGCCAGGCGCTCGGATACTTCGCCGGAGGTGATCTGCAGGCGCTCGACGAGGTCGTGACTGCGGCCGCTGATCTCCTCGATCATCTTCTCGCCGGCGCGGCCGAGTGCCTGGGTGATCTGGTCGCCCTTGGCGCCGAGCGAGCCGGTGACGCGGTCGCCGGCCTGCGAGACGGCTTCCGCGATGGTGCGGCTGGCGCTGTCGAGGTCCTTGGCGAGCCCGTCATGGGCGCCGCTGATGGCGAGCTTGACGCGCTCGGCATTGCCGACCACGGCCTCGCGTTGGGTGACGAGCTCGTCGATCAGCGAGCGCAGCCGGATTTCGTTGTCGGCATAGGCGCGCTCCAGCGTCGAAATCTCGCCGCGCACGATGGTTTCCAGCTCGCCGGCGCGCGCGACCGCGCGCTCGATGCCGTCACCCATGGCGGCGACCTCGCGGCGGATGGTCTGGCTGAGCGACAGCACGGAATCGGCGCCGGCAACCTCGGGCTCGGCCAGACGCAGCGCGACCTCGGTCATGGCGCGCGAGATCAGGCGCATTTCCTGGGTGCGGCGATAGAGCGCCGCCAGGACGAAGAAGAACACGACCGGCGCGCCGATCGAGAGCGCGAGCAAGGTCCATTCGCCGATGCCGAAGCTGGCGACGGGCTCGGGCAGGCCGTTGCTGAACGAGCCGTAGCGGCCGAGCAGGACGAAGGCGGCGCCACCGAGCCAGGCGAGCGAGGCGAGTGCGGCGAACCAGTAGGGCCTGCTTGAGGGGCGCACGGCGAAGGCCTGAACGAGCGAGCTGGAATCCCGGCGGTCGTCATTGGCAACGCGACTGGTATCGGGCGCGATCGCGGCGCGCGGCGGCGCAGGCTGCTGCTGGGCGGGGGCAGCAGGGACCGGCGGAGGCGACGCCGGGGCCGGCTCGACGCGCGGCAGTTCGAGCTTCAGGTCGTTCTCGCTGGTCGTGGGCAGTCGGGGCTCGGTCTCGACCGGCGTCTCTGCGCCGTCCTTGGGCTGGTCAAGGCGAAGCGCCTCTTCGATCGCCGACATCGCAGCTTCAGTGGGATCCTGGAGCTTCTTGGGTCGATTCATCGTTGCCGCCTCGCCACGCTACTGAACATGGGCGCATACGGTGTTCTCCGCCGCCCCATGCCGCCTCTGGCCGGGTGAACGGAGACACTGCGCCCATCATTTACCAATTGGAAGGGTAGTGGACCCCTGGAGTCTTGGAAACCCATTTGACTGCGCGATTCACAAACGTCGTTAACGCCTCGTTTACCATCCGGGCGCTTCCTGAAGGGCAAGAAACCGGCCGATGCGGCCATTTGATGACCAGTTTCCAAGAGTCCCCGACATGACCGAGAAGGCCATCGATTTCGCCTATCTTTCTCGCCAGACCGCCGGAGATCATGAGCTTGAGCGCGAATTGCTCACGCTTTTCGCCCAGCAATGTGTCGTCCATCTAGATGTCATCCACGGCAGTGCCGACCGGCAGGCACGGATGGATGCGGCCCACACCCTGAAGGGCGCGGCCCGTGCCGTCGGTGCCTGGCAGGTCGCCGAGGCTGCCGACCGCATCGAGGAGAGCTTGGCCGGGCCTCAGCAGGAGGCGAGCGAGAGCGCGCTCGATGCGCTCGCGCTGGCTGCGGCCGAGGCGAGGGCGGTCATCGCCCGCTTCGACTGCGCCGCCTGAGCGGGGGGCTGCGGCGCGAAACCCCGTTCCGTGCCGCTTTGAAATGCTCTAAGCGGAGGCCGTCATCGCGCCGCCGGAGTCCTTCATGCCCAATATCACTTTCATCGACGCTCAAGGCGAGAGCCGCACCGTCGAAGCCGAAACCGGCTCGACCGTGATGGAGACGGCGATCCGCAACGCGATTCCGGGCATCGAGGCGGAATGCGGCGGAGCTTGTGCCTGCGCCACCTGCCATGTCTATGTCGACGATGCCTGGACTGCGGCTGTCGGTTCTGCCGAGCACATGGAAGAGGACATGCTGGACTTCGCCTTCGATGTCCGCCCCAACTCGCGCCTCTCCTGCCAGATCCGCATCCGCGACGACCTCGACGGGCTCGTCGTCCGCACGCCCGCGCGCCAGGGCTGAAGCGCTTTCCGACGGCTTTCCCGTCATTGCTTCGTCGCTGCGCTCGCAATGACGGAAAGGCCGAGGATACGGGAAGGAGCGCGTCGCTGCGCCGCATCCCGCATTTTGCGCTGGATCATGGCGCGCTTACTGGCAAACTCCATGATGGTTTCGAAACCAGCCTAGGAGGATGCGATGTACAGATCGATCATGGTCCCCGTAGATCTCGCCGAGGCCGAACTCGCCCAGCCGGCGATCGCGGCAGCCGTATCCTTCGCCAAGATTTCGGGCGGGCGAGTACGGCTTGTTTACGTCCGCTCGCTCATTCCGATCACCTATATGGAATTCGTGCCGGCGGATTTCGATACCGAGCAGCAGGAGGATGCCGAGGCGAAGCTCGCCGAGATCGCGGCGAAGGTCGATCTCCCGGCCGAGCAGGTTTCGGCCAAGGTGCTGATCGGTTCGGTCCATGGCGAGGTGCTGGCGGAGGCCGATGCCGGCGGTATCGACCTCATCGTCATCGGCTCGCATGAGCCCGGCATGCTCGCCTATGTCATCGGCTCGAACGCCTCGGCCATCGTGCGCCGGGCAAAATGCTCGGTGCTGGTCGTTCGCTGACCGTCAGCCCGTCCCGCCCGGGACGAGGCTGTCAGGCACCTCTCCGGTTGCAAGTTCGCGCGGCCGGTTGAGGCTGACCAGCGGCCAGACCTGCCAGAACGAGGCGGCGATCAGCAGCACGCCGAGCAGGCCGGCATTGGTCGCGCCCTGCTGGAAGGCGCGCAGCGTGAAGGTCGTCAGCATCAGCAGCGACAGCGCGCCGACGGCGGCGACGCCGAGCCAGATCGGCTTCGGCCGCCCGGCGACGAAGCGCGCGCGCGGATTGGCCTTTGCAATGGCCGCCGCCAGCGCCGTGACGAAGCGGTGATAGCGCGGATCGTCGCGGTCGAGATCGGTCAGCGAGCGCCAGGACAGGTTGCCGAAGGTCACGGTCCGGCCGTCGCTGAGCCGGAGTTGCGTCTTGTAGCCCTTCGACGAGATATTGCCGGGCGCATAGACGAAGCGCACCTGCTCCACCGCGCTGAGGCGAATGCTGTCGACCCGGCGCGTCCGGTCAACCTCGAGCGTGTCGCCGTCGAGCTTATAGGCGATCTCGAAGCCGACCGGCTTCGGGCGCTGGCGCCAGCTCGGGGCAGGGCCGTCGTCGTTTTCGTTTATGACTGTGTTCGTCACCGCGCCAGAACCTTCATTGCGCCGTCGAGCCCGTCGAGCGTCAGCGGGAACATGCGTCCGCCCATCAGACCGCCGATTTGTCGGATCGACTGGGTGTAGTTCCAGAGGTTCTGCTGCACCGGATTGAGCCAGACCGATTTCGGGAACTTGGTCGCCAGTCGCTCCATCCAGACCTCGCCGGCCTCGTCGTTCCAGTGCTCGACCGAGCCGCCGGGCATCGCGATCTCGTAGGGGCTCATCGAGGCGTCACCGACGAAGACGAGACGGTAGTCGGACGGATAGGTCCGCAGCACGTCCCAGGTCGCGATCTGCTGGTCGTGGCGCCGCCGGTTCTCCTTCCAGACCCGCTCATAGGGGCAGTTGTGGAAGTAGAAATGCTCGAAATGCTTGAACTCGGCCCGTGCGGCCGAGAACAGCTCCTCGGCCAGCTCGATATGCCAGTCCATCGAACCGCCGACATCGAGGAAGAGCAGCACCTTCACGGCATTGCGGCGCTCGGGCCGGAGCTGGACGTCGAGATAGCCGTGCTTGGCCGTCTCTGAAATCGTGGTGTCGAGGTCGAGCTCCTCGGCTGCGCCGGTGCGGGCGAAGCGGCGCAGGCGCCGGAGCGCGATGCGCATGTTGCGCACGCCGAGCTCGCGCGTGTCGTCGAAATCCTTGAACTCGCGCTTATCCCAGACTTTCACCGCTCGGAAATTGCGGTTCTTGTCCTGGCCGATGCGGATGCCCTCGGGATTGTAGCCATAGGCGCCGTAGGGCGAGGTGCCGGCCGTGCCGATCCACTTGCTGCCGCCCTGGTGGCGGCCCTTCTGCTCATCGAGCCGCTGTTTCAGCGTCTCCCAGAGCTTCTCCCAGCCCATCGCATCGATCTGGGCCTTCTCTTCGTCGGTCAGGAATTTCTCGGCGAGCTTGCGCAGCCATTCCTCGGGAATGCCGGCTTCCTCGATCGCCTGCTGCAACGTCTCCATGCCCTTGAAGACCTGGGCGAAGACGCGGTCGAACTTGTCGAGATGGCGCTCGTCCTTCACCAGCGTGGCGCGGGCGAGATAGTAGAACTCGTCGACGCGATGCTCGGCGAGATCGGCCTCCACTCCTTCGAGCAGCGTCAGGTATTCGCGTAGGGTCACGGGGACCTTGGCGGCGCGCAGATCGGTAAAGAGGCGAAGGAACATGCCGTTAATGTGTGGGCATGGGGCGCCGGGTCAAGCAGCGTCCGCGTTTCATGCGCGAACGCCGCTCGATCCCGATGATGGCCTTACGCCACCGCGTCGGCGAGGTCCTTGGTGACCTTGAACTTCACGACGGTCTTGGCGGGCACCTTGATGGTCGCGCCGGTCGAGGGGTTGCGGGCCTCGCGGGCTTCGCGCTTGGCGGCGGAGAGCTTGCCGATCCCGCCGAGAGTGACGTCGTCGCCCTTCTTCAGGGTCTTGGCGACGGTCGCGCCGAGCGAGGCCAGGATGGCCGAGACGTCGGCCTTGGTCTTGCCGGTCTCGTCGGCGATGGCGGCGATCAGTTCGTTCTTGGTCATGAATTCCTCCTTGAGAAGGTGGTTCAGGCGTCGCGTGCAGGATGACGGCCGTTCATGCCCGTTTCCGACACGAGCGACCGCGACACATGGGTGCCATTCGCGGCGCGCAACTCACGCAGTTGCCACGGCTAACGCGGAAAGACGATGCCCGCGGCGGTAGATACGCACAGGAAACGGCTCCGTTCCATCGGATTTAGGCGGGAACGAGCCCGATTTGGAGCCATGACGGGCTTCTGCGGTCGAATTGACCATTCGTCAGGCGCCCGGGGCGGCGAATCGCTGCGGCGGCTCAGGGAACTGCCGCAGCGAAGGCGTTAAGGTCAGGCCTGGATGCCGTCGACGTACCAGTCCATTTTCGAGAGCATCTCGTCGCTGGCTGTCTCGCCGGCCTTGAGGCGCACGACGCCCTTCTGGTCCTTGAGCTCGCCGGTGAACGGGTGGAGCGTGCCGGCGATGATGCCCTTGGTGACCGCGTCGGCGGCGGTGCGGGCCGCGGGCGTGACGGCGTCGTTATACGGCGCGATCTTGACCATGCCGTCCTTGAGCCCGTGCCAGACGGCGCCGCTCTTCCAGTTGCCGTCCATCACGTCCTTGACGCGCTTGATGTAGTAGCCCGACCAGTCGTCGACGATGGCCGAGAGATGCGCCTTCGGCGCGAAGGACTTCATGTCCGAGGCTTGGCCGAAGGCGAAGACGCCGCGCTGCTCGGCCGCCTGGAGCGGGGCGGCGGAATCGGTGTGCTGGGTGATCATGTCGGCGCCCTGGTCGATCAGCGCCTTGGCCGCGTCGGCCTCCTTGGCGGGGTCGTACCAGGTCGAGCACCAGACGACCTTGGTCTTGAAATTCGGGTTCACCTTGCGGGCGGCGAGGTGGAAGGCGTTGATGCCCATCACCACTTCCGGGATCGGGAAGGAGGCGACATAGCCCGCCTGGCCGGTCTTCGACATATGGCCGGCGATGGTGCCGATCACGGCGCGGCCTTCGTAGAAGCGCGCATCATAGGTCGCGACGTTCTCGGCCCGCATATAGCCGGTGGCGTGCTCGAAATGGATCTTCGGGAACTGCTTGGCGACCTGGATCGTCGGGTTCATGAAGCCGAACGAGGTCGTGAAGATCAGCTGGTTGCCGGCCTGGGCGAGCTGGCGGATGGCGCGGGCGGCGTCCGGCCCCTCGGCGACGTTCTCGATGAAGCTTGTCTTGATCTTGGCGCCGTATTCCTTCTCCAGCGCGAGACGGCCCTGGTTATGCGTCCAGGTATAGCCATGGTCTCCGATCGGGCCGACATAGACGAAGCCGACGCCGAGCGGGGCCTGCGCCGAGGCGCCACGGCCGAGGATCGGCAGGGTGGAGGCGGCGGCCGCACCGAAGGTCAGCCGGCGGCGGGTGATGATGCTGGTCATTACGAGAACTCCCCGTTGTGAGTTGCGGCGTCAGGACGCCGAGAAGGGTTTGCCGAGGCAGGCGGGCGCGTCGAGCCGGCCGGTCTTCCGTCCTAGCGACATCATGGTCAGAACTGCAATCGTCGCAAGGTAGGGGGCCATCGCCAGCACCTCCGGCGCGAGCCAGGTGACGCCGGCGGCCTTGAGCTGCAATTCGAGCGTCATCACGGCACCGAAGAGATAGGCCCCGAGCAGCAGGCGACCCGGCTTCCAGGCCGAGAACACGACCAGCGCGAGCGCGATCCAGCCGCGTCCGGCGGTCAGGCGATCCGCCCACATCGGCGTCAGCGCCAGCGAGAAATAGGCGCCGCCGAGGCCTGCCAGCGCTCCGCCGAAGGCAACCGCTGCATAGCGGATGGCGACCACCGGATAGCCGATCGCGTGGGCGGAGGCGTCGTTCTCGCCGACCGCGCGCAGGATCAGCCCCGGTCGGGTGCGGCGCAGGAACCAGCTCACCCCCGCGACGAGCGCGAGCGAGAGATAGACGAGGATGTCGTGGCCGAAGATCACGCGCAGGATCAGATGCTCCGACAGCGCCGCCGGAAAGACCGGTTGTAGGCGCGTGATGGTGCGCCCAACGAAGCCGGCGCCGATCAGCGAGGAGGCGCCGATGCCGAAGATCGTCAGTGCGAGCCCCGTCGCGACCTGATTGGCCATCAGCGAGAGCGCCAGCACCGCGAAGATCATCGAGGCCGCGACGCCCGCGAAGGCCGCCGCGACGAGGCCGATGCCGGTGCTGCCGGTCGAGAAGGCGACAGCGAAGCCCGCGACCGCGCCGCAGAGCATCATGCCCTCGACGCCGAGATTGAGCACGCCGGATTTCTCGGCGACGAGCTCGCCCAGCGCGGCCAGCAGCAGCGGGGTCGACGCCGCGATCAGCGTCATCAGGATGGAGACGAGCATCACGGAGGTCATGCCACAGCCTCGCCCTTTGTCATTCCGGGGCGTGCCGCAGGTACGAACCCGGAACCCACGACCGGGTGAAAGCTTGTGATCATGCGTTTGGAAGGTCTCGCCCGGTCGTGGGTTCCGGGTTCTTCGCTGCGCGAAGCCCCGGAATGACGGGGGAGGGTGCGCATCGAAGCCATCACATCGCCCTCCGCTTGAAGGCGATCCGCCAGCGCACCAGCACGTCGGTGGCGAGCAGCATGAACAGCAGCGTCGCCTGGAACAGGCCAGTCGCGGCCTGAGGCAACCTCACCGTCGATTGCGCGATCTCGCCGCCGACATAGGTTCCAGCCAGCACGATGCCGCCGAAGACGATGCCGAGCGGGTTCAGGCGTCCGAGGAAGGCGACGATGATCGCCGTGAAGCCGTAGCCGACCGGGAACTGCGGCGTGAGTTGCCCGAAGGGACCGGCCGCCTCGAACAGCCCGGCGAGGCCGGCGAGAGCGCCGCTGATCAGTAGCGTCGCCCAGGTCGTGCGCGCCGCGCTGAAGCCGCCATGACGGGCCGCGGCCGGCGCGAGGCCGACGACCTTGATCGCGTAGCCCGCCGTGGTCTTCTCCATCAGGAGCCAGGCGATGATCGCGAGCACGAGCGCGGCGGGGATGCCGAGATGGACGAGCGTCCCTTCCAGCACCGTCGGGAGCGTCTGGTCGGCGGTGAACATTCGTGTCTGCGGGAAGTTGAAGCCGCCCGGATCCTTCCAGGGGCCGCGCACGAGAAAATACAAGAACTGCACGGCGACATAGGTCAGCATCAGGCTGGTCAGGATTTCGCTGACCTGCAGTTTGACGCGCAGGAAGGCGGGGATCGCGGCCCAGGCCATGCCGCCGAGGATGCCGGCCAGCACCATCGCAGGCAGGATCCACCATCCCGTCATGTCATGGGTCAGGAGTGCGACGCCGGTGCCGGCGATGGCGCCCATCACGTATTGTCCCTCGGCGCCGATGTTCCAGACATTGGCACGAAAGCCGATGGCCAACCCCAGCGCGATCATCACCAGCGGCGCGCCCTTGACCCCGATATCGCCCCAGCGCTGGGTCTCCAGGAAGGGCGTCAGGAAGATGCTCTCGACGGCGTGGAAACCGTCATAGCCCATGGCGGTGAAGACGATCACGCCGATGAGCATGGTGAGCCCGATCGCGATCAGCGGGCTTGCGAGCAGCATCAGCGTGCTCGGCTCGCGGCGGCGGCGCCATTCAAGCATGAGCCGCCTCCGCGCCATGGACGCCACCCATCATCAGGCCGATCTCGTCGATGCCGAGGCTCGCGACCGGGCGCGGGGCCGAGAGCCGGCCCTCGTTGATGACGCAGAGCCGGTCGGCGAGTTCGAGCAATTCGTCGAGGTCCTGCGAGATCACCACCACGGCCGAGCCCTTGGCAGCGAGGTCGACAAGCTCCTGCCGGATCGCTGCGGCGGCGCCGGCATCGACGCCCCAGGTCGGCTGCGAGACGACGAGCACCGCCGGCTGCTGGCCGATCTCGCGGCCCATGATGAACTTCTGCAGGTTGCCACCCGAGAGCGAGCGGGCGAGCGCGGCATTGCCGGTGGTCCGGACATCGAAGAGCTTGATCACGCTGTCCGCAAAGCGCTTGACGCTGCTGCGGCTGATGAAGCCATGCGGCGCCAGCGGCAGGCGATGGCGGGCGGTCAGGATGCCATTGTCGGCGAGCGAAAAATCCGGAACGGCGGCATGGCCGTTGCGCTCCTCGGGTACGCAGGCAAGGCCGAGCGCCCGGCGCGCGCCGGCACCTTCCAGGCCGACAGCTCTCCCGTCCAGCGTGATCGCTTCGGCCCGGGCCGCGAGCTTTTCGCCCGAAAGCGCGGTCAGCAGCTCCGCCTGTCCATTGCCGGCGACACCGGCGATGCCGAGGATTTCGCCGGCCCGCGCCTCGAACGAAACGCTCTCCAGATCGGTGCCGAAGGGCGGCTCGCCGGGGAGCGACAGGTCCTTGGCCTCCAGCCGGACAGCACCGGCGCCAGACGCCTTGCCGTGCTCGATCTTGCGCAGCTCCGCGCCGATCATCAGCTCGGCCATGCGCTTGGTCGTCTCGACCTTGGGATCGCATGTCGCGACCACGCACCCGCCGCGTAGGATCGTGGCGCTGTCGCAGAGCGCTTTGATCTCGTGCAGCTTGTGCGAGATATAGAGGATCGAACAGCCCCCGGCCGCGATCTGGCGCAGCGTCGCGAAGAGGCGCTCGACCTCCTGCGGCGTCAGCACCGAGGTCGGCTCGTCCATGATCAGCAGCTTCGGCTTCTGCAGCAGGCAGCGAACGATCTCGATGCGTTGGCGCTCGCCGACCGAGAGCGTATGGACCTCGCGCTCGGGGTCGAGCGGCAGCGAATAGGATTGCAGGATGGCGGCGACGCGCTGCTTCAGCTCGTCGCGATCGATGGCTTCGTCGAGCCCGAGCGCGATGTTCTCGATCACCGTCATCGCGTCGAACAGCGAGAAATGCTGGAAGACCATGCCGATGCCGAGCTTGCGCGCAGCCTTGGGCGAGGGGATCGAAACGGGCGAGCCGTTCCAGGAGATCGTGCCTTCGTCGGCCTGCTGGACACCGTAGATGATCTTGACCAGCGTCGATTTGCCGGCCCCGTTCTCGCCCAGCAGGGCGTGGATTTCGCCGGGTTGGACGCTCAGGCTGATGTCTTCATTGGCTTTGACGCCGGGAAAGCTCTTCGAGATATGGGCGAGCGCCAGCCGCGGCGGCACTTCCTGCTCACGCGGCTGATTCATGTCGCGACCGTCTCCCTTTCGCCGGCTCCGAGCGGCCAAGCAAGCAACGCACCAGCTCGGCCGCCGTCAAGGCCGCGATGACCTCCGGGCGCTTGTCGTCCACATCCGAACCGCCGATCGGGCAGGTCAGGCGGTCGAGCGCCGTGCGCCGGCCGCCTGCGCGCATAAAACCGGATTCGAAGCGGGCGCGCTTGGTGGCCGAGCCGATCATGCCGACATAAGCCGCATCGCCACGCGCCAATGCAGCCTCCGCCAACCGGTAGTCGAGCGCGTGACTATGCGAGAGCACGACGAAGGTGGCTCTTGCAGGCGCGCTCGCGACCGCATCGACGGGATCGGCCATGCGGATGCAGGTGACCGCTGCCGGCAGTCCGCTCATGACGTCATCGCGGTCGTCGATCAGCGAGACCGATAAGGGCAGGGGTGCCAGAGCATGCGCCAGCGCGCGGCCGGTATGGCCGGCCCCGAAGATCAGGACGGGCGGCCGCGCCGCGGCTTCCGCCTTCTCGCGGGCGCCGAACAGCGCGATCTCGGCCGGGCCGGCATGACGGAGTGACACGCGCACCCGCCCACCGCAGCATTGCCCCATCTGCGGGCCGAGTGGGATGTCGAGCAACTGATCCCCGGCACCATCGCTGAGCATATGCCGGGCGATATCGATGCAGTGGAACTCGAGTTGCCCGCCGCCGATGGTTCCCGCGATGGCGTTCGGGCTGACGGCCATGCAGGCGCCGGCCTCGCGCGGCGTCGAGCCTTCCGCGACTTCAATGCGGACGAGAACGATGCCGTCGCGCTGATGGGTTGCGAGGAAGGCGGCGAGGGTCATGATGCTGCTCCCCCGTCATTCCGGGGCAGGCCGCAGGCCTGAGGCCGGAACCCATGACCACAGGTGGAGACGGGAAGGGCGAGCACCGTGATGCCTTTGCGTGCACAGTCGGCGGTTATGGGTTCCGGGCTCTTCGCTTCGCGAAGCCCCGGAATGACGAAGGAAGTTCCTAACCTCATCGCCCCGCCTCCGCCCTGACCCGTTCGACCGCATCCAGCACGCGTTCCGGCGTGGCGGGCGCATCAAGGCGCGGGCAAACGCGATGATCGCCGACGCTCGCCACCGCATCAGACAGCGCGTGCAGAACCGAGATCGCCAGCATCAATGGCGGCTCGCCGACGGCCTTCGAGCGGTGGATCGTCGGCTCGCGATTTGGCGCGTTGTCCAGCAGGTGCACGTTGAAGACACGCGGCCGGTCGGCGGCGACCGGAATCTTGTAGGTCGAGGGCGCATGGGTCCAGAGCCGCCCCTTCCTGTCCCAGACCAGCTCTTCGGTCGTCAGCCAGCCCATGCCCTGAACGAAGCCGCCCTCGATCTGGCCCTTGTCGATCGCCGGGTTCAGCGACTGCCCGCAATCATGGAGGATATCGACGCGCTCGACCTTGTATTCGCCGGTCAGCGTATCGATCGCGACCTCGGCCGCTGCCGCGCCATAGGCGAAATAGTAGAACGGGTGGCCGCGCCCGGCCTTGCGATCCCAGTGAATCTTGGGCGTCGCATAGAAGCCCGTCGCCGAGAGCTGGACGCGGGCCATGTAGGCGGCGGCGATCAACTCCCTGAAAGCGATCTCGCGGGTGCCGATCTTCACGCGGCCGGGCAAGAAGGCGATGTCCTCTGCCTCGACCTGCCAGTGCTTCGCGGCAAACTCCGTCAGCCGCTTCTTGATCGTCTCGCAGGCATCGAGCGCTGCCATCCCATTGAGATCGGAGCCCGACGAGGCGGCGGTCGCCGATGTGTTCGGCACCTTGCCGGTCGTTGTCGCGGTGATCTTGATCTGGTCGAGCCCGATGCCGAAGGCATGCGCCACGACCTGCGCCACCTTGACGTAGAGCCCTTGCCCCATCTCGGTGCCGCCATGGTTCAGCGCGACCGTGCCGTCGGTATAGACATGCACCAGCGCGCCGGCCTGGTTGAACCAGGTCGCGGTGAAGGAGATGCCGAACTTCACCGGAGTCAGCGCGATGCCGCGCTTGACGACGGGGCTGGTCTTGTTGGCCTCGCGGATCGCGGCCTTACGGGCCTGGTAGTCGCAGCACCGCTCCAGCTCGGCGATGACATCCGCCGCGATAGTGTCCTCGACCGTTTGGTGATAGGGCGTCACGTCTCGGCCTGCGCCGCCATAGAGGTTGCGCCGGCGTACCTCCAGCGGGTCGAGCCCGGTGGCATAGGCGACCTCCTCGATGAAGCGTTCGGCACCGACCATGCCTTGCGGCCCACCGAAGCCGCGGAAGGCGGTGTTGGAGCAGGTATTGGTGAAGAGCGGCTCCGAGCGAGCGCGCACCGCCGGGTAGAAATAGCAGTTGTCCATGTGGAACAGGGCGCGATCGGTCACCGGTCCCGAGAGATCGGCATTCCAGCCGCAGCGCGCCGCATAGACGGCATCGAGCGCATGGATACGGCCCTCGTCGTCGAAGCCGATCTCGTAGTCGCAGACGAAATCATGGCGCTTGCCGGTGATCGCCATGTCGTCGTCGCGGTCAGGGCGCAGCTTGACCGGGCGCTTCAGCTTGCGGGCTGCGATGGCCGCCACGCAGGCGAAGAGATTGGCCTGCGTCTCCTTGCCGCCGAAGCCGCCGCCCATGCGACGGACCTCAACCGTCACCGCATGCGAGCCGACGCCGAGTACGGCGGCGACCATGTGCTGGACCTCGCTCGGATGCTGGGTCGAGACCAGCACGGCCATGTCCTCATCCTCGCCGGGGATGGCGAGCGCGATCTGGCTTTCGAGGTAGAAATGCTCTTGGCCCCCGATCGCCATCGTGCCTTTGAGCCGGCGCGGGCTCACTGTCATCGCGGCCGCGATATCGCCGCGCTCCAGCTTGAGCGGGGCAGTGACGAGCTTGCCGCCGGCTGCGCGGGCGGCGGCGATGTCGACTAGCGGCGCTTCTTCGGCATAGTCCGCCTTCGCCAGCACGGCGGCATGGCGCGCCTGCTCGCGCGTTTCGGCGACCACCGCAAAGAGCGGCTGCCCGTGGAACAGGACGGAATCGGTCGCGAAGACCGGCTCGTCGTGTAGATGCGTCGAGGAGATATCATTGGTTCCGGGGACATCCGCCGCCGTCAGCACGGCGACGACGCCGGGCGCGGCGCGCACCGCTTCCAGATCGAGCGAGAGCAACTGGCCATGGGCGATGCTGCTCGTGCCGAGATAGGCGTGAAGCAGCCCTTCGGGCGCGGCGATGTCGTCGATATAAAGCGCTTCGCCCGCGACATGCTTGGGCGCGGAATCGTGGATGCGCGAACTGCCGACCGGGCCGCTCTCCACTCCGATATCGAGCTTGCGGCGCGCGTCAGCCATGGGCGGCCTCCGCCAGCAGGCCGGCGACCCGCGTCTGCGCTTGGGCTTGCGTCGTCTCGATCAGGAAACGGCGCAGCAGGTTGCCGGCGATCGTCAGCCGATAATGCGCCGAGGCGCGCATGTCGTCGAGCGGCGAGAAATCCTGCGGCAGTGCTGCGATGGCGGCTGTGACCGCCTTGTCGTCCCAACGTTGGCCGACGAGCGTGGCTTCGGCCGTCTTCGCCCGCTTCGGGATGCCGGCCATGCCGCCATAGGCGAGGCGGGCCTCGCTGATCCGCCCATCGCTGCCGAGCGTCAGCCGAAAGGCGCCGCAGACGGCCGAGATATCCTCGTCGAAACGCTTCGAGACCTTGGAGGCGTGGAACAGCACGCCCTCTGCCAGCTTGGGCACCAGCACGGCCTCGACGAACTCACCTGGGCGCCGGTCCTGCTTGCGGTACTCGATGAAGAAGCTTTCAAGCGGGATGCTCCGGCGCTCGACCCCCGTTCCGCCGCGTCTTGCCAGCACCAGTGTCGCATCGAGTGCGATCAAAGCCGGCGGCAGGTCGCCGATCGGCGAGCCATTGGCGATATTCCCGCCGATCGTTCCGGCATTGCGTACCTGCTCGCCGCCGAAACGGCGCATCAACTCGTCGAGTTGCGGCGAAAGGCCAGCGAGCGCCGTGCGGACGTCGATATGACCAGCCATCGCGCCGAAGCGGAGATGATCGCCCTCGTCTGTGATGGCACGCAGCGCCTCGATCCGCCCGAGATAGATCACGGGGTCCAGCCGCTTCATCGCCTTGGTGACCCAGAGCCCGACATCGGTCGCGCCGGCAACCAGCGTCGCCTGCGGATGCGCCGTGACGAGTTCAGCCAAAGCCTCGATCGTTGCTGGCGCATAGAACCGGCCGCCGTCCCCTTGCAAGGCCAGCGTCTCGTTGTCGTTCAGGGCCATAAGACGCGAAGCGATGGCTTCTCGCTCCAGCAGGAAGCGATCCGCCTCGCGCGGCGCGATTTCGTCCATCCGCCGGCCAGCGGCGATGATCGGTTCGTAGCCGGTGCAGCGACAGAGATTGCCGGCGAGCGCATCCTCGATACGTCCGATGCTTGGCTCCGCCTCGTTCAACCGCAGCGCCAGCAGCGACATCACGAAGCCCGGCGTGCAGAAGCCGCATTGCGAGCCATGGCACTCGACCATCGCCTGCTGCACCGGGTGCAGGCTGCCATCCGCATTCTTCAGGTGTTCGACGGTAAGAAGCTGGCAGCCGTCGAGCGTCGGCAGGAAGCGGATGCAGGTATTGATCGCCTCGTAGCGCAGCCGTCCGCGATCGAGCCGCCCGACCACAACCGTGCAGGCGCCGCAATCGCCCTCGGCGCAGCCTTCCTTGGTGCCGGTCATGCGCTGGTCGAGGCGCAGCCAGTCGAGCACGGCGAGCGTCGGGTCGCAGCGGTCGATCTCGACCAGCCTGTCGCCGAGCAGGAAGCGCAACGTTTCACGCATCCCGTTCGCTCCGTTCGAAAAGCCAAATCATGCCTGCAGATTAGGCACGATCCGCGCTTGGCCGGAAGCTTCGATTTGGTGCAGATGTGATGTGGAATTGTGCCGGAGTTGCCTGACGTGACTGCACCAACCGCCTTGCGTGCCCTGCGCGGCCGTCTGCTCTGGTTCGTCGATGATCCGGTGACGGCAGGCGAAGCAGCGCACCGTTTCATTGAGGATGGGCTGCTGGTCATCGAGAACGGGCTAGTGAAGGCCGCCGGCGAGGCGCGGGACCTGCTGCGGGCACTGCCGCCGGATTCCGAAATCGTCGACCATCGCCCGCACCTGATCATGCCGGGCTTCATCGACGCTCACATCCACATGCCGCAGACGCAGGTCGTCGCCTCCTATGGCGCTCAGCTGATGGAGTGGCTGAACAAATACACCTTCGTCGAGGAACAGAAGCTTAGCCACCAGGGCCATGCCGAGAAGCTTTCGCGCTTCTTGCTCGACGAGCTTCTGGCCAATGGCACGACCACGGCGGCGGTCTATTGCTCGGTTCATCCGCAATCGGCCGAGGCGTTCTTCACGGAATCGCGGCGCCGCAACACCCGCATGATCGCCGGCAAGGTGATGATGGATCGCAACGCGCCGGAAGCGCTGACCGACACGGCCGAGAGCGGCTATCGCGATTCGAAGGCGTTGATCGCGCGCTGGCATGGCAAGGGTCGGCAGCTCTATGCGATTACGCCGCGCTTCGCGATCACCTCGACGCCAGAGCAGCTGGCGGCGGCAGGGAGGCTCGCGGCCGAGCATCCCGATTGCCATGTCCAGACCCATATTGACGAGAACCGGGCCGAGATCGCCTTCGCTCGCGAGCTTTACCCGGAAGCGGCGGATTATGCGGACATCTACCGGCGCTACGGCCTGCTCGGCCCGAAAAGCCTTATGGGCCATTGCATCCACATGACCCATAACGAGTGGCAGGCCTTTGCCGAGACGGGCGCGGTCGCCGTGTTCTGCCCGACCTCGAACCTCTTCCTGGGTTCAGGGCTGTTCGACTGGGCCAATGCCCGGCAGCGTGGGGTGAAGGTCGCGGTTGCCACGGATATCGGCGGTGGCACGTCCTATTCGATGCTCAGGACCATGGCCGAGGCCTACAAGGTACTGCAATTGCAGGGGCAGTCGCTTTCCGCTTTCGCGGCACTGCATGCGATCACGCGCGGCAATGCCGTGGCGCTGGGCCTCGATCATCTCATCGGCAGCTTCGAACAGGGCCGCGAGGCGGATGTCGTCGTGCTCGATACGGCCGCGACGCGGGCGATGGCGCATCGCCTGGAGACGGTACGCGATCTCGCGGAGGAACTGTTCGTGCTCGTCACGCTGGGCGACGAGCGCAATGTCGCAGCGACCTATGTGATGGGGGAGTTGGTGGGTTTGCTGTCGTCATGATCCGAGGAACCGCGCTGTCATTCCGGGGCGCGCCGCAGGCGCGAGCCCGGAACCCATGAACATTGTCCGTGCCGGATGGGGCTGGCGGCTGCTGTCGCAGTTCTTTCGGTCGCGTTGTGTTCATGGGTTCCGGGCTCAAGCGCTGCGCGCTTGCCCCGGAATGACAGGGGCGGTTCAGCCCAGAACGCCGCCCTTGCGGGCGTAGTCGATGTAGATCTCGCGCAGGCGCTGCGCGGTCGGGCCGGGCGCGCCATTGTGGATCGTGTGGCCGTCGATCGTGGTCACCGGCATGACGAGGCTGGTCGCGGAGGTGATGAAGGCCTCCTCGGCATCCAGCGCTTCTTCAAGCGTGAATTCGCGCTCCTCGAAGCTGAAGCCGGATTCCGCGAGATAAGCCAGCACAGCCTTGCGGGTGATGCCCGGCAGCACCTTGTTGGAGAGCGGGCGCGAGATCAGCGTCTTGCCCTTGACGATCCAGGCGGTGGAGGAGGCGCCCTCGGTCACCACGCCGTCCTCGGTGAGCCAGGCCTCCTGCGCGCCGCTTTCCAGCGCGAACTGCTTGGCGAGCACGGGGGCGAGCAGGTTGACGCTCTTGATGTCGCGGCGTGCCCAGCGCAGGTCCGGCGTCGAGACGACCTTGATGCCGGTCTTTGCGCCCGGCGCATTCACGAAATTGCGGGCCTGGGTGAACATCACCAGCGTCGGCTGGACATCCTTCGGGAAGGGGAAGTCGCGATCGGCCGCGCCGCGCGAGACCTGCAGGTAGATGCCGCCCTCGTCGAGGTTGTTGCGCTTGATCAGCTCCTCATGGATCGCGACAAGCTCGGCCTTCGACCAGGGCAGGCCGAGGCGGATCTCTCCGCAGGAGCGCTCGAGGCGGGTCAGATGCGCCTCGCAATCGACGAGCTTGCCGCCGATGACAGCCGAAACCTCGTAGATGCCGTCGCCGAAGATGAAGCCGCGGTCGAAAACAGAAATCTTGGCCTCTTCCTCGGGAAGATAGGCGCCATTGACGTAGACGATGCGGCTCATCGATGCGGACTCGCTGATTGGAAGGGAACGCTCGCCCTTCCTAGCGAAGCTTGGCGCCGGTTGCGAGCCTCAAGGCGGGGAAACGGCCCGGCGTCTGGTGCAGGGCCGGCTGTCGAGCCGACACGACGGTTCTCAATGGAAACACGCGGGTCATCCCGGGCGACCGGAGGGAGACCCGGGATCCATGCCGGAAGCTTTCCAACAAAGGTTCAGGCATGGATTGCGGATATTCGCTGCGCTCCGTCTGGGATGACTCTGGAGGAGCGGTCCAGGAAATTAGGCCTTCAGGCTCAGGAACCGCGTCGGGATCGCGCCGCGCAGGTTCTGCTCGAAGCCGATAAGCTTCGGCGAGACCAGGTTCTTGGTCGAGTAATGCAGCACCGGAATCCAGGGCTCCTCGCGGATGACGATGCTGTCGGCCTCGCGCAGGATCGCGGCGCGCCGGGCGAGGTCGAGTTCCTCGGTCGCGAGCTTCATCAGCGCGTCGAATTGAGGGTTCCTGTATTTGCCGATGTTGAAGCCGGCATTGTCGCTCTCGAACAGGAACAGGAAGTTCTGCGGATCGGAATAGTCGCCGACCCAGCCATAGCGGGCGACGTCGAAATCGCCGCCGTCACGCAGATAGGCGAAATGCGTCCGGAAATCGGTCTCGACGAAGCGGGTTTCGACGCCGATGGCGCGCCATTGCTCGGCGATCGCTTCCGCCGTGCGGCGGTTATTGTCCGTGGTATTGAAGCGGAACTCGATCTGGAGCGGCACGCTGCCGAAGCCGGCTGCGGCGAGCAGCCGTTTCGCCTCGTCCTCGCGTTCCAGCACCGAGGCATGGCGGAAATCGAGTTCGGCGCGCTCGCCGTAATTGCCGATATGCGGGGGGATCACGCCATAGGCCGGCAGCATCGTGCCGCCCCAGATGCGGTCGGCGATGAATTCGCGATCGATCTGCAAGGAGAGCGCGCGCCTGACGCGCTCGTCGTCAAAGGGTGGCTTGGCGCTGTTGATGATCAGGAAATAGGTCGCGAGATAGGGACCGATCCTGACCTGATCACCGAGCTTCTCCTTCAGGGCCTTGAACTGGTCGGCCGGGATGTCGGTGGTGAGATGAAGATCGCCGGCCTGGAAGCGCCGCGCCGCAGCCGCGAGATTGGAGGCCGGGTAGAAGATCACGGTATCGATCTTCACATCGGCGGCTGCGTGAAAATGCGGGTTCCGATCGAGCCGGATGTGCGAGTTCGGCGCCAGCTCCTTGAGCATGTAAGGGCCGTTCGTGATCCAGTTCTCCGGCCGCGCCGGCTCCTGCGCAGCCCTTGCCACGCTCGCCGGGTGGACGGGCAGGGCGCTCTGATGGGTCAGGAGTTCGAGCAGATAGGGCGTCGGTTGCTCCAGCGCGATCTCCAGCGTGCCCTCGTCTGGAGCGCTGACGCCGAGTGCTTCGATCGATGAGCCGACGGTCGCTTTGTGGATCGCCTCGGCATTGCGGATCGGGAAGAGCAGGTTGGCGTATTTCGCCCCGGTCTCGGGGTTGACGATGCGCCGGAGGGAATAGACGAAATCCGAGGCCCTGACCGGGTCGCCATTCGACCATTTCGCGTTGTCGCGCAGCTTGAAGCGCCAGGTCTTGCCGTCCGGACTCATCGTCCAGCTCTTGGCGACGCCGGGCACGACCTCGCCTTTCATATCGTGGATGACGAGACCCTCGCGCAGGTCGCGCAGCAGGTGCGCTTCGGCGACCGTCGAGGTCTTGTGCGGATCGAGCGTTTCCGGGTCACCGTCATTGCCGCGGTGGAAGACGATGCGGCCCTGAGCGGCGGTAGCGCGGGTCGCGGCCAGGATGGCGGCGAAGGCCAAGGGGGCATGGCGGCGCGTGACGTCGAGCATGGCAACCTCCCTCAACCGGGCGCCGTTGCGAGCGATGCCCGACGGGGGAAGTAGACTCCGTTACGTTGAGTCTGCCAAGCGCGAAAACGACGGCGGGGCCGAGGTTTTCGCGTCTTGATTGTCAGGAGCTGACTACAGGTTCACTTGCCAGCGGCGTCGGCTGCACTTTCCTGTGCCTCGACGACCGCGACGGCGGTCATGTTGACCACGCCGCGCGCGGTCACCGAGCCGGTGAGGATATGCGCGGGCTTGGCCGTGCCGATCAGGATCGGCCCGACCGGCAGCGCATCCGCCATCACCTTGGCGAACTGGTAGGAGATGTTGGCTGCGTCGAGATTGGGGAAGATCAGGACGTTGGCCATGTCCTTCAGTGTCGAGGAGGGCAGGACGCGCTCGCGGATCAGTGGCACGAGGGCGGTATCGGCTTCCATCTCGCCGTCGCATTCGAGATGCGGCGCCCGCTCGCGGATCAGCTTCAGCGCCTTGCGCATCTTGAGCGAGGAGGGCGTGTCGGCCGCACCGAAATCGGAATGCGAGAGCAGCGCGATTTTCGGATCGATGCCGAAGCGGTGGACATGGCTCGCCGCCAGCACGGTCATGTCGGCGATCTCCTCCGCCGTCGGATCGTGCTTCACATGGGTGTCCGACAGGAAGAAGGCGCCCTTGTTGGTGATGATCAGGGTCATCGCTGCAAGGTCGCAGACGCCCGGCGCCAGCCCGATAATGTCCTTGATATGCCGCAGGCGCGACATGAACCGGCCTTCGAGGCCCGAGATCATCGCATCGGCCTCGCCGCGGGCGACGGCGAGCGCCGCGATCACGGTGTTGTTGGTGCGCACCAGCGAGCGCGCCGCCTCGGGCGTGATGCCGCGCCGGCCGGCAATGTCGAGATAGGTCTGGACATAGTCGCGATAGCGCGGGTCGTCCTCGGGGTTCACCACCTCGAAATCGACGCCGGGCCTGAGCGTCAGGCCAAAGCGCTGGATGCGCGTCTCGATCACGCTCGGGCGGCCGATCAGGATCGGGATGGCGAGTCCTTCCTCCAGCGCGACCTGGGCGGCGCGCAGCACGCGTTCGTCCTCGCCCTCGGCGTAGATCACGCGCTTGGGATCGGCCTTCGCCTTCTGAAACAGGGGCTTCATCAGGAAGCCGGAGCGGAAGACGAAGCGCGAGAGCTGCTCGCGATAGGCCTCGATGTCGAGCAGCGGCTTGCGGGCGACACCGGTCGCCATCGCGGCCTCGGCGACGGCCGGGGCGATGCGCATGATCAGGCGCGGATCGAACGGGTTCGGGATCAGCGAATTCGCGCCGAAGGTCGACGCCTCGCCGCCATAGGCGCGCGCCGCGATGTCGGAGGTCGCCTCGCGGGCGAGCGAGGCGATGGCACGTACGGCGGCGAGCTTCATCGCCTCGTTGATCGTCGTCGCCTGCACGTCGAGCGCGCCGCGGAAGATATAGGGAAAGCAGAGGACGTTATTGACCTGGTTCGGATAGTCCGAGCGGCCGGTGCAGATCATCGCGTCGGGGCGCACGGCGAGCGCATCTTCCGGGGTGATCTCGGGATTGGGGTTGGCGAGCGCCAGGATCAGCGGCCTCTGTGCCATCTGCTTGGCCATCTCGGGCTTGAGCACGCCTGCTGCGGACAGGCCGAGGAAGACGTCGGCGCCGCCGATGACGTCGCTGAGCGTCCGGGCATCGGTCTCCTGCGCATAGACCTCCTTCCAGCGGTCCATCAGCGTGTTGCGGCCCTTGTAGACCACGCCGTCGATATCGCTGACCCAGATGTTCTTAAGCTGCGCGCCGAGCTCGACCAGCAGGTTGGTACAGGCGAGCGCGGCGGCGCCGGCGCCGGAGACGACGATCTTGACGTCGGCGATCTTCTTGCCCGCGAGGTCTAGCCCGTTCAGGACGGCGGCTCCGACGATGATCGCCGTGCCGTGCTGGTCGTCATGGAAGACCGGGATGTTCATCCGGGCCTTGAGCTGCTCCTCGATCTCGAAGCATTCCGGGCCCTTGATGTCCTCGAGATTGATGCCGCCGAAGGTCGGCTCCAGCGCCGCGACGACCTCGACGAATTTCTCGATGTTCTTCTGCTCGACCTCGATGTCGAAGCAGTCGATGCCGGCGAATTTCTTGAAGAGGACGGCCTTGCCCTCCATCACCGGCTTGGAGGCGAGCGGGCCGATATCGCCGAGGCCGAGCACGGCCGTGCCGTTGGTGATGACGGCGACGAGGTTCTGGCGCGAGGTCAGCTCGGCGGCTTCCGAGGGATCGTCGACGATCGCCTCGCAGGCGGCGGCGACACCAGGGGAATAGGCCAGTGCCAGATCGCGCTGGTTGCCGAGCGGCTTGGTCGCCTGGATCTCGAGCTTACCGGGCCGGGGCTGGCGATGATAGACGAGCGCGCCCGAGCGCAGATCGGAGGAGAGCGTGCTTTTCATGGCGCGATGGTCCCTGCAGTCAGAGGGATGCTGGTCGCGCGAAAGCCCCCATGCCGTCAAGCCGTCGGGATGCCGCTAGCAGTTTCGCCGGAATCGAAAGGAAGGCGCAGGCGCGAACTTGAATCAATCTGGCAAGATGCTGAATCGGCATGCGAGAAATCGCACGCAAGCACCGGAAACGATTCGCCAAATTCCCGGCGCCGCCGGCGCGAAGGTCAGAACGCCTTGAAGGTGATGATCGTGTGGGTGTCGGCGATCTCCGGGATCGACTGCACCTTCTGCGCGACGAAATGGCCGATATCGACATCGGCCGCGACATGGAACTTGGCCAGGATGTCGTAGTTGCCGGCGGTCGAGTAGATCTCGGAGGCGATCTCGCGATCGGCCAGTTCGCTGGCGACCTCGTAGGTCTTGCCGAGCTTGCATTTGATCTCGACGAAGAAGGTCTGCATCGCGCGCTCCGAAACTCTGTCGGGTCTGGATAGAATCGTCTGGGCCGAAAGATCAAGCGCCCGCGAGCGCGGCGATCCGCCGTGTCATCGCGTTCTCGGGATCGCTCAGTCCGGCGATCACGGTGAAATGGTTGGCGCCGGGGATTTCCTCATAGCGCGTCGTCACGCCTTCCAGCCCCCAGACATCGACAAGCCGGCGGCTCTGCCGGTGGTATTCGTCGCTCTCCGCGCCGCCAACCACGGCATCCATCGTCAAGCGCGAGGGCGCCGGCCAGAACAGCGGGCTCTCGAGTTCCGCGGCGGCCAGGTCAAGATTCAGCGCCTTGTTGATGCTGGTCTCGACGAGGGGCTTCAGGTTGTAGAGGCCGGAGATGCCATAGGCCGCCGGCACGAGCTGGTCCGGCAGGTCGGGGTCGACATTCTTCCAGTCGGTCGCGAGCGTGCAGGCGCTGAGATGGCCGCCGGCGGAATGGCCGGAAGCGACGACGGGCAGGCCGAAGCGTCGCCACAGTGCCGCTGCCGCCTGCTGCAGTTCCCAGACGATATGACCGAGATGGACCTGCGGGCAGAGGTCGTAGCCGACGACCGCGACCGGCAGGCCGAGCTGGTTCAGCCCGCGCGCCATATGCGAGAAATAGCTGCGGTCGAGTGCCTGCCAGTAGCCGCCATGGATGAACATCACCAATGCGTTGCCACGGATCGTCTCGGGCTTGAACAGGTCGTAGGCTTGGCGCTCGCCCTCGCCATAGGAGACGTCGAGCTCGCACAGCGCCTCGCTGCGATAGGCGGCGGCATCGGCCTGCCAGCCGGCGATGATGCCGGGATGTTCCGGCACGCGGGCGCGGTTGTTGTACTCGGTCTCGTAGTCCGGCGACATCGGTCTTCCATCGCTGCAGGGCGTGGGTCGGTTGGGCCGCACCGTGGCAGCCCGGCGCGCTTCGCGCCAGCGCTTTTGACAGGACCCCGGTCCGGCGCCAAAAGGCGGCAAGCCCTTTGCAAAGGGCAATGGAGGTCGCCATGGAAAACCCTGTTCTCGCCGAGGTCACACGCGGCAATGTCGTCGAATCGCGTCATCGCGGCGCGGCGATCGTCGTCGATGCCGATGGCGGCGTGGTCTTCTCGGCCGGCGATGTCGAGCGCCCGGTCTTCCCGCGCTCGGCCGTCAAGGCGATCCAGGGCCTGCCATTGATCGAGAGCGGCGCCGCCGACCGCTACGGGCTGACCGAGGCCGAAATCGCGCTCGCCGTCTCCTCGCATTCCGGCGAGCCGCTCCATGCCGAGACCTCATTGTCGATGCTGCGCAAGGCCGGCCGCGATGCCGGCTGCCTCGAATGCGGAGCGCATTGGCCGTCGAACGAGCTCGTCTCCCGCGCTTTGGCGAAATCGGGCGCCGAACCGAGCGCCCTCAACAACAACTGCTCGGGCAAGCATGCCGGCTTCGTCTGCCTGTCCTGCAATATGGACGAGGACCCGACCGGCTATGTGAAGGCGAGCCATCCCGTGCAGCAGGCCGTGCGCGGTGCGCTGGAAGCGGTGACCGGCGCCGCCCATAGTGCCGACCGGATGGGCATCGACGGCTGCTCGATCCCGTCCTACGCCGTGCCGCTTTCGGCGCTGGCCCTGGGCTTCGCTCGCTTCGGCACCGGTCGGGGCTTCGGGCCGGAACGGGCGAAGGCGGCGGCGCGCATCCGGGCTGCCGCGGCGGCCCATCCCTTCATGGTCGCCGGCACCGGCCGCTACGACACGCGGCTAATGGGCCTGCTCGGCGCGCGCGCCTTCACCAAGACCGGGGCCGAGGGCGTCTACTGCGCCGCCCTGCCGGAACTGGGCTATGGCATCGCCTTGAAATGCGATGACGGTGCCGGCCGCGCCGCCGAGATCGCGCTCGGTGCCCTGATTGCGCGCTTCCTTCCCATGGACGATGCCACGCAGGCCGCCTTCGCGCCGCTGCGCGAGGCCGTGCTGAAGAACTGGAACGGTATCGAGGTTGGCCGGATCCGCGCTTCCGCCTGAGGTTAGCTTCAACGCACCGCGTTGTTGGCGACCACGACCCCCGAGGCTCTGGCGTCGGGGGCCTTCGTCAGGTCGCCGGTAACCGGCTTGCCGTATTCGGTACCGATCACGGCGCCGTCGCGGGCTTCGGAAATCACGTTGTTGGCGATCAGCGCGTTGCGTTCCTTGGGCACCAGCGAGACCGAGATGCCGATCCCGGTCTTGCGGATGACGTTGCCGGTCGCGGCGAGGTTGCGCATGCCCCAGGACCAGCCGAGAGCGATGCCGGCATCGCTGACATCCTCGACGACGTTGCCGGTGACGGCCGCCTCCGCCTCGACATGGATGCCGAAGCCGCCGACCGGATCCTTGGTATAGGGCATGCTGGCCCGCTTGACCTTGCGGATGATGTTGTTGGCGCAGACCGCCAGGCGCCCGCCATGGTCGAGATTGGTCATGGTGGCGCCGGCCGCGCAGTCCTCGACGAGGTTGTTGGCGATGATCGCGCCCTCGAAGGCGAATTCGCTGTAGAGGCCGATCTCGCCACAGCGCCGCCCCTGGTTGCCCAGCATCTGGACGCCTGAGCCGGAATTGTTGCGGATGAAGGTCATCGCGCAGTCACGCAGCTGGTTGCCCTGGATGATGACGCCGCCGGCACGGAAGACGCTGATGCCGTTGCCGTTCTGCCCGCTGCCGCCGGCATCGGTGTGGATGCGCAGGACATGGTTGCCGCGCACGATGGAACCATCGTCGCCCGGCTGGTTGCGCCAGATCTGGATGCCGTTATTGCCGCAATCCTCGACCCGGTTCTGCTCGATGGTGAGTCCCTTCGAATCGATCGCGAACAGGGCGGCATCCCGCATCTCGCGGAAATGGTTCGCCGTGATGCGCCCGCCGCAGCGATCGAGCGTCAGGCCGACCGAGCCGGCCTTGGCGAAGGCACAGCCAGAGATCGCGAGTTCGCCGACATTCTCCGCCGTGAGCAAACCGCTGCGCTGGGTCGAGGGAATGTCGAGCCCGTCGAAGCTCAGGCCGGAGAGCTCGGCCCGGCCGAGATTGCGGGCGATCAGCACGGGCTGGCCACTGGCCGTGACGAGATGCGTTTCGCCGGGCGCGCCGACGATCCGGGCGTTCTCGGGCAGGGCGACGCCGCCGATCCGATAGCGGCCGGGCGGCAATAGGAGTGGCGCTCCACGCGCGGCTGACTGCTTCAGCGCCGCCTGCAATTGCCGCGACTGATCCTCGCTCGCGCCGGGACGCAGGCCGAACTGGCCGGCATCGAGCCCGAGATGGCCGAGCGGGCCGGCAGGGGTGCTGCGCGACTGCGCCTGGACGGGCAGAACGGCAGAGGCCGTGCCGAAAAGGCCCATCGTCAGAACGCTGCGTCGGGAATGCACCATGGAAGCTCCTGTTCGGCTGCTGTGGATCAAGCCGCGTGCCAGCTCAGGCTGTGCCGATCTGAAACCGACGCTCCCGGTGTGGCGCTTACAGTCCAAGAGCCTGCGCGATCTCGTCGGCGGCCGATGTCGGGGGCAGGCGGCCCTCCGCGACCGCGGCCTCCAGCTCAGGGGTGCGAGCCTTGAGAGCGGGATCGTGCCGGAGCTTCGCCTGCAGCCGGTCCTGCACCATCGCCCACATCCATTTCACGTCCTGCCGACGGCGCTTCTCGGCGATCAGGCCCTTGGCCTCGAAGCGGGCGCGGTGATCCTCGACCTTCGACCAGAGCGCATCGAGGCCGAGCCCGGTCAGTCCCGAGATCGTCACGACCGGCGTGCTCCACAGCGACGAGGTCGGCGCCAGGATATGCAGCGCGGCCTTGTACTGGGCGGCTGCGGCGCGGGCAGGCGTCGCGCCGTCGCCATCGGCCTTGTTGACCGCGATCATGTCGGCGAGCTCGATGATGCCCTTCTTGATGCCCTGCAATTCGTCGCCGGCATTGGGCAGCATCAGCACCAGGAAGAAGTCGGTGAGATCGGCGACCGCAGTCTCCGACTGCCCGACGCCGACCGTCTCGACCAGGATCACGTCGAAGCCGGCGGCCTCGCAGAGCAGCATCGTCTCGCGCGTCTTGGCCGCGACGCCGCCGAGCGTGCCCGAGGAGGGGGAGGGGCGGATATAGGCGTTGGGATCGACCGCGAGCCGGGCCATCCGCGTCTTGTCGCCGAGGATCGAGCCGCCGGTGCGGGTCGAGGAGGGGTCGACGGCGAGCACCGCGACCTTGTGGCCCTTGCCGGTGAGGTAAGTGCCCAGCGCATCGATCGTGGTCGACTTGCCGACGCCGGGCACGCCGGTGATCCCGACCCGGATGGCGCGGCCGGTATGCGGGAGCAGCCGCTGGATCAGGGCCTGCGCCTGTTCGCGATGGTCGGCGCGGCGTGATTCCGCCAGCGTGATCGCACGGGCCAGCGCCGCGCGCTCGCCGGCGAGGATGGCATCGCCGAGCGGATCGGCTGGAGAGCTGTTGTCGACCATGTCGCCAGTTAGCAAGTCGCGGGAGCGGGCGACAAGGCGTCCTCGCGCGTCACTTGCTTCATCACTGTGTCATGCCGGCATCTTGTGAATTCGCCGTTGCGATGAGACGAGTTGGCGATGATGTGCGTGGCGATGCGGCTTCGTGTTTTCCTGTTGGCCTTGTTCCTGCCGCTGGCGCTCGCAGCCTGCGGCACGCCGCGCGTGCTGGAGCTGAGCGAAGCTCCAAAGGCGGAGGTTGCGGGGACCGTCCAGATCTACGTGGCGACGACCCGCGAGGTCTCGGCGCAGCCGGTCTATTTCAGCGGCGAGCGCGGACCCAAGCTCTCCTTCGCCCGTCTCGACATCACCGTGCCGCGCAGCCACAAGGCCGGCGACCTGGAGCTGCCCGATTCGGGGCCGGGCGACCCCGCCAAGCATTTCACCGCGACCTATATCCAGAAGCTCGATCTCGCGCCGATCGTCTCCGACGTGCGCAAGGAACTGCAGCGACGGCCGCCCTCCCAGCGCGACATTCTGATCTTCGTCCACGGCTACAACACCAATTTCGCGGATGCGGCCTATCGCTTCGCCCAGATCGTCTATGACTCCGGCTTCAAGGGCGTGCCGGTGCTGTTCACCTGGCCGTCGCGCGGTCAGTTGCTGGCCTATCCCTACGATCGCGAAAGCGCCTTCTATTCGCGCGATTTCCTCGAACTGAACCTGCGCGCCATCGCTCGCGACCTCGGCGCTTCGCGCATGGACATCCTCGCCCATTCCATGGGGACGCTCCTGACGCTGGAGACGCTACGCCAGGCCGCGATCCGCGGCGACGGCAGTTTCGGCGGCAAGCTGCGCGACGTGATGCTCGCTGCGCCGGATGTCGATCTCGACGTGTTCAAGATGCAGATGCGCGCGATCCGCCGGCCGCTGACGGTCTTCGTCTCGGCTGACGATCGCGCGCTCGACTTCTCCCGGCGCTTTGCCGGCGACAAGACGCGGCTGGGCGCGGTGTCGAGCAAGGATACCGAGACGATTGCGGATCTGGAGAAGCTCGGCGTGCGGTTGATCGATCTGTCCGAGGTCTCCTCCGGGGACAGCCTCAACCACGCGAAATTCGCATCGTCGCCGAAGGTGGTGCAGCTCATCGGCCAGAGGCTGCAGCAGGATCGAGGCATCGGCTTCGCCGGGCCGCGCTTCGGTGACAGGCTTGGCGATGTCGCCGGCGGCGTCATGGGTACGGTCGGCTCGACCGTCGGGCTCGTCGTCACCGCGCCGATCCAGATCATTTCCGGCGCGGCGCAGTGATGTCGCCTCCGCGCAACGCCCCGGCCGCTTCTGACCGGAAGCTGATCGCTTGCCCCATTCTGGCCGCCTTGGCCTGCCTTTAGAGGTATGGCTGCCAGTTCGGCCCCTCACATTCTGACCGGATGCCTGTCTCAATGCCCGTTACAAGGCGCGCCTTTTCATGCCGTTCGCTGGCCCTCGCCGCGTTCCTGCCGCTCGGCCTCGCCGCCTGCGCGCAGAGCGAGGCGAGTGTCTCGCCGTTTTCCGAGCCCGAGCGCGCCGATACCTCGGCGCTCGGCAAGGACCCGCGATTGCTCGTCATGACGACGCGCCGGTCGACCGGCAACGCCACGCCTTTCTTCAACACGGATCGCGGCCCGCTCACCTTTGCCGAGGCACGGCTGTCGCCGCCGGGGCGCGGCATTTCGGGTCGTGTTTCCTCGGTGGTGAGCGGTGACTGGGCCGTTCTCGGAATGTCGCGCGAGACCTCGGGGGATGCGGCGCGGGCCTTCTCGGACGCCGTGAACGGGCGCGACGTCCTGCTCTACATCCACGGCTTCAACGAGACCTTCGAGACAGCCGCGCGCAGCGCCGGCCAGCTCTCGCATTCGCTGGAATTCCAGGGCCGGACCGCGCTGTTCACCTGGCCTTCGGGCGGCAAGCTCTTTGACTATGCCTATGATCGCGAGAGCGCGCTCTGGTCGCGCGACGGCTTCGTCCAGGCGCTGCAGGCGCTCGTCGCCAACCCCACCGTCGGCCGCATCCACATCGTCGCCCACTCCATGGGCACTTTCCTGACTCTGGAGGGCCTGCGCGAGCTGCGCGATTCCCAGGAGATCTACGCCCGGATCGGCTCGGTCGTACTGGCCTCGCCGGACGTCGATATCGATGCCTTCGAGCAGACGGTGAAGAAGCTCGGTCCGCTGGCCCGGCGCATGACGGTGATCATCGATCCCGGCGACCGGGCGCTTGCCGTCTCCGCCCGCATCGCCGGTGGCGTCGCGCGCGCCGGCGCGGCGGACCGTTCGCGACTGGAGGCGCTGGGCGTCAGGGTCGCGGATACGTCCGGGCGGGGTTGGAGCATGTTGCGCCACGATCTCTTCCTGTCCAACAGTGAGGTCACGCAGGTCGTGCGCCGAGCCATGGATCGCGGCGGCTAGAGGAGCGAGCGGAATGGCGCGGTTGCGTTGGGGACTGACGGCCGTCGTGCTGGCGCTGGGCCTTGGCCTTTCCGCCGCTTCTGCCGAAACACCAGCGCTTTTCGCCGGGACCGGTCCGGCTGAGGGCAGCTATGCCGATCCGTTGCCGGCGACCATCGCGGTTTCGAGCTATGCGCCACCGGCCTGCGCAGCCAAGCCCTGTCCATTGCTGATCGCGATCCACGGGATGGGTCGCAACGCGAAGGGCGCGCGCGATGCCTGGAAGGCAGCCGCCGACCGGGCCGGCTTCCTCGTGGTGGCCCCACGCTTCGACAAGGAGCAGTTTTCCAGCCGCCGTTTCCAGCAGGGCGATGTACGCGGCGAACCCGACAAGGCGAAATGGACTTTCGGCCTGATCGAAAGGCTGTTCGACGCCGCTCGCGCCAGCGGACGTGTTGCGGGCGACAGCTATACGATCTTCGGGCATTCGGCCGGTGCCCAGTTCGTGCACCGCATGGTCATGCTGATGCCTGAGGCGCGCATCGCGGCGGCGGCAGTAGCGAATGCCGGCTACTACACGCTGCCGGCTCTCGCTGGCGAGCGCGCCTATCCCTACTCGCTCAAGGGCACTCCCGCTGTTGACGCCACGCTGACCCGCGCCTTCGCGAAGCCGATGCTGGTCATGCTCGGTGATCAGGACATCGATCCCAACCATCACCAGCTGAACAAGTCACGCGGTGCCGAAGAGCAGGGGCCGACCCGCTTCGCCCGCGGCGAGCACTTCATGGCCGCCGCCAAGGACGAGGCACGTCGCCTCGGCGTGATGCTCCGTTGGCGCGAAGTCGACGTACCGGGCGTCGCGCACGACCAGAGAGGGATGGCCAAGGCCGCCGCGGCGGAGCTGTTCGGCGCCCGCTGAAAGCGCCTAGACCGGCGGCAGGCCGGAGCGCTTCTTGATCGTCGCCAGCGCGAAATTGGATTCGACCGACTGGATGCATTTCAGCCGCGTCGCCTTCTGCTTCAGGAAGCGCTCATAGCCCTCGATGCCGTCGGTGACGACGCGCAGCAGGTAATCCTGCGAGCCGGTCATCAGATAGCACTCGGCGACCTCGCTCCAGCTTTCGACCGCCTTCTCGAACTCGGCGATCTGCTCCTGATTCTGCTGGGTCAGCCGCACCGAGACGAAGACGCTGAAGGGCAGCCCATAGGCCTTGGGGTCGACGACAGCGGTGTAGCCCTGGATGACGCCGGTCTCCTCCAGCCGCTTCAGGCGCCGGAGGCATGGCGTCGGCGAGAGCCCGACCCGCTGAGACAGGTCCTGGTTGGTAATACGCCCGTCCTCGCGCAGAACGGCGAGAATCCGGCGGTCGATGCTGTCGAGCACGATATGCTCCATCCCTGACAAAATTGAGCAGAAAGCTGCTCAGGGCACATTAGGGTGATGCTGATCGGCCAAGCAATGGCGCGCTGATGGGAATAATCTGGTGTCAGAAACCGGCCTGCGCCGCAGGATCGCAAGGGAGACGGCCATGAGCGAAGACAACTACCACAAGGACCGGATCGCCAACCGCAAGCTCCATCCCGAGACGCTGATGATGGGTTTCGGCTATTCGCCGGCCATGTCGGAAGGCTCGCTGAAGCCGCCGGTCTTCCTGACCTCGACCTTCGTTTTCCAGAATGCCCAGCAGGGCAAGGACTTCTTCGACTTCACCTCCGGCCGGCGCCAGCCCAAGCCCGGCGAGAAGCCCGGCCTCGTCTATTCGCGCTTCAACCATCCCAATATGGAGATCCTCGAGGATCGCCTGGCGATCTGGGACGAGGCCGAGAAATGCGCCGTCTTCGCCTCGGGCATGGCTGCGATCGCGACGACCTGCTTCGCCTTCCTGCGCCCGGGCGACACGATTCTGCATTCGCGCCCGCTCTATGGCGGAACGGAGACGCTGCTGAAGAACCAGATGGGCGCCTTCGGCGTCACGCCCTTCGGCTTCACCGACGGTCTCGACATCGCGCAGATGCGCGACGTGGCCAAGGCGGCAGCCGCCAAGGGGCGCGTCGCGATGATCCTGGTCGAGACCCCCGCCAACCCGACCAACGGTCTCGTCGATCTCGCCGCCTGCAAGATGATCGCGGACGAGCTGGAGAAGTCGCAGGGCCACCGCCCGCCCGTCGTCGTCGACAACACCATGCTCGGCCCGAAATACCAGAAGCCGCTGAAGCAGGGCGCCGATCTCTCGCTGCTCTCGCTGACCAAGTATGTCGGCGGCCATTCCGACCTTGTCGGCGGCTCGATCAGCGGCTCCGAGGCGCTGGTGCGGCAGGTGAAGGCCTGGCGCGGCTCGCTGGGCACGCAAGCCGACCCGAACTCCTGCTGGATGCTGATGCGCTCGCTGGAGACGCTCGATATCCGCATGAGCCGCGCCAACGAGAATGCCAAGCTCGTGGCGGAGTACCTGGAAGTCCATCCCAAGGTCGCCAGGGTCCATTATCTCGGCAATCTCAAGGATGGCGATCCGCGCAAGGCCGTCTTCGATCGGCAGTGCACGGCGGCAGGCTCGACCTTCGCCTTCGACGTCAAGGGCGGCGAGAAGGAGGCCTTCGCGCTGCTCGACAACCTCCAGATCATGAAGCTCGCGGTCAGCCTCGGCGGCACCGAGACGCTGGTCTCGCATCCCGCCGCGATGACCCATTCCGGCGTCGCCCGCGAAATGCGCGAGGAGATCGGCCTCACCGACGCGCTGATCCGCATCTCCGTCGGCATCGAGAATATCGAGGACCTGATCTCGGATCTGGCGCAGGCCTTCGAGGCGGTTTGACCGCCTCGACACCTTAAACCCCGACCCGCCCCCAGCCCGGCAGCTTCAGCGCCGGGCTGCGCAGGTCGAGCCCGGCGACGAGGCCGAGCAGGTTGATCTCGATGCCCTCGACCCAGCCGACGGTGACGCCGGCAAGGCCGTAGAGCGAAGCCTGGATGCCGGTGCGGCTGGCGGTCAGCCCGGCGAATAGCCCGTCGGCCCGCCAGTCCTTGCCGAGCGCGGTCGGCGGCAGCGCCTGCCGGAGCTCCGGCACCTCGGCCAGCACATGCTGGACGAAGCTGTTCGAGTTCGGTCCCGGCCATGCGAGATAGCTGCCGGGGCTGGAATAGGTGTAAGCGGCCACGGCTGCCCGAATCCGCGGGATCAGGCGCTCAGCCGTCTCTCCCCGGATTTCGACGACCGATTCCGGCATATTGCCGAACCAGCGACCGTCGGCGTCGCGGTGATTGACCCTGAGCGGGGCGCCCCAGCCGACGACGTCGAAGCGGGTATAGGCGGAAGCGCCGCGTTCCTTCACGACGATCCAGGAGTGATGGGCGAAGATGCCGCGCCAGCGGCCGACGCGCGCGGCGAAGACATGCACCGTCGATTCCGGTGCGTCCGAGGCTGCGGGCAGGAGCTTGGCGCTGGTCCAGTCGGCGCGCTGCCAGTTCGGCGCACGCTCCTGCCAGGCCCACCAGCCGGCATGGCTTGCGAGCGGCAGCAGGAAGGCGATCGCAAAGAACAGCAGCAAGCGGCGAAACAGGCGCATGCGGTACGGTATGTGCATGGCGGCGTGGGCCGGCAAGGCTGCCGCCGTTCACGCTTGCGTCAGGCGCAGCTTGCCTGTGCGCGGGTGTTCGGTCGCACCCGATGCTGGTTGATGCCGGGGGGAAAGCTGGTAGCGTGCGCGCGCCAACACGATGGAGGGGCGGATTGGGTAGGACGACGAAGCGACTGACCGAGGCGATTGCCGCTTGCGCGATCGGACTGGGACTTCTGGCCACACCAGTGGCCGCGCAGGACAAGCAACTGCGCATCTTCAACTGGTCTGATTATGTCGATCCGGAGGTGCTCGACGCCTTCAAGAAGGAAACCGGCATCACCGTCGTCTACGACACCTTCGACCAGATGGAGACGGTCGAGACCAAGCTTCTCGCCGGCAAGACCGGCTACGACCTGATCGTCGTCACCGCCTCCTTCCTGCCGCGCCATATCCCGATCGGGCTCTATCAGCCGGTCGAGAAGGACAAGGCGCCGAATCTCAAGAACATCTGGCCGGAAATCCAGACGCGGCTGTCGAAATATGATGCCGGCAACAAATACGCCGTGAACTACATGTGGGGCACGACCGGGATCGGCTACAACACCGCCAAGATCAAGGAACGGCTCGGCGCCGATGCGGTGATCGACAGCTGGAAGATCGTCTTCGAGCCCGAACAGCTCAAGAAGCTGTCGAATTGCGGCGTGCATGTGCTCGACGCGGTCGAGGAGATGTTCCCGGCGGCGTTGCGCTATCTTGGCCTCAATCCGGATTCCAAGAACGAGGCCGATCTGAACAAGGCCGGCGAACTCCTGCGCAAGATCCGCCCGCATATCCAGAAATTCCACTCATCGGAATACATCAACGCGCTCGCGAACGGTGATATCTGCCTGGCCGTCGGCTATTCCGGCGACATCCTCCAGGCCAAGAAGCGCGCCGAGGAAGCCAAGAACGGCGTCCAGATCGCTTATTCCATCCCGAAGGAAGGCGCGCTGATGTGGTTCGACTCCTTCGTGATCCCGAAGGATGCCGGCAATGTCGACGCAGCGATGAAGTTCATCGACTTCGTCAACAAGCCGGAGATGGCCGCAAAGAACTCGGACTTCATCCAGTATGCCAACGGCAACCTCGCTTCGAAGCCGTTCCTGTCGGCGGCGGTGCGCGACAATCCCGGCATCTACCCGTCGGACGAAGTGATGGGGCGGCTCTACACGATCACGCCCTATGACCAGAAGTCCCAGCGGCTGGTGAACCGGCTCTGGACCCGCGTCAAGACCGGCAAGTGACCGGCTCCGGACAGGTCGCGAGCGCCATGAAGAAGACCTCGCCCGGCAGCGTGCGCCGGGCCTTCCAGCCCTGGAACGACCCGGCGGCGAAGCCGCTGGTCGAGTTCCGGGGCGTGACCAGGCGCTTCGGCGACGTCACCGCGGTGGGCGACCTCTCGCTCGCGCTCTACCGCAGAGAGTTCTTCGCGCTGCTCGGGCCCTCCGGCTGCGGCAAGACCACGTTGATGCGCATGCTCGCCGGCTTCGAGACGCCGGACGCGGGCACGATCCTGCTCGACGGGCAGGACATTACCGGCATTCCGCCGCATCTGCGGCCGATCAACATGATGTTCCAGTCCTATGCGCTGTTTCCGCATCTCAGCGTGGCCGGCAACATCGCCTACGGGCTGAAGCGGGAAGGGCTGCCGCGCGCCGAGATCGACCGGCGCGTCGAGGAGATGCTGGCGCTCGTCAAGCTCTCCGGTCTTGGCGGACGCAAGCCGCACCAGCTCTCCGGCGGCCAGCGTCAGCGCGTCGCGCTCGCCCGATCGCTCGCCAAACGGCCCAAGCTGCTGCTGCTCGACGAGCCGATGGCGGCGCTCGACAAGAAGCTGCGCGAGCAGACCCAGTTCGAGCTGATGGACCTGCAGAGCGAGCTCGGCCTGACCTTCATGGTCGTCACCCACGACCAGGACGAGGCGATGACCATGGCCGACCGCATGGCGGTGATGGACCATGGCAAGCTCGTCCAGATCGGCCCGCCCGACGTGATCTACGAGGCGCCGGCCAATCGCCATGTCGCGGAGTTCGTCGGCGACATCAACATCTTCGAGGGCCGGATCGCGGCCGTCGAAGGCGAACTGGTCCGGGCCGAAGTCCCGCATGTCGGCATTGTCGAACTCGACGAGGAGGCGCCGGCCCTGAAGCCGGGCGAGCCGCTCGTCGTCGGTATCCGGCCGGAGAAGATCGAGATCGGCCATGACGAGCCGGGCCAGGTCATCAACAAGGTTGCCGGCGAGATCTGGGATATCGGCTATCTCGGCGACTTCACCATGATCCAGGTGATGCTCGGCGGCGAGGGCGGTCAATTGGTCAAGGTCGCGCTGGCCAATCGCACGCGCCGTATGGCCCGACCCTTCGCTTGGGACGACAAGGTCTGGCTCTCTTGGGATGTCGAGGCCGGCGTGGTGCTGCCGCCATGAGTGCGGTCGCCTCGCTGCAGCGGCTGCGCCGGCTGGTCGTGGCCGTGCCGTATCTCTGGCTCACGCTGTTCTTCCTCGTCCCCTTTGCCATCGTCCTGCGCATGGCCTTCTCGCAGGCCGCGACGGCCCTGCCGCCCTATGCGCCGCATTGGGAAGGCTTCACCCAGCTCGGCGAATTCCTCTCGCAGCTCGATCTCGCGAATTTCAAGCTGCTCGGCGACGACGCGCTCTACTGGCAGAGCTACCTCTACTCCCTGCGCATCGCGGCGCTGACTACACTCTTTGCGCTCGCGATCGGCTATCCGCTGGCCTATGCGATGGCCTCGGCCCCGGCGCGCTGGCGCGGCCTCCTGCTGATCTTCGTGATCCTGCCGTTCTGGACCTCCTTCCTGATCCGCGTCTACGCTTGGATCGGCATCCTGAGGCCGGACGGCCTGCTTGATGCGACGCTCGCCTTTCTCGGCTTCGAGGCCGAGCCGCTGCGGCTGCTCAATACCGAGACGGCCGTGCTACTCGGCATGGTCTATTCCTATCTGCCTTTCATGGTGCTGCCGCTCTTCGCGACGCTGGAGAAGCTCGATCGCGGCCTGCTCGAAGCGGCTGCCGATCTCGGCGCCACCCCGGTCACGGCGTTCCTGACGGTGACGCTGCCGCTGTCGCTGCCCGGCATCCTTGCCGGCTCGGCTCTGGTCTTCATCCCGGCGGTCGGCGAATTCGTCATCCCCGACCTGCTTGGCGGCCCCGATACGGTGATGATCGGCAAGGTGCTCTGGAGCGAGTTCTTCTCCAACCGGGACTGGCCCTTGGCCTCGGCCGTGGCGGTGGTACTGCTCGTCGTGCTGGTGCTGCCGCTCGTCTTGGCTCAGCGCGCGCGCCTGCGCCGGGAGATGGCGGCATGAGCCGGCTCGGTCCAGGACTGATCCTCGCGCTGATCGTCGGCTTCGCCTTCCTCTACCTGCCGATCGTGACGTTGATCGCCTATTCCTTCAACGCCTCGCGGCTGGTGACGGTCTGGGGCGGCTTCTCGACGCATTGGTATGGCGCGCTGATGCAGAATGGGCCGCTGCTCGACGCAGCCTGGCTCTCGATCCGCCTCGGCTTCGTCTCGGCGACAGTGGCGACGATCCTCGGAACGCTGGCGGCGCTTGCGCTGGCGCGCCATGGCCGCTTCATCGGACGCACGATGTTTTCCGGCATGGTGCTGGCGCCGCTCGTCATGCCCGAGGTGGTGACGGGCCTGTCGCTGCTGCTGCTCTTCGTGGCTGTCGATGTCGAACGCGGCTTCTGGACCGTGACGATCGCCCACGCGACCTTCAGCCTCGGCTTCGCCTGCATCGTTGTGCAGTCGCGGCTCGTCGGCTTTGACCGCTCGCTTGAAGAAGCGGCGCAGGATCTCGGCGCCACGCCCTTCGTCACCTTCTGGACCGTGACGCTGCCCTTGATCTGGCCGGCGGTGGCGGCGGCCTGGATGCTGGCCTTCACGCTCTCGCTCGACGACCTCGTCATCGCGAGCTTCACGACCGGGCCGGGCGCGACGACATTGCCGATGCGGCTCTACTCGGCGGTCAAACTCGGCGTTTCCCCCGAGATCAACGCCGCCTGCACGATCATGATCGGCGCGGTGGCCGTCGTGGTCATTGCAGCCTCGCTGCTTTTGAAGCGCGAGCGATTGTCCGGCAGTTAAACGGCGGCTGAACGGCGCCCTCAAAGCCCGTTCAGCCACGCCATGCGAATGTCCGATCCGTGGCAGGGCGATCCCTGCCGGAACAGGACATGAGACCATGTTTGGCAATCGCGCCCGGATCGGTTTGGCAGCGCTCGCGCTCAGCGGTGCCGTGCTTACAGCCTCGGCATTCGCCGGAGCAGGCGAGGCCCAGGCCTTCGGCGGTGGCTATGAGCGCTCCTATGATCGCCCGTCCTACGGCTATGGCTGGCGCCCGGCGCCGCCCGCCGTCCACGGCTTCTGGGGCCAGCGCCGCTGGCATCGCTACTATGATGGTTATGGCTCGCGGCCGCCTCCGCCGCGCTACGGCTATGGTTACGGCTGGCGGTAAGTGTCGCCACGTCGGTCGTGATCATGGGGCGGGCGCTGCCGGCTGGCAGCGTCCGCCTTCTTTATTCCGCCGCCGTCCGCTGGGCGTAGCCGAGACGCTGGTTGAGCTCCTGCAGGAGCTTCTCGGCGGCGTCCGCAATGACCGTGCCGGGCGGGAAGATCGCCGAGGCGCCGGCTTCGATCAGGGCGTCGAAATCCTGCGGCGGGATCACGCCGCCGACGACGATCATGATGTCCGGCCGGCCGGCATTCGCGAGTGCCGCCTTCAGCTCCGGCACCAGCGTGAGATGGCCCGCCGCGAGCGACGAGACGCCGACGATATGGACGTCGTTCTCGACGGCCTGCCGCGCGGCCTCGTCCGGCGTTGCGAAGAGCGGGCCGATATCGACGTCGAAGCCGAGATCGGCGAAGGCGGAGGCGATGACCTTCTGGCCGCGATCGTGCCCGTCCTGGCCCATCTTGGCGACGAGGATGCGCGGGCGGCGCCCATCCGCCTCCTCGAACGCCTCGCACATCAGCTGGACGCGCGTCACGGCTGGGTTCATCTCGCCGACCTCCCGCTTGTAGACGCCCGAGATCGCCTTGATCTCGGCCCGGTGGCGCCCGAAGACCTGCTCCATCGCCATGGAAATCTCGCCGACGGTGGCCTTGGCGCGGGCGGCCTTGACCGCGAGATCGAGCAGGTTGCCGTTGCCGGCAGCGCCATTGGTCAGCGCCGTCAGCGCGGCCTGCACCTCGGTCTCGTTGCGTTCGGCCTTGAGGCGCCTGAGCTTGTCGAGCTGCTGGGCACGCACCGCGGCATTATCGACCTTCAGCACGTCGATCGCCGCTTCGTTGTCGGGCTTGTAGCAGTTGACGCCGATGATCGCCTGCTGGCCGCCATCGATGCGGGCCTGCGTCTTGGCGGCGGCCTCCTCGATGCGCAGCTTCGGGATGCCGGCCTCGATCGCCTTGGCCATGCCCCCTAACTTCTCGACCTCCTGGATATGGCCCCAAGCCTTTTCCGCCAACTCGGCCGTCAGCCGCTCGACATAGTAGGAGCCGCCCCACGGGTCGATGATCCGGGTGGTGCCGCTCTCCTGCTGCAGCAGGATCTGGGTGTTGCGGGCGATGCGGGCCGAGAAGTCGGTCGGCAGCGCCAAGGCCTCGTCGAGCGCGTTGGTGTGGAGCGACTGGGTGTGGCCTTGGGTTGCCGCCATCGCCTCGATCATCGTGCGCGGCACGTTGTTGAACACGTCCTGCGCCGTCAGCGACCAGCCCGAGGTCTGGCAATGGGTGCGCAACGGCAGGGATTTCTCGTTCTGCGCCCCAAAATCCTTGACGAGCTTCGCCCAGATCAGCCGGGCGGCGCGCATCTTGGCGACTTCCATGAAGAAGTTCATGCCGATCGCCCAGAAGAAGGACAGGCGCGGCGCGAAGACGTCGACGCTGAGGCCAGCCCGCTGGCCGGCGCGGATATATTCGACGCCGTCAGCCAGCGTGTAGCCGAGCTCGAGGTCCTGCGTCGCCCCGGCCTCCTGCATGTGATAGCCGGAGATCGAGATCGAGTTGAACTTCGGCATGTTGGCCGAGGTGAAGGCGAAGATGTCGCCGATGATCCGCATCGAAGGCGAGGGCGGGTAGATATAGGTGTTGCGGACCATGAACTCCTTGAGGATGTCGTTCTGGATGGTCCCCGAGAGCTTGGCCTGTGGCACGCCCTGTTCTTCCGCCGCGACGATGTAGAGCGCCAGCACCGGCAGCACGGCGCCGTTCATCGTCATCGACACGCTCATCTGGTCGAGCGGGATGCCGGAGAACAGCGTGCGCATGTCGTAGATCGAGTCGATCGCGACGCCGGCCATGCCGACATCGCCGGCGACGCGCGGATGGTCGGAATCGTAGCCGCGATGGGTCGCGAGGTCGAAGGCGACCGAGAGCCCCTTCTGCCCGGCGGCGAGGTTGCGCCGGTAGAAGGCGTTGGAATCCTCCGCCGTGGAGAAGCCGGCATATTGCCGGATCGTCCAGGGCTGATTGACATACATCGTCGGGTAGGGGCCGCGCAGATAGGGCGCGATCCCCGGCAGCGTCTCGACGAAGGGCAGGCCGTCACGGTCGGCGGCGGTGTAGACCGGCTTGACCGGGATATCCTCGGGCGTCTGCCAGGCTTCACCCATGGGCAAGGCGCTGGCGGCGGGGCGAGCCCCCGCGAAGGCGAGCTTCGTGAAATCCGGGATCGCGGTCATGACTGGCTCCCGTCGGTCCTGTCCCACCAATGGTGGAAATGATGCACCGGTCCGTGGCCGTGGCCAACCGCAACCTGATCGGCGGCGGCGATGGCGGCGGAGATATAGGTCTTGGCGTGACCGACGGCTTCCGGCAGCGCCAGCCCCTTGGCGAGGTTCGCGGCAATGGCCGAGGAGAGCGTGCAGCCGGTGCCGTGCGTGTTGCGCGTCGCGAGGCGCGGCGCGTTGAAGCGCTGGCGCGCGCCGCCCGCAAGCAGCAGGAGGTCGCTGCTGGTCTCGCCGGTGCCGTGCCCGCCCTTGACCAGAACATTGGTTGCGCCGAGCGCCGCGAGCTTCTCGGCCTGCTCGTCCATCGCCTCATCGGTCTCGGCCATGCTCGTGCCGAGCAGGGCTGCGGCTTCCGGCAGGTTCGGCGTGATCAGGGTCGCGATCGGGAAGAGATGGGTGCGGATCGCCTCGACGGCCGCGCTTTCCAGCAATCGCGCGCCCGACGCCGCGATCATGACGGGATCGAGCACGACGTTCTTCGCACCGTGGCGCTTCAATCCGGCCGCGACGGTCTCGATCAGTTCGGCCGTCGCCAGCATGCCGATCTTGACCGCAGCGACATCGAGGTCCTCGAAGACGGCATCGATCTGCTGGGCGACGAAGTCGCGCGGCACGGCATGGATGCCGCTGACGCCCCTGGTGTTCTGCGCAGTCAGCGCGACGATGACGCTGGCGCCATAGACCTGATGCGCGGCGAAGGTCTTGAGATCGGCCTGGATGCCGGCGCCGCCGCTCGAGTCCGAACCGGCGATGGTGAGGGCGATGGCAGTCAAACTCTTGTCTCCAGGTCAGGCGCTTGCGATGGCCTGCGCACGCGTGAGCGTCTCGACCACGTCGCAACCCATATAGATGAACGTGGTCACGCCCGCCTTGCTCAGGGCTTCGCTTTCGGCCGGGCGGCCGGCGAGCCAGACGGTGGCGCCGGCTTTGGCTAGCGCCTCGGCCGCCGCAAGGCCCTCTGCGGCATAGGCTGAATCGGAACCGCACAAGCAGGCGAGCTTCGCACCGGACGCACGGAAGGCGCCCATGAGAGCGTCGAGATCGGTGGCGCCGTTCTTGGCGAAGCCGTCGCCGCTTGGCGCCGCGAGGCCGCCGGCCTCGAACAGGTTGCGGGCAAAGCCGGCGCGCGCGGTGAAATCGGCGATCGGGCCGAGCGTCGCCAGGAACACGACCGGTCGCTGTGGCTGGGCATCAGCCTTGTCGCGAAGGGCCTCGAACGACTCTGCCAGCCGGAGCGAGGGCAGGGGCTCCGCGCGCAGACCAGCGGCGGGAGCGGCCAGCGCATCGGCCCGGCCGGCGCCCCCGACGAAGGAGCGGATGATCTCGCCCTGGTTGCGCTCGGCGAGGCTGCCTTGCACGCGCTTGCCGTCGAGCTTGACCGGCGCGATGGCGAGGATCTTCGCCGATTCTTCGCGGATATTCGGGAATTCGCTGGTGCCGGTGATCGGCTCGCGCCGGGTTGCAACGGCATGGGCGCGGACGGCGCGCTGCTTGGCGAGCGCCTTCTGGAGATGGCCGTCGACCAGCGCGGCGACGATGCCGCCGAGGTCGCCGCTGCGCCGACTTTCGATCTCCTGGAAGACCTGCCAGCCCTGCTCGCAGAGCGTCTGCGTCAGCGTCTCGAAACCGCCGGCACCGGCGGCGGGATCGGCGACACGCCAGAGATTGCTCTCCTCCAGCAGGATGAGCTGGGTGTTGCGGGCGATGCGGCGCGCGAAGGCATCGGGCAAGCCGAGCGCGGCGGTGAAGGGCTGGACGGCGATCGAATCGGCGCTGCCGACGCCGGCCGCAAAGGCGGCAACCGTGCCGCGCAGCAGGTTGACGTTCGGATCGCGCTTCGTCAGCGAACGCCACGCCGTCTCGGCATGGATGCGGGCCGACTTCGGCGACAGGCCGCAGGCCTGCTGGATCCGGTTCCAGAGCAGGCGCGCGGCGCGGAATTTCGCCACCGTCAGGAACTCGTCGGTATCCGCCACCAGCGTAAAGGCCAGCGCATCGCGCGCCTCGGACAGGGGCATGCCCTGCGCTTCGAGCGTACGCAGATAAGCAACCGCCGTGGCGAGCGCCGCGCCGAGCTCCTGCGCCTCGCTGGCGCCAGCCTCGTGATAGGGTCGGCTGTCGACCTCGATGAAGGGGCCGGTGAAGCCGCGTTCCTTCAGGGTGCGGATCGTTGCCGCGAGCCGGCGGCCGAGTTCCGGCCATGCGGCTGCGAGCGAGCCGCGGCTGGCGAAGACGCCGATCGGATCGAGGCCGAACGAGACGGAGACCTCGCTTGCCGCATGGCCGCGCTTTTCGATCAGGGCCGCCAGCAGCAGGGCGTTGATGCGGCCTTGCGGGGCGGGGTCGAGACGCAGATGGATCAGGTCCAGCATCGCGCCCCGGAGCGCGTCGTCGAGCGTCGCGACATCGTCGGCGAGGAGGCCGTAGCCGCGTGCCGCCAGTGCCCCGGCGAAGCTGATGGTGAGCGTGTCGGCACCGCCTTCGAGATCGGCGAGAGCCAGCGTCCGCGCCGCGTCCGGTTGCGGATGATCGAGCCGGGCCGCGACATGCCAGCGCCCGGCTTCTGCGCGCAAAGCTCGCGCGGGCACTGAAGCGGCGGGGTAAAGCGGCTCGATGCGGATTCCGTCGGCGGTACGGCCGACGAGCTTCTTCTCGAAATCGGCGCCCTTCAGGACCTTGTCGACAGCCGCGCGCCACGCGTCATGAGACGGCGCCGCGAAAGCGTCGAGATAGGGAAGGTCGGATGGGGCAGCTGAGTTCATGCGCGCCGATACTCCTCTTCCGCACAGTGTGCAGCCGTGGAGCGCTGATTGCCATGGGCGCGCGCGCACCGCCATCCCTACTTCGTCGCAAGGCGGGTGCGAGAATGCAAAAACGCCGCGGCGTCATCCTGAGACAGCGCCGCGGTGTTCGGGTGTTTCGACGAGCTTAGACGAACTGGCCGAGGCCCGGGATCGCGCCGACGATCGCGCCCATCGCGTCCTCACCGGCCTTCTCGCGGCCCACCGCGAACATTTCCTTCGAGACGCTCTGGATCTGGCCCATGGAAAGGCCCGCGCTCATGAGCTGGCCGCCGAGCGCCATCACGCCGCCACCGCCGCCCATCAGGCCGCCGATCGCGCCGAGCATCCCGCCCTTGGCGCCGCCTTCGGCATCGGCCAGCGCCTGTGCGCCCGGCAAAGCCGCCATCAGCTGGTCGATCTCGGCAGCCGGGCCTTCCTTCTGCAGGAAGGCGAGAATGATGCCGACGCCCTTGCGGGCGAGCTCGTCGTTGATGCCGGCGGCCGCAGCCACGCGCGTGAGCAGTTCTTCCATGGTTCCAACCCCTCGACAAAACGGCTTCCGCACGAAGCCTTCGAAAAATAGTTTACATATTTACGATCTGATTTCCAACGGTCATTGGGCTTCCGCCTTCTGCGTCGTTTGGTTACACCCTTGCCGTACCGGCACGAAACCTCATGGGCAAATTTCAATGGCGAATGACGGCGCGATTCTGATCGGCAAGAGCGGCAAGCCTGAAAACCTCCTGCTCAAGCTCGCCAATCGCCATGGGCTGGTGACCGGTGCGACCGGCACCGGCAAGACCGTGACGCTCCAGGTGATGGCCGAGGGCTTCGCCCGCAACGGCGTCCCGGTCTTCGCGGCCGATATCAAGGGCGACCTCTCCGGCATCGTGGCGCCCGGCGATTCCAAACCGCCCTTCGTCAACCGGGCCAAGGAACTCGGCCTGAAATACGAGCCGGACCAGTTCACCACCGTGTTCTGGGACGTGTTCGGTGAGCAGGGCCACCCGGTTCGCGCCACCATCTCCGAGATGGGGCCGCTGCTGCTGGCGCGCCTGCTCGACCTCAACGATACGCAGGAGGGCGTGCTCAACATCGCCTTCCGCATCGCCGACGAGCAGAAGCTGCTGCTCCTCGACCTCAAGGACCTGCGCGCTATCCTGACCTTCATCGCCGAGAATGCACAGGAACTGACCACCAAATACGGCAACGTCACCTCGGCGTCGGTCGGCACGATCCAGCGTGCGCTGCTCGTGCTCGAGAACCAGAAGGGCGATCTGTTCTTCGGTGAGCCGGCGCTCGACATCAACGACCTGATGAAGACGGATCGCGACGGCCGCGGCGTCGTCAATATCCTCGCCGCCGACAAGCTGATGAACAATCCGCGGCTTTACGCGACCTTCCTGCTCTGGCTGCTTTCGGAGCTGTTCGAGCAGCTCCCGGAAGTCGGCGATCTCGACAAGCCGAAGCTCGTCTTCTTCTTCGATGAGGCGCATCTGCTGTTCAACGGCGCGCCGAAGGCGCTGCTGACCGCGGTCGAGCAGGTCGTGCGCCTGATCCGTTCGAAGGGCGTCGGCGTCTATTTCGTGACGCAGAACCCGCTCGATATCCCCGATACAGTGCTGGCCCAGCTCGGCAACCGCGTCCAGCACGCGCTGCGCGCCTTCACCCCGCGCGACCAGAAGGCGGTGCGTGCCGCGGCCGAGACCTTCCGCCAGAACCCGAAGATCAACACCGAGGAGGCGATCAGCCAGCTCGCCGTCGGCGAGGCGCTGATCTCGATGCTCGAGGGCAAGGGCTCGCCCGAGATGGTCGAGCGCGCCCTGATCGCGCCGCCGATGGCGCAGGTCGGTCCCTGCTCGCCGCAGCAGCGCCAGCAGGCGATCAACGCCTCGCCCGAGAAGGGCAAGTACGAGACCATGGTCGATCGCGAGTCGGCCTATGAAGAGCTGATGAAGCGCAAGAACCTGAATCCGGACGGTTCGCCGGTCGAGGCCTCGACGGATGGCGGCGGCGGCATCCTCGACACGATCGGCGGCTGGCTCGGCGGCGGCGCTCCCCAGCAGCGCCCGAAGACGGGGCCGGGCTCGCGCGGCGGTGCGTTGCCGCAGAGCATGGCCGAGAAGATCATCACCTCGGCGGCGCGGTCGGCTGCGACCTCGATCGGCCGGCAGGTCGGCACCGCGATCCTGCGCGGCATTCTGGGGTCGATGTCCGGGAAGCGGTAGATCGCAGAACCCCGCCGCCTTTCCGGAGCTTCGCGCAGCGAAGAACCCGGAACCCATGAACACGACCTTTCCGTCATGGTCGGGCTTGTCCCGACCATCCACGTCTTCGCGGGACGAAGGCCGTGCTCAAGACGTGGATGCTCGCCACAAGGGCGAGCATGACGCTGACTGGAATAACCGCGTGCTCATAGGTTCCGGGCTCATGCCTGCGGCATGCCCCGGAATGACGGCGCTTATGCTCGATGTGTCACGCCCCAGTGGCGAAATCGATGATCAGCTTGATGTTCAGCACGATGATGATCGCGGCGATGATGGCTGCGGTCAGAGTCAGCCAGCGCGGGGCGACGAGCGCGCCCATCTTCGCCTTTGACGCCGTGAACATCACCAGCGGCACCACCGCGAAGGGCAATTGCAGGCTGAGGATGACCTGGCTCAGGATCAGGAGCTTCGCCGTCTGGCTCTCGCCGTAGATCAGCGTCACGGCGATGGCCGGGACGATGGCGACGAGGCGCGTCACCAGCCGCCGCATCCAGGCCGGCAGGCGGATGCGCAGGAAGCCCTCCATCACGATCTGCCCGGCCATGGTCGCGGTGACCGTCGAGTTCAGGCCGCAGCAGAGCAGGGCGATGGCGAAGAGCGAGGGCGCGATCGAGGCGCCGAGCAGCGGCTGCAGCAGCTCCTGCGCCCGGCCGAGCTCGGCGACATCGGTATGGCCGGCCTTGTGGAAGGTCGCGGCGGCCAGGATCAGGATCGACGCGTTGATGAAGAGCGCGAAGCAGAGCGCGAGGGTGGAGTCGATCGTCGCAAATTTCAGCGCCTCGCGCTTCTCCGGCAGCGTTTCGCCATAGGCGCGGGTCTGCACGATGCCGGAATGCAGGTAGAGGTTATGTGGCATCACGGTCGCGCCGATGATGCCGAGCGCGATGTAGAGCATGTTCGGGTTGGTCACGATCTCCGTCGTCGGCGCGAAGCCGCGGATGACCTCGCCCCAGTTGGGATCGGCCAGCGCGATCTGGATGCCGAAGCATACCGCGATGACGCCGAGCAGCGTGATGATGAAGGCTTCGATCCAGCGGAAGCCGCGGGTCTGCAGCCAGAGGATGACAAAGACGTCGAAGGCTGTGATCAGCACGCCGATTTCGAGCGGGACGCCGAAAAGCAGGTTGAGGCCGATCGCGGTGCCGATCACCTCGGCGAGGTCGGTCGCGCAGATCGCGAGCTCGGCAAGCAGCCAGAGCGGCAAGGCCATGTAGGGCGGATAGGCGTCCCGGCAGGCCTGGGCGAGGTCGCGGCCGGTGGCGATGGCGAGCCGCGCGCAGAGCGATTGCAGGATGATCGCCATCAGGTTCGAGACCAGCGCGACGGCGAGCAGGGTGTAGCCGTACTGGGCGCCGCCGGCGAGCGAGGTCGCCCAGTTGCCAGGGTCCATATAGCCGACGGCGACGAGATAGCCCGGCCCGAAGAAGGCGAGGAATTTGCGCCAGTTCGACGATGTCGGCGTCACCTTGATAGTGCGGAAGACATCCGTCAGCGACGGCTCGCCCCGCGATCGAAGCCAGATCGACGAGGATTCCGGGGCGCCCTGCGACATGACGATGCCTTGCTGCAACTGGATTGCAATAAGGGGTATCGGCTTGCAGCAGGTCTGTCAAATTAGTTGCGAATGACTGGCAACTAGAGGTGACTGAGAGGAGCGAGCCTGCCCGTCATGCGCGAATATGGGCTGACGCCCGCACCTGGGCTTGCCATGATGACGTCATCTGAATCGCATCCGATGGCTGCCATGACCAAGCTTCCCGCCATTCTCACCCGTCTCGACGATGGGCTCGACGCATCGCTCGATCGCCTCTCAACCTGGCTCGAAATCCCCTCGATCGGCACCGATCCGGCTTACAATGCACAGACCCGCGCCGCCGCCGAATGGCTTCGGGCCGATCTGGAAACCCTCGGCTTCAAGGCCGAGCTGCGCGAGACCGGCGGGCATCCCGTCGTCCTTGCCCATCGCCCCAAGCCCGGCGCGCCGCATGCGCTGTTCTACGGCCATTACGACGTCCAGCCGGTCGACCCCGTTAGCCTCTGGGACACCGACCCGTTCAAACCGGTCGTTCGCGAGCTGGAGCCCGGTCGCAAGATCATCTCGGCGCGGGGTGCCTGCGACGACAAGGGTCAGGTGATGACCTTCATCGAGGCCGTGCGCGCGACGCTGGCCGAGACCGGCGACCTGCCGATCGGCCTGACCATCCTCGTCGAGGGCGAGGAGGAATCCGGCTCGGTCAATCTGCCTGGCTATATCAAGGCCAATGCCGCCGAGCTGAAGGCTGACTATGCGCTGGTCTGCGACACCGGCATGTGGGACCGCGAGACGCCGCTGATCACCTCGACGCTGCGCGGCATGGTCTATCAGGAGGTGACGCTGACCGCGGCCGACCGCGACCTGCACTCGGGCCTGTTCGGCGGTGCTGCCGCCAACCCGATCCATATCCTCGCGCGCATCCTCGGCGAGATCCATGACGAGACCGGCCGCATCACCATCCCCGGCTTCTACGAGGGCGTGCACGAACCGACCAATGCCCAGAAGGCCGAATGGGCCGATCTTAACCTGACGGAGAAGGAATTCCTCGGCCAGATCGGTCTGAAGCATTCCATCGGCGAGAGGGGCCGGATGCTGATCGAGCAGATCCAGTCGCGCCCGACCTGCGACGTCAACGGCATCTGGGGCGGCTATACCGGCGAAGGCAGCAAGACCGTCATTCCGGGCCAGGCCTCGGCCAAGGTCTCGTTCCGCCTCGTCGGCGACCAGGACCCGGCGAAGATCGCCGCCGCCTTTCACCAGTTCATCCGCGAGCGCCTGCCTGAGGACGTGACCGCCGAATTCATCAGCCATTCCGGCTCGCCGGCGCTGGCGGTGCCGGTGGATTCGCCGGTGCTCCAGAAGGCGCGCGTCGCGCTCGCCGATGAGTGGGGCGGCCGTGTCGTCTCGATCGGCAGCGGTGGCTCGATCCCCGTCGGCGGCGATTTCAAGCGCACGCTCGGCATCGACACGCTCTTCGTCGGCTTCGGCCTCGATGACGACCGGGTCCATTCGCCCAACGAGAAATACGACCTGTCCTCCTTCCACAAGGGCCAGCGCTCCTGGGCCCGCATCTTGCAAGCTCTCGGTTCATGAAATCTGTCTGTGTTTTCTGCGGTTCCAATCCCGGCAATGACCCGGTCTATGCGGCGGGCGCCCGCGCCATGGGCGCCGAGATCGCCCGGCGCGGCCTGACGCTGGTCTATGGCGGCGGCGCGGTCGGCCTGATGGGCATCGTCGCCAATGCGGCGATGGAGGCCGGCGGGCAGGTGCACGGCGTCATTCCCCAGGCGCTGAAGGACAAGGAAGTCGGCCATGTCGGGCTGACCCGGCTCGAGGTCGTCGACACCATGCACACCCGCAAGGCGCGCATGGCCGAGCTCTCGGACGGCTTCATCGCCATGCCCGGTGGGATCGGCACCTTCGAGGAATTGTTCGAGATCTGGACCTGGGGCCAGCTCGGCATCCACGCCAAGCCGCTCGGCCTGCTCAACGTCGCCGGATTCTACGATCCGCTCGCGACCTTCCTCGACCGCACCGTCGAGGCCGGTTTCCTGAAGCAGAGCCACCGGGCGATGGCAATGACCGATACCGAGCCGGCGACCTTGCTCGATCGGATGCAGAACTATGTCCCGGCCGCGACCTATAAATGGATCGAGAAGGAGCAGGCCTGACACTCCTGGATCGATGCATCTCAGGATTGTAGGAATTTTATCCTTGACATCGTGACGCTGATCCGCTAGACATCAGGAACGCTCACGAAATCTGCCCGAACGAAGCCGCCGCGCTCTCCAGCCGGCGGCTTTTTCGTGCCTGTCATCGGGAAGGACGCGATGGCCGAAGAGGAAATAGCAAAGCCGCAGCCGGCCCCCGGGCCAAAGTCGAAACACAAAGCGGTCTCGCGCAAGGCGGTGGTGGGCCAGCTCTGGCGCGCTGCGAAGCGCCAGATCGACACGCATGAGGAACATCTCGCCGACCTGCCGAAAGGCACGACCGCGAGCGAGGCCGACGCCAAGGCACTCGCCGTGCTCGCCCGCACCGTACGCGAGCTGGTCGCGATCGAGGAGCCCCCGGCCATGAGGAAGGACAAGCGCTCGGATGACTCCTCCGCTGCCGACGATCTGCGACATGTCGCACAGCTCCGTCAGGATCTTGCTCGACGTCTTGAGGCCCTTGTCGCTCAGGGCGCGGGTGAGAATCCTCAGGAAGCTGATGCCGACGGCGACGGCGGATGACGTCGAACTCATTCGCAGCACCTGGGAGATCTGGGCACGTCCCGATCAATTGCCGCCCGAACCGCTGAAGCCGATCTGGCTTGTGCTTGGCGGGCGCGGCGCGGGCAAGACCCGCACCGGCGCCGAATGGGTCAAGGGCATGGCGCTGGGCCATCCGCCCTTCGCGGAGACGCCGACGGAGCGCATCGCCCTCATCGGCGAAACGCAAGGACAGGTCCGCGACGTGATGATCGAGGGCGTTTCCGGGTTGCTCTCGATCCATAACCGCTGGGAGCGGCCGATCTGGCAGCCTTCGCTGCGCCGGCTGCAATGGACGAACGGCGCGATCGCGCAGGTCTTTACGGCAGAGGACCCGGAGGGGCTGCGCGGCCCGCAATTCGGCGCGGCCTGGTCCGACGAACTGGCGAAATGGCCGAACCTTGGGGAGTGCTGGGACATGTTGCAATTCGGTTTGCGCCTTGGCGATCATCCCCGCCAGGTCGTGACGACGACGCCGCGTCCGCTGCCCTTGGTGAAGCGCCTGCTGGTCGAGCCGCATGTCGCGGTGAGCCGAGCGCGGACGCAGGACAACCGCTACAACCTCGCCGCCGAGTTCGTCCGCACGGTCACGCAGACCTATGGCGGCACGCGGCTCGGCCGGCAGGAACTCGACGGCGAGATCGTCGAGGAAAGCCCGGACGCGCTCTGGACACGAGCCATGATCGAGACTGCCCGCGAGCGCGGGAAGCCGGCGCTCGCCCGGATCGCGGTCGCGGTCGATCCGCCCGCCACCTCGTCGCACCGGGCCGACCGTTGCGGCCTCATCGTCGCCGGCGTCGACCATGACGGCATCGGCCATGTGCTGGAGGACGCGACATTGGCCGGCGCGCGGCCGCAGGAATGGGCGGAGAGGGCGGTCGCGCTCTATCACCGCCACGAGGCGGATGCGCTGGTCGTCGAGGTCAACCAGGGCGGCGAGATGGTCGAAAGCATCATCCGCGAGGTCGATGCCGGCGTGCCCGTGATTTCGGTGCGGGCGACGCGGGGCAAGTATCTCCGCGCCGAGCCGGTCGCCGCGCTCTATGCGCAAGCGCGGGTGCACCATGCCGGGGCCTTTCCCGAACTCGAGGAGGAGATGTGCGCCTTCGGTCCGCGCGGGCTCGAAACCGGCCGCTCGCCGGACCGGCTCGACGCACTGGTCTGGGCGCTGACCCATCTGATGCTCGCGCCGAGGGCCCGGCCGCGGGTGAGGGGCATCTAGCCCTTCGTTTTCTTCACGCTCCAACAGCGAGACATCCATGTTCGATTTTCTTCGCAGCCTGCGCGGCCGAGCCGCGCCGGGCCAGAAGCGCTCGCGCGTCGGGCCGCTGATCGCACTGCACGAGGCGGGCCGTCCCGTCTGGACGCCCCGCGACTATGTCGCGCTGTCGCGGGAGGGCTATGAGCGCAACCCGGTCGTGCATCGCTGCATTCGCCTGATCGCGGAGGCTGCGGCACAGACGCCGCTCATCGCCAAGGTCGGCTCGCGCGAGGTGCCGGAGCATCCGGCGCTCGCCCTGATCGAGCGACCGAATCCGCGCCAGGGCGGCATCGCCTTCCGTGAGATGCTGGTCGGCCATCTGCTGGTTGCCGGCAATGCCTATGTCGAGGCGGTGAGTGCTGGCCGCGAGCCACGCGAACTCTATGCGCTGCGGCCCGACCGGATGCGCGTCGTACCCGGCCGCGACGGCTGGCCGGAGGCCTATGACTACACGGTCGGCGGCGACACGGTGCGCTTCCGGCAGGACGAGGGCGGCCTGCCGCCGATCCTGCACCTGACGCTGTTCCACCCGGTCGACGACCATTACGGCCTGTCGCCGATCGAGCCGGCGGCCGTGTCGCTCGACATTCACAATGCCGCCGGGAGCTGGCACAAGGCCCTGCTCGACAATGCCGCGCGGCCTTCCGGCGCCTTGGTCTATGATGGGCCGGAAGGCGCGACGCTGACCGAGGCGCAGTTCGAACGTCTCAAGCAGGAGCTGGAGGATTCCTTCCAGGGCTCCCGCAATGCCGGCCGGCCGCTGTTGCTCGAAGGCGGGCTGGACTGGAAACCGCTCTCGCTGACGCCGGCGGAGCTCGATTTCGTCGCCGCCAAGGGCGTCGCGGCTCGCGAGATCGCGCTCGCCTTCGGCGTGCCGCCGCTGCTGCTCGGCCTGCCCGGCGACAACACCCACGCCAATTTCGCCGAGGCCAACCGGGCGCTTTGGCGCCAGACCGTCATCCCGTTGGTGCGCCGCACCGCGCAATCGCTGTCGCAATGGCTTGGCCCGGCCTTCGGCGACGAACTCGTGCTGGAGCCCGATCTCGACGCGATCGAGGCCCTCGCCGAGGAGCGGGAATCGCTCTGGCGCCGGCTCGGCGCCGCGGGTTTCCTCGACGAGGACGAGAAGCGCGAGGCGGTCGGCTACGGCCGGCGCGCCTCCGGGAAGGAGGCCTCATGAACATGCTCGAACAGGTCGTCGCGGCCTTCGTCGGGCGTGCCGATGTCGGCCATCTCGGCCTGCTGCTCTGGGCGGCGAGCGCCTCGGGACTGGCCTGGCTCGTCCTGCGCGAGCTGACCGCCGCCAATCGTCGCTTCGATGATTTCGTCCGCGAGCTCAATCGCTTCAACGCACGCCACGAGGGGGACCCGTCATGAAAGGAAGGAACGGCACGGCCAAGCCACCGCCCAAGGCGCCGGCGCCGACCCGTGCGGGCAGGGCGTCGCGCAGCGGCGCGCCTGTCGAGACCTTCAGCCGCTTTGTCAGCCAGCTCGCGAAGCTCGAGAGCGAGCGGACGAAAGGCGGCCGGGACGGTGCGGAGGGCGACCAATGATGCCGGCCCGCGCCCCATTCGAATCCAAGCTGCTGCCGCTCCAGCCGACACGGATAGGGCTGGACGGCGTTTTCGAAGGCTATGCCAGCCTGTTCCGCATTCCCGATCTCGGCAAGGACATCGTTGAGCCCGGCGCCTTCCGCGAGAGCCTGCAAAGGCGCGGGCCAGGCGGCGTGAAGATGCTCTGGCAACATGACCCGGCCGAGCCGATCGGCCGCTGGTCGAGCCTTGTCGAGGATAGCCGCGGCCTGTTCGTGCGCGGCCGGCTGTCGCTTGCCGTCGCCCGCGCCCGCGAGCTCCATGCGCTGATGCGCGACGGCGCGATCGACGGGCTCTCGATCGGCTTTCGCCACGAAAAGGCTCGCACCGAACCGCGAACCGGCCTGCGCCGGCTCGAACGCATCGATCTCTGGGAGGTCTCGATCGTGACCTTCCCGATGCTGCCCCAGGCCCGGGTCGCCGCTGTGAAGGCGACCAGGCCCTCAGCCTTCATCTGACCCATCACCCCCGAGGAGAGACCATGAGCCACCTCAACACCGCGCCCGAGACCAAGGCCGCCGGCGGCGATCTCACGCTGGCCTTCGAGGATTTGCGCTACACGCTGGAAAACTACCGCGCCACCAACGAGGAGCGCCTCGCCGGGCTCGAGGCGCGCCAGGGCGCCGATCCGCTGACCGAGGAGAAGCTCGTCCGCATGGACGCGGCGCTCGACGATACCATGCGCCGCATCGACCGGCTGACGCTGGAGCGCTCCCGCCCGGCACTCGGCCAGGACGGCCCGCGCGATCCGCTGACGGCGGAGCACAAGGCGGCCTTCGCTTCCTATGTCCGCACCGGCGAGGCTGGCGGCCTGAAGCGGCTGGAATCCAAGGCGCTCTCGGCCGGCTCCGGCCCGGATGGCGGCTATCTCGCGCCGGCCACCGTCGAGGGCGAGATCCTGCGCCGCCTGGCCAATGTCTCGCCGATCCGCTCGCTCGCTACGGTCCGCACGATCTCGTCCGGCACCTACAAGAAGGCTTTCTCGACAACCGGTCCGGCCTCCGGCTGGGTGGCCGAGACGGCGGCGCGGCCGCAGGGGGCTTCGCCGACGCTGGCCGAGCTCTCCTTCCCGGCCATGGAACTCTATGCCATGCCGGCGGCGACCCAGACCCTGCTCGACGACGCCATCGTCGATATCGACCAGTGGATCGCGGAGGAGGTCGAGAGCGTCTTCGCGGAGCAGGAGGGCGCCGCCTTCGTCACCGGCGACGGCGTCGACAAGCCCAAGGGCTTCCTGGCCTATCCGACCGTGGCCGAGGCCACCTGGAGCTGGGGCAATATCGGCGTGCTCAATACCGGCGTCGCCGGCGCCTTTCCGGCCTCGAACCCCTCCGACGTGCTCGTCGATCTCGTCTATGCGCTGAAGGCAGGCTATCGCCAGAACGCCTCCTTCGTGATGAACCGCAAGACGCAAGGAACCGTCCGCAAGTTCAAGGACTCGACCGGAAACTATCTCTGGCAGCCGCCGGCTTCGGCTGGCGCTCCGGCGACGCTGCTCGGATTCCCGCTGCTCGAGGCCGAGGACATGCCGAATATCGCCAACAACGCGGTCTCGATCGCCTTCGGTGATTTCCGGCGCGGCTATCTCATCGTCGACCGGGCCGGCGTGCGCATCCTGCGCGATCCCTATTCCGCCAAGCCCTATGTGCTGTTCTACACGACCAAGCGCGTCGGCGGCGGCGTCCAGGACTTTGCGGCTATCAAGGGGCTGAAGTTCGCGGTCTGAGCCCTTGGCCGCGCGGTCTCCGTCATGGTCGGGCTTGTCCCGACCATCCACGTGTTCGCTGGTCGAAGGTCGCGTTCAAGACGTGGATGCTCGCCACAAGGGCGAGCATGACGGCCCGGTCCGCGGAACAATCAGCGCGAGAACCACCAGCTGAAGGCGGCGCGTGGCTCGGCTGCCTGCTCCGGCGGTGCTTCGCTGCCGAGCGCACGCAACCGCGCGGTGCCTTCGGCGATCCAGCCGCGATAATCGCTGACCGGGGTGATCGCGGTGAAGCCGCCGCAGATTCGGCGCGCCTGCGTTTTCAGCGGCCCGCTGGACCAGCTGACGATGCCGACGAGGTCGCGCGAGCGGGTCCCGCTGCCGCGCAGCACAGGTCCGCCGGAATCGCCGCGGCAGGCGCCGGCCCCCGGCGTCTCGCCGCGGTTCTCGGCGTCGACCGCGACCTTGACCGTGTTCTGCGTGGTGTAGTTGCCGGCATTGACGAGCTGCGTCTCGCGCAGGCGCCGGGCCGTGCGCTTGTTGTTCTCCGCCGACAGCCCGTAGCCCGCCATGGTGATGGTCTCGCCCTGCCAGAGCCCGCTGCCGAGGGTCAAAGGTTCGATGTCACGCGGTAGCGGCTGCGCCAGGCGCAGCAGGGCGAGGTCAGTGCCGGGCTGGGTGCGGGGCGTCGTCCCCGGCACGAAGCTCGGATGCGGCAGGACTGCGACCACGATCTGGCGGCGGGCCCGGAAGCGGGTGTCCAGACTGACGACGCTGATCGAGCCGCCGCCCATCAGGCAATGCGCCGCGGTGAGCACGATCTCGGGCGCGATCACCGCTCCCGTGCAGAGTTCGCCGCGGCTCGTCTCGACGCGGACGGTCGAGGCGCGGGCGCCGAGCGCATCGCGCGAATCAACGCCGCCGACCACGGCGAGCGCTGGCTGAGCGGCACTGACGGCCAGAAAGCAGGCAAGAGCAAGTGACGAGCGCAAGATCATGAAACGAACCAATGGACCGGTCGATCAATCTAGGCCGTGGTGCGGCACAGTCCAGCCCCTCTGTCAGCGGCCGCGCGTCCAGCGGGCGCTTTCGCCCCATTTCGACAGGGTGGAATCGATCCAGCCGCGCTGCGGCGCAACCAGGACACCCTGGCTGAGCAGCCCGCATTGGCGCCCGGAGGGACCGGTCGACCAGCTCGTGACCGCGACGATGCCGTCATCGCCGAAGATCGGCCCGCCGGAATCGCCTTGGCAGGCGCCGGCGCCCGGTCGCTTGCCGCCACCGGCGTCGTCTGCTGCCCAGAGCAGGATGCGGCCGGGGCCATAAGGCTCGACGGTGGTCAGTGCCGCTGAGCGGTAGGTGCCCGTGCTGCGGGCCTCGCCTTCGCGGGAGACGCCGTAACCGGCAAGCGTGACGCTGCTGCCGGCGCGCGGCAGCGAGCCGTCGACGAGGCCCGCTGCGCTGAAACGGCCGGGCAGGGGCTCAGGCAGGCGGACCAGGGCGAGGTCGATCGTACGGCGGCGGCTGCGGATCGCGCCGGCATCGAACTCCGGGTGCATCGCGACCGCCGACGGCACGACGAGGACGGGCTCTCCGCCCTCGCGCCAGTGAACCCGGAGCTCCGTGCCGCCGGCAGCGCAATGGGCGGCGGTCAGGATGGCGCGCGCCGACAGGACGATGCCGGTGCAGACCCCGCCGCGGGCGTTGAGCACCATCAGCGTCGAGCCGGCAGCAGGTCCGCCCTCCTGCCCGGCCACGACGGCCCGCGCCGGCTGGCTCCCGAAGCTTCCGAAAGCGCAGGCGAGGCCGATGGCGGCGATTCCGTTGGCGATGTGCATCGGGTGCTCCTCTCCGAGAGGGCGCTGAATAGCGCGCCCGGCGCCGCAGATGAACCCTTTCGACTGCGACTTCGCGGTCGAGCCCATGAAATCGAGCAAATGAAGGGAGCGCCCATGACGCCGCTTGCCCTGGGCCCGCCGGTGATGGAGCCGGTGACGCTCACTGAAGCCCGCCAGTTCCTGCGCCTCGACCAGACCGACGAAGATGCCTTGCTCGCGACCCTGATCACGGCCGCCAGGCTGATGATCGAGGCGGCATCGGGTCGCTGCCTGATCGAGCAACCCTGGCGGATCGTGCTCGACCGCTGGCCGGCTGGTGGCGCAATCCGCCTGCCGCTCTCGCCGCTGCTGCGGATCGACGCGGCGCGTGTCTATGACGTACTGGGCGCGGCGCAGGCTGTCGCAACCGCTTCTCTGACCCCGGACAAGGCGGCGGACCCGCCGGTCATCCGCCTGACGGGCGAGGTGCCGGAGATCGGCCGCGCCCATGGCGCGATCGAGATCGATATCGCGGCCGGCTACGGAGCGACAGCCGCGACCGTGCCGGCGCCGTTGAGGCAAGCCGTGCTGCGCCTTGCCGCGCGCTGGTTCGAGCAGCGCGGCGACGTCGCCGGGCGTGATGCCCAGGCGTTGCCGGTCGCCATTGCTGCGCTAGTCGCGCCGTTTCGCCGCGGGAGGCTCTGACCATGGCGCTGGAACCTGCTGCCATCGGCCGGATGCGGCGCCGGCTCGTGCTCGAGGCGCCGGTCGCCACGACGGACGGACTGGGCGGCACGATACAGGTTTTCGAGACCGTCGCTGCGCTCTGGGCTCAGATCGAGTGGCTTTCCGGCACCGAAGCCTGGCGTCAGGGCCGGCCGGAGCAGTCACGCAACTATCGCATCACGATGCGCTGGCGCGGTGATGTCGATGCCGGCAGGCGCCTGCGCGACGGCGATCGCCTGTTCGACATCCGCTCCGCCGCCGATCCCGATGGCGCGCGCCGCCGGCTGGTCTGCCTGGCCGAGGAGGTGACGTCATGAGCGACGCCATCCTGGCCCTTCGCGCCGCCGTCCAGGCGCGCCTCGTCGCGAATGCAGCTTTGACCACGCTAATCGGCCCCGATCGCATCTTCGACGAGGCTCCACGCGCGGCACGCGGGCTCTATGTCGTCCATGGCGAGGTCGAGGCCCGCGACTGGTCGACCGGTAGCGACAGAGGCTGCGAGCAGGAATTCGCGCTCGTCGTCTGGGCTGCACAGAGCAGTTCGTCGCGCCAGGCGCTCGAGGCGGCCGGCCTCATCGTCGCCGCGCTCGATCAGATCGACCTCGCCCTGGACGGGCACGCGCTCATCAATCTGCGTTGGCTGTCGAGCCGGCTCGCCCGTGAGATCCGCAACGGACTGCCTCAGGTGACGATCCGCTTCCGCGCCGCCACCGAAACGCTCTAGCTGACAAAGGAGAAGCCGCATGGCGGCACAGAAGGGCAAGGACCTGCTGCTCAAGGCGGGGGATGGTGCCGGCGGCTTCGTCACGGTCGCCGGCCTGAGGGCGCGGCAGATCGCGTTCAACGCCGAGACCGTCGACGTGACGCATTCGGAATCGGCCGGGCGCTGGCGCGAATTGCTGGCGGGAGCCGGCGTGCGCCGCGCCAGCATCAGCGGCGCCGGCATCTTCAAGGACGAGGCTTCCGACGCGCTCGTCCGCCAGAGCTTCTTCGATGGCGTGCTCCGCGATTGGCAGATCGTCGTGCCCGATTTCGGCACGATCTCGGGGCCGTTCCAGCTCACGGGCCTGGAATATCGCGGCGACCATGCCGGCGAGGTCACCTTCGACCTCTCGCTGGAATCCGCCGGACTCCTAGCCTTCGCGGCGCTCTGAGGAGGCGGGCATGGTCAATCGTCATCGCGGCGAGACCGCGCTTCTGGTCTCCGGCGAAACCCTGCCGATGCGTCTCACCCTCGGGGCGCTCGCCGAGCTCGAGCATGCCTTCGCCGTCGACAGCCTCCCTGCGCTGGGCGAGCGTTTCGTCGAGGGCAGGCTCTCCGCCCGCGACATCATCCGCATCATCGCCGCCGGCCTGCGTGGGGCGGGCCGGGCGATCCGTGACGAGGATGTCGCGGAGCTCTCCTTCGACGGCGGCCTGAGCGGCGCGATCAAGGCTGCGATCACGCTGCTCGAGGCGACCTTCGGCGAGAGCGACGCAGCCCGCCCTCCGCAGCCGCCGGCGTAGGCGCACCGGCGGGTTTTCCCTGGGACGAGGTGATGGCCTTCGGGCTCGGGCGGCTGGCCTGGCCGCCCGATCGCTTCTGGGCGGCGACGCCGCGCGAGATCGCGGCGGCCTTGCGAGCGCATCAGGACCTGTCCCGAGGCTCCGTCCCGGAGCGCCCGGCGCTCGCGGCACTGATGGACGCCTTTCCCGACGCCTGAGCCAGGCAGTTCCAACCCATCGATCGAGGTAGCGCCATGACGGATGACGACGGTATCGAGTCGGGAGGGCGCCTCTCGGACCTGCGGGCGATGGATCGCCTGACCCAGTCGCTGAGCCGCTCATCGGAGAGCTTCGGCAAATCGATCGTCAGCGCCTTTTCGCGCGGCGTGGTCGAGGGCAAGCGCTTCGAGGACGTGCTGCGCAGCGTCGGTCGCTCGATGACCGACAGCCTGCTCAAGACGGCGCTGAAACCGCTCCAGACCGGCCTGTCGAGCCTGCTCAGCACGGGTGTGAAAAGCCTGAGCGGCCTGTTCGGCGGCATCGGCCTGGGCGGTTCCGGAGGTGGGAGCGTGCCGGTCGCACCCTTCGCCGAGGGCGGCATCGTCGCCTCGCCCTCCTATTTTCCGACCGGGCGCGGGCTCGGCCTAATGGGCGAGCGCGGTGCCGAGGCGATCATGCCGCTTACCCGAGGCCCGGATGGGCGGCTCGGCGTGCGCGCCGGCGGCGGGCAGGGCCGGCCGCTCAATGTCGTCGTGCAGGTCTCGACCCCCGATGCCGATAGCTTCCGCCGCTCGGAGGCACAGGTCTCCGCGGCGATCGCCCGCGCCGTCGCGCGTGGGCGGCGCGCTCTTTGAGGGAGGAGAAACATGCCGGATTTCCATGAGGTCCGCTTCCCGCTCGATGTCGCGCGTGGGGCGCGGGGCGGCCCGGAACGCCAGACCCAGATCGTGACGCTCGCCTCCGGACGGGAGGTCCGCAACAGCCGCTGGGCGCATTCGCGCCGCCGCTACGATGCCGGGCTCGGCATCCGCAATCTCGATGCGCTGGCAGCGGTGGTGAGCTTCTTCGAGGAGCGTCGCGGCCGGCTCTATGGCTTTCGCTGGCATGACCAGCTTGACTGGAAGAGCTGCCGGCCCTCGCAGCAGCCGGCTGCGACCGACCAGGTCATCGGGGTCGGCGATGGCGTCGCGACCGGCTTCCAACTCTGCAAGGCCTATGGGACGGGTGCGTCCGCCTACAGCCGCGAGATCACCAAGCCCTGCGACGGCACGGTTCGGGTCGCGATGGATGGCGTCGCGCTCGCAGGCGCCGCCTTCTCCTGCAATCTATCGACTGGGCAGCTCACCTTCGCGGCCGGTTCGATCCCGCCGCCGGGCGCCGTCCTGACCGCAGGCTTCGCCTTCGACGTGCCGGTCCGCTTCGACACCGATGCGATCGAGGTCGACCTCTCCGCCTTCGCGGCCGGCGAGATCCCGCGCGTCCCCGTGGTCGAGATCATTCCCTGAGGTCTGCCCTATGCGTGACATCCCTTCCGGTCTCGCCGCCCATATCGAGGCTGGCGCGACGACGCTCTGTCATTGCTGGAGCCTGACGCGCCGCGACGGGCTTGTGCTCGGCTTTACCGACCATGATCGCAAGCTGTCCTTCGACGGCGTCGACTTCGCCGCGACGGCCGGGCTCGAAGCGGCGGAAAGCGCGGCGGAGCTCGGCTTCGCCATCGGCGGCGGCGAGGTCGCCGGCGCCTTCGCCGCTCTCGGCCTGAACGAGGCCGATCTGGCGCGCGGGCTCTATGACGACGCGCGCGTGCGCGTCTGGCTGGTCAATTGGGCCGATCCCGGTCAGCGGGTGCTGCTGGAGGAAGGCTTCGTCGGCGAGATCAAGCGCGGGGAAACAAGCTTTACCGCCGAGATCCGCAGCTTCGCCAAGGCCTTCGACGAGGAGCGCGGCCGGCTTTACATGCGGTCCTGTTCGGCCGATCTCGGCGATGCGCGTTGTGGCCTCGCGCTTGTCGCGGTGGAAGCAGAGGTCGTCGAGAGCGACGGCCGCCTCTCGCTCTCGGCCGAGGGAATGGCCTCCTATCCTGATGGCCATTTTACCGGCGGCCGGCTCCTCTTTACCAGCGGCGCCAATGCGGGCTTCGCCACCGAGGTGAAACGGCATGGCCGCGAGGGCACGCAGGCACTGTTCCAGCTCTGGCAGGCGCCGGCGGCGCCGATCGCCCTGGGCAACGGCTTCCGGGTCACGCCCGGCTGCGACAAGAGCTTCGCGACCTGTCGTGCCAAATTCGGCAACGGCGTCAATTTCCGCGGCTTCCCGCATATGCCGACGACGGACTTCATCATCGGCGGCGTCCGCCCCGGCGACGGCGGGCTCGATGGCGGGAGCCTGTTCCGATGAGGCGCGATGAGATCGTCGTCGCCGCGCGGCTCTGGCTGGGCACGCCCTATCATCATCAGGCCTCGCTGCGTGGTGTCGGCTGCGATTGTCTCGGACTGGTGCGCGGCGTCTGGCGCGATCTCTGCGGCGACGAGCCGGAAGCGCCGCCGCCCTATTCGCCGAGCTGGGCCGAAAGCCTGCGGCAGGAGACGTTGGCGCTGGCTGCCGAGCGCCACCTGCAGCCGCTCGCCCTCGCGGAAGTGCGGCCGGGCGATGTGCTGCTCTTCCGCTGGCGCGAGCACCTGCCGGCCAAACACTGCGCGATCCTGGCAACGCCCGAGCGTCTCATCCATGCCCATGACGGCGCGGCTGTCGCCGAGGTCGCGTTCACGCCCTGGTGGCGGCGCCATCTCAGCCATGCCTTTTCCTTTCCGGGAGTGACCGACTGATGGCGACGCTTCTTCTCCAGGTTGCCGGCGCTGCCCTCGGGTCGGCCCTTGGCGGGCCGGTCGGCGGCGTCATCGGCCAGGCTTTGGGTGGGCTTGCCGGCGCCAGCATCGATCAGGCCTGGCTCGGCAGCTCTAGCGGTGGGAACAAGATCGTCGAGGGCCCGCGCCTGAAGGAGGTCAATGGCCTCGCCGCGACGGAGGGCGCGGCGATCCCGCGTCTTTACGGCCGCGCGCGGCTTGGCGGGCAATTGATCTGGGCGACGCGCTTCGAGGAGGAGATCACGGTCTCGATCACGCGCACCAAGAGCGGCGGCAAGGGCGGCGGCCGCTCCAAGAAGACCTTCGAGACCACCTATAGCTACCATGCCAATCTAGCGATCGGGCTGTGCGAGGGGCCGATCGCCTTCATCCGGCGCATCTGGGTCGATGGGCGCGAGCTCGATGTCCAGACCGTCCAGATGCGGGTCCATCACGGCTACGAGACGCAGGAGCCCGACCCGCTGATCGCGGCGAAGGAGGCGGGCGAGGCGCCGGCTTATCGTGGGCTCGCCTATGTCGTGTTCGAGCGCTTCCCGCTGGCCGACTACGGCAACCGCGTGCCGCAATTCGATTTCGAGGTCGTGCGCGCCGTCGACGGGCTGGGTGGTATGATCCGCGCGGTGGCGCTGACGCCGGGCGCGGGTGAGTTCGTCTACGATACCCGCCCGGTCAGTCACGAGCCCGAGCCCGGCGTCACCAAAAGCCTGACGCGCCACCAGCTCTATGGCGGCAACGATGCCGATACCGCGCTTGGCCATCTCACGGCGCTCTGCCCCAATCTGCGCCGCGTGTCGCTGGTCGTGTCCTGGTTCGGCGACGATCTACGCGCGGGAAGCTGCACGGTCGCACCCCGGGTCGAGATATCGCACAAGCCGACGGTCGGGGCGCAATGGTCGGTGGCCGGGCTGACGCGGTCGTCGGCTCGTGTCGTCAGCCAGGTCTCCGGGCGGCCGGCTTTCGGCGGCACGCCCTCGGATGAGAGTGTCGTTGCGCTGATCCGGCGCCTGCGCTTCGATTACGGGCTGGAGGTCGTGCTCTACCCCTTCCTGATGATGGACATCCCGGCCGGAAGCGCGTTGCCGGATCCCTATTCCGGCGCGGCCAGCCAGCCGCGCTATCCCTGGCGCGGCCGCCTCACCTGCGATCCCGCGCCGGGTCGGCCGGGCAGCCCGGAAGGCGGCACGATGGCTGCGGCACAGGTCGCGTCCTTCGTCGGAACCGTTGCACCGGCCGACATGGCGCTGACGGGCTCCAGCGTCGTCTGCGCCAAGCCGGACGAATGGTCCTATCGCAGGCTCGTGATGCACTGTGCCGCTCTCGCACAGGCCGCCGGTGGTGTGGAGGGTTTCGTTATCGGCTCCGAGATGGTCGGGCTGACGCATCTGCGTGGCGGATCCGGCTATCCGATGGTCGATCAGCTCGTTGCCATCGCGCAGGACGTCAAGTCCATGCTGCCGGGCGCCAGCCTGACCTACGCCGCCGACTGGACCGAATATGGCGCGGATGTCCGCGACGATGGCGACACCGTCGATTTCCCGCTCGATCCGCTCTGGGCCTCGCCGGCCATAGGCGCGATCGGTATCGATTTCTATCCGCCGCTCTCGGACTGGCGCGATTCCGGCAGCCATGCCGACGCCGCGATCGCGCGCGGCCCGGCCGATCTCGCTTATCTGCGCCAGCGCCTTACCGCCGGCGAAGCCTATGACTGGTACTACGCCGACGAGGTGGGGCGGGCCGCGCAGGCGCGCCTGCCGATCACCGACGGCGCCTATGGCAAACCCTGGATCTTTCGGCCCAAGGACCTTCGGGGCTGGTGGGGGCAGGCCCATATCCGCCGCGCGGGCGGCATCGAGACGACCGCGACCCCGTTCGTGCCGGGCGAAAAGCCGATCTGGTTGACCGAGATCGGCGTGCCCGCGGTCGACAAGGGCGCCAATGCGCCCAACATGTTCCCCGATCCCAAATCGGACGAGGGCGGCTATCCGCCGTTTTCGAGCGGCGCGCGCGATGATCTCGTGCAGGCGCGCGCCCTCGAGGCGATCATTTCGGGCTTAGATCCGGCGCGGATCGGGTTCGACCCCGCACGTAATCCGATCCATCCGGTCAGCGGGATTCGCATGGTCGATCCCAACAGGATTTTCGTCTGGACCTGGGATATGCGGCCGTTCCCCGCCTTCCCGGATCTCTCAGGCATCTGGGCCGATGGGGCGAATTTCGAAACCGGCCATTGGCTGAACGGGCGCCTAGAAGGAACGCCGGTCGACCGGCTTGTCGCGAAGCTCCTGGCCGATTTCGGGCTGCCGCCTGCGGATCGGATCACCGTCGATGGCTTCGTCGACGGCTATGTGCTGGATCGGCCGCTTTCGGCGCGGCAGGCACTGGAGCCGCTGGCCCAAAGCTTCGGCTTCGACGCAATCATGAGCGCGGGCGCTCTGCGCTTCGAGGGCAGGGGTGGAAAGGTCGCTCGCCTGCTTGGGCCTGACGATCTGATTCCAGATCGCGATGGCGAGCCGTTCACGCTCCGGCGCAGCCAGGAGACCGAGCTGCCGCTCGAATTGCGCCTCGGCTTCAGCGACAGCGAGGCCGATTATCGCAGCGCCGCCGCACGCTCGCGCCGGTTGGCGGGAGCGGCCCGCCGCGAGGTCGCGGTCGAAACCGCGATCGTGACCCGCTCTGCTGAAGGGCGGCGCCTGGCGGACCAGCGGCTGCAGGAAGCCTGGGCCGGGCGCGAAACCCTCGAATGCGAGTTGTCGCCACGCTGCATCGCGCTTGAGCCCGGCGATGTCCTGTCCGTTCCGACCGAGGCCGGCAACCGCCTGTTCCGCGTCACGCGTATCGCAGATGGCCCGACACGGCGTGTCAGCGCCCGCGCTGTCGAACCGGCGATCTATGTGGCGGTTGGAGCGAGCGGCGGGACGCGGCCGCCGCGACTGCCGCCCGCTCTGCCCGGCCGCCCGCTGGCGGTGCCGCTAGCCCTGCCGATCGTCACCGTGCAGCCGCCGCCTTTGCTGTCGCTCGCTGCTTTCGCTGCGCCCTGGCCGGGTGGCCTTGCGATCTGGCGCGCCGACGAGGCTGGGCTGTTCGCGCTCGACGGCTTCGCCGAGGCGCCCTCGATCGTCGGCGAGACCTTGACGGCACTGCCGCCGGGGCCGCTCTGGCGGACGGACCGGCACGCCGTGCTGGAGGTCCGGCTGCGCGGTGGCGTGCTGTCTTCCGTCTCGCCGGAAGCGGCCTTGGCTGGTGCAAATGCGCTGGCCCTGGTCGGAGCGGACGGTACTGTCGAGATCGTCACGGTGTCCCAGGTCGAGCTGATCGGGCCACAGCAGTTCCGTCTGTCCGGATTGATTCGCGGGATCGGCGGCAGCGAGGCCTCAGCGGGGCGGCTCCTGCCGGTTGGCGCCCGGGTTGTGGTGCTGGATGGTGCAGCCGTCGCTTTGACGAGCGATCTGGCCCATCTCGGCCGGACGCAGCGCTATCGGGTCGGCCCTGCCCGCGAGGATGTCGGCGATCCCACGATGGTGGAATTCGTGGCCCCGATCGCCGGGGAGGCGCTTGTCCCGCTATCGCCTGTCCGGCCGAAGGCGATCAGGACCGGGGCCGGTATCGATATCGATTGGGTAAGGCGGACGCGAATCGATGGCGATTCCTGGGACCTGGTGGAGGTTCCGCTTGGAGAAGAGGGCGAGCGCTACGTCCTTGAGGTCCTCGACGGCGAGACGCCGCTTCGTACCGAAATCGTGAACGCACCGGCATGGACCTATCCGGCTGCGCAGGAGCTCGCCGATTTCGGTGCGCCGCAGCAGGAAATCGGACTCTCGCTCCAGCAACTCAGCGCCACGGTCGGCCGCGGCCGCGAATGGCGTGGACGGATTTCGGTGCGTTGATCTACTGTGAGTTGTAAACGAGGCGATGCATTCATGGCGCATTCAGGCGGATGGGACTAGCCCATGTCGATGATGCCGGTCGAACCGATCCTTGCCTTTGCGCTTATCGCCTCCTCGCCGATGCCGGTCATCCGCGTCGACGACGCGATGCCGATCTCATGTCTGTCCTCGGAGGAGACGCGGGATGCCGTCGCCGAGGGGCGCGTGATGCAGCCGGCCGAGGCCTCGCGCCATGCCCGCCATGCCGCTCCGGGCGAGGTGGTCCGCATCAGGCTCTGTCGCCAGGGCGAGGAATTCGTCTATGTGGTGACGACGCTGAAGCGTGACGGTCGCGTCGCGAGGGTGACGCTGGAAGGACAATCCGGCAAGATCGCCACCATCCGCTGACAGCCGTTGCGGCTACCCCTAACTGGAGCGACCCTACCGTGAGATTGCTCGTCGTCGAGGACGACAAGGACCTCAACCGCCAGATCGTGACCGCGCTCGAGAATGCCGGCTATGCCGTCGACAAGGCTTTCGACGGCGAGGAGGGCCTCTATCTCGGCGAGACCGAGCCGTATGATGCGGTGATTCTCGATCTCGGCCTGCCGAAGGTTGATGGCGTCGCCGTGCTGCAGGGCTGGCGCCGCGCCGGCAAGACCATGCCGGTGCTGATCCTGACCGCACGCGACCGCTGGAGCGACAAGGTCTCGGGCTTCGATGCCGGCGCGGACGACTATGTCGTCAAGCCCTTCCATATCGAGGAATTGCTGGCACGCGTCCGGGCCCTGCTGCGCCGCGCCGCCGGCCACGCCACCTCGGAGTTGGTCTGCGGCCCCGTCCGGCTCGACACCCGCGCGAGCCGCGTCGTCGTCGACGGCAATCCGGTCAAGCTCACCTCGCATGAATATCGGCTGCTCTCCTACCTGATGCACCATCAGGGGCGGGTGGTGTCGCGCACCGAACTGGTCGAGCATCTCTACGATCAGGATTTCGACCGCGATTCCAACACGATCGAGGTCTTTGTCGGGCGTCTGCGCAAGAAGCTCGGCGTCGATGTCATCGAGACCGTCCGGGGGCTCGGCTATATCGCCGCCGCTCCGGAAAAGGTCTGATCGCGGGCGATGCCGCTCAAATCCCATCGCTATTCGCTGGGAACGCGGCTGTTCTTCTCGGCGGCCGTCTGTTGCGTGCTGATCCTCGTGCTGGCCGGCGTCGGCCTGACCACCTTCTATCGCCGCTCGGCCGAGCGCGGCTTCGACGAGCGGCTCTCGGTCTATATCAAGCAGCTGGTCGCCGACCTCGCCGCGCCGCCCGAGACAGAGCGCCAGACGATTGGCGATCTCGGCGAACCGCGCTTCGACCTGCCGCTGACCGGCTGGTACTGGCAGATCACCAGGCTCGACGGCGAGCGGCCGAATGTCCGCGCCTCGCGCTCGCTGGTCGGCGGGCAACTGCCCAAGCTGCTCGACCAATCGATCGCGCCGAACAGTCGCGGTTTGCGCGAAAGCTATGTTTCCGGCCCAGACGACCGCCGCCTGCGCATCCTGGAGCGCGAGATCGATGTCGGGGAGGACGGGCGCTTCACTGTCGCCGTCGCGGCGCCGGCTGATGAAATCGAGGGCGATATCCAGGATTTCCGCTTCGCGCTGGCAATGACCTTCCTGCTGCTCGGCATCGCCCTGGTCGCTTCCACGCTCGTGCAGGTCCGTTTCGGCCTGCGCCCGCTGGTGCGCCTGCGCTCTGCTGTCGGCGCTGTGCGAACGGGCGAGGATCCACGGATCGTCGGGCAGTATCCGCCCGATCTCGCACCGCTCGCAAGCGAGCTGAACCAGCTCATCGATGCCAATCACGAGATTCTCGATCGTGCCCGCACCCAGGTCGGCAATCTCGCCCATGCGCTGAAGACACCGCTCAGCGTGATGATGAACGAGGCCGGCACGAGCGGCGGCGATGGCCAGTTGCCCCAGACCGTCCGTGCGCAGGCCGCGATCATGCGCGACCAGGTGCAGTATTATCTTGACCGGGCACGGGCGGCGGCACTTTCGGGCGCGCTCGGTGGCGTGACCGAGATCGCGCCCTCGCTCGATGCCTTGCTGCGCACCTTCACCAAGATCTCGCAGGGCAAGGGCATCTCCGGTTCGCATGCGATTCCGCCCAGCCTGCGCTTCCGTGGCGAGAAGCAGGATCTGGAGGAAATGCTCGGCAATCTCCTCGATAACGCCTTCAAATGGGCGGGGTCGACCGTCGAGGTTTCTCTTGCCAGCGAAAAGGCTGCCGATACCGAGCGGATCGCGCTGCTGATCGACGATGACGGCCCCGGTCTGCCGGAGGGCGCTATGGCCGAAGTCCTGAAACGGGGGCGCCGGCTCGACGAGACCACGCCGGGCTCCGGTCTCGGCCTCTCCATTGTCGTCGACCTCGCCAAGCTTTATGGCGGCGGCCTGACCCTGCAACGCTCGCCGCTGGGCGGCTTGAGGGCGCGGCTGGAACTGCCTTCGGTTTAGAAGAATTCTTTGCCGCGTGACCCTTTGTCACCATGAACCCGAGCGGATGATTGGCTAAGAACGCGGCATGATGATTTGGGCCATCTTTGCAGCGATGACGGGAGCGGCGATCTTCGCCTTGCTCTGGCCGCTCGGCCATGGCCGGGTGCAGGGCTTCGCCGATGTTTCGGATGCCCGCAGCCTGTACCGCTCCCAGATCAAGGAGATTGACCGCGATCTCGCACGCAAGCTGATCGGTGACGAGGAGGCGCAGGCCGCCCGCACCGAAGCTGCGCGCCGCCTCTTGCGCGCAGCCGGCGATGAAACCGGACCTGCTGGCGAGACCGAGCCTTCGCTGCGCCGCCGTCGGGCGAGTTCCGCCCTGATGCTCTCGGTCGTGCCGCTGCTCGCCCTGCTGATCTACGGTCTCTACGGCTCTCCCGGTCAACCCGATCAGCCGCTGGCAGCGCGATTGGAGAAGGCCGGGCCGCAGCAGGATTTCGCCCTCGTGCTCGCCCGCATGGAAGCCCATCTCTCCGCGAATCCGGGGGATGCCAAGGGCTGGTCGCTGCTCGCGCCGATCTATCTGCGTCAAGGTCGCTACGAGGAGGCCGCGAAAGCCTTCGCCGCCGCGGTCCGCTCCGGCAAGCCCGATGCCGATCTCCTCGCCGGGCTGGGCGAGGCCCGCATCATGGAAGCCGGCGGCGTCGTGACCGCCGCGGCGCGCGAAGCGCTGGCCGAGGCCGTCAAGATCGATCCGAAACCCCCCCGCGCACGCTATTATCTCGCCCTTGCCAAGGAGCAAGATGGTGACGGCGAGGGTGCGCAGGCCGCACTCTCTCAGCTCCTCGCCGAAGCGCCCGCCGATGCCGACTGGGCCGGGGCCGTCCGCGCCCGGTTGGAGCGGATGCAGGCCGATGCCGGCCGCCAGGCGGTCGCAGCCCTTCCCGAAGCCGAGCGCCAGCAGGCGATCAAGGCGATGGTCGACGGGCTTGCCGAACGGCTGAGCGCCGGCGGTGGCAGCGTGTCCGAATGGAGCCGCCTGATCCGCGCCCGCGCCGTCCTTGGTGACAAGCCGGCGGCGCTCCAGGCCGTCAAGACGGCGCGCGAGCGGCTGGCCGAGGACAAGACTGCGCTTGCGGCCATCGAAGCTCTCGCCGATGAATTGGCCTTGAAGGAGGCCGCGCCATGACGATTGCACAGCCGACGCAGCCGCTTCCGGCGAAACGCCGCTTCACCCGCAAGCAGCGCAGGCTGACGCTGATCGCGGCGGCCGGTACCGTGCTGTTCCTTGCCGCCGGCCTCGTCCTCTTCGCGATGCGCGATACCATCGTCTTCTTCTACGGCCCGACCGAGATCGCCGAGAAGGGCGTGCAGCCCGGTACCCGCATGCGCCTGGGCGGGCTGGTCGAGACGGGCTCCGTCCAGCGTGGCACAGGCCAGCGCATCTCCTTCGGCGTTACCGACGGCAAGACCTCGATCAAGGTTGGCTATGACGGCCTGCTGCCCGATCTCTTCCGGGAAGGGCAGGGCGTCGTCACCGAGGGTGTCTTCGAGGGCGCCGGGCGCTTCAAGGCGGATTCCGTGCTGGCGAAGCATGACGAGACCTATATGCCGCGCGAGGTCGCCGACGCGCTGAAGAAGCAGGGGCATTGGCAGGCTGGTGGTACCAGCACGCCGGCTGCCGCCCCGGCAAAGCCGTGAGCCGAGCATGATCGTCGAAATCGGCCATTACGCGCTGGCGCTCGCGCTCGGCGTCTCCGTCATCCAGGCGGTCGTGCCGTTCTGGGGGGTGTTCCGGCAGGACCGCACGCTGGCCTCGGTCGGCAGCAGCGCGGCGCTGGTCTCGTTTGCGCTGGTCGCCCTGTCCTTCGCTGCTCTGGTGACATCCTATGTCCGCTCCGATTTCTCGGTCGGCAACGTCGTCGCCAATTCCCATTCGGCCCAGCCGCTGATCTACAAATTCACCTCCGTCTGGGGCAACCACGAGGGCTCGATGCTGCTCTGGGTGCTGATCCTGACGCTGTTCGGGGCGCTGGTTGCGCTCTCGCGCCGCTCGCTGCCGCCGCGCCTGCGAGCCGGGACGCTCGCCGCACAGGGGCTCGTCGCGGTGGCCTTCCTCGCCTTCACCCTGCTGACCTCGAACCCGTTCCAGCGGCTGTCGCCGGTGCCGGCCGAGGGGCAGGATCTCAACCCGATTCTGCAGGACCTCGGCCTCGCGATCCATCCGCCGCTGCTCTATGTCGGCTATGTCGGCTTCTCGATCACCTATGCCTTCGCGGTCGCCGCCCTGATCGACGGGCGCATCGATGCTATGTGGGCGCGCGCGGTCCGTCCTTGGACGCTGCTGGCCTGGACCTTTCTGACGCTCGGCATCGCGATGGGCTCCTACTGGGCCTATTACGAGCTCGGCTGGGGCGGCTGGTGGTTCTGGGACCCTGTCGAGAACGCCTCCTTCATGCCCTGGCTCGCCGGCACGGCCCTGATCCACTCGACCGTGGTAATGGAGAAGCGCGACGCGCTGAAGGTCTGGACGATCCTCCTCGCAATTCTGACCTTCTCGCTCTCGCTGCTCGGCACCTTCATCGTCCGCTCCGGCGTGCTGACCTCGGTCCATTCCTTCGCCACCGACCCGGCGCGCGGCCTCTTCATCCTCCTCATCCTGATCTTCTTCGTCGGCGGCTCGCTGGCGCTCTTCGCCTGGCGCGCGCCGCTGCTGCGGCAGGGTGGATTGTTCGCGCCGGTCTCCCGGGAGAGCGCGCTTGTCGTCAACAACGTCTTCCTGGCGACGGCCTGCGCCACCGTCTTCGTCGGCACGCTCTATCCGCTGCTGCTGGAGATGATCACCGGCGACAAGATCTCGGTCGGCCCGCCCTTCTACAACGCGACCTTCGTGCCGGTGATGGTGCCGCTGCTGCTGCTCCTGCCGATCGGCCAGTCGCTGGCCTGGAAGCGTGGCGACCTGCTCGGCGCGGCGCAACGCAATGCCTTTGCCTTCGGGCTTGCGGTGCTGGCGGCGCTGGCGCTGTTCTTCTTCACCCGCGGCGGGCCGGTTCTGGCGCCGCTGGGCATTGGGCTCGGCGTCTTCCTCGTCCTTGCTGCCGGCTTCGATCTCGGCGAGCGCATCGTCGCGCGTGCCAGCGGTTGGCGCGCGATGCTGTCGCGGGCCCGCGGCCTGCCGCGTTCGGCCTGGGGGACCGCTTTCGCCCATGCCGGCATCGGCCTGAGCATCATCGGCATCGCCGCGCAGGCCTGGAGCACCGAGGCAATCACGGTCCTGAAGCCCGGCGAGCGTCTGACCAGCGGCCGCTACACCATCGTGCTGGAAGCCATCTCTCCACGGACCGGGCCGAATTTCCGGGCCGAGGTCGCCCGCTTTCAGGTTTTCTCGGGCGATCGCGAGCTGACGCCGGTCGAAGCGTCCAAGCGCGTCTACACGGCCCGTTCCATGCCGACGACCGAGGCCGGAATCCGCACCGACGGCCTGAGCCAGGCCTATGTCAGCCTCGGCGAGGCGCAGGATGGCGGCGTCGCGGTTCGCCTCTATGACAAGCCGCTGATCCTGCTGATCTGGATCGGCTCGCTCGTGATGGCGCTTGGTGGCGGGCTCTCGCTGACCGACCGGCGTTTCCGCTTGGCGGCCCCCAAGCGCGCCGCGCCTGCGGCAGTCGTGCAGCCGGCGGAGTGAGGGCGATGCGGCGGATCGCTCTCATCCTCGGTCTGATGCTGCTGGCGGCGTCTGGCGCGCGGGCCGTGCAACCTGACGAGATTCTGCCCAACCAAGCGCTGGAACAGCGGGCGCGCAATATCTCAGGCGGCCTGCGCTGCCTCGTCTGCCAGAATCAGTCGATCGACGATTCCGACGCGCCGCTCGCCCGCGACCTGCGCATCCTGGTCAGAGAACGGCTGGTCGCCGGCGACGACGATAAGGCGGTGGTCGATTTTGTCGTAGCCCGCTATGGCGATTTCGTTCTGCTGCGCCCGCCGCTCAATGCGCGGACGCTGCTGCTCTGGGGTGCGCCCTTCGTCATCCTGCTGCTGGCGCTCGCCTTTTTGTGGCGTCGCGCCCGCCAGCGCAGCTTTGCTCCAGCGGCCTTGGCGGCGCTTTCGGCGGACGAGGAGGCAAGGCTAGCGGCGCTGGTTGGGCCGCAGGATGGCGCAAGACGGCCGGACTGAAGATCGCGCTCCAAGCCGGGCGTCCGGGTTTTCCCTGCCGCTTCGAGCTATGCCGAGCACCGGTCTAAATATTGATGCCGCAGCGCTGATACAGCTCGTGCTTCAACGCTCGGACCTTGGGGCCTTCGACCGCATAGCTCACCCTGTTGGCGCGGCCAAAGGGTTGCAGCGAGGCGTAGGACTGGAAGACGTTGGCGAGACATGCCGCCTTCGCGCCGGTATAGCCACGTTGTGCTGCAATCCGCATGCCGGTTTCGTATGCTGAGCGGTTCTGAGCTACAGCAATGCCGCTGAACCCGGCCGTGAAGGCCAGTACTATACTGATGTTGCGCATCGTAGTCTCCCAGCCACGCGACAAGAGGAGACGACGCGCGAGACGGCGTCAAGATGATCGGGACGATCTGCCCAACCTTACGAAACCGTCATCTTCAGGCCAAAGCCGCGTAAGGCGGCGGGCGTCATGGTCCTCGTCATGAGCAGGGACAGAACCCTGTCACTCCAAGAGGTTCCCGCCATGACGACACAGACCGAAAATCGCAAGTCCATCCTGAAGCGCGGCGCCCTTCTCGCCGGCACCGCCATCCTGGGTATCGGCCTCGCTGCCGGCATCGCCGACAGCGCCCTGATGCAGAACCACAATGCCCTCGCGCAGCCGATCCAGCTTTCCGGCGCGCAGACGTCACTTCCCTCCTTCGCCGACCTCGTGGAGAAGGTGAAGCCGGCCGTCGTCTCCGTCCGCGTGAAGGCGCAGGTCGCCTCCGCCGGTGACGAGCAGAGCCTCGACGACATTCCCCCGCAGCTGCGTCGCTTCTTCCGGGAGCGCGGCGAGGGCGCCATGCCGAACCGGCCGCAGCCGCGCCAGAGCATGTCCCAAGGCTCCGGCTTCTTCGTCAGCCAGGACGGCTATGTCGTGACCAACAACCACGTCGTCGAGAACGCGGTCGAGGTCCAGCTGGTCACCGATTCCGGCAAGACGCTGGAAGCCAAGGTGGTCGGCACCGATCCGCGCACCGATCTCGCCTTGCTCAAGGTCAAGGACAGCGGCAACTACCCTTACGTCCAGCTCGCCGACGCCAAGGCGCGGATCGGCGACTGGGTGCTGGCGATCGGCAATCCCTTCGGCTTGGGCGGCACGGTCACGGCCGGCATCGTCTCGGCGCAGGGCCGCGATATCGGCTCAGGCCCCTATGACGACTTCATCCAGATCGATGCGCCGATCAACCGCGGCAACTCGGGCGGCCCGACCTTCAACCAGGCCGGCGAGGTCGTCGGCGTCAACACCGCGATCTACTCACCTTCCGGCGGCAATGTCGGCATCGCCTTCGCGATCCCGGCCTCTACCGTCAAGCAGGTGGTCGAATCGCTGAAGAAGGACGGCACGGTGGCGCGCGGCTTCATCGGCGTGCAGATCCAGCCGGTCACGGCGGAGATGGCCGACGCCATCGGCCTGAAGGACGCTAAGGGTGCGCTCGTCGCCGAGGCGCAGGGCAACGGCCCCGCAGCCAAGGCCGGCATCCGCCGCGGCGACACCATCACCGCCGTCAACGGCGAGGCGATCAAGGATGCCCGCGAGCTCTCGCGCAAGATCGCGACCTTCGCGCCGGGCACCAAGACGACGATCACCGTCTTCCGCGAAGGCAAGTTGCGCGACGTGACCTTTGAGGTCGGCCGCCAGCCGGCGGCCTGATCGGAGCTGGCAGGTTCCTCGGTTCCCTGTCGCCCCAGCCCAGGGACCTTGCCGCTGCGGCGGCAGGCCGGATGCGTATCATCCGGCCTGCCGTTCTCGCGTTTGATAGGCTAGGGTTGGTTCATGCGACTCCTGATCGTCGAAGATGATGCCGAGGCTGCGGCCTATCTGACCAAGGCATTCCGCGAGGTCGGCCATGTCGCCGACCATGCCGCGGATGGCTTGGAAGGCTATGCCATGGCCGAGGGGGGCGGGTATGACGTGCTGGTCGTCGACCGCATGCTGCCGCGCCTCGACGGGCTGTCGCTGATTCGCTCGCTGCGCGAACAGAAGGACGATACGCCGGCTCTGATCCTGTCTGCGCTCGCCCAGGTCGACGACCGGGTGAAGGGTCTGCGCGCCGGCGGCGACGACTACCTGCCCAAGCCCTATGCCTTCTCGGAACTGCTCGCTCGCGTCGAGGTGCTGGCCCGCCGCCGCGGTGCGCCTGCCTCCGAGCCGACCACCTATCGCGTCGGCGAACTGGTGCTCGACCGGCTCGCCCATCGCGTCACCCGCGCGGGGCAGGAGATCGTCCTGCAGCCGCGCGAGTTCCGCCTGCTCGAATATCTCATGAAGCATGCCGGGCAGGTCGTGACCCGCACGATGCTGCTGGAGAACGTCTGGGACTATCATTTCGACCCCCAGACCAATGTCATCGACGTGCATGTCAGCCGCCTGCGCGCCAAGGTCGACAAGGGCTTCGAGCTGCCGATGATCCATACCATCCGCGGCGCGGGATACATGGTCCGTGACAGCCGCTGACGGAAAGGTTTTCTCAAGCCAAACGGGCTCCGCGCCGAAGAAGCGCCAGAAGTTCCTGCCGACACTGTTCCGCACGACCGCCTTCAAGCTGACGGCGGCCTATCTCGTCATCTTCGCGCTTTTCGCCGCCTTCGTGCTGGGTTACGTCGCCTGGAACGCTAAGCGCCTGCTCGACGACCAGATCCGCTCGACCATCGATGCCGAGATTCAGGGCCTGGCCGAGCAACAACGCCAGGGCGGCATCCGCCGTATCGTCAACATCGTCGATCGTCGTTCGCGGGCGCCCGGTGCCTCGCTCTATCTCGTCACCACGCCGGTGGGCGAGCGCATCGCCGGCAATGTCGAGGCGATCCCGCCCGGCACGCTCGACCGCACCGGCGAGAGCGAGATCGAATATGCCCGCTCCAGCGAGACAGTCGACCGGCCGAGCCATGCGCTCGTGCGCGTCTACTTTCTGCCGGCCGGGTTCCGCCTGCTCGTCGGCCGCGACCTCGAAGAGCGCGAGCGTCTCGGCACCGTCATCCGCCGCGCTGCCGGCTGGTCGCTGGCGCTGGTCTTCGTCCTCGGCTGCTTCGCGAGCTGGTTCGTGGCCCGGCGTGTGCTGAAGCGCATCGACGGCATGAGCGAGACCGCGCACGGCATCATGGAGGGCGACCTCAAGGGCAGGCTCGCCATCACCGGCACCGGCGACGAGCTCGACCGGCTCGCGCTCAACCTCAATGCCATGCTCGATCGCATCGGCGAGCTGATGGCCGGCATGCAGCAGGTCACCGACAACATCGCCCATGATCTCAAGACGCCATTGACCCGCCTGCGCAACCGCGCCGAGGAAGCCTTGCGCACGGCGACATCGCCGGATGAGTTGCGCGCCGCCCTCGACGGCGCGATCGAGGAGGCTGACAACCTGATCCGTGTCTTCAATGCGCTCCTGATGATCGCGCGACTGGAAGCCGGTCGCGTCAGCGACAACATGACCGAGCTCGACATTTCCGAGATCGTCTCCGGGCTTGCCGAGCTCTACGAGCCCCTGGCGGAGGAAGCCGGGCTCTCACTGACCTCGGAGGTCGCGCCGAACCTGAACATCCGCGGCAATCGCGAACTGATCGGGCAGGCTCTGAACAACCTGATCGACAACGCCCTGAAATACGGCGCGCCGGAGCAGGGCGGCGACGGCACTGTGGCGGTCTCGGCTCGCAAGATCGGCGATCAGGTCGAGCTTTCCGTGGCCGATCACGGCCCCGGCATCCCGGAGGTCGATCGCGGCCGTGTCCTCGATCGCTTCGTCCGGCTCGATGCCAGCCGCAGCAAGCCGGGCTTCGGCCTCGGCCTGTCGCTTGTGGCCGGCGTGGTGCGCCTGCATGGCGGCCAGCTTCGGCTGGAGGACAATGCGCCGGGCCTGCACGTGGTCATTCTCCTGCCGGCGGGGAACCCGAAGCCTGTGGACACGCCGGCCCCTGCGGAACCTGCCGCCTCGACAGCGGCGCCAAACCCTGCTGGCCTGCCCAGCCACTGAGGCAGGACGATGAACGATGGCGGAACGGCTCTGTGACAGGCTTGCGGCTGCGCCGGTCCTGCCGGCGAAGGCCAAGGCCGAAGCGCTGCTGAAGCGCGAGCTGATCGAGCGGCTGCATGACGAGGAAGCGGCCGGGGCGCTGAGCGCGCATCTGGTGGAGCATCCGCTGAGCGCCGCGCTCGTCGCCGGCATCCTCGCCCATTCGCCCTTCCTGACGCAGATCATGCGCTTCGATCCCGTTGGTTTGCTCGCCAGCCTGACGGAAGCACCGGAGGCCCGTCGCGATGCGCTGCTGAACGGCATCGCGGCCTTCGCCACGGCAGGTTGCGAAACCGCCGACCTGATGCGCGAGTTGCGCCGCTTCCGCCGCTCCATGGCGCTATTGATCGCGCTCGCCGATATCGGTGGCGTCTGGGATGTCGAGACCGTGACCGGCGCGCTGACCGCAACCGCCGACATGGCGACGCGCCTCGCGACCAATCATGTCCTGCGTCAGGCGGCCGATCTCGGCCGGATCAATCTCGCCGACCCCGCCGATCCCGGCCTTGGCTCCGGTCTGGTCGTGCTGGCGCTCGGCAAGCACGGTGCCGGCGAGCTGAACTATTCCTCCGACATCGACATCGTCGTCTTCTTCGATCCCGAGGCTGCGGAAGCGGCCGGCGTCGGCGAGCCCTCGAGCTTTTTCGTCAAGCTGACCCAGCAGATCGCGCGCATCATCCAGGAGCGCACCCCGGACGGCTATGTCTTCCGCGTTGACCTGCGCCTGCGGCCGGACCCTGCCTCGACCCATGTAGCGGTCTCGCTGCCCTCGGCCTATTCCTATTACGAGACGGTGGGCCAGAACTGGGAACGCGCGGCCATGATCAAGGCCCGGCCCATCGCCGGGGATATCGAGCTTGGCCGGCGCTTCCTGAAAGACCTCGCGCCCTTCATCTGGCGCAAGTATTTCGACTTCGCCACCATCGCCGATATCCACGCGATGAAGCGCCAGATCCAGACGGTGAAGGGCCACGAGACCATCGCGGTCGCCGGCCATAACGTGAAGCTCGGGCGCGGCGGCATCCGGGAGATCGAGTTCTTCGTGCAGACGCAGCAACTCGTCTTCGGCGGAAGGCGGCCGGCCCTGCGCGGTCCACGCACCCTCGACATGCTGGGCGAGCTGACGACCGAGGGCTGGATCACCCCGCAGGCTCGTGACGAACTGTCGGAATCCTATCGCTGGCTGCGCACGATCGAGCACCGCCTGCAGATGCAGGCCGACGAGCAGACGCAGACCCTGCCCAAGACGGCAGGCGATCTCGAAGCCTTCGCCCGCTTCTGCGGCTATCCCTCGACAGCCGCTTTCGGCAAGGCGCTGACGACGCATGCGAAACGCGTCGAGGGCCACTACGCCCTGCTGTTCGAGGAGGGGCCGAGCCTGGCCTCCGAGGCCGGGACGCTGAGCTTCACCGGCTCGGAGGCCGATCCCGAGACCATAGAGACGCTCGGAAAGCTCGGCTTCCGCGATGGCGCGACGGCGGCGGAGACGGTGCGTGGCTGGCATTTCGGCCGCCGCGCCGCCGTCACCAGCGCCCGTGCTCGCGAGGTGCTGACGGAGCTGACGCCGGCCTTGCTCGTCGCGCTCGGCCGCACGGCCGATCCCGACGGCGCGCTCGCCCATCTCGACAATGCCTTCGTCCGCATGCCCGCGGCGATCGAACTGCTGACGCTGCTGCGCTCGCATGATTCCCTGCTGACGCTCTTCGCCGAGATTCTCGGCAGCGCGCCGCGCCTCGCCAAGGTCGCGGCCCTGCACCCGCATGTGCTCGACGGCGTCATCGATCCCGCCTTCGGGCAGGCGGTGCTCGATGTCGAGGCGCTGGAGCGCCGCATCCGCAACTATGTCGGTTCGCCGCCGCCCAGCGTCGAGGACGGGCTCGACCGCCTGCGTGATGCCGCCCGTCAGGAGAATTTCCTGGTCGGCGCCCGGTTGCTCTCCGGCGTCTATCCGGCGCAGGGGGCGGGGCAGGCCTATTGCGTGGTTGCCGAAGCCTGCCTGCGCGTCGCCTTCGCCGATACGCGCCGGTCCTTCACGGAAGACCATGGCGCGATCGAGGGCGCGGAGACCGTGGTGCTCGGCCTCGGCCGGCTCGGCGCGGGTGAGCTCACACCCTCATCCGATCTCGACCTGATCCTGCTCTATGACCGGCCGGAGGAAGCTGGCTCCAGCGATGGCGCCCGCAGCCTCGATCCGGTTACCTGGCATGTCCGCTTCACCCAGCGCCTCGTCGCGGCGCTGACCGTGCCGACGCGGCGCGGCACGCTCTATCAGGTCGACATGCGCCTGCGCCCGACCGGCAACAAGAGCCCGGCCGCGACCCAGTTCACGGGCTTCGAGGCCTATCATGCCGGTGAGGCCGAGATCTGGGAGGAGATGGCGCTGACCCGTGCCCGCGTCGTCGCCGGCGACGACGCTTTGGCGAAGCGGGCGGAAGCGTCGATCCGGGCGATCCTCTCGCGCAAGCGTGAGCCGGCCAAGGTCGCCACAGCCGTCGCAGAGATGCGCGCGCTGATTGCCAGGGAGAAGGGCGAGAAGGACCCCTGGGACCTGAAGCTCGCGGCCGGTGGCATCACCGATCTCGATTTCCTCGCCCAGTTTTTCGTGCTGGCCTATGCCAGCGGGCACCCCGGCCTGATCGTCAATGACACGGCCTCGGTCTTCGTCGCCGCCAAGGCTGCCGGTCTGCTCTCGGACGGTGATGCCTCTGTCCTGCTGGAGGCGCATCGCCTGATCGGTGATGTCCAGCTCTGGCAGCGCTTCACGGTCGAGGAGGCCTTCGATCCCAAGGCCGTGCCGCCCCGGGTGCTGCGCCGCATCGCGACGGCGGTCGGTCGGCCGGATGCGAAGGTCCTGAAGGCGGAGCTGGACGAGGTCCGCTCCAGCGTGCGGGCGATCTTCACGCGCGTGCTCGGCGAGGCGCGGAAGGGAAGTTAGACGTCATGCTCGCCCTTGTGGCGAGCATGACGTCTTGAACACGGCTCTTGGTGAAAGAAGACGTGGATGGTCGGGACAAGCCCGACCATGACGGGAGACTGCGGTCGGCGCAGCCTGATCACGCCGCCTGGGCGGTCACGCGATGGGCGCCGCCGTCGAGCGGCAGGTGGACCATGACGATGGTGCCGGCGCCCATCGCCGAGCGCAGCCGGAGCGAGCCGCCATGCAGCTCGGTGAGCGAGCGGGCGATGGCGAGGCCGAGCCCCGAGCCCTTGTAGCTGCGGACGAGATCGCCCTCGACCTGCTCGAACGGGCGGCCGACGCGGTCGATCTTCTCCTTGGGGATGCCGATGCCGGTATCCTCGATGAAGATGTTGAGCGCGCCGGGGACATGGCGCGTGCGCACCGCGATCCGCCCGCCTTCAGGCGTGAACTTGGCGGCGTTGTCGAGCAGGTTGCCGAGGATCTGGTAGAGCGCGTGCGGGTCGGCTTCGAGATGGGTGTCGAGCGGGCCTTCGATGGCGAGCACGAGCTGCTTGCGCTCGACTTCCGGCTGGACCTTCTGCAGCGCCTGGTCGAGCACCGGGCCGAGCGCGATCTCGGTCTTCTCCAGCCGCACCCGGCCGGATTCGATGCGCGACATGTCGAGGATGTCGTCGATGATGCCCAGGAGGTAGCCGCCGCTGGTGCGGATATCGCGGACATAGTCGGTGTACTTCTCGCCGAGCGGGCCGAACATGCCGTTCTCCATGATCTCGGAGAAGCCGATGATGGCGTTGAGCGGCGTGCGCAGCTCATGGCTCATGTTGGCGAGGAATTCGGACTTGGCGCGGTTGGCGCCTTCGGCGGCGGCCTTCTGCTCGAGATAGCGCTCGGCGAGATCGGCGAGCTGCTGCGCCTGGGCTTCGAGCTTCTGGCGCGAGGCCTTGAGATCGGTGACATGCATCAGGAGCTGGTGCTCGGACTGGGTCAGCCGCTCTTCCTGCTGCTTGAGCTTGGTGATGTCGGTGCCGACCGAGACCGAGCCGCCATCCTTGGTGCGGCGGCCGTTGATCTGCAGCCAGCGGCCGTCCGACAGGCGGGCCTCGTAGGAGGCGCCGGCATTGCCGCGCTGGACCCGCAGCGGCTCGCGGTCGATCTGCGGCTGTGCGGAAAGCTCCATGATCTCGTCGTAGGAGACGCCCGATTGCAGGGCGTCGGTCGGGAGCTGGTGGAGCTGCTGATACTTGGCGTTGCAGAGCACGAGGCGATTGTCGGCATCCCAGAGCACGAAGGCTTCCGAGATCGCCTCGACGGCGTCGCGCAGGCGGGCATCCGAGGTCGCGGTGCGCTCGGCCATGCGGCGCTGCTCGGAGATGTCGACGACGATGCCGACGAGATGGCGCGAGCGGGTGCGGCGGTCGATCACCAGCTCGGCGCGGGCCTTGAGCCAGATCCATTCGCCAGCGGCCGAGCGGACGCGGAACTCGCGGTCGAGATGGTTGGCCTCGCCGCGGCTGATCGCATCGGCCAGAGCATAAAGGTCGATGTCCTCCTGGTTGATGAAGCTCGAGACCTCGCCGAAGGACATGTATTCGCCGGCGCGGTCATAGCCGAGGAGGGCATACATCGAATCCGACCAGTAGATGCGACCGCGCGCGAGATCCCAGTCCCACAGGCCGCAATGGCCGCGGTTGAGCGCGGTGTCGATGCGCTCGCGGACGCAGTCGCAATCCTGGTCGGCGGCGCTCGCCCGCTTCGACTGGAGCATGAAGGCGAGCGTGGTAACGCCGAGGATGAGGCCGGCGGCGCCGAACAGAAGGATCAGGCCTGAGCGGCGGAATTGCCAGGTCGAAAGGGCGCGGGAGACCGGCTGCAGCACCGCGACCTGCCCGAGCGGAGCGGCGAGGTTGCGCACGCTGGCAAAGACGTCGGCGCCGTTCGGCAAGGTGATGCGCATCACGCCGGCGCGGTCGCCGAACACGGTGAGCGGCTGGGTCTGGCCGAGGAAGTCGACGAGGGTGCGCTGCGTCTGGCCGATCGCCGGTTCGCTGGCGATGACGCGGCCATCGGCGCCGCTGACATGGACGAAGCGGCCATGAGCCGCGAGGTGGCGGGCGGTCAGCGCTGCCAGGACCGTTGCCGGCTCCTTGCCCGCCAGCGTGGCGGTGTCGAGCTCCCGGGCAACCAGCGCCGAGACCAGATCCATATCGCCGGCCGCGTCGACGAGGGCGTCGTCGCGCATGGCCGCGGTCTGGATCAGCGCGCCCGCAGCGAGAATGATGAGGAAAAACCCGACAAACGCAGGGATTGCGGTGCGGAAGGTGGGTTCGAAGCTCTCGAAGCGATGATACAGAGGGTGCGTCAGCGAACGCGCCACACCCAGAATCGTATCGGCGCGCACAGGTGCGCAGCCCGCGTTGGCACGCGACATGCCCGGTCCCCCTTCGGAACTTTACCGTCAGTAAGATCGGGAGACGTGCCGCATCCCCGCGAATCACTGTCAGTTGAATCCGGGCGCCTCGGTTTGTCTAGCCCTGAGTTGAGTCAGGAGCGTCGAATTCTCCTTTAGGTTGTAGGATTTACGGCGATGAATCCTGCGCGGGTAATGAAACGTTAATGTTTTGGACGGGTCGCCGTTAACCCTTCCGGAGAGCGCTCAGGCGAGCGCTCTTTCGGCGATGTCGGCGACGTCCCGCGACAGGTTCGGCAGGCGTGCGACGGCGCCCAAAGCCTCCTGCGCGAGGCGCTTGCGGCCGGGCTCCAGCATGCGCCAGCTCTTGAACGAGCCGAGCAGCCGCGAGGCGACCTGCGGATTGGTCTTGTCGAGCGCGACGACGATCTCGGCGACGAACGCGTAGCCCGCACCGTCGGCCCGGTTGAACTGGGTGAGATTGGCCGCGAAGCCGCCGATCAGCGCCCGCACGCGATTGGGATTGCCGAGCGAGAAGGCAGGGTGCTGCATCAGCTGCTTGACCCGCTCCAGCGTGCCGGGCTCGGCGATCAGCGCCTGGGCCATCAGCCATTTGTCGAGCACCAGTGGCTCGCCGGCATAGGCCTCGGCGAAGCGCCTGATCAGGGCCTCCCGGCGCTCGCCGGGGATCAGCGTCATCGCCGCGAGTGCGGCGAGCCGATCGGTCAGGTTGTCGCCCCCAGTGAACTGCGCTTCGCAGAGATCGGCTGCCTCGGTCGGGGCCGCCAGCGCCGCCAGTCCGAGCAATTCGTTGCGCAGCGCCCGCCGGCCGGCCGAGGCTGCATCGGGGCGATAGGCGCCGCTCGCAGCGAGCGCCCCGCGTAGCCCAGGCAATTCGCCGAGCAATGCCTTGCCGATCGCGCCCGACAGCTTGCGATGGGCGGCGAAGATCGCGTCGGGATCGACATCCCCGCCGATCTCGCGGGCGATATCGGCCGGCGCGGGCAGGCGCAGCACCTGCGCGGCGAAAGCGGGATCGGCCAGCGCATCGGTTTTGAGGAAGGTTTGCAGTGCCTCGCCGAGCTTGCCGGCGGTCGCGGCAAGCACTCCCGTATCGGCGCCGGGCTTGCCGGCGGCCACGAGCACGCGGGTGGCGACGCTCTGGAGCGACTGCCAGCGATTGAAGGAATCGCTGTCGGCCGAGAACAATCGCAGCAGATCGGCATCCGACAGGTCGAGATCGAGCCGCGCCGGGGCCGAGAAGCCGCGCATCAGCGAGGGGATCGGCGCCTCGGGAACATCCTCGAAGGTGATCGAGAGGGAAGCCTGGTCGAGCACGACGAGCCCGTCGCCGGCATAGGCGTTCGAGGCCGTCTTCAGCGGCAGGTCGCCCTTGGCGCCGACGAGGCCGAGCTTGATCGGGAGAACGACCGGCTGCTTCTCGGTTTGGCCGGGCGTCGCTGGCGTGCTCTGCGCCAGATCGAGGGTGTAGCGCTTGGCAGCCGCGTCATAGCGGCCCGACGCGACGATGGTCGGCGTGCCCGCCTGCTCGTACCAGCGGGCGAAATGGTCGAGGTTCTGGCCGGAGGTTTCGGCGAAGCAGGCGAGGAACTCCTCGATCGTCGCCGCCGTGCCGTCGCAGCGCTCGAAATAGAGGTCCATGCCGCGCTTGAAGGCGTCGTCGCCGATCAGCACCTTGAGCATGCGGATGACTTCCGCGCCCTTCTCATAGACCGTCGGCGTGTAGAAGTTGTTGATTTCCTTGTAGGCGCGCGGCCTGACCGGATGGGCGAGGGGGCCGGCATCCTCCGAGAACTGGGTCGAGCGCAGGGTGCGGACATCGGCGATGCGCTTCACCGGGCGCGAGCGCTCGTCGGCGGAGAATTCCTGGTCGCGGAAGACGGTGAGCCCTTCCTTGAGGCAGAGCTGGAACCAGTCGCGGCAGGTGATGCGGTTGCCGGTCCAGTTGTGGAAATACTCATGCGCGATGATCGCCTCGATCGAGGCATAGTCGCCGTCGGTCGCGGTCTGTGGATCGGCGAGGACGTATTTGTCGTTGAAGATATTGAGGCCCTTGTTCTCCATCGCCCCCATGTTGAAGTCGGACACGGCGACGACGTTGAACACGTCGAGATCGTAGTTGCGGCCGAAGACCTGCTCGTCCCAGCGCATGCAGCGCACGAGCGAATCCAGCGCCCAGCCGGCGCGCTCTGCCTTGCCCGGCTCGACATAGACGGCGAGTTCGACCTTGTGGCCGTCGGCGGTGACGTAGTCCTGCCGGACATGATCGAGCGCCCCGCCGACCAGCGCGAAGAGATAGGCGGGCTTCGGGTGCGGGTCGTGCCAGACGGCGAAATGCCGGTCGCCGCCGGGCAGTTCCGCAGCCGCGACGAGATTGCCGTTGGAGAGCAGCACTGGCGCTTCCGCCTTCGCCGCTTCCAGCCTGACCGTATAGACGCTCATCACGTCGGGCCGGTCGAGGAAATAGGTGATCCGGCGGAAACCGTCCGCCTCGCACTGCGTGCAATAGACCTTCGAGGAGCGATAGAGCCCCATCAGCTTGGTATTGGCGGAAGGATCGAGCTCGGTCTCGATCGTCAGCGTGAAGTCATGGGCCGGCGGGCTGGTGATCGTCAGCGCCTGCGGCGTTGCCGTGTAGGCGGAGGCGTCGAGCGGCTTGCCGTCGATGGCCAGCGACTTCAGCACGAGCTCGTCGCCGTCGAGCTTCAGCGGTGCGCCGGGCTGCCCTTCCGGATTGGGGCGCAGCGCCAGCAGGGCCCGCACCCGCGTCTTCTGCGGATGCAGCGAGACGTCGAGATCGACCGTGTCGATCAGCCAGTCGCTGGGGCGGTAATCCTCGAGGCGGATCATCGGGGCGTCTTCGGCGCGCATGGGCACTCGCTGGCTTGGATCGTTTGCCAGTGGTCTATCGCGGGGGCGTCCGGTCGGCAAACGCCGCTGGGTCAGCGGCGCCGGGCTTCGAGCGAATGGACGATATGGCGATGGAGCCGCTCCAGCGCTGGTGAGCGCGGCCCGGCGGCAGCATAGAGTACCAATTCGGCCTCGGCGAGTGTGGGTAGGCCTTCGGAGGCGGCCTCGAGCGCTACTAGCCCTGGCGGCACCATGCCTGCCGGGAGCACCGTCCAGCCGAGGCCGGCGCGAGCCGCTGCATGGAGCCCGGCCAAGCTCGGGCTGGCGAAAACGATACGCCAGTTGCGCCTCGTCGCCTCGAGCGCCTCGAGCGCACGCCGGCGATAGACGTCCGGCGCGGGAGCGAGAATCAGAGGCAAGGTCTCCGGTGTCGGAAGTGCCGCGAGTTGGGGCGACGTCGCCCAGATCAGCGGTTCGCGCCAGACGCCGAAGCCGCTTCCCATCGGCAATTGCCGTTGCGGATCGCGCTTGAACAGGATCAAGTCGTAGAGTCCCTTGGCGAACCCGTCGAGAAGGTTGGCCGAGAAGTCGCAGGCGACTTCGAGCATGACGCCCGGATGCGCTCGTGTGAACTGGCCGAGGATGTCCGGCAGGTGCCACGTCGCGAAGTCTTCCGGCGTGCCGAGCCGCAGTCGCCCCCCGAGGCCCGGCCCGGCAAGCGCGATACGCGCCTCTTCAGCCAGTGCCAGCATGCGGCGGGCCGTCAGAGCGAGAATCTCACCCTCTGGTGTGGCGAGGACATGGCCGCCGGCGCCGCTGCGGCGCTGCAGCAGGCGCCGCCCGGTGCGCTCCTCCAGGCGACGCATTTGCAAGCTGACCGTTGCCTGCCCGAGCCCCAGACGTTCCGCCGCGCGGGTGAATGAGCCCTCGTCGAGCACGGTTACGAAACTGCGCAGCAGGTCGAGTTCGAAGGGCGGTTGCGACGGGAGCATGTCAAATCATTTCAGAACGCAATGATTAATATGTCTATCATTGCATTTTGTCGACGGGGCGCTGGCCCTAAGGCGAGGGGCCTCACCGGAGTTCCTCATGCTCAGCCTCGACATCGCGCTCCACAGCCTGCTTTCGCCCATGACCCTGTGCTTCCTGCTAGGGGTTCTCTCGGTCGCGTTGCGCAGTGACCTGGCGGTTCCGGAGCCGCTATCTCGCTTTCTCGCCATCTATCTGATGCTCGCGATCGGCCTGAAGGGCGGTGCCGAGTTGAATTCCAGCAGCGCTGTCTCCATCCCCTTGCTCTTGGCGGGCACGGGGATCGCGCTGGTCGTTCCGCTCTGGATTTTCGTGGCGGCGCGGCGGCTTGCCGGCTTCTCGGTGCCGGACGCCGCCTCGCTGGCGGCACATTACGGCTCGGTTTCTGCTGTCACCTTCATCGCCGCATTGGCCTATCTCAATCTCGTCGGGATCGCACCGGAGCCGGGAGCGACGGCGTTGCTCGCGGTGATGGAAGTGCCGGCGATCCTGGTCGCGATCGCGCTGGCACGTCTGGCGGGCGGTTCGGCCGGTTCGCTCTGGCCGGTGCTTGCGACGATACTCTCGCGCAAGAGCATTGTTCTGCTGGTCGGCGGCCTCGCGATCGGCGCCATAGTCGGTCCGGCCGGTCTCGCGCCGGTCAGGCCGCTCTTCGACGATCTGTTCCGCGGATTGCTCTGTCTCTTTCTGCTCGATCTCGGCATTCAGGTCGCGCTTGGGGCGCGCGTGCTCCGAAGCGCCGCGCTGGCGCTCGTCGGCTTCGGCCTCGTCGCTCCCCTGGCCAATGCCGGGCTCGGTCTGGTCGCGGCCAAGCTGATCGGGTTGTCGGTGGGCGGTTCGGCCGTCCTGGCGACCTTGGCGGCGAGCGCCTCCTACATCGTCGCTCCGGCGGCTATACGGTCAGCCCTGCCGGAGGCTGACGGCACGCCGGCGCTCGCGGCAGCTCTCGCGGTGACGTTTCCCTTCAATCTGATCGTCGGCCTGCCGCTCTACACCGCCCTGGCCCGCCTGCTTCAGGCCTGAGCCGGGGCTGCCTTCGGCAGGGGCTCCGCATGGCTCACCAGCCGGCAGACCTGCGGCCGTGCGAGGCGCACCGCGCGCTCGATCGCGTCGACGGCGTCGTGTACGGCGGCAACATTGAGCGTGGGGTCGACGCGGCAATGGTAGTTGACCACCAGCCCCTTGGCGGTCTGGCGCACACGCACGCTGTGGATGTCGTGGATCGGTCCGGAAACCTTCGCGGCCTCGCCCGCAAGCGCCTTGCCGATGTCCTCGACGGTTTCCCAGGCGGCGTTGTGGCCGGAAGGCTGGCCGGTCTCCATCGGCTCGATATGGGTCTCAACCTCGGTCTCGCCACCGAATTCCGCCCGGATCGCGCTTTCCAGCCGGGTCGCGATCTCATGCGCTTCGCCGAGGGGCAGGCTCTGGTCGACCTCCATGTCGAGGCTGACCGAGAGCTTGTCGCCGATCGAGTGCACGGTGACGTGATGCACCGGGATCTTCAGCTTGAGCGCGATCAGCAGCACGCGCTCCAGCGCGGTCTCGTCATCGACCTGCACCGGGTCGGCCGTGATGGTGATCTCGGCGCTGGGTTCGACCTTCAGCAGGGCCTCGCCAAGCTGCGTTTTGATCGCCACGACACGGTCGAGCGGCAGGGTGCGCGAGACGCTGATGCCGATCTCGCCATGGACGCGCCCACCGGCCGGGCGCACCCTGAGCCAATTGATGCCGACCACGCCGGGCACGCCGCGCGCGGCCTCACGCAGGGTCTCGCTGACGCCTTCCGGAGCCGCGTCCATCAGGGTGTCGAGCACGCGCCGGGCGAGGCGATAGGCCGAGAAGGCGGTATAGGCGGCGATTGCGAAGGCGGCGGCGGTGTCGGCCCGCTCGAAGCCGTACCAGACGCCGATCAGCCCGATGAGGACCAGCGTCGAGCCGACGAAATCCGCCGAGAAATGGGTGGCTTCGCCGGCGAGCGCCTCGCTGCCGGTCTCCTTGGCGACCTTGGTCAGCGAGCGCCAGCGGATCGCGTCTACGATCATCGACAATAGAAGCACGCCGATGACGAGCGGCGTCACCTCGACATGCGCGATGACATTGGTCCAGAGCCGGTTGCCGGCCTCCCACAGGATTGCACCGGCGAGCGTGAACAGGATCGCGGTCTCGACCAGCGCGGCGAGCGCCTCGACCTTGCCATGGCCGTAATGATGCTCGTCGTCCGCCGGCTTGTCGGACGCGCGGACTGCGAACCAGGTGAACAGCGTCGAGCCGACATCGACCAGCCCTTGCAGGGCATCGGTCAGCAGGGCGAGCGAGCCGGAGATGATGGCGCCGACGATCTTGGCCGCCGTCAGCAGGATCGTCGCCATCACCGAGATGATCGCGGCGCGCTGCTTGATCTGGGCGATCTGGGCGGGCGTGGCGCGCACGGCCGGTGCCGTCGCCGGCCCGTCTTGCGTTGTCGTCATGGCGCGTCCTGTTCAGATGGCTTGGCGAGGTGGTCTGGAGTGCCGATGCTCTTGCCTGATTTAGGAAACGGATCAACCCTGCCGCCCCACAACGAGGAAGACCGATGCGATATCTCCACACCATGGTGCGCGTGACCGACCTGGATCAGGCGCTGGATTTCTACGTTACCAAGTTCGGGCTGGTCGAAACCCGCCGCATCGAGAACGAGAAGGGCCGCTTCACGCTGGTCTTCCTCGCTGCCTCCGATGATCTGGCGGGAGCGAAGGCCGGCGCTTCGCGCGGCAGCCCGACGCTGGAACTCACCTATAACTGGGACCCGGAAACCTACACCGGCGGCCGCAATTTCGGCCATCTCGCCTATGAGGTCGACGACATCTACGCGACCTGCGACAAGCTGATGAAGGCCGGCGTCACCATCAACCGCCCGCCGCGCGATGGCAACATGGCCTTCATCCGCTCGCCCGACAACATCTCGATCGAACTGCTCCAGAAGGGCGAGCCGAAGCCGCCGGCAGAGCCGTGGCTGAGCATGCAGAACACCGGGAGCTGGTGAGGCCTTGGCCGGCGTCTTCTGCCTGGGAATCGCGACGCTCGACTATGTCTACAGCGTCGAGACCATGCCGACCCGCGGCGAGAAATACCGCTCGCGCGGGCTCGCCGTCGTCGGTGGCGGCTGCGCCGGCAATGCCTCGGTCGCGATCGCCCGCCTCGGCGGCGCCTGCTGGCTGGCGACACGCCTCGCCGATGACCTGACCGGTGACCAGATCGTCGCCGATCTCGAATCGGAGGGGGTCGATGCCGGCTTCGCCCGTCGGGTCGCCGGCCTGCGCTCGCCTGTCTCGGCGATCCTGGTCGATGCCGAGGGCGAACGCATGGTGATCTCCTATTCCGATCCGGCTATGCCGGAGGATGTCGCCTGGCTGCCATCGAGCCTTCCAAGCGGGGCGCGTGCCGTGCTCGCCGATACCCGCTGGGGGGAGGGGGCGCTTGCCGCCCTGAAGCTCGCCCGTGCCGCCGGCGTGCCCGGCGTGCTTGATGGCGACCGCAAGCCGCCGCATCCCGATCTCGTGGGCACGGCGAGCCATGTCGCCTTCAGCCAGCAGGCCTTGCGCGAGATCTCGGGCGAGGAAGACCCGCGCGCAGGTCTCGTTAAGGTTGCGGCCGGCGTCCCGACCTGGCTCGCGGTTACGCTCGGCAAGGAGGGCGTGCTCTTCGTCGAGGGCGGGGAGGTCCGGCACAGCCCGGCTTTCGTCGTAGAGACGGTGGATACGCTGGGCGCGGGCGATGTCTGGCATGGCGCCTTCGCGCTCGCATTGGCCGAGGGGCAGGACGAACCGACCGCGATCCGCTTCGCCTCGGCGGCGGCGGCGATCAAATGCACTCGCTTCGGCGGTCGCAGCGGCGCGCCAAAGCGTGACGAGGTCGAGCGCTTCCTGGCGCAGGCCGCCGGCTAACTGGTTAATCGCTGTCTATTCGCTGTCTCTCCAGCGTCGCGCAGTCGTCACGCGCGTCGGGCATCTGACCCGGCGCGCGCTGCCGCGCATCGGTCGAGCTCAGGAGAGAGCGTCATGCTGGCAATCCAGGGTCTGAAATGCATCTATGACACCAGGGGGAAGGGCTGGTCGATCGAGCTCGTCCTCAGGGCTGATGGCGAGGAAACTGTCCGACACTTCGATGTCGACGGGGCCGATGATGCCGAGTTGCTGATCGAGGCCTTCGAGGATTCCTCGGCCAGCGCCTTCGATCCGGAAACCGGCGAGATCGTCTTCGGCTACGAATATCTCGACCTCGACGAAGAGGATGAGGAAGACGACGAGGACGAGGACGAGGGCGTCGAGGAAGAGGATGACGAGGATTCCGACGCGTCCAACAAGGACGGGAAGCCGAAGGGCTGAAGCCTCGCCTGAAAAGGGCTCTTCCAGCCCCGCGACGACCATGAACCCGGAGAGGCGACCGCCTCGCCGGGCGATCCCGTTTCGGTGGCCGCCATCGGAGCGGCTTTTTCGGGTGCTGGTATCCGCGCCGGGATCAGGTGCAATCTGCGGAAGGCACGAGACGCGATGACGGACAGGGAATGACACAGGAACAGGATGAAGATCGGGTCGCTGAGGCGCCGTCTGCGGCTCTCGCGACCCTGGCCGATCCGACGAGCCTCGCCAGTGCGGCCGGTAGGAAGCGTGGCGTCTGTGCCATCAGCGGGCAGGAGATGGCGCGCCGGAACCTGATCGAGATCGGTACGCTGCGTCCCGCGCTCGCCGACCATATCCGCAATGATTTCCCCGATCTGCCCGATCACGCGCTGATCAGCCTGAAGGAGCTGGCGCGTTACCGCACGCGCTATGTCGAGGAGATCCTGCGCGAGGAGCACGGCGAGTACTCCGATCTCGACCGCGAGGTCGCCGAGAGCATCGCCCGGCAGGAGACCATCGCCGAGAACACGGAAGACGATTTCGAGGAGCACCGCACGCTCGGCGAGCGCTTCTCGGACAATCTCGCGAGCTTCGGCGGCTCCTGGGCCTTCCTGATCAGCTTCGGCTTCGTGCTCGTCGTCTGGATGGGGATCAACGGCCTGATGGGCGAGACCAAGGCCTTCGACCCCTATCCCTTCATCCTGTTGAATCTCGTGCTGTCCTGCATCGCGGCGGTGCAGGCGCCGATCATCATGATGAGCCAGAAGCGGCAGGAATCGAAGGATCGGCTGCGTTCGCTCAACGACTATCAGGTCAACCTGAAGGCCGAGCTCGAAATCCGGCATCTGCACGAGAAGATGGACCATCTCGTCACCCGGCAATGGCAACGCCTGGCCGAGATCCAGCAGGTCCAGCTCGAGATGCTGCAGGAGGCGCAATTGCCGAAGACGCGGGCGAAGCGGCGCAAGAAGCCCGTCGCCAAGAAGAAACGCGCGAAGCCGGCCGAGGCGGTGGCTGCTCCCGTGCCCGACGAAACGGGGAACGAGACGCCCTGACTGGTTGTGGAACCACATCGTCATCCCGGGCTTGACCCGGGATCCATTCCCGAGCGCTTCCTGCCGAGGTTCAGGCATGGACCCCGGATCTCCGCTCCGCTGCGTCCGGGATGACCCGCGTTCTACAGAACCACCCGTCGAGCGACATCCCCTTCGCTTGACTCCCCATCCTCCCATCGGTCTTTTCGTCGGCAAACGAATCCGATCGGGAGGATGATGATGGTTTCTTCGCGTTTCGCGCCCGTTGGCGCGCTGTTCGCCGGCCTGGCTTTCACGGCCCCGGCCTTCGCCCAGGGCCAGGTCACGGTCTATTGCTCGATCCTCGAGGAGCAGTGCCGCGAGGGCGCAGCGATGTTCGAGAAGGCGACCGGCATCAAGGTGGCGATGGTCCGCAAGAGCACCGGCGAGGTCTATGCGCAGGTCAAGGCCGAGGCGAGCAATCCGCGAGGCGACGTCTGGTGGGGCGGGCCGGGCGAGCCGCATCTCCAGGCGGCCGACGAAGGCCTGCTCGACGAGTACAAGTCGCCGAAGCTGCCGGAATTGCATGACTGGGCGCAACGCCATGCCGAGCAGTCGAAATTCCGCACCAACGGCATTTATCTCGGCGCGCTCGGCGTCGGCTACAACACCGAGGTGCTGAAGAAGAAGGGCATCGCCGCGCCGAAATGCTGGGCCGATCTGCTCGACCCGAAGCTGCGCGACGAGGTCCAGATCGCCGATCCCAGCTCCTCTGGAACCGCCTATGTCTTCCTGGCGACGACGGTGCAGCGGCTCGGCGAGGAGAAGGGCTTCGAGTACCTCAAGAGCCTGCACAAGAACGTCAGCCAGTACACCAAGTCCGGCATCGCCCCGGTCAAGGCGGCGGCGCTCGGCGAGACGGCGGTCGGCATCGCCTTCATCCACGACATGCTGACGCAGAAGCTGCAGGGCGCGCCGATCGAGACCTTCGCTCCCTGTGAGGGCACGGGCTACGAGACCGGCTCGGTCTCGATCATCAAGGGCGGCAAGAACCCTGAGGCCGCGCGCAAGTTCGTCGATTTCACGCTCTCGCCCGATGCTCAGAACATCAACGCGAAGCTGAAGATCAACTCGATCCCATCGAACAAGAATTCGCTGCTCTCTCCGGACGCGCCGAAATTCTCCGAGATGAAGCTGATCGACTACGACACCCCGCGCTGGGGCTCGCCGGCCGAGCGCTCGCGCCTGCTCAAGAAGTTCGACACCGAGGTCAAGGCGCTGCCGCGCTGAGGCCCTGTGACATCCAGGCTTGGTAGCACGGTCGCCGGTTTGTGCTACTAAGCTGCGATCCGGGCTCGGGCGCGTGGCGCCCGGCCTCAAGCCATGGGATCGCCGCCGATGCTTCGCGCCACCTCCGTTCTCCGCAAGGCCGCCGTCAAGGCCGAGCGCGTCGTCGATACGCTGCCGCTGGGCCACCGCGACCGCACGATCAATGGCGTGAGCGTACGAGCGACGGGCGGGCTGGAATTCGCGATCGCGCTCGACAAGCCGGCGGCGCTCAACGATGGCGACGCGCTGAAGCTGGAAGACGGCACGCTGGTCCAGATCAAGGCCGCGCCGGAAAGCCTGCTGGAGATCCGCGCCGAGAACCCGTTGCGGCTGGTGCGCCTCGCCTGGCATCTCGGCGGCCATCATGTCCCGGCCGAGATGACGGCTGACGCCCTCTATGTCCCGAACGATGCGGCGCTCGGCGAGCTGGTGCGCGGGCAGGGCTGTTCGATGACGGTGGTCGAGCGTCCGTTTCAGCCGGAGGCGGAAGTCCATCACCACGCTCATGGCGACGATTGCGGCTGCGGGCACGATCATGGCCATGACCACGGCCACCATCATGACCACCACGGTCATGATCACGCGCATGGCCACAAGCACGACCATGACCACAAGCACGAGCACGCCCATGGCGAGGGTTGCGGCTGCGGCCATGACCATCACGGCCACGGTCATCACGATCATGGCCACGGCCATGGCGCCGCGCATGGCCACAAGGGCCATTCCCACGATCACTGAGGCGCTTTCCAGACGGCGCGGACACCGCGGGGAACCCTCTCCCTTAGGGAGAGGGCAGGGTGAGGGGTAGGCCGCTCAGCGCTTTTCTGTGAGGTGGTCGCTGCGCCGCGGTGAGGCCGCAATCCGCTGGTCGAACGGCCGACACCTCACCCCTACCCCTCTCCTTACAGGAGAGGGGATCCCGCGCTCTTATGGTCGAAGCGCGCGCACGCGGGGCGGGCCTCAGGTCCGCCCTTTTTACGCCTCAGGCCGCGTAGCCCTTGACCTGCGCCAGCGCGGTCATCACGCCGCGGAGTTCCGCGAGCCCGCGCAGGCGCCCGACGGCGGGATAGCCCGGGAAGCCGCCCTTGCCGATATCGTCGAGCAGTTCGTGGCCATGGTCCGGCCGCATCGGGATCTGCCAGTGCGGGTGACCGGCAGCCTTCCGGCGCTGCTCCTCGGCCATCAGCACGCCGACCAGCGTGACCATGTCGGTGTCGCCGCCGAGATGCTCGGCCTCCATGAAGGAACCGTCCGGGTCCTTGGCGACGTTGCGCAGATGCGCGAACCAGATCTTGTCGGCGAAGCGCCGCGCAATCTGCGGCACGTCGTTCTTCGGATTGGCGCCGAGCGAGCCCGAGCACAGGGTCAGCCCGTTCGAGGGCGAGTCGACCGAGCCGAGGATGAAGGCGATGTCGTCCTCGGTCGAGCAGATCCGCGGCAGGCCGAAGAGCGAGCGCGGCGGGTCGTCCGGATGGATGCACATGCGGATGCCGACCTCCTCGGCGGTCGGGATGATCGCCTCCAGGAAGCGCTTCAGGTTGGCGCGCAGCTTGTCATGGGTCATGCCGGCATAACGCTCGAGGATGCGGGCGAGGCCGGGCAGGTCATAGCGGTCGAAGGCGCCGGGCAGGCCGGCCATCACGCTGGAGAGCAGCCGATCGCGGTCGGCCTGCGAAGACCTGTCGAACCAGGCCCTGGCCTTGTCCATCACCTCGGCCGAATGCCCTTCGTCGGCTCCCTTCCGCTTCAGCATGAAATGGTCGAGCGCGACATATTCGTGCAGGTTGAAGCGCAGCGCCGTGCCACCGCCCGGCAATTTGTGGGCGAGCTCGGTGCGGGTCCAGTCCAGCACCGGCATGAAATTATAGCAGATGACCTCAATGCCGCAGGCGGCGAGGTTGCGCATCGACTGGCGATAGTTCTCGAAGATGGTTTCGAGGTCGCCCTCGCCGATCTTGACGCTCTCATGGATCGGCAAGCTTTCGACCACGCTCCAGCGGAGTCCGAGGCTCCTGTCGGAACGGATCATCGCCTGACGTTTCTCTATCTCCTCGAGGCTCCAGACCACGCCATAGGGAATCTGGTGCAGCGCGTTGACGATGCCGGTCGCGCCGGCCTGCCGGGCCTGCGCCAGAGTCACGACATCGTCCGGCCCGAACCAGCGCCAGCATTGTTCCATGATGTGATATCCTTGTGAGAAAGGTCGCTGCGCGGCAGAACGGCGTCAGGGGGCTTCGTGGGCAAGGCGGGAGTCGTCGAAGGCGTCCGCATGGTCTTTCGCGATCGTGTCGATCGTCGCGAACACCGTGCGCAGATGCGCGCGCATCGCCGCCTCCGCGCCTTTGGCGTCATGCTTCATGACGCAGGCCGCGATGATCCGGTGCTCGTTCAGGATCACTTCGGACCAGGACGGCGTTTCCAGCGACAGGCAGCGCACCCGGTCCATCTGGGCCTTGACGTCCTCGATCATGCTCCAGACGGCGCGGTGCCCGGCGATGCGGGAAATCTCGGCATGGAACACCTCGTCGAGGCGGAAGATTTCGGAACGCTCTCCCCGTCGCACAGCCTCCGCCTGCTCCTCGACCTGCGCCGCGAGGCGGCGGCAATCGGCATCGCCGATATGCTGGGCGGCCAGCACGACCGTCCGGCATTCCAGCGTCTCGCGGATGAACTGGCTGTCACGGACGGCGGCGAGGTCGATCGGCGCGACGAAGGTGCCGACCTGCGGCACGGCGACGAGGAAGCCCTCGTCGACCAGTCGCTTGAACGCCTCGCGCACGGGTGTGCGGCTGACGCCGAAGCGCAGCGCCATTCGCGCCTCCGACATCGCTTCGCGCGGTTTCAGTGCGCCGCTGATCACGTCGGCGCGCAGAACGCTGTAGATTTGGTCCGTGCTGTGACGGGTTGCAGGGTGGGCCATTGCCAAGCTCTCGACGACTAGTATACTAGGATACTGATCAACCGGGGGCTGCGTCAACTTGGCAGGTTTCCGGTGCGAGGGGCAGCGGGCCGGATCGGAGCGGTCGGGCCAGCGCAACATAATAAAGCTCGTAAGCGGGCATCCACATCTGGAGGAGAGATCATGGCTCACGACAGCATCAATCGGCGTCATTTCATCGGTGGCGTCGCCGGTCTCGGCGTCGCAGTGCATGCGCCCGGCGTCTTCGCGCAGCAGCTCAAGCTGCCGGCCTCGCCGCTGACGATCAGCATCATCGACGTCGGCGGGGCGCTTGCCCTGGTCCAGACTCCGCTGGAGAATTACCCGAAGGCCAATCCCAAGGCCGTCTCGCGCATGGTCTTCACCAAGGCCCCGGCGCCTGAGCTGCCGGCCAAGATCAAGGCCCAGCAGAGCGCCGGCCGCCTCGATATCGACATGGTCATCGGCGGCCTGGACGTGCTTTCGGCCGGCATCGACCAGAAGCTCTGGGTCGATCTGCTGCCGCGCCTGCAGGCCGAATTGCCGAAGCCGGAGGATATCTACCTCAAGCCGGCGCTCGCCATGCATAACCTCGGGCAGGGCCAGGCCATGGCAATGGTCTATTACCCCTCCGGCCCGCTGCTCGAATACATGCCGGACCGCGTCAAGCAGGTGCCGACCACGGCGGAAGAGCTGCTGGCCTGGACCAAGCAGAACAAGAACCGCTTCCTTTACGGCCGCCCGGCCAATTCCGGCCCCGGCCGCACCTGGATCATGGGCCTGCCCTATCTCCTCGGCGACAAGGACCCGAAGGACCCCGAGAAGGGCTGGGACAAGACCTGGGCCTATCTCAAGGAGCTCGGCGAGAACATCGAGTACTATCCGGGCGGTACCGGCCAGACGATGAAGGAACTCGGCGACGGCTCGCGCGACATCATCGTCTCGACCACGGGCTGGGACATCAACCCGCGCGTGCTCGGCATCGTGCCGAAGGAGGCGAAGGTCCAGGCGCTGAAGGGGTTCCACTGGGTCACCGACGCCCAGTACATGATGATCCCGAAGGGCGTGTCCGACGAGAAGCTCAATGTGTTGCTCGACCTGATCCGCCACATGCTGACGCCTGCTCAGCAGGCCTACACCTATGACGAGGGCTATTTCTATCCCGGCCCGGCCGTGAAGGACGTGCCGCTCTCGATGGCTCCGGCCTCCAGCCAGAAGGCGATCGCCGAGTTCGGCCGGCCCGAGTACGAGAAGCTCATCGCCGACAACCCGATGGAAACGCCGCTCAACCCCGACAAGATGGTGATCGCCTTCCGCATCTGGGACGAGCAGGTCGGCGGCGCCAAGAAGAAGTAACTGCGATTGCAGCGGCGGGGCTCGGCTTGGTCCGAGGCTCGCCGCCTGCTTTTCCGCCCCGTTTTCTCATGTTCATCCGGAAGCCATGACCATCAACGCAGCCTCGTTCCGCGAGCTTCGGCTCGACCGTCTGAGCCGTGACTTCGGCACCCATAACGCGCTCAAGGACGTCTCGCTGACGATCGGCAAGGGCGAGTTCATCGCGCTGCTCGGCCCGTCCGGCTGCGGCAAGTCGACGACGCTGAACCTGATCGCGGGCCTGCTGCCGGCGACGGGCGGTGGCATCTGGCTCGACGACAAGCGCATCGACCCGCTGCGTCCGGAAGAGCGCGGCTTCGGCATGGTCTTCCAGAGCTACGCGCTCTTCCCGCATATGAACGTGAACAAGAATATCGGCTTCGGCCTGAAGATGCGCGGCCTGCCGCGCGCCGAGATCGACAAGCGCGTCGCCGAGGCCGCGGCGCTGGTGCGCCTGCAGGGCCAGACCGAGAAGCTGCCCGGCCAGCTCTCCGGCGGCCAGCAGCAGCGCGTCGCCATCGCGCGTGCCATCGTGGTCGAGCCGCCGCTCGTGCTGATGGACGAGCCGCTCTCGAACCTCGACGCCAAGCTGCGTCTCGAGATGCGCGCCGAGATCCGCCGCATCCACAACACGCTCGGCGCCACCACGATCTACGTCACCCACGACCAGGAAGAGGCGCTCTCGCTCGCCGACCGCATCGTCGTGCTGCGCGACGGCCAGGTCCGCCAGGTCGGCACGCCGGAAGACCTGTTCATGCGGCCGGACCATCTCGACGTCGCCGAGTTCATGGGCTTCCGCAACAAGGTCAGGGGCAAGGTCGCTTCCGCCGCGGACGGCCGGGCGACGGTCGCCGTCGAGGGTGCCCAGCTCTCCGGCCGTGCCCGTGCGGTGGTGTCTGCCGGCGCTGAGGGCTATCTGGCGATCCGCCCGGAGGACCTGCATCCGGTCGCTGCCGGCCAGCCCGGCCTCAAGGCGCAGGTCGTCTCGACCGAGTTCCGTGGCCGCGAGTTCGTCGGCTTCGCCCGCATGGCTGACGGAACCGACCTGTCCTTCCTCGCCCATGACAAGCTGTCGCCCGGCGAGACTGTCACGCTCGCCGCCGATCCCGACCGCGTCCTCGTCTATGGAGGGGCGGCGTGAGCACCGACACCACCTCCATTCCGCTGAAGCAGCGGCTGGCGGCGCGCGGGCTCGACGGGCTGACGCTGCTCGTCCTGCCCGCAGTCCTGTTCCTGCTGGCGCTGTTCATCTACCCGTTCTTCTACGGGCTCTTCCTGTCGTTCGAACCGAAGCAGGGCGGCATCTTCGCCAACTACCAGCGCTTCTTCTCGGACCGCTTCCTCTACGGGACAATCGCGACGACGCTCTGGCTCGCGCTGCCGGTGACGATCGCGACGCTCCTGCTGGCGATCCCGATCGCCTTCCGCGTCCGGCTGATGCGCAACCAGCGTCTGCTGACCACGATCCTGGTGATCCCGATCACGCTCGGCACCGTGCTCGTCGCCGAGGGGCTGCTGAACTATCTCGGGCCGCAGGGCTGGTTCAACCGCGTGCTGATGACCTTCGGCATCATCTCCTCGCCGGTGAAGCTCTTGCACAACTACTGGGGCGTGATGCTCTCGCTGGTGATCACCGGCTTCCCCTTCACCTTCCTTTTGACGCTGTCCTATCTCTCCGGCATCGATCCGGCGCTGGAGCAGGCCGGCGCGACGCTGGGCGCCGGCCCCTGGGATCGCTTCAAGCACATCCTGTTCCCGCTGCTGCTGCCGGGGCTCGCGATCACCTTCTGCCTGAGCTTCGTGCAGGCCTTCTCGGTCTTCCCCTCGGCCGTGCTGCTCGGCGCCCCTTCGGGGCCGACCCGCGTGATCTCGATTGCGGCCTATCAGGCGGCCTTCGAGGAATACGACTACTCCATGGCTTCGGCCGTCGCGATGATCATGGGCGTGGTTCAGCTCACCATCGTCGTCGTGGTTCTGGCCGCGCGTGGCTTGCTGTATCGCGGCCCTGCCGGCGGCGGAAAGGGCTGATCCGATGGTGAAAGACACCCGTCTCTCGACGAAGCTCTGGGCGGCCGCCAACTGGACGCTGATCGGATTCTTCGTGGTCAACCTGTTCGCGATGATCGCGACGGTGGTGACCTCGTCCTTCTCGACGCGCTGGCTCGGCACCTGGCTGCCGGCCGGCTGGACAACGCGCTGGTATTCGGCCGCGTGGTCGGAATTCCAGCTCTATGACGTGCTCTCCGTCACCTTCCAGATCGTGTTCCTGGTGGTGGCGCTGTCCGGCCTGATCGGCGTGCCGGCGGCCTATGCGCTGGCGCGACGCGACTTCCCGGGCAAGAAGCTCGTGATGCTGCTGTTCCTGCTGCCGCTGCTGGTGCCGCCGATCACCTTCGGCATTCCGCTCGCGACAGTGCTCTACCAGACCGGCTTCGCCGGCCAGATGTCGGGCGTGGTGCTCGCCAATCTCGTGCCGACCGTGCCCTTCGTCATCCTGGTGATGATCCCGTTCATCGAGCAGATCGACACCAAGATCGAGGCGGCGGCGCGCGTCTTCGGCGCCAACACCTTCAAGCTCTTCGTGCATGTGCTGCTGCCGCTGCTCATGCCCGGCATCCTCGCCGCGCTGCTGCTTGTGCTGGTCCGGACGCTCGCCATGTTCGAACTGACCTTCCTCACGGCAGGCCCGACCAGCCAGACGCTCGTCGTCGCGCTCTACTACGCGGTCTTCGCCGCCGGCGTGCGCGCGGTGCAGTCGATCGACGCCATGGCCGTGATCTACATGGTCACCACCCTGATCTGGCTCGTGATCGCCTTGCGCTTCGTCAACCCGACGCAGATCGTCGCCCGCGCAAAGAAGTGAGAGACGCGGCCCGGGCGTGCAAAACCGGGCCGAATGCTATACGGGAGCGGCCATGACCTTGCCGCTCCCGAATATGCGCTTCTCCGTCGCGCCGATGATGGACTGGACCGATTCCGCTTGCCGGATCATCCATCGCCTGATGTCGCGTCATGCGCTGCTCTATACCGAGATGGTCACCGCCCAGGCGGTGATCCGCGGCGACCGTCAGCGCCTGATCGGCTTCGACGCGACGGAACATCCGGTTGCGCTTCAGCTCGGCGGCAACGATCCGAAGTTGCTGGCGGAAGCCGCGAAGATCGGCGCCGATTTCGGCTATGACGAGATCAACCTGAACTGCGGCTGCCCCTCCGATCGGGTGCAGGGCGGGGCCTTCGGCGCCTGCCTGATGCGCGAGCCCGCTTTGGTCGGCGATTGTGTCGCGGCGATGAAGGCGGCGGTCTCGATCCCCGTCACGGTGAAATGCCGCATCGGCGTCGATGATCAGGACCCTGAAAGCGCGCTCGACGCATTGACCGCTTCGGTGCGCGTGGCCGGCGTCGATGCCCTCATCGTCCATGCCCGCAAGGCCTGGCTGCAGGGGCTGTCGCCCAAGGAGAACCGCGAGATCCCGCCGCTCGATTACGAGCGCGCCTATCGCCTGAAGGCGGCCAATCCGGACCTGCCGATCGCGATCAACGGCGGCATCAAGGTCCTGTCCGAATGGCCGGCGCATCTGGAGAAGCTCGATGGCGTGATGATCGGCCGCGAGGCCTATCAGAACCCCGAGATCCTGCTCCAGGTCGATCCGCTGCTCTTCGGCAGGGAGGCTCCGGTGACGGACGCCTTCGCCATGTTGGAGGCGCTGGAACCTTACATCGCCGCGCATCTCGAGCGGGGCGGGCGCGTGCATGCCTTCACCCGCCATCTCGTCGGGCTCTTTCCGGGCCGCCCCGGCGCGCGCCTATTCCGCCGCCATCTCGCCGAGCGCTGCGTCGGCGCCGATGCCACGCTGGAAGACCTGCGCGCCGCCATTGCCCATGTGTCGCACCACGAGGCCGCAGCCGCCGCCTGATCGCGCCGGTTCGTTGCGGAAAGCGCGATTTGCTGCGAAGCCGTGGCTGGTTCCCCGAAAAAGGGGACGATTGCAGGTTTGGCGGGATGGCAGGGCGATGGCGCAGGACGGGATCAGGCTGGTCAACGTGTTCACGCATCAGGGGCAGGGCGGCAATCCCTGTCCGATCGTGATCGATGCGGCGGCGTTGCACGACGAGGACATGCGGGCGATTGCGGCCCGCTACGGCCATGAATCCGGCTTCGTCCGTCCGCCCTCCGGCGCCGATTCCGATTTCACCTTCCGCTTCTGGGTGCCGCGCCATGAGATGGAAATGTGCGGCCATGCCACGATCGGCGCGCTCTGGTGCCTGGCGACGGCCGGCCGCCTCGATGCCGAGCAGATGCGGATCGAGACGCGCAGCGGCTCCGTTACCGGCTATGTCGAGAACCGCGAGACCGGGAACCCGACAGTCGAGATCAGCCAGCCGGTCGGCAAGGTCGTCGACCTCAAGCGCGAGCAGGAGGAGGATGTGCTCGCGACGCTCAGGATTTCACGCAGCGACCTGCTCGACTTGCCGATCCAGAATGCCGTGACCTCACGCGTCAAGACGCTGATCCCGATGAAGAGCGTCGCGCATCTTCAGGCGCTGACGACCGACATGGCCCTCACCGAAAAATGCTGCGAGCGCATCGCCTCGACCGGGCTTTACCCCTACGCGGTTGCGGATCAGGCCGAGCGCCGCTTCGAGGCGCGGCAATTCCCGAAATCCTCCGGCTACCCGGAAGACGCGGCGACCGGCATCGCCGCGGCGGCGCTGGCCTTCGGGCTGCTCAAGAACGATCTCGTTCCCCGCGACAGCGGCCGCATCACCATCCTGCAGGGCCGGGCGATGAATGCGCTCTCGGAAATCCGGGTCAGGATCGGCTTCGCCGACGGTCGGCCTGTCGGCTGCCTCCTCGGCGGCGAGGTCATGCCGGCGGACGATCACGCCGCCTGAATGCAGTCTCCGGATTGTGGCTGAGCAGGGGCGCAATCGTCCCTGCTTGACAGGCACAGTCGCTGCTGCTTAAACTTAACTCAATGGTTAAGTTTCAAGATGCGCAGCTCGATCGGACCTTCTCCGCCTTGGCGGACCCGACGCGGAGGGCCTTGCTGGCGCGGCTGGAGCGAGAGGACGGGCTGTCGATCAGCGAGCTGGCGAAGCCGTTTCCGGTCTCGCTCCCGGCGATCATGAAGCATCTCGACGTCCTCTCGGATGCCGGTTTGCTGACGCGGACCAAGGCGGGGCGCACGGTGTCCTGTCATCTGAATGCGGAGCCGATGGAGGAGGCGATGGGCTGGCTGGCGCGCTATCAGCGGTTCTGGACCGAGCGCCTCGACGCGCTGGAGGCGCTGCTCGAAGCGCGGCGCAAGGGCGAAGGCTGAAGAGCCGGGACAAAAAGTGCCAAGAGGCTGAAGAGGCTAGAGGGCGGGAGAGGGAAGAGGGCATATGCATCAGCCGGTGACACCCAGCCTCACCATGAAGCGCCGCCTCAACGCGTCGCCGGCCGAGGTCTATGAGGCCTGGACCAACCCGGACCTGCTAGTCCGCTGGTTCGGGCCGGAGAATGTCGTGGCGCAGGAGGCGGAGATCGATCCGCGGGTCGACGGCGCCTATCGCGTCGTGATGATCGAGAACACCGGCGAGCGCCACGAGGTTCTCGGCCGCTATCTCGAGGTCGTCGAGAACGAGCGCCTCGTCTTCAGTTGGTCCTGGATCACGACGCCCGAGCGCGTCTCGCGCGTCACCGTGACGCTCAAGCCGGATGGCGAGGGCACGATCCTGACGCTCCTGCACGAGAAGCTCGCCGACGATGCTGCCGTCCGCGGCCACACCCATGGCTGGACGGGCACCATGGTCAAGCTCGAGGCCTATTTCGCCTGAGCGACCGCGCGCCGCGGCATGATCCGCGCCGCGCCGGAAAAGCCGCCGGTACCGCGCCGGCGGACATTGGAGGAGAGGAGACGATGGAACACAGGATCGTATCCCGTGAGGAGTGGCTTGCCGCGCGCAAGATCCATCTCGCCAACGAGAAGGAGCTGACCCGCCGGCGCGACGCGCTGTCGGCCGAGCGGCGCGCGCTGCCCTGGGTCAGGATCGAGAAGACCTACACGTTCGAGGGTTGGGACGGGGGGCTGTCACTCGGAGATCTTTTCGCCGGCAACAGCCAATTGATCATCTACCACTTCATGTTCGGGCCGGGTGCCCGGGAGGGCTGCCCGAGCTGCTCCTTCCTCGCCGATCACTTCGACGGCGCCAACCGGCATCTCAGGCATCACGATGTCAGCCTCGTCGTGGTCTCGCGCGCTCCTTACCCCGAGTTCCAGAACTTCCGGCATCGTATGGGCTGGGATTTTCCCTGGGTCTCCTCGGCCAACAGCGACTTCAACCACGACTTCCACGTCTCGCCGAGCCCAGGGGAGAAGGCGGCAGGCCGCTACGAGTACAATTACGCGATGCATGACGGGCAGGGCGGAGAGATGCCGGGCTTCAGCGTCTTCTATCGCAACGATGCGGGCGAGATCTTCCACACCTACTCGACCTATGCCCGCGGCGGAGACCTCCTGATCGGCGCCCATAACTTCCTCGACATGACGCCGAAGGGGCGCAACGAGGTCGGCATCATGGACTGGGTTCGCCATCACGACCGCTATCCGAGCAAGCCGCTGGGCGCGGCCAGCTTCCAGCCGGAACTCGCGGTGAGTTCTTACTGCGACTGAGAACGATTTTGCGGACCCATTCCGGGTCCATAGAGTTGATATCAACATTTAATAAGGCGGCTGCGGGTGGCAGTCGCGAGCAGGGAGATAGTTGATGGCTTATGTCGATGGTTTCGTCGTGGCGGTGCCCGCCGCGAACAAGGACGCCTACCGCAAGCAGGCGGCCGACGCGGCGCCGCTGTTCAGGGAATTCGGCGTCAGGCGCCATGTCGAGGCCTGGGGCGACGATGTTCCGGACGGCAAGGTGACCGACTTCAAAGGGGCGGTGAAGGCAACGCCCGACGAGGTCGTGGTCTTCTCCTGGTTCGAATATCCAGACCGGGCGACCCGCGACGCCGCCAACGAGAAGATCATGAGCGATCCGCGCATGAAGGCGATGGGCGAGGCCATGCCCTTCGACGGCAAGCGCATGATCTATGGCGGCTTTACCCCGATTCTCGACGAAGGCGAGGGCGGCGCGATGGGCTATCTCGACGGTGTCCTCGTCGCCGTGCCTGACGAGCGCAAGGCGGATTACCGCAACTTCTCCGCCGGGCACGCGGCCCTGTTCAAGGAGTACGGCGCCCGCCGGGTGGTCGATGCCTGGGGCGACGATGTGCCGGACGGCAAGCTCACGGACTTCAAGGGCGCGGTGAAGGCGCAAGCCGGCGAGACTGTGGTCTTCAGCTGGGTCGAGTGGCCCTCCAAGGAGGCGCGCGCCACCGCCTGGGGCAAGATCATGGCGGATCCGCGCATGGCCGAGCTCAAGATGCCCTTCGACGGCAAGCGCGTCGTCTATGGCGGCTTCGCTCCGATCTTCGACACCGGACGCGGTTGAGGCGGGCGGCTCCCATACACGCAACGGCCATGCGGGGGTGGCATCTTGCCCCCGCTGGCCAAATGGCCGAGAGATCGGGCGGCTTCACCGGATCTCTCGTCATGTTTGCTGGCATTCCCATCGGCGATCTCGCCTTCCTCGCCGTCTCGCTCGTGCTGGCCGGCGCGGTCACCGGCCTTCTCGCAGGCGTCTTCGGCGTCGGCGGCGGCGCAGTCATCGTGCCCGTGCTCTACGAGATCTTCCGCGTCATCGGCGTGGCGGAGGAGGTGCGCATGCCGCTCAGCGTCGGCACCTCGCTCGCGATCATCATCCCGACGTCGATTCGCTCCTTCAATGCCCACCGGGCCAAGGGACTCGTCGATCTCTCGATTCTCAAGGTCTGGGCGGTGCCGGTGATCCTCGGCGTCCTCGCCGGAAGCTGGATCGCCCGCTTCGCACCGGCCGATCTCTTCAAGATCGTCTTCGTCGTGGTGGCGACGATCTCGGCGCAGCGCCTGCTCTTCGCCGCCGACCGCTGGAAATTCGGCGAGGATATGCCCGGCAAGCCGCTGATGGTCGTCTATGGCGGCATCATCGGCGTGCTCTCGGCTCTAATGGGCATCGGCGGCGGCCAGCTCTCCAGCCTGTTCATGACCTTCTACGGCCGGCCGATCCATCAGGCGGTCGCGACCTCCTCGGGTTTGGGCGTGCTGATCTCGATCCCGGGCGCGCTCGGCTTCATCTATGCCGGCTGGCCGCAGATGGCGTTGGGCACGCTGCCGCCGCTCTCGCTCGGCTATGTCTCGCTGATCGGGATGATCCTGTTCATCCCGACCTCGATCTGGACGGCCCCGATCGGTGCCAGCCTCGCCCATCGGCTCTCCAAGCGCCGCCTCGAGATCGCCTTCGGCCTGTTCCTGCTCGTCGTCGCCAGCCGCTTCGTCTGGTCGCTGATCCACTGAGGCGGCGGGTCATGGGCGAGACCACGATTCGGCTGCTGCTGCCCCAAGACCATAAGGCGCTGGCCGCGCTGATGGTCGAGATGCAAGGGCATTACAGCGTACCGTGCCCGGCTACCGAAGACATCATGGCCGGTCTGGCGGCCTTACCGGCCGGCGTTGACATTCTTGTCGCCGTGAAGGGCGCAGCGGTGCTCGGCTTCGCCTCCGCCTGCAATCTCTATCCGGGTCCGGGCCTGAAGAGCGGCTTCTTCCTCAAGGAGATCTACGTCGCCGATGCCGCCCGCGGCGCAGGGCTCGGCCGGAAGCTCATGGCGGCGCTGGCTGAGCTGGCCTTGGAGCGGGGCCATCGTCGGGTCGACTGGACGGCCGATGCCGATGACGCGGCGCTGCTGCGCTTTTACGAAAGCCTAGGCGCGGCCGCCTATCCGAAGAAGGTGTTCTACCGCCTGACCGGCGATGCGCTGGTCGGCCTGGCGAGAGCCGCTGAAGACTGATCTTCAGTCTTTGCGACCGGCCAGTCGCTTCGGCAGCACGGCCATGATCGCCAGTCGCTCGGCTTCGCTCAGTCGGCCCCATTGCGCAATTTCGGTGAGCGTCCGTCCACAGCCCTCGCAGAGCTTGCTGACGGGATCGATGACGCAGATCTTGATGCAGGGCGTCGAGGCGCCGCTCATCGCCCGGGCCATCCGATCGCGAGCGCCAGCCCGAGATAGATCGCGATCTCGGCGAGCTGCTGGGCGGCGCCGAGGATGTCGCCCGTTTGCCCGCCGATCAGGCGCCGTGCCATGCGCGACAGCACGGCGGTCGCACCATGCGCCAGCGCGAAGCCGATCAGCAGGCCGGGGACCGGCAATTGCGCCGCAAGGCCAATCCCCGTCGCGAGAAACAGGCTCAAGCCCAGTGCGATTCGCGCAGTCAGCACCGTCGGCTGGCCGACGGCGGCGGCCGCACCGGTGCTGCGCGCAGCGGGCTGGGTCGCCAGCATGAACAGTCCCTCGGCGCGGGACCAGGGCGCCGCGACGAGCAAGGCGGCGGCGGCTGCCCAGGCGCCGGAGCGGTCGAGGATCATCGCGATCAGGCTCGCCCGCAGCATGAGCGAGAGCCCCAGCGCCAGCGCGCCATAGGAACCTATGCGGCTATCCTTCATGATCTCGAGCCGCCGCTCGACCGTATGCCCGCCGAAGAGCCCGTCGGCAGTGTCTGCAAGCCCGTCCTCATGAAAGGCGCCGGTCGTCAGGGCAAGAGCGCTCAAAGCGAGCGCGGCGACGATGAAGCCGCTCAAGCCGGCAAGCCCCGCCCCCAGCGCGACGAGCGCGGCCGGCGCGGCGATGACCAGCGCGGCGAAAGGCAGGGCGCGCGGCACTTCCCGGAAATCGGGAATGCCATGGCCATCGCTCTCGCCCGGCAGCAACGGCACCGGCAGGCGCGACCAGAAGCGCAGGCAGATCGCGGTCGCGATTCCCCAGCCCGGCCAGTCCGGCGGTGGCGTCCCGGTCGTAGTTTCGGCCTCTGCCATGTCCGCCGCGTCGTCTCGCTCGATTGTCTTCACGCTCCCGACCCTATAGCAGCAGCGTCAATCCTGCCGCCATGCCGATGCGCTGATGCGGCGCCCTCGCGAGATGGATTTGACCATGGCCGCCTCCGGATTGCCCTTCGACGATATCCGCGACCTCATCGCCGCGATGCCCGGCCCCGATATGGCGGCAGCCAATGCGGTGCGCGCCCGCGACGCCAACCTGACCAAGCCGGCCGGCAGCCTCGGCCGCATGGAGGAGATCGCCGAATGGCTCGCCGCCTGGCAGGGCAAGGCTCCGCCCGAGGTGCGGCGCCCGTTGGTCTGCGTCTTCGCCGGCAATCATGGTGTGGTCGCGCAGGGCGTCTCGGCCTATCCGCAGGCGGTGACGCGCCAGATGCTGGAGAATTTCGCTGCCGGCGGCGCGGCGATCAACCAGATCTGCGCGGCCTATGACCTCGGCTTCAAGGTCTTCGACCTCGCGCTCGACCTGCCGACCGGCGACTTCACCCAGACCGATGCGCTCGACGAGCGCGCCTGCGTCGCCACCATGGCCTTCGGCATGGAAGCGCTCGTCGGCGGCACGGATCTGCTCTGCCTGGGCGAGATGGGCATCGGCAACACCACCTCGGCGGCGGCGATCTATGCGGCGCTCTATGGCGGCGACGCCGCGCACTGGTGCGGCCGCGGCACCGGCATCGACGACGAGGGCCTGAAGCGCAAGGTCGCGGCGGTCGAGGCGGGCCTCGCCCTGCATCGCGCCCATCTCAAGGACCCGCTCGAAGTGCTGCGCCGTCTCGGCGGGCGCGAGGTCGCGGCGATCTGCGGCGCGATCATCGCCGCGCGCTCGCAGCGCATCCCGGTGATCCTCGACGGCTATGTCGTGACGGCTGCCGCTGCGATCCTGCATGCGATCGAGCCGTCGACCATCGACCATTGCATCGCCGGCCACCTCTCGGCCGAGGGCGCCCATGCCGACGTGCTCGCCCGTCTCGGCAAGGTGCCGTTGCTCGCGCTCGACATGCGCCTCGGCGAGGGCTCGGGCGCGGCGCTTGCCGCCGGCCTCGTCAAGGCGGCGGCAGCGGTCCACTCGGGCATGGCGACCTTCGAGCAGGCCCAGGTCGCGCGGAAGGATGACGAGACGACGCGACACTGAGCTGCAGCTTCGGCCCGCCGACGCGAGGGGCTATTGCCCTGTGGCCGCGTGCCGTTGGACGGCAGCGACGATGATGTCGTGCAGTTCCGTCTGTGCCTCCTCGCGCGTGAGGTCGCCGGCAGCCGCAGCACCGGACAGGGCTTCAGCCGCGCCCAGCACGCCCCAGAAGGCCGCCGCCGGAACGGGCGTCGCGGCAAAGGGCTGAAAGGTGGCGCGGCATTTGGCGATGAAAGCCGCGTTGTAGCCGCGTTTCAATTGCTCGAGTTCCGGCGAGCCCGCAAGCGCCGCACTGACGCCGGCAATCTCGCGCCCCTGTGTCAGCACGCAGTCGAGATAGCAGGCCGCGATCACGCCCGCCCGCGCGACAAGCTCCCGCGGAGCCTTCGCCAGCGCCTCATCCATCAAGGCGGTCTGGCGCGCATCATATTCCCGGTAGAGCGCGGCGAGCAGGCCGGCCCGCGTCCCGAAATGATCGTAGACGACGGGCTTGGTCACGCCGGCTTCCTCGGAGAGCCGGCCGAGGCTCAGCGAATCCGTGCCCTCCCGGCGCACGAGGCTCCAGGCCGTGTCCAGCAATTGGCGCTGGCGATCGTTGCGGCTGAGGCGCCGGCGGGTTTGCCGACCGTCCGCATTTTCGTCGGCAGCTGTATGGGGCTCGCTTGACATTTAATATACCAACGGTAACTTACTAAGAGTATATAACGCCGATGAACGGCGCGCAACCGACCAGGATATCAGCCATGCACAGCCTTATCGTCGTTTCCCATCCTCTGCCGGATTCGCTGACGGCCGCGGTCGCGCGGCAGGTCGGCGCCGGGCTCGCACAGGGCGGCCACAGCTTCGAGATCGCCGATCTCGCGGCTGAGGGGTTCGACCCGCGCTTTACCAGCAATGATGTCGCGGTGCATCTGAAGCAGGCGCATGTCGATCCTGTCGTCGCAGCCGAGCAGGCGCGGATCGGGCGTGCCGATGCGCTGGTGCTGGTCTATCCGGTCTATTGGTGGTCGTTCCCGGCCTTGCTCAAAGGCTGGATAGACCGGGTCTTCATCAATGGCTGGTCCTATGAGGAGATGCCGGATGGCCGGATTATCAGGAAGCTAGGCCACCTGCCGATCCATCTCGTCGCGATCGGCGGCGCCGATCTGCGCACCTATGCGCGCCACGGTTATTTCGGCGCGATGCGGACGCAGATCGAGCACGGCATCTTCGGCTATTGCGGCGCGCCGGTGCGCGGCTCCGACTTGCTGGTGCCGGGCGAGACCCGGGATGCGGCCGACATGCTCGAAGCGGGCGCGCGCATCGGCCGCGCGATCTTCGCGCAACCGCCTTCCGCACAGGCCGCGTGAGCGCGGCCGCCGCTGTGGATCAGGAGGCGTAATCGGTCTTCAGGCCGGCACGCTCGGCATGGCACTCCTGTGCCAGCTCGATCAGCCGCGTGATCAGGGCGGGGTAGGGCAGGCCGGAGGCCTCCATCATCTTCGGATACATGCTGATCGCGGTGAAGCCCGGCAGCGTGTTGATCTCGTTGAAATAGAAGGCGCCGCTCTGGCGATCGAGGAAGAAGTCGACCCGCGCCAGCCCGCTGCATTCCAGCGCGAGGAAGGCGTCGATCGCGAGCTGCCGCACGCGCGCCATCTGCCCGGCATCGAGCTTGGCCGGCAGGTCGACGCTGGCGCCGTCCTGGTCGATATACTTGGCCTCGTAGGAGTAGAACTCGTGCTGCGGGCCGGCATTGAGTTCGCTGGCGACGCTTGCCACCGGCGGATCGCCGTCGAGCACCGCGACCTCGATCTCGCGGGCATCGATGCCCTGCTCGATCAGCACCTTGGTGTCGTACTGGAAGGCGTCGGTGAGCGCGGCGTCGAGCGCCTCCCAGCTCTTGACTTTATGGACGCCGACGCTGGAGCCCATGTTGCAGGGCTTGACGAAAACGGGGAGCGTGAGCCGCCCCTGCGCCGCCTTCGCCGAGCCCGCGGGATCGCGGCGCCAGTCGCGGCGGGATAGGGCGAGATACGGCGCGACCGGCAGGCCGGCGAGCGCCGCCAGCCTCTTCGCGATGTCCTTGTGCATGCCGACCGCCGAGGCCAGCACGCCCGAGCCGACATAAGCCGCCCCGGCAAGTTCCAACAGGCCCTGCATCGCCCCGTCCTCGCAGAGCGGGCCATGGATCACCGGGAACACGACATCGACCGGCAGGATCGCCGGTGCGGTGCTGTCGGCTGGCAGGATCGCGGTGCGCTCGCCTTGCGGCTCCAGCCGGATCGCGGGCGAATCCGTTGGGATGGGCAGGCTCTCGGTATTGGCCCCTTCGATCCGGCGCAGGTCGTGGCACTGCCAGCGGCCCTGCTTGTCGATGCTCACCGGGACGGGCTCGAAGCGCTCGCGGTCGATATAGCGCAGGACCGAGGCCGCCGACTTCAGCGACACCTCATGCTCGCCCGACTTACCCCCATAGAGCACGGCGACGCGCGTTTTCCGGTTCATGGTCCGATGGTCCGATAGGCTGGAGGAAATGCCTGAGCGAGGCTGTGAAAGGATGTCGCCGAGCGATGAGGCGAGATTCGGGCGGCTGGATCAGGCGGCGCGCGGCTTCGCCTTCGGTTCGGGCAAGGCGGCGAGCGTGTCCATCACGCGCTCGGCCGGCAGCGTGATCGTCACCTCGGTGCCGGCGCGCGGCTTGGACTTCAGGAGGAAGCCGCCGCCATGCAGGTCGATCAGCCCCTTGACGATCGGCAGGCCCAGCCCCGAGCCCTGCTCGGCCGTCTTGATCGCAAGGGAGCCACGTCCGAAGCTCTGCATCACGATCGGAATCTCGTTCTCGGGGATGCCGGGGCCGGTATCGGTGACGGAGACATATTGTCCGCCCGTCGCGGTCCAGCCGACCTTGACGGTGATTTCGCCACCCTGGGGCGTGAACTTGATCGCGTTCGAGAGCACGTTGAGCACGGCCTGACGGATGGCGCGCTCATCGGCCCAGACACGCGGCAGGTCGGGCTCGGCCAGCGCCCGGATGCTCTGGCCCTTGGCCTTGGCGCGCAAGGCCAGCATGTGCTGGCACTCCTCGACGATGCCGGGAAGCGAGAGCGCCTCCTCGTTCAGCTCGTATTTGCCGGCCTCGATGCGCGAGAGGTCGAGAATCTCGTTGATCAGGTTGAGCAGGTGCTGGCCCGAGCCGTGGATGTCGGCCGAGTATTCCTTGTAGGCGGCATTGGCATGCCCGCCGAAGATCTCGTTCTTCATCACCTCGGAAAAGCCGAGGATGGCGTTGAGTGGGGTGCGCAACTCGTGGCTCATCGTCGCGAGGAAACGCGACTTGGCGAGGTTGGCCTCTTCCGCCTTGCGCCGCGCCTCGTCCGAATTGGCGTTGGCGGTTTCGAGCTCGGCGATCAGCGCGTCCTTCTCGGCCCTGAACACGATCGAGGCGACCGAGCTCGCATACAGCCGGTTGGCGAGGAAGATGAAGAAGAGCTGGGCCGAGGCCGCCATCAGCGCCATGGTGACGCTGTCCATGTCGCGCCGGTCCCAGAAGAAGACCATGATTCCGAGGATGATCGGGCTCAACCCGGCATAGACCGCGATCGGGATCGTCGCCGAGAGCATGACGGTGAGCGCGCTGACGATCAGTAGGGCGGTGGTGGCGAAGACCTTGGCACCGGGCGCGTCGACCGAGATGAACAGGAACAGCAGCAGCGACCAGGTCAGGCCGTGCATGCCCTCGGCGAGGGCGAAGAGCCGACGCCAGAATTTCAACCGGACCTCGCCGGCTGCCTTTGTCAGGAAGCGCCGCGCCATCAGCACGATGATCATCGTCGAGAGCAGCACCGTGCCGCTCCAGACCGCGACGAGCGGAGCGGGCAGCCAGAGGCAAGAGGCGGCGGCGATGCCAAGCACGAGGACCAGCGTGCCGGCGGAGCCCGCGATCCGGTATTGCGCGAAGACGCGCAGCAGTTCGTTGTCGAAGGCGCGTTCCAGCCCGGTCGAGGAGGTCAGCCGTTCGCGCGCGGACTTGACCTCGCGCGTGACCAGCTTCCGGCGTGCCACGGCCGAGGGGTCGGGTCCGCGCCCGCGCTGCACCTGTTCGGCCGTCACTTCCGCCATGATCGGGAGCGTGTATCCTCGTTCGGTCCCTGCGGCATGCAGGGCCCGGCTCGCCATCATGGACACCAAATCGTTAAGCTCTTCCTGATGGCACCCTTCGGATTCGGTCGCTCCCGCTATGGACCCTTCGGCTGGCGCCGCGTCGGCCGGCCGGTCGACTTCGTCGTGGCGCTCGGCCTGCTCGGCTTTCTCGGGCTGGCCGGCGCGATCCTGCAGTATCGGCTCGGGCCGGCGCGGGAGCTCACGGGGGCGGCCCAGGCGATCGATGGCGATTCGGTCCGGCTGCTCGGCGAGGAGTTGCGCCTGGAAGGCATCGACGCGCCCGAATACCGCCAGAGCTGCACCGCCCGCGACGGCAGGCCGGTCGCGTGCGGGCGCGAGGCGCGGCGTGCGTTGCAGGCGATGCTGACGCGCGGCGTGACGCATTGCGAGATCGGCAAGGCCGATCGCTATGGCCGGGGCCTCGCCCGCTGCCGGCAGGGCGACACTGACATCAACGCGACGCTGGTGCGCGAAGGCCATGCGGTCTCCTACGGCGCCTACCGTGCCGAGGAAGACGCGGCGCGAGCTGCCGGCCGCGGCATCTGGGCCATGCAGTTCGAGCGCCCGGAAGCCTGGCGCCGCAGCCAGTCCCGATGAGGCCTTCCGCCTTGCAGGCGTCATGAAGTGCCGGCAATCCGGTTGACCTTCCGGCGTGGGCCGTGATCGGGTACGGCGGTAGACGGAGGGGATCCGATGAAGCTTTATGACGGCGGACGGGCGCCGAATCCACGACGGGTCCGCATCTTCTTCGCCGAGAAGGGCGTGCCGCTGCCGGAGCTCGTGCCGGTCGACATCGCCAAGAAGGAGCACAGGACCGAGGCTTTCACCCGGCTCAACCCCGCCCAGCGCCTGCCTGTCCTTGAACTCGACGACGGTACGGCACTCGCCGAGACCATCGCGATCTGCCGCTATATCGAGGCGCTGCACCCGCAGCCGCCGCTCTTCGGCCGCGATGCGAAGGAGCAGGCGACCATCGAGATGTGGAATCGCCGCGTCGAGCTCGGCCTCTTCTCCAGCGTCGCTGCCGTCTTCCGCCACAGCCATCCCTCGATGGCGGAGCTGGAGGAGCAGGTGCCGGAATGGGCCGAGGCCAATCGCGACCAGATGGACGACCATCTCTGGCTGCTCGAATTGCAGCTCGCGGCCAATCCCTTCATCTGCGGCGATGCCCTGACGGTGGCCGACATCACGGCAGGCATCGCCATCGATTTCATGAAGCCGTCGCGCATCCCGCTGCCGGAGGATTTCGTCCATATCCGCCGCTGGCATGGCGAATTGTCCGGCCGCCCGAGCTGGAAGGTCTGATGCGCCGGTTCGCTTTGGCCCTGCTCGCCGTCCTGACCTCGCCCGCTCATGCACCGGCCGCCGAAAGGCTGAGCGGTGAGGCGATCGAGCGCGCCTTCCGGGGCAACACGGTCTCCGGCCGCTACACCAATGGCGGCTTCTTCACCGAATATCACGACCCCGATGGCAGGGCGCTCGGCCATAACGGCTGGCAGTCCAATGCCGATGCCTGCTGGATCACCAAGCCGGACAGCATCTGCTACTATTACGGCCCGCAGACCGATCGCACGGTGCATTGTTTCTCGGTCGAGATGAGCGGCGACCTCTACGTCCTGCGCAACAACGGCAACGGCATGGTCAACGCGCTGGCCAAGGTCGAACTCGGCAATCCCCGCAATCATAGCGATAACGGCACGCCCTGGTATTGCGATGGGCTGATCTCGCGGGCGCCCGGTCCCCCGATGAGCCGGAAGCTGGCGCGGCGCTGATGACCAGGCTCGCAGGTATCGCCGGCTTTGCGTTCGGCCTGCTGGCCGTAAGCCAGGCACCTGCGGTCGAGCGCCTGAGCGGCGATCAGATCAGGCGGCTCTTCGAGGGCAACACCGTCTCCGGCCGCTATTCCGGCAGCAACCTGCCGTTCAGCGAGTATCATCACGCCGATGGCCGGGCGAGCGGGCATAATCGCCATCTGACGAACACCGATGCCTGCTGGACCACGACGCCGGATTCCGTCTGCTATTATTACGGTCCGCTCGAAAATCGCCGCACCTATTGCTTCGCCGTCGAGACCAGCGGCGACCTGATCGTCATCCGCAGCCGCCCGAGCGGCCGGATCAACGGCCTCGCCCGCGTCGAGAAGGGCGATCCCTACGACTACGCCACGAAGAAATCGGACTGGGTTTGCGACGGCCTGATCTCGCGGGCGCCGGGCCGGTCGCGTCTGGCAGGCCGATGAGCCCCGGCGAGGCGCTCGAAGACGTGCTGACGGAGCTGCGAGCCTGCCGCATTTGCCGTGACGCGCCGCTCTACCCGCCGCCCTTGCCGCATCAGCCCCGCCCGGTCATCCAGGCTGCGGCCACGGCCCGGCTCTGCATCGCCGGGCAGGCGCCGGGCACCCGCGTCCATGCCAGTGGCCGGCCCTTCACCGACCCTTCGGGCGTGCGCCTGCGCAGTTGGCTCGGCATCGACGAAGCGCTTTTCTACGATGCGGCCAAGGTTGCGATCGTGCCGATGGGGTTCTGCTTTCCCGGCCTCGATACCAAGGGCGGCGACAAGCCACCGCGGCGGGAATGCGCGCCGACCTGGCGGAGCCGCGTTTTCGCGGGTCTGCCGCGGGTCGAACTCGTGCTGGCGATCGGGCGTTATGCCCAGAGCTGGCATCTCGGTGCGAAGGAAGCGGCCAATCTCTCCGCGACCGTCGCCGCCTGGCGCGAAATCATCGCGCGGCCGGGCCTTCCGCGCGTCCTGCCGCTGCCGCACCCGTCATGGCGCAACAATGCCTGGCTCAAGCGCAACCCGTGGTTCGAGGAGGAACTCCTGCCCGCCCTGCGGCAGGAAGTGGCGCGCCTGCTGCAGTAGTCCAGATGCTCAGTAGCGGAAGGGGCCGGAATCGAGCCCGCGATTGACCTGGCCACGCACGCCGACCACTGTGCGGACGGGACCAAGCGCTGTCTGGCCGCGGCTTTCGAGATAAACTACCCCGTCGGCGCGGCTGCCATAGCCATTGCGGGAGCTCTTGCCGAATTCGGCGCGGACGGCGCCGCCCGCCCGCACGCAGAACGCCGAACCTTCCATCCGGATGAAGCCCGCGCCGTATTCCGGGCAGGGGCGGGCGGCGGAGCCGGGTTTGGCGGCCGGTTTCGCGGAGGCCTCGTACGGCGCGGATTTCCGCGGGAGCGGCTCGCCGATCGACTGTGCCGAAGCTGCCGTTGCGAGGCCGGTCAGAAGCAGGGCGAGGGTGGCGGTGCGGAGCATAGCGAACATCCGTGGCGACGGTCCTTGCTACTGAGCCAGCAAGGCGCAGTTGTGGCAAGATCGTCCGTTCAGGCCCGGCCATAGAAAAACCCCGGCTTTCGCCGGGGTGAGTATCCCTCGCACTACGGGCTCTGTTGGATCAGAGCTGATTCGAAACGCGCGAGCGGATCAGGAAGTTGTCGAAGGTGTATTCGGCGATCTGGAACCAGAGATATTCGTCGCCGCGGAAGGCCGCCATCGAATCGTAGATCTTCTTGAAATCCGGATTCTTGGCCGAGGTCTCGGCATAGACCTCCTTCGAGGCCTTCAGGCAGGCTTCGAGGATCTCCTGCGAGAACGGGCGCAATTGCGCGCCGCCGGCGACCAGACGCTTCAGGGCCGGCGGATTGCGGGCGTCGTATTTCGCCTGCATGTCGATATTGGCCTGGGCCGCGGCCGTGGTGAGCAGCGATTTGTAGGTCTTCGGCAGCTCTTCCCATTTCTTCGTGTTGATGAAGAAATGCAGCGAGGCGCCGCCTTCCCACCAGCCCGGATAATAGTAATACGGCGCAACCTTGTTGAAGCCGAGCTTCTCGTCATCGGCCGGGCCGACCCATTCGGCCGCGTCGATCGTGCCCTTTTCGAGCGCCGGATAGATGTCGCCGCCGCCGATCTGCTGCGGCACGACGCCGAGCTTGCTCATCACCTGCCCGGCGAAGCCGCCGATGCGCATCTTGATGCCCTGCAGGTCGGCGACCGTCTTGATCTCCTTGCGGAACCAGCCGCCCATCTGGCAGCCGGTATTGCCGCCGGGCAGGGCGTAGATGCCCGCCTTCTTGTAGAATTCGTTCAACAACTCGTTGCCGCCGCCATGGTAGAACCAGGCGTTCTGCATGCGCGCATTGAGTCCGAACGGCACGGCGGTGCCGAAAGCGTAGGTCGGATCCTTGCCGACATAGTAATAGGACGCAGTGTGGCACATCTCGACGGTGCCGTTCGTGACGGCATCTGCCGCCTGCAATGCCGGAACGATCTCGCCGGCCGCAAAAACCTGGATCTGAAATTTGCCGTCGGTCGCTTCCGAGACGGCTTTGGCGAGAACTTCAGAAGCCCCGTAGATGGTATCCAGCGATTTCGGAAAGGATGAGGTGATGCGCCACCTGATCTCCGGCATCGACTGCGCGATGGCCGGACTGGTGATCGCGCCCGCAGCCGCCCCCGCTGCTGCGGTCTTCAAGAATAGGCGTCGCTTCATCAACCATACCCTCCCTCTGAGGCATCGCCGGTTTTCCGGTCGTGCCGATGCGAGCCAGCAAAGCAGGTCTGTTGGCCGGTGCAAGAGGAATTTGCATGGCTATCATGCAAATTCGTCATGAATCGCTACCGAACCCTGTTTTTCGCAGATCGATGAGGGGCGGGAGAGGGGGGAAGATAGAGCCCGGAATGCAGCAAGGCCCGGCTTTCGCCGGGCCTTGCATCGTCGAGCGAGTGTCGCGCCGGTACGCTCAGCGAGCGCGGGTGCGGACCTGGAAGACGTCGAAGCTGAGCTCGGCGACCTGCCACCAGAGATACTGGTCGGAACGGAAGGCAGCCATGGCGTCGATCGCCTTCTTGAAGTCCGGGTTCTTGGCCGAGATCTCGGCATAGAGCTCGTTGGAGGCCTTCAGGGAGGCTTCCATCACGTCCTGCGGGAACGGGCGAAGCTGCGTGCCGGCCGCGACGAGGCGCTTCAGCGCCGCCGGGTTCACCACGTCGTAGCGGGCGGCCATCTGCGTGTTGGCATAGGTGCAGGCGGCGGTCAGCGCGGCCTGGTAGGCCTTCGGCAGGGCGTTCCACTTCTCCAGGTTGACGAAGGCGTGCACGGTCGGGCCGCCCTCCCAGAAGCCCGGATAATAGTAGTACGGGGCGACCTTGGCGAAACCGAGCTTCTCGTCGTCATAGGGGCCGACCCACTCGGCGCCGTCGATCGTGCCCTTCTCGAGCGCCGGGTAGATGTCGCCGCCGCCGATCTGCTGCGGCACGACGCCGAGCTTGCTCAGCACCGAGCCGGCGATGCCGCCGATGCGCATCTTCAGGCCCTGGAGGTCGGCGACCGACTTGATCTCCTTGCGGAACCAGCCGCCCATCTGCGCGCCGGTATTGCCGCAGGGCAGGCCGTAGATGTTGAACTTCTTGTAGAACTCGTTGAACAGTTCGTTGCCGCCGTTCTGGAACAGCCAGGCGTTCTGCTGGCGGGCGTTGAGGCCGAATGGCACCGAGGCGGCGACAGCGAAGGTCGGGTCCTTGCCGACATAGTAGTACGAGACGGTGTGGGCCATCTCGACGGTGCCGTTGGTCACGGCGTCGGCCGCCTGCAGCGCCGGCACGATTTCACCGGCCGCGAAGACCTGGATCTGGAACTTGCCGTCGGTCAGCTCGGAGACCATCTTCGCCATGACTTCGGCGCCGGCATAGATCGTGTCGAGGGACTTCGGGAAGCTCGACGCCAGGCGCCATTTGATTTCCGGATTCGACTGGGCGACGGCCGGCATGGCGACGGCGGTCGCAGCGGCGCCGGCCGCGGCGGTCTGGATAAACTGACGACGCTTCATCTCGGGACTCTCCTCGGATGTCTGGCGGGTGCGGGCGTTTCGAAACAGCTTCTGCCGCCCGGCATTCGGAATCGGGTTGTAGCGAATGGGTTTTCGAAGCGCGAGGGATTTCATCGCGGATTCCTGCGACTTTCGGCTAGTTTGCGCCCTCGGCTTGGCGTGCATCTCCCTCAGTGGTTAAAGCGGGCATGATCGAGACCGAAAACCTCAGCCTCCGACGCCCGGGGATAGATGATCTCGACGCGATCCACGCGATGCGCAGCGACCTCGATGTCGTCCGTTTCCTCGGCGGCCGCGCGCTCAGCCGCGAAGAGGCCTGGCACCGGCTGACGCGCCTCGTCGGGCAATGGACCTTGCGCGGCTACGGCATGTTTGCGGTCGTCGAGAAAAGCAGCGGTGCCCTGGTCGGCGAAGTCGGGCTGTTCGATGGCCGCAGGGACCTGTCCCCCGATTTCGACAATGCGCCGGAGGCCGGCTGGATCCTGGCCAGCGCCGCGCATGGCAAGGGTTATGCTGGCGAGGCGGCGGCGGCCGCGCATCGCTGGTTCGCCGCGACCCATGGCGAAAAGCGCAGCGTCTGCATTATCGCGCCTGAAAATCTTGCCTCCTTCCGCGTCGCGCACAAGCTCGGCTACAAGAGCTTCGGACAGGTCGAGTATCAGAACAGGCCGGTGGTGATGCTCGAACGCATCCCCGGCGGAAGGGCGTGAGGCGGGGAGGCCGGCATGGATCAGGACAAGCTCGCGAAGCTGCGGCAGCGTTATGCCGGTGCCGGCGGCGGTGACATTCACGATCCGCATTTCGCCAAGGTGGCCGCGGCCCAGTTCACCGGCGACAAGCGCAAATGGCCCTTCGCGGATGTCGCGACCTTCGTCGGCGCGCACTACCGCCCCGATGCCTTGACGACGCCCGGCCTCGGCGGCCTCGATGTCGCGATCATCGGCGTGCCGATGGATCTCGGCGTCACCAATCGCGCCGGCGCGCGCCTCGGCCCGCGCGCGGTGCGTGCGATCGAGCGCATGGGGCCGATGGATCATGTGCTGGGCACCGCGCCCTTCACCACGCTCAGGGTCGCCGATATCGGCGACGTGCCGTTCCGCTCGCGCTATTCGCTGGAGAGCTGCCACGAGGATATCGAGGCGACCTTCAGGACGATCGTCGAGGCCGGCGTTTCGCCGCTCGCCGTCGGCGGCGACCACTCGATCACCTATTCCATCCTGAAGGCGGTGGGCGCGAAGCGCCCGGTCGGCATGGTCCATATCGACGCCCATTGCGATACATCCGGTCCCTATGAGGGTTCGAAATTCCATCATGGCGGGCCGTTCCGACAGGCGGTGCTGGATGGGGTGCTCGACCCCGAGCGCGTGATCCAGATCGGCATCCGCGGCGGCGCCGAGTATCTCTGGGAGTTCTCCTATGAGTCCGGCATGACCGTGATCCACGCCAACGAGGTCGACGATCTCGGCCTGGAGGCGGTGATCGCGAAGGCGCTCGCCGTGATCGGCGACGGACCGACCTATGTTTCCTTCGATGTCGATTCGCTCGATCCGGGCTTTGCGCCGGGTACGGGCACGCCTGAAGTCGGGGGCTTGAGCCCGCGCGAGGCCCTGGCGATCCTGCGGGCGCTCAAGGGACGCGACATCGTCGCCGCGGATGTCGTAGAAGTCGCCCCGCAATACGACGCGACAAGCAACACGGCGCAGTGCGCGGCACAGGTGCTCTTCACCGAGCTCTGCCTGCTGGCTGAGGCGCGCGCTTCGGGAAAAGGACGACCATGATTCGGATTCGATCGATTGCGCGGGCCGCCGCGCTGGGTGGGTTCTGCCTGCTGGCTACTGCCGCGCGCGCCGAGGTGCCGGCCAACGGAAAGGCCTATCTGGACGCCGCCTACGCCTCCGTCGAATCGCTGTTCAAGCTGTATGACGGCAAGCCCAGCCTGCCGCGCCTGTCGGACCCGGTCGACGGCAAGGTGTTGGCCGATGTCTGGAACGCCCCGGCCATCCTCGGCAAGCCGCCCTATGGCGCCGATGACCTGCCCACACTGATCGATTTCGTGAAGAAGCAGACCAGCATCCTGCAGGCCTATGCATTGTTCTCGCCGCAGCCCGGCCGGAAGGCTCCGGACCAAGCGGCGAATGCCGTCGAATTTCAGGATGAGCTGACCCGGGCGCGCGTCTTCCTGCTTCAGACGGCGGGCGGTGTCCTGTCGGCGATCAATGATTTCGCCGCCAGGCTGAAGGATCAGGACAAGACCGAGGATCGGGCGCGGGGTTTGCGGGAGATGCGACTTGGCCTTCAGGAGATCGTCGTCGGTGCGGCGCTGGCGCTGCGCAGCCCTGAGCTGCGCGACGCGAATCGCCTGTTGATCGCGCAGGCTTTCGCCGAGAATGCCGCCGGCATCGCCACCGCACTGGCCCCGCCGGACCGGACTGCGCTCGTGTCGGCGCTCCAGGCGGTTCGCCCGTCCCTGAAGCCGGAAGCGCAGAAGGCGATCACGGATTTCGCCACGGCCGTGACGGCCGCTCCTTGCGAGCTCTTCTGCCTCGTCAACTGAGCGGCGGCGCCGCTGCTCTCAGGGCCGCGTCGCCAGCCAGATCACATGCCGAGCCCCGCCGCCGGTGCGGCGGGCGCGTGCGGTCACCTCTTCGGTGGCGAAGCCGGCCTGGCGCAATCGCCGCGTGAAGCCGTGATCCGGTCCCGAGGACCAGACCGCCAGAATGCCGCCCGGCCGTAATGCCGCCCGGGCGGCCTGCAGCCCCTCCGCCCCGTAGAGCTGGTCGTTGCCGGCGACGGTCAGCCCCTCCGGGCCATTGTCGACATCGAGCAGGATGGCGTCGTGGCGCGCCTTGCCGGCGCCGATCGCGGCGGCGACGTCGGTGACGTTCACCCGCACGCGGGCATCGTCGAGAGAGCCGGCGAACACCGCGGCCATCGGCCCCCGCGCCCAGGCGACGACAGCGGGGATCAGTTCCGCCACCTCCACTCGCGCATCATCGGGCAGATGGTCGAGCGCGGCCCGCAGGGTGAAGCCCATGCCCAGGCCGCCGATCAGGATGCTCGGCTGCCGGCGCTGTCCCAGCCTGTCGCAGACCAATGTCGCCAGCGCCTCCTCCGACCCGCTGAGGCGGCTGTTCATCAGCTCGTTGCTGCCGAGCATGATCGAGAATTCGCTGCCGCGCTGCTTCAGCCTGAGGTCGCCGCTGCCGTCCGGCAAGGCTGCCGTATCAAGGGTGGTCCAGGGTATCACGTCGCTCTCGCCTGTCTGGGAAGCCGCCTTATAGCGCATTTGATCCGAGGGCTCGGAAGCCAAAACGATATGCGCAGATTGCATGAAATATCGCCGCGGGCGTCGTTGATCGTTTGGTGATGCATGGCCATTTCATGTTGCGTCGCAGCATTCGCTGCCGCCTTCCGTGAAAGCCCAATATGACGCTCGCCGCGAACGATCGCAGCCTGGACGTATCCGCGTCCGCTCATGCGCCTGCTTCGGCAGGGCTCGTGCTGTTCGCGCTTGCCATGGGCGGCTTCGCCATCGGCACCACCGAATTCGCGACGATGAGCCTGCTGCCCTATTTCTCGGCCGGTCTCGGCATCGACGAGCCGACCGCAGGCCATGTCATCAGCATCTATGCGCTGGGCGTCGTCATCGGCGCGCCGCTGATCGCCGTGCTGGCGGCGCGGATTCCGCGCCGGACGCTATTGATCGGTCTGATGGCCCTCTTCGCGCTCGGCAACGGGCTGAGCGCGCTGGCCCCGACCTATCACTGGATGCTGGTCTTCCGCTTCCTGAGCGGTCTGCCGCACGGCGCCTATTTCGGTGTCGCGGCGCTGGTTGCGGCTTCGCTCTCGGCGCCGAATCGCCGGGCGCAGTCGGTAGCGCGCGTCATGCTCGGCCTGACGGTCGCGACGATTCTCGGCGTGCCCGCCGCGAGCTGGATGGGGCAAGTGCTGGGCTGGCGCACGGGTTTCGCCATCGTCGCCGGCCTCGCCCTGCTGACGGTAGTCCTGATCGCCCTGTTCGCGCCGCGCGACACCATCCAGCCGGGCGCGAGCCCGCTGCGGGAGCTCGGCGCCCTGAAGCGGCGGCAGGTCTGGTTGACGCTGGCGACCGGCGCGATCGGCTTCGGCGGCCTCTTTGCTGTCTATACCTATGTCGCCTCGACCCTGATGGCGGTGACCGAGGTCTCGCCCGCGTTCGTTCCCGTCGTACTCGCGATCTCCGGCCTGGGATTGACGGCCGGCACGCTCGTCGCCGGCTGGGCCGCCGATCGTGCGCTCGTTCCCGCAACCGCGGGCATGCTGCTCTGGAGCGCCTTCTGGCTGGCGGCTTTTCCCTTCGCTGCCGGCAATATCTGGGCGGTCTCGCTGGTCATCTTCATGATCGGCAGCGGCGGCGGGCTCGGCGCGATGCTGCAGACCCGCCTGATGGACGTCGCCGACGACGCGCAGACGCTCGCTGCCGCGCTCAACCACAGCGCCTTCAACGCCGCCAATGCGCTCGGCCCCTGGCTCGGCGGCATGGCGATCGCCGCCGGCTACGGCTGGACCTCGACCGGCTGGGTCGGCTCAGGCCTGGCGCTGGGCGGTCTCGCGATCTGGATCGTCGCTGTTCTCGACGCGCGCCGCTGAACCTGATGGCGGGGCCTTTCCGGCCCGCCCATCACCTGCTTCTTTGGTCGCATTCCGGTCAGCGCCGGCCGTTTGGGCGTGCAAGCCGCGAAAAGCTGCGCCGCTCCCTCTTGCGAGCGGCGCGAAACTGCGCCCAATCTGTCGCCACAGAACCGGACCGGGACAACAGGAAGACCGGCCGGCTGAATCTGCGGAGGTTCCATGAAGAGTTTCGTTCGTTTCATCGCGGCGGCGGCGTTGACGGTTGCCGGCGCGACAGGTGCGCTCGCGCAGGCCAAGGAGTGGAAGGAGATTCGGATCGGCACGGAAGGCGCCTATCCGCCCTTCAACAACCTGAATGCCAAGAAGGAGCTCGAAGGCTACGAGATCGACTACGGCAACCTGCTCTGCGAGCGGATGAAGGTGAAATGCACCTGGGTCGTGCAGGACTGGGACGGCATCATCCCGGCGCTGCTGGCGAACAAGTATGACGTCATCATCGCCGGCATGAACGCGACCGATGAGCGCAAGAAGCAGGTCGATTTCACCACGCCCTACAACAAGACCCCGATCTGGATGATCGGCCCGAAGAGCACCAAGTCGGACGACATCTCGCCGGCGGCGCTGAAGGGCAAGGCGATCGGCGCGCAGGGCTCGACCATCCACGCCAACTATCTCGAGAAATACTACAAGGACTCGACGCCCCGGCTCTACCCGACCCAGGAAGAGGCCAATCTCGACCTGATCAACGGCCGGCTCGACTATATCGTCGCCGACGCGCTCGCCCTCTCGGACTTCCTGACCGGCAAGGGCAAGGATTGCTGCAAGTTCGTCGCCGAGGTGAAGCGCGACGACGCCATCCATGGCCCGGGTGTCGGTGCCGCGATCCGCAAGTCCGACACGGCGCTGAAGGCCATGTTCGACAAGGCGATCGCCGAGACGACCGCCGACGGCTCGAACCAGAAAATTCAGGACAAGTGGCTGAAATTCTCCAAGTGACGCCTGCAAACGCCTGACTCTCGCCGGCGCCTTTGCGCCGGCGAGCATTCTCTCCCGCACGGCACCTCATGCTCGAAAAATTCGCATTGCTCGGCTTCGGCCCTTCCGGCTGGGGGCCGGCGCTGCTTCAGGGCGCCGCCACGACGCTCTCGGTCGCGCTCGCAACCCTGCCATTCGGCCTGGGGCTCGGCCTCGTCATCGCGCTGCTGAAGCGCTCCGACAACGTCCTGCTGCGGGCGCTGGCCACGATCTACACCACCGTGTTCCGCGGCGTGCCGGAGTTGCTCACGCTCTACATCATCTATTTCGGCATCCAGATCCTGGTGCAGAAGGTCTGGACCGGCTTCTCGATCCCGCCCTTCGGCGCCGGCATGGTCGCGCTCGGCATGGTGCTCGCCGCCTTCTCCAGCGAGGTCTGGGTTGGCGCGCTGAACTCGATCCAGAAGGGCCAGCGCGAGGCGGCCGCTGCGCTCGGCCTGTCGAAGGCGCAGGCCTTCCGCCTCGTCGTCTTCCCGCAACTGATCCGCGTGGCGCTGCCCGGCCTCGGCAATAACTGGATGGTGCTTCTGAAGGAGACCTCGCTGATCTCCGTGATCACGCTGCAGGACATCATGTTCATTGCGACGCGGGCCAATGTCGTGACCAAGGAGCCGTTCCTGTTCTTCGGCACGGCGATGCTGCTCTATTTCTTCTTCTCGCTGGTCTCCGCCTGGGGCATCGACAAGCTCGAGCAGCGCACCAATCGCGGCCAGGCCGCCTTCGGCGGAGCGACGCGATGAACTGGTGCGAATATCCCGGCGCCTGGGTCGGCAGCGAAGTCCTTCAGAACTACGGCTGCCGCATGGCGAGCGGCCTCTGGGTCACCTTCGAACTCGTGGCGATCTCGGTCGCCATCGGGTTCTTTCTGGCGCTCGGCCTTGCCGTGACCCGGCTCTACGGCCCGCGCTGGGCACGGATGGCGGTGAGCGGCTACACCACCTTCCTGCGCGGCACGCCGCTGCTCTGCCAGCTTTTCCTCGTCTATTACGGGCTCGGCCAGTTCCGCGAGTTCTGGCAGGGCATCGGCCTGTGGTGGTTCTTCCGCGAGCCGTTCTTCTGCGCGCTGTTCACCTTCACCATCAATACCGCCGCCTATCAGGCCGAGATCCTGCGCGGCGCCATCCAGGCCATCCCGCGCGGCCAGTTCGAGGGGGCACTCTCGCTCGGCCTGCACCGCTGGTCGACGCTGCGCCTCGTCGTGCTGCCGCAGGCGATGATTCTGGCGCTGCGCCCGCTCGGAAACGAACTGATCGTGATGATCAAGTCGAGCGCCATCGTCTCGCTGGTGACGCTGTTCGACCTGATGGGCGCGACACGGCTCGCCTTCGCCCGCTCCTTCGATCTCACGATCTATCTCTATGCCGCGCTGATCTATCTCGTGCTGGTCGAGATCATCCGCCGCATCTGGGACAGGATCGAAATCAGGTTGAGCCGGCATCTCGCCTTGCGTTGAGGCCGCCTCAGCCCGGCAGGGTCAGCACCACTGCGCCGCGCGGCGTCGCCACGACGGTGTGCTCGTACTGCACGGTGGGCGCGCACGGATCGCTGTAGAGCGTCCAGCGATCGCCATCTGCGTTCTCCGCCCAGTCTGCGCCCAGCGACAGGAACGGCTCGACGGTGAAGACGAGCCCGTTCGTCATCGTCCGGCGTTCGCTGCGATCCGGCCAGGTCGCGATCTCCTTGGGCTCCTCGTGAAGCGAGCGGCCGACGCCGTGGCTCGCGAGATTGCGCACCAGCGTATAGCCGTTCTTGTCGGCGAAGCGCCCGACGGCCTGCCCGATTCCGGCCAGCGGCTTGCCAGCGCCGACCTGCCCGATGCCGGCCCAGAGCGCGCGGCGGCCGTCGCGGCAGAGCCGCTCCAGCTTCGGCTTGACCGGCGGCACCGCGAAGGAAGCGCCGGTATCCGCGAAGAAGCCGTTCTTTTCGGCGGATACGTCGATATTGACGAGGTCGCCGGCGAGAATGCGCCGTGCGCCGGGAATGCCGTGGGCGATCTCCTCGTTGATGCTGATGCAGGCCGCGCCGGGGAATTCATAGGCGAGCTCCGGGGCGGGGCGCGCGCCGTGGCGTTCGAGATAATCGCGGCCGATCATGTCGAGTTCGGCGGTGGTCATGCCGGGCTCGATCGCCTTGCCCATGGCGGCGAGTGCGCGGGCGACGATGCCCCCGATCTCCTTCAGCGCCTGCAATTCGTCATCGTTGGATATGGTCATGAGCTGGAGCTAAGCCGCGGCTCTTCAAGCTGCAAGGGAAAAGCCGCATGGGCGAATGGCGTGCAATCGCCTTCCCCGCCCGGCGCGTGCACGCTAAAGCGGGATTATCTTTGAAGAATAGCGGGAGTTCGGCATGGCCAAAGTCGCATTCATCGGTCTCGGCGTGATGGGGTTCCCCATGGCCGGCCATCTCAAGGCCAAGGGTCATGAGGTCACTGTCTACAACCGCAACCCGACGAAGGCGCAGGACTGGGTCTCCCGCCATGGCGGCCTCTCGGCGCCGACCCCGGCCGATGCGGCCAAGGGCCAGGACATCGTCTTCTGCTGCGTCGGCAATGACGACGACCTGCGCTCGGTGACGACGGGCGAGAACGGAGCCTTTGCCGGCATGGAGAAGGGCGCCGTCTTCGTCGACCACACCACGGCTTCCGCCAATGTCGCGCGCGAGCTTTACGAGGACGCGAAGCAGGGCGATTTCGGCTTCGTCGATGCGCCCGTCTCGGGCGGGCAGGCTGGCGCCGAGAACGGCGTGCTGACCGTGATGTGCGGCGGCGAGCCGGAGACCTACGCCCGCGTCGAGCCGGTGATCGCGAGCTTCGCCCGCATGTGCAAGCTGATGGGCCCGGCCGGTTCCGGCCAGCTGACCAAGATGGTCAACCAGATCTGCATCGCCGGCCTCGTCCAGGGCCTGTCGGAAGGCGTCCATTTCGCCAAGCGCGCCGGGCTCGATGTCGAGACTATGCTGGAGGTCATCTCCAAGGGCGCGGCCGGCTCCTGGCAGATGGAGAACCGCGGCAAGACGATGAACCAGAACAAGTTCGATTTCGGCTTCGCCGTCGACTGGATGCGCAAGGACCTTGGGATCGTCCTCGACGAGGCCCGCCGCAACGGCGCGCAGCTCCCGGTCACGGCGCTGGTCGACCAGTTCTATGCCGAAGTCCAGAAGATGGGCGGCAATCGCTGGGATACGTCGAGCCTGATCGCCCGTCTCGAAGGCTGAGGGCGTCCCTTCGCCTTAGGCAGAGCCGCCCTTGTCATTCCGGGGCGCGCCGCAGGCGCGAACCCGGAACCCACGGCCGGGTGAGACATCCCATGTCCGGTTGCAGGCAGCTCACCCGGCCGTGGGTTCCGGGTTCTTCGCTCTGCGAAGCCCCGGAATGACAACGGAGCGCGGCCGGCTTCGCTGCGGCGGTTTACGTGGCCTGAGGCCGCTTTCGCACGAACCAGACGGCGGCGAGGCCCGCCGTCGTCAGAAGCCAGACGAACAGGTTCATCGATTGCGGCCACAGCGTCACGAGCCAGCTGATCAGGACGGTGAGCGCTGCGCTGAAGCCGAGCTGGGTCGCGCCCAATAGCCCGGCCGCCGAGCCCGCCAGCTCCGGCCGGGCCGAAAGGGCCTCGGCCGTCGCGCCGGGGATCGTCATGCCGTTGCCGACCGCGTTCAGGGCCAGCGGCAGGAACAGTGCCAACGGCGACCACCAGGGCGAGAACGACAGGGCGAGCGCTATCGCGGTTCCGACGAAGGAGATCATCAGGCCGCGCCGCACCATCGTCTGCGTGCCCATGCGCACCGCCAGCCGCGACATGGCGAAGTTGCCGATCATGTAGCCGAGCGCGTTCAGGATGAAATAGGTGCCGTAGACGTCCGAGCCGCGCCCCATCGTCTCGACGATGATATAGGGCGTCGCCGCGATGAAGACGAAGAAGGCTGACGAGGCCGACGATCCCACCACGACGTTCAGCATGAAGTCGCGGTTGCGCACCAGTTCCGGAAAGACGCGGAAGACGCCGAGCAGCGAGCTCTGCCGGCCGAGATTGGGCGCGGTCTCCGGGAGACGCGCAAGCGTGAAAGCGAGCACGGCCGCGCCGAACAGGGTCATGAACCAGAAGATCGCGCGCCAGCCGAAGGCGGTCTCGATCTGGCCGCCGAGCCAGGGCGCGAGCATCGGCGCCACCACCATGACCATGGTGACGGTGGCGATCTGGCTCGCGGCGTTGTCGCGGTCGGCGGTGTCGCGGATGATCGCCCGCGACAGCGCGAAGACCGCGCCGCCGCCGGCTCCTTCCAGCACCCGCGCGATCAGCAGGACATGCGTCGTGGGGGCCAGTGCTCCGAGTACGGAGCCGAGCGCGAACAGGACGACACCCGCATTGACGCAGGGGCGGCGCCCGAACCGGTCCGAGAGTGGCCCGATGATAAGCTGGGTTACGGCGACCGCGACGAGGAACAGCGTCAGCGTGAGCTGGATCGTCGCGTAGTTCGAGGAAAAATGCCGGGCGAGCGCAGGCGTCGCCGGCGCGAGCAGGTTGAGCGCGATCGGCTGCAGCGCCGAGATCGCGACGAGGATCGCAAGCGTGGGCTTGACCGCAGCCGCCGTCATGCTGGCCGCTTCCGCGTGAGTTTCAGGTTGGAATCGGGCCGCACGCGCTGGCGATGCATGGTGTAGAGCCCGCTGCCGACGATCAGCGTGACGCCGAACACGGCGTAGAGATCGGGCACGTCGCCCCAGACGAGGTAGCCCAGCACGGTCGCGAAGACGACGATGGCGTAGCGATATTGCGAGATCACGCCGACATCGGTGCGCCGGAAGGCACTGATGATGAAGAAGGTGCCGGCCGTGACCAGGATGGCGGCGAGCGCGACATAGACGGTCTCCACGCGCCAGATCGGCAGCCACTCTTCGGTGAAGCCGTAGGCGACGGCGACGATGCCGACGAGGACGGTCGTGGTCAGCGATACCACCGTAGAGGGCACGTCGTCGCCGATGGTGCGGGTCGTCAGGTCCCGACCGGCGACGAGGATGGCGCTGATGACGGCGACGATGGCGGCGGCGTTGAAGGATTCGGCGCCCGGGCGCACGATGAACAGCACGCCGACGAAGCCGATGGCCAACGCCACCACCCGCCGCCAGCCGACGCGTTCCATGCCCAGCAGAACCGCCAGCGCGACGATGAGCAGCGGCGAGGCCATGTTGATCGCGGTGAGATTGGCGAGCGGCATGAGACCGAGCGACCAGCCGAAAGTCAACGCGCCGAAGGCCTCGATAATGCCGCGCTGCAGCACGCGGGGGCGGAACGCCAGGCGCAGGCGATCGCCCTCGCGGGCGAGGAAGACGAGCGCGAAGCCGATCACGACCGCGATGCCGGCCCTGAGCGCGATCGACTGCCCGGCCGGATAAGCCTCGCGCGCGAGCTTCATGAACACGTCGTTGATGACGAAAAGTGACATCGCCGCGAGCATGAAGATGATGCCGCGGCGGTTTTCGACTGCGCTGGCCAAGGGATGGAATCCAGTTCGGAAGGCTTCAGGCCGGCAGGCGCGACAGGGAGAACGGCTTCAGGTCGAACGGCGACTGCCCGACGGTCGACAGGTCGGCGAGGATCTCGCCGATCGCGCTCGCGAACTTGAAGCCGTGGCCCGAGCAAGCCGAGGCGAACACGGCCTGCGGCACGCCCGGCACCGTGTCGATGATGAAGCCCTCGTCCGGCGAAACCGTGTAGATGCAGCCTTTCACCGTCAGCGGCTCGCCGGCAGCATCGGGGATATAGCGCGACAGGCATTCGCGGATGCGCGCGACCTGGGTTGCGCTCGGCGTCCGGTCGGGGTCGCGCGGGTCCATCGGCTCGCGCCCGAAATGCGGGCCGCCGAGCTTGAAGCCGGGGTGCTCGTAAAGCGGGAAGCCGTAGAAATTGCCTTCCTCGACGCTGAGGATGAAGACCGGGAAGGCGCCTTCGCGGAACAGCTCCGGCCGGCGCGTGGTGAACCAGCCGATCGCCTGCTTCACCGTGTTGACCTGCTTGGCCAGCGCCGGCACCGCGTCGGCGATCCAGCCGCCGGAGGTGATGACGAGGCGCCCGGCGGAGTAGGTCCCGCGCTCGGTGCGCACGATGACGCCGCCCTGCGCCGTCGGCGTCCAGTCGAGCAGCGGTTCGTTGGTGCGGATTTCGGCGCCGCGCGACTGCGCCAGCCCGACATGGGCATAGATCGTCTTCTCCGAGGCGACGAAGCCGCCATCCGGCTGCCACAGGCCGATATGCCCTTCCGGCAGCTGGAAAGCCGGAAAGCGGCGCGTCACCTCCGAGCCTTCCAGGACTTCATGCGTCAGCCCGTGGTCGAGGCAGGATTGCAGCGAGGATTCGACCGGCCCGCCGCCTTTCGGCGCGAGATCGAGCGAGCCCGTGACATGGAGCAGCTTCATGCCGGCCTGTTCGCCGGTCTGCGCCCACAATTCATGCGCCCGCTTGACGATCGGCACGTAGTGCGAGCCCTCGAAATAGGCGAGGCGGATGATGCGGGTCAGGCCGTGGGACGAGCCCATCGCATGGCCGAGATCGAAGCGTTCGAGACCGAGCACCTTGAGCCCGCGCTGGGCCAGATGCCAGCAGGCGGCGGATCCCATGGCGCCGACGCCCGCGACGATGACGTCATAGCTGTGCTCGCTCATGGCTGCCTGTCCCGGTGGCGCGTGAATTCCAGCCATACAGGGGCAGGCAACGGGGGTCCAATGCGTCTCGGACAAGGGCGCCGTGCGGCCACGTGGAAGCCTTTGTTAACGGGCGGGGACCATAACCGGCCGCGAGTTTGACCTATGGTGAGACTGGGTAGGGGATGCAGGGCAGAATTCGACGATGGCTAGGCGTTCGAGATGCGGTGGAGGAAGTCCCCGCGGCGCCGGTGCCGGTCGAGGAGGCTGCATCCCGGCAGGTCTCGATTCAGCCCTATGACGCCGCTGCACATGACGCCGTCGATGATATCGAGCGCGATATCCTGCGCGCGATGCAGCAGCTGACGAAGGAACTGGGCGAGGTCGAGGAACGCTCGGCCGAATCCGAGAGCGGTTCGCGCACGATCCTCGAGAATGCCGGCAGCATGCGCATGGCCGTCGGCGCCGCCAGCGAGAACGCCTCCGCTCTTGCCGCCGCGACCCATCAGGTCTCGCAGGCGGCCGAGCAGGTCGATGGCGCCATGGTCGATGTCCGTGACAAGCTCGACGCCGCCGTGTTGCGGGCTGGCGAGGCGGCGCTGATGCTGGATGGCCTGGCGACTGCAACCGGTGAGATCAGGGGTATCGTCGATTCGATCGCCGAGATCGCCCGCCAGACCAATCTTCTCGCGCTCAACGCGGCGATCGAGGCCGCTCGCGCCGGCGAGGCCGGGCGGGGCTTCGGCGTCGTCGCGCATGAGGTAAAGTCCCTCTCCGTCGAGGTCAGCGAGGCCGTCGGCCATATCCGCGAACGGGTCGATCGTTTGATCCGCGCCGCGCAGGGCTCGACCGGGATCGTCAACGACACCTTGCAGATCGTGCAGGACGTCAATCCGATCATGGCGACGATCGGGCGCGCGTCCCAGGAACAGGCGAGCTCGACCGCAGAGCTCTCCCGCAACGCACGTGAAGCGGCGCTGTTCGTCGAGGGCGTCGCACGTCGCGCCGACGAGATCGACCGCATCGCGCATGAGACGGTTGCGGAGAACGAGCGCGCCCGCCGGGCCACGCAGAAGGGCAGCCGCCTCGTCGGCAACATGCTCAGACGCTTCAAGCCCGTGCTGCGCCATTCGGCCTTCGCCGACCGGCGCCGCTTCGATCGCTTCCCGACGGCCCGCAAGGCGCATCTCGTCATCGGCGGCGTCGATATTCCCGGTCGGCTGGTCGATCTCGGCCGCGGCGGCGCCTTGCTGGCCGGCTCGCCGCTGGCGCGGCTGCCGACGGGTGGTGCGGGCATGGTCATGATCGAGGGGCTGCCGCCGCTGCCTTGTCGCATGACGGGCGCCAGCGAGCTCGGCTTGCACCTCGCCTTTGCGGGCGATGTCGCCGCCGGCTGCGGCGCACTGGCTGGCATGATCGAGGAGATCGAACGCTCCTATCGCCCACTGATCGAGCGCGCCCAGGATTTCGCGCGCGAGGTTGCGGGCGCCATGGAACAGGCGATCGAGCATGGCCTGCTCTCGGAGAACGATCTGTTCGATCTTCGTTACGTCCCGGTGCTCGATAGCGAGCCGAGGCAATATCTGAGTCCCAGCCTGCCGGCGCTGGAAGCCGTCCTGCCGCCGCTGCTGGCTGGCACGCTCGCGGCTGATCCGCGCCTGGTCTTCGCCTTGCCGTGTGACCGCAACGGCTATGTGCCGGTCCATCATCCTGTCTGGTCCCTGCCGCAACGCGCCGGTGACCCCGCCTGGAATGGGGCTTATGCCCGCAACCGGCGCATCATCGACAGCCGTGCCGGTCTGAGCGCCGGGCGTTCGATCCGGCCGTTCCTGGTCCAACTCAGCCGGCATGAAATCAAAGACGGCCGCAGCGAATTGCTGAGCGAGGTCAATGCGCCGCTACGCGTCCGTGGCCGCCATTGGGGCGGCGTGCGGATGGGCTATCGGCTCTGACGCGTGTCATCCCGTGCGCGCTGCGGCATGTGAATGCCGCTGCGCAGACACGGGACCGTCCTCCGGAAAGGGCGCCTTCTCGTCATACGGTCCCGTGTCTGCGGCGCACCGCTTCGCGCTGCACCGCGCACGGGATGACAGCGCTCGTCTACAGCCGGTCCCAGCCCACGTTGATATTGAGCTTCTGGAAAGCCTGCTTCCACAGCACCGCCGCCTGCTCCAGCCTTGCCGCGTCATACACGCCCTGGACCTGATGCACGCTCAGCTCCCAGCCCGACGCGCCCGAATCCTGCCAGACCTTGCCGAGCAGTCGCCGCAGGCGCTCGGGATCGCGCGCACCCGCCGCATTGCCGAACATCGTGAACTGGTTCGAGTTCTGCAGCATGTCGGAGACGAGCAGGATCTTGCGGTCTCCGGTCGGGACGCGGTTCTCGCGGCGCGAGGCGACGTCCCCGATCGCCTCGACGATCGGCGATTGGTTGCCCTTGCCGGGCTGCGTCAACACCGTCAGCGCCTCGTCGAGCGGCCGGCCAAATTTCTCGACCCATTTGACGTATTCGCGCCGGGGGTTGCCGATCAGCTCGCTCGCGGTCTTGCCGGGGTTGCAGAGCGAGACGAGCGACGGGAAGCCGGGCTCGAACACGTCGTTGAACACGTAGATCGACAGCATCCGGTCGGTCGGCAATTCGTCGCCGACCTGCTTGACCAGCGCCTTCAGCCGCTTCGCCTGCACCTCGCTCCACGGATCGCTCTTGTCGACGAGGATGAGGGTATGTCCGACCGGCCCGGTCTTCGGGCACAGGGTCTCCTGGTCGCGGGGTGGGCCGCGCAGCAGGGAAGGCGCCGCGAAGAAGCCGACAAGGCCAAGCCCGGCGAGCACGGAGGCGACGATCGCCCAGTTCTCGGTCTTCATCCTGTCAGCCTAACTCGCACGCCCGCGCTTCGGAACCTCCCCGTCATTCCGGGGCATTGCGAAGCAATGAGCCCGGAACCCATGAACACGGGGTTCTTCGCAGGAGGTGGCGGCGTCTCATTCCAATCTCTCTCGTCGTGTTCATGGGTTCCGGGCTCTTCGCTGGCGCGAAGCCCCGGAATGACGGTGGAGGTTCTCATAGCTATTCAGCGCTTCATTGCGGCGAAGTCCTCCGCCGCCTGCTTCTGGGCCGCCTCGTCCTGCTCGAAGGCTTCACGCCCGGCCTGCGCCGCCCGGAGCTTCACCTGCTCGATTTCCCCGGCGAGGTCGATGCCGCGCAGCAGCACCAGCCGGTCCCGGAGCTTGGCCTCGATCAGGGCCGGCATGCTGGTGAGCTGCTGCTCGAAATCGTCGATCTGGCGCCGCGCTGCGACATATTCCGGCAGCTCCGCCGGCTGGTCGATCTCGGCGAGGTTGAGCGATTGCGTGAAATAGGCCGGGGCGAGGTCGGTGCGCACCCGGAGATTGGCCTCGCGATACTGCATCATCGCGGCGTCCTTGGCGGCGCGCAGTTGGCCGAGACGCGAGAGATAGAGATCGCGCGCCTTCTCGGCAGCCGCTTTAACCCCCTGCAGCTTGCCGAGCTCGTCGCGGCAATCCTCGCGGAAACCGTCGACCTGGGTGCGGATCGCCTCCAGCTCGGGCAGCAATTCGGCATCGAGCCGACGGCGTTCCTCCTCGACCGCGCTCCAGCGCTGGCGCCAGCGCTTATAGGCGGTGGCGTGGCCGGGATAGGTGCCGAACGCCGTATAGCCCTTGCTGGCCGAGACGAAGGCGACGAGGCAGCCGATGATGACCAGCGCGACCGACTTGATGTCGTAGATCGCGAAGGGCGTCTCCATCATGCGCGGCATCACCTGGAAGGAGCGCGCATCCGGGTTGGCGATCAGCATCTCCCGGTAATGCCCGACAGCCATGTTGAACAGAACGATCAGCCCGATCATCCCGGCATAGGCCGGCAGCGCCCAGAACAGGTGCGAACTCTTCACATGCTGGCAGTAACGCGCCGGGCCAACGCCCATGAAGAAGCCGAGCGCGACGTTCAGCGCGGATATGATGACGGCGGTGGCAGCACCGCCGACGAGCCCGAAATCGCTGGCTTCGGCGAAGAAATTGCCGTTGAGCAGGCTCTCGATCACCAGCGGCACGACGAGGAAGAACAGGATGAACTGCCACTTGTCGAGCTTCGGATCGGCCCGGCGCTTGTTCTCGTAATTGAAGAAGGCGTATTCGCGCTTGGCCCGGAGCGCGTCGTAGACGCGCTGTTCCAGCTCGCCGCCATGTTTGCTCAGCATCGCGCGCATGGTCGCCTCGACGCCGCGCACGCGGCCCTCGAAGCGCTGCTGCGTGAACAGTTCGCGCCGGCTGACGATCTCCGCCTGGATCGCGTTGAGGCTCGCCGCCGCCTCCTGCCGCAGCGTGGCGAAATGCTCGCGCGCCCGGGCAATCAGGGTCTGCTCGGTCTGGGACAGCATCGTCGCATGAGCCGGCGGTTGGTTCTCGACGGCGTCGCTCGCGCCGTGATGCCCGGCCTTGACCGACTCGGCGAGATGATGAGCCGTCGGAGCGGGCGTCATCCGGACGACCCGCGAGGTTGCGCCGTCGTCATTCGCCATGGGCGGCTCGCATCAGGAAATGGCGGGCCTCGACGATATCGGCCCAGAAATCGCGGAAGCCGGGATAGGCCGGACGCAGATAGGCGCGCTTGAACCAGAGCGTCAGCGCCAAAAGCCCGCACAGGCCAAGAGTGGGCAGGACCGCGCCTGCAAGAGCCAGCATGCCCTCGGCAGCCAGGTGGGAGACCATCAACGCCAGCCCGAGCGCGCTCGCGATCGCCAGTAAGGCCAGAACGCAGTGGCGGCCGGTATCGTAGGCGAGTTGCAGGGCTGCGGTCATGATGACGATGGCGAAGGCCGCGCATAGTTCGAGAACGGCAAGCCCGACGACGGTGGCTGCGATACCAGCCATGATGCCCGTTGGAGAGGCCGGCGACAGCGCGACGAAAACCCCACGCGCCGAGGACCAGGCCAGGAACAGGCAGAACAGCAGCGTCGCGAGAAGCAGCATGGCGATCAGGGGCAGGGCGCGCCGCAGGTTCGCAGCCATGATAACGAGGCGCGCGGCATGGGTTTGCTTCACGGCGGCGTCGAACGCGCGCGCGGCCGCTTTTGCCCGGCCTGCCATCGCCTTGAACTGTAACCGCATGCAACTCCACCCGTCGCCTGGACGGTGACCGCATTCGGCCAAGGGGTCAAGCGAGGGGCGGTTGCCCCGGCTGGCTCAGCCGCCGGTGACGCTCATGTGCCGGCCGACGGCAGGGCCGTTATGGCGGCGGTCGATGATGAAATCGTGCCCCTTCGGCTTGCGCGCGATCGCCTCGTCCATGGCGCGGAAGAGCAGGGCATCGTCCTGCGAGGCCCGGACCGGCGCGCGCAGATCGGCTGCGTCTTCCTGGCCGAGGCACATATAGAGCGTGCCGGTGCAGGTCAGGCGCACGCGATTGCAGCTCTCGCAGAAATTATGGGTCAGCGGGGTGATGAAGCCGACGAGCCCGCCGGTCTCCTTGACGCGGACATAGCGCGCCGGCCCGCCGGTACGGTAGGGATCGTCGACCAGCGTGTACTTGTCCATCAGGCGCCCGCGCACCACCGAGAGCGGCAGGTACTGGTCGACGCGGCCGACCTCGATCTCGCCCATCGGCATGACCTCGATCAGGGTGAGGTCCATGCCGAGCCCGTGCGACCAGAGCATCAGATGCTCGATCTCGTCGTCGTTGACGCCCTTCAGCGCGACCGCGTTGATCTTGACCCGCATGCCGGCCTTACGTGCCGCCTCCACGCCGTCGAGCACGACCTTGAGATCGCCCCGGCGGGTGATCTCGCGGAACTTGTCGGGGTCGAGCGTGTCGATCGAGACATTGATGCGGCGCACGCCATAGCCGGCGAGCTCGTCGGCATAGCGATGCAGCAGCGAGCCGTTGGTGGTCAGCGTCAATTCGTCGAGAGTGCCCGAGGCGAGATGACGCGAGAGCGAGCGGAACAGGCTCATGATGTCGCGGCGCACCAGCGGCTCGCCGCCGGTCAGGCGCAATTTGCGGGTGCCACGCGCGACGAAGGCGCTGGCGATCCGGTCGAGTTCCTCGAGTGTCAGCAATTCCTTGCGCGGCAGGAATTTCATGTCCTCGGACATGCAGTAGACGCAGCGGAAATCGCAGCGATCCGTCACCGAGATGCGCAGATAGGAAATCTTGCGGCCGAACGGGTCGACCAAGGGCGACCGCGCCAGCGGCTTCATGTCGTCGAGCAGCACGTCTGCCTCACGTTCCCGCATTGTGGAGCGGCCGGTCCGCGCAGGATGCGGGCGCGCCTTCACATTGCTATAGCATGACATTGGCACTGCGCCCGTGAAGGTCAAGCGCTAGCATCGGACCGAAAAGTGGAATGCACTTTTCGGATTGATCCGGGGCGATAACAAATCGACGGATCGTCGCGCGCACGATAGGACGCGTGACGATCCGTCCGATGGCAGCCTGCGAAGGACGAATACCGCCCATGTCATCCTGGCCGACCGAACTGCGCCTTTCCAAGGACCGCCGCACCCTGCATGTCGCCTTCGAGGACGGTGCGAGTTTCGCGCTGCCGGCCGAGCTTCTGCGCGTCGAAAGCCCTTCGGCCGAGGTCCAGGGCCATCATCCCAGCCAGAAGACGATCGTGCCCGGCAAGGCCGAGGTCGAGATCCTCCGGGTCGAGCCGGTCGGCCATTACGCCGTCAGGCTCGGCTTCGATGACATGCACGAGACCGGCATCTACGCCTGGGACTATCTGCGCGAACTCGGCGAGCAGGGCGAGGAAAAGATGTGCGCCTATGTCGCGGCGCTGGCCGAGAAGGGCCTGTCGCGCGAACGGAAGCGCTAAGTCCAAACGAAAAAGGCCGACGTTTCCGCCGGCCTTTCCGTCGAAATCTGCTGGTCGCTCAGCGGGCGACCACGACGCGGGTGCCGACCTTGGCGCGCTCGTAGAGGTCGATCACGTCCTCGTTCAGCATGCGGATGCAGCCAGAGGAGACCGCCTGGCCGATCGTCTCCGGCTCGTTCGAGCCGTGGATGCGGTAGAGGGTCGAGCCGAGATAGAGGGCGCGCGCGCCCATCGGATTGTCCGGGCCGCCCGGCATGAAGCGCGGCAGGTCGGGGCGGCGCTTCAGCATCTGCGCCGGCGGCGTCCAGGTCGGCCATTCCTGCTTGCGCGAGATGGTCTGGGTGCCCGCCCAGTCGAAGCCGGGGCGGCCGACGCCGACGCCGTAGCGAACCGCCTTGCCGTCCGACATCACGAAATAGAGCCGCCGCTCGGTCGAATCGATCACGATCGTGCCGGGCCTGTGCTTCGTCGGATAGTCGACGACCTCGCGCGGGATGGCAGTGGCCTGCGCCTTCGCCGGGTCCACGTACTGGACCAGCGGCTGGCGGGTCAGAGGGTCGATTTCGGCTCGTGCGGCGGAGCCCAGGGCAAGCAGGCCAAGGCTGGCGAGCAGGGCCGGGCGAAGGGAGCGGGTCATCGGAGGAACCTCGGGCGGATCGGGACGGCTGGGTCGCGAAAATGACGCAGAAAAGTCAACGTCTCCTGAATGTCCTGTCAGCTTCCCCAGGGTCGTGCAATCCAGCCGCAATCACATCGCCGGGAGCGATCGAGCTTTGCAGTGCTGCGTTGCGCGCATGCAACATCGCCGGATCGCCGTCAGCTCCGCAAGACGACGCAGGCACCGCGATCCGCCTGGATGCGCCGGCATAGTGCGACCGCCTCGGCGCGCGTGGCGGCCGGCAGCCGCACCCGGTAGAAGGTGCGCGTTCCGCGGCTGCGCAGGCGCGTTCCGATGACCATCGGCGGCAGCGCTCCGATGATCGCGCGATGGCGGGCGCCGGCCCGTTGGAACGAGGCGAGCGCCCGTGCCTTCGAGAAATTGCCGGCGAGCTGGACGCCCCAGGGCGCGAAAGGCGCTTCCGCGATCGCGGGCAGAGCCGGGCGGGATTGCCGGATCGCGACCAGCGTCGGCGCGCAGCTCGCCAGTGCATCCTTGTCGCGCGTCGCTGGCGGCACCGGCGGCGAGCGCCCGTCGCCATTGGCGCGGTCGGCCGCTTCCTCGGCCCAGTCTTCGGCGGTCCGGCCGGTGATGGCGAAGACGTAATTCTCGGTCTCGCTCGGCAGGAAGCGCGTCTGCCCGGCCTTGCGTGCCGCGAGCCAGCCCGCGACGCGGTTGGGCCCGCCATTATAGGCGGCGGCCGCGAGGCCCCAGTTGCCGAAGCGGTCGCGCAGTTCGGCGAGAAAATGCGCGGCCTTGGGCACGGCCTGCTCGGGATCGAACGGATCGATCAGGCCGCGCTCGCGGGCTGTGCCGGGCATGAACTGGGCAACGCCCTGCGCGCCGGCCGGGCTGGTGACACCGGGCCGGAAACTCGATTCCTGGAAGATCAGCCGGGTCAGGAAGGCGGCGGGTACGGATTGCGCCTTCGCGGCGTCGTCGATCAGGCGGCACAGCGCGTCCTGGATTCCGGATGATGCCGGCAACGGCTCTTCCGCCGCCTGCGCCGGATATGACAAGGCGAAGGCAAACAGCAGCGCTGCAAGTCCTTGCAGCAGGCACATGGAACGACGAAGGCGGCCCGGCATCATCCGTCCTCTCTGCCATGTTCGGCCGACCGCGGCCATCGGGCGCGCCTTTCGCGTTGTGACGAGGCGCCGGCCTGTGCGATGAGGACGCCGCGCCGCCGCCGGTTCATGGAGCAGCTGCGTCTTGGTTCGTCGGAGCGGAAGGCCGGAATGGCGAAGGCCTGGATTCAGTGGTCGCGGTGGTTTCTGGCGGCGGCGGTGGTCGTCGCCGGGCTGCTCTTCGCCTTCGTCGCGGTGCTCGATCCCTTCGGCATGCGCGTCCATGCCGGGCAGGTGCCGCGGCCGATCATGGATATCAATCAGCGCTTCATGTATCCGCAGCTCGTCCGCTCCGGGCGCTTCGATGCGGCGGTGGTCGGCACTTCGACGATGCGCCTGCTCGATCCCGAGGTTCTCTCGCACGGCCTCGATGCCCGCTTCGTCAATCTCGCGATGAATGCGGCGACGCCCTGGGAGCAGGTGCAGATGGCGCAGCTCTTCCGCGAGCATGTCCGGGCGCCAAAGCGTTTGATCTGGGGTATCGACACGACCTGGTGCGAGGCCGATGCGACCGACGAGGCCAAGCGCCTGACGCCGCGGCCGGTGCCGGCCTGGCTCTCCCGCGAGGTCGGCTGGGGCGACTGGCCGAAGCTGCTCAATCTGACCAATCTGGAGATCGCCGGCCGGCTGATGGCCTATCGGCTGGGCTGGTCGCGCGAGCGCATCCGCGGCGACGGCTACGAGGTCTTCACGCCGCCGGAGGCGAGTTTCGATCTCGCCCGGGCGCGCGGCCACATCTATGCGGGCCATGGTGGCGCGGTCGCCGATCTCGCGCCGCTGTCTCCACCAGCCGTCGTCACGCCGGCCGAGAGTGCAGCATGGCGCTTTCCGGCTCTGTCCTGGCTGGGAGACAACATCAGTGCCTTCCCGAAGGCGACGCAGGTGATGCTCGTATTGCCGCCCGCCCATCTGGCCGCCTATCCGCGCCTGGGCTCGTCCGGCTGGCAGCGCTATGCAAGCTGCAAGGCGCAGATCGCCGTCCTGGCTCGTCGCCATGGCGCTGTCGTCGTCGACTACGCTCATGCCTCGCCGATCACGTCGCAGGATGCCAATTATTGGGACCCGCTGCATTTCCGGCTGGCGATCGCGGCCCGCTTCGGCGAAGAGCTCGCGCGCATCGGCAAGGGCGGCGCGCCGTTGCCCGATGGGGCGGCGGTCGTACTGCGCTGACGATCGGCTTCCCGAGGCCTATTCCCGCGGCAGGCGATATAGGCTGGTGGGCCTTTTGCGCTCTCGAAGATCGACCGGTATTGGAGCAGCGTGGAAGCGCGCCAATAGCCACGCCGCGCCTCCTCGACAGGATGCCCGCAGCAGAGGACCGAAGCCGATCATGCCGAAGCTCTGCAAGTTCACCTCGCCGGCCGACGGAAAGCCCGTTTACGTCAATCCCGAGCAGGTGGCCGTGGTCTATCAGTTCAAGGGTCAGCCGGCTGACACGATCATCGCTTTCGGGAAGGATTTCCTTCTCGGCGTGAAGGAGAGCGTCGATGAGGTTGTGGCGGCGTTGGAGCGGGCATCGCCGGACAAGGCCGGGTGAAGCGGGACACAGCACGGCTTGCGCGCTGTCGCGTCAGAAGACTGAGTGATTTCCGGAAAAATGGTGGGCGATACAGGGATCGAACCTGTGACCCCTCCCGTGTGAAGGGAGTGCTCTACCGCTGAGCTAATCGCCCGGACCCGGCCTCTCCTAGTCGGCGCGCTTCATGCCGTCAAGGACGTGCGGGAAGGAGATTTGAACACGCGGTCGACCGCGCCGGCCAGCTCGTCGAAATGCTGGATGATCAAATCGGGCTCCAGCGTCTCGATCGGCACGTCGGTATAGCCGAAGGGCACGCAGATCGTCGGGATGCCGGCGGCGCGCGCGGTCGCGATGTCCGTGCGGGAATCTCCGATCATCACGGCCCGCGCGGGATCGGCCTTCGCCGCCGCGATCGTCAGGGTGAGATGGCGGGGATCCGGCTTGAAATAGGGGAAGCTGTCGCGCCCGGCGACGGCCGCGAAGCGGTCGGCGATGCCGAAATGGGCGAGGATCAGCCGCGTGTGCAGGATCGGCTTGTTGGTGCAGACAGCAAGCGCATAGCCTTGCCCGGCGAGCACGCCGAGCGCGCCGAGCACGCCGTCATAGAGGTGGCTGCTGCCGGCCGTATCCTGCGCATAGATCTCCATGAACTCCTGGAAGAGCCGCTCCAGTGTCTCGGGATCGAGCGGCTGGCCTGAGACCTTGAAGCCGCGCTCGATCAGGACGCGCACCCCCGCGCCGACGAGTTCGCGCGCCCGCTCCAGCGGCAGCGCCGCCAGGCCTTCGCGCACCAGAATCAGGTTGAGGACCCGCATGATGTCCGGTGCGGTCTCGGCCAGGGTTCCGTCGAGATCGAAGACGACGATCGGGGGCAGACTCATGGTCGGAACCTTCGGAGTGATTCGGCTGGGCGAGATTCGGTTAAAGGTCGTTGCGGCCGGGCTGGCAAGTCCCGTGCGCCGGCCTCCCCAAAATTGCCGCGCGAGATGGTATCGTGCGCGCGATTCGTCGCGCGGCCGGCGGCAGGGAAGATCATCATGTCGGATTTCATGGGAAGACGGGCTGGAATCGCAGGGCTGGTGCTCGGCGCGGGGCTTGTAATGGCGGGCGCGGCGCCGGCCTGGGCCGGCCCCTTCGAATTCGCGCCCGCGCCGCAGAACGACCTCAACCGCGTCTATCGGATCGACAAGGCGACGGGCGAGGTCGGCGCTTGTCAGTTCCAGCTCAAGGAGGGCGGCGTCGGCTTGACCGTCTGCTTCCCATCGGGCGAGGGGGCCGGGCCGCAGGCGCCCAGCGACTACGGCCTGATGCCCTCGCGCCATGAGAAGGAGGGGGGTATTTTCCGCGTCAACATCCGCACTGGCGAGATGAGCATCTGCTACGTCTTCGACGACAAGACTGTGTGCACGCCCCAGACGAAATGACGCCTTAAGTCTTCCGCGCGCTGGACTCGTTCGCCCTGCCGGGGCAGGAGAGCGCCGTCGTCCGGCTTGGGCGGCAGGCGTTTTCCACAATCTGAGCCGGACGGACCATCATGAATGCCGACGACCTGAAGAAGCAGGCTGCCGCCCGCGCGCTCGAACTCGTGCGGCCGGGCATGCGACTCGGCCTCGGTACCGGCTCCACCGCGAGGCATTTCGTCGATCTGCTCGGCGTCAAGGTTGCCGCCGGTTTCGAGGTGCTGTGCGTCTCGACCTCCGAGGCGACGCAGGCGCAGGCCGTGTCGCTGGGCATTCCGATGTCGACGCTCGACGAGACGCCCGAGCTAGACCTCACCGTCGACGGCGCCGACGAGGTCGATCCGCAGCTGCGCCTGATCAAGGGCGGCGGTGCGGCGCTGCTGCGCGAGAAGATCGTCGCGGCGGCCTCCGCCCGCATGATCGTCATCGCCGATGATGGCAAGCTGGTGCAGACGCTCGGCCGCTTCCCGCTGCCGATCGAGGTCGTACCCTTCGGGCTGGAAGCGACGCGCCGGGCCGTGGCTGCTGCCATCGCCGCCTCTGGCGCGGAAGGCAAGCTCTCGCTGCGCCAGAAGCCGGATGGCACCACGCTGGTCACCGATGGCGGTCATTACATTCTCGATGCCCATCTCGGCACGATCGAACGTCCGGAATTGCTGGCGCAGGCGCTGAACATCGTGCCCGGCGTCGTCGAGCACGGCCTGTTCATCGGGCTGGCGAGCGGAGCCATCCTCGCGGGCGCCGATGGCCTCAAGCTGCTCGGCAGCATCGAATAATTCCATTCCGGCGCGAGACACGCTAAGGAACGCGCCACAATGACCGATCTGTCATGGCTGGTAGCGCAATCGCGCACCGGCGACGGTTCGCTGATGAAGGGGTTTCAACGCATGATCCGCCGTTCTCTCGCTCAGGCTGCCCTTGGTCTGGCGCTTGTCTGTGCAGCTCCCGCCTTCGCCCAGGCGCCGGCGCTGACCCCGAGCCATCTCCAGGTGGCGCGCGAGGTCGCGGACCTGACCGGTATCACGCAAACCATCACGAGCATCTTCACAGAGTTCGAGACGAGCGTGCAGCAGCTCACCGCGACCCGGCCGGAAATGAAGAAGGACGCCGATGCCGTCATTGCGGTGCTGAAGCCGGAGGTCGACAAGCGCATCGACGAGATGACCAAGACGTCGGCCGAGGTCTTCGCCCGGAGGATGAACGAGGCGGATCTCAAGGAGGTCGCCGGCTTTTTCAAGTCCCCGATCGGCCAGCGCTACAATGCGCTGCGGCGCGATGCGATGGATGACATCTTCACCGTGCTGAAGCCCTGGAGCGAGCAGACCAGCCAGTATCTGTTCGACCGCTTCTCGCAGGAGATGCGCAAGCGCGGCCACACGCTGTGATGCGGCGCGCCTGACGGCGCCTCAGGATACTCCGACGAGGCCGGCGAGCGATCGCCGGCCTTTTTCGTTGTCGCGCAACCTGGCGCCCGGTGCGCCGGGGTACTGGCATCGGGCCGAAGCTCGCTTTATGGCCGGGTTGGTTGAAGCGCGAAGCCGGAGCCAGCGACATGACCCGTGATCTCGTCCTCGTGACAGGGGGCTCCGGCTTCCTCGCGGGACATTGTATCCTGTCGCTGCTCGCGGCGGGCTACGATGTCCGCACGACGCTGCGCGCTTCCGGGCGGGAAGCGCCGCTCAGGGAAGCCTTGCGTGCGGCCGGGATGGATGCCGGCGGCCGCTTGCAGGTCGCCATCGCCGATCTGATGCGCGACGAGGGCTGGGCCGAGGCGGCCGCCGGCTGCACCTATGCCCTGCATGTCGCTTCGCCGGTCGCTGCAGCCGAGCCGAAGGACGAGGACGAGCTGATCCGCCCGGCGCGCGAGGGCACGCTGCGCGTTCTGCGCGCCGCGCATCGGGCCGGAGTGAGGCGCGTCGTCCTGACTTCCTCCTTCGCCGCGATCGGCTATGGCCGGACGGTGAAGCGCCCCTATGACGAGCGCGACTGGTCGAACGCGACCGCACTGCAACTTGCCGCCTATCCGAAATCCAAGACTCTGGCCGAGCGGGCTGCCTGGGATTTCGTCGATGGCGAAGGGCAGGGGCTGGAGCTCGCGGTCGTCAACCCCGTCGGCATCTTCGGCCCGCTGCTCGGGCCTGATCTCTCGCCCTCGATCCTGCTGGTCAAGACCATGCTGGACGGCCGGCTCTGGGCGGTGCCGCGTCTGATGTTCGGCGTCGTCGACGTGCGCGATGTCGCCGACCTGCACCTGCGCGCCATGACCGATGCGGCGGCCGCCGGCGAGCGCTTCCTGGCGACGGCCGGCGATTTCATGACGATGCAGGCGATCGCCCAGGCGCTGAAGGACGGCCTCGGCGAGAATGCGCAGCGCGTTTCCACCCGCGTGCTGCCGGATTGGCTGGTGCGCTTCGCCGCGCGCTTCAGCGCGACCGCGCGTCAGGCCGCGACCGCCGAACTCGGCCGCAGCAAGAATGCGACGAGCGCGAAGGCGCAGGCCATGCTGGGTTGGCAGCCGCGCCCGGCGGCGGAGGCTCTCGTCGCGACGGGCGAGAGCCTCATTCGGTTCGGTCTGGTCAGTCCTCGGCAGCCTTGAAGCGGTTCAGGCCCTTCATCACGAACGGCGCGACCAGCGCGATGAAGGCGATGCCGAGCAGCGTCGCCGAGATTGGGTTCTCCAGCAGGATCATCGGATCGCCCAGGCTGATCTGCAGGGCACGGCGCAGTTGTGCCTCTGCCATCGGGCCGAGGATGAGGCCCACGACCATCGGTGCGACCGGATAGTCGTAGCGCCGCATCAGGTAGCCCAGGAAGCCGAAGGCGAAGAGCATGCCGAGTTCCACCGGCGAGCTGTTGACCGCGAGCGTGCCCATCGTCGCGAAGACGAGGATGCCGGCATAGAGCCAGGGCTGCGGGATCGCGAGCAGCCGGACCCAGAGCCCGATCAGCGGCAGGTTCAGGATCACCAGCATGACGTTGGCGACGAAGAGCGAGGCGATCAGGCCCCAGACCAGGTCCGGCTTCTCGGCGAAGAGCAGCGGGCCGGGGTTGAGCCCGTATTGCTGGAAGCCGGCGAGCATGATCGCCGCCGTAGCCGAGGTTGGCAGGCCGAGCGTCAGCAGCGGCACCAGCGTACCGGCGGCCGAGGCGTTGTTGGCGGCTTCCGGCCCGGCGACGCCCTCGATCGCGCCCTTGCCGAATTCCTCGGGGTATTTGCAAAGCTTGCGCTCGGTCGAATAGCTCAGGAAGGTCGGAACCTCCGCGCCGCCGGCGGGCAGGGCGCCGATCGGGAAGCCGAAGGCGGTGCCGCGCAGCCAGGGCGCCCAGGAGCGCTTCCAGTCCTCCTTGGTCATCCACAGAGAGCCCTTGATCGGGATGATCTCCTCGGGGTCGCGGGCGCGCTTGGAGGCGACGTAGAAGGCCTCGCCGACGGCGAACAGGCCGACGGCGAGCGTGGTGACCTCGACGCCGTTGAGCAGTTCCGGCACGCCGAAGGTCAGCCGTGCCTGGCCGGTGAGCTTGTCGATGCCGATCAGCCCGAGTGCGATGCCGAGGAACAGGCTGGTGAGGCCGCGCAGGGGCGAGTCGCCGAAGGTCGCGGAGACCGTGACGAAGGCGACGATCATCAGCGCGAAATAGTCCCAGGGACCGAATTTCACCGCAAGCTCGACCAGCAGGGGCGCGAGGAAGGCAAGCCCGATCGTCGCGATCAGGCCGGCGACGAAGGAGCCGATTGCCGAGGTTGCGAGCGCCGGGCCGCCGCGGCCGGCCTTGGCCATCTTCGAGCCTTCGAGCGCCGTGGCGAGCGAGGCGCTTTCGCCGGGCGCATTGAGCAGGATCGCGGTGGTCGAACCGCCATACATGCCGCCATAGTAGATGCCGGCGAACATGATCAGCGAGCCGGCCGGATCGAGCTTGAAGGTCACCGGCAGCAGCAGCGCGACGGTCAGCGCCGGGCCGATGCCGGGGAGCACGCCGACGGCCGTGCCGAGGAACACGCCGATCAGGCAGAACATGAGCTTGGCGGGCTCGAAGGCGACGCCGAAGCCGTTGAGCAGGGAGAGCAGGGTATCCATGTCGCGCTCTCCTCAGAGGAACAGGCGCTCGAGCGGGCCCGACGGCAGGATCAGCGTCAGGAGCTTGGCGAAGACGAGGAAGATGATGAGGCCGAGCACGAAGCCGATCGCGGCATCGATAGCCAGGGCCTGGCGGCCCATGCCGCGCGCGGTGCAGGCGAAGACCACGGCGATGGCGATGATGAAGCCGCCGCCGAGCCCGATGCAGGCGATCAGGAAGATCAGTCCGCCCGCGATCCAGAGCAGGGCGGGATTGTCGGCTTCGTCGGGCTGAGGCAGCCCTTCGCGGAAGGCGACGACGAAATGCGAGAGGCCGAGGATGACGAGCCCGACGGCTACGACATAGGGCATCGCGGTCGGGCCGATGCCGTAGGTGGAGGTGATGGTCTGCTGCGAGGCGTCATAGCCGACAAGGACGGCGACGATCAGCAGCAGGACGCCCACCACCAGGGCCGGCTTGTTGGCACCTTGCGTGCGTGTGTCGTTGGTCATGGCGTTCCCGCAGTCGTGTCCGGCGCTTCTGATGCGCTTCCGGCGGTTGGAAAAGGGGCCGGTCGCCCGGCCCCTTCTGATTCTGTCGTCGCGATGGACTTACTTCACCAGGCCGACTTCGGTCATCACCTTGCCGACACGCTCGATCTCGCCCTTCAGGAAGGTGTCGAAGGCGGCGCCGGGCAGGAAGGCATTATCCCAGCCGCGGGCCTTGAGGATCTCCTGCCACTCCTTCGACTTGACCATCTTCTCGACGCTGTCCGTCAGGGCCTTGGTCTGCTCGGCCGAGAGGCCGGGAGGCGCGACGACCGAACGCCAGTTCAGGAGCTCGAGATCGATGCCCTGCTCCTTCAGCGTGGGCGCATCCGGGGCGTTCTCGAGGCGCTTGGACGAGGAGACGGCGAGCACGCGCAGCTTGCCGGCCTTGATCTGGCCCTCGAACTCGCCATAGCCGGAGACGCCCGCCGTGACGCGTCCACCGAGCATCGCCGCGAGAGCCTCGCCGCCGCCCGAGAACGGGATGTAGTTGATCTTCTTGGCGTCGGCGCCGACCGCTTGCGCGAACAGAGCGGCGAGGATGTGGTCGGTGCCGCCGGCCGAGCCGCCGGCCCAGGTCACCTTGGCCGGGTCGGCCTTCAGGCGCTCGGCCAGGTCCTTGGCGGTCTTGAGCGGCGATTCCGTCGGCACGACGATGACCTCGGCCTCCGCGGTGAGGCGCGCGATCGGCGTGATCTGGGTCAGGTTGACCGGCGACTTGTTGAGCAGGATCGCGCCGACCATGACGAAGCCGTTGACCATCAGCTGGTCGCCGGCACCCTTGGCGCCGATCAGCTGGGCGAGGCCGATGGTGCCGCCCGCGCCGGTCACGTTGTTGACCTGCACGCTCTTCACGATGCCGGCCGCCGTCATCGCCTGCTGCATCGAGCGGGCCGTGCCATCCCAGCCGCCGCCGGGCGCTGCGGGGGCCATGATCTTCAGTTCATTGAGCTGGGCGAAGGCGGCGGTGGAGAGGGCAGCCAGCGCCACCGCCGTCAGGGCCGTGCGCTTCAGGATGGATGTCAGCATGAATTCCTCCGCTTGCGGGCTTTGGCCCACGGGTTTCTTGGGCGATCCGCCTGTGGCACCTAGCCGCGCCGGTCGTCAATTGCGCCTGATTGCATAATCGGAAGTCAAGAATTTTCGACGGAGGCGGGCGTTGGCCGCAGAATCTACACCTTTCATCCTACGACTGTGATGCATTTGCGTGATAACGCGCTGGCGGCGTTTCCCGCGATCGCGTAAGCGCAGGCCATGAGCCAGACGCGTCTCGCCGATCGCCAGGATTCCGCGCCGCACCGCGGGCCGTTGCCGTCGCGCCTGATCGGGATCGGCGTGGCGCTGATGGTGCTGATGCCGGTGGCGATGTGGCTCGCCAACCGCTCCTCGACGCTCCTGCTCGGTCTGGCGGTCATTCCCTTCGTCGCCGTGGCCGTCGCATCGGGCGGGGTGGGCGATCTCGCCTTGCGCATGTGGCGCCTTCTCGCGACGCCGCTCGGGCTGGCCGTGGCCGCGTTCCTCGGCTGGGCTCTCGTCTCGATCTTGTGGAGCCACAGGCCTGGGGTCTCCTTGCGGGTCTGGGGCGAGCTTGTGCTGCCGATCGTCTTCGCCCTCGCCATTGCCGCTTCCGGCCGGTTCAGGCCGCAGCCTGCCTGGCTGAGGGCGCTCGCGCTGGCGATCATCCTCGCCTGCCTGCTGGCGATCTTCGAACTCGCTTCCGGGCTGTCCCAAAGGGCCGCGCTAGGTGTCGGCAAGCTGTGGAGCTTCGTCTTCAACCGCCCGGCGATCACGGCGCTCGTGCTGGCGGTGCCGGTGATTCATGGCCTGTGGAGCCTGCCCGGCGCGCGCCGGTCGGATCGGATACTGGCGATTGTTCTCGCCCTGGCCGTGACCGCTCTCGCGCTGCGCTCGGAAAGCTCCTCGGCACGGCTCGGCGTTGCCGTCTGCGCCCTCTGCTGGGGGCTGTCGGCGCTCTGGCCGCGCCTGACGCTGACGGCAGCGGGTTGCGCCTTCCTTCTCGCCATGGCAGTGGCCCCCGTTCTCGGCATCGCCGCCCAGAACTGGCTGCCTTCGCTGATCCTGAACCGTTTCGCCGTGATGACCGGCCAGGCCCGCATCGATATCTGGCATAGCTTCGGCGAGGTTGCGCGCGCGCGGCCGATCGCCGGCGCCGGCTTCGGGACTTCGGCCAGCATGCAGCATCATCCAGTGGCCGTGGAGGTCGTACCCGAGCATCGGCAGCTTCTCGGAGCGGGCCACCCGCATGACATGCCCCTGCAGGCCTGGGCCGAGACCGGGGCGATCGGTGCGGGTATCCTCACTTTGGCGGGCCTGCTGCTGCTGGCGCGGCTGCGCCGCCTGCCGGCGCGGGAGATGGCGCCGCGCCTGGCGCTGTTCGCCGGCGCTTTCGCGATCTCAGTCGTCGGGCACGGTGCCTGGCAGGGCTGGTGGATTGCCGTTCTGGGGGCCGCGGTCCTCTGGTTCGGTCCGGGCGCCGGGGCGCCTCAGGGAGAAGACCATGACTGATTTCGACGTCGATCTCTTCGTCATCGGTGCCGGTTCCGGCGGGACGCGCGCTGCCCGCATCGCCGCCGGCCACGGCGCCCGCGTCATGATCGCCGAGGAGGATCGTATCGGCGGCACCTGCGTGATCCGCGGCTGCGTGCCCAAGAAGCTCTTCGTCTATGCCAGCCGTTTTGCCGAGGATTTCGAGGATGCGGCCGGCTTCGGCTGGACCTTGCCGCAGGCGCCGGTCTTCGACTGGGCGACGCTGCGCGATGCGGTGGCGAACGAGGTCACGCGCCTCTCCGGCCTTTACCGCAAGGGGCTTGAGGGTGCGAAGGTCGCGATCCGCGAGGAGCGCGCCGTTGTCGAGGGGCCGCATCAGGTCCGGCTGGTGAAGAGCGGGGAGGTGATCCGCGCCCGTCATATCCTGGTCGCGACCGGCGGCTGGCCGTCCTTCGATCCGCCGATCCCCGGCGGCGAACTCGGCATCTCCTCGAACGAAGTCTTCAACCTGCCGGCTCTGCCGAAGCGCCTTCTGGTCGTCGGCGGTGGCTATATCGCGCTGGAATTCGCCAGCCTCTTCGCCCGGCTCGGTGTCGCGGTGACGGTACTGCACCGGGGCGACAACATCCTGCGCGGCTTCGACGAGGATATCCGCACTCGCCTGCGTGATGCGCTCGTCCATGCCGGCATCACCCTGCGGCTCGGCTGCACGATTGACCGGATCGAGGAGCTGGCTGATGGCAGCCGTCGCGCCCATTGCGCCAAGGGCGAGCCGATTGATGCCGATGTCGTCCTCGTCGCGACCGGCCGCCGGCCGAATATCAGGGGGCTCGGCCTCGAACAGGCCGGCGTCGCTCAGGGCCCGCTCGGCGAGATCAAGGTCGATGCGGCATCAGCCAGCAACGTGCCCTCGATCCATGCCGTCGGCGACGTCACCAACCGGGTCAACCTGACGCCGGTCGCGATCCGCGAGGGGCATGCCTTCGCCGACTCGACCTTCGGCAGCCGCAACTGGACGGTCGAGCACGCCACCATCGCCTCTGCCGTCTTCACGACGCCGGAGGTCGGCACCGTCGGCCTCTCAGAAGCGCAGGCTGTGGCCGCCGGTCATGAGGTCAAGGTCTTCGAATCCGGCTTCCGCCCGATGAAGGCGACGATCTCCGACCGGCAGGAGCGCATCTACATGAAGCTCGTGGTCGACGCGCAGACCGACAAGGTGCTCGGCGTCCACATCCTCGGGCATGATGCCGGCGAGATCGTCCAGGCGGTCGGGATCGCCGTGACGATGGGCGCGACCAAGGCCGATTTCGACCGCACCGTCGCGCTTCATCCGAGCGCGGCCGAGGAGCTGGTGACGATGCGGACGCCGCGCGCGGGCTGAGGCAGCGAACGCACCCTTGTCATTCCGGGGCGCGCCGCAGGAGCGAACCCGGAACCTACGACTGGGTGGAACATCCGTTGCCCGGTTGCCGATCGCTCACCCGGTCGTGGGTTCCAGGTTCTTCGCCGCGCGAAGCCCCAGAATGACAAAGGCCACTCTATCTGCCCCGTTGAATCTGCCTGTGAAGCGCTTGAATCAGGATAGCAGGCCGTTGCTTCGGCATGGCAGCGGCACGCGCTATCCCGTTGCGAAGAATCGCGTTTGCCGGCGCATGCGCTGAGTGGCCGGGCGGCCTGCCGCGAGGGCTTCCCTCTGGCGGTGGCCATTCCCACATCATCGGTGTATAGCCGCCCCTTCGCGCTACCAAGAGGTTAACGATGCGCGATCTCACAGTCAGGAGCACGTAAGTCCCATGTCCGAGCGGTGGACGCCAGAGAGCTGGAGGGCCAAGCCCGTCCAGCAGATTCCGGAATATCCGGACCAGGCAGCCTTGAAGGCGGTTGAGCAGCAGCTCGCCGGCTTTCCGCCGCTCGTTTTTGCAGGCGAGGCGCGCAAGCTCAAACGGGCGTTGAGCAAGGTCGCCGCCGGTGAGGCCTTCCTGCTGCAGGGAGGCGACTGCGCCGAGAGCTTCGCCGAGCATTCGGCCGACAATATCCGCGACTTCTTCCGTCTGTTCCTGCAGATGGCGGTGGTGCTGACCTTCGCCGGCGGCTCGCCGGTGGTGAAGGTCGGCCGCATCGCCGGCCAGTTCGCCAAGCCGCGCTCGGCTCCGACCGAGACGATCGGTGGCGTCGAGCTGCCGAGCTACAAGGGCGACATCGTCAACGACAACGAGTTCACGGCCGAGGCGCGCATCCCCGATCCGCGCCGCCAGCTCGAGGGCTATCGTCAGTCGGCGGCGACGCTGAACCTGATCCGCGCTTTCGCGACCGGCGGTTACGCCAATCTCGACAACGCGCATCGCTGGATGCTCGGCTTCGTCAAGGACAGCCCGCAGTCGCATCGCTACCAGGAAGTGGCCGAGCGCATCACCGAGGCGCTGGAATTCATGCGCGCCATCGGCATCGACCCGGAGACCCATCCGGAGATGCGCACGACCGACTTCTACACCAGCCACGAGGCGCTGCTGCTCGGCTACGAGCAGGCGATGACGCGCACGGATTCGACCACCGGCGAGTGGTACGCCACCTCCGGCCACATGGTTTGGATCGGTGATCGCACACGCCAGGTCGACCATGCCCATGTCGAGTTCTTCCGCGGCATCAAGAACCCGATCGGCCTGAAATGCGGTCCCTCGACCACGGTCGACGGCCTGCTCAAGCTGATCGACGTGCTCGATCCGCAGAACCAGGCCGGGCGGCTGACGCTGATCGCGCGTTTCGGCGCCGACAAGGTCTTCGACCATCTGCCGGCACTGGTGCGGGCGACGAAGCGCGAAGGCCGCAATGTCGTCTGGTCCTGCGACCCGATGCACGGCAACACGGTCAAGGCCGCGAGCGGCTACAAGACCCGCCCCTTCGACCTGATCCTGGGCGAGGTGAAGAACTTCTTCGCCGTCCACCAGGCCGAAGGCACCCATGCCGGCGGCCTGCATCTGGAGATGACCGGCAAGAACGTCACCGAATGCACCGGCGGTGCGCGCGGCATGACCGATGCGGATCTGAACGACCGCTACCACACGTTCTGCGATCCGCGCCTCAACGCGGAGCAGGCGCTGGAACTCGCCTTCATCGTCGCCGAGCTGGTCAAGCGCCAGCGCGCCGGCCGGGCGCGGCCGGAGGTCGAGGCGGCCGAGTAAGCCGCTTCACCACATCCACGAACAGAAAAGGCCGGGGCTTTCGCCCGGCCTTTTCGTTTCAAGCCGTGACGCCTTGCGTCAGAACTTGACGCCCAGAGCGGCGCGCGCGGTGTTGACCGTCGTCGTCGTGCCCTCGACATCGGCGAAGCGGATGAGCTGGTATTCGCCGCGCAGGAACATGTTGTCCGTCAGCGCCCAGTCGACGCCGCCACCCACCGTCATGCCGAAGCTGTAGACGTTCTTCTTGTTGGCGCCGACGATGAGGGGGTAGCCGTTGGCCTGTCCCTGAGTGATGACTCCCGTCACCGGATTGGTCTGAGTCAGGTAATTCGTGGCAGTGACCGTCGACATGGTATTGAAGCGGCCGACCGCGCCGCCGATCGTTGCGAAGGGCATGAAGTTGCCGAAGGCCCAGCCTAGGCGCAGGCGCGCCGTCGCGTAGTCGTCGAGCTTTGCGCCTTGGTTCGTCGTCAGCGTGAAATCGTTGACCGTGCCGTCAGGCGTCACGGCGCGGCGGGCGATATAGTCGTCGATCTGATAGCTATGCCCCGAGCGTGTATAGTCAGCCTCGAAGCCGAGGATCGCGTCGCCGAAGGCCCAGTTGTAGCCCGCAAAACCGAAATAGGTGGCCCCGCTATCGCTCTTCGAGGGCAGATTGTTCACGAGGCTGCCCATATCGATCTGCTGGCCCAGCGTCGTATTACGGAAGGCGAAGCGGGCGAGATCTTGCAAGCCGGTGCCGGGCTTGAACTTCGTGTCGGAGACGCCGACGCCACCGCCGAAATAGAACCCTTCCCAGGTGAACCGGCTCGGAACCGGCGGCGCGTCCTCGATCTGCGAGCCGCGCAGCACCGGATAGTCGGCAGCCAGGGCGGGGGCGGTAAGTGCCGTTGCGGCGAGGGCGACGAGCCCGAAGCTTGGCGCTATGGAACGGATGCGCATCCTGATCTCCCCGAGCGACGGTTCGGTTCCACCCGTTTCACCCCGCTCTGGGGACGATTCATGCATCGGTAACCCTAATACCGGGTTAACGATGGGGAATTCGGTTTGAGTGCCGGATTGTCGCCCGCCAGCAAACGCGCCATAAGCTGGCCATGACCTCGCCTCTGGTTCGCTTCGCGCCGTCGCCCACCGGCTATCTCCATATCGGCAACGCCCGGCCGGCGCTGTTCAACTGGCTCTTCGCCCGCCGGCACAGCGGCCGCTTCCTGCTGCGCTACGACGATACCGACATCGCCCGCTCGAAAGCCGAGTATGCCGATGCCATCGCCGAGGATCTGGGCTGGCTCGGCATCGTGCCGGATCAGGTGATCAAGCAGTCGCAGCGGCTGGCGATCTATGACGCCGCTGCCGACAAGCTGCGCGGGGCAGGGCGGCTCTATGCCTGCTACGAGACGGCCGACGAGCTCGACCGCCGCCGCAAGCGCCAGCTCGCCCGTGGCCTGCCGCCGATCTATGACCGCGCCGCGCTGAAACTCACCGATGAGCAGAAGGCCGCCTTCGCGGGGGAGGGGCGTAAACCCCATTGGCGCTTCCTGCTGGAGCCGCGCGAGGTCGCCTGGGACGATCTCGTGCGTGGCGCCTCCCACGTCGATTGCACCTCGCTCTCGGACCCGGTGCTGGTCCGCGAGGACGGCAGCTATCTCTACACGCTGCCCTCCGTCGTCGACGACATCGAGACCGGCGTGACCCATGTCATTCGCGGCGAGGATCACGTCACGAACACGGCGGTCCAGGCCCAGATTTTCGAGGCGCTCGGCGCGAACCTGCCCACCTTCGGTCATCACAACCTGCTGACCACCGCGAGCGGCGAGGGGCTGTCCAAGCGCCTCGGCCATCTCTCGTTGCGGGGCTTGCGCGAGAGCGGCGTCGAGGCGCTGGCCGTGGCGGCGCTGGCGACGCTGGTCGGCACGTCAGACGCCGTGCGCCCGGTCGCGACCCTCGACGAGCTCGCAGGCCTTGTAGAGCTCGCCCATGTCTCGCGCGCCCCGGCCAAGTTCGACGAGCACGAACTGGAGACGCTGAGCGCCCGCACGCTGCATCAGTTGCCCCTTGCGACGGTGTCGGAGCGGCTGGCGGCGCTGGGCGTCGCGGCCGACGAGGCGTTCTGGCAGGCCGTGCGCGGCAATCTCGCGAAGCTGGACGAGGCGGCTCAGTGGTGGCGCGTGGTGCAGGGGCCGATCGAGCCTGTGATCGCCGATGCCGGCTTTGCCGCGACCGCGGCCGGGTTGCTGCCGGCCGAGCCCTTCGATGCCACGACCTGGAAGAGCTGGACGCAGGCCGTTGCGGCCGCGACGGGCACCAAGGGCAAGGCGCTGTTCATGCCGCTGCGCCAGGCCCTGACCGGTCTCGACCACGGACCGGAACTCGCCGCGCTGCTGCCGTTGATCGGACGCGAGAAGGCGCTGAAGCGATTGGCGGGCGAGAGCGCCTGACGATCTAACCTTTGTCATTCCGGGGCGAGCGCGTAGCGCTCGAACCCGGAACCCACGGCTGGGTGAAACGCTTCAAGAAGCCGTCATCAAGGGCTCGTTCGGTCGTGGATTCCGGGTTCAGGCCTAACGGCCCGCCCCGGAATGACAAGGTTTCGGGCGATCGCGGCCTTCACTCGTGCCGCTCCATCGCCGAGGCGTGCTTGGTGTCGCGCATGGTCGTGTAGACCAGCAGCGAGATGAAGATGACGCCGGCGAGGTAGTAGTAGAACCACTGCTCGTGGCCCTGCTGCTTGAAGAACAGGGCGATGGCAGGCGCCGTGCCGCCGAAGATCGAGACGGTGAGCGCATAGGGCACGGCCACGCCGGTGGCGCGGATCGAGGTCGGGAACAGTTCCGCCTTCACCACGGCATTGATCGAGGTGTAGCCGGCGACGAAGATCCAGGCGCCCGAAATCAGCAGGAAGGCCATCCAGGGCGACTTGGTGCCGGCGAGCGCCGTCAGCAACGGCACCGTGAATAGCGTGCCGCAGACGCCGAAGAAGATCAGCATCGGCTTGCGGCCGATCTTGTCCGAGATCAGCCCGTAGATCGGCTGCAGCACCGCGGCGAAGATCAGCGAGCCGGCAATGACATAGGTCGTGGTGATGTCGGAGAAGCCGGCCGTCTGGCGCACGAAGGTCTGCATATAGGTGGTGAAGGTGTAGAATGCGGCCGTGCCGCCGGCCGTCAGGCCGACCACGATCGCGACCTCGCGCGGGTACTTCAGCAAGCCACGCAGCGAGCTCTCGCGTTTGATGCCGCTCTTCTTGGCGGCCTCGAAGGACTCGGTCTCGTGCATATGGCGGCGCATGAACATGGCGGTGATCGCCAGGAGCGCGCCGATGACAAAGGGAATGCGCCAGCCCCAGGCGACGAGCTGCTCATGCGTCAGGAAGACGTTCTGGAGCAGCAGCAGCACCAGGATCGCGGTGAGCTGCCCGCCGATCAGCGTGACGTACTGGAAGCTGGAATAGAAGCCGCGATGTTCGGGATCGGCGATCTCGGAGAGATAGGTTGCCGAGGCGCCGTATTCGCCGCCGAGGCTCAGGCCCTCGATGATGCGCGCCAGCGCCAGCATGGTCGGTGCCGCGAAGCCGATCGTGGCATAGGTCGGCGTCACCGCGATGATCAGCGAGCCGAAGCACATCATCAGGACGGAGACGGTCAGCGACAGGCGCCGTCCATAGCGGTCGGCGATATGCCCGAACAGCCAGCCGCCGAGCGGACGCACGATGAAGCCGGCCGCGAACAACGTTGCTGCGTTGAGCTGCTGTACCACCGGGTCGTGCGACGGAAAGAAATGCGGCGCGAAATAGAGCGCGAAGGCGGTATAGGCGTAGAAATCATACCATTCGACGAGATTGCCGACCGAGCCGATGAAGATCGCCTTGAGGCGGCGCCTGGCGTCGTCGAACTGGATGGGATGGGTGGGAGATGTCGCGGTCGTCTCGGACATGGCGGCCTTCTGAGCTGGGGAGCGTCAGAAGCGGGCGCGCGGCGCGAACGGGCCGTGGGACGGGTCTGGCGGCCTCCCGGAGGCGGCTTGGATGGCTTCTTATGCTGCCGATCCAGTCATGCGTCCAGAAGTCATCGCGCTATTCGCGGATGGTCTTCCATGCATAGTCCGCATGGAACTTTCTGTGTTCAGGGCCGCGCGACCTGCGGGCCCAGATTGGGAGCGAGATTGGGCGCGACGATCCGCACCGTCCTGCGCTCGCCGGTGGCGCTGCCCGATTCGCTCTTCAGCCCGTCCTTCTTGTCGAGCACCTTCTCGCCGACGATGACGGGGCCGACGCCGGCCGACTCGGTGCCGGCCGTCGGTGAATCCTCCGAGGGCATCGGCTTCTCGTCCGGGATGGCCGGAATCGGCGCCGCTGCCGGCTGGGCTGTCGCAGCGCCCTTGCGCTTCGGATCGGCCTTCGGGCGCGACAATTCGGCCGCGCGCTGCTCGCTCAGGATGACGTCGCCCTTGCGCTTGTCGAGCAGGTACTCTGCGTCCCGGAGGGCGGCCGACCAGCTCTGCCCCTGGCCACGGCAGGTACAGGCCGCGTTGAAGCTGCGGGTATATTTTCCGGCATTGGCCAGCGAGGAATAGGGCTGGCCGGTCGAGCGGGAGGCGGCGTTCTGAATGTCGCCACCGGCGCTCATGCCATAGGCCAGCGTCTCGGAGCCCGGGCACAGCGCCTGGCACATCTCGTCGCCATTGCCGGTATTGTTCGAGAGCGGGAAGAAGTAGCCGTCGCAGGTGCGCACGCAGACGGTCTGCGGGCCGCCCAGACGCGGCTTCGCCGGCTCGGTCGGCTGCTCGGGATCGAGCTCGGGCAAGGTCGAATCGATCTCGCCGGGGCCGGGGTCGCGCCCGAAGATCGTGTCGAAGAAGCCGCGCGGCTGCGCCCGGCAGTTGTTGTTGATCGCGGCGGCGAGCTGGGCGCGGCGCTGTTCGATGCCGCCGCCTTCGGCCTGGCGCTGCAGCGCGCCGTACTGGTTTTGCAACTGGCCGATCTGCTGGCGGACGAAATTGCATTGCGGTGGCGGCGATTCGAAGAAACTGAAGCCGCGGTCGCAACCCATCGAGCGGTACTGGTTGCTCAACTGCGCGAGCTGGGCGCCCACGCGCTGCGCGGCCTGCGCCGCGCGCGGGTCGCCGCCGCTGCGGCCCTGAAGACTGTCGAGTTCGGCGCGCCAGGCATTGCATGACGCCGACTGCGCCACGGCGGTGCCACTGAGGGCCGCCAGCATCAGAAGGGCCATGCCGAAGCGTCTGGACAGTCGCAGCATCATCGCAGGTCGGGTCACATCATCCATAGTCGGGCCGGCAGGCCGGCCCTGTTCGGGAACTGTGGTCTAGAACACCCGCCAAACACGACGGAACTATGGAGCGGAGCCTCGCCTGAAAGGCCGCGGGGACGCTCCATCACGGAGCTTCGCATGCCATATTCGGACAAGCGCAGCAATCCGGGGAAGCGCGCGCCATCGCGGTGGTGGAAAACTTCCGCCTCCAAATTTGAGTGAGAGAACGCGTTATCCGATCCGACTGCGTTGCAGTCGGATCGGCGCGTGCTCTAGAAGACCTGCGGCAGCGGCCGGGCCGCGCCGGCCTTCCGTGCAGCGCCAATGAGGCAAGCCCCGCCCATGTCCGATTATCTGCCTCTTCACGAAGCCGTCATCCCGGAATTGCCGAATTATTATCGCGGCAAGGTCCGCGAGAATTACGACCTGCCCGATAGCCGCCGCATCCTGATCTCGACGGACCGGCTCTCCGCTTTCGACCGGGCGATCGCCTCGATTCCGCTGAAAGGCCAGGTGCTGACGCAGACCGCGCGCTACTGGTTCGAGCAGACCGCCGATATCTGCCCCAACCATGTCCTGGAATATCCGGACCCGAATGTCGTCGTCGGCCGGCGGCTGGATATCCTGCCCGTCGAGATGGTGGTGCGCGGCTATCTCGCCGGCACGACCGGAACCTCGATCCTGACGATGTACAAGCAGGGCCGGCGCGAGATGTACGGCATGACGCTGCCGGACGGCCTGCGCGACAACGAGGCGCTGCCGCAGGCGATCATCACCCCGACCAGCAAGGCGTTCGACGGCGGCCATGACGAGCCGCTCTCGGCCGAGCAGATCGTCGGGGAGGGGTTGGTGACGCAGAAGCAATGGGACGAGGTCTCGGCCTATGCGCTGGCGCTCTTCGCCCGTGGCCAGAAGCTTGCCCGCGAGCGCGGCCTGATCCTCGCCGACACGAAATACGAGTTCGGCACCGATACTGAGGGCAACATCGTGCTGGCCGACGAGATCCATACGCCGGATTCGAGCCGCTACTGGTTCGCCGAAAGCTACCCGGAGCGCTTCGCGGCCGGCGGCAAGCCCGAATCTTTCGACAAGGATTTCGTGCGCAACTGGGTCGTGGCGCGCTGCGACCCCTATACGCAGGACCTGCCGCCGATCCCGCAGGAGCTGATCGATCAGACTTCTGCGGTGTATGTGCGGGCCTATGAGGCGATCACCGGAACGGCTTTCGCCTATCCGCCGAAGGGCGAGGACCCGGTGCAGCGGATCAGGCGCAACCTGGCGCGGTATTTCTAGGAAACTCTGCCGAGTCACTCACCCTCGACATGTCATCCCGGGCGAAGCGGAGACCCGGGATCCATGCCCGAACCTTCATCGGAAACGTTCCGGCATGGATCCCGGATCGGCGCCGCTTCGCGGCTTGTCCGGGATGACCGCAGCGGGAGAGGGAGGAACTAAGCCCCGTCTTCCTCGCGATAGTTTCCGGCGAGGTGTCGGCCGCGCTCGGTCAGGGTCGAGAGCACGCGCTCGAACACCTTGAGCTCGTCGGGCGCGATACCCTCGATCCAGCGTGCCTCGAAGCCGAGCGCCAGCGGCACGATCTGATCGTAGATGCGCTTGCCCGCCGGCGTCAGCGCGACGAAGGATTCGCGCCGGTCCTGCCGGTTCTCGGCGCGCGAGACGAGGCCGCGCTTCTCCAGCTCGCCGACGGCGCGCGAGACCTTGGTCTTGTGCATCTGGGCGAGCTCGCCGATGTCGCGCGAGGTCAGCTTGCCGAACTCGCCGAGCTGCGCCACCACGCGCCATTCCGGGATGCCGATGCCGAAATGCTCGCCATAGATGCGGCCGAGCGCCCGGCCACCGAGCGTGCCGACGACATTGAGGCGATAGGGCAGGAAGCGCTCCAGATGGAGTGCCTTGGCCTCGGGATCGATGGGTGGTTTCGTTGTCATGACGATGAGGAAGGCGCGCCTCAGCGCGCCTTCAGCCGGTTCATGAACGAGTCGTAGGACAGTTCCGCGATCTGCCACCAGAGCAGGTTCTCGCCGCGGAAGGCGACCATCGAATCGTAGCCCTTCTTGAAGTCCGGGCTCTTGGCGCTGGTCTCGGCGTAGTATTCCTCCGCCGCCTTGAGCGCTGCCTCCATCACCGGCAGCGGGAACGCCTTGAGTTGCGCGCCCTGCGCCACCAGACGGCGCAGGCCGCCGGGGTTCACGAAGTCGTATTTGGCCAGCATCCAGTTATTGGCCGCCTCGCAGGCGTTCTGGACGATCGCCTGGTAGTGCTTCGGCAGCTTGTTCCAGGCGTCCTTGCCGATGATCAGGTGCAGCATCGCGCCGCCTTCCCACCAGCCGGGGTAGTAGTAGTACTTGGCGACGCGGATGAAGCCGAGCTTCTCGTCGTCATAGGGGCCGACGAACTCGGCCGCGTCGATCGCGCCGCGCTCCAGCGCCGGGTAGACGTCGCCGGGGGCGATCTGGGTCGGCACCACGCCGAGCTTGGCCAGCACCGCCCCGCCCATGCCGCCGATGCGGAACTTCAGGCCCTTGAGATCGTCGATGCTCTTGAGTTCATTGCGGAAGAAGCCGCCCATCTGGCAGCCGGAATTGCCGCAGGGGATCGAATAGGCGTTGAAGCGGTCGAGTACGCCGTTCACGATCTGCTCGCCGCCGCCGAAATACCACCAGCTATGCTGCTGGCGCGCGTTGAGCCCGAACGGAATGCCGGTGCCCAGGCCCAGCGTCGGATCCTTGCCGATATAGAAGTAGGTCGGTGAATGCGCGCATTCGACCGTGCCGGAGGACACCGCGTCGAGCGCCTGCAGGCCGGGCACGATCTCGCCGGGCGCGAAGACCTGGATGTCGAACTTGCCGTCGGTCGCCTCGGAGACGAGCTTCGAGAACTGCTGCGCCGTGCCGAAGATCGTGTCGAGCGACTTCGGGAAGCTCGACGTCAGGCGCCATTTCACCTCGGGCTGGGACTGAGCGACCGCCGGCATCGCGACCGTCGTCGCAGCGGCGGCCAGAGCCCCGGATTTCAAAAAGCTGCGACGTTCCATATGGTTTCCTCCCGAGGGATTGTTATGCCCTTATTGGCGCGTCCGGGAAGGAATGAAAAGACATGAAGCTTGCCTCGCTCGCGCATGGCCGTGACGGCCGTCTCGTCGTCGTCTCGCGGGACCTGACCCGCGCCACCGACGCCTTTCCGGTCGTGCCGACGCTGCAGGCAGCGCTCGACGATTGGGATCGCCACGCTCCGCGCCTCGCCGATCTCGCCGAGGGGCTGGAGCACGGCTCGGTCCCGTCTTTCCGCTTCCATGAGCATGACTGCGCCGCGCCGCTGCCGCGTGCCTATCAATGGCTCGACGGCTCGGCCTATGTGAATCACGTCGATCTCGTCCGGAAGGCGCGGGGCGCCACCATGCCGGAGAGCTTCTGGACCGATCCGCTGATGTATCAGGGCGGCAGCGACGCCTCGCTCGGCCCGCGCCAGGCGGTGCAGGCCCGCAGCGAGGAGGACGGTATCGATTTCGAGGCCGAGATCGCGGTCGTCACCGGCGATGTGCCGATGGGCGCGAGCCGCGACGAGGCGCTCAAGGCCATCCGTCTCGTCATGCTCGTCAACGATGTGAGCTTGCGGAATCGGATTCCCGGCGAACTGGCGAAAGGCTTCGGCTTCGTTCAGTCGAAGCCGTCTTCCGCCTATTCGCCGGTGGCGGTGACCCCGGCCGAGTTGGGCGGCGCCTGGCGCGACGGCCGGTTGCATCTACCGCTGCTGGCGCAGGTCAACGGCTCGCTCTTCGGTAAGCCCGATGCCGGCGCCGACATGACCTTCGATTTCGGCACGCTGATCGCCCATGCCGCCGCGACGCGCCGCCTCTCGGCCGGCACGGTGGTCGGCGCCGGCACGGTCTCGAACCGTGACGCCGATGGCGGCCCCGGCCGGCCCGTAGTGGAGGGCGGGCTGGGCTATGCCTGCATCGCCGAACAGCGCATGGTCGAGACGATCCGGCAGGGCGAGCCGAAGACGCCGTTCCTGCGCTTCGGCGACACCGTCCGCATCGAGATGAAGGATGCGACCGGGCACTCGATCTTCGGCGCGATCGAGCAGGACATCCTGCCTCAGGGCTGATCGACGCCCCGGTCGCCCCGTCTTGGCGGCAGAGGGGCGGCCGGATAACCTCACACCCGCAGCCAGACGCGAGAACCGAGACACCATGATCGAGACCGTGCCGTTCTATTCGACCACCATTCCGCTGGCCTTCTTCATCTGGGGGCCGGTTCTGGTGGTGGTGCTGTTCTGGGCGGTCGGCGTCTGGTCGAGCCGGCAGGGCGTGCCGCGCATGCTGGAAAGCGATTGGGACGGCTACAGCGTCGCCGATGTCGAGAAGCTGTTCACGCTCTATGGCGAGGACAAGCGTGCGCGCTATCGCAACCGCGTGCTGCCGGCCGATGTCGCCTGCGCCTTCACCTATGCGATCGTCGGCGCCCTGATCATTGCGGGCCTTAGCCTGCGCGGGCAGCCCTGGTGGGTGGCGGCGCTCTGCGGCGGCGGCTGGCTCATCGGCGGGCTTTGCGATGTTGCCGAGAATTTCGCCGTGGCGCGGTTGCTCGATCGCTACCCGCAGGTGGATGGCGGCAATGTCGCCTTCGCCAGCACGATGACCCGGCTGAAGCTCGTCCTGTTCGCGCTCGGCGTGATCGGCGCGCTCGTGGCCGCCTATCTTGTCTTCAGGCCGCTGACGGGTTGAGGTCGCGCCACGCTTCGCGGGTGAGCCGGAAACGCGTGGCGATCACGGGCGGGTCGCCGATCAGGATCGTCGGGTCCATCGGCGCCTGCTGGAAGCCCAGCCGTTCGGCGAGACGCAGCGACGCCAGATTGAGCGGATGCGTGGTGACGGCGATGCCCAGCAGTTCGAGCATCTCGAACCCATGCCGTAGCAGGCACGCGGCGGATTCCCGCGCATAGCCCAGGCCCTAGCTCGCAACGATGAACCGGTAGCTGAGCTGGACGTCCTCGGCCGTGTCGCCGTCCGGAATGAGCCCGACATAGCCGAGGAAGCCGGTCGGCTCGGCCTTCGCGAAGACGGACCAGTAGCCCAGCCCACGGCCGACATGACTGAAGCTGCGCGCCGCAACGGCATCGCGGTTCATCGCGGGATCGTCGACGGCAGCGATATGCTTCATCACGGCCGGATCGGTGTTCATCCTGATGATGGCGTCGAGGTCTTGGAGCGCGCGCGGGCGCAACAGAAGTCGTTCGCCTTCCAGTTCCGGCAGCTTGGCCTCGCTGTCTCCGATCATCCCGCGTGGCTCGACATTGTGCGGCGCAAAGCTCTGGTGCGTCGCGGTCCGACTTCCCATATCCTGACCGGCGCCACGCTGGAACGCGCCGGGAGGATTGGAATGCTGCTTCGTCGTTGGGTCCTGGCCGCTCTGGCCCTCGCCCTGTCGGGAATGATGCTGTCGCCGGCCTCGGCGCAGGAAGATCTGATCTTCAGGAAGTCGACCGTCTGGAAGATGCTGACGCCGAACGACAAGCTCGCCGTCTACGGCGTCGACGACCCGATCGTCGAGGGCGTCGCCTGCCATTATACCGTGCCCGAGAAGGGCGGCATGTCCGGCATGTTCGGCGTCGCCGAGGAGGTCTCCGAGGTCTCGCTCGCCTGCCGCCAGGTCGGCCCGATCAAGTTCAAGGAGAAGGCCGAGCAGGGCGACGTCGTCTTCCGCGAGCGCCGTTCGCTGGTCTGGAAGAAGATGCAGATCGTGCGCGGCTGCGACGCCAAGCGCAACGTGCTGGTCTATCTCGTCTATACCGACAAGCTGATCGACGGCTCGCCGCAGAACTCGACCTCGACCGTGCCGCTCATGCCCTGGGGCGCGTCGGGCGAGCCGCCGAAATGCTCGGAATGGATTCGGTGAGGCCGGGCGCTCGCCACGAAACGGGGCTGGGAATGTACCAGCCCTCATCCTGAGGAGCGGCCATAGGCTGCGTCTCGAAGGATGTTCCAGTTATCTCCAGAGCCTCCTGAAGCATCCTTCGAGACGCGCTCCTCGGAGCGCTCCTCAGGATGAGGGCTCGGTAAATCAGGGGCTTGTCTTACTCGCCGCAGGTGATGCTGAGCGGCTGCTCGGCCGTCTGGGCCGGGCTCTGCTTCGTCACCGAGCCGGTGAAGTCCTCGCGGGCGGCGACGCCGAACGCGACCGCCTTGCCGAAGCCCTGCGACTCGCACCAGGCATTGGCGACGATCTTGCCGCATTCGGCCTTGGACGAGATGCAGTCGGCGACGCCGTAGCCGTCGCTGGCCGGGATCAGGAAGGTGCGTGGCTCGTTCGCGGCAGCGGCCGTATGGCTGGTCGGCATGACCGACAGCGAGATGCCGGCGGCAACGATCCCGAGCAGTCCGACGAGAGCCACGGCGCGGCGCATGAATTCTGATTCCTGGTAGGTAGCGGGCGCAGAACCCGCGAATCGGGAGGATGGTTCCGGCCGGTTAAATTTGAATGAACCGCGGCAATCTTGAGGCAATGCTGCATTGCAGCAATCGGACGCCCTCTTGACGGAAAGCCCGCGGAAAGGCAATCAGTTCCGATCATGACGCGAGCCGCCATCAACAGCACTTGCATTATTTGCCGCTAGCTTTCGCTGGCCGGCTGCTCACGTCCTCGTCCTGAAAAACGAACCGACAAAAGCGCCCCCGGCCAGCGGCCAGGTCGCCCTTTCGTATTTCGCCGTTCGTTTCGTTCCAGGATTTCGCCCCGATGTCGCCGACCCTGAGGCTCTACAACACGCTGACGCGGACGAAGCAGGACTTCGCGCCGATCGATCCGTCGAACGTGCGCATGTATGTCTGCGGCCCGACGGTCTACGACTACGCCCATATCGGCAATGCCCGCCCGGTCATCGTCTTCGACGTGCTCTACCGGCTGCTGCGTCACATCTACGGGGCGGAGCAGGTCACCTATGCCCGCAACCTCACGGACGTCGACGACAAGATCAACGCCCGCGCGGCGCGTGATTATCCCGGCCTGAAGCTGAACGAGGCGATCGCCAAGGTCACTGAGACGACGACGGCGCAATTCCACGCCGATATCGACGCACTCGGCACCTTGCGCCCGACGACGGAGCCGCGCGCCACCGAGCATATCGAGGAGATGAAGGCGATCATCGAGCGCCTGATCGCCCGCGGCGTCGCCTATGTCGCCGAGGAGCATGTGCTCTTCCATGTCCCGGCCGTGGCGCATCTCGTGAAGGCACCGAAATACGGCACGCTCGCCCGCCGCTCGCTCGACGAGATGCTCGCCGGCGCGCGCGTCGATGTCGCGCCCTACAAGCGCGACGCGATGGATTTCGTGCTGTGGAAGCCGAGCCGCGACGGCATCGATCCCGGCTGGCCGTCCCCGGCCGGCATCGCCACGCCCGGCCGTCCCGGCTGGCATATCGAATGCTCGGCCATGTCGATGGCGAAGCTGCTGACCCCCTTCGGAGGCGGACTCGCCTGCGACGATCCCATGAAGAACGTCTTCGACATCCATGGCGGCGGCATCGATCTCGTCTTCCCGCACCACGAGAACGAGATCTCCCAGTCCTGCTGCGCCTTTGGCGCGGCGGAAGGGCAGCCGCTCATGGCCAATATCTGGATGCATAACGGCTTCCTGCAGGTCGAAGGCGAGAAGATGTCGAAGAGCCTCGGCAACTTCGTCACCATCAACGGGCTGCTGGAGACGGATGTGTTCGGCGGCCGCAAATGGCCGGGCGAGGTTTTGCGTCTTGCAATGCTCAAGACGCATTACCGCCAGCCGATCGACTGGACGGTGAAGGCGCTGGAGGAGGCGGAGTCGTTCCTAGTTCGCGCTCACAAGCTCGTTGGCGATCTTTCGCCGAGCGAGTTCGGCCGCGAACCCTCCGTAGAAATACAGGAGGCATTGTCCGACGATCTGAACTCGCCGAGAGCGTTTGCGCTACTTGCTGATCAGCTCAAGCGGGCTGGCTCGGACGAGAGTGTTGCTGCGGAGCTAGCGGCAAATTTGACCTTCTTGGCGCTTTTCCCGCAGTGGCTTCAGCGGGATATTGATCGTTCGCCGGAGACGGTCGCGCGCGAGATGTTCATTCAAACGCAAATCGCGGCCCGTCTCGACGCCCGCCGCGCGAAGAACTTCGCCGAGTCCGATCGCCTCCGCGACGAGCTCGCCGCGATGGGCATCGCGCTGAAGGACGGCAAGGATCCCGCCACCGGCGAGCCGACGACCAGCTGGGAGGTGAAGCGGTGATCCGCGACCTAGCCCCCTCTCCCCTTGCGGGAGAGGGGTGGGGTGAGGGGGCGCGCGACGCTGCCAGCCTTGACGCCTTCGAAATGCAAATCGGCGAGGGGGGAGCGACCCCTCATCCGTCTGCTTCGCAGCCACCTTCTCCCGCAAGGGGAGAAGGGAAGACGCGGCTGCCTGTGCGGGAGGTATTGAAGGAGCGTGCCCGCGCGATGCGGAATGAGCCCACGGAAGCTGAGCGCAAACTCTGGCTTCTACTGCGTGATCGCCGCTTCAGTGGCTTCAAATTCCGCCGACAGGTCCAGATCGGTCGCTATATCGTCGATTTCGCCTGTCCGGCGAAGCGTGTGATCGTAGAGGCCGATGGCGGTCAACATGCAGAGAACGGTTATGACGCCGAGCGCGATGCTTGGTTGACTGCTCAAGGGTTCCGCATTCGCCGCTTCTGGAACGCCGAGATCTCAACGCGCCCGGATGAGGTGCGTGACACGCTTTGGCATGACCTGGAAGGTGCGACGATTCACGATGAAGATATCCAAGAGGTGAAGCGATGAGCCCGAAGATCCGCCCGGCGGGCTCGCTCTCCTTCGCCATCAAGCTGGTCATGCTCGCCATGGTCGTGCCGCGCGTCGTCCGCTTCAAGCTGAGGCGGGAGCGATGAGCGCGGCACGGGTCCATCTCTTCGACACGACGCTGCGCGACGGCGCCCAGACCACTGGCGTCGATTTCTCGCTCGACGACAAGCGCGCGGTAGCAAGCCTGCTCGACCGGCTCGGCGTCGATTATGTCGAGGGCGGCTATCCCGGCGCCAATCCGCTGGATACCGCCTTCTTCGAGCAGAAGCCGACGAAGCAGGCGAAATTCGCCGCCTTCGGCATGACCAAGCGGGCAGGGCGCTCGGCCGCCAACGATCCCGGCATCGCCGCGCTGCTGGAAGCCAAGGCCGACGCCATCGTCTTCGTCGCCAAGAGTTGGGACTACCATGTCCATGTCGCGCTCGAGATCTCGCTGGAGGAGAACCTCGCCGGCATCCGTGAGAGCATCGAAGCCGCGAAGGCTGCCGGCCGCGAAGTGATGCTCGATTGCGAGCATTTCTTCGACGGCTACAAGGCCAATCCTGACTATGCGCTCGCCTGCGCCCGCGCAGCCTACGAGGCCGGCGCCCGCTGGGTCGTGCTCTGCGACACCAATGGCGGCACGCTGCCGGACGAGGTCGGCGCCATCGTGCGCGAGGTCGCGAAACTCGTGCCGGGCGACTATCTCGGCATTCACGCCCATGACGATTGCGGCTGCGCCGTCGCCAACTCACTCGCGGCGGTCGAGGCCGGCGCGCGCCAGATCCAGGGCACGCTCAACGGCCTCGGCGAGCGCTGCGGCAATGCCAATCTCGTCACGCTGATCGGCGCACTCAAGCTCAAGGAGCGCTACCGCGGCCGCTTCGAGCTGGGCGTCGACGAGAACCAGCTCGGCGAATTGACCCATGTCTCGCGGGCGCTCGACGAGATGCTGAACCGCGCGCCGAACCGGCATGCACCCTTCGTCGGCGCCTCGGCCTTCGCCACCAAGGCCGGAATCCATGCTTCTGCCGTTCTGAAGGACCCTCGCACCTATGAGCATGTCGCGCCGGAGGCGACCGGCAACACCCGCAAGGTCCTGATCTCCGACCAGGGCGGCAAGTCGAACCTCGTCGCGGAGCTGGAGCGCATCGGCGTCACCCTCGGCCGCGACGATCCGCGCCTCAACCGCGTGCTGCAGGAAGTCAAGGACAAGGAGGCGCAGGGCTACGCCTTCGAGGGCGCAGATGCTTCCTTCTTTCTGCTGGTGAAGCGCATCCTCGGCGAGGTCCCGGATTATTTCGCGGTCGAGCGTTTCGCCGTGAATGTCGAGCGCCGCCACAATGCGCTGGGCGAGCTCGTCACCTTCTCCGAGGCGATCGTGAAGGTGAAGGTCGGCGACGAGGTGCTGATCTCGGCGGCGGAAGGCGATGCCGGCCCGGTCAATGCGCTGGATATCGCGCTGCGCAAGGATCTCGGCCGTTACCAGTCGCTGATCGGCGGCTTGCGGCTGGTGGACTACAAGGTCCGTATCTTCCAGGGTGGCACCGATGCCGTGACCCGCGTGCTGATCGAGTCGGGCGACGAGACCGGCGAGCGCTGGACCACGGTCGGCGTCAGCGCCAACATCATCGACGCCTCGTTCCAGGCGCTGGTCGACTCGATCACCTACAAGCTGGTCAAGGCTGGCGCGACGGCTTGAGCCTTTCCTTCTCCCCTTGCGGGAGAAGGTGGCCCGAAGGGCCGGATGAGGGGTCGCGCAGGTCTGGAAGGTTGGTAGTCGGCTTGCGTTGAGCGTCGCGAGACCCCTCATCCGCCTGCCGGCACCTTCTCCCGCAAGGGGAGAAGGGCGCTGTTTGGCGGGCTCGCTTATCTCACTCCGTCAGTCGGATCACCCGGTCTCTGCACAGGTCCATATCGGCGTCGCTCTCGGCTTCATCCTCGAATTTCGCCTGCACCGTATAGGCGCAGCCCTGCGGCTTGTTGAGCTTGAGCGCGACGCTCTTGCCCGGTGCCAGCGGCTTGGCGAGCTTGGCGACGAGGCGCGGCTGGTCGCCGGGCGTGGCGATCGCGAAATTACTGAGCGGCACGGTGCGCTGGTTGGTGATCGTGATCTGCCGATGCGGCCGGGAGTTCTGCGCCGCAGCCGGCAGCGCAAGCAGGAGGGCGGCGGCAATGCCGATTCCGGAGGCGGCAAGCTGTTGAGCCTTCATGATGTTTCCTTCCGCGATCATGAGCGTCACATGCTCTGACGGGGATCAGATACCCGCGATGGGGCGATGGCAAGGCAGCTTTCGGGCGAGCTGCCGCATGCTCCCCACGCAACGACATTCCCATGCAATGGCGTCCGATTGCGTCTATATGGGCGCTCTAACTGGAATCGTTTGAAAATGTCCGCGCCGTCAGCGCCGCCCACCTCGGCGAACTTCCATCGCTCTGCCGTCATCCAGCCCGGGTCCGGCTTCTTCGCCACCTTCCATGCGCTCTGGCCCTATCTCTGGCCGGCGGACCGCGCCGATCTGCGCACGCGCGTCGTCGCGGCTTTCGCTCTGATGCTCTGCGGGCGGTTGGTGCTGATGGGCGTGCCCTTCACCTTCAAATGGGTGACGGACGCGCTGGCCGGTTCATATTCGAACCTCGAAAAATGGCTGCCCTGGCTGGTCGGCGCGCCGCTGGCGCTGACGGTGCTCTACGGCCTCGCCCGTGTCGGCGCAGCCGCCTTCGTCCAGATGCGTGACGCGATTTTCGCCCCGGTCTTCATGCATGCGGTACGGACGCTGGCACTCCAGACCTTCGGCCATCTCCACCATCTCTCGCTGCGCTTCCATCTCGAGCGCAAGACCGGTGGCCTCACCCGCGTGCTGGAGCGTGGCCGCAACGGCATCGAGGAGATGGTGCGGCTCGGCCTCAACCAGCTCGTGCCGGTGATCATCGAGGTCACGCTGATCATCGCCGTGCTGCTCTACCTGTTCGACTGGCGCTATGTCGTCGTGCTGGTGACGATGGTCACGGCCTACATGACCTACACCATCAAAGCGACGGAGTGGCGCATCGCCATCCGCTCGGCGATGAACGAATCCGATACCGACGCCAATGCCAAGGCGATCGACTCGCTGCTGAACTACGAGACGGTGAAGTATTTCGGCGCCGAGGCCCGCGAAACCGCGCGCTACGACCAGTCGATGGCGCGCTATGAGCGCAATTCGATCAAGTCCTATACCTCGCTCGCCTGGCTCAATTTCGGCCAGGCCGCGATCTTCGCGGTGGGGCTGACGCTCTCGATGGTGATGGCGGTGCGTGGCTTTCAGGCCGGCACCAACACGGTCGGCGACCTCATCCTGATCAACGCCATGCTGATCCAGCTCTATTTGCCGCTGAATTTCATGGGCACGGTCTATCGCGAGATCAAGCAGGCGACGCTCGACATCGCTCAGATGTTCTCACTGATCGGCCGCGACCCAGAGATCCAGGACAAGCCCGGCGCGAAGCCGCTCGCAGTCGCGGCGGGACAGGTCGCGTTCGAGGACGTGCATTTCGCCTATGTGCCGGAGCGGCCGATCCTGCGCGGTGTCTCGTTCAAGGTCCTGCCGGGCCAGACCGTCGCCATCGTCGGCCCGTCGGGCGCCGGCAAGTCGACGATCTCGCGCCTGCTCTTCCGCTTCTACGAACCGCAGGCCGGCCGCATCCTGATCGACGGCCAGCCGATCGCCGATGTCCAGCAGGTCTCGCTCAGGGCCGCGATCGGCATGGTCCCGCAGGACACGGTGCTGTTCAACGACACCATCGAGTACAACATCCTCTACGGTCGCCCCGAGGCGACGATGGCCGAGGTCGAGGAGGCCGCGCGCCTCGCCCAGATCGACCGCTTCATCCGCCTGCTGCCGGAAGGCTACGCGACCTCCGTCGGCGAACGTGGCCTGAAGCTTTCCGGCGGCGAGAAGCAGCGTGTCGCCATTGCCCGCACCATCCTGAAGGGGCCGCCGGTGCTCGTCCTCGACGAGGCAACCTCGGCGCTCGATTCCTTCACCGAGAAGGAAATCCAGGATGCGCTCGACCGGGTCAGCGAGGGCCGCACGACGCTGGTCATCGCCCACCGCCTCTCGACCGTGGTCAATGCCGACGAGATCATCGTGCTCGACAAGGGCCAGATCGTCGAGCGCGGGCACCATCGTGACCTGCTGGCGGCCAACGGCGTCTATGCCGCGATGTGGAACCGCCAGCGCGAGGTCGACGAGGCCAAGGCGACGCTCCAGCGCGCCACCGAGGCCGAGGGCGAGAGCGTCAGGGTGACGCTGTCGTAAGCGGGCTGGTCAAAGACCGTCATGCTCGCCCTTGTGGCGAGCATCCACGTCTTGAACACCGCGTTCGACAAAGGAAGGCGTGGATGGTCGGGACAAGCCCGACCATGACGGCAAGGGCAGTTGGCGCCTCGGCATTCAGCCAGTTTGAAACCGCTCGCAACTGCGGTCCGTTTCCTGCACGCTGCCCCGGCAGGGTGAAGCTGGGGGGCTGCCATGTTCGATCCGACCACATTCGTAGGTTTTCACACCTGGCTGAGCCTGATCGCCATCGTGGCCGGGTTTCCGGTCACGGTCGGACTGCTCCATGGACATACGCGGCCGGGCTGGACCGGCATCTTCCTCTCCACGGCCTTCGCCACCAGCGCGACCGGCTTCGGCTTCCCGTTCAACGGCGTGCTGCCGTCACATATCGTCGGCGCGATCCATATCGTGCTTGTCGCGATCGCGGCCTACGCACTTTATGGGCGCAGGCTGGAGGATGGCTGGCGTCGCATCTATGCGATCATGGCCGTGCTGTCCTTCTACCTGCTGATCTTCGTGCTCGTCGCGCAGCTCTTCTCGAAGGTTCCGGCCTTGCATGCACTGGCACCGACACAGTCCGAGCCACCCTTCGGCATCGCCCAGGGCATCGTGCTTGTCGTTTTCGCCCTGCTGACCTGGAATGCGGCGGTGCGCTTCATCCAGGCTCCGCACCGGGTGGCCTGACCGGAAAGGCCGCGACATCGCGCGCGGTTCACCGGAGTGTGCCGGGGCTTTCCCTTCGCGCCGGAACGCCCTAAATCAGCGCAACGCTCGCCGCCGGCCTTCGGCGGCGACCATGTCATTCCCGTGCGCCCGGCGCCGGCAGCCCAACGGAACCCACCTCATGTCCCTCGTCGATTCCATCCGCAAGGTGATCGTGCCCATCCACAAGGAGGGCTATGTCTTCATTGCGATCGGCCTGGTCGCGACGATCATCCTCGCCAATCTCTGGTCGCCCTTCGGCTGGATCGGCGCGATCATCACGATCTGGATCTGCTATTTCTTCCGCGATCCCGTCCGGATCACGCCGCAACGCGAGGGGCTGGTGATCTCGCCGGCCGATGGCCGCATCAGCCAGATCGCACAGTCGCTGCCGCCGCCGGAACTCGAGCTGCCGGCCGAGCCGATGACCCGCATCTCGATCTTCATGAACGTCTTCGACTGCCATGTGAACCGCGCGCCCGTGCCCGGCCGCATCGCCAAGATCGCTTATACGCCCGGCCTCTTCCTCAATGCCGAGCTCGACAAGGCGAGCGATGACAACGAGCGCAACGCGCTGGCGATCGAGACCAAGTCGGGCATCGTCGGCGTCGTCCAGATCGCCGGCCTGATCGCGCGGCGCATCGTACCCTTCGTCAAGGAAGGCGATGTGCTCGGCACTGGCGAGCGTTTCGGCCTGATCCGCTTCGGCTCGCGCGTCGACGTTTACCTGCCGTCCCATGTCGTGCCGCTGGTCGGCGAGGGCCAGACCATGATCGCCGGCGAGACGGTGCTCGCCGACCTGACCGGCAACGAGCCGGTCGCGCGCAGCTTCCGCGACATCTGAGGGCAGCGCCCAAAGAGGCGGTGTCATCCCGTGCGCGCTGCGGCATGCGAATACCGCTGCGCAGACACGGGACCGCTCCCCGAAAGGGGCGTCCCTCCCAAACGCCGCCCAGAAGAGCGCCTTCCTGACGACGATCCCGCATCTGCGCAGCGGCACTTTGCGCCGCAGCGCGCGCGGGATGACACGTGCGGGCGCCTAGCCTGCGCCCTCAAAACCGCGTATTCCGGCTGACATGAGCGACCTGTTTCCTCCCTTCGAGCCCGAGCGCGCCGAATCCAAGCGCGCCCGCTTCAAGCCAATTCCCTTCCGGCTTCTGGCGCCGAACGTCATCACGCTGCTGGCGCTCTGCCTGGGCCTCACCGCGATGCGCCTGATCGTCGAGGGCAAGCTCGAGACGGCGACGATCTGCATCTTGATCGCCGCGGCACTCGACGGCGTCGACGGCCGTCTGGCGCGCATGCTCAAGGGCACCTCGCGCTTCGGCGCCGAGCTCGATTCGCTCTCCGATTTCGTGAATTTCGGCGTCGCCACCGGCTATGTCCTGTGGATCTTCGTCCTGCACGACCTGAAGTCTTTCGGCTGGATCATCGTGCTGACGCTGGCCTGCGCCATGGCGCTTCGGCTCGCGCGCTTCAACGTGATGATCGACGATCCCGACCGGCCGGAATGGCAGAAGAACTTCTTCGTCGGCATGCCGGCTCCCGCCGGTGCGATCACGGCCATGTTGCCGGTCTATCTGCACATGATCGGCGTGCCCGTGCAGGAATACGGCGCGCTTCCTGTCGGCATCTACATCCTGTTCATTGCTTTCCTGACGATCTCGCGCATCCCCTGCTATGCCGGCAAGACGCTCGGCACCCGCATTCCGCGCACCCAGGTACTGCCGATCTTCGTCGCCGTGGTGGTCGTCGCCGGCCTGCTCTTCGCCTACACCTTCGAGGTGCTGGCGGTTGTCGTGATCGCCTATCTCGCGCTGATTCCGGTCAGCGTCGCGCGCTACCGCAAGCTGGAGCGCGAGCATGCGCTCCAGGCGCCGGTTCCCGCGACGGAAGCGTCGCCCGACAGTCAGGCCTGATCGGTCGGAGAGCTTTAGCGGCGATAGCCGCTGAGGCGTGCCGCATTGGCGCGGGTGCGCCGGGCGAAGGGCTCGAGCGTGCTGTCGGCAGCCTTGACGGCGGCGGTCGCGAGATCGAGCTGGCCAAGCGGGTTGAGCGCTAGCCCCCACCAGAAGGCCGTCGTCGCCTGCGTCGCGGCAAAGCTGCTCTCGAGCATGGCCGAAACCTTCTCCGTCACGGCCTTGGTCGCCTCGCGCTGGCCGTGGCTGTCGCCGAAGGCGCCCTTCATCAGCAGCGGCATTCGCATGGCGATGGTCAGACCGGCCTCCGCATGCATGGACATCACGCGGGCCGCGAGAACCTGCGCCTCCGCCCCGGTCGCAAGGGCGGAGCCCGTCGATTTGCGCGGTCGGGCCATCAGGAAACTCCAGTAGATCGGCGCCACCAGAGAGCGGAGCGCCGAGGGGAGGGAAGTCTGCCGGCAACGGCCCGGCTTGGCAATGCCTGGTATACCAGCGCCCCGCCCGGATTTCGGGCAGCCAGGCAGGATGCCCAAATGGGCGGCACCGCGTCGGCGCTGCGTCTCCGAATGGATTTATCGGGCTGCGGAAATGCTCTAAAGGCTGATCCGGTGCCGATCTTCCCCGGCGCCTTAATCCTGTCGAGCAGCCTGTTGAGCCTTTTCTCCACTCCCAAACATCCCGGCTGGCGGCCGATGCTCGTTCTCGCATCGGCCTCGCCGCGCCGCCTCGCCTTGCTGGAGCAGGCTGGCTTGAAGCCGGACGCGCTGCTGCCCGCCGATCTCGACGAGAGCCCGCTGAAGGGCGAGCGCCCGCGCGATCTCGCCCGCCGCCTGGCGCGCGAAAAGGCTCAGGCCGCGTGCGAGGGCGCCAAGGCCCGTGCCGATCTCGAAGGCTGCTATATCCTCGCCGCCGACACGGTCGTCGCCGTCGGCCGGCGCATCCTGCCCAAGGCCGAGATCGTCGACGAGGCGGCCGCCTGCCTGCGCCTGCTCTCGGGCCGCGCGCACCGCGTCTATACCGGTGTCGCGCTGGTGACGCCGTCCGGCTCGATCCGGGATCGCATCGTCGAGACGCGCCTGCGCTTCAAGCGCCTCTCCACCGAGGATATCGAGACCTATCTCGCCTCGGGCGAATGGCGCGGCAAGGCCGGCGGCTATGCCGTGCAAGGCATTGCCGGCTCCTTCGTCGTCAAGCTCGTCGGCTCCTATACCGGCGTGGTCGGCCTGCCGCTTTACGAGACGGTGAACCTTCTCGGCGGCGAGGGTTTCCCCATCCGCTTCGGCTGGATGAACGCAGCCTGATACGGCGCCGATGCAGGTTGCCTGATCGCGCCTTGCGGCTGATCCTGCCGCCGGGAAACGCGCTGCGCTGGAACGCGCCGACAAGGGGGGAGCGGAGATGACGGGACGTCTGAGCGGCAAGGTCGCGATCGTGGCCGGGGCGGGGTCGATCGGGCCGGGCTGGGGCAACGGCAAGGCGACGGCGACGATCTTCGCCCGCGAGGGCGCCAGGGTCGTCTGCGCCGATATCAACCGCGACGCCGCCGAGGAGACCGCCGGCATCATCCGCAACGAGGGCGGCGAAGCCTTCGCCATGCAGGCGGATGTCACGAAGGCGGAGCAGGTCGCCGGGCTCGTCGCCCAGGCGCTCGGCCGCTATGGCCGCATCGACATCCTCGACAACAATGTCGGCATCGCCGAGGTCGGCAGCGTCGTCGATCTTTCGGAGGAGGTCTGGGAGCGCGTCTTCCGGGTCAATCTCACTGGCCCCTTCCTGGTGATGAAGCATGTCATCCCGGTGATGCAGCGCCAATTCGAGGAGACGGGCGAGGGCGGTTCGATCATCAACATCTCGTCGATCGCCTCGATCCGCCATACCGGCGTGCCCTATGCCAGCTATTCCGCCACCAAGGCGGCGCTGAACCAACTCACCCGCACGACGGCCGTGCAATACGCACCGCAGAAGATTCGCGTGAACGCGATCCTGCCCGGCCTGATGAAGACGCCGATGGTCGAGCATTCCGCCGGCCTCGCCGCCGTCTACGGCAAGGGCGATGTCGATGCGATGTGGGCCGCGCGCGCCGCGCAGGTCCCGATGGGACATATGGGCGAGGCCTGGGACGTGGCCAATGCCGCGCTCTTCCTCGCCAGCGACGAGGCGCGCTATGTCACCGGCATCGAACTCGTCGTCGATGGAGGCATCACGCTCAAATATGACTGACACCGACAAAGCATTGCCGGCCGCGAAGCCCTGTGCGATCTGCGGCAAGCCGGCGGTCGCGCGCTTCAAGCCGTTCTGCTCGCCACGCTGCGCCGATATCGACCTCGGCCGCTGGCTGAAGGGAAGCTATGTGATTCCCGGCGAGCCCATCGACGAGGCAGACCAAGGCGCGCCGCAGCAGCGCGAGCGCGAGGACTGAGGGAGCGGAAACGCCGTCCGCGGCACGGATTGAGTTTCGAGCCCGCGTCGGTGCAAGCTGTGGTGGACAATCGAGTGGCCGTCGCGGGAGTTCTCCGCATGCTGACCTCACAAGCCGCGATCTCTCACCGGCGGCCGGGCCGATGAGCGCTCCCGCGGACCACCATATCGTCATCGTCGGGGCAGGCTTCGGCGGGCTCGAAGCCGCCCGCAATCTCGCCAGCGCTTCGGTCAGGATCACGCTGATCGACCAGCGCAACCATCATCTCTTCCAGCCATTGCTCTATCAGGTCGCGACCGCCTCGCTGCCGACTTCCGAGATCGCCTGGCCGATCCGCTTCCTGCTGCGCGGCCACAAGAACGTCACGACCTTGCTCGGCACGGTCACCGGCGTCGACAAGGCGAACAAGCAGGTGCTGCTGGAGGGCGAGCGGCCGATCGGTTTCGACACGCTGATCCTCGCGACCGGCGCCCGCCATGCCTATTTCGGCCATGACGAGTGGGAGCCCTATGCTCCGGGCGTCAAGACGCTGGAGGATGCGACAAGGATCCGGCGGCGCATCCTCTCGGCCTTCGAGCAGGCGGAATGGGAGACCGACCCGGAGCGACGCGCGCAATGGCTGACCTTCGTGATCATCGGGGCGGGGCCGACCGGCGTCGAGCTTGCCGGCACCATCGCCGAGCTGGCGCATGACACGCTGCGCGGCGATTTTCGCAATTTCGATACGCGCAGCGCCCGCGTCGTGCTGGTCGAGGCCGGCCCGCGTATTCTCGCCGGCTTCACCGAGGACCTCTCGGCCTATGCCGAGCGGGCATTGAACCGCCTCGGGGTCGAGGTCAGACTGGGCCAACCGGTCTCCGAATGCCGTGCTGACGGCATCATGCTCCGCGGTGATGTCCTGCCGGCGCGGACCATCCTATGGGCGGCAGGCGTCGCCGCTTCGCCAGCGGCAGAATGGCTGGAGGCGCCGGCCGACCGAGCGGGCCGCGTCCGCGTCGAACCCGACCTCACGGTACCCGGCGAACCCGATATCTTCGTGATCGGCGATACCGCTTTCGTCGCCGGCGCCGATGGCAAGCCGGTGCCCGGCGTTGCGCCGGCGGCGAAACAGCAGGGGCACTATGTCGCTGGCCTCATCAAGGCACGGCTGCGGGGCAAACCGAACCCGCCGCCCTTCGCCTATCGGAATGCCGGCAATCTCGCGACGATCGGCAAGCGCGCGGCCATCGTCGATTTCGGCTGGATCAAGCTGCGCGGGCGCCTGGCCTGGTGGATCTGGGGCATCGCCCACATCTTCTTCCTGATCGGCCTGCGCAACCGGCTCGCCGTCGCGCTCAACTGGCTGTGGATCTATGTCAGCGGCCATCGCAGCGCCCGGCTGATCACGCAGCGCGATCCCGGCAGCGGCGGAGAGCCGCGGTAACGCCGCCAGCCCGGTGGCGATGGCGACCCCGGCAGTCTCTTCTCTCCGTCCGCTTGGAAAGGACCGGCTAACCAAACGGCGGGTTTGACGCTGCTGCCGCCCCCCCTTCGGTGATAGTTTGAAGCTCGCTTGGCCTCTTGGCGCAATCTCCTTCGACGGAGGAGCAATGGCTGACTGGATGAAGGATCTGCTGGCGCGCGACATCGAATCGCTGCGCTCCGACGTGCTCAAGGCTGGCCTTCTCAATGCGAAGGCTTTGCAGGAAAGCGCGGAAACCCACGTTGCGCATCTCCATGATGTGCTGCGCGAAACCCGCGAGCTGCAAGAAGCCTCGTTCCAGGTGGTGAACGACACCATCGGATTCGCCAAGCTTCTCTATGGCCATGCTGCCATCGCCGAATCGGAGCAGGCCCGGCGCGCAGCGCTGGCCGCCATCGATCGCCTCGCGGCGGTGCTCGGGCGCTGCGAATGCCGGGAGGCGGCGGGCGCTCCCTGAACCAGGCTGGCTGTCGGCATTCAACGGCGATTTCGAGCCGCCCAATCCACAGGGCTGGGGCCAGTTGACGCCGTATTGAAGAAAGCCGGCTGAAGTGACTGGACAGGCAGAGCGCCTGCCTCTATATCGCCCCCACCAACACGGACGGCCTCGCGCCGCTCCCGGTTTGCCCAGGTAGCTCAGTTGGTAGAGCATGCGACTGAAAATCGCAGTGTCGGCGGTTCGACTCCGTCCCTGGGCACCATCCACTCTTCCAAGAACTTCCACAAACCTCCAAAACGCCCGGATTATCGGGGCTTTTGGCCCGGCTTGAGACCCTAGGCTTCCACGGGCTTCCATTGACAGCCAACTCATGTGTTGGCCACGCTTCTCCTATCGGCCAACAGGCGATTTGGAGCGGCCAACAATGGCGGGTTTGACGGACGTAAAAGTTCGCTCTGCGAAATCCCCCGATGGGATCACGAAGCTCTCCGACGGCGGCGGCCGCTCGCTCCAGAATCGTCAGGTATGCGCCAAAGGAAGCGTTGACGCTGCCGGCTGATGCGGAAACGATGGCGTATGCTTGCTGCTGCGGCTCCCGCGTGCCGGGGCCCTCATCGGTCTGGTCGAGGACGGGCGCGCGTTTGCCCGAAAGTCCGTGCTTTGCCGCAGAGCTGCCAGGCCCTGATCCCCCGGAGTTCCCGACGATGAAACAGACGAGCCCGCTCGCCGCAGCGACGCCTGCGCAGCCGCTGCGCCTCACCAGCCTGGCCCATGGCGGCGGCTGCGGCTGCAAGCTGGCACCGGCCGTGCTTCAGCAACTGCTGGCGGGGCACCCGGCCGCCGGTCCCTATAGTCAGCTCCTCGTCGGCACCGAGACAGGCGACGATGCCGCAGTCTGGCAGGTCGACGAGAACACCTGCGTCGTCGCCACCACCGATTTCTTCATGCCGGTCGTCGACGACCCACGCGATTTCGGCCGCATCGCCGCGACCAACGCGATCTCCGACGTCTATGCCATGGGCGGGCGGCCGATCATGGCGCTGGCGATCCTCGGCATGCCGCTCGATAAATTGCCGATCGAGGTGACCCGCGAGATCCTGAAGGGCGGCGCCTCGATCTGCGCCGAGGCCGGCATCCCGGTCGCCGGCGGCCATTCGATCGATGCGCCCGAGCCGATCTATGGACTCGCGGTCATCGGCCTGCTCAAGCCTGCGAACCTGCGCCGCAACAGCGGCGCGAAGCCCGGCGATGTGCTGATCCTGACCAAGGCGCTGGGCGTCGGCATCTATTCGGCCGCCTTCAAGAAGGGCGAGCTCTCGGCCGCCGCCTATGACGAGATGGTCGCCTCGACGACGCTGCTCAACCGTGTCGGCGCCGACCTGGCCGAGGATGGCGCCGTCCATGCGGTCACCGATGTCACTGGTTTCGGCATCCTCGGCCATGGGCTCGAGATGGCGCGCGGCTCGGAGGTCACGCTGAAGCTCCGGCTTTCCGACCTGCCGTTTCTGTCGCAGGCCGAGCGTCTGGCGCGGGAGGGCAAGGTGACCGGCGCTTCCCACAGGAACTGGGCGAGCTATGGCGAGGGCGCGGTTCTCCCGGAGGGGCTGCCGGACTGGCAGCGCCATCTGCTCACCGATCCGCAGACCTCGGGCGGCCTGCTGGTTTCCTGCGCAGCCGAGCGGGCCGATGCCCTGCTCGCGCAGATCAAGGCCGCGGGCTATCCGGCGGCGCGGATCATCGGCACGGTCGAGGCCGGGCCGGCGCAGGTCGTGGTGAGCTGAGAAGCGTCACCGCGCCTCATGCACCTCGAGGTTCCGGCCCCAGACGTCGAAGAAGGCGCCCTTGTTGAGGGTGAGCCGGTCCTCGCGCAAGGCGGTTTCCAGTTCACGCAGGCGGCTGCGGGCGGTCGTGTCGGGCACGAGTCCGCCATCCTCGCGGGTCGGGAAGAAGGCGGCGCCGTCCCAGTTCACGCCGGCGCCGCGCAGCATCAGCACGATGTCGCCCCAGTCGATCTCGTCGCCGACGACATGGACGAAGGTCGAGCGCAGCGGCTCGACCTTGGGCTCGGCGATCTTCACCAGCACGATCAGCGCCGTGAACGGGCCCTTGCGGAAGAGCTTGCCGAGCCAGCGGTCGAAATCGGTTCCCAGCCCCCTAGAAGTCGACACGCGGCGTCTCGGGCATGTAGCGGTCGAACAGGGCGTAGAAATCGCTACCGGTCTCGGCGCTGTACCAGTCTTCGAAGGCGGCGAGGGCTTCCTGCACGGCTTCCGGGTTGCCGCGATCATCGGCCATGGCGGCCTGGAGGGCTTCGAGGACGGGCGTCAGCCGCGTCAGGACCAGTTCCTGTCGCGGCCCGATCTCGTCCCAGCCCAGAGACTGGGCGACGGTAAGCCGGGCGCGTGCGATCGCCTCGCTCGGCTCCTCGGCTGCCGCGAGGGTCGTGCTGGCCTGTCGCAGCAGGTTGAGGCGCCGGAAGGCCCGGCCGCGGGCCTGCGCGAGCACTTCGATCCGCTCCGCGGCCTCTCGGCGATAGGCATCCTCGTCTTCGCGCGCGGCTTCCGCAGCCTCTTCGAAGCGGGCGATCAGGCCGATGGTGGCTGTTTCGGCGTCCGTCATGCGAGCCTCAGTGAACTGGCGGAAGAGAATGGGAGTCGAACCCACCAGAGACCGTCTGACGGCCCCTCCCGGATTTGAAGTCCGGACGCCCCACCGGGGACGTTTCTCCTCCATCGCTCCAGCCGGATGGCAGGCCGAACAGGTCGAGCCGCCGCCGGTTGATGCGTCTCAGGTCGCCGCGGCGGATGGTGACGCCATGGCGATCGAAGAACTCGAGAATCTGGATAGCGACCTTTCGGCCGTTGTCGAGCCTGTCTCGGAACTGCGCCGCATTGAAGCCGGCCGGATGCAACGCCGCAAGCTCGACCGCGATGCCGACCATCTCGGCCAGCGTATCGCGCAGGAAGAAATGGTCGAGCGCGACCTCATGGACATCGCCACGCCGGCCGGTGAGCCGCAACAGGCGCCGGATCTCCTCCTCGGGCCGCCCGAGCATCTGGCCGATATCGCGCACGCGGGGCGGGCGGAAACGCTCGTTTCCCGCGATCAGCGGCAGAGCCCTGGCCCAGAGCGCCTCGTCCTCCGGCAGGAGCCGGGCTTCGTGACCCGGCCGCCGGAGCCATGACTCGGCCGGCACCAGCACGCCGTCCTCCGCAAGCCGGGCGAGCGCCTGCCGGAACAGCGGCGCCGGCCAGCGCGGCGCGATGGCAAAGCGCAGTCGCGCCAGCCCGATGCCCGGCAGGTCCGGATGCGCCGCATGGAACGCGTCGAGCGTCTCGGTCGTGGCCAGCGCCAGCGCCTTCCAGCGCGCGGGGAGCAGCGCGAGCGGGCCGATCCCGACGAGGCCGAGACGGTTCGTCAGGGTCTCAGCCGCATCGGAGGAGAGCGCGTGGTCGCGAACGAAACCATCGAGATCGGCGTGATAGGGCGGCGCCGAGAGCAGGGCATGCAGCGCTTCCGCGGGATCGGGCAGGCGGAGCGCCGCGAGCTGGGCCAGACGCTCGGGGCTGCGACGCCGGCGTTCCGGCGCGCGCAGGTCGAGGAAGCGGCCGCCGCCGATCGTCCGCGCGGCACTGGCGTCGCGCAGCACGAACCGGTCAAGCACTGCGGCGGCGAGCGGCTCGTCGAGAACGAGCTGGATCAGGCCGTCCGCGCCGGGCGCGGTCTCGTCGCCCAGCAGGACGATGCGGGCGCCTATCTCGGCAGCGGCATGGTGCAGCCGCACCGGCTGCCACATCGTCAGAGCCTTTTCGCCGGGCAGCAGCGAAACCTCCGCATCGATCCGCGCCGTAGGTGCATGCAGCGCCGGCGCCACCACCATGTCGCCGTGCCGGATCGCCTCCTTCGTGATGCCGGGGCCGGCGAGATTGAGCGCGCAGCGCTCGCCGGCCATGCCGCGCTCGGCCGGGCGGTTCTGGGCGTGAATCGAGCGCACCCGCGCCGGCAGGCCGCCGGGCGAGACGACGACGCTGTCGCCGATCGCCACACTCCCCGACAGAACGGTGCCCGTCACCACTGTTCCTGCGCCTTGCAAGGTGAAGCAGCGATCGACTGCGAGCCGGAAGGCGCCGTCGCCCTGCCGCGCCTGGGCTTCGCGGGCGCGAGCGGCGAGCAACTCGGTGAGCTCGGGCAGGCCTTCCCCCGTCAGCGTCGAGACAGGCAGCATCGGTGCACCGGCAAAGGGGCCTGACGCCAGCAGCGCTGCAATCTCTCCCTCGACGGTCTCGATTCGCTCGACGTCGACCAGATCGGCCTTCGTAACGGCGACCACGGCCTCGCGGATACCGAGCAGCCGGGCGATCGCGACATGCTCGCGCGTCTGCGGCATTACGCCGTCATCGGCCGCGACGGCCAGCAGCAGCAGGTCGATGCCGGTGGCGCCGGCCAGCATGGTATGCACGAATTTCTCGTGGCCGGGCACGTCGATGAAGCCGACGACAGAGCCGTCGGCCTGCGGCCAATAGGCGAAGCCGAGCGCGATCGAGATGCCGCGCGCCTTCTCCTCCTTCAATCGGTCGGTATCGATGCCGGTCAGGCGCCGCACCAGTGAGGTCTTGCCGTGGTCAATATGGCCGGCGGTGCCGATGATCATGGCGCCGTCTCTGCGGGAGAGACAGCCGCGCGCGCGGCCTTGATGAAGGGCGCCGCGAGCGGGCTGCCCTTGCCCTCGGCCGCGAGCAGAAGCGCGAGCGCGCGTTCGGCATCAACAGGCACGCCCTGGCCAAGCAGGGTCGCTGCGCCGAGCATGGCCTCGGAATCCGGATCGCCGGCCGCCATGCCGCGCTGCCACCATCGCGCGGCAGCACCGGCATCGCGATCCACGCCGAGCGCATCGTGATGGATCATGCCGAGCCGGGTCATGCTGGTGGCGATGCCGGCCTCCGCCGCGGCTTGCGCCCAGCGCAGCGCTTCGGCCCGGTCAGTGACGTTCCCGCCTTCCAGCAACATCCACGAGAGCATGTCCTGCGCCGGAGCGTCACCCTGCTCGGCGGCAAGCCGATAGAGCCGCATCGCCTCGGCATCGCTCTGTGCCACGCCTTCCCCTTTGAAATGAAGGGCCGCGAGATTGCGTTGCCCGACGGGGTCGCCGCCTTCCGCCGCGAGGCCGAGCCAGCGCAGCGCCAGGGCCGGGTCGCGTTCGACGCCGAGCCCCTCGGCGAAGCAGGCGCCGATATTGTTCTGCGCCCGCCCGATGCCGGCATGGGCGAGGGGCCCCCAGAGCGCGAGCGCAGCCGCATGGTCGCCGCGCTCGACCGCCGCCGCGGCCTGCGCCATCGTGGCGGCAACGTTGCCATCGGCGGCTTCGCTCCGGCCGAAAAGGCGCTCAAGCCAGCGCATCGGGCGTCTCTGGTTTCAGCGCGTCGAGCTGCGCCGCGAACAGCCCCTCATCCTCCAGGCAGCGCAGGTCGAAGACGAGCGCCCCTTGCGCGATCCGCCCGATCATCGGCACCGGCGCGGCCCGGAAGGTCGCCGCCAGCTTCTCGACGGCGGAGCCGGTCGCCTTGCCCGCCGGTCGCAGCGCAAGCCCCGCGCTCGGCAATGTCTCCAATGGCAGCGCGCCCGAGCCGATCTGGCTCGCGCAATCGATGATCTCGACGATCCAGCCCGGCCCGACCGCCGCTGTGACCTTGGGTTGAAGGCGCTCGGCCAGCGCGCCCAGGTCTGCGGCGGTCCGCGTGAACAGCCTGAGCGTCGGCAGGCGCTGAGCCAGTCGGTCGGGATCGCGATAGAGCCGGAGCGTCGCTTCCAGTGCCGCGAGCCTGAGCTTGTCGAGGCGCAGCGCCCGCTTCAGCGGGTTCTTCGCCAGCTTGGCGATCAAATCCTTCCGCCCGGCGACGATGCCGGCCTGCGGGCCGCCGAGCAATTTGTCGCCGGAGAAGGTGACGAGATCGGCGCCGCCCGTCAGCGCATCCTGCACCGTCTTCTCGCGGCGCAGGCCCCAGCGCGACAGGTCGATCAGCGTGCCCGAGCCGAGATCGTCGACGAAGGGCAGGTCGTGCTGGCGCGCGAGCCTGGCGAGTTCGGTCGGCTCGACCTCTGCCGTGAAGCCCTGCACCACGTAGTTTGAGGTGTGGACCTTCATCAGCAGGCCGGTTTCGGGTCCGATCGCCTCGGCGTAGTCCTTGAGATGCGTGCGATTGGTCGTGCCGACCTCGCGCAGGGTCGCACCGGCGCGCGCCATGATGTCCGGCATGCGGAAGGCGCCGCCGATCTCGATCAATTCGCCGCGCGAGACGATGGCTTCGCGATCCCTGGCGAGCGTGTTGAGCACCAGCAGCACGGCTGAGGCATTGTTGTTGACGAGGATCGCATCCTCGGCGCCGGTCAGCTCGCGGATGAGGTCGCGGACATGCGCGTCGCGCTCGCCGCGCTGCCCGGCTTCGACGACATATTCGAGATTGGTCGGCGCGCGCATCGCCGCGACCACGGCCTCGATCGCCTCCTCGGCCAGCAGCGCGCGGCCGAGATTGGTGTGCAGCACCGTGCCGGTCAGGTTGATCACCGGGCGCTGCGAGGCGCGCGCGCTGTCTTCGAGACGGTCCAGCGCCAAGCGACCGACCTGCTCGGCTGAGGCCGCCGCCGGCGCACCGCCCGCCCGCAGCCGCTCGAGCACATGCCGGATCGCATCCGTCGCCGCCGTCCGGCCGTGTTGTGCGATCGCGAGCTCGCCTCCGGTACTGCGCAGCACCGTATCGACCGATGGCGGGCGGAAGCGTTCCGGCTTGTTCATCAGGCTCCCTCCGGGAGACGCTTGATCGATACTTGATTGACTGGCTCAGTCCGAACCGCCGCCGTCATTCCGGGGCGGCCCGAAGGGCCGAGCCCGGAACCCATGAACACCGGGCGAACCGAATAGAGAGCCCGCTTTGAGCCCAACTTTCCACGGCGGAGTTCATGGGTTCCGGGCTCATCGCTGCGCGATGCCCCGGAATGACGGTGGTGGTTCCCTCGCAATCCGGCAATCTCAATACCCCAGCAGGAATGGGTTCACCCCCGCCCGGTGCCAGCCGGCCTCGGTCACCAGCAGATCGAGCCCGAGGCTCGCGACATCGTCGGCCACGGCCTCCAGCTCCGGCGCCTTGCGGCGGTTCAGGATCTTCACATAGGTCCGGCATTCGTCGCAGGTCTCGGCCTTGATCGTGTCGGCGATGCCCTCGATCTCCTGATAGGCGATGCCCTTGGTCGAGCCGCAGGAGACGCATTTCACCCGGACATGGTTCCACTGCGCCGCGCAGAGCGAGCACTGGACATAGCGCACGCCTTCGACATTGAGGTCGGCGACGACCGCGCTCGCTACCGGCGGCCCGCCGCAGCAGGGACAGACGCCATCGGCGACCGGCTGGGGCCAGGTAGGATCGAGCCGGGCGCTGCGCAGCGCCGCGACGACCTGCAGGGCGGCGGCGGCAAAGATATGCTCGGCAACGGCCTCGACCGGTACCGCGTCCGCCAGGACGGCGGCAAACATCGCCTGCCGTGCCTCCGGTTCCGCCGCGATGGCGCGGGCGAGGGCGGCGCGGGCAAGGTCGGGCATCGCGACATCGGCCAGCAATGCCGCCAGCCGGTCGAAGGCCTCCGAAACCGCCGGATCGGCGGCCAGCTCCTCGCGCGGAAGCAGTGGCATGGCGTTGCCGGCGCGCAGCCTGAGATCGGAAGGGGAGGGCAGGTCGGGCGTATCGATTGTTGCCGCCAGCGCCGCCTGTGCCTCGCTCAAGCCGCCGAGAAAGGCGAGATAGGCTTCGAGCTGATGCCCCGGCGCCAGCGCGGCGAACCGTTCCGCCCGCAGGGCAAACAGCTTCGCAGGCTCCGGCAGGCGCAGGAAGGGCGGCTTGTCGCGTTCAGGCGTGCCGACATCTTCGAAGGTGACGAGATCCTGGTCGTCGCTCATTCAGTGTCCTCTCGAACCGCACGGGTCACGGGAGGCGGAGCGGCGGATGCCGCTCCGCAGTCGAACTCATTCGGCCGGGCCGGCGCTGTGGCGGCGCGGCGGCGCCTGGCGCTCATCGATCACACCCTCGCGCGCTTCCTGCCGCAGCCAGAGCCGGTGGTGACGGAAGGCCCAGCCGCCCGTCACCTTGCCCTCGGTCATGGCGCTGATCGTGCCACGGACATAGAAGCCGGCATAGATATGGACGATGACGACGAGCAGCATCGCGACCGCCGCCAGTGCATGCACGATATGGCCGACGCGCTGCTGCTCGATGGTGAAGCTCGCGCCGAAATACTCGTACCAGATCACGATGCCCGTCCCGAACAGGACGAGGATCAGGAGCGTCATCAGCCAGAAGACGATCTTCTGCGCGCCGTTATACTTGCCGACCTCGGGCAGGTTCTCCTCGCGGCCCGACATCACTTCGCCGATATGGCCCATCCATTTGGTGTCGGCCTTCGTCCAGAAATTGTATCTGACCATCTGGATGAAGAGGATCGCAAAGCTGGCGAGCAGGACGACGCCGATCCAGGGATGCAGCGCGCGTGTATTGGAGCCGCCGCCGAACAGGCCCGACAGGAAGAACAATGTCGGGTGGAACAGCGCGGCCCCGCTCAGCGTCAGCAGGATCAGCGAGATCGCGGTGACCCAGTGATTGACACGCACGCGGCCGGGATAGCGGTCGACGGTCGTGCGCTCCTCTTCACGTCTTACGGCCACGGGCTGCCTCCTCGTCGATCAGATGCTCGGCCTCGCGGTCTTCGGCGCGGCTGACATCGTTGCGTCGGGCGATCGTCGCATGGACGAAGGCGAAGGCGGCGGCGAAACCGACGGCCGCCATGCCGGCATATTTGGTCAGTCCCTTCCAGAGCTCGACGACCTGGCTGATCCGCGGATTGTTCGGCAGGTTGGCGTAGAGCTGCGGCTTGTCGGCGTGGTGCAGGACATACATCACATGCGTGCCGCCGACGCCCGGCGGGTCGTAGATGCCGGCATTCTTGAAGCCGCGTGACTTCAGGTCGGTGATACGACCCTGGGCATGGTCGAGCATCGCCTTCTTGGTGCCGAACACGATCGCGCCGGTCGGGCAGGCCTTGGCGCAGGCCGGCGCCTGGCCGACCGAGACCCGGTCCGAGCAGAGCGTGCATTTATAGGCCTTGTGATCGGCCTGGCTGATGCGCGGGATGTTGAACGGGCAGCCCTTCACGCAATAGCCGCAGCCGATGCAGTTCTCCGAGACGAAATCGACGATGCCGTTATTGTACTGCACGATCGCGCCGGGCGAGGGGCAGGCCTTGAGGCAGCCCGGATCGGCACAATGCATGCAGCCGTCCTTGCGGATCAGCCATTCGAGATTGCCGCTCTCCGGGTTCTCCCATTCGGTGAACCGCATCAGCGTCCAGCTGTTCGGAGTCAGGTCGTGCGGGTTGTCGTAGACACCCCGGTTGATCCCGACCTCCTCGCGCAGGTTGTTCCATTCAAGGCAGGCCGCCTGGCATGCCTTGCAACCGATGCATTTGGAGACGTCGATGAGCTTGGCCACCTCGAAATCGTGGCGGACATCCGGCGGCCTGAAGGTGGTCGCCGAGATGCGGGCGAAGTCCTGACTCTGCAATCCTGCCATTGGACCCTCCCTAGCTCGTCGCCGGACCGTTGGACGGCTCGACATTCACCAGGAACGCCTTGAACTCGGGCGTCTCGATGTTGGCGTCGCCGACGAACGGGGTGAGGCTGTTGGGGCCGAAACCCTTCTTGGCCGCACCGGTGAAGCCCCAGTGGAGCGGGATGCCGACGACATGGACGGTCTTGCCGTCGCAGATCAGCGGCTTGATGCGCTTGGTCACCACCGCCTTGGCATAGACCGTGCCGCGGGCCGAGGAGACCTTCACCCAGCCGCCCTTCTGGATGTTCTTCTCCGCGGCCAGCTGCTCGCTGATCTCGACGAAGAACTCCGGCTGGAGCACCGCATTCACCCAGACATGCTTCGTCCAGTAATGGAAGTGCTCGGTCAGGCGGTAGGAGGTCGCCGCATAGGGGAACTTGTCGGAGGTCCCCAGCGCGGCGAGGTCGTCCTTGAAGATGCGCGCGGCGGGATTGCCGCGGATCTTGGGCGCCATGACATTGGCGACCGGGCTTTCGAACGGCTCGTAATGGGCCGGGAAGGGGCCGTCCTTCATCATGCCGCGCGAGAACAGGCGTGCCGTTCCTTCGGGGTTCATGATGAACGGGCCGACATCCCGCGGCTTGGCCGTGACCGCGATGTCCGGCACGTCGTAGCCGGTCCAGGCCGTGCCGTTCCACTCGATCAGCTTGCGCCTGGGATCCCAGGGCTTGCCGTCGATATCAGCCGAGGCGCGATTGTAGAGGATGCGTCGGTTGGCCGGCCAGGAGAAGGCCCAGTTGGGATAGGCGCCGGTATTGGCCGGATCGTTGGTGTCGCGGCGGGCCATCATGTTGCCCCGCTCGGTCCACGAGCCGGAATAGATCCAGCAGCCGCAGGCCGTCGAGCCGTCGTCGCGCAACTGGCCGAAGGTGTCGACCTGCTTGCCCTTCTCCAGCAGGACCTTGGTCGGGTCGACCGGGTCCGTCACCGTCGAGACGACATAGCCGTTCATCTCCTTGGCCATCTCGTCCGGCTGCGGATCGTCGGGCTGGCGATAGGGCCAGTGCAGATTGACGATCGGATCCGGGAAGGCGCCGCCCTCCTTCTCGTAGAGGGCGCGCAGGCGCTGGTGGATCTGCGCCATGATCCAGGTGTCAGGCTTGGCCTCGCCCGGAGGTTCCTGTCCCGGCCAGTGCCATTGCAGCCAGCGGCCGGAATTGACCAGCGAGCCTTCGTCCTCGGCGAAGCAGGTGGTCGGCAGCTCGAAGACCTCGGTCTGGATCGACTCAGGCTTGACGTCGTTATGGACGCCTTCGTCCTTCCAGAACCGCGCGGTCTCGGTCTGCAGCGGGTCCATCACCACCAGGAATTTCAGCTTCGACAGCGATGCCGAGACCTTGCCGCGATTGGACAGGGAGAGCAGCGGGTTGAAGCCCTGGCAGAAATAGCCGTTCACCTTGCCCTGGTGCATCATGTCGAAGTACCGGAGCATGTCGTAGCCGGGCACGTCGAGCTTCGGCAGCCACTGGTAGGAGAAGTCGTTCTCCGGCGTCGCGGCCTTGCCCCACATCGACTTCAGGAAGCTCACCATGAACTTCTTGTAGTTCTGCCAGTAGCTCATCTGGTTCGGCCGCAGCGGCTTGAAGCCGCGCGTCGACATGTAGGTCTGGAAATCGACCTCCCTGTCGGTTCCCAGCGTGAGATAGCCCGGGATCAGGTTCGACATCAGGCCGATATCGGTCAGACCCTGGATGTTGGAGTGCCCGCGCAGCGCGTTCATGCCGCCGCCGCGCACGCCGATATTGCCGAGCAGCAACTGCAGCATCGCCATCGAGCGGATGTTCTGCGAGCCCTTGGAGTGCTGCGTCCAGCCGAGCGCGTACATCGAGGTCATGACCTTGTCGCGCGCGGAGGTCTCCGAGATCATCTTGCAGATCGCCAGGAACTTGTCCTTGGGCGTGCCGCAGATGCGCTCGACCATTTCCGGCGTATAGGCCACGATGTGCTTCTTCAGGAGCTGGTAGACCGAGCGCGGGTGCTGCAGCGTCTCGTCGATCTGGACATAGCCGTCCGGCCCGAGCTCGTATTCCCAGCTCGAACGGTCATAGTCGCGCTTGGCCTCGTCATAGCCGGTGAACAGGCCGTCCTGATAACCGAAGCCCTCCTTCACGATATAGGGCGCGTTGGTGAAGGCGCGCACGTAGTCGTGCTGGATCTTGTCGTTGTCGATGCAGTACTTCATCGCCCCGAGCAGGAAGGCGATGTCGGTGCCCTGCCGGATCGGCGCATAGAAATCCGCGACCGAGGCCGAGCGCGTGAAGCGCGGGTCGACGACGATCAGCTTGGCGCCACGCTGGGCTTTCGCCTCAGTGACCCATTTGAAGCCGCACGGATGCGCTTCGGCGGCATTGCCGCCCATGATGATGACGAGGTCGGTGTTCTTGATGTCCGTCCAGGAGTTGGTCATCGCACCGCGACCGAATGTTGGGGCCAGACTGGCCACCGTCGGTCCGTGTCAAACGCGCGCCTGGTTGTCGAACGCCAATATCCCGGTGCTTCGCACGACCTTGTAGGTCAGGAAGGCCGTCTCGTTGGTGGTGGCCGAGGCGGCCAGGAAGCCCGTGGTCAGCCAGCGGTTGACCGTCGTGCCATCCTGGTTCTTGGCGACGAAGTTCTTGTCGCGATCGTCCTTCATCAATCGCGCGATGCGGTCGAGCGCCTCGTTCCAGCTGATCTGGCGGAAGGCCTTCTCACCCGGGCCGCGATATTGCGGGACCTTGGTGCGGGTCTCGGAATGAACGAAGTCGAGGAGGGCGGACCCCTTCGGGCACAGCGTGCCGCGATTGGTCGGGTGGTCCGGATCGCCTTCGATATGGATGACCGCCGGATGGGCGTTCTTGGACTTGTCGCCCAGGCTGTACATGATCACGCCGCAGGCGACGGAGCAGTACGGACAGGTGTTTCGTGTTTCTGTGGTGCGCGCCAGCTTGAAGGGCCGCACGGCCTGGGCAAGCGCCTCTTCGGCACCCCCGAACCCAAGCGCGGCGACGGCAGAGCCGGCGACACCCGCACCCGCGGCTTTCAGAAACTGGCGACGCGAGAGCTCATGCAGCATCTCAACCTCCCAGGCGAACGACAAGGCGTTGTTCAATTTGGAATAGTGAAACTCTGTAACGGGGGCGTCAAGGCGCACTTCGGGGGGGCAGGTGAGCGGCTTCTTAGACTTTCGATGTACGATCGGCGGGGGCGGCGCGGCGACGCGAGCGGACCCGGCGCCGGACGCTGTCGCATCGCAGGCGGCTCCGGTAGAGACGGGCTCCGCTGGAGCTTGCGGAGCCTTCCTTTTGCCGGTCGGTCTCGCTCTGGTGATGCCTCAGCGCGACATCATCTGGAGCGGCCACATCACGATCTGCGGGAAGATCACCAGCAGGGCCAGCACGATGAGCTGGGCGACCATGAAGGGCGTGACGCCCTTGATCACGCCCGTCATCGGCACCTTGGCGACTCCGCAGACGACGTTCAGCACGGTTCCGACCGGCGGCGTCACCAGGCCGATGGCGTTGTTCATGATGAACAGCACGCCGAAATAGACTGGGTCGATTCCGGCCTGCTTGACCACCGGCATCAGCACCGGGGTCAGGATCAGCACCGTCGGGGTGAAGTCGAGCGCCGTGCCGACGATGAAGACCATCACCATCAGGATGGCCATCAGCAGGATCTTGTTCTCCATGAAGGGCGCGACCATGTCGGCGACCTGCTGGGGAATGTTGGCCGTGGTGATCAGCCAGGCCGAAACGCCGGCCGCCGCGACCAGGAACATGATGACGGCGGTCGTCTCGGCCGCGCGGTACATCAGGCCGAACAGCTCGCGGATCTTGATCTCGCGATAGATGAAGACGCCGACGAAGAGCGAGTAGGCGGCTGCGATCACCGCGGCCTCGGTCGGGGTGAACCAGCCGACCTTGAGCCCGCCGATGATGACCACGGGCAGCACCAGCGCCCAGCCGGCATTGCGGGTTTCGACCAGCCGTTCGCGCATGCTGCGCTTCGGCTCGACGCGCGGGTTGTCGCGCTTGATGCTCCAGCGCCAGGCCAGCATGATCGCCATGCCCATCATCACGCCCGGCACGATGCCGGCGATGAACAGCTTGGTGATCGAGACGCCGCCGGTGACGCCGAAGATGATCATGCCGATCGAGGGCGGGATCACCGGCGCGATGATGCCGCCGCAGGCGATCAGGCCGCAGGAGCGGTTGATGTCGTAGCCGGCATTGCGCATCAGCGGCACGAGTACGGAGGCGAGCGCCGCGGTGTCGGCGACGGCCGAGCCCGAGAGCGAGGCCATGATGACGGCGGCGATAACAGCGACATAGCCGAGGCCGCCGCGGATATGGCCGATCCAGGCCATGGCCATGGTGATGATCCGGCGCGTCATGCCGCCGGCATTCATCAGTTCGCCGGCCAGCATGAAGAAGGGCACGGCCAGCAGCGGGAAGGAATTGGCGCCGTCCCACATGTTCTGGATGATGATTTGTGGGTCGGAGATGCCCATGTAGAGCATCATGGCGAGGCCGCAGCCGATCAGCGCGAAGGCGACCGGCATGCCCAGCGCCATCAGGCCGAGCAGCGACGTGATGAAGACGAAGACGATCACGGCTTGGCTCCTTGCGCCTTCATGTCGCGCTCGGCTTCGAGGCCCTCAGTCATTCCCTCCTCATGCACGTCGATCAACTCGTCGTTGGAGACCTGTCCCATCGCGAGGCGGATCAGGTTCGACAGGCAGATCAGAGCGATCGCGGCGCCGGTGACATAGCTCACGCCATAGACCCAGACCATGCTGAGCTGCGCGACCGGCGAGGCGTTGCCGGCGATGATGTCGTGCTGGAGATAAGTGCCGTAGAAGATGAACAGCGCGCAGATCAGCATGATGACCTGGCTGATCGCCCAGCAGACCTTGCGGCCGAAGATCGGCAGCGCCTGGACCACCATGTCGACGCCGAGATGGCTGCGCCGGTGCAAGCCGATGATGCCGCCGAGGAAGGTCATCCAGACGAAGGCGAAGCGCGGGATTTCTTCCGACAGGTCGATGCCGGTGTTGAAGAAGATCCGCAGCATCACGTTGCCGAAGACCATGACCAGCATCACGGCCATGCAGATCACGAGGATGATCTCGATCAGGCGGTAGAAACCGTCCGTCGCTGTCTTGAGCAGGCTGGTCATCGGTCACCTCGCCGGCGGCACTTGGAAGGGGATCGCCGGCTCGGCGCCGGTACTTGAGAAAAGGACAGCCGGCCGCTCGGGCCGGCTGTCGTCGCGTGCCTTACTTGGCGGCGCGTGCCTTTTCGATCTCGGCGACGAAGCCGTTCACGAACTCCTCGCCGATCTGGCCCTTGAACTTGTCGACCACCGGCTGGACCTTGGCCTGCACCTTGCGCAGGTCGTCGGCCGAGACCTCGTCCACCGAAACGCCGGCGGCCTTGAACTTGGTGATCACGTCGCGGTCACCCTCGTCGAGCAGCTTGCGCTGCAGCAGGCCGGCCTCGGTCGCGGCCTTCTGGACGGCGGCCTTGTCAGCGGCCGAGAGCGTATCCCAGAACTTCTTGGAAGCGACCAGCGCGACCGGCGTATAGACGTGGTTGGTGATGGAGATGTGCTTCTGCACCTCCTGCATCTTGTTCGCCCACATGTGCTGGAGCGGGTTCTCCTGCCCGTCGAGCGCCTTGACCTCGAGCGCGGTGAACACTTCCGAGAAGGCCATCGGCACGGCGTTGGCGCCGATCGACTTCCAGGTGTCGAGCGCGACCGGGTTTGCCATCACGCGCAGCTTCAGGCCGTTGACGTCCTCGGCCGTTTTCACGGCGCGGCGGCTGTTCGAGAGGTTGCGGAAGCCCATGCCGGTCCAGGTCAGGCCGACGAGGCCGCTCGGCTCGATCTTCTCGAAGATCTTTTTGACCGAGGCGCCGTCGAGGACCGCGTAGACCTCCTTCTCGTTCTGGAACAGGAAAGGCAGGTCCCAGACCTGGACTTCCTTCACGCGGGTCGAGAGCGGCGCGAGCGTGCCGATGTAGAATTCCTGCGTGCCGGCCTGCGTCGCCTGGAGCTGCTTCTCGTCGCTGCCGAGCATGGCTGAGTGAAACGCCTGGATCTTGACGTTGCCGTTGGTGTAGGTGCCGGCCAGTTCCGCGAACTTGGCGACGGCGGTCGCCTGCGGATGCGTGTCGGGCATCGCATGGCCGATCTTCGCCTTGACCTCGGCCATGGCCGCCGTCGAGCCCAGCAGGGCAGCGGCCAGCGCGGCGATGAAAGCGAAGCGTGTCGGGTGGGTCTTGGTCACGATACTCGTCTCCGGAACAGTTGCTGGGGGATGTGTCACCGAACGAAGGCAGGCTCAACCGCTCGGCGGCGTTGTCCACCGCCGAGGGCAGGGACTCATTTCCGGTGTTTCTTGATCTCGGCGTGGACGTCGCGGGAAGGTCCGGCCTGGCAGTCCCGGCCTCTTGACGGCGCGGCCAAGGCTGCTCCGGCGACGGGCGGAGTCCGGCGGGTCCCTGCGAGCATGTCGGCCTTCCCTCGATCGCGGCGCGTTGTCTTCGCTCTGGAGGCGGGCGCCGTTGCGGCACCCATAACGCGGCAGAAGTCAGGTTGTCAAACAACTGACAACGTGACAATGATGACCCAGCAGGAACCCGCCATGCAGCTCTCATCCATCGGATCACGGCCCAATCTCGCGAGCGATGCCGCCACCGCGCTGGCAACGTCGATCCGTTCCGGCGCCTTGCAGCCGGGTGCGCGCCTGCCCTCCGAGACGGAGCTCGCACGCCAGCTCGGCGTCAGCCGGCCGGTGGTGCGCGAGGCCATCGCCTATCTGAAGGCCGACGGCATCGTCGAAAGCCGCCGGGGGCTCGGGCTCTTCGTCAACCAGCAGGATTCATTGCGCCTTCGCCGGGCCGAGATCGCGGCCTCCGAGCAGTCGATCCTGCAATTTCTGGAGTTCCGCCTCGGGCTGGAGGTCGAAGCCGCGCAACTGGCCTCGCTGCGCCATACGCCGGAGGAGCTGGCCCGGATGGAAGCGGCCGAGGCCGCGCTGAACGCCGCCGACGATACGGGGGAGGACAGTTCGGCCCATGATCTGGCGCTCCATCTCGCCATCGCCACGGCCGCGCATAACCCGCTCTTCCTGACCGTGCTCCAGTTCGTCTCCAGCCCGCTGCTCAATTCGATCCGTAGCATGCGCGACAAGGATCGCGGCGAGGATTGGAACATCGCGATCCGGCGCGCCGACCATGCCGCGATCCTTGACCGCATTCGTGCTCGCGACCCAGCCGGCGCCGGTGAGGCGATGCGCAAGCATATCGGCGAATCCTATCGCCGCTACGCCGCGAAGCTCGCCGCGAGCGGCATGATGCCGGCCCATCCGGCCCTCCAGATCACGTCGACATAGGACGCTCAAGCGTGACCACTCCCTTCGATCTCTCGGGGCGCACCGCGCTCGTGACCGGTTCTTCGCGCGGGCTCGGCCGTGCCATGGCCGAAGGGCTCGCTGCGGCCGGCGCGAGCATCATCCTCAACGGTGCCGATGCCGGGCGCCTTTCCGAGGCGGTCGCGGCGATGAACCCGGCGGGATACAAGGCGCGCGGCCTCAACTTCGACGTGACGGATGAGCAGGCCGTCGTCGCCGCCTTCGCAGCGCTCGATGCCGAGGGCGTCGCGGTCGACATCCTCGTCAACAATGCCGGCATCCAGTTCCGCAAGCCGATGCTGGAGCTGGAGACGGCCGACTGGCGCCGCGTGCTCGATACCAACCTGACCAGCGCCTTCGTGGTCGGCCGCGAGGCCGCGCGCCGCATGGCCAAGCGCGGCCATGGCAAGGTCATCAATATCGGTTCGCTGACCAGCGAACTCGCCCGCGCGACCGTCGCGCCCTACACGGTGGCGAAGGGCGGCATCAAGATGTTGACCAAGGCCATGGCGGCCGAATGGGGCGAACTCGGCATCCAGGCCAATGCGATCGGCCCCGGCTACATGCTCACTGACATGAACCAGGCGCTGATCGATAACCCCACCTTCGACGCCTGGGTGAAGGGCCGCACGCCCGCCCGCCGCTGGGGCCGCCCGGACGAACTCGCCGGCACCTGCGTCTACCTCGCCTCCTCGGCTTCCGACTATGTCAGCGGCCAGATCATCTATGTCGACGGCGGCATGATCTCGGTGCTGTGAGCCCCAAGAACCAACAAGCGGCGAGGGGCCTGCGCGCCTGCTCCCGGACTGATTCAACAGGACGAAACACCATGAAGATCACCGCCATCGAAACCCTGCGCGCCGAGGAGTTCGGCAATGTGCTCTGGGTCCGTGTTCACACCGATTCCGGCCATATCGGGCTGGGCGAGACCTTCTATGGTGCTGCCTCCGTCGAGGCGCATATCCATGACACGCTGGCCGGCCGCCTGCTCGGCAAGAACCCGCTGCATATCGAGGCGCTGCATCGCGAGATGACCAACCTGCCGATGGCGCAGTCCTCGACCGGTGCGGAATCCCGCGCGACCTCGGCGATCGACATCGCGCTCTGGGACCATTTCGGCAAGGTCTGCGGCCAGCCGGTGCACCAGATGCTCGGCGGCCTCTGCCGCGACAAGCAGCGCATCTACAACACCTGCGCCGGCACCCGTTACGTTCGTTCCAGTAACATCAAGCCGGTCTCGAACTGGAGCCTGGGCGACGAGGGCAGCCCCTATGAGGATCTCGACGGCTTCATGAACCGCGCCGATGCGCTGGCCGAGAACCTGCTGGAGCAGGGCATCACCGCCATGAAGATCTGGCCCTTCGATCCGCCCGCGATCGAGAACCAGGGCCTCCACATCACCGCCGAGCAGATGAAGAAGGCGGTCGAACCCTTCGAGAAGATCCGCAAGGCCGTCGGCGACAAGATGGAGATCATGGTCGAGTTCCACTCGCTCTGGAACCTGCCGACCGCCAAGCAGATCGCCCGTGTGCTCGAGCCCTACAAGCCGACCTGGTACGAGGACCCGATCAAGATGAACTCGCCGCAGGCGCTGGCCGAATACGCCCGCTCGACGGATGTCTGGGTCTGCGCCAGCGAGACGCTGGGTTCGCGCTGGCCGTACAAGGACATGCTGGAGCGCGACGCGGCCCATGTCGTGATGGTCGACCTGTGCTGGACCGGCGGCTTGACCGAAGGTCGCAAGATCGCGGCGCTCGCCGAGACCTGGCACCGCCCCTTCGCGCCGCATGACTGCATCGGCCCTGTCGGCTTCGTCGCGGCGGTCCACACCTCCTTCAGCCAGCCGAATACGCTGATCCAGGAATCGGTGCGCGCCTTCTATCGCGGCTGGTATCTGGAACTGGTCACCGAGATGCCGCGCATCGAGAACGGCTATGTCTACCCGATGGAGGCGCCCGGCCTCGGCGTCGACCTGCTCCCGGCCGTTTACGAGCGCTCTGACCTGACGGTGCGGCGCTCGACGCTCTGAGAGTGCCGGGGCGCGAGCTGCTACGCGGTTTGCGCAAGGGATAAAGGCGGCAAGTCAGGAAGCCGGAGCATGTTCGCGATTCGCGCAACGTGCTCCGGCGCAATTTTTTGCGTACCCCCCAAATGGGAGCTGCGCAATAACGGTAGCTTCCTCAAAGACGCTCGAATATTGGAAACGCCAGTATCTCTCGGGGGGGAGGTCACGACTTGCCGTTCTGGGTTGCCGGTCGCAGTCCAAACGTCGTGTCTTGGCTTTTTGGGGCATGAATATCAGCGTATTCGCGCAGGAATATCTGCGTGCGGCGGTTCGCAAGCCGAGCCAGTTCCTGCAGGCGCATCCAGCACGAATCTGCACCATCTGCGCCCACCAGGGCCGCTTCCTTGATGTCGGTCCGCGGCCCGAAGCGCGCTGCCCGAACTGCTCTTCCGAAGAGCGCGACCGGATCATGGGGCTGTACCTGCGAGCCAACCGTCTCGATCTGACCGACAAGGCCGTGCTGCATTTCTCGCCGGAGCGGCCGTTCTTCCGCTTGTGGAAGGACAATCCCCGTTACGTCGCCGGCGACGTCAAGATCAGCAAGGTCGCCAATGCCGTCGTCGACATCACCAATATCCAGTTCGCCGACGACCATTTCGACTATCTGATCTGCCATCATATCCTGGAGCACGTTCCCGACGACACCCAGGGCATGCGCGAGTGCTTCCGCGTCCTGAAGCCCGGCGGCACTGCCTTCTTCTCGGTGCCGCTCGACCAGTCGCGGGCCGAGACCTGGGAGCCGCCGCCGGATATGCCGGCTGCCGAGATCGAGCGCATCTGCGGCTGGGACCATGTCCGGCTCTATGGCCGCGACTTTCCCGACAAGCTCGCTGCCGCCGGTTTCGACGTCGACGAGATCAGGTTCTCTGCGGAAGATGGCGACCGCAGCCGCCTGACCGAGAAACATGCGCTCGAGCCGCAGGGGCTCGACCGCCTCTTCGTCTGCCGGAAGTGACCGGCGCCTTCGCCGCTCAACCGATTGCGTGAGTGATCGACCGCGGCTCGCAGGAGCCACGGTCCATCATCGTGCCGGCCGTGCCGATCACTCCGCCGGGGCCATCAGCGGCTCGTCGAGGAAGTCGGGCAACTGGCCGGCGAGCGCGGCCTTCAGGCGGTTCTCGTCGAGTTCGCCTTCCCAGCGCGCCACTACGATCGTGGCCACGGCATTGCCGATGAAGTTGGTCACCGCCCGGCATTCCGACATGAAGCGGTCGATGCCGAGGATCAGCGCCATGCCGGCGACCGGGACGGCCGGAACGACCGAGAGTGTCGCTGCCAGCGTGATGAAGCCGGCGCCGGTGATGCCGGCCGCGCCCTTCGAGGAGAGCATCGCGACGAGCAGCAGCAGGATCTGGTCGCCGAGCGGCAGGTGGATATCCATCGCCTGGGCGATGAACAGCGCCGCCAGCGTCATGTAGATATTGGTGCCGTCGAGATTGAAGGAATAGCCGGTCGGGATGACCAGGCCGACGACCGAGCGCTTGCAGCCGGCGGCTTCCATCTTCTCCATCAGGCTCGGCAGCGCCGCTTCCGAGGAGGAGGTGCCGATGACGAGCAGGATCTCGTCCTTGATGTAGCGGATCAGCGCCAGCACCGAGAAGCCGTTATAGCGGGCGACCGCGCCGAGCACGACCAGCACGAAGACCGCCGCCGTGATGTAGAAGGTCAGGATCAGGAAGGCGAGGTTGGCGACCGAGCCGATGCCGTAGCGGCCGATGGTGAAGGCCATCGCGCCGAAGGCGCCGATCGGGGCGGCCTTCATCAGGATCGCGACCAGCTTGAAGATCGGGGTCGAGAGCGCCTGCAGGAAGTCGAGCACGGGCTTGCCACGCTCGCCGACCATGGCCAGCGACAGGCCGAACAGCACCGAGAAGAACAGCACCTGCAGGATGTCGCCCGAGGCGAAGGCGCCGACGATCGTCTCCGGGATGATGTTCTGCAGGAAGCCGACGATGCTCGTGTCATGCGCTTTTGCGGCGTAGCCTTGCACGGCCTTGGCATCGAGGCTGGCGGGATTGATGTGCAGGCCGGCGCCGGGCTGGATCAGGTTGCCGATGATGAGGCCGACGATCAGCGCCAGCGTCGAGAAGCAGAGGAAATAGATCATCGCCTTGCCCGCGACGCGCCCGACCTTCTTCATGTCGGTCATGCCGGCGATGCCGGTCGAGACCGTCAGGAAGATCACCGGCGCGATGATCATCTTCACCAGCTTGATGAAGGAATCGCCGAGCGGCTTCAGGGCGGCGCCCTGTTCCGGCCAGAAATGGCCAAGCAGAATGCCCGCCGCGATGGCGAACAGCACCTGCACATAGAGATGCTGGTAAAACTTCTTCGGGTGCGCCGGCTGAGCGGGCGCGACGTCGATCATGGTCGCCATGTTCTGCTCCTTGGGTCGGCGGTCGTCTTGGTTTTGTTCGAAACCGCTGCCCTTCTTCCGCAACCAGCGTGCCAACCGGCCAGAGCTGCAGAAATCAAAATAAATCAATGGGTTACAATTCCCGGCGGAATCAGTTTGCGAACGCCCCGAGCGGAATTCCGCATGCGGCCTCTTGATTTGTGCGGGAAACCGCACAACGACAGGGGATGAGCCGCTCCAGGCGCGACCCGTGGAAAAGTGCCGTGACGCTGCGCTGGCTGGTCTTCGGGCTGGTCGTGGCGGCGCTGGCGATCGCTTCGCTCTTCACGGCCGGCGAGATCGGCCGGAGCCGTGCCGTCGCCGCGACCGAAAGCCGTGCGACTGATGGCGGCACGCTGGCGCTCGCGATCCTGCGCGGCGAGCTGGAGAAGCAGCGTGCGCTGCCGGTTATCCTGGCGCGCGATCCCGATGTCCGGCAGGCGCTGACCGGCGGCAGCCGCCACGGGCTGGACCTCAAGCTCGAAGCCATCGCCCGCGAAGCCCGCACGGCGGTGATCTATCTGCTCGGCCCGGACGGCGTCGCGATCGCGGCCAGCAACTGGAGCGAGCCGACGAGCTTCGTCGGCAGCGACTACAGCTTCCGCGACTACTTCAAGGGCGCCGTCGCGAATGGCGCGGCCGAGCAATTCGCACTCGGCACCGTCAGCCAGCGCCCCGGCCTCTACGTCACCCGGCGGATCGAGGAGGGCGGCCGGAGCCTCGGCGTCATCGTCGTCAAGGCCGAGTTCGATCGCGTCGAGGCGGATTGGCGGGCGCTCGGCGGCCAGACCTATGTCGTCGACCGGCGAGGCGTGGTGCTGCTCTCGACAGTCGAGGATTGGCGCTTCCGGGTCGAGACGCCGCTTGATCCGGCGACCGTGGCCGCGATCCGGAATTCCCTCCAGTTCGGCACCGCGCCGTTGACAATGCTGCCGCTGCAGGAGCGCGGCAATCTCGTGCAGGGCGCAGATGCCTTCGCCGGGCGCTATGTCCGCATCCGCCAACCCGTCGCTACGACGGACTGGCTGCTGGAAGTGCTCCAGCCTGTCGATGCCGCGATCACGGGTGGGCGTTCGCAATCACAGGCGCTGGTCGCGCTGCTGCTGATGCCGGGGGCGGCGCTTGCTGGCTTCGCCCTCTATCGCCGCCAGCGCAATCTCGCGCGGCAGGAGGCCGATGCCCGCTCCAAGGCCGAGCTGGAGGAGCGCGTTGCCGAGCGCACCGCCGAGCTTGCCGGCGCCAATGAACGCCTCGTCGCCGAGATGGCGAAGCGCACCCGCGCGCAGGAGCGCCTCTCCAATCTCCGCGAGGAACTGGCCAAGGCCAACCGCCTCGCGACGCTCGGCCAGATCACCGCTGGCGTCGCCCATGAGGTCAACCAGCCGCTCGCGGCTTTGCGGACCTATGCCGAGAACGCCCGCGCCTTCCTCAAGCGTGCCGAGCCTGCGGATGCCGACGGCGCGCTGGTCCGGATCGTCTCGCTGACGGACCGGATCGGCGCGATCACCGAGGCTTTGCGCGGGTTTGCCCGCCGCAGCAAGGAACCGCTGGCCCCGGTTCCGATCGGCACGATCATCGACGGCGCCTTGACCCTGCTCGAAGGCCCCTTGCGGCAGGCCGGCGTGACGCCGCTCGTCACCGCTCCGCCGGAGCCGGTCCACGTCATTGCCCGCCCGATCGAGCTGGAGCAGGTCTTAGTCAATCTGCTGCGCAATGCGATCGAGGCGCTGATGGAAGGCGGGCGGGATGGCAAGCCCGCGCTCGCGATCACGGTCACGCCAAACGACGATCGGGTCGAGATCTCGATCACGGATCGCGGCCCCGGCCTGTCGGAACAGGCGCTGGCGCAGCTATTCACCCCGTTCAGCACCTCGAAGCCCAAGGGGCTCGGCCTCGGGCTGGTGATCTCGCAGGACATGATCGTCTCCTTCGGCGGCACCTTGACTGCGACGAGCGCCCCCGGTGCCGGCGCCAGCTTCGTCATCACTCTCGAAAGGGCGGCGGCATGAGCGATTCCGCAGGCTCCATCGCTGCGATCGAGGTCTCCTTCGTCGATGACGACCCCGATCTGCGCGACGCCAATGTCCAGGCGCTGCGCCTCGCCGGCTTCCGCGCGGTGGCGCTGCCTTCGGGCGAGGCGGCGCTGGAGCGGATTGGCCCTGACTACGCCGGCATCGTCGTCACCGATATCCGCATGCCCGGCATGGACGGGATCGAACTGTTCCGGTGCTTGCGGGCGCTCGATCCCGACATCCCGGTGATCATGATCTCCGGCCATGCCGATATCGCCACCGCCGTCGGCGCGATGAGCGAGGGCGCCTATGACTTCATCGCCAAGCCCTATGCCGGCGAGAGGCTGGTCGAGACGCTCCGGCGTGCCGCCGAGAAGCGCGCGCTCGTCCTTGAGAACCGGCGCCTGCGGGCGCTGGCCGAACAGGGCGAGGAGGAGACCGCGCTGATCGGCGAGACCGCCGTGATCACGCGCCTACGCCAGACCATCCGCGAACTCGCCGATGTCGATGTCGACGTGCTCGTGCTCGGCGAGACCGGCACCGGCAAAGAGGTTGTCGCCGGGCTGCTGCATCGGCTCGGTCGCCGCCGCGACAAGCCGTTCGTCGCGCTGAACTGCGGCGCGCTGCCCGAGAGCGTCATCGAGAGCGAATTGTTCGGCTACGAGCCGGGCGCCTTCACCGGCGCGCAGAAAAAGCGGATCGGCCGCATCGAGCATTCCAGCGGCGGCACGCTCTTCCTCGACGAACTGGAGAGCATGCCGCCCTCGGCGCAGGTGAAGCTGCTGCGCGTGCTGGAAATGCGCGAGATCGCGCCGCTCGGCTCGAACGACCTGCGCCGCGTCGATCTTCGGGTCGTGGCCGCGACCAAGGCCGATCTCGGCAACCCCGCCCAGCGCGGCGATTTTCGTGAAGACCTCTACTATCGCCTGAACGTGGTGACGTTGCGCATTCCGCCCCTGCGCGAACGCCGCCGCGACATCCCGCTGCTCTTCACGCGGTTCCTGGCCCGCGCGGCCGAGAAATATCGCCGGCCGGTGCCGGTGCTGGATCGGGCGGTCGAACGCCATCTGGTCGAGAACGACTGGCCCGGCAATGTCCGCGAGCTCGTCCATTTCGCCGAGCGGGTCGCGCTTGGCCTCTCCAGCGATCTGTCGGCGCAATCGACGCGTCTGGAAGCTGTGGTCGCAAGCTTGCCGGATCGCCTCAATGCGATCGAGGCCAACCTGATCCGCGAGGCGCTGGAGGCCAGTCGGGGCGACGTCCGCGCGACGCTGGAGATGCTCGGCATCCCCCGCAAGACCTTCTACGACAAGCTCGCCCGCCATGGCATCGACCGTGCGGCCTATGCGATGGCGGAGTGAGCGAGGCCCTCGCTGACGCCGCTGACCTTGTAGGGAACCACACGGGTCATTCCGGGGCAGGCCAAAGGCCTGAGCCCGGAACCCATGAACACGGCGTTCCCGTCATGGTAGGGCTTGTCCCGACCATCCACGTCTTCGCTGGTCGAAGGCCGTGTTCAAGACGTGGATGCTCGCCACAAGGGCGAGCATGACGACTGGAGCAGCGTCGAGTCCATGGGTTCCGGGCTCGGCCTCAAGAGGCCGCCCCGGAATGACGGGGAGGTTCCATCAACACCGGATAGGCGCAAAACGCCGCCCGTTCTCTTGCCGTCACCCGAACAGCGCCTGCGGGTCCGGCGTATACCGCCCCAGCTTGTCGCGATCGATGGTGACGCCGAGCCCCGGCAGGTCCGGAATCGTCAGCCAACCCTCGGCATCGAGCGCGAAGGGCTTGGCCAGGATCCCGTCGACATAGGGGCTGCCGCCGATGAACTCGACGAGATCGGCATCCGGGAAGGCGCAGGCCATCTGCAGGTCGGCCGCGAGGCCGAGCGCCGTGTTCCAGCCATGGCCGACATATTTGATGCCGAGATCATAGGCCATCCAGGCGATGCGGCGCTGCTCGGAGATGCCGCCGACCTTGGTGACATCGGGCTGGACGATGTCGAGCGCGCCGGTCGTCAGCCAGGGAATGAAGCTCTGGCGCCGCGTCAGCACCTCGCAGCCGGCGATCGGCACGGGCGAGGAGCGGCGCAGCTCGCGGTAGTCGTCGATCGCGTCCGGCCGCACCGGCTCCTCGAACCAGCCGACCTCGTAATCCGCCAGCATCTCGGCCGTGCGCTTGGCCCATTTCAGCCCATGCGGCCAGAGCGCGTCGCTGGCCCCGGCATCGACGAAGAGCTTGGATTTCTCGCCGGCCGCCTTGCGCGCGGCCCGCACGATCGCCTCGTCGAGCTTGACGTCGAGCGCCCGGCCGAACGGCCCCCAGCCGATCTTGAAGGCACTGAAACCCTTGTCGCGATAGCTTGCGACGACATCCTTCATCGCCGCCGGCTCCTCCATCAGCAGCGAGCAATAGGGCTGCACGCGCTCGCGATAGCGCCCGCCCAGAAGGCGCCCGACGCTGAGCCCCGTCGCTTGGCCGAGAATGTCCCAGAGCGCGATGTCGATGCCGCTGATCGTATGGGTCAGCGTGCCGCCGCGCCCCATCCAGAAGGTGTTCTGATGCAGCTTCTCGCTGACGAAATCAGGCGAGAGTGCATCGGCGCCGAGGAAGAGCGGCTCCAGCACCTTGAGGCCCGCCTGCACGAGCCGGCCGTCGGTGAAGACGCTGCCATAGCCGGTGAGCCCCTGATCGGTATGAACCGCGATCAGCGCATGGATTGAATCCTCCGGCCGGATCTCGGCCGACCAGCCGCCCTTGGGACTTTCGCCGAAGAGGGGAGCGGCCTCGATGCGGGTGATGCGAAAGGGCGGGAGCCCCGCCGCCCGGCCGGCCGCGCGCGTCTGGATGGGCTGGTCGTTCACGGCAAATCCCTTTCCTTGCGGCGCCTGGCGACGATGGCCTCGTAATCCATCGCGTGGTTCATGACGGTGATGTGCTCGTCGAGCGTGCGGGTGATAACCGCGATATCGCCGGCCTCGAAGGCGGCGAGCAGGTCGACATGCTCCTCGACCACGCCGGCCATCGGCTTGCCGAAGGTGGCGAGGCCGAAGATGATCGTGCATTGCGGCGCCAGCGTCTCCCACAGGTCGAAAGTGACGCTGTTGCCGCCGAGCCGGCAGAGCGCGCGATGGAAGCCGGTATCGGCGACCGCGACGCCATAGGCGCTGCCGCGCGCCGCCATGAGCTCCATTTCGGCGACTGCGGCACGCAATTCATCGAGATGGCCGCCGCGATTGCGTCCTGCTGCGACGGCGCGCGCCACGGCGCTGGCTTCGAGCGCGATCCGCGCTTCGATCAGGTCCGAGATGCGCTCGTTGGTCACCGGGCGCAGGCGGATGCCCTTGTAGGGCTCGCTGACCACGACGCCCTGGCTTTCGAGCAGGCGCAGCGCCTCTCGCACCGGCACGCGGCTGACCCCGAGCTTGCGGGCGAGATCGACCTCGACGATCCGGTCGCCCGGCAGGATCAGCCCGGCGGCGGCGCCCGCGATGATAGCCTCGATCGCGTGGTCGACGAGCGTCTGCGGCTGGAGGGGCTGCCAGTCGGGCGCGGCGCTCTTCGCCCGCTTCTGTGTTGCCGTTCCGGCTGTCCGCACTGGTCCGCCCGTATCCGTCATCCGGCTCTCTGCCTCTCGCTTGACAGTTCGTATGATCGTATACAATCATACGAAACGCAAGAGCGAGAGGGGTTCGCCATGGCGTCGGAAAGTCGGGTTCGTTGCGAGATCGACTTTGAATCTTCAGGCAGGCAGGCGGGCTATCTGCGGGCACCCCTGTCGCGCAACACCTCCGGCTGGGGCGTCGTCGAAATCCCCGTCATCAGCGTGAAGAATGGCTCCGGTCCGACTGTCCTGTTCACCGGCGGGGTTCATGGCGACGAATATGAGGGCCAGATCGCTGTCTCGCGCCTCGCCCGCAGCCTCGATCCCGCGAAGGTGCAGGGGCGGGTGATCATGATCCCGGCGCTGAACATGCCCGCCGTGCTGAACGATACGCGGCTTTCGCCGGTCGACAACCGCGACATGAACCGCTGCTTCCCCGGCAATCCGCGGGGCACCTTCTCCGAGATGCTGGCGCATTTCGTCGATGCGGTGGTGCTGCCGCTGGTCGATGTCTCCGTCGATCTCCACACCGCCGGCCATTCCGGCGACTCGGCGCTCTCGACCAACATGCACTATGTCGCCGATGCCAAATTACGTGAGCGCACCATGGCGGCGGCCGCCGCCTTCGGGGCGCCCTACAATGTCGTGTTCTGGGGCGTCGACGAGGGCGCGACCCTGACCTCCTCGGTCGAACGGCGCGGCATCCTCTCGCTTGGCACCGAGCTTGGCGGCTGGGGCCGGGTCAATGTCGAGGGCGTGCGCATCGCCGACCGGGCGCTGACCAATATCCTCAAGCATTGCGGCCTGATGGACGGCAAGCCCGACACGACGCAGCGCGACGGCTCGCCCGGCACCCGCCACATGATGGTGCGCGATGCCGCCGGCTATTCCTTCGCACCGGCGGGTGGTCTGTTCGAGCCGCGCAATGTCGTCGGCGACCTCTGCCGGGCCGGCGATCTCGCGGGCTCCCTGCATTTCGTCGAGGACATCGACCGCGACCCACTGGAGGTGCGCTACCGCCGCGACGGTGTGCTCTGGATGTCCGCCGGCCCTGGCCGCGTGCAGCGCGGCGATGCGGTTGCCGTGCTGATGGAGGATTACGACGCAGCGCGTGCCGCCGCCTGACCAAGCTTACGCCTGAACCACCACGTGCCTGACCATCAATCCTGAGGGGACAAGAACATGGCAAAGCACATCATCGTCGGCGCGGCTCTCGCGGCGGCGCTCATGCTGGGAGGGGCCCAGAACGCGCTGGCCCAGCGCAAGGGCGGCGACGTCGTCATCGGCATCAGCCAGGCGCCGCCTTCGCTTGATGCGCAGATCACCTCGGCGCAGGCCGCGCGCAACGTCACGCTCCACATCTTCGAGACGCTCTATGCCCGCGACGAGAACGCCAAGCCGGTGCCGGAGCTGGCCGAGGGCGTCACCGTCTCGCCGGACGGCAAGACCTATGTCTTCCCGATCCGCAAGGACGTGACTTTCCATAACGGCAAGAAGCTCGATGCGGCCGATGTCGTCGCCTCGCTGGAGCGCTACCGCAAGGTCGGCGCCTCGCCGGCGCTGGTCGCCGCCATCGACACCATCAAGGCGAGCGGCGAGCACGAGGTCACGGTCACGCTGAAACAGGCGCAATCGACCTTCCTCGACAATCTCTCGTCGCCACGCGCCCCGATCGCGATCTACCCGGCGAGCGAGGCTGCCAAGGAGGCCGGCAAGATCGAGGTTATCGGCACTGGCCCCTACAAATTCGTCGAGTACAGGCCTGACAGCCACGTCAAGCTGACGCGCTATGACGGCTACGCGCCCAATCCGAAGGGCACCGGCCGCGACGGATTCGCCGGCAAGAAGGAAGCCTTCCTGGATACCGTGACCTTCCGCTTCATGCCGGAAGGCGGTGCCCGCAGCGCCGCGCTCGAGGCCGGTCAGATCCAGCTCAACGAGACCGTCGACGGCCCGACCGCCAAGCGGCTCGGCACCGACAACCGCTTCACCATCCACAAGATGGTGCCGTTCGGCCTGCAGGTCATCAAGTTCAACCAGGCGCAGGCGCCGGCCAATGACGTGAACTTCCGACTGGCTGTCCAGGCGGCGCTCGACATGGAGGAGATCATGGCGATCTCCTATGCCGACATCTACCAGATGGACCCGAGCTGGCTCTACCCGGGCGCCGCCTTCCATTCGACCGTCGGCAGCGACAAGTACAACAAGTCCGACATCAAGCTCGCCAAGGAATTGCTCGCCAAATCCTCCTACAAGGGTGGCAAGATCACCTTCATCACCGACAATCTGCGCCCCAATGTCGATACCGCGACGCTGGTCCAGCAGAAGCTCAAGGAGATCGGTGTCGAGGTCGACATTTCCGTCGCCGACTGGCCGACCGTCTCGAAGATCGGCTTCACGCCGACCGGCTGGACCTTCTGGACCCACGGCTTCGGCATCGAGCCCTATGAAGGGCCGGGTTCGGTGATGGCGCCCTGGGTCAACGGCCTCTCGCAGCAGGCCAAGGACCCGGAGATCGACCGCATCGCCGCCGCCTTCAACGCCGAGATGGACGAAGCCAAGCGCAAGGCCCTCTTCGACGCCTTCCAGAAGCACATGTACGACGCGGCGGTGGCGATGAAGGCCGGCAATTACGGGATCTTCCAGGCCTCGACGGCCAAGCTCAAGAACTTCAAGCCCTATCGCATCCCGCGCATGTGGGGCGTCTGGCTGGAGCCTTGAGGGCAAGCGGTCGATGCCAGCCGTCGTAGGTATCGACCGCCGTCATATTAGCCGTGTCATCCCGGACAAGCGGCGCAGATCCGGGATCCATTCCTGAACCTTTGCCGGAAGCGTTCCGGAATGGATCCCGGGTCTCCCTTCGGTCGCCCGGGATGACGCGCACTTATCAGAACAAAGGCCTAGCGCTCGAAAGGAGGGCGGCATGGGACATTTCCTGATCCGCCGGCTCGCGGGCGCCTTTCTCGTGCTCGTCCTGGTCTCGCTGATGTCCTTCGCGTTGATCTGGCTGGTGCCGGGCGATCCGGCGGCGGCCTTCCTCGACGCCTCGGCGACGCCGGACCAGGTCGCCAAGCTGCGCAGCGCGCTCGGGCTCGACCTCTCATTGCCGCAGCAGATGTTCGGCTGGTACGGGCGCATCCTCAGCGGCGATCTCGGCCAGTCGATCCTGCTCAACCGCTCGGTGACGGCGGCCTTGGTCGAGCGCCTGCCGGTCACGCTTTCGCTGGCAGCACTGGCGCTCGCCTTCGCCGTGTTCTTCGGTGTAGCGGCCGGCATCATCGCCGCCGTCAATCACAACCGCTGGCCCGATCAGGCGGTGATGACCACGGCGCTGCTCGGGCTCTCGGTACCGGATTTCTGGCTCGGTCTCGTCATGGTGCTGGTCTTCGCCGTCTCGCTCGGCTGGCTGCCGAGCGGCGGCTTCACGCCCTTCATGGAATCGCCCACCGAATGGCTGCGCGGTATGGTCCTGCCGGCGCTCACGCTGGGATTGGTGCAGGTCGGCTTCATCGCCCGGATGGCGCGCGCCTCGATGCTCGACACGCTCTCGCAGGATTATGTCCGCACCGCCGATGCCAAGGGGCTGGCCAAGCTCCATGTCGTCCTGCGTCACGCGCTGCCGAACGCGATGATCCCGATCCTCACCGTGATCGGCATCGTCTCCGGCGCCTTGCTCGGCGGCGCCGTCATCGTCGAGCAGGTCTTCTCCATCCCCGGCATCGGCCGCCTGATCGTCGGCGCCATCGCCTCGCGCGATTTCCCGGTGCTGCAGGGCGGCCTGCTCTTCCTCGCGGTCGTCTATCTCGCGATCAATCTCGTGGTCGACATCCTCTACGCCGTGGTCGATCCGCGGGTGAGGCTGGCCTGATGCAGGGCGCACCGCTCGTCGGTCGCGCCGTCTGGGGGCGCCTCTTTCGCAACCGCTCCTTCGTGATCGGCGCCGTTCTGGTGCTGCTGATGGTAGCGGTTGCGCTTGCCGCCGACTGGCTCACGCCCTTCGACCCCCTCAAGAGCAATGTCCGCGCCCGGCTCGCCGGACCCAGTGCGGTCCACTGGTTCGGAACCGACCATTTCGGCCGCGACATCCTCTCCCGTGTCATGATCGGCGCCCGCATCTCGCTCGTGATCGGCGCCTTCACCGCCATCCTGGCCGGCATCGCCGGCACGCTGAGCGGTGCCATCGCCGGCTATTTCTACCATCTCGACCAGCCGATCATGCGGATCATGGACGCGCTGATGGCCTTCCCGTCGATCGTGCTCGCCATGGTGGTCTCGGCGGTGCTCGGGGCCTCGCTCACCAATGTCGTGATCGCGCTCGCCATCGCCACGACGCCGCATACGGCCCGCATCGTGCGCGCCTCGGTGCTGCTCGAAAAGGAGCAGGAATACATCGCCGCCGCCCGCTCGATCGGCGTCGGCGAATGGACCATCCTGTTCAAGCACGTGCTGCGCAACGTCGCCGGCCCGCTGATTGTGCGCCTGACCTATGTCTTCGCCATTGCGGTCTTGGCCGAGGCTGCGCTCTCCTTCGTCGGCGCCGGCCCGCCGCCGCCGGCAGCCTCCTTCGGCTCGATCATCGCCCAGGGGCGCGACTTCATGCGCGAGGCGCCGTGGATCACGGTGTTTCCGGGCCTCGCGATCATCATTTGCGTGCTCGGCCTCAACCTGCTCGGCGACGGCCTGCGCGACGTGCTCGACCCCCGCCTGAAATTCTGACCCCTAGAGGCTGTTAGTGACCATGGGAGGCATTTGATGAGGTCAAAACCGCGGAGATGGGAGGAGCACCGCTTGCCGATACCACTGGTATCGGCAAGCGGTGCGACGCTGCAGCTCTGCGGTTTTCACCTCACCCGGAGGGCGCGGCGCTTTTGCGCGACTGCTGTGGCGTTCTTCGTAGCAAACCGGAAGGTTTGCGTCCTCGAACTCCTTACATTCGCGCAAAATCGCCAGCGTCAAATCCCTCCCATGGTCACTAACAGCCTCTAGGAGCCGCCCGATGAAGCGCATCCTGATCGCCGACTGCAAGCAGGAGATCTCCTCCTTCAACCCGTTGCCGTCGCATTACGAGAATTTCCTGATCCACCATGGCGACGGGCTCTACGTCCAGCGCGGCCAGAACCAGGAGCTTGGCGGCGCGCTCGCGGTCTTCGAGGCGAGGCCCGATATCGAGATCGTGCCGACGATCTGCGCGCGCTCGGGCAGCGCCGGGCCGCTCTCGGCGGCGGGCTGGAAGAAGCTCTCGGAAGAAATCCTTGCCGCGATCTTCGCAAAGCTCGACCGTATCGACGGCATCTATGTCTCGCTGCATGGCGCGATGGGCGCCGATGGCGAACTCGACCCGGAAGGCTACTTGCTGGAGAAGTTGCGCGAGCGCGTCGGCCCGAACATGCCGATCGTGATCTCGCTCGATCTCCACGGCATCCTGACCGACCGCATGCTCCGCAATGTCGACGGCTTCGCGATCTACTGGACCTATCCGCATGTCGATTTCGCCGATACCGGCCGGCGCGCGGCCGAACTCCTGCTGAAGCTGATGGCCGGCGGCATCAGGCCCGTTGCCGCCCGCGTCGTCATTCCCGCTTTGGTGCGCGGCGACGAACTGATCACCAAGACCGGTTGCTATGGCGAGCTTCTCGCGGAATGCCGCCGGCTGGAGGAGGAGGGGCGGGCACTCGCGGCCGGAATCATGATCGGAAACCCCTTCACCGACGTGCCCGAGCTTTGTTCGCAGGTGCTGATCCTGACCGATGGCGACAAGGCGACCGCGGAGCGCGAGGCGACCCGGCTCGCCGAGGAGTTCTGGCCCTTGCGATTCCGCATGCAGGGCAAGCTCGTCCCGCTCGATCGCGCCATCGCCCAGGCTCGCAGCATCGACGGCCCGGTGATCTTCACCGATGCCGCCGACGCGACCTCATCCGGGGCATCTGGCGACAGCAACCTGATCCTCGCCGCCTTGCGCAAGGCAGGCTACGGCAAGCGCGTGCTGGCCCAGATCGTCGACGCGCCGGCCGCCGCCGCCGCGCACAAGGCCGGAGTCGGTGCGACGATCGAGGTCACGCTCGGCGGTTCGATCGATCCGGCGCGCTTCCCGCCGATGAAAGTGACCGCCAAGGTCAAGTTGCTCTCCGATGGCGAAGCTGCGCTGGAGACGATGAAGGCGCCGCTCAGCGCCGGGCCGACCGCGGTGCTGACCTGGGACAATGTCAGCGTCGTGGTGATGAGCCGCTCGGTCAGCCTGTTCGACCGGGCGATGTATTACGCCAACGGCATCGACCCGACCGATTTCGACCTGATTGTGGTGAAGTCGCCCCACACCGAGTTCCACATGTTCGACCAGTGGTGCGCGCGGAACTTCAACATCGACGCGCCCGGCGCGACCTCCGCCAATCTGAAGAGCTTGGGCCACACCATCTGCGCCCGGCCGATCTACCCGCTCGACGAGGGCGTCACCTTCGCGCCCCATGCCACGATCTACGAACTGTGAGGAGAAGACCCGTGCCCAGGATCGAGGCCGTCGATTTCTTCTATCTCGCCATGCCCGTCGTCACCGACGAGGCCGATGGCAGTCAGGATGCCTTGCTGGTGAGGGTCGCCGCCGGCGGCCATGTCGGCTGGGGCGAATGCGAGGCGGCGCCACTGCCCTCCATCGCTGCCTTCATCTGCCCGATGTCGCATGGCGTCTGCCGGCCGGTCGCCGATTCCGTGCTCGGCCAAAAGCTCGAGAGGCCGGAGGATATCGCCCGCATCGCTGCTGCCGTCGCCTATAACTCGATGGACCTGCTGCAGGCGCCGCACACCTTCTCCGGCGTCGAGATGGCGCTCTGGGACATCCTCGGCAAGATGCGCTCCGAGCCGGTCTGGCGCTTGCTCGGCTATGCCAAGAGCCATCCCAAGACGCCCTATGCCTCGGTCCTGTTCGGCGACACGGCGCAGGAAACGCTCGAACGCGCCCGCGATGCCCGCAAGCGCAGCTTCCGCGCCGCCAAGTTCGGCTGGGGGCCGATCGGTCGCGGCAGCGTCGAGGCCGATGCCGAGCATTTCGTCGCGGCCCGCGAGGGTCTGGGACATGACGGCATCCTGCTCGTCGATACCGGCCAGATCTTCATCGAGGATGTCGAGCGCGCTGCTGCCCGTCTGCCTGCGATGGAGAAGGCGAAAGTGCTCTGGTTCGAGGAGCCCTTCCACGCCAGCGCGCTCGAAGCCTATGGCGGCTTGGCCAAGCGCAGCCCCAAGGTCCGTTTGGCCGGCGGGGAGGGTGCCCATAACGAGTCGATGGCGCGGCAGCTCATCGATTATGGCGGCATCGGCTATGTCCAGATCGATTGCGGCCGGATCGGCGGCATCGGCCCGTCCAAGGCGGTGGCGGATTACGCGGTCGCGAAGGGCGTGACCTTCGTCAACCACACCTTCACCTCGCATCTGGCGCTTTCGGCCTCGCTCCAGCCCTATGCCGGCTTGGCCGGGCACGAGATCTGCGAATATCCGGCGATGCCGAAGCCGCTCGCCACCGCGATCTCCGCCAACCATCTGGAGCGCGACGCGAACGGGCAGGTTGCGGCCCCTAATGCGCCGGGCCTCGGCATCGAGGTCGCGACGACCGCGTTGCGCGGTTACCTTCAGGAGGTCGAGATCTCCGTCGGCGGCAAGCGGCTCTACAGCACGCCGAGCCTCTGACGCGATGTCCGCTTGACGCAGCGCCGCGCCCTTATAGGGTGTGCGCCGATCGAGGTTCTCCGGGTTGCTCCCGGAGCTAAGAGGGAATTCGGTGAGATGCGACCCGCATCAAAGCCGAGGCTGCCCCCGCAACTGTAAGCGGCGAGCTCTCCGTCCATCGTCCACTGGCGCCCTATGCGCCGGGAAGGCCGGGCGGAACAGGCATCGACCCGCGAGCCAGGAGACCTGCCCCGGTCGTCGAAGACGTCTTTCGGACGGGGTGTTCCGAAGCCTGTGTGTCGATGGCGACCCTCGCGGCCGGCCTCCCGCCCCACATGCCCAAAGCTGCCCCGGTCGTCATCTCGGGGAGCGATGAAATCCATGTTCACGAAGACCACTGCACAGGCCGCTCGGGGCGGCTTGACGGCTGCCTGCCGCGCATTCTATCAGAAATGCAACATTGTTACATTTTGGATGACCTCGATGTCGGCTGCGCGCCCGTTCAATTCTCTGCTCCGCCTCCCGGCCGCTGCCCTGTTCGGCGCTCTCGCCACTGGCGCGGCCATCGCGGCGCCGACCAAGTATCCGCTGACGCTGGAAAACTGCCGCGAGACGATCACCTTCAACGCCGCGCCCAAGCGCGTCGTCGCGATCGGCCAGACCCAGACGGAAATCCTCTATGCGCTCGGTCTTGGGGATCGCGTCGTCGGCACGGCGGTGTGGTTCTCGCCGGTGGCCAAGCCCTATGAGGCGGTCAACGCCAAGGTGAAGCGCCTCGCAGACAATGACCCGAGCTTCGAGGCCGTGCTGGCGCAGGAGCCCGATCTCGTCACGGCGATGTTCGAATGGCATGTCGGACCCAACGGCATCGTCGGCAAGCGCGACCAGTTCGCCAAGGTGAAGGTGCCTTCTTACGTCTCGCCGACCGATTGCGTCGGCAAGGACAATTCGGGTGCCGGCGACGGCGTGCGCACCCAGATGTTCACGATGGAGCTGGTCTATCGCAATATCCGCGAGTTCGGCGCGATCTTCGATGTCGCCGGCCGGGCCGAGACGCTCGTCGCCGAGCTCAAGGCCCGCGAGGACAAGGCCGTCGAGCAGGTCGCCAAGCTGAAGGCGCAGGACGTGCCCGTCGTCGTCTGGTTCTCCAGCAAGGACATCAAGGGCGACGGCTTCATGGCCGGTAAGAACGGCGTGCCCGCCTATATCCTGTCCAAGCTCGGCGCCCGCAACGTCATCACGACCAACGAGGAATGGCCGCTGGTCGGCTGGGAAAGCATCGCCGCCGCCAACCCGGCCGTGATCGTCACCGTGAAGATGGATCGGCGCCGCTTCCCGGCCGACGATATCGAGAAGAAGCTGGAATTCCTTAAGACCGACCCGGTCGCCAGCAAGCTCGACGCGGTGAAAAACAACCGCGTCGTCATCATGGATGTCGGCGCGACCCGCGCCGGGCTCGATACGGTCGACGGCATCGAGACCCTCGCCAAGGCGATCGCCGGCTTCGGGCTCTCGCGTTGAGCCACGCCGCCCATGGGCCGAACTGGCCGGCGCGGATCGGCATCGCGCTGGCCTCGCTGCTGGCGCTGATCCTTGCGGTCGCGCTGGCAGTGACGATCGGCGAGATGCGCATCCCGCTGGACACGGCCCTGAAGGCGCTCGGCAACGGGCTGTTCAATCTCGACTTTCCGGTCAGCGCGATCCAGCAGGGCGTGATCTTCGATTATCGCCTCAGCCGCGCGCTGATGGCAGGGCTCTGCGGCGGCGCACTCGCCCTGTCGGGCGCGATCCTGCAGGCGCTGCTGCGCAATCCGCTGGCCGAGCCCTATATCCTCGGCATCTCGGCCGGCGCTTCCACCGGCGCCGTCGCAGTGCTGATCCTCGGTATCAGCATCGGCGGTGCCGTTCTCTCGGTCTCGACCGGCGCCTTCATCGGCTCCTGCGCCGCGCTCGTCGTCGTCGCCTTGCTGGCGGCAGGGGCGGGCGGCGCGAGCGATCGCGTCATCCTCGCCGGTGTCGCGACCTCGCAACTCTTCAATGCCGCGACCGCCACGATCGTCACGACGCTCGCCAGCGCCGAGCAGGCGCGCGGCGTGATGTTCTGGCTGCTCGGCAATTTCGGCGGCGTGCGCTGGCCCGACATCTGGATGGCGGCGCCGGTCGCCTTCATCGGCTTCGGCATCTGCATGCTGCACGCCAAGGCGCTCGACGCCTTCGCCTTCGGCGTCGACGCCGCAGCTTCGCTGGGCGTCGCCGTCACGCGGGTGAAGGTCGTGCTCTTCGCCACGACGGCGGTGATGACGGCGGTGATGGTCTCGATCGTTGGCACGGTCGGCTTCGTCGGGCTGATCATCCCCCATGCCGCGCGCTTCCTCGTCGGCTCCGGCCATGCCCGTTTGCTGCCGGCCTGCCTCGTCATCGGCGCGATCTTCATGATCCTCGCCGACATCCTGTCCCGCATCCTGATCCCCCAGCAGATCCTGCCGATCGGCGTGGTGACGGCCCTGTTCGGTGCGCCTGTCTTCGCCCTGATCCTCTACCGAGCCCGGAGGCCGGCATGACGCTCGCCACCCGCGAAGTCCGCTGGGGCGCCGGCGGCCGGATGATCGTCGACGGTGTGACTCTGGAGGCGGCGCCCGGCCGGGTGCTCGGCCTGATCGGCCCGAACGGCTCCGGCAAGTCGAGCCTGCTCCGGCTGCTCTGCCGCCTGCGCAACGTCGCGAGCGGCGTCGTCACCCTCGACGGAAACGACATCGCCAGCGTGCCCCGCCGCGAACTCGCCCGCCGCCTCGCCTTCGTCGAGCAGCAGGCGACGACCGAGATCCAGCTTTCCGTCTGCGATGTCGTGCGCCTCGGCCGCACGCCGCATCGCGCCGCGCTCGCCTCCTGGAACGACGCTGACGAGACCGCCGTCAACGAGGCGCTGGCGCGGGTCGGGCTCACGGAGCGCCACGATCAGTTCTGGCACACGCTCTCAGGGGGAGAGCGCCAACGCGTCCATATCGCCCGCGCCCTCGCGCAGGAGCCGAGCGAGCTCATCCTGGACGAACCGACCAACCATCTCGACATCCAGCACCAGCTCTCGATCCTGAGCCTGGTTCGGCGCCTCGGCATCACCTGCATCATGGCGCTGCACGATCTCAACCTCGCCGCCATGTTCTGCGACGAGATTGCCCTGCTGCATGACGGGCGCCTTCAGGCGGCCGGCGCGCCCGAGGACGTCCTGACCGCCGAGGCGATCCAGCGCATCTTCGGCGTCGTGGTCTCGATCCGACCGGGGGCTTCGGGGCGCCGGCACATCGAATATCTGGTCGAGGCCGACCCGCGCAAGGAAGCGTCCGGAAGCGTTTGAAGCCGCGCGGCGCGCAACCTCGGCCGTTGCGCCAATCCGCGTTGGCACTCGTCCCGTCCGGACTTGCTCCATCTCCACTCGACCATGTGAACGCCCCTGATCGTCCGCTACGAGTACTACCTCGCCGATCTCGGCCGCGGCGACCTCGGCCGCTCCTTCACGGCGCGCGATGTCTCCGAGCAGCTCGTCGCGGCATTTCCCGTGACGGTTCGCCTGGCGCTGCTGGCCGTGCTGATCGAGGTGCTGCTCGGCATCACAATCGTCGGCGCCGTCACCGTGGTCGTCGTCGCCTATCTCTTCATCAACCTCCTGGTCGACCTCTCCTACGCCGTCCTGGCCCCCCGGATCCGCTATGACTGATTGTCTTCAGGCTGCTCCGCCCGCCGGAACAGACCCGCGCCGGCCCAGCCGCTCTCTCACCGGCGAGGCGTTGGCGCAGCTCGGCCGGTCGCCGCTCGTCTGGGTCGCGCTCGTGATCCTCGTGATCCTCGTCGCGATGGCGGTCGCGCCGGGCCTCTTCACGAATGTCGATCCGCAGCGCTGCATGTTGCTGAACTCACGCAAGCCGCCCGCTTACGGAAGTTGGTTCGGCTTCGACATCCAGGGTTGCGACGTGTTCGCGCGGACGGTCCACGGTGCCCGTGCTTCATTGTCCGTCGCGCTTCTGGCGACGCTCGGAAGCTCTTTCATTGGCGGAATGCTGGGGCTCGTGGCCGGCCTGAAGGGCGGCGCGGTCGATGCTGTCATCTCACGCGTCACCAATGTCGTCCTCGGTCTGCCGACCTTGCTCGGAGCGATCGTCATCCTCGCCACGCTGGGCGGCGGCGTACTTCGTCTCGCACTGGTGCTGTCGCTGCTGGGCTGGGCGACGGAGGCGCGGCTGATGTGCGCCAGCGTGCTGCAAACGCGGAGCGCCGACTACGTCGATGCCGCGTGCGCCGCCGGTGCAGGCAGCCTCCGGATTGCCCTTCGCCATGTGCTGCCGAATTCGGTCGCGCCGCTGCTCGTGCTCGCGACGCTTTCGCTGGGCGGCTATGTGGGGACGGAGGCGACCCTGTCCTATCTCGACCTGGGACTGCAGCCGCTGGTGATCTCATGGGCACTGCGATCAGCGACGCCCAGCCCTATCTCGCCACCGCGCCGCACATGCTGCTTTTTCCCAGCCTGGTGCTGACCATCACCGTTCTGGCTCTGGTGATGCTCGGTGAGGCCGTTCGGCGTGCCTTCGATCCCCGCTCGCGCTGATCCGTCCGGCAGCGCAGCGATACTAGCCGTCGAGGTAGCTGGCTTTGATAAATCCCTTCGCACCCCTCCTGAACAATTGGCTGTTCGAAGGCGGTTTCCGCGACAGCTTCGTCACGCGGAAGCAGGCCGCGGCCGATCTCGTGGCCTTGCGTGATATCATCCGGGACCGCCATTCCTATGTTTCGGCGGTCGCTTATCCCTATGAGCGGGCCATCGACGCGATGACCGGGCAGCTCCCGGAGCAGGTCTCGGTTCGCAACCTCGCCTCCAGATCCAGAAGCTCGTCCAGCATCTCGGTGATTCCCACGCCCAGGTCGTCGACTGGATGCAGGAGCTGCTAGGTGGCGTCAGTCCCTTCGCTGTCGGCATCGAGAACAACCTGGCCTTCACCTATGATCCTCAGACGCGGCGCCTGCTCGATCCGGAACACCCGTTCATCAGCTCCATCGACGGCCGGCCGTTCTTCCAATGGCTGGAGAGAGCCGGCGACATCACGAACGGCCCCTATGCCTCGCGCTCGCAGCGCCTCGCGCGGAGCCTGCGGCTGCTTCGCCATGTCGGCTACATGCGTCGCGAGCTCGGGTTGCCGGAGGCTTCCGATATTGCGCTCGAGCTGTGCGACGCGACCGATCGCTCGACCAGTTCTGTCATGGTGCCGGTCGCGGAGGCGTTGGAGGCGTCTGGGTCGCTGCTGCCGTTGTCGAACGAAAGCGGCGTCCGGCCGGGGAATATCGGCTATCTGCGCGTCTACTCCCAGAGCGACAGCGCGCTCGCCGGGCGCATCGACGCATTGATGGCCCCGCTGCGTGATACGGATGCGTTGATCATCGATGCCCGCCAATGCGGCGGTGGCACGCGGGAATGCCTGTCAGCGCTCTTTCCCTATTTCATGACGCCGGAGGACGGCCCCTACATCCATAACGTCGCGAGGTTGAGAGCGCCGGCCGATACGCCTGTTCAGACCCTGATCGACCTGCTCAAGGTCGATGACAAGGCGATGTTCTTCCGTGCCGACCCGAGCCGCCTCGCCGACGAAAAGACTGCTCTGGAAACCCTTCTGGCCGGCTTCCATCCGCAATGGCAGGTGCCCGAGAGGGATTTCACCGATTGGTATTACGGCGTGCTGCGCGCCTTACCCGGCAAGCCGCATTACGACCGGCCGGTCTATGTTCTGATGGACTGGGGTGTCGGCAGCGCCGGCGACATCTTCGTCTCGACCTTCAAGGGTTGGCGAAACGTCACGCTGGTCGGCTCGGCGAGCAACGGAAGGAGCGGTAACAGCATTCCCTTCCTGCTGCCGAACAGCGGCATCCGGGTGCGGCTCTCGACGATGGCGTCCTTCCAGAAAAGCGGCGAGATGTATGACGGCTTCGGCATCGCACCCGACGTGTTCATGGAGGCGCGGATGTCCGATTGGCTCGGCGAGACCGACACCATCCTCGATCGCGCCTTGGCGATGGCGCAGCGCGGAGCCTGAAAGCCGGTTCGATCTTCGAGATGCCTAGGGCGAAGCCAGCATCTCGGAGAAGGCCTTGGTCAGCATCGACGGCGCCATCGTGATCGATTGCGCCAGCAGCACCTCGACCGGGATCGGCGGATTGAGATCCTTGATCGCGAACTGCCCGGAAAACGTGTTGGCGACATAGGGATTGACCACGCCGATCCCGACACCGGCGGCAACCAGCGCGCAGATGGTGATCGATGAATTGGTCTCCACTGCGACATCTTCGGGATAGCCACCCTCGGCGAGCAATTCGCGCATGCGGATGACGATGTTGTCGGAATCGTTGAGCAGGAGCAGCCGGTAACGCTGGAGCATGTCGAGATCGACCGAGGGCAGACGAGCGAGTTCGTGCTCGTGAGGAACGATGCAGACCGCCTTCGACCGGGCGATCGTCGTGCATTGAAACAAGGCGGTGTCCATCGTCCCGGTGGTGAGGGCGATGTCGACCAGTTCCTGGCGCAGATGTTCCTCGAGCTGCGGTGTCGCCTCCGTCTGCAGGTTGATGAAGGTGCCGGGGAAGCGCTGCATGAAGCGGTCGATCACCTTCGGCAACAGGCCTGTGGCGAGCGTCGGGGTGCAGCCGATGCGCAGCACGCCGGCGCCGGATTTCCGGAGGATGCCGACCACGGTCTCGATCTTCTCGAGCCCTTCGAAATGCTTGCGGACAGACTGGTAGAGGTGGCGACCCTCGCGCGTCGGGCGCAAGCGCCCGTGATGCAATTCGAAGAGCTGCAAGCCGGCCGCCTGCTGGAGGTCGGCAAGCTTGCGGCTGATCGAGGGCTGGGTCGTGTTGAGCGCGATCGCCGCCTTGGTCGTCGTGCCGGTTTCCATGACCGTCTTGAAGACCTGGATCTGCTGGAAATTCAACGGCCTACCCATGGCGGTCCTCTCAGTGTCGACAGTTCGCGATATATATCATTTCTGCATACAGGTGTTTCGAGAAAGAATTTTTTTGCATTCCCCTGAAGGCCTAGCTTCGTGGCCTGTTCCTCGCCGCTTTCGGATGACGGAACCGCTGCGGGCAGCTCCGCCCGGACCTCGAAAGCACAAGTGGCGGCGATGCACAGCCTGGTTCAACCGATCACGCGCAGCTGCCCGATCCAGCGGGTCGGAAGCGGCGTCGGCCATCATTTCTTCGGCTATTACGACAAGACCAACTGGGGCGCCGGCGATCGCCTTCTGCTCGGCCAGCGTGTCGCGGCGCGCGATTTCGAACTGGCCTCGGACAGCGCCGCCGAGGTCGGCTATTTCGACCTGGCCGGGGACGGTGCCTTCCACCCTTGTGGCCGGACGACGGCCTGGAACTGGCAGATGGGCAGCCAGTTGCAATGGCTCGACGCGGCCCGCAGCGAGCGCCTGATCTACAATGTCCGCTCCCGTGAAGGCCGCGGGCTCTATCCCGGCCTCGGTTCGGTGATCTTCGACCTCGCTAGCGGCAACGCGCGGAATCTCGACACGCCGATCTACGTCGCCGCACCGAACGGCCGCTACGCCCTGACTGTCGACTACGAGCGGCTCTACGTCACCCACAGGACCATCGGCTATGTCGGGCTTGCCGGTCGTCGTACCGACCTGCCGCTTTGCCCGGTCGGTGACGGTATCCACCGTCTCGATCTCGAAACCGGAGAGACCAGGCTGCTCGTCAGCTATGCCGATCTCAAGGCCCTGGATCATCGCCCGTCCATGGACAAGGCGATCCACTGGGTCAGCCATATCGAGATCAACCCATCCTCCAGCCGCGTCCTCTTCCTGCATCGCTGGACCGAGCGCGTCGAGGACGAGACCTGCTTCCTGCACCGGCTGATCACGATGGACCCCGATGGCGGCAATATCCGGCTGCTGGAATGCTCCGATCATCCCCTGCCGCAATTGCGGGAGGATTTCGACCCGAGCGCGGTCGGCACCTTCGACTACGAGAAGTCGGAGTACCAGATCTCCCATCCGCTTTGGCGCGACGACAGTCACATCATCGTCTGGAGCCCGCATGCCGGCTCGATCCACTACCATCTCTACGCCGATGCGAATCCGGTTCGGGTCTCGGTGATCGGCCGGGACGCGCTGACCGAGAACGGCCACATGACCTATTCGCCGGTCGACCAGCGCTGGCTCCTGACCGACACCTATCCGGATCCCGTCAGCAACGAGCGGATCCTGATCCTCTACGACATCGCCAAGGGCGTCCGGCACGACATCGGCAGCTTCTACACCGACCCCGCGCTGACCAAGGAGAACCGCTGCGATCTCCATCCGCGCTGGAGCCAGGACGGCCGCTGCGTCTGCATCGACTCGATGCACGAGCATGAGCGGCAGATGTACGTGATCGACGTCTCGTCGATCGTCGGTTCATAGCGAGGGAGGATCATAGACATGAAGACGGTGCTGTCCACTTACCTAGGCGCTGCCGCTGTCGCGGCCGCGCTGCTGATGCCTGCAGCCGCTTCCAGCCAGACGGCGCCGCTCGAGGGCACGCTGAGGAAGATCGCCGATGACGGCGTCGTGGTCATCGGCCACCGCGAGGCCTCGATCCCGTTCTCCTATTACGACGACACCAAGAATCCGGTCGGCTATTCGATGGACCTGACCGCGGTGATCCTCGATCGCATCAAGGCGAAGCTGGGCAAGCCCGACCTCCAGATCCGCAAGCTGCCGATCACCTCGCAGAACCGGATCTCGCTGCTGCAGAACGGCACCATTGATTTCGAGTGCACGACGACCACGCACAACGCCTCGCGCGAGCAGCAGGTCGATTTCTCCAATACCTTCTTCGTGATCGGCACGCGCCTACTCGCCCGCAAGAGCGCCGCCATCGCGGACTTCCCCGATCTCAAGGGCCAGAACGTCGTCGTCGGCGCCGGCACGACCTCCGAGATCCTGCTGCGCAAGATGAATGTCGAGCAGGGCATGGGCATGGACATTATCAGCGCCAAGGACCACGCCGAGTCCTTCCTGATGCTGTCGACCGGCCGCGCCAAGGCGATGATGATGGACGACGCTCTTCTCGCCGGCGAGCGCGCCAAGACGAAGGACGCTTCCGAGTTCGTCATCACCGGCACGCCGCAATCGCGCGAGGCTTATGGCTGCATGGTCCGCAAGGGCGACGTGCAGCTCAAGACGCTGCTCGACGAGACGATCGCGGAGCTGCAGACCTCCGGCAAGGCCGTCGCGATCTACGACAAGTGGTTCCGGGCGCCGATTCCGCCGCGCGGACTCAATCTGGATTTTGCCTTGTCGGACGACATGAAGGCGCTTTTCGCCGCTCCGAACGACAAGATCCTCAATTGACCTGAGGGGTGGGCTTGCCCGCCCCGCCATTGCCGGGTGGATCATGGGCTACAATTGGAACTGGGGCGTCCTGTTGCAGCCGGTGGCGACCGGCGAGGCCGCGACCTATCTCGGCTGGATCCTGCATGGCCTGCTGCTGACCGCGGCGCTGACGCTTTCGGCCTGGCTGCTCGCGCTGTTCGTTGGTACCGCTTTCGGCATCCTGCGCGCCTGGCCGAGTCGCCTCTGCGACGCCGTCGGAGCGACCTACGTCTCGCTCTTCCGCAACGTGCCGCTGATCGTGCAGTTCTTCATCTGGTTCTTCGTCGTTCCGGAAGTCCTGCCGACGGCGGTCGGCGACTGGATCAAGAGCATCACGCCGAGCACCCAGGTCTTCGTCGTCTCCGTGCTGGCGCTCGGCTTCTTCACCGGCGCCCGCATCTGCGAGCAGGTCCGCGCCGGAATCGCCGCTTTGCCGGGCGGCCAGGTCCAGGCCGCACAGGCACTCGGCCTCACGCGGCTTCAGACCTTCCGTCTCGTCCTGTTGCCGCAATGCTTCCGGCGCATCCTGCCGCCCCTGACCTCCGAGTTCCTGATCATCTCGAAGAACTCCGCGGTGGCGTCGACCATCGGGCTGCTCGAGCTCAGCGGCCAGGCCCGGCAGCTCGTCGACTTCACGGCGCAGTCCTATGAATCCTTCATCGTGGTGACGCTCGCCTATATCGGGCTGAACGTCGTCATCCTGCGCCTGATGGAGTGGGTCCAGCGGCGCTCCCGGCTCCCGGGCATGATGGGAGCCTGACATGTTCGCCCTCGATTGGGACAGCATCGTCGCCGCCAGGAACGTGATCGGGGCAGGCGTCGCAGTCACGCTGCAGGTCACCCTGGTCACCATCGCCGGGGGGATCGTCGGCGGTACCGTTCTCGCGATCTGCGCCGTTTCCGGCCGCAGGTCGCTGCAGCTCTTTGCCAAATTCTATGTCGCACTCTTCAGGGCGGTGCCGCTGGTGATGCTGCTGCTCTGGTTCTTCCTGATCGTGCCGCAGGTCCTGAGAACGGTCTTCGGCCTTTCGCCGAGCATCGACATCCGGCTCGTCTCGGCGATGGTCGCCTTCGTCCTGCTCGAGTCGGCCTTCTTCGCCGAGATCATCCGCGCCGGCATTCTCGGCCTGTCGAAGGGGCAGTTCGAAGCCGCTGCCGCCCTCGGCATGACCCGTTATCAGACGATGCGCCTCATCATCCTGCCGCAGGCTTTCCGCGCCATGCTGCCGATCATGCTGACGCAATGCATCGTGATTTTCCAGGATACTTCGCTGGTCTACGTCATCTCGCTCGGCGACTTCTTCCGCAACACGGTGAGCATCGGCGAACGCGATGGCACGCTGGTCCCGATGCTTCTCCTGGCCGGCGCCGCCTACTGGGCCATTTGCTCCGGCCTGAGCGGGCTGGTCAGGGTTCTTCAGAATAGGGCGGCGGCCTGACCGCGTAGCAAGGCGCCTAGAAATGGCATCGGCCGTCCGCGCTCACCGACTGTGGCATTTCCGTCAAGATGGGCGAGGTCGTGGTCTTCTGCGGCCTTCAGGGCTCGGTATCCCCGGCTTGAGATGCCAGGCTAACGCATCCGTTGGATAGGAGCGGTTCATGCCGCAGCCTGAAGGCCGGAGATTCGCGAGTCGCTGCGCAAAGACGTTCTCGCTTCTTCTGCGCGATTGCTTGCGCGTTCAATCCAAGTGATTGGAACGTCGAAGGGGTAGTGGCGGAGACGGGGCTCCGCCCAATAGCCGCAAGCCCTTGCAGACGCTGCTCGAAAGGGTCGAAGCGCCGCCGATGGTTACATCTGCGGTTACAATACGGATCCGGAAAGCGCGCGCAAGGCGGTTTTCGACGGATCCGCGGTCGGGGAACCGGGCTGATCAGGCGATGGTTTGCTAGGCGCCGAGGCCCGCTTGCAGGACCCGCAGTCGGGCCAGAGTGCCAGCTTTCACGGCCTCATGCAGGGCCAGCGGAAAGCCGGCGGGCAGTTCGGCTTCGAGCTGATCGATCGCCTTCGGCATGCCGGACGCAACGTCCTCAATAGCCTGGCGGACGAGCGCTTTCGGCAAACCGGCCTTGTCCGCCGTCTGGAAGAAGTGCCGTGCCGCGATCTCATCGATGCGATAGTGCCGGTTGTCCCCCACCGACATGGCGAGCTTCATCTGCCAGCGCTCGATCTGACGCGCGTCGAGGCTGGGCTGGGCTGTGAGCACGTCATAGAGCGGCGTCAGCGCATAGCCGCCGGGATGAAGGAAGATGCTGAAGTTCTTGGCATGCCCGTCGGTCGCGCCGATCAGCCAGAAGGCGAGCTGTGCCTGAAGCAGCGTGCGGTGATCCTCTGCTGGCTTGTCGCTGCCCTTGAACAGGTTCGCGATCTCCACCAGGCCCGGACCGCCATCCGCCTGGTATTTGCGCGATGGTGCAACCGATAGCGCTTGGCAGCAATCCTCCTGCGGCAGGCGGATCAAGCGGTCGTTGCTCCAGACCCGGTCAAAGCGTTCGACCACCAACGTCTTGGTGCCGCCGAAGGTCATGATCTCGGCGTTGGCCACCGGCAAGCCGAGCTGCCTGAGCAGTCGCAGGCAGTAGAATTCGTTCTCGACGCTGTCGGTCAGGTCGACACCGTTCGGCAGCCTTCCGATCTGCGTCTTGAAGATATGCGTCGTCGGCGTCGTGCCGTGCGGCTTCAGCCAGCGCCCGTTGTAACGCAGCAGCGCCGTCTTCTCCTGCGCGCCAGCGACCGAGATTCTGAAATCATCGTCCCTGGAAAGGCCGAGCGGGGCCTGGACCAGATTAGCGAGAAGCGTCTCGATCGCTTCATCATCGAGCTGTTCGCCTGATATCGCGGTGCTGTCGTCGGGTTCGGACTCGTCGCCGGCGACGAACTGCAATGCCCCGACGCAATCGCGGCCGATGGCCGCCAGCAGGCTGTAGGCATCATACCCGGCCGCCCCGACCTTCTCGGCCACCCGCCTTCGCAGCGCATCCGAGTCCGGCAGCAGATTCTCGAACACCGCGAGGACGGGCTCGCCACGCCAGGCATCCTCGCGCAGCGGCAAAGATAACGAAACCGGAAAGGCGGTATTCCGCTCAAGCCAGGTCGGATCATAACGAAACGAGATCGCGCCGCTCGCCTCCTTTAGGAGGTGACCTACCAGGCGATTGTTCTGATAGACCCGAAGTGGCGGATGTCGGCGGGTTCTGGCCATCAGTCGATCAGGCCCTCGATACCGCCCTTGTGGCCTCGCGCCGTCACCTGGAACTCCAGATCGAGCGCCGCCATTATGGCGAGGATCGTATCGATCCGCGTTGCGGGATTGCCGGTCTCGATGAGCGAGATCGTCTCCTGACGTAGACCGGCACGCTCACCGAGCTCGCTCTGGCTCAGCTTGAGCTTCCTGCGATGGCGGCGAACGATCGCGCCGATTTGGTCGGGGCTACGGGCAAGGTCGATCATGTCAACTCCTGTCGATATTATGCGTTGATTGCCATAGAATTACAATATCGCATTTGGTGCATGAAATTGATTTATACGCCAAATGCGATATTTATGTATTATGCGATATGGCGAATAGAGCAGTGATGGCGCTCGATCGGCTGCCAAACTCAGTCATGGCTTAGATGCGCTCCAAGGCGCTGACGCGGGCTCACCGCAGTGCCAGCAGCCACGTCTCAGAGCCTAACCCGAAAAGAGTTGAGCGGTTTCAGCAGGTTGTGATTCCGTCAGGTTGCGAGACGTGATGGAGGCCACGATGGCCTGGACCGAAACCGCTCGGCGAGATCATGCACGCCGAGGGCAGCGTCATTCAAGTGACCTGACCGATCGGGAATGGGCGCTGATCTGCCCCTTCCTGCCTGAACCGAGACCGATCGGCCGCCCCCGCACGACGGATTTGCGCGAGGTGATGAACGCGATCCTCTATCTGGCATCGAGCGGCTGTGCATGAGCTGAAGATGAAGGCCGCCGCCGTCCGACATCTTGGTCGGGCGCGCGCGGCGAATCTGTGCGTCGGTGAGCAATTCGATTTTCTCTGTGAGAGCGATACCCCCACAGAGTAGAAACGAGTCCCCGGAAACACCCCCAGGCGCCTGGGGTAGGGTGGAAAGGCGTGGGAGTGAGAGGGACAGCAAAGGACGCGTAACCGGTTGAATTATCAACAGATTTGCGTGGGAGCAGGAAAGGCTGGGAAAGGTAAGTGGCGGAGACGGAGGGAGCCTTATAATCAGGCTAAGGTATTGTTGAGTCGTGATTTTATTTTCTGGTGTCGACTTTAACCCCAACATTGCCCCCAACGCCAGAAGTCGCCCCGGGGTAGGGCGTCCGCAATTCTTGCGGCAACACGCCGCACCACGCTAGCTGGCTGTGGCGGCGACGAGCGGCAAGACATTGCGTGGGTAGTTATCGGCGATGGAGCACCCTGTCTCTGACCGGTGGCGCGGCGTGCGCCACGGTTGCTCGCCTTATTCGGATGACCTATTGCGTCGCGCGCGGGATAATTCGATCACTCGGGTTGGCAATCCGGCACTCGACGACCATGGTGCGATGAACGATTAACGCGAGTCGAGACGTGCGAGACCCGGCGACCAACATCATAGATTTGAGCGCCTTTCGCCGACCGTACGTTGGGAACGCTGCCTCTCCATTTCGATATCCCGGAGGAAAGGGCTTCTTGACCCCTTTGTTGTCTGCCGAACTTGCGAAGCGGTTTGACGGATCGCGCCCCAGTTTTGCAGAGCCATATTGCGGCGGAGCGGGTGCAGCTACGAATTTGCTGCTCGCGGGCGAAGTCGATCAGCTCTTTTTGAACGACGCCGATCGACGGATCTATTCGGCATGGCGCGCCATGCTTACCGAAACCGACCGCTTCATAGAAAGGATTATGTCGGTCGACGTGAATTTGACCACCTGGGACGAAGCCCTCGTTCGCCTCTATGAAACTTCGCTGCCGGATTACGATTTCGAACTCGGCTTCGCCGCCTTCTTCGTTAATCGCACCAGTCGCTCGGGCGTGATTATTGGATCGGGTCCTATTGGAGGATATGCCCAAGAGGGTCGGTGGAAGATCGACGTGCGTTTCAACAGGGACGGGCTCGCCAAGCGGGTTCGCGCACTTGGCGCGCTTCGCGACAAGATTACTCTATCGTGCCAAGACGGCCTCGAATTTTGCCAGGAGCTGGCTCGGCAGCAAAGGCTCGCCAGCACCTTCCTCTTCATCGATCCACCCTACGTCGGGGCCGGCGGCCGCCTCTATTACGACGGCATGAGCGAGGATCGTCATCGCGATCTGGCGAACTGGCTCAGCGCCGGGAGCGCTCCCCATTGGCTGCTGACCTACGACGACCACCCGCTGGTTCGAGAAAATTACAGCCAGATCGAACAAAATCTGATCGAGGTCGGTTACAGTCTTAGCAGAAAGCGATCGGAAAAGGAGCTACTCTACAGAAGCGCTATCAACTGAATGCATGTTCCTCAAATTCATGCACAAGCGTCGTCGCTTTCAGGCCGTCTAGTATTATCCTCGACTTTACGCCGACCTTCCTTAAATTGATCGAGCTAATCGGGAACTGCAACTTCCCGATACCCCGAACGATCTCGTCGTAGCTGTAAAGCAGACAGTCCTTTTCGACGCATTTCATCCGAACGAGCGCGGTCTCATCTTGAGGTCTGGCGAAGGCGCTCTGGAATGCAGCGGGCTTCTGCCTAAAGAAGCCACTGAAGCGCTCCCGTGCGTCTCTCCCCATGATCTTATAATCTACCTGCGCCTCCTGGATGCTGGCCCCGACGAGGGACAGAAAGGCGTTGCCTCGATCCTCCGCAGATCCGACCCGCACCAAGCAGTCCACGCCGCCATCATTCGCGGCCTTCTGCAGCTCGTTCCATTGATCATAGGCGAGCACATCGCCGGCGCCGATTGAGTTGCAGATCGAACTGAGCAGGGTATGAAGATGCTCAGAGCTTCTGCAACTCGACGTCAGATACGCCGAACCAGATGTGTGCCCAACGACAGCATAGGCAGCGATATTCTCGAAAACCTTCGCGAATTTCTTGAGGAACGAAGTCTGCATGGCTTTCGCTTCGTCAGAAGTCTGTCCATGAAACTCGACGAACCCCGCCTTGATTAGGCGAAAGAATTGCAAGCAGATATAGTTCAGCGCCGCGCTTGACAGCGCTGACAGTTCTTTGCGACGCAATTCGGTATCAGCCAGCACGAAAGGGTAATGCTCGCCTAAAGCTGATGCTCTTTCCCGCGCAGCCTTCGTCAAGGCTTGCGTGAAACTTTCGATCATCTCGCTTTCGGCGGTTTGCCGCTCCGACCGATAATCGTCCCGGGAGGCCTCATCGACAACATTGTCGATGTACCAGTCCGTAGCCTCATCTACATCGAGTTCGAGATCCTCGGCGGATGCTGCCTTCATGAAGAAGGCGGCGACCTCCCAGTATGCCAGGACGTCAGATGTGACCTTCGGAGAATTGAGAACGGACAGCCCGAATTTCATCACCGGCCTCACTCGGTGGTCAAAACGGACTTGATCTGCCTCGTTTGAAGTTCGATGCGTTTGATCAAGGAGCGGGCTTGATCAGCGCCTTCCTCTGGGAGTTCTACGGAAACAACCGCCGCGTCGGTGGTTGCTTTAGTCAGGATCGTGGCAGCTTTGGCGAGCATCTCTAACCAGTCGTCGCTTTTCAGGCCTGCGACTGCTTCAGCAGAGCCGAGATCGCCGGTCACCTTCAACTCTTTTAGACCGGCTTCACTTGCCAAAACACGTTGGAGGCGAGGGCGATCCGTACCCTGAGCCTTAATGACAGACCTCTCCCCGTACAACCACGACATCAGCTGCGCCAATTCGGCGTAGTGGGTGTCAGGTACCGGGTTATCGCGGATCATGCTTTCACTGAGCGGAGCGCGGGAAAGCCCTATGAAAGCTCTGCTATCAGGGTTGTTGATCAGCGTATAAAGATGAGAAAATTCGATATCGCCCTCATCAATACCGAGCCTCTCAAAGATGCCAAGCTGACTACACTGCAGGACGATTTTGTAAGCCACCAGAAGCCTGACGATCAGACCTCGGCTATCGCCAAGCTGCTTCGTCAAAGACTTCATCCGCTCGTGCGGAGATTGCTGTTGGCTCAGCGACTCGAAGAAATCCACGCCGAACTTAGCTTTGGCGAGGGAGGACCAGCGCGCCGGGCCGTTAACGTGCTTAAAGCCGATGTACCCGGCAGCTTCCTCGCGGCTGGCAACGATAATGACAGGCAGCTGCTCGCAGGTAGCGAGCTTCTCGGCAGGCAATCGGGGGACGCGACGCCGCGCTGCGTCCTTGTTCAACAGATCGGGGTCAAGCAGGAGCTTGACCGCTGCCAGGCGCCTGTTCCCTTCAAGGACGATAAGTCGACCGCCTTCCTCCATCGCCACCAACGGCTCGAAGGGCTCGTAGCCGCGCTCCGCGATTGAATCCCAAAGCTCTTTGAGATTTGCCGTTTCGGCAAGGATCTCCAACGCCTCCGCTTCGGTGTCAGCATGCGACAGGCCAAAACGTGGATTGGCCTGATCCAGCGAAAGCTCGTGGGGAGACTTGTTTACAACCGGCATTATCAAACCCAACTGCAGCTTCGAGGTGCGTAAAGCATCGATGGCTCAAACGCAAAATAGCCGCCCAGCCTTAGCGAACCGTAGCGATTTCCCGGTTTTTGACGCTCAGTCTCTCACCACAATCCTCGTGTCTTGCGCTTAGCATCGCGCGCCGCTGCACAGCCTCGGTGCGAGGCGCTCCAAGTTGGCGCCTCTACCCCGATCGCGCGGATCGAACTCGACCCCGCCCATGAAAGTCAATGCGCAGCCCGAATGCTGCGACTTCGATCCTATGAAAAATCCGCATTTGGATCGGGATAAATGTTCGACGAAGGCCGTCTTGTCGGGGCAATCCGCGCGCTCCACATTGTAGAAAAATACAGTTGGGGAGATGTCGGATGTTCAAGGCGATCTACGAAATCTGCCGCCGGTTTTTGCAACGACCGCTTGTCCAAGGACTGGGAGCGCTCGTGGCCTTGCTCTTCGGCGGATATGTGCTGCGGACATTTCCGTCGGTAGCCGCTCAGGTGCGGATCCCGACAAATTTCGACGAAGCTATCGTCACGGCAGCATTGCTCTTTCCGTTCATCGGCGCAGCGATGAGGCTCTGCAAGGCCATCGTCACGCTCTCACGGCCGAAGGTTCTCGGCCCGATGCTTGGACTGACGGTGGGCCTGCTCTTGGCAGCGATCGCGCCGGGTGTACTCGTCCTCGCGGCTAAGCTCAGCAACCCCTTCTTGCTGTGGCTGGGAATGGTGATGAGCGCCTTCACCGTGCAGGGGATCCTTATGTACTTCCGGATCGGTTTCGAAGATGCCGGCCCCGATCCAGTGTCAGTCGAGCCCGCGCCGGCTGCGCCGGACAACCTGTTCTCGCTTGCCGATGAGCGGGAACGTCTCGCTCTCCAAGCAAAGCGGCGTGCTGAGGAGAGGGCTCGACCGCCCCAGCCGGTCGACTACGAGAAGATCAAGCGCGAACGTGAGGAGCGGCGGGAGCAGGAGTTCATCGCTCGGCTGTCGCCGCGTCAGCGTTGGATGCATCAGATGTAGCTTGGACGCGAGCGTTTCGCTCATTCGGAACGAGGTCGTCGATCGGCCAAAGCTCGATCTTCGCCGCCTCATCAGTGGCCTTTTTGGGCATTGTCGGGTGCGTCTCGGGCAGGGAGTTCGAGGGGTTGCCGGGGCACGCTCAAAAGAAAGCGAAGTCGAAAAACGAAAACGTCAGATATGCGCGTTTTCCGGGGGTAGCAGACCCGCCCTGCGGCGCGGCAGCGGCAAGGACCCGAGCCCCCCGGGGGGGCTTGCTGAAGGCTCCCCTCCGAGCTAGCGTGCCGTCCTCGACGCTCTGACCGCGCGTCGCCCCGCCCTCACGGCGGCCTCGGTTTGGCACGGTCTGGTCCTCTCGCCCGCGACGGGCATCACGAGGATCCTCACATGTTCAACGACATCGATTGGTCGGCATCGCCTGACCACAGGACAGCCGTGCATGAGGCCGGCCATGCCATTATCGGCCGCGCCGCAGGACTGGGTTGCGGCGGAGCCGGGATCATAGCTGACGGCACTCGGGTAGGCTTCGCCGAGATCGACAAGCCATGGTTCGGATGGCGCCGAGGCGACGGCAGCAGGGCTGCGCTCATCGAAGCCTATGTCGTAGCCGTCCTGGCTGGAGCCGAGGCCGAGCGCTACGCGCTAGGCGCTGCGGATGGCGGAGACTGGTCTGATCAAGACAGTGTGCATGAGGCGATCACGCATCTCCGGATCAGGGGATGCGCGTTCGTGGGTGACGAGATTTGGTGCGCACGCACCGCGCTGCTCAGGCGCCGATCAGAGCGGCTTGTCGCTCGCCATTGGCCGACCATTACGTACACGGCGCTGGCTATGGTCGAGCACCGAACGCTCGATCGGCATCAGCTCGATGCCCTAGCCCGGGGGGTTCGCCAATGAGTGATCTGATGGCAGACGAACTCCCTTAACCCGACCTCTGCGCCAACCCTGCCTTCGCTCGGCTGGAGACGCGATCAATGCTGGTGAGCGCGGCTTGCAGTTCGTCACCGATGCTGCGGAGCAACGGCGGAGCCGCGTCGATGGTGGGCGCGACATCTTCTATGTGCTCGCGGACCAGCCCGACGATGATGTCGATCGAGGTCTCCGCCTCGGCACGGTTCACGAGCAAGCTCCTCCGCTCATCGATGCGCTGCTGGATCTCGGCCTGACGAGTGGTTTTGAGATTACCCTCGGTCGTTGTCTCCGCCTGCCGGCGCTCGACCTCGTCCCGAAACCGGAGATAACCTTGGACGGCCCCGACCAGCGGATACGAACCACGCGTCGGCTTTGGGATGTACCCTTCCGCCGCGAGCTGCTGGATCCGGCGCTCGGTCAGCATCAGCAGACGAGCCGCTTGGTCGAGTGAAATCATGCCCGGTGCGGGCTGAGGCATATCGTCGTTCATGGCTTCTCCGGAGCAAACGGTGGATGGGTTCGAGGCAGGCATGTCCTGGCCGGATCGGCCGACGCTACATCAGCGCTCCAGACCACCAGAGGAAGCTTCCGGCGACGATGTGGCGGCAGTGATCTCTCCTTTGACAGCCGCCGAAACTCTGCCGCCGACATAGAGGCCGCGTGCTCAGCAAGAGCATCCACCAACGCGCCAAGCTTCTCATCGACGGCCATGGCGGCTCCTATTCGCGCGGGTTGCGCCGAGGCTTGCGGGCCGGTTTCCCGGCGGGCTTAGGCTTCCGTTTCGGGAGGTCTAAGCCTTCGACGACCGGCAGGGGCTGCCCTGGATCACCAACCTGAAACACCACATCGGGCCGAGCGCCGGCCCGGCGCCCGAGGGCGCGAGCCAGTGCCAGGATTGCCGGATCAACCGGCATGTCGGATCCGCTTCAGCGGCATCACGTTCGGGCTGCTGAGCCGCGCGAGATCATCGCTGATCCGCTTGGCGAGCAGAGGCTGATAATCCTCCCAGATCTCGGCCTCGGCGAGATCGGCGAGGATCGAGGCACGCTCCTGAACCTCGTCAAACGTGGCTGCTGGCTCGGTGCAAAGCGCCAGTAAGGCGCCCCGCTCGGCCTCCGATGCTTCGATCAGGGCGGCACTATCGGACGAGCTTAGCGGGGATGTTCCGGCCCGCGTCGCCATGTCGGCGACTAGGGCATCGTAGATTGCGCTACGTCGGCTGTAACTTTCTGTGTTCATGATTTGCGTTCTCCGTTCCGCGACGCAAGCATACGGAAAGCCAAAAAAAGATCCATGTTTAGATTATACAACGCCAAGACCACCTATAATCGAAAATAATACAATTTCTTTGCGTATTATTTTTGACTAAACGATATCAATTGCGACCAAACCGCCCAGCCGATGTCTCTGTTTCTGGCATAGACGTTCCGGTACTACCCGGACCTGCGCCGGGAGCGGGGCCACTCGTCAACGGAACAGTCGCGACGATGCGCTTCACCTCGTCAACGATCCGCAGCAGCTCGGATGACGCGGTTACCCTGATATCGCTGGTGCTCGCGACCTCGCCGACGACCCGCACGGCCTCCTGTGGGCGAGCTACCTCCAAGCGCTTTTGCTCCAGCTCCGGCGAGAGCGGAGACGCCAGCGCACGGAGCCGCGCCAAGTCGGGGTTGGTTCCGAATTCGACCAGCGACTGCAAATTCCTGAGCTGACCGCCCAACCCGATGCGGTTCTCCAGATCGGCGATCTGGCCTTTCAAAGCGTCCAGCTCGGCATTCGGCTCGCCACGCCGAGATGGGTGCAGCCGTGCTGTGATGCCTTGTGCCTGCGCCTGCTTCTCGACGAGCTGGCGTTGGAGATCTGCCATCCCCTCGGCATCCGTCGGGATAAAATACTTGCCGGCGGCGACGGATCCGAGCCCCTTAACAGTGTCGCCTGCGACGCGGCCCAGGAACGGCAGCGCCACGCCGCCCACCAGAGCCCCAGATCCAGCACCCGCGATCGCGGCTGCACCGCGCGCGATGATGCCGGCATTGGTCGCCAGCGCGCCGAGGATGCCGCCTGCGCTGCCGCCGGCCATGACACCGGCAGCTGCATCTCCTGGCCTAGCGCGCGCGGCCTCGGCACCAACGCCAAGCATGTTTGCGATCCAGCGCCCCGCAGCCTTGGCCGGGTCCATGAAGGGGGAGGACAAAGCAGCGCCGACATTCGCCGCTCCGCCCGCTAGGCGGTGTGCGAGGACGTACGGGTCGTTGTCGAGTGCATCCCGGGCACCGGCCAAGCCTTTGGCCTTCTCGACCGTGGTCCGGTCCTTTTCGAGCCGGGCGCCCTGCGTCACGAGGAGGTTGATCAAATATTCTGCGTTTCGATCAGAGAAGAGCGTCGAAAGCATCGCGGATCGCTCCTCGGCCCCCACGCCCTTCTTGTCCATCGCGGGGACGAGGTGCTGCTGGACCCAGGCGAGTGGGTTCCGTTCGAGAAGATCGGCGCCGACCACGGCTCCGCGCCGAACACCCTTCACGTCATCGTCCTTGGTCGAGATCAGGCCGCCTCGGTCGATAAGACCGAGATCGGCGAGGTTCTCAGCCGCGCGCTTTTTCATTTTGCCGCCGACCATCGCCTGGCGGAACGTCATCAACGCAGTGCCCAGGCGATCGCCGCCCTGCTCGGGCAGAAGCGACGGAAAGATTGATTGAAGAAACTCGAAATCAACCCCGGAGGCGGCGGATTTGCCGCTTTTTGCGAAGTTGAGCACTTCCTCGCCTCGAAGCGCTGAACCGTGGACCTGAACCATCTTCGACATGAAGTCGGCATATTTGGTCAGCTTCGATGGATCCGAGCTGTAACCGAGGATCTCGCCGGCCTTTACGAGGTCGGTGACGCTCTTGTTGATAGCCTCGTCGCTCTGACCCGGGCTCTTTTGCCGCATCAACGTGGCCACGTCGAAAAAGGGCGCGACATTCTGCAGGGTCGTATTCAAGTCGCCACCGAAGGTCGGGCGCCCTTCGCGGATGATGTTGAACGCGGAGCCCGGGCTAACCCCGTAGCGCTTCGCGAAGTCATTCGCCTGCGCCTCCGCAGTCGCGATCTCGCTCTGGGTCCAGCCGGCCTGCCGGGCTTGTTCCCGCTCGCTGTCGATGTCAGCACCGGCCCGTAGCGCCTTCCCGACGGCGCCGACCACTCCGACGCCGGTCGCCACCTCGGCGATCGGGAGATCGCCGGGGCGGCGGGGCGGCAAGGGCACGGCAGGCCCGGTCGACGTTCGAGGACGCAGCGGAGCACCGACAGGATCACTGCCAAGCTGGCGACGTGTCCGGACCTGCCTCAACATAGCCTCGGTCGTCGAGTTGACCGCCGAAGTCAGCTGGGCTTGCTGCCGCGCGATCGTGTTGATTGGGATGCCGGCGCTTTCGAGCGCGCGTCGCGCCTCACGGGTCGCAACGCCTTGGTCCCGGAACGCGCGAGACGCGCGGTCCACCGCTAAGGCAGCCTTGTTGTACTCGGTCTGCATCGCGCGCGTCGGCGCCGTGGCACTCTCGATCACGCCTTTAAGGCGGGTCGCTTCCTGCTGAGCCCGGCGGAACTGGACCGACGCCTGATCCAGTCCCTTCGACATGCCCCGGAAGTTGTCGATCAGGGATAGCTTACGCGACAGCTCCTCAATCCGCTTACCGGCGTCGCCGGTCATATTGCTAAGCGACTTCTTGACCTGATCGCCGACATTGGCGACCCGGCTGATCTTGGAGGCGATGGCGTCCAGGCCGGACATATCGCCTGCCTTTGCCGAGATTACGGCGCTCGCCTCGATAATCTTAGCCACGGTTACCGCCTTGTCAGGATCCCGCGCGCGACGCAGCGGTCGATCCAGTACCGGATCTGGGAGAACGACATTTCACCGATCCGGGACGGATCGATGAAGTTCACATCGAACGTCAGGAGGTCGCAGGCATCTCCAATGTCGATCGAGCCGAGACGAAAAAACCGAGGACGGCTTCCTTAACCGCCATCGCGTCTGCCAGGCCGAGCGTGCCGATCAGAGCAGGATCGGGTTTGACCACGCACCGTTCCATGTAGTCCTGGATGACGCCCCGGTCCTCGACCGGGAACACGGAGCCATCGCCATTCCGGGCAATGACGTAGGGGTCCCCGAGCGTGAAAAAGTCATGGGCGCGTGGCTCGCGCAGGACGACCTCAGAGATCACCTCGTTATGCGCGGTGATAGGCTTCTTCAGTTTCACGACGATGTCGGACATGGATATCTCCTTGGTTCCGGTGATGGACGTATTCAGATCTTGATCCCGGCCTGCGCAAACGAGGCGCGGCCCGCGCCCCAACCGGGCTGTCTCTTTCCGGGCCGGATGCTGGTCAGGGTTTCAAAGCTCGTGGCGCCGGGAACGTTGCGGAGCGCGTTGGTGCGCTCGTCGAGCGGAGCGACATGAGGGCGCGCCACGATCGGAAGGTCAGAGCTTCGGATCAGATCGTTGACGCGCCGGCACTCATTATCGATCGCGTCGCGCTCCTCCATGAGCGCGACGAGCGGCGCCGCCAGCACGTCGTATCGACCGGGAAAAGTTACCGCGAACCCGGCAGCGCGCGCCTCAATGGCGTCGATCTCTGCCTGCAGCGCAGCGCGCTTCGCAGCCGCGATCCGGCCCGACAGATCTTTTTGCAGCGCCTCCAACCGCTCGACCGCGATGCGTGCCAGCGAGATCTTCGCGTCGGCGGCGAGGATCTGCTCATCCGTGCCGGCCAAGAGCAACGCCTCGCGGGATGCGGTCGCCGTCTCAACCTCGCGACGCGCCAGCGGCAGCGCCGTCTCGACCGCACCAAGGCTCTCGCCGAGCGTGTCCGGATCAACCGAGTCGCGGCGGAGCCGCTCCATTATCTTGCTCAACATCTCGCACTCCCATGCTCGCTCTGCTCGACGCAGGCGCTGGTGATCTGATCGATTTCCTCGGGGGGCAGGCTGTGCCTGGTCACGAGCGCCTCGGTGAGCGCCTCGACGGCCAGCCAGACGGCAGGGCGGGACAGGATCGAGGCGACGGTGCGCTCTGTCTGGCGCAACATCCGGACCGCCCCCGGGACGTCTTCGCGCCCGGCGAGCACGGCAAGCGCGAGAACGATCGCCATCCGATCAGGGTTGCCCTGCACAGCGGCCGGATAGCCGGACAATACGGACTGCACCTGCTCGTCGCTCAGCGTGATGCGACGGCTGCGGTTCTCGCCAGCTACAAGCTCGCAGGCGACGGCGAACGCAAGCTCGTCGATGAAGTCGACCGGCCGGCATGCTGCGAGGGGGTAGCCTCCGATGGAGACGCCGTAGACCTCACGGTGCATTGCCAGCGCCACGGCGACATGGGCGGCGCCGCGCCGGGCGGGCAGCACCTCCGGAACGATCTCCTGCAAGCCCGTGCTGTCGTCGGTCCAAGCGGTCCGGATCGTCGGATCCTGAGGCTCGATCATGGCCGGTCGCTCCCTGCGAGGAGACGCCGAAAGCGAAACGAAATGGGAATTTCGAGTGACCAAATATGCGCGAAGGTCGCAAGTACGCGACTCGCAGCGCGGGCAGGTTGCTCCAAGGACCCAGACCCCCACCCCGGGGCATGGGCGGCCCTGTGGCGGGCTCCACGGGGGCGGTCGGGCACAGCAACCACCAGGATAAACCGGGCCTGTGTGGGCTTATGTGCGAGGGTCGCTGTGAGGCCAGCACGCCGCCTCTGCACGGTGGTTGGGCCGGCCCTACCGGGCCGCCCCGCACCCTGACCCACCCGGGTACGGTCGCTATGGGGAGATGTGATGCCTGGGGCTCTGCGGTGAACGGGCATGCCTGCTACCTCCCTGCTGCCGAGACGCCGGAAAGGATGGCGTAAAGGGCACGGACGGTCTGATCCTGCAGGTCGCGGGATGTGGTCTGCTCGAAGGCGTCGCGCGAGGCGCCCGTCACCATCTCGTCGGGGATGTACAGGTCGGAGCGCTTGACGCGGAGCGGGAACCGGCCCCGGCCGACGCGCTCGTAGACGTTACCCTTCCCGAACTTGATGTCGACTCGGTTGGGGAAGCGCCCGCCCTTCATGAAGGCGCCGCCATAGAGGACGCGCTTGTTCCACGGAACGGCTGTCACGCCAGCCTTGGTCTCTCGCGGTTTGAAGTATTTCAACCGGATGTTGCCGCCGGCAGACTTGATCTCGAAGCGCAGGTTTCCCGGCGTTGCCGCCTTGGACCGGATAGCACGGACCATCGTGCCGTATTTCAGCCCGCTCTGCCCAACGAGCGCACGACGCATCTGCGTCCGCGTCTTCATACCGGTCGCGTTGAGCCCCGCCGCCATCGCGGCCGGCGCTGCCTTGCCAGCTACCCGCAACCCACTCGCCAGCTTCACCAGCGGAGCCGTGTCGACGTTGAGCTTGATGAGGTCGGTCACGGCATCAGCTCCTCTGGCAGAAAGCGGCCCCTGCGGCGCGGGAATGCCGACGCGAGCCAGCGCGGAGGGCGTCGGCAGTGCCTTGCCTTCACCTCCGGCCGCAACGGGGCTCGAAGAATTTCCCGAGCGAGGCGGTCAGCAGATCGAACCGGCATGGTGACGGCGACCTCTTGCCCAGTGCTGAGACGGAGACGGAAAGTGGCGCACCCCAGCTCACGCTGGCGGGTCATCCATGCCGATGTGACGTTGAGCGTCTCGCCCGGGTCGCGCCGGTGCCAGCTCAGTCCGTCGAGCGACACGGTCTGAGCCGGGCGCCTCAGCGCCCAGATCCAGCAGATAACGGGGGCGAGCAGGTTGCGCATCAGAGCGCGACCGCTGGGTTCTTCCAGAACGCGCGCCAGTCGATGACCTTGGCGCCGGCATCGAGCCGAGCCTTCACCTCGACACCGTCGATGTTGAACCCTCGCTGGGTCTCGGTGTAGACGCCGCGCTGCCCTTCCAGATAGGCCAGCTCGACCGTGTCGATCTGAGCGGGATCAGCACCGAGGTACCACGCGAAGCGGTTGCCGGCGATGACCGTACCCGAAGCCGGATCGGTGAAGCCCGTGTCCAGCCGAGGCTCCGAGATCGGCGTCACCACGCGGAGGTAGGCGGGCACGGTATCGGCGGCCTGAGCCGCCTGGAGTGGCGCCAAGAGCTGCGCCCCTTTCATCACGGCAGCGGCCGAGGTGATCAGGAAGCGCGGCGTCAGATTGAGCAGCGTCTTGCCGTCGAGGCCCTTCTGCAGGCGCATCGCCTCGAAGCCAGCGGCTACGCTATCGGCATTGATGCCGGCCGCCGACCCGAGGTTGTTATGACTGGCATGGAACAGCGCAACGCCGTCGCCCATGGTCGGGTTCATCAGGATCTGAGCCCAGACGAGGTCCGACTCCAGATTGGCCGCCGAGACGCCGAAGGCGCGGGACAGACGCGCAAAGGCGCCGAGATCGTCGTTGATGATGGCCTGACGGGTCAGGGCGATGACCTTGCCATAGGTCGCGATCGCATAGCTTTCGGATCCTTCGCCCATGGTCCCGCGCTTGTACTCGCCGTGCTCGTTGATGCGTTCGAGCTGCGGCGCTTCGCCGATCTGGCCGCGCGTCACGGTGCGGAAATCAGGGACCGAAACCTCGCGGACCAGAGGGCGGAAGGTCTGCGGTGCAGCCTCGTAAGCCGCGCGCAGCGTCTTGGTCGCGACGTTGGCAAGGATCGACGGGAAGTCAGAGGTGCTGTGCGAGCCGCCGGTCCGCGTGCCGTTGGCGGTCGCCAGATCGACAATCTCGGACCGCGAAAGGCTGCGAGTGGAAAGCCCCTGCGCTTCCAGCGTCGATCGGGCGATCTCGGTTAGCGTCATGCCGGCGAATTCGCGAGCGGCATCGGGCAACGTGAACTGATCCGGTGCGGTGCGGTGCAAGAGCGCCGACGTAACGGCTTCGGCGCGGCTGCGGTCGTCGTCGCGGCGCGGCTGAGCAGGAATGTGGGTCACGGTGGGGGGACCTTTCGGGTCGGTCAAAGGGAGCGGAGGAGTGCTGGTGGCGCGACTCGCCGCCTCGGCGGCGAGCATCCGCATGCGGGTCTGCGCAACCGAGCTGTCGGTGCGGAAGGCAGCGTGTGTCAGATCGGTGATCGCGCAGGAGAACCCGCTTGCCGGCGCGCCGGAGCGGATCTGCGCGCCCGGGTCGGCCGGGATCGGGACCGCAGAAACTTCCAACGGCTCCCAATCAGTCACGCGCCAAAGAGCCGGATCCCCCTCCTGGCCGTCGGTCTTCTCGACCTTGTGGTAGCGATAGCCCACCGAGATGTTGCGGATCACGCCGTCCCGAATGTCCTTGACGACGCCTTGCGCGTCCTCTCGGCTGGTCAGCACGATGGTGGCGAGCCCCTTGCCGCCCTCGATACGAGCCGTGCCCGGCACCACAGATCCGATGACGAAGCTTAAATCGCTCGCGGAGTGCGTGTTGAGGAACGGCGCGCCGGCATTGAGACGGTCGAGGCGCACAGCGCCGGGCGTGACGACGAGTTCCTCGTCGTACGGCCCCTCCGACCACGAATAACGGCGGACCTTGGCGCCTGTGGTCCAGACGATGTCGATCGTGTTGTCGGTCTCGTTGAAGCTCGCGGCCCGGACCTCAGCGGCCCGAGCCACCAACGGCACGGCAATCTCAGTCGGGGTATTCGGAAGGCGGCGTTTCATCGTCATGCGGAAGGCATGACGGATCTGCTGGGTTGTCGCGATTGGGAAAAATAAATCGAGCCTCTTGGCGCTCGATGCACCGCAATTCGAGAACGATGCTCGTCAGCAGCTTGGCACCGGGCGAAAAGCCGACGACGAGAACACAGGCGGCGTCGATGAATGCCATCCGGCGCGCCAGCCGATTGTCCCCATCTCGAACATGGTGGCGGACTAGCGGCTGGATCTGATCGATAAATACCCGCAATCTGGTCGGGGGGCGGAAGCGGCCGTCGAGTTCCTCCGCCACCGCGATAAGTCGTTCGCGCTCAGCAAGCAGCACGCCGCGAAGCCCCCCTAGCAATGGGCTGGGCTGGCCGAGGTCGACGTAAGGCGCGAGATGGGCGGCGATAGCCGCCGCCCGGCCAACCCCAATCGGTCCGCAGAACGCCTTCGCACGCTCCTCCGATGCAGCGATGGATCGGTCCATGGCAGCGATTTCACCGTCGAGCCTTGCCAAGGCATCCTCGACCTCCGGCAAAGCGGCGCCCCGATCCACACAACGAGCATGCCGGTTCTGGTGCGCGGCCTCGTAGGCTGCGAACAGCTCGAACGCCAGGGCGACGGGATCCTCGATGCCGAGTTTATTCATCGCCGCGACGAAGTCGGCTGGCGGCCCGTTGAACCGGGCCAGCGTTTCGCGCTGCCGCCAGTCCGACTCGCGGAAGGCCGGGAGATCATCGTCGCGATCGCGTTTCACGATGGGCTCGCTCATGGCTCATCCACCTCCAGGGCCAGATCGCGAAAGGCTCTGAAGCTGCGAAGCAGTTCGGCGCCTGCCAGCCTTGCGAACTGCATCTCGGTGAAGCGCCCCCGCAAACACCTATCAGCAAACTCGAAGATTGCCGCTTCGGCGCGCTTATCTATCGGCTTCATCAGGGCGATAACTTCAGGCGCCAGCGCATCAAATCCAGCGATGTCGATGTACCCGGGGTGCTTCTCGCTTTCTGCCAGGTACAGCGTGATCTCCCCGGCCGGACCGGGGCGACCTTCAGGATCCATTCCTACCCAGATAAATAGAACTTCATCACCCTCAGGAGGTCGTCTGCTGGCCGCTAGTTCGGCCGCTCGTCGAATGCCCAAATCCGCCACTGTGTCGGGTTTCAACCCCGACCGGACGATCTGCATTAGCCGCTGAGCCCGGCGTTCGGAAAAGCCGGTCCTCTCCAGAAACGGTATCCACTGGCCATGCCCGGCGGCTTCTTTAGCCTCCAGCAACGCAGCACCGATCGCGACAGCGTGTCGCGCCGCCGCTTTTCGCGCCCCAATCATGGAGGATTGCAAAGCGCGAACCCGTTCGGCGAGGTCCGTAAGGCTATTGCTATGATCGATCGAGGTCACGCTGCCCTCCCGATCGACGCGGCGCGGACCGCCGCCGCCTGCGCGGCGACGAGCAGCCCGATCCGGGCGGTCTCCGGACGATGTTCGGCAGGCACGATGCAGATGGGATTGTCCAATGCCCGAAGCACCCAGGCGGGCGGCTTTCGGGCCGCTCTGACCGGGCCTTCAGACTGGACGCCAACGGCCACACCTATAGGTGTACAGGTAACACTGGTGTGGCCGTTGGCGTCCCGGGCCTGCTTACGGCGCCGATACAGCTCGCTGCGGGAGATGCCCAGCGTGGCGGCCTCAGCCGCCGCACGATCGCCGAGTGGTCGCGGCTTGATACCCTTCGCGCGACGCTCGGCGGCTTTTCTTTCTCGGCTTCGGTCGGCCTTCTGTTTGGCAACGATCCGCTTGCGGGTCGCGGTCGGCATGTCGCAAGCGCCGATCGTCGTGAGCCTGAGGCGCTGCCGCTCCTCGAAGGTCACGTTCAGCAGTTTGGCCACACTGTCGGCCTTCCAGCGACGGCGACGCTTCAGCACGTCGTCGATGATCTCGTCGACGACATCCGAGGACAGCGCCGGGCACCAGCGAGCGATCCAGCCACGAGCAGCGTTGGGCTCACCGGCGTGGTGCGCCGCTATCAACGCGACTATCTCAGCGTCGTCCGTGGTCAGTTGCCTGCCACCAGTGCGGGCAACGATCACCTTCGCGATCTCGGAGAGGCGCTGCAGGCGGTGCGAGTACCGCTGCCTCTCCGAATGTTGGTGCGAAAGCCGGTAGCCCAAATTGACGCTGCCGATACGCACTGGTTCGGCCCGGGTCGGAACGGCAAGGACTGATGCCGGCGGGGCGCCTTTAAGGAGAGGTTGCCACCTGAAATCGAAAGCGTGGCCGTCAACGATGTCGACGTGGTCGATGTACCGAGGTTGCGCGGACAGGGCCGCGCTGGTATTTTTGCGATGCATTTTGATGATCCTCAGCGCTCGCTCCGGTTGCCGCCGGGCGAGCGTTTTTCATGAGGGGAAAAAGGCGCCGGGCTAATTGGCGTAACGGCGCCAGGATGGATCGCTCACAGTCCGGTCCTCGACCTTGAGCAGGTTCACGGCGGTGAGAAGCTCTCTGTCGGTTGCCCGGGGCAGGCGCTCTGTAAGGGCGCGCTCCCAATCGTTGATAGTCGCATCGGCCGGCAGCTCCGCCTGGAGCTGCCGCAGCGTCGCGACGATCTCGCCGAGCGAGTACGACATCACGCCGCACGCCGCTGGCGGCGAGCAGCGGCCTTCTCGGGCTGTTGCGAGTTGAGCCGCTCGATCACGGCATCGATCTCGGTGGCAGGGATCCTGACGGACCGACCGATCCGGATCGGATGGACTAGGCCCCGTTTGGCAAGGCTGTGGTAGGAGCACTCGCTGATGCGGAGTGCCTCGCAGAATTCGAGCCGCGTCAGAAAGCGCGGCAGCGTTGTATTATCGGCGGTCATTGGATGGCTCCGGTTACTAGGCCGACGCTGGTCGGCCTTGGTGGAGCTTTGCTGCGCGCTGCCCTGCGGCGGGAGACAAACTCGACCCCTTATTTTCGGGCGTGAGTTTTCGCCTTGTGGATCCGAAGGAAGGTCCCGACTGGGTCGGCATCATTTGCGAATACTGGGAAACTCAGACTTGACCACGCTGCATCGAGAAGGCGCGCATACGCCATTGTCTGCGGGGCATCGAGACCGGTAAGCGCATGCCAGGAGATGCCCATGAACCAGACGAACCTATGTATCAGGGGGGGGGCGCTGGTCGGGTTGAAAGCACGCCCGATAGGGCGGGTCCGGCGGAGCTTCTCCACAGCGGAAGCAAGTTCCGCTGCCAGTCGTGAGATATGTTCTAGATCGGCGCCGGCATCGAAAAACGCATCCTGCGCTCGCTCAAGACCCTTGTTGGGATCCGGTTCAGGGGGTGATGGCCAGATCGCGAGGTGGTGCTGGAACGGCTCAACATCTCTGCCAGCGACGCGACGGCAGAGCGTCTCGATCTTCCCCAGGTCGGTCAGATGTTGGACTGCGTCTGCCCGCCTATCAACATCTCCCTCGTCGTGTGCGGCCCAAACTCTCGCATCGTATCCGCAGTTCGCGACCATCAGACGTAGCTGCTGTACGCACTCGGCATCTGTCTCGGCCAGCCCGTCGCGCCACGGAACGGACGCCGCAAACCTGTCGATATCGTAGGTTCCGATCGGAGCGTCGCGTTTGAACGGCTCCATCGTGATCTGGCGGGGCTTGCCGCGAACGCGAGGCGGGGCCGGCATAGAAAGCTTGCGCCTGGGCGCAGATTGCTTCCGAGGCGGCATCAGCGCGCTTTCCGCTTACGGGGCAGGGCAACTACGTTGCCTGCCTTCGGCTCAATGAACCGGCCCCATGCCGTCATGACCTCCCGGCGAGCGTCCAAGGCTGTCGAGCGTAGATATGCGCGCTCTGTCGCGTCCCCGACGATGTGAGACAGGCATTGCTCGATGATCTCGCGACGGAATGAGGTCTTCTCATGCGCCCAGTCTCGGAAGGAGCTGCGGAACCCGTGAGTCGTTTCTTCGCGCTCCATTCGGCGCAACAGCATGTCGAAGGCCATCACGGAGAGAGGTCGACCCTTCCTCTCGCCGCCAAATATGTAATCGCCGGGCTGAGTGGAACGGCAGAGCTTGCGCGCCGACTCGATCAGCTGGATGGCGCGGTCTGTGAGTGGGATGTCGAAGGGTCGACCGCCCTTCGTGCGGTCGGCCGGCAGGCGGAGCAATTTCTCCGCCGCATCATATTCGCCCCAGGTCGCGAGCCGGATCTCGCCCGATCGACAAGCCGTGAGGATGACCAGTTCCAGTGCCAACGCGGCGACGGCCGTCCTCTGTCGAAGCCTTTCGACGAAGTCGGGGACATCTCCGTACGGCATTGAGGCGTGATGCTTGACGCGCTTCGGTCCTGATCGCTTCGGCAGAAGGTTTTCGAGGTTGTCCTTAAGGCGAGCAGGGTTTAGGCCGTCATACGCACCAGCCGCTATCGCCGCCGAGAACACCTTCTCAAGGCGCTGCCGGACCCGCTGCGCGGTCTCCGTCTTCGAGAGCCAGATCGGGGACACACAGGCTACGACATCAACCGGCTTGATCAGATTGATCGGCTTTTGGCGGAGAGGCGCCGCGTAGGTATCGAGCGTGCTCTTCCATTGCGCGGCATGTTTGGCATTGCGAAGACCGGCGGTCGCCTGCTTTAGGAAGCGGTCGGCGAACGTGCCAAAGTTCTCAGCCTTGGCGGCTTCCTGCGCCGCGCCAGCCCGTTCTTCCTGGCGCGCCGTGATCGGGTCGAGCCCGAGAGCGAGCTTCTCGCGCGCCTCACTCGCCAAATCCCGAGCTTTGGCCAAACTCACCTGTGGATAGGCTCCGATGCCCATCTCACGCAGTCGACCCTGCGACCTAAAAATTATGGCCCAGCGCTTCGCCCCGGTCGGAGAGACCATCATCCATAAACCGCCGCCATCGCCATATTTGCCTGGCTTCATCGCTGCCGCGACTGCTCGGGCACTCAATTTGTGTAGCGTGCGCTGACCGCTGGCCAAGGTTCGCCCCCAACACCGCCCCCAACAATTGCGGTCAAACTAGGCGAAGCTCGGCCAAGCGTGCAATAGCGCGGTAAAGCCGTAAACCCCGGCGCCATCGGAGTTTTCGCAGCTCAGCGCAGTTCGGAAAAGCATGAGAAAGGGATAGGTGGCGGAGACGGAGGGATTCGAACCCTCGATACCCTTGTGGGGTATGCTCATTTAGCAAACGAGTGCCTTCAGCCTCTCGGCCACGTCTCCGGCGAGAGGCTCTATGCCCGATTGCAGAGCCGTTTGACAAGCCTCGTTGGCAACTTCCTTTGCACAGCCTGTGCATGCGTCCAAGCGAACCCCAGAGCCCTCCCGTGTGGCGGGAGGGCTCTGGCCACGACCGCAGCTGGCCAGCGCAGTACACAGTCGAGCCCTGCGCCGGCTCTCCTTGCCCCGCTCCCGTGCAGCCCCTAGATTAAGACCGTCCGTTGGGGTGCCGAAAGGCTGAGAGACGTGGTTCGCGTCAACCCATCGTACCTGATCCGGGTAATGCCGGCGAAGGGAACGGTCTTCGGCAGACATCTTGATCGTGCCCCAGGCCGCTGCCTTTCCGGGAGCAGGGAAGAGCATGACGGCGCAACGCCTTCAGTCAGGCCTGAATGTCGCGGTGGTCGGTGCCGGCGTGGTCGGCTTGGCCTGCGCCGCCGAACTGCTGGCGCGCGGCGCGTGGGTAACCATCCATGAGCGTGGCCCGCGCATCGGCGCCGAGGCCTGTTCCTGGTATGCCGGCGGCATGCTCGCGCCCTGGTGCGAGGGCGAGAGCGCCGAGGAGCCGGTGATCCGGCTCGGTCAGCAGGCAGCTGACTGGTGGGAGCATCATGCCGGTGGCGTCACCCGCAATGGCACGCTCGTCGTAGCATCCAGCCGGGATCGCTCGGAATTGCGCCGCTTCGGCCAGCGCACCAGCCATTTCGAGGAGGTCGACGGCGAGGCCATTTCCGGGCTGGAGCCCGATCTCGCCGGACGCTTTTCGCGAGGACTTTTCTTTGGTGGGGAAGGGCATCTCGATCCGCGCGTAGCGATCACGGCTCTGGCTGAGAAGCTCGTCGCTGACGGAGCAAACATCCATTTTGACCACGCCGTCGAACCCACCGATCTCGATGCCGACCTTGTCCTCGACTGCCGGGGGCTGGCGGCGCGCGATGTCCTGCCGGGCCTGCGCGGCGTCAAGGGCGAGATGCTGCTGTTGCGGAGCGACGATATCAGCCTGTCCCGCCCGGTCCGCCTGCTGCATCCGCGTATCCCGCTCTACATCGTGCCGCGCGCGGATGGGCTCTTCATGGTCGGCGCGACGATGATCGAGAGCGGCGAGCGTCGCCGTATCTCGGCCCGCGCCATGCTGGAACTGCTCGGCGCGGCTTACGCGCTGCATCCGGCTTTCGCCGAGGCGGAGGTGGTCGAGATCGGCACCGATGCCCGCCCGGCCTTTCCCGACAATCTGCCGCGGCTGACGCGTCGCGGGCGGGTGATCCATGTCAACGGGCTCTATCGCCACGGTTTCCTGCTCAGCCCCGCCATGGCGCGGATGGCGGCTGAGGCCGTGCTGAACCCGCAAGCAACACCGGAGATGCTGCATGACCTTGCTGCTTAACGGCGCGCCGCAGGACGTCGCCGCGAAGACGCTGGCCGAGGCGCTGGCCGAGCTGGGCTTTGCCGGTCGCATCGTCGCGACCGCAGTGAACGGTGATTTCGTGCCGGCCCGCAAGCGCGCCGAGACTCACCTGAGCGAGGGCGACCGCATCGAGATCGTCGCGCCGATGCAGGGAGGCTGAGATGGCATCCTTCTATGGCTTCGAGCCGGAGAACCCGCTCTTCCTGGGCACGGCGCAGTACCCGTCGCCCGCGATCCTGGCCGAGGCGGTGAAGCGCTCCGGCGCGGAGGTCGTCACCGTCTCGCTGCGCCGGGAATCGTCGGGCGGCGCCGGCCAGGCCTTTTGGGCGCTGATCCGCGAGCTCGGCGTCAAGGTTCTCCCGAACACGGCCGGCTGCCACACCGTCAAGGAAGCGGTGACCACCGCGCAGATGGCGCGCGAGGTCTTCGGCACCGACTGGATCAAGCTCGAGGTGATCGGTGAGGACGATACGCTCCAGCCGGACGTGATCGCGCTGGTCGAGGCCGCCCGCATCCTCACCGATGACGGCTTCAAGGTCTTTCCCTACACCACCGAGGACCTTGTCGTAGGCGGTCGGCTGCTCGATGCCGGCTGTGAGGTCTTGATGCCCTGGGGGGCGCCGATCGGGTCGGGCAGGGGGCTCAACAACCCCTATGGCCTGCGCAGCATGCGCCAGCATTTCCCGGACATTCCGCTCGTCGTCGATGCCGGCATCGGCCTGCCCTCCCATGCCGCACAGGCGATGGAGATGGGCTATGACGGCATCCTGCTCAACACCGCCGTCGCCAAGGCCGGCGACCCCGCCGCGATGGCGGAGGCCTTCGCACTCGCCATCCGCGCCGGTCGTCAGGCCTTTGCCGCGCAGCCGATCGAGGCGCGCGACATGGCCGCTCCCTCCACGCCCGTCATGGGCAAAGCCTTTCTGGCCTGAAAGACACCGGCATGAAGCTCGATCCGTTCTACCCCATCTTCGACAGCGCCGACTGGCTGGAGCAGATGCTGCCGCTCGGCGTCAAGTTGGTGCAACTGCGCGTCAAGGATCGCTCCGAAACCGAGGTCGCGCGCGAGATCGCGCGGGCGAAGACGCTCTGTGCCGCGGCGGGCTGCGTGCTCGTCGTCAACGACTACTGGAAGCTCGCCATCGCCGAGGGATGTGACTTCATCCATCTCGGCCAGGAGGATCTCGACGACGCCGATCTCGGCGCGATCCGCAAGGCCGGCCTGAAGCTCGGCATCAGCAGCCATGACGAGCCCGAGCTGGAGCGGGCGCTGGCGGCAAAGCCTGACTATGTCGCGCTCGGCCCGGTCTACCCGACGATCCTGAAGCAGATGCGTTTCGGCCCGCAGGGGCTGGAGCGGCTTGGCGAATGGAAACGCCGGATCGGTGACCTGCCGTTGGTCGGCATCGGCGGCATCTCGCTGGAGCGGGCGCCGGGCGTCTTCGAGGCCGGCGCCGACATCGTCGCGGCGGTGACGGACATCACCCTGAACGCCGATCCGGAGGGGCGGCTGAAGGCCTGGATCGCGGCGACGCGGAAGCACCTCGCGCCCGCTTCCTGAACGCCGTCATCCCGGGCGTAGCGAAGCGGAGACCCGGGACCCATTCCGGGGCGCTTCCGGCACAGGTTCAGGCATGGATCCCGGATCGGCGCGGCTTCGCCGCTTGTCCGGGATGACCGCGATCGTCTGGATGGCGGCAGAAAGCCTCAGCTCTCCGCCTCAGCCGATATCGTGTGCCCGTCGACATGGCCGAGGCTGCGCTCGGGGTCGAGCCGGTCGCACACGCGCTGCTTCAGAGCCTTGGAATCCGGGAAGCCGCCATCGGCCTTGCGGTCCCAGATCAGTTCGCCATCGTAGTGGATCTGGAAGATGCCGCCGGTGCGCGGGATCAGCGCGACTTCGCCGAGATCCTGCCCGAAGGTCGAGAGCAGTTCCTGGCCGAGCCAGGCCGAGCGCAGCATCCAGTTGCACATCGAGCAATAGGTGATGGCGATGCGGGGGGCGGGTTTGGTCTGGGTCATGAGCGGTCACCGAAGCGGGAGGTCGTCTCCGACATCCCGCTTCGCGTGGCCTGATGCAAGTCCGAAAGCTGCATGGCCGACCAGCGATCGGCTATGAGCTAAGCTTTTGTTTCAACTAAATAAAATAAATCTCCTCACGCCTCGTCGATATAGCGCCGGCGCAGATGCGCCTTGAACACCGAGGCGTCCAGCGGCCGGTCCGTCGCTTCGGTCAGCAGCTCATCGGTCTGGAGCAGCGAGGCCTTGCCGTGGATATTGGCGCGCAGCCAGCCGACCAGCGGGCCGAAATCGCCCTTGCCGATGCCGGGCAGGATCGAGGCCTCAGCCTTGCACGCGGCGTCGAAGATCTGGGCCGCGGTCATGGCGCCCAGCGTATAGGTCGGGAAATAGCCCCAGCCGCCGGACGGCCAGTGGATATCCTGCAGGCAGCCGAGCCGATCATTCGGCACGGTGACGCCGAGCAGCGACTTCATCCCGGCATTCCAGGCGGCAGGCAGCTCGGCAAGCGGCATCTCATCGGCGATCAGCGCCTTTTCCAGGCGGTAGCGCAGGATGACATGGGCGGGGTAGGTCACCTCGTCGGCATCGACGCGGATGAAGCCGGGCTCGACGCGGGTATAGCGATGCCACATCGCCTCGCTGTCCCAGGTCGGTCCGGTGCCGCCGAAGCTCTCGCGCATCAGCGGCGCGGCATAGGTCAGGAACTGGCGCGAGCGGCAGGCCTGCATCTCCATCAGGAGCGACTGGCTCTCGTGCAGGCTCATGCCGCGCGCGGCGCCGACCGGCTGGGCGAGATAGCTTTGCGGCCGACCCTGCTCGTAGAGCGCGTGACCGGTCTCGTGCAGCACGCCCATCAAGGCCTTGGTGAAATCGGCCTCGTCATAGCGGGTGGTGATGCGGACATCGTTATCGGCGCCGCCGCAGAACGGATGGGTCGAGATGTCGAGCCGGCCGCGCTCGAAATCATAGCCCAGCGCCGCCATGAACTTGAGGCCGAGCGCGCGCTGTGTCTCGGTCGCGAAAGGGCCTCCCAGCGCCGCCAGGGCCGGGCGGCGTGCCTGCACCGCCATCGCCTCCTGCGTGAAGCCGGGCAGGAAGGCGGCGACATCGTCGAATAGCGCGTCGATCTTGGCCGAGCGGCCATCGGGCTCGTAGTCGTTGAGCAGGGCATCATAGGCGGAGAGGCCAAGTTTCTCGCCCTTGGCCCGGCCGATCTGGCGCTGCAGGTTCAGCACTTCGGCGAGATAGGGCAGGAGCCCGGCGAAATCGGCGTCGGCCCGGGCCTGGCGCCAGCGCATCTCGCAGGCCGAGACCGCCTTGCTCGACGCTTCCACCAGTTCGGAGGGCAGGGCGGTATCGACCGTCCAGACGCGCCGGATCTCGCGCAGGTTGGCCTTCTCCCAGGCGCCGAGGCTGCCGTCGTTATCGGCCTCGGCGAGCCAGTCGCCGATGCGGGCATCGGTCGAGAGGCCGTGGCGCATGACGCGCAGCAGCGCCATGCTCTCGGCCCGCATTTCGGCCGCGCCCTTCGGCATCATCACATCGTTGTCCCATTGCAGGATGCCGATGGCGTTCGACAGCGCGGCGATGCGGCCGAAATGGGCGGAGAGGTCGGAATAGGCGGTCATGTCTCGGCGGCTCCGGCGATTCTGTCGAACTTCATAAAGTACAAGGTCATCCCGGGCGACCGCAGGGAGACCCCGGATCCATGCCGGAACGGTTCAGGCATGGATCCCGGATCTCCGCTTCGCTCCGTCCGGGATGACCTGGAACAGCGTTGCAAACTCAGGCGAACAGCTTGGAATACTGCCGCGGCTGCGAGCGCAGATACTGGTTCGGCGCCTTGACGGTGGCCCCTAGCTGGGCGGCAGCGTGCCAGGGCCAGCGCGGGTTGTAGAGGATGCCGCGTGCCAGCGCGACGAAATCGGCCTCGCCCGTGCCGATGATCGCTTCGGCCTGCTCGGCCTCGGTGATCAGGCCGACGGCCATGGTGGTGATGCCTGTGGCCTGCTTGACGGCCCGCGCCAGCGGCACCTGATAGCTCGGGCCGAGCGGGATCTTCTGTTTCGCCGACAAGCCACCACCGGACATGTCGATGAAATCGGCGCCGCGCGCCTTGGCAGCTTGGGAGAAGGCGATGCTCTGCTCGATATCCCAGCCGCCCTCGACCCAGTCCGTGCCGGAAATGCGGAAGCCGACGGGATAGCCCGCCGGCACCACGGCCCTGACCGCATCGAGCACCGCGAGCGGGAAGCGCATGCGGTTCTCCAGCGAGCCGCCATATTCGTCCTCGCGCTTGTTCGAGAACGGCGAGAGGAACTGGTGCATCAGATAGCCATGCGCGCCATGCAGCTCGATCGCGGCGAAGCCGAGCCGTACCGCCCGGCGGGCCGAATCCGCGAAGGCCTCTATCAGCCGCGCGATATCGTCGCGAGTAAGCGCGCGCGGCGGTCGCGGGTAGGTCTCGAAGCCGATCTCCGAGGGCGCTTCGACCGTCCAGCCGCCCTGGTCCAGGCCGAGCTGGCCGCCGCCCTTCCAGGGCTGGGCGACGGAGGCCTTGCGGCCGGCATGGGCGAGCTGGATCGCGATCGGCATGTCCGACCAGCGCCGGGCGGAATCCAGCGCCTTGCCGAGCGCGGCTTCGGTCTCATCCGACCAGAGGCCGAGATCGAACGGGCTGATCCGGCCATCCGGCTCGACGGCCGTCGCCTCGATGATCAGGAGGCCGGCGCCGGACAATGCGAGGTGTCCGAGATGGATGGTGTGCCAGTCGCTGGCGCAACCATCCTGCGCCGAATACTGGCACATCGGGGCGATCACGATCCGGTTGGCGAGCGTAAGGCTGCCAAGCTGATAGGGGCTGAAGAGCTGGCTCATGGCGGGATGGGGTCTCGGAAAGGGCAGGTTTCCCGCACAGTCTAGAAGCCCACGCGCAGCCAAGGCCAGTGGCCCTCGCGCAAACGCGATGCCCGATGCGTGCAGATGCACCGCGCGAGCACAATGATGTCCGCCCCAACCTCGGGCGTGCTGAGTTTCCTCGGAACCACACCGTCATCCCGGGCTTGCCCCGGGATCCATCGAAGGGCGCCGGAGCTTTACGATGGATCCCGGATCTGTGCTGCTCCGCAGCTTGTCCGGGATGACGCTCAGGTTCCGTTGGAAATCAGTATGCTCTAGCTTCGCATCGATCATCCGCTCTCCCAGAGACCGCCATGTCCGACGCTTCCGATTCGGTTCAGCTCACCCGTGACGGCGGCGTCGCCATCCTGACGCTCAACCGGCCGGCGGTGCTGAACGCCATCGACGCGCCGATGGCGGAGCTCTTCCTCGCGCAGGTCAAGGCGATCGCGGCCAGCAGCGATGTCCGCACCATCCTGCTGCAAGGCAATGGCCGGGCCTTCTGCGCCGGTGGCGACGTCTCGCAATTCCTTGCGAGCCACGACATCGCGGCCGGCATCGAGGCGATCATGGCGCCGCTGCACGAGGCGCTGCGCCTGCTCGATGCGCTGCCGGTGCCCTCGGTTGCCTGCCTGCACGGGGCGGTTGCGGGCGGCGGATTCAGCCTTGCGCTCGCCTGCGACCTCGCCGTCGCGGCCGACGATGCCCGCTTCACCATGGCCTATGCCCGGATCGGCGCGACGCCCGATCTCGGCGGCACCTACCGGCTCGCGAGACTCGTCGGCCAGCGTAAGGCCCGCGAGATCGCGTTGCTGGCGGAGACATTCGAGGCTGACGAGGCGCTGAGGATGGGCCTCGTCAATCGTGTCGTGCCCGTCGCTCAGGCGCGCGACGAGGCCCTGGCAATGGCTAGCAAGCTCGCGGTGGGTCCGACCGGCGCCTATGGCCGCATCCGCACCTTGCTGGCGGAGGCCCCTGACACCGATCTCGCCGATCATCTCGACGCGGAGCGCGACGCCTTCCGCGAGACGACGGCGACCGCCGATTTCCGCGAAGGCGTGACGGCCTTTCTGGAAAAGCGGCCGGCGGCCTTCACCGGCCGATAATCGTCACTTCCGCTACGCCTGATCACCTTTGCGTGCGTCGCACAATCCATTCCTGAAAAAGCCGTAATCCGGCACATGATAAGCAGGCTTACGATTGGGAGGCCTGCGAATGAAGCGACCCTTGCGGCGGGAACTGGTTTTCCAGCTGGTCGAAACCTCTCGTCTGCTCCGGACCTATGTCGAGCAGCGCGCGCGCCAGCACGGCACGACGCGGGCGCAATGGGGCGTGATGTCCCGCCTCCGGCGTCAGGAGGGGCTGAAACAGGCCGCGCTTGCCGAGCAGATGGATCTGCAGCCGATCTCGCTTGCCCGCCTGCTCGACCGCCTTCAGAGCCAGAACCTGATCGAGCGCCGCGAAGACCCCTCGGACCGCCGCGCCTATCGCCTCTTCCTCACGCCGGAGGGCCGGGCGCTGGTCGACGATCTCGATGCCGTCCGGACCGAGATCGCCCAGGACGTGCTGGGCGAGACGGACGAGGAAGCGATCCTGTCGGCGCTCGGCACGTTGGCCGCGATCCGCGAGCAGATCCGTGCCCGATCCGACGACAAGGCGCCGGCCTCCGCCGGCAACGCAGCCTGAGCGAGTGGACAGAATATGAAGCGTTCAGGATTGATCATCGGCGTTGTTGCCATCGGCCTTGCAGCCGGTGGAGCCTGGTATTGGCATTCGCGTTCGCCTGAGGCTGCGCATACGGCCCGCGGGGGGCGAGGCGAGGGCGCTCCTGTCGCCGTGGTCTCCGCCGCTGCGGTCCAGGCCGATTTCCCGGTGCGCAAGCACGCGATCGGCTTCGTCGAGACGCCGGCGAGCGTGCTCGTGCGCTCCCGCATCGACAGCCAGATCATGGCCCAGCACGTCACCGACGGGCAGTTCGTCAAGGCCGGCGACCTGCTCTTCACGCTTGATGATCGCGACATCAAGGCCCAGATCGCCAAGGACGAGGCGATGCTGGCCCGCGACGAGGCGACCCATACCCGCAACCTCGCCGATCTCGAGCGCTACAGGCAGCTTCTGGTGCGCAATGCCGGCACACAGGTGCAGGTCGACCAGGCGATAGCCGACGAGAAGAGCTCCGCCGCCAGCATCCAGGGCGATCATGCGACGCTCGATGCCGACCGGCTCAAGCTGAGCTATACCCGCATCACCGCGCCGATCGATGGCCGCATCGGCACGGTGCAGGTCACACCGGGCAATCTCGTCAATGCCAGCGCCAACAGCAGCGGCGCCGGCCTGCTGACCATCACCCAGATGAAGCCGTTGCGTGTCTCCTTCGCCCTGCCGGAGAGCGAGTTGCCGACCTTGCAGGGAGCGCTGGCGGCCTCGAAGCCTGTGCCGGTGACCGCCCGCGTCCCGAATGCCGCCCGCACGGCCACCGAGGGCAAGCTCAATTTCGTCGATTCCACCGTCGACATCGCCTCCGGCACGATCACCGCCAAGGCCGCTTTCGCCAATGACGATCTCAGCCTCTGGCCGGGGCAGTATGTCGATGTCGAGATCATCCCGGAGACGCTGGTCGGCATCACCGTAATCCCGACGGTTGCCGTGCAGACCGGCCAGAAGGGCCCCTATGCCTTCGTCATGAAACCGGATTCCACGGTCGATCTCCGCCAGATCAAGGTCGCGCTCAGCGACGGCGAGCGCACAGCGGTGACCGAAGGCATCGCGCCGGGCGAGCGCGTCGTCACCGACGGCCAGATGAGGCTGAAGCAGGGCACCAGGGTGCGCGAGCGCGCGGCCACCGGCGAGAAGCCGGCGCAGAGCACGCCGGTTGCGGAAGGAGCGCGCTCATGAACGTCTCCTCCTTCTGCATCCGCCACCCGGTCGCGACCATCCTGATGTCGGCCTCGCTGGTGCTGGCGGGGCTCTTCGCCTGGCGCTTCCTGCCGGTCGCGGCCCTGCCGCGCGCCGAGTTTCCGGTCGTCAACGTCTCCGCGCAATTGCCGGGCGCCTCGCCCGACACGATGGCGACTTCGGTCGCGACGCCTCTGGTCAAGCAATTCGGCACCATTGCCGGCATCGATTCGATCTCGACCACGAACTCGCAGGGGTCGACCTCGATCGCGATCCAGTTCGTGCTGAACCGCAATATCGACGCCGCCGCTGCCGACGTGCAGGCCGCGATCACGCGCACCCAGCGGCAATTGCCGATCGAGATGACGACGCCGCCGAGCTATCGCAAGGTGAACCCGGCCGATGCGCCGATCATCCTGATGGCGTTGAAGAGCGACGTGATACCGCTCTCGCAGCTCGACGCCTTCGCCCAGCAGGTCATCTCGCCGGCGCTTTCCACCGTCGACGGTGTCGCGCAGGTGCTGATCTGGGGCAGCCAGAAATATGCGGTGCGCATCCAGTTTGACCCGACCGCGCTCGCCGCGCGCGGCATCGGCCTCGACGAATTGCAGCAGGCGATCACCGCGACGAACGCCAACACCCCGGTCGGCACCATCCAGAACTCGGCCCAGCAGCTCACCATCCAGGCGAAGACGCAGCTCGCTGACGCCGCCCAGTTCGCGAATGTCATCATCACCACGCGTTCGGGCAAACCGGTCCGGCTCGGCGACGTCGCCAAAGTGATCGATTCCGTCGAGAACACCCAGACCCGCAGCACCTATGACGGCACGCCCGCGGTCGTGCTCGCCGTGCAGCGCCAGCCCGACGCCAACACCGTCGAGGTGGTCGACCGCGTCAAGGCGATGATCCCGGCCTTCGAGGATCAGCTGCCGGCGGCGGCTTCGCTCGCGCTGCTCAACGACCGCTCGACCTCGATCCGCCAGGCGGTCGAGGACGTCCAGTTCACGCTGCTGCTCACCATCGCGCTGGTCGTCATGGTGATCTTCGTCTTCCTGCGCCGGGTCGCCGCGACCTTCATCCCGGCGGTCGCGGTGCCGATCTCGATCATCGCCACGCTGGCGGTGATGTACCTGCTGAATTTCTCGATCGACAACATCTCGCTGCTGGGGCTGACGCTCTCGGTCGGCCTCGTCGTCGACGATGCCATCGTCATGCTCGAGAACATCGTCCGGCACATGGAGGAGGACGGGCTTTCGGCCTACGACGCCGCGCTCAAGGGTGCCGGCGAGATCGGCTTCACCATCATCTCGATCTCGTTGTCGCTGGTCGCGGTCTTCATCCCCGTGCTGCTGATGGGCGGTGTCATCGGCCGCATCTTCAACGAGTTCGCGGTGGTGGTAACGGTCTCGATCCTCGCCTCCGCCTTCGTCTCGCTGACGCTGACGCCGATGCTCTGCTCGCGCCTGCTCTCGGGCTATTCCGAGCATCACAAGGAGAACGCGCTCGGCCGCCTGCTGGAGAAGGGCTTCGACAAGCTGCTCGCCGGCTATGACGCGGGGGTAACATTCTGCCTGCGCTTCCAGCCGCTGATGCTGCTCGCCTTCTTCCTGACGATGGCCGGCACCGTTTGGCTGCCCCAGACTACGCCGAAGGGCTTCTTCCCGCAGGAGGATATCGGCCAGCTCCAGGTCGCGACCGAGGCACGGCAGGACATCTCCTTCGACGCGATGCAGAAATTGCAGGCCGAGGTCGCCGAGGTCTTCCGCAAGTCGCCCTATGTCGCGCATGTCGCCTCGACCGTCGGTGGCAATGGTGGCGGTGGCAGCGCGCTCAATGCCGGCCGCCTCTTCGTCGAACTGAAGCCGCTCGACGAGCGACCAAAAGTCGAGGCGGTGCTGGCCTCGCTCAGGCGCGATCTCGCCCAGGTGGCGGGCATCAGCACCTATATGACCCCGGTCCAGAACCTGCGCATCGGCGCGCGTTCCTCGAAGAGCCAGTACCAGCTCGTCGTGCAGGGGCTCGATCAGCAGCAGATGAACGGTTGGGCCGTCCGCCTTGCCGACGCGATGACACGAGAGCGCTCGACCTTCGTCGACGTCACCACTGACCTGCAGGACAACGCCTTGCAGGCGACCGTCGTGGTCGATCGCGACAAGGCCAATGCGCTCGGCATCGGCTCCGACATCCTGCGCTCGACGCTCTATTCCGGCTTCGGCGTGCGGCAGGTCTCGACGATCTACACCGCCGGCGACAGCTACAATGTCGTCGTCGAGTTCAATCCGAACGAGCACTGGACGCCGGAGCGGCTGAACGCCATCCGGGTCCGCACCAAGTCCGGCACGCTGGTGCCGCTCGGCGCCATCGCCCGGATCGAGCGCACGGCCGGCCAGCTCACCGTGAACCAGCTCGGCCAGCTTCCGGCGGTGACGATCTCCTACAACCTGCCGGCCGGCGTCGCGCTCGGCGACAGCGTCAACCGTATCGCGACGATCAAGGACGAGCTCGGCCTGCCCAAGTCGATCTCGACCACGCTCGCGGGCACGGCCAAGACTTTCCAGGATTCGCTCGCCAACCAGAGCCTGCTGATCGCCGGCGCGATCCTGACGATCTATATCGTGCTCGGCATCCTCTACGAGAGCTTCATCCACCCGCTGACCATCCTGACCGGCCTGCCATCGGCGGCGGTGGGGGCGCTCGGCGCGCTCAGGTTGTTCGATCTGGAACTCTCGGTCATCGCCATCATTGGGCTTCTGATGCTGATCGGCATCGTCAAGAAGAACGCGATCATGATGATCGACGTGGCGCTGGTGCTCCGGCGCGAGGGGAAGTCGGCCCAGGAGGCGATCCATCAGGCCTGCTTGATGCGGTTCCGGCCGATCCTGATGACGACGCTGGCGGCGTTGATGGGCACCTTGCCCATCGCGCTCGGCGCGGGCGCCAGCGCCGAACTGCGCCAGCCGCTCGGCATCGCCGTGGTCGGCGGCCTGATGATCTCCCAGGTGCTGACGCTGTTCATCACGCCCGTCCTGTTCCTCTACATGGACAGGCTCTCGGAAGGGCTGGTGAGGCTCGGCGGCTTGATCCGCGGCACGAAGCACGCGCAGCCGCCGGTCACGCGCCCGGCTGAGTGAACACTATCAACCGACCGTCATTCTCGGGCGGAGCGAAGCTCTGACCCGGGAAACTCATGTCGGAGGGGGCCGGGAGACTTGCGCTGAAAATTCGCATGCGTTTCTGTTCAGTTGCGGCGCGCGTCAAATAATTCGAGTCGAAGAAGATGAAGGTGGCAACTCTCCTCGGAGGCATCGCGGCGCTTATTGTTTTGATCGTCTTGATTTGGTTGTTGTTCCGCATCGCCAAGAAAATCGGCAACGACTTCTCGCTTACGTCCCTTGATGTCGTTTTGATTGCGCTCGGGGGATTCCCAATCAGAAGTACCAGGTCGCTGCGTGAAAAGTCGCGTATGCTAGACCCGGTCAAAGAGCATAGGCTTTATCCGATGCTTCTTGGGAGCTATGCTCTCATCGGATTTCATATGCTGACGTGGATGTTCATTTTTATCTGAAATCGCGCGAGCGAAGCGCCTGAAGCCCGCAAAGCGATTTAGCATCTCGTCATGGTCGGGCTTGTCCCGACCATCCACGTCTTCCGCCATCGAACCCAGTGTTCAAGGCATGGATGCTCGCCACAAGGGCGAGCATGATGTTTCTTGAGTTGGCGCCGAGGCGCGCGCTTCAGGCCGCGTCCAGCCCATAGAGCGAGTGCAGCGTGCGCACCGCGAGCTCGGTATAGGCCGAGTCGATCAGCACCGAGAACTTGATCTCGGAGGTCGTGATCGCGCGGATGTTGATGCCTTTCTCGGCCAATGCCCGGAAGGCGCGCGCCGCGACGCCTGCATGCGAGCGCATGCCGACGCCGATCGCCGAGATCTTCACCACGTCGGTCGCGCCCTGAATCTCCTGGTAGGAGATCACGTCGTGCTTGCTTTCCAGCAGCGTGCGGGCGCGCTCGTAATCGGCGGTCGGCACGGTGAAGGTGATGTCGGTCGTCGCCTGGTCGTCCGAGACGACCTGGATGATCATGTCGACATTTATGTTGGCATCGGCGAGCGGGCCGAAGATCGCCGCCGCGACGCCGGGCTGGTCAGCCACGCGGCGGAGCGTGATCTGGGCTTCGTCCCGGGAGAAGGCGATGCCGGTGACGATGGGCTGTTCCACGATGTCGTCCTCGTCGCAGATGAGGGTGCCAGGATTGGGGTTTTCGGGGTCGTCGAAGGAGGAGCGCACATAGGTCGGCACGCGCTGCGTCATGGCGATCTCGACCGAGCGCACCTGCAGCACCTTGGAGCCGAGCGAGGCCATTTCGAGCATTTCCTCGAAGGAGACCTTGTCCATGCGCTTCGCCTTCGGGACGATGCGCGGATCGGTGGTGTAGACGCCGTCGACATCGGTGTAGATGTCGCAGCGATCGGCCTTGAGGCCGGCGGCGAGCGCGACCGCGCTGGTGTCCGAGCCGCCACGTCCAAGCGTGACGATGCGGTGCGTGCGCGGGTTGACGCCCTGGAAGCCCGAGCAGACCGCGATCTCGCGGCTGCGGTCGAAGCCCGCGAGGATCCCGGCGCCGTCGACGCTCTCGATCCGGGCCGAGCCATGCGCGTCGGAGCCGTAGAGCGGGATCTGCCAGCCCTGCCAGGAGCGCGCCGGCAGGCCCATCTCCTGCAGGACGATCGCCATCAATCCGGATGTGACCTGCTCGCCCGAGGCGACGACGGTGTCGTACTCGGCCTGGTCGAACATCGGGGCCGCTTCCTTGCACCAGCCGACGAGCTCGTTGGTCTTGCCCGACATCGCGGAAACAACGACCGCGACCTCGTGGCCGGCGTCGAACTCGCGTTTGACGTGCCGCGCCGCGTTCTTGATCCGCTCGACAGTGGCGACAGAGGTGCCGCCGAATTTCATCACCAGACGGGCCATGACGGTCTTTTCGATAGCTGTCCCCGGCGAGGCCGGGTCGAAAGGTCGCCCTCGCACTTGCAGCGGGGCGGGTGTAGATGACGGGCGACAGGCGCGGTGTCAATGCGGCATCGCATAAGCGAAGGACCGGTTCATGGCGGCTGCGACCCAGCGCACAGGCTCGACGATCGACCCGGCCGAGGTCGCCCGCTTCGATGCGATCGCCCGCGACTGGTGGGATCCGAAGGGGCCCATGGCCGTCCTGCACAAGTTCAATCCGGTCCGGCTGGCCTATGTCCGCGACGAGGCCTGTGCCCATTTCGGGCGGGATTCGAAGCGCATGCGGTCTCTCGATGGCTTGAGCCTGGTCGATATCGGTTGCGGTGGCGGCGTGCTCTCCGAGCCGCTTGCAAGACTGGGCGCCGAGGTTACCGGCCTCGATCCGGCCCCGACCAATATCGCGGTCGCGCGTGCCCATGCCGAGAAGAGCGGGCTTTCGATCGACTATCGCGAGGAGACGATCGAGGCGGTGGTCGAATCCGGCAAGCGTTTCGATATCGTGCTGGCCATGGAGGTCGTCGAGCATGTCGCCGATGTCGAGGCCTTCGTCGCCGCCTGCTGCGCGGCGGTGAAGCCCGATGGTCTGCTGGTGATGGCGACGCTGAACCGCACGCTGAAATCCTACGCGCTCGCCATCGTCGGCGCCGAGTATGTCCTGCGCTGGCTGCCGAAGGGCACGCATGACTGGGAGAAGTTCGTGACTCCGGCCGAGCTCGGCGGCGCGATCGAGGGCAACGGCTTCACGCTGGGGACGCAGACCGGCGTGGTCTTCAACCCGCTGACCGGCCGCTGGAGCGCTTCGCGCGACATGGACGTGAACTACATGCTCGCCGCCAGCCGCAGCGGCCGAGGGTAGGTTGCCAGACCGCCGATCGGAGTGATTTCGAGCGCCACGATTGTCATTCCGTGGCGCGCCGAAGGCGCGAACCCGGAACCCACGACCGGGTGAGACATCGGGTGTCCGGCTGCGACCGATTCACCCGGTCGTGGGTTCCGGGTTCTTCGCTGCGCGAAGCCCCGGAATGACAAGCGTCGCGCTGGTCCGCAATGATCCAGCAAGAGCCCGACCAATCTGGCGCTCATTCCTTCTGCCGCCCAGTTTTTCGCTCGCCGCTGCGATCCGCTGGAGCAGACCGGCGGTCGCATCTGCGGCTTCGTGCAAAGTGTCGGCACGGCCGCGTCGCTGCGCAGGACGGGAGAGGCGCTGCTCCGGCGCGACCCGAAGATCGCCCTGATGGCAGTAGAGCCGGCCGAATCGGCGGTGCTCTCGGGTGGCCCGACCGGCGCGCACAAGATCGACGGCATCGGCGCGGGCTATGTCGTGCCGCTCTGGCGGGCCGATCTCTTCGATGCCATCGAGCCGGTTTCGACGACCGAGGCGACGGCGATGGCATTGCGTCTCGCGCGGGAGGAGGGATTGTTCGCGGGAACCTCGATCGGCGGCAATGTTGTTGCCGCCTTGCAGCTGGCCGAGCGCCTCGACCCTGGCGCGACCGTCGTCACGCTGATGTGCGATACCGGGATGAAGTACCTGAACAGCTTCGCGGCCACGCTCTCACATTGATACTCACGGCCGGATGACGGCCATCCCGATCAGCAGCAGCAGACCGGAGCCGGTCGCGATCGCCGCGCGCACGGCCTCGGCCGGAAAGCGCGTGGGAATGCCGTAGCGGTGCCACAACCAGGCGCCGGCGAAGGCACCGACAAGCACGATGCCGGCGTTGAACATCACACCGAAGCCGGCATTGTCGAGCAGCAGGTCGGCGAGCCAGCCGATCAAAAGGGCGCTGAGCCAGATCATCGCTATGACGATGATCGTGGACAGCATGGGCATATCGGGCAGGCCGACGAGCTTCAGCAAACCGGGCATCGCTTCTCCTCGGTGCCGCACGGAAGGCCAGCGTTGCAGCAAACGATGAAGAAAGCGCAAGCGCCGGAAAGAAAGTGTTTTGCGCTGCGGTGTGATTCCTTAGGTTAATGGCGCAGCGCAACATATGGTGCATGATCGGTGTCCCAGTCCGATGCTGAGCTCCGGGCCGGGCAACGACGGAAGAGAGCAGGGAGACGACCATGTCGAAGTCGCAGGCCGCCGTGAAGCCGCTCAAGGATCTCTACGAGCTCGACGAATTGCCGCCGCTCGGCCATGTCCCGGAGAAGATGTATGCCTGGGCGATCCGGCGCGAGCGCCACGGGGCGCCGCAGGAGAGCTTCCAGGTCGAGGTCGTGCCGACATGGTCGATCGGCGAGGAGGAAGTGCTGCTTCTCGTGATGGCCGGCGGCGTCAACTATAACGGCATCTGGGCCGGCCTGGGCCAGCCGATCTCGCCCTTCGACGTCCACAAGGCGCCCTTCCACGTCGCCGGCTCCGATGCTGCGGGCATCGTCTGGGCCATCGGCTCCAAGGTGAAGCGCTGGAAGGTTGGCGACGAGGTCATCGTCCATTGCAACCAGGACGACGGCGACGACGAGGAGTGCAATGGCGGTGACCCGATGTTCTCGGCCACCCAGCGCATCTGGGGCTACGAGACGCCGGACGGCTCCTTCGCCCAGTTCTGCCGGGTGCAGTCGCGCCAGCTCATGCACAAGCCGAAGCACCTCGCCTGGGAGGAGGCCGCCTGCTACACGCTGACGCTGGCCACCGCCTATCGCATGCTGTTCGGCCACGCCCCGCACACCATCAAGCCCGGCGACAACGTCCTCGTCTGGGGTGCCTCGGGCGGCCTCGGCGTCTTCGGCGTCCAGCTCTGCGCGGCCTCCGGCGCCAACGCCATCGGCGTGATCTCGGACGAGACCAAGCGCGATTATGTGCTGGGGCTCGGCGCCAAGGGCGTGATCAACCGCAAGGACTTCAACTGCTGGGGCCAGATGCCCAAGGTCAATTCGCCCGAGTATAACGAGTGGACCAAGGAGGCCCGCAAGTTCGGCAAGGCGATCTGGGACATCACCGGCAAGAAGGATGTCGACATCGTCTTCGAGCATCCGGGCGAGGCGACCTTCCCGGTCTCCTGCCTCGTCGCCAAGCGCGGCGGCATGGTGGTGTTCTGCGCGGGAACCTCGGGCTTCAACATCACCTTCGACGCTCGCTATGTCTGGATGCGGCAGAAGCGCGTCCAGGGCTCGCATTTTGCCCATCTCAAGCAGGCCAGTGCCGCCAACCAGTTCGTGATCGACCGCCGCATCGACCCCTGCATGTCCGAGGTCTTCCCGTGGGACAAGATCCCGTTCGCCCATCACAAGATGTGGAAGAACGAGCATGCGCCCGGCAACATGTCGGTGCTGGTTTATGCGCCGCGCACGGGTCTCAGGACCTATGAGGATGTCGCCGAGGCGCTGGCGGGCTAGAGCATCGGACCGAAAAGTGGAATTCACTTTTCGGAAGAACCCGATGCGGAGCAAGCAACTGGATCGCCACTTCGCGTCCGATGGGGCGTTTCGGCGATCCAGGCCGCTCAGGCGGCCCGCTCGCCGGCGTTGACCGCTTCCATGCGGTGCAGGAAAGCGTCGACCGAAGTGGTCAGCGATCCCGCCACCTCGGCCATGATCTCGGCTGCCTGCCGGGCTTTCTCGATTTCGGTCTTGGTCTCGCCCACGGCGTCGTAGGCCTGTTCGACGCGCTGCGTCGCCTGGCGGCTATGGTCCGCGGCGGAATCGATGCTGCTCGACATCGCGGCGGTCGATGCCCGCTGCTCCTCGACCGCGGAAACGATGGCATGCGTGACGTCATGGACGTCGAGCACGGCCTGCCGGATCGCCTCGATCGACCGCGTCACATTGGCGGCCGATGCTCCGATCGCGCCGATCCTGGTGATGATCTCGTTGCTCGCGTCCGTCGTCTGTGCGGCCAGGCCCTTGACCTCGGCGGCGACGACGGAGAAGCCGCGCCCGGCCTCGCCGGCGCGCGCCGCCTCGATCGTCGCGTTCAGGGCGAGCAGGTTGGTGCGCCCGGCGATCGCCTGGATCATCTCGACGATGCCGGTGATGCCCTGCATCAGCGTGGAAAGCTGTGCGATGTCGGCCATCGCCGTCGCGCTGACCGAGACGGTGTCGCTGATCACCGCGCCGGCGCGATAGGTCCGCTCGCCGATCAGGGCGATCGCGTCGTTGAGGTGGCCGGTGCTGGCGGCGATGGCATCGATCTCTCCGGTCGCGCTCGTTGCCGCGTTCCGGGCGGCCCCGGCCTGGCTCGCCGTCGTTTCCGCCGTGCCGGAGAGCGAGGCGGCGCTGGCGGCGATGCCTTGTGTCTCGCGCCGGACGATCGTCTGAAAGCCGGCCATCGACTGGCGGAAGGCCGCCACGATCTCCATCAACTCGTCGTGCCGGCGGCTCGTTTCGTCGCGCTCGGCGAGGGCATCATGCTGGAGCTGAGTGCGTTCGCGGCTGCTTTCGATCGCGGCATTGCGGCCGCGTACGGCTTCCGCCAGCGTTGCGCCGTAAGACGTGACATGGCGGGTCATGAAGACGAGATAGAGAGCGAGCAGCACCGCCACCGTGATCGCCGTGGCGCTGGAAAACTGGGCGAGCGATAGGACGGCGGTCGCGCCGAGCGTGACGCCGTAGACCAGCGCCGCGCGCGGCACCACGACGAAACGGGTCATGCCGCTGGCGATCATGCCGGCGATGACGAAGCCGATCGCGATGTTCTCCCGCGGATCGGTCGTTGCGCCGGCAACCCAGGGCAGGGCGCCCCAGATCAATCCGAGCACCGGCGCACGGAGATGCACGACCCGCATCGGCCAGGGTGAACGCTCGTGAAGCCGGGTGCGCCACGCGGCAATGTCGAGGCCCATCGACAACGAATAGGCCAGCGTCACCCCAACCCAGCCGACCAGGACAGGCGCGCGATCCGGCCGCCACAGCATGGCTGCTACGGCAACCACGGCTGCAAAGTTCAGGATCGCGGAGGCGAGCGCGTTTCGCGCGAAGGTAACGAAGCCTTCGTGCTCGCTGTTCAGCAGCTCTGCGCCGGCGGTGGGGAAAGGATGAGAAGCGTGCGGCATCATGAAGATTTTCGATCGCAAACGACATTGCCCGCAGTGCATTGAGGATTGGTTGACGAAGCGGAAAGGCAAGGGTCGGTTTTTTGTTAAGGATTGCGGCGGGCCGTGTTGGGCCGCTCCCGGAGAGTTTGGTCGGAGCGATAACCGACTGCAATCTGCAATCAGTTTGCCTATGCAGGGAGCAGCCAAGGCCCGTGCAGGAGGCTCCCGTGCCGCTCACGCTCTATGCCCATCCGTTTTCGTCGTATTGTCAGAAGGTCATCGTGGCGCTCTACGAGAACGCGACGCCCTTCACCTCCCGCCAGCTCAGCCTGGATGATCCCGAGACCGGCGTTGAGTGGGCCAAGCTCTGGCCGATGAAGCACATGCCGGTGCTCGTCGATGGCGAGACGCCCGTCTTCGAGTCGAGCATCATCATCGAGCATCTTGGCCTGTTTCATCCGGGGCCGGTCCAGCTGGTGCCGGCCAACGCCAAACAGGCGCTCGGCGTGCGGATGATGGACCGCTTCTTCGACAACTACGTGATGACCCCGATGCAGGCGATCGTCTTCGATCATTTGCGTCCGGCCGCCGCCCGCGACCCCTTCGGCGTCGCCAGGGCACGCGCGAAGCTGGACGACGCCTATCGTTGGCTGGATGGCACGCTCGCCGGGCGGCACTGGGCCAGCGGCGATGTTTTCAGCCTGGCCGATTGCGCGGCGGCACCCTCGCTGTTCTATGCCGACTGGGTCCATGAGATCGACGCCGCCTTCGGCAATCTTCGCGCCTACCGGGCCCGGCTGCTGGCGCGGCCGTCCTTCGCGCGCGCCGTCGAGGAGGCGAGGCCCTTCCGCAAGCTGTTCCCACCGGGGGCGCCCGACCGCGATTGAGGCTGACATCGACGATGGAAGCATGGGGCTGGCGCGCCGGCGCTCTGTCGGCGGCGGCCAATCGGCGCTAGAGACGGTGAGGTCCGGCGGTTTCAGGTGCCAATGTCTTCGCCTCTCATTCTGCGCGCGATCCCGCTGCTCTTCACCTTCCTCTGGTCCACGGGCTGGGTGGTCGCCGGCTATTCGGCCCGTCATGCCGACGCCCTGACCTTCCTCGTCGTGCGCTTCTCCAGCGCCGCCGCGCTGCTGACCGTGATCGCGCTCGCGACCGGGGCGCCCTGGCCGCGCAGTCGCCGGGCCATCATCGATGTGGCGATCACCGGCATCCTGCTGCACGGCATCTATCTCGCGGGCGTCTGGTGGGCGGTGCGCCATGGACTGCCGGCCGGCATCTCCGGCTTGATCGCCGGACTGCAGCCGATCCTGACCGCACTCTTCGCGCCGGCTCTCGTCGGGGAGCGCATTTCGGGCCTGCGCTGGCTCGGCATCGCCTGCGGCTTTCTCGGCATCGCGCTGGTGTTGGAGCCGCAGCTCGCCAATGTTGAGCCGGCGGCGCTCTGGGGCATCGCCGTGCCGATGCTGATCAATATCGGCGGCATGTTCGCGGTGACGGCCGGTTCGTTCTACCAGAAGGCACGCGTCGTCTCCGGCGACCTGCGCACGATCACCGCGATCCAGTATGTCGCGGCCTGTCTCGTCGTCCTGCCCTTCGCCGTCGCCTTCGAGCCGATGCGGATCGACTGGAACCTGACCATGCTGCTCGTGCTGGCCTGGTCGGTGATCGTGCTCTCGATCGGCAGCATCTGGCTCTATCTGTTCATGCTCCGGCGCGGCGAGGTCTCGCGCATCGTCACCTTCCTCTACCTTGTCCCGGCGCTCGTCGCGGTCGAGGCCTGGCTGCTCTTCGGGGAGACGCTGACCCCGCTCCAGATTTGCGGCATGGCCGTGACGATCCTTGGCGTCGTGCTCGCCAGCCGGAAGTAGGCTTCTCCCCAAAAAGGAGGGTTTCGGTTTCCCGCTATCTCCCATTATGCTGCGTCGCAACAAAGGGAGGGTCGAAGACCATGAACGCCAATACGGCCGCAAAAGCTGAGAATCGGGCGAATGCGATCGCATTGATCGCTGCGGCGCTCCCCGGCTTCGAGACCCTGTTCCGGGAAGCCGTTGCCGCGGTGCGGCAGAAGGTGCTCGTCGACGGCCGGATTTCCTCCGCCCGGCTGGAGGCCGAGCAGCACGCCGCCCACGGCCTGTCCTGGCTTGCGACCTATGTCACGGCCTTGCGCGAGCTGAAGGCATATGGCGAGCGCCTCGAGGCGGAAGGCCGCTACGGCGCCGTCGAGGATTATGCGCTGCGTATCGGCGCCGGCGAATATGCCGCCCAGATTTTCGGCGGCATTCCGATGAGCCAGGGCGAAATCCTCCGCCTGCCGGCGCTCGGCCTCTCGCAGAAGACCGTGGCGGCTGCTTGCTCGGATGCCGTCGAGGCCCTGATCGCGGATGGCAGCACGCCAGAGAATCGCGCCCGCTTCGTCGCCCTGTTCAGCCAGGACCAGGGCGCGGCCAGCATCGGCGATACCGGCCTCGACGAGACGCTTGAAGCGATCCGCTCGGAGATGCGCCGCTTCTGCGCCGCCGAGGTGACGCCGCATGCCCATGAATGGCACCTGGAGAACGAGTACATCCCGATGCCTGTGGTCGAGAAGATGGCCGAGCTCGGCGTCTTCGGCCTGACCATTCCCGAGGAATTCGGCGGCATGGGCCTGTCGAAGGTCTCGATGTGCGTTGTCTCGGAAGAGCTCTCGCGCGGCTATATCGGCGTAGGCTCGCTCGGCACCCGCTCGGAGATCGCGGCCGAGTTGATCCTCTGCGGCGGCACGCCCGAGCAGAAGGAGATGTGGCTGCCGAAGATCGCTTCCGGCGAGGTTCTGCCGACGGCGGTCTTCACCGAGCCCAATACCGGCTCCGACCTCGCCTCGCTGCGCACCAAGGCGGTGAAGGACGGTGATGTCTGGAAGGTCAGCGGCAACAAGACCTGGATCACCCACCCCGTCCGCGCCGACATCATGACGCTGCTGGTGCGCACCGATCCCTCGGAGCCCGGCTACAAGGGCCTTTCGATGCTGATCGCCGAGAAGCCGCGGGGCAGCGATACCGATCCGTTCCCGGTCGCAGGGCTGACCGGCGGCGAGATTGAGGTTCTCGGCTATCGCGGCATGAAGGAATACGAGCTCGCCTTCGACGGTTTCGAGGTGAAGGGCGAAAACCTGCTCGGCGGTGTGCCCGGCCAGGGCTTCAAGCAATTGATGCAGACCTTCGAGGCAGCGCGCATCCAGACGGCGGCGCGCGCCATCGGCGTGGCGCAATCGGCCTTCGATCTCGGGCTGCGCTATGCGCAGGAGCGCATCCAGTTCGGCAAGCCGCTGATCGCCTTCCCGCGCGTCGCCGACAAGCTCGCGATGATGGCGGCCGAGATCCTGATCGCCCGCCAGCTTACCTATTTCGCAGCCCGCGAGAAGGATGCCGACCGGCGCTGCGATCTCGAAGCCGGCATGGCCAAGCTCTTGGGCGCCCGCGTCGCCTGGGCTGCTGCCGACAACGCCTTGCAGATCCATGGCGGCAACGGTTTCGCGCTGGAATATCCGGTCAGCCGCGTGCTCTGCGACGCCCGCATCCTCAACATCTTCGAAGGCGCGGCCGAGATCCAGGCGCAGGTGATCGCGCGCCGGCTGGTCGAGGAGTAGCAAGGCGCGGCGGCCTGTCGCGCCGCATCGTGATAATTTCGACAAGATGTCCCGGCTCGGATGCGCTGCCGGCCGATGGAGGCCGGGTCAACAGGAGACATCATGTCGAATCGCCTTGCCTTTGCTCTGGCCGGAACCGTGCTCGTCGGCGCGGCGGCCTTGCTGTCCATCCCCGCTGCAGCCCAGCAAAGCCCGTCTCAGCCCAGCCCGCGCATCAGCGTGACCGGGGAGGGCGAGGTGAATGTCGCGCCGGATATGGCGATCCTGAACCTCACCGTCCTGCGCGAGGCCGAGACGGCGCGCGCTGCGCTCACCGCCAATAACGACGCCATGAAGCAGGTGCTTGCCGCGCTCAAGGAAGCCGGCGTCGCCGAGCGCGACCTCCAGACCTCGGGCCTCAGCATCCAGCCGCGCTATGCGCAGCCGGGCAAGGACCGCAGCGGCGAGCCGAAGATCGCGGGCTACAGCGTCAGCAACGCGCTGACCGTCCGGGTCCGCAACCTCACTGATGCCGGCGGCATCCTCGACAAGGCGGTCGGGCTCGGCGTCAACCAGGGCGGTGGCATCGCCTTCGTCAGGGACGACATGAAGCCGACCCTGACCGAGGCGCGCAAGCGCGCCGTCGCCGATGCGGTGGCGCGGGCCAAGACCCTGGCCGAGGCGGCCGACGTCAAGCTCGGCAAGATACTCTCGATCGAAGAGCAGTCGATCGTGGCGCGCCCGATGCCGTATGGCGGCGCCGTGCGCATGGCCGCCAGCGATGCCGCCGTGCCGCTGGCCAGCGGCGAGAACACCTACCGGACGCAGGTCAACGTGATCTTCGAGATCGCGCCCTGAAAACCTGAACTCAAGCGCGCCCGGCCTGTTCCGGGCGCGGCTTCGCAGCCGCCGAAACCGGCAGGCTGGTGATGATGACGCCGCAGAGCACCCAGAGCCCCGGCAGCAGAAGCTCTGCCGGTGGCAGTTCTGCCAGCAAAAGATAGGCCGCGAGCGTGATCAGTGGCACGCGCAGCGTATCGGCGCTGCAGAGCTGTAGCGGCGAAGCGTGGCGCGAGGCATTGGCGAGCGCCGCCTGCGAGACGAAGCCGCCGACGATGAGCGCGAGTACAGCGCCGCCGATAACAGCGAGCTCGGGCAGCGCGAAAGCCAGCCGATAGGGCTGCCGCGGCGGCGACCACTGTTCCGGCACGAAGAACCAGAGCAGCAGATAGAGTGGCAGTTGGATGGCGTGCATCAGCAGCACGATGGACAAGGTGCTGCGCTGCGCCGCCAGTCGGGCCAGCATGAGATTGGTTGTGGTCAGCATCGCGACGGCGCCGATGGCGATGGCGAGGTCGCGGTTGGGGACGGCGTCCAGCCTGAATACCAGGAGCCCGATCCCGGTCGCGAGCACGGCAAGCCCGACCGTTGCACCGATGCCCGGCCGGCGGCGCAGGGCGAGGAAAAGCAGTATTGCGGCGAAGAGCGGCCCCGAGAACTCGATCGTGGTCACCAGCGCGAGCGGCAGATGCGCCAGGCTCCAGATCAGCGCGAGCGAGCCGGCGAGGTGCAGGACGCTGCGGACGACATCCTCGCGCAGCTTCGGGGGAATGATGGCGCGGCGCTGCTCGGCCTCGCCCGCCCAGACGGCAGCGCCGGCAATGGCGAGGCTGCCGACCGAGCGCAGAAGGCCGATCTCGATGACGGTGAGATAGCCGGAGAGCAGGCGGATCGAGAGGGCGATCGCGAGATAGGACGCGAGATAGGCGCTCATCCACCCGAGGAAGATCGGAAAGCCTCGGCCTGCCCCGTCCAGGGAATGCCCAGCAACATGCGTTCCAGGATGGCCATTCGCATCGGCACGGAGAGCTGGACCTGACGGAAATAGCCTGCGTTCGGGAGGCTGTCGCATGAGGTGTCGAGCTCCGAGAAGCGCGGAAGAGGGTTGAGGATCAACGTATCTGAACGGGCGTCGAGGACCTTGCGGGCAGTCAGGGTGAAGGGTTCGCTCTCCTTTTCCTTGTCTACGGCCTCGTTGCCGAGGGAGGCATGGGCAAATTTGCTCATGTCCTGCATCTGGATGCTGAGAACGTCGTGATCTAGCGTGTGGCGGATGTCGTGGACGAGGCCGACCTGCGAGCCGAGATCGGCGAGAACCGTCATCGCCTCGCGCATCGCCGGGTTGATCGGCGTATCCGGCAGGCAGCACAGCGTGAAGCGTTTCGGCGGGGAGAGGCGCAGCATCTTCACGAAGGAGATCGCGAAGCGCGCGCGCGAGTCGCTCGACAGCGCGATGCTGAGCTTCTCGATCGGGCCGCGCATCTGCCGGATCGCGAAGACGTCGACGAGGGCCTGAGTCGGATGCTCGTCGGCGCCGTTGCCGGCATTGATCACCGGCAGGTAGCTCAGGCGCCCGACGCGGTAGGGCATGTCCTCCAGATGCGAGCGCACGATCAGCAGGTCGCTGTAGAGCTCGACCGTATGGATATGGTCCTCGATCGACTCGCCGGTCGCGGTGCCCATGCGGCTGCGATCGGTGTCGTAGGCATCGATCGACTGGTGCCCGAGCCGCGCGGCCGCCGTCTGGAAGCCAAGGCGGGTGCGGGTGCTGCGCTGGTCGAACAGCGTGGCGATGACCTTCGGCCGGCGGCGCGGGGCCGGCGGCTGTTCGGGCAGGGGCAGCCCGGCCTTTTCGAGCTCCTCCTCGTGCAGATGTCGCTCGGCGCGCTCGATGATGTCATCGAGGTCGAAGCGCGAGACGGCATCGGCGCTCAGCAGATCCTTCCCGCTCGGATAGTTCGGGCGTTGCATGCTCGGCAGCCTCTGGCCTTCGGCTCGCGCGGTCGTCTGCGTCCGGGGCGTATCAGGCAACCTGACTGAAGCGGCCCGGCTTGCGCGAGCCGGAGCGCGAGCGCGCCGACCCCATCCGCCCCGTGGGAACACGGTTGCCGATCATGGGCAGCAAATCGGCCGCTGTCATCGGCCGGGCGAAGATATAGCCCTGAATGCCGTGGACGGCGTGCTTTTCGATGACGGTGAGCTGCTCCTGCGTCTCCACGCCCTCGACGATCAGGCGCAGCTTCAGGTCATGTGCGAGCTGGGCGATCGCGTTCATCAGCGAATCCGCCTTGCGCGAGGTGCCGATCTCCTGGGTGAAGGCCTGGTCGATCTTGATGGTGTCGATCGGCAGGTGCGCGAGATAGCTGAGCGAGGAATAGCCCGTGCCGAAATCGTCGAGCGCGATCCGCACGCCGAGCGCGCGCAGCGCCACGAGGCGGGAGACGACATGGTCGGGATCGTCGATCAGCGAGCTCTCGGTGATCTCGATCGTCAGGCGCTGGGGCTCGATGCCGCTCATCCGCAGCAAGGCCTCGACGACGCCGACGATATCGTGGCCATGGTCGAACTGGCGGGCCGAGACATTGACGCTGACGCCGACGCTGCGCGGCCAGGACAGGGCCGACCGGATCGCCTCGCCGAGCACCCAGGAGCCCAGTACGGTGATGAGTCCGGTCCGCTCGGCCAGCGGGATGAAGATCGCGGGGCTGATCATGCCGCGTTGCGGGTGGCGCCAGCGCAGCAGCGCCTCGGCCATGGTCGCGGTGCCGGAGCGCGGGTTGTAGATCGGCTGGAAATGCAGCTCGAACTCGCCCCGGCGGATTGCGTCGCGCAATTCGGTTTCGAGCGCTACGCCGTCTTCATGCTCGTTGCGGATGGCATCGGTGTACATGACGAAGCGGTTCCTCCCGTCGAGCTTGGCCCGGTAGAGGGCGATGTCGACGCATTTCAGGGCCTCGTCGATCGAGGTAGCGCAGCCGGCGGGCGCGATGCCCATGCTGGCCGTGGCGGTGACGTGGCGCCCGCCGATGACGCGCTGGCCGGCGAGCATCATGACGAGTCGGGCCGCAAGCGCGCTCGCGCCCTCGGCATCGCGCGAGGTCGCGAGCATGAATTCGTCGCCGCCGGTGCGCGCCGCGATGTCGCCGACGCCGAGCTCGGCGAGCAGCGTCTCGCTGAAGCCCTGCAGCAGCGCGTCGCCGGTATCATGGCCGAGGCTGTCATTGATGCTCTTGAAGCGGTCGATATCGATCGAGATGAGCGTGACCGGGCGGCCGGACGCCGCCATCTGCCTGATCTCGCGCATGAAGCCGCGACGGTTGTAGAGGCTGGTGATCGTGTCGTTGATCGCCAGGTGCTCGAGTTCCCGCATCGTGCGCAGGCGAGCGAGGAAGATCCTGTGGATCATCTGGGCGCTCGAGAAGGTCAGGACGGTAGTGAGCAGGACCGAAAGGCCGATCACCAGATACGCGGGGTCGCGCGTCCAGAGCAGCGCCAGCGTGAACGGCGTCGCCGCAGCCAGCACCTGCACGCGGGTGATCACCGGCCGCGAGCTGTTGCGGCCGGAGATGCCGGCGAGGTAGCCGATCGTCTGGGCAATCGCGAGAGCGGCGACGGGCTCGTAGGTGTAACGCAGGATGGCATAGCAGCCATAGGCCGAGATCAGGCTGGCGGTCGACCAGGCGCCGGCCATGGCGAGGTTTTCCAGCCTGCCGATCTGGCCTTCGGTGGCTGTGGCGAGATGGATGCCCTTGTAGTAGCGATGCGACAGATAGCGGAACACGCCGATGGCGACCATGACCGCAGCCATGACGTGGAAGGCGATGTCGCCGCCGGTCAGCAGCGCGCTCGCCGCCATCACCGCCGCGACCGTCACGGTGCCGATGAAGATCGTCCCAGGCGTGGCATAGAGTGCTGCCACCAGCTCCGATTTCATCGCGATATCGTTCTCGTGAACGTCGACGATCATCAGGCGTTCCGTCGCTATGTCTGCTTGTCGTTTGGCCTACCCGCTACTCTCGCTAAAAATCTATTAAAGAACTGTATGTCGCTTCGGCGGTTTCGCCGACAAATCATCAATCGTGGCGGATATCGGGAGCTCAGCCGCGCAGCCGGTACTTGGCGAAACCTTCCGGTCCGTCTCCGGCCGGCTCCGCCTTCAGTCCCTCGGGCAGTTTGCCTGCCGCCGCGGGCGAGGTCAGGAAGGTCGCATGGACGCCGGCGGGCAGCGGCGCGAGCGACCAGTTGCCGTCGGCCTTCGGATCAATCGTCTTCTTGCCGAGGATATGGCGCACGATGACGTCGCGGTTGAGATCGGGCGCTTCCAGCACCACCGTCGTCCGCGTGCCCGGGAAATTGCCGCCGCCGGAAGCGCGGTAATTATTGGTGACGATGAGGAATTCCGTCTTCTCATCGATCGGCTCGCCGGCAAAGGCGAGATCGAGGATGCGGTGTGCGTCCGGTGCGACGAGCTTGCCGTCATTGTCGTAGCGCGAGGCCTGCGTGACATCGATCCGATAGGTCACGCCGTCGATCACGTCGAAATTGAAGGCGGGGAAGGCGGGGTTGATCAGCGACTGCTCGTCGCTCTTTGCAGGGTCGATGCGGTTGAAGATGCCGGCGGCACGCTCCAGCCATTCCCTAACGTCGGATCCGTTCACTTTCACGATCTGAACCGTATTCGGGTAGAGATAGATATCTGCGATGTTCTTCAGCGCCAGCGGCCCGGCGGGAATGTCGGTGTAGAAGGATGGGCCCGAGCGCCCGCCCGATTTGAACGGCGCCGCTGCCGAGAGGATCGGCAGGTTCTTCCAGCGCGTCTGCGCCATCAGTGGCTTGGCATAGGCGATCTGCGCCTCGGCCACGATCTGGATGGACGGGTCGTCCGCGACCAGCGCGAAATAGGAGTTGATCGGCGCGGCCGTGCTGCCGACCGGCTCGCGCATGTAGGTCAGCGTCGCCTCGTGGTCGGCCTTGACCGCGGCCAGGACCGCCGGCTCCGCGGCCGCTTTCGGTACGATCTTGCGGTCGGGCGTGCGCTCGTAGATCGGCTTCGCCTCGACCTTGAAATCGGCGATCTTCCAGCGATCGCCGCGCTTCTCCAGTTCGAGATCGACGATGCCGAGATGCGAGCCCCAGAAGCCGGGCTGGCAGGCCGGCTTGCCGTTCAGCGAGCCCTTGACGTTGTCGACGCCGGCAATCCCGTCGAAAGACTTGCCGCCGGGAAAGACCAGATGCTGATGCCCGGTCAGGATGACGTCGATGCCCTCGACCTTCGAGAGGTGCAGCGCCGCATTTTCCTCCATGCCGCGCCGCGCGCCGCCCGCGATGCCGGAATGGCAGAGGGCGATGACGAGGTCGGGCTGGGCGTCGCGCAGGCCGGGCATGTGCTTTTCGGCGGCATCGACGATATCGGTCGCGATGAGCTTGCCGTCGAGATGGCCCTTGTCCCATTGCATGACCTGCGGCGGCACGAAGCCGATCACCCCGATCTTGAGCACATGCCGGTTGCCGGCCTCGTCTTCGAAACTCTGCTCGAACAGGCGCCAGGGATCGACCAGCGAATAGCCTCCGATGCGCTCGACATTGGCGCAGACCATCGGGAAATCGGCCTTGGCGAGGCCGTGGTCAAGGAACTCCAGCCCGTAGTTGAACTCATGGTTGCCGATCGTGCCGCAGAGATAGGGCAGGGCGTTCATCGCTGCGAGCATCGGATGGGTGTCGCCGGCCTTGAGCCCCTTCTTGTAGGCGATGTAGTCGCCGAGCGAAGAGCCTTGCAGGAAATCGCCGTTGTCGAAGAGCAGGCTGTTCCTCGCATCCGCTTGCGCCGCCTTGATCAGGCTCGCGGTCTTGGCGAGGCCGACCGTGTCGTCCGGACCGTCGCGGAAATAGTCGTAAGGCACGATGTTGACGTGGAGATCGGTGGTCTCCAGCACGCGCAGCTTCAGCCGCGTCGGGGCTTGCGCGGCGGCCGTCCTCGGCAAGACGGCACTGGCGGTGATCGTGGCTCCGGCCTTGAGCGTCTCGCGACGGTTGAGACGATGATCCCTTGCCATGCCCGGCTCCCACTATCCTTGCCGGGACAGGACGTTAGCATTGCGGCGCGGCCGTGACACCGGGAAGATGGCCGGCTCGCCCGGCATTCGAAAGATGGTGAACGGAAACCGCGATGATCCTGATCGGCCAATATGATTCGCCCTTCGTCCGTCGCGTCGGCATCACGCTCGCGCTCTACGGCCTGCCTTTCGAGCACCGGCCATGGTCCGTCTTCGCCGATGGCGAGAAGGTCCGCGCCTTCAACCCGCTGATGCGCGTGCCGACGCTGGTGCTCGACGACGACGAAGTGCTGTTCGACAGCGCGGGCATGATCGATGCGCTCGACGATCTCGCCGGGCCGGAGCGCGCGCTCTGCCCGCGCAGCGGTCCGCTGCGGCGCCAGACCCTTTCCGTCGTCGCACTCGCCATGGGGGCGGCCGAGAAAGCGGTCAGCCTGTTCTACGAACTACGCCTGCACGAGCAGGTCTCGGCGGTCTGGTCGGACCGTTGCCGCGGCCAGATCCTCTCGGCGCTGGCTGCGCTCGAGCGCGACCGCGCCGGCCGCACGACGCCCTATTGGTTCGGCGAGACGCTGGGCCATGCCGACATCGCGGCGGTGGTGGCGCTGCGCTTCATCGCCGAGGCGCATCCGGGGTTGATCGATGCCGCTGCCATACCGGCCCTTGCAGCCCATGCCGCAGGATTGGAGGCGCTGCCGGTCTTCGCCGAGATATCGCAGCCCTTCGTCGCGCCTGCTTGAGGCTTCGAGCCAATGGTCGAGCCCAACTTTGTCATTCCGGGGCGTGCCGAAGGCACGAACCCGGAACCTACGACCGGGTGAGACCTGAGGTGCTCGGTTGTGTACCGGTCGTCCGGTCGTGGGTTCCGGGTTCTTCGCTGCGCGAAGCCCCGGAATGACAAGGGTGGTTCTACGTAAAATCAGCGAGCCTCAAGCCGGCCGATTGACACCTTCCATGCGCATGCGCCCGTCCGCGCCCTCGGTCCAGCCCCGGACACTGCCATCGGCCTGCCGCTTCGCCTTCACCCGAAAAACGGCGCCGGCGATGAGCGGGCTCAGGCCCCGATAGTCGAGTCGGATCGGCGCGCCTTCCGTCAGTGTCGCGATGATGTTGGCGATCAGCGTCGCCTGGATCGGCCCGTGCACGACGAGCCCGGCATAGCCCTCCGTCCCTGTCGCATAGGGGAAATCGTAGTGGATGCGGTGGCCATTGAAGGTCAGCGCCGAGTAGCGGAAGAGCAGCAGCGGGCTGCCCTCGACCTCCCAGACGAGATCGGCCGGCTCGCCATCGGATGCCGGGCCGGGCGCTCCGGTAGGAGAGGCGCCGGGCTGCGCCGCCTCGCGATAGACGATGTCATGCCGCTCGCGCAGCGCCACGCCGCGCTCGGTCGCATACTCGTGGTGGACGGCGACGAAACAGAGCGGGCCGCTACGGCCTTCCTTGTAGGCGATCTCGCCGATCCGGGAATGTCGCGTGACGCGATCGCCCTCGCGCAGCGGCGCCAGCGTTTCGATCCGCCCGCCGGCCCACATCCGCCGCGGCAGCGGCACCGGAGGCAGGAACTCGCCCTTGGCGGCGTGGCCGTCAGGTCCGCTAGCCGCGATATCCGAGATCGGTGGCGCCAGGCACCAATGCAGGGCCAGCGGCGCCTCGCCTGCGACGTGAGGCGCGAGATGGCGACCGAAGGTGGCGATGAAGCTTTGCATCAGGCGCGGCGTGACGACGTCCTGCGCTTCCTCGGTCTTGCCGGTCCAGTCAGTCAGCCGGACGATGTCGATGCTCATGACGGGCTTTCCTCGGTCTGGCGGGCGAATTCGGCACGCAGTGCTGTATCGTGTTGCCCAAGCGCCGGCACGGGTCGCATCGTGACGCGCTTGCCATCGACCACCGCCGATGGCGCCAGAACCTCCACCGGGCCGTTCGGCGTCGGGACAGGCAGGGCGGTCGCCGCCGGATGGGCGATCAAGCCGCCCACGCTGGAAACCGTGCCGTAGGCGATCGCATGGCGATCGAGCGCGGCGGCAATATCCGCGAAGCGTCGCCGGCCGAGCCGCGCCTGCACCTCGCCATCGAGCAGGGCGCGCTCCTTCACCCGCAGCACATTGGAGGCGAAGCGCGGATCATCAGCCAGTTCCGGGCTCTCCAGCACATCGCGGGCGAAGACCTGCCATTCCCGCTCGCTCTGGATCGAGACCAGGACCTCGCCGTCGGCGAGCGAGAACACGCCATAGGGCGCGATCGAGGGATGGGCGAGCCCGACGCGAGCCGGCTCGATGCCGCCATAGCGGCGCGTGAGATAGGGCACGTTCATCAGCTCGGCGAGCGTGTCGAACAGCGAGAGCGCGATCGCCGAGCCCGCGCCGGTGCGCGCCCGCTTGAGTAGCGCTTCGAGGATCGCGGCATAGGCGGCCTGTCCGGTCGCGATATCGGCGATCGAGACGCCGATGCGCGAGGGACCGGAATCGGCGGTGCCGGTGATGGCGGACAAGCCCGATTCTGCTTGGATCAGGAGGTCATAGGCCTTGCGCCGTTCATGCGGCGTGCCCAGCGCATAGCCGGAGATGTCGCAGGTGATCAGGCGGGGATGGCGCTTCCGGAGCGCCCCGCTGCCGAGCCCGAGCCGCTCAGTGGCGCCGGGCGCGAGGTTCTGGATGAAGACATCGGCCGATGCGATCATCGCCTCGACCAGCGCGAGATCGTCAGGCTGCCGCAGATCGACCCGGCAGGATTCCTTGCCCCGGTTGATCCAGACGAAATAGGAAGACTGCCCCTTGGCGAAGCCGTCATAGCCGCGCGCGAAATCGCCTTCCGGTCGCTCCAGTTTGATCACGCGCGCCCCGGCATCGGCGAGCTTGCAGCTCGCGACCGGCGCAGCCACCGCCTGCTCCAGCGCGACCACGACAATCCCTTCAAGCGCATTCGGCATCGGCATTCCCTCAATGGGCGGGAGACGAAGAGCGCCCCGGAGCGGCCGAGTCAAACGCGGACGGCCGGTTCGTGCGTGATGGAGGCTCTCGACAGATCGAAGCCGGCACCCCGGAGGCGGGTTCAACTTGAATCAATCTGTCACGAGCGGGCGCTATGTCGTTGATACGGCAATGAAAGGGTTGCTTCCCGAACCACACTCTGCCTCGCCTCACATCCTGACGATATGCCGGATCGTGCGGCCCTCGTGCAGCGCGTCGAAGCCTTCGTTGATTTCGTCGAGGCTGCCCGAGCTGGTCCAGAGCTTGTCGACCGCCAGCCGCCCGCGCTGGTAGAGTTCGATGAAGCGCGGGATGTCGCGCGAGGGCACGCAGGAGCCGACATAGGACCCCTTCAGCGTCCGCTCCTCGGCGACCAGCCGGACCGGCGAGAGCGACAGCGTGTGGGCGGGGTTGGCGAGCCCGGCCGTCGTCGTCGTGCCGCCGCGCCGCGTGATCTGATAGGCGAGGTCGAGCGCTCTGACGGAGCCGGCCATCTCCAGCCCGTGGTCGACGCCTCCCTTGGTCGCCAGCCGGATGGCTTCGACTACGTCCGGCGTATCAGCCTTGAAGGCATCGGTCGCGCCGAGCGCCAGCGCGAGGTCGAGCTTGTCTTGCGCGAGATCGACGGCGATGACGCGCGAGGCACCGCAGGCGATGGCGCCGAGCAGGGCCGAGAGCCCGACGCCGCCGAGCCCGACCACCGCGACGGTCTCGCCGGCCTTGATCCGAGCGGTGTTTACGGCCGCGCCGACGCCGGTCAGCACGGCGCAGCCGAACAGCGCCGCGATCTCATGCGGGATATCGGCCTCGATCTTGACCAGCGAGCGGCGCGAGATCACCGCATGCTCGGCGAAGGCGGAGACGCCGATATGGTGATGGACCGGCTTTCCATCGACCGAAAGCCGCCGCCCGCCGCCGAGCATTTCGCCGCGCCCGTTGGCGGCATTGCCGGGCTCGCAGAGGGCAGGGCGCCCCTCGGCGCAGGGCGCGCAATGTCCGCAGGATGGCACGAACACCATCACGACGCGGTCGCCGGGCTTGAGATCATCGACGCCTTCGCCGGTCTCGACCACCTCGCCGGCGGCCTCATGTCCGAGCACCATCGGCACCGGGCGGAGACGATTGCCGTCGATCACCGAGAGATCGGAATGGCATAGGCCGGCAGCGCGGACACGGACGAGCACCTCGTCGCGGCCGGGCGGGGCGAGGTCGAGCTCCTCGATCCGCAGCGGGCGGCTCTGCGCATAGGGCGCCGCAACCGGGCTGGCGTTCAGGACGGCGGCGCGAATCTTCATGGGTGGGCTCCGGTCTCGGTATCCGCCGCCATCCCGACAGGAGAGGGCGCCGCTGTCAAAGCCTGACCAGTGCGCCGTCAGGCCGCGTCGGTCAGCGTGCCACCGAGGAAGAGCTGGCCGATGCGCGGATCGGCGAGGATCTCCGCCGCCGGCCCCTGCATGCGGGTGCGGCCGAGTTCGAGCACCAGCCCCTCGTCGGAAATCTCCAGCGCCGAACGGGCATTCTGCTCGACCATCAGGATCGAGACGCCCTTGGCGCGTAGGTCTTTCAGGATACCGAAGGTCTCCTGCACCATCAAAGGCGACAGGCCGATCGAGGGCTCGTCGATCAGCACGAGCTTGGGGTCGAGCAGCAGGCCGCGCACGATTTCAAGCTGCTTCTGCTCACCGCCGGAGAGCGTCGAGGCCTGTTGGTCGGCCTTCCGCCGAAGTGCCGGGAAACGGTCGAGCGCCGCCTCCAGCCGTTGCGGCATGTCGGTGATTCCCGCGCCCGCGGCGACAGTGCCCAGCTCGATATTGTGGCGCACCGAGAGTTCCGGGAAGATGTTGCGCCCCTGCGGCACATAGCAGATGCCGGCTTCGAGCAATTTGCGCTGGCTCCAGCCGGTGATGTCGCGCCCATCGAAGCGGATACGGCCTTCGCGCAGCTTGAGCAGGCCGAAGATCGCCTTGAACACGGTCGATTTACCGGCACCATTCGGCCCGATCACCGTGGTGATAGCGCCGCGTTTCACCGCAAAGGAGGTGCCGTTCAGGATGGTCATGGCGCCATAGCCGCCGACCACACCGTCGAGTTCGAGGATGGGGGTGGTCATCGCCGCGCTCCTCAATGTCCGAGATAGGCTTCGATCACGGCCGGATTGGCGCGAACCTCGGCCGGCGTGCCCTCGGCCAGAACCTTGCCCTCGGCCAGCACGATCACGCGCGTGCAGAGCGACATGACGAAATCCATGTTGTGCTCGATCACGACGAAGGTCGCGCCCTGCTCGGCATTGATCGCGCGCAGGCGCTCCTTGAGATCGCCGAGCATGGTCAGGTTCACGCCGCCGGCCGGCTCGTCGAGCAGGACGAGGCGCGGGCCGGCCATGAAGGCCATCGCCGCGTCGAGCAGCTTCTGCTGGCCGTAGGAGAGGCCGCCGGCCTTGGCCTCCGCGAGATGCCTCAGCTTGAAGAAGCCGATCATCTGCTCGGCCTTCTCCGATAGGCCTGCATCACGAGCACCAAACAGGCGGCCCAGCATCGAGCCCTGATGCTCTTGGCCGGCGAGGATCAGATTCTCGCGCACCGACAGCTCCGGGAAGACCTGCAGGAGCTGGAAGGTGCGGCTGACGCCGAGCCGGTTGAGCGCGGACGGGCGCATGTTGGTGACGTCCCGGCCGTCGAGCTTCACCGTGCCTTGCGTCGGTTCGAGCTGGCCGAGAATGCAGTTGAACAGGGTCGACTTGCCGCAGCCATTCGGCCCGATGATGCCGAGAATCTCGCCCTCGTTCACCGAGAACGAGACGCCGTTCACGGCTTTGATGCCGCCGAAGGCCTTGTGCAGGTCGTGGACTTCGAGGACCGGACTCATCGCGCGCCTCCGGTCTTGCGGCGCAGCGCGTTCCAGCCGCGCTCGATCAGGCCGCTGACGCCCTGAGGGCAGATGACCAGCAGGGCCAGCACAATGGTTGCGAAGATGATCAGGTAGAGCGAGCCGGCGAAGCGCAGCCATTCCGGCAGCACGACGCCAAGCAGCGCGCCGACGAAGGGGCCGAAGAGATAGCCGGCCCCGCCCGCGACGACCATCAGCAGCAGGAACAGGCTCTGCGACAGCGAGAAGGGCGAGGGGTCGATGAACTCGACCAGCGGCGCATAGAGCGAGCCGGCGAAGCCGCCATAGGCCGAGCCGATGGCGAAGGCGAGCAGCGTATAGGAGCGGGTATCGATGCCGAGGCTCGCGGCCCGGACCGGGTTCTCGCGCAGCGCCGTGAAGGCGCGGCCCCAAGGGCTGCGGATCAGCCACCACAGCTTGAGTGACAGGATCAGCGTGACGACCACGACGAAGCGATGGAATTCCAGCGCGCCGAACAGCTTGATGCCCAGGAAGTCAGGCCGATTGATGTTGGAGATGCCGAAGACGCCACCGGTGAGCCATTGCTCGTTACGCAGCACCAGCCAGATCAGCGTCGAGAAGGCGAGCGTGACGAAGGCGAGGTAATGCGTGCGGACACGCAAAGCCGGGAAGCCGAGCAGCAGGCCGACGCAGAAGGTCAGCAGGCCCGACAGGGCGAAGGCGGCATACCAGCTCACCCCGTATTTCGTGGTCAGGATCGCGGTCGCATAGGCGCCGAGCCCCATGAAGGCGGCCTGTGCCAGTGAGGTCTGGCCGGCATAGCCGAGCGTCAGGTTGAGCCCCATCACGCCGATGCTCATGACGAGCCAGAGCGAGAGCACATAGGTGCCGTAGCGGCCCATCCCCACCGGGGCGAACCAGAGGATGACGGCGCCGAGAATGAGCCCGATCAAGGCGGCATCGATGCGGCCGGTGGCACGGCGCGGGGGCGCAGAATTCTGGACGGCAGGGGCGCTCATACGCGGCGCTCCTCCTTGCGGCCCATCAACCCTTCCGGCTTGATCAGAATTATGGCGACGAGCAGTACCAGCGGCACGGCTAGCCGGTATTGCGTCGAGATATAGGCGGCGGCCAGCGAATCCGCGACGCCGATCAGGATGCCGCCGACCAGCGCGCCGCGCACCTGATTGAAGCCGCCGACGATGGCGGCGATGAAGGCGAAGAGGCCGATCGTCTCCCCGTTCGAGAATTTCGCCAGATAGATCGGAGAGATCAGCAGCGAGGCGACGACCGCGAGCGCGGCGTTGAGAAGGAAGGTGAGCAGAACCATCCGCTCGACGGGGATGCCGAGGATGCGCGCGACGGTCGGGTTCTGCGCCGTCGCCTGCATCTGCCGGCCAAGCTTCGTGCCGCCGACGAACCATTGCAGCAGGCCGATGGCCGCGAAGGCGACGACGATGATCGCGAGATGCTGGAGCGAGATCGACGCGCCCAAGAGGTTGACCATGTCGGTCGGCACCAGCGAGGGGAAGCTCTGCGCCTCCGCCGAGAAGCCGTCCTTGGCGCCTTCCTTCATCACGATCGAGAGCGCCATGGTGGCGATGGCGAGCGGCAGAACGCCGTGCTTGATCATCGGATCGACGACCACGAGCTTGAAGCCGGCGCCGAAGATCAGCAGGAAGACCGCGATGCCGAGCACGCCGCCGGCCCAGAGCGGCAGGCCGAAGAGCTTGACCGCGAGCAGGATCAGCACGGCTGGCAGCATCACGAACTCGCCCTGGGCGAAGTTGATCGTCTGCGAGGTCTGCCAGACCAGCGTGAAGCCGATCGCGGCGAGCGCATAGATCGCGCCCGTGGCGATACCGGCGATGAGATAGGCGATGAATTCGGCCATGGCTTCCGCTTTGTCCCCAAACTCATGTCATCCCGGGCGACCGAAGGGAGACCCGGGATCCATTCCTGAGCCTTTCCGATGAAGGCTCCGGAATGGATCCCGGATCTTCGCTTCGCTCCGTCCGGGATGACGTCGTGGTGGGGTTGAGCCTTACGGCTTGATCCGTGGCAGGGTGGTGTTGATCACCTGCTTGCCGTTGACGACTTCGGCCAGGAAACTCTCGCGGTCGAGGTCGCCATTCTGCTCGATCACGGTGTCGATCAGGATGCCCGGCTCCTCGCTCGCCTTGATGGTCGCGCCGCGCAGCGTGTCGGCGAGGCCCTTCTTGTCGAGCTTCTTCTGCTTCTCGGTCGCCCATTTCACCATGAACACGGCCATGTAGCCCTTCACGCCGTTATGGTCGGAGGCAAAGCCATACTTTTCGCGGTAGCGCTTGCCGAATTCCTGCAGGGCGGGGATCGGCGCGTCGGTCGAGAGACCGACATGGCCCTTGGCGCCATTGGCGGCGTCGCCGGCCAACTCCAGCACCTTGGCGCCGAGCAGGGTCGTCTCACCGATCATCGGCTTGGTGATGCCTTGCTGCTTGGCGGCGCGCAGGAAGCGGGCGCTCTCTTCCTCGTTCAGATAGACGAAGACGGCATCGGCGTTGGCGTTCTTCACCTTGATCGCGTCGGCGGTGAAATCGGCCTGGCCCTGCTCGGTCGAGACATCGACGGCGACCTTGATGCCGGCCTTCTCGAGTTCGGGCAGGATGGCGTCGCGGCCGCCCTTGCCGAAATCGTTATTGACCCAGACCACGGCGATCGAGCCGGCCTTGACGGTGTCCTTCAGGTATTTGGCGATCTTCGGCATCGCCGCCGTCTGGCTCAGCGAGGTTCGGAAGATGTAGGGGTTGCCCTGCTTGGTGAAGCCGGCCGCCTCGCCGCCGACGATCTGAGCGACTTCGGCGCGCTGCGAGATCTGCATGGAGGCGCCGATCGGGCCGGAGAAGATCGGTCCGAGGATGGCATAGGCGCCCTCGTCGATGCCGCGCTGCACGGCGGCGCGGGTGTTCCCCGGATTGGTCTGCGTGTCGTAATGGACGATCTCGACGGGCTTGCCGAGAATGCCGCCCTTGGCGTTGATGTCGGCGGCGGCCATGTCGGCGCCGTTCTTCCAGTTGGTGCCGGCGGCGGCGCCCGCGCCCGACAACTCGATGACGTCGACCAGCTTGACCTTGTCCTGTGCCTGCGCGGGCAGGCTGAGCGTGGCGCCGAGTGCGACGGCCATGACCCAAAGCGATTTCATTTCCTGTTCCTCCCGGACGATTCTTGTCGCATGCGCGGTCTTGGATAGCCGCGGCGCCCGCCCGCTTCTTGCCGGGCTTTGGGGCGGGATGTCCAGAGGCGAAGAAGCTTGGTGGGGCTGGGTTTTTCGCTTGCCGGGGATGATGCCGGTCCGTCCGCTGACGCCCGCTGTCAGCATGCGGCCGGTTCGGCCTGTCGCGGCCGGCCGTTGATGCTAAACAGGGGAGGGCTTTGCCGGAGGATGCCGCATGACACAGGATCCGTTGTTCGAGCGTCTCTGGGATGGCTCCGCCGCGATGGAGGAATGGACGGCTGCAGTCTCGCACGGTGCGATCACGCAGGTGGACGACAACATCATCACCGTCCACACCACCTATTTCTGCGGCAGCGTGACGGCGATCCGCACGCCGGAAGGCCTCGTGCTGATCGATACCGCCAAGCCCGACACCGCCCGGCAGACGCTCGACGTCATCCGCTCCTGGGACGATGGCCCGATCCACACCGTGATCTTCACCCACGGCCATATCGACCATACCAGCGGCATCAAGTTGATCGACGAAGAGGCGGATGCGCGCGGATGGCCACGCCCGCGCATCGTCGCCCATCGCAACGTCGCCCGGCGCATGCAGCGCTATGTCGACTCGCACGGCTTCAACAGCCTCGTGCAGAGCCAGCAGTTCAACATGCCCGGCTATGTCTACCCGATCGGCCAGCGCCGCCCGGACGAGGTCTATGACGACACCCTGTCGCTCGCGATCGGCGGGGAGCGGCTCGAGCTCTTCCACGGCCGCGGCGAGACGGACGACGCGACCTTCGTCTGGCTGCCGCGGCGGCGCGTGCTGGCGAGCGGCGATTTCGTGATCTGGGTGTTTCCCAATGCCGGCAATCCCCGCAAGGTCCAGCGCTATGCGGCCGAATGGGCGCAGGCGCTCCGGCGCATGGAAGCGCTCAAGCCGGAAACCCTGATCCCCGGCCACGGCCCCGTCGTCTTCGGGGCGGAGCGGGTAGGGCGGATGCTGGCCGACGGCGCGGAGGCGCTGGAGCATCTCGTCCGCGAGACACTGGCGCTGATGAACGCCGGGGCGACGCTCGAAGACGTCCTGAGCAAGGTCAAGGTGCCCGCGAGCTATCTCGCGAAGCCCTATCTGCTGCCGAAATACGACGATCCGGAGTTCCTGGTTCGCAGCATCTATCACCTCAACGCCGGCTGGTTCGACGGTAACGCCGCCCATCTGAAGCCGGCCCGCACCGCGGAGCTTGCCGCCGAACTCGCCGATCTCGCCGGCGGCGCCCGCAAGCTCGCCGCGCGCGCCGAGGCCCTGGCCGGGCAGGGGCAGAACCGGCTTGCCGTGGCGCTGGCGGAGCTCGCGGCCGCGGCTGTACCTGACGATCCGCAGCTTCAGGCGATCCGTGCTGCGACGCTTCGCAAGCTCATCGACGGCGAATCCTCGTTGATGGGCAAGGCTTTCCTCGCCGTCTACGAGCGTGAGGCCGGGGGGCGCTCGAAGGTCTGATGGCCGTCCATTTTGTCATTCCGGGGCTTCGCGCAGCAAAGAACCCGGAACCCACGACCGGGTGAACGGCCAACAACCGCGCGTCAAGCGCCTCACCAAGTCGTGGGTTCCGGGTTCGCACCTGCGTTGCGCCCCGGAATGACAAAGCTGGCGCTCGAAGCCTTCGGTGATCGAATTCCAGCTCTGCTTAAGGCGCGATGGGCAGCTCCTGCGACTTGCGCTCAAGCTCGCGGAACACCGGCAGGGACTGAGCCGCGAAACGCTTCAGTTCGGCATCGTCGCCCTCGCTGGCATAGCGCTCCATCAGCAAGGCGGCTTCGTGATGCGTGCTGCGCTGGATTTCGACATAGGCTCTGTCGAAATCGGACCCCTGCTTGTCGGTGAGACCGCGCAGCAGGTCGAGCCGGCGCCCATCCGGCCGGTCGGGCAGGGCGATGTCCGAACGCTTGGCGACGATCCGACGCAGGCCGCTGGTCGCCGCGCCCTGCTCGCTGGTCAGAGCGTGCGCGAAATCCTTGATCGCGGGCGAGCTGGTCTTGTGCAACGCCAGCGTCGCCGCCTCGATCCCGAACATCTGTACAATCGCCGCCTGGCGCACGAATTCCTGGGCCGGAACCGGCGATTGCGCCTGCACCGCCGAGCCGAACAGGACGAATCCGGCAAAGCCGCGCAGCAACGCCCGCCGAGAATGACGAAGTATCTGGGGCATGCTCGGGGAACCGCCAGGCCACCGTGAGGTTCCATGGTGTCGACGCCGGACCCCGGTGCATCGGCTCGCCTTGTCGCATCCCGCCGGCTGCGATAGCAGGAGCCAGGCACGCTTGCCGCCCGCAGGCACTCTTGCCGCCCGGATGCAGAGGAAGTCCCATGCCGACCACCGTCGAGACCATCAGCGATGCGCTGGTGAAAGCCCGCCGCGAGCGTTCCCTGGCCGAGATCGCGGGACTGCCGGTGCCGGCGACCCTCTCCGAGGGGCTCCTCGCGCAGGCGGCAGTCGGCAAGGCGCTGGGCCTGCCCGAGGCCGGCTGGAAGGTCGGCATCGCCGAGGACGGCACGGCGGTCGCCGGCCTGATGCCCGGCCCTTATCTGGCCCCCGGCGATGTCTATGATGGCGCGATCGGCGCGGAACTGCGCATCGAGATCGAGATCGCGCTCCGGCTCGCCCGCGACGTGCCGTTCCGTCCGGCTCAGGCTTATTCGCGCGCCGAATTGCTCGCTTGCTGCGACAAGGCCTATCTCGGCATCGAGATCGTCGAGAGCCGCCTCGCCAACTGGTCGGGCAATGTTGCTTTCCCGCTCTGGCTTGCCGATGCGATGGGCCATGGCGGCTATGTGATCGGCCCGGAACTCGACATCGCGGTGCTGGACGATCCCACCAGCCTCGGCTGCTTCATCTCGCTTAACGGCGTGACGATCTACGACCAGCCGGCCGTGCACGGAAACGGCGATCCGATGACCCCCTTCCTCGCCTGGGCGAACCGCAAGAGCGATGATCTCGGCAGCCTGAAGGCCGGCCAGATCGTGACCACGGGCAGCCTCTGCGGCGGCGTGCTCTCGCCCGGAAAGGGCGAGGTCGTGACCCGGCTTTCGCCGCTCGCGACCGTGACCTTAACCCTTCGTTAACAGGAACGTTCGAGTCCTTGAGCATTGCGCGAGCCTGTCGCCTGCCTATGATGGCGGCGGGCTTGGGCATCATTTTTGAGTGTGGCGGGGGTTGCTTGGAGGGTGGATGCGGTTCTGGCGTAGGGCAAGGCATGCGGTCGCGCTGAGCGGCGGCTGTGCGTTTGTCACACTGCTGAGCCTGCAGGCTGAACCTGCCCGGGCTTTTGATCTCTCGTCGCTCGACGTGTTCGGCCTCTTCACCAAGAAGGACGAGCCGCCGGCGCCGAGCGCTGCTGCCTTGCCCTACAAGCTCGAATTCGACCTCGGCGAGGCCGACGATGCCAAGGCGCTGACACGTTCGCTGCAGGACGCCTCGCTGCTCTATCGCCTGCGCCAGGACGCCCCGCCCGACGGCGAGAGCCTGTCGCGCCGGATGGCGACTGATCTCAATCCCATGCTCGATGCGCTCTGGTCGCAGGGCTATTTCAACGCCGATGTCACGCTGATTGTCGACGGCGTCCCGCTCAAGGTCGGGGCCGAGCCCGACGCGACGCTGGTCAGGACGCTGGAAGCGCATCGCAACCGCGACGCCGTGCCGATCACGGTGCGGGCCCGGCCCGGCAAGGTCTTCGGCCTACGCAAGGTCGACGTCGTCGAGCGCGACGAGGCAGGTCCCCCGGCGATCGCCGATCCGGTCAAGGTCTCTCGACTGAAGGAAGGCGATCCTGCGACCGCCTCCGCGCTTCGGGCGGCGCAGGCCGCATTGGTCGATCATATGCGGGCGCAATCGCGGCCGCTCGCCAAGGTCGTCGAACTCCGGCCCGTCGTCGACCATGCCGCCGGCATCATGGATGTGACCTATGTCATCGCGCCCGGCCCGCTCGCCGGCTTCGGCGACATCACCATCGGCCAGACCGACGAGATTCCGCCGGACGTGGTGCGCTCCTTCATCTATCTGGAGCCCGGCGACCCCTATTCGCCGAAGGCTCTGGCCGATACGCGCCGCTCGATCGCGACGATCCCCGCCATCGGCTCCGTCCGCATTCGCGAGGGCGACAAGCTCGACGGCGCCGGCAACCTGCCGATCTTCGTCGAGGTGACCGAGCGGCCCAAGCGCCTGCTCGGCTTCTCTGCCCGTTACTCGACCATCGACGGCCCGGCGGTGAAGACCTATTGGGAACACCGCAACCTGTTCGGCGGCGCAGAGCGTCTGCGGCTGGAGGCCAGCGTCTTCTTCGCGCCGCGCATCGACGGCACCAAGCTCCAGAGCTTCGGTGACTTCAAGGAATCCGATCTCGGCGGCCGCTTCGCCTTCAGCTTCATGAAGCCGGCGCTCGGCGGCAGCCGCAACGACTTGTTGATCGACGGTGTCGCGACGCGTGAGCGCGTCGGCCTCAACCGCTATGGCGGCTACACCGCCCGCTACGCCAACGTCACCGCCGCAATCCGCCACCGTTTCAGCGATACTTTCTCGGTCCAGGGCGGCATCGAGGTCGAGCGCGGCCAGACCAGCGACGTGCTGGGACAGGTCGACTACACGCTGGTCGGAATTCCCCTCTCGGTGAAATACGATTCCACCGACAGCCTGCTCGACCCCACGCGCGGCTACCGCGCCACTGCCTCCTTCACGCCCTATCCGACCTTCCTCGGCTCCACCGTCGGCATCTACCAGACCAAGGCGGCTGTCTCCGCCTATTACGCCCTCGACGAGGATGCCCGTTACATCCTTGCCGGACGCATCGGCTTCGGCTCCGTCTCCGGCGCCAGCCTCGCCGACATCCCGGCGACGCGGCGCTTCTATGCCGGCGGCGGCGGCTCCGTGCGCGGCTATGCCTATCGCAGCCTGTCGCCGCTCGGGCCGTATGGGCAGATCATCGGCGGCCGCAGCCTGCTGGAACTCTCGGCCGAGGCACGCATCAAGATCACCGACACCATCGGAATCGTGCCCTTCTTCGATGCGGGCACCGCCTTCGAATCGAGCCTGCCGGACGGCAAGCAGAAGCTCCAGATGGCCGCGGGCCTGGGCTTCCGTTACTATACCGGCATCGGGCCGGTCCGGGTCGACGTCGCCGCGCCGCTCAATCCGCGCAAGGGCGACAAGCCGGTGGCGCTCTATGTCAGCATCGGGCAGGCCTTCTGATGCGCCGCCTCCTTACCCTTCCGCGCCTCGCGCTCTTTACCCTGCTGCTGACGGCGGGCTTCCTGTTCTCGGCCCATTTCGGCGGCTTCGCCCAGAATGCCCAGACCGATCGCGGTGTCGTCGCCGACCTGATCTCCAAGGCCCTATCGAGCAGCACGAGTCAGGTCTCGATCGGCCAGGTCAATGGCGCGCTGTCCTCCGACGTCGAGATCCGCGACATCGTGCTGTCTGATCGCGACGGTGCCTGGCTGCGCCTCGACCGCGTCCGCCTGATCTGGACCCGCAGCGCGCTGCTGCTGCGCCGGCTCGATGTCGACCGGCTGGAGATCGGCAAGCTCGAAATCCTGCGCAAGCCCGCGCCACAGCCGGCAGGCGCGACGCCGCCGAGCAACGAGCCGATCCTGCCGGAGCTGCCGCTCAAGGTCATCATCCGCGCGCTCCAGCTCAACGAACTGGCACTGGGCGAACCCGTGCTCGGCGTTGCCGCACGCCTCAGCGCCAGCGGCGGCGCGCGGCTGGGGCCGCCCAACGAAGGGCTCGACCTCAAGCTCGAGGCGAAGCGGCTCGACATGGGCGGTCTCTTCGACGTTACCCTGTCCTTCGTGCCGGAAAGCACGCGCCTGCAGCTCGCAGCCAAGCTCGACGAGCCGGCGGGCGGCCTGATCTCGAAGGTTGCGGGCCTGCCGGGCGAACCGCCGGTCAAGCTCGACCTCAAGGGCGACGGCCCGCTCGATGCCTTCCGCTCCAGCCTCGTCTTCACGGCCGGCCCGACCATCGGCGCCGACGGCTCCGCGACGCTCTCGCGCTCGGGAGCTGAACGCCAGCTCGTGCTCGCGCTCGATGCCCGCATCGAAGGGTTGATGCCGGCGCCGGTGGCTCCGGTCTTCGCCGGCTCGACCCGCCTCGATGGCTCGGTCGGCCTCCGCGACGACAGCGGCGTCGACATCCGCAATCTCGCGCTGGTCTCGGCATTGGCGCGTCTCGACGTGCTCGGTCGCTACAATCCCGACAAGACGCTCGATCTGCGCGTGACGGCCGCCTCCCGCCCCAACGAGGGTGGTCGCACGGTCGCGTCCGGTACCGAAATCGGCAAGCTCGCCTTTGACGCGACGATCCGCGGCCCGGTGGCCGGGCCGACCGTCGTCGCAAAGCTGGATGCAAGCGATGCCAAGCTCTCGGCCGGACAGTTCGGCAAGCTCGCGCTTGCCTTCAACGCGACGCCGACCGGCACGATCGGGGAGCCCGGCACCCGCATCGCTCTGACCTCGGACGGCGAGGCCAGCGGGATCGTGCTGGCCGACAAGGCGCTGATGCGCGCGGTCGGCGACAAAGTCACCTTCACCTTGCGCGGCACCGGGCAGGATGACGGCGCCGCCGATTTCGAGACTCTGAAGCTCGCGCTCTCCGGCGTCGAGCTGGACTACAAGGGCAAGCTCGGCCAGGCGCGGATGCTCGGCCAGCTCAAGGCCGTGTTGCCTGATCTCGCGCGACTGAGCGGTCTCGCCGGGCGCCCGCTCGGGGGCAAGGCGGATATCACCGCCGATCTCGATGCGACGCCGCGCCTGAACAACTACGCGGCGGTGCTTGCCGGCAAGGCCGAGCGCCTCGCCACCGGTGACGCTGCCCTCGACCGGCTGCTCGCAGGCAAACTGACCCTTGCCGGTCGCGTCAATGCGCTCGCCGGCGACTATAACGTGACCGGCCTGAGCGTGGCCGGCCAGCATGCTGCCTTCACGGCAGATGGTTCGCTGGGACAGCAGCAATCCGACCTGAAGCTCGCGCTGAACCTGCCTGATCTCAAGCGCGCCGATCCGCGCCTCTCCGGCCGTGGCGACGTCACCGCCCGGATCACCGGCCCGCAGAACAAGCTCGACGCCGCGGCCCGCATCGCCGTCGCCAATGTGACCGCGCTCGCCCGGCCGATCCCGCGCCTGACCATCGACGCCGTCGCGAAGGACCTGCAGGGCGCGCTCGATGCAAGCGTTACGCTCGCCGGCGAGGTCGATGCCAAGCCCGCGTCCGGCTCGCTGCGCCTTGCGCGCCAGCCGGATGACAGCTGGAACCTCTCGACGCTCGACTTCGCGCTCGGCTCTGTACGCCTCAATGGCGGCCTGACCCTCGATCCGGCAAGCCGCGCCGCTGGACGACTGACGCTCGCTGCGCGCAATCTCGACGATCTCTCGGCGCTGGCTTTGACCAAGCTCGGCGGCCGGCTCGATGCCGATATCGTGCTGGCGGCGCCGGAAGGACGGCAGGATATCGACCTGACCGCTCGCGGCTCGCGGCTCGCTGGCCCGTCTCTGAGTATCGACAAGCTCGATGCCCGTGCCAATGCGAAGGACATCTATGGCCGTCCGATGCTCGATGCTGCCATCGCCATCGATCGCGCCGTTGCGGCTGGCGAGGCGATCAGCGGCATCCGCTTCGATTCGAAGGGCGCGCCCGATGCCAGTGCCTTCACGCTGAGTGCCAATGCTCGCGGCTTCGCGCTGAAGGGCGCTGGTCGCCTCGTTCCCGGCGAGCCGCTGAAACTGGAGCTCGCCTCCTTCGACGCGCGCCGCGACGGCCGCGCGATCACGCTGGCCAATCCCGCTGCGTTCAGCTTCCCGGCTTCCGGCGTCGAGATCGCCAATCTGGTTCTGCTGATCGACAAGGGGCGGGTGACGCTCGATGGCCGCGCTGGCGAGACGCTCGACCTGCGCTTCGCGGCCCGCGACGTGCCACTCTCCGCCGCGAGCATCGCCGTTCCCAGCCTGAAGCTCGCTGGCACACTGAATGCCGAGGCACAGGTCAAGGGCCGACCGGGTGATCTCTCCGGCCCGTGGAAGCTCAGGATCGCCCAGCTCGTCACGCCCGAAACCCGGCAGGCCGGCCTGCCGCCGGTCGAGATTCAGGGCGAGGGCGCGCTGAAAGGAGATGCCGCCGGCATCTCCGCCACCATCAATGCCGGAAAGGGCGCGAGCCTCACGTTACGCGGCACTGCGCCGCTCAACGCCTCCGGTCCGCTTGATCTCGCGGCCCAGGGACGCGTCGACGCGGCGCTCGCCAACACCATGCTCGCTGCGAGCGGCCAGCGTGTCACGGGCACGGTCGCCCTCGACATGCGTGCCGGCGGAACAGCGTCCGCCCCGCGCCTCAGCGGCAACGCGAGCCTCTCGGGCGGCAGCTTCACCGACGCCCTGCAAGGCATCCGCCTCAATGCCATCGAGGCGCGGATCGCTGCGAATGGCGACAACCTGACGATCGAGCGCGCCTCCGCCCAGACGCCGAACGGCGGCACGATCTCGGCGAGTGGTCAGGTCAAGGTCGATCCGGCCGCGGGCTTCCCCGGCAATATCCGCATCCGCGGCGACCGCGCCCAGCTCGTTTCCAGCGGGCTGGTGACGGCCGTGGCCGGGCTGAACCTCGAAATCACCGGGCCGTTGGCGCAGCGCCCGCGTCTCAGCGGCCGGGTCGACATCGCCTCGCTCGAAGTCTCCGTGCCGGATCGCCTGCCGGCGACGCTGCGGCCTGTGGACGGCATCAAGCATGTGAATGCGAAGGGCGCCGCCGCTGCACGGCTCGTTGCCGCTCGCAAGGCGCAGAAGGCCAAGGCGCGCGGTGGCCGCGCGGCGCCGGCTTTCGATGCCACACTCGCTCTGACGGTTTCCGCTCCGAACAAGGTCTTCATCCGCGGTCGCGGCATCGATGCCGAGCTCGGCGGCGAGATCCGTGTCGGCGGCACCTCCTCGGCGCCGGCGTTGGACGGCGGCTTCGAACTGCGCCGCGGCAGGCTCAGCGTCCTGACGCAGCGACTCGATTTCAGCCGCGGACGGCTGACCTTCGCCGGCGGGCCGATTCCCGATCTCGATTTCATCGCCCAGACCAGCGCTGGCGACGTCACCGCCCGGATCATCATCAGCGGCCCGGCCGACCAGCCGGTCTTCGCCTTCACCTCGCAGCCCGAACTGCCGCCGGATGAAGTGCTGTCGCGGTTGCTCTTCGCCCGCGCCTCAGGCTCGCTCTCGCCGTTCCAGGCCCTGCAGCTCGCGCAAGCCGCGGCGCAGTTCGCCGGTGGCGGTGGCGACGATACCTTCGAGCGGCTGCGCAAATCGCTCGGCGTCGACAATCTCGACATCCAGATGGGCGTGGGCGGACCGACCGTCGGGGCCTCGCGCTATATCAGCGACAACATCTCCGTGGGCGTGAAGGTCGGCTCCAAGCCGGAGGATAGCGGCGTCTCGGTCGGCATCGACGTGACCAAACGCCTGAAGCTCCAGGCCGAGACCGGGGCGGATGGCAGCGCCGCTGTCGGAATCGGGGCCGAGTGGGAATACTGAGCAGGCTTCCTCCGGGAATCGGGCTGTGCAGAGATTCGGCCCGAATTCGATTTCCGATGGAGCGATTCCCCGGCTTCGCAAGGCAAAAGCCGCTTGTGCGGTGCCGTTGGGGTTAATGCTTGGTGAATTTCGCCGGTCAAAGCGTGGCTCGCCTGCAACACCGGTTTCCAAAGCACCTCGTTCACAGGCCCGAGAGGCGGATCGTGGTTGATCGGCGGGGCGGCTTTCGTATGGTGGAAATGCGTCGGGACGTTCCCGGTCGCTGTTTTTCGCCTTCGCCTCCGAAATAGGTCGGTGACGCAGGCGAAAGACCGGGAATAGGCAGGTTCTGCGATCAGGCTGAAAGTCTGGGGCGGGGGCAGGCTGAAGCCCGAGGGTCTCGAAACTCTTTTGGAGGTTACCAAATGAAGCTCGTCAAGAGCCTCCTCCTCGGTTCCGCCGCCGGCATCGCCGCGGTCGCCGGGGCTCAGGCCGCCGACCTTCCCTCGCGGAAGGCCGCTCCGGTCGAATACGTTCGTGTCTGCTCCGCCTTCGGCGCGAACTTCTTCTACCTGCCCGGCACCGACACCTGCCTCCGCATCGGTGGTCGTGTCCGCGCTGAGTATTCCTTCGGCGAGCGTTGGAGCGCCGGCCAGGACGCGTTCGGTACCCGCGCTCGCGGTCGTATCTTCCTGGACGCCCGCAACCAGACCGCTTATGGCACGCTGCGCACGTTCATCCGTTATGACCTGACGACCACCACGGGCGTGTACCGTTACGGCGGCACCAACTCGGCTGCCAACCGCTTCTCGGGTCTGAACGGCGTGAACCAGGACGACTCGATCGGTCTGACCGACGCCGTCATCCAGCTCGGCCCGTTGACCGCAGGTCGTACGGCGTCGATGTTCCAGTTCTACGCCAACGACTACACCTTCCACGGCGCCCGCACCTCTGACCGTCAGGTCAACCTGCTCGCCTACACCGCGTCCTTCGGCGGTGGCTTCACCGCTACGGTCTCGCTGGAAGATCCGCGCACGACCGGTCGTCTGGGTGCGGCTGCCGGGACCGGTGGTTACTCGGGGATGACCTATCCTGACGTTGTCGGTCAGATCCGTGTCGACCAGGGTTGGGGTTCGGCCTCGATCTCGGGTGCCTTCGGCGATCGCGGCACCTACAGCAATCCCTATGCTCCGACCTTCGGCACCGGCGCCAAGAAGGACGAGATGGGCTGGGCCGTCCAGGGTGGCGTGAAGATCAACCTGCCGATGCTCGCCGCTGGCGACGCTCTGTTCGTGCAGGCTGCCTATGCTGATGGTGCTCTCGAGTACATCGGCTGGGGTTCCAACGCCGGTCACGGCCGCGTCGCCGCCTACCCGGTCGGCAACTACGGTGTCGAGTTCGGTCGCGTGAAGTCGAACACCGGCTACACGATCCTCGCTGCCATGCGGCACTACTGGACCCCGGCGATCCGTTCGGACTTCCTGGTCTCGTACTCGGCTCTCCAGACGGCTGGCTTCATCCCCGGCTCCACCAAGTCCTACGACCCGAAGGAGCTGGTCGCCAGCGCCAACCTGGTGTGGTCGCCGGTCTCCGGCCTCGACATCGGCGTCGAGGTTCTGTACGCCCGCACCGAGTTCGGTGGTCGTATCCCGGACGCCAAGGCCTTCGCCATCAACGGCAAGACCATCAAGTCGGACGACTCCTGGAGCGGCCGTCTGCGCATCCAGCGCGACTTCTGATCGGTTTCCGATCTCTAGTCAGGAAGCCCCGGGGAAACCCGGGGCTTCTTTTTTATGTGGGTTGTCCCGGCTTCGCTGTTGACGGAGCCTACTCGCCCGGCCTGATCTGGCAGGGGCGTTCCGGCCGCGATCCCAGAAGGGCACGGCTTCGATCGTCCGTTGAATCGATATCTGCGGATCGCTCGACAAGTCCTTGAGAAAACGAGAGCGATCCCGACAGGGGATACCCGCACCGACACCGGGTCGGCGTGGGGCAGGGGGCGGTGCATGTCTCAACCGGCGCGTTGGCTCTGGGGGCTGATCCCACTGGGCTTGTTGTGGGGAGCCGGGAATCTCGCGCTCGATCCCGCGATCGAGCGCGATGTCGGTCTGCGCGCCGAGCAGGCCGTGGCGGCCGTGGCCGGCACGACGCCGGGCGCCCGTCCGGTCGTTGCCCAGGTTGATGGTCGCGATGTCACCATCGGCGGCGAAGTCCTGTCCTCCGACGGCGCGAGCAAGGCGATGGCCCGGCTGCACGGCGAATTCGGTGTACGCCGGACGCTCGGCGGGCTGTCGCAGGTCGTCGCTCAGAAGCCCTATTCCTGGTTCGTCAGTCGCCAGCCCGACATGGTGACGCTCGGTGGCTTCGTGCCGGATCTCGACACTGCGGCGGCCAATATGGCGGTGGCATCGGCGGCGTTGCCCGGTCTGCGGATCGACGACCGACAGACGGTCGCCTTCGGCGCGCCGGAGGGATTTGCCGCGATGGCGGTGGCGATGCTCGCCGAACTGCCGAAACTGGCTTCCGGGCGGATAGCCCTCGACGATGGCCGTTTCTGCATCGAGGGCAAGGCGGTCAGCTCGGATGCGTTCCTGGCCCTCGAAGCCGCGCTGGCCCAGGCAGAGCGCCCCGGTTTCCGCGCGGTGAAATGCGATCTCGAACCGCCGACCGTGACGCCCTATCGCTGGAGCGCCGAGCATGAGGCCGGCGGCGCGGTTGTCGTGCGCGGGTTCTATCCCGACCAGGACGCGCGCCGGCAGGTGCTGGCAATGGCGCGGCAGGCGCTCGGCACAAGCATGGTCCTTCGCGACGAGATGAAGCCGGCGCTCGGCGCACCATCGGCCTTTCTCGCGAAGATCGCGCGTGCGGCCGGGGATCTGGCGCGGCTGCGGCAAGGCAAGGTCGAGATCAACGGCGACACCTACACTCTGGCCGGGAAGGGACCTGAGACCTACGAGGCCTGCCAGGCCTTGCGCCTGCAGGTCGCCCAGATGGAAGGTCCGGATTCGGTGGCGCAGGCTGCGATCGAATGTCCGCCCGCTCCGCCGCCGGTGCCGGTCGTGGTGCCGCTTCCGGAGGTGCCGGAGCTGATCCTGCACGATGTCCTGCCTGCTTCGCCGAAGCCGGAAGGCGCCGCAGCGTCTCCGGAGCCCGCGCCGGCGCCTGCGCCACCGCAAACGCCTGTCCCCACGCTGCCTGCAGGTGTGCCGATGACAACTCCGCGCGCGGTTGCGCCCGTGCCTCTGGATTGGAGCGCGGTTCGCAACGATGGCGGCGTCCGATTGAACGGCAAGCTGCCGGACGAGGCAGCGCGCGCGAACATTCTCGCCGCCGCGCGCGGCCTCTTCGGCGCAGCGGCCGTCGATGACCGAATGGCCATCGAGCCGGCCTTGCGGTCGGAACTCGACCTGCCGGCCTCGACCGCCTTTGCGCTCGAGGCTCTCTCGAAGCTCAAGACCGGCTCCGTGACGATCCGCGAAAAGGCTTTCGCGATCGCGGGCGAGATCGCGGACGCCGCGAGCCTGGCGGCGCTGCGCGATCTTCTCGCCCGCAACGCTCCCGCCGGCCTGGCCTTGGCCAACCTGCCGGACAGCGTTGTCGTACGGCCCTATGGGCTCTCGCTCGCGGCGGACCGGACCGGATTGAGGCTCTCCGGATACCTGCCCGATCGGGCGACGCAGGGAGCGTTGCGGGCACTGGTCGGCGATTCCCCGCTGAAGGACCGCTTCGAGGACACGACGACCGTCGTCCCCGGTGCTCCCGCTGGATTCACCGCGACGGCACGGGCGGTGCTCGCCGATCTGCTGCGCCTCGATCTCGGCTCGGCGTCGGTCGTGGACGATCAGGTTACGCTGCGCGGCCTGACCTGCCGCGACCTGATCAAGAGCGAGATCGAGACCAGCGCCGCAACCGGCCTGCCGCAAGGCTTCAAGGTGGACGCCGTCGTCAGCCTGCGGCAGACCGGCTGCGTCGTCGATCCGCCGGCGAGCTGCCAGAACGATCTCGACGGGCTGACCAAGCGCAATACCGTCCTGTTTGGTCAAGGAACCTCGGTCGTTGAGCTCGATGCCACGACCGAACGCGTGATCGGCGAGGTCGCAGCCATCCTGCAGAAATGCCCTGGCTCCCCGGTCGTGATCGAAGGCCATGCCAATCGCGACGGCGAACGGCGCGGCTTCGACAATATGGACCTGTCGCTGCGCCGGGCCTTGCGCGTGCGCGATGAACTGGTGCGGCGCGGCATCGAGCCCGGCCATCTCGCGGTCAAGGGCTATAGCAGCGCCCGCCCGCTCGTGCCGCATGAGGCCCCGGAGGCCCGGGCGATGAACCGCCGCGTGCAGTTCACCGTGGCGAAGTAGGAGGCGGACATGCTCTATCTCGCCAGCCAGTTCGTCTGGTTCCTGCTCGCCGCCTTCGGGCTCGGCTTCGCCATGGGCTGGATCAGCCATGACCGCGGCAAGGTCCGTTTCTGGAGCGGTGCCTGGAGCGTGCTGGCCGCGCTCTGGATCGCCGGCGCGGCTGTGACCTGGTTCCAGCTCCTGAACGGCATGCCTGCGACCTGGGTCGAGACGGCATTGCTGTTTGTCGCCGCTTATTGGGTGGGGTGCGCTTGTGCCGGTCTGGTGCGGAAGCCAGTGGCATCGCAGCCGAGTGCGGTACCAGTCGCTGCCCCGCAGCCAGCCGTTGTGGCGGCCGCAGCGTCGACGGGGTCGGCCGTCGCACCGCCAGCCCAGTTGCCGCCCGTCGAGAACGAGGCGGAACTGCCCGGCCAGCGCCCCGCAGGGCTCGTGACCGCCCGCGACGACACGCCCGACGATCTCAAGCTGGTCAAGGGCATCGGCCGGCAGAACGAGGGGCGCCTTCACGGCCTCGGCATCTGGCATTTCGAGCAGATCGCCGGCTGGACGCCGGAGAATGTCGAATGGGTTGGCGGCTATCTCGCCTTTCCCGGCCGCATCGAGCGTGAGGACTGGGTCGGTCAGGCCAAGCTTCTGGCGGCCGGGACAGAGACGGAGTTCGCCAAGCGAGCCAAGGCCGGCGAGGTTGAAACCTCGCGCGACGACGGTACGGCGGGGCAGGGCAATGTCGCCGGGATCGTCGAGGACAAGACCGAACGCCCGAAGCCTTGAGCCGTATCAGCTCGCGCGGCGCTCGGCTCGCGCGATCAGCTTGGCGATCCGCCGGATCATGTCCTTGCTGCCGAGCAGCGGGGCATGGCCCTGTCCGGGCGCGGTATGGACCTCGCAATCGGGATGGCGCTCCGCCATCTCCTCCAGCGTCTTCTCCGCCAGAAGGTCGGAATTGGCACCACGGATCGCCAGCATCGGCACGGCCTTGAGCGCGTCGAAATAGGTCCAGAGCACCGGCAGCGGCGCTTCGAGATCGAGTTCCTCCAACACCTTCATCAGCCTGACGTCGTAATCGGGCTTCAGGGCGCCGTCGCGATCGGTCCAGGTCCGGCGCGCCATCATCTCCCATTCGGCTTCGCTCAGGATCGGGAATTGCTGGTCCGAGAGACGCTTCAGGATCTCGGCGCCTTCCTGGAAGCTGCGCGGCACCGGCAGCTTGCCGACATAGCCTCGGATGCGCAGCAGGCCGCGCGCATCGATCACCGGCCCGACATCGTTGAAGACGACGCCGCTGATCATCGCGGGCCGCGCCGCCGCCAGCGCCATGGTCAAAAGGCCGCCGCGCGAGGTGCCGACGAAGATGGCCCGTTCGATGCCGCTTGCGACGAGCACCTGGACGAGATCGTCGAGCTCTATGCGGATGTCGTAATTCTTCCAGTTCTTGTCGTATTCCGAGAGCCCTCGGCCGCGATAGTCGAGTGCCAGCACGCGGCGCGGCTTGTCCTCATCCTGCGACAGGGCGATCGCGAGTTCGTGGAAGTCGGCGGCGGTGCGGGCGAAGCCGGGCAGGCAGATGACCGGCAGCGCGGTCGCCGCGAGCGAGCCGTAATCGCGCAGATGCAGCTTGAGCCCGTCGCTGGCGCTGACGAAGCGGGACGTGAAACCGGATTCGGGCGTCATGTTGGACTCAAAGAAGGCGGATGCGGAGGGAGCGCACCTAACCATGGCGGGCGGGCTCGCGAAAGCCGGCTTTCGGTTCAGGAACCGCCCCAGCCGCGCAGCTTGGCGAGGCAGTGATTGAACTGAACGAGCTCTTCCGGCGTCAGAACCGAGAGGAAGTCTTGCTCCATCTCCTCGCCGAGCCGGTCGGCCGTCTCGCGGATGGCCTGGCCCTGCGTCGTCAGATGCAGCGTGACGCGTCGCGCATCGGCGCTTTCCAGCGCGCGCTGGACGAGGCCGGCATCGACCAGCTTGCGCAGATGCTTCGAGACCAGCGTCTGCTCGATGAAGGTCGCCTCCGACAGGCTCCGGGACGACAGGCCGGGCTGATCGCCGATGCCGCGCAGCACCCGCAACTCGCGGATATTGAGCCCGAGCCGCTCCTTGTAGACCTGCGAGGCCTTCGCCATCGCGGTCTGACTCAACTGGTCGAGCCGGAAGGTCAGGAAGGAGTCGCGGGCCATCTTGCTCCCTTGCTCAGCCTTGCGTGCGCGTTCTGCTGGCCAGGCTCAGCGCAAGCAGCGAAACGGCCGTGCAGGCGAGGAGATAATAGGACGGAACCATGTCCGACCCCGTCTTCGCCACCAGCCAGGTCAGAGTGAAGGGCGCGAGCCCGCCGAACAGCAGCACCACGACATTGTAGGCGATCGACATGCCGGTCGAGCGCACCTGCGTCGGGAACATGCCGGCGAGCAGGCCGGGCGTCGGTGCCCAGATCGCGGCGATCGAGAGCGCGCAGATCGCCTGTGCGATCAGCAGGCGCTCGAAGCTCGGCTCCGCCACGACATAGGCCAGCAGCGGATAGGAGAGCAGCGCGAAGCTCAGCATGCCCAGCAGCCAGACGCGGAAGGCGCTCCAGCGATCGGCGAGATGGCCCATGATCGGCACGAAGGTGAAGAGCAGGATGCCGCCGATCAGCGAGCTCAGCATGGCGCTGGTGAAGGGCAGCTTGAGCTGGCGGATCACATAGCCCGGCAGGAAGATGAACCAGACATAGTTCGAGGCCGTACCGGGGATCATGATGCCGAAGCAGCGCAGCAGCGCGTTGCGGTGCTCGGACAGAACGGTGCGGAACGGCGTCTGGCCTTCGCCCTGCTTGGTGTCCTTCTCGTATTCCGGAGATTCGTCGACGAAGCGGCGGATATAGAAACCGAGCGGCGTGATCAGCGAGCCCAACAGGAAGGGAATGCGCCAGCCCCAGTTTTGCAGGTCCTGGGGCGTCAGCAGCGTCGCCAGCGCGTAGCCGGAGAAGGCAGCGAGCGCGAGCGCCAGCGCCTGCGAGCACATCTGGAAGCTGCCGAACATCATCTTCCGGCCGGGTGGCGCGTACTCGACCAGCATGGCGGTGGCGGAGGCGAATTCGGCACCGACCGAGATGCCCTGCAGGATGCGGGCGAGGATGACGAGGATCGGCGCGAGAATGCCGATCGTCGCATAGCTCGGCGTCAGCCCGATCAGCACGGTCGAGAACCCCATGATCAGGATCATCACCGTCAGGATCGGCTTGCGGCCGAAGCGGTCGGCATAGGTCGAGAGCAGCACCCCGCCGACCGGACGGACGAGGAAGGAGATCGCGAAGGTCGCCGCCGTCAGCAGCGCCGAAACCAGCGGGTCGGAGGTCGGGAAGAAGACCTGCGCGATCACCGTCGCGAAGAAGCCGTAGACGAGGAAATCGTACCACTCGAGGCCGTTGCCGATCACCGAGGAGATCACGGCGCGGCGGACCATGGCCGGAGAGCGCGGCTCGGCGCTCGAGATCGCGGCGGCGGTCATGCGTTGGCTCCGGTCTGGCGCTCGGCGAGGCGGCACAGGATGCTGGCGCCGACCGGCAGCAGGCGGTCGTCGAAATCGAAGGTCGGATGGTGGCACATCGCGCCGGGCTGGCCGAGGAAGATATAGGCGCCCGGCCATTCGGCCAGCATCAGTGCGAAATCGTCTGAGAATGGCAGGGGCGTGAGATCGGTCTGCACATTGGCTTCGCCGAGCACTTGCCCTGCCGCGGCTGCCGCAGCAGCGGCGGCGCGAGGATCGTTGAGGCAAGGCGGGCAGCTCGCCTTCTTGGTGCAGGTGATCGTGCAGCCCGACATCAGCGCCAGGCCCCGGCAGGCCGCATCGAGCTTGTCGATGATGCGGGCTTCCGTCTCGGGATTGTAGGTGCGGATCGTGCCGCTGAGCTCGGCCGAGTCGGGGATGATGTTCGAGGCCGTGCCGGCGACGAGCTTGCCGAGGCTGATCACGGCGGGCTGCATCGGGTCGACATGGCGGCCGACGACGGATGAGATTTCGATCGCAAGCCGCGCCGCGACCTGCAGTGGATCATTGGTGGTATGGGGCGCCGCGCCGTGACCGCCCTTGCCCTTGATCGTGATCTCGAACACGGTCGTGCCGCTCAGCGTCGGGCCGGGCCGCACAGCGGCGGTGCCTTCCTCGTAGAGCGGGATGGTGTGGAGCGCGTAGACCTCGGAGCAGGGGAAGCGCTCGAACAGCCCGTCCGCGATCATCCGCTCGGCGCCCTGGCCGATCTCCTCGGCCGGTTGGAAGATCAGATGGACCTTGCCGCGCTTCGGTGGGTTGGCGGCGAGATGGCGCGCCGCGGCCAGCAACATCACGGTGTGGCCGTCATGGCCGCAGCCATGGAACTGGTTCCTGGTGGCCGAGCGATAGTCGAGCCCGGTATCCTCCTCCATCGGCAGTGCGTCCATGTCGGCGCGCAGGCCGATGGTCGGTCCTTCAGCCGCGCCCTTGATGACGCCGACGAGCCCGGTGCCGCCGAGCCCGCGATGCACCTCGATGCCGAACGAGGCGAGCGTCTTCGCGACGAAATCCGAGGTCCGGAATTCCTGGAAGGCGACTTCGGGATGGGCGTGAAGGTCGCGGCGCCAAGCCTGGAGCGTGGGCGCGAAATCGGCAATGTCCTGCAGCATCGAAATTCCTCCGGCGCCCGGCAGAGGTAATTGAAAGTTTCAAATATTGCAATCAACAGGGAAGATCGTTGCGAGGGGTTAGGAAGCAGCAACGGTTGTCATTCCAGGGCGTGCCGCAGGTTCGAACCCGGAACCCACGACTGGGTGGGACATTCAAGGCTTGGTTGCAGTCGGCTCTCCCGGTCGTGGGTTCCGGGTTCTTCGCTTCGCGAAGCCCCGGAATGACAAGGGTGGTTAGAGGGCCCTCAGTCCCGCTTGCCGCCGCGCTTCAGGTCGTAATCGATCAGATAGGCGGTGCGCTGGTTCAGGCGCTCGCGATAGACCTGCAGGTTCTCCATCACACGCTGGACGTAGTTGCGCGTCTCGGAGAAGGGGATGCGCTCAACCCAGTCGACGGCGTCGACCTCCGGATCGCGCGGGTCGCCATAGGCGGCGATCCATTTCTTCACATTGGGCGAGCCGGCATTATAGGCGGCGAAGGTCAGGATATAGGAGCCGCGCCATTCCTTGAGCAGGTCGTTGAGATGGGCCGCGCCCATCCGCGCCGCATAGAGCGGGTCCTTTCCCAGCTTCTCCCAGTCGAAGGGCAGGCTCGCGCGCCGGGCCGTCTCGCGGGCGGTCGCCGGCATCATCTGCATCAACCCGCGTGCGCCGGCATGGGACATCGCGGTCGGGTCGAAGGCGCTCTCCTGCCGGGCGATGGCATGGACGATGGCGCGCTCCATCGGATCGCCGAGCACGTCGAATTCCGGGATGCCGTTGACGGGATAGGCCGTCATGTCGAGCGGGAAGCCGCGTTGCAGCGCAGCCTTGCCGATGCTGACCTGAGCGCGCGCATCGGTCTCGCGCCGGGCAATCGCGGCAATCGCCTCCAGCGCCTCGGTCGTGTGCAGGCGCTGCGCCAGATCGTTCAGCATCAGCGTGGCGAGGTCGCGCTCGCCGATGCGGTAGAGCAGGCGCACGGCGCGATGGCCCGGAAGCGTCTCGAGCCCGGCGGCAACCGTACGTCGCAGCGGTAGATCGGAGAAGCCGAGCTTCGCGCGCGCCAGTTGCCCGTAATAGGCGATCGGCTGCTCAGCAGCCTTGCCGAAGGCGGCCTTGGCCTCATCGGTCTTGCCGAGATCCTCATGGGCGCGCCCCTGCCAATAGGCGGCGCGAGCGACCGAGATCGGCGTCTCGGCGATGCCGGCGGCCGTCTCGAAATGCTTCAGAGCCACATCCGGCTTCTTGAGGAAGCGCAGCGCGATGAAGCCGGCATGCCATTCGGCCTCGATCCGCTCGGCCGCATCCTCCGCGCCATGGCCGGACGAAACCTCGTAGGCCTTCTGCGGCTGGCCGGCATCGAGGAGCTTGCGCGCGATGATGCGACGCTCCTCCCACCAGCCATCGCCGTCGCCAAGCAGGGCCGGATCGCGGGGGATCGCTGTCAGCGCCTTCACGGCATCGTCGAGCTTGTCGCCGCGGCGCGCCTGCTGCGCCTGCAGGAAGGCGAAGGAGATATCGCCGCGCAGCGAGGCCGGCACCGCCGCAATCAGCTTCTCGGAGATCGGCCGGCGCGCCTTGGCGCTGGCGAGCCGCGCCTTGGCCAGCACGACATAATCGGCCGAGACGCGGGCGGCGTTGCGCAGGGCCGCCTCGCCATTCTCGCGGAACAGGAAGCGCTCGGCCCGGAGGCGATGGTCGTCCTTGCTCAGCACAGTCTCGAAGGCGCCGAGCACGATCTTTTCGAGGGCTCGCCCGAACGTGTCCTTGCGCCAGCTTTGGCGGATGAGGGCATTGGCCTCCTCGGCCTTGCCTTCCTCCTTGAGCGCGATGGCGAGCGCGATCCGCCCGGCCGGCGAGACGGGCTGCTGGCCATGGAAGAAGGCGCGCACGATCGCCGGGCTTTTCTTTTCGGCGATCAGTGCCTCTTCGGCGCGGCGTCGAAAACGGGTCGTGGCCGGATAGTTCGGGTGCTCGCGCAGGAAGGCGTCGATCCGCAGGAAGGGTACGGCCCCGGCATTGGCATGGATCGCCACCCATTCGAGCAGCGAGCGCGTCGAACGATCGCCCACCCGCGCCGCGAGGTCGTCGCCCTCCGTGAGCGCGCCGCGGCGATAGGTGGCGACAGCAGCCTTCACGGCCTCGATATTGACGGTGTCGTCGCCGCGCAGCGCATTGGCGGGGTAGGGCAGTGCGCCCGTAGCCTCGACATCGCCGAGCATGGCGAGCTTGCGCTGGGTTGCGAGCATGCCGTCATCGCCCGCTCGCGTCGAAGACGCCGAGAGCAGGACGGGTAGCAGCAGGCAGATCAGTCTCCTCGCAGCGGCAGGCGAGGCCATGGCGCGGCTCCGGGCTCGGATGGTCATCGACGAATGGTCGGGGAAGGCCGTTTATGAAGGCTTAACTATGAGGCCACGCATTTTCATGACTTGCCGGCTTTGCCTTGGCGAGACGACGGTTTATGTGTGGCGGCCCCGTAACCCGCGTTTTCGTCCCAGGATCGTCCCATGACCAAGCACATTGCCTTTACCGGCTCGATGCCCGCTCTGGTCACGCCGTTCAAATCCGGCAAGGTCGACGAACAGGCGCTGCGCGCGCTGGTCGAATGGCAGATCGGCAATGGCTCGACCGGGCTCGTGCCCGTCGGCACCACCGGCGAGAGCCCGACGCTGTCGCATGACGAGCACAAGCGCGTCGTCGAGATCGTCATCGACCAGAACAAGGGCCGCGTCCCGGTGATCGCTGGCGCCGGCTCGAACAACACGATCGAGGCGATCGACCTCGCGGTCCATGCCGAGAAGGCCGGCGCCGATGCCGTGCTCGTGGTCACGCCCTATTACAACAAGCCGACCCAGGAAGGCATGTACCAGCACTTTAAGGCGGTGAACGATGCGGTCGGTATTCCGATCATCATCTACAACATCCCGCCGCGCTCGGTGGTGGACATGTCGGTCGAGACGATGACGCGGCTCTACGAGCTGAAGAACATCGCCGGCGTGAAGGACGCCACCGCCAACCTCGCCCGCGTCTCGCAGCAGCGCCACGCCATGGGGCCGGACTTCATCCAGCTCTCGGGCGAGGACATGACCGCGCTCGCCTATATGGCGGCCGGCGGCCATGGCTGCATCTCGGTCGTCGCCAATGTCGCGCCGCGCCTCTGCGCCGACCTGATGGAGGCCGTCCAGAAGGGCGACTATGCCGGCGCGCTGAAGGTGCAGGACCGGCTGGTGCCGCTCCATGATGCGATCTTCAAGGAGCCCGGTCTCGCCGGCGCCAAGCATGGCCTCGCGCTGCTCGGCCGCATCGAGGAGGAGGTCCGCCTGCCGCTGATGCCGGTGACCCCGGCGACTGGCAAGGTCATTCGCGAGGCCATGGTTTTCGCCGGGCTGTTGAATGCCTAAATAGGATGGATGGCCGCGCCGGATAGCGCGCGGTCATTCGCTTGTCCCGCCGGGGTAAGCGGAAGAATGACAAGACCAGTGGTTTCAGAGGCTTGGGCGCCGGTTTCGAATCGGATTCTCAAGCTCTGGCAGCGCCGGTCGAGCAGCATGGATTCAGCGGAACGGCATGAAGAAACCCGATCCGGAGCGCTATCGTCTGGCAGCGGATAACCGCAAGGCGCGCTTCAACTACGAGATCAAGGAAACCGTGGAGGCGGGCATCGCCCTGCAGGGGACCGAGATCAAATCGCTGCGCGGCGGCAAGGCGACGATCGGAGAGAGCTATGCCGGCCCGATGGGGACGGAGCTCTTTCTGTTCAACGCCCATATTCCGGAATATCTCGAGGCGAACCGCTTCAATCACGAGGTCCGCCGGCCGCGGAAACTCCTGCTTCACAGGCGGGAGATCAACAAGCTGATGGGCGCGGTCCAGCGCGAGGGCATGGCCCTGATACCGCTCAAGGTCTACTTCAACGACAGGGGCAGGGCGAAAGTTGAGCTCGGCCTCGGCAAGGGCAAGAAGCTCCACGACAAGCGCGAGACCGAGAAAGAGCGCGACTGGAACCGTGACAAGCAGCGGCTCTTGAAGTCGGGCGGGTAAAGCAGGCCTTCTCTTCTCCCCTTGCGGGAGAAGGTGGCAGCGCGAAGCGCTGACGGATGAGGGGTCGCGCGACCCTGATCGTCAGTCTCTCGCGACTTTTCGAAAAGCGCAGCGCGACCCCTCATCCGCCCCTGTCGGGGCACCTTCTCCCGCAAGGGGAGAAGGGAAGAAAGCGCCTCGCTCTACGATAAGCGTTACCCCTCAGTCGGCTCGTCGCCCTGGCGGATACCGTAGCGCCGCTCCAGCGATGGATTGCCGGGCGTGCCCGGCGCTCCGGTAACCCCGCTCCGGCTCGCCCGCTCGGCCGGGTCGCGGCCGATCTTCTGCATGAGCTGGGCGAGATCGACGAACTCGTCGCATTGACGGCGCAGTTCGTCCGAGACCATCGGCGGATTGGTCGAGATCGTCGAGACCACCGAAACCTTGACGCCCTTGCGCTGCACGGCTTCGACCAGCGGCCGGAAATCGCCGTCGCCGGAGAACAGATAGATCTGGTCGAGATGCGGCGCGAGCTCGAGCATCTCGATCGCCAGCTCGATGTCCATGTTGCCCTTGATCCGGCGCCGGCCGGTGGCGTCGGTGAACTCCTTCGCCGCCTTGGTGATCACCCGATAGCCGTTGTAGTCGAGCCAGTCGACCAGCGGCCGGATCGAGGAATACTCCTCGCTCTCGACCAGCGTGGTGAAATAGAAGGCGCGGATCAGGTTGCCGCGCCCCTGGAACTCCCGCAGCAGGCGCCGGTAGTCCATGTCGAAGCCGAGCTGCTTCGATGTGGCGTAGAGATTGGCGCCATCGATGAAAAGCGCGATGCGCGGTGTGGCGCTCATGGCAATCACTCCTGCTGAAATATCTTAAGGCAATAAAATGGACGTAAAACGCGTTCTAACGATGTCGTTTCATGACTGAAATTTGACAAGTTGCAAGGGCTGTCCGTGGCACCTTGATGCAGTGTCATGCCCGGGCGTCAGGTTCGCAGGCGCGCCGGATTGCCCACGGCCGTGGCGCTGGCCGGCACGTCGCGCGTAACCACGCTGCCGGCGCCGATAATGGCGTCGTCGCCGATCGTGACGCTGGGCAGGATGATCGCGCCGCCGCCGATCCAGACATTGCGCCCGATGCTGACCGGCCGTCCGAATTCGAGCATCTGCCGGCGCTGGGCCGGGTCGCGGGGATGGTCGGCGGTCAGGATCTGCACGCCGGGGCCGATCTGCGTGCCGTCGCCGACCGTCACCGCGACGACGTCGAGGATGATGCAGTTGAAGTTCAGGAAGACGCCGTTGCCGAGGCTGATATTGTAGCCGTAGTCGCAATGGAAGGGCGGGCGGATGGCGACATCGCGCCCGACATGGCCGAAGGCCTCCTGCATCAGCGGCAGCCGCGCTTCGGGCGTCGCAACCGTGGCGTTGAACCGCTCCATCCACGCACTGATGCGACGATTGTCGGCGATGAGCTCAGGGCTGTCGGCGCGGTAGAGTTCGCCCGCCAGCATCTTGTCCTTCTCGCTACGCATCACGTTTGCTGCGTCGCTCAGGCTTTGCCCCTGGGGAATTCCAGCCCCATCTCGCGGTAGCGCTCCGGATCGTCGCTCCAGTTCTCGCGCACCTTCACGAACAGGAAGAGATGAACCTTGGCCTCGGCCGCCTCGGCGATCTCGACGCGTGCCTTCTGGCCGATCGCCTTGATCGTCTGCCCGCCTTCGCCGAGCACGATCTTCCGCTGGCCCTCACGCTCGACATAGATCGTCTGCTCGATGCGGACCGAGCCATCCGGCTTCTGCTGCCAGCTCTCGGTCTCGACGGTGGAGCGGTAGGGCAGTTCGTCATGCAGCCGCTCGAACATCTTCTCGCGGGTGATCTCGGCGGCGAGGAAGCGCAAGGGCGCGTCCGAGATCTGGTCTTCCGGATAGAGCCAAGGCCCGAACGGCAGGCGCTTTTCCAGCCAGGCCAGGATGTCCTTGACGCCGTAGCCGGTCAGCGCCGCGACCATGAAGGTCGTCTCGAAGCTGCCGCGCTCGTTCACCTTGGCTGTGATTTCGAGCAGCTTCTCCTTCGGCACGGTGTCGATCTTGTTGAGGATCAGGAATTTCGGCTGCTTCAGCTCGGCCAGCCGCTCGAACAGCGCCGTGTTCTCCTCATGGTCGAAGCGCGCGACGTCGATCAGCACGCCGATCAGGTCGGCATCGGTGGCGCCGCCCCAGGCACTCGTCACCATCGCGCGGTCGAGCCGGCGCTTGGGCGCGAAGATGCCGGGCGTGTCGACGAAGATGATCTGCGCAGTGCCGGAGAGCGCGATGCCGCGCACCTGCGTGCGCGTCGTCTGCACCTTGCGCGAGACGATCGAGATCTTGGCGCCGACGAGCTGGTTCAGCAGCGTCGATTTGCCGGCATTCGGCGCGCCGATCAGCGCGACGAAGCCGCAGCGCGTGGCTTGATCGGTTTCAGACATTGTCACTTTCCGGGTTGTCGTTCCACAGGCCCTCGCGCCTCAGGAAGGTTTCGGCGGCGGCCTGCTCGGCCAGCCGCTTCGAAGGGCCGCGCGCCTCGGCGTCGGCGAGCCCGACGATCTTGGCGGCGACGACGAAGACCGGCGCGTGGTCGGGGCCGGAGCGGCCGCGTTCGCTATAGGTCGGCGTCTGGTAGCCCTTGCCTTGCGCCCATTCCTGCAGCGCGGTCTTGGCGTCGCGCAAGGGCCGGACCGGCTTCAGCATGCGCTCGCCGAAGGCGCGCTCGACCAGCGCACGCGCCGCCTCGTAGCCGCCATCGATGAAGACCGCGCCGATGATCGCCTCGCAGGCATCGGCCAGGATCGCCTTGTTCTTGCGGGCGCCGCCCAGGATCTCGCCTTCGCCGAGCCGCATGAACTGGCCGAGATTCCAGCTTTGCGCGACCTCCGCGCAGGTCTCCTTGCGGACGAGGTCGGCGAGCCGGCGCGAGAGATTGCCTTCCTCCGACTGCGGGAACTGCCGGAATAGCAGCTCGGCGACCGACAGGCCGAGCACGCGGTCGCCGAGGAATTCGAGGCGCTGATAGCTCGCCAGCCGCGAACCTTCGGCGCTCATATGGGTGAGCGCCGTGGCGAGCAGGCTCTGGTCCCCGAAACGGTGCCCGAGCGCGGCTTCGAGCCGCGCCGTATCCGGGGCCTTGCGCCCGCTGTCGCCCACCTTGCTCACTTGATGGTGCTGAACAGACGGTTCCAGCGAACCGTATAGGGCCATTCCCAGATTTTCCAGGCAGAAGCGCCGTCCTCGATCGAGAAGAAGATGATTTCGGCCCGCCCGACGAAATTCTCGAACGGCACGGGGCCGACGCTGCGATCGCGCGAGTCGAGCGAGTTGTCGCGATTGTCGCCCATCATGAAGAAATGTCCGGCAGGCACGATGAAGACCTGCGTGTTGTCGAAGGTGCCGGTATCGCCCTCGCGCTCGATGATCTGGTGGCTGACGCCGTTGGGCAGCGTCTCGCGATACTGGATCGTGGGAACGCTGCGGCCCCAGTTGTCGGCAGTCACGTAATCGGCGATGCGCTCGCGTTTCACCGGCTGGTTGTTGATGTGCAGGATGCCGTCGATCATCTGGATGCGGTCGCCCGGCAGGCCGATGACGCGCTTGATGTAATCGGTCGAATTGTCGCTCGGGAGCTTGAACACGGCGATGTCGCCGCGCTTGGGCTCGGACGCCCAGACCCTCCCCGAGAACAGCGGCGGGCTGAACGGGACCGAGTGCTTGGAATAGCCGTAGGTGTATTTCGACACGAACAGATAGTCGCCGATCAGCAGCGTTGGGATCAGCGAGCCCGAGGGGATGTTGAACGGCTGGAACAGCAGGGTGCGGATGACGAGCGCGATGAGCAGCGCCTGGACGACGACCTTGATCGTCTCGAGAACGCCGCCTTCATCCTTGGCCGCCTTGCTTTTGCTGTCGACGTCGTTGGCCACGCGGGCGCTCCTGAGGCTGCAGTCCAGCGCGCGGTCTAGCCGACTATCGCGCCTGCGACAACGCGCAAGAGCGGCAAGAGGGAAGGGCGCCAGTGGATGGCGAAAGGATGTCAGACGCAAATCCAACGCGGGGAAATGGCAGGATTGGGTTAGTTTACACCCGTGTGGCAGATTGACTGCCTTCATTTTCGCCAACAGCATCACAGTCGCGCGACACTGGGGGAATCACTCATGAGCACGAAGAAATTAGCCGCCGAAGCCATTGGCACGTTCTGGCTGACTTTTGCGGGTTGCGGCAGCGCGGTCATCGCCGCGGGATTTCCGAATGTCGGTATCGGGCTGCTCGGCGTATCGCTGGCCTTCGGCCTGACCGTCGTGACGATGGCCTATGCGATCGGCCATATCTCCGGCTGCCATCTCAACCCGGCAGTGACGGTCGGCCTTGCGGCTGGCGGGCGCTTCCCGTCGGGTCAGGTCGTTCCGTATATTGTTGCGCAAGTCGTCGGCGCCATCGTCGCGGCCGGCGTCCTCTACCTCATCGCGCGTGGCGCGCCGGCCTTCGACCTCGCCGGCGGCTTCGCTTCGAACGGCTATGCCGAGCATTCGCCCGGCAAATACAGTCTCGTCTCGGCCTTCCTCATGGAAGTCGTGATGACCATGATGTTCCTCTTCATCATCATGGGCGCGACCCATGGCAAGGCGCCCGCCGGCTTCGCGCCGCTTGCGATCGGCCTCGGGCTCTGCCTGATCCATCTCGTCAGCATTCCGGTGACGAACACCTCGGTGAACCCGGCCCGCAGCACAGGCCCGGCGCTCTTCGTCGGCGGCTGGGCTCTTCAGCAGCTCTGGCTGTTCTGGGTTGCCCCGCTGATCGGCGGCGTGCTCGGCGGCGTGATCTATCGCTGGCTGAGCGACGAGCCGGAAGGCCAGGTCACCGGCCGCTGATCGGCCGGGCTTAACCGGTAGCGCCTTGCAAGCCGTCGTCGTTCCGGAGCATCCCAAGCGGTGCTTCGGGCTGGCGGCGGCTTCTGCTTGAAGAGAGGGCGGCTCAAGCGGCCGGCCGTGCCTCGATCACCACGAAGGCCTGCGCCAGAGGCGGGTCGTCCGTCAGCGAGACATGGACGAAAGCCTCATAGCCCGACGGGGTCATGGCCTTCAGGCGCTGCGCCGCGCCGCCGGTCAATCGCATCGTCGGGCGCCCGCCCGGCAGGTTGACGACCTCCATGTCGCGCCAGAACACGCCGTGGCTCATGCCGGTGCCCAGCGCTTTCGAGCAGGCTTCCTTGGCGGCGAAGCGGCGGGCATAAGAGGCGGCGCGGGTCGCGCGACGGTCGGACTTCGCCCGCTCGCCTTCGGTGAAGACGCGCTGGGTGAAGCGCTCGCCGAAGCGCTCGAGCGAGCGCTCGATGCGGCGGATATCGCAGAGATCGGAGCCGATGCCGAGGATCATGTCCGCGATGTAGCGCGCTTTTCGCCCAACAGGAACCGCTTCCCGAAGCGGAAGGGCGAGGCGCGGTCGTTCAGCGTCCGCTTCGACCCTCGTCCATGGCCTGCCGCATCCGGCGGATCGCCTCGTCCAGGCCGATGAAGATAGCCTCACCGATCAGGAAATGGCCGATATTGAACTCGACGAAAGCCGGTACGCGGGCGAGCGTGCGCGCCGTATCATAGTCGAGTCCGTGCCCGGCATGGACTTCGAGACCGAGCTTTGCCCCGAGCGCGGCGCCGTTCGCCAGCCGCTGGAACTCCGCCTCCGCCTTGGCCGCTTCGCCATCGATGACGGCGTGGCACCAGCTTCCGGTATGCAGTTCGACGACCGGCGCGCCGAGCTTCGCCGCCATCGCGATCGGCGCCTCGTCCGGCTCGATGAACAGCGAGACGCGGCAGCCGGCCGCCCTCAGCCGGGCGATCACGGGAGTCAGATGGGCTTCCTGCCCGACGACGTCGAGGCCGCCTTCGGTCGTGCGCTCCTCGCGCTTCTCCGGCACGAGGCAGGCCGCATGCGGCTTCAGCCGCTCCGCCAGCGCGATCATTTCTTCGGTCGCGCCCATCTCGAAATTGAGCGGCCGGGTCAGTTCGGTAGCAAGGCGCTCCACGTCGGCATCGCGGATATGGCGCCGGTCCTCGCGCAGATGGGCGGTGATGCCGTCGGCGCCGGCGGCGATGGCGATATGGGCGGCCCGGACCGGATCGGGCAGGGTGCCGCCGCGCGCGTTTCGCACCGTGGCGACATGGTCGATATTGACGCCAAGACGCAGCCGATCGGCCATGATGCACTCCCCTTGTGTTCTTTAAGTCCTGCTTAGACGAAAGCGGCGCATCGGCTCAATGCAGGGATTGTGATGCCGGGCTCACGAATTGTGATCGGTCCGGCGAGTGGCGGAACCGTTACGATTCGATGAAGCGGAATAAGCGCTCTCCGTGAAGGTAATCGTAACCAGAACTCCGTAGTGTCGACTTCCGACAGAACAGAATTCGCGCGGGTCGATGCAGCTTCCACTGAAAAACGCGGCCTTCCAAACCGATATCCAGCCGGACCGGCGTGACAGCCAGCAGCCGCCCGAACGGGCGCTCGGCCGTGTCATCGCCTGCGACGGCTCGCGCGCCACGATTCTCAGCGCGGTCTCGACGGGAAACTGGCTGGCGGGTGATGCCTGGGCCATCGGACGGATGGTCTCCATCAACCTGGGCTCGAGCCGTATCGTAGCGCTGGTCTACAAGCTGCACGCCGTCGAGCCAGCCTGGAGCGAGGCTGAGGAGAATCCGATCCAGGTCGAGGTCGAGTTCCTCGGCGAAGTCCTGGAGAGCGCCGAGGGCCGGGTGCGTTTCCAGAGCGGCATCAGCACCTTTCCGCCGATCGGTGCGATCGCGCATCGCATCCGGGCAGGCGATCTCGCGCTGGTCCATGATCTCGGCGACCGTTCCGGCGTCGAGATCGGCCATGTCACGCAGGATGTGAGCATTCCCGCGACCGTCAGCATCCAGGACATGCTGTCGCGCCACTTCGCCCTGGTCGGGACCACCGGCGTCGGCAAGTCGAGCGCGGTCTCGCTGCTGCTGCGCCGGGCCGTATCGGTTCGGCCGCGCCTGCGTGTGCTCATCCTCGATCCGCACAACGAATACTCCAGCGCCTTTCCGGACCTGGCCCTGACCATCGACGGCGAAAGCCTCGATCTGCCCTTCTGGATGTTCAAGCAGGACGAGCTGGCCGATGTCGTGTTCCGGGGGCGGGCGGCCCTTGAGGACGAGCCGGATATCCTGCGCGAGGTCGTCTCGGCCGCGCGGACGCGCTATCGCCTGCCCAGCGGGCAGGATCTGGCGCGCGATCTCGGATCGAGCCTGCTGAAGCGCCCGCTCGATCTCGGCGCCCCGCGCCAGCCGGCGGACGGGCACCAGGCCGGGGGGGCTGACGCCGCCACTCCCTATCGCCTCAAGGACCTGTTCGCCGTCATCGACGAGCTGATCGGCCTGCATGAGCAGCGCTGGCCCCGCGCCGCCCTGCGCTCGCTGAAGGTGCGGCTGGAATCGCTCCATGCCGATCCGCGCTACCGCTTCATGTTCGGGCGGGCCAACATGTACGAGACCGTGGCGCCGATCCTTTCCCAGGTCTTCCGCATTCCGATGCATGGCCGGCCGATCACGGCCTTCCAGCTCGGTGGCCTGCCGGCCGAGGTCGTGAACGCAGTGGCCTCTGTGCTGTCGCGCCTGGCCTTCGACCTTGCCAGCGCGAGTCAGGGGGCCTGCGAGATCCTGGTGCTTTGTGAGGAGGCGCATCGCTACGTCCCCTCCGATCCCAAGCTCGGCTTTGCCCCGACGCGGCAGGCTTTGGCCCGAATCGCCAAGGAAGGCCGCAAATACGGCGCCTATCTCGGCATCGTGACGCAGCGCCCGGGCGAACTGGACCCGACCATCCTGTCGCAATGCTCGACCATCTTCGCGATGCGACTGGCGAACGAGCGCGACCAGCAGATCATTCGCTCGGCGATCTCCGACGCCTCCGCCAGCACGATCAATTTCCTGTCCTCGATCGGCAATCGCGAGGCGATCGCCTTCGGCGAGGGCGTCGCGACGACGATGCGGATGCGCTTCGCCCAGCTCCAGCCGCACGAACTCCCTGCAATGGGCGCGCGCGGCGGTGATGTCGCGGGCCGGCCCGAGCCGACGCTGGATGATATGGTGCGCCGCTTAGGCGCCTGAGGCCGACGCGGCCACCAGCGAATTTCTTGCATCGCGGTGGCTTTGCCTGTAAGGCCGTGCTCAATCCATTCCCTGCATCGCTGAGATCGGAAGAAGCCGGCCATGGCTCGCGTTACCGTTGAAGACTGCATCGACAAGGTCGAGAACCGCTTCGAGCTGGTGCTGCTTGCCAGCCACCGCGCGCGGATGATCCAGTCGGGCTCGTCGATCCTCGTTCCCCGCGACAACGACAAGAACCCCGTCGTTGCGCTCCGCGAGATCGCCGATGAGAAGCTCAAGCCCGAGGATCTCAAGGAAGATCTGATCCACTCGCTGCAGAAGCATGTCGAGGTCGACGAGCCGGAGCAGGAGACCGTTCCGCTGCTCGCCAGCCCCACCAGCGCCGCGACGCCGGACAGCGAAGTCCAGTTCGACCGCATGAGCGAAGAGGACCTGCTGCGCGGCCTCGACGGCCTCGTTCCGCCGACCGAGAGCGCCGACGACGAGGACTGATCCTCGATCACGAAATCCGGTGCGCGGATCGAATGTGAATCGATTGTTCACCGTTTCCGACTAAAGCCCGGCGCTGCCGGGCTTTTTTCATGGCCCTTCCGGAAAACGCCTTGCTGCCGCCGATGCCTGTGCAAATAATAATATGCTGCAATGATTGCAGGACGAGGCTGGGGCCCGCATGGGCATGATGCGGCAATACGAGCTCGTTGACCGGGTCAGGAGCTACAATCCGAATACCGACGAGGACCTGCTCAACCGGGCCTATGTCTATGCCATGCGTGCTCACGGCACGCAGAAGCGCGCCTCCGGCGATCCCTACTTCGCGCATCCGCTCGAAGTCGCGGCGATTCTGACCGATCTCAAGCTCGACGACGCCACCATCGTCGCCGCCGTCCTGCACGACACGGTCGAGGACACGGCCGCGACGCTGGAAGAGATCGAGACCATGTTCGGGCCGGATATCCGCCGGCTCGTCGACGGCCTCACCAAGATCAAGAAACTCGACCTCGTCTCGAAGAAGGCGGCGCAGGGCGAGAATTTCCGCAAGCTGCTGCTCGCCATCGTCGACGACATCCGCGTGCTGCTGGTCAAGCTCGCCGACCGCCTGCACAACATGCGGACGCTGCATTTCGTCCCGCCCGAGAAGCGCCTACGCATCGCCGAGGAAACGATCGAGATCTACGCGCCGCTCGCCGGCCGTATGGGTATGCAGGAACTGCGCGAGGAGCTGGAGGAACTCTCCTTCCGCCATATCAAACCCGAGGCCCACGCCACCGTGACCAAGCGGCTGGAGGAGGTGACCGCACGCGAGGGCAAGGTCATCGGCGAGATCGAGGAGGACCTGAAGGGCAAGCTCGCCGCCAGCGGCATCCAGGCCGAGGTCTTCGGGCGCCGCAAGCGTCCCTATTCGATCTGGAAGAAGATGGAGCGGAAATCCGTCTCCTTCGAGCAGCTCTCCGACATCTTCGGCTTCCGCGTCATCGTCGCGAAGCCGGAGGATTGCTACCGCGTGCTCGGCATCGTCCACATGACCTGGCCGATGGTGCCCGGCCGCTACAAGGACTACATCTCGACGCCGAAGCAGAACGACTACCGTTCGATCCATACGACGGTGGTCGGCCCCGGCCATAGCCGCGTCGAACTGCAGATCCGCACCGACAACATGGACCGCATCGCCGAATACGGCATCGCCGCCCATGCCCATTACAAGGATGGCCGCGCCGGCGAGCCGATCGGCCTGGCCGACGAGAGCCGCGCCTATCAATGGCTGCGCCGCACCGTCGATCTGCTGGCCGAGGGCGACAGCCCCGAGGAATTCCTCGAGCACACCAAGCTCGAACTCTTCCACGATCAGGTCTTCTGCTTCACGCCGAAAGGGCGGCTCATCGCCCTGCCGCGCGGCGCGACGCCGATCGATTTCGCCTATGCGGTTCATACCGATGTCGGCAACAGCGCCGTCGGAGCCAAGATCAACGGCCGCATCGCGCCGCTCCTGACCGAGTTGCAGAACGGCGACGAGGTCGAGATCACCCGTGCCGACGGGCAGGCTCCGCCGGCTGCCTGGGAATCGCTCGTCGTCACCGGCAAGGCCCGCGCCGCCATCCGCCGCGCCACCCGCGCCGCCGTGCGGCGCCAATATGCCGGCCTCGGCCACCAGATCCTCGAACGCGCCTTCTCCCGCGCCGAGCGCGCCTTCTCCGACGACAAGCTCAAGGCCGCGCTGAAACGCCTTGCCCGCAACACCGTGGACGACGTGCTCGCCGCCGTCGGACGTGGCGAGATGTATTCGGGCGACGTGGTCAAGGCCGTCTATCCGGACCTCGAACTGGAGAAGCGCGGCTCGACCGAGGGCAAGCCAAACGCGGCCGCCAGCGGCAAGGGCTGGTTCGAGCTGCGTCAGAACGAGAACCTCAAGTTCAAGCTGCCGGGCGAGGAGCCGGATACCGCGATCCCGATCCGCGGTCTCGGCGGCGACCTGCCGGTGCGCTTCGCGCCGCATGGCGGGGCCGTGCCGGGCGATCGCATCGTCGGCATCCTGACGCCGGGCGAGGGGGTAACGATCTACCCGATCCAGTCGCCGGCACTCGCGGCCTTCGACAACGAGCCCGATCGCTGGCTCGATGTCCGCTGGGACCTCGACGACAAGGCGCCGCAGCGCTTTCCAGCGCGCATCGCCCTGAAATCGATCAACGAGCCCGGCTCGCTCGCCCAGATCACCACGACCATCGCGGAGCATGACGGCAATATCGATTCCGTCTCGATGAACCGCCCGAACCAGGACTTCACCGACGTCACCATCGACCTCACGGTCTGGGACCTGAAGCACCTCTCGGCCATCATCAGCGAACTCCGCGAGAAGCGGGTGATCAGTCGCGTCGAGCGTGTGGTCGGGTAGGCGCTGCGGTCATTCCCGGCTCAGGCCTGCGGCCCGAGCCGGAAACCACCCTTATCATTCCGGGGCTTCGCGGAGCGAAGAACCCGGAACCCACGATGGGGTGGGCCATTTGCAGCTCGTTATTGAAGGTCTCACCCGGTCGTGGGTTCCGGGGTCGCGCCTGTGGCGCGCCCCGGAATGACAAGGGGACGAGATCGGTGCGATCTGGCGCCGACGGCTGCAGGGCGGCGCCATCGGGGTGAAGACTACCCCCGGAAAGCCGCAGCCAGCTCGCGCACGAACGCGCCCGCGCGCTGTGTCGCGACATTGCTCCTGAGCACGACCTGCGATCCGCCGAGCGCGGGCAGGCCCCATGCGGGCCCGATATCGACTGTGCCTGCCGGCGCGATCCGCGCGGCCAATGGCGAGACGCCGAGCCCGACCTGAACGGCCGCCGTGACCGCCGCCATGCCGCCGCCGACAAAAGCCTCGCGCCATGCGATTCCGGCGCGATCGAGTGTATCCATGCTGTGCCGGCGCAGGCGGCATTCCGCGACGAGGCTGACCAGCGGCACGGGCGCATCGGGCTGCCGCACGAGGTTGGGCGACGCGAACCAGCCGACCGCATCGTCGCGCAGGACCTCGCCGGTCCGCCCCGCCGCGAGCCGGCGCACGATCACGACATCGAGCTCGCCTCGTTCGAACGCCTCTTCCAGCATCCGCGACGGCTCGATTCTGAGATTGATGACGATGCCGGGGTCATGCGCCGTCAGCCGTGCGAGCACGGCCGGGACCTCGGCGCCAACAGCCTGCTCGCTGATGCCGACCGCGATATGCTCGGGCGCGACCGCGAAGGCCGCGAGCGCCTTGCCATGCGCCGCCATCAACTCGCGCGCGGCCGGCAGGAAGCGCTCGCCCTCGGCCGTCAAGCGGACAAGCCGCGGGTGGCGCTGCAGCAGCTGCCGACCGAGCCCGTCTTCCAGCCGCTTCACCCGTGTGCTGACCAGCGATTGCGTCGTGCCGAGCGCCTCGGCGGCGCGGGTGAAGCTTTTCAGCTCGGCCGCATGCAGGAAGGAGGCGACGGCGTCGATGTCCAGGGTGCTCATAAATCATGATATCACATCATTGATATCATCATAGATGCGATTTTCGGATTGAAAGAGCAGGCTTATGGTCCTCTTCGACAGGCGCGGTTGCGCCTCGATACGGAGACAGACCATGCCCCTGATCAGGATTTCCATGCGCCGCGGTCGCCCGGCTTCCGAGCCGGCTGCTATCATCGACGGCGTCTACAAGGCACTGCGCGAGACTTTCGAGGTTCCCGAAAAGGACCTCTTCGCCGTCGTCCACCAGCACGATGCCGACGAGTTCGTCTTCGACGCCAATTATTTCGGCTTCAACCGCAGCGAAAGCCTGGTGATCATCCAGCTTACCGTCGCCAATACACGCGGCGTAACGCAGAAGAAGAAGCTCTACGCCGCTATCGCCGAGAACCTGATGAAGGAGCCCGGCCTGAAGCCGGACGACATCTTCATCAACCTCGTCGAGGTCAAGCGCGAGGACTGGTCCTTCGGCGGCGGCATCGCCCAGTACGTGGCGTGACACCGCGCCCCTCCTCACCAACCGCGCCGTCATCCCGGGCGACCGCAGGGAGACCCAGGATCCATTCCTGAACATTTTAGAAGAAGGTTCAGGAATGGATCCCGGATCTCCGCTTCGCTGCGTCCGGGATGACCCGCGTTTCCAAGCAGGAGCGGGAGCCCAGCGGATCGCGCAATCGTCCCATGGCCGAAAGTGCGCACATGAAATTGCGGCGCCGCGCTTTCCGCCCTAAATCCTGTCCTGATGGAATGGACCGACGAGGGCACGATCATCGGCCTCAAGGCTCATGGCGAGAGCGCCGTGATCCTGGAGGCGATGACGCGCGAGCACGGGCGCCATCTCGGCCTCGTCAGGGGCGGGCGCTCGGCCAAGGCGCAGGCCTCGCTCCAGCCCGGAAACAGCGTTTCGTTGAGCTGGCGCGCCCGGCTCGACGAGCATCTCGGCGAGTACAAGATCGAGATGCTCACCTCCCACGCCGCCCGCCTGATCGCGGCGCCGGTCGCGCTCTACGGGCTCGGCACCATCGCCGGCCTGCTGCGCCTGCTGCCGGAGCGCGATCCACATCCGGGCCTCTATGAAGGGCTTTCCGTCCTCGTCGCCCATCTCGACGAAGCCGAGATGGCGCCGGCGCTGATCATCCGTTTCGAACTGGCGATGCTCACCGAACTCGGTTTCGGGCTCGATCTCGCGCGCTGCGCCGTCACCGGATCGCCGGATGACCTCAGCCATGTCTCGCCGAAATCCGGCAAGGCGGTCAGCCGGCGGGCTGCGCAGCCCTATCTCGACCGCCTGCTGAAGCTGCCGGCCTTCCTTGTCGAGGGGCAGGGCGGGCGGCGCCCGTCTCCGGCCGACATCCTCTCGGGCTTCGCGCTGACAGGCTTCTTCCTGCGCCGCCATATCCTCGATCCGCGCGGCCTGCGCGAACCGCCGGAGCGGGTACGATTGGTCGAAATGGCGACGCGCGCTGCGGCCAATGCGCCGCCTGCCGAATCATCCACCGTCTAAGCGCAAAAACGCACCCCCCGCGTTTGCGCCGGGGTCTTCGTACCTGCATTGTTCTGGCAGGCTGATTCGTGCTGTGCCATAGAGCAGGCGCGAAATGAGACAAGTTGAGGGCTGACGCAGCATGGGCAAACCGGTCGATCCGCCGCCGGAAGATGAAGCCGAGCGCATCGATCTGAAATCGGCGCTCGAAGAGCGCTATCTCGCCTATGCGCTCTCCACCATCATGCACCGTGCCCTGCCGGATGCGCGCGACGGCCTGAAGCCGGTCCATCGCCGCATCCTGCACGCCATGCGGCTGCTCCGGCTCGACCCCGGTCAGGTCCACAAGAAATGCGCCCGCATCGTCGGCGACGTCATCGGTAAGTTTCACCCGCATGGCGACCAGTCGGTCTACGATGCGCTGGTCCGCCTCGCGCAGGATTTCGCCCAGCGCTACCCGCTGGTCGACGGGCAGGGCAATTTCGGCAATATCGACGGCGATAACGCCGCCGCCTACCGCTATACCGAAGCGCGCATGACCGAGGTCGCGCGCCTGCTCCTTGACGGCATCGACGAGGATGCGGTCGACTTCCGCGAGACCTATAACGGCGAGGACGAGGAGCCGGTCGTGCTCCCCGCCGCCTTCCCGAACCTGCTTGCCAACGGCTCGCAGGGCATCGCGGTCGGCATGGCGACCTCGATCCCGCCTCACAACGCGGCCGAGCTCTGCGACGCCGCGCTCTACCTGATCCAGCACCCGGAGACGACCTCCGAGCAGCTCATGACCTTCGTGCCCGGCCCGGATTTTCCGACCGGCGGCATCATCGTCGAGACCCGCGCCTCGATGGCGGAGACCTACCGCACCGGTCGTGGCGCCTTCCGCACCCGCGCGCGCTGGCATGCCGAGGATCAGGGTCGCGGCACCTGGCTCGCGGTGGTCACCGAGATCCCCTACATGGTCTCGAAGGGCCGGCTGATCGAGAAGATCGCCGAACTCCTCAACGACAAGAAGCTGCCGCTGGTCGGCGACCTGCGCGATGAGTCGGCCGAGGACATCCGCATTGTCATCGAGCCGCGCGCCCGCAATGTCGATCCCAACCTGATGATGGAATCGCTGTTCCGGCTCTCCGAGCTGGAATCGCGCATCTCCATGAACATGAACGTGCTGACCGGCGGGTTGGTGCCGCGCGTGCTCGGCCTCGCCGAGGCGCTGCGCGCCTGGCTCGACCATCGCCGCGAGGTGCTGCAGCGGCGCTCGCGCTTCCGCCTCGGCCAGATCGACAAGCGTCTCGAAATCCTGCGCGGCCTGCTGATCGTCTATCTCGATCTCGACCGGGTGATCAAAATCATCCGCGAGGAGGACGAGCCCAAGATCGAATTGATGAAGGTCTTCGACCTCACCGAGATCCAGGCCAACGCGATCCTCGACACGCGCCTGCGCGCCTTGCGCAAGCTCGAGGAGATGCAGCTCAAGACCGAGCTCGACGAACTCACCAAGGAGAAGGAGCAGATCGAAGGCCTGCTCGGCTCCGAGGCGACGCAGTGGAAGACGATCGCCTGGGACATCCGGCAGGTGAAGAAGACCTTCGGCCCGGAAACCGCGATCGGCAAGCGCCGCACCGATTTCGCCGATATGCCGGAGACCGCCGATATCGACCTGACCCAGGCCATGGTCGAGCGCGAGCCGATCACGGTCGTCATCTCGAAGAAGGGCTGGATCAGGGCGCTGAAGGGCCATGTCCAGGACAAGTCGAGCTTCTCCTTCAAGGGCGACGACGCGCTCCAGACCGCCTTCTTCACCGAGACGACGGCGAAGGTCCTGGTGCTGGCCTCGAACGGCAAGGTCTTCACGCTGGATGCTTCGAAGCTGCCCGGTGGGCGCGGCTTCGGCGATCCGATCCGCCTGATGATCGAGCTGGAGGAGACGGCCGAGATCGTCTCCGCCTTCCCCTACAAGCCCGGCACGAAACTGCTGATGGTGTCGAGCGAGGGCAGGGGCTTCGTCGCTCCCGCCGACGATGTCGTCGCCAATACCCGTAAAGGGCGGCAGGTGCTCAATGTCGACGGCGCGCATGTCGCGATGCTGGCGGTCCCGGCCGATGGCGACCATGTCGCGATCATCGGCGAGAACCGCAAGCTGCTCTGTTTCCCCATCTCGGAAGTGGCGGAAATGGGCCGCGGCAAGGGCGTCCGCCTGCAGCGCTACAAGGATGGTGGCCTCTCCGACGCCAGGACCTTCAATCTGGCTGACGGCCTGACCTGGCTCGACACCTCCGGCCGGACCTGGACGGTGACGCAGGCCGATCTGCTGGAATGGCTCGGCCACCGCGCCGAAGCCGGGCGCCTGCCGCCCAAGGGCTTCCCGAAGAGCAATACGTTCGGCGGGTGAGGCCGGAATTGCGTCATGCTCGGGCTTGAACCGGGCATCTTGGGATCAGGTCGCTCTCGGCAAGGGATTCTCGGATCAAGCCCGAGAATGACGCCATATCAAAGGCTTGCCGGCAAAGCCGGAATCAAGGTCGCAACCGCCTGAATCAGCGTCTCAGCGGATTTCCTGCCCGATGATGCCGGCTTCGAGGCCGATCGTGATCTTGTCGGTGACGGCCCAGAGCACGCCGGCGCGCGCCTCGGGTCGCACGGCGATGTTGCTGCGGCTGAAGGGCGAGGAGAAGGCCGTCGCGCCGTAGCGCCAGGTCTCGTTGGCCGCGGTCAACCCTGCCGTCGTGTAGAGCATGACGTCGGGCGTCACGAGCACGCCGGCCTGGACCCTGAAGGCGCCGGCCAAGTCACGAGTATAGGCGACATTTCCGAAGCTCGGATAACCATAGCCGCCGACCGCGGGGGCGTAATCGATCGCGCCGGCGATACCGTAGACGAAATTGCCTTCGCGCAGCATCTTGCCCGCCTCCAGCCCAATCGTCGGGCCGGCGCTGGTGCGCATATGCTTCGAGCTGGTGACCTGGAAGCCCGAGGAGATGCGGGCATAGGACCCCTCCCATTTCGGCGAGAGGCTGGGCCGGTCCCAGGCGAAGGAAGGCAGCGGCGCAAAGCCGGACAGGGGCAGGTAGGCCTGCGCCTGTGCCGATGCGCCCGCGCCGAGCAGGGCGGCGAGCGTCACGGCGGAAAGAAGCGGAAATCTCACGTCGAAAGCGTCCTCGCGACAGCCTGCCCCGTCGAAGGCTAGCATGGAGCGAGGCGAATGTCGCGGTTTTGTGGCCAGGGCCGGCTGCGCCTCAGGCGATCTTGGTTCTGAGCTTGAGGAAGCGCAGCGTCCGCTCCGCGGTCGCGAGATCGAGCTTGTCATAGGCGTCGACATCGTCGTCGACGTCGCGCGAGGAGAAATAGAGCCGCCGCGCCCGCAATTGCAGGATGGCGCGGAAGGCGGTGGCGCCGATGCCGAGCGAGCGGCAGGCGACCGCGATGCCGCTGGAATCCCGCTGCATCAGCACGCGCAGCGCCTGCTCGATCGAGATGCCGGAGATCTCTGCCAGCACCTGCGAGAGGTGATAGGCGCGGTCCTCATCGGCCAGCATGGTCAGCACGTCGTCGACCTCGCGCACCTTGGCGGCGAGGTCGGAGAGCAGCAGCTTGACCTCGAGGCGCTGCTGGCGCGCCTGGCGGGCAAGCGAAACGCTCGCGTCAGTGGCTGGCGCCGCATTGCCGCCGTCGGAGAACTGTTCGACGATCCGCAGGACGCGCTGCGCGCGGTTCGGCGCGAGATCGGAGCGCCGAGCGAGCGCGTCGGTGATGGTGGCATCGTCCCCGCCGCGCTCCAGCAGCCGGTCGAAGCCGCGATCGGAGAAGGTGGCACCTTCATTGGCGCTGACGGTATGCAGCACCTTCTGGTCGCCGCGCTCGACGAGGATGTCGGTGACGCCCTCGGAAAGGCGTGCGCGCTCGGCGATGGCGACGAGGTGCTGCTGCGACTGGGTGACGGCGATGGCGGCGAGATCGGTATCGGTCAGGACCGGGGAGAGCGAGAGCACGAGGCGCGCGACCTCGGCATTGCTGTCGCCGCCGAGCGTGACCGCGACATTGTGCGGCAGGGTCGGTATCGCGGCGACGCGATCGGCATAGCCCTTGCGGTCCTCGTCGCCGAGATGGCCGAGCGAACCGGTCGCGATCTCGCCGTAATGCTCCTTGGCGGCCTCGTTCGGGGCGTGGTCGAGCAGGAAGAGATCCGTCACGGCATGGAGAAGCTGCCGGCGCGAATCCGACGACATGTCCGCCGGCATCCGGGTCAGATTACGCAGCATGAGGGCTCCCACGGCAAAGCAGTGGTGGCACTCTGCGCAGGCCCGGCTTGATTTACTCTTAAGGCGATCGCTTTCTTTTCTGAACAACGGGGCAATGACGCCCCGTTGTTCAGTCCGTGGGTAAGCCTGCTGCTCGGGGAGGCAGGCTCCTCGATTATGCGCTCATAGGCTGTATGTTTCTTGTCAGTACGGCGTCGATCATCACCATGACGATGAGCGACAGCCCGACCAGCGGAAAGATGAGGCCGCCAATGGCGAGCAAGGCCACGACCACACGTAGCGTTGCCTTCTCAGCCGGCAGCGGCGGTACGCCGAGGGACCCTTGCGGGCGCCGCTTCCACCACATCACCAGCGCCGAAACGCAGAGCAGGACGATGGCGAAGCAGGCGGCGAGCATCACGATCTGGTTCGTCACGCCGAATTCCTGCCCCATATGGACATTGATGCCCCATTCCAGCGCTTTGCCGAGCGGGCCGTAATCGGCATAGCTCATGTCGATCAGAGGCTTGCCGCTATATTGGTCGAGATGGATGACGCGCTGGAGCGCCATGTCCTTCGGGTAGACCGAGCCGGTATAGACCCCGCCCGGACCGCCCGGGAGATTGACGGCATAGCCGCGCGTCAGGCCCAGCCGATCGAAGGTGGCGACGGCGGCATCGAGGCCGATCGCATCGCCGCCTGTGGTCTGAGAGGCCGGCAGCTTCGCTTGCTCCAGCGACCAGGTCGTTGGCGTGACATGGGCGAGATGCTCGTCAGACATCGGCACGGCGACGCGCAGGCCGGTCGGATAGCCGAAGTTATGGCCGTTGGCCCATTGATTGACCTTGGCGCCCCACAGCACCGACCAGGGCATGCCGGTGATCGCGAGGAACAGGATGAAGCCGCCGGCAAAGAGGCCGGTGACCGCATGGAGATCGCGCCAGAACACGCGCTGGCGCGGCTTGCCCCGGACCGTGACAACGCCGCCGCCCTGCTTGCGGGGCCACCACAGATAGAGGCCGGTCAGCACCAGCAGGATCGCCCAGCCCCCGGCGATTTCGAGGGCGCCGTTCGCGATCGGCCCGAAATAGGCGAGGCTGTGGAGCTGCCGGATCACCCACATCACCGTGCCCTTGTCCGGGATCTGGCCGAGCACGCGGGCATCGTAGGGGTCGACATAGACCACCATCCGCGTCCCCGCCGGATTGCGGACCGTGACCTCGGCCGAGGCGGTCGCGGTTTCCGCCGGCAGGTACTTAACCGCCTGTCCGGGGAAGGCCTTCACGGCCTGCGCCACGATTTCGCTGGGCGGCCGCACGCCCGTCATCCGGGCCTCGACCCGCTTGACGTCGCGATGGATCAGGCCGTCGATCTCGGCCCGGAAGAGGTAGAGCCCGCCGGTCACGGCCAGCAGGATGAGGAAGGGCAGGGTGATCAGTCCGGCATAGAAATGCCAGCGCCAGACGGCGCGGTAGAGCGATGCGGCTGGCCGGCCTGCGCGTTCGGGCGCGGCCGTCGCCGTTGAGACGGTTGTCATGGATAAATCCTGGTCTGAGCTGAAGGAGGAAGGGCTTCAGACCGGGGCAGGGGGAGCGCGCGCGCCGAGTGGGGAACCCGGAGCCGAAGGAGACGAGACCTGTTCCGCTGACGGGCTGCGAGCAAAGGCGAGGACGGGCCTGTGCGCGGCAGGGTCGGTGGCCGGGAATGGCGGCGGTAGCGCGATCGCCGTCGACAGGCACAAGCTCGCGCAGCAATCCGGCAGTTTCGCGCCGCTGCCATCGGGCGCGGGATCGAACGGCGCCGTCTGGCCGGGCGCACAGAGCGGATGTACAAGCCCGGCGGAGGGCTGCGCCGACAATCCGGCGGCAAGCGCGACCAGCGTCGTCTGCAGGACGAGGACATAGACGGCGATGAGCGCGATCGCGCCCCTCCGCCAGTTCATCCGTCCCGTAGCTCCCGTCATGGACGAAGGCTTACCCAATCCGCGCGATCGGTGGAAGCGGCTTCGTGACGCGCCCTTGCTTACGCCGGCAGGCAGGCTGGGCCGAGCGGCTCGAAGCTCTTGTAGGTCAGAATGAACTCCTGATGGCCGAGCTCTTCGGATTTCGTCCGGCCGCTCCGGCCGAGCGAGACGACGAGATCGCGGATCTCGGTGCCAACTTCATCGAGCCCGGCGCGGCCTTCGAGAATGCGCCCGGCATCGATATCCATGTCCTCGGACATCCGGCGATAGGTCTCGGGATTGGCGCAGATTTTGACGACGGGCGAGATCGCCGAGCCGACGACCGAGCCTCGGCCCGTCACGAACAGCACGCAATGCGCGCCGCAGGCGATCAGTTCCGCGATCTCGGCATTGTCGTTGATGTTCGGGAAGCCGAATCGGACCTCGCCATCCGGCACGACGTCGAGCAGGTAGAGCCCGCCATGTGGGGGCACGTCGCCCGGCTTGATCAGGCCGGAGATCGGCGAGGCCCCGGACTTGGCATAGGCGCCCATCGATTTCTCCTCGATGGTCGAGAGCCCGCCCTCGGCATTGCCGGCGGCGAAGGAGCCGTAGCCCAGCGTCGCGTAGTAGCGTGCCGCCTTGGCCACGGATTTCTCCAGTTCGGCGCCGAGTTCGGGGGTGACCGCGCGCGCCGCCATGATGTGCTCGCAGCCGATCAGCTCGCCGGTCTCCTCGAAGATGCAGGCGGCGCCTTCTGCGATGAGCTGGTCGAAGGCGCGTCCGGCGGCCGGATTGCCGGTGATGCCGGAGGTGCCGTCCGAGCCGCCGCAGACCGTGCCGACCACGAGTTCGGAGACGGCCATAGGCACCGTCTCCTGCGCGTCGAGCAGGCAGCGTTGTTCCTCGACCCAGGCGCGGCCCTCGCGGATCGAGGCGCGGGTGCCGCCGGTGCCCTGGATGATGATCGTCTTCACCGGCCGCCCGCTGGCGCGCACCGCCCGCTCCAGCGCGTATTTGTTGAAGCTCTCGCAGCCGAGCGAGACCAAGAGCACGGCGCCGACATTCGGATGGGTGCAGAGCTGCTCCATCATCCGCTCGGCATAGGGGTTCGGATAGCAGCCGGGGAAGCCGATGGCGTGGACGCCTTCCTCGCGCCAGGGCAGGGTGATCTCGCGGGCGACATGATGGGCACATTCGACGAGATAGGCGACCGCGACCGTGTTGCGGATGCCCTTGCGCCCGTCGGACCGGAGATAGCCGCGCATCGTGCTCATGCCGAGGCTCCCGCCTTGCGTTCGTCTTCGAGATGATGGGTTGGTGTGTAGTCGCTGCGCATGTTGTGGACATGGACATGCGCGCCCGGTGCGATCGTCTCGGTCGCGACACCGATCGGCGCACCGTATTTCAGGATCTTCTCGCCGGCCGCAATCGTGCGGCGGGCGAGTTTGTGGGCGAGCGCGATGTCGCGGTCGAGCGTCGCCGGGCCGGCGCCGGTCTCGACCGTCTCGCCGGCCTTGAGGCGAACCCGCGCGACGAAAACGTTATCGCGCGGATCGAGCAGGATGAGGCGCGGATCGTGGGTCATGGCCCTGTTTCTTTCCCTCCGGCTGTCATCCCGGACAGGCTGCCTTGGCGGCGCCGATCCGGGATCCATGCCTGAACTTCATTTGTGAGCGCTCCGGAATGGATCCCGGGTCTCCGCTTCGCTCCGCCCGGAATGACGGGCGCGGGTGGAGTGTCTCAAAACTTGCCGTATTGCAGATAGGCCTTCTGCGGATCGGTGCCGGCGAGGATCGCGGTGCGGACCTTGTTCTCGGCCGTGATCGCGGTCTCGGACTTCTCCAGGACTTCCTCGATGATCTCGGCGGGAATGCGGACGACACCGTCGCGATCGGCGAGGATGTAGTCGCCCGGCCGGATCCAGACCTCGCCGATCTTGATCGGCTCGTCGACCGCCTTGGGCAGCCAGGCGCCGACGATGTCGCGCGGCGTATAGGCCTTGAAATAGGCCTGGAAGCCCATTTCGACCATGAATTCGGTATCGCGCGAGAGGCCATCGATGACGCAGCCGCGCACGCCCTTGTTCTTCAGTGTCTCGGCCGAGAGCTCGCCCATCAGCGCGATCTCGTTGGTGTTCGGCTGGCAGACCCAGACATGGCCGGGCTTGGCGGCCGAGAGCAGGCCGGTCCAGCCCAAGAGCGTCTCATGCGCGTCGAACTCGCCGGTCTTGCCCTCGACGGTGAAGGCCGGGCCCGCCAGCTTCTGGCCGGGCAGGAGCGGGCGCAGTTCCGGCGGCAGGACGAAGTCCTTCAGGCCCATAGCCCGCATCGTGTCGTGGATGATGCCGGTGTAGCAGCGCTCCAGCCTGTCGGTCAGTTCCTGGCTCATCATTCCTCCGGTGCGGCCCCTGTCATGCGTGTCTGCCGCGGGGCCGTTGCCACTACAGTGTCGGCAGAAGCGATGGGCGGCAAGCGCGTTTTCCGCGCGTCGCTGATGCGTTTCAATCGGTTGAAACGTTGCGCTCGGCCCGCTCCCAGCCTTGCGGCATCAGGCGTTCCTGCGGCAGGAAGCGCGACTTGTAGGTCATCTTCGGCGAGCCCTCGACCCAATAGCCGAGATAGACGTAAGGCAGGCCGAGGCGACGCGCCCGGGCGATATGGTCAAGCACCATGAAGGTGCCGAGCGAGCGCAGTTCCAGTCCGGGATCATAGACCGAATAGACCATCGAGAGCCCGTCGCTGAGCGTATCGGTCAGGGCCATCGCGAAGAGGTCGCCGGCACCTCGCCCGGTGAAGCCGGAATCGGGGCCGTGGCGGCGATATTCGATCAGGCTGGTCTCGACATGGGTGTCCTCGACCATCATCGCGAAATCGAGCGCCGACATCGTCGCCATGCCGCCATCGGGATGGCGCTCGTCGAGATAGGAGCGGAACAGGGAATAATGCTCGGAGCGCGGCCGCGGCGGCAGGGCTTCACCGATCAGGTCGCTGTTGCGGGCGAGCACCCGGCGGAAGCCGCGCGTCATCCGGAAATCGTTGACGCAGACGCGCACCGAGACGCAGGCACGACACATCTCGCAGGCCGGGCGATAGGCGATGCTCTGCGAACGCCGGAAGCCGCCTTGCGAGAGCACGTCGTTGAGCTCGCGCGCCCGCGAGCCGACGAGGTGCGTGAACACCTTCCGCTCCTCGCGCCCGGGCAGATACGGGCACGTCGTAGGCGAGGTCAGGTAGAATTGCGGGGCATCCCGCAATGGGCGCGTCACGTCGGCTGGCTCCCCGGAAGCTTCCGACTCTCAATGTAACATCGGCCGCACCGGCAACAAGCGCGACGCGGCCGATCGGGAGCGGTTTCGCGGTCTTTTGACCTGGCTCAATCAGGTGCGAACAACGACGAGGCCCGTCAGCAGGTCGTGGCCCATGCGCCGGTCCTCGCGGGCAAAGCCGCAGGCGACGTCGACGAGCCAGAGCAGGAAGGTGCCGGCCGCGACATAGAACAGAAGCGCATGCACGGCTGCGGCCAGCCCGTCGGGGCGCCCGCCGCTGGCGGTCTCGACGCGCAGGCCCGCGACGCGCATGCCCCAGGTCGACTGCTTGCGCCCGCCGATCGTCAGCGCGGCATAGCCGAGCGCCGTCGCGACGGTGGCGATCGGAATCAGCAGCCAGGTCGCGCCGAAGGTGACGACGCCGAGCAGGGCCAGCAGGAACACGACCAGCCAGCCCAGGATGAACAGCACGACGATGTCGATGAACCAGGCGAACAGTCGCGAGCCGAGAACGCCGCTGACGTTCTGGTAGGGACGCGGCTCCAGCGCCGTGACCGGCGGCTGGCCATAACGGGTATCGCTCATCGGGACTTCGATCCTCCATCGGCGCGCGAAATGCTGCGCCCGCCGGATAATGTTTGCTTAGCGGGCCGGTTCCGCAAGACCGCGCGGAAAAATCCGCCGCGGCGCGAAGCCGTTCTTGGCGAGCGCGTCCTCGATCGCGCGCGAATGTGTCGCCCCGCGCGTCTCTACGGTGACGTCGAGCGTGACGCCCTTGGCGGGAACGTCGAGGAAGAGCCGACCATGGCTGACTTCGAGGATGTTCGCCCCTTCCTCGCCGAACAGGCTCGCAATCTTCCCGAGCAGGCCAGGCCTGTCGCTGGTCGTCAGGCGGAAGGCGACGATGCGGTCGTCGCGCTCCAGCTCGCGCACCATGATGGCGGCGAGCAGGCGCGTATCGATATTGCCGCCGGTGAGCACGAGCCCGACCTTGCGGCCGACATAGCGCCCCGGCTCCTTCAGCATCGCGGCGAGGCCGGCCGCGCCGGCTCCTTCCGCGAGGCTGTGCTGAAGACTGGCATAAGCGTTGACGGCGCGCTCGATCAGGTCCTCGCCGACGAGGACGATGTCGCCGACCAGGGCGGAGATCACCGGCAGGGTGAGCTGGCCGACGGTCTTGACCGCGATGCCTTCGGCCAGGGTCGGACCGCCGATCGGCTTGTCCTGCCTGTGCACGGCGTTGAAGAAGGAGGGGTAGAGCCCGGCCTCGACGCCGATCAGCTCGATCCCCGGCTTGATCGCCTTGGCCGCGACGGCGTTGCCGGCCATCAGGCCGCCGCCGCCGAGCGGGATGATCAGCATGTCGAGATCGGGTGCGTCCGCCAGCATTTCGCGTGCGAGCGTGCCTTGTCCGGCCATGACGGCGGCGTCGTCATAGGGGTGGACGAAGGTGAGCTTCTCGGTTCCGGCGAGTTCATGCGCCTTATGGCTGGCTTCGGACAGCGTCTCGCCGTGCAGCACGACGCGGGCGCCATGGGCGCGCGTGTTCTCGACCTTCACCAATGGCGTCGGCTCCGGCATCACGATCGTCGCGGGCGTGCCGAAGCGCTTGGCGTGATAGGCCACTGCCTGGGCATGGTTGCCCGCCGACATCGCGATGACGCCGCGCGCCCGTTCGGCCTCGCTCAGCGAGAGCAGCTTGTTGACCGCACCGCGTTCCTTGAACGAGGCGGTCGCTTGCATGTTCTCGTGCTTCACGAGCACGGTCGCGCCGGTCAGTTCTGAGAGGCGTGGCGCCGGCACCAAGGGCGTGCGCAGCACATGCCCGGCGATCCGCCCGGCAGCGGCGTCGATATCCTCGGGGGTGATCGCGAAGCTCTCGCTCATGCTCGGGTCTCGATTCCGTCGGCAGGCGAAGGAGAGGGCCTCACACGCGGCGCGGCGTCAATTCGCCATCGCCGAAAAAGCCGCCCGGGCGCCAGATCAGCACGATCGCGAGCAATGAGTAGACCGCGAGGTCGCGCTGCTCGATCGGCAGCGTCGCCGACCAGACGGCCTCGAAGGCGGCGATGCAGAGGCCGCCCAAAGCCGCGCCGCTGACCGAGCCGATGCCGCCGAGGACCGCCGCGACGAGCGCTTTCAGGCCGAGCGAGAAGCCGCCGGCAAAGCCCATGCCGCCATAGATCGCGGTGACGATGACGCCGGCGATACCGCAGCAGACGCAGGCGATGATGACGGCAACGTCATGGACCGCGCGCGCGTCGATGCCGAACAGCGCGGCGGTCTTGGCGTCGTCCGACACAGCCCGCCAGGCGCGGCCATAGGCCGTGCGGCGGATCAGCAGGACGACAGCGAGTGTCGCACCGAGCCCGATTGCCGCCAGCGTCAGCGCGAGCGGATTCAGCGTAACCACGAAATTGCCGGTATGGGCGAGCGGGATCGGCGTGTTGAACACCGGCGGCAGCCAGCGCAGTTCCGGCCCCTGCGCCAGCCGGAGATATTCCGACATGGCGATGGCGAGCCCGATCGTGGCGATCAGCAGCTGCTGGCCGGTCGCGCGTTCGAGATGGCGCAGCACGAAGCGGCCCATGGCGAAGCCATGCAGGGCACAGACGGCGATCGCGACCGCGAACGCGACGGCAAGCCCCGAAAGCGGCGTCGAGATCGTGAGCGAGAGCAGAAGCGCGACCCCGACGACCGAGGCCAGTGCACCCAGCGCCGCGAACTCGCCGAAGCTGAGGATGATCCGCCCGGTCAGGCCATAGACGAGGGCATAGGCGGCGGCGAGCATGCCGTAGATCGCGGCCGAGGGCAGGGCACTCAGGCCCTGCTGCAGGCCGTAGGCGAGGCCGGCGGGAATCGCTGGCAAGGTCTCGGTCGAAGGCTCGGCCGGGTCTGGCGGGGGCGAGGCCCGGTCCTCCAGGTAGAAGCGCCGCAGCAGGTAGAAGCTCGCATCGGCCATCGGCCGCCCGTCCGAGGCGAGGCCGATCATCGCGCCGCGGCTCGGCCCGGTTCCTTCGCTTGCGAACAGGCAATCGATGCTGCGATGGCGCGACAGGCCGTCGCCGAGCTGGACGCGGTAGAGCAGCCTGAGTGCGCGCGGCACGGACCCCTTGGTGGTTCGCTCGATCTCGATGCGGGCGTTGGGCGGATTGAGCGGCGGAATCGCCTGTCGGCAGAGCCGCATCTGGTCGGTGTCGAAATCGGCTCCGCAGCCCGCGAGGGCGAGCGTGACGGCAGCCAGAATCGACAGGAGGAGCGGGCGCATGCTGGCGCGACGGTAGCGCTTGCCGGGCCTCGGTGTCATCCCGTGTCTGCGGCGCAGCGCGTAAGCGCTGCGCCGCAGACACGGGACCGCGTGACGAGCAGGCGCCTTTTCCTGAGGACGATCCCGCATCTGCGCAGCAGCACTATCGTGCCGCAGCGCGTGCGGATGACGCGTTACGCGCCGGCCTTCAGCTTCTTCGCCACGCGCGGGGCGAAATAGGTCAGCACGCCGTCGGCGCCTGCGCGCTTGAAGGCGAGCAGGCTTTCCAGCATCGCCTTGTCGCCGTCGAGCCAGCCATTATTGGCGGCGGCCATGATCATCGCGTACTCGCCGGAGACCTGATAGGCGAAGGTCGGCACGCGGAAATGATCCTTCACCCGCGCCACCACGTCGAGATAGGGCAGGCCGGGCTTGATCATCACCATGTCGGCGCCCTCCTCGAGATCGAGCATCACTTCCGCGATCGCCTCGTCCGAGTTGGCCGGGTCCATCTGGTAGGTGCGCTTGTCGCCGACGAGCGTGGCATTGGTGCCGATCGCGTCGCGGAACGGGCCGTAGAAGGCCGAGGCGTATTTCGCCGCATAGGCCATGATCTGCACGTCCTCATGACCCTCGCCGTCGAGCGCCGCCCGGATCGCGCCGATGCGCCCGTCCATCATGTCGGAGGGAGCGATGACGTCGGCGCCGGCATCGGCGAGTGCCAAGGCCTGCCCGATGAGGATCTGCACGCTGGCATCGTTGAGGACGCGCTCGCCCTCCATCACGCCGTCATGGCCATGCGAGGTATAGGGGTCGAGCGCGGCGTCGCAGATGATCCCGATCCCGGGCACCTCGCGCTTGATCGCGCGCACGGCGCGGCACATCAGGTTGCCGGTATTGAGCGCCTCCGAGCCGGTGGGGTCGCGCAGGGCCTTGTCGATGAAGGGAAAGGGCGCGATGGCGGGAATCCCGAGCGCGGCCGCTTCCGCCGCCTGGCGCACGGCCTCGTCGATATTGAGCCGGTCGACGCCGGGCATCCATTCCACCGGGGAGCGGGCCTCGCTCGAATCCATCAGGAAGATCGGCCAGATCAGGTCGTCGGTCGTCAGCGCCGATTCCCGCACCAGCCGGCGCGACCAGTCCGCCTTGCGGTTGCGCCGCATGCGGCGCGTCAGGCCGAGCGAGGGCGCTTCGTCATGGCGGGATTTCGGGGTCGGGAAGGGCCGCACGACCGGGGATTCCATGGCGATTGCCTCAAGCGATGAACGGTACAGGCGCGGTTGTCGTCATGCGGGCGAAACCGGCCGATCGCTTCTTTATCACATCGGAACGATTCCAAAACAGGGCGCATGGTCGCAATTGTGCCGGCATTGCTGTGTGGGGTCGCTAGCGACCGATTGCGGACTTCGTCGAGCGGCACGACAATGCCAAGAAGCCGTTCTGGGATGCCCGACAGAGCAGGAGCAGATGGTGACCGAACGATTTGAACGGCACCGCCAACCCTGGACCTCGGAGGAGCTTCAGAAGCTAAAGCTACTCGCTGGGAAAGGTATGGCACTCAAAGCGATTTCAAAGGCGATGACGCGCAGCGAGGAATCCATCAAGGACCGCGCCAAACTCGATGGAATCAAGATCGCCAAGCTTCGCTAGACCACGCTTGCAGCGCAGTTTCGCAATGCAAATTGACGGAAACTCGTCGCCGGATCGAAGAAAACTCATTGGGGTGAGAAGCCAGAGGTCCGTTTTCGACCCATCGCGGGCATTATGTCAGAACAACCTAGTGCGGGACGATGTTCGTCAAACGATCCGGTCCGAAAACTGGAGATTGAGGCAGCTTGAGGAGGTTTTCGCACTCCTTAAGGGCCTCTCGGTGGCTGCCCCACCACTTGTCCGCCTCGCGCCCGTCCCTATCCCTGTCTATTGCCCCCAAGACTTGCCGATTAGGCTGGACGTAAGTCGCGAGAAGCATCGCGGAAGTGGAAAGCTCTTCGTAGGCTCTCTGGCAAGGATTTTGCGTTATTTCATCTGGAATATTATATTTTTTCTTATAGAGGAAAAGCTCAAACATTGATTCACTGAAGATAGATGCCAGCGTGTCGTCGTCACGAATTTTGGCGGCTGCCACCATTTTTCCCTGCGCGGCCATGATGGCTTGATGCAGAGCGTAATCGTGTGGGTTTTGCGCGTGCGCCTCCATGAGAGAAAGGAGGCCAAGTCCACAAAAGAGCATCAAGCTGATGATGGGGTTCAGCACCATTCTCCGTGACACATGCGCCTCCATCTCGTTGTCTTGTTCTAGCACGAGCAGGATAAGGAGCTAGGACCGTTTCCGCCCCCAAACCGTCATCCACACGGACACCCGCGTCGCGTTGACAAGCCATGCCCCGCCTTCCAGAACCGCTGCCCACGGAAGCGGGATCGGACCATGACTGAAGATCGCGAGATCATCTACGAGATTCGCGGCGCTGCCGGCGTCGTCGTGCTCAACCGGCCGAAGGCGCTGAACGCGCTGAGCCTCGGCATGGTCCGCGAGCTTGCCCGCGCCCTCGATGCCTGGGAGAACGACCCGCAGGTCACGCGCGTCGTCGTCGTCAGCACGAGCGAGAAGGCCTTTTCGGCCGGCGGCGATATCCGCTGGCTGCATGATTGCGGCAAGGCCGGCCGCCATGACGATATGCTCGCCTTCTGGGGCGAGGAATACATCCTCAACCACCGCATCAAGACCTATCCAAAGCCTTATGTCGCGCTGATCGACGGTATCGTCATGGGCGGCGGCGTCGGCATCTCCCTGCACGGCAGCCATCGCATTGCTGGCGACCGCTATCTCTTCGCCATGCCGGAGGTCGGCATCGGCTTCTTTCCCGATGTCGGCGCGACCTATGCATTGCCGCGCCTTGAAGGCGGTTTCGGCAGCTTCCTCGCGCTCACCGGCGAGCGGGTCGGTGCGGCCGATGCGCTGGCAGGCGGCCTTGCGACCCATGGCGTGCCGAGCGAGCGCATGGCGGAGCTTGCCGATGCGCTGACCAAGCCCGGTTCTGTCGACGACATCCTTGCGGGCTTCACCCTCCAGCGCGGCCCGGGCCCCTTGCATGCCGAGCGTGCGGTGATGGTCGAGGCCTTCACGGCGGCGACCTTGCCGGAGGTGATCGCGCGCCTGAGCCAGGCTGCCGAGAAGGGCAGTGCCTTCGCCGGCAAGCTGCTGCAGACCATCGCGGTGAAATCGCCGACCAGCGTCGCCATCGCCTTCGAGCAGATGCGGCGCGGCGCCGGGCTCGATTTCGCCGAGGCGATGCGCACGGAATATCGGATCGTCTCGCGCATCGCCCGTGGCCACGACTTCTATGAGGGCGTGCGCGCCGTAGTGATCGACAAGGACCAGGCGCCGCGCTGGCAGCCGGCGACGCTCGACGACGTCCGACCGGCGGATATCGACGCCTATTTCGCGCCGCTCGGCGCCGACGAATTGAAGCTGGAGGGTTGAGCTTGGGCCTGGGCGGAGACGGCGAGGCCCTGCGCGGCGCCCGGACGGGTGAGGCCGAGAGCAAGCAGACCAACCGCTGGCGGCTCGCCCTTGTCTGGTTCCTGCGCTTGCTGTCCGCCTTCTGGCTCGCCAAGGGGCTGACGGCCTGGATGGTGATCTTCGGCCTGCCCGGCAATCCGCAGCCGCCTTTCGAGAATCGCCTGCTGAGCTACCAGGCGATCATCGTCTATTTCGCGGTGATCGATCTCGTCGCCGCCGTCGGCCTCTGGCTGACCTCGACCTGGGGCGGCGTGCTCTGGCTGCTGGCCGCGATCAGCCAGATGCTGCTCGGCTTTCTCTTCCCGCGCTTCGTGCCGATGACGGCCTGGCTCGTCGGACTCTATATCGGGCTGATCGCGGTCTATTTCCTGGCGACCTGGGCAGCCGAGAACGAGGCGGAATAGCTCGCGGCGTGTCGGCAGGAAGTGTCTTCCCGCACGCGCTGCGGCACGCAGTGCCGCTGCGCAGATGCGGGACCGTCATCCGGAAAAAGGTGCCCGTCATCCCGTCCGCGCCGCAGCGTGAAACGCTGCTGCGCAGATGCGGGACCGTCCTCGGGAAAAGGCGCCTTTCTCGTCACGCGGTCCCGTGTCTGCGGCGCACCGCTTCGCGCTGCACCGCGCACGGGATGACAGCGCGGGTTAGCCGACCGACCCCTCGATTGCCCCGAGTCATGGTAAGAATCGCTTTAGCTTAAGCGTTTCTGGCTTCACTTAGGATTCACCCAAAGGGGTAAATCCCTGATTCATCCTGATATTTAAACTCGTTTTCATCCGCTCCAGCTTATGGTGTTTTTCAGAAGCGGACCGGGAGGTAAATCCTGGCCGACACACAACAGGCGGGATATACCATGAAAGCGAGCGTCAAGACTTCTGATGTTGCTAAGAGCGGCGATGCAGATCTCAACGTGAAGCCTCTTTATCTTGAGTCCCTCACGCTGGTGGAGCGGCTGCATCGCCGCCTGCTCGATGTCATCAAGGATGAGTTCGAGCGTCGCGGCCGTGACGACGTCAACAGCGTGCAGGCCCTGCTGCTCTACAATATCGGCGATGCCGAGCTGTCGGCCAGCGAGCTGCGCACCCGCGGCTACTATCTCGGCTCGAACGTGTCCTACAACGTCAAGAAGTTGGTCGAGCTCGGCTATCTCCACCATGCCCGGTCGCGCATCGACCGCCGCTCGGTCCGCATCAGCCTGACCGAGAAAGGCGCCAGCGTGCACGACATCGTGAAGGGCGTGTACGACAAGCATGTCCGCACGGTCGAGCAGATCGGCGGCATCGCGGCCGACGACTTCGAGCGGATGAACAACGCCCTGCTGCGCCTCGAGCGCTTCTGGACCGACCAGATCCGCTACAAGCTCTGAGATATCAGTCGCTTCTCGGTGACGGCCCGCCTATCCGCCTGCCAGGACGCGGCCGGGACAACCTCCCGGTCGCGCCGGCGCGTTTCGGGCCGTGGCCGGCAGTCACTGTGCTTTTGCAGCCATGCATGCAGCAAAAGCAGGCCATGCCCTAAATTCGCCTCTGTCATCACGCCTCGTTAACTGTGCTAGGACACCGTCGACGGCAGTGAGCTTGTCCGTCGCGCCAGTGCATCGCCAGCGTCGCCCGTTCCGGCGACGTTTTTGTGTGGTCTGCGTGCTCGCGTGAAGTCTTGAAGAGGGAAGAGATGTCGCATTTGAGCCTGACCCGCCGCGAAACCGTGCTGGCCCTGCTGTCGGGCGCCGCCACGGCTGCCGCTGCACCGGCGCTCGCCCAGCAGGCCGAGTGGCGCCAGAGCTACGATGCCGGCGCCCGCAACGCCGTGGCGCGCTCCTCGACGCCGATGCTGTCGGCCGAGGCGCTGCAGGCGACCGAGCAGGCGATCGTCGCCTATCGCGATCTCGCAGCGCGCGGCGGCTGGCCGCAGGTCCAGTTGCCCGAGCGGATGAGCGTCGGCGCCAAGGGGCCGGGTGTCGTGGCTCTGCGCCGCCGCCTGATCGTCACCGGCGATCTCGATGCCGCGGCCGGTGAGAGCAGCATCTATGACTCATATGTCGAGGCGGGCGTGCGCCGCTTCCAGTCGCGCGTCGGCCTGTCGACGACCGGCTCGATCAACCGCGCCACCGTCGCCGCGCTCAACGTGCCGATCGACCGCCGTATCCGCCAGCTCGAGACCAATGTCGTCCGGCTGCGCAGCTGGTCCGGCAATCTCGGCGGCCGCTATGTCGTCGCCAACATCCCGGCCGCGATGGTCGAGACCGTCGAGAACGGCCATGTCGCGACGCGCCATGCTGCCGGCGTCGGCAAGATCGACCGCCAGTCGCCGCTGTTGCAGACGAAGATTCCCGAAGTCAATTTCAATCCGACCTGGACGGTTCCGGCCTCGATCATCCGCAAGGATCTGATCCCGACCATGCGCAAGCAGCCGAACTACCTGACCGAGAACAAGATCCGCATCATCTCCTCGAGCGGCAGCGAGATTCCGCCCGCGAACGTCAACTGGAATTCCGACGAGGCGACGCGCTACACCTTCCGGCAGGATCCGGGCGGCGAGTTCAACTCGCTCGGCTTCGTGCGCATCAACATTCCCAGCCCGCACGGCGTCTACATGCACGACACCCCGTCGAAGGGCATCTTCGGCGACGATTACCGCTTCGTTTCCTCAGGCTGCATGCGCGTCCAGAACGTGCGCGACTACGTCGCCTGGCTCCTGAAGAACACCCCCGGCTGGGACCGCGCCAAGATCGACGAGACGATCCAGTCCGGCCAGCGCGTCAATGCCCGCATCGCCGATCCGGTGGCGTGCTACTGGGTCTATGTCACCGCCTGGGCCACGCCCGATGGTGGCGTGCAGTTCCGCGACGACATCTACAACAAGGACGGCCTCGGACCGGCGCCCGTCGCCGCGCTGCAGGGCGATCAGGACATCTGACGCTTGCGGTTCACGCGCGTTTCGAAAAGCCCGCCGGTCTCCGGCGGGCTTTTTCATGGAACGGAGCCGCTCTGCAGGCGTCAGCGCGTCAGCCAGGGTGGCGCGACATAGCCGACGCAGCGTGCTTCCCCGGGGCCGGGGTTCATGACCTCGAAGGCCGGAACGGGGCAATTGTTTCCGGGCGCGGCATTGTTGAGGCGAGAGACGTTGCTGTAGCCGTCCGGTGACCAGCGATAGACGCTCGTCGATCCGCCCGGATAATATTGCCTGGTCACCGTCCAGGTTTCGGCTGTCGCCTCCTGGCTCGGCAACGGCAGCGACAGGACGAAGGCGCTCGCGCCACCGAGAAATGCCTTCTTGAGCTGCTTGGAGATCGGCTGAGTCGAAGCTGAAACACGACTCGCGTTCTGTTTTGGGGCGTTCTGTGTCATCGAGAGGCATCCAGTGTTGCGCTAGGTCATGCGCAGCAAGCCGCAAGCCATAATTTGTTAACCATAATGTGGGCGCCTCGATGTCCTGGGCGGAAGCGCCAGGTTCCGGCTCCTTCTGCGCGGAGTTGGGAGCAACCCGATCGCGCCTTGCGCTATCGGTGGGCGGTCAGCGCTTCGTGCGGAGGAGCTTCGCGGCACCGGCTGCAAGCGCCATGATCGCGAGCAGCCAGGCCGTGCCGCCGAACAATGCCCCATAGCCATGGCTTGCGATCAGGGGCGTGCTGGCCAGCGGCGAGCAGAACTGGCCGATGAAGATCGAGGCGGTCAGGATGCCTCCCGCCATGCCACGCGACCGCCGGGGCGCCAGGTCGAGCGCCATCGCGACGAAGCTCGGCGAAACCAGCGCGTAGCCGGCCCCGATCAGGAGCGCCGCGACGAACAGCAGCGGGGTCGATGCCGCGCCGGACAGGGACAGGAAACCCAGCGCCATCGCGGCATAGCCGGCGGCGAAGATGCCTGCGGTGCCGATCATCTGCCGGACGCGCCGATAGAGCAGGGCGCAGCCGCCGCCGGAGATCATCAGCAGGCCGAGGACCGTGCCGGTCATGGTCGCGCTCTCGTAGCCACGGGCCTCCAGGAAGAAGGAGATCTGCGTCGGCATCAGGAAGAAGATCATGTTCGTCAGGCCCTGAAGCAGGGCCAGCGCGGCAAGCAGGCTGCGCCAGGACGGATGCCCGTCAGCGCCGCTCATCGGCACGGCACCCGGTGCGGCCGTGATGCGCGGCGGCTCGACGATCGCCAGCCACATCAGCGGCAGGAACACGGCCGCCAGCCCATAGATCGCGAAGGGCAGGCGCGGCGACACGGTCGCGGCCCAGCCGGCCAGTGAAATGAAGACCAGCCCGCCGAAGTTCCGCGCCGAGATCTGCAAACCCGTCAGCGCGTTGCGGTCGTCCCCGGTGAAGTAGTCGCCGATCAGCGCGGTCTGCGCCGTCATGATCAGCGCGACGGCGACGCCGAGCACGAGGCGGCTGGCGAAGATCGAGGGCAGATCGGGCAGGGCGAGCCCGGCACAGCCTGCGATCACGAACAGCACGACGCCGGTGAGCAGCATCGCGCGCCGGCCGATGCGGTCTGCCGCGAAACCCGCCAGCGGCGCGAACAGCGCGACGCTGAGCGAGGGCGCCGGCACCAGAAGCCGCGTCAGCAGCGCGGCGTTCGGGTCATCCGCGAACAGGCGCTCGATGCCCGGAAGCGCCGGGCTGATCGTCGCGTTGGCCATGGTGGTGAGCGATGCCGCCATCAGGAGCGCGGCGGCGCGCGGATCTCTCCAGATCGGTCTTTCTCGGGTTCCAGCAATGTTTTCCATGATTTTCCTCTTGTCGAAATCATCCGTTCGGCAGAGTCTACGAATTCAAGCCGACTTGAGGTCAAGCATGCCGTTGCTGGATATCGGAGAGGTCGCGGAACGCTCGGGCGTGCCGGCCTCGGCGCTGCGCTATTACGAGGAGATCGGCCTCATCCGTTCGGAAGGGCGGCGCGGGTTGCGACGGCAGTACGATCCCGATGTCCTGCTCAGGCTGTCGCTGATCGGATTGGGCAAGACCGCCGGCTTCTCGCTGGACGAGATCGCCGGGATGTTCGGCGCGGATGGGCGGCCGAACATCCCGCGCGAGCAGTTGCGGGCGCGGGCCGACGAATTGCAGCGGCAGATGATCGGGTTGAGGACGCTGCGCGACGCGCTTCGCCATGTCGCGGATTGTCGGGCGCCGACTCACCTGGAATGTCCGAGTTTCCGGGGGCTGCTGAAGACCGCCTCGCGCCGGCCGCTCGCCTACACGCCGTCTCGTCCGGAAGAGGAGAAGAATTTGCTACCGAAGCGGCGAAAACGGAGTGGCTGATGGCTGCGGCGATACAGCTTTTCCTCAGCGCCATCTATCGCTTGGACAGCCCCCCGCCACATGATAGGGGAGCCGCGACGGAGCCGGGCGCTCACCGGCCGTTGAACTTCAGGAGCCGGACATGACCGAAGCCGCGCTGGACAAGCACCTCTCGAACTCCTTCTTCGGCGCTTCGCTGCATGATGCCGATCCCGAGATCGCCCGCGCGATCGACCTGGAGCTCGGTCGCCAGCGCGACGAGATCGAGCTGATCGCCTCCGAGAACATCGTCTCCCGCGCCGTGCTCGAGGCACAGGGCTCGGTGATGACCAACAAATACGCCGAGGGCTATCCGGGCCGGCGCTATTATGGCGGTTGCCAGTTCGTCGACATCGCCGAGAAGCTGGCGATCGAGCGCGCCACGCGGCTCTTCGGCTGCACCTATGCCAACGTCCAGCCGAATTCCGGTTCGCAGGCCAACCAGGGCGTCTTCATGGCCCTGATGCAGCCGGGCGACACCTTTATGGGCCTCGACCTCGCGGCCGGCGGGCACCTGACCCATGGCGCGCCGGTCAACCAGTCCGGCAAGTGGTTCAACGTCGTCTCCTACGGCGTCTGCGTCGTCGACCAGATGATCGACTACGACGCGATGGAGCGCCTCGCGGTCGAGCATAAGCCGAAGATGATCGTGGCCGGCGGCTCCGCCTATGCCCGTCACTGGGATTTCGCCCGCTTCCGCGAGATTGCCGACAAGGTCGGCGCCTATCTCTTCGTCGACATGGCGCATTTCGCCGGCCTCGTCGCCGGTGGCGCGCATCCCTCGCCGTTCCCGCACGCCCATGTCGTGACCACCACGACGCACAAGACGCTGCGCGGCCCGCGCGGCGGCATGATCCTGACCAACGACGAGACGATCGCCAAGAAGGTCAATTCGGCGATCTTCCCGGGTATCCAGGGCGGACCGCTGATGCATGTCATCGCCGCCAAGGCGGTCTCCTTCCAGGAGGCGCTGCAGCCGGAGTTCAAGGCCTACGCGCATGCCGTCGTCGCCAACGCCAAGGCGCTGGCCGAGACGCTGAAGTCGAAGGGCTTCGATCTCGTCACCGGCGGCACCGACAACCATCTGATGCTGGTCGACCTGCGCTCGAAGAAGCTGACCGGCAAGGCGGCGGAAGCCGCGCTCGGCCGCGCCCACATCACCTGCAACAAGAACGGCATCCCCTTCGATCCCGAGAAGCCGATGACGACCTCGGGCATCCGCCTCGGCACGCCTGCGGCGACTTCGCGCGGCTTCGGCATCGCCGAGTTCAAGCTGGTCGGCGAACTGATCGCCGAGGTGCTGGACGGTCTCGCGGCCCATGGCGAGGAAGGCAATGTCGCGATCGAGCAAGCAGTCACCGCCAAGGTCAAGGCGCTGACGGCGCGCTTTCCGATCTACTGAGAATCTGACCACACCTCCCTCAGCCCTCATCCTGAGGAGCAGCCGTAGGCTGCGTCTCGAAGGATGCTCCAGGAAGCTCCGGAACCATCTGGAGCATCCTTCGAGACAGCCCTGCGGGCTTCCTCAGGATGAGGGCTCGAATGGGTGCGGGGTTCTGGGGGCAGTGTAAGCTTCTACCCGACGGGGATCGTGCCTAGCGCTCAGGGGAACGTGCCCTTGAGCTCGAACATGATCAGGTTCTCGCTCTGGTTCCCCATGTCGGGGCGGTTCCGGCGGCTGAGGTCCACGCCCAGCTTCAGGCTCTCGGCCACCCTGTAGGAGGCCGAGGCGCTGCCGGTGACGTTGTCGTCCTTGATCTTGGCGGCAACGGACAGGCCGAAGCGATCCTTGTTGGCGCTGAGCCTCAATGTGAGGTCGACCTTCGGCTGCGTCAGGTCGAGCCTGTTGGCCGCGGTCAGGCTGATCACGCCGTATTTGAGCCCGACTTCGCTGGTGATTTCGGGCGCCTTCAGATTGGCGGTGACGATCTGCAGCGACAGGTCGATCTTGAGCTGTTCCCATTCCAGCTTGCCGGTCACCTTCCCGCCAAAGCGCTCGGCCGTGGGGTCGAAGACGAGGCCGCCGACGCCGAGCTTCAGCGCGCCGACCTTCAACACCTCGAACTTGAGCTTTTCCAGCTCCCGGATGCCCATGCCGTAGATCGTGCCAGAGGGCTTGGTAATGTAGAGCGCGACGCCGGCGCCCACCGCCAGCACCGCGCCGACCACATAGAGAATGCCCTTGTTGTGATCGACCCAGACGCCGATCGCCGATGATTTCGCCGCGTCCTCGAAGTTCTTCAGCTGCTTTTCCAGCGCCTTGAACTTCGACGATTCCTTGATCTGCTTGAGATAGGCCTCGGTCGCGGCCGTTTTCACGCCGTCGACAACCGAGGACTGCAGCTTGCCGATCTCTTCAGGCGTCAACTGGGAGCTGGCGGTCGGGCTGCGGGATTTCGCGAAGCTCAGGACTGCATTCTCGGCTGCCTTGAGTAGCGCCGGGTTCTTGAAGGTCTGGATGATGCGCTCGGGGGACCGGGCGATCTCGGAATCGAGCAGATCGAAGGCCAGCAGCACCAGGCCGCCGAACGCTTCGCCCATGTTGCCCTCGTTCTCTGCCATGATAGAAGCTCCGCCGCGCGCGTTGTGAAGGTCGAGTGTTCGTCGTCGCAGTGCGCCCTGAGGTTCATCGCCGCCGCATCATAGCAGCCTCTGGGTATCTGGCGCGGAAACCGGTGCTGGGGCAAAGAAGCGTCGGTTGCCCCGCCGATCAGGCATTCCGAAGGATAAGCGCATGCGCTGCCCCTATTGCAGCTCCCTCGACACGCAGGTGAAGGATTCCCGTCCCACCGACGACCACGCCTCGATCCGCCGCCGCCGGGTCTGTCCCGATTGCGGCGGCCGCTTCACCACTTTCGAGCGCGTGCAGTTGCGCGAATTGACGGTCGTCAAGCGTTCGGGCCGGCGCGCCGCCTTCGACCGCGACAAGCTGGAGACATCGATCGCGCACGCCTTGCGCAAGCGCCCGGTCGCGCCGGAGCGGATCGAGCGGATGGTCAACGGCATCGTGCGCCAGCTCGAAAGCTCGGGCGAGGCGGAAATCCAGAGCTCGGCCATCGGCGAACTGGTGATGGAGGGGCTCAAGGGCCTCGACGACGTCGCCTATGTCCGCTTCGCCTCGGTCTACAAGAACTTCCGCGAGGCCAAGGACTTCGAGGAGCTGCTCGGTCAGCTCGGTACGATCGAGGAGGAGGGCGTCTCCGCCCCGCCGCGCCGCGTCGATGACTGATCCCAAGGTTTCTGCGCGCCAAGCGGGTTCGGCTTTGCGCGAAGGACACGCATCGGAACAACAGCGGGAGACCGACCGCCTCTTCATGCGCCAGGCGCTTAGCTATGGCGCGCGGGGCCTTGGCACGACCGCGACCAACCCGTCTGTGGGCGCCGTTATCACGCGCGACACGCCTGATGGCCCCGTGGTGGTCGCGCGCGGCCATACCCAGCCCGGCGGCCGCCCGCATGGCGAGGCACATGCCTTCTCGCGCGCCGGTGCGGCCTCGATGGGCGGTACGCTCTATGTCACGCTCGAGCCCTGCTCGCATCGCTCGGTGCGCGGCGGCATCCCCTGCGTCGAGCACACCATCCTCTCGGGCGTGAAGCGCGTGGTCTCGGCCATGTCCGATCCCAACCCCTTCATCGCCGGGCTCGGCCATGCGCTGCTGCGCACGGCCGGCATCGAGGTCACGGTCGGCGTGCTGGAGGACGAGGCGCGGCAGACGCATCGTGGCTATCTCACGCGCATCACGCAGGGCCGCCCGATGGTGACCTTCAAGATCGCCCGCACCGCCGATGGCTATGCCGGCGGGATGGGAAGCGTGCCGCTCGCCGTATCGAGCCCCGTCGCCGGCGGCTGGGTCCATCTCCAGCGCGCACATCACGATGTCATCATGCTCGGCATCGGCTCGGTGCTTTCAGACGATCCGCAACTGACCGTGCGCCTGCCCGGCATGGCGGGTCGCTCGCCGATCCGCGTCATCCTCGACACGCATCTGCGCCTGCCCTTGACCTCCAGGCTCGTCCGCACGGCCCATGAGGTGCCCGTCTGGGTGATCGCCGCCGAGACCGCGCCGATCGAGCCTGAACAGGCGCTGGTCGCGGCCGGCGTCGAGGTCATGCGGGTCTCGCTGGGACCGGACGGCCATCTCGACCTCGGCGAGGCGCTGACGCTACTCGGCACGCGCGGCATCAACCGCGTGTTTTCGGAAGGCGGGCCGCGCATCGGCGAGAAGCTCGCGCTCGCAGGGCTGGTGGATGAGGTCATCGTCTCGACCTCCCCGAAAACGCTGGGGCAGCCCGGCGTCGTTGCCGTGCGCGCGGGGCTTGCCGCTGAGCTTGCTGACCCCGATCTATACGCCCTTGTCGAGGCCGGTCAGATCGGCCAGGACCGTTTCGAGCATTTCACGAGGAGAGGCTGATGTTCACCGGCATCGTCACCGCCATCGGCGAGGTCGTGGAGGCGCAGCGCAAGGGGCCGAGCCTCAAGCGCTTCGCCATCGCCTGCCCCTATGAGGCGGAAGGCATCGCGATCGGCGCCTCGATCGCCTGCGCCGGCGTCTGCCTCACCGTCACGGCGCTGCGCCCGCGCACGGATGGCGAGCCCGGCTGCATCTTTCAGGTCGAGGCTGCCGCCGAGACGCTGGCCAAGACCTCCGTCGGCTCGTGGGAGTCGGGCACGCGGATCAACCTGGAGCGCTCGCTCAAGGTCGGCGAAGAACTCGGCGGCCATCTCGTCACCGGCCATGTCGACGGCGTCGGGCGCATCCTCAAGATCGAGGCGATCGAGCCCGATCCGGACGAGCCCTGGGGCGCGACGGCGCGGTTTCACATCCGCGCGCCGCAGGGGCTGCCCCGTTTCATCGCGACCAAGGGCTCGATCTGCCTCGACGGCACCTCGCTCACCATCAATTCGGTGGAGGACGATGTCTTCACCGTCCTGCTGATTCCGCACTCCTTCGCGGTCACCACCTGGGGGCAGCGTGGGGAGGGCGACCCCGTTCATGTCGAGGTCGATCTGATGGCACGGTATGCCGCGCGGCTTGCGGAGGCGCGCCCGCAAGGGTAACCAGCCCGATCACATTCCAAGAAGGACAAAAGAAATGGCCGGACCCCGGCAGACCTCGGCCGACAAGGCCGCAACTCCTGCCGTCGAGATCGACGGCGCCCGTGTCCTCGTCGTCGAGGCGCGTTTCTACGACAAGTATGCCGACGAACTGCTGGCGGGCGCGACCGCCGCGCTGGAAGAAGCCGGCTGCCGCGTCGATGTCGTCACCGTTCCCGGTGCGCTGGAAATCCCCTCGGCGATCGTCATCGGCCTGCGTGCCGCCGACGAGGCCGTCGATCCCTATGAGGCGGTCGTTGCGCTCGGCACCGTCATCCGTGGCGAGACCGGTCATTACGACATCGTCGCCGGCGAAAGCTCGCGCGCGCTGATGGATCTCTCGGTCGCCTTCGCCCTGCCGCTCGGCAACGGCATCCTGACCGTCGAGAACGAGGCGCAAGCCTGGGCTCGCGCCAACCGCGAGGACATGAACAAGGGCGGTGGCGCCGCCGAAGCGGCGCTCGCTGTGCTGCGCTACAAGCGCTCGCTGGCGGAGCCCTCCCAATGAGCCGCGCCGAGAAGCGGCGCGGGGCGCGGCTCTCGGTCGTGCAGGCGCTCTACGAGATGGAAATCGGCGGCCGTGGCGTCGTCGAGGCGATGGCCGAGTTCGAGCATTTCTGGATCGGCAAGGAGGTCGAGGAGATCGAATTGCCGGAGGCGGAGATCGCCTTCTTCCGCGATATTCTCAGTGGCGTCGTCCGTGAGCAGCGTCTTGTGGATCGTACCGTCGACGAGTTGCTGGCCAAGGACTGGCCGCTGAAGCGGGTCGAGGCCGTCGTGCGCGCGATCCTGCGTGCTGGCGCCTATGAACTCGCCTTCCGCAAGGACGTGCCGGCGCGTGCCGTGATCTCGGAATATGTCGCGGTCGCGCGCGCCTTCTACGAGGGTGACGAGATCGGCATGGTCAATGCCGTGCTCGACCGGATGGCTCGCGACTTCCGCGCCGACGAGTTCGATACCCCGGCGGTGTAGGTTTTCCTCAACCGTCATCCCGGGCGACCGAAGGGAGACCCGGGATCCATTCCGGAGCGCTTCCGTAAGGTTCAGGCATGGATCCCGGATCGGCGCAGCTTCGCTGCTCGTCCGGGATGACCTTGGAATAGTTGCGGAGCTTCGCTGCCCCATGGCCGACAATCAGCGTCCCGGCGAATTCGAGCTGATCGCCCGCTATTTCGCGCCGATCGCCGGGCCGGGCGGGCTTGGCCTCCTCGACGATGCCGGCCTGCTGCGGCCCGGCCGCGGATACGAGGTCGTGGTCACGGCCGACGCCCTCGTTGCCGGCGTCCATTTCTTCCCCGACGATCCGCCTGACGCGATCGGCTGGAAGACGCTGGCCGTCAACCTCTCCGACCTGGCCGCCAAGGGCGCCAAGCCCGAGGGCTTCGTCCTGACGCTCGCCCTGCCGCGCGGCTGGACCGAGGGCTGGCTTGCCGATTTTGCCGCCGGCCTCGCCCGCATGGCGGAAGCCGCCGGCTGCCCGCTGATCGGCGGCGACACCGTCTCGACCTCTGGGCCGCTCACCCTGTCGATAACCGCCTTCGGCACCGTTCCGGCCGGGCGGATGGTCCGGCGTTCCGGTGCTAAGCCGGGCGATATCGTGCTCGTTTCCGGCAGCATCGGCGACGGCGCGCTCGGTCTCAAGGTCCATGGCCCGGACAAGCCGGACTGGGTTGCTACGCTCGGGGCAGAGGATCGCGCCTTCCTTGCCGATCGCTATCTGCATCCGCAGCCGCGTCATGCCCTCGCGGACGCATTGCAGCGCCATGCCTCGGCCGCCATGGACGTCTCCGACGGGCTCGTGGGCGATCTCGCCAAGCTCTTGAGCGCCTCGCATGTCGGCGCCGAAATCGATCTCGACGAGGTACCGCTCTCGGGCGCGGCCCGCGCCGCGCTCATGGCTGTTCCCGCACTGGCGGAACTGGCCTGGACCGGCGGAGACGACTACGAAATTCTCTGCACGTCCTCGGAAAGGGAATATCCTGCTCTGGTCGCGGCCGCAGAGGGAGCGATGCTTTCGCTGGTCCCGATCGGGCGGATCTCGGACGAGGCCGGCGTGGTGACTTATCGCGGGAAGGGTGAGGTGCGTAGCTTCGCGCAGGGCTCCTTCTCTCATTTCTGATAGCGGCGCATCACGGCGGCCGCGAGGCGCTTTGTGATGAATCAGCACTTCTCGGCTATCGACGGCGACAAACTCGCCAAGCGCAATGCGCTGGTGCTCGCCGGTGCGCAGGCGCTCGGCGGCGCCAACCCGGCGATCATCGTCTCGCTCGGCGGCATCGTCGGCGCCCAGCTCGTCGCCGACCAGGCTTTCGCGACCGTGCCGGTCAGCCTGCTCCAACTCGGCATCGCCGCGGGCGTCATCCCGGCGGCGATGGTCATGCGCCGGCTCGGGCGGCGTAACGGCTACCTGATCGGGGCGCTCGTCGGCGCGGCCGGCGCGAGCATCGCGGCCGGCGGCGTCTCGCTGCGCCTGTTCTGGCTGTTCTGCCTGGGCACCTTCGTCTGCGGGCTCTACGGCTCCTTCGTGCAGAGCTATCGCTTCGCCGCGGCCGATACCGCGACAGACGGTTTCAGGCCGCGCGCGATCTCCTGGGTCATGATCGGCGGCCTCGCTGCCGGCGTCATCGGCCCGCAATCGGTCTACTGGACGCGCGACCTGACGCCGGCCGCGCCCTTCGCCGCCAGCTTCCTCGCCCAGGGCATGCTGGCGCTGATCGCGATCCTGATCGTCTCGCGTCTGCGCGCGCCGCCGGTCGCGGCGGTCCGGTCCGGCGGTGGACGCCCACTTGGGGAGATCATGCGCCAGCCGAAATTCATCGCCTCGGTCACTGCCTCGCTCGTCGCCTATGGCCTGATGAGCTTCGTCATGACGGCGGCACCGATGGCGATGGTCGCCTGCGGCCATTCGGTCGGCGACGCCACGCTCGGCATCCAGTGGCATGTGCTGGCGATGTTCGGGCCGAGCTTCTTCACCGGTCGATTGATCGCCCGCTTCGGCAAGGGCACGGTGACCGCGGTTGGGCTCGGCCTGACGGCGCTGGCCGCCGTCGTCGGCCTGACGGGCCTGAGCGTCGGCCATTTCTGGCTGGCTTTGATCCTGCTCGGCGTCGGCTGGAATTTCGGCTTCATCGGCGCGACCGCGCTGGTGACGGACTGCTATCGCCCGGAAGAGCGGGTGAAGGTTCAGGCCGCCAACGACTTCCTCGTCTTCGGCTCTGTCGCGATCGCCTCCTTCTCGTCGGGCGGCTTGCTCAGCCATGGCGGTTGGGAGGTCGTGAACTGGCTGGTCTTCCCGCCGGTCGCCATCGCTCTCGCGCTGGTGGCATGGCAGCGCTTCCAGCGTCCGGCCACCGCCTGAGCCGCCGACAGATCCCTGATCGGAGCAGACCCATGAACAACCGCGCCTTCCCGCACGCGACCGGCCAGGTTCCGCCCGGCGCCATCGGGCATAACCGCGGTGTCATCAAATCCAACTACGCCTTCATGCCGCCGGAGGGCGTGCTGGTCAGCCGCCTGCCGCAATATCGCGACACGATCGTCCGCATCCTGACGGGCCCGGTCATGGGCGCGGCCTTCGCCCAATACGTCCTCGAGATCGCGCCCGGCGGTGGCACGCCGGCCGCTTTCGGGGAGGACGGCATCCAGCATTTCTTCTACGTCCTCTCGGGCGAGGCCCGGATCGCGGTCGCTGGCAGCGCGGCGCAGACGCTCACGGCCGGCGGCTTCGCCTATCTGCCGCCGGCAACGCCCTTCACGTTGCGCAACGAATCGGCGGAGGGCATCCGCGTGCTGGCCCTGCGCAAGCGTTACGAGGTAGCGTCGGGCCTTGCCGTGCCCGAGCCGATCGTCTCGCATCAGGACGCCGTGCCGATCACGAATCACACCGGCATGGCGGGGCGCGGTTTCCAGTTCCTGCTGCCTTACGGCGACATGCGCTTCGATTTCGAGATGAACCTGATGTGGTTCAAGCCGGGCGTCTGCTTCCCGGCGGTCGAAACCCATGTGATGGAGCATGGCCTCTACATGCTGGAAGGGCAGGGGCTCTATCTGCTCGGCGCCGACTGGCACGAGATCTGGGCGCGGGATTTCATCTGGATGGGCGGTTTTTGCCCGCAGCAGTTCTATCCGACAGGCTATGGCGACGCCTGCTACCTGCTCTACAAGAACGTCAATCGCGATCTCGCGCTCTGAGCTTTCGTAGATCTGTCTGACATTCGACGAAATTTGTAAGCCGGGGCGTTTGCGCTCCTCGCTGAAACTTGCCACAAATTCGCCTGACACTGGCGACGCGGAGCGGGCCTTGAGTCTTTAGGGCCCGTTTTTTCGCTGCCTGACGTCCAACGCTGCAAAAATGAGGAGCGACAGCGCTCCCGCCGACTGCAAGCTCTAGGGTCAGGAAATCGAATGTCAGCTCTGCTTCTCATCATCATATTGAGTGCGCTTTCCATAGCCTACGGCGTCTGGGCCTATGGCGATGTGATGAAGCGCGATGCCGGCAACCAGCGCATGCAGGAGATTTCCGGTGCGGTTGCCGAAGGCGCGCAGGCCTATCTCAAGCGCCAGTACATGACCATTTCCATGGTCGGCGTCGTGCTCTTCGTCGTGCTCGCCTGGCTGCTCGGCAAATGGGTGGCGATCGGCTTCCTGATCGGTGCGGTGCTTTCGGGCATGGCGGGCTTCATCGGCATGAACGTCTCAGTGCGCGCCAATGTCCGCACGGCCCAGGCTGCGATGCAGTCGCTGGGCGAGGGCCTCGACGTCGCCTTCAAGGCGGGCGCCGTCACCGGCATGCTCGTCGCCGGCCTCGCGCTGCTCGGCGTCGCCGTCTATTATGGCGTCCTGACCTCCTATCTCGGTTTTGAGCCTTCCAGCCGCACGGTGATCGATTCGCTGGTGGCTTTGGGCTTCGGTGCCTCGCTGATCTCGATCTTCGCCCGTCTCGGCGGCGGCATCTTCACCAAGGGCGCTGACGTCGGCGCCGACCTCGTCGGCAAGGTCGAGGCCGGCATCCCCGAGGACGATCCGCGCAATCCGGCGACCATCGCCGACAATGTCGGCGACAATGTCGGCGACTGCGCCGGCATGGCCGCCGACCTGTTCGAGACCTATGCGGTGACGCTGGTCGCGACCATGGTGCTCGCCGCGATCTTCTTCGCTGGTCAACCGGTGCTCGGCACGATGATGCTCTACCCGATGGCGATCGGCGCGGCCTGTATCGTCACCTCGATTATCGGCACCTTCTTCGTGAAGCTCGGCGCCAATCAGTCGATCATGGGGGCGCTCTACAAGGGCTTCATCGCGGCCGGCGTGCTCTCGATCGGCGCGATCGCAGCCGTCAACTACGCCATGTTCGGCGGCTTCTCGGCGGCCTTCAAGACGGTGCAGGGCGTCAGCTTCACCTCGGGCGGGCTCTTCGCCTGCGCGCTGGTCGGCCTGGCGGTGACGCTGCTCATCGTCGTCATCACCGAGTACTATACCGGCACCGGCAAGCGCCCGGTGGTCTCGATCGCCCAGGCCTCTGTGACCGGCCACGGCACCAACGTCATCCAGGGCCTTGCGGTATCCTTGGAATCGACCGCGCTGCCGACCATCGTCATCATCGCCGGCATCATCGCCTCCTACAGCCTCGCCGGCCTGTTCGGCATCGCCATCGCCACCACCGCCATGCTGGCGCTGGCCGGCGTCGTCGTGGCGCTCGATGCCTTCGGCCCGGTGACGGACAATGCCGGCGGCATCGCCGAGATGGCGGGCCTGCCCAAGGAGGTGCGCAGCTCCACCGACGCGCTCGATGCGGTCGGCAACACCACCAAGGCGGTGACCAAGGGCTATGCCATCGGCTCGGCCGGCCTCGGCGCGCTGGTGCTCTTCGCGGCCTACACCTCGGACCTGAACTTCTTCATCTCCGAGGCCAACAAGGCGGGCTCGACGGCCTTCCAGTACTTCAAGGGCGTGACGGTCGATTTCTCGCTGTCCAATCCTTACGTCGTCGTCGGCCTCCTGCTCGGCGGCCTCATCCCCTTCCTCTTCGGCGGTATGGGCATGACGGCGGTCGGGCGTGCGGCGGGCTCCGTCGTCGAGGAAGTGCGCCGGCAGTTCAAGGAGAAGCCCGGCATCATGGAAGGCAAGGACCGGCCCGATTACGGCCGCGCCGTCGACATGCTGACCCGCGCCGCGATCAAGGAAATGGTCGTGCCCTCGCTCCTGCCGGTGCTGGCGCCGATCGTGACTTATTTCGTGATCTACTGGATCGCCGGCAAGAACAACGCCTTCGCGGCCGTCGGCGCCATGCTGATGGGCGTGATCGTCACCGGCATCTTCGTCGCGATCTCGATGACCTCGGGCGGCGGCGCCTGGGACAACGCCAAGAAGAGCTTCGAGGATGGCTTCGTCGACAAGGACGGCGTGCGCCATCTCAAGGGCTCGGACGCGCACAAGGCCTCTGTGACCGGCGACACCGTCGGCGACCCCTACAAGGACACGGCGGGCCCCGCCGTGAACCCGGCGATCAAGATCACCAACATCATCGCGCTGCTGCTGCTGGCGATCCTGGCGCATTCCTGATCGCAGGCATCGACGATGCATTCCGGACCCGCGGCGCAAGCCGCGGGTCTTTTTCGTCAGACTCGGGAAAAGGGCGAAAAATTATTGAAGGCAAGGGCTTAAGGGTTCCAATTGAATCAGATCGGTAAGCCCTTGAATCAAGTTTCGAAGCTACGGCCGGCTCCGTAGCGTTCCCGCATGCGCCGCAGCCGGTGCGCTGGCATGGTCCCGCCAACTCCAGGAGGAACCATGTCCGCTCGAACGCTCGATCATCCTACCGCCACCCCGAACCGTGCGGTGGAGCTTGCTCTTCTGCTGGTGCTGGCCGGGCTCTGGGGCGGCTCCTACACCTTCATCAAGCTCGGCGTGGAGACGATCCCGCCGCTGACCCTGATCACCGCCCGGACGCTGATCGCCGGCCTGGTCCTGCTCGTCGTCATCCGCTGGCGCGGCCTGCGGCTGCCGCGCGATCTTGCGACCTGGCGCTTGTTCCTCGTCCAGGCCGGCCTCAACAGTGTCGTGTCCTTCACGCTGATCGCCTGGGCCGAACGCAGCGTCGATGCGGGGCTGGCGACGATCCTGAGTTCGACGAGCCCGATCTTCGTCGTCCTGCTGTCCTGTCTTTCGGCTTCGGCCGAGCGCCTGCCGGGCTTGCGCCTCGCCGGCATCGCGGCCGGTCTCGCCGGCACGGTCCTCATTGTCGGAGCGCAGGCGATGACGGGTTTCGGCGAGCAGCTTTGGGCGCAGCTGGCCCTGGTCGCGGCCAGCATCTGCTATGGCGGCGCGGCCTTGTTCGGGCGCAGCTTCAAGGGGCTGGATCCGATCATGCCGGCGGCCGGATCGCTGCTCAGCGGTGCCGCTATCCTGCTGCCGTTCAGCCTGATGTTGGACCGGCCGTGGACGCTGTCGCCCTCGGGCCAGTCGATCCAGGCGCTGATCGCGCTCTCGCTCGTCTCCACGGCCCTGGCCTTCGTGATCTATTTCCGGCTGATCGCACGGCTGGGCGCGGTTGCGACGACATCCGTCGCCTATCTCAGGGTGCCGACCGGCGTACTGATCGGCATGGTCTTCCTGGGGGAGGCGCTGGCGCCGACCGCCTGGGCCGGGCTGGGTTTTGTGATCGCTGGGGTCATAGCGATGACGGTGCCGCTGCGCGCTCGTCTGGCAGCCTCCTGATCGCGCCGCCACGTCCAAACGAAAAAGCCCGCGGCGTGAGCTGCGGGCTTTTTCGATCGTTGGAAGGCGTCCTGCTTACGAGCCAAGCGGATTGAACTTGGTGACGCCCCGGAACAGGTTGCGCAGGAAGCTCTGCTCCTCGCCACCCGTCGGGGTGGTGCGGCTGATGAAGTCGAAGATCACGCCGTCCTGCAGGCCGTAATGGGCGATGCGCTCGACCTTGAAGCCCTTGTTGAAATAGATCACCAGCACCTGCTGGTCGATGAGCTGCGGGTCCTGGAACTGGAACCGGCGGCGCATCGTCTGGCTGATATAGTAGAAGGTGCGATTGCCGACCGTCGAGGTGGTCGAAGGCGTGCCGAGCGTCGTCAGCACCGCCTGCACGTCCATGCCGACCTTGACCTGTGCGATCAGCGCGTCGTCCATCACGAAGCCGCGCCTGAATTCCTCGTTGATGCCGGCGGAGGTCGGCAGCACGAAACCGCCCGCATCGGGGCCGCAGCCGGCGAGCGCAAGGGATGTGGTCGCGAGGGCTCCGAGCAGAGCCGTGCGGCGGGTGATCTGGGTCATGCGGGCACGATCCGAAAGGCGAGCGCGGCCGGAACGATCCAAGCCGCTTGTCAAAAGGGTAAGGGTTGGCGTAACGCCCGAGGATGGCTTTGGCAAGGCGAGGACGCCCCCGGGCAAGAGCGGGCGGGAGTAAACAGGTGATTTTCGGGTTGTTCGGCAAGCGCGCCAATCGGCGCTCCCCTGTGGACACGCTGTTCGCGCGGGTCGCAGAGGCTTCGCGCCTGCCGGCGCTCTACATCGAAGGCGGGATCCCCGACAGCTTCGAGGGCCGCTTCGAATCGCTGACCCTGCACGTTTTTCTGGTGCTGAGGCGCTTGCGCGAATTGCCGCCGCCGGCCGCAGAGCTCGCGCAGGAGTTCGTCGACGCCTGTTTCGCCTATCTCGAACTCGGTTTCCGCAATGGCGGCGTCAGCGACATCGCCGTGCCCAAGAAGATGAAGAAGGTCGGCCAGATGTTCTATGGCCGGGTGCAGGCCTACGAGGCTGCGCTGATCGCCCCTGGTCTTGAAGCGTTGACCGAGGTGCTGGGGCGCAATGCCTGCGCGCCGGAGGCGGCGCCTGCGCTCGCGGCTTATATGCGGGCCGCCCAGGAGAGGTTGGCCAACGCCGATCTCGACGGCATCCTGAACCGGGATGATCTGTTCCCGGTCTTCTCGACCCCGGAGGTCGCTCATGACGCCTGATCATCCGCCGGTTGCGCCGCTCAAGCACCCGATCCGTGTCGAGGCGATCCGCCCGCGCGGAAGCGAGGTCGTGGTGCGGGCCGAGGCGGAGCAGTTGCCCGCCATCGCCGCGCAGCTTGGCCTCGTTTCCGTGGAGGCGCTGGAGGCGCGCTTTACCCTCTCGCGCAATGGCGAACGGGCGAAGCTCGACGGCCGCATCGCGGCCCGTCTGCATCAGGCCTGCGTCGTGACGCTCGAACCGTTCCCGGTTCAGCTCGACGTGCCCGTCCAGCTCGATTTCGCTCCCGAGGAGGAGGTTGCGGCCTTCGCACGGCGCAACGAGCGGGACGATGCGGAGATCGATATCGAGGTTCTGCTGAACGAAGCGGATCCGCCCGAGCCGATCGTCGATGGCGTGATCGATCTCGGCGGCATCACTTTGGAGTTCCTGGCGCTGGCGCTCGATCCCTACCCGCGCAAGCCTGGCGTCAGTTTCGAGTCGTCGGCGGGTGACACCGGCACGGAATCGCCCTTCGCGGCGCTGGCAAAGTTGAAACGCGGTGACTGAAGCGCTCTCCGGCTCTTGCGCTGCTTGCGGCGACGGTCCAAGTCGCTATTGTCCGGCCGGCATCAAGCCGTCCCGGATCGAAGGTCGGCCATTTCCGGGACACGCCAGAATTCCATGACAAGACCGGTTACAATCGCGCTCGATGCGATGGGCGGGGATCACGGCCCCACCGTCGTTGTTCCCGGCGCTGCCCTGATGCTGGAGCGCCGCCCGGACGCCCGCTTCGTCATTTTCGGTGACGAGAAGCAGGTGCTGCCGCTGATCGACCAGCATCCGAAGCTCAAGGCGGTCACGACTTTCCACCACACCGAGGTCTCGGTGAAGATGGACGACAAGCCGAGCCAGGCCTTGCGCTACGGCCGCTACAAGTCGTCGATGTGGCGTGCGATCGACGCGACCAAGACGGGGGAGGCGGATGTCACCGTCTCCGCCGGCAATACCGGCGCGCTGATGGCGATGTCGAAATTCTGCCTGAAGTCGATGCCGCAGGTCGACCGGCCGGCGATCGCCTGCCTATGGCCGACGGCGCGTGGCGAAAGCATCGTGCTTGATGTCGGCGCCACGATCGGCGCGGATGCGCGCCATCTTGTCGACCTTGCGGTGATGGGCGCGGCCATGGCCCGCGTCGTGCTTGATCTCGACCGGCCGACTGTCGGTCTGCTCAATGTCGGCGTCGAGGAGATAAAGGGCGTCGAGGCGGTCAAGGAGGCCGGGCGTATCCTACGCGAGAGCGACCTGCCGCATCTCTCGTATCACGGCTTCGTCGAGGGCGATGATCTCGGCAAGGGCACGGTCGATGTCGTCGTGACCGAAGGCTTCACCGGCAATATCGCGCTCAAGACCGCAGAGGGAACCGCTCGCCAGATCGCGGATTATCTTCGTGCGGCGATGAGCCGCTCGCTGATGGCCAAGATCGGCTATGTCTTCGCCCGCGGCGCCTTCGCGGCGCTGAAGGACAAGCTCGACCCGCGCAAATCGAATGGCGGCGTCTTCCTCGGACTGGAAGGCATCGTCATCAAGAGCCATGGCGGCACGGATGCGATCGGCTTCGCCAGCGCCGCCGAGTTGGGCTATGAAATGGCACGCGAGGACCTGATGGCGAAGGTCCGCGAAATGGTCGCCGCGAGCACGCGTCCGGAGCTGACGGCCGCGCCGCCCGCCGAGGCGGAATAGGGAACAACCTTTTTGTCCATCCTGCGCTCTCAAGTCGTCGGCTGCGGCTCCTATCTGCCCGCGCGCATCGTCACCAATGCGGAGCTCGCCGCGCGCGTCGACACCAGCGACGAGTGGATCGTCCAGCGCACCGGCATTCGCCAGCGCCATGTCGCGGCCGATGACGAACCGACATCCATCGTCGGCCTCAAGGCGGCGCAGGCGGCGATCACTGACGCCGGCATCGACCCTTCCGAGATCGACCTGATCATCGTCGCGACCGCGACGCCGGACCACACCTTTCCCGCCACGGCGACGCAGATCCAGGCGGCCCTCGGCATCACCGGCGGCGTGGCTTTCGACGTGCAGGCGGTCTGCTCCGGTTTCGTTTTCGCGCTGGCGACGGCCGACAAGTTCCTGACCACGGGCAGCGCGCGCGCCGCCCTCGTGATCGGCGCCGAGACCTTCTCTCGCATCCTCGACTGGGAGGATCGTGCGACCTGCGTGCTGTTCGGCGATGGCGCCGGCGCCGTGGTGCTTAAGGCCGCGCCGGGCGAGGGCACGCTGGCGGATCGCGGCATCCTCACCACCCATATCCGCTCGGACGGCCGCTACAAGGACAAGCTCTATGTCGATGGCGGCGCCGGCTCGACCAAGACGGTCGGCTTCCTGCGCATGGAAGGCAAGGAAGTCTTCCGCCACGCGGTCACCAACCTCGCCGAGACGGTACGTCACACCTTCGAGCAGACCGGCCTGTCAGGCGCCGATATCGACTGGTTCGTGCCGCATCAGGCCAACCGCCGCATCATCGACGCGACGGCCGACAAGCTGGGCATTAGCCATGACCATGTCGTCGTCACCGTCGACCGTCACGGCAACACTTCGGCGGCCTCGATCCCGCTCGCCTTGGCCGAGGCTCATGCCGATGGCCGCATCAAGCGCGGCCAGCTCGTCCTGATCGAGGCGATGGGCGGCGGCTTCACCTGGGGTTCGGCCTTGATCCGCTGGTGACGTTGCGGCAATAAACCCACGAAAATTGTCATGAAACATCGCCATTTGGGGTCAAATCCGGGCTGAGGCGGCACAATAGCCGTCCTTGAGGATTGACCCGCGCGACGGGGGCGCCTAGCGTCCGCCGTCCGTAATGGCGAAAGGCCGGCTGTTTCAGCCGCTGCCTGCAATACGCCTTGGAGGATATGAATGGCGGGGCAAACGGTCACTCGTGCGGACCTGTGCGAGGCTGTCTACCAGAAGATCGGCTTGTCGCGGACGGAGTCGTCGAAGCTCGTCGAGGCGGTGCTCGACGAGATCTGCGATGCGGTCGCGCGCGGCGAGAACGTGAAGCTCTCTTCGTTCGGTTCTTTCGTCGTACGAGACAAAGGCGAGCGAATCGGGCGTAATCCCAAAACTGGCGTTGAGGTGCCGATTGAGCCGCGTCGCGTGATGGTGTTCAAACCCTCGAACGTGATGAAGGCCCGCATCAACGGGCAGTCAGGTGAGGGTGAGACTGAGTGAGCCTGGAGTTCCACGCCGGCGATACCGAGGCCGAATTGGACACCAAGAGCCCAGATGCCTTCCGGACCATCAGCGAGGTCGCAGAAGACCTCGACATACCCCAGCACGTGCTTCGATTCTGGGAAACCCGTTTCAACCAGATCAAGCCGCTGAAGCGTGGCGGCGGACGCCGCTACTACCGGCCTGACGACGTTGCCCTGCTCAAGGGCATCCGGCGCCTGCTCTATGGCGAAGGCTATACGATCAAGGGCCTCCAGCGCATCCTGAAGGAGCAGGGGCCGCGCCATGTCCAGGCGATCGGCCGCGGCGCGCCGATCGGGGCCATGGGCGGCGCCACGCCGGCCGCTGCGTCCGCAGGGCCGGCCGCCATGCCGGGCGACATGGCTGAGGCCGCGCCGGAGCGGATGGCGCCTTATCGGCAGCCTGTCCCCGAAGGGCTCGACGACGTCTCGATCCTGACCGCGGTCATGAAGGAACTCGGCGAGTGCCGGCGCATCCTTGAACAGGCCCTGCAGCCGGCGCCTGACGCCGCCTGACGGCAGCCAGCGGCGCGGCCGGCCCGGTCGCGCTGCGCCCTTCGCTTTCGTGGCTGACGTACTCGTTCGTGGCGGAAGCCCGAAAGCGGTCAGCTCTGTGGCGCTTCATCCGCTCCGGTGTGCTGGGCCGGCTTGCGGCGCATGGCGGCCTTGTGCTTTCCGCGGCCAAGCGGGCCGGCTTTCTTGAGCGGGACCAAGCTGGCGAGCACCGGATTGGGATAGTGCTCCAGCGTCGAACCGGTTGCGGCATCGACGCCCATCCCGACAACGCCGCCGATCAGGATATTTCCAGCGAAACCGGCCGCGCCGGCGCCTGCAATACGCGTGGAGACGGGTACCTGCATGTCGGCATAGCCTTCTTTCGAGAAGCTGACGACGAACTCGGATTTGCGGCTGACTTCCCAGGTGCAGGGCGTGGCTGTGCAGGCGTGCCCCAGCGACGAACGGGCCTCGGCGCCGCTCGGTTCGCTGCTGATGCTGATCTGGTTCGTTGTGCCGCGTGTGACGGTCGCGCAGCCACCCAGGGACGCAGCCACGGCGGCCGCGCCAAGAATTCGAATTATCAGCATGTTGAGCCCCTTACCCCGGCGATTAGCTAGGTTTGCTCGCGGCAGAAGAGCAAGGCGCACATGCGCGCCGGCTGTGCACAACTTGCACGCACGCCAGATTCGCAACCTTGATGTACCAGGGCCGCAACATAGGTTCGGGGAGCCGGGAATGATCTCGGTAGCCTGTTGGGTGCGGCTCGCCGCGCCACATCACAGGGAGCGTCGACGTGGCCTGGTTCTATCTCTTCATCGCGGGCCTGTTCGAGGTCGGTTGGGCGATCGGCCTGAAATACACGCAAGGCTTCACGCGGCTCGTCCCGACGCTGTTCACCGGCGCGAGCATGGTCGTCAGCCTCGGCCTGCTTGGTCTCGCGCTGAAATCGCTGCCGGTCGGCACGGCCTATGCGGTCTGGACCGGCATCGGCACGATCGGCACGGCAATTTTGGGCATCGCCATGCTGGGCGAGCCGGCAGGCGTCTTGCGGCTGGCTTGCATCGGCCTGATCGTTGCCGGCATCGTCGGGCTCAAGCTGGTCTCGGCGTGAGCGCCGGGGCTCAGCTGCGCCGCCAGGATTCCGGCCAGTAGCCGCCGCGCTCCAGCAGCACGATCAACACGATGACGGCCAGCGTGACCACGAGGGTCATGAGCTTCGCGTTCCAGGGCACGCCGCGGCCGACGAGCCAGATCAGGCTGAGGCCAATGATCAGGGGGATGACGATCTCCATGGAGCGATCGTAGCCTGCGCGGCGGCCGGGCCGCAATCGCCGCCTCGACCTTTCGAAGCGCGGTGCGGGCGTTACGAACGCCGCTCGGATGCCGGACTCTAGAACGTCGCCAGGACCAGATTGACGCCGAGGGTGGGGCCGAGCTTGGGCGGGATGATGTTGAACGTCGCTCCGTCCTGGCTGATCGAGGCATGAGCCGAGAGGCCGAGATTGAAGCCGCCGAAGAGGTCGATCTGGGTGCGCTTGAACGGGCCGATCGGCGTTTCGGTCTTGAGGACGTGAATGACGGCCTTGCCCTCCACATTCGCTCCGGCGGAGACCTCTCCCGCCGCGCCGCCCATCCCGACCGCGCCATTGGCGCTGGCCCAGAGATTGGCGTTGATCCCCGCTTCGAGCCAGTCCGCGATGATCAGCGTCGGCGTGGCGATTTCGACCCTGGTTTTCCAGGTTCCCGTCAGCTTCAGGTTCTGCTGGTCGAAGTCAATATCGCCCTCCATCTTGAAATAGGGGCTGAAGAACTTGGGTGCGCGCGGCTGGACGATCTTGTTGATGCTGTAGGTGAGCGTGAGCTTGCGCAGGTCCTTGGTGGTGCCGATGACCTGGATCGATTGCGGCATCGTCCCGTCGAGCTTGAGCTGTTCCAGCAATGCCAGTGGTGTCTTCAGCGCCTTGGGCACCACGCCATGAGCCATCATCGTCGCCGTCTTCAGGCCGATATGGCGCAGCTCCAGCTTTGGGATGTCGAGCCCGGTCTTCTCGATGCGGGGCAGGGAGGTCCAGCTCTGGATGTCGTTGCGCCGCGTCAGCAGCTTGCCGGCGGTGTCGAGCAGCGGCGGCAGCGGCAGGGCCTTGCCGGTGAGGGCGAAGGCATCCGCCGGCAGGTCGAGCGTCAGGATTTGCGTGACCTTCACGACCTCGAACAGGCGGCTGCCCGTCAGATTGCCGACGCTGCCGTCGTCGAACAATCCGCAGGCGCGCTGGAAGGTCTTGACCGCGCTTTCGGTATTGTCGCCGAAGATGCCGTCGACCTTCAGGTTGTTCTTGCCGCCATTCATGATGTTGATGGCGTTCTGGATCGCGGCGGTATTGTTGCAGCGCGATCCCTTCGAGACGGATTTCTTGGCAGGCCCGGACATGTTAAGCCTCCGTCGCGGCCAGCACTAACGGTCGCGGAGGCGACCGCAGCGCCGCGATTGCGGCGCCTGGTCCAGGTTGCCGCCTCCAGGCAGGGCTAGCACTGCCGCAGCCTCGCGAACGTCATCCACATGACGGAGAGCCGGGCGAAGCGGCGCTCAGGATATGGCTGCGTCCGCCGCGGTGCCGTCTGGCGTCGCGCTCCCGCCGATCGGGCGGTCGCCCTCGACCAGCGGCTTCAATCGCCCGAGTTCGACCGCCAGGAAATCGAGGAAGAGTCTGACGCGCGGCGTGTGCCGCATGTCCGGATGGGTCAGCAGCCAGAGGTCGGCGGCAAGGTCGGCATCCGGCTCCCCCAGACGTCGCAGGGCGGGACGCGTGTCGCCGATGAAGCAGGGCAGGAAGCCGACGCCGATCCCGGCCTCGACCGCCTCGGCAAGGCCGAGCACCGTGTTGAGCCGATAGACGACGCGCTCCGGCGCGACATGGCGGGCGAGATAGCGCACCGCACTCAGCATGGTGAACTGGTCGCCGAGCGAGACCCAGCTGCGCTCCCACAGGCTCTCGCGAGAAGGCCGTTCGGCCTCGGGAAAGTCGATGGCACGGCCATAGAGCGCCCAGGCGATGCGGGCGGACTTGCGGCCGACCAGCGTCTCCGGCGGATGATCGGTAGCGCGGATCGCGACATCCGCATCGCGCTTGGAGAGGTTGGCCGCCTGGTTGCCGATCAGGATATCGAGCCGGATATCCGGGCATTGCTCAAGAAAACGGGCGAAGAGCGGCGTCAGCAGGTCGACCAGCAGGGAGTCGTTGGTGGCGACGCGCAATTCCCCGGCCGGCTTGATCTCCTGTCCGGCGAGCTTGCGGGCGAAGGCGGTGATGTCGTCGTCGACGCGGGCGGCGAGCTGGATCATCTCCTCGCCGGCCGGCGTCGCGACATAGCCGCTGCGATGGCGCTCGAACAGGCGGGTGCCGAGCGCCCCCTCGATCTGGCCGAGGCGGCGGAATACCGTCGAGTGATTGACGCCGAGCGCTGCCGCGGCTGCCGGCAGCGCCCGCTTGTCGGCGATGGCCTTGATCAGGCGGAAATCGTCCCAGGCCAGGGGCTTCGCGGCTTGATTCATCCGCTCACTCTCGGCCAAGACGTGCGCCCCTTCAAGGCGGGTTCGCGTCACGCGAGCGCCGGTTTGGCGACCGCCGTGGAGCCCGTGCGGGTCACGGCAAGCGCACCGTCGCCGATCAGCACATGCGCCAGCGCGGTGAGCGCAAGGAACGCGGGATATTCCCAGCCGCCGTTCGGCGCGTTGAAGACCCAGCCATTCGGAGCGTGGATCGCGAGAGCGCCAAGCAGGACCGGCAGCAGCGCAGCCGAGACGAGGCGGCCATGGAAGCCGATGAGGATTGCGATGCCGCCGATGAGCTCGGCCAGCATGATCGGCCAGGCGAGGAACCCGGGCAGGCCCACCTGCCCAAGGAAGCCGGTGAAGCCGGCGGGCGTGAAGATGACGAGCTTGAGATAGGCATGGGCGATGAACATCAGACCGAGCGCGACGCGCAGGCCGAGGGCGCCATAAGGGGCAAGGCGATTGTCGATCATGGGAAGTCTCCTGAAACGGGACCGGTTGGTCTCGGGTCAAAAGGTTGTCCAGCCTTGGCCGCAAATCAAATTGTAGATTGACGATGACGACATTGCATGGATGCAATGAATTGCCTCTGGCGTTCCGCGGCTTCGATACCGATCTTCCGGTCAACCGAGCGGATGTTGCTCATCGTGATCAGGAAAGCGGAGGACTTCGCCATGCAGATCAACGGCCTTCACCACGTCACCGCCATCTCCGGCCCTGCGCGCCGCAATCTCGACTTCTATGCTCGCGTGCTCGGTCTGCGCCTTGTCAAGAAGACGGTGAATTTCGACGATCCCGGCACCTATCACCTCTATTTCGGCGATGTGGATGCCGCGCCCGGCTCGATCCTGACGTTTTTCCCCTGGGAACATGCGTCGCCCGGCCGGCTCGGCGTCGGCGAGACGCAGGAGACGGTCTTCCGGATTCCTGAAGGCTCTATCGGCTTCTGGGCGCATCGCTTCGTCGAGCAGGGCGTGCCGCATGAGGTGCCGGTAAAGCGCTTCGGCGAGACCGTGCTGAGTTTCCGCGACCCGGACGGCATGAGGCTCGCCCTCGTCGGCCTGCCCGGTGTCGAGAAGGAGCCGGCCTGGACTGACGGCGGCATTCCCGCCGAGCATGCGCTGCGCGGCTTCCACAGCGTCAGCCTGCTGCTGGCCGATGCCGCGCCGACCGGTGCCATCCTCAGCGACGTCTTCGGCTTCACGGAGATCGGCCGCGAGGGCACGCTGATCCGCTATGCCGCGAAGGGCACAGCGATCGGCGGAGTGATCGACCTGCGCGTCGCCGGCGGCTTCCTGCCGGCCCGGCAGGGCGCGGGCTCGGTCCACCATATCGCCTTCCGGGCGGCCGATGACGCCGCGCAGCAGGGGATGGTGCGCCGTCTTGTTCAGAACCATGGCATCAGCCCCACGGAACAGCGCGACCGGAACTATTTCCGCTCGGTCTATTTCCGTGAGCCCGGCCATGTCCTGTTCGAGATCGCGACGGATATCCCCGGCTTCGCGGTCGATGAGCCTGCCGCCGAACTCGGCCGTTCGCTGAAGTTGCCGCCTCAGTACGAGGCGCATCGCAAGGAGATCGAGGCGGTCCTGCCCGCGCTCGCCTGACGAAAACCTGCCGCCCGTCGTCCTGGCGGGCGGCGGAACGATACCATGGCGCCCTGCCTGCTTGTCGCAAGGGGCAGGGCGCTTCCGCTTGATGAAGGGAGGCGACCATGACCGTCACGACCGTCGACACCGATTTCATCCATGTCTTCGAGCCCGGCAGCGATCCGGCGCGCCGGCCGCTGCTGCTTCTGCACGGCACCGGCGGCGACGAGCGCGATCTCCTCTCGCTCGGCCGCACCGTCTCCCCTGGCGCGAGCCTGCTCTCGCCGCGCGGCAAGGTTCTGGAAGGTTCGGCGCCACGCTTCTTCCGCCGTCTCGCGGAAGGTGTCTTCGACGAGGCCGATCTCAAGCGGCGCACCGACGAGCTGGCGGAATTCGTGCTGTGGGCGCGGGAGCGTTACGGCCTGCCGGCGCCGATCGCGCTCGGCTTCTCCAACGGCGCCAATATCGCGGCGGCTCTTCTGCAGCAGCGGCCCGAAATCTTGGCCGGCGCCGCGCTTCTGCGCGCGATGGTGCCTTTCGCGGAGGTGTCGGAAGCCGATCTCGCGGGCAAGCCCGTGCTGATCCTGTCGGGCGCGCTCGATCCGATCGTGCCGAAGACCGATGCCGAGGCGCTTGCCTGCCGGCTCTCTGGTAGCGGTGCGGCGGTCGAGCACCGCATGCTGCCGGCAGGCCATGGCCTCGGGCAGGCCGATATAGGCCTGCTCGGCGACTGGCTGGCGCGCAACTGACCGAAGGCGGCATCGTGGAGAGTGTTCCGCGATGCCGTGTCTTGCGAGCGAAACGGGCTTTGCTGGAGGCCCCTAGTCGATCAGGGGCATGAGGACGGCCATTGTGATGGCCAGAAGCACGAGCATGCGCAGCAGAACCGCCCGCTGGCTCGAAACCGGCATGTCTACCGAACGCGACACGGCACGCATCTTCGACCTCCCAATCGACGCTACGTCAGGGGATCGTGAGGCCTGACGTAACGTCTGGCAAGCGGGCTGACGATGCCGGGCAGTGGACAACTCCGTCCGCCCCCGATCTCGCGCTCGAACCGGTGTGGCGAAGGCGACGGGCGCTTGTCGTCAGGCTTCGGCCATGACGCTCCCGATCGGGTCCGCCACGATGACGCGGCGCGCCTTGCTGGCCTGCTCGGCCATCAGGGCCAGGTCGATCCTGCGGCGATACTCGGCCCAGGAGCTCAGGCTCAATCCGCAATTGGCGCAGGAGACCACGCTGGCATCGCTGAGCGCGTGCGGAATCGAGACGCCCGGCGAGCCGCAATCCTCGCAATGGAACCAGTCTTGCTTCAACGCGATACCGTCCGTGGCCAATGTTGACGCTACGGCAATCCGTGTGCCGTGCCGCCATCAAGGGCCATCGCAGATGACTATGGGCTGAACGCGGGACGCGCGGGATCGGAAAGGATCGCTACTCGGCGGCTGTGACCAGGCCGCGATGATCGATCTGTACAGCCCGCTCGGATTCGTGGTTGCTCGAGACCAGGCGCAAATCGGGCCGGCCAGTCGGCTGCACCGAAGGAGGATCCTTCCGGTTGGCGGCGGCACGACGAATCTGGGCCCGTCGCGCGATGAGCGACATCTGATGCTTGTGTGTCACGATGGAACTACCTGGAGCTGCACCTTCTTCATCGCAGCGAAGCAAGTGTTCGAGCAGCCCCCATTTGGGGTGTCTGCTTCCGCAAGGCCGGCCGGCTGTCCGGATCAGCTCACCAGCATGAGGATCAGTGCTGCCGTTCCGTTGATCGCGGACAACAGCCAATGTGACACGGTGGCGCCGATCACCGTCGCGGAAGCTTCGTCCTGGTCGAGCATGAGCCCCTCATTCCGTCTCATGACGAGAGCGCAGGGCGGGCGCTGGCGCATCCCCCATTTGGGAGAGATCCCTTGCCGGAAAGGGACGCCGGTCCGGGCCATGCAGTCTGACCCGACGCAGCAACAGAGCCGGGGACATCGCGAACGCGTCGATTGCGCGCGATGTGCGGGGTGCTGAAAGCCCCTCCCATGGGGATGAGAGTTTTCTTGTATCTGGCCGGCGATTCTCACCCGGCCGACCAGCATGTCGAGCAGGCTCTTCGTCAACGCCTGGCCGGGCAGGGTGTCCTGTCTCTTGGAGAGCGCGACATCTGCGATGCGGATCGTGGGCTCGAGAAGCGAAAGTCGGCATTTGTACGCATGAGCGATCATTTCGCCGGAAAGCAGGTGATCGCGATCGGTCGATCCTCCGGTGGGCGCATCATCTCCCTTGCCGCCAGCGAAGGGGCGCCCCTGACGGCCATGGTGGCGCTGGGCTACCCGTTCCGCGCGCCTGGCTCAGATGAAGACCCGGCACGAACACGGCATCTGGCGTTGCTTCAGGTGCCATTCCTCATTTTACAGGGCGAAGCCGATTATTATGGCACAAGAGAGCTGGCGACGGAGCGGTATCCCCTCTCACCGGCCGTGCGCATCGAGGCAATCGAGGCCGACCACGACCTGCACCTTTCGCAAGAGCAGTGGGACATGATTGCGGCGCGAATCGTGCGGCACGCCGATGAACAGCGATGGACCGCACGGCTGCGGCGGACGATATCGGGGCTCGCGAGGCGAGTGTCCCGGTAGCTGGAGCCCCGCCCCGGCGCGAATAGCGGGGACCTTGTGGGAGAGCCTTATGTCGATCCGCAGGGATTTTCGACATGATCCGCATGCCGCGCATCGACACAGCCGATCATAACGGCTCGAGGCCGACGATTTTCGGGATGTAATGGTCGGAGCGAGAGGATTCGAACCTCCGACCCCTTGTCCCCCAGACAAGTGCGCTAACCGGGCTGCGCTACGCTCCGACGGGTCGGCTTATAGTGGCGAGGCGCGGCAGATGCAATGCGCTTCGATGCGATCATGAACAGTCTTGATGCTGGACGCATGAAGCCGCCTTTCAGCAGGGCCGGCGCGCGTTAACCGTTGTTTAACCTTCCCGTTGCGGCCGTCAGGCCCAGCAGCCAATGTCGTCTGGGGGCAGGGCACGCAGAGGCGGAGGCGATCATGACGATGGCAAGTCTTGCGATTGCGGGCTCCGCGCCGGAGCGCCGGGCAACGGCGCAACCGGCCGGCTCGCTCGCCGGATTCTTCGGAGAGATCAAGCCCGACTGGCACTCGCAATGGGCCTGGGACCACTACGAGGCGACCATTCTCGGACTGGCGCATCAGTTCGGCTTGCGCAGCGTCTGCGAGATCGGCGGCGGGCGCGATCCGCTGTTCACCCAGGAGCAGGCCGCCCGCAACGGCATCGATCTCATCGTCAACGACATCGATGCCGGCGAGCTGGCCCTGACGGGGCGGGGGCTCAGGACCGCGCGCTTCGATATCGCCGGAGACCTCTCCGAGCCGGATGTCCGGCGTGGCGGCTACGACATGATGGTCTCGCGCATGGTCTTCGAGCATGTCGACGGGGTCGAGCGCGCCTGGGCCAACATCCATGAACTGCTGGCGCCCGGCGGCGTGGCGCTCGCCTTCTTTCCGACGCTGTGGGCGCCCGTCTTCGCGCTGAACCACGTCCTGCCGGAAAAGGCCTCGCACGCCATCGTCCACGCCCTGTTCCCGGCGCGCCGCGATGGCGGCGGTGATCCGAAGTTTCCGGCGCTCTACGATTGGTGCCGCGGCGATCCGGCCGTGCTCGAGCCGATGTTGAAGCGGGCCGGCTTTGCCGAGACCCATGTCCAGCGCTTCTGGGGCCATGGCTATTTCGACCGGATGCCGGGGCTGAAGCAAATCGACCATGCCTTCAATGCGGCGGCGGCGCGGATCGGCTGGAATCTCGTGACGACCTACGCCTATGTCGTCGTGCGCAAGGGCAGAGGCTGAGCGCTTTCCGTCTGCGTCGAACCGGCCCCGCGCGGGCCGGCCGTAGCGGAAGGGAAACGTGCCCAGCGCCCGATCGGGCGCTCGACACAGCGGTAGAGGAGCACCGAGGTGAGCGTCGCGGCCGTCATCGCGAGGGCGATGTAGAGTTCCAGCGGCAGCGCTCCTCCGACCAGCCTGACCCAGACCTCCCGCAGCGGCCGCAAGGCGAAGGGATGGAAGAGGTAGAGGCTGTAGGACGCGTTGCCGAGGCCGGTGAGCAGTAGCGCCAATCGCGGCGGGGCTCCACGATAGAGCGCCGCGCCGCCGACGATCAGGGCAGCGGGCAGGCCCCAGCGCAAAGCCGGCGGGAAGGTCTCCTGTCCGTCGAGCCCGAGAAACTTGACCATGCCGGCGAAGCCGAGGGCGACCAGCAGCACCGCGCTTGCGGCCGGCAGCCGGATACCTTGTCGATAGACAAGCGCCAGCAGGCACCCGAACAGGAATTCGAGGATGATCTGCTGCGTCCAGAAGGCAAGCTGCACTTGCGCCGGCTTCAGGAGCGCGCCGGCCAGGGCGAGGCCGGAGATGACGAGCGCGAGCGCAATCATGCCGCGCCGCAGGGGCAAAAGCATCGCACCGGCGAACAGCACGTAGAAGAACATCTCCAGGTTCAGCGTCCAGCCCAGCGCCATCACCGGCCTGATCTCGTCGCCGCCGCGCAGGCTCGGGACGAAGAGATAGGAGGCGAGGATGTGTTGCCAGTCGCCGAGCGGCACGTTGAGCAACCGGGGCGCGATTAAGCCTCCGATCAGCAGGACGCTGGTCAGGAGCCAGTAGAGCGGCACGATCCTGGCGATGCGCCGGGCGAGGAAAACCCGCCAGGCGCCCGGCTGGCCGAACAGGTCGGCCGAGGTATGGACCATGATGAAGCCGGAAATCACGAAGAAGATATCGACGCCGATGCCCCAATGCATGAAGGACGCGTCGATGGCGGGCAGACCCACGCGCGGGCCGATGGCCTCCGTCTCATGGGCGGCATGGCCGAAGACGACCAGCAGCGCAGCGATCGCGCGCAGGGCCTGGATGGTCTCGATCTGACCACCCGGGGCATTCTCGCGGGCCGATGGCGCTGCCGCCGTCATGAGCGTTCCTCACCGCCGCCGCCTGGCGGCAATGCGGCCAGACCCCAGATCAGGCCCAGCATCAGATAGAGATGCCGCCAGTGGTCGCTGTCGATCTGGAAGCCCTGCAGGATGGTGACGAAAAGCACGGACCAGATCGCGATGGCGTGCAGCTGTGTCGGGCCCGGCCGGAACACCACCCGCCAGCCGATATAGGAGGTTGCGACCATCAGGCTGGCCCAGGACAGCCCGCCGAGCCAGCCATAGGAGGCGAAGGCATTGATGTAGACGTTGTGCGGGTCGGCCTGGTTGAAGATCCAGCGGAATTGCAGGGGCCCGAAGCCGTTGGGCGCATCGAGCAGCATCGGAATGGCGCGTAACTGGTTGCCGAAGCGGCCGGTGACGCCCTGGTCATAATCCTGGTTGAGGCTGGCGCGGGCGTCGAAGACGTTGCGGATGTCCTCGAACGAGAGGGCGACCAGGAGCGCCGCGACCGCTGCGAGGAATGCGATCAGCGACATCGCCACGATGCGGCCCCGGCTGGCTGCGTTCGGCGCGGTCAGGAAGGTGAGGACGATCATCATGGCCGTCGAGACGACGAGCACGCCCCAGGCGCCGCGAGAGAAGCCGAGGAAGAGGGCGGTGAGCGGGACGCTGAGCGTGATGAGGCCGCGCAGCATGCCGACCTGCGCGGTCAGGATGCGCTGCAGAACATAGACGATCGGCAGCACCAGATAGGGGCCGAGAACGTTGGGATCCTTGAACGTGCCGGAGGCGCGCCCGTAGAGCGTGAAGATCGAGCCGAGCCCCGCGATGTCGAAATAGCCGAGCAGGGCCGCGAACCCCGCGATCCAGGCGGCGAAGAGATAGCCGCGGCGCAGCGTCTCCAGACGGCCGGCCGCGTCCTGCGACATGATTCCGGCGATGAACACCGCCGTGATCATCAGATAGACCGAGACGGCGGTGAAGCGCACCGCGTCGCCATCGGCCATCCAGGGAATGAGGGAGATGATGCCGCCGATATTGTAGGCGAGCAGCAGCACGGCGAGCGGCAGGAGCTTCTGCGAGAACCGGATGCCCGTCAGCGCGAAGACGAACAGCGCCAGCAGGAAGACGACCTCATACGGCGAGGGCTCGATCAGCGCGAGCCCGCTGGATGCACCGAGCAGCCACAAGATGCCGCGCTTGATCGCCGCGTAGGAGATCGTCAGTCGCTCGCCGCGCGGCGGTGTCTGCGCCAGCGTGCTCAATAGGCGTTCTCGTTCTTGGTCAGCAGCGAGAACGGCGTCTTCAGCAGGATGTAGAGGTCCAGCAGAACGGACCAGTTCTCGATATAATAGAGGTCGTGCTCGACGCGGCGCTGGATCTTCTCGTCGGTGTCGGTCTCGCCGCGCCAGCCATTGATCTGGGCCCAGCCGGTGATGCCGGGCTTGACCTTGTGGCGCGCGAAATAGCCATCGACCACCTGCTCATAGGCGCGGTTCGAGGCCTTGGCATGGATCGCATGCGGGCGCGGCCCGACCAGCGAGAGGTCGCCCTTGAAGACGACGTTCATGAGCTGCGGCAGTTCGTCGATCGAGGTCTTGCGGATGAAGCGGCCGACGCGCGTCACCCGCGGGTCATCCTTGGTGACCTGCTTGGCAGCGGTATGGTCGGTCATGTCGTGGCGCAGCGAGCGGAACTTCAGGACGTCGACGGTCTCGTTGTTGAAGCCGTAGCGCTTCTGGCGGAAGAACACCGGCCCCTTGGAATCGAGCTTGATCGCGATCGCGGTCGCCAGCATCACCGGCGAGAGCGCCATCAGCGCGAGCGTGCCGACGACCTTGTCGAACGCCCATTTGACGACGATGTCCCAGTCGGCGATCGGCCGGTCGAAGACGTCGAGCACCGGCACGGCGCCGAAATAGGAATAGGAGCGCGGGCGCAGGCGCAGCTTCGACATGTGGGCTGACAAGCGGATGTCGATCGGCAGCACCCAGAGCTTGCGCAGCATGGTCAGAAGCCGCGCTTCGGCCGAGATCGGCAGGGTGAAGATGACGAGATCGAGCTTGGTGCGGCGCGCGAACTCGACGAGATCGTCGATCGTGCCGAGCTTGGGATAGCCGGCGACGAGATCGGGCGAGCGCTCGTCGTTGCGGTCGTCGAACACGCCGCAGATGCGCAGGCCCGTATCTTTCTGGGTTTCCAGGGCGCGGATCAGGGCCTCGCCGGCTTCGCCGCCGCCGACGATCGCCGTACGCCGCTCCAGCCGGCCGCTGCGGGTGAGATAGCGCACACCGGTCGTCATGATCACGCGCCCCGCGAGCAGGGCGCCGGCGCCGGAGAAATAGAAGCCGATCAGCCAGACGCGCGAAACCTGATCGCCGATCTTCAGGAAGAAGAAGGCCGCGAGCGCGACCAGGAAGAGCATGGTCCAGCCGGTGACCAGCCTGACCGTGCTGCCGATGAAATGGCGCAGCGCGCCGATCGGGTAGAGCTGCAATGCCTGGAAGAGCGCCAGCGCGCCGAGAGCCAACGCCCCGACCGTCACCTGGTAAGGCAGTGTGTATTCGACCTTGCCGGCCGCATAGAGCCAGTAGATCAGTCCGCCCGTACCGAGTACGGCGATCAGGTCGAGCAGCCGGGCCACGCCCTCGATCATAACCGGGGAGAGGGTCGGCTTGACGGGGATGGCCGCAATGCGTTCGGCCAGTGGATGGAAGCGCCGCGTCGGCCCCTTCTCGGTCCCGCCGAAGACGTCCGGCGTCGCCGAGGCGGCCGCGTCCGCCTTCATCATGTCGCGGACATCGAAAGTCCCCATAAGCCTACACCCTCAACTCGGAGCGCCGCGCCGGGGGTGCAGCGATCCCGGTTCGGCTCTATCCGAAATTGCTCACGGAACGTTTAACCGGACCGCTTGCTGTTTCGATGGATTCGTAAGCCTTCGAGCTTGGGCGGCGGCCCGCGCCGGACCCATTTTGCATTCTGCGAAAACGCGATGGCGAAAAAGTGGATTTTGTCTTGGCCTGCCAGTGATTTGGACGGGTCTAAAACGGTCGAAAAAGATACGATTTCCCGCAAGTGATTGTTATTGCAAGTGATCGTGAGTTGACAGATTGGGGTGACGTAGGCATATTGGCTGTCGATGAGTGTCTGAGAAGCATATAACGCTCAAGAAGAGCGCCGCGCCCCGATAGGTGTTTTCCCTATGGCGTCGGTTGCTGGAGCAAAGCTCCGGCTCAGTCTTCTTTTCGGATCTGTCGATTTAAAACTCAAACGATTGCTTGGCTGTCCCTGCGTCGCACCCGCGACGTTCAGCGCCGGCTTCGCCCGTGTGCAAAATGTCTTTTCATTGGTTGGTTCTGCTCGCGGCCATCGCCGTCGAGATCGTCGCGACGGCCGCGCTGAAGTCGGCTGTCTCCACCTCATGGCTCGTCGGCTCATTGCCGCTGGTCCTGATCGGCTTCTCCTTCATCCTGCTCAGCATCGCGCTGCGCGTCATCCCCATGGCGGTCGCCTATGCCGTCTGGGAAGGGCTCGGCATCGTCGGCATCGCGCTGATCGGTCATGTGCTCTTCGGCGAGCACCTGACCGCCGCGCGTGCGGCGGGGCTCGCCGCCATCCTGGCCGGCATTCTCCTCATCGAGAACGGAGTGGGGCACGAACGCAGCGAGGATCACGGGAGGCTCGCGTGAATGCCTCCCTCGTGCAGGCTGCGCCTGCCCTCTGGCTCGTGCTTGCCGTCGCGCTCGAAATCGGCGGCACCTATCTGCTCAAGCTCTCGGACGGCATGACCCGTCGCATGATGGGCGCCGGCGGTATCGTTCTCGTCATGGGCGCCTTCGCCGCGCTCGCAAAGGCGATCGAGGGCATGGACCTCTCGGTGGCCTATGCGGTCTGGGGCGGGGCGGGGCTGGTGATCACCGCTGTCATCGGTGCTTTGGTCTTCGGCCAGCGCATCAGGCCGGCGGGCTGGCTCGGCATCCTGCTCGTGGTCGGCGGCGTTGTCGCGCTCAAGCTGGTCTGAGGTCTGCCGGAGCCACCTTTGTCATTCCGGGGCGTGCCGCAGGCGCGAGCCCGGAACCCACGACTGGGTGCGACTGCGGCGTTCGGTTGCCAGCGACTCGCCCGGTCGTGGGTTCCGGGTTCTTCGCTGCGCGAAGCCCCGGAATGACAAGGGGTGCGTCAGGCGATGCCGCGTGTCTTGAGCGCGTCGCGATAGCCGGTGACAACGCCGTCGACCATGTCGTCCAGGCGGAAATTCTGCCGGACATGGCTGGCGAGGTCCGCCGCCTGGGCGAGGCGCTCGGCCGCCGGTGTCTCCAGCATCGCCCGGATCGCCCCGGCGAGGATCGTCGGGTCGTCGGCCGGGATCAGGCGCTGGCGATGGTTGGGGCCGTAGATCTCGCCGATGCCGCCGACATCGGTCGAGATCAATGGCTGCGCGGCCGCAGCCGCTTCCAGGATGACGTAGGGCAGGGACTCGGCCCGCGACGGGATGACCATCGCGCGGGCGCGCGCCAGTGCTTTGCGGATGGGGGCCGGCGGCTCGAAGACGCACTGGTCGGCGATGCCGCGCTCGCGCGTCATCTGCTTCAGTTCGCTCTCGTCCGGGCCCGAACCGACGATGAGGATGCGCGGCGTCAGCCCGTCCCGGCGGCGCAGCAGCGCCAGCGCATCGATCAGGGTGTCGACGCCCTTGGCCGAGCGCAGCTCGCCCAGATAGAGCAGGTCGAATTCGGCGGCCTCGTGATCGATCGGCTCGAATTCCGCGTCGGAAACCCCGTTGAGCACGATGCGATGATCCGTGCGCGGCAGGTGGCCGATATGGGCTTCGAAGCGGCCGGCGATAAAGCGGCTCTCGAACAGGAACATGTCGGTCGCGCCTTCGAGCAGGCGCTCGACGCTCATATAGACCTTATGCTCCATGCCGCCGGGCTTGTAGTTGAAGCTGCCGCCATGGGGCGTGTAGGCGGTGACATAACGCCGGCCGGGCGAAAACAGCGCGGGGATGCGGCCATAGACCCCGCCCTTCGAGCCGTGGCAATGCACCACGTCCGGCGCGAGGCGTCGCCGCAGCGAGATCTCGGAAAACTGGGCCTTGAGGTCGGTGGCGTTCGGGTAGCGCGACATCGGCACCCGGGTCACGCCCAGCGTCAACTGGTCGGCGAGCTCGCGGAAGACCGCGTCGGCCCGTGTTCCGCCGGTACTGGAATCACAGAAGATGCCGACGTTGTGGCCGCGCTCGACCTGGCCGCGCGCGACATCGAGGACATGCCGGAACAGCCCGCCGAGCGGCGCACGGAAGACATGCAGGATTTTCAGGGGGCGGGCGGCGAGGTTGTCCGTCATCGAGCGCGACGCAATCTCAGAACCAGCGTTCCTTGATGACGATCGTATCGCCGGGCTGCACCGGATAGGTGATCGGCACGGTCGCGGTCACGGTCTGGCCGTCGATCTGGCGCGTCACCTCGGCCGTGGAGCGCTGGCCGCGCGGCGTGAAGCCGCCGGCGATCGCGACCGCCGTCTGCACGGTCATGCCGTTCACATAGGGGAACTGGCCGGATTGGGTGACTTCGCCGAGCACGAAGAAGGGGCGATATGTGTCGACCTCGACCGAAACCTTGGGCTCGCGCAGATAGCCGCCGCGCAGCTTGGCCTCGATCGCCTGGGCGAGATGCTGCGTCGTGCGCCCTTGCGCCTCGACCGAGCCGATCAGCGGCATCGCGATGCGCCCGGCGCCGTCGACGGCATAGATGTTGGAGAGATTGTCCTGCCCGAACACGATGACGCGCAGCCGGTCGCCGCTGGCCAGCCGATAAGGGCCGGCCGGCTCGGCGAGCGCATAGTCCGCCGCCGGATAGCGGGGCGCGCAGGCTCCCGCAGTCATGGCGGCAGCCAAGGCGAGAGAGGCGAGGCGTCGACTCATCACTGGCTTACCCGTGCAGAACTGGCCCGATCTTTAGACACGACATGGTTAACAAAGGCTTCCCGCGAGGCGTTGCGGGCATCGACCGATCGGGCTGCGTTGCCGCGCCTGGCTGCTTCGGATCGTTCGGGGAGGGCGCGCAAAAACGCTGCCGACTGCGAGGCTGTGGGGGTAGCTGCAGTCGGCAGCGGCCCGATCATGGCGACACGTTTGATCGAGCGAGCCGAGATTCGCTTCTCCCGCTGAATGGCCGGTGAAGCCGCCGTTCAGAATAGCGGTAATGATCCGTTAACCTTCCTTACCGGGCGCCGGGTCTCTCGCGCAGAATTTGCCGATTGCGAGCTGTCGAGAGGGGCTGCGCCGGCAGGTAGGCGCGGTCGTCGTTTACGATCGAGAGGGTGGCCTTGCCGAAAATTCTGCTGCGCCGGCCCGTCTCTCCTGTGTGAAATCAAGGCGCCGCGCGACTTTGATTGCGGCGCAAGGCCCGGTCGAAGCCGGGGTTTCCTGCGGCCGAATCGCCCCGGACGGCTGGCGCCCGAAGCGGGGGCGGGAGACGGCAAGGGCCAAAGCGGGGCCGCCATCCCGCCGGCATTTACCCGGCGATAACCTTACTGAGCTTTCAATGTCGCCCGCGTCCCTTCCACGGGACGAGAGTTTTGCGTCGATAGGTGGGCCCCATGACCGCTCAAGCTGGGATTGATGCGCGCGGCCCCGGCGAAGGCCGGGGCGACATGCTCGATCTCTCCGCCCTCTGGGTCGCGATCAAGCGCCGCAAGTTCTGGATCATTGCGCCGACGCTCGCCGCCCTCGGTCTGTCCTTCGTCGCGGTGAACGTCGTGACGCCGCGCTATACCGGTGAAGCCAAGCTGCTGCTGGAAAGCCGCGGCGGCTTTTATACGCTGCCGGGGCAGGCTGCGGCCGATAGCGGCCAGTTCGATTCCGAAGCGGTGCTGAGCCAGGTCCAGATCATCATGTCCCGCGACCTGGCGCGCGAGGCGGTGAAGCGGATCGGGCTCGTCGGCAATGCCGAATTCGATTCCGGCGTCGGGGCGTTGAGCGCGGTGCGCAAGCTCGCCGTGATGATCGGGCTCGGGGGGCATCCGGCCGACCGTTCCCCCGAGGAGCGCGTTCTCGAGAAGTACTACGACCGGCTGTTGGTCTTCCCCGTCGCCCGTTCGCGCATCGTCTCCATCGAGTTCACGTCGCGCGATGCCGCGCTCGCCGCCAAAGCGGCCAACACCATCGCTGAGACCTATCTGGAATTCCAGGAGCAGGCGAAGCAGGAGAATGCCCGCAGCGCCTCGAACTGGCTCTCGACCACGATCGAGCCGTTGCGCAAGCGCGTCGCCGAGGCCGAGGCCAGGGTCGAGGATTTCCGCTCGAAGAACGGCCTCTTCGCCGGCCCCAACAACACCACGATCACCTCCCAGCAGCTCACCGACCTGTCGGCGCAGCTCTCCGGCGCTCGCAGCCAGCAGGCCGAATCGCAGGCCAAGGCGGGGTTGATCCGCGATGCCATCAAGCAGGGCCGCACCTTCGAGATCCCCGACGTCGCCAATAATGACCTCGTCCGCCGGCTGATCGAGCAGCGCGTCAACCTGCGCGCCCAGATCGCCGCGGAATCGCGCAGCCTGCTGCCGGAGCATCCGCGGATCAAGGAACTCAACGCCCAGCTTCTCGACCTCGAAGGCCAGCTCCGCGCCGCTGCCGAGCGCACGGTGCGCACACTCGAGAACGAGGCCAAGATCGCCGGCCAGCGCGTCGAAAGCTTCCAGGCCGCGCTCGACGGGCAGAAGAAGAACGTCTCCAGCGCCAATGACAGCGAAGTGCAGCTGCGTGCGCTGGAGCGCGAGGCCCGCACGCTGCGAGAGCAGCTCGAGCAGTACATGCAGCGCTATCGCGAGGCGGTCGCGCGCGACACCATGAATGCCGCGCCGGCCGATGCCCGCATCATTTCGCGGGCGGTCGAGCCGACCGAACCCTCCTTCCCGAAGAAGATCCCGGTCGTGCTGGTTGCGACGCTTGCGACCTTCCTGATCGCGCTGGCGACGATCGTGACCCGCGAATTGCTCAACGGCCAGGGTCGCCCACTGCCGGACGCCCCGCGCGGGCCGCGTTGGGTTTCCGCCGCCTCGTCCGAGGACGAGGCCGAGGCGCCCGGCCCGATGCCCGGCGCGCCGCGCCATGCGCGCGTCGCCGGCCTGCTGACCCATGCCGGAAGGCTCGGCCAGACCCGGCTCGACCTCGACCAGCCCGAGCAGACGCTGGCCGAGATCGCCGAACGGACCCGTGAGCCGGCGCGCGGCATGGCGCCGCTGGCGCTGGTCCTGGATGGCGCCGGCGACGAGGCTGCAAGGCCGCGGGACCTCGCCGAATTGCTGGCGCAGCGCTGCCGTTGCGTGCTCGTCGACCTGTCCACCGACCACGCGGGCGGGGAGGCCGGCTTCTCGGAGCTTCTCGCGGGAGAGGCGCTGTTCTCCGACATCATCATGCGCGCATCGGGTTCGCGGCTGCACCGTATCGGGGCCGGTCGCGCCGGTCGCGCCGCGGTGCTGGCGGCTCCCGATCTCGTCGATGTCGCGCTCGATGCGCTGTGCGAGACCTATGACTGGGTGCTGGTCGCAGCCGCCTCGAACGACGACGGCACGGTGCTGGCGCCGATCGCCCGCCGCGCGCAGGCCGGGCTCGTGATGAGCGGGCAAGTCGGCAACGGTCACGCGCTGGAAACGGCCTATCGCCTGAGCGAATTGACCGAGGCGCCGGTCACGTTGATCCTCGATGCCGAGGGCGGCGTGCCGATGCCCCCGGTCTCGCGCACGGAGGCGCCGGTCGACGCCTGAGCCGGGCGCGGCCCTACTCGTCCTCTGTGCGTTTGCGCCGCAGCCAGCCCGATGCCCGGTGGGCGAGCTTCAGCGCGGCCGGCGAACGTTTGATCAGCCGCTTCAACTCGCGCTTCGTCCGGGCGATCCGCGCGAAGAGCCGGCCCTTGAAGGTCAGTGGCAGGAAACTGTCGACGAGATCGTCATGGTCGTCGCAGAAGGTTGTCTTGTAGCGGGCTTCGCCGACTCCGAGATCGAAGACCGCCACGCCCTCGCGGGCTTTCAGGCGGATCAATTCGGCCAGCAGCAGCTCTCCGGGGCTGGTCTTGACGGTTTCGCTGGCCATGTCGAACGAGGTCGCCATGCCCGAAAAGCGCTCGCCCTGGGTCGTGCCGACATAGGTCGCCACCGGTCGTCCTTCGAGATCGAGGGCATAGAGCTCGATCGCAGGGCGCTCGGAACGGCGATCCATCGCCGCCTGTTCCAGGAAGGCGCGCATCGCCGGCTCGGCGAAGGGGTCGGGCACGCCCATGGCGCGGAAGCGCTCCGCCTTCTGCGCCAGGAACGCGTCGATGATCCGCGCGGCTTCGCCGGGCGTCGTTGCCCGCGTCAGCGCTGATGGCCCGAAATCCTTGAAACGGCTGTGCTTGTTCTTGAGCTTCTTGCGCGCATGGCTGCTCATCGAGCGCTTGAGCGTCGCGTCGCCGTCCCCGGCGATCAGGGCGAGCTTGTAGGCGCGGCTGGGGCTCGGGCTGGCGGCGAGCTGGGCCGCAGGGTTGGCGACGCCTTGCCAGATGACCGGCTGGCTGACGAAGGCGAATGCGTCGAGCCCGCCGATGGCATGGCCGATTTCGGTCAGCATGCGGGCCATCTGCGCCGCGTCGAGTTGCGCGGCGAAGGCCGGAGCATACAAGCCCATATGATAATTCGCGTGCTTGCCGCCGATGAACTCGGCGAATCTGAAGCCGCTCCGCCGGGTGATGACGAGCGGCAGCAAGGCGCGGAGTTCGCCATCGGGGCCATGCACCAGTGCATAGCGCAGGACCATGTCATGGGCGGCGCCGATCGTCGCGACGAAAGGCTGGATCCAGTCGTAGCTCTGATAGGGCGTCACCAGCGCGCTCGCTTCGAAGGCGCGCCATGTCTCGGCCAGCACCGCGATATCGGTCTCGATCGCGATCGATCCCCAGGGGCGCGATGCGGCGCCCGCGATGGTCGCGTCAGGCAGGGCCGGCGTTGAGGCGGTGGCTGCGGGCATGTTTCCTTCGCCCATGCGAGCAGGACAGATGGCGCTTCCTTAACCCGCCATTGTGAACGGATAGGCCACACTCCCTCGATCCCGCCGCGCGATCGCGCGATAGCGTTAGCGGGTGGTTGCAAAGGGACGATCGCATTTGGCGGCGATGAACGGGCGTCACAGGGCCATTGCGGCCGCATTCCGGGCGATGGCGGCGACGGGCGCGGACCGCTGGAGTCGTGGCTTTGCGCAAGGCGCGGGCGTGATCCTGACCTTGCACCATGTCCGGGCGGCCGAGACGCGCGGCTTCGCGCCGAATGCCCTGCTCGACATTACCCCGGACTTCCTCGACCGGGCGCTGCGCCTGATCCGGGCCGAGGGCTATGATATCGTCTCGCTGCAGGAGGCGCTGGCGCGCCTGCGCAATCCGGAGCCCGGCCGCTTCTTCGTCGCGCTGACCTTCGATGACGGCTATCGCGACAATGTCGAGGAGGCTTGGCCCGTTCTGGCGAAGCACGAGGCGCCCTGGACGCTATATGTGACGCCGGGCTTCGCCGATCGCACGGCGCGGCTCTGGTGGGTGGAGCTGGAGGAGGCGATCCGGGCGCTGCCGCGGCTCGAGCTCGCCTTGCCGGATGGCCGCTTCACGGCCCGGACCGAAACCGACGTCGAGAAGGATCGTGCCTTCGCCAGGCTCTATTGGCGTCTGCGCCGCGGCCCGGAAGCGATTCTGCTGTCAGTGGTTTCCGCCTTGGCGGCCGAGGCAGGCATCGACCCTGCCGCCATTGTCGAGTGTGAATGTCTGCCCTGGGAAACGCTGCGGGCCTTGTCCGGTGCGCCGGGCGTGACCATCGGCGCCCATACCCTGACGCATCCGATGCTGGCGAAGCATGACGTGGATGTCGCCCGCCGCGAGATCGTTGAGAGTAAGCAGCGTCTGGAGACGGAACTGGGCATGCCGGTCCGCCATTTCGCCTACCCGGTCGGCGATCCCAGCTCGGCTGGTCCGCGCGATTTCGCGCTTGTCGCGGAAGCAGGATTCGAGAGTGCGGTGACGACGCGGCCCGGCCATGTCTTGCCGGAGCACGCGGCCCATCTCCACGCCCTGCCGCGCGTCTCGCTCAACGGTCTCCATCAGAACGAGGCGGCGCTGCGGATGCTGCTGTCGGGGCTGCCGTTCTGGCTGCGGAACAAGGGGCGGAAAGTGAAGCCCGACTAGTTTGATTGGAGCGTCGCTATGATTCCGCTTGTGCTGATTTTTTTGGTATCGGCCATATCGTTTCTAGGCGGTTGGCTAATAACGAGTGATGGTTCAGGGAATTATGTATCTGCAATCAAGAGGGTGGCGGGCTTTTCTATAGGGATAGCTATATTTGTTGTGTATGGGTGGTACTGGAATAATATCAGATACGACAAAGATGGTGGGGTAGTTGGGTTAATTTTGATATTGTTATATTTAGCTGGGGCCGTATTTAATTTAAATCGGAAGGTGGGGGCTCTGATTTTTGTAGTGTCATATGCGATAATTTTCATTTTTTACGCTGTTGTGATTAAAGGCGGTGCCTAGTCGTCCTTGCGCTCCATCCACTTGATCAGCGGCAGCAGCGGCAGCACCCAGGCGAGGCCGAGCGCGATATAGGCGATGGTCTGCACCGGCTTCGACGCCTCGGTGATCCGCCCCTGCGCCAGCGCCATGGCGACGAGCGCGTAGACGCAGACGAAGACGAGGATCAGCACGGTCCCGATCAGCTTGCGGTTGCGTTGTTTCATCGGGCTCTCCACCGCGCAGGTTGGGCTGCTGCGGCAATGCGGGCGTTGTCGCGCCGGAGCGACGGGTCTATGTCACCGGCGAGCGCGCTTGTGAAGCGATGCACGCCAAAAGATCCCTGCCTGCGACCGAAAGCCCGCCCGTGACCCTCGCCCTCGACCAGACACGCGCCGACGCCAGGGCCGATCATGCCGGCATCCGCCGCTGGCTCTGGATCGTGGCCGGGCTCGTCTTCCTGATGGTCGTGGTCGGCGGCGCGACGCGGCTGACCGGCTCCGGCCTCTCGATCACCGAATGGAAGCCGATCACCGGCGCATTGCCGCCGCTCTCGGCCGATGTCTGGGCCGAGGAGTTCGGCAAATACCGTGCGAGCCCCCAATACCAGCTCCTCAACGAAGGCATGAGCCTCGGCGCTTTCCAGTTCATCTACTGGTGGGAATGGGGCCATCGCCAGCTCGGGCGCTTCATCGGGCTGATCTATCTCGCCGGCTTCCTCGTCGTGGCGCTGCGCCGCCTGCTGTCCGTTCGGCAGAGCGCGACGCTCTTCGGTATGGGCCTGCTGCTCGGCCTGCAGGGCGCCATCGGCTGGATCATGGTGGCGTCGGGCCTGCAGCCCGGCATGGTTGCGGTCGCGCCGGTGAAGCTGACGCTGCATCTGACCTTTGCTGGGCTGTTCTTCGCCTCCGTCGTTGCCTTCGCGACCACACTCACGCCGCTGCGCCGTGTCGAACCGGCACGGGGCAGGGGGACCGCCTGGCTGCTCCTGCTCCTGCTCTTCGTGCAGGTCGCGCTCGGCGGGCTCGTCGCCGGCTCCAAGGCGGGCTTCACCTTCAACACCTGGCCGCTGATGGATGGCGCGCTGGTGCCGCCGGGGTCGCAGCTCTTCGCCCAGACGCCGTTCTGGGAGAATTTCGTCGATAACGTCGTGCTGGTGCAGTTCAACCACCGCCTCGGCGCCTACATCCTCTTCGCTGTCGCGCTCTGGAACGTTCTGCGGCTGCGCCGTGCGGCACCGGGATCGGGCAGCGCCAAGCGCTCGACCGCCATTGCCGGCATGGTGCTGGCGCAATCGGCGCTCGGTATCGTCACGCTGCTGCTGGTGGTGCCGCTCTGGGCGGGCCTCGCCCATCAGGCGCTCGGCTTCGCCGTGCTGGCGATGGGCGTGGTGCATGTCACCCGCACCGAACAGGCGGCGCGTGCGTAAGAAGCGTCACCCCAGCATCTCCCAAAGAAAAAGGCGCCGTTTCCGGCGCCTTTCTCATTTCAGGAGTGATGGCCCCGATCAGGCCAGCGCCTGATCCAGATCTGCGATCAGATCCTCGACATCCTCGAGGCCGATCGAGAGACGCACCACCTGCGGGCCGGCGCCGGATGCGATCTTCTGCTCGTCCGTGAGCTGACGATGGGTGGTCGAGGCCGGGTGGATCACCAGCGAGCGGGTGTCGCCGATATTGGCGAGATGCGAGAACAGCTTGAGGTTCGAGACCAGCTTGACGCCGGCGTCGTAGCCGCCCTTGAGCCCGAAGGTGAAGACCGCGCCGGCGCCCTTCGGCGTGTAGCGCTTGGCCAGCGCCTCGTACTTGTCGCCGGGCAGGCCGGGATAGCTCACCCACTCGACCGCCGGATGCTTCTGGAGATGCGCGGCGACCTTCTGCGTGCTCTCGCAGTGCCTCTGCATGCGCAGCGGCAGGGTCTCGATGCCGGTCAGCAGCATGAAGGCGTTGAAGGGCGACAGAGCCGGGCCGAGATCGCGCAGGCCGAGCACGCGGGTCGCGATGGCGAAGGCGAAATTGCCGAAGGTCTCGCCCAGCACCATGCCGTTATATTCCGGCCGCGGCTTCGAGAGCATCGGGTAGCGGTCGTCGCCGACCCAGTTGAACGAGCCGCCATCGACGATCAGGCCGCCGATCGAGTTGCCGTGGCCGCCGAGGAACTTGGTGGCCGAATGCACGACGATATCGGCACCGTGCTCGAACGGGCGCAGCAGATAGGGCGAAGCCATCGTGTTGTCGACGATGAGCGGGATGTTGTGCTTCTTGGCGATCGCGCTGATCGCGGCGATGTCGACGATGACGCCGCCCGGATTGGCGATGGACTCGATGAAGATCGCCTTGGTCTTCGGCGTCACGGCGCCGGCGAAGCCCTCGACATCATCAGGATCGGCCCAGATCACGTTCCAGCCGAAGCTCTTGTAGGAATGGTTGAACTGGTTGATCGAGCCGCCATAGAGCTTGCGCGCCGCGACGAACTCGTCGCCCGGCTGCAGCAGGGCATGGAAGCAGAGGAACTCGGCCGCATGACCGGATGCGACGGCGAGCGCCGCCGTGCCGCCCTCAAGCGCCGCGACGCGCTCTTCCAGAACGGCGTTCGTCGGGTTGCCGATGCGGGTATAGATGTTGCCGAAGGCCTGCAGACCGAACAGCGAGGCGGCATGGTCGACATCGTCGAAGACGAAGGAGGTCGTCTGGTAGATCGGCGTGGCCCGTGCGCCCGTCGCGGCGTCAGGGGCTGCCCCGGCGTGGATGGCGAGTGTGTGGAAACCCGGTGCACGGTCGGTCATGGCTGCTCCCTGACAATCTGACGTCGAAAACGGATCGTTCGATTTAACGAACGGTTGGCGAAGCGTCAATTCAGGAGGCGACGTCGATCTCAGGCCTGTCTGGAAATACGAGCCCTCATCCTGAAGAGCCGCGCCGCGGCGTCTCGAAGGATGGTCCAGGAGGCTCCCGAAGTCTCTGGAACATCCTTCGAGACGCGCCTGCGGCGCTCCTCAGGATGAGGGCTGAGACATTTTCAAGCGGCTATCACGTTCCAGGCCGGTTGATCGTCAGCTTCTGGAAGCCCTTGCCGGCAAGCACCGGTTTCTTGGCCGAGAGGATGCGAGAATTGATGCCCTGCCAGCCGATTTCGCCGGAAAGCCGGCCGTACTCGATCTTCGGGCAGCGGTTCATGATGACGGTTACGCCCTTCGCCTCGGCCCGTGCCGCGGCTTCGTCGTTGCGCACCGAAAGCTGCATCCAGATCACCTTGGGCAGCGGATCGAGCGCCAGCGCCTCGTCGGTGATCGGCCCGGCCGCTTCCGAATTGCGGAAGATCTCGACCATGTCGACCGGGCCGGGAATGTCCCTGAGCGAGGCATAGACCGTCTTGCCGAGGATCGTCTGGCCGGCGAGGCCGGGATTGACGGGGATGACGTCATAGCCACGGTCGATGAGGTATTTCGTCACGATCCAGCTCGGACGCGCCTCGTTGGCGGAGGCGCCGACCAGCGCGATCCGCTTCACGGATTTCAGGATGTCGCGGATCAGGCTGTCGGGATAGGCGTCGTGGGTCATTTGGCGGTCCGCATAGGGAAGGGCGCGGGGAACCCCTCTCCCGGAGGGAGAGGGGCAGGGGTGAGGGGAAGGCCGTTGGACGTTTGAGCGTCACCTGACCGCTGCTGCGGTGAGGCGGAGGCTTCGCTGGTCCAGGGGTCTACACCTGACCCCTACCCCTCTCCTTACAGGAGAGGGGTTCCCCGCGCATGTCCGTCGACGGTGCGATTCACCCCTCCCATACGGGCGCGCGCTTTTCCACGAAGGCACCGATGCCTTCCTCCGCGTCCCGCGCCAGCATGTTTTCGACCATCACCGCCGAAGCATGGTCATAGGCCGCTTTCAACCCCATCTCGCGCTGTTCGTAGAAGGCGCGCTTGCCGATCTTGACCGTTGCCGGCGATTTCGAGGCGATGATCGCCGCGAGACGCCGGGCCTCCGCCAGCGCGTCGCCAGCCGGCACGACGCGGTTGACGAGACCCATCCGCAGGGCCTCATCGGCCGGCACCATCTCGCCCAGCAGCAGCATCTCCAGCGCATGCTTGGCCGATAGGTTGCGCGAAAGCGCGACCATTGGCGTCGAGCAGAACAGGCCGATATGGACGCCGGGCGTACAGAAACGGGCGCCTTCGCCCGCGACCGCGAGGTCGCAACTCGCGACGAGCTGGCAGCCGGCGGCCGTCGCCGTGCCCTCGACAGCCGCGATCACCGGCTGGGGCAGGGCGGTGATCTGCTGCATCATGGCCGAGCAGCGTCCGAGGATGTCCGTGAAATAGGCCCGGCCCCGGTCGGCATCGGCGCGGTGGGCGGTCATCTCCTTGAGATCGTGCCCTGCGCTGAACACCGGCCCGGCTGCCGTGAGGATGACGGCCTTGACCGAACGATCGGCGGCGATCGCGGCAAAGGTCTCGCTCAGCGCTGCCAGCATCGCTTCGCTCAGCGGGTTGCGTGTCTGCGGGCGGTTCAGCGTCAGCGTGGCGATGTCGCCGGCGTCCTGGCGCAGCAGCACCGGCGCGGCCTCCGGCTTGTGATGGGCGTTCATCGTGCTTCCCTTCCGCATTTCCGCCTATTGTCGGAGCCGGCCGGCCATGCTGCAAGGGGATAAGCCCCGTTCCAGCCTGTGGTTTTCCGCATGACGACCCGCATGAGCGCCTCCGAAATCGATGCCTATCTCGACGAGGTCTTCCCGCAGCTCCATTACGGCGGGCGCACCTATTTCATCGAGGATGTCGGGCCGATGACGGCCCGGATGCGCTGCGACTACCACGAGAAGCACCTGCGCCCCGGCGGCACGATCTCGGGCCCGACCATGATGGCGCTGGCCGATCTCGCGCTCTATGCGGCGATCCTGGCCCAGATCGGGCCGGTCGGCCTCGCGGTGACGACGAGCCTCAATTTCAATTTCCTGCGCAAGCCCGGCCAGACGGCGCTGATCGGCGAGGCGAAGCTGCTCAAGCTCGGCAAGCGGCTCGCGGTCGGCGAAGTCTGCCTTTATTCGCAAGGCGAGCCGGAGATGGTCTGCCACGCGACCGGGACCTATTCGATCCCGGCCGAGCGGTAACCGCTTGTCGCTTTTTCGCTGCCTCAGGCAGCTCGCTGAAGATCGCGCGCCGCAAAGACGTCCTTGGCGGCGAAGAGGCCGTTGAGTGCGGCCGGAAAGCCGGCATAGACGGCCATCTGGATCAGCACTTCCACGATCTCGTCACGGCTGAGCCCGACATTAAGCCCCGCCTCGATATGCACCTTCAGTTGCAGTGTCGCATTGCCGAGCGCGGCCAGTGCCGCAATCGTCGCGATCTCCCGCTGTCTGAGATCGAGGCCTGGGCGCGTGTAGATGTCGCCGAAGGGGAATTCGACGATATAGCGTGCAAAGTCGGGTGCGATATCGGCAAGCTGGTTGACCACTCTGGTTCCGGCTTCGCCGTCAATGGCCGCCAGGGCCCGACAGCCTCGTTCGAACCGCTCGTTCGTGTCGCTCTGTAGCTGCGTCATGGTTCGTCTCCACCGTGTCCAAGCCGGCGTAGCCGGCAATCTTGGTGTCGAGGACGGCAAGGCAGGCCTGAAGCTCGGCGACATGAGCCCGGACCTTCGCCCGATGCTCCTCCAGCAGAATGCGGCGGTCGTCCTCCGTTGCAGGGCCGCGTTCGCGCAGGCGCGCATAGCGCAGCATGTCGCGGATCGGCATTCCGGTCGTCTTCAGACGGCCGATGAAGTCGATCCAGGACAGAATGGAGGCGTCGTATTCGCGGTGTTGGGATGAGGCGCGCGAGGCATGGGGCAGCAGCTCGATTCGCTCGTAATAGCGGATCGTATGCGCCGACAGCCCGGTGCGTCTCGCGAGGTCCCCGATCTTCATGGTTCGCCTTGTTCGTCGTGACGCAGACCTAGCTACATCTTCGAGTGCACTCTAAGTCAAGGGCGGGCGCGGCGTCGACTTGGCGATGCCTCACGCACTTCCCGTGCTGCAATCTGCTGGGTGCGAGTGCGTGATGGGGCAGGGATGACGCGTCGCCGGAGAGAGTGGCGGTATCCTGATACCATTTCTCTCATCGCTATGAGAAAATTGCATTTTTTCGGGTTTTGCGTTTTCGGGGATGCTTGACAGCCGGCCTCCTTGCCCCTATCCCGACGCCACACCGCCGTCGGGCTCTCCGGCGGCTTGTCCTTTTTTACGCAACCGAAGGGGTACCGCGATGAAGACCACCGTCTCGCTCAAGCCCGCCGATGTCGAAAAGAAGTGGGTTGTGATCGACGCCTCCGGGCTCGTCGTCGGCCGCCTCGCCTCCGTTGTGGCGATGCGTCTGCGCGGCAAGCACAAGGCCGCCTACACCCCGCATGTCGACTGCGGCGACAATGTCATCGTGATCAACGCCGAGAAGATTTCCTTCACCGGCCGCAAGCGCGAGCAGAAGAACTACTACCACCACACGGGTTTCCCGGGTGGCATCAAGGAGCGTTCGGCCAAGTTCATTCTGGAAGGCCGCTTCCCTGAGCGCGTCGTCGAGAAGGCCGTCGAGCGCATGCTGCCGCGCGGCCCGCTCTTCCGCCAGATCCTCGGCAACCTGCGCGTCTACAAGGGCGCGGAGCATCCGCACGCTGCCCAGTCGCCGGAGGCGCTCGACGTCGCCGCGCTCAACAGCAAGAACAAGAGGGTCTGACCGTGGCTGAAGTTCTGCAGTCTCTCTCCCAGCTCGGCGACGTCGCCAAGCCCGCTCAGCCGGAAGCTCCGGTCCACGTCAAGAAGGTCGATGCGCAGGGCCGCGCCTATGCCACCGGCAAGCGCAAGAACGCCATCGCCCGCGTCTGGATCAAGCCGGGCTCCGGCAAGGTCACCGTCAACGGCCGCGACCAGGAGATCTATTTCGCTCGCCCGGTGCTGCGTCTCGTGCTGGCGCAGCCGCTCCAGCTCGTCGATCGCATGACCCAGTACGACGTCATCGTCTCGGTCAAGGGCGGCGGTCTCTCCGGCCAGGCCGGCGCGGTGCGCCACGGCATCTCCAAGGCGCTGACCTTCTACGAGCCGGAGCTTCGCGGCCCGCTCAAGAAGGAAGGCTTCCTGACCCGCGACTCGCGTGTCGTCGAGCGTAAGAAGTTCGGTAAGGCCAAGGCCCGCCGCAGCTTCCAGTTCTCGAAGCGCTAATCGTTTCCGGGATTACCGGTATGCGGAAGGGCGGCTCGCAAGAGCCGCCCTTTTCGTATTGGCTGGCACTCTCGCGCTCGATCAGCAGGAGCCCTCCATGACCCGCCCCGTTCTTCTCGTCACCGGTGGCAGCCGCGGCATCGGCGCCGCGACCTGCGTCATGGCGGCCGGGCGCGGCTACGATGTCGCGGTGAACTACCAGAGCAATGCCGGTGCGGCCGCCAAGGTCGTTGCGGCCTGCGAGGCGGTGGGCGCTAAGGCCGTGGCTCTCCAAGGCGACATGGCTGATGCCACCGATATTATCCGCGTCTTCGCCGAGGCGAAGGCGACGCTGGGTCCCCTGACCCATGTCGTCAACAATGCCGGCATCACCGGGAAGTCGGGTCCGCTCGTCGACGCCGATACGGCGGTCATCCGCGAATGCATCGACGTCAACGTCACCGGCGCGATCCTCGTCGCGCGCGAGGCCGCCCGTGCCCTCGTCGCCAATGAGGGCGCGCAGGGCAGGGCGATCGTCAACATCTCCTCCGTCGCGGCCGAATTGGGCTCGCCCGGCGAGTATGTCTGGTACGCGGCCTCGAAGGGCGCGGTCGATTCCCTCACCATCGGTCTCGCCAAGGAACTGGCCGGCCACGGCATCCGCGTGAACGCGGTGGCGCCCGGGATCACCGAGACAGAGATCCACGCGCTGTCGACCGGCGAGGCCGGCCGCGTCGCCCGGATCGCGCCGCTGATTCCGCTGAAGCGTGCCGCGACGGCCGACGAGATCGCCGAGGCGGTGCTGTTCCTGCTCTCCGACGCGTCGAGCTACACGACCGGAATCATCCTGAAGGTCGGTGGCGGGAGGTAGCGTCCAATCCTCTTGTCCCAACCGCGCTGTCATCCCGGACAAGCCGCGTAGCGGCGCCGATCCGGGATCCATGCCAGAGCGCTTCCGATGAAAGTTCCGGCATGGATCCCGGGTCTCCCTTCGGTCGCCCGGGATGACGGCGCGATCAGGAAACGACATATAGTGTTCGCTACCGACACTCTGCCCGGAACCCCATGCGCATCCTCCTCGTCCTGATCGCCTTCGTCATGATCGCGGTGCCGGCTTTGCTGATGCTGGCGCGTGAGGAGTTGCCGCGCGGGCGGCGCATCGGCCGGGCCTTGGTGATCTTCCTCGCTCCGGCCATCGCGCTCGGCCTGATCCATGGCGTGCCGGCGCTTGATGGGCGCGCGCTCAACAATCCCAACGCCTGGACGATGCTGCGCCTCGTCCTGACGGCGCTCGCGCTGATCCTGCCGTGGTGCATCTATGTCTGGTTCAACGCGCGCCGCTGACTAAGACGATCATGACCGAAGCTCCCGACAAGCCACCGATCGACCACGCCTTCATTGGCGACAGGCGCGGCGGCGCCGCCGACCCGACCTATGCCGGCGCGCTTTCCTTCATGCGTCGCCGCTACGGCAAGGATGTCGCCGGGTCTGATCTCGTCATCTGGGGCGTTCCCTTCGATCTCTCCGTCACCAATAGGCCGGGCACGCGCTTCGGCCCGCAGGCGATCCGCCGCGCCAGCGCGATCTTCGACGGCGACCCGCAATATCCCTCGGGCATCGATCCTTTCGCCCGACTCTCGGCCGTGGATTATGGCGATTGTGCCTTGCCGCGCGGCGATCTCGGAGCTTGCGCACGCGCCATCGAAACGGAAGCCGCCGGCATTCTCGCTTCGGGCGCCCATCTCGTCACGCTCGGCGGCGATCATTTCATCACCCTGCCGCTGCTGCGCGCCCATGTTGCGCGTCATGGCAAGCTGGCGCTGATCCAGTTCGACGCCCATCAGGACACCTGGGACGACGGCCCGGGTGGCATCGGCCATGGCAGCTTCGTGCTGGAGGCGGTGCGCGAGGGGCTGATCGACGTCGAGCGCTCGGTCCAGATCGGCATCCGCACCGTCGCGCCGCGCGATTGCGGCATTACCCTCATCCATGCCTATGAGGCGCAGGAGCTCGGCGTAGCCGGCACGGCGCAGCGCATCCGCGAGCGGGTCGGGGAGGGCGCGGCCTATCTGACCTTCGACATCGACGCGCTCGATCCCGCCTTCGCGCCCGGCACCGGCACGCCGGTCTCGGGCGGGTTCACCGTGGATCAGGCATTGCGCATCCTTTGGGCGATCCGCGATCTCGATGTCCGTGGCATGGATGTGGTCGAGGTCTCGCCGCCTTATGACCATGCCGACATCACGGCGATCGCCGCCTCGACCATCGCCCAGCATCACATCCAGGCGCTGGCGCTGAAGAAGGCCGGTTGAAACGGTTCGCGAGGAAAGGCGGGGAAGCGCTTCCCGCGATTCAGCTTTCGTGCCTGCGGCGAGTGTCGACTTTGCGAGGAGTGAAGCGATGCAGTGATCAGGTGGGGCGCAAGCGTGATTGACACCTCGTCCAAGCACGAACATATACGGGATCATGATGACGAGCTTCATCCGACGTCGCCCCCGCCAGGCCGCCACGGCGCGCCCGCGATGACGCTCGGCTGCTGACCGAACGCCCGCGACCGCGCCAGAAGCGCGGTTTTTTTATGCCTGAAGCCCATCCATTGCTGTGTCTGCACAGCCACCGGGGGTCCCGATGAGCCAGAACCTGAAAACCATCTTCATCGACGGCGAAGCCGGCACGACCGGTCTCGGTATCCGCGAGCGTCTGGCGGGGGTACCGGAGGTCGCGGTCAAGAGCATCGATCCCGACAAGCGGAAGGACCCCGCCGCCCGCAAGGACATGATGGCGAGCGTCGATCTCGTCGTGCTCTGCCTGCCGGACGACGCCGCGAAGGAATCGGTCGCACTCGCCGATCAACTCGGCGCCGGCGCGCCCAAGATCGTCGATGCCGCGACCGCCCATCGCGTTGCCCCGGGCTGGGTCTATGGCTTCGCCGAGCTGGAGTCCGGCCATGCCGCGAGGATCGCCAAGGCCGACCGTGTCGCCAATCCCGGCTGCTATCCGACCGGCGCTATTGCGCTGCTGCGTCCTCTCGTCGATGCCGGGCTGATGGCGCCGGACCATGCGGTCACCGTCAACGCCGTCTCCGGCTATTCGGGCGGCGGCAAGTCGATGATCGAGGATTTCGAGACCGGCGTCGCCCCAGCCTTCGAGCTTTATGGCCTCGGCCTGCGCCACAAGCACCTGCCCGAGTTGCAAGCCTATGCCCGGCTGACCCGGCGGCCGATCTTCGTGCCCTCCGTAGGCAATTTCCGGCAGGGCATGCTGGTTTCCGTGCCGCTGCATCTGGACATGCTGCCAGGGCGGCCGGGCGTGGCCGATCTCCACCATGCGCTGGCCGAGCGCTATGCCGGCTCGACCTATGTCCGCGTCGTCACGCAGGACGGCTCGGGCGGCAAGATCGAGCCGGAAGCGCTGAACGACACCAACAAGCTGGAGCTCACGGTGTTCGGGCAGGACGATCTCGGCCAGGCGGTGCTGGTCGCGCGGCTCGACAATCTCGGCAAGGGCGCATCCGGCGCCGCGGTGCAGAACATCCGCCTGATGCTTGGATTGCCGGAGGGCTGAGCCGCTTTCCGCCTGCTATCGCGCTGCGACATCAACCACGACCTGTCTTTTAACGAGACATCTTCGCGTCATGCGGGATAGGTTGGTTGTATCGCGAGGGGTGCGACGTGACGGGCAGCGATTTCGAGAATGGGTTGATCGACGGCATCTACGAGGCCGCGATCGTGCCTGAACGTTGGTCTGCCGTGCTCCGTGACACGGCCCGGATCGCCGGTTGTCGCGAGGCATTGCTGGGAACCGTGCTGCACGACGAGGCACGTCTTCTCGGCTCTTCGCCCGAGTTCACCGAGGATTATGAAGAGGTGCTGCGCCGCATCCCGTTCGCCGTCAACGAACGGGCGCAGCGTCTGCTCGCGCATGGCCGGCTCGGCTTTATCACCGATGACGATGTCTTCAGCGCCGACGAGATCGCGCATGAGCCGGTCTACCAGGATATCCTGATCCCGGCCGGATACGGGTCCGGGGTCGCGACGGTGATTGCCGCGCCGACCGGCGATACCACGATCGTCCATTGCGAGCGCTCCTTCTCGGAGGGCACCGTCGATGAGCGAGCCGTCGTGGCGCTTGATCGCCTGCGGCCGCATTTCGCCAGGGCCGGGCTGCTCGGTCGCCGTCTGGCGATGGAGCGCGCGCGTGCCGCGTCGCAGGCGCTCGAACTGATGGGGCTGCCGGCTGCGGTTCTCGGCCTGCGCGGCCATGTGCTCGATGCCAACGCCCTGTTTCAGGACCTGATCCCGGATGTGTTCCACGATCGCACGGCTCGTCTCGCTCTTGCCTACACCCCGGCAGACGACATGCTGGCGACAGCGATCGCGGGCTTCTCGCGGACGGACCTGCCCCAGCCGGTCCGGTCCGTCCCGATCCCGTCCTGGCGCGGTGCCGACCCGATGGTCGTGCATGTTGCGCCGGTGCGCGGCCGGGCCCGCGACATCTTCTCCTTTGCCGGTGCCATCATCGTCGCGACGCCGGTCGCCGCGGGAGCGGGGCCGGATGCCGGCCTGATCGCCGGCTTGTTCGATCTCACCCCGGCCGAGGCGCGGCTGGCTGCGGTCATCGCCGGCGGCCATCCGCCGCGGGAGGCAGCGTTGCGTCTCGGCGTGACCGAGGCGACCGCGCGCACGACCCTGAAGCGAATCCTCGCCAAGACCGGCACGCGCCGACAGGCCGATCTGGTCGGCCTGCTGAAGAGCGCCGGGCCGCGCTGAAGCCGCTAGAGGCGGAGCGGGCAGCCCGTCTGCAATCATGGCGAAGCCGGCGATTCGGCCGGCGGCCGGAAACATGACGTTAGGAAAGCTCCCATTTGGGGGATGGCAGCTTCTCGCGGTGAGGCCATGGTGGTGGTCCTCAAAAAGGCCGCAAGGCCACAGGCGAGTATCAGCTTGCACTGCCGAAGCCAGGTCAAGCAGCTTCGGCAGTGCCTTTTCGCTCCGCCCTGCATGGCCCTCAAGCGTCCGTTTCGTTGCCGATTGAGGCGCCGGACCAGCCCGGAATCATACCGCTAAAATGAAAAGGGGCGCCGGAGCGCCCCTTTCGGATCAGCCCTTGTAGGGCACGAAATTCTGCTTCTGCTCGCCGAGGCCCTCGATCCCGAGGGCAACGATCTCGCCGCCCTTCAGGAAGCGCGGCGGCTTGAAGCCGAGGCCGACGCCCGGTGGCGTGCCGGTGGTGATGACGTCGCCGGGATCGAGGCGCATGAACTGGCTGATATAGTGGACCAGATAGGCGGCGCCGAAGATCATCGTCTTGGTCGAGCCGTTCTGCACGCGCTCGCCGTCGACCTCGAGCCACATGCCGAGATTCTGGATGTCCTTGATCTCGTCGGTGGTGACGAGCCACGGGCCGAGCGGCCCGAAGGTCGGGCATCCCTTGCCCTTGGCCCACTGCCCGCCGCGCTCCTGCTGGAAGGCGCGCTCGGAGACGTCGTTGCAGACGCAGAAGCCGGCGATCGCCGCCATGGCGTCCTTCTCCTCGATATAGGAGCCGCCGTCGCCGATCACGATGGCGAGCTCGACTTCCCAGTCGGTCTTCTGCGAGCCCTTCGGGATGATCACGTCGTCATTGGGGCCCACGATGCAGTTCGGAGCCTTGTTGAACAGGATCGGTTCCTTCGGGATCTCGGCGCCGGTCTCTGCCGCGTGATCGGCGAAGTTGAGGCCGACCGCGATGAAGTTGCGCACGTCCGCGACGCAGGCGCCGATACGCGGAGAGCCCGAGACGAGCGGCAGGGATTCCGGCGCAACTGCCTTGATCTTGGCGAGCGAGGCCGAGGTCAGCGCCTTGCCGGCGAGGTCGGGAATGACGCCGGACAGGTCGCGCAACCCGCCCTTGGCATCGAGAAGGGCCGGCTTCTCCTGGCCGGGTGCGCCGTAGCGGAGCAGTTTCAAGGTGTTTCCCCCGTTTTCAAACGATCTAAATGGGTGAGGGGATTCTGATCGGATGCCGGCCGGAAACACAAGCCCGTCATCGCGCATGGGACATCCGCATGGAGCAGGCGGTCGGATTGTTGCCCGAATGCAACGGGGCTTCCCAAAGCGACGATTGACCCAGGGTGAGCATAGGGGATTGAGGCGGGCCGGAAATGTCCGAAAACCGGCAATTGTTCTTATATAAACTATATCTTTCTGAACAATCGGGCTGGCGCATCGTCGGAAATCGTCAGTTTTGGTCTGTTTTCGGCAGAGTGGGTCCCAAATGAGGAGGCGGTACGACGATTTCACGGCGCCACAGGCAGGATTGCGGCGGGAAACGGCTCGGGTCATGCTCCGAATCAAGCGAGGTGTCCGACCTCGAAAAATCTAGATCGGGATGGATTCGATGAAGGGCCTTGTTCGTACCGCCGCAGCCGCCTCGGTCTCGCTTGCCGCTCTCCTCGCGGCCGGGGCGGCCTCGGCCAGTTCATTCGCCATCCGCAGCGGCCAGGGCGCCGAGGGCCTCGGCATGGCCTTTGCCGGCGCGGCTTCGGGCGGAATCGGTATGAGCGCGATGGCCTGGAACCCGGCGACCATCACCATGTTTCCCGGCCGCCACAGCAACTGGAACTACACCTATCTCAACGCCAATGGCGACTATCAGCCGACGTCGCCCTCGCGGGTCGGCGGCCCGGCCGCGCCGGCGCCGCTGAACCCGATCCAGTTCGGCACCGGCAACATCGGCGGTGATGGCGCCGTCATCCCGGCCTCGGCCAGCGCCTGGCAACTGACTGACCGGCTCTGGGTCGGCATGACCACCGGTGCGCCCTATGGCCTGCGTTCCAAGCCGGACAACCAGGTTCACGCCGCCCAGATTTACGGGCGTTCGGCCAAGCTCGTGACCGTCAACGTCTCGCCGACGGTCGGCTACAAGGTCAACGATTGGCTCTCGGTCGGCGCCGCTCTGCAGATCCAGTATCTGAGCGCCAAGCTGAAGCAGGCCGGTGGCCTCGCGCCCACGGCCTCCCCGGTCATTCTCGAAGGCGACACGATTGATTTCGGCTATCGCCTCGGCGCGACGTTCACCCCGTTCGAGGGAACCAATATCGGCGTGGCCTATCGTTCTTCGATCCGCCAGACGCTCCAAGGGTCGCTGGCCACGCCCACGCCCGTCCTCGCCCGCTTCCCGGTCAAGGCCAACCTGAACCTGCCCGACTCGGTCGTCGTCGGCGTTTCGCAGGTGATCAACGATCAATGGCAGGCTCATCTCGGCGTCGAGTGGACGAACTGGAGCCGCTTCCGCAACATCCCGATCGTCAACGAGCTCAATGGCCGCCCGCAGACCAGCCTGAATTTCCAGTATGACGACGCCTGGTTCTTCAGCGGCGGCGTCGAGTACAAGTACAGCAAGGACCTGACGCTGCGCGCCGGCATCGGCTACGAGATGTCGGCGGTCAACGACCGCAACCGCACCATCTACATCTCGGATAACGATCGTCTCTGGCTCAGCGCCGGCGCGAGCTACCAGGTCACCGACCGGATCAAGCTGGATGTCGGCTACACCTATATCGACGTGAAGAAGGCGTCGGTGAACTACAATCCGGGTCACCCGCAATGGAACCCCGCCGCGCCGGTCTATTACACCGCCGAGGCCAAGCCCTACATCCACATCGCTTCGGTCGGCATCACCTACAATTGGGACGATCCGAAGCAGACGGTCCCGGTTCGCCCGGTCGTCCGCAAGAACTGAGCGGCACCGCCCTCACGACAAAAGCCGGCCTTCGGGCCGGCTTTTTTGTTGGTGCGAGTAGGGTCGGTCGGCGGCGTGTGCGGCCTGGGCTGGGAGCGGGGCGGGGCCTACTCGGGATGCCCTGCATTCCACGCCTCGGCATAGTCCGAGCACATGCGATAGACGGCATCGCGATTTGTGAAGCCTGTCGGGTTCGACCGGGATGGCAGGGCCGTTTGAACCGGCCGTCGTCACCGGCCTTGCACTGAGCGTCCATGTCTGGCGTGGCGAAGAGCGGGACATACTCACGGGGAGGGCTCGTCGAGCCGCCCCGGCGCGAAGGCGTCGATGGTCGCCACAAGGGCGAGCTCGACCGGACGAAAGCCTAGGCCTTCACCTTCACATAGGTGCCGGGCGCGTCGGCGAGCGCCTTGAGCTTGCCGCCCCCGGGCTCGCGGGCGGCGACCTTCTTCGGCGCCTGGGCCTCCAGCCAGCCGAACCAGTGCGGCCACCATGAGCCCGGATGCTCGTCCGCCTGGGCCAGCCAGTCGGCATAGCGGCCCTTGGCCGGTCCGCTTGTCCAGTACTGATACTTCACCTTGGCCGGCGGATTGACGACGCCGGCGATATGGCCCGAGCCGGCGACGACATGCTCGACCGGCCCGCCGAAGCACTGCGAGCCGTTGAAGACCGACTGGGCCGGAGCGATATGGTCCTCCCGCGTCGCGAGATTGTAGATCGGCATCGTCACCTGCTTGAGGTCGAGGGTCTTGCCGCCGATCCGCATCTCGCCCTTGGAGAGCTTGTTGTCGAGATAGCAGTTGCGCAGATAGAAGGAGTGGTTCGCCGCCGGCATCCGGGTCGAATCCGCATTCCAGTAGAGCAGATCGAAGGGCGTCGGCGCCTTGCCCTTCAGGTAGTTGTTGACCGCGTAGGACCAGATCAGGTCGTTCGGCCGGAGCATGTTGAAGGCCCCCGCCATCCGCGCACCGTCGAGATAGCCGGTCCGGGCCATCTGCTCCTCGATCGCGCGGATCTGCTCCTCGTCGACGAAGACCGAGAGCTCGCCGGCCTGCGAGAAATCGACCTGCGTCGTGAAGAAGGTCGCGCTCTCGATGCGCTTGTCGCGCATCGCCGCCATATAGGCGAGCGTCACGCCGAGCAGCGTGCCGCCGACGCAGTAGCCGATCGCCGAGACCTTCTTTTCTCCGGTCGCTTCCTCGATCGTGTCGAGCGCGGCGAAGATGCCCTCGCGCATATAGCTCTCGAAATCCTTGGCGGCGTGGCGCGCATCCGGGTTGACCCAGGAGATGCAGAAGACGGTCAGCCCCTGCGCGACGCACCAGCGGATGAAGCTCTTCTCCGGGTTGAGGTCGAGGATGTAGAACTTGTTGATCCAGGGCGGCACGATCAGCAGTGGCCGCTTCAGCACCTGCGGCGTCGCGGGCGCGTACTGGATCAGCTCGATGATCTCGTTGCGGAAGACGACCTTGCCCGGCGTCGTCGCGATATTGACGCCGACCTCGAAGGCGCCGCCGTCGGACTGGCGGATCTTGAGCTCGCCGCCGCCGGCCTCGACATCCTCGGCATACATCTTCATGCCGCGCACGAGGTTCTCGCCGTTCTGCTGCATCGTCTCGCGCAGCAGCTCGGGATTGGTCGCGACGAAATTGGTGGGCGAGAGGGCGCCGGCGATCTGCTTGATGTAGAAGCGGGCCTTCTCGCGCGTATGCGGGTCGAGATCGTCGGCCTTGTCGACCATCGTCTCGGCCCAGCGCGAGCCGATCAGATAAGCCTGCTTGATGAAGTCGAAGGTGGGGTGGTTCGTCCAGTCCGGATCCTTGAAGCGGCCATCGCGCTTGTCCGGCTCGGCGACGGGCGCGACCTCCTCGCCACTGGCGCGCTTCAGCGCGGTGCTCCAGAGATTCATGAAGTCGCCGGTGAGCGACGCCTGTGCCTCGATGATCTTGGAGGGGTCGTTGACCCAGCGCTCGGCGACTCGGCCCAGCGTCTTGACCATGTCGCTGGCCTCGTCGGCCTGGCCGGTCTTGGCCTCGCCGCGTTCGAGCGGTTTCAGATAGGCAGCGGTGACCTTGCCGTATTCCTCGACGAGGCGGCCCATATTCTGCGCGAACTGGTCGAAGTCGGGAGCGGCGGCCTCGGCCGGGCCGGTGGTATCCTTCGCCCTGTCGCTTTTCCCGCTCATATGTCGCCCTTTCCCCCTGTCGTCGTAGGATAGCGCATCGCGCTCCATTTTGGTCCTATTAAGGACGCAGCCGCTGTGCTTTACCAAGTAAAATCGACAACCTCTGGATCCCCCGATGCCGACTGAAATCTCCGCGAAAAAGCCGCTCCTGATTCCGGTGGCGCTGGTCGTGGTCGGCGTGGCGCTCGCCGGCTGCGGCAGCGACGAGGGTTTCAAGGGCGTGGCCGAGGCCGCGGGCCTGGCGACCACCCCGCAGGAATCCAAGGCGTTCGTCCGGGAAGCCCGGCCGAACGACCTCGAATACGTCCCCGTCGGGTCGAGCGTGACGCGCGCGGCCCCGCGCAAGCCGGTCGAGGACTACAAGAAGATCGAGGCCGCTCTCGAAGCCAAGCAGAAGGCCAATGCGGCTGCCGGGGACACCGCCAAAGCGCTCGGCGCGACGCCGCCGCCGGAGCCGGCGAAGCTTCCCACGAACTGAGAGCAAGGCAGCTTCGGGCGCTTCCGTGCGACCGCAAGCCGACAGGTCTGCACTATAAATCGCATAATATTGCGCCATCAGCCCTGTCATGACGAAAGATGCGATGCTAAGCACCCTCGACGCAAGGATGTAATCCCGGCGAAAACACGACACCGCCGACCGGCGGCCGAGGACCTGTTCGAGATGACCGATTTTCACCGTATCAAGCGCCTGCCGCCCTACGTTTTCGAACAGGTCAACAAGATCAAGGCCGCCGAACGCGCCAAGGGCGTCGACATCATCGACCTCGGCATGGGTAATCCCGACCTGCCGGCGCCCAAGCACGTCATCGAGAAGCTGGTCGAGACCGCCGGCAAGCCGCGCACTGACCGCTATTCCGCGTCCAAGGGCATCGGCGGCCTGCGCCGCGCCCAGGCGAGCTATTACGAGCGCCGCTTCGGCGTGAAGCTGAACCCCGACACGCAGGTCGTCGCGACGCTGGGCTCGAAGGAAGGCTTCGCCAACATGGCGCAGGCCATCACCGGGCCGGGCGACGTCGTGCTGGTGCCGAATCCGAGCTACCCGATCCACGCCTTCGGCTTCCTGATGGCGGGCGGCGTGATTCGCTCCGTCCCGGCCGAGCCGACGCCGGCGATGTTCCCGGCGCTGGAGCGGGCGATGGTGCATTCGGTGCCGAAGCCGATTGCGCTCGTCACCTGCTATCCGGCCAATCCGACGGCCTATGTCGCCTCGCTCGATTTCTATCGCGACCTCGTCGCCTTCGCCAGGAAGCACGAACTGATCCTGCTCTCCGACCTCGCCTATGCCGAGGTCTATTTCGACGAGAACAACCCGCCGCCCTCGATGCTGCAGGTGCCGGGCGCGATCGATGTCGCGGTTGAGTTCACCTCGATGTCGAAGACCTTCTCGATGGCCGGCTGGCGCATGGGCTTCGCCGTCGGCAACGAGCGCCTGCTCGCGGCGCTGGCGCGGGTGAAATCCTATCTCGACTACGGCGCCTATACCCCCATTCAGGTCGCGGCGGCGGCGGCCCTCAACGGCCCGGACGACTGCATCCGCGAAATGCGCGATATCTACCGCAAGCGCCGCGACGCGCTGGTCGAGAGCTTCGGCAAGGCCGGCTGGGAGTTCCCGGCGCCGGAAGCCTCGATGTTCGCCTGGGTCGCGATCCCCGAGAAGTTCCGCCATCTCGGCTCGCTGGAATTCTCGAAGCTGCTGATCGAGAAGGCCGAGGTCGCGGTCGCGCCGGGCATCGGCTTCGGCGAGCATGGCGATGACTTCGTCCGCATCGCCATCGTCGAGAACGAGCAGCGCATCCGCCAGGCCGCGCGCAATATCGGCCGCTTCCTCAAGGGCGCCGACACGACGCTGCACAACGTCATCCAGATGCCGAAGGCGGGGTAGGGCGGGGCGGCTGCGGCATCGCATGCCTCTGGACCGCGCCCGCAAAACATGGGAACCGATGCGATGCGGACGGATGGCTCCGCATCGCGCCCGGGGCTCGCTTCCATGTCACGCAAAGGCCGTCTGCTCGGCGTCGCTTTCGCCGCCTTCGCGCTGATCTGCCTCGTCGCGACCTATGACTATTCGAGAGGCCGCATCCCGCAGACGCGCTCGGCCCTGGTCTCGGATGTGCTGGCCGTCACCAATGGCCGCGAATGCGCCCGGGACGCGACCGAGATCGTCACCCGCTACATTCCGATCGGCACTGGCAGGGCCGATGCCGAGCGCGCGCTCTCGGAGATCACGATCGATCCGCCCAAGCCGTGGTTCTGGACTCCTGCCGTCGAGAACAGCACCGTTTCGCAAGGCGCGACGATCGAGGCGCTGCACACGATCAAGGCGACCGCCTTCGGCACCAATCTGCTGCGCATCTATCTCGGTTTCGAGGACGGCAAGGTGAAACGCGTCGCCGCCGAGGTCGTCTGCCATTTCGGCTGAGGACGGCGACGCGGTTCCGTACGGAACGTCAGACGGGGCCGGTATACTCGCCGCGCGCCGGATAGTCGTTCTTGATCGCGAAATCGAGCGCCTGCAGCAGTTCGGAGAAGGCCGGTCGCGCGAAGGGCATCGACTGGACGGACGAATAGTAGATCGTGCCGTCCGTGCGGACGAGGAAGACGCCGGGCTCCGAGAACAGGGCAGGCTCCTCGATGCCGATCGAGGTCTTGCCGCGCGTGGCTGAGATGTAGAGCCCCCAGGCGCGCGCGCTGGCGAGATCGAGCCCGTAGCCTATGCGCAGGCCGGAGGCGTTGATCTTTTCCGCCATCTGCCGGGCACGATCAGCCTCGTCGCTGCTGATGGCGATCGTCTCGACCCCGCGCTGGGCGAAATCCGGCACGAGCCGCTCGAGCTCCCGCAGATAGGTCGCGCAGATCGGGCAATGCAGGCCGCGATAATAGCAGATCAGCGTGAAGCGCTCGGGCTTCTGGGCCGCGAGATCGAACGGACCATGTGCGACGGTATCGACGCGGAGTGCGGGGGCGGGTTGACGGGGATGGGGCATGGCGAACTCCTCTTGCCTAATGAAGCGGAGGTTGTCAGATTTAAAGTCATGGATGGTTCAGAAAACATGATCGAGGGTTCAGGATCGCCGCGCGATCGGCTGTCCGTGTTCTTCCGCCTGTTCTCGCTCACTGTCGTTCCGCTTCGTCCGGCGGGAGGCGAGCCCGCGAACATGGTGATCGGTCTTGCTGCCGGCGGGATTCCTGCCATCGCTCTCGGCACCCGCGCCCATGATGTCCTCACCGCAACGCGCGCCGCGGCGCATATCGATTTCGAGGGCAGCGCCAATCCCCTGATGCGGGCCGTACCCGATCCGCTGCTGGTCCCGCTGCTGCCGGGCACGGCCCTGTCGACCGTGGCCGAAAGCTTCGTGACGGAGCTGGAGGCGGGGCGATGCGGCGCGCCGCTCGCGGTTGACTATCTCGGCCGCCTCGCCCTGCTCATGGTCCTGCGGCATGCGATCGAGGCGGGGGCCGCCGATGCCGGCCTGCTGGCAGGGCTCGCGCACCCCAACATCTATCCCGCTCTCGTCGCGATTCACGAGCAGCCGCAGCGCAACTGGCAGGCTGGCGATCTTGCCGGACTTGTCGGTCTGTCCCGCACGCGTTTCATGACGCTCTTCGCGGAGATCGTCGGGGTGCCGCCGATCTCCTATCTCAACGGCTGGCGCCTCGCGTTGGGGCGCCGGGCACTTGCGCGCGGCGGACTGATCAAGACAGTCGCGCGGCAGGTCGGTTACGGCAGCGCTGCCGCCTTCTCCCGCGCCTATACGCGCCATTATGGTAGCGCTCCAGCGGCCGCGCGGGCATCTGGCGGGCGCGGCGGTGCTTCCTCGTTGACACGAAACCCGCCTCATGCGACGCCGCCCGCATGACCAGCGTGCCCCTTTCGCCTGCCTCCCAGCCCCTGCGCGTCGGACTTGCCGGCCTCGGCACGGTCGGCGCCTCCACCTTGCGCATCTTGCGCCGTCAGGAGAACGCGCTGGCGGCGCGCTGCGGCCGAACGATCCGCGTCACCGCCGTCTCGGCGCGCGACCGCAATCGCGATCGCGGCATCGATCTCGGCGGGCTCTCCTGGTTCGACGATCCGGTCGCGCTGGCTAAGTCGGATGAAATCGACTGCTTCGTCGAATTGATCGGCGGCTCGGACGGCCCGGCCAAGGCGGCCGTCGAGGCGGCGCTGTCGGCCGGCAAGCATGTCGTTACCGCCAACAAGGCGCTGCTTGCCGCGCACGGCGTCGCGCTCGCCGACCTCGCCGAGAGCAAGGGCGTGGCGCTCGCCTTCGAGTCCTCCTCGGCCGGCGGCATTCCGATCGTGAAGACCCTGCGCGAGGCGCTGGCCGGCAACAATGTCAGCCGCATCTCCGGCATCCTCAACGGCACCTGCAACTACATCCTCTCGCGCATGGAGCAGGAGGGCCTGACCTTCGAGGCCTGCCTGAAGGACGCCCAGCGTCTCGGCTACGCCGAAGCGGACCCGACCTTCGACGTCGAAGGCTTCGACACCGCCCATAAGCTCGCGATCCTGACGAGCCTCGCCTTCGGTACGAAGATCGACGCCGAAGCGATTCATGTTGAAGGCATTTCCGCGATCACGCCGCTCGACCTCAAGATGGCCGACGATCTCGGCTATCGCATCAAGCTGCTTGGCGTCGCCGAGCGCACCAAGACCGGCATCGAGCAGCGCGTGCACCCGACCATGGTGCCGAAATCCTCTCCGATCGCGCAGGTCATGGGCGTGCTCAACGCCGTCAGCGTCGATGCCGACGCCGTCCGCGAGATCACGCTGGTCGGCCCCGGCGCCGGTGGCGACCCGACGGCCTCGGCCGTCGTCGCCGATATCGCCGACGTCGCCCGCGGCACCGCCGGCCTGCCCTTCGGCCTGCCCGTTTCCCGTCTGGAAGAGGCGAAGCGCGCCCCGATGCAGCGCCACGAGGGCGGCTACTATGTCCGTCTCGCGGTCGCCGATCGCCCCGGCGCCGCTGCCGCCATCGCGACCCGGATGGCCGAGGCCGACATCTCGCTGGAGAGCATCGTCCAGCGCCGCTCGCCTGAGGCTGCGACGCGCGATCCCGGCGGCCGCTCGGGCGCGCCGGTTCCGGTCGTGCTGATCACCTATGCCACGAGCGAAACCACCATCCGCGCCGCGCTCGAAAAGGTCACCGCCGACGGCCATGTCGCGGAACCGCCGCAAGTCATCCGCATAGAGCGGGAACAGGCCTGACCGGCCATACCTGCCAAACTCATTGCAAGGGGACTCTTTTCATGTCCGTCGATCTCCGCATCTCCCCCGACCAGATCATCGAGCGCTATCTCTCGATGGAACTCGTGCGCGTCACCGAGCGCGCCGCCGTGTCCGCCGCCCGCTGGCGCGGCCATGGCAACGAGAAGGCCGCCGACCAGGCCGCGGTCGACGCGATGCGCCGTGAACTGAACCGCCTGCCGATCGACGGCGAGATCGTCATCGGCGAGGGCGAGCGCGACGAGGCACCGATGCTCTTCATCGGCGAGAAGGTCGGCAACAAGCAGGGCCCGAAGGTGCATATCGCCGTCGATCCGCTCGAGGGCACCACGCTCTGCGCCAAGGATATGCCCGGCTCGATCGCCGTGATGGCGATGGCCGGCGCCGGCAGCCTGCTCTATGCCCCCGACGTCTACATGGACAAGATCGCGATCGGCCCGGGCTATCCGCAGGGCGTCATCGATCTCGATGCCTCGCCGGCCGACAACATCAATGCGCTGGCCAAGGCCAAGGGCGTGAAGCCGAGCGAGATCTCGACGCTGATCATGGACCGCCCGCGCCATGCCAAGCTGATCGAGGAGGTCCGCAAGACCGGTTGCTCGATCCGCCTGATCACCGACGGCGACGTGGCCGGCGTGATCTTCTGCACCCAGCCCGAGAAGACCGGCATCGACCTCTATCTCGGCATCGGCGGCGCGCCGGAAGGCGTGCTGGCTGCGGCGGCTTTGCGCTGCGTCGGCGGCCAGATGCAGGGCCGCCTCATCCTCGACACCGAGGAGAAGCGCGTGCGTGCGGCCGGCATGGGCGTCAAGGATCCCAACAAGAAATACGACATGTCGGAGATGGCCTCGGGCGACGTCATCGTCTGCGCCACCGGCGTCACCGATGGCGGCATGCTCTCGGGCGTGCGCTTCGGCAAGGACGTGATCGAGACCGAGACGCTGGTCTATCGCTCGATCACCGGCACGGTTCGCCGCATCTATGGCGAGCACCGCGAGCTCTCGAAATTCCAGCTCGACTGAGCACTTTGCTCACACGGTCATCCCGGGCGTAGCGAAGCGAAGACCCGGGATCCATGCCGGAACGGTTCAGACATGGATTCCGGATCGGTGCCGCTGATGCGGCTTGTCCGGGATGACGTGAGGGGAAATCAAATCACAACCCCCACCGCCGCTCGTCCGGCGATGCGGCCCGAGAAGGTGCAGCCGCCGAAAGAGGGTGCCTTCCTGCGCCCGGTAGCCATCCACGCCGCCGCCGAAGCCGGCGGCATAGAGCCCCGGCTCGCTTCCATCGTCCGGTCCACGCGACGACCGGCCCGTCACCAGCCCCGCCCAGCGATTTCCGCGTCAGGATGGTGAGCCTGACCGCGATCAACGGTCCATGCGCGGGATCAAGGATGTGATGCGCGCTTTGCCGACCGCTTGGATGCAGTATGTCGGGGCTCCCGGGCCCGGCCAAGCGCGACGCTGGTTGACCTTGCGCCCACTATGGGCGACGCCGTTGGCACGATGAGTCTGGTGCAGCAGTCCCGTGTTTTTCTCGGCGTAAGCCGTTCGGCCCTCGGCCGTCCCTGGCGCGATCGTCTTGATACGGCGGGGCTGGGCCGGGCCGAGGCATTGTCCCAGCGGGAGGGATTGTCCGATATCCTCTCGCGCCTGCTTGCCTCGCGCGGCGTCGAGCCTGCCGAGGCCTCGCTCTTCCTCGAGCCGAAGCTGCGCGACCTGCTGCCGGACCCGGCCGTTCTGACCGACATGGAACCCGCCGCTGCCCGCCTGGCGCAGGCGGCGATGCGCGGCGAGCGCGTCGCGATCTTCGGGGACTACGACGTCGACGGCGCTTGTTCCTCGGCACTGCTCGCGGGCTTCCTGACGCAGGGCGGGGCACGCCCGCGCATCCACATCCCTGACCGGCTGATCGAAGGCTACGGCCCCAACAGCGAGGCGATCCGCATGCTGGCGGGCGAGGGCGCGACCCTGCTCGTCACGGTCGATTGCGGCACGACCAGCGAGGAGCCTTTGGCGGAGGCGCGCCGTCTCGGTCTCGATGTCGTCGTGCTCGACCACCATCAGGCGCCGGAGCGGCTGCCCGCCGTCGAGGCGCTGGTCAATCCGAACCGGCAGGACGATCTCTCCGGTCTCGGCCATCTCTGCGCCGCTGGCGTCGTCTTCCTGTCACTGGTCGCCACGAGCCGGACCCTACGCCGGCATGGCCATTGGGCGGTGCGCGGTGGAGAACCCGACCTGCTGGCGATGCTCGATCTCGTCGCGCTGGCGACGGTTGCCGATGTCGTGCCCTTGCAGGGGCTCAACCGCGCCTTCGTGCGGCAAGGGCTGGCGATGATGCGCAGCCGCACCCGGCCGGGCCTCGCCGCGCTGATGGACGTCTCCGGCCTCGACGGCCCGATCCAGCCCTGGCATCTCGGCTTCCTGCTCGGCCCGCGCATCAATGCTGGCGGGCGCATCGGCGATGCCGCGCTCGGCGCGCGCCTGCTCCTGACCGATGACGAGGTCGAGGCGCGCACCATCGCGACCGAGCTCAACCGCCTCAACCAGGAGCGACAGGAAATCGAGCGCCTCGCCGTGCTTGAAGCGGTCTCGCAGGCCGAGCACGAGCTCGCCGGCATGGCCGAGCTGCCGGTCCTGCTCGCCGGCAGCGCCGATTGGCATCCCGGCATCGTCGGCCTCGTGGCGGCCCGGCTGAAAGAGCGCTTCCGCCGTCCGGCTTTCGCGCTGGCGTTGAATGGGGAGGGTGGCGCGACCGGCTCCGGCCGCTCGGTCGCAGGCGTCGACCTCGGCCGTGCCGTGCGCGCCGCCGTCGAGGCCGGGCATGCGGTCAAGGGCGGCGGCCATGCCATGGCGGCGGGCGTGACGCTGGCGTCCGGCCAGGCTGGCGCCTTCCACGCTTTCCTCAACGCGCATCTTCAGCGCGAGGTCGAGGCGGCGGGCGAGGCGGAAGCCCTGCTGATCGATGCCGCGCTCAGCGCAGGAGGCGCCACGCCTCGTCTTCTCGCCGAGATCGACAAGGCCGGCCCCTTCGGCTCCGGCAGCCCGGAGCCGGTCTTCGTCTTCCCGGCGCATCGCCTGACCGACGCGATTGAGATCGGTACTGGCGGCCATGTCCGCATCAAGCTGCGTTCCGGCGACGGCGCCAGTATCGGGGGCATCGCCTTCCGGGCGGCGCAGGAGCCGCTTGGCCAGGCCCTGTTCGCCGCGCGCGGCGAGCTGGTGCACCTCGCGGCGACGCTCTCGCTCAATCGCTGGGGCGGCCGTGAGACGGCGGAACTGCGCATCCTCGATCTCGCGCGCCCGACATAGCCACCGAGTGCCTCGGAGTGCTGTCCACATTTCTTGTGAACTGGTGCTTGCGGAGCGGGAAGCCTGCCACTATACCTCGCCCCGCTTCGGCACGAACCCCAGCGGTTCGCGGCAAAGCGGTCTTCGTCTATCGGTTAGGACACCAGCCTTTCACGCTGGGGAGACGGGTTCGACTCCCGTAGACCGCGCCACCGCTCCTTCAAGAACTTGCAAAGCTGGAACTCTCGCCCTTTCATGGGCTTAGAGTTGACGCGCTTGTACGTCGATTTGGTACTGAGCGGGTCGGGCAATGGCGATCGCCTAAATGAAGCGCCGGCCTTCGCGCTGAAAGCGGACATCGCCGAGGCGGCCCTGCCTACAAGACCAGGCGCAGCGTCGTCAGCGCCACCTCCATTCGTGACGGAGGAGCTGAAATCGACGACGGCGATCCCGCTTGGCTTTGCGACGTGCGTGTGAGTGCCCGAATTACTTCTCCGAACGCGGATCGAAGGCGTGCTGCATGGCGTCGCCGAGGAAATTGACGGCGATCACCGTGATGAAGATCAAGAGGCCCGGATAGATCGCCAGCGCCGGCGCGGTTGTCACGAGTTCCTGGGCGTTGTTGAGCATGTTGCCCCAGCTCGGCGTCGGCGGCACGATGCCGAAGCCGAGAAAGCTCAACACCGACTCGAACAGGATGACGCGCCCGACGGTCAGGGTGAAGGCGACGATGATCGGGGTGATCGTGTTGGGCAGGATATGCCGCGCCATGATGTAGAGCGCGTTCGCGCCGCTGCCGCGTGCCGCGCTGACATAGTCGCGCTCCTTGACGGAGAGGGTGGCGGCCCGGACGATCCGGGCGATCGGCGTCCAGTCGACCAGGGCGATGATCAGGATGATCCGCCAGAAGGCGACCGACTGCGAATGGGCGGCCTCGGTGGAGAAGCCGAGCTTGGTCAGATCGATCGCGCCGAGCACGATCAGCAGCGGCAGCAGCGGCAGGGCGATCATGCCGTCGGTCAGGCGCATCAGGGCGTTGTCGAGACGGCCGCCATAATAGCCGGCGAGCAGCCCGAGCGAGACCCCGAACACGCCGCCGATGAGGGTCGCCAGCAGACCGACCAGCAGCGAGACCTGGCCGCCATACATCAGCCTTGCCAGCACGTCGCGCCCGGCATCGTCGGTCCCCAGCCAATGCTCGGCCGAGATCGGCTGGTAGCGCTTGAACAGGTCGGTCTGCGTCGCATCGATGCCGCGCCAGGCTTCGAGCGGCCCCGCCATCAGGCAGAACGCGACCAGCAGCGCGAGCACGACGAGGCTCGCGACGCCGGTGCGATGCCCGCGGAAGCGGCGCCAGCGCAGCGCCCAGATCGTCTGCGTCGCGGCGGTGCGCGGCTTGCCGCCTTCGCTCGGCGCCATCGGCGTGTCCAGCGTGCTCATTCCAGTCGAATCCGCGGATCGAGGGCGACATAGGCCAGATCGGCCAGAAGATTGGCCATCAGCGTGGTGAGCGTCGCGAACAGCAACCCGATCAAGGCGAGGTTGAAGTCGTTGGACAGGATGGAGTCATAGATCATCTTGCCCATGCCCATCTGCGCGAACATCGTCTCAGTGACCAGGGCGCCAGAAAACAACGAGCCGAAACTCAACGCCATGATCGTCACGAATGGCACTAGGGCGTTGCGCAGCGCGTGAACCAGGATGAGGCGCCGGCTGCCGACGCCCTTCGCCTGTGCCGTCCGGACGAAATCCATCTGCAGCGTCTCGATCATCGCAGCGCGGACATAGCGCGTGAACTGGCCGGTATTGGCCAGCGTCAGCGCCAGGACAGGCAGCGTGAGATGCCGCACCTGATCCCAGAAGCCGAAATTGCCGACCTGCCCCATGCCGCTCGCCGGCAGCCATTGCAGCCCGACCGCGAAGGTCAGGATCAACACTAGGGCGAGCCAGAAGATCGGCACCGAGATCCCGGCGAAAGCGAACAGGCTGACGAAGCCGTCGATCCAGCCGCCGGGCTTCAGCGCCGAGGCGATGCCCAGGATCAACGACAGGATCACGCTGAGCGTGAAGCTCGCCAGCATAAGCTTGCAGGTTTGCAGCAGGGCCGGGGTCAAAACTTCCAGCACGGGCCGCGCATGCGTGCGCGAAAAGCCGAAATCGCCACTCAGAACCGCCATCAGCCAGCGCCCGTAGCGGACCAGGAGCGGCTGATCGAGCCCGTAGATCGCCCTGAGATTGGCCATGACCTCCGGCGTCATGCCGGGCTGGCTCGCGGCCATGATGTCGACGGGGTCGCCGGGCATCAGCCCCATCAGCCCGTAGACCACGAACGACATGACGAGCAGCACCACGAAGGTCTGCAGCAGCCGGCGGGTGATGAAGGACACCATCAACCGAACTCCCTATCGCGGCGCGCTCCCGCGCGCCGCAGCGTGAGGCCTTGCCCGTTCAGCGGCGCGCCGTCGCGGCCGCATTCGGGCTCGTAGCTTGTCCGATCACTCGGAGCGCCAGTTCTCGCTGAACATCGAGACGTAGTGACCGTGCCCGGTCGGTTCGTAGCCCTTCAGCCACTTCGGATAGACATGCGCCTCCGAGCGGAAGAACAGCGGGATGACCGGCAGTTCCTGGGCGTAGATCTTCTGCATCTCGGCCCAGAGCGCCTTGCCTTCCTCCGGATCGAGCGCCGATTCGGACTTGGTGATCAGCTCGTCCATCCGCGGGTTGGAGAAGTTGATGTAGTTGGCGCCGCCCCAGGCGTTGGCCTCGGTCGGGATGTTGTCGCTCGCCAGCGTCCGGCGCGGCGATTCCGTCACGCTGCTCGACCAAGCGTACATGGCCAGCCCGCCATAGCTGCGCTTCTTCATGGTCTCGCCGAAGAAGGTCCGGGCCGGCTCGTTCTTGATGCGGACCTCGATGCAGGCGGCCTTCCAGTTGTTCTGCAGCACGGCCTGCTGCAATTCGCGCAGACGGTTGCCCGCGGTCGTGCCGAACTCCAGCGACAGGCGCGTGCCGGCGGCGTCGCGGCAGATGCCGTCCGGGCCGGGCTTCCAGCCCGCTTCCGCCAGGATGGTCTTGGCCTTGGCGAGGTCATAGGGGTAATGCAGCGTGTCCTTGGTGAAATTCGCATTGAGCGGGTTGACCCAGGTGTCGGCCACCGGCTGCAGGCCTTGGAACAGGCGGTCGGTCAGGGTCTTGCGATCGGCCGAGTAGATCAGCGCTTGCCGGACCCGCACATCCTTGAGAAGCGGGTTGCCGTTCTGCAGATCGATGTGCTCGTAGTTCAGGCTCGGCTTGAACAGGTACTCGAAGCGATCGGGATGCTGCTTGCGCAGCTCCAGGACCTGGTCGATCGAGAGGCCGACGCCTTCGCCGCCGATCATGTCGACATCGCCCGACAGGAGATTGGCCTGCAGGGCTGCGGTGTTCTCGATCAGCTTGAGAATGATGCGCTTGAAGCCGGGCTTGGTGCCGGCCCAGTGCGGATTGGGCTCGAGCACGACCTGCGAGCCGGAGATATAGCCGGTCACCATATAGGGGCCGTTATACAGGCCGGGCGTGGTCGGATTGCGGGAATAGGTCGTCTGCTTGACGTAGTCGCCGGCCTCCTTGGCCTTCTCGTAGACGGGCCCCTCGATATGCTCGGGCAGGATCTGGTCCCATTCGTTGTAGGACGACAGCACCTTGTCGAGGGTGAGCACCGCCGTGGTCGCATCGATCACGTCGAGCTTGACGGCCCGCGTCCAGGGCTTGGGGTTGGAGAAGCCGGTCTTGGGGTCGCGCCCGATGCGCCAGGTGAATTCCAGGTCCTTGGTCGTGACCGGTTTGCCGTCGGCCCATTTCAGATCGGGCTTCAGCTTGATCGTGACCTCCATGCCCTTGCCGCCATTGGGCAGGTCGATGATCTTGGCCGTGCCGTTCTTTACGCTGGGGAGCTCGGTGCAGCTCAGGCAGGTGTTCTTCCAGTCCTTGTCGAAGGCGGTGATGTTCCGGATGGCGAAGCCCAGTGTATAGGCCTTGATCACTTCGGCATCGATATTGGGGTGGAGCGTCGAGGGGAATTGCGCAACGCCGATGGTCAGTTGATCCTTGGCGGCCTGCGCCGGCCCGGCGGCCATCATCAGGCCCGCAATGCCCAATGCGGCCAGTGTCGTCCTGAAACTCATCAAAGCACCTCCGGTGTCATTCTAGGTTTCGCCGCGTCGCCGAGCGGCGACACTGGACCTCGTCTGCCGGCCTTGCGGGCGCGGCTTCCGGCGCGAGGATATTGCCATCGCTTCATCCAACGCAATCGCCGTCGGAGCTAGACGAAATGCCAGCCTCCTCGAAACGGGCCAAGAAACACGCGTCGGACATGCCGTAAGGTAATGGGCGAGAAATCAGTCACCGCAGGTAAATGGAACTACACAGCCCGAAAGCGAATGTTCCCGATGGCGCCCAAGGGCCACGGCCGGCAGCGCCGAGACGAGGCGGTCTCGGTTTACGGCAGACTGAATCACATGGCTATTTCAAGCATATAAGTGTTCGCACCTGTATTCCGATTGGCGCGCCATCCAAGCTTTCCGTCCGCGATCATCGAGTTGCGTCGTTCTGTGCCCGCCGTGCGGGCGACGAATGCGCCCGTCGTGTTCCAGCATTGCGCCTGGCAGTGGCTGTGTTCTCCCGAGAGACCTGATAGGAGAAGGATATTCTCCGTGTCAGCCGGCAGGGCCTCATGCAGTTTTCTCCCAATTTCGACGAGCGGATCGATCGCCGCGGCACCCATTCGGCCAAATGGGACAAGATGGAAACCGTCTACGGCGTGCCGGCCGATGGCGGCATCGCGATGTGGGTGGCGGATATGGATTTTCGTCCGCCGGCCTGCGTGCAGCACGCCCTCGACGGCATGAATGCCCACGGCATCTACGGCTATTTCGGTGATGACCGGGCCTATCTCGCCGCGATCCGCTGGTGGATGCTGAACCGGCACGGCTGGGAGGTTTCGCCCGACTCCGTCTTCACCACGCATGGCCTGGTCAACGGCACCGCCCTCTGCGTCGAGGCCTATACCAAGCCCGGCGACGGCGTCGTCCTGATGACGCCAGTCTATCATGCCTTCGCGCGCATCGTGACCGCGTCTGGCCGCCGTGTCGTCGAATGCCCGTTGGCGCTGGAAGAGGGGCGCTACGTTCTCGATATTCCCGCCTGGGATGCCGCGATGACCGGCAAGGAGCGCATGTTCATCCTCTGCTCGCCGCACAATCCGGGCGGGCGGGTCTGGACGCGCGACGAGCTGCGCGCGATCGCCGATTTCTGCAAGCGTCACGACCTCATCCTGGTCTCGGATGAGATTCACCACGACCTGGTCATGCCCGGCCAGAAGCACACAGTGATGCCGGTCGCGGCGCCCGAGATCATGGACCGCCTGGTCATGATGACGGCGACGACCAAGACCTTCAACATCGCCGGCGCCCATATCGGCAACGTCATCATCCCCGACGAGCGGCTGCGGGCGCTGTTCCGCGGGCGCATGGAGGCGCTCGGCATCTCCCCGAACTCCTTCGGCATGGCCATGGCGACCGCCGCCTACAGCCCGGAGGGCGCGGCCTGGGTCGATGCGCTGAACCTCTATCTCGACGGCAACCGCCGCCTCTTCGATGCCGGTATCGACGCGATTCCGGGCGTGCGCTCGATGCCGCTCGAATCGACCTATCTCGCCTGGGCGGATTTTTCAGGTACGGGGATGGAAGCTGCCGAATTCACCGCCCGCGTCGAGAAACAGGCCCGGATCGCCATCAATCACGGCCCGACCTTCGGCAAGGGTGGCGAGAGCTTCCTGCGCTTCAACCTGGCGACGCCGCGTGACGTGGTGGTGGAAGCTGTGGATCGCCTGAAGCTCGCTTTCGCCGATCTGCAATAAACGGGAACGGTCAATTCCAGAGGCACAAGGCCCGCGCTGCCGATTGACGGGAGCCGGGCCGCGTGGAACATCGTCGGCTCTATTGTCACCTAGGGATGGAACTATGAAGTTTTCACTGGCGCTTGCCGCTGCTGTCGTCTGCACCGTGTCGGTGTCGGCGGAAGCTCAGACCCTGAAGACCATTCAGTCGCGCGGAGTCCTGCATTGCGGGACCGGGGCGAACCTCGCTGGTTTCGGCGTCCCCGATGCGAACGGTGTCCTGACCGGCATCAATGCCGACTATTGCCGGGCCCTGGCCGCGGCCGTCTTCGGCGACCCGTCCAAGGTGAAGTACATCCAGCTGCTGTCGAAGGATCGGATCACGGCGCTCCAGTCGGGCGAGACCGACCTCATCGCTGCCACCACGACCTGGACCATGAGCCGCGACACGACACTCGGCCAGAACTTCCGGCCGATCTATTATTATGATGGCCAGGGCTTCATGGTGAAGAAGTCGCTGAACATCAAGTCGGCGAAGGAATTGAACGGCGCCTCGATCTGCATCCAGCAGGGCACCACGACCGAGCTCAACACCGCCGACTATTTCCGCAAGAACAACATGAAGTTCGAGCCGGTGACCTTCGCCACCAACAACGAGGCGACAGAGGCTTACGAGAGCGGCCGCTGCGACGCCTTCACCACCGACCAGTCCGGCCTCTATTCCGAGCGCATGCGCTTCAAGGCGCCGGGCGACCACATCGTCCTGCCGGAGACGATCTCGAAGGAGCCGCTTGGCTACGTCACCCGCCATGGCGACGACCAGTGGTTCGACATCGTTACCTGGGTCCATTTCGCCCAGATTACGGCCGAGGAGCTCGGCGTGACCCAGGCGAATGTCGACGAGATGCGCGCGAAGTCGGAGAATCCCGAGGTCAAGCGCCTGCTCGGCAAGGAAGGCACCTTCGGCGAGGCGCTCGGCCTCAAGAACGACTGGGCCTATAACGCCATCAAGGCGGCCGGCAATTACGGCGAGATGTTCGAGCGCAATCTCGGCCAGGGCTCGCTGCTGAAGATCGCCCGCGGCCAGAACGCGCTCTGGACCAATGGCGGCCTGCAATACGCGGCGCCGATCCGCTGAGCGCGGCGCGATCTGGATAATGGCATGAGAAAGGCCCGGCTGCTCCCTGCAGCCGGGCCTTTCTGCTTTCGGCCAAGCGTGCGGCGCTTGCCGGCAATCCGCGAAAACCCCTTGCGATCGGCAGCGGACCAGCGGAATGAGGGGAGAGGCTGTTCAAGCCCGAAAGGTGAGGGAGAAGGCGATGGCGGCTCCAGTCGTTCCGGCAAGCGAAGCTGTGACCGAGAGCGAGGCGTTTCGCCCGCATACCTCCCATTGGGGCGTGTTCTCGGCACGCATGAAGCAAGGCCAGCTCGAAGTCCGCCCTCATGAGGGCGATCCCGACCCCAACGAGATCATCCAGAATTTCCCGGCGGCCCTGCGCCACCGCGCCCGCATCGCCCAGCCCATGGTCCGCCGAGGCTGGCTGGAAAACGGGCCCGGTCCCGACGACCGCCGCGGCCGCGACGAATATGTGCCGATGTCCTGGTCGGCGGTGCTCGACAAGCTGGCCGGCGAACTGCGCCGCGTGCGCGACGATCATGGCCCGGGCGCGATCTTTGGCGGCTCCTATGGCTGGGCCAGCGCCGGGCGCTTCCACCATGCCCAAAGCCAGATCCACCGCTTCCTGAACACGTCGACCGGCGGCTATGTGAAGTCGGTCAACAGCTATTCCTCGGGTGCCTCTTCCGTCCTCGTGCCGCACATCATCGGCGACTACGAGGACCTGGTGAAGCGCAACGTCTCCTGGGAGCAGATCGCCGATCACAGCGAGATCGTGCTCGCCTTCGGCGGCATGGCGCTGAAGAACAGCATGGTCGCCGGCGGCGGCACCAGCCGCCATGTCGAGCGCGGCGCGATGGAGCGGGCGCAGGAGCGCGGCTGCGAGTTCGTGCTGGTCAGCCCGCTGCGCGGCGACCTTCCTCCGGGAGCTGGCGCCGACTGGGTCGCGAACAAGCCCGGCAGCGACACCGCGCTGATGATGGCCCTGGTCCACACGCTTGTCGTCAACGGCCTGCACGACCGCGCCTTCCTCGACCGCTACACGGTCGGCTGGCCGGTCTTCGAGCGCTATCTGCTCGGCGAGAGCGACGGCCAGCCCAAGGACGCGAACTGGGCCGCCCCGATCGCCGGCCTGCCGGCCGAGGAGATTGTCGCGCTGGCCAAGCGCCTCCACGGCAAGCGCGCGCTCATCGTCGTGGCTCATGCCCTGCAGCGCGCCACCCATGGCGAGCAGCCGGTCTGGATGGGCCTGGTGCTCTCCGCAGCGCTCGGGCAGATCGGCCTGCCCGGCGGCGGCTATGGCTACGGGCTCGGCGCCATCGCCTATTACGGCCGGCGCTACAATGCCGTGCCGATGCCGACCTTCTCGCAAGGCAAGAACCCGATCAGCGATTACATTCCGGTCGCGCGCATCTCCGACATGCTGCTCAACCCGGGCACGACCTATCGCTATAACGGCCAGACCCGGACCTATCCCGAGATCAAGCTGGTCTACTGGGCCGGCGGCAACCCGTTCCACCACCATCAGGACCTGAATCGCCTGCGCGAGGCCTTCGCCCGTATCGACACGCTGGTCGTGCACGAGCTCGCCTGGACCGCGACGGCCCGCCATGCCGATATCGTGCTGCCCTGCACGATGACGCTGGAGCGCGAGGATATCGGCGGCAATCCCAACGACCCGCTGCTGGTGCCGATGCACCCGGTGGTCGCGCCCTATGGCGAGGCGCGCGACGACTATTCGATCTTCGCCGATCTGGCCGAGCGTCTCGGCACGGGCGAGGCCTTCACCGAGGGCCGCACCGCCCGGCAATGGCTGGAGCATCTCTACGAGCCGACTCGCACGGCGCTGGCCGCGAAGGGCCTGCCGGCGCCGAGCTTCGCCGAATTCTGGGCAGGCGAGGGCTTCGACCTGCCGCAGCAGCCGGACGATGGCGGCAGGCTGCGCGCCTTCCGGGCCGATCCCGATGCAGCGCCGCTGCTGACGCCATCAGGCAAGCTCGAAATCTTCTCGGAGACGATCGCCGGTTTCGGCGAGGCGGATTGCCCCGGTCATCCGACCTGGCTCGGCGCCAGCAACGTGCCTGATGACACCAATCCTTACGTGCTCGTTGCCAACCAGCCTCGCACCCGCCTGCACAGCCAGTTCGATTTCGGCGGGCACAGCAGCGACGCCAAGCATCGCGGCCGCGAGGTCGCGCATATGCATCCGGACGATGCGGCGCTGCGCGGCATCGCCGATGGCGACATCATCCGGCTCTCGAACGAGCGCGGCGCCTGCCTTGCCGCGGTCCATGTCACCGACGGCATCCGCAAGGGTGTGATCCAGCTGCCGACCGGCGCCTGGTACGACCCTGCCGATCCGACAGAGGACAAGCCGCTCTGCGTCCATGGCAATCCGAACGTGCTGACCCGCGACATCGGCACCTCGGCACTGGCGCAGGGCTGCACCGGCCAGCTCACCACGGTTCAGGTCGCGCGATTCGACGGTAACCTGCCGCCGATCCAGGCCTTCGACCCGCCGGGCTCGCGCACGGCGCAAGCCGCCGAGTAAGCCTCGACATTCGCGATCCGCTGCCGGGAAAGCCGGTTGCGGTTCGCGCAAGCCGACAACGAAAACAACCCGCCGCCTGCCTTCGCGAGACCGCATGTCCTCTTACATCGACACCTATTACCGCCGCACGCTTGCGACCGAAGAGAGCTATCCGCCGGCCGAAGGCACGCTGAAGACGGATATCTGCATCGTCGGCGGCGGCCTCGCTGGCCTGACCGCCGCGCTCGACCTCGCCCGCGCCGGTCGCTCGGTCCTGCTGCTGGAGGCTGAGTGCATCGCCTGGGGCGCGTCCGGCCGTAATGGCGGCTTCGTCAGTCCTGGCTATGCGACCTCGCTTTCCGCGATCGAGCGCCAGACCGGCCGCGATCAGGCCGACGAGCTCTATCGCCTGACGATGGAAGGCGTGGAGATCGTTCGCGGCAATATCGATAGCCTCGCGATCACGGAAGCCGCGCCGTCGCCCGGCATCATGAAGGTCGTGCGCTATGATGGTGGCGCTGGGTTGCAGGCGGTGCGCGACACGCAGGAGAAGCGCTTCGGCCGCAAGCTCCGCTATCTCGGCCGCGACGAGACGCGCGCGCTGCTGAATTCGCCGAAATACCACGCCTCGCTGACGGCTGACGATTCCTTCCATTTCCACCCGCTGAACTATGCTCGCGCGCTGGCCCGTGAGATCGTCCGGCTCGGCGGCAAGATCCACGAAGGCTCGCCGGTCATCTCCTGCGAGCTCGACGGCGCCGTGAAGCGGCTGAAGACGGTCAAGGCGACGATCGAGGCCGATCAGGTGCTGTTCACGACCGGCGGCTATACCGGCGACGTGCTGCCGGCCTTGCGCCGCGCCTATATCCCGATCGCGACCTATGTCTTGCTGACCGAGGCCGCGCCCGACCTGATCCGTTCGGCGATCCGCATCGGCACCGGCGTCGGCGACGACCGGCGGGCCGGGGACTATTACCGCACGGTCGAGGGCGGCTCGCGCATCCTCTGGGGTGGGCGCATCACCACGCGCACGACCGAGCCCAGCGACGTCGCTGCGATCCTGCGCCACGAGATGGTCACGACCTATCCGCAGCTCGCCGAGCTCAAGGTCGAGGCTGCATGGTCGGGCCTGATGTCCTATGCCCGCCATTTGATGCCGCAGATCGGCCAGTATCGGCCGGGCGTCTGGTACTGCACCGCTTTCGGTGGCCACGGCATGAACACGACCGCCATTGGCGGCACCGTCATCGCCGAGGCGATCCGGGGCGCGAGCGACCGCTACAAGCTGTTCGCGCCCTTCGGACTGGTCTGGAACGGCGGCCCCTTCGGCACGGCGGCAGTTCAGATGACCTATTGGAGCTATCAGGCTGCGGACCTGATCCGCGGGCGGTAAAGCTCTCCGATTCTCGGCGGAACCAAGCCGTCATCACGGGCTTGACCCGGGATCCATCCTGGAGCGCAGAGCCCTTCGATGGATTCCGGATCGGCGCCGCTGCCGCGGCGCGTCCGGAATGACGGCGCGTTTCCTGGAGAACGCCCTTCAATGTGCTGCTGCGAAATGCGCCTCGACCAGCAGGGTCGGCAGCAGGGCGACCAATAGCAACACGATCAGCCAGGGTACGAAGAACACGAGCCCTGCGACCAGCGCGAGCAGCGTCACCGCATTCTGGAGCTGCGTGAGGAGATTGGTCACGAGCTGATAGCCGCACATCGTCGCGGCATTGGCGCGCTGCAGCTTGTCCTGCGCTGCCCTCGATATCCCGGAGGTCGAGTTCGGCCGCGCGCTCGACAAGCTGGGCACCCATCGCGAAGCCATGGCGCTCTGATAGGAGACCCTCGACCAGCGTTCCCAGCCGATTGAGGGCGTTGCCTCCGGCGACCAGCAGGAATTCCAGCAATATCCAGCCGGCAAGCTCTGAGGCCCGGCCGCTCTCCAGCCAGTCAGAAAGGGTAGGGCCGGGCGCTGGCGTCCGTGTCTGGAGCACGATCTCGTCGATGATCAGCTTGCCGACGAAGAGCATCGCCGGCGGCTGGAGCGCGCGCAACAGGCGCACCACCGCAATTGCCGCGAAGAGCCGCGGACTGGTCTGCCAGAGCGAGCGCAGTAGGCGCGGCACGTCGCGCCATTGGGCGAGCCGGCGCCGCAAGGCGCCCGTCACGTCGGCGAGCGAAGGCAAGGCCATCAGCGCGGCGAGAACGGACGAGAAGGGCGATTCATCTTGGTTCAGCTTACCGGCTCGGGTAGGGCGAGGACACAGCCGAGAGTGGCGTCGGGGCGCGACGCTTGCTGCCGAAGCTCGATCATCTGGAGTGAGCCAAGCCCTTGCGGGGCGCGATGCGCGATCAGGATCAAGGTGCTCGCCGGGAGTGCCCGGCGCAGCGCCGACAGCGTCTGCGCCTCGGCTTGAGCATCCAGCGCGCTCGTCGCCTCGTCGAGCACCAGCCAGTCGGGCGTCTGCAGCAGCGCGCGTGCGAGGGCGAAGCGTTGCTGTTCTCCGCCTGACAGGCCGCGCCGCCTGTCCGTCCAGCCGTCATCGTCGAGCGACCAGAGATCTTCGAGGCCGACGGCGGCGAGCGCCTGGCGCAGTGTTGCCTCGTCGACCGCGTCGGGCGGTTGCGGGTAGGCCAGCGCGGAGCGCAAGCTCCCGAGCGGCAGATAGGGCTGCTGAGGCAGGACAAGAATGCGTCCCTCGGGCCGCTCGATCCGGCCTTCGCCATGCGCCCACAGCCCGGCGATGGCCTTTGCCAACGTACTCTTGCCATGGCCGGAGGGCGCCGCGAGCCAGTAGCTGCCGCCGGATTCCAGCTTGAGGTCCGGGACGGGTGGGAGGCGACGCCCGGTGGGCGTTGCGAGGACGAGATCGCGCAGCCGCAGCTGCGCATTGCCCGCCTTGTGCAGGGCTGGGCCGCTTGCCGGGGTGGCCGCGTCTTCGGCTGCCCTCATGAAATGCGAGAGGCGGCTCGCCGCCGCGGCGAGTTCGGTCAGGTCGCGATAGGAGAAGACGAACCAGGACAGCGTCGTCACCACGTTCTGGAAGGCCGAGCCGATCTGCATGAGCCCGCCGAAGGTGACACGCCCGGCGAGATAGGCCGGCAGCGCGAGAAAGAGCGGGATGCGCAGCACCGTCTGGAAATAGGGGCGGGTGAAGAAGCCGAGGATCAATTCGCGATTGGCGAGCTTCTGCCAGTTCCCGGCGATCGCACCGAATCGCTCGCGGAAGAGCCGCCGCTCGGCAGGTTCGCCATCGGCCAGCGCCACGCCCTCGACATGCTCGCGCAGGCGAACCAGCGAGAAGCGGAAATCGGCCTCGCGTCGCTGTTGCTCGACCGTCAGCGCCTTCAGCGGGCGGCCGAGGCCATGGGTGATGAAGGTGGCGATCGCCACATAGAGCGGCGCGGCCCAGACCATGTAACGCTGGATTTCGACGGGATGGCCGAACAGGCTGAACGACAGCGCGAAGGTCGAGAGCGACCACAGGATCGAGACATAGGTCACCAGCGCGACGATGTTCGTGGCGAGTTCCAGCCCCTCGATCGTGAGCTTCTCGACGAAGATGCGGCAATCCTCGGCAATGCGCTGGTCGGGATTGTCGAGCCCGTGATCGGTGCGCTCGCGCAGGTGCCAATAGGCCTTGCCGGCGAGCCAGCGGTCGAGCGCGGCCTCGGTCAACGCGCGGCGCCAGCGGATCTGCACCATCTTGCGCAGATAGGCGCTGGCGAGATGGATTCCGACGCTGATCGCGACCAGGCCGAAGAAGATCGTGATCTGGCGCAGCGCGCCATCGACATCGAGCTTTTGCAGCGCGTTGTAGAAATCGGCGGTCCAGGAGATCAGGCGCACGCCGATCTGCACGCCAGCGAGGCCGAGACCGAAGATCATCAGGAAATAGAGCGCGCCGATCCTGCCTCCCGGCCCGGCGATGCAGAGCCGGGTCAGCCCGATGACCTGGGAGAGCACGGCCCTCATGATGCCGCTCGTGGCGTCCGTCGCGATTGCGGCGGCTCGGGCGTGTCGAGCCGGAACAGCGCGTCGGCGACGCCGGCAATGGCCTCGGCGCCGGGCGCGGCATCGGTTGCCGGCAGCAGGACCGCGACATCCTCGATCCCGAGATCGCGTAGCTGGAACGGCGTGCCATGGCCGTATTCGAGATGGCCGCGCCCGATGATGCCGACGACCAGCGGATCGTCGGTCGCCTCGGCCAGATGATCGGCGATGCGGCAGGCGAAGGAGCGGTCCCAGCATTGCTGCGCCCGCACGAAGCGGTCGAACCGCTCCGGCGCCATCGCCTCCGGCCTGGCCGAGCCGCTGAAACGGCCGGTGATCGCCGCGAGATAGGCGCGGTAGTCCTCGGTTGCCGGAGCAGACGGCGTGACGCCGTCACGTTCCTCGACCGGAATGGCGTCCCAGCCGACCTGCCCAACGCGGGTGACCAGCGGGCGGTGGCAGTTCAGCGCCAGCATCTTCACCCGCTGCTGCCGGCAGAAGTGGAGCAGCGGCAGGTAGAGTTCGGGGTCAAAGCCCCAGACCTGTGCCCACTCGCTACGCTCGAGGAAGGTCGCTGTATCCATCTCACCCGCGACCCAGGCATCGAGCACCGGCTGGATGCGCAGCGGGAACATCTCGAAGCCGACAGCCATCTGCGGCCGCAGCAGGTGCAGGCAGGTCGTGACATGCAGCTGCCAGCGATGGATCTCGGCGACGTCATGCGTCTCGCCGAGCAGGACGACGCGCTTTCGTGCCATCGCCTGCATCAATTCGCCCTGCGCCAGCAGCCTGCCCGTGTCGGGGCAGAGCCATGCCGCGCGCGGATGGGCGAAGGCCGCGCCCGCCGGACCGGGCTTAGCCGCGGGAGACATCCGGCACCTCTGTGAAGGCGGCCGCCGGGCCACGCAGGACGAGGCCGAAGCCCTTGCCCTCGCTGTCGCGGGCTTCGAGCGCCACGGTTCCCGCACTTTCCGTCCGAGCCCAGCCGGACACTGCTCCGGCCTTGAGATGCAGGTGGAAATCGCCCTGCATGATGTTGACGAAACCCATGGCCGGCTTTGGCTCGGGCAGGGCGCCCTGCCAGTGCTGGAACAGGCCGGCGCGCTCGACATCGATGGCGATCGCCTCGCCGCTGGCCAGGATCGCGGCGAAGCTGCGGGCGCCCAGATCGTCTTCCGGCACATCGGAGGAACCGCTGCCGCCCGGTGCCTCGCGCTGGACCGGTTCCAGCATTTCGCCGGCGCCGAACGGCTCCAGAGCCTTGTCGAAGGGCTCCAGCCCGTCGAGCCCGATCAGGCTGAACAGGGTCTCGCCGGACGCGTCCTGGCATTCCAGGCGCGGCAGCACGCGCTCGCGCATCTTGCTGGTCCGGTCGGCGACGATACGCACGACCGTGGCGAGGTCGATGCGGCTGTCATGGAAGGCGCCGGACAAACGGGCCTCGTTGCCGGCGATGGTCACCGTCTCGACAGCGCCCATCCGCTCATGCGTCGCGCCGCCGGAGTGGGTGCTCAGCATGACACGGCCCATGGCGGGCAGGCTCTGCAGGATTTCGGCCGGCGCTTGCGCGAGCTTTTCGCGCGGATTGGTCTCGTTGCTCATGATGGTCTCCGGAAAGGGGTGCGACGCCCCGGGGTCTCGGCCAGGGCGCCGCTGATCCGCCGGCTTTTGGCGTCCGGCGTCTCGAACAGGATCAGAATTCGACGGAAGCGGAGAGCTTGAAGGTGCGCCCCGGCGCCGTCTGGAGTTCCAGCGGGTTGGCGGCCGCGGTCGATGCCGGCGACGGAACCTTCGCATAGGACGTTCCGCCGACGAGATTGGCGAAGTAGCGCTTGTCGAAGATGTTATCGATGCCGCCGCGCACGGTGATGGCCGAGGTCGGCTTCCAGCTCAGATAGGCGTCGAACACCGAGTAGCCGCCCTGCTTGAAGAGGGCGGGCGAACTGGCGCGGGTCGCGCCGCCGGCGAAGGTGCCGATCACCTCGGCCTCGAGCCCGTATTCGGGCATCAGATACTTCAGCCCGGTGACGGCCTTGAACGGATTGACGTCGAAGGGCCTGACGGGCAGGCCCGCCTCGACGCGCTGCTTGCCATACTGGTAGCTGAGCGTCGCGCTCGCCAGCCAGCGGTCGTGGAAGCGCCATTCGGCCGAGGCCTCGACGCCGGAGATCTGCACCTGCGACAGGTTGCGGGAGGTGTAATCGTTCGTGCCGGGGATGTTGTACAGGGACTGGATGAAGTCCTTGTAGCGCGCGTGGAAGACGCCGACCGAGAACCAGCCATCGGCATACTTGCCGCGGAAGCCGGCCTCGTAGGAGCGCACACTCTCCGGTCGCAGATCAGGGTTCGGGATCAGGGTGAAGGTCGAGGACGGCAGCGAGGTATAGAGCTGCTCGGCCGTCGGCATCTTGAAGCCCTCGGCATAGCGGCCATAGACCGAATAGGTATCGTCGAGCTTGAAGATCGTGCCGATCTGGGGAATCAGCCGGTGCGAGGTGAGTTCGCGCGGCTCCTTGCCCTTGGTGACCTGGTAGCCCGGCCCCGGTCGGGGATCGATGTTGTAGTTCGCGTAGCGCAGGCCGGGCGTGATCGTCCAGCGGCCGGACAGCAGCTCGATCTCGTCCTGGAGATAGAAATCGTAGCGGTTCGTCGTCGAGTTCGCGAAGTTGAATCCGCCTGCGATCGTCGTCGTCGTCACGCCAGTGGTGAGATTCCGCACGTCGTCCCGGCGCTCGTAGTTTGTCTTGGTGATGTCGCCCTGGAAACCGTAGGTCAGGCGGTGGAAGCTCGAGCCCAGCGCGAAGCTCGACTTCGCCTGGATGTCGAGCTGCGAGAACTGCTCGGAATAGTCGTGCAGGCCGCGTGTCAGCCGTTGCTGGCCATTGGCGAGCCTCTGCAGGTTGTTGGTGACGAAGGTCCGCTCTTGCGGCGAGAACGACGTCTGCCAGCGCACGGAATCGAGGAAGCTCAATCCGGCCTGCCATTCGTGCTCGAATGCGACCCTCTTGCGGCTCTTGATCTGGTTGCGGATATTCGGCCCGTTCCGGATGCCCGCGCTCACGACGTTGTAGTTGTAGAGCTGGTTCACCGTCGAATCGCTGTCGTAATATTCGCCGGTCAGCTTGAAGGTGTGGTCCGCCGTCGGCTTGAAGACGAGCTTGGCGAAGCTGTTCCAGACGGTGACGTCGAGCGGATTGAGCTTGTCGCAGCCGAGGAAGCGCAAGGTCGGCACCGGGCAGCCCCAGCGGCCGCCATCGGCGCGCGCCTTGGTCAGCCGCGCCTCTTCGGCGCTCTTGTGGCTGACGCCGATGATGCCTTCGAGCATCGGCGAGAAGCGGAAGGCCGCGATTCCGGTCTTCACGAAGGAGCGGTCGAGGCTGTCATAGCTGGTGCTCAGCCGGGCCGCATAGGGCTTGTCCTTGCCCTTCAGGAGATCCTCGGGGTCGAGCGTGCGGTAGGCGACGATGCCGCCGAGCGCATCCGCACCCCAGAGCACCGAGCCGGGACCACGGACGATCTCGACATTCTTCAGGAAGGGCAGATCGACGAAATCGCGGTTGCCGTCGGTGACGCGCTCGATCACGCGGGAGCCGTCGACCTGCATCTGCACGCGGTTGCCGCTAACGCCACGGATGGTGAAGCCGCCGTAATTGCCGAACGGATCCGTGGCGGTGGTGATGCGGTTGACACTGACTCCAGGCTGGTAGCGCACCAGATCCTGCGTATCGCGCGTGATCCGCTCGTCGAGTTCCTGCCGCGTGATCACGCTGACGGTGCCGGGAACATCGAGCACCTGTTTCTCGCCGCGCGACGCCGTGACCGTGATCTGGTCGAGCGAGATCATCTGTTCGCTGCTGCGCCCATTGGCCTGCGGCGTTTGCGTTTGCGCCTGTGCCACCGAAAGCGCCGTCGTCGACAGCAGCGCTGCCAGGAAAGCCAGTCTAGAATTATTATTCATTACGTAACCCCAGTCCTATGTCCGGGACGTTTAATGGTCTTGAGAAAGGATTCGCAAGTTTATTCTTTATGGATCGATAATATAATAATTGATATAATTCAAAACTGAGCGATTTATGTAATACAATTATTATAATGCGCTGGTTTGATAAGGGAATTTCGGGTCAAATAAGGGTTTGATTGTTAGATATATTCGCGGTTCTGGCAGCGGGTGCTGTCAATTTTAGCGTTGCGGCAGGCGCTTAGATCAATGCCAGAAAGTGAAGCCCGACGAAGCAGCCGGCGCCGGCGGCGATCAGCAGCAGCGGATTGACCGGCGTGAGCAACAGCAGCGCGGTCGAGACGAGCGCGATCCCCCGGCCGAGCCAGCCGCTGTCGAGCGACTGGATCAAGACATAGCTCGCCGCCAGGATCATCCCGGCCGCGACTGGCCGCAGGCCCTTCTCAAGCGCACGCAGCAGGCGGGCGCCCTCGTAGCGCGACCAGATATGGGCGACGCCGTAGATCAGGAAGGCGGTCGGCCCGAAGATCCCGGCGGTGGCCGCGAGCGCGCCCCAGAAACCCGCGATCTGCCAGCCGATCAGCGTCGCCAAGAGCGAGCCCGGTCCCGGCGCCAGCCGTGCGATCGCGAAAGCGTCGACGAATTGCGCGGCGCTCATCCAGTGATGCACCTCGACGATCTGGCGATGCATGTCGGCGATCGCACTCTGGCCGCCGCCGATGGTCACCAGCGAAAGCGGCAGGAAGACGAACAGGATGCTGAAGGGCAGGGATTGCATCCAGTCGCTCAGCCGTCCCGGTAGGTCACGGCGACGCTGAGCGAGCCGAAGCCGAGCACCGTCCAGAGTAGCGGCCACTTCAGGATCGCGACCGCGACAAAGGTCGCGGCCATGATCGCGAGCGGGAACACCCGGCGCGGCACGCGCCTTGCCGCGGTCAGCCCCATCGCCAGCGACAGGCCGATCGCCGCCGAGGCCGCGCCGCTGAGCGCGACATGGCTGAGCTCATAGCCCGCAAGCGAGGCGAAGGCGCTGCCGATCAGGACGATGACGAAGGCGGCCGGCACGACGATGCCGAGCCAGGAGGCGATGGCGCCGTTGCGCCCGCCGAGCTTGTAGCCGATCCAGATCGCCATATTGGTGACGTTGACGCCGGGCAGGGCCTGCGCGACCGAGAGCCCGTTGAGGAAATCCTCCTCGCTCATCAGGCGCCGCCGCTGCACGAATTCGCGGAGCATCCAGCCGCTCAGGCCGCCGCCGAAGCTGGTCAGCCCGATCCGTGCGAAGATCAGGAAGAGTTGCAGCGCGCTCGGGCGCTCGGCCAAGGCATCCGGCATCTGATTCTGCGTCCTGAGACGGCTGACGAATCCAGAAAACAGGCTTCGCCGGGATTGGCCAGCGCTGAAGCGCATTGCCGGCATGACCATGGCTGCAAACTACCCTTGTCATTCCGGGGCTTCGCGCAGCGAAGAACCCGGAACCCACGACCGGGCGAGCCGCTCGCAACCGAACACCTGATGTCTCACCCGGTCGTGGGTTCCGGGTTCGCGCCTGCGGCGCGCCCCGGAATGACAAGAGGGGGGCGGGCAGGCGCGGTCCAGCAATTGGCCGTGTCACCTAGCGCGGCGGCGCGTCCGGGCGGCGCAGGGTGCGCCTGACGGCGCGTTTGAGCTGGTCGCCGGCCTTGCGCACGAGCTCGCGATTGCTGCCGCGGCGCCCCTTTCCGGACGACAGGGCGGCGAGCGGTAAAGGGGCTTCCTTGCCTCGCGAGGCGGCCCTTCCCGGCAAGGTCGCCTCGGTCGGCACGAGCACGAGCTCGGGTGCGCGGACCGGCAGCGCTGCCATGGCCGGGTCGATGAAGGCCTTGATCGGCAGATGGTCGGAAGCGACGCGCGCCAGCGGCGTGTCGTGGACCGCGACCTCCGACAGGATTTCGGGACGGTTGGCGATGATCCGGTCGAGTGCCAGCAGGGGCAGCCCGGCCGGGAAGCTCGGCACCGGCACCGGCATCGTTCCGAAGGCGGCATCGAGCGCGCTTAGCGCCGAGCGGCCGCCGAGGCGCCATTCGTTGAGGTCGCCGAGCAGGAGGGTGGGGCGCTCGTCCTGGCTGCGCATCAGGTCGATGATCATGCGGGCCTGCTGCGAGCGCGAGCGCCTGAGCAGGCCGAGATGTGCCGCGACGATCCTGAGCGCCGCTCCGCTTTCGAGGTCGATGTCGACGACCAGTGCGCCGCGTGGTTCCAGTCCCGGCAGCGAGACCTGATGGACGTCGCGCACCAGCCCCTGCCGGAACAGCACGACGTTGCCGTGCCAGCCATGGGCCGCGGCATTGGCGCTTTCGACGGGAACCGGTACGAGCCCGGTCTCCTCCTTCAGCCGGGCGAGATCGAGCAGGCCGCGGCGGGCGCCGAAGCGCTTGTCGGCCTCCTGCAGGGCGATGACGTCGGGCGCGATCTCGCGGATCACCTCCGCGACCCGGCCGGGATCGAAGCGGCCGTCGATGCCGACGCATTTATGGACGTTGTAGGAGGCGACCAGCGTGCCGCCGGAACGTCCGTCCTCGCCGGCCGGGATGGTGCCGGGGCGGTTCTTACGCTGGCGCAGCGAGGCGATGATGCTGGCGGGCAGGCTCTGGCTCTTCTTCTGCATCGCTCCGCCGGCTCGCGCTCCGGACCCGCCTGGTCGAACGGGTAATGGCATAGGCAATCATGGCGTCAGGGGTATGACCGCTGCGGCTCAGAGATAGGGTGAGCCGAGCCAGATCAGCCTGTCGATCAGACGCATGACATAGGGCCGGGCGCGCAGGCCGGCAAGCGTGACCGGGGTCGCAGTGGCCATCACCGTCTCGATCCGGCGCTCGATCGCGCGGGCGAAACCGTGGTCCAGAACCTCGAGGTCGATCTCGAAATTCAGGCGCAGCGAGCGCGGGTCGAGATTGGAGGAACCGACATAGGCCCAGCTGCCGTCGATGGCGAGGAGCTTGGAGTGGTCGAAGGCGCCTGTGGAGCGCCAGATCCGGCAGTAATTCTTCAGGATCTGGTCGAATTGCGCAGTCATGGCCCGGTCGACCAGCACGAGATTATTGACCGAAGGCACGACGATATCGATGTCGACACCGCGCCGTGCCGCGGTGACGAGCGCGCTGATCAGTTCCTGGTCCGGCAGGAAATAGGGCGACATGATCCGGACCGAATGGCGCGCCACCGACAGCGCCCCGATCAACAGCTTGTGATTGGTTTCGAGATAGGAATCCGGCCCGGTCGGCACCGCGCGCGCGAGTACCGGCATGCCGCCGCGCGCCAGTGCCGGAATCTCCCAGGCGGGGCCTGCGAGTGCTTCTCCTGTGGCGAAGCACCAGTCCTCGGCCGCGACCGCGAAGAGATCTGCCACCACGGGGCCTTCGACACGGAAATGCGTGTCATGGGCGAAGGCATCGCCGGCGAATTCGCGGGTGAAGCCCTCGCGGATGTTCATGCCGCCCATGAAGCCGACCGTGCCGTCGACGACGATGATCTTCCGGTGCGTCCTGAGATTGGCGTAGGGCAGCCTGAGGCCCACGATGATGTTGCCGTTGAAGACATCGACGGCGACCCCGCCCTCGCGCAGATGCCCGGCGATGCTCGGCACCGAATAGCGCGCCCCGACCGCGTCGATCAGCACCCGGACCGCGACGCCGCGCCGGTGCGCCTCGATCAGCGCATCGGCGATGCGCAGGCCGAGCGGATCGCGGTCGAAGATGTAGCTTTCCAGGATGATGCTGCGTTCGGCCGCCGCGATGGCCGCCAGCATCGCGCCATAGGCCTCGTCGCCGGTCTCCAGCGTCTCGATGCGGTTGCCGGTGGTCAGCGGATGGCGGGCGACACGGTCGCCGAGCGTCTTGAGCGCGAGGAAGCGCCGGCCGAAATCCGTCGCGACAGCCTCGTCCTCGACATGGAAATCGGCGGCCGCCATGCCGTGGCCGGGGCGGCTGGCGAGGATCGAGGCACGGCGGATGCGGTTGATGCCGGCGATGGCGTAGAGCAGCGGCCCGACGATCGGCGAGAGGATGATGACGCCGACCCAGCCGATGGCGGCCCGCACCTCGTCCTTCGTCATCACCGCATGCGCGCCGGCGACGGTGGACGTCACGATGGTGATGACCGCGAGGATATGCGGCCAATAGGTTGAGAGAATCTCCCACATGCGGCCAAGGCTAGCGCGGGGGCGGGCTCTCCGCCATGCTCAGCCGAGTTCGATCGTTCCGGCGCCCGGTGGCTGCATGATCTTCGCAACGCGAGCATCCGGGCCGTCGCGATCACGGCGATGGCGGAGATCGCCATCGCCAGCGAGAAGAGGAAGCCGTAGCCCATCGCGTCGGCGAGCTTGCCGGAGACCGTGACCGAGGTTTCCGGCGCCAGCGAACGGCCGATATTCTGGGGAATCCGCGGATTGCGGTGCTGACCGCGCCGCCGGTCGCGCCCGCGCCATAGAGGCTGGAGGCGCCCGCGACGAGTTCGATCCGCTCCACCATGTTGAGATCGATCAGTGAGAGGATGCGCGGGACGTCACGCCGCGGCGCGTTCGTCGGCATGCCGTCGCTCATCACCAGAAGCTGTTGGGGGCCGAGGGCCGGACCTTTTCCGATCATGTGCTGGAGCGCCGGCTCGACCGCGCCTGGCAGCGGCTGGTCACGGCCAAAGGCGCGGCGCTCACCATCAGCACCGTGGCCTATGAGGTCGGTTTTGGTGGTCTCTCCTATTTCAACCGCTGCTTTCGCAAGCGCTTCGGCCGCCCGCCCTCGCAGATCAAGGCCCTGGCCGTCAGCGGCGAGGCCTGATCCGCGTCACCCTCTGGCAGGGGCATGGGGACGGCCGGAAGACGCGACTCGCCTTCCGGCCGGGAGCGTTCTATAAAAGAACAAAGAGAGAACAATTATCGTGCTCCCATGCCAGAGACCGTACCGACCCTGTCCGATCTGCGCCGCAGCCTTACTGAGGCCGCTCTGCGGAGCGGTCCGGCCGCGGCCGGCCGGATCGGCCTCGGCGTGCCCGCTCTGGACGAGGTCCTGAACGGCGGGCTCGCAAGGGCGGCGCTGCACGAGATCTATGCCGCCGAGGTCGCCGATCTCGCCGCCGCGACCGGTTTCGCGCTCGGACTCGCGCTGCGGGCGGGGCAAACGGAGGAGAAGGCAGCAGACCGGCCGATCCTCTGGGCGCGGCAGGATTTCGTCGATGCCGAGGCCGGGCGGCTCCATGCGCCGGGGCTGAACGAGCTCGGGCTCGATCCGGCGCGCCTGCTCCTGGTGCGGGCGCGCGATGGCGAGGGCGTTCTGCGGGCTGGGGCCGAGGCGGCGCGCTGCCCGGCGCTCGGCGCCGTGCTGATCGAGCCCTGGGGCGAGCCGCGCCCTTTCGACCTGACGGCGAGCCGCCGTCTCGCCCTCGCGGCGGAAGCCTCGGGCGTGCCGGTGCTGCTGTTGCGCGTCGCGGCGGCCGAGGCGCCGAGCGCGGCGCGGACGCGCTGGCAGGTGAGGGCGCTCGCCTCGCGGGCATTGGAGGCGAATGCGCCGGGTGCCCCGGCCTTCGCCCTGAGATTACTGCGCCAGCGCGGCGGCGCGGCCGAGCGTGAGTGGCGTGTGGAGTGGGACCGTGACCGACATTGCTTTGCGGAACGCAGCCTTTTCGACCGATCTGCCCGGACAGATCATGCCGCGCCGCTATCTCGCCCTCTGGTTCCCCTATCTGGCGACGGACAGGCTGCGGCGGACGGGCGCGATACCGGCCTCCGGCGCACAGGCTGAGAAGCCGCATGTCCTGACCGAGATGCAGGGCAACGCCCTGCGCCTCGTCGATTGCGACCAGCGCGCCGTCGCTCTCGGCCTGACGCGGGGGATGACGCTGGCCGATGCTCGCGCTCGCATCCCCGATCTCGTCGCGCTGGAGACGCAAGCCCAGGCCGACAACGAATTCCTCGAAGCGCTCGCCGGTTTCTGCGACCGCTTCACACCGCTGGTCGCGCTCGACGAGCCGCATGGCCTCATGCTCGACATCACCGGCTGCGCCCATCTCTTCGGTGGCGAGGCGGGGCTCGGTAATCTTGCCGGGCGCTCCATGCAGCGCGGTGGCCTCAAACTGAAAGCCGCCATCGCCGGCACGCCTGACGCCGCTCGCGCCTGCGCCCGCCATGGCCGGGGTGGCATCGTCCCCCCCGGCCAGGAGGAGGCGCTGCTGCGTTCACTGCCGACCGCCGCGCTCGACACCGACGCCGAGACGGTGATCGCGCTCTCCCGCGCCGGCCTCAAGACGCTCGGCCATCTGGCGGAGCGTCCCTCTGAGACGCTCTCCGCCCGCTTCGGTGAGGCGCTCGCGATCAAGCTCCGGCGCATCCTTGGCCATGAGGATCGCCGGATCACGCCCTTGCGCCCGCCGCCCGATTGCGTGGTCGAGCGCCATTTCGCCGAGCCTTTCGCCGATACGGCGAGCCTCGAGGCCGTGGTCGTCAGGCTGATCGGGGAGGCGGCGCGGGTGCTGGAGGCGCGCGGTGAGGGCGGGCGTGTCTTCGAACTCGGCTTCTTCCGCAGCGACGGTGCCGTCCGCCGCCTCGCCATCGAGACCGGTCGCCCATTGCGCGATGCGAAAGCGCTGCTCCGGCTCTACCGTGAGCGCATCGAGACCTTGGCTGATCCGCTCGATCCCGGCTTCGGTTTCGATGCGATCAAGCTCGCCGTGCCGCTCTGCGAACCGCTCGACACGCCCCAGCACAGCCTCGACGGCCGCGCCATCGAGGAGGAGGCGGTGGCCGATCTGGTCGACCGGCTCGTCACGCGCTTCGGCCGCGATCGCGTGCTGCGCTTCGCGGCGCAGGACACGCATCATCCCGTCCGTGCTGCCAAGGCACTCTCGGCCGCAGCTCCTCTGCCGGAAGCGGCGTGGTCCGCGCCCGAACCGCAGGAGCCGCCGGCCCGCCCGCTCCAGCTCTTCGAGCCGCCCCAGCCGGTCGAGGCGATCGCGGAGGTCCCTGATGGTCCGCCGATCCGCTTCCGCTGGCGCCGCCTCATCCACGACGTCGCCCGTGCCGAGGGTCCCGAGCGCATCGCTCCCGAATGGTGGCGTGACGGCTCGGACGAGCCGATGCGCGATTATTACCGCGTTGAGGATGCTGAAGGCCGTCGCTTCTGGCTTTACCGCATCGGCTTCTACGAGGCCGACAGCGCTCCGCCGCGCTGGTTCCTGCACGGGCTCTTCGCATGAATCAGCTGGTGAGCCCCTTCGCCGAACCCGTTGCCGCCTCGCATTTTTCCTTCCTGCGCGGCGCCTCGCCGGGGCCGCATATGGTGCTGGCGGCGCTGCTGCTCGGCTATTCCGGCCTCGGCATCGCCGATCGCAACACGGTGGCGGGTGTCGTACGCGCCTGGGCCGCGCTGAAGCAGCTGCGCGAGGATGGCCTGCCGGCGCCGGACAAGGTTCGAGAAGGCGGCAGCCCCGGCGAATATTACTGGGCCGAGAACCCTGAATTTGCTGCCCTACCTTTCACCCCCGCGCAGATGAAGGCGAAGGCAGAGCGCTTCAAGCTCGCGACCGGTACCCGCCTCGTCTTCGCCGACGGCACGCCCGATATCGTCGTCTATCCCGCCAACCGCGCCGGCTGGGGCCGGCTCTGCCGCCTGCTCAGCCACGGCAACCTCAAGGACGGCGTGAAGAAGGGCGAATGCCATCTCGTCCTCGACGATCTCATCAACGATGCCCGTGACCTGCTGCTGATCCTGATGCCCGAGCGCAGCCTCGATGATCTGCCTGCCCTGCTCGCCAAGCTGGACGATGCTGCGCCCGGTGCTGTCTGGCTCGCTGCCAGCATGCACCGGCGCGGCGACGATCGCCGCCGCCTCGCGCGCCTCAAAAGTATCGCCGCCGTGACCCGCACGCCGCTGATCGCGACCAATGACGCACTCTACGATTCCATCGCGCAGCGCGACCTGCAGGACGTGCTCACCTGCATCCGCGAGGGCACTACCATCGAGCGGGCCGGGCGCCTGCTCGAATCCAATGCCGAGCGCCATCTCAAGCGGCCGCAGGAAATGGCTCGCCTCTTCCGCGATGCGCCCGAAGCCATCGCCGAGACGCAAGCCCTGTTCTCCCGCATCGAGTTCGATCTCGGCCAGTTGAAATATGAATATCCCGACGAACCGATCCCGCCCGGCTGGAAGGATCAGGACTGGCTGGTGGAGCAGGTCCGCCGCTGCTGCCTGATCCGCTATCCGGATGGTGTGCCGGAGAAGGTCGAGAAACTGCTGGCGAAGGAGCTCGACCTGATCGGGAAGCTCGCATATGCCCGCTATTTCCTGACCATCCGCCAGATCGTCGAATTCGCGAACAGCAGAGGCATCCTCTGCCAGGGCCGCGGCTCGGCCGCCAATTCCGCCGTCTGCTACGTGCTCGGCATCACCGCAGTCGACCCTAACGAGAACGATGTGCTGTTCGAGCGCTTCATCTCGACCGAGCGCCGCGAACCGCCCGATATCGACGTCGATTTCGAGCACGAACGGCGCGAGGAGGTGATCCAGTGGATCTATGAGAAATATGGCCGCCACCGCGCCGGCATCGCCGCGACCGTGATTCATTACCGGCCGCGCAGCGCCATCCGCGAGGCCGGCAAGGTGCTGGGCCTGACCGAGGACGTCACTGCCCGCATCGCTGATACCAATTGGGGAAGCTGGGGCAGCGAGATCGGCGATGCCCGCGTCCGCCAGGCCGGGCTCGATCCGACGAATCCGACGATCCGCCGCGCCGTCGATTTCGCCACCCGGCTCTTGGGCTATCCGCGCCATCTCTCGCAGCATGTCGGCGGTTTCGTCCTGTCGCGCGGGCGCCTCGACGAGACCGTACCGATCGGCAATGCCGCGATGGAGGACCGCACCTTCATCGAATGGGACCGCGACGACATCGACGAGCTCGGACTGATGAAGGTGGATGTGCTGGCGCTGGGCATGCTGACCTGCATCCGCAAAGCCTTCGGTCTGATCAAGGCGAACGAGGGAAGGGATTACGCGCTCGCCGACCTCAAGGATGGCGACGAGGCGACCTACGACATGCTCTGCGAAGGCAAGTCGCTCGGCGTCTTCCAGGTCGAGAGCCGCGCCCAGATGAACATGCTGCCGCGGCTCAAGCCGCGGGAGTTCTACGATCTCGTCATTCAGGTCGCGATCGTCCGGCCCGGCCCGATCCAGGGCAACATGGTCCATCCCTATCTGAAGCGGCGGGCGGGGATCGAAGACGTGACCTATCCGGCTCCTTCGCCGGAGCATGGACGGCCGGATGAGCTCTTCGAAGTCCTGAACAAGACCGAGGGCGTCCCGCTCTTTCAGGAGCAGGCGATGCGGCTCGCCATGGTCGCCGCCAAATTCTCCGACATCGAAGCCAACGGCCTGCGCAAGGCGATGGCGACCTTCCGCAATGCCGGCACCATCGGCAATTACGAGACGATGATGGTCGAGCGCATGGTCGCACGTGGCTATGAACGCGATTTCGCCCAGCGCTGTTTCGAGCAGATCAAGGGCTTCGGCAGCTACGGCTTCCCGGAGAGCCACGCGGCTTCCTTCGCCAAGCTGGTCTACATCTCCTCCTATCTCAAGAAGCACTATCCGGCCGCTTTCGCTGCCGCATTGCTGAATTCCCAGCCGATGGGCTTCTACGCTCCCGCCCAGATCGTGCGGGAGGCGGAGGAAAACGGCGGCGTCGAGGCGAGGCCGGTCGATGTCAATTCCAGCTGCCTGGACAACAGCTTGGAGGCCATTTCGGAATCAAGTTCTTATCGCGATCGGCCACGCCAAGGGAGTACGAGGGATCCTTTTGCGTTGCGGCTCGGCTTCCGCCAGATCGACGGTTTCAAGGACGAGTGGGGCAAGGCCATCGCGGAGGAGCGGGAAGCTGGCGGCTCTTACCGCGACGTTGAGGAACTGATGCGCCGGGCCGCTCTCCCCGCTCGTGCCATGCGTCTGCTCGCCGATGCCGATGCTTTTCGTTCGCTCGGGCTCGATCGGCGCGAGGCGCTCTGGGCCGTGCGCCGCCTGCCGGACGATGCCGTTCTGCCGCTATTCCAGGTTGCGCAGGCCCGCGAGCTGGGCTCGGAACGGAGCATGGCGCTGCCGCTCATGCCGCTGGCCGAGCATATCGTTGCCGATTATCAGACCGTTCGGCTCTCGCTGAAGGGGCACCCGATGCAGCTCCTGCGTCCGCGCTTCCGCCGCGAGGGCGTGTTGAGCTGCGCCGAGACCGAGGCGAGGCCCGATGCCGTCTTCGTCCGCACGGCCGGGATCGTGCTCGTGCGCCAGCGACCGGGCAAGGGCAACGCCATCTTCGTCACGCTGGAGGACGAGACCGGCATCACCAATGTCGTGATCTGGGCGCGATTGTTCGAGCGCTTCCGCCGCGAGGTCATGGGCGCACGGTTGATGCTGGTCGAAGGCCGCGTGCAGAAGAGCGTCGATGGCGTTACTCACCTCATGGCCCAACGCATCGCCGATCGCTCGATCGACCTGCTCTCGCTTTCGGATACGCATCGTGCCGAGGTGCCGATGCCCGTCGACGAACTGAAAAACCCGCCGCTGCCGCGCCATCGCCATCCGCGCAATGTCCGCATCCTCCCGAAATCGCGGGATTTCCATTGAACAGCAGACATCGGGCCTCGTCTTTTTCGCCCCGCGCGGGTCATCCCGGGCGACCGCAGGGAGTCCCGGGATCCATGCCTGAACCTCTTTCGGTGATGCTCAGGCATGGATCCCGGATCGGCGCCGCCAAGGCGGCTTGTCCGGGATGACGGTGAGGAGAAGGCAAGGGCAAAGCCTCCCTCCAGGGGACGGTCATCATCGTCCGCCAAAACAAACTTCTCCAATGGAAGTGAAATAAGAAAAAACACGCTACCTACTGTAAATTGAACCTTTGTCGCCATGGGTATAAGTGGTTCGTTCGATTTACCGAACAGGCGGCCACGACCATGGCGAACGGCTTCGGCTCGGACGAACCCACCGCGACCACGCCGGCAGAGGCGCTGCTGGCGCATCGCGCGGCCGCGCTCGATGCGACGTTCGGCAAGGCGGATGTTGCCGGGCGTCTCGCCGGCATCGTCGGGGAAGCGCAGGGGCGGGTGGTCTTCACCACCTCCTTCGGTCTTGAGGATCAGGTTCTCACCCATTTCATCGCGACGGCGAAGCTGCCCATCACCTTCGCAACGCTCGATACCGGACGGCTTTTCCCCGAGGTCTACGCGCTCTGGCAGGAGGCCGAGGAGCGCTACGGAATCCTGATCCGTCCTTACTACCCGCGCCATGACACGCTTGAGCTCCATGTCCGCCAGAACGGCATCAACGGCTTCTATGCCTCGCGCGATGCCCGCAAATCCTGCTGCGACATCCGCAAGGTCGAGCCGCTCGGCCGCGCGCTCGCCGGCGCTTCCATCTGGCTGACCGGCCTGCGCGCTGATCAGTCGGCAGCGCGCGGCGGCGTCAAGCTGGCGGAGGCCGATGCAATGCGCGGCCTCGTCAAGGCGAGCCCGCTGATCGACTGGACGCGCGAGCGCGCGCTCGCCTTCGCGCAGGAGAACGCCGTGCCGATCAACCCGCTGCATGCGCAGGGCTTCGTCTCGATCGGCTGCCAGCCCTGCACCCGCGCCATCCGCCCCGGCGAGCCCGAGCGGGCCGGGCGCTGGTGGTGGGAGGACGATGCGGCCAAGGAATGCGGCCTGCATGTCGGGCAGGGCGGCAAGCTGGAGCGCTCCAAAGCCGCGCCTGCGGAGGTGCGCCAATGATCCAGCTCAGCCATCTCCAGAAGCTCGAGGCGGAAGCGATCTTCATCATCCGCGAGGTCGTGGCGACCTGCGACAAGCCGGTTCTGCTCTATTCGATCGGCAAGGATTCGGCCGTCCTGCTGCATCTCGTGATGAAGGCGTTCTATCCGGCCAAGCCGCCTTTCCCGCTGCTCCATGTCGACACGACCTGGAAGTTCCGCGAGATGATCGCCTTCCGCGACGAGACGGCGAAGCGGCTCGGGCTCGACCTGATCGTCCATATCAACCGCGAGGGCGTCGAGGCCGGGATCAATCCTTTCAGCTCCGGCTCGCGCGTCCATACCGATGTGATGAAGACGCAAGGGCTGAAGCAGGCGCTCGACCTCCATAAGTTCGATGCCGCCTTCGGCGGTGCCCGCCGCGACGAGGAGAAGAGCCGGGCCAAGGAGCGCGTCTTCTCGCTGCGCAGTCCCGAGCATCGCTGGGACCCGAAGAACCAGCGCCCGGAGCCCTGGCAGCTCTTCAACACCCGCAAGCATCGCGGCGAGAGCTTCCGCGTGTTTCCGCTCTCCAATTGGACCGAGCGCGACGTCTGGGACTACATCGCGCTGGAGAACATCCTGGTCGTGCCGCTTTACTTCGCCGCGCCGCGCCCGGTCGTCCGGCGCGGCGGTGCCTGGATCATGCGCGACGACGAGCGCATGGAGCTGCATCCCGGCGAGGCCGTCGAAACCCGCATGGTCCGCTTCCGCACGCTCGGCTGCTATCCGCTGACCGGTGCGGTCGAGAGCGAGGCGGCCAATCTCACCGACATCATCGCCGAGATGCGCTCCTCCCGGTCCTCCGAGCGGGAGGGCCGCGTCATCGACCATGACGGCTCCGGCTCGATGGAGCAGAAGAAGCAGGAAGGCTATTTCTGATGGGCTTCGCGCTCGCCAAGAAGAAGGCACTGAGGCCGGCGCAGACTCCGCTTCCGGCCAACGATGCACCGGCTTCATCCGAGACCGGCCAGCATTCGCTGCTGCGCTTCATCACTTGCGGCTCGGTCGATGACGGCAAGTCGACCCTGATCGGCCGCATGCTCTACGAGGCCGGCGCGGTCTTCGACGACCAGCTCAGCGCCCTCGACAGCGATTCCCGGAAATTCGGCACGCAAGGCGAGGCGCCCGATTTCGCGCTTCTGGTCGACGGTCTCTCCGCCGAGCGCGAGCAGGGCATCACCATCGACGTCGCCTATCGCTATTTCGCGACGCAGACGCGCAGCTTCATCGTGGCCGACACGCCCGGACACGAGCAGTACACCCGCAACATGGCGACCGGTGCCTCGACGGCCGATCTCGCGATCATCCTGGTCGATGCGCGCAAGGGGCTGCTGCCGCAGACGCGACGCCACTCCTTCATCGTCTCGCTGGTCGGCGTCCGCCATGTCGTGGTCGCGATCAACAAGATGGACCTCGTCGGCTATGACGCCGCCGTCTTCGAGCGGATCGCGAATGACTATCGTGCGGCGGTGCAAAACCTCGGCTTCGCCTCGATCCGTTTCGTCCCGGTCTCGGCCCGCGACGGCGAGAACGTCATGCGCCCGTCGGCGCTGATGCCCTGGTATGACGGCCCGGCGTTGCTGCCCTATCTCGAAAGCGTCGGGATCGCGCGCCCCACGCCCGCCGACGAGGGCATCGTCCTGCCGGTGCAGTGGGTCAACCGGCCCGATCTCGATTTCCGTGGTTATGCCGGCACGCCAGTCGCCGGCCGCGCCCGCGTCGGCGATCCCGTCGTCGCACTGCCTTCCGGTCGCACCAGCCGCATCGCCCGATTAATCGGAGCCGCGGGCGAGGCCAGCCAGATCGCCGCCGGCCAGGCCGCGACGGTGACGCTGGAAGACGATATCGACATCTCGCGCGGCGATGTCATCGCAGCAGTCGGCGCGGCATTGCCGGTGAGCCGTGGCCTGAAGGCGCGGCTGCTCTGGACCGGCGAGCGGGCCATGCTCGAAGGCGGCCAGTTCCTGGTGAAGCTCGCGACGCAGAGCGCCAACGCCACGGTCGAGACGCTGCATCACAGCATCGATATCGAAGGCTTCCAGCCGCTGCCGGCGCAAAGCCTCGGCATGAACGGCATTGGCCTGGTGACGTTGCGCCTCGACCGTCCCCTCGTCTCGCTGCCCTATGCGCGCAGCCACGAGCTCGGCGGCTTCATCCTGATCGACCGCATCAACAATGAGACGGTGGCCTTCGGCTTCGTCGAGCCGGGCGAGGATGAGGCCCAGCGGGCGGTTGGCGAGGGCGGGGCGCTGGCCCGGGCGCAGCGCGGCGTCATCCGCATCGTCGGCCGGTCGGGCACGCCGGATCGCAGGGCCTGGTTGGCCGGCGTGAGCTGGCGTGTCCTGAGCACGGCAGGCCTGTTCGCGGCGGCCTTCGCCTTGACGGCCAATGCGGCGGCGTCCCTGGCGCTGGCCCTCGGCGACATCCTGCTCCGGCCGGGCTTGCGGGCGCTGCATATGCGGCTCTGGCGCAAGGCGCCGACAGGCACCTTGCAGGACGGCGCGGGGATTTGACGACGGCGGGTCTTTCCTCCCCTTTGTCATTCCGGGGCACGCCGCAGGCGTGAACCCGGAACCCACGACTGGGTGAGACATTCAACGCTCGGCTGCCGGCGGCTTGCCCAGTCGTGGGTTCCGGGTTCTTCGCTCCGCGAAGCCCCCGGAATGACAACCGAGGCCCTGGCTTTATCTCGGCAATTGCACGCTACCCCGCGACGACCGCTGTCGCCTCGATCTCCAGCAGCGCCTCCGGCTCGACCAGCGCGGTCACCGCGACCACGGCCATCGCCGGGAAATGCCGGCCGAACACCTCGCGATAGGCCGGCCCCATATCCTTGAGGCTGGCGCGATAGGTCGCGATATCCGTGACGTACCAGGTCAGCCGCACGATATCCTCGACGCGCCCGCCGCCGGCCTCGACCACCGCCTTGATGTTGAGGAAGGTCTGGCGCAGCTGGCCGATGAAGCCCTCAGCGAAGACGCCCTCGGCATCCCAGCCGACGAGCCCGCCGGTCACCAGCACGCGGCCTTCCGCCACCATGCCGTTGGCGTAGCCGCGCGGCTGCGGCCAGCCCTCGGGCAGGATGGCGCGGGATTGCGGAAGTTCGGACATGGCGTGTCGCCTCGGTTTCGGCTGTTCAGGCTCTGTTGGACGGAAAATCAGGTTTCGCCGCGTGCGATCTGGCGCAAGGCGAAGCGTTGCAGCTTGCCGGTTGCGGTCTTCGGCAGAGCTTCGACAAATTCGATGGCGCGCGGGTATTTATAGGGCGCGATACTGGCCTTCACATGCTCCTGCAAGGCTTTGACCAGCGCTGCATCACCCGTGAGGCCCTCGCGCAGCACGACATAGGCCTTCACGATCTGCCCCCGCTCGGGGCAGGGCGCACCGACCACGCCGCATTCTGCGACGGCCTCATGCGTCAGCAGGCAGGCCTCCACCTCGGGCCCGGCGATGTTGTAGCCGGCCGAGACGATCATGTCGTCGGAGCGGGCCTGATACCAGAAATAGCCGTCGGGATCGCGTAGATAGGTGTCGCCGGTGATGTTCCAGCCGTCGAGGACATAGACGGCCTGCCGCGGGTCGGCGAGATAGCGGCAGCCGGTCGGACCGCGCACGGCGAGACGCCCGGGCGTGCCGTCGGGCGCGTCGCGCCCTTCGGCGTCGACGATCTTGGCCTCGTAGCCCGGCACTGGGATCCCGGTCGAGCCCGGCCGGATCGCCTCACGCGGCGCGCCGATGAAGATATGCAACATCTCGGTCGCGCCGATGCCGTCGAGCAGCTTCATGCCGGTCCGCGCCTGCCAGGCGTCGAAGGTCGCCTTGGGCAGCGCTTCGCCGGCGGAGACGCAGGTTCGCAGCGAAGAAATGTCGCGCCCGTCGAGCTTGTCGAGCATGGCGCGATAGGCGGTCGGCGCTGTGAAGACGACGCTGACCTTGTGGCGCTCGACTGCGTCGATCAGATCGGCCGGGCCGGCCTTCTCGGGCAGCACCATCGCCGCGCCGATCCGCATCGGAAATAGCACGAGACCGCCGAGCCCGAAGGTGAAGGCGAGCGGAGGCGAGCCGGTGAAGCGGTCCTCGGGCGAGGCCTTCAGCACGCGCGCGCCATAGCAGTCGCAGATCGCCAGCATGTCCTGGTGGAAATGCATCGTGCCCTTGGGCTCGCCCGTGGTGCCGGAGGTGAAGGCGATCAGGCAGACATCGTCGCGCGCCGTATCGCAGGCTTCGAAGTGCTCGTAGCCCGGCTGCGCCATCAGCGCTTCCAGTTCGCTCCCCGCGTCGCCGAAGGCGACGATGCGGGCAAGGTCCGGCACCTGTGCCCCGGCGGTCTCCAATTCGGCGGTGAGGCGGTGGTCGCAGAGCGCGAGCGCGATCCTGGCCTTGCGGAGGGGATAGGCGAGCTCGCCCGCCCGCAGCATCGGCATGGTCGCGACCGCGATGCCGCCGGCCTTGATCACGGCGAGATAGGCGGCGACCATCATCGGCGTGTTGCCGGCGCGCAGCAGCACGCGGTTGCCGCTGAGCATGCCGAGATCGCGGATCAACACATTGGCGATGCGGTTCACCTGCTCGGCGAGATCGGCATAGCTCCAGCGCAGATCGTTGGCGATCACGGCGGTGCGCTCGCCGCGACCTTCGGCAATGTGCCGGTCGAGCAGTTCCGCGACGCAGTTCAGCCGCTCGGGATAGGCGAGCCCTGCTTCTTTCAGTCTCAGATCGGGCCAGCTTTCGCGCGGCGGCAGGTTGTCCCGCGCGAAGCTGTCCTCATGTCCCGATCTCGCGAACCCGGTTGCTGTCATGCTGTTCCCCTGCGAGAGCCGGAACCGATCAGGTCCCCTCGGCCTGATCGGATCTGGCTCTAACGATCTGCTCTTCCGGCATGTGTCTTGAGCAGGTCGCGCGCGATCACGACCTTCTGGACCTCGCTCGCACCCTCGTAGATGCGCAGCGCCCTGATCTCCCGGTAGAGTTCCTCCACCTTGACGCCCTTGGTGACGCCGAGCCCGCCATGAATCTGGACGGCCCGATCGATCACGCGCTGGGCGTTCTCGGTCGCGACAAGCTTGGCGAGTGCGGCCTCGCGGGTGACGCGGGCCGCGCCGCGGTCCTTGGTCCAGGCGGCGCGGTAGACGAGGAGGGCGGCGGCGTCGACCTCGGCGGCGCTGTCGGCAATCGCCGCCTGCGAAAGCTGGAGGTCGCCGAGCGTGCCGCCGAAGAGCTTGCGGCCATTGGCGTGCGCCAGCGTCTCGTGCAGCGCCCGCCTTGCGAAGCCGAGCGCGGCGGCGCCGACCGTCGAGCGGAAGATGTCGAGCGTCGCCATCGCGACCTTGAAGCCGTCGCCGGGCCCGCCGATGCGGTTCTCGAGCGGCACGCGGCAGCCTTCGAAGCGCAAGGTCGCCAGCGGATGCGGCGCGATCACCTCGATGCGCTCCGCGATGGTCAGTCCGGGCGTATCGGCCTCGACCAGGAAGGCGGAGAGCCCGCGCGCGCCGGGCGCCTCGCCCGTGCGAACGAAGACGACGTAGTGATCGGCAATGCCGCCATTTGAGATCCAGCTTTTTTCGCCGTCGATGCGGACGTGGGTATGCCCGTCCGGCGTCGCGGTCGTGGCCATGGCGGCGACGTCGGAGCCGGCCTCCTTCTCGGACAGCGCGAAGGCGGCGATGCGGTTGCCAGCCACGACATCGGGCAGGATACGCTGCTTCATCGCCTCCGAGCCGGCGATCGAGATCGAGCCGGTGCCCAAGCCCTGCATGGCGAAGGCGAAATCGGCGAGCCCGTCATGCGCCGCCAAAATCTCGCGGGCGAGGCAGAGCGTGCGCACGTCGAGCTTGTCGGAAAGCCCGCCATAGGCCGCTGGCACCACAGCCTTCAGGAAGCCCGCGGCTCCCAGGGCCGCGACGCGCGCCCGGCAGGCCTCGTCAACATCGTCATGCGGCAGGTCGGCGAGATAGGAATCGGCCCAGCCTGAAAGCTCGGCCGCGAAGGTGCGGTGGCTCTCCCCAAAGAATGGCCAGTCCAGCGTATCACCGAGGATGTCGAGGCTGAGAGGAGAGGCGCTGCCCATCTCAGTTGCCCTCGAAGACCGGCTTCTGCTTCGCGGCGAAGGCGTGATAGGCGCGGGAAAAATCCTCGGTCTGCATGCAGAGCGCTTGCGCAATGGCTTCGGCCTCGATCGCGCTCTCGACCGACATCGCCCATTCCATTTCGAGCATGCGCTTGGTCATGGCATTGGCGAAGGTCGGGCCATCGGCGAGTTCGGCCGCGAGCGCCTGCGCCTCCGTCAGAACGGATTCAGGCGCGCAGATGCGGTTGAGGAAGCCCCAGCGCTCCGCTTCCTCGCCCTTGAGCACGCGGCCGGTATAGAGCAGCTCGGCGGCGCGGCCCTGGCCGATGATGCGCGGCAGCACCGCACAGGCGCCCATGTCGCAGCCGGCAAGCCCGACGCGGTTGAACAGGAAGGCGATCTTGGCTCCGGCGGTGCCGAGCCTGAGGTCCGAGGCCATGGCGACGATAGCGCCGGCCCCGGCACAGACGCCGTCGATCGCGGCAACGATCGGTTGCGGGCAGGCGCGCATCGCCTTGACCAGCTCGCCCGTCATCCGGGTGAATTTGAGCAGGTCCTTGGTCTCCATCGCGACCAGCGGCCCGATGATCTCGAACACGTCGCCGCCCGAGGAGAAGTTGCCGCCGGCGCCGGTGACGACGATCGCCTTGACCTCTTCCTCCTTCTGCGCGGCGAGGAAGAAATCCGTGAGTTCGCGGTAGCTTGCGAAGGTCAGCGGATTCTTTTTCTCAGGCCGGTTCAGCGTCACCGTTGCTACCTTGCCGGAGACAGAGAGGCTGAAATGCTCTGGCGTGAAACCCGCGACAGGCAGCGTCGTGGCGTTGGCGATCTCTGCCATCAGGCATCTCCCTTGGCGGCTTCGCCGGCCCGCCCCGCGATGGCGCGATGCAGCGAGGTCTTCGTGTCCCCGAGCAGCCTGAAGAGCTGCGCGATGGAGGGCTGGTCGAGCCCGGCGAAAAGCTCTGCGATCCAGTCCTCATGGCGTTCGGCCATGGCGCGGAAGACCTTTCGGCCCTGAGCCGTCAGCGTGAGGATCTGCACGCGCCGGTCCTGCGGGGCAGCGCGCTTGTCGACGAGCCCGTCGGTCACGAGCCCGGCGACAACGGCGGTGACATTGCCGTTCGAGACCATCAGCCGCTGCGACACTTCGCCGACTGTCATGCCGACCACGCTCTTATCGAGCTGGGCCATCAGGTCGAAGCGCGGCAGCGTCGTCTTGAATTCCTCGCGCAGGCGATTGCGGATCTCGGTCTCGATCAGGGTCGAGCAGGTCAGCATCCTCAACCACAGGCGCAATTCGTCCTTGTGGTCGCCGGGGCGCTCGCTGGCCTTGGTCTCGCGGTCGAGGATGAGCGAAGAGGAGGGCGTCTCCATTTCAGAACTCCCCGCCATTGACGAGCAGCGATTGGCCGGTGACGGCATCGCTGCCCGGCCCGCAGAGATAGAGCACGGCTGCCGCGACCTCTTCCGGAGCGATCAGGCGGCCCTGCGGATTGTCCTTGATCATGGCCGCCAGCGCCTCCTCGCGGCTCTTGCCGGTCTTGGCCGCGACATTGTCGATGCTGGCGGTCGCCATGTCCGTGTCGGCATAGCCCGGGCAGACGGCATTGACGGTGACGCCGGAGCGCGCCGTCTCCAGTGCCAGCGACTTCACCAGCCCGACCACGGCATGCTTCGCCGCCGTATAGGCGCTGACATAGGGGTAGCCGCGATGCCCGGCCGTCGAGGCGATGGCGATCAGGCGGCCACGACGGGCCTCCAGCATCGCGGGCAGGGTGGAATGGAACAGGTTGACCGTGCCGATCAGGTTGATGTCGAGCATCCGGCGGAAGCGCTCGCTGTCGCTGCGCATGAACGGGCCGGTCTCGACCGCGCCCGCATTGGCGATGGCGATGTCGAAAGCATGCTGGCGGGAAAGCCGGTCGAGCGCTGCGGAGACGTAGGCTTCGTCGCGCACGTCGCAGGCCGCCCAATCGGCCGCTGCGCCGTTGGCGACGGCTTCCTTCAAGGTCGCTTCGTCGCGCCCGAGGATGCTGACCCGGGCTCCGGCCGCTGTCAGCGCGGAGGCGATGGCCCGGCCGATCCCGCGTCCGCCGCCCGTTACCAGTGCACGCTGTCCCTGCAGTGTCATGGCCGCTCGACCTCCAGCGGCAAATATATTTTAAGTCTGAAGGAATTTGCAAGCGGCCTGGCGGGTGGTGAGAGATGGCGCCATTTCGCAGCGCAAAATGTCGCGCCTACGGGGTGTTTCGCTGTGCGCGCCGCTCGCGTGATCGCCAGAAACGTCGCAAAAGCCTCTTGAGTTCAAAAATATTTTAGGCTTAAAATAATTTCTCAAGCCGGGTCGGCCGGCTCCCGATGGAGGCGTCGATGCGTATCGCGGTCGTGGGCGGAGGGCCGGCGGGGCTCTATTTCGCGCTGCTGATGAAGCGGGACTGGCCGGAACTGACGGTCGATGTCTTCGAGCGCAACCAGCCGGACGACACCTTCGGCTTCGGCGTCGTCTTCTCCGACCAGACGCTCGATACGTTCAAGGCGGCGGATGCGCAGAGCTATGCCGCGATCCGCGATAATTTCGCCTATTGGGACGATATCGAGATCCACTTCAAGGGCGACAGCTACCGCGTGCCCGGCAACGGCTTCTGCGGCTGTTCGCGTCGCTCGCTGCTGATGCTGGTACAGGCGAGGGCGCGCGAACTCGGCGTCAACCTGCATTTCGGCAGCGAGGTCGCCGATGCCGAGACCTTGAAGCGCGACTACGACCTCGTCGTCGGCGCTGACGGCATCAACAGCCGCATCCGCGAGAACTGGCGCGAGCGCTTCCAGCCGCAGACGGACCTGCGCCCGAACCATTTCACCTGGATGGGCTCGACCCGCCCCTTCGATGCCTTCACCTTCTTCTTCAAGCAGACGGAGCACGGGGTCTTCATCGCCCATTGCTACCAGTACGAGGCTGGCCGCTCGACCTGGGTGCTGGAAACCGATCCCGAGACCTTCGCGAAGGCGGGCCTCGGCGCGATGGACGAGGCCCAGTCGGCCGCTTTCCTCGAAGGCGTCTTCGCCGAGGAACTGCAGGGGCACGGGCTGATCACCAACCGCTCGCTCTGGCGCAATTTCCCGATGATCCGCTGCCGCCACTGGGTGGTCGAGAATGTCGTGCTGATCGGCGATGCCAAGGCGACCGCGCATTTCTCGATCGGCTCCGGCACCAAGCTCGCGATGGAGGACGCCATCGCCCTGCACAAGGCGATGGGGCAGGCGAAGCTCGATGTCGCGGCGGGCCTGAAGCTGTTCGAGGCGCAGCGCCGCGAGGAGGTCGAGAAGACCCAGCACGCGGCCGATGTCTCGCTGGTCTGGTTCGAGGAGTTGAAGCGCTTCTGGGATTTCGAGCCTTTGCGCTTCGCCTTCGGCCTGATGACCCGCTCCAAGGCGATCACCTACGACAATCTGGCCCTGCGCGCGCCGGAGATGGTCGAAGCCGTCGACAGGCTCGTCGCCGATGGCCTCGGCGATCTGGCGAAGCGGCGCAGGGACGGCTCGCCCGTTCCGCCGGCCTTCCAGCCTTTCAAGCTGCGCGAGATGCGGGTCGAGAACCGCATGACGCTCTCGCCGATGTGTCAGTATTCGGCAGAGGATGGCCTGCCGGGCGATTGGCACCTGATGCATTACGGCTCGCGTGCCATCGGCGGCCCCGGCCTGATCTTCACCGAGATGACCTGCGTCGCGGCTGATGCCCGCATCACGCCCGGCTGCACGGGCTTGTGGAACGACGAGCAGGAAGCCGCCTGGAAGCGCATCACAGGCTTCGTCCATGCGAATTCCGCCGCGAAGATCTGCCTCCAGCTCGGCCATGCCGGGCGTAAAGGAGCGACCAGGCTGATGTGGGAGGGCATGGACCGGCCGCTGCCGGAAGGCGCCTGGCCGATCGTCTCGGCTTCGCCGCTGCCCTATTATCCGGAAAGCCAGGTGCCGCGCGAGATGACCCGTGCCGATATGGACCGGGTCAAGGCCGAGTTCGTCGCCGCCGCAGAGCGCGGTGAGCGCGCCGGATTCGACATGCTGGAATTGCACTGCGCCCATGGCTATCTGCTCGCCAGCTTCCTCTCGCCGCTGACCAACAGGCGCACGGACGAATATGGCGGCTCGGTCGAGAACCGTCTGCGCTATCCGCTGGAGGTCTTCCGGGCGCTGCGCGAGGTTTGGCCGCGCGAGAAGCCGATGTCGGTGCGCATCTCCGCGACCGATTGGGTCGAGGGCGGTCTCTCGGCGGCGGACTCCGTTGCGATTGCCGAGGCCTTCGCCACCGAGGGCTGCGACCTCGTCGACGTCTCGACCGGCCAGACCGCGCGGGAATCGCGCCCGGTCTATGGCCGCATGTTCCAGACGCCGTTCTCGGACCGCATCCGCAACGAGGCGGAGGTCGCGACCATGTGCGTCGGCAACATCACCACGGCCGATCAGGTCAACACCATCATCGCAGCCGGCCGCGCCGATCTCGTGGCGCTCGGGCGGCCGCATCTGGCCGATCCGTCCTTCGTGCTGCGCGCGGCGGCCTGGTACGGCGTCGATACCGATCAGCCGGTGCAGTACGGGCCCGGCAAGGACCAGCTCATGCGCAACACGCCGCGCGAGCGTCAGGACCTCGAAGAGCTGAAGCTCAAGGCCAAGCCGAGCCGCCACGCGGTCGCGAAATAGGCGAGGGCCTATTTGCCCTCGGCCTCGCTCCGGCGCCCCGAAGGCGAGACGTCGGGGATGGTCGGTGGCGCCGGCTTGCGCTCGCCGAACGGATTTGCCGAGGGCGGGTTGCGCCTGAGCCGGAAGGCAAGGTAGCCCGCCGCCGCCGCCGAGAGGCCACCGAGATAGGCGAGAAGCCCGTTCGGCCCGACGGCCTGCATGAAGGCGGCGGAGACCAGCGGGCCTATCGCTGAGCCCACCGCCCAGAGAAAGAGCAGCCGCGCGGAAAGGCCGAGCGCCCGTTCCCGGCCGAGTCGGAAATAGGCATGCGCGACCGCGACCGTGTAGATCGGCATCGCGCCGGCACCGATCAGCGCGAACAGCCCGAACATCCAGAAGCGGGCATGGGGCAGGGCGAACCAGAACACCGCTCCGAGCGCCAGCGTGCAGAGCACGACCGAAACCGTGGCGCTGAGCATGATCTTGCGGCTCTCGACCCGGTCCGCCAGCAGCCCGAGCGGCCATTGCAGCACCAGCGCGCCGATCTGGATGCCGGCGGTGAGCAGGATCGCCCAGGTCTGGTCGAGCCCGATCAGGATGCCATAGGCCGGGGCGACATTGGTCAGGGCGCCGCCCATCAGGCCGACATAGAGACAGCCGATCACCGAGGCCGGCGCGTATTGCCACATCGTGTTGAGTCGAACCGAGACGACCTCGCCCGATTCAGGCCCCTTGGCGCGGGTCATGCCGACCGGGATCAGCGCGATCGAGAAGGTCGCGCTCGCCAGCAGGAAGATGTCGTGCGACTGCAGCGAGACATAGCCGACGCCGATCTGCGAGCCGATCAGCGCCAGCCGGTTGAGGATCTGGTAGAAGCCGAACAGGCGCCCGCGCTGGCCGGCCTTGGCCTGGCCGCTGATCCAGCTCTCGATGCAGATCGCGTGGCCGGCGCCGGCAAAGCCCATGCCGAGCCGCGAGATGCCCCAGAAATCCAGCGACGTCAGTGCGAAGCTGATCGTGAACACGGCTTGCAGCGCGGCGAAGACCGCGAAGGCCCGGATATGCCCGACACGCCTGATGAAGGCGGGGATCACGAAGCAGCCGACGAGGAAGCCGACGGAATAGGCCGAGCCGACGAGGCCGATCAGCAGCGGCGCCTTCTGCTCCAGCGCCATCTTCAGCGGCACCACCGTGTTCACGATGGTCGAGGCGATCTGCAGGATCAGCGCGCCGCTGACGATCGCGCCGAGCGCTGCGACGGAACTGGTCCTCGGCTCGGCTGGCTGGCTCACGGCGGTCCCGGCCTCCGGCGCAGGCGCGCTGGAATCCCGCGATTCCGGCGGCTGCAACTCCTGCGGTTGCGATGCTTGCGACATATCCGATTCGGCGGCCGGTTTGGGAGAAATAGGCTGAGATTGCAGCCTTGCCGGAAAAGATGGGCCAATCGGGGCAGCTCGCGAAAAATCCTCGTCTTTTTTCCTCCATTCTCCGGGCTCGATCGCGCCGTCTTTCGATGGTCATGCATCTCCGCGCCGAAGCCTGCTCCGCCGCGCGCGAAACGCGAAAATTTATCGATGCGGTTCACCGGCGATTAACCAAGGCAGCGCCTTATCGATACGGAACGAGGTTTGAGTTCTCCCGGCATGCTCTGTCACACCGCGACGTGCATCGCGCCCGGCTTTGTCGGGGCGCGTGCGGCCACGCTGTGCCTGCGGCCGCCGGGCGTGGCGTAAGCGTATCGAGAGTGCGGCGGATGACCTATGCGACCTATGTCCGGGAAGGTGGCGCGCCCTATGTGCGGCTCCGCCGCCGGCGCCGGCCCCTGCTGAAGGGACTTTTGCTCGCCATCGCCCTGAGCGGCGGTGCGATGTCCGGCTTCTGGATGCTGGGGCAGGGCGCTCCCGGCACGAATGCCGACAACGCCTCCTCGGCGAATGCCCGCAAGGTTTCCTCCACCCGCGTCGCGCAACAGGAGCCAGCCTATAGCGGCCTGCTGAATCCCGGCCTGTCGGATGGCAAGGGCTCGGCCTTCGTGCAGGGCGCACCCGTTCGCTCAGCATTCCAGCCGGCTGCTCCGTCGCCGTCCTCCCTCGCTGCCGCCGAGCCTAGCCTGCCGCTACCGCCGCAGCCGCCGGTCACGCTCGCGGAGAAGGCCGCGCCCCTTCCGGTGCCGCGTCCGCTCGACCTGCTGCCGAAGGCCGATCCCCAGCAGTCGCAGCAAATCCAGCCGCGCGTCGCCCAGCCGACGACGCCGCGCCGCAACCGCACGGCCGCTGCATCCGCGCCGACGCCGGAAGACAACCGCAATTTCTTCGAGAAGCTCTTCGGCGTGCAGAAGCAGGCCGAGCCGGCCGGGACCGCGCTCGCCTATGCCGCGCCGCAGGACGACATCATCGACCGCGGTCGCATCACGCGCTTGAGCCCGTCGGTCGGGACGCCGACGCGCACCGCCGAGGCCGGCACGGCGATCTACGATATCGCCGCCAAGATGGTCTACATGCCCAACGGCGAGCGTCTGGAGGCTCATTCCGGCTTCGGCGAGATGATGGACGATGTCCGCTATGCCCATGTCCGGATGAAGGGCGTTACCCCGCCGCATATGTACACCCTGACCGAGCGCGAGGCGCTCTTCCATGGCGTGCGCGCGATCCGGCTCAACCCGGTCGGCGGCAGCCGCGCGATCTACGGCCGCGCCGGCCTGCTGGCGCACACCTACCTGCTCGGGCCGCGCGGCGACTCGAACGGCTGCATCTCGTTCAAGGACTATGACCGCTTCCTGCAAGCCTTCCTGCGCGGCGAGGTCAAGCGGATCAGGGTGGTCGCGAGCCTCTGAGGGGAAGTCGCTGGGCGAGGCGCTTTTGGCACTTGGTCGCGTGACGTCGAGTGAAGCACTTGTCATTCCGGGGCTTCGCGGAGCGAAGAACCCGGAACCCACGACCGGGTGAGCCGCCGGCAACCGAACACCTGATGTTTCACCCAGTCGTGGGTTCCGGATTCGCGCCTGCGGCGCGCCCCGGAATGACAAAGGGTGCGATCAAGGCGATCCAGTCGTAGGCCTCATCGCGGCTTCCGATGGCTAGCCATCCGCAGCACGATCCCGGTCGCAGCCAGAACGCAGCCCAGCACGAAGGGCGGGACGAAGACCGTGAGGGCTTCGGCATCTTCCCGGCGAAAGCGGAAGCGGGAGAGGCTACACCCGCCCGAAGCCAGACCGCAGGCGAAGAGATTGAGCCCGACCCAGCCCGCGAAGGTGACGAGGCAGAGAGCCGCCCCGCCTCCGATCAGCAGCCAGCTCGCGCGCCGCATTCAGGCCGTTCCGTGAAGCCGCAGTGCCGTCAGCCGCGCGCGGCCTTCGGTGCCTTCTTCGCGACCGGCTCTGCCTCGGCCGCCTTCTTGGCCGGGGCCTTCTTCGCAGCAGGCTTCTTGGCCGGCGCCTTGGCCTTGGCTGCGCCGGTAGCGGCCTTCGGCTTGCCCTTGCCGCCCTTTGCCTCGGCCTTGGCGTTCGCCAGCTCGATCGCCTGTTCGAGGGTGACGCTCTCGGCCGTCATCGTCTTGGGCAGGGTCGCGAAGATCTTGCCCCAGGCGACATAGGGTCCGTACTTGCCGGCCTTCACCTCCAGGGCGCCGCCGGCGGGATGGTCGCCCAGCGCCCGGCCCGGCGTCGATGCCCGGCCGCCGCGTCCGCCGCCGCTCTCCTTGGCGACGATCAGGTCGATGGCGCGGTTGGCGCCGAGCTCGAGCACGTCGTCGTCCTTGTCGATATTGGCGTAGACCTTGCCGTGCTGGACATAAGGCCCGAAGCGCCCGATGCCGACGAGGATCGGCTCGCCGCTCTCAGGGTGCCGCGCCACTTCGCGCGGCAGGGAAAGCAGAGCGAGCGCCTTCTCCAGCGTGACGCCGGCCGGGCTCATGCCCTTGGGCAGGCTGGAGCGCTTGGGCTTTTCGCCTTCGCCGAGCTGGATATAGGGGCCGAAACGGCCGTCGCGCAGCGTGACTTCGAGATTGGTCACCGGGTCCGTGCCGAGGATGCGCACGCCCGGCGCGCCCTGGCCGCCCTCAGTGCTGGCCTCGCCATCGGCGGCAGGGACGGAGAGGGGGCGCGTATAGCGACATTCCGGATAGTTCGAGCAGCCGACGAAGGCACCGAACTTGCCGAGCTTCAGCGAGAGCTGGCCGTTGCCGCAGGTCGGGCACACCCGCGGGTCGGAGCCATCGGCCTTCTGCGGGAAGATATACTCGCCGAGGATGCCGTTCAGCGCCTCCAGCACGTCGCCGACGCGCAGGTCCTTGGTCTCGCCGATCGAGGCCTGGAATTCCTCCCAGAATTCGCGCAGCAAAGCCTTCCAGTCGATCTCGGCATTGGAGACGCGGTCGAGCTTCTCCTCGAGATTCGCCGTGAAGTCGAACTCGACATAGCGCTTGAAGAAGCTCTCCAGGAACGACGTCACCAGCATGCCCTTGTCCTCGGGCACGAGGCGCTTCTTCTCGATGCGGACATATTCGCGGTCGCGCAGCGTCGAGAGCGTCGCGGCATAGGTCGAGGGCCGGCCGATGCCGAGCTCTTCCATGCGCTTGACCAGGCTCGCTTCCGAGAAGCGCGGCGGCGGCTCGGTGAAATGCTGGTCGGCGGCGATGGCGCGCTTCTCCAGCTTGTCGGCGGCCTTCATCGCCGGGAGCTTCTTCGAGTCCTCGTCTTCCTCGTCGTCGCGGCTCTCCTGGTAGAGCGTCAGGAAGCCGTCGAAGATGACGACCTGCCCGGTGGCGCGCAGGTCGAGGTTGCGGGCACCGACCTTAGCCGCGATGTCGACCGTGGTGCGCTCCATCTCGGCCGATTCCATCTGGCTCGCGATGGTGCGCTTCCAGATCAGCTCGTAGAGCCTGGCCTGCTCGGGTTCGAGATGGCGTGCGACCATGGCCGGCAGCCTTGCGAGATCGGTCGGGCGGATGGCCTCGTGGGCCTCCTGCGCGTTCTTGGCCTTGACCATGTATTTGCGGGGCGCGTTCGGGACGTATTTCGCGCCGAATTCCTTGCCGATGACGCTGCGCGCTGCCGCGATGGCCGAGCTGTCCATGTCGACGCCGTCGGTACGCATATAGGTGATCAGGCCGACGGTCTCGCCGCCGATATCGACGCCTTCATAGAGCCGCTGCGCGAGCTGCATCGTCCGGGCCGGGGCGAGGCCGAGCTTGCGCGAGGCTTCCTGCTGCAGCGTCGAGGTCTGGAAGGGCGGTTGCGGATGGCGCTTGACCGGCTTGGCCTCGACCTCGCTGACGGTGAAGAGCGCGGTTTCCAGCGCCGCCTTGAAGGCCTTGGCCTCTTCCTCGTTGCCGATATCGAGTCTTGCGATCTTCTTGCCGTCGGCGCCGACGAGCCTGGCCTCGAAGGTCTGGCCGGATTCGGTCGCGAGCGTCGCGACCAGAGACCAGTATTCGCGCGCCCGGAAGGCTTCGATCTCGCGCTCGCGGTCGCAGACGAGGCGCAGCGCCACCGACTGCACGCGGCCGGCCGAGCGGGCGCCCGGCAGCTTGCGCCACAGCACCGGCGACAGCGTGAAGCCGACGAGATAGTCGAGCGCACGGCGCGCCAGATAGGCATCGACCAGCGCCTGGTCGATCGCGCGCGGATTGGCCAGCGCCTTCTGCACGGCGTCCTTGGTGACGGCGTTGAAGGTGACACGTTCGACCGGGATGCCCTTCAGCACCTTCTTCTGGTTCAGCGCCTCCAGCACATGCCAGGAGATCGCCTCGCCCTCGCGATCAGGGTCGGTTGCGAGGATGAGCTTCTCGGCGCCCTTCACGGCGCGCGCGATCTCGGCGACCTGCTTGGCGCCGCGGCCCTCGATCTCCCATTTCATGGAGAAGTCGTTGTCGGGCTCGACCGAGCCGTCCTTGGCCGGCAGGTCGCGGATATGCCCGAACGAGGCGATGACCTCGTAGTCGGAGCCCAGGTACTTGTTGATCGTCTTGGCCTTGGCCGGCGACTCGACGACGAGGAGCTTCATGATTTTCGTGTCTCGATGACAGCCTTGATCAGAGCGCGGAGCCGGTCCTGACGGACGGTCCCGCGACCCGCAAGACCGCTGCGGTTCGGATTTGCGCGCGAAAGTGGTTCAGCGCGCCCGCCGTGTCAAACCCCGAATGGGTGGTGACGACGATCGCCGGCCCGCTGATGCAGCGGTGAGACATGGGGGCGATCGCCGGCTTTGCAAGGCGGGGAGGTGATCGCTCCGTCACCAGGGGGCTTTCCGCTTTCGTCATGGTCGGGCTTGTTCCGACCATCCACGTCTTCGCTGGTCCAAGGTCGCGTTCAAGACGTGGATGCTCGCCGCAAGGGCGAGCATGACGGAGAGCGCGGCCTCAGGCCCGTGCCGCCACCAGTCTGTCGATGAAGCCATCGGTCTGGGCGCCGTTGATCCAGCGCAGCACCGCGACCACGTCCTGCTCGGGATCGACCCAGATCACGTTGCTGCCGGCGCCGAGCGCCGAGAAGGACTTAGCCGGCACGCCCGGCCGCGCCGCCAGCCACCAGAGATAGCCGTAATTCGTCAGGGTGGGCGAGGGGGTCAGCATGCGCCTGACCCAGTCGCGCGACAGGATCTGCCGGCCGCCCCAGTCGCCCTCGCGGCCGATCAGCAGGCCGAAGCGGGCGTGGTCGCGTGCGCCGATGAACAGCCCGCCGCCCCAATGGCCGCCACCCGGCACCGACTGGATCGAGCGTCCGTCGATATCAGTGAAGGAGGAGGAATAGCCCTGCCATTCCCAGTCCGGCGAGGCGCCGATCGGGTCCATCACCCGCTCGCGCAGCACCTCCGGCAGCGGCCGGCGGAAGCGTTCGAGCAGCGCGTAGGAGAGCACGTTCACGCGCACATCGTTATACTCGTAGAACGAGCCGGGCGTCTTCAGCTCCCGGCGCTGACCCTTGCGGCTGTTGTCGGCGCCGGGGCCGATCTGGCGGTTATGGTCGACCTGATCGGACTTGCCGAAGATCTCGCCCTGCCATTCGCTCGACTGCTGCAGCAGGTGGCGCCAGGTGATCTGGCCGTTATGCGCGCCGGAGAAGACCGGGCCGGCGACTGTCTTGCCGACGGCCTCGTCCACATCCGCGATCAGACCGTCGTCGAAGGCGATCCCGGCGAGCACCGAGAGGTAGCTCTTGGCGATCGAGAAGGTCATGTCGGTGCGGGCGGTGTCGCCCCATTCGGCGACGATGCGCCCGCCCTTCAGGATCAGGCCGGCGGGGCCGCCGCGCTCGCGCACCGGGCCGACGATCTCGGTCCAGGGGCCGCGCTCGTTCCATTCGACATTCCCGACATAGCTGCCGTCCGGATAGTACAGGCTGCGCGGCCAGGGGCTTTCCTGCTCGCGGGCAAAATCGACCGCGGCCTTCAGCTTGTCCGGGTCGAAGCCGGCCTTGGCGGGCGCGATCGTCTGCCAGAGGGCGCCATCGGGGGCAGGGACGAAGGCATCGGTCGGGCTGGACAAGGCGGCATCCTCAACGAGCGGCGGAAACCCGATTGGTAGCGCCGTTTGGCCGAAAGCTCCACGACCCACAGGACATGTGCCCTCCCGGTTCGGAGCCGCTTGCGCCATCAACGACTCGCGCCTAAACAGCCTGCTTCAAATGACATCGCCAGCACCGCTCTATCCGCACCGCCATCTCCTCGGGATCGAGGGGTTGTCCCATCTGGACATCGAAGCGCTATTGGACCGGGCGGAGGATTACGTCTCCCTCTCCCGGCAGGTCGAGAAGAAGACGACGGCCCTGCGCGGCCGCACCCAGATCAATCTGTTCTTCGAGCCCTCGACGCGGACGCAAGCCTCCTTCGAACTCGCCGGAAAGCGCCTCGGCGCCGACGTGATGAACATGTCCGTCGCCTTCTCCTCGGTGAAGAAGGGCGAGACGCTGATCGACACCGCGGCGACGCTGAGCGCGATGCGCCCCGACATCATCGTCGTGCGCCATCATGCGGCCGGCGCGGTCAACCTGCTCGCCCGCAAGGTCGGCTGCTCGGTGATCAACGCCGGCGACGGCGCCCATGAGCATCCGACGCAAGCCCTGCTCGACGCGCTGACGATCCGCCGCAACAAGGGTCGCATCCAGGGGCTGACGGTGGCGATCTGCGGCGACATCCTGCATTCGCGCGTCGCCCGTTCCAACATCATCCTGCTGAATGCCTTGGGCGCGAAGGTTCGCCTGATCGCGCCGACGACGCTGCTGCCGCCCGGCATCGAGCGCATGGGCGTCGAGATCTTCACCGACATGAACAAGGGCCTGGAAGGCGCCGACATCGTCATGATGCTGCGCCTTCAGCTCGAGCGCATGAACGGTGCCTTCGTGCCCTCGGCGAAGGAGTATTTCCGCTATTACGGGCTCGATCAGGAGAAGCTGTCGCGCGCTCAAGCTGACGCGCTGGTGATGCATCCCGGCCCGATGAATCGCGGCGTCGAGATTTCCTCGGCCGTCGCCGACGGCGCCCAGTCGCTGATCCGCGAGCAGGTCGAGATGGGCGTCGCCGTCCGCATGGCGGTGCTCGACGCGCTGGCCCAGCACCTGCCGAATGTCTGAGCGTAAAGAGACCGAACATGGCTGACACGCAGGACATCGCAATCGTCAACGCACGCCTGATCGACCCTGCGACGGGGCGCGAGGACACAGGCTCCATCCTGATCCGCGACGGCGCCATCGCTGCGGTTGAATGGCAAGGCGCGCCCGCGACGGGTGAGGGCGTACGCCGCATCGATGCCAAGGGTCAGGTTCTGACGCCCGGCCTCGTCGACCTGCGCGCCTTCCTCGGCGAGCCCGGCGCCGAATTCCGCGAGACGCTCGGCACCGGCTCTCACGCCGCCGCTGCCGGCGGCGTCACCACCGTGGTCTGCCGCCCGGATACCAATCCGGTAATCGACGACCCCGCGATCATCGATTTCGTCAAGCGCCGCGCCCGCGACAAGGCGGTTGTCAACGTCCTCTCCTGCGCCGCCCTGACCAAGGGGCTGGAGGGCAGGGAGATCACCGAGTTCGGCCTGCTGCTGGAGGCCGGGGCGGTCGCTTTCTGCGATGGTGCCAAGGGTCTGCGCAATCCGCAGGTCATGCGCCGTGCCATGATCTATGCGCGCAATTTCGATGCGCTGATCATGAACCATGTCGAGGATCCCGATCTGCGCGGCTCCGGCGTGATGAACGACGGCGAATTCGCCAGCCGCAAGGGCCTGCCGGGCATTCCGATCGAGGCCGAGACGGTGATGCTGGAGCGCGACATCCGTCTCGCCCGCGCCAGCGGCGCTCGCTACCATGCGGCAATGATCTCCTGCGCGGAATCGGTCGAGCTCGTGCGTCGCGCCAAGCAGGACGGCGTGCGCGTTACCTGCGGCGTCTCGATCAACAATCTCACCCTCAACGAGAACGATGTCGGCGAGTACCGCACCTTCTGCAAGGTGACGCCGCCGCTGCGCCATGAGGACGATCGCCTTGCCATGGTCGCGGCGCTGGCCGAGGGCGTGATCGACGTCGTCGTCTCCGACCACGACCCGCAGGACGTCGAGACCAAACGCCAGCCCTTCTCCGAATGCGCGGATGGCGCGCTCGGCATCGAGACCATGCTCTCGGCCGCCCAGCGCCTGGTCCAGGCCGGGCAGATCGGCCTGCCGCAATTGCTCGCCGCGCTCTCGGCCCGGCCGGCCGCGCTGATCGGCCTTTCCGCCGGCAGGCTTGCCGTCGGCGCGCCCGCCGACCTCGTGCTCTTCGATCCCGAGGCGCCTTTCGTCGTCGACAAGCGCAAGCTCAAGTCGCGCGCCAAGAACTCGCCCTTCGACGAGGCGCGCCTTGAAGGCATCGTGGCCGCGACCTTCGTCGGTGGCCGGGTGGCTTACGAGGCGGAAGCAGGCTGAGCTGCACGCCGAGTCCTCGGAATACATCCCGCGGGTCATCCCGGGCGTAGCGAAGCGGAGACCCGGGATCCATTCCGGAACGGTTCAGGCATGGATCCCGGATCGGCGCCGCCTTGCGGCTTGTCCGGGATGACCGCGTACTTTCTATTCGCGTCGGCGGATTCTATCGTGACGACGCTGAACCGGGGCGAGGGATTGAATGGCTGAGACGTTGAACTGGGGCCTCTCCGGCCCTGCTACGCTGATCGCCCTCGTCGTCGGCTATCTCTTCGGCTCGATTCCCTTCGGCATCATCCTGACCAAGCTCGCCGGTGGCCCCGATCTGCGCAGCATCGGCTCGGGCAATATCGGCGCGACCAACGTCCTGCGCACCGGCAACAAGAAGCTCGCGGCGGCAACGCTCGTCGGTGACATGCTGAAGGGCACCGTGGCGGTTCTCGTCGGCGCGCGCTTTCTCGGCGGCCCGGAGGCGGCGCTGGCGGCCGGCGTCGGCGCTTTCCTTGGCCATCTCTTCCCGGTCTGGCTCCGCTTCAAGGGCGGCAAGGGCGTCGCGACCTATCTCGGCGTGCTGATCGGCGTGAAGGCTTCGATCGCGCTCGTCTTCGCCGCGATCTGGCTGAGCATGGCCTATCTGTTCCGCTACTCCTCGCTTGCGGCGCTGGTCGCCAGCGTCCTGACGCCGCTGCTGCTCTGGTTCTGGGCCGGGATGCCCAAGGCCGCGCTCGTCATGGCCGGGCTCACCGTCCTGCTCTGGATCATGCACCGGGAGAATATCGCCCGGCTGTTGGCCGGGCGCGAAGGCAAGATCGGCCAGAAGGGCTGACAGCGACATGGCTGGGATCGTCCTTTCCGATCGCCAGCGTCTCGATTGGTTGCGGTTGATTCGCAGCGAGAGCATCGGCCCGCGCAGCTTCCGCTCCCTGATGAACCGTTTCAGTGGCGCGGCCGCGGCGCTCGACGCGCTGCCGGATCTCGCCCGGCAGGCGGGCCGCACTATCCGCATCTGCCCGGCCGGGGAGGCTGAGCGCGAACTCGACGGCCTGTTACGTCAAGGCGGCCGCTTCATCGCGCTCGGCGAGGCCGGGTATCCCGTGCCCTTGCAGGCGATCGATTCGGCTCCGCCCCTGCTTGCTGTGCTCGGTCGCGTCGAGGTTCTGCAACGGCCGGGTGTGGCGCTCGTCGGTTCGCGCAACGCGTCCGCAGCGGGAATGAAGTTCACCGCGCGGCTTGCCCGCGAGCTTGGCGAGGCTGATTTCACGGTGGTCTCGGGGCTCGCGCGCGGCATCGACACCGCCGCCCATGAGGCCAGTCTGGAGACAGGGACGGTTGCCGTTCTCGCCGGCGGGCTCGAGCAGATCTATCCGCCGCAGAACATTCCGCTCGCCCGCCACATCCTGGAGCGCGGCGCGCTCGTCAGCGAGATGCCGCTCGGCTGGGTCGCCCGGGCGCGCGATTTCCCCCGCCGCAACCGTCTCGTCTCGGGGCTCTCGCTCGGCACCGTGGTGGTCGAGGCGGCACGCCGCTCGGGCTCCCTGATCACCGCGCGCTTTGCGAACGAGCAGGGGAGGCTGGTCTTCGCCGTGCCGGGTTCGCCGCTCGACCAGCGCGCCGAGGGCGGCAACCACCTCATCCGCGAGGGTGCGACGCTCTGCGCCGAGGCGGCGCATGTTATCGAGGCGCTGCAGCCCTTGCGGCAGCGGGAGCCGGGGGCGCAGATGCTGCTGCGCGAGCAGCCGCGCGATCCGGCCGGCGAGGCGATGTGGGATGAACTCGATCTTCCGGAGGTGCTGCCAGCTCCGGATTTCATCGGGCAGGATGAGGATGCGGCCCCGTCGGCGCCGGCTTCAGTAATGGTAGAAACCGTCGACGGGTTGCAGCTCAAGCGCGTCGTTCTGGATCTGCTCGGCGCTACGCCGGTTGCCCTCGACGATCTGGTGCGCGCGAGCGGGCAGGGCGCCGGCGCGGTCAATCGGACGCTGGTCGAGCTGGAACTGGATGGCGAGATCACCCGCCATCCAGGCGGTTTGCTGACGCGTTTGCGTCGCTGATCGCCGGGCTAGCGCGGTTCGACCGAGCTTGCCGCGACGGGTTTCAACAGCATCTGGGCGTTCTCGAACGGCAGCCCCTGATCATCGCTGGGCCTGCGCGACACCTCCTCGAACCCGAGGGCGCGGTAGAACGCGTAGGCTCGGTCGTTGGCGGTATAGACTTCAAGTTGCAACTGGCCCTTCAGCGCCAAGGCATGTGCGACGAGCAGGCGCCCGATGCCGTAGCCTTGATGGCGCGGGGATACGAACAGCCCGCCGATGAAATCCTCCATCAAGCTGATGAAGCCGGCTTGCTCCCCGTCGCGCATGGCGACCCATGTTTCGGCACGGGGCAGATAGACGGTCTCGACCAGGGTTTGCTGTTCGCGCAGCCGGTCTTCGCCGATGAATGCGTGGACTTCGCTCGAGGCCTCGAGCCAGATTCGCGACAAGCCTTCGACGTCCGCCGTCTCATAGACGCGGATAGTCGTATTCTCGGTTTTCATGATGTGTCCGTAGATGGATATGTGCAAAGACAGGCGCCACCTGGGCGCCGCAAAATTCCGCTCTGTGCGGGTTCAGTTCCGGCCTCTGCGCATAAATCTCCTTCTACCTTGTGCGCCGCTCTACGGCGGCCAGGGCGGCAAGTAAAGCCACATTGTGATGCCTAGACGCGGTCTATTGCCCCAAGCTTGCCGGGTGCGCCGTTCACGTCGGCGATGCGGGCCACCTCGCTGGAGGCCTCGATGCGGGCCATCTCGAGAAAATAGCCGAGGCCGTCGAGCTTCGCCGCCTTGGCGATGCCGCTGAGCTCGGCCGCCATGCCCTCGATGAAAGAGGCGGCTTCCAGCGGTGACATCGGCCTATTGGGAACGTCGTCGCCGGTGCCCCCGCTTGCGATGGCTTCAAGTGAGATCGGCTTGGACGCTTTTTGCTTCATGGCGGATGGTTTCCCTCGCATAGTCGGGGACCAGCTCGTCCGGCAGGGCTTCGATTCCCGGATCGGGATGCAATTGTAGATTGCAAATCTTAATCAAATTCAAGCTTTAGTATATTAGACCAAAAGAAAGACTGCGGCCGGAAGTGTCGCTAGCGCAAGCAGCGTCTGCAGGGTCGTGATTTCAGCCATGAGGGGTGCGTCGCCGCCCAGGTCGCGCGCCAGGAAATAGGCGGCGGTTGCCGTTGGGACCGCTGCGGCGACCACCGTCATCGCAAGGGCCGGGCCGGTGACGCCGAACCAGCCGGCATAGAGCCAGGCGAGAACGGGCAGGACCGCGAGCTTCAGGCCGACCGCAACCGCATGGGCCAGCCGGGGGCGGGCCAGCTTGTCGAGGTCAAGCGCCGAGCCGACCACGAGCAGGCCGATGCCGAGCGAGGCGCGGCCGAGCACGTCGAGATAACCTGTGAAGGCGCTGGGCAGCATCCACTGGAGCTGGTTGAGCGCCAGCCCGGCGGCCGAGGACCAGATGAAAGGGTTGTAGAGGATCGAGCGGATCGTGGCGCCGAGGCTCATCGGCTTGCCGCTGGCATAGCGGGCGAGCACGAACACGCACATCACGTTGAGCAGCGGTATCATCGAGGCGACGGCGATTGCCATCAGCGTCGTGCCTGTACGTCCCTGCAGGCCGGCCGCCAGCGCGAGGCCGACGAAGGTGTTCCAGCGCACCGAGCCCTGGAAGATCGAGGTGAAGGCCGGGCCGTCGATGCCGGCACGCGCCAGCAGCGGGCGGGCGAGCAGGAGCAGGGCGGCGACGCTGAGAATGGCGAGGACGAGGCTCGAGCCCATTCCGAGCACCGGCATGCTGCGCAGGTCGGCCATGGCCAGCGTATGGATCACCACCGCCGGAAAGAGCACCTGGTAGGTCAGGCGCTCGACGCCGACCCAATGCGCCGGCGAGACGACGCCGCGCGTTTTCAGGAACCAGCCCGTCGCGATGACGAGAAAGACGGCGATCAGGCTGTCGAGCATGGAGGGGCCGGAGGCGAGGGCGGGGCAGGAGGGCGGGGGAGAGGCCGTCGCGAGAGCCCGACGGGAACAATACCGACAGGTAGCCGTTTTGACTGTCGAACCGACCTGTCCCTGTCATGCCCTCTCATGGCCGGCAAGGGCACGCGAGAAGGGCCGCCCTGTGCCTGCCGCAATGCTGCCGCGATTGGTTCAGGTTCCATTCAACCGGATTGCCCCATGCTGGCTTCAACATTGGGTGATCTCGCGAAAGGAGATGCCGTCATGATGTCTCTGAAGAAAAAGGCCGCTGTTGCGCTGACTGTGGCCAGCGTTGCCGCAGGCAGCTTCGCTGCCCCCGCCATGGCGAAGGACATGCGCGGCTTCGACGCGGCGCGCCTCGACAAGGCCCAGGCCGAATACACCCAGTATCGCTACCGTAACGGCTATCGTGGCCATTGGCGCGGTCCCTCGCGCGGCGCGGCGGTCGCTGGCGCCATCGGTCTCGGCATCCTCGGCGCGGCGGCCATCGCGGCCCAGAACCGCGCCTATGCGGCGCCGAACTACTATTACGATGACGGCTACTATGCGCAGCCTGCGCCGGTCTACGCCTATCCGCGCCGCTATTACTATCAGCAGCCCTATGACTGGCGCTATGAGCGCTGACGGGCGTTGAACGGCCTGCCTCGCAAGGCCCGCGCAACGCGCGGGCCTTTGTATGCTCGGGGTTTCTAGCGTTTGTCAGGATATTCTTGAGTTTTCGGCGCCATGAAATGGCGTCATGTGTTTTCCGATGAGGGGTATCGTTACGATGAAGTCGCTTGGACGCGCAGTGGTGGCGGGCTTCGGCCTTGTCGTGATGGCCTGGGCTTCCGCCCAGCCGGCGGTCGCCCAGTATTATGGTGGCCAGGGTTACGGCCAGGGTCAGGGTTACGGCCAGGGCTATGGCTATGAGCGCCGGTCCCGCGATGGCTATGATCGCCGCGGCTATGAGCGCCGCGATTTCCGGGGCGATGATGGTCGCGGCTCCCGCTACGATGACCGTGGGCCCCGTTATGGCGGCGGATACGGTCGCGATGATGGTCGAGGCCGCGGCTATGGCCGCCAGCAGAACCCGATGGCCGGCATGACGCTCGAAGAGCAGAAGCGCGCGGTCAAGAACGAGCGCGAGGCGCAGAAGCGGGCGATCAAGCGCGGCCAGCTCTACCGCTAGCCGCTTCCGTCCGGGATCGGCAATGCCGTATTTTCAAAGGCCGCTTCGCCAGTGCGCGGGCGGCCTTCAGTCGTATTGGTCGTCGTCCTCATCCTCCTGCGGGCCAAGCCGGCCCAGCCGGTCGAGCGCGCCTTGCAGGATATAGGCGGCCGCCATCTTGTCGACGACGGCGGCGCGCTTGGCGCGCGAGGCGTCTGCGTCGAGCAGGGTCCGCGTCACCGCAAGCGTCGACATCCGCTCGTCCCAGAACACGATCGGCAGGTCGGTGAGGGGCAGGAGATTGCGCACGAAGGCGCGGGTGGACTGGACGCGCGGTCCCTCCGTGCCGTCCATGTTGAGCGGCAGGCCGATGACGAGCCCCGCCACCTGATGCTTGGCGGCGATCTTCAGGAGCGCCGCGGCATCGAGCCCGAACTTGACCCGCTGGATCGTCTCCAGGGGCGACGCGATCTGCCGTTCGAGGTCCGAAAGCGCGAGCCCGATCGTCTTGGTCCCGAGATCGAGCCCGAGCAGGCGCGCATGCGCCGGCAGGTCGATGAAGGCTTCGAGCGGGACGACGGCGCTGGTCATGCCATCGCGGTATCACGCGCCGGCCCGCGTCGCGAGCAATACCTTCTCCGATGCGCCCGGCGAATGGCGGGTCCCCGGCAGCTGTAGCGCGGCAGCCATCGCGTATCGCCGGCTATCAGGCTATATGCGCCGACTTGGATAGCGGCGCCCTTGGATAGCGGCGCCGCCGCATGGAAGGACAGTCCCGTGCCGGCGCGGATTTCGCTGCAAGTTCCCGACAAGTCCCTGCTCGACGCCTATCAGGCGGCTTTGCGCGGCGGCTGGTCGCCGAATACGACGCGCAATGTCGCGCCGCAGCAGCTTGCCGCGATCGCCGCCGATCCCGACGCCTTCCTCGCCGAGACGCGCGGCGGCCCGGGCCGCATCAAGCTGCCCGATGGCCGCGAGGTCGATCGCATCCCCGGCCCGACGCGCTGGATCTTCGCCGAGGACCGGCCGGAGCGGCCCTTCATCGGCTCGATCAACCTGCGCTGGCAGGAGCAGGATGGTCGCCCGATCCTGGCCCTGCCGGAGCATGTGCTGGGGCATATCGGCTACACCATCCTGCCGGCCTTCGAAGGGCACGGCTACGCCACCGCTGCGCTTGCCGCGATGCTCGGCGTGGCGCGCGAGGCAGGCTTGCCCCAGATCACCATCACCTGCGACGCGACCAACCACGCCTCGCGCCGCATCATCGAGAAGAATGGCGGGCGCTTGATCGAGACCTTCGTCGCGCCGCTCTACAGCCCCGATCAACGCCTTCGCTTCCTCGTCAGCACTGCCCCATGACCGATATCGTCATCACCGAATTCATGGACGACACCGCGGTCGCCAATCTCAAGGCGCGCTTCGCGGTCCATTACGATCCCGAACTCTATGCCAACCCGGACGAGATGGCGCGGCTTTTCGCCGATGTCCCGGCCGTGATCGTGCGCAACCAGACGCAGGTGCGCGGCAAGGTCCTGGAGGCGGCGAAGCGGCTCAAGGTCATCGGCCGCCTCGGCGTCGGTCTCGACAATCTCGACATGGAAACCTGCGCCGCCCGCGGCATCCGCGTCTTCCCGGCAACGGGCGCCAACAGCCTCTCCGTCGTCGAATACGTCATTGGCACGACGATGACCCTGCTACGCGGCGCCTATTTCGCCAATGCCGCGATGGTCGCCGGCGAATTCCCCAAGACCAAGCTGATCGGCCGCGAGATCGCCGGCAAGCTGATGGGCCTCGTCGGCTTCGGCTCGATCGCCCGCGACGTCGCCCATCATGCCCGCGCCATCGGCATGGAGGTCGCCGCCTACCATCCGCGCCTGCCAGCCGACGATCCCGCCTGGAGCGGCGTGCGCCGGCTCGAACTCGACGAATTGCTGGCCGAGGCCGACGTGATCAGCCTGCATGTGCCGCTGACCGCGGAGACCCGCGGGACGATCGACGCGAAGGCTTTCGCCCGCATGAAGCCGGACGCGATCCTGATCAACACCGCACGCGGCGGCATCATGGACGAGGCGGCTCTGGTCAAGGCGCTCAAGGCCGGCAAGCTCGGCGGCGCCGCGATCGACGTTTATGAGCAGGAGCCGCTCGGCAAGGACGCCGCAAAGGTTTTTGCAGGTACGCCCAACCTGATCCTGACCCCGCATATCGCCGGCAACACGGTGGAGTCGAACGGGCGGGTGTCCGGGCTCGTCGCCGAGAAGGTCATGGCGGCGCTGGAGGAGCGGATTTAGGGCGCAAGTTGGTAGGCTGGGCGGTGCTTCTACTTAAATCGGAGTATTGGATTGGGGTATGCGGGTGATCAGGCGCTGCGAAGTAGATGCGATTGGATTGGCCTTGCGCGACGCTTCGGCCGGCCAAATTTGCCTTGAGCCCGCTGAAACGAAGTTCCGCGATAGAACGGGCTACGATCTCCAGTTTTACCTAGGTGTCGAACTTGATTCGCCCATCGATCTCGAAAAGCTGAGATACCAACGCTTCCAAGCCAATTTCCTCATCAACGACCGCCATCATCCATTTTTCGTCTTCGTGCATAGCTCAAGATTCGTGGAGCTTGAGAAGTGGGACGACCGAGAGCAACTCCCGGAGGACGATGCTTACGTGAAGATTGTCCTTGAGGGCACGGAAGGGTTTTGAGCTGGAAGGCATCGGCATGGGAGTGTTTGCGAACGAACTGTTGCTGCCATCGCTGCCGCCAAGACGAAACAGCTCAAGAAGCATGATCAGTCGTCGGCCGCGAGACAAGATAGGAATGAGAAGATGATCGCAGGACCCATCTAAGCCGAGTCTGCTTTCGACTCATTTCAGAAGCTAGTTCACGCAGGGCCAGCTAGCTTGCTCCCGTCACCTCACACGAAATCGAACCGATCGACATCGACCAGCCCCTTATCGGTGATCTTGAGATGCGGGATCACCGGTAGCGTCAGGAAGGCGACCTGCAGGAAGGGCTCGGCCAGCACGACGCCGAGCGCCTTGGCCGCGGCGCCTAACCTGATCCTGACCCTGCATATCGCCGGCAATGCGGTGGAGTTGAACGGGCGCGGCTCCGAAGGGGCGTTCTGACGTGAAAATCAGGACTTTACGGGCGCGCGACGCAACGACGCTGGCGCTCTGTCGACTGGCCTTGTCGATTTCGAAGGCCCGGATTTGTGCCGCCGGTTACCTCAAGTATTTGCCCTCTGGGGCATCGGCCGTCGTCGACGAGGACCTTCTGGCCGGCAATGATCTGTCCCTTGGCCGGCTCGCGGCTATAAATCTGCTGCGCGGTTGCTGGGCCGAGCAGCAGGAGCGACGAAAAGGCAAACGCGAAAATACCGCATCGTGTCATGGCAACCTCATATCGAGACAAGAATATCTAAAGGATTCAGACGATCGATCGTCAATTGCACCTTCGGCCCGTTCCCGACCCATTCCAGATATCCGTCGACTGGCGCGCCCTACGGGCCAGCGCCACAGGCTCACACGAAATCGAACCGATCGACATCGACCAGTCCCTTGTCGGTGATCTTGAGATGCGGGATCACCGGCAGCGTCAGGAAGGCGACCTGCAGGAAGGGCTCGGCCAGCACGACGCCGAGCGCCTTCGCAGCGGCACGCAGACGCTCCAGATCGTGCCGTACCGCTTCGAAGGGCTGCTCGCTCATCAGCCCGGCGACCGGCAGAGCCAACTCCGCCGTGACCTGGCCATCATCGGCCACGGCGAAGCCGCCGCCGATCGCGATCAGGCGGTTCGCCGCCGCCGCCATCGAGGCCTCGTCGACGCCGACGACGCAGAGATTGTGGCTGTCATGCCCGACCGATGAGGCGATGGCGCCGTGCTTCATGCCGAAACCATGGACGAAGCCGCCGGCGATGCCGCCGTTCTTGCCGTGCCGCTCGATCACCGTGACCTTGATCGCATCCTGCGTGAGATCGGGCAGGGCGTCTCCGTTGCGCGAGGGCAGGGGCATCGACAGGCGCTCGGTGATGATCCGGCCGGGCACCACGCCGATCACCGGCGTCTCGCCGTCGCGGGCCTTCACCGCGAAATCGGCGGGGGCGAGCCTGCGGCTCTTCACGCTGCCGAGCCCGACCGGGGCAATCACCGTCCGATCCGCGAACAGCGCCTCCTCGACCAGCCGGCCCCCGGTCAGAACCTGCTTCACCGAGCAGGCGGCGAGGTCCTCGACCAGCACGATATCGGCGCGCTTGCCCGGCCCGATGAAGCCGCGGTCGAACAGCCCGAAATTTCGCGCCGCCGACAAGGACGCGATGCGATAGGTCGCCAGCACGTCCGCGCCCTCAGTGATGGCGGTGCGGATCATGTAGTCGAGATGACCTTCCTCGCCGATATCGAGCGGGTTGCGGTCATCGGTGCAGAAGGCGAGGAAGGGCGAGGTATCGCGCGAGATCAGCGGGATCAGCTGATGCAGGTCCTTCGAGACCGAGCCCTCGCGGATCAGGATGGCCATGCCCTTGGCGAGCTTTTCGCGAGCTTCGTCCGCTGTCGTCGTCTCGTGATCGGTGCGGATGCCGGCGGCGAGATAGGCGTTGAGGTCGAGCCCACCGACGAGCGGCGCGTGGCCGTCGATATGGCGATGCGAGAAGGCTTCGAGCTTGGCGAGGCAGCCGGGATCGCGATGGATCACGCCGGGAAAGTTCATGAACTCGGCCAGGCCGATCACCTTGGGATGATCCATCATCGGCGTCAGGTCGGCGGCCTCCAGCGCGGCCCCGGCGGTCTCCAGATGCGTCGCCGGTACGCAGCTCGACAGGTTGACGCGCAGGTCCATCCGCATCGTCTCGGCACAGGCGAGGAAATAGCGGATGCCCTCGACGCCCAGCACGTTCGAGATCTCGTGCGGGTCGCAGATCGCGGTGGTGACGCCATGCGGCAGCACGCAGCGCTCGAATTCGAGCGGCGTCACCAGCGAGGATTCGATGTGCAGATGTGTGTCGATGAAGCCGGGCACAGCGATCAGGCCCTTCGCATCGATGACGCGCTTGCCTTCGTAGGTTCCGTATGTGCCGACAATGGTGTCGCCGCAGATCGCGATATCGCTCTCGACCAGCGCGCCGGTGACGAGGTCGAAGAGCTTCGCGCCCTTGATGACGAGATCGGCCGGCTCGTCGCCATGTCCCTGCGCGATCCGGCGGGCGAGCGTGGCGGCGTCGGTCATGGGGCGATTCCGTGGGTTCGTCATGGCGCCAGCCTGCCTTTCTCTGCCTGCAATGTCGACTTGGTCGGGAGCCCGGATCGGCCTAGATAGGGGCCGGCATTTCGAAAGCCCGGAGCCTTCGCATGAAACTCACCTGGTACGGCCATTCCGCTTTCCGCGTCGATCTCGACGGCGCCGCCATCCTGATCGATCCGTTCTTCACCGGGAACCCGGCCTTCGAGGGCGATGTCGCCGCGATCTCCAAGGGCGTCAGCCATATCGTCGTCACCCACGGCCATGGCGACCATGTCGGCGACACGCTCGATATCGCCAACAAGACCGGCGCGACGGTCATCACCAATTACGACCTCGCCATGCATCTCGCCTCGCAGGGCCTCAAGAACTTCAGCCCGATGAACACCGGCGGCACCGTCGATCTCGGCCCGTTCAGCGTAACGCTCACCCGCGCCGATCATTCGGCCGGGATGGGCGAGGGCGGCGTCAACGTCCCCGTCGGCAACGCCAATGGCGCGATCATCAAGGCCAAGGGCCAGAAGACGCTCTGGCATATGGGTGATACCGACATCTTCTCGGACATGGCGCTGCTCAGCGAGATCCATGGCGTGGAAGCCTGCATCTGCCCGATCGGCGATCGCTTCACCATGGGCGGCAAGGTCGCCGCGCTCGCGATGACCCGCTTCGTCAAGCCGAAGGTTGCGATCCCCGCGCATTACGGCACCTTCCCGATCATCGACCAGAATGCCGATGCCTTCGTCGCCGGCATGCAGGGCAGCGGCATCGCGGTCGTCCTGCCGAAGAAAGGCGAGGCTTTCGCGGTCTGACGTTTTCGTCGCCGGTTTCGCCCTCGCGCCGTCATCCCGGGCGGAGCGCAGCGGAGACCCGGGATCCATGCCTGAACCTCTGCCGGAAGCGCTCCGGAATGGATCCCGGATCGGCGCGGCTTTGCCGCTTGTCCGGGATGACGCGCGGGGTAAGTAAGCACTTACTTACATCGCCGCGTCTGCTATAGCGCGGCGAACCGTTTTCCGGCGCGTGATCCGCGCCTCATCCAGGAGCCCGCCATGTCGGTCGATCTCGCCACCGTCAAACGCGTCGCGCATCTCGCGCGCATCGCCGTGCCGGAGGCCGATCTGCCCAAGCTGCAAGGCGAACTCAACGCCATCCTCGGCTTCGTCGAGCAGCTCAACGAGGTGAATGTCGACGGCGTCGAGCCGATGACTTCGGTGACGCCGATGGCGATGAAGCAGCGCGAGGATGTGGTCACGGACGGCGAGATCGCCGACGCGATCGTCGCCAACGCACCGGCTTCCGAAGACGATTATTTCATGGTGCCGAAGGTGATCGAGTAAGCGCGCCGCGCGCTTCTTCGATCTTCCCGGATGCGCGAAGCGCCATCCGGGATCGCCATCCGCATGCAGAACGGAATTGATACCGTGACCGATCTCACCCGCCTGACGCTGACCGAGGCCCGCGACGGCCTGAAAGCCAAGACTTTCTCCGCGACCGAGTTGACGAAGGCGCATGTCGCCGCCGTCGAGAAGGCCCGCGCCCTCAACGCCTATGTGCTGGAGACCCCCGAGCACGCCCTGAAGCAGGCCGCTGCCTCCGACGAGAAGCTCGCCAAGGGTGAGGCAGGTCCGTTGGAAGGCCTGCCGCTCGGCATCAAGGACCTGTTCGCGACCAACGGCGTGCGCACCACCGCCTGCTCGAACATCCTCGGCAATTTCGTGCCGGCCTATGAATCGACCGTCACGAGCCAGCTCTGGCGCGATGGCGCCGTGATGCTCGGCAAGCTCAACAACGACGAGTTCGCCATGGGCTCGTCGAACGAGACCTCGGCTTTCGGCAATGTCGTCAATCCGTGGCGCCGCAAGGGCTCCAATGTCGGCGCGGGGCAGGGCGGTTCCGTCGAGGGCAACCATCTAGTGCCGGGCGGCTCCTCTGGCGGTTCGGCTTCAGCGGTTGCAGCCGATCTCTGCCTCGCCGCGACCGCGACCGATACCGGTGGCTCGATCCGCCAGCCGGCCGCCTTCACTGGCACGGTCGGCATCAAGCCGACCTATGGCCGCTGCTCGCGCTGGGGTACGGTCGCCTTCGCCTCCTCGCTCGACCAGGCCGGGCCGATCGCCAAGACCGTGCGCGACGCCGCGGTGATGCTGCGCTCCATGTCCGGCCATGATCCGAAGGACACGACCTCGGTCGATATGGCCGTGCCGGATTACGAGGCGGCCGTCGGCCGTTCCGTGAAGGGTATGAAGATCGGCATTCCCCGCGAGTACCGTCTCGACGGCCTGAACGCCGAGATCGACGCGCTCTGGCAGCAGGGCATTGCCTGGCTGAAGGCCGCCGGCGCCGAGATCGTCGAGATCTCGCTGCCGCATACCAAATACGCCCTGCCGGCCTATTACATCGTCGCGCCGGCCGAGGCCTCCTCGAACCTCGCCCGCTATGACGGCGTCCGCTACGGCCTGCGCGAGCAGGGCAAGGACATCGTCGAGATGTACGAGAAGACCCGCGCCGCCGGCTTCGGCGCCGAGGTTAAGCGCCGTATCATGATCGGCACCTATGTGCTCTCGGCCGGCTACTACGACGCCTATTACGTCCGGGCCCAGAAGATCCGCACCCTGATCAAGCGCGATTTCGAGACGGTCTACGCGCAGGGCATCGACGCCGTGCTGACGCCGGCGACGCCGTCGGCCGCCTTCGGCATCGGCGAGAAGGGCTCGGCCGACCCGGTCGAGATGTACCTGAACGACGTCTTCACGGTGACGGTGAATATGGCAGGCCTCCCTGGCATCGCTGTGCCAGCCGGCCTCGACGCCCAGGGCCTGCCGCTGGGCCTCCAGCTCATCGGCCGCCCCTTCGACGAGGAGACGCTGTTCTCGCTCGGCGAAGTCATCGAGCAGGCGGCCGGGCGTTTCCCGGTCTCTGAGCGCTGGTGGGGTTGAGGCGGGTTCGATCGCTTCGGGCCGATCTCCGAAAACATGTTCTCGATTCCGGGCGAGCGGTGAAGCTGAGCCGGCCCGGTATGGCATGCGCGGCGCCTTGTCGTTAGGCTCGCGGCCTCTTTCAAGGAGAGGGCGATGATCTTCAGCCGCGCCATGGCCTATGCCTGCCTGATGGTGCTGGCCGGCATTCTCGCTCTGGTCGCGGTGCTGATGATCCTGCTGACGATCGTGCAGATGGCGCGTGGCGAGGTCGTTCCTGATCTTGGAGCCCGGGCGATCGGTACCATCATCGCCGCCGGTCTCGCGCCGCTCTGCCGGTGGGTGGCCCAGCGCCTGGTCTGAGGCGAGCTCAAGCAAATTCGATGAATGACGAACGAGAAAGGGGCCGCATCGCTGCGGCCCCTTCTTCATGTCGGCTATCTCGTGCGCTCCGGGGACCGCGCTGGCACTCCCCGGTCGACGGCCGTGTCAGTGCGCGCCGCTGGCTTGCGCAGTCGCCTTGCGCTTGTTCCCGCGCAGATCCGCCAGCCAGCGCACCATCACGTAGAACACCGGGGTGAAGATCAGGCCGAAGATCGTCACGCCCAGCATGCCTGAGAACACCGCGATGCCCATCGCCTGGCGCATCTCCGCGCCGGCACCGACCGACACCGTCAGCGGCAGCACGCCGAGGATGAAGGCCATCGAGGTCATCAGGATCGGCCGCAGGCGGGTGCGGGCGGCAGCGACGGCCGCGTCGCGACGGTTCATGCCCTCGTCCTCGGCCTGCTTGGCGAACTCGACGATCAGGATCGCGTTCTTCGCGGCGAGGCCGACGAGCACCACCAGACCGATATCGACCAGGATGTTGCGGTCGAGCCCGGCATAGTTCACCCCGAACATCGCCGCCAGGATACACATCGGCACGATCAGGATGACCGAGAGAGGCAGGAGCCAGCTCTCGTAGAGCGCGGCCAGCAGCAGGAAGACGAACACCACCGCGAGGCCAAAGGCGACGACCGCGGTGTTGCCCGCGAGCTTTTCCTGCAGCGCGATCTCGGTCCATTCGAAGCCGAAGCCTGCCGGCAGCCGCTCGGCCGCGATCTTCTCGACCGCCGCGATGCCCTGTCCGGTCGAGTAACCATGCGCCATCGAGAGCTGCACTTCGGCCGCCGGATAGAGGTTGTAGCGCGGCACGCGATAGGCGCCGGTCGTGTCGTGGAAGGACGCGATCGAGCCGATCGGCACCATCTCGCCATCCGCGTTGCGGGTCTTGAGATTGGCCACGTCGCGCGTGGTCAGGCGGAACGGATTGTCCGCCTGCGCGGTGACGCGATAGGTCCGGCCGAGCAGGTTGAAGTCGTTGATATAGGCCGAGCCCATATAGACCGACAGCGTCTCGAAGATGCGCGTCACCGGCACGCCGAGCATCTCCGCCTTGGTGCGGTCGATATCGGCGTAGATTTGCGGCGTCTTGGTCGAGAACAGCGTGAAGGGCTGCTGGATGCCCTGGACCTGTCCGGCCGAGCCGGCAACGACCCAGGCCGCGCCTTCCAGCGCCGCGAGGCCGCGCCCGCCGCGATCCTGCACATAGCCCTTCAGGCCGCCACCGGTGCCGATGCCCGGAATGGCCGGCGGCTCGATGACGAGCGTGAAGGCCTCGGGAATCGTGAACATCTGCTGGCGCAGGTCGTTGAGGATGCCGGCTGTGGTCAGGCCCTCCTTCTCGCGGTCCTTGAACGGCGAGAGCGTCACGAAGGCGACGCCGGCATTCGGCGCGATCGTGAACGTCGCGCCGTCGAGACCGGCGAAGGCGACGGTATGGGCGACGCCCGGCCGCGACTGCAGCAGCTCGTTGGCCTTGCGCAGCACGGCGTCGGTGCGTTGCAGCGAGGCGCCCGGCGGCAGCTGCATCGCGACGATGAAGTAGCCGCGGTCGAGCTGCGGCACGAGGCCGGTCGGCGTCCTCCTGATGTCCCAGACGGTGGCCGCGATCAGGCCGGAATAGACGATCAGCAGGATCACCGCGATGCGGATGAGCCGCGAGGTGACGCGCCCATAGGTGCGTGACAGCCAATCGAAGCCGGCGTTGAAATAGTGGAAGAACCAGCGAAGCGGTGCGCCCAGCTTGTAGAAGAAGCCGTGCTGCTCGTGCTCGTCATGCTTCTTGTGCGCCTTGAGCAGTACCGCCGACATCGCCGGCGACAGTGTCAACGAGACGAAGCAGGAGATCGCCGTCGAGGCTGCGATCGTCACCGCGAACTGCTGGTAGAAGGTGCCCTGCAGGCCGCTGATGAAGGCGGTCGGGATGAACACCGCGCAGAGCACGAGCGCGATCGCGAGCAGCGCGCCGCCGACCTCGTCCATGGTCTTGTGCGCCGCTTCCTTGGGCGAGAGGCCCTCTGCGAGATAGCGCTCGACGTTCTCCACCACCACGATCGCGTCGTCGACGACGATGCCGATGGCGAGCACCAGCGCCAGGAGCGAGATGGTGTTGAAGGAGATGCCGACCGCGCTCATCACCAGGAAGGTGCCGACCAGCGAGACCGGGATCGCGACGATCGGGATGATCGCGGCGCGCCAGGTCTGCAGGAACAGGATCACAACGATCACGACGAGCAGGACCGCCTCGAGCAGGGTCCGCACGACCGCGTCGACGGACTCGCCGATGAACTCGGTCGGGTTGTAGATGATGCGGTGCTCGAGGCCGACCGGGAATTGCTTGGCCATCTCGCCCATCGTCGCGATGAGCTTGTCCGAGGTTGCGAGCGCGTTCGAACCCGGGCGCTGGAAGACGCCGATGGCGACCGTGTTCCGGTTATCGAGATAGGCGTTGGTGGTGTAGTCCTGCGAACCGAGTTCGACGCGGGCGATGTCGCGCACGCGGATCGTGCCGCCATCCGCATCGGAACGCACGACGATGTTCTCGAACTCGGAGACGTCGGTCAGGCGGCCGAGCGTGTTGACCGAGAACTGGAACGCTTCGTCCGACTTCGCCGGCGGCTGGTTCAGCGCGCCCGCGGCGACCTGCACGTTTGCGGCACGGAGAGCGGCGACGACGTCGGCCGCCGTGAGGTTGCGTGCCGCGACCTTGGCCGGGTCGAGCCAGATGCGCATCGAGAAGTCGCGCGCACCGAAGACCTGCACGTCGCCGACGCCATCGACGCGGGTCAGCACGTCCTTCACGTAAAGCGAGGCATAGTTCGAAATGTACTGTGCGTCGCGCGACCCGTCCGGCGAGATCATGTTGATGACCATCAGGAAGTCGGGCGACGCCTTGCGGACCTGGATGCCGAGCGCGCGCACGTCTTGCGGCAGGCGCGCCTCGGCCTGCGAGACGCGGTTCTGAACCAGCACCTGCGCCTGGTCGATGTCGGTGCCGCCCTTGAAGACGACGTTGATGGTCACCCGCCCGTCGCCGGTCGACTGCGAGGTGATGTAGAGCATGTCGTCGACGCCGTTCACCTCCTGCTCGATCGGCGTCGCCACTGTGGCGGCGACCGTCTCGGCCGAGGCGCCGGGATAGGTGGCTGTGATCGAGACCGTGGGCGGCGCGATCTCGGGATACTCGGCGATCGGCAGCGAGCGCTGCGCGATGGCGCCGGCGATCGTCAGCAGCACCGAGAGAACGGTGGCGAAGATCGGCCGGTCGATGAAGAAATGGGCGAAGCGGAACATGGGGATGTCCTGGCCGGAATAAGGCGGGCGGGCGCCCGGTGGCGCCCGTGATTCAGTGCCGGGCCTGGCATGGCCCGAAAGGCGGGCACCGGCTTTTGCGGAAAGCCGGCGCGGCAGGCGCTCAGTTGGTCGCGGCGACCTTGATCTCGCCGGGCTGCGGCGAGACGGCGACGCCCGGGCGGACCATCGGATTGGCGTTGCCGCCGACGATCACCTTGTCCTCGCGCGTCAGGCCCGACCGGATCACCCTGAGGCCCTCGCTGAGCGGCCCGAGCACGACCGGCTTCGGCACGACCTTGTTCTCGGGGCCGACCGTCAGAACGATCTTGTTGGCCTGGTCCGAGGCAATGACAGTGTCCGGCACCAGCAATGCGTCGGACTCGCCGGCGAAGAAGCGCAGGCGGCCGAACACGCCCGGCGTCAGGAACTGGTCCTTGTTCTCGAACACGGCGCGGCCGCGGATCGTGGCGGACCGGGAGTTCAGCGCGTTGTCGAAGAAGTTGACCTTGCCGCGGCGGCCCCATTTCGGCTCGTCGGAGAGACGCACCTCGACTACCGCGCCGCTGTCCTTGGCGGCTTCCTCGCGCGGATTGCTCAGCCGGGTATAGCGCAAGAAGTCGGCCTCAGAGATGTCGAAGGTGAAGTAGATCGGCGCCACCGCGACGATGGTCGTCAGCAGCGATGCGCCGGACTGGCCGCCGGCGATCAGATTGCCCGGATCGACGCGGCGGTTCGAGATGCGCCCGGCAAGCGGCGCGCGCACCTCGGTCCATTCGAGATTGAGCTCGGCGTTCTTCAGGTTGGCTTCGGCGCCCTGCAGCGATCCGACCGCGCTGTTCAGGTTGGCGCGGCGCTGGTCGACGTCGCGGGCCGTGATCGTGCGGTTCTGGGTCAGGCCCTCGGCGCGCTCGACCTCGTTCTGGGCGAGCTCGACCTGGGCCTTGGCGCGGGCGACCTCGGCGCGAGCCACGTCGACGGCCAGTTTGTAAGGCCGCTGATCAATGGTAAAGAGAAGGTCGCCCTTCTGGACGAGCGAGCCGTCGCGGAAGTGCACGTTGTCGATGAAGCCGGAGACGCGGGCGCGCACGTCGACCTGTTCGCTGGCCTCGAAGCGGCCGGTGAACTCGTCCCAGTTGGTGATGCGCTTGGCGAGCGGGGTGGCGACTTGCACCGGAGGAGCCGGCGGAGCCCCCTGCGCGGCAGCGTCGAAGGCCGTCAGGGCAGTCGACGAGAAGGCGGCGGTGAGCACCAGACCGATGAAACGGCTGCGTGACATAACGGAACTCCGGGGTAACGAGCCGGCGCAACCAATGGGGGTTTCCGGCATTTTGCGCAAGAAGGGCTGGCGAGTGACGAATGTCAAGAACCATCACCCGTCAAATCGCGCAATGTCGCGCCACATAAGCCACATTCCCGCCATCTGGTTGCAGGAGCGCAACGCGACGGGATGTCTCGAAGGGCTCGTGAAGGCGGCTGCGGCGCAACGGAAGCTTGCCGCCCGCCCGCCGACATCGTAACGCGTAGGCAACTAGAGCACGCGCCGATCAGATTGCGTTGCAATCCGATCGGGTCACGCGTCCTCTATTATAACTTAGAGACGGATTCACCGATCAGGTTTCCACCTGATCGGATCCGGCTCTAGCAGCCGGAAGAGTCCAGATGAACGCGCATGCCCGCCCCGCCGACCCGAAGAAGCTGATCAAGGGCGCGACCGGCGATTGGGAAATCGTGATCGGCATGGAGATCCATGCGCAGGTCACTTCCAATGCGAAGCTGTTCTCGGGCGCCTCGACGGGTTTCGGCGCGGAGCCGAACGAGCATGTCAGCCTCGTCGACGCGGCCATGCCCGGCATGCTGCCGGTGATCAACGCCGAATGCGTCAGGCAGGCGGTGCGCACCGGGCTCGGCCTCAACGCGCAGATCAACAACCGCTCGGTCTTCGACCGCAAGAATTACTTCTACCCGGACCTGCCGCAGGGCTACCAGATCAGCCAGTACAAGAGCCCGATCGTGGGCGAGGGCGAGATTACCGTCGATCTCTCGCCGACCGAGCAGATCACGGTCGGCATCGAGCGGCTGCATCTGGAGCAGGATGCCGGCAAGTCGATCCATGACCAGCACCCGACGATGAGCTTCGTCGACCTCAATCGCTCGGGCGTCGCGCTGATGGAGATCGTCTCCAAGCCGGACCTGCGCTCGGCGGACGAGGCCAAGGCCTATGTCTCCAAGCTGCGCACCATCCTGCGCTATCTCGGCACCTGCGACGGCGACATGGAGAAGGGCAATCTCCGCGCCGACGTGAACGTCTCCGTGCGCAAGCCGGGCGATCCGCTGGGCACGCGTTGCGAGATCAAGAACGTCAACTCGATCCGCTTCATCGGCCAGGCGGTCGAGACCGAGGCGCGCCGCCAGATCGGCATCATCGAGGATGGCGGCACGATCGACCAGGAGACCCGCCTCTACGATCCCGGCAAGGGCGAGACCCGCTCGATGCGCTCGAAGGAAGAAGCGCATGACTACCGCTACTTCCCGGACCCGGACCTGCTGCCGCTCGAATTCGACGACGCCTTCGTCGAAAGCCTGAAGGGCGCTCTGCCGGAATTGCCGGACGCCAAGAAGGCCCGCTTCATCGCCACCTACGGGCTCTCGCCCTATGACGCCTCGGTGCTGGTCGCCGAGCGCGACCAGGCCGATTATTTCGAAGAGGTCGCCAAGGGGCGCGACGGCAAGGCCGCGGCGAACTGGGTGATCAACGAGCTCTTCGGCCGCCTCAACAAGGAAGGCAAGGACGTCACGAGCTCGCCGGTCTCGGCCGTGCAGCTCGGCGGCCTCGTCGACCTGATCGGCGAAGGCGTGATCTCCGGCCGCATCGCCAAGGATCTGTTCGAGATCCTCTGGACCGAAGGCGGCGATCCGCGCGCGATCGTCGAGGCCCGCGGCATGAAGCAGGTCACCGATACCGGCGCCATCGAGAAGGCGGTCGACGAGCTGATCGCCGCCAATCCCGACAAGGTCGAGCAGGTCAAGGCCAAGCCGACGATGCTGGGCTGGTTCGTCGGCCAGGCGATGAAGGCCTCGGGCGGCAAGGCCAACCCGCAGGCCCTGAATGAGATCCTGAAACAGAAGCTGGGAATCTGACTCTGAAACACGCCGTCATCCCGGACGCAGCAAAGCGGAGATCCGGGATCCATGCCTGAACCTTCATCGGAAGCGTTCCGGAATGGATCCCGGGTCAAGCCCGGGATGACGGCAGTGTTTCCTGCGCAAGCTGGACGATTGGGATGATCCCCGCCGATCTCGTCATCCGCGACGCCGAAGCCGCCGATCTCCCGGCGGTCAGGGCGCTGTTGGTCGAGACCTGGCACGCCACCTATGACGGCATCTACGGCTGGCAGCGCGTCGCCGAGATCACCAATGCCTGGCACTCCCTTGAGAACCTGAAGGCGCAGCTCGGCCGTGACGAGGGCGTCTTCCTCGTCGCGCTGGTCGGCGAGGAGATCGTCGCGACGGCCTCCGCCCGGCAGGAGCGCGATCGCGCGGCGCTGCTGACGCGGCTCTATGTCCTGCCGACCCGGCAGGGCGTCGGCATCGGCCGCACCTTGCTGCAAGTCGCGCTGGCCTGTTTCCCGGACGCGCCGGTGGCGCGGCTGGAGGTCGAAAGCCAGAACGAGCCGGCCATCACCTTCTACGAGCGCATGGGCTTCTTCCTGCAAAGGCAGGCCCGTTTCGACGGGCGCGACGACACGCCCAACACCCTGCTGATGGCGAAGCGCCTTTTCGTCGCCTGAGCCGACGCTTAACGGACGAGACATGGCTGTGACGAAAACCGACGCCTCCGAAATCCGCATGCGCGAGGCGGTGAAGACCGATGTGCCGCGCGTCGCGGAGCTGATCATGCACGGCGCATCGGTGCAGAAGCGCACGCCGGATGAGATCGCCGCCGAGGCGCAGGACCCGGTCTATCTCAAGGCGTTCGAGGCCGTCTCGGTCAACCCTTATAACTCGCTCTTCGTCGCCGAGCTGGAGGGCAGGGTGGTCGGCACCTACCAGATCACCGTCCTGCCAGGCATGGCCGAGCGCGGGCGCATCCGCGCCAAGATCGAGAGCGTCCACGTCGCGCCGGAGACCCGTGGGCGGGGCATCGGCGCGATCATGATGCGCCACGCGATTACCTTCGCGGCCGAGAAGGGCGTCGGCCTCGTCGAGTTGACCTCGCACAAGGCCAGGCCCGACGCGCATCGTTTCTACTCGGGCCTCGGCTTCGTGCAGAGCCACGAGGGCTTCAAGATGGCGCTCTCGCCCTGAGCGAGCCCTGACTATACACGGACACACATCGTCATCCCGGGCGACCGCAGGGAGACCCGGGATCCATTCCGGAGCGTTTCCGAAGAAGGTTCAGGCATGGATCCCGGATCTTCGCTTCGCTGCGTCCGGGATGGCCCGCGTTTAGGTGAAACAGGCTGCGTCCATCGCAGGGGCGCCTTCAAGACATGGCGCGGTCGCGCCGGAAGCGGGCCGCCGCCCCTTCCGGGGCCTTCGCAGGCTACCTAGGTTCCGGGGCGAGGCCTCCCGCCTGAAAGGAAGCGACCGATGTCCGAAGCCCCCGCCAAGCCGATCGACCTCTATTACTGGCCGACGCCGAACGGCTTCAAGATCACCATCATGCTCGAAGAGCTCGGGCTGCCCTACACCATCGTCCCGGTGAATATCGGCAAGGGTGACCAGTTCAAGCCGGATTTCCTGGCGATCTCCCCGAACAACCGCATGCCGGCGATCGTCGATCCCGACGGGCCGGACGGCAAGCCGATCTCGGTCTTCGAATCCGGCGCGATCCTGCAATATCTCGGCCGCAAGACCGGAAAATTCTATCCGCAGGACGAACGCTGCCGCGTCGAAGTCGATGAATGGCTGTTTTGGCAGATGGGCGGCTTCGGCCCGATGCTCGGCCAGACCCATCATTTCCGCCTCTACGCGCCCGAACCCGTGCCCTATGCGATCGACCGCTACACCAACGAGGCCAATCGCCTCTATGGCGTGCTGAACAAGCGTCTCGAAGGCCGCGACTATATCTGCGGCGACTATTCGATCGCCGACATGGCCTGCATCGGCTGGGCCCGCGGCTGGGAAAAGCAGGGCCAGGACCTCAAGCAGTTCCCGAATGTCGCGCGCTGGCTGGAGACGATGTTGGCGCGGCCCGCCGTGCAGCGCGGCATCAAGGTCGGCGAGGAATTGCGCAATCCTGCCGGTATCAGCACGCCCCAGGAAAAGGCGATCCTCTTCGGCCAGAAGGCGCGCTGAGCGCAGCCCGTCATCACAGATGCAGTCGTCATGGTCGGGCTTGTCCCGACCATCCACGTCCCCGCTGGTCGAATGCCGAGTCCAAGATGTGGATGCTCGCCACGGGGGCGAGCATGACGGCGAGCCTCAGTTCGACCGGTTCCACTTCACCGATCGGCAGATCAGCCCGCCCATGACGCAGCCGGCCGTGGTCAGCGTGCTGCCCGCGAGCGTCATCGTGCCCGAATAGGTCTTGCCGTCTTCGGGGTTGAAGGCGCTGCCGCTCCACTTGTTCGTGCCGTTCGGCTTCATGTCGTAGAAGATGCGCTGGCCGACCCTGGCCGGCCCATTCTCGTCCTTGAGCCAGGACAGCGAGCCGCAAAGCGCATCGCCGCATTTGGTGAAGCGCACGCGCGAGGCGCCGGTATCGCGCTCCCAGGTCCCGACGACGTCCTGAGATGCCGCAGCCGAGATGCTGGCCAGCAGGCCCAGTGCCGCCAAGGCCGCGAGCTTCGATCCGGTTCCGTGATGCATCCGATCCTCCCGTATTCGACCAGCTATATCTGCATGGTTCAGATATGAACTATATCGCGAATCCGGCGAACCTCCAAGCTGCCGCTACGGGAGAGGTTTCTGCTGCTTCCGCTACGCAAGGTGAATCCATTCTCAACGAGCGCGGAGCTGACGTAAGATCACTGCATTGAAATCATTCGATTTCTAGCGATTCCGAGATGAATCCTTCGTTGATTTAACCGCCTGATTACGTCTCGTTGAGACTCGATTCATCGCGAAATTTAGGACGCATTTTAAAGATCGGCCCCACTCTCGCACTCATCAGCCGGGGCCTTTGGACGGGTGGCCGGCGCAACGACAAGAGGGTGGTTGTCATGGCTCGCATGGAGATGAACGCGGTTCCCGCTTCGCTGGTGATCCCGGCGGAGGTGTCGGCGGAAGCCTATTACGAACTCGGCCTGATGCATGCCTCCGGGCGCGCCGGCGCCATCGACCTGGTCAAGGCGCAGATGTGGTTCAACGTCGCCTTCGCCCGCGGCTGTGCCCGAGCGGCGGCGCACCGCCAGGAACTGGCGCTCGAAATGAGCCGCGACGAGGTCGGCACGGCTTTGCGCGAGGCCCGCGCTTTTCTGACGCGGCACTGAGGCCACGTTCGGCATCCGCGAGGATGGCGCCCTGCGGCGCCGTTCAGAACGCCGCGACGCCGCCCGAGGGCGGGGGCTGGTTGCCCCTGCGATCCCTGGTGATGGAATCAGGCGTTACGGACAGGATTTCACAAAGCAGCGCCAAGCAACTGGCGAAGGCGAGACCAATGAGCAGCATAGGCAGGCTCCTTGTCGTCAACGCCTCAATCTAACATCGAATTGATCCGCCGGCTCATGGATTTCCGGCATGGCGGTCCTGCGCACGAGCCTTGTGGGGTGCGAAAGCGGCAGCTATAAGCGCGCCGCATTTCCTTTTTCCGTACCCGTTCCAAGGATCGATCGATGGCTGTCCAGCGTACCTTCTCCATTCTCAAGCCCGATGCGACGAAGCGCAATCTCACCGGCGCGGTCAACGCGGTCTTCGAGAAGGCTGGCCTGCGCATCGTCGCGCAGAAGCGCATCCAGATGACCAAGGCTCAGGCCGAGACCTTCTACGCCGTCCACGCTGCCCGTCCGTTCTTCGGCGAGCTCGTCGAGTTCATGACCTCCGGCCCGGTCGTCGTGCAGGTCCTGGAAGGCGAGGACGCCATCGCCAAGCACCGTGAAGTGATGGGCGCCACCAATCCGGCGAACGCCGCCGAGGGCACCGTCCGCAAGCTCTTCGCCCTCTCGGTCGGCGAGAACACCGTGCACGGCTCGGACGCGCCGGAGACGGCTGCGATCGAGATCGCCCAGTTCTTCGCGGGTAACGAGATCGTCGGCTGATTTCAGCCACCTGCTGAACAAGCGAAAGGCGGGCCGGTCTCCGGCCCGCCTTTTCTTTTGCGCGTCGCACGCCGTGGCGAGGTTAGCCCCCGCCATGCGCCGCGGTCTCTCAGAGCCCGAAGGAGTAGTTCGTTCCAGTGTCGAACGAATAGCTCGCCGAGAGGCCGAAGGTGAGCGAATCGCGCGAGCCGAACGGCCTGACGATCGGGGAGCGCGTGGCGTCGCCGACCAGGCGCTTGTACTCGACATAGGCCGTGGTCTTGAGCTGGTCGGACCAGTGATAGGTCACCTGCGCCAGCGCGCCGACCGAATGGACGCCGGCATTGTAGCGTTGCAGCAGGCCGCCGGTGCCGGGCATTGCGCCGCCGGTACCGAAATAGGTCCGCACATAATCGGCCGAGGCGATCCGCATGCGCGGGCCGACGCCCAGCGTCCAGGTGCCGACGGTGGAGAAGGCGTCGAGCTTGAAATCGGCGACGACGCCGTCATGCGCGGCGATGCCGCGGCGCAGGTCGACGCGGCCGCGCAGCCAGGAGGTCGGGTAGAATTCGACGAAGCCGCCGAGCTCGGCGCCGAACTTGGTGGCGGGAATGGCGACGAGGGCCGGATTGACCTTGGCCGAGCGCTTCCAGAGCAGGTCGCCCGAGAAGCCGATGCGCCAGCCCTGGCCGGAGAAGACCCCGATGCTCAGCATCGCGTCGTCCTCTGCGCTCCACCAGGTGCTCTTCAGGCCCTTGCCCAGCGAGATGATCGGGCGAGCCCGGAAGACGTAATCGTCCGAGCCTGTGTAGTCGGGCTGGTAGCGCACGCCGGCGCCCAGCGTGATGTACCAGTTCTGCGCCGACTGGGGCGAAGTCAGGGTCGAGTAGTCCCTCGACTGGGCCTGGGCCTGGCCCGGCAGCGACAGGGTGAGGCAGGCCGAAAGACCCGCCAGATACGCAACGCAACGCATAATCCAGAACTCCGACGCTATGGCGTCTCCGATAGGCGATGCCCGCAATCTGGCGGAGGAGGTTTAATGCGCGGTTAAGGTTCCTGTTTCGTTATCATAAAGGATATCAATGGATTGCGTCTCTGGTTCCGTGGGCGGGGGCTTCCGTGCCGCTTCGCTTCGCGGTGTCTCACGGTTTTTTGCCGCGGACTGCGGCGCAACGCGGCCGCCAGGAACAACATCGTTCTGCGCATGTTCCAGGGGCGTGAAGCGGGCAGGGATCGGCGAACGGACATGGGCCCGCCGGCGGCGCGATTACCGCGCGTTAATCGATGATGGAGAGAATGGACCGCGAGGCCGGAGATGTCGGTCGAAAGGCACTCCAGGAGGACCGGCGATGATGGAAGTGGCGATCCTCTGGCTGCTCTGCGCAGCGGTGTTCCTCGAATTGGCCGAGCGTGCGCCCGAGATCGACTAGCCGTCGCCGAGGATCGACCGCGCCGCCCAGCCCAGGAAGATGATCCAGGCCGCCATCGTCACGGTTATGGCGCTCATGAGCAACAGGCTCATGATCTTGCTTCCGGCTTTCGCCTCGTCTCGCGGGAGATCGAAGGCAGGCCGCTGCCGCTCGGGATCGTCCATCACATGGCACCACAAATCAGGTGACCGCAGCCTTGCAGGGCGTAGCGGCGGATTATCTGGCAGGATTCGGCTCAGGGTGGGCCGCCTCCGCTTTCCTGGCTTCGCATTGGCGATGTCGCCGGTCGGCGCGGCAACCCCCAAATGGGTGCCGAAACTCGCTCCGGCTGACCGGATTGCGATATGCCGGTCGCATGGACGAAAGGCATGGAGGCTTATCCTGCCTGCAGGCGCGTCGAACGGGGCGCACAGCCGATGAAAACGGCATTCCTGTCACAATCCGCCTCTTGACCTCGGCGCCGCTCTATGACCATGCGGGAGTACGAGCTCGGCATCGTGGTCTTCGCTGCGCTCCGTTCTCGAAGGGCAGGCGGAATCATGAAGATGCGGCGGATGGGTGCGGTCGTTCTGGCCGGTGGATTGTCGATTCTGGCGAGCGTTTCGGTCTATGCCGCAAGCAGCTCGACGACCTTGCCGCCGCCCGACCCGACGGCGAAGAACCTCACCCCCTACATGATCCAGCTGCGCGCCTTCGATGCCTGCCTGGTCACGCAGTCGCAGCTCCTCGGCAAGACGCGCGAAGCGGTCCACAGCCCGTGCAGCTGCTATGCCAAGGGCACTGTCGGCGCGATGACCAAGGACGAGATCCAGGCCTTCCGCGACACCGGCTATTTCAACGACACGGCCCGCCAGAAGGGGCTGCAATTCATCGACCAGTGCAAGCTGAAGCGCCCGTTCTGAACTGATGGCGGCGCCGGTCTGCCGGCGAAGCCTCTCGACGAGCATGCCTTGCTGCTGACAGACTCCTGACAGAAACTGTCAGCGCGGTCGAGCCATCCTGCCGCAGGTCCACATCATCGCCCGTTCGATCGTCCCGGTCGAACGGCATGGGTGCTGGATCGGAGACGAGTGGGGAGACGCCGCCGTGCAGCGCGCTGAACGATTGCTCGACATGATCCAGAGCCTGCGTCGCCGCAGGCGTCCCGTGACAGCCGAGACGCTGGCCTCCGAGCTCGACGTCTCCGTGCGCACGGTCTATCGCGATATCGGCGCGCTGGTGCGCCAGGGGGTGCCCGTGCGCGGCGAGGCCGGCATCGGCTACGTGCTCGATGCGGGCTTCGACCTGCCGCCCTTGATGCTGTCGCCCGACGAGATCGAGGCCGTTCTGGTCGGCATGCGCTGGTTGAGCGAACGGGCCGATCCGGTGCTGGCGCGCGCCGCCGAGGATGTCGTCAGCAAGGTCGCGGCGGTGCTGCCGCCGCATCTGCGGCCGATCCTGCTCGACGGCGCCTTGTTCGCAGCGTCCCATCCCGGCGACGTGCCGGCTGATCAGGTCGATGTCGCGGCGGTCCGTGCCGCCATCCGCAACGGCCGCAAGCTCTCGATCCACTACAGCGATGAGAGCGGGCATGCGACGCAGCGCATGATCTGGCCGATCGGCATGACCTTTTACGAGCGCGTGCGCATCGTCATCGCCTGGTGCGAGCTGCGGCAGGCCTTCCGCCATTTCCGCACCGACCGCCTGACTGGCCTCGTTGCGCTGGAGGAGCGCTATCCTGCCCGCCGCGCCGACCTCTTCCGCCGCTGGCAGAAGGAAGAGGAGCGTACGAAGGAGGAATGGGAGCGCTGCAAGCGCGAGGGGAGCGGAATGCAGGCGAACGCCGAGGGCAGCGTCGCGGCCTAAAGCATTGTCGAGCGAAATGGATACCGGTTCGCGTGAAGAAAGTGCGACAAAGCAAAGGCTTAGAGCAATTCTGTAATTCGGAGAATTGCTGAGTTGCTCTAACCGCGGATGACCGCGCCGCCTTCGAGTTTCGCGCGGCCGGAGGCGACCTCCGCCAGCGCCGCCGGATAGAGCTTGTGCTCCTCGACGAGGACGCGCTTCGCCAGCGTCTCCTCGTCGTCGCCGGGAAGGACAGGCACCTTCGCCTGCAGGATCACCGGCCCGGCATCGAGTTCCGGCACGACGAAATGCGCCGAGCAGCCATGCTCGGTGACACCGGCTTCCAATGCCTGCCGATGGGTATGCGTGCCCTTGAACAGGGGCAGCAGCGACGGGTGGATATTGATCATCCGGCCTTCCCAGCGCGCCACGAACCAGGGCGTCAGGATGCGCATGAAGCCGGCGAGAACGATGAGCTCGATCTGGTTGACGCGCAGCACCTCGTCCATCGCCCGCTCAAACGCCTCGCGATCCCTGTTGAAGGCGCGGTGATCGACGGTCGCGGTGGCGATGCCGAAATCACGCGCGCGATCGAGCCCGGCGACATCGGGAATGTTCGAGATGACGAGCGCGATCTCGGCCGGATAGCCCGGCGCCCGCGCCGCCTCCGCCAGCGAGACCATGTTGGAGCCGCGCCCGGAGATCAGCACCCCGACGCGCTTTCGAGGAGGGATGGCGCTCACAGTGAGAGCTTGCCGCGATAGCTGACCTGCTCCTCGCCGGCCGCGACCGGCACGATCTCGCCGAGCTTCACAGGCGCTTCGCCTGCGGCCTTCAGAGCGGCGAGAACCTCGTCCGCCTTGCTGGCCTCGGCCGCGACGATCATGCCGATGCCGCAGTTGAAGGTGCGCAGCATCTCGCGCTCGGCGACGCCGCCGATCTTGGCAAGCCAGCCGAATACGGCCGGAACCGGGATCGCGGGCAGGTCGAGCGCCACGCCAAGCCCGTCGGGCAGCACGCGCGGAATGTTATCGGGGAAGCCGCCGCCTGTGATATGCGCCAGCACCTTGATGCCGTCGGTCGCCTTCAGCGCCTGCAACAGTGGCTTCACATAGATGCGGGTCGGCTCAAGCAGCGCTGCCGCGAGGCTCTTCTCGGGCGCGAAGGGAGCGGGTGCGCCCCAGCCGAGGCCGCTGAGCTGGACGATGCGGCGAACCAGCGAGTAGCCGTTCGAGTGCACGCCGGAGGAGGGCAGGCCGAACACCACGTCGCCGGGCTTCAGGTCCTCGCGCGGCAAGAGCGTGCCGCGCTCGGCCGCGCCGACGGCGAAGCCGGCGAGGTCGTAATCCTTCTCGGCATATAGGCCGGGCATCTCGGCGGTCTCGCCGCCGATCAGGGCGCAGCCGGCCTGGCGGCAGCCATCGGCGATGCCGCGCACGATCTCGACGCCGACCTTCGGGTCGAGCTTGCCGGTCGCGTAATAGTCGAGGAAGAGCAGCGGCTCGGCGCCCTGCACGATCAGGTCGTTGACGCACATCGCGACGAGGTCGATGCCGATCGTCGAATGCAGTCCGCTCTCGATCGCGATCTTGACCTTGGTGCCGACGCCGTCATTGGCCGCGACCAGGATCGGGTCGTTGAACCCGGCCGCTTTCAGGTCGAACAGCCCGCCGAACCCGCCGATCTCCGCGTCGGCGCCGGGCCGGCGCGTGGCGCGCACCAGCGGCTTGATCTCGTCGACCATGGCATTGCCGGCGTCGATATCGACACCTGCCTGCGCATAGGTCAGTCCGTTTGCGCCGGGCTTGCTCATTGCGTTTCGCCTTCCTTGCGTGCTCGCGGGAGCGATAGGCAAGCACGCCCGCCATGGCAAGGCGTTTGGGTGGTTTTGTCGACTTCTCACCAATCGGTGTCGTCATCCCGGGCGAAGCGCAGACCCGGGATCCATTCCGGCGCGTTTCCCGAACAAGGCTCTGGCATGGATCCCGGATCGGCGCGGCTTTGCCGCTTGTCCGGGATGACTGCCCAGAAAAATGGCATTGTGACGGGCGTAGCTCTGGCGTCGTACCCTGCATTGGGCAAAGCTCTCCGCCATGACGATCCCCAACCTGATCACGATCGGTCGCCTGTTCCTGGTGCCGCTGGTCATCGTCATGATCATCAACGCAAACTGGGATGCGGCCTTCATCCTCTTCGTCGTCGCCGGCATCTCGGATGCGGTCGACGGCTTCCTCGCCAAGCGCTGCGGCATGGCAAGCGAGCTGGGGGCATGGCTCGATCCCGTGGCCGACAAGGCGCTGATCGTCTCGATCTACATCACGCTCGCCGTCGTCGGCGCTGTCCCGGTCTGGCTCGTCGTGCTCGTCGTCGCGAGGGACCTGATGATCGTGGCGGCGGTGATCCTGTCCTGGCTGCTCGACAAGCCGCTGACGATCGCGCCCATCGTCGTCAGCAAGCTCAACACCGCCGCCCAGATCGGCTTCGCCGCGCTGGCGCTCGGCTCGCGGGACTTCGGCATCGAGCTCGGCGCGCTGGCGCTGTCCTGTGAACTCCTCGTCGCTCTGTTGACGGTAGCCTCGATGACGGCCTATCTCGCCTTCTGGCTGCGCCACATGGCAGGTTGACGGGGCTTTATCCGCCTGAACGGCTTGGAACCGCAGGCCCCGATGCACATCTGACATGTCCTGCCGGCCGTGAGACGCGAGAGAGGCTGATCGATGACGTTGCAACGCCAGATCGGCTTCTGGGTCGGCTCCCTTGTCGTCTTCGTCCTGTTCCTGGTGGTGCTGCGCGACGTGCTGCTGCCCTTCATCGCGGCGCTGGCGCTGGCCTATCTGCTCGATCCGCTCGCCGACAGGCTGGAGCGCATGGGCATGAACCGGCTGGCGGCGACGATCGTCATCCTCGTCGTGTTCCTGCTCATCTTCGTGCTGGTGCTGGTGCTGCTCGCGCCCCTGCTCGGCCAACAGCTCGCCGGCCTCGTCGCCCGTCTGCCCGGCGATGCCGCCAAGCTCCAGGCGCTGGTGCTGGAGAAGGGCGCGCCCTGGCTCGAGCGCTTCGGCGGCGCTGACCTCACCAAGGAAGCGCAGAACTCCCTCGGCAATCTCGTCGGCGACGGCATGAAATGGGTCGGTGGTCTCCTGCAATCGCTCTGGAGCGGCGGCACCGCCATCGTCGGCGTGTTCTCGCTCCTGGTGCTGACACCGGTCATCGCCTTCTACCTGCTGGCCGACTGGGACCGCATGGTCGCGACCGTCGACAGCTGGCTGCCGCGCGACCACCGCGACACCATCCGCAGCCTGCTGCACGAGATGGACATGGCGATCGCGGGATTCTTGCGCGGGCAGGCGCTGGTCTGCGTGCTGCTCGGCGGCTTCTATGCCATTGGCCTCAGCATCATCGGCGTCAATTTCGGCGCGCTGATCGGCATCATCTCGGGCTTCCTCTCCTTCATCCCCTATGTCGGCTCGCTGACCGGACTCGTGCTCTCGGTCGGTGTCGCGACGGTGCAGTTCTGGCCAGACTGGACCTGGCCGCTGGCGACGCTCGGCGTCTTCTTCGCGGGGCAGTTCCTCGAAGGGAACATCCTCCAGCCCAAGTTGGTCGGCAATTCCATCGGCGTTCACCCGGTCTGGCTGATGTTCGCGCTGCTTGCCTTCGGCTCGCTGTTCGGCTTCGTCGGCCTGTTGCTGGCGGTGCCGCTCGCGGCCGTCATCGGCGTGCTCTGCCGCTTCGCCTTGCGGCAATACCTTGCCAGCAACCTCTATCACGGTGGCGATGCCACCCGCGCTGCGGCGGCCAAGACACGCATCGACGCTGACGCCTGAGTTGTCCATGTCCGAAATTCCCCCGCGTCCGCGCCAGCTCGCCTTCGACCTGCCGGTCGACAGCCGTCATGGCGTCGAGGATTTTCTGGTCGGCGCCTCCAACGAGGCCGCCTATGGCCTGATCGAGCGCTGGCCGGCCTGGCCGGAAGCCTGGCTGCGCCTGACCGGGCCGGAGGGCGCCGGCAAGACCCATCTCGCCGCGATCTGGGCGCGCGCCGCCCATGCCTGGACGATTTCCGCCAGGGAGCTGGACGAGGCGCAGGTGCCGCATCTCGTCTCCGGCGGCGCGCTGGTGATCGAGGATTGCGATTCAGGATTCCTCGACGAGCCCGCCCTGTTCCACCTGATGAATGCGATCAAGGCGCGCGGCGGCTCGTTGCTGCTGACGGCGCGGCGCTCGCCCGATCTCTGGGGGCTGACAGTACCGGACCTGCTCTCGCGCCTGAGGCTGGCTCCCGCCGCGACGATCGAGCCACCGGATGACGGGTTGCTGCGGGCATTGCTGGTCAAGCTCTTCATCGACCGCCAGCTCGTCGTCGATATCGCCGTGATCGACGCCCTCGCCATGCGGATGGAGCGTTCCTTCGCCGCCGCGCGGCAGGTTGTCGACCGGCTCGACCGGCTTGCGCTCGAACGCGGCCGCAGGGTGACGCGCCCCTTGGTGCAGGAGGCTTTGGCGGAACTCTTCCCGCAGGATGCGGGTTGAACCGGGCCGCGTCTCCTCGAGCCGGCATTCCTCAAATCATGTCGCTTGTCATCGAACCGTCACGCTAGGATGGCTTCAAGATCGGCGACAGGTGAGGGGCCGATCGGGGCACGGATGAAGCGCATGACGACTGAGACTGTGATGATCCAGGCCGAGGCTACCGGCGAGGAGGCCGCGCCGTCGCTGCGCCAGCAGCCGGAGCGCTTCATGAACCGCGAGCTCTCCTGGCTCCAGTTCAACCGCCGCGTCATGGAGGAAGCCTCGAATCGCAGCCACCCGCTGCTGGAGCAACTGCGCTTCCTCTCGATCTCCGCGAACAATCTCGACGAGTTCTTCATGGTCCGCGTCTCCGGCCTGCGCGAGCAGCTCAAGGCCGGTGTCATCACGCGCAGCCAGGACGGCCTGACGCCGGCCGGCCAGCTCGTCGCCATCGGCGAAGCCGTCGCGGCATTGACCGCCGACCAGCAGGCGCGCTGGGCCGAGCTGCGCCACGACCTGCACGAGAACCGCATCCACCTGCTCCAGCCCGGCGATATCGGTTCGCAGGACCGGATCTGGCTGGAGGATTACTTCCTCAACTACATCTTCCCGGTGCTGACGCCGCTGGCGATCGACCCGGCGCATCCCTTCCCCTTCATCCCCAATCTCGGCTTCACCATCGCATTGGCGCTGGAGCGCAAGCATGACGGGCGCCAGCTCGACGCGCTGATCCGCGTGCCCACGAAGATCGACCGCTTCATCGAGTTGCCGGATCTGGCGCGCGAGGGGCTGCACCGCTTCATCGCGCTCGACGACGCGGTCTCGCTGTTCATCAGCAAGCTCTTCCCCGGCTACGAGGTGAAGGGCGCCGGCTCCTTCCGCATCATCCGCGACTCCGATCTCGACATCGAGGAGGAGGCCGAGGATCTGGTCCGCGTCTTCGAGACCATGCTGAAGCAGCGCCGCCTCGGCGTCGTCATCCGGCTCGAACTCTCGACCGGCATGCCGGACCATCTGCGCCGACTGATCATGCGCGAGCTCAAGGTCGACAGCGACGAGGTCGTCGAGGTCAACGGCATGATCGGCCTGACCGAACTCTCGCAGCTCGTCGGCGTCGACCGGCCGGACCTGAAGTTCAAGCCGTACAACGCCCGCTTCCCCGAGCGCATCCGCGAGCATGGCGGCGACTGCTTCGCCGCGATCCGCCAGAAGGACCTGCTGGTCCATCATCCCTATGAGAGCTTCGACGTCGTCGTGCAGTTCCTGCAGCAGGCGGCGCGCGACCCCAATGTCGTCGCGATCAAGCAGACGCTCTACCGCACCTCCGCGAACTCGCCGATCGTCAAGGCGCTCACCGAAGCGGCCGAGGCCGGCAAGTCGGTGACGGCGCTGGTCGAGCTCAAGGCCCGCTTCGACGAGGAAGCCAATATCCGCTGGGCCAAGGAGATGGAGCGCGCCGGCGTCCAGGTCGTCTACGGCTTCATCGAGCTCAAGACCCACGCCAAGCTTTCGCTCGTCGTCAGGCGCGAGGCGGGGCAGCTCGTCAGCTACTGCCACATCGCGACCGGCAACTACCACCCGATCACGGCGCGCATCTATACCGACGTCTCCTTCTTCACCGCCGATCCGGTGATCGCGCAGGACGTCGCACGCATCTTCAACTTCATCACCGGCTATGCCGAGCCCGCCGGGCTGGAGCGGATGGCCGTCTCGCCGACCAGCCTGAAGCAGCGCCTGCTCGCCGACATCGCCGAGGAGATCGCCCATGTGAAGGCCGGCCGCAAGGGCGCGATCTGGGGCAAGTGCAATTCGCTGGTCGATCCCGAGATCATCGACGCGCTCTATGACGCCAGCCAGGCCGGCGTCGAGATCGACTTCGTCGTGCGCGGCATCTGCTGCCTGAGGCCCGGCGTGCCCGGCCTCTCGGAGAATATCCGGGTCAAGTCGATCATCGGCCGCTTCCTCGAGCACACCCGCATCTACGCCTTCGGCGCCGGCCATGGCATGCCGTCGCCCAAGGCCAAGATCTACATCTCCTCGGCCGATCTGATGCCGCGCAATCTCGACCGCCGCGTCGAGGCGTTGACCCCGATCCTGAATCCGACTGTGCATCAGCAGTTGCTGGATCAGATCATGTTGGCCAATCTGCTCGACAACGAGCAGAGCTGGACGATATTGCCCGATGGCGGCTCGCGCCGCATCGTTCCCGCGCCGAACGAAGAGCCGTTCAACGCGCATAAGTACTTCATGACGAACCCGAGTCTGTCCGGACGTGGAAAATCGCTCTCCAATTCAAGTCCCCGCTCCCTCTCGCGCCGAGGGGGACGCAAGGCCTGAGCTCAGGCATGCGCCGGGGCGGCTCGCGTTGTCCCATACGATTGCCATCGTCGATATCGGCTCGAACTCGGTCCGTCTCGTCGTCTACGAGATGCTGGCCCGCGCTCCGTCGCAGGTCTTCAACGAGAAGGAGATGGCCGGTCTCGGCCGGCAGGTCGCCTCGACCGGCCGTCTGGCCGACGATGCCATCGCCAAGGCGATCAACGCGCTGGTGCGCTTCCGCATCCTCTGCGAAGCAATGCATGTCGGCGAGATCCGCGTCATCGCGACGGCCGCGGCGCGCTATGCCAGCAACGGGCCCGAGTTCATCGCCCGCGCCGAGGCGGCGATCGGGCAGCCGATCGAACTGATCTCCGGCGGTCGCGAGGCCGTGCTCTCCGGCCTCGGCGTGATCTCGGGCTTCGACAACCCGGACGGCGTCGTCGGCGACCTCGGCGGCGGCAGCCTGGAGCTGATCTCGGTCAAGGACGGCGCGGTGGGGCAGGGCGCCAGTGTCCCGCTCGGCGGCCTCGCCCTGCTCGATCGCTCGAAGGGCTCGCTCAAGGCGGCCGAGAAGATCGTCAAGGACGAACTCGACAAGCTGCCCCAGCTCGCCGCGATGAAGGGCAGGGACTTCTACGCGGTCGGCGGAACCTGGCGCGCACTGGCCACCCTCCACCAGCATCGCGCGGCCTATCCGCTGAACGTGATGCATGGCTATTCCGTGCCGACGCGCGACGTCGCCGATTTCGTCAAGCTGGTCGAGCGGGCCGACGTCTCGGTGCTCGACGCGATCGATTCGGTGTCCTCGGCCCGCCGTCCGCTCTTGGCCTATGGTGCGCTGGTGCTCGACGAGCTGATCAAGCGTGGCAAGCCGCGCGAGATCATCATCTCGGCGCAGGGCGTGCGCGAGGGGCTACTGCACGAGCAGCTCTCGCCGGAGGAGCAGAGCGCCGATCCGCTGATGCAGGCCGCGCGCGACTACAACCTGCTGCGTGCCCGCGATCCGCGCCACGCGGCCGAGCTGATCAACTGGACCCGCGGCATTCTGGAGACGGCCGGCCTGCCGCAGGACGAGCCCTCCGGCCGGATGGTCGAGACCGTCTGCCTCCTCTCCGATATCGGCTGGCGCGCGCATCCCGACTATCGCGGCGAGCAGAGCATGAACGTGATCGCCCATGCCTATTTCACCGGCCTCGACCATGTCGGGCGGGCCTTCCTGGCGCTGACGATCTTTCATCGCTACGCCGGGATGAAGGCGAGCTCGCCGGCGGCCGCCGGGTTGAAGACGCTGTTGCCGCCGGCGGTCCTGACACGGGCGATGCTGATCGCGGCGATCTTCCGCGTCGCCTATCTACTCTCGGCCGGCATGTCCGGCATCCTGCCGCGTATCCCGGCCGCTTGCGTCGACAATCGGCTGCTCCTGCGTTTCCCCGATGACCTCGCGGCGCTGGCGAGCGAGCGGGTCGAGGGGCGGCTCAAGCAGCTTGCGAAGCTGCTCGGCCGCGATTTCGAGATCGGGCGGCTCTGAGGTCTGTCGGCATTCGATCACCCAACCCTTGTCATTCCGGGGCGCGCTGCAGGCGCGAACCCGGAACCCACGGCGGGGTAAGACATTCGGTGTGCGGTTGTCAGTGGAGTGCCTGATCGTGGGTTCCGGGTTCTTCGCTACGCGAAGCCCCGGAATGACAAAGGGCTGGCTCACCCCACCGCGCGCAGCCTTTCGAAGCCGGCATCGAGATCGGCCTTGAGGTCCTCGATGTCCTCGAGCCCGATATGGATACGGATCGTCGGCCCCTTGAAGTCCGGCTTCGTCGCCGTGCGGTAGTCCTTGCAGTCGAAGGGCAGGACGAGGCTCTCATAGCCGCCCCACGAGGCGCCGATCCCGAACAGGGCGAGCCCGTCCAGCATCGCGCCGACGGCCTTCATCGAAACCGGTTTCAGTTCGAAGGTGAAGAGCGAGGAGGCGCCGGTGAAGTCGCGCTTCCAGATCTCGTGGCCGGGCGCACCGGGCAGGGCAGGGTGGAGGACGCGGGCAACCTCGGGGCGTTCCTGCAACCATTCGGCCACGGCGATGCCGGCAGGCATCTGCTCCTTCAGGCGGATCGCCATCGTGCGCATGCCGCGCAGCGTCAGGAACGCGTCTTCCGGGGCAATGATGAGGCCGAGCTGGTTCCAGGCTGCGCGCAGCTTCTTGAACAGCTCCGGCGTGCGGGCCGAGACGGTGCCGATCAGCACGTCCGAATGGGCGGCATAGTATTTGGTGCCAGCCTGCACCGAGAGATCGACGCCGAACGTGTGGGCGTCGAAGAACAGCGGCGTCGCCCAGGTATTGTCCATCGCGACCAGGATGTCGCGCTCGTGCGCAGCGGCGACGATCGCCGGAATGTCCTGCATCTCGAAGGTCTGCGAGCCCGGCGCTTCGGTCCAGACGGCCCTGGTGTTCGGCTTGAACAGCTTCGCGATGTCGGCGCCGATCAGCGGGTCGTAATAGGTCACCTCGACGCCCATCCGCTTCAGGAAGGTGTCGCAGAAGATGCGCGTCGGCCGGTAGACGCTGTCCGTCACCAGAACGTGATCGCCGGATGACAGCAGGGTCAGGAAGGCGAGCGTGCAGGCCATCAGCCCCGATGGCGTCACGACGACGCCGGCGCCGCCCTCGATCGTGTTGGCGGCGGCCAACAATGCGTCGATCGTCGGGTTGCCGTCGGTGCCGTAGGTGTAGCGCGCCTTGCGGACCAGGAAGTCCTCGGTGTTCGGATAGACGACTGTCGAGCCTCGTACGATAGGCGGATTGACAAAGCCGTAGCTGTCGGCGGGGTCGCGGCCTGCCAGTACGAGGCGCGTGCGCTCGCCGAGGCGCGCAAATTCAGGCGAAGTCAGCTTTTTCATGAAACGGCACGGCCAAAAAAGGGGGAAATCATGGTCAGGCTTGACCACTCCCCACAAACTCGCATGTGATGTATGCAGGGAACAAGGGGCGGCTCATGCGTATGGCGGTTGCTTGACGCTCATGAATCGCTCTGGCAATCGACTCGAGGATATGGGGACGCCGCGCGAAAGCGGGATCAACCGAGCGGCGAAAATGCCGCCGGCGGCGGGACCAGAAATATCTTCCGGCGTCAGCCGGACAAGGGGTTCCAACGGGAGAGTACCGATGAAAAAGTTTGTAGCAGCCGCCCTCGCGGCAGGGATCGGCATGGCGCTGTCCGCGACCGGGGCCTCGGCCCAGGCCACGCTCGCGCAGGTCAAGCAGCGCGGCATCCTGAATTGCGGCTCGAATACCGGCCTTGCCGGCTTCGGCGTGCCGGACGCGCAGGGCAACTGGAAGGGGCTCGACGTCGACCTCTGCCGCGCCATCTCGGCGACGATCTTCAACGATCCCAACAAGGTGAAGTTCATCCCGCTTTCGGCCAAGGACCGCTTCACCGCGCTCCAGTCGGGCGAAGTCGACGTGCTCGTCCGCAACTCGACCTGGACGATGACGCGCGACGCTTCGCTCGGCCTGCTCTTCACCGGCGTGAACTACTATGACGGCCAGGGCTTCCTGGTCCGCAAGAAGCTCGGCGTGAACTCGGCGCTGCAGCTCAACGGCGCCTCGGTCTGCACCCAGCAGGGCACCACGACCGAACTCAACCTCGCCGACTATTTCCGCGCCAACAACCTCAAGTACGAAGTCGTCGCCTTCGCCAGCTCGGACGAGACGATCAAGGCCTATGACGCCGGCCGCTGCGACGCCTTCACCACCGACGCCTCGGGCCTCTATGCCGAGCGCCTGAAGCTGGCGAACCCCGACGAGCATCTCGTCCTGCCCGAGATCATCTCGAAGGAGCCGCTCGGCCCTTCCGTCCGCAACAACGACCCGCAATGGCTCAACCTGGTGAAGTGGACCCATTTCGCCATGCTGAACGCCGAGGAGCTCGGTGTGACCCAGGCGAATGTCGAGCAGCAGCTGAAGTCGGACAACCCGGAGATCAAGCGTCTGCTCGGCACCGAAGGCAAGTTCGGCGAGCAGGTCGGCCTGACGGCGGACTGGGTCGTCCGCATCGTCAAGCATGTCGGCAATTACGGCGAATCCTTCGAGCGTAACGTCGGCCAGGGCTCCCTGCTCAAGATCGCGCGCGGCCAGAACGCGCTCTGGACCAAGGGCGGCCTGCAATACGCTCCGCCGGTTCGCTAAGAGGCTTGCGGGGCGCCGGCCTGACCGGCGCCCCGTTTTCGTTTCGGGTGCGCGCTCCGAGGCGGCCTTTGCCGACGGTGCGCAAGATTTGAGTGTTCGATTACCGCATGGTGCCATCGCTGCTGTCGTCCAGGGCCCGTGCCGCCATGGGAAAAGCAAGGATGCCGCCCATCTTCGCGATGGCATTCGCCGCTATGGCGGCCCTCGCACCGGTTAGCGGACGGGCTGCTCCCGAGAGCGGCTTGCTGGAACAGGTCAGGCATCGCGGTGCGGTCATTTGCGGTGTGGCGCCTTCGCTGGCCGGTTTCTCGATCCCCGACAGGCAGGGGCGCTGGACCGGCTTCGATGTCGATCTCTGCCGGGCGGTTGCCGCCGCGATCTTCGACGATCCCGAAAAGGTGCAATTCGTCCCGCTCCTGTCCAAGGACCGTTTCACGGCGCTTCAGACCGGTGATGTCGACCTGCTGTCGCGGACCTCGACCTGGTCGATGGCGCGCGATACCGCGCTCGGCCTCAACTTCACCGGTATCAATTTCTACGGCGGCGAAGGCTTTATGGTTCGCGCCAGGCTGGGCCTCGCTTCGGCGCTTCAACTCGACGGCGCCTCGGTCTGCACCGAGCAGGGCACCACGACGGAGCTCAATGTCGCCGATTTCTTCCGCAGCCGCGGCTTGAAATACGAGATCGTCACCTTCAAGGGCAGCGAGGAGACCGTCGACGCCTATGCCAGCGGCCGTTGCGACGCCTATGCCTATGACCGGGCTGGCCTCGCGATCCAGCGGATGAAGCTGGCAACGCCGCAGGAACATGTCATCCTGCCCGAGACGATCTCGAAGGAGCCGCTCGGTCCTGTCGTCCGCCACGGCGACGACCAATGGTTCGATCTGGTCAAGTGGACGCTGTTCGCCATGGTGAATGCCGAGGAGCTTGGAGTCGGCCAGGGCAATGTCGGGACGATGCGAGCTTCCGAGCGGCCGGATATCCGTCGGTTGCTCGGGGTGGAGGGGGATTTCGGCGAGGCGCTGGGCCTTGATCGCGATTGGGCCTATCGCATTCTTCGCCATGTCGGCAATTATGGTGAATCTTTTGAACGAAATCTCGGTCGGGACTCGCCTCTGAAGATCGAACGTGGCCAGAATGCGCTTTGGACTCGGGGCGGCCTGCAATACGCCCCGCCGATCCGCTGAGCAGGACCGGGTCAAACCCGGTTCACGGCGGAATGAAACGGAGCCGGAAGGCTCCGCGCGAGACGAAGGAAATATGGCGGGGTTCGGGTCGTCTGGCCCGGGACTTGCTGGCTAGCCGAGGGCGGGACCAACCTGCTCCGAACAGGGGACAACATGAGGATGATCGTTGCGCCGGCGGCTGCCGGCGCCGGATACCTGTCGCAGCGCACCGCGCGGGCGGGGACCGGGGGCTGAGACAAGCGCACGGCCTGACGGCCGGGTGCGCTTCCAAAACCAGAAGAGTGGCACGGGCAACAAGACGACCGCGGCGCAACCGCACCGCCGCAGGATCGCCGGCCACGACAAGCGAAACAAAAAAGGGCGTGACAGGTGTCGAGCATTCCCCACGAACAGGTATCCCCAGGCAAGGCGTCGCTATTCTACGACCCGAAGATCCGGGGCTATGTCTATCAGATCGCTTTGGTGGCGATCGTCGTCTTCCTGGTCTGGTCGGCGGCATCGAACGCGATCGAGAATCTGCGCGCGCAGAAGATCGCCTCCGGCTTCGGCTTCTGGCACAACGCCGCCGGCTTCGACGTCAATCAGAAGCTGATCCCGTTCTCGGCTTCCGGCGGCTCGACCTATGGCGATGCGTTCATCGTCGGATTGCTGAACACGCTGCTCGTCGCTGGGTTGGGCATCATTTTCGCGACCTTCCTGGGCTTCTTCGTCGGCGTCGCCCGGTTGTCGAACAACTGGGTCATCTCCAAGCTCGCGATGATCTATGTCGAGGTCATCCGCAACATCCCGCTGCTGCTCCAGCTCTTCTTCTGGTACAATGCGGTGCTGAAGCCGCTGCCGAATCCGCGCCAGTCGATCGAGTTGCCGGCCGGTGCGCTGCTCAACAACCGCGGCCTTTACCTTCCCGACCCGCATCTGGCTCCCGGCGGCAGCCTGATCGTCTGGGCTTTCGTGATCGGCGTCGTCGCCACCCTCGTTTTCCGCTCCTGGGCTCACAAGCAGCAGGCGGCGACCGGCCGGCAATATCCGATCGGCCTGGTCGCGCTCGGCCTGATCGTGATCCTGCCCACGCTGATCTATTTCGTCATGGGTCGGCCGGTCACCTTCGTCTATCCGGAGCTTGCCGGCTTCAATCTGCGCGGCGGCATCCAGATCTTCCCGGAATTCGTCGCGCTTCTGGTCGGCCTGACCACCTATACGGCCGGCTTCATCGCCGAGGTCGTGCGCGCCGGCATTCTCGCGGTGTCGAAGGGGCAGAGCGAGGCCGCCCATGCGCTGGGCCTGCGTAACGGGCCGACTCTGAAGCTCGTCGTCATCCCGCAGGCGATGCGCGTCATCATCCCGCCGCTGACCTCGAACTACCTCAACCTGACCAAGAACTCGTCGCTGGCGGTCGCGATCGGCTATCCCGACCTCGTCCAGGTCTTCACCGGCACGGTGCTGAACCAGACCGGCCAGGCAGTCGAGATGGTCTCGATCACGATGGCGGTCTATCTGACGATCTCGCTGGTGACGTCGCTGTTCATGAACATCTACAACAAGCGCATGGCGCTGGTGGAACGGTGAGGGCTGCGCGATGACCGACGCAACAACCGAAAACGCGCCCTACGCCTTCGTCCGCAAGGAGACCCTCCAGCAGGAGCCGGCGCCGCTCTCCGTCGCCGGGCCTCTGGCCTGGATCAGGACGAACCTGTTCTCCAGCCCGCTCAACGCGATCCTGACGCTGCTCTGCGTCTGGCTCGTTGTCGACACGGTTCCGGGGATGGTCCGCTTCTACTTCCTCGACGCGGTCTGGACCGGTGCGAACCGCGACGCCTGCCTCGCCGACAAGGTCGGGCGCCCGGTCGGCGCCTGCTGGGCCTATGTCGCGGACCGCACCCAGTATTTCATCTACGGCTCCTATCCGGTGGCGGAGCGCTGGCGCGTCAACATCGTCTTCGCGATGTTCGCGCTCGGCGTGGTCTGGCTGCTCTGGAACAAGATGCCGCTGAAGAAGGTTGGGGTCTTCTTCTTCTTCGTCATCATGCCGGCGAGCGCCTTCATCCTGCTGCTCGGCGGCCCGCGCGCCGAAAGCTTCCTGCGCTTCCTGATCATCGTCACCTTCGTGCTGGCGGTGCTCTATCTGGTGCTCTCCTTCGCGCCGGGGCTGATGAAGTTCTGGATCGGCGAGGGGCAGCTCGCGGTCGAGGAGGCGATGCCGGCCTGGCAGCGCTTCTACGGGCCCAAGCGTCTGATCCTGATCTCGCTCGTCATCTTCGGGGTTCTGGCGATTCTGGCCGACAAGATCGGGCTGCCGCGCGTCGATACCGGCCTCTGGGGCGGCATGACCGTGACCTTCCTGATCTCGGCGGTCGGCATCGTCTTTTCGCTGCCGCTCGGCGTGCTGCTGGCGCTCGGCCGCCGCTCTCGGCTGCCGGCGATCCAGCTGCTCTCGGTGATCTTCATCGAGTTCGTGCGCGGCGTGCCGCTGATCACCGTGCTGTTCATGGCCAACACCATGCTGCCGCTCTTCGTGCCGCAGGAATGGTCGCCGGACCGGCTGCTGCGGCCGTTGGTCGGCGTCGCGCTCTTCGCCGCCGCCTATATGGCGGAGGTGGTGCGCGGCGGCCTGCAGGCGATGCCGAAGGGCCAGTATGAGGGGGCGATGTCGCTTGGCCTCGGCTACTGGCAGATGATGCGCCTGATCATCCTGCCGCAGGCGCTGCGGATCGTGATCCCCGGCATCGTCAACACCTTCATCGGGCTGTTCAAGGATACGACGCTGGTCACCATCGTCGGCATCTTCGACTTCCTGCGCACCATCGAGGCGACGCTGATCGATCCGACCTGGGCGACGCCCACGACACGGTCGACAGGTTACGCTTTCGCCGCCATCTTCTATTTCCTGTGCTGCTGGGGAATGTCGCGCTATTCGATTGCGGTCGAGAAGCGCCTCGCCGCCGGCCAAAAACGTTGAGAGGGACGACAACCATGGCAATGGCAGAAACCAAGACGACCGGCTCCCGCCCCGCGGCGCTGAAGCAAACCTCGCTGAATACCGCGACCGCCGTCGAGATGATCGGGGTGAACAAGTGGTACGGCGAGTTCCACGTGCTGCGCGACATCAACCTGAAGGTCGGCCGCGGCGAGAAGCTGGTGATCTGCGGCCCGTCCGGCTCGGGCAAGTCCACGATGATCCGCTGCATCAACCGCCTGGAAGAGCACCAGAAGGGCCAGATCATCGTCGACGGCACGGAGCTGACCAACGATCTCAAGAAGATCGACGAGATCCGCCGCGACGTCGGCATGGTCTTCCAGCACTTCAACCTGTTCCCGCATCTGACGATCCTCGAGAACCTGACGCTGGCGCCGATCTGGGTGCGCAAGATGCCCAAGAAGGATGCCGAAGAGATCGGCATGCACTATCTCAAGCGCGTCAAGATCCCTGAGCAGGCTCACAAGTACCCCGGCCAGCTCTCGGGCGGCCAGCAGCAGCGCGTCGCGATCGCCCGCTCGCTCTGCATGAGCCCGAAGATCATGCTGTTCGACGAGCCGACCTCGGCGCTCGACCCCGAGATGGTCAAGGAGGTGCTCGACACCATGGTCTCGCTGGCCGAGGAGGGCATGACCATGCTCTGCGTCACCCACGAGATGGGCTTCGCCCGCCAGGTCGCCGACCGCGTCATCTTCATGGATGCCGGCCAGATCGTCGAGATGAACACCCCCGACGAGTTCTTCAAGAACCCGCAGCACGAGCGCACCAAACTGTTCCTCTCGCAGATCCTGCACTGAGAAAAGAACGGTTCATCGAGTGATCGAAGCGCGCCGGCCTGGCCGGCGCGTTTTTTGTTGGGTGACCGCTTCCGAGAATGTGCTGATTTTACACAGAAGCGCGGGTCATCCCGGTCGGAGCGAAGCGCAGAGCCGGGATCCATGCCTGAACCATGATCGGAAGCGCTCTGGCATGGATCCCGGGTCAAGCCCGGGATGACCCGCGTTTACGTGAAATGCCCTCCGTGCCGTCTATGGCGATGGCGCTTACTTGCCGTCGCGCGCTTTCACGGCCTGGTCGGGGAAGTCCGAGAACAGGCCGTCGAGCCCGAGCGCGAAGAACGCCTTGTACTCGGCGCCCGCGTCGCCCTTGAAGTCGGAGGCCAGTCGCTTCGGCTCGCTGCGGAAGGTCCAGCTATGGACCAGAAGCCCGGCCGCATGGGCGTCCTTCACCACATTGGTCGGGGCGATCAGGGTGCGGTCGCGCTCGTCGATCGCGCCGTCGCCATTGAGGTCCTGCGGCTTGCCGTCCGCGCCGATCGTCTGCTTGGCGCCGATCAGATAGGGCTTCCACGGCCCGACGCCGTCGGCATAGGTCGCGATCTCCTTGAGGCCCTCAGTCGAGAGCATGTCCTGGAAGGTCCGCTTGTCGCCGAGCACGGCGAAGTCGTAGGGGCGGTCGAAGGGCGCGGCGAGCGTAACCTTGCCGTCCTTGTCGACGCCGTCGCCATCGACGAGCTGGACGAGGCGCAACTGCGTCTTCGGGCGCAGGTATTTCAGGTTCGCGGTCTCGAAGCTCTGGATGAAGACCGGGGCCGTCTTGTCGGTCCAGCCGGCGGCTTTGAGCATGTCCAAAAGCTTGTCCTCGAAGGCGAGGCCGAGCGCGGCGTGATAGGTCGGGTGCTTGGTCTCGGGATAGATGCCGATGGTGCGGCCGGTGCGGGCGCTTTCCGCCTTGGCGAGGTCGATAACCTCCTGGAAGGTCGGGATCTGGTACTTGCCGTTATGCGATTGGTCGCGATCGGCGAAGGCCTGCTTGGCCTTCAGCGTCTTGATCTCGGCCACGGTGAAATCGTTGGCGAACCAGTCGGTGGTGTCGACGCCGTCGACCTTACGGGTGGTCTTGCGATTGGCGAATTCCGGGCGGCTGGCGACATCGGTCGTGCCTGATAGCATCGGCTCGTGGCGGACGATCAGCACGCCATCCTTGGTCGAGACGAGGTCGGGCTCGATGAAATCCGCGCCCTGCTGGATCGCGAGCTTGTAGCCCTCGATCGTATGTTCCGGCAGGTAGCCGCTGGCGCCGCGATGGGCGACGACGATCGGCTTCTGGCCGGAGAGCGTCGGGGCCGACTGCGCGAACGCGACCGGGGCCTGAAGGGCCAGCGCGGCGAGGAGCGATGTCGAGAGAAGGAATTGCTTTGTCATGATCGGGCCCAGCCTCTGGAAATGCGGGCGACCTTAAGGCGGCTGATATGACACGGCCATGAAGGCGAGCGCTCGGATTTGAGGCGAGTGTACTGGTTTTTGGGCCAAGTTGGGAGCGATCGGGAATAGGGTAAGGTGCCGGCCGAACTCCACTCGACACCAGCGCTCCCGGCGGAAACGGACCGGCGCCTTTTGCAGGCGGGCCGGGTTTCGGTTGAGCAGGGACATCATGGCTGAACGAAGACACGGCGACTCCGCCCCCAAGACGGTCGAGACGATCGCCGGCGCTGATTGGTATGGCGACGAGCTCAACCGTCAGCGCTTTCAGAGCACGCTCTTCACCGGTCTCGATCTGAGCGAGGCCCGGAGCATCGGCTGCGTCTTCAATGAATGCACCTTTCGCCGGGCGCGTTTCAACGGCTCGACGCATCGCAGCGCAGCTTTCGTGAATTGCGCCTTTGCCGGGTGCAACTTCTTCGACGTGACCTTCACCGAATGCAAGTTCGTGGGCAGCATGCTCGACGGCTGCCAGTTCGACAGCATGCAGGTGGTCGACGGCGACTGGTCCTTCGCCGGCCTCCCCGGAGCGGACCTGCGGAAGGCGAGCTTCAGCGGAACCCGGTTGTGGGAAGCGGATCTGACTGGCGCGCGTTGCCAGGACGGCTCGATCCGGGACGTCGATCTGTCAGGAGCTTGGCTGCACAGCGCCGATTTCTCGAACTGCGACCTGCGAGGCAGCGATCTCAGCGCGCTGGAGCCTGCCAACACCCAGCTTCGCGGCGCGATCATCACAATCGACCAGACGATCGCCATCGCCCGGGCCTTGGGCCTGGACGTTCGCCGCAAGTGAAGGCGAAGTGCCGTGCGGCAGGGTCTCTCTGTCGAGGTCGGTCTATCGATCGGGAGCCTGCATCGTCTGGCCCGCGAGCCAGCGCCAGCGGCCAGACCATAAACGGAAGACCGCCAGGGATTTGAAGCGCCCACCGACGTCATGCCCATCGATCCGGAACGTATCCGCAAGGGACATGGTGGCGATTGCCAGGCCGTCCAGTGGCTTGACTGCCAGATCGGAGATCCGTTGCTCCACGAAGCACAGGTCACCCGATAGACAGTAGGCCTCGATATAGCCCGGCTTGTCGAAGAGCCTTCCGCCGGCGTTGAGATAGGTGAACTCCGCATCGATCAGCTCGTCCAACGCTTGGTGATTTCTGCTGACGAGCGCCGCCGTCTTTGCCTCCAGGAGCTGGCGAATATGTTCAGCTATGGTCGGCATCGGCGCACTCCTGTTCGCGATGACGAAGCTATCACCCCGGTGGCGCCGATCCACCGCCTCCTTGTTCGCTCAGGCGGGGTCACCCAAGAAAAGACCCGCTCCGGCGGAGGCCGGCGCGGGTTTGATTCGATCGCAGAGGCGAGGAGACCAGACTGCCACTTGGATTCAGCCGCAGCCGGCCCCGCGCGATCTCAGCGGCGGTTCTCGAGGGTGGTCTTGGCGTCGAGGCGCTTGGAGGCCGGCGGAGTGTAGTCCGGCTGCTGGGTGGCGCAGGCGGCGAGGCCCAGCGCGACGAGGCTCAGGATGACGATGCGGCTGGCGCTTTTCATGTGTGGAGATCCCGTTGGCCGCGACATGCGGTTGCATCGTCTTTCCCCTTGTGAAACGACCGCGTCAAGAGTGTGGCGCCGGGGCCCTCATGTCCCAGCGTCATGTTTGAACCGGTCGAATCTGTTCGGCCTCGCCTTTGCGGCATTCCGGAACGCGTCCGGCCATGCCAGGATTGAAGTGTCATGACCCCAGCCGCCCGGATCAGCGCCGCGATCGAGGTGCTCCAGGATATCGTCGAGCGCCGCCGGCCGGCTGCCGATTCGCTCAAGGATTGGGGCCTGTCGCGCCGTTTCGCCGGCTCGAAGGACCGCGCGGCGGTTGCCTCGCTGGTTTATGACGCGCTCCGGCGCAAGGCGTCCTCCGGCTATGCGATGGCGTCCGAGGCGCCGCGTGCGCTCGTTCTCGGCATGCTCGCGGGGTTGCGCGGCCTCGGTGTCGCCGAGATCGCAGAACTCTGCTCGGGCGAGAATCACGCCCCGCAGCCTCTGAGCGACGATGAGACGGCGCTGCTCACCGCCTTCTCGGTCGAGGGCGCGCCCGACTGGGTTCAAGCCGATGTGCCGGAATGGCTCTGGCCGTCTTTCCAGGCGGGTTTGGGCGAGGCTGCCATCGCGGAGGGCGAGGCGCTGGCCGCTCGCGCGCCGATCGACCTGCGCGTCAACCGCCTCAAGGCCGGTCGCGACGCCGTGCTGGGCGACCTTTCTCATCTCCAGCCGGAGCCGGGTCCCTGGTCTCCCGACGCCTTACGCTTTCAGCCCGGCCATGACGGCCGAGGCCCCTCGCTGCAGACCGAGCCCGGCTTCTTCGCCGGCGCCTTCGAGATCCAGGACGAGGGCTCACAGCTGGTGACGCTGCTCGCTGGCGCGAAGCCCGGCCAGACCGTGATCGATCTCTGCGCGGGGGCAGGGGGCAAGACGCTGGCGCTCGCCGCGCTGATGGCCAATCGCGGCAGCCTTTACGCCACCGATCTCGACAGCCGCCGGCTTGCGCCGCTGCATGACCGGCTGGCGCGCTCGGGCGCAGGTATTGTCGAGGTCCGCATTCCGCGTTCGCGCGGCCATGAGCCCTTCGCCGATATCGCCGGCCAGGTCGATCTCGTGCTGGTCGATGCGCCCTGCACCGGTTCCGGCACCTGGCGGCGCAACCCGGATGCGAAATGGCGCGTGCGTCCCGGCGCGCTGGCCGAGCGCATCAAGGACCAGGCCGAGGTGCTGGCGCGCGCGGCGAGGCTTGTGAAGCCGGGCGGCCGTATCGCCTATATCACCTGCTCCGTGCTGCCGGAGGAGAACGACGAGGCGATCCGCGCCTTCCTCGGCAAGCATGCCGGCTTCTCGGCCGTCGCGCCGATCGACGTGCTCAAGGGCGCCGAAAGCGATTTCTCCCTGCTTGCTCGCTTTGGTACAGCTTACGGCCTGCAGCTCTCGCCGCGGCGCACCGGCACAGACGGGTTCTATCTGGCCTGTCTGACACGCGACGCCTGAGTGTGCGCGGGAGCGGCTCGGCTCCCGTATCGACACCCCGTTGAAACTCTGCGAGGTTCCCATCCGGCGACGTGTTCGGCCGGACTCAGCGCCCGGTTGCGAAGGGAGATTCTGACATGCCCGACAAGCCCGCGATCGTTCTGGTTCATGGTTTCTGGGGCGGTGCGGCCCATTGGTCGAAGGTCATCCTCGAGCTCTCCCGGCGCGGCCACACCGACCTTCATGCCGTCGAGAACCCGTTGACCTCGCTGGCGGACGACGCCGAGCGCACCCGCAAGATGGTGCGGCAGATCGCCGGCCCCGTCGTACTCGTCGGCCATTCCTATGGCGGCAAGGTCATCACCGAGATGGGCGACCTGCCCAACGTCAAGGCGCTGGTCTTCATCGCCGCCTTCGCGCCCGATGCCGGCGAAAGCGCCGGTGGCATCAGCCAGGCCAAGCCCCCGCAAGCCTTTCCGAACATCGCGCCGGACAGCGACGGCTATCTCTGGATCAAGCCGGACAAGTTCCGCGAGAGTTTCTGCCAGGACCTTGGTGCTGACGAGGCCATGGTCATGGCGGTCACGCAGAAGGCTCCCCTTGGTTCGACCTTCGGCGATGCCGTTACGGCTCCAGCCTGGAAGAAGAAGCCGAACTGGTACCAGATATCGACGGCGGACCGGATGATTGCGCCCGAAAACCAGAAGATGATGGCGGAGCGGATGCGCCCGCAGAGGACCTTGAGGCTCGATGCCAGCCACGCTTCGCTCGCCTCGCACCCGGCCGAGGTCTCGACGCTGATCGAGGAGGCCGCCAAGGCCTAGCGGCAGGGGCGCCATGCGTTCGGGCGCGGCCCCGTTGCGCGCGCCCGCGCGATCCATTAACGGAACGCGATGACGAGCGCTCAGCCCCATCACGACTCCATCCTCATCATCGATTTCGGCTCGCAGGTGACGCAGCTCATCGCGCGGCGCATCCGCGAGATCGGCGTCTATTGCGAGATCGCCCCGTTCCAGTCCGCTTCCGAGGCCTTCGCCCGGATGAAGCCGAAGGGCGTGATTTTCTCCGGCGGCCCGGCTTCGGTGCCGGACGAGGGCAGCCCGCGTGCTCCCGAGGCGGTGTTCTCGGCCAATATCCCGCTGATGGGCATCTGCTACGGCCAGCAGACCATGGCGCATCAGCTCGGCGGCAGGGTCGAGGGCGGGCATGCCGCCGAATTCGGCCGCGCCGATGTCGAGATCGTCACCCCCTCGGCGCTGTTCGAGGGGGTCTGGGAAGAGGGCGGTCGCTATCCCGTCTGGATGAGCCATGGCGATCGGGTCACGCAGCTCCCGGCCGGTTTCACCGTCAAGGCGACCTCCGAGAACGCCCCCTATGCCGTCGCGAGCGACGAGGAACGGCGCTTCTACACCACGATGTTCCATCCCGAGGTGGTCCACACCCCGGATGGCGGCAAGCTGCTGCGCAATTTCGTCGTCGAGATCTGCGGCTGCAAGCCGGACTGGAGCATGTCGGCCTACCGCTCCGAGATGCAGAAGAAGATCCGCGAGCAGGTCGGCACCGGCCGCGTCATCTGCGGTCTCTCCGGCGGCGTCGACTCGGCGGTGGCGGCGGTGTTGATCCACGAAGCCATCGGCGACCAGCTCACCTGCGTTTTCGTCGACCACGGTCTGATGCGGATGAACGAGGCCGAGGAGGTCGTCCGTCTGTTCCGGGATCACTACAATATCCCGCTGGTCCATGTTGAAGCCGAAGAGCTTTTCCTCTCCGAACTCGCCAAATGCGGCGCCGATCCGGAAGCCAAGCGCAAGACCATCGGCCGGCTCTTCATCGACGTCTTCGACGCGGAAGCGGCCAAGATCGGCGGCGCCGATTTCCTGGCTCAGGGCACGCTCTATCCCGACGTGATCGAGAGCGTCTCGTTCTCCGGCGGACCTTCGGTCACGATCAAGAGCCACCACAATGTCGGCGGCCTGCCCGAGCGCATGAAGATGAAGCTCGTCGAGCCGCTGCGGGAATTGTTCAAGGACGAGGTCCGCGTGCTCGGCCGCGAGCTCGGCCTGCCCGAAGCCTTCGTCGGCCGTCATCCCTTCCCGGGGCCGGGCCTCGCCATTCGCTGCCCCGGCGAGATCACGAAAGAGAAGCTCGACATCCTGCGCAAGGCGGATGCGATCTATCTCGACGAGATCCGCAAGGCGGGCTTGTACGACGTGATCTGGCAGGCTTTCGCCGTGCTGCTGCCGGTGCGGACCGTCGGCGTGATGGGCGATTACCGCACCTACGACCATGTCTGCGCGCTGCGCGCCGTGACCTCGGTCGATGGCATGACGGCGGATTTCTATCCCTTCGACATGAATTTCCTCGGCCGCGCCGCGACCCGGATCATCAACGAGGTCAAGGGCATCAACCGCGTCGTCTACGACGTGACGTCGAAGCCCCCCGGCACGATCGAGTGGGAATAATTCGGACCTATCCGAACGCCGCCGATAACCGCCGATTACCGCACATAACTAACTGAAATCATTAAATAATACTGCCATCATCTATCGCCGTCTATCGCGGGGCAAGCCTCGCGATAGACGGTATAGCTGACGGTATGGCGACTCTTGTCGCATTGCCAAAACAAATATACCGTCAGGAGCAAGAGAGCTTCTGACGGTATTTTTTTCGACCTTATTCCCTTGAGAATAATAGGAAATTTTCCGTTCAGGGAGGCCATTTTTGGCCTGACGGTATATTGGGCGGCTCTCTGGCGTTTTTGAACGATCTCGGAGGGTCAAAATGCTGACTGACGCGGGCATCAAAGCCCTGAAACCAAAGGATAAATTGTATAAGGTCGTTGACCGTGACGGTATGTATGTCGTGGTCAATCCCTCGGGAGCGGTCGTGTTCCGATATGACTACCGCCTCAACGGGCGTCGGGAGACTTTGACGCTCGGCCGCTACGGCGCGTCCGACCTGTCTCTGGCGCGGGCGCGCGAGAAGCTAATCGATGCCAAGCGCGCCATACTTGAAGGGCGGTCGCCCGCCCGAGAGAAGCAACGCGAGAAGCGCCGTATCAAAGAGGCAAAGAGCTTCGGCGAGTTTGGCGAACGCTGGTTGCAGGAGGCGAAGATGGCCGACAGCACCCGCGCGATGCGGCGCTCGATCTATGAGCGGGACATTCTTCCGACTTTTCGGAACCGGCTGCTGACCGAAATCAGCCCCGATGATCTCCGCGCCATGTGCGCCAAGGTGAAGGCACGCGGAGCCCCGGCCACGGCCGTTCACGTCCGCGACATCGTGAAGCTCGTTTATGCCTTTGCGATCCTGCACGGGGAAAAGGTGCCGAACCCGGCCGATGAGGTCGGGCCTGCCTCTATCGCGACCTTTGTTCCCAAAGACCGCTCTCTCTCGCCTGCTGAAATCCGCGTCATGCTCGGCCAGCTTGAGCATGTGCCGACGCTGCCGACGATCCGGCTCGGCATGAAGCTGTTCCTGCTCACCATGGTCCGAAAGAGTGAGCTACAGGATGCGACTTGGGATGAGGTCGATTTCGAGAACGCGGTCTGGTCGATCCCCAAGGAGCGGATGAAGCGATCCAAGGCGCACAACGTCTATCTCGCGGAGCAAGCCATCGACATCCTCATTGCGCTCAAGACCTGCGCCGGCAATTCCAAATATCTGCTGCCATCGCGTTACGACGCGGATGCTCCCATGTCGCGGGCGACCTTCAATCGCATCACCACCGCTGTCGTGGTGCGGGCGAAGAAAGAGGGCTTGCCGCTCGAACCGTTCACGGTCCACGATCTACGCCGGACGGGCTCCACGCTCCTGAACGAGCTGGGCTTCAATAGCGACTGGATCGAAAAGTGCTTGGCGCATGAGGACGGGCGGTCGTCCCGTGGCATCTACAACAAGGCAGAATATGAGCACCAGCGCCGCCATATGATGCAGGAATGGGCGAACCTTGTGGACGCTTGGGTAGCGGGCCAGAAATACGCTCCAACGCTGTATCCGCCGTCAATGGACCTTTTGGTGCCTGAACCTAGCGTTTGACGGGCCGGAATTTCCTGAGCTTCACATCAGGAGACGGCGCACGTTTGATAGCTTTCTCTCTGGAGGCTTGGCGACGTTCTTCAAGCCAAGCCTCCACCTCGGCCAAGTCCCAAACCACGCACCGGGCCGTCAGATAGAACCGTTGGGGAAATTCACCCCGTTGCTCCATGTCGTAGATTGTGGTGTCAGCAAGGGGAACGAGTTCTCGAAGCTGATGCCTGCGAATCGTCCGTTTACCCAGCGCAGATGTTGGATCACTCATCTTCATAACCTCGTTAAGCCATGTTCAACGGGATTCCGGGCAACCGGAGGCTCCCGAAACTAGGCGAACCATGCAGCGAGGTCAGCGGCGTGTAGCGTGCCGCATTTGCGCCTATGCGCTGGCGGCACCCCCTGCCGGAATGGGACTTAGCTGGCGGCCCGCCGCGCCTTGGCGAAACCGCGATCCGTAGCGATGAAGTGTTGAAGCATCGGCACGATGAGTTTGGCGGGATCGGCGACGGGCTGGCCGCTCTGGCGAGCCAGCACCTCGGCATAGACGATCAGATCGCGGTTGAGGGTCGCGGGCAGCTCCAGCATGACCTTCACCGGCTTGTCGTCGGGCAGCGGGCCGAGTTTCAGCTTGGTCATGGTCAACCTCCTGCCGGCTCGAATACTAAATCGCGGGTGACGATGATCCTGACCGGGAAGCCCGGCCGGATGGTCAGCGTCGGCGCGACCTGCAACTGGCGCTGGACGATCTGCTGGCCCGCCTGATTGACGGTATCCTGCGCCCCGTCGCGGATGGCGCGGATCAGCCGGTCCTCGTCGCTCGTCGCCAGCTCCGAGCCGACTGCAAGCAGCGTGGACAGCCCTGCGGCCTTCATCAGATCCCACCAATGGTAATCAACCCCGTCTTCCAGCCCGGCATAGCCGCTGGCGTCCGCGCCCGGCAGGCGCTCCAGAACGATGGATCGGCCGCCCGGCAGGATCAGGCGGTTCCAGACCAGCAACACGCGGCGCTGGCCGAAGGTCACGCCGTCGTCGTATTGGCCGATGATGCGGGTGCCCTGCGGGATCAACAGCAGCGAGCCGGTCGGGCTGTCATAGACGTTCTCGGTGACTTGGGCCGTGATCTGGCCGGGCAGATCGGAACGGATGCCGGTTATCAACGCGGCCGGGATCACGGCCCCGGCCTGAAGGATATAGGGCGATGCCGGCGGCGCGACGCGATCCGGGGCGACGGTCTGCCGGTCCACGGGTCCATTGAGAAGTGCCGCGTGGCGATCCTGTGTCGCGGGCTGTCCGCCGAGGCCGGGCATGGCCGTCCCTGCCGGCGCTCCCGTGCGCGGGCCGGACTGGAAAAAGACGTTGCTCAAGCGCGCGGCTTCTTCCTCGGCGCGACGGCGTTCTTCCTCTGGATCGACGGCGGGCGTCGTGATGGCCGGCGTTACAATGGGCTGTCCCCGATTCTGCGCGTCGAGGATCGGGCGGCCGAGGTCGCCGGGTAGCGCGGGGCCGAGCGCCGGCCCGCTATAGTCGCGCGGCAGGCCGGCGAGGCCGTCTGCCGTGGGCCGGTTCTCGGTCGAATAGAGTTCGTCGCCTCCCGGTCCCCCGTCGCGGGTCTGGAGCGCATAGATCAGCGCGCCGCCGATGCCGAGAAGCGCAACCGCGCCGACGCCAGCCAGCATCTTGCGGGACAGGCGCGTAACACGGGGCGGCTCGGCGCGCAGGCGCATGGGTGCGATGGTGTCGGTGATGGTGTTCTCGTTCATGACGGGGTGTCTCCGGTCGCGCTGGCGGGCTGCGCGGCGGCGGCCTGCGTCGGGTTGGTGCGAACGATCCTGACGACCTGCTGGCGATTGCCGCTGCCAAGGCGCAGCTCGGCCGCGCCGAACAGGCGGTCCACGATCAGGACGTTCTGGTGGATGCGGGAATTGACGATCTGCGGCTCGCCGTTCGATCCGAGCACGAAGATCGGCGGCATTTCGCCCTGCACGATCCCGGCCGGGAAAACGACATAGACGCGCCTGCCATCGTCGAAGACGGAAACCGGCCGCCATGGCGGGCTGTCGCCCTGCACCTGCAAGGCGTAGCGATAGTTCCGCGCTGCCTCGGCCGGAATGATCGGCGCGGCCGGGACCGTCTGGCGCTGGCCGGCAGGCGGTGCCGGATAGGCCCATGCCACGGCCGGCATATAGAGCGACTCCCTCGCGCGCAGCTCGAGCATGTAAGTGCGCCGGTCAGTGGTGACGACAAGGTTGGTGGAAATGTCCGGCCGCGTGGGCTTCACGAGGATATGGACACGGCGGTTTGCGCCGCTGCCGCTCTCGGTGTCGCCGATGATCCAGCGGGCGGTGTCGCCGGCCGCGATCGGCCCCGCGCCTGTCAGGCTTTCGCCCGGCTCCAGCACAATGGTGGTGATCTGCCCGACTGCGGCATAGACCTGATAGAGCGCGCCTTCCGACCACGGATAAATCTGGATCGCATTGTAGTAGCCTTCGCGGCGCGGCTCGACGCGGGCGGCTGCGTTGGCGTTCTCGACGCGGCCGGTCGGCGTGCCTGCGGCGGTGCCGCCGCGCGCCACGGTCCATGCGGGGGGCACATGCAGCGGCCGGGGCGTATTGTCGGTTGCCGCCGCCTGCACGGTCGGCAGCGGCGGCACGCTGGCGTCGTAGCTGAATTGCGGCGTCCGGTTGGTGGCGCAGCCTGCCAAAGTAATTGCAAACACTGTCGCAAAAATCGCATAGGTTAGCGACTTCAAGATCAGTAAGGAGGAACCGACAGAATGGATTCTGTGCCGACGATTGTTGCCCGGTATATCGACGCCTACAACAGGATGAATGTTCAGGCGATGCTCGACTGCCTGTCGGGCGACGTTCGGTTTATCAACAGATCGAACGGAGAGACGACGAACGAAACGCACGGGATCGAGGCATTTCGCGCGCTGGCGGAACAGGGCGTCCAGTTGTTTGCTGAAAGAGAACAGACGATCCTCGACTGTATCGCGATAGACGACCGTGCAGCCGTGCGCATCGGCTATCGCGCCAAGGTCAAAACCGACCTGCCCAATGGCTGGAAGGCCGGGCAAGAGATCGAGATGACGGGTACATCTTTCTTCGTGATTTCCGAGGGGAAGATCAGCGAGGTGATTGATGCAAGCTGACGCTTTCATTGGCTCATCTCCCGCGACCACGAAATTGCATTGACGTAGATTCCCAGCGGATTGGCGCGCAGGCGCTCGGCGTCGCGCGGCGGCTGGATGATGATGGTGAGGATGGCCGTCCATCGTTCCGTGGTGGAAAGCTGGCCGTTCTCGAAATGGCGTTCCGTCCACGCGACGCGGAAACTGTTGGGCGATGCCCGGATGACGCTCGACACCTCGACGGCGACCTGCTGGCGGCCGACCTTGGCGAAGGGGTCATTGGCGCGGGCGTAGTCGTTCAATGCCGCCGCGCCGCGATCCGTGGTCCATTCATAGGCGCGAAGCCAGTTCTGGCGGACAATGATCGCGTCGGCCGGGATCGCGCGGACCTGCTCGATGAAGCGGCCGAGATGAAAAGCGATTTGCGGGTCAGTGGGGCGATAGTCGGCGTTGGCAGGCGCGACGGTCTGCGCCTGACCAAGATTATCGACCTGCACCACCCACGGCACCACGGTCCCGCGTGCGGATTGCCAGACAAGGGCGGACGCGAAGCCGGCAGACAGGATCAGCGAGCCGAAGGCCATGAGCCTCCAGTTCCGCGCCTGCACGCGGGCCGAGCCGATACGCTCGTCCCACACTTGCGCGGCGCGCTGATAGGGCGTCTCGGGTTCCGGCGTCTTGCCGTAATGGGTTGCTGGTCGTTTGAAGATGCTCATGAGCGGTCACTTTCGGAAAGGTTGACGGAGGAACCGGAGCCGTGGCTGTCGCCAGACCGCACCGCATGGGCGGCCATCGTGGTGCCGTGGTTCATTGCCTGCGAGCGGCGCATCTGCTGCGCCCATGCGGGCGGGCTGCCGGCCGGGCCGGATGCTGCTGCGGCGGGATCGACGCTCGCGCCGCCGACTGTGCCCATGGTCGAGCTGCCGCCCGACGCGCCGAATCCGGCTTTCGCACCAGCGGAGAAGCTGGATTTGACGGATTCGGAAGCGCGGGCAGCGGTGCGTTTGAGGGGCGAGATAGCCGCCGACCCTGCGGCCCGCGCCACACCGCCGAGGCCGGAGGTGACGCCGGCCGCACCGGATTGGCCAAGCGAGCCGACGCTATAGGCGGCGGTCGCCGCGCCCGCGGTGGCCACACCACCGCGGACGGCCGCGGCCCCGCCGGACAGGGCAGCAGCGCCGCCCTTGGCGGCGAGCATGGCCCCGCCGCCAGCGGCGACGGCTGCACCTGCGACCGCAAGCCCGGTTCCCACGGCAGCACCCGCGCCAAGCTGCGGGCCGCCCGAGACGATGCCGTTGGCGATACCGGGACCGAAGATGCCGAGGCCAAGCAGCGACAGGGCTGCCAGCACAATCGCCATGGCGTCGTCGATGGTTGGGGTCGCCCCGCCGAAACCGGCCGTGAATTGCGAGAACAGTGTCGAGCCGATGCCGATGATGACGGCGAGGACCAAGACCTTGATGCCGGACGACACCACGTTGCCCAAGACCTTCTCGGCCATGAACGCGGTCTTGCCGAACAAGCCGAACGGAATCAGCACAAAGCCGGCGAGCGTCACCAATTTGAACTCGATCAGGGTGACGAAAAGCTGGATGGCGAGGATGAAGAAAGCCAGCACGACCAGCGCCCACGCGAACAGCAGGCACGCGATCTGGATGAAGTTTTCAAAGAAGGCGATCCAGCCCATCAGGTCGGAAATGGAGTCAAGCAGAGGGCGGCCGGCGTCGAGGCCGGTCTGCGCTACGCGGCCCGGCCGCATCAGATCGGTGACGGAAAAGCCGGTGCCCGACGCCATGAGGCCGAGGCCGGCGAAGCTCTCGAAGACGATGCGAGCGAGGTTGTTCCAATTGCTGATGATGTAGGCGAAAACGCCCACGAACAGGGTCTTCTTGACCAGCCGGGCGATAATGTCGTCATCCGCGCCCCATGCCCAAAAGAGCGCGGCGAGCGTCACGTCGATGACGATCAGCGTAGTGGCGATGAAGGCGACCTCGCCGCCGAGCAGGCCAAAACCGCTGTCGATGTAGGAGGTGAAGACTCCGAGGAAATTGTCGATGACGCCCGTGTTGCCCATGGTCAGCGCGCCTCCCTGCGGTCACGGCCGAGGAAGCGGTCGCGGGATTCAGCCCATGCGGCGAGGCAGTCGGCGTCGCTTACCGCCGCCTCGCCGAGCTGCTGGCAACGGCGCAGGCTTTCGCGCAGCGGATCGGCCGGGGGCTGGAGGGCCGATGCGGGCCGTGGCGCGGGAGGTTCGTCCTTCCGCGCCATGTCGATTGCGGTCGCCGTAACGGCGATGGCGATGAACACAACGGCTGCAAGCCGTGCCAGCATCTTGCCGTCCATGGCGAGCCTCCCGGTCAGTTGTTGCCGTTGAACATCTGCGCGTTGCCCGGCTGGTAGCCGGTGCCGGGCGTCAGGAACCGCTCGCGCTGGATGCGGCCCTGTTCGGCGGCAGTCGCGCGCTCGGCCTCCGTGAGCGCATCGGCGCGGCCATTCGTCGAGATGACCGCGATCAGGTCGGAAAGCTGCTGCGACTGGAGCGCGAGAAGCTGATTGCCGGCCTGCGTGGCTTGCAGCGCGCCGGTTGCGCCCTGACTCTGGCCGACCAGCGCGGCCATCTCGGCACGGTTGCCGTCGATATTGCCGACCGCGCCAGCCTGAACGCGCATCGCGTCCTGCAAGCCGCCGACCGTGTTCTCCCAGCGGCTACGTGCATCGGCGACAAGCTGGGCGTCGGTCGTCGAAAGCGAGACGTTGCCATATTGCTGCTGGAACGCTTGGTCGATCTGGCCGACCTCGAAAGCGATGTTCTGCGCTTGGCCGAGAAGCTGCTGCGTGCGCTGGACGTTCTGCTGGAGCTGCTGGAGCGAGGAATATGGCAGGCTCGCAAGGTTGCGGGCCTGATTGATGAGCATCTGCGCCTCGTTCTGGAGGCTGGTGATCTGGTTATTGATCTGTTCGAGCGTGCGCGCTGCCGTAAGCACGTTCTGCGCATAGTTGCTCGGGTCATAGACGATGCGGCCGAAGCCGAATTGCGCATGGACCGGGCTTGCCAGCATGGGCGACAGCGCGACGGGCACGGCGAGCGCCAGTGCAAGGGCCGAGGCCCCGACGAACTTGGGATAGGTCATGGAAGAATCTCCTGTGTGGTATCGAGCCGGGCCGGCGCGGCGGATTCCGGCCGGTCGGCAAGATTGGTGAGGTTGGGGATCAGTTCGGCCGCCCAATCGACGCCGCGCTCGCGCAGCCATGCGGCGAGGAAGCCGTCGCGGCCGTGTTCGGCGACGATCTGCGCAATGAGCGTCTGGTCGGATTTGGCGGATGCGGCGCAGAGCGCGAGGCCGACTTCGGACAGGCCAAGCTCGAACAGGCGATTGCCCCTGCGGCTTTGGCAGTAATAATCCCGCTTGGGCATTGCCCTTGCGAGGATTTCGATCTGCCGATCATTGAGGCCGAAGCGGCGATAGATGGCCGTGATCTGTGGCTCGATGGCCCGCTCGTTTGGCAGCAAGAGCCGCGTCGGGCAGCTCTCGATAATCGCGGGCGCGATGTTGCTGCCGTCAATGTCGGACAGGCTTTGCGTGGCGAAGATGACGCTGGCGTTTTTCTTGCGCAGCGTTTTCAGCCATTCGCGGAGCTGGCCGGCGAAACCCTCGTCGTCGAGCGCAAGCCAACCCTCGTCGATGATGAGCAGCGTCGGCCGCCCGTCGAGCCGGTCGCCGATACGATGGAACAGATAGGACAGCACGGCCGGGGCCGCGCCGGTCCCGACAAGCCCCTCGATCTCGAACGCCTGCACGTCCGCCGAGCCGAGGTGTTCGGCTTCGGCGTCGAGCAGCCGACCATAGGCACCGCCGACGCAGAACGGCCGGAGCGCCTGTTTCAGATCGTTGGATTGCAACAGCACCGCAAGGCCGGTGATCGTGCGTTCCTCGACCGGGGCCGAGGCCAGCGAAGTCAGCGCCGTCCAAAGATATTCCTTCACCTCGGGCGTGATGGCGACGCCTTCGCGCATGAGGATGGCGGCGATCCAGTCCGCCGCCCATGCCCGTTCATAGGTGTCGTGCATGCGGGCGAGCGGCTGGAGCGAAACCGACGCCTCGGCCCCTTCTGTCAGCCCGCCGCCAAGGTCGTGCCAGTCGCCGCCCATGGCGAGCGAGGCGGCGCGGATCGAACCGCCGAAGTCGAAGGCGAAGACCTGCGAGCCAGCATAGCGCCGGAACTGCAAGGCCATGAGGGCGAGCAGCACGCTCTTGCCCGCGCCCGTGGGGCCGACGACAAGGGTGTGGCCTACGTCGCCGACATGAAGACTTAGCCGGAACGGGGTTGAGCCTTCGGTCTTTCCAAAGAGCAAGGGGGGCGCACCGAAATGCTCGTCCCGTTCCGGCCCCGCCCACACCGCCGATAGCGGGATCATGTGGGCGAGATTCAAAGTGTTGATGGGCGGCTGGCGGACATTGGCATAGGCGTGTCCGGGCAGGCTGCCGAGCCATGCGTCAACCGCGTTGACGCTCTCGGGCATGGCGGTGAAGTCGCGGCCCTGAACGATCTTCTCGACCAGGCGCAGCTTCTCGTCGGCAAGGCGCGGGTCGGCATCCCATACGGTGACGGTCGCCGTGACGTAGGCCATGCCCGCCACGTCCGCCCCAAGCTCCTGCAACGCCATGTCGGCGTCGAGCGCCTTGTTCGCGGCGTCGGTGTCTACAAGGGCGGACGCCTCGTTGGTCATCACCTCTTTCAGAATCGCGGCGATGCTCTTGCGCTTGGCAAACCATTGGCGGCGGATGCGGGTCAGCAGCCGCGTCGCGTCGGTCTTGTCGAGCAGGATCGCCCGCGTGCTCCACCTGTAGGGGAACGGCAGCCGGTTCATTTCGTCGAGCAGGCCCGGCGTCGTCGCGGTCGGGAATCCCACGATGGTCAGGACGCGCAGATGCGCGTCGCCAAGGCGCGGTTCCAGCCCGCCGGTCAAAGGCTGGTCGGCGAGCAGCGCGTCGAGGTGCATGGGCACCTCGGGCACGCGCACGCGATGCCGGTTGGTCGAGATGGTGGAATGGAGATAGGTCAGCGTCGCGCCGTCATCCATCCAACGACACTCGGGCATGAAGCCGTCGAGCAAGGCCAGCACGCGGTCGGTGCGGTCGATGAAGCCGCGCAGCAGCTCCCACGGGTCCACGCCGGTTTTCTCGCGGCCCTCGTAGAGCCATGTTTCGGCGCGCGCAGCTTCCTCGGCCGGGGGCAGCCAGAGGAAGGTCAGGAAATAGCCCGACACGAAATGCGTGCCCGCTTCCTCAAAACCGGCCTTCCGCTCGGCATCGACCAGCGCCGACGCGGGATCGGGAAAGGTGCTGTCGGGATACGTCGCGGCTTCGCTGCGCTGCGCCTCGACAAAGATGCTCCAGCCGGAGCCGAGGCGACGCACGGCATTGTTGATGCGGCCGGCGACCGCGACCAGCTCGGCGGCGACGGCGGAATCCAGATCGGGACCGCGAAACTTCGCGGTCCTCTGAAAACTGCCGTCCTTGTTCAACACGACGCCGGAGCCGAGCAACGCGGCCCATGGCAGATAGTCGGCGAGCCGGGCGGCGGTGCGGCGATATTCGGAAAGATTCATCATGGCCGCGCCCTCACGCCGCCAGATGGCCGGGGATGCGCAGATGCCTACGCCCGACCTCGACGAATTGGGGATCGCGCTTCGCCGCCCATACGGCTGCGAAATGGCCGATGGCCCAAATGGCGATGCCGACCAGCCAGAGGCGCAGGCCGAGGCCAACGGCCCCGGCGAGCGTTCCGTTCATGATGGCGATGGAGCGCGGTGCGCCGCCGAGCAGGATATGCTCGGTCAACGCCCGGTGGACCGGAATCGAGAATCCCGGCACCGCGTCGAGCTGTTCGAGTCCGCCCGCCATCAAACGAGCGCCCCGCCGCCGAACGAGAAGAACGACAGGAAAAAGCTCGACGCGGCGAACGCGATGGACAGGCCGAACACGATCTGGATCAGGCGACGGAAGCCGCCGCTGGTATCGCCGAACGCGAGGGTCAGGCCCGTCACGATGATGATGATGACGGCGATGATCTTGGCGACCGGCCCCTCGATGGACTGGAGGATTTGCTGCAAGGGCTGTTCCCATGGCATCGACGAACCGGACGCATGGGCGGCCGGGGCGAGCATGAGGCTGATGGCAAGGGTGGATGCGGCGGTCGCGGCGAAGCGATAGCCGCGCGTGAGCGTGCGGATCATGAAGATTCTCCTGTGCTGGTCTGAATTGCAGGGTTGATGCGGTAGTCGCCGTCCGGCCCCAGCCCCTCGACGCGGGCAAGCTCGGCGAGCCGGCGCGCGGAACCGCGCCCGGAAAGGACGGCAACAAGGTCGATAGTCTCGGCGATCAGGGCGCGCGGGACCGTGACGACAGCCTCTTGGATGAGCTGTTCAAGGCGACGGAGCGCGCCGATGCCGGTGCCGGCGTGAATGGTGCCGACGCCGCCCGGATGGCCGGTGCCCCATGCTTTGAGCAGGTCGAGGGCTTCCGATCCGCGAACCTCACCGATGGGAATACGGTCGGGGCGCAGGCGCAGCGAGGAACGGACCAGATCGGAAAGCGTCGCCACGCCGTCTTTCGTCCGCATGGCGACAAGGTTCGGCGCGGCGCATTGCAGCTCGCGCGTGTCCTCGATGATGACGACGCGATCCTGCGTCTTCGCCACCTCGGCGAGCAGCGCGTTGGTCAGCGTGGTCTTGCCGGTGCTGGTGCCGCCTGCCACCAGGATATTGGCGCGGGCTGCGACGGCTTCGCGCAGCGTTTCCGCCTGCTCGGCGGACATGATGCCCGCCGCCACATAGTCGTCGAGCGTGAACACCGCGACGGCGGGTTTGCGGATGGCGAAGGCCGGCGCGGCGACTACCGGCGGCAGCAGGCCCTCGAACCGCTCGCCGCTCTCGGGCAGCTCGGCCGAGACGCGCGGGCTGCGGGCATGAACCTCTGCGCCGACATGATGCGCGACCAGCCGCACGATGCGTTCGCCATCGGCGGCGGACAGCCGTTCGCCCGTGTCGGAAAGCCCTTCGGACAGGCGGTCCACCCAAAGGCGGCCGTCCGGGTTCAACATTACCTCGACCACGGCCGGGTCTTCGAGCAGCCGGGCAATGGCGGGACCGAGCGCGGTGCGCAACATGCGCGCGCCGCGCTGGATCGCTTCCTGTCTGTGGTGGTTGGTGGTCATGTCGGCCCCGGCTTCTGGCGGGGCGCAACAGGCGATCCCCGGATCGGGGTCGATTAAGAGAGGCCGAAATCCGGCCGGTTCAACAAGTATCTAGCTCTGTGCGGGGATCGGCGGCTATCGGCGGTAAATAGGATGGGCTTCCTTCGACGATCTTGCGCCCGGACAGAGGAGTCACTATATTTCTAGCAACTCGATCTTCGGTGGTCGGGGCAGGTTCGAATCCTGCGGCTGCGCTAGTTCTGGTCGCCCTTTTAAGCCTTTTCCACTTCGGAAATAGTCAACTTAGGAGGATTGCCATGATGAAAAAGACCAAGAAATCGAAGTCAAAGTCCCGCACAGCAAAGCGTCAAATGTCGAAACTAGCAATGATCGTAACCCATATCTTCGAAACTATATGGGCGACGGGAGTTAGCGTAGCAGCAGCGATGGTTATCTCCACCCCGATCAATTCGCGCAGGGCGACTTAACGCCCTGCGCACCTTATTCCCCGTGTTCCTCTGTGTCAGGAAACGGCTCAATGTCGCGCAAAATCTCCTTGAGGAACCTGTCGCCTGTCGCTAGCCGCCTGCCAAGGGTTTGCATGAAGCCCTCGAACCGTTCCGCGCCTTTAACACGGGCTGCGGATTGTGCGGCTCCCGTAAGCGGCGGTGTGATGGTCATCCAGAAATGGATGAACTGCGCGACCGTCTCGCCGAGGACGGCGAGATCTAGGTCGAGCGTGTCGATCTGGCGGCCGAGCTTGTCCAAGCGGCGGGACATGGCGGCTTCAAGCTGGTCGTCGGCATCGCCGGACAGGTAGGACATGACCGCCGCCTCCACGATGGCGGATTTCGAGACATTGCGGCGCAGCGCCACCGAGCGGCGCAGCGCCATCGCCTCGATCTGGGGAATGAGCGCGGGGTCGAAATAGATATTCAGGCGGGTGCGTGTGGTCATGGGCGTGTCCTCAAAGGTCGATTCCATCATCGGGGTTCATCGCCACCTGCCGCGCCACCATCCTCATACGCTGGCGCAGGGCGCGGGCCTTGGCCGCGTCAACGTCCGGCTCGTCGTCCAGAAACTCGAACTCCTGTTCGGGCGACGGCGGCGGGGCGACGATTTCCTCATGCTCGGGCAATTCCGGCTCGCGGCGGATGCCGGCATTGGCCGGATCGCCCTCGGTCCCGTCTGCCGAGTCGGTCGCGGAATGGCTTTCCGCCGCGACCACGCGTCCCGACCAATCATCGGCGGATGTGCTGGGCGCCAGCGGAGCGGCGACCAGATCGGGCGGGGTCAGGATGCGTTCCTGAAACCGCGCATCCTCGAAATAGCGGGCCTTGGTCGCGCGGATCGGCGGCGTGCCCGCCACCATCACGATTTCGTCCGTGGGCGGAAGCTGCATGATTTCGCCGGGCGTGAGCAGCGGCCGGGCCGTCTCCTGCCGCGACACCATCAAATGCCCGAGCCACGGGGCCAATCTGTGCCCGGCATAGTTGGTGGAATCGCGCAGCTCGGTCGCGGTGCCGAGCGCGTCACTCACCCGCTTGGCGGTGCGTTCGTCGTTGGTGGCGAAGCTGACGCGCACATGGCAGTTGTCGAGGATCGCGTTGTTCGGCCCATAGGCGCGCTCGATCTGGTTGAGGCTCTGCGCGATCAGGAAGCCTTTGATGCCGTAGCCCGCCATGAAGGCGAGCGCCGATTCAAAGAAATCGAGCCGGCCGAGCGCCGGAAACTCGTCCAGCATCAACAGCAGCCGATGGCGCTTGCCGGAGGTGGTCAATTCCTCCGTCAACCGCCTGCCGATCTGGTTGAGGATCAGGCGGATGAGGGGCTTGGTGCGGTTTATGTCGGACGGCGGCACGACCAGATAGAGCGTGACCGGCTGGCGGCTGCCGACCAGATCGGCAATCCGCCAGTCGCAGCGCGCCGTCACCCGCGCCACCACCGGATCGCGGTAGAGGCCGAGAAATGACATGGCTGTGGAAAGGACGCCGCTGCGCTCGTTCTCGCTCTTGTTCAGCAGTTCGCGGGCCGACGACGCGATGACGGGATGAACGCCAGCCTCGCCGAGATGCGGCGTGTCCATCATGGCGCGCAAGGTCGCCTCGACCGGGCGGCGCGGATCGGACAGGAAGTTGGCGACGCCCGCCAGCGTCTTGTCCTTCTTCGCATAGAGAACATGCAGGATCGCGCCGACCAGAAGCGAATGGGAAGTCTTTTCCCAATGGTTGCGCTTGTCGAGGCTGCCTTCAGGATCGACCAGAATATCCGCAATATTCTGAACGTCCCGAACCTCCCACTCGCCCCGTCTCACCTCCAGCAACGGATTGTAGGCGGACGATCTGGCGTTGGTCGGATCGAACAGCAGGACGCGGCCGTGCTTCGCCCGGAAGCCGGCTGTCAGCGTCCAGTTTTCCCCTTTTATGTCATGGACGATGGCGGATGCGGGCCATGTCAGCAGCGTCGGCACCACCAATCCGACGCCTTTGCCACTCCGGGTCGGGGCGAAGCATAGGACATGCTCGGGACCGTCATGGCGCAGATAGTCTTGGGTATGACGGCCGAGGACCACGCCATCGGGGCCGAGCAACCCCGCCGCGCGGATTTCCCTATCCTCGGCCCATCGCGCCGATCCGTATGTGGCGACGTTGCGTGCTTCCCGCGCCCGGATGATCGACATGAGGATGGCGGCGGCGATGGCGAGGAAGCCGCCCGATACCGCGATGATGCCGCCCTCAACGAAGATCGCGGGCGCATAGGCATCGAACGAAAACCACCACCAGAAGAAGGCCGGCGGATAATAGACCGGCAGGCCGGCCAACTCGAACCATGGCGTTCCAAGCTGCGGCTGGAAGCCGAGGCGAAACGCAGTCCATTCCGTCGCTGCCCACACCATCACCAGAACGATGGCGAAGACGACAGCGATTTGGCCCCAAAGGATTCGTCCTCCGCGCAATGCAGGCTCCAGTCGGCAAAAGAGACGGAGCCGATCAAAGAGTAGTCAGAATCGGGATGGGCAACAGGAAAGGGGGTGCGGGAGGGCTGCCGGATACTATCGGCGGCAAATAGGACGGGGTGCCTTCACCGCCATCCGGCGGGATGATCGCCGCTGCCCAACTGGCCGGGCGAATCGCCGCAACGGACGCATCGGATGGCCCTCGCGTCATGTCGCCGCTGTCATAGATGTAACTTGCATAATAGAAGTTACATCATTATGGATGTGCCATGCAACGAACAAGCTTTCTGTCATCCGAATGTCCCGCAGCCCGAGCGCTGGAAAGCGTCGGTGACTGGTGGAGCATCTTGATCCTGCGAGACGCCTTCCAAGGGTTGAGCAAATTCGATGAATTCGAGAAAAACCTCGGAATTTCCGCGAACATTTTGGCGAGGCGATTGAAGCATCTCACGGCGGAAGGACTGTTTGAAAGGCGACGATACAATGATCATCCGCCTCGATTTGAATACGTCCTTACCGACAAGGGGCGAGATTTTTATCCGGTAGCAATCGCCCTGTTCGCATGGGGGAACCGGAACCTTGCGCCCAATGAAATAGCCATGCGCCTTGGAGACAAGAAAACCGGACGGGAGAGGACCGCCGTTATCATCGACGCGAATACAGGAGAAGCAATCACTCCTGAAAACACCGTTCTTCTGGCAGGCCCCGCCGCAACAGAGGAAACGATGCGCGTCATAAATCGCGTGAAGCAAATAAGCTCAGAAAAAGAAACGGAATAATCCAATGCGCCGAATTGTTGTAACCGGCATGGGTTTAGTTGGCCCTCTTGGTTCTGGCATCGAAACAAGCTGGAAAAGACTTCTCGACGGGAAATCGGGAATCAGGAGTTTGCCCGATGAAATTTCCAACGATCTACCGGTGAAAATCGGCGGACTCGTTCCTAGCCTGATTGAAGATTCCGAAGCCGGTTTTGATCCCGACTTGATCGTTGACACAAAGGATCAACGAAAAATGGATCGCTTCATTGTGTTTGCACTTGCGGCCGCGAAGGAGGCTCTTGAAACGGCGGGATGGCATCCCAGGAGCGACTACGAACGTGAGCGCACGGCGACAATTATCGCCTCTGGTATAGGCGGGTTTCCTGCTATCGCTTCGGCCGTTCGCATAACGGATACACGGGGAGCGCGGAGGCTCTCACCCTTTACCGTGCCATCGTTCCTCGCCAACCTCGCGGCAGGACAGGTTACCATCAGGTATGGATTTACAGGCCCAATTGGCACGCCTGTAACCGCCTGCGCTGCCAGCGTTCAGGCCATCGGAGACGCCGCGCGGCTGATACGCTCCAACGAGGCCGATATCGCTCTGTGCGGCGGAGCCGAAGCGTGTATTGACAAGGTTAGTCTCGGGGCATTTGCCGCCGCGCGAGCACTATCCACCGGCTACAATACTACCCCTGAACTGGCGTCGAGGCCATTCGACACCGGGCGCGATGGTTTCGTAATGTCCGAAGGGGCGGGTTTGATCGTCATAGAGGAATTGGGACATGCCCTCGCTCGGGGTGCCAAGCCCATAGCCGAACTGGTAGGATACGGTACTACCGCTGATGCACACCATATGACTGCCGGTCCAGAGGACGGTCGAGGCGCGGCCCGTGCGATGAAAATCGCGCTCCAGAGTGCCGGGTTGAAGCCAGTCGATATTCAGCATTTGAACGCTCATTCGACCTCCACCCCCGTAGGGGATCGTGGAGAAATAGCGGCGATAAAATCCGTTTTTGGCAATCATGATGTGGCGGTAAGCGCCACGAAATCGGCGACCGGACACTTACTTGGTGCCGCAGGCGGCATTGAGGCGATTTTCACGATACTCGCCCTACGGGATCAAATCGCTCCCCCAACGAGAAATTTAGCAAACCCCGATCCTGCGGTCGCAGGTATCGACCTCGTTTATCAGTCTTCACGTCCTATTCTCATGGAACATGCCATTTCCAACGGGTTCGGCTTTGGCGGCGTTAATGCAAGTGTCGCTTTCCGGCGATGGCAGTAACAGTTCCTGACGGTGGCGGCTTATGCGACTACTTCGGTTCGCTATGATGTTGAGAGGAAGGCCGAATATAGCGTTGATCCTATAGCGCCAGTCCTATCTGCTCGCGCAACTGCCACGATACCGATCCACCCTGCACGATGCCATGACCTCGCTGCCGAACTGGCGGTTGATGACCGGCCGCGACGGGACAAGGGTGCGTTTATGGCTCTTTTCGACCACAGCGAACTTGCTGCTGGATAATTGTACGATGCCGATGGACCGGCAGCTCACGCCCTCGCTATCCGTGGCAGTACCGAATTCGTGCAGACCTGCCGGTCCATGTCGTTGGCGAGACTGAGCAGGTTGCGAAGCGCCGCGCTGCGGTTGGACGGCGACCAGACAGCCGAGAAGGCGACCGGCTCCGGCTCGTCGGCGAAGGGCAGGAAGACAATGCCGGTTGACGGCAACAGCGCCGTGGCCGCACTGACGATGGTGATGCCGAAGCCCTGTCCGACCAAGGATAAAAGGGTGCCACGCCCCACGTCGAAGCGCAGGATCGACGGCGCAGGCCAGTGCTCGGCATGGCGTAGCACGATATGGCTATGGACCTGCGGCCCAGTGCCGCCACGCCGGACAAGGAACGTCTCGCCTGCCAGATCGGGCCATGTGACGGCTGACCGCTTGGCGAGCGGATGTCGTTCCGGTAGCACCGCCAAGAGCGGTTCGGTCCATGTGCGACGGGAATGGCAGTCGGGCAGCTCGGGCGTGCCGGCCACGAACACCACGTCCAGCCGGTCGGCGCGAAGCTGCATGACCGCATCGCGGGCCGTGCCTTCGGTGATTTCGACTTCAACGCCGGGGTGATCCTTGCGGTATCGGCCGATCAGCTTTGCTAGGAAGCTGCGGGGGATCAGGGCATGGATACCGATGCGAAGCCGGCCGCTTTCTCCGGCTGCCGCCATGCCGGCGGTCTTAATCGCATGGTCCAATAGATCGACACCGGCCGCGATCCGCTCGACGAAGTGGCGACCGGCCTCGGTTAGTCGGACACCTCGTGCATGGCGCTCGAACAGGAGGATGCCAAGGTCTTCCTCCAGTGCCTTCACGCGCGCGCTGACGCTGGATTGCGCCACGCCGAGCGCATTGGCGGCGTGGCGGAAGTTCAGATATTCGGCGACGGCGAGAGTGTGAACTAAGGTCATCATCGGCACTCGCCCCGAGA